>Ga0209273_10000007_pt1 | contig 848628 bp, 834 predicted proteins | sample tdAd471_FD_187126 | JGI IMG/M metagenome (GOLD analysis project Ga0209273, IMG submission 187126) | Marine sediment microbial communities from the Atlantic coast under amendment with organic carbon and nitrate - tdAd47.1 (SPAdes)... | ecosystem: Environmental > Aquatic > Marine > Coastal >...
TGACAAAGAACATCATCGACCAGCGACACCTGACGCAGGTCATCCAATTCAAAAAGCCCCGCACGAATACCGTCATCAATATCATGATTATTATAGGCAATATCGTCTGCCAGGGCTGCGGCTTGTGCTTCCGCTGACGCAAATGTGGAAAGCTCCAGATCATGGCCCTCGACATAATTGGTGATGGCAACAGGCAAAGTTTCACCAGACTTTAATGGCAATAACGGGCCATTATGCTTGACCAGTCCCTCTAAGCTTTCCCACGTCAGATTCAAACCATCAAACAAGGCATATTTATGCTCCAGCTTGGTTACAATCCGCAAGGCCTGTGCATTATGATCGAAGCCACCTTCGCCCTCCATACAGGCATGAAGTGCATCCTCACCCGCGTGACCAAAGGCCGTGTGGCCCAAATCATGTGCAAGGGCCAATGTTTCCGCCAAATCTTCGTTCAAGCTCAACACACGACAAATAGACCGGGCAATCTGGGACACTTCGATTGAGTGGGTCAACCGCGTGCGATAATGATCGCCCTCATGATACACAAAGACCTGTGTTTTATGCTTTAAACGCCGAAAGGCTGTTGAATGGATAATTCTATCCCGGTCCCGCTGAAAAGGGCTGCGTGTTGGGCTTTCTTCTTCCGCGACCAATCGCCCTCTTATATGGCTGGGATCGCTGGCAAAAACCGCTTTATCATCGATATTCTTCATGGGTTGCACATTAATGTGATAAGTTCTTTTGGGGAAGCATTGGATTGACAGATTTCAAAAATTCCCTACATAAACTAAGATGAAAATCATCTGATTTCGTGAAATTTGGAGCAACACCTTGAATAATCAGGAAAAAGCCCCCCTGCAGGTCACAAAAAGCGCCGCAGCACGCATTAAGCTCCTGCGTGAAAAACAAGGAAATCCAGCTTTGAAGCTGCGCCTTGGGGTGTCTGGTGGCGGCTGCTCCGGTTTTCAATATACATTCGGCTTTGAAGAAAAAGCCGAAGACGGGGATATGATTATCGAAAAGGACGGTGTTGAAGTCCTGGTCGATGATATGAGTCTTCTCTATATTCTCGGGTCAGAATTGGATTTTGTAGAGAATCTGGCTGGTGCTGCCTTTCAAGTCCGCAACCCCAATGCTCAGTCCTCCTGCGGCTGCGGCACATCTTTTGCTGTTTAAACGCGACAAGCGCTTTACCCCAAAGCCTTCCTGGGTTAAGAGAAGCCCATGCGAATTGCGACATTTAATATTAATGGCATTAAGGCGCGCTTGCCCCGGGTGCTGGAGTGGTTGGGCGAAGCTCAACCGGATGTAGCTTGCCTGCAGGAGATTAAGTCCCAGGACGACCCCTTCCCTCGCCTGGAATTTGAAGACATGGGATATCATGTGGAAACCCATGGTCAAAAAGGCTTTAACGGCGTCGCCCTTCTCTCCAAAACGCCGATGGAAAATGTCCGCCGTGGTTTACCGGGTGATGATGAAGATGTTCAAGCGCGTTATATAGAGGCTAAGATCAATGGATTTCGTATTGGGGGTTTGTATCTCCCCAATGGCAATCCGACCCCCGGCCCTAAATATGACTATAAGCTCGCATGGATGGACCGGTTGATTGCGCACGCCAAAACACTTCTCTCCAATGAAGAACCCCTGATACTGGCAGGCGATTATAACGTCTGCCCGGAAGCTGTGGATGTTTATGATCCTAAGGGCTGGGCCGACGACGCGTTGTATCGCCTGGAAACACGCGAGAAATTCAGAGAGCTCCTTTGGCTGGGCTTTACAGATGCCCTCCGGTCAAAACAGCCCGAAGGTCAGGCTTATACATTTTGGGATTATCAGGCCGGAGCTTGGAATAAAGACAATGGCGTCCGTATCGATCACCTTCTGTTGTCTGCCCAGGCTGCTGACATGCTAAAGGACGTTACGATCGACCGCAAAATACGCGGCCGGGAAAAAGCATCCGACCACGTGCCAGTCTTTTGTGATTTTGAGCTGAGTTAACCGAGAACCGGCGCAATTGTATCAACGACATATTCATAGAGTTTTACAAACTCTATCGCAAAGCCATTGATGCCAACAAGCGCACCAATCACGACCATAGCAGCAAGCAAACCATATTCGATGGCCGTTGCCCCATCTTCATTCTGCCCAAACCCGTGGAGTGCAGCCAGACATTTTAACGCCAACATTCTGCCATCCCCTTCTTATTCCTGCTTAGCCGCCGCATGAATGCGATCAAAGCTTTCAGCCGATTTTCGGCCATGCTAACGTCCTGTTTCTTAACAAGAGGTATCCAATGGCCAAAAACGCACATATCACCGCATTAGTCACAGGAAGTTCCCGCGGGATAGGCGCCGCAATCGCCCGAAGTCTCGCGGAAAATGGCGCAGAAGTCATATTGCATTTTAATCAAAATCGGGACGCTGCGGAAAAAACAGCCGCTCAGATCTCCGGAAAAACCCATATTGTACAAGCTGATCTGTCACAAAAAGACGCAGCTCTCAACTTATGGAAAGAAGCGCAGAATATATCTGCAAACCCCATTAACCTGCTGGTGAACAATGCGGCCATCATGCCCTCTGCGGGTATGGACGACCCATGGGAACAATGGTCCAGAACCTGGGCCGATGTGATGCAGACAAATCTGATTGCCTGCGCGGATTTATGTCGTTTAGCCATTAATGATTATTTGGAAATCGGCGGTGGAAAAATTATCAACATCTCCAGTCGGGCAGCGCACCGTGGGGACGCGCCGGACTATCTCCATTATGGTGCATCGAAGGGTGCTTTAAGCGCCCTGACGAAAGGCATTGCCCGGGGCTTTGCTAAAGATAACATACTGGCCTTCACCATTGCCCCCGGTTTTACGAAAACTGAAATGGCACGAGGCTTTGTTGCAGTTCATGGCGAAGCCGCAGCCACGAAAGACATCCCGCTTGGAGAAATGGCCAGCCCTGAGGAAATCGGCGATTTAGTGAGCTTTTTAGCAGAGAAAGATATCCGCCATATGACGGGGGCAACTTTCGACGTGAATGGCGCCAGCTATGTGAGATGAATAAAAGGCGGGAGCCGCTTGATACGGCCCCCGCCCTTTTTAAACCGAGTTTCTTATAACCGGGTCAGGCAATTTTCCGGCGGCGACGCGCCAGGCCTAAACCAAGTAAGCCAGCACCCAATAGACCGATTGTCATTGGCTCAGGAACGGCCCGGAACAATGTACCGGTACGTCCAGCCAGACCACCCGTCAGGATACCGGAACTGCTGATTGAAATTGCACCAAAGTTTGCTTCAGCAGAAAACGTCAGCACATCGGCTCCAAGATTAAAGCCATTTGTGTCGAAATTCGCTGCATAAAGGCCGCCCGTGACGAAGAATTCGATATCGTCAGGTGCAAAGATTGAGTCCAGAACGTCATCGATACGGAAGACTTCCGGCATCGCCAGAGCAGCTGTCAGGAAGGTTGCACCATCTGTAGCTGAAGCTGGGTTTGCACCATTATAGTCAGGGCTGTTATCCAGGTAGTAAGTGATAGACCCAACAACCGTGATATCAAAGACACCAGGGCCAATCGGTGTTACGGCAATAGGTGCTAAAGTCAGCTCATATGTCAGCTCAACACCATTATCCAACTCACTCCATGTACCAGGAGGAATAATCCCACCAAAGCCATCATGTACACCAATATCTTCGACTTTACCGAAGATGGAAACACCTGCAAAGGAAGGGTTGTTCAGATCGACCCCATTAGGGCCCAAATCGATGACGATTGCACCTTCGGCCAGACCATCTGCACCAACAGGAACAACCACACCGCCTAAATTTGTTGTGCCGGCTTGGGCAGCACCTGCAAACATCAGTGCAGCAAAACCAGCAATAATCGCTTTAACGTATAGTTTCATTGTCTTTCCCCCAATCGAAACTCGGTAGACGAAAGCGATTAATGCAATAGCTATGCCAGAGAATTAACTCCTTGTTTACTTTATTTGAATCTCATTATTGTAAATAAAACAAATAATGAAGTGTAAATCAGGCCGACAACTTATTTTTTTGACTCAAAAATCTCATAAAAATACAATTTATTAGGATTATATATCTGCATATACATGTGTTTCTTCTTTTGCACCTGGGTGTGTTACAGCCCCATATCTTGCTTTTCCAACCAATTGAGAGAATTTCCACAAGGTACCACTGTTATAATCTGTTGCTTTTTGGACCCAATTATTCCGTCGTTCGGCGAGAATTTCCTGTGCAACGTCCAATTCGATACGCCCGTCTACAGCATCAATTTCAATGATATCACCGTTTTCAACTAGCCCAATCGGCCCACCTTCTGCGGCCTCAGGTCCGACATGGCCGATACAAAAACCACGGGTGGCGCCAGAAAAACGCCCGTCGGTAATGAGAGCCACTTTCTCCCCCATGCCTTGACCATATAGCGCGGCTGTTGTCGAAAGCATTTCTCGCATACCAGGCCCACCCCTTGGCCCTTCATTGCGGATGACCAGCACCTCACCTTCTTTATAGGCTCGCTGTTCTACGGCCTTGAACGCATCCTCCTCGCATTCAAAAACCCGGGCCGGGCCGCGGAACACCAAATTACTCATACCAGCGACCTTTACGATAGCACCATCAGGGGCAAGACTGCCCTTCAGCCCAACGACACCGCCAGTCAGCGTAATGGGGTTATCAATCTTGCGAATGACATCTTGATCCTCATACCAGTCAATATCCTCAAGATTTTCAGCGATGGTCTTGCCTGTAACAGTGATACAATCCCCGTGCAGATACCCACCCTCTAAAAGAGTTTTCATGACCATTTGAACACCGCCCGCTTCAAACAGGTCTTTCGCCACATAGCGCCCACCCGGCTTTAGATCGGCGATATAAGGCGTTTTCCTGAAGATTTCAGCGACATCAAAGAGATCAAATTCAATACCCGCTTCATGCGCCATAGCAGGCAGATGCAAAGCCGCATTTGTGGAGCCACCAGTAGCCGCCACAACAGTCGCTGCATTTTCCAACGCTTTAAGCGTGACAATATCGCGCGGGCGCAGGTTATTTGCGATCAGCTCCATGACAGCGCGCCCGGATGCCCTCGCATATTCATCACGGCTTTCATAGGGAGCCGGCGCACCGGCAGAACCTGGGAGCGCAAGGCCAATTGCTTCCGACACGCATGCCATAGTGTTGGCTGTAAACTGACCGCCGCAGGCGCCATGGCCCGGGCAAGCCACTTTTTCAAGGGCAGTCAAATCCTTTAAAGGACAGGTTCCTGCCTCGTATTGGCCAACAGCTTCAAAGACATCAACAACCGTTACATCTTTCCCTTTAAAGCGACCAGGAAGAATGGACCCTCCATACATGAAGACGGACGGCACATTGAGCCTCAACATAGACATCATCAAAGCAGGTAGGGATTTATCACACCCTGCAATTCCAACCAGAGCATCATAGCTGTGACCACGCATCGTCAGCTCAACGGAATCAGCAATAACCTCTCTGCTCACCAGGGAGGATTTCATACCCTGATGGCCCATGGCAATGCCATCGGTCACAGTGATTGTTGTGAACTGCCGCGGCGTCCCTCCACCATCAATCACCCCTTCCTTAGCCACCTTCGCCTGACGATCAAGAGCCGTATTGCAAGGTGCTGCTTCATTCCAGCAGGACACAACACCAACAAAAGGCTTATGAATATCCTCTTCTTCCAGCCCCATCGCATAATAATAAGACCGATGCGGCGCACGGGACGGCCCCTCGGTCACATGGCGGCTGGGAAGTTTGGATTTATCAAATTTAGAAGATGTCACGCTTAAAGCTCCTGGCAATTTTCGCCAAGCTTTATAGCGCGTTTACGCAAGGATTAAACAAAAATAAAGGGCGTGAATTTAATTTTTCACGCCCTTTATTTTTCTATAGATCAGTGATCTTATTTCCGACGGCGTTTCCGCATCCCAAGACCGAGGCCAGCAAGACCAAGACCCAAGAGGCCTAAAGCACCAGGAGCTGGAATATCAACAGGCCGTTCAATAGAGGTCAGAAACAGTTGTTCAAAACCATTGGACAGCTCGCCCATCCGGAAATCCAACCGCAGCACATCATAAAGCGTACCAAGATCGTTGATGATATCGCTCAAGCTCTGGTTGGTCAGGGCAAAGGCAGCGCGATCGGCACCTAGGTTTTGGTTGATCGTCGCAGCATTCGGGCCATCACCGCCCTCACAAGGGCCTAAGCGGATCAGAGTTTGCGTTGCAGTGTTGACACAAATTTCGCCATGAACCTGAGCCACATCGTCCACATCACCATTTCCAAAATCAAAAGTTCCGAAATTAGTGAAGGTGTTCAGAATTGGGTCTGGGTTGATACCATTCAAGGTAAAGACCATGTCAGGCAACACTCCGTCTACATCGACAAGCGATATCTCTGCATAAACGAGGATATCCTGAGCGGCATCCAATACAGCTCCTGCTTCATTATTTTCATTCAAGTTAAAGAAAATCAGAAGATCGTCGCCGCCAAGGAAATTACGCAATGCCGAAATTTCAGCATCCCAAGTGCCCGTATTGTCTGTCGCAAACGGGGCTACTTCGCCAGGCTCATTTGCGGGTTGGGTGAAGAATGTTTCAACACCCATGGCCGCGCCAGGCGTCTGCAATGCGTTGTCCATTCCAGCAAAGTTGGTATTCACAGGCACACCATCGGAACCCGTTGCCACAACAACCAGGTCTTTAATCGCACCCGGTGTCGATTGAACTTCAAAATCACCAAGCTGATTAGTGCTTCCTGTCGCCAGGAAATTCAGGAACGGAAGGGAATACACATCAAAATCACCATAAGTGATTGTCGTGATCCCGTTAATGGGAGCCGGTAGCACGATCCCAGCCTGAGCCTGAGACGTAAAGCAAAGGCCCAAAGCTGCCGCGCCAACTAACGCTACTCTTTTTGCACGGTTGATAAGCATGTTTATGCCTCCCCCAAGGCGTGTCATTTAAATTACACGCAGGAGAAGCAAGAACTATACCAAGACAAAAATATGAATAGATTCAATATTCATATTATATATGCATATGCAGTTCTTTAATAAGTGTAAAGATTTACGACTCTGTATTATTGCATATACTATTATGAAGAATAGGAAGCATTATTGTGCAGTCCAACCACCATCCATTGAAATGTTAGAGCCATTTATTGACGCACTTCCAGGTCCACATAAAAACAGGCACGCTTGCGCAATCTGATCCGTTGTCACAAATTCCTTGGTGGGTTGAGCTGCAAGCAGAACGTCCCTTTTCACCTCTTCTTCCGTAATGCCGCGGGCCTGTGCCGTATCAGGGATTTGAGCCTCCACAAGAGGTGTGAGAACATAGCCAGGTGAGATTGCATTCACCGTTACACCATCTTGCGCAACTTCAAGTGCCGCCGTCTTGGTCAACCCGGCAATACCATGTTTGGCTGCGACATAGGCCGATTTAAACGGCGACGCGACAAGAGAATGAGCCGATGCAATATTGATAATCCGGCCCCAATGCCGTGCCTTCATAGATGGGAGGACCAAACGTGTCGTATGGAATGCGGCGTTCAAATTAATTGCGATAATGGCATCCCATTTATCAACGGGGAATTCTTCTATTTTTGAGACAAATTGAATACCAGCAGAGTTGATTAATATATCAACATCACCCAACTGATCTTGCGTTTGCGCGACCAGCTCTTCAATCTCACCTACATGCATAAGATTGGCCCCGTGAAAGCCAATCTTCGCCCCGCTCTCCGCTTCGAGGCTGGCGCGCATGACTTCTATGTCATCAACATCGCCCAGGCCATTCAACATGACCTTCGCACCGGCATGGGCGAGTGCCTTTGCAATGCCTAAACCAATGCCACTGGTTGAACCGGTGACCAGTGCCACTTTATCTTTCAACATGATTTCAACTCTTTAAAACTTCAAAGGCCCATGCTGGTTTCTGTCACCATCAAGTCGACAACGCCGCGTAAAGCCAATTCCGGCGTGACGCCCTTTTCTATGGCGTCCTGATAGGTTTTAAGCTGGCGATCCGCAGACGTCCCTTCACGGGCAATTTTCCGCGTATGATTGACTTCATCAACGCACCCCAGTTCTTCCGCGTCTTCCTGCACAAGGTCAAGAATTTCCTCAAGCAACTCCGGGAACGGACCCATTTGCTCTTTCCCCAGATCAATGAGGCGGCCTTTCACCCCATGGCGTTGGGCCAGCCAGCGGTTTTCTTCCACAAGAAGTCGTGGATAATTCCGCCAGCGTTGATTATTCCGCCGCAAGCGGATCAACATGGACAAAAGGCATTGATACAGTGCTGCGATAGCCAAGGCGTCTTCAACCCGTGTACAAATATCCGTCACCCGCATTTCAAGCGTTGGAAATTTAGACGAGGGACGCAAATCCCACCAAAGCTTACTGGCATCTTCCACCGCACCGGTTTTGACCATGCGGTTGATCAACCGCTCATAATCCGACCAGCCGGTGAATTGCTCAGGAATTCCGGTGCGCGGCATGCCGTCAAATACAGCCAGGCGATAAGAGCGCATCCCCATTTGTTGTGCCCCCCAAAAGGGAGATGATGTTGACAAAGCCAGGAGATGCGGCATGAAATAAGCCACCTGATTCATTAAATCCACCCGCAGATCAGGATCTTCAATGCCGATATGAACATGCATGCCACAAATCAACATACGCCGGATCGCGCCTTGCATATCACGGGCTAAAGTCTCATAGCGATCCGCCTGAGTTGGTGATTGCTTTGACCATAGGGCAAAGGGATGAGTGGACGCCGCCATCAGCATCAGTCCGTGTTTATTCGCCATATCCCGTACCACGCGGCGCAGATCGGTCAGATGCGTCCTGGCTTCTTGAATATTTTGACATACAGGCGTGCCTATCTCCACTTGAGACCGCAGAAATTCGGGGCAGACACGTTCGCCCAATTCCTTACGGCAATCTTCCATGAATTCAGGGGGTGGATCATTTGCAAGATCCCGTGTACGTGGGTCGACCAGAAGATATTCTTCTTCAATGCCCATGGTCAGTGGCGCATTTTTCGCCATTTGGTTTCTCCCGCCTCAGCGCTTGAGAAACTTATTGTGCAGATGCATTCAAAATGGGCAACAAAATATCACTTAAAATTTCAACCCATGCGTTTACACCGGCCTCGTCTTCGATAAGATCCTGGCGAATTTCCAAGGTGACATAAGGGATATCATGGGCTTCCGCATGGCGGTCCATGGTGTAGTTTAAAATCTGACCCGAATAGGGCACATTACGGCCGACCACCAGATCACCTCGCGCTTCCAATGCGTCAGCCACCTGATGCGCCAGCTTATCATAGTGATTCCATAACACTGCCGCATGCCATGGGCGGGTCTGACCATTCATCACGGGCGTGAAGCTGTGCAGTGACACAAGCACCGGTGTTTGCCCGTTCGCCCTGATACGGGCGACTTCATTTGCAAGGGCCTCATGATAGGGCGAATGAAAACACGCAATACGTTTGGCCTTATCCTTTTCCGACAGGCCTGCATTTCCTGGCACGAAAATATTATCAGACAGCTGCGGGATCAGCGTCTCATGATCCAAAGGCCTGTTTGGGTCGACAATCAGCCTCGAGAATCTGGCCATGATTGCCCGACTGCCCAGCTCTTTTTGCAATGCCTGGCACAAAGCCTTCGTGCCGATATCATAGGCTATATGATTTTCCAGCCATTCACCCTCCAGCCCCAGATTCTCGAGTTTCAGAGGAATATGATTGGAGGCATGATCTGCAATCAGCAGAATATGGGAGTTTTCCTCACCAAAGATATGAAAGGGCTGGTCCATTCCCGTTTGATTTTCTTTCTTATTTAAATATTGGGCGTGGGCCTTTGATAATCAAAGCGTGGCTCACGCTCAACATTGTTTTTTGACGCAGTCTTAATCCAAACGGGACAGAGCCGCCTCCAATTTAGCAATTTCGCCCTGGGCCGCTTCTAATTTAGCCTTGTTGTCAGCCACCACATGTTCAGGCGCTTTGGCAACAAAAGCTTCATTAGACAACCGACCTTCTATGGACCTTGCTTCCTTTTGAAGCTTTTCGATAGCTTTTACCAGCCGCGCCCGTTCCGCGTCCAAGTCGATGGCACCCGCCAAAGGTAAAACAAAGACGCTGCCCTCAACAACAATTTGCAAAGACGCTTTTGTCTCCGCTTCTGCGACATTTTGAATATCGCTTAATCGCGCAAGCCATTTTAAAACGCCTGCCTGATTTTGCGCCATTTCAGCGACGCCTGGCTCTACACCAGATAAGAAACACGGCAGTTTTGCGCCTGGGGGCACATTTGCTTCTGCACGCGCCGTACGGATCGCAGAAATCACTTTGATCGCCCATTCAACTTCCGCACTTGCGTCCTGACCCTCAGTCAGCGGAGCTTCAGGCCATTGCGCCAGCATTAAATCGCTTTCGCGTTCATCTGCCATAGCATGCCAAAGCTCTTCAGTGATAAACGGCATGAACGGATGGAGAAGTTTCAAAATCTGATCAAAAACCCAGCCGGCAACCCGGCGCGTTTCTTCAATCGCCGCTTCATTTTCACCATTCATGACCGGCTTGATTAATTCCAGATACCAGTCACAGAATGTGCTCCAGGTGAATTGATAAATGGCATTCGCAGAATCTGAATAGCGGAATTCATCCAGATAATTCGTAACTGATCCTATGGCGTCTCCGGCCTTGGCGAGGATCCATTTATTCACCGCCAATTCTGCAGAAGGCGCAGCGCGATCCAAGCCGCCTTTCACACCATTCATCTCGCAGAAACGCGCGGCATTCCAAAGCTTGGTTCCGAAATTCCGGTAGCCTTCAACACGGCTGGTCGACAATTTGATATCGCGCCCCTGGGTTTCCATCGCTGCCAAAGTAAAGCGCAGTGCATCCGCCCCAAATTGCTCAATCAGCTCAAGCGGGTCGACCACATTGCCTTTGGACTTGGACATTTTTTGCCCGTTTTCATCGCGGACCAGAGCATGAATATAAACCGTATGGAAAGGCACATCGTTCATGAAATGCAGGCCCTGCATCATCATCCGCGCAACCCAGAAAAAGATGATGTCAAAGCCCGTCACCAGGACAGAATTGGGGTAATATTTATGCAGGCCTAATTCACTTGATTTGGCTTCATCCGGCCAACCCATTGTACCAAAGGGCCACAGACCTGACGAAAACCAGGTATCAAGCACATCCGGGTCCCGGCGCAAAGCAACGCCCGCACCTGCTTGTTTTTGCGCCTCTTCCTCAGTTTCCGCGACAAAGACATTGCCGTCTTCGTCATACCAGGCAGGAATTTGATGCCCCCACCATAGCTGACGGGACACACACCAGGGCTGGATGTTTTCCATCCAGTTGAAATATGTCTTTTCCCATGTGGCAGGCACAAAGCGCGTTTTGCCCGTTCTAACGGCCTCAATTGCTGGTTTAGCCAATGTCTCCGCATCCACATACCATTGATCGGTCAGCCAAGGCTCAATCACCACGCCGGAACGATCGCCATAGGGCATCATCACAACCTTGTCTTCAACCCGGTCAAGCAGGCCAAGGGCATCAAGGTCCGCGACAATGGCTTTACGGGCCTCATAGCGGTCCATACCGTGATATTTCTCAGGGATATCATCGCGTTTGATGATTGCTGCATTTTCATCCAGCACATTGATCATCGCCAGTTTATTGCGCTTGCCCACTTCAAAATCATTGAAGTCATGAGCGGGCGTGATTTTCACTGCACCCGAGCCTTGTTCGGGATCAGCCCATTCATCAGCAACAATGGGGATCAGACGATTGGTCAGAGGATGACGGATATTCTTGCCGACCAACGCTGCATAACGCGCATCCTCTGGGTTCACAGCAACTGCTGTATCCCCCAACATGGTTTCCGGGCGTGTCGTGGCCACGATGATAAATTTAGAAGCGTCTTCTTCAAGCGGGTATTTCAAATGCCAGAAATGGCCTTGAACTTCGCGTTGCTCAACTTCCAAATCGGAAATCGCGGTCTTAAACTTTGGATCCCAATTCACAAGGCGCTGGTCTTTATACAGTAAACCTTGCTTATAAAGTTCCACAAAGACCTTCAAAACGGCCTTGGAAAACCCTTCATCCATCGTGAAGCGTTCGCGGGACCAGTCACAGGATGCACCTAAGCGGCGAAGCTGGCGCGTGATTGTCCCACCGGATTCTTCTTTCCAGGCCCACACATGTTCTAAAAACGCCTCACGCCCTATGTCCTGACGATTGAGACCTTGCGACTGAAGATTACGCTCCACCACCATCTGCGTCGCAATACCGGCATGATCAACACCCGGCTGCCACAACACATCTTTGCCCTTAAGGCGCTGATAGCGGATCAGGACATCTTGCAGCGTATTATCCAGCGCATGACCCATATGAAGGGAGCCAGTTACATTGGGTGGCGGAATGACGATAACAAAAGGCTCCGCATCGGGGCGCTGACCGGCTTTAAAAGCTCCGCTCTCTTCCCAATGCTCATACCAGCGTTTTTCAATCGAACCAGGTGTGTAAGTCTTTTCCAACATCGTCTTATATCTTTATTTCGTAAAAGCAGGGCGCAAAATGGCAAAAAACAGCGCCGGATGAAAGAGCGAACTCGCTAAAGAGCGCAAATAACACGCATTTGAACGCATTCTATTTTGATTATGAACATGAAGCCATGCTAGCGTCCCGCGCGTGTGAGGTAATAATGCTAAGTCTGGAAAAATATATGCATATAAAAACTCTTCTGCCGATGACAGCCCTGGTGTTGCTGTCCGCATTTGATTCAGCCGACAAAATGGCCCCCCATATCCCCATGATCACGGCCGAGGATGTGAAAACCCATATCACCTTCCTGGCAGATGACGCCTTGGAAGGCCGCGACACAGGAAGCGCCGGCTATGATCAGGCCGCCGATTATGTGAAGCAACAGTTCGAGGCGCTTGGCCTGAAGCCTGGAGCCAACGGCAGTTATTTCCAGGATGTGCCTTTACGCAGCTATAAAGCTACCGAAGATGGTGCGAAAATGGTCCTTCACGGTTCTCATTGGGCGAGAGATCTTGAATTCAAGAAAGACTTTATTCCAGGCGCTTCTTTATCCCAAAAAGAAGCAAGCGCGAAAGGGCAACTCGTCTTTGTCGGCTATGGGATTGATGCACCGGAGATCGGCCATAGTGATTATGAAGGCCTGGATGTTGAAGGAAAAATCGTTTTGGCCTTAAGCGGTGCCCCTGCCCAGTTTCAAAGCGAGGAACGTGCATATTATTCATCCTCCAAAGCTGATACCGCCGAGGCACATGGCGCTGCCGGTCTCATCACTCTATTCACTGCCGCCAGCGAAAAGCGCTTTAATTTTGAGCGGATCGCAAAAGGCTTTGGCCGCAGTCGCATGACCTGGGTGAATGCAGATGGCAGTTCCAAAGATGACGACAGCAGCCTGCAGGTTGGCGCTGTTCTTTCACCGGAAATGGCGTCTCAGATATTCGTAGGTGCGCAAAAATCCTATGAAGACATTCGGGCCGAAGCTGAAACAGGCATGCCAAAGGGTTTTCCTCTCAGCTATGCTGTGGAACTGAGCACCTCAAGCGCTCATGAGCGCACCCAAAGCAAAAATGTGGTTGCCGTGCTGGAAGGCAGCGACCCTGAGCTTAAAAACGAATATGTGGTGCTAAGCGCTCATCTGGATCATGTGGGTGTTGGACGCGCGATAGACGGGGATACGATCTATAATGGCGCACTTGATAATGCCGCGGGTATTTCCACAATGATTGAAGTCGCCCGTGCTTTCAAGAAATCAGGTAGAGCGCCGAAGCGTTCTATCATTTTCCTGGCTGTAACAGCTGAGGAAAAGGGCCTCGTCGGGTCCGATTTCTTTGCCCATAACCCGACGGTTTCGAAATCCTCTATTGTTGCGAATGTCAATTTGGACATGCCATTAATCCTTTATGATTTCGCCGATGTCATTGCCTTTGGTGCAGATCGTTCAGCCCTTGGGCCTTTGGTTGAAAAAGCAGCAAGTCAGCTTGATGTGAAACTCAGCCCAGACCCCTTGCCCGAACAATCCTTATTTGTACGCTCTGACCATTATCGCTTTGTTCAACAGGGCATACCTTCGGTATTTCTAGTCACCGGCTTCAATGCTGTTGGCGAAGACGGCAAAGGCGGGGAAATCTTTAAAAACTTCCTCTCCACTCATTATCACAAGCCATCTGACGATTTGGAACTGCCCATTGATTTTGAGGCCGGCGCAAAATTCGCTAAACTTAATTATCTGATTGCAGAACAGATCGCGAATGCTGAAACCCGTCCGCAATGGAATGACGGCGATTTCTTTGGAAGCAAATACGCCAAATAAACGAAAAAGGCCGGGGTTATTCCCGGCCTTTTTTTATCTATTAGCGAGTTTCTTATCTCCGTGCGAACGCCAGACCTGTGGCTGCACCCGCATACACACAAGCAATCAGTTTATTCCCGATGCCACGCGTTGACAGAAAGTGTATTTTATCCCGCAACGCACCTGCCAAAACTGCAAAACCAAGGTCGATCATTGTCACCACAACGATGAAACTGACAGCCAACAGCAATGACTGCTGCAGCACATTTCCAGCCGGGTTGATGAATTGCGGCAAAAACGCCCCATGGAATAAAAGTGTTTTAGGATTAATCAGCGCAACAAAAAACCCTTGAGCGAAATACCGCTCTCGCAGGGATTTTTCCTCCTGCTGATCCGGCTTTGTCCTCCAGGTCTTTATGGCGAGATAAGCAAGATAAGCGACACCAAGCCACCGCACCCACTCAAACACCTCAGCTAAAAACACCGCCAGAGCAGTTAATCCGGCAACGGCAATGCCAATCTGGATACATTGCCCCATGGTGGTACCCGCGACAATCGCAGCACCTTTTGAAGTGCCCTGGCGCAGGCTTGTCGCGATAATCAGAGCCACATTAGGCCCAGGAACAACGGCTAATAAGACACACGCCAGAATAAAGGCGCCATAGACCTCAACACTCATTCACCACCTTTTAGATAATGATCCATCCAATCCAAGACTTCATTGTGCCAATGAATGGAATTTGCAGGTTTAAGAATCCAATGATTCTCATCAGGAAAATACAGGAATTTTGATGGAACACCCTGTCGCTGCAACGCGGTGAAGGTTGCAAAGCTCTGATGTTCTGGAACACGGAAATCCTTCCCGCCCTGAATGACCAGCATCGGTGTTTTCCAGTTTTTCACATGGTTAAACGGATTATGTTTTTCATGAGCATCCTGGTGATCATAATAAGGGCCACCAAATTCCCGCTCAACGAACCATAATTCCTCCGTCGTATAATACATGGAACGCAGCTCGCTGACGCCTGCATGGTTCACAAGGCATTTGAAACGTTCCGGCCAATTCCCTGCAATCCAGGTCATTGCATAGCCGCCATAAGACGCGCCCAGCGCACAGACATTTTCACCGTCTAGCCAGTCATTTGCTGACAATGCGGCAGCCAAGCCTTTTTGCCAGTCTTCCAAAGGCTTACCGCCCCAATCTTTATTGATGGAATCGGTGAATTTCTGGCCATAGCCTGTCGAGCCGTGGAAATCGATAAAGACCACGCCATAACCCGCACCCGCATAAGTCTGCGGGTTCCAGCGATAGCTCCAGCTGTTGCCAAAACTCCCCTGTGGGCCACCATGAATGATATAGGCAACAGGATATTTCTTGCCTTCTTCATAATTGGCCGGCTTCATGACATAGCCATAGACTGGCTCATCATTCCAACCGGCGAATTGATATTGCTCAAAATCCGCGAGAGCAGTTTCAGCCAAAAGCTCTGCGTTCACATCTGTCAACTGACGTGGCTTACGGCCATCACCGGTGGTCGTAAACACATTCCCAGGGGAGCCAAGGCTGTGATGAACATAGGCAATCCGGCTGTCCCCGATTGAAAAGCCGGAAATACTCCCCTTCCCTGTCAGACGTGTGGCACGACCTGATTGAGAGTTAATGGCCCATAGGGGGCGCTGCCCTATGTCACCGGCGGAGGCAATTAAGATCGAATTACCATTTAAAAACGCCAGGGACCCGACACTGCGATCCCAGTTTTCAGTAACAGTTCTTCGTGTGCCGTTTTCCAGGTCCAGCATGACAATGCGTTGGCGATCCGCTTCATATCGCGGAATTTCCATCGCCAGATACGCCATAAACCGCCCATCTTTGGAAATTGTGGGATGACCGTCATAAGCCTCATTATCTTGTGTGAGGTTCTGTTGCTCTCCGCCCGCAGACGGCGCTTCATAGATATCATAATTGGTCGACCAGGCTTCATCATGGGTTGCCAGGCGCATGGAAAAATAAATTTTACTACCGTCCGCACCAAAAGCGATATCGCCAACACCGCCAAATGGCACAGCAGCCACATCACCATTTAAACCGGCGGTGACATTAACAGGCTCACCCGATACCAAGCCGTCTCCATCGAGGGCGAAGGTGTACAGCTGTGTGCGCAGGCCATCTTCCCACTGATCCCAATGGCGAAACAACAGGCCGTCATACACACGGCCGGTGCTGACTTTTTCGTCTTCGCGTGCCTGGCGGTCCACAGTACATTGCAAGGTGTCACAATCCGCATAAACTTCCATTGTCACAGCAAGCTGCGATATATTGGGTGCCAGAACCAGATTTGACACATCCAGCGGTAAATCTGTGATCTGCGCGAGCGCCCCACTTTCCAGATGATAACGCCAGACCTGGTTAGACCCGCCTCTTGAAGACAGGAAATAAATCGATCGGCCATCAGAGGACCAGCGCGGGTTGCTTTCATTTGCATCGCTGGGCACCAGTCGTTCAGGCTGCGCATCTTTTTTCCGCGCAGACACCAGCCACAAATCTGTACGCCCACGATTAGCGTCCATATCCGTTTCACGCATAGTGTAAACGACCTGTCGGCCATTGGGCGACATCTGGGGGTCAGACACACGGTTTAACCCTGCCAAGGTTTCAACTTTCAAACCTTCTGCGGCCTGAGCCGCACCTATGGCCAGCGCACCAGCCAAAAGGACAGATGGAAACAGTGATAAGCGCATGACTTGCCTTTCTGATTATTTTGTCCAGTTCAGCTGAACAGAATAGCCAGAAAGAAAAGAAGGTCCAGAAGCCATTTTCGCTTCCGGACCTTCTGAATTTGAATGAATTATATGAATTAGTCGCGATTAGTCAGCCGTGCAATTTCCTTGGCAACCATACGTTCAACGACATTGGGCAGATTTTCATCAAGCCATTCTTTCAGCATGGGGCGCAGCATTTCGCGCACCAGTCCATCCAATGTGTTGCCCGCACCCTCATAATCCCGGACCAGCAGTCCTGAGAGTTGACTAAAAGGTTCGGCCGCCTTTTGCGCCGCATCTTTTGACAGAATTTCTTCTGAAGGGTCCGCTTTCTGCGTTTCTTCAACCATATCGTCCAATTCCAATACTTCAGGCTCTTCCGCTAATGCGGCAGGCTCGTCTTCCATGACATCGGCAGCCTCAAGAGGCGCTTCTGCTTCTTCTATTTCTTCTAAGACTTCCTCTTCCTCAATAATCTCAGCTTCTTCGAGATCGAGGACTTCATCTTCAATAGGGGGATTTTCCTGTGCAGCTTCTGCTTGCTGCGCAGGGACATCGCCTTCTTCACCGTCTTCGGAAATGATACGGCGGATCGATGCGAGGATTTCCTCCATCGAAGGTTCTTGTGCGTTATTATCGGCCATGGTTCATCCTTATTTACCAAGGCTTGGCAGAGCATAGTTAATTAATGTTTAAAGTTTAACGCTCAGCTCGACCCTTAGCTACTCAGCATTCAACTTACTTGTTAATGCCAAATCCTAAGAATTTCCACTTAACATCGCTATAATTTTCGAGAGGATCGTAAAAATTTACATCCAGTTCCAGATTTTGAGCTGTCAAACCACCTATTGCGGCAGCCAATTGGAAGGCCGCAACGACCTTATCACGCTCTGCGCGCACAAGATTCACGCGCGCATCCAGTAATTCCTGTTCAGCATCCAGCACGTCCAAAGTTGTCCTTGAGCCAACAGCCGCTTCCTGGCGCACGCCTTCCAATGCGATCTCATTTGCACGAACCGACGATTGATTTGATTCGATACTAGCTTGAGAGGCCCGATATTGTTCCCAGGCGTTGCGCACATTTTCAATGACCTGGCGCTCTGCCGCTGCAATTTCCAACATGCGTTGAGATCGGGTTTGCTTGGCCCGGCGGATAGAAGAGTATTCTGAACCGTTCTGATAAATCGGAATAGTAAGTTGAGCACCAATGGATTTACGCGTCGAAGATGTATCAACACCAACAAACCCATCTGTACCAAATTGAGGAGTCGTTCCAGCATTTCGCCTGTATTCCGCCCGTGCTCCAATCGTTGGGAGCAGCGCGCCTTTAGCCTCATTCACCGCATGCCGCGCAGCTTGTTCGTCATCACGAGCCGCCAGTAAGACAGGGCTCTGCTCTAACCCCAATGCAACAGCATCCTCTTCAGTCGGAGGCAGTAATGGCACAAATGGATCATCCAGCGTCCCTGGCATTTTACCAACGACGCGACGATAGCTTTCCCGACTGGATGTCAGCTGAGCCTCAGAAGTGATTCGACCCGAAATGGCCACTGCCAGTCGGGCTTCCGACTGCGCCACATCGGTCCGGGTGATTTCCCCTACCCGAAAACGATCACGGCTCGCTTCCAATTGCCGGCGTAGGACATCAACCTGATTTTGGTTCAAATCCAGCACGGCCTGGTCTCTCACCACGTCCATATAAGCGGTAACGGCATTCACCATTGTGGTCTGTTCAAAATCTCTGAGCCGTTGGCGTTCTGCGCGGATCTCCGCATTCGCACCTTTCAAAGCGTTGTAATTTTGAAAACCCTGAAAAATTGGCTGATCAACCGACGCAACATAGTTCTTATCCGTGGAGTTAAAATCCACACGTGAACCAGGCGTAACTTCGGGAACCGCCCCAACAACATTCACGGTGTTGGAGCGGGCAAAATTCACTTGTCCTTGTAAACTTGGCCTAAAACCCGAGATAGCAGCCGCTGCATTTTCATCAACGGCGCGCAGCGCTGCCCGCCTAGCCTCCAGGTCCGGATTGCCCTCATAAGCTGCAGCCAAGGCTTCTTTCAATGTTTCCGCGCTTGCAGGCGTCATCATTTGCGAAATGGCCATGACAGCCGCAGATGTAAGGAAAAGGTGTTTCATCCCAATATCTTCCTTTAGAGTTCATCAACTCACCGGGCCGTTTTCTGTTCTCCGGCGTATAGTAGACCACGCACCGCAAATGGCGGCGACATATCTTAAACCGATATATAGTCACTTCAATATAAAGTTTAAGATGCGTCGACGCTTTTCTTTAGATTAAAATTCAAATTTTTTCGTTTCGGCAAAGCCTGGCAGCATTGGGACATTCGCATCCATGAAATCTTCCACCCCAAAAATGCCGCCGCTTTTCACCCCTAAAAAGCCTCGACCCAGTCCATTTTCCATGCGGACACCAACCATTCGTCCGCCCTCAGCCAACTGATCAATCAATGCCTGAGGAATATATTCAACACAGCCATTTAAAAAGATAACGTTAAAAGGTGCTTCTTTTTCAACACCTTCCTGCATCACCCCTTCAACAACTGCCGCATTCCCAATCTCCAGCTTCAAAAGATTGGCATTGGCCTGCGCCACCATTTCCCCATCACTATCTACACCAACTAGGGAAGACGCCAGCTTTGCAAGAATTGCAGCACTATAGCCCAGGTTCGATCCCACATCTAAAACCAGGTCATCGGCCGTGATTTCCGCAGCCTCAACCAGGCGCGCAAACACCATTGGCTCCATCAGATAACGATCAGCACCAATCTCCAAATCCTCATCGATATAGGCAACAGAACGCAGCGCTTTTGGGACAAAGGCTTCACGCGGCGTTTCCCCCAGGGCAGAAATCACCCGCGGATCAGTCACCTTATTCGGTAAAATCTGCCCGTCAATCATTGTGGTGCGCTGCATTTCACTGGTCATCATCTGGGTATATCCCTTAGCTCATTAGTCCCAATCCAAATATTGTGCGCCTTATACCCAAGCGCTTTCGCAATAGCAATTCCGCCTATGCTAAATTGTTGGCTGCAAGAGGTGAAGCGTTAAAGGTAAAAACATATAACCAAGTTTATTTTATCCCACCTGCTACAACCCGGGCCATATCAAGGCTTAGACCTCGACGCTCCTTATTCATCTGACGGAATTGTTCTCGCAGGTCTTCTTCCAAAGGCCGCGAGGCATATTCCCTTTTTTCAGGACCATAGAAACGGTCAATCGGGGTTTGATGTAAATTTGCCAATATGTGCAGCCACGCTGCTGAAATACGGTTGTCGCCATATTCGTATTTCTGCATCTGTTGATAAGAAATACCGATATATTGCGCAGCCTGCGCCCGGCTAATGCCCACTTCCTTACGGCGAAGAGATAGATAGCCGCCGATAAAGCCCAACGCCCAGCATCAAAAGCCCCAGTGCCAACCCAAGCAATGCACCTGGCTCAGGCACGGCTGTGGGGACGCTCACGCCGTTTGTGAAAGTCAAAGAATTGATGAAATAATTTTCCCCCAGCTGGTCTCCAAGAATGACGAGACTAAGATCACCATTGACGTTCAACGCAGTCGGAGCTGAAAATGCAGATGCTCCACTTTGGTTAACGCTATGGGCAATAGTCGTCGACACAGCTGTGGCCTGAACAACCACGTTCAACTGGGCAACAGAACCAACAGGTGACGATATAAAGGGCCCACTACCCAGAAAAGAATTAGACACCCCCTGATCTTCAGAAGCGTTTAATCTGTCAATTCTGCTTTGTGCCTCGATCACCTGGGACACAGTATCCTGAAAAAATGCATTGAAATAATTTTGCCCATCATAAATACCGACAAAGAAATCCTGATCAACAATACCATCATCACGGAGCAGTCTATCCACATTGACTGAAATGCCTATATTGCTTGGATCAACATCCAACTGATTAAGTGACAAGCGATAAAGAGCGGCACTGGTTAATGTTGGATCAAATCTCAACCCGTCCCCAACGACACTTTGCCCGCCCGTTGGAAAGCTTGCACCAGGAAGGCTTGCAAGCTCAGCACCTGTAAAGCTAATAGGCATCGCAGTCGCAGGTGTTGAAACGCTGAGAAACGCAAAGATTAAAGCTATTTGTTTCACCAATCAGGCTCCTGAAATTGAAATATCCCTGAAGCCTGATTGATCATTATTTAAAACATTGGAAACGGACTTACTAAGCTCAGCCTGTAAATCGCCCGCGGTAATAAAACTGACATTCTTCTCAAGATGGAGAACACCAACTAATACTAGAATTATAAGTATTACTTCTACTTTTAATAGATTATTATTATTTTATATACAATTTTCAGTTGATGTTGTTTTAAGACCAAGGGAGGATATTATGAAAAATATCAGGTCAGTTTTTCTCACAACAATACTGTTATCAATAGCGCCCTTAAGTGCACAGGCGGGCATAGAAGTCTATTTCAACGATTTTGAGAGCGGTGTCGCAGGCCCTGCAATTTCAGGTTTCGGCGCTGTCGAAGGTACCCAGGGCTATTCCGCACACGGTTTTGGTTCTTCCTTTTTCAGAAACGCCGGCAGTGGCAGCAACGGCCCGGAAACCATATTAACCCTGACAGACCTTCCTGAGCATGACAGTCTTGACCTTGGCTTTCTGCTAGCCATTATCGACAGTTGGGACGGCAATGATGCGGGTCGTCACGGAATTGACTTGTTTCGTATCAGAGTTGATGGGAATCTGATCTTTGAAGAAACGTTTACAAATTTTACCGACCAAGAATATAAGCCTGGCGTGGGTACTTTTACGCAAACGCAAAGCCTTGAAAACAGACTTTTTACACCAGTAGATATCGGCTTTAACAGCTGGTTTGATTCAGTTTATGACTTCAATAGTTGGGAGCCTTTTATGAATATTGCACATAATGCAGACATATTAACGATTTCATTCGCTGCAGGTGGACGTTTTTTCAATGGAGGTCTTAATGAACATTTTGCTGTTGATAATCTTAGAGTCACATTGAATACGACCACACAAGTCCCCGAACCTGAAGCTTTGGGCCTGACAGGCCTTGCTCTGATTGGCTTGGGAGTGATACGTCGAAGAGTAAAGAGTTTGGCAAAATAAACCAGAAGCCACACTTCGAATGGGGTTTCATGGCACGTATATCATTGTCTGAAACCCCTTCAATATCTAGACGAAAGTCCTTATCGAAAAACCCCTCTTGCATTTCAGATTTGGAAAAGCTAAACCCTGCCAGCTTCTTGGCGCGGTGGCGGAGAGGCTACGCAGAGGACTGCAAATCCTTGTACACCGGTTCGAATCCGGTCCGCGCCTCCATTTCTCTCTATTCACCTCGTATTCATCCGAATTTGTCTATCGACAGAGCTATGCTAATAAGTAATGCAACGCTTTATTTGAGAAGGGCAAAGAGTCATGACTCATATTTTCATAGCAAAGAAGCCATTTTTGCTGCGCCTGTTCTTACTATTACCTTTAATCAGCATTTTTATTGCCGGACCACTCGTGGAACGGGCGGATGCAGCGTCGAAAGAAAAAATTGAACGCCGTGTAGCAAAGGCTTTGACCGTATTCACAGAAGAAGTGAATGGTGGGGATAAGCTTTTAAGCCGCGCAGCAGGCGTTTTGATTTTTCCAAGCGTCAAAAAAGCCGGCATCGGCATTGGTGCTGAATATGGCGAAGGCGCTTTACAGATCGGCGGTACATCGGTGGCATATTACTCAACAGCCGCTGCGTCGATCGGATTACAATTGGGCGGCCAGGTCAGGTCCCAGTTTATTCTCTTTATGGAAGAAGAAGCGCTGGAGAAATTCCGCTACAGCGATGGGTGGGAAGTCGGTGTTGATGGGTCTGTCGCACTCATTACTCTTGGTGCCGGTGGAAAGATTGACGCATCAAAACTCGACGAGCCGATCATCGGTTTTATTCTGAATAACAAGGGACTGATGTATAATTTATCCCTGGAAGGCTCCAAGATCACGGAAATCGACCGCTAGGCCTGGGGAAAATCAGGAGAAATGCATTTTTTATGGCAAAAATGAATTTCCCTTATTGGCAAGCCGGATAAGCCTTGCTATATACCCGCCGTCCGCTGGTCCCCGGTAGCTCAGTTGGTAGAGCAAGCGGCTGTTAACCGCTCGGTCGCTGGTTCGAGTCCGGCCCGGGGAGCCAATTTTAAAAACACCGATTGAAAATATTCAGTCGGTGTTTTTTTATTCTCAATTTGAACAGAAGTTATACAGCCAAGAGCGCGAATTGATTTTGGCTTTTAGAATGAATAATCGATACCAAATGTAATGCGATCCCGATTGTCAAACTGTCCGAAAAGCCCTTCATTTTCGCCATAGAAAATATCAATCCCGGCTTTCAGCACAAGGTTTGAGCGGAAGTCATATTCAAAGCCGAACTCCCACTGACCATCATGCCGGTCCAGACTGTGGATCAGTTGCGTCTTAAACCGCAGAGCATCGTTTAAGAAATCCTGAGTCACAAGGGCCGTCGCCGTATTCTCTAACCGTGATCGTGTTGCGGTTTCCGGCTTGTGCAATAAGGCCGACTGGAAAAGCTGGACTGATAAGAACAGATCAGAATCTACCGGATAGTCCAACCCAAGGACAGATTCAAACACCGCCGTTTCAAAAAGGCCATCACCGTCATCCACCGAGCTGTCCAGGAAAAAACGATCACTCGAATAGCCAAATTCAGCCCGTAGCGTTGCCTTGCCAAAACTGTTCGATGCGGACGCGCCTATCAGGTGGGTACGCTCATAGCCTGGCGCTATCAGCACTTCGGTCGGCGTTAGAAACCGACGCTCCAAAACCTGTTGGTCCTGATAATGATAGAAATAATTAAGACTGAGATCCCAACCACCAAAAAACCCGCTGAGACGCACGCCATAATCATCGTCCCGAATAAGACGATCAGGACGATCAACTGAAGTGATCAATGGTGCTGCCGTCAGGACCAGGCCTTCAGGTGGTCTGGGCACAAATATGGGGCTGGTTAATCCAAAACGGCCATCAAAATCAGGCAGATCATCATAGCTATGATCCGGCACCCAAAGGAGCTGAATATTTAAATCTCCAACTGGAATTTCAACATTCGCCATCCAAGTCGGGATACGGCGATCCTCCAAATCTCCGAGGATCCACTCGCGAAAGTCCAACGGGTTGACGACATCCAACACGCGCAGGCCGTCGGCCTGCCCCCAGACTACCTGCTGCTTTCCCAAGCGCACATAGCTGTTGCCGACATCAAAGTCCCAATACAGCTCCCGCAGTTCCGCATCTCCATGTTGCCCGATGAACAGCCTTCTCGATTGTGGGGAGCGAACATCCTGACCCGGGCTTCCACCAGGCTCTAAACGGTCTGACGCATCAAAGCGCAAACGTCCAATCGCTGTGATCCGTCCCCAGTCCCGCAGATCAAATTCCAGCTCAGGTTCGATTGAAAAATCGGTTTTCTGAAACCGCACGGACTCAAATTCAACGGCGGTTTCAACGGATGCGACACCACGAAAGGCAATATTGTCCCAGAAAGAGGGTTGGGCCGCCGCCACGGGGAGTGTGTGCGTGAGAAGTGCGGCAACGGCCCAAAACCGAGGCTTGAACATCAAGAGCCTCGACGTAACCGACGTTGGCTGAACACATTATCTGAAACGTCGCTATTGTAGTCCACACGATCAAATTTCAAACGCGTGGCATGACCGGTTTTGTGATTTTGGACAAAGCTTTGTGTCGCGGTTTGAATACCATCGATTTCTTCCACTTTTTCCAGGGTAATCGTCTTGAGATGATTTCCGTTTCGATCATAATAATCAGAAGATCGTGACATCCATATTGTCGGATCAACGCGCCAAATCACTTTCGAATATCCCAATTCTTTAGACACCTTGTCATTCGCCGGCGTGCCTTCAACCACATGGAGCTGGCGCCCATCAATGGTCACATCATCCAGGCGTTTAAACTCATAATCAGCAAGCTCGACCTTTTGCTCTTTCTTGATTTCTTCATAGGTGAAATCAGTGCCCAGGAAATAATCCCCACGATCTGACGCGGAAATCCGACGGACTTTACGAAGTGCCGGCAGATAAAGCCATTGGTCGTCATCCTGTTCAACATCAGGGTAATCGAAGGTCAAAAAGCCCGTGCCACGGACATGTGTCGGCTCCGTATAAAAAATAATGGTGCGTTTCTCATCGCCATAATATTTGCGAAAGCCAGTAGTCTTTTCGACACGAATTTTGCCGCGCTTATCGATGAGTTCTAATGTGAGATCCCGAGTGACCTGATCACCATCGGGACGGTCCTGGATCATTTGCATGATTGCACGGCCATCTAATTCTTCAGCTTGCGTTGGAGGCGCATTGAACAAGACCAGTGACGCCATGACGGCCAAAACCACCATAGTCACTGCTGGGGCTGGCATTGGCTCTGCACCGCCATGCATGTCTTTTTGCAAAAAGCGCGGTTTCAACACCTTCACCAGGGCCGGAAGGAGAGACAGTGATGCTAAAAAGGCACTGGTCACAGCAACAGCGACAAGCGAGCCAAATTTAACAAGAGGGGGAACTTGACTGGTCATAAGCACTCCAAATCCTAATCCAACTGCTAGAAAATTGAACAACAAAGCCCGCCCCGTTGTCGGGTAAAGTTTCAGCAGGCTTTCATCATTAAAGCCCCCTTCCCTCACCAGGTCCCTAATTCGGTCCAAAGTGTGAATTGCGAAATCAATGCTGAGCCCGATTGCAATAGCCGAGAACATAGAGGTCCCGACACCCAGATAAATCTCACCAAAACCCATCACCGCATAAACCAGTAAAACGGCCATAGCGACCGGAAATACCGCAATAATTCCGCCGATGAAGGAGCGAAAGACAATCATAGCTACAGCCAAGATAACGGAGAATGAAAGGACGACACTGAAGGTATTTGACTGATCCACACTATCGATCCAATGATAAGATACATTGACATCACCGGTTGGTTTCCCTGTCAGACCATCCGTATTAAATTCCGTCTCGAGATAATGCTCCAAAGCTGGCACAACATCTAAATTATTGACATATTCACCGATGTTCAAATTGGCACGGACCAGCGCTCTTTGATAATCCCCGTCCACCTCTTCTTCGAAGTCAGTCGGATCCGCCGAAGCATTATATAAGAAGAAAAGCTGAGCAATCAGTTGTTCATTATCAGGAACAATATAGGCAGCCGGATCATTTTCATTCACTGCACGATGAAGTTGCTTCACATAGTCCACAATCGACGTCGTTCCATTAACATGGGGAAGTGTTTCCAAAAACTCTTGAAGCGCTTCAATACGCTTTAAATAGTCAGGGCGATATAAGTCCTGCGGATTTTCTGCTTCAACAATAACATCCAGATAATAGGTTCCGTCCATTACAGCGTTGATGGCCTTGTCAGCTTGATAGATGAGTTCATCGTGATTGAAGTTCTCAATACGAACATCATTGGTCACGATTTTAGTCGCGCCTGCTACCCCCGCCACCATGATGACTGCACCAATGGAAATGGAGATAAACGGGTATTTCAAGATGATGCGGCCATAACCAGTCATTAGCTGGGCGGCCCGACCGCCGCTTGCTTTATGCGCACCACCTTTAAATGGAAGCGGCAAACGGTTCCCTGGCCATAATGTCATAAGCGCCGGGAGAAGGGTCATGGAGAACACCCACGCCAGGAACACACCAACCGCACCAAAAATGCCGAAATAAATACCCGGCGGCATTGCGCTTGAAACCGCAAGGGCCAGGAACCCAGCCATGGTTGTAACGGTCGTCAGCGTCACAGGACGCCACATTGCAGTCATAGACCGTATAACAATATCCCGGCGATGTACTGATGGGTCGCGTTGCCGCTCCTCATAAAACTGACTGAAAATATGAATGGCATCCGCGACCGCCATGCCAATCAGATTGACCACAAGGCCATTGGTAATAACGTAAAAGCTGACGCCACTGCCGGCCATAATGCCAATGGTCGACGCAACCGTTGCCAAAACGATGAAATTCGGGAGAATTGCGCCCCTCACCGCTACAAAAGCAATACCAAGAATAATCGTAATGATAATAGCTGCCAGAGGGTTTAAGCGACTGGCATCCTGGTCAATATACGTCGAGAGATAGCCCGAGATTGCGCCCTCACCCGCCACATGAACCTCTGTACCATTCGGGACATCAGATGCTTCAATGATTTGCAGAATTTCATCATAGACCGCTTCGGACTGTGTCTCGTCCAGCAGTTCTGCAACAATAAGCGTCGCCTTCCCGTTCCGTGCGACCAGACTGCCTTGATATAAAGGGAAATCTTCAATGGCTGCCCTGATTTGCTCTCCCCTTTGATTACTAAAGGGAGGGCTGTTGAAATAATCCCCGTCTTCCTCAAAAAACGCCTCAACAATGACGCCATCAGGTGTCCCGACAATCATGTTCTCAGTCGCGAGCGACATCACACGCTCAGGATCGATATTAGAGATTGAAGATATCTTTTCTGTAAGATGAGCCAGTAATTTCAAATTGCCGGCATCAAAAATACCATCCCCATCCTCATCAACGACGGCGACTGCAATCGGGTCTTTTAATCCGAATATCTCCTCAACTTTATCGCGTTCGATCAATGCAGGATTATCCGGATTTATAAACGCTTCAGCCGACGTGTCCTTATGCAATTTTGGAAGCTGAGACCCCGCAGCGATGACAAAGGCAAAACATAACACCACTGTGACAATTGGCCTTGCAGTAACGAGTGCGAAAAAACGCTCTAGACTGGGCGCAGATTTTTGCATGCGGCTTCTCCAAAATTCATATGCGTGTAGCTACACGCTACGGTGTAAATTTTTTAAGCGACGTTACTCAAAACTGAAAAGAACTTTTTAGTTGCATTCAATTCCTCATCATCAAGTGAGGATTCAACTTTCTTTTGGGCTTCCTCCCAAAGGGGATAAGCTGCACCCAATCGCTCCAGGCCTTTTTTCGTGACAACCATAGTCCGCGAGCGTGACTTATCTTCATCAGATACATCAATTAAGCCTGAGCGTTCCAGAACCGATAAATTCCGCGTTAGCGTTGTCCGCTCCAAACCCAAAATATCAGCAAGCTCTGTAATGGACTCAGGTGCCGCTACTTTAATAGCCACCAAGAGCGTGAATTGGGTGATTTTCAAATCAGAAGGCCTGAGCGCCTCATCATAAAGACGTGTCACAACACGAGCGGCCTTCCGTGTGCGAAAAGCAACGCAACGCTGGGAAATAGTCTCAAAATCTGACGCGTTCATTTCTTTCATAGCCATATAGTGTGTATCTGCACGGTTCATTTGTCAAGATACTCTTAATAGTTAAGCGTGCATTTTCCCTGAGTTCACCACGTTCGAGAATTCATATCTGGCCTCATAAATGCGGTGTTTCACCTTGGGATGCTAGCTCAAGTATCATAGGATAAACACTGCAAACTCAAGCCTCCGCATCCAACAAGGCTTTCACAATCGCGTCAGCAGCAGCATCCACAGACAATTCTTCCGTCTGAATATGCACCTCAGGAGCAATTGGAGCTTCATATGGACTGTCTATCCCCGTGAAGTTCTTCAGCCGCCCTGCACGGGCCTTTGCATAGAGGCCCTTTACATCTCGCGCCTCGGCAACCTCTAAAGGCGTATCAATAAAGACTTCCATAAATTCACCAGACGGCAACATTTGACGAACCATTTCCCGCTCCGATCGAAACGGCGAAATGAACGCAGTTATCACAATCAGCCCGGCATCGGCCATCAATCGCGCCACCTCACCCACACGGCGGATATTTTCAATCCTGTCCGCTTCGGTAAAGCCCAGGTCCTTATTGAGACCATGACGCACATTATCCCCATCCAACAGGAAGGTATGGCGGTTCATATGGGCCAGTTTTTTCTCAACCGCATTTGCAATTGTTGATTTACCGGACCCCGACAAACCCGTCATCCACAGCACCGCAGGCTTTTGGTTTTTCATCTGCGCATGATGCTGGCGATCAATGTCAGTCGCTTGCCAATGAATATTCTTGGACCGACGAAGCGCAAAATCAATCAATCCCGCCCCGACCGTTGCATTGGTTATTTTATCTATAAGGATAAACCCGCCAAGCTCCCGGTTTTCCACATAAGGCGCAAAAGGAATGGCCCGGTCAGTTGTTATATTTGCGACACCGATTGCATTCAGCTCCAAGGTCTTTGCAGCAACATGTTCCAAAGTATTTACATTGATTTGAAACTTCGGTTGAGCGACGGTCGCTGACAAAGTCTGCGCCCCTATCTTCAAATGATAGGCCCGACCTGGAACAAGTTCATGTTCATCCATCCAGACCAGCGTCGCCTGGAATTGATCTGCAATCTCCAAAGGTTCTTGAGCGGCCGCTATGACCTGCCCGCGGGAGCAGTCTATTTCATCCTGCAGTTTCAAAGTGACGGATTGGCCTGCAACGGCCTGTTCCAGATCCCCATCAAAAGTTACAATTCGATCAATAGTGGAGGTTTTCCCCGAAGGCAGAACGCGAATATCATCCCCGGGTCTTATCGTGCCGCTTACGATCTTTCCGGCAAAGCCGCGAAAATCCAGATTGGGCCTGTTCACCCATTGCACCGGCATTCTAAACGCGCCCGATTGGCCTGCCGCTTGATCGAGTTCAACTTCCTCTAGGTGATGAATTAAAGTTGGGCCCTTAAACCAAGATGTGCTCTCAGAAAGCGCAGTGATGTTATCCCCTTTAATTCCAGAAATCGGAATAGCCGTGAATTCTTCAATCCCAATGCTTTTCGCAAAGGCCTCATATTCAGTCAGGATGTCGGCAAAAACGTCATGCGAATAATCGACCAGGTCCATCTTATTCACTGCAAGAACGATATTTTTAATCCCCAGAAGGTGACATAGATAACTGTGCCTGCGCGTTTGAGTCAGCACCCCTTTGCGCGCATCGACGAGTATGACCGCCAGCTCAGCAGTCGAGGCACCCGTCACCATATTACGGGTATATTGCTCATGGCCCGGGGTGTCAGCGACGATGAATTTACGCTTTTCCGTCGCAAAAAACCGAAAGGCGACGTCAATTGTAATCCCCTGCTCCCGCTCTGCTGCCAGGCCGTCTACCAACAGGGCAAAATCAATATCCTGCCCTTGTGTTCCGACCTTTTTGCTATCTGCCTCAAGCTGCGCCAGCTGATCTTCAAAGATCATTTTACTGTCGTACAACAAGCGGCCAATCAAAGTGGACTTGCCGTCATCCACGGAACCACAGGTTATAAAACGAAGAAGTGTCTTATGCTGATGCGTCTCGAGATAAGCATCAATATCTTCTGCGATAAGGGCATCAGTTTTATAAATTGGGTCTGTCATCCGCCTGCCCTCTTAGAAATAACCTTGCTGTTTCTTGATTTCCATGGATGCGCCCTGATCCTTATCAATTGCGCGCCCCTGGCGTTCAGACGTCGTTGTCAACAGCATCTCTTGAATGACTTCGGGCAGAGTTTTGGCCTCACTCTCAACAGCTCCTGTCAAAGGATAACACCCCAATGTCCGAAAACGGATGGACCGCATGACGGGCTCTTCCCCCTTTTCCAAAGGAAAGCGATTATCATCGACCATTAAGATTAAGCCATCCCGTTCCACAGTTGGGCGCGGTGCTGATAAATAGAGCGGCACAATTTCAATCTGCTCCAAATGAATATATTGCCAGATATCCAATTCGGTCCAGTTCGACAAAGGAAAGACCCGCATGCTTTCCCCCTTTGCCTTCCGGGCGTTGTATAAAGACCAAAGCTCTGGGCGCTGCGCCTTCGGGTCCCACCGATGCTGAGCTGTACGGAAACTAAAGACCCGCTCCTTAGCCCGCGATTTTTCCTCGTCGCGACGCGCACCGCCAAAGGCCGCATCAAAACCCCATTTATCCAAGGCTTGCTTTAGACCCTCTGTCTTCCACATTTCTGTGTGCAGCGATCCATGATCAAAGGGGTTAATCCCCTTTTCTTTTGCTTCCGGGTTTTGATAAACGAGCAGTTCCATACCCGCTTCTTTTGCTGCCTTATCACGCAACGCATACATATCCTGAAACTTCCAGGTCGTATCCACATGCAGCAAAGGAAATGGCGGTGGTGAAGGGTAAAATGCCTTTCTCGCAAGATGCAGCATGACGGCGCTGTCTTTTCCAACCGAATAAAGCATGACCGGATTATCTACTTCAGCGACCACTTCCCGCATAATATGGATCGCTTCCGCCTCAAGGCGCTCTAAATGAGATAAGTTCGGCATATGTGCTGCCTTTTTCCGGTGAATGCCCAGGTGTTATATCGAACAACAGTGCGAAATTAATTAAACAACTCTATAAAGCAATAACTTTAGAGCGCAAAAGCCATTATCTCTTAACAGTCAGACAGCAAATCTTTTTTAAAGAGCAACTTTACCGGTTATGTAAAATGATGTTCGGGGGGGGTCAGATTCATTGGGGGTTAGTGGGAACTGTTTTGTTGCTGGTAAATGTGGGCGGGTCAGGTGGTGTTTTTTAGAAGGGTTTGGAGCGTTGCTGACATGTGTTCATAGCGTTGATAGGTGATCTTCATATTAAATAACGTTCCTAAGCCGAGTATTAAAAATGGGATCAGAAATGCGAAGGCAAGGGGGTCTTTGAATATGGCGATCACTAGCATAGCTGCAATGGCAAGGCAGGATATCAGCGGGGCTATGGTGAAAACCATTTTTTGTGGATATCCAATTTGCAAATCCAATACACCCCTGTGGATATGCAGTGTAAAATAAACGCCCCTTAATCGCTGATATGTCGAAGTGGCGCAGTGGATCATATAGCCGGGGCCCTGTTTGATGCAGGTCATAATATGTGTATTTGGGTCGAGCCTCATCTGTTCCACTATTTTATCCGGGTCCAAGGTGCGGACATCTAATTGCTGCCCTTTCATCAGGGCTTTATAAAATTGCCGGATAAAATGGATCATATGTGAAAACCTGTATTCGTCTTGATTGCAGCAAAATTGGTGATGAAGCCCAAAGGAGCAATCGGGCGTTTTCATACAAATACAATCTATCAATGATAGCAAGACCCCCTTAAATAAATTCGGCTGTCCGTTGCGGTTCATACACTCTAAAACCCCTTCCCGTTCAAAGCGTTTTAAGATGTATTTTAAGTGGCACGGCGATCGCTAGCGCAACATGAAGCCAAGCGTGTTTTGTTCTTAAGCCCCTATGGTCAAAGAAGATTAAGTTGGATGTATTTGGGCCGCTGGTCCTGGCTTTCCTGGCTCAGATAATGGCGCGCGCGGAGGGTTTGGGGTTTGGTCTTAAGAAGAGCCGAATGAGGTTGGTAAGATAAAAAACTTCTACCCCTTTGATTTTACAATTAATATTCAATTGTTGGCCGACTGCTGGCGACATAAAGGACTGAGTAGAAAGACAATTGCAGTAGAATTTAAACTCTTATGCCGACTTGTTTGGATAGCTAGAGACGGGCGCCGGCGGGCTGGCGTTTTCCCATCGTGCGAGCCCAAACGACGCTTCGTGACGAACTAGAGGCCTGAGATGATGGTGGATTTATGCTAAAGCGCTTTATCAGACTTCCAAAAGCTATTAAAGCTGCATGGCATTGGTCCAGAGCATTGGATTTTAATGCTGAGGGTGATGCCGACGCGGCTTTGTTAGAGTTGGATGCAATGCCGATCTCAGGCGCTTTAAGATGTGAATGCTTGATTCTGAGGGCGGTTTCGCTTAGCGAAAAAAGTGAGGCTCGTGAGAGCAATATACTCTGCGATCAAGCTCTAACCGGGCTTAAATCAATGAACTATAGTGAGGATGAAAAAAATTATATATCCTCCTATTTAGTGTGGCTTAAATATAGAAACCATGGTCAGTTACAAAGTCCTGACGACTTGACCTATGAACTAAAGCGTTTGGAATTATTACTTGAGTCTACCAGGCTTCAAGCTGTGCCAAAACACTGGCTTTTAAATTTTCCTTTGAGAATTCATCCTGATTGGAAAGAACTCAACTGATCTTCTAATTCGTCTTGCTTACCTCATCACTGCTTTTGTTTTTGAAATAGGGGCTGGATATTCTCATGGGCACATTAGAATGCATAAAAGAAACTTTCCATTAGAAGACCATCCTGATTGGAAAGAGCCAAGTTGAGCTTTTCGAAGTTTGGGAGCTCGCTTATTTCAAAAGAGCTCCAATTGGGCAGGGCGCTGCTCCTGGCTTTCCTGGTTCAGATAATGTCTTAGGCGGCGGGTTTGGATACCGAGGTCTCGGGCGGCGCTTTGCAGGCTTTGTTCGCCGCGCTTTATCCGGGCCAGGGTCAATTCACGTTCAAAGCGTCGAAGAGCATATTTGGCATTAGCGAAGTCTTTGAAACGCTCCCCGCCAAAGGCATGGGCTAGGATGCGGGCGTGGTCGCGGCCAATCACTTGCACAATCTTATTCTTATCGCGGACCCGCTTGGGGATATAAAGCTCCCCGCCGCCGAAATGGCGGGCGAGCTCTAAGGTCGCGTCCATGCCGATGAGAGCTTCAAATTGCCTTAAAACCGGGGGGAGAAGATAGCGCAGCCGCGCTATATCTTCGTCCTTCATAAGCCGATGCCGTCGATGGTGCTGGCAGCGCGCGGGGCCTGGCCTGTATGGACCGGGCGGTGGCCCCACCATTTGCGGCTGAGCTGCGTTTCGCCTTCGGTCCGCGCGTGATGCGCGGCGTGGGAGAGGTTGATGCTTAAGCGGCGGATATTGCCTTTAGTGGCTTTGAGGAAATACTCAAGCAGGTCTTTATCTAAGGAGACATCGCCCGCATAACATCCCGCTAAAATCTCCGCGTCTTCATGATTGGCGGGTAATGTTGGGGTGAAGCTTAAGATACGGCTATCGAAGCGGTTCCAGGTTTTCAGTCGTGCGGGTAAAGCCTCCTCCCCTATCATTAAAATGGGAACGCCGGTGGCGTCATGAAGGGTGCGGATGATTTCCACCAGGCCCTTTTTCACAAGATGGTCCATTTCATCAATGATGAGCGGACGAGGACCCACTTTAAGGGCTTCTATGACCTGGCCCAGTAAGGCGCTGACAGATTTCGCTGGCGTCATGAGGCCAAGTTCTTTGGCCAAAGCTTCTAATAAAGACCGCGCGGTCCAGACAGGCCAGGCTTGCACATAGGTGGCACCCATAGCCTGCGCCGTGGCTTGCGCAGCGCGGGTCTTGCCGGAGCCTGCGGGGCCGTAAAACACGGCCAGACCCGGCAGGCGTTTATCCCGGCCCATGGCATTGGCCAAGGCCTGACGGCAGAGAATCATATTGGTGATAGGCGCATTAGCGGAGGGCATGGAGGGCATGGGCTGTCCTGTTGTCATTATCGGGGAGGGTCCAATTGGGGTCGAGCTTGCCTTTGGCCTTCAACCAGTCGACCAGCACGGGGAAATCCGGGCGGTTGATGAAGGCTTGAGCATAATGTTGCGCCTGTTCATCACCGCCATGTTCCAATGTGTGGATGGCGGTTAAACAAGCAGCGCAGTCCCGTTCCAGCGTGGCGCGGGCGTGATTGACGGGGGTCTTTATTTGGGCGAGTTTTTTGGGTGCGGTTTCAGCCTTTGGAAAATCAAGCAGTTTATCCTGCGCCTTCGCCCGGGCGCGGAGCACATCTTGTGCGAGCGTTTCAGGCTTCACCCGGCGTTTGAGCGCGCGCAGGTCGGCGCGGATATCCGCTTCCCATTGCCGTTGGCGGCGTTTGGCGGCCAGGGCGATGTCCTGGGCGCTGATGCCTTCATGGTCGAAATTGCGGGCGACGCAAAGGAAGCGGTCGGCTTCATCAAAGACGTAGAGCTGGCCCAGGTCCTCATCATTGAGGCGCACCATGACCTGGCGGCCCATATAGGGGAGCAGCGCGTCGTGCCAATAGGTGGTGCTGTTGGCGTGGATACCCTTTTTGGAGACCTGGCGCGTGCCGCCCATTGGGCTGAGCAATATGTCCAACATACGCTCATTTTCCACCCGCGTGATGGGGAAGCGGCAATCGCGGGCGCGCTCAGTCGGTGTCATTTTCAAACTGGCGTGGCGGCGGTGTTCATAGCCCTCCACCCAGCGGTCGAAAAATATTTGCAGGTCTTGGGGGCTGAGGGGTTTTGGCCCCTCCCCCTGGGCGTCATGGCGTTTTTCTTCTATGGCCTTACGTTCCGCCACATTATGGCCGATGAAGCCGGGCAGTGCTTCGACCAGGTCATGTTGCAGCGTGTGGAAGAGCCGTTCTATATGCGGTTTTTCCTGCGGGCGGCCCGGCAGGCAGAGCTTTTGTTCTATGCCCAGGGCTTTGAGGCTGGATTTAATATGGGCGGAAACATAATCGGCGCCATTATCGGTTTTGATGGTCTGTGGCACGCCCCATAAAAGGATGGCGCGGCGGAGCAGGCTGGCCACGGCCTTGGCGGTGGAACTGCGGGCTACATGGAAGAGCGCGCGCCTTGAGAAAATATCCACCACGCCGATAATCGCATGGCGGCGGCCATCATCGAGAATGATATCGGTGGGGCTTGAATCAATTTCCCACAATTGATTGACCCGCTTCACATGCGCATCCGCCCGGCCAAGCGCCAGGGCATAGCGATTGCGATAGTCGGTGCGGTTGCGCAAATAGGCCATGCGCATGGGGTTGTCTTCTTCATAGCGGCGGATCCAATTTTGCAGGCGGCGCAGCGAGGGCAAGCGCCGCGGGCCGAGTTTGAGCTGAAGCCATTCGTATAATTGCGGGATGGAGAGGCTTTTATCTGAAATCTGGCTGAGGATCAGATCACGGAGTTCTTCGTCCCGGTCAATCATGCCGGTATTGGCGGGGCGGCCTTTGGGCTTGGGCACTTTTAGGATTTTGACGGGAGTGCGTGGGCGGCGCTGGACTTCGCGCATGCGTTTGGAGAGATTGGCGCGGCGCTTGATTTCCTTCGCCCAGGCTTTGGGCAGGTCATGGAGCGCATATTCGACCCCACCGCCGCGTTTCTTCCGTGGTCTGGACAGCCAGTTTTCCTTGGCTGCCATTTTGTTCAATCCCCTTTTGGTGGAGGGGCAATCGGCTAAGTTAAAGCTGGCCAGTTCAGATGCGCTGAACCAGTTTTTGTCAAATCGATTTTCACTCATGTTTAGGCGCGAGCCTGATTTCCATAATTGGAAGCGGGTTGCGGCTTTCTTCGCCGCCCGGTGGCGTAGTAGCGTTGCGGCCAGATGATTTGCGGGGGCAGGTCTAGGGTTTCGGCAATGGCCGCTTCGGCCCGGTGATAGGGGCGGGTCAGCGCCGTAGAACAGGCCCCAAGGGGTAAATCATGGAGGCGGTCAACATTGCGTAATGTATGACCTTTTTTGCGTAAAGCAGCGGCGATATCAGCGGGGTGAAAAGGGGGTTGAGAGCTGGGGGTGTGAGGCATCAGGGGGCATCTCCTCATCTATGATGTTTATATGCATATATAATACCATATCTGGAAATATGTCAATCGCTGATTTTGGAAATATAACGGGCGATAAGTCGGTTTAGAAGGCGTTAACCCGCTAAAAGCTCAACTCATCTCAAATTCTGGAGATGGATGATGAAAACCGTTTTAAGCCTATTGGGTATGATGGCTTTTGCTCTGCCCGCCCAAGCAGTGCCCATCACGCTTAGCGGTGCCGAAATTGCACAAATCCCTGGAACATCCACACGCCTTGGTACGCAGAGCATCATTGGAGATGCGCTTCGGATTGACGCAATTGCGGATCTTGGAAATCTCCTCCAGGTGCCATTGAATATGATTATTTCTGCGTCGACAGATATCAGTTTCACCTTGCAGTCCTTAAGGCTGACGGCTGACAGCGGAAGAGTTGATCAGGATTTCCAAATCGGCATATTTGACGGCCAGAATGTTTTCGGCGCTCGATTTGTTGATTCTTTTGACGCAACGGTGCGCCCCGATGCCCGGGTTCTGCCATTCACATTAGATCAGTCACAGTCCGGGTCCGGGACCTTAGTTGCGGAGGGGAGTTCAGCCGTCCTTGCTCCCATCGACAGCATCGCTGAAATCGGGATCAGCATTCGTTCGACTGTGGATGGGACTGAAATTTCAGGCAGTGTCAACGGCATCAACCTGGTTACCGGCGTAACATCATTGGTTTTTGACGCGGCCGCCGATTTATTCCTTGTCGTAACAGGGAGCGATCGTAATGAAAATTACCAATTCAACAGTTTCACCTTCACCAGCGATGGAACACCCGCCCAAAACGTGCCCGAACCCGGTGCATTAGCCGGGTTGGCGCTTGGCCTGCTGGGTTTAGCCATCGGCCTGGACCGGACCTGGCTGCGGCGGAGGCGGGACATATGAGACGCTGGATCATCGTCTTGTGCTGCAGCCTGGGGTTTTTAGAAGCGCAGGCAGCGCCCATTACATTTACCGGGGCGGAGCTTTTGTCCCTGCCCGGCGCATCTACGCCTGCTGCCAATGCCTTTGTCAGCGGGACTGGCGCACGATTTAATCCGGATCGGGATTTTGCAATTGTCTATCAACTGCCCCTTGCAAATATTGCCATTGACCCGCTGAATTTCTCCGTCGTTGTTGATTATGTATTCTTAAACAATGACTTCGGCAGCTTTGATCAGGATTTCCACATCGGTCTGTCAGATGGGGTCGCATTCTACAACACCAATATCTTCGATAGCAACGGGGCCAATGTGCGTCCTAATATCAGGCGGGAGGGCCTCACATCTAACGGCCTACAGATAAGTCTGGGGATAACCTTGGATTCAGGCGCGCTGTTCCCCGCACCTTTAAACACCACTGCACAATATGGATTTTCCATCCAGACCCTGGCCACCGGCACGCAGATTGATGGATTTATCGGCACAAATACTGTCTCCACCTTTCAGCCCTTAAATATTTTGAACCCCGCCAATGGCTTCAACCTGGTTTTTGCCGGGAATAATTTTCAAGAGAATTATCTGATCCGCTCCCTCACCTTCACGGACCTATCCACCTCTGTTCCAGAACCCGGACCTTTGGGCGGTTTGGCATTGAGCTTATTTGCCCTCGCCATTGGTCTCGATCGGACATGGTTACAGCGGAGGAAGAAGGAAAAACACGGCCCATCTTGACTTGAAAAGGACCTCCTCATGCCATTTGTAAAAGCAGCTCTTCCCCTGTTGAGCCTTGTATTCCTCTTCACCACAGCTGCATCCGCCACGCCATTAAGTTTCACAGGGGCGGAGTTCATTAATCTGCCAGGTGTCAGTTTTCCAAGCGGCACGCGCACCATCGTTGGAGACAGCGTGCGATTTGACTCCACCATCGATAATGCCGTGATGTATCGCCTGCCGTTGGACGGCTTTGTTGTGGATCGGGGTGAGATCAGCTTTTCTTTGAGTTTCACACGGTTGCTGACGGATTTTGGCAGCGTGGATTTTGATTTCTATGTGGGCATTTTTGATGGACAATCGGCCTTTGGGTCTTTTTTCATCAACTCCGATACGGCTTCAGACCGCGCGTTGGTGCGGTCACGGAATTATGAATTAACCCCTGATGAAACATTGCTCTCAACGATCCTGTCTGGAAACCAGGGGCCAGAGGTCTTCTTCCCCGCCGGGCAGACCAGGCAGACGCAAGTCTCCATCACCCAAACGCCTTCGGGAAATAATGTCATTGGGTCCATCAATGGCGCAGGCGGGGCGACTTTGGTCACGGGCAATAGCTATGACCCCAATGGCTCCTTAAGCCTGATATTGGTTGGAAATCAGCCTTTTGAAAACTACCTGTTCAACAGCTTGACCTTCACCAGTGGGGTCGCCCTGCCGGAACCGCAAGCTGTGCCGGAACCTGGCGCTTTGGCGGGTCTGGGATTTGGGTTGCTGGGGCTTTGTGGCTTTATTCAACGACGGCGGAGGACTATTTTATGAAATCGCTCATTATCATTCTTGCATTCATTTGCTCAACATCAGCCGAGGCCACACCTTTTCGCATTGGAACCATTTTGGATACAGTTGGCGAGCAAATTAATGACAATATCGATTTCTCTCAGGAGCGCCTGAATATTGAGCGCATTCGTTCACTCAATTTCGATACGACGTTTTTCAACCAGATTGACGCGGTGATCTATTTAAACGCCTTTGGCAGTGACGCCCGCAGGGAGTTGAGTGTTGCAGAGCAGAATAACCTGTTCAATTTCGTCTTAGGCGGTGGCAATGCCTATCTGGGCGTGGGTGCCGGAAACAGTACGCCTTTCCCAGGCCTTGCCGCGCTGTTTGGCATCACTTATGGGACCTTTATTTTCGGATCCGAAACGGGGGTGGTTCAAGATCCAACGAACCCTTTGGTGAATGGGCCTTTTGAGACAGATGGCAGCTATGTAAACACATTCTTCCGTGCCTTATCAACCCCAACCAACGGGACTGCCTTAGGCCGCTCTCCCGTTGGCACAACACTTGTCTATTTCGCAGAAGGTGCATTGGCCCCTGGTTCTGGCCAGGTCTATTTCTTTGCCGATGAAGTCTCCCTCTTCACCTCCCCCAGTCAAGATGCCCTGCTTGCGAATGCACTGGTGAGTTTTGGCGCATCACAGATACCAGAGCCTGGGCCTTTGGCGGGTTTGGGGCTGGGGCTGCTGGGGCTTTGCGGCTTTATTCAACGACGGCGGAGGACTATTTTATGAAATCGCTATATCTCACTTTTGCTTTGTTCGCGTTTATGCTTTCGCCTGCGCAGGCGGGGGTGATTGATTTTGAAGGGCTGGGGGATATTCAACCTGCCCTGCCCATTTCCACCGGGGATAATCGTGTGACCTTCAGCTGTGGCCTGACGCCCAATGTTCAGACCTGCCGAACCTTTCATTATGGCGGGCCAGTCACCTCTTTCGGCCCGACGGAAATTCCCGTTGGCGGCTTTGGTGACGGCACGCGCGTGGGGTTTGTCGGTCTGGATGATACGGCCCGAGGGAATAGGGAATCCGATAATTATTTCTTTCAATTTGACCGGGAAATCACCTCCTTAATGCTGGATTTCGTGGATGCCGATGGCATTGGCCGCACTCATACATTGACCCTGTTCGCCACTCGAAATTTCCTCAATGAGGTTGGCACAATCAGCTATGTGGTGCCATCCAACCGCATTGATCAGGATGTGATTGCCATCGGTTTGACTTTATCCGGCGTGACCGCCCAATCCGCACGCTTCACCAATGGGCAGGATTCCGGCCTGACGGTCGATAATCTGACCTTTGACAGCATTCCTGTTTCAGAGCCAGGAGCGCTTGGTGGGCTGGCGCTGGGGCTTCTGAGCCTGGGGTTAAAGCGGCGGCGGAGGATGGGGTTGGGGGTTCGGGGAGTGTAATTGCGCGGGGTGGTGGCGCGGGGTTTAGTTTATTTTTTTAGCCTCAATCGCCGGCGCGGGCATCCGCCCGCTTAGGCTTCCGCGATAACGCTGATCCTCCATGACTTCGTCATTCCGGGCTATCGCGACGCGCAGTCGCGCTTACAGCTTTTCAGATGAGAAAAGCTGGGGGAGTGTGGGTGTGAGATGTGAGAGCGCGAGGTTCCGCTTTGTTTTTTTTAGCCTCAATCGCCGGCGGTCGCATCCGCTCCCTTAGGCTTCCGCGATAACGCTATTCCTTCATGGCTCCGCCATTCCGGGCTATCGCGACGGCCGTGCGGCCTTACAGCTTTTCAGATGAGAAAAGCTGGAGGAGCCTGTACTGCGCGGCTCTTCTGTTCAGACCTACCCCTCACCCCGACCCTCTCCCACAAGGGGAGAGGGAGGGAGATTATGGCGCTCCACTTAATCCCCTCTCCCCCGGTGGGAGAGGGTTAGGGTGAGGGGGGAACACCCACGCCTCAGAGCAGCACTCCCCAGCTTTTCTCATCTGAAAAGCTGTAAGCGCGACCGCGCGTCGCGAACCGTTTCGCGGAAGCCTAAGCGGGCGGAGGCCCGCGCCGGCGATTGAGGCTAAAAAAATAAACAGGAACCTCGCGCTCCCCCACCCAAACACCACCCTCCCCCAGCTTTTCATAGTTGAAAAGCTGTAAGCGCGACCGCGCGTCGCGATAGCCCGCAATGGCGCAGCCATGGAGGAATAGCGTTATCGCGAGCCAAGCGGACGGATGTCCGCGCCCGGCGCTTGAGGGTCGAAAAAATAAAGCGGAACCTCGCGCTATCACCCCGCGCAATTACACACTTGTATAACCAAGAATCACGCGTTAAGGTTTTAACGCTCTCTCAAAAGAGAGCGGCCCAGAAGGTGGCTGGTACCCACCCCCTGAGCCTGACCAAACCAACCTAACAAGGAGGTTCGAATGGCTGACCATTCGTTTATCACATTGTATGCGCACATTGGAAGGCGCATCCTCAGATCACTTACTCACAGTGTCTGTTGGGTGCAGCATCAGCCTTTGCTCCTGTTGGTATTGGCCGTCTGCATAGGTATCACCCTGGCTTATATTTTCCCCTATGACCGCGTCACATTCATTTGCGGCGTGGACATGGGAAAAACGCCCGGTGTGAACATCTGATAAACGAACCGCCTCGCCTCTGTCATCGGCCGACAGATGCGGGGCGGTGTGCTTTTCTTGCCCCAGTGATAAATCCGTTTTTATTTTCTTAGACACACTTCCTCCACGCTCCCCTTTCAACAGCCAAGGGGAGGTCCCAGCATGCGTTATTTTCTTATTGTTTTCGCCGTTTTAGCACTCATCCCATCCGCCCGCGCAGTTCCCATCACTTTCACAGGTGCAGAGCTTGCCAGTCTGCCGGGGGCGAGTTTTCCAACGGGCGGGCAGATGGTGATTGGGGATGATTTAAGGATTGATGTAACAGAGGGGTTCACTGCGCTTTATCGCTTGGACTTAGACGAATTCATCATCGATCGCAGCGACTTCGGATTTTCCTTGGAATTCACCCGCCTCAATTCAGATAGCGGTCTGAATGAGCAGGAGTTTTTCATCGGCTTCTTCGACGGGCGATTTCTTTACAGTGCCTCCTTCTATGGTCGCGATACCGGGCAAACCACCGCGCAAAATATCATATTAAGGCTCAACGAGGATGGGACCGAGCTGCTGGGACCGGGATTTGCTGGGGCGTCTTCCCCCACAGCCGCCTCGTTAATCGGCGATATTTTACAACTCGACTTTCGCCTTCAAGCGACCCTAGATGACACCCTCATCAGTCACGCATTCGATGGTTCTGATTTCTTTCCAGATTCGACTTTAGAACCTCTTTTACCCGGCAGTGACCTGAGCTTGGTTATATTCAACCTCAACAGCACCGAGCAAAATTTCCTATTCAACTCCCTCACCTTTACCAACGGCGTTAGCACCGTAGCGGAGCCAGCGACATTGTCTGGCCTGGCCCTTGGCATGCTGGCCCTCACCGGCCTCATGCGCCGCCGTAGAATAATATAAGCTCCCCCAGCTCTCATAATGAGAGCTGTAAGGCCGCACGGCCGTCGCGATAGCCCGGAATGGCGGAGCCATGGAGGAAGTGCGTTATCGCGAGCCAAGCGGGCGGAACAGCCTTGAGCCCGTTTCATGGGATTGGCGAAGCCAATACCGGAAACAATCAAAAGAATCTTCCGCGCCCGGCGCTTGAGGGATCAAATAAAAAAGCGGAACCCCGCGATACCACCAAAAACTTTTATTCGCCCCTCACCCCGACCCTCTCCCACATAGGGGAGAGGGAGTGGCGCAAGAGAAGTCTTGCACTTCTCCCCTGCCCTGTTGAATATACACTCAAGGCGAGCGTTCCCGCCCCGTGTTGCGTTGCTATTTCCAAAATTTCTGAGGGAGACATGAGCTGTGCTGAATGGCGGGGTGGACTTTGCGGATGTGCGCTGGTGGCAGGATGAGTTTGTTTTTATTGAGGGGCTCTTTTGGATTACAGCCTTCTTTTTCATTTGGAATCAAATCATTCCAAAGGTTGTTAAAAGCAAAGAGCCCGCAATCTTTTGGCCAGGACGGCTAACAATCTTTGCCATTTTTGGAGCAATAATTGTGTATCGCTTCCACCAACCCCAGAGCGCCGGAGAATGGGGAGATTTTGTTGGCGGTTTCTTTGCTGTTCCAGCATTGATTTGGTTCATTGCGGCAGTGTTTCTTCAAAGACAAGAGCTATCAGCGCAAAGACAATCCTTAGAGGCTCAATTGAAAGAATTAGAATTACAAAGAATAGAACACAAGAAAAATGTTATTGAGCAAGAAAAAATAGCTAAAAGCCTAAATACTTCAGCACGCAAAGACATCCAAACACTTCTTATTAGCATGAGAGAAGATCTAAAAAATAATATGAAAGATTTCATGAATGATTTGAGATTTTTTATAATCCGTATGTATAAGGGTAAGTTAAAATATGATGTAAAATATACAGTAAAATCAACAAGCTTTAATTACGATATAAAAGAGAAATTATTAACACTGGAATTAATTATAAAAGGCGAGGATAAACTTTCGATTATAGATTATGATTCAATTCACTTTAGTGTTTTTGATAAAGAGAATAATTATATTAATGATTCGGTTCATGAATATATGAAATCTAATATAAAACTAGATATTCCTATTATATTAGATTTAATGAAAGATGGGATTAGTCGCTCTGAGTTTATACACAACCTTTCAGATAGATTCTTATATGAAAGGAGGAATTTTCACTTAAAAAAAATAGATGAAGCTTATTGGATCGACTTCATTCTCGATTATATAGAGACCCACAACCTGCATAAGTGACCCCCATCCGGGCATTTTCTCACCTACCTTTCCCGTACAACACCCAGACTGACCCATGGAGGGGTTTGGAGTTTGGGGCTTGTGTTACAGGGCAATGGTGCCTTGGTTCTCCGCGGTCCCTTTCTCGTATTTTGGAAAGGATGTTCCCTTATGACCGTTCAATGGAATTCTAAAACCATCCTGTGCAAATTGGAGGCCGCGGAAGGCATGGATGCCGCACCCGATGCCGCCATGAATGCCATTTTGACAAAAGAATTCTCCATCAACCCTATCGAAGGCGATGAAGTCGCACGTGATGTGGATCGGGCCACTTATGGCTCTATGGGCTCCCAGCTCTCCAACAAGCGTGTCTCTGTCAACTTCAAGGTTGAATTGCAAGGCTCCGGCACTGTTGATGGCCCTGCGAAATTCGCGCCCCTGCTCCGCGCTTGCGGCATGGTTGAAACCATCAATACAGCCGTTGATTGCAGCTATGACCCCATGACGCAGGCACCGGAAAGCGCCACTTTCTATGTCTATATCGATGATATTCTTCATAAATTCACAGGCGCACGCGGCAATGTTCAAGTCGAAGCTGTGGAAAGCCAATTTGGTTACTTTAGCTTTGATTTCATTGGCTTGTTCACCCCTGTGGGTAACGGAACACCAGTTGGTACTGACTTGACTGGCTTTATGGACCCAGTGTTGATCAACACGTCCAATTCAAGCTTCTCGCTTCATGGGTTCAATGCAAATCTGCGCAGCCTGAACTTCGATCTGGGCAATGAAGTCACGTATAAATCCTGGGTTGGCCAGGAAGGCATTTTGATCTCTGGTCGTCGCTCTTCTGCGGAAGTTGTCATTCAAGCCCCAAGCCTGGGTGCCCATGACTATTTCTCAGCTGTTGATGCGGCTGCAAAAGGTCCATTGGTCTTCACTCATGGTGTGACTGCGGGTCAGATTGTTGAGCTGAGCATTCCACAAGCTCAAGTCAAATCAATCGCTTATGGCGATGAAGACGGCGTGGCCACCTTCACCCTTGGCGTCGAAGCCGTCATCACAAATGGCGACGACGATGTGAAGTTGATCACGAAGTAAGTGATCGAACTACCCCTCACCCCGGCCCTCTCCCACAAGGGGAGAGGGAGTCCCGAGCGCTCCTTAACCTCCCTCCTTCTCCCCAGCGCGGGAGAGGGTTGGGGTGAGGGGGAAATCAAACAAAAAAGAGAGGCTTTTGTTCATGTTTAAATTAGTTGAAGAGCGCACCGCCTGGTGGCCGATGAGTTGGAAGGGTGTCACAGAAGACGGCGCCATCATCGACAATGAAATTGAAATGCGTTTCCACGTGTTGGGCGAAGCAGCGTTTAAAGACCTGCTGGCCCAGGCCGAGGAAAATGACGACATCGCGGTGTTACGCCGCTTGGTCAAGGATTGGCGCGGAATTGGAGATGAGGAGGGCAAGCCTCTCCCCTTCTCAGATGAAAACCTCCTGCGCTTCCTTGACCTCCCTAATACCAAAATGGGTCTGGCGACCGCCTATTACCGGTTGATGGCGGCCAGCCCAGAGGAACGGGAAAAAAACTCAGACACGTCGCCCGACGCTGGGCAACCGGCACGGGCGGCGCGCAGAGCAAAAGCGAAGCGCTCAAAGACTTAAAACGCTTTGGCGCAAGCGAAAAACAAATCAAGGCATTGGAAGCGCAATTCGCGCTGAGCGATGCCCAGGAGCAAATCGAAATTGCCCCTGACAGCCATGACGTTGTGACTTTGTTTTTCGCACTTTCGACCCAGTGGCGGGAGGGCTTTAACGGCCCTTCCGGCCTGGATTACACAGCCGTCCGGCCGACGGCAGAGATGCTTGGCATAGACATTGGCCGGACCTTGTTCATCGACCTGCGGACCATGGAGGCCGAAGCCCTCAAGGCCTGGCGGGACAGAAAGAGACGATAAGCTTATGAATGACATTTCTGTATCCGTAAAATTCAACATCGACGATGGAAACATTATAGGTCAGCTGAATGAGGTGACATCGGCTTTCGATGATCTGAAAACATCTGCCAGTGGTGTGTCAGGCGTCATATCGGGGCTTAAAGACGAAAGCAAATCGACCAGCGATATTTACGCAGATTTGACCAAAAACACAGCCGATGCCTTCTTAGCCCTGTCCAAGGGCAAGGGGGCATTGGAAATTCTCGGCAAGCAGGGCGTCAATGTTGCAAAGTCGCTCTCCGGCGTCGGCGGCGTATTGGGCCGCGTCGCCGGATTGGCCGCCGGGCCTTGGGGTGCCGCATTTCTAAGTTTATCCGGCGTGTTTGTTGAGCTCGCCGGCAGTATCTTTGGGACAGGCAAGCAGATTGAGGCACTCCCTGATAATGTGAAAGGAGCGCTTGATCGCGTAGGTCGCTTTACAAATCAAGCAAGCAAGGCAGCGGTCGAACAAGCTAAAAAAGATCGCGCTGAGCTTCAGGAGCAGCTGGCCGAAAACAACGCCGTTCTCCTTGATCTGGAAGCAGAACAGAGAAAAGTTGAAGCCCGTTTTAAGCGCAATTCCGAGCGCGCCAGCAACCCTCTCGCAGATAAAAATGGTTCGGCTGCAATTGCTGCAGGTAAAGATGCTGCACGGCTGGAAGAGCTTAAACCGCAAATTGAAGAGTTAAGCCGCGCAGAGGAAGAAATAAAAGCCAGCCTGAAAGCTCTGAATTTAAAAGAGATCGAGGAAAACATACAGGGTGAGTTGGACGCCTTCACAAAGGCGAGGCTTGAATTTGAAAAGGGCTTGCATGAGCAACGGTTAGCCTTTGAGCGTGACCAAATTAGTGCTGAAGAATTCGAACAGAAATTTCGGGAACTCGACGCAAAGCGTAAAGCCGCGATTGATCAAGCTACAGGCCCTGGGTCTGAATTCGATTTCAATGCACCAGAGAATTCATTCAATCCTGAAGATTTTTGCGTCAAAGTCGAAACGCCAGAGGGTGACGATGTCATATCCGATGCAACCGCTGATGTTATTGAGACATCTGAAAATCAGGTTGAAACAGCGACGCTAAACCAAAATGCCGCACAGGCCAATCAGAAAGCTTCTGAAAAGGCTTTGATGGCTGCAGATAGTTTATCGGGCGCTGTCAACTCTTTAGCCAATGGGATCCTCCCAGGCGAAACTGCAGGCGTTCCTGACGGCATCAGCCTTGGCGGGCCAGCCCTGCCCTTTGGGGATTTGGTTGAACAGCTGCAAGCGCTCTTCACCAAAATCCCTGAAGACTTCCAAGGCCTGGTGCGGTCTATTCCTGAAGCGTTAAACGGTGTGATCGGCAATATTACATCTATCTTCACGTCACTCCCTGAAACCTTCACCGGGCTATTCCAGCAGATTCAAGGCCTGTTCGGGTCTGGTGAGGGCAGTATCTTCGGGCAAATCAACAAAGCCTTCTCGTCCCTCTTCGGGTCCGGCGAAGATGGCCTGATCGGCGGCATTCGCAAGGCCTTTGGCTCCATCTTCGGCACTGGCGAAGGCAGTGTCATTGCAAATATCAGCACCGCATTCAGAGACCTGTTCAGTGGCGGTGAAGGCCTCTTCAGCGGGCTTGTTGAAAGTATCGGGGGTATTTTCGGAAATGTAGGGGATTCTTTTTCCGGCCTGCTGAGCGGATTTGAAGGTCTGTTCAAAGGTCTGGGCAAAGATTTTGGCGGGATATTCAATGGCCTCGTCGATAATTTCCAGGGCTTGTTCCAACGCGATGGCGCTTTGGGTGAAATCTTCAGTGATTTAACGAAAAACTTCAAAGGCCTGTTTTCCGAAGACGGACCACTTCAAAGCATATTCGGCAATTTAAGCCAGGGCTTTTCCAATCTCCTTGGGCAATTCGGCGGACCTCAAGGCCTGCTGGGGAATTTAGGGCAAGGCATCCAAAGTCTGTTTGGGCAAGGTGGGGGCCTTCTCGGCTCTATATTCGGCCAAGGCGGACCGCTGAGTTCTATTGGCTCCCTTTTTGGTAAGGATGGTGCGGTCGGGTCTCTTTTTGGCTCTAACGGCCTTATAGGCGGCCTTTTCAAAGAAGGTGGTGTTCTTGGCGGGATCACAAATCAGCTTTCCGGTCTTCTGGGCGGTCTTGGAAATAGCTTATCCGGCGTATTTTCCTCCCTCTCAGGCAATCTCCTGGGTACAGCCCTGGGTTCAGCCGTTCCAATCATCGGCAATCTTGCAGGCGGGTTCTTAAGCAAAACAATCGGCAAACTCTTTGGCGGTCTCTTTGGCGGCACCAAAAAGGGCCTGGCTACGATCAACACCACATCAAGTGGCGAATTACGCCTTTCCGACGTCCGCGGCAAAGGCAAAGGCCGGACAGAACAGGCCCGGGAGCTTGGCACAGCAGTTTTTAGTGAATTGCAACGAATTGCCGAAGCCTTGGGCGGCGGTATTACGGGCGGCTTAAACCTGGGCTCTATCGGTACACGGAAGAGCCGTTTCATCTTCGACCCAACCGGCCAAAGCCGAAGCAAAGGCCATGGTGTTCAGAGCTTTAAAACTGCTGAAGAAGCCGTTTTCGCTGCTCTGCGCCGGGCATTAAGCAAAGGGGCTGTCGCCGGCATTTCCAACCGTGTTCAACAAGCTTTGACATCCACATCAGATATCAGCTCAGCCCTGCAAAAAGCCTTAGATGTTCAGGAATTTGAGAACTACCTCGAAGGCATTAAAGAGCCCATGCGCAATGTGTTCCTTGAATTTGAGAGACAAGCCAAGGAACGCCTGGACAGGGCACGGCAATTCGGCTTTGGCCTGGCTCAGATTGAAGAATTCAACGCCAAGGAACGCGCTGAAATTCTTGAAGCTGAACTGGCACGCACTGTTGGCAGCCTGAAAGACCTTCTTGATGAGCTGACCTTTGGTGATCTGGCTGGTGGCACGCCACAGGAGCGTTTGGATCGTCTGCGCGCTGAGCAGGCAGAAGCCGCAGCAGCCGTCCGCAACGGAGATGAAGGCGCTGCTGAAGACTTCGCAGCCATCACGCGAGAAATCCTCGCCATCAGCGAGCAGCTCTTTGGGTCTGCCGGGCAATTTGGTCAAGACTTAGGCCTGTCCCGGTCCGAAGTTGAGCAGCTGATTGCTCAGGCCGAAGCTGATATCGCAGAACAGCAGCACGCAGCGCGTGAAGAAGCCGGCACTCTGCCCGAACAACAGCTCGCAGAAGCCAATGCCAGCCTGGATGATATCGCACGCAATACAGCATTGATGCTTCAGGCCTTTTACAGCAATGGAGGCTATGGCGGCGGTGGCGTTGGAAGCGTCAATTTCAATGCGCATTTACGATAGATTTACCCTTTGAATTTCCCATTTTTGGAGAGACATTCATGTCCCGTGCCCTGGTTCTTTTAATCGAAGCCCAAGCCTTTCACCCCGATGGGACGGACGCCCCCCTTATCCGTCTGGCAGCAGGTGACAATCGGGCAGATCATTTTGACGAACAATGGCTCCCCGCCTTGACCCAGTTGCCTGTGATGGGCGCGCGTTTAGGCTTTAACGGCGTGTCGTTTCAAGCGCCCGTTACATCAACAACAGGTAATTTCGCCTTTTCCCTCGCTGTGGGGGATTTGGAGCGGGCCGCCGATCTGGTCTGGGATGGCGCTGACATCAAAATCTACCAAGGCTTTGCAGGAGATGATGATCAGGACTTTAATCTGCTGTGGCATGGGCGCTCTACGGCGTCTCAAGCCACGTCGGATACAATTACCGTTACCCTGGCTGATCCGGCCAAGGATTTGGAAAGACCTGTGCTTGGGGACCGTTTTGAAGGCACGGGAGGCATTGAAGGCGGTGAAGATTTAAAAGGCCGTTTGAAACCAAAGGCCTGGGGCTTTTGTGAGAATATCCCGGCTATTTTGGTGGACCCGGCCAATCTGGTCTATCGCTTAATCGATGGGCCATCGACGATTTCTTTGGTCAAAGACGGCGGTGTGCCGTTTAACTTTGGTGTTGATTATCCTGATTATGCGTCTTTGGTTGCGGCTTCTATTCCCGACGGGCAAGTGGGTATTTGTTCAAACCTCAGCCTAGTCAAACCCTGGCGTGCACCGCGTTTCGCCTTAACTGCCGACATAACGGCATTTGGACCCATGCGCATTGGCGACATCGCGCAAAATCTGGTCGCCGGGGCATCAGGCGTGACATTTGCGCCGGGTGTTTTGAATGAATTTAACGCGCTTCAGCCCAGCCATGCCTCCTCCTATGTGAGTGACGAAACTACGGTGGCCCAGGAATTGGATCGTCTCTTTGGCGGTGTCGGAGCCTGGTGGATGCCCGATGCACAAGGGGAAATCCGCGTGGGGCAAGTGGGCTTTGGCACGGTCATGCTGAATGTGGTGGATTCTGTTGAAACCATCACCAGAAACCGCGTTCTGCCGCCGACCCATCAACGGATTTTAGGCTATCGCCCCAATTACACGCCTTTAAGCGAAGGCGATATCGGTGGCGCCGTGCAAGCAGGTGACATTGATGACCTGGGCGCTTTAGCGACCCAAAGTACGATCAACTGGGACAATCAGGTGGTTGGGCGGCCTTTGAACTTTCGCGTGGTGTCTCATGGCACGTCGTCCACGACCCACCCGCGTTCCTCAGGTCTTTGGGATGATGTGGATACGCAGCTGGCCGGGCCAGGGCGCACATATACTGTGAATGTCATGGACCGGGCGACACGAAACTGGATCAGCCATACAGCTTATGATCTGCTGTTCTCTGCGGCGAATGCCCAATCCATGGCTGATGAATTAAACGCATTAGGCAGCGATAAGATCGTCGTTATTTACACCGATGAAGAGCCTCAGTCATTCCACACGGCCACGGGCGTTGCCACTGCGATGAAACGCTGCGGCGCATCTCGTGCCATCTATGAATCCGCCAATTTCAAAACCGGATCTGCTTATATCCTGATCGGCATTCCCGGCATTGGAGAAGGCAATGGCGTGGAGCTTTATGCAGGCGATGAAGACAACGACCCCGACGCCTGGATTGATACCAGCTTTACTGTCGATACATTGGGCAATTTGCAGCTGACCAGCACCAATGTGCGGGACGCGTTGGATATCTCTTATAGCGACGGCACAGTGATAGAAGATGTGCAGCCCGAGGAAGCCGGGGCCAATGTGACAGGTAATAATGTGGCCGCCGGCTTTTCAGGCCAGGGACCTTTGGCAACGGCAGAAACCATTTCCGAACATATTGCAAACAACAGTAATCTGCTGCAATTCATCGGTGGCGGGCTTTTTAACGGTGATTTAAACGCCGAAGCCAATCTCGCGGCCTCCAATGCCTTAAACAAAGGCTGGATGACCGATGATTTGAAGCATTGGTTTACAAATACAGGTGCCACTGTAAATGTTTCGAACTTCGGGGCATTTCATATCGTAAACATCCCGGATGGGGTCATCTCCGGCACTGCGATACGCAGAGCCGGAGGCCTGAACGGATTCAATGACTTGTTTTCTGAGAAAATCTCTATCGATCCAAGTCGGAATTATCAGGTCACTTTATGGGCCCGTCAAACAGCAGGCACCGGTCGCAGTGATTTATCCGTTGCTTTCTTCCGTGCGGATCAATCCCTCATCACAGGCGCAGACAGTAACGCCACAGGCTGGGATAACATTTCAATCTACCATCGTCACTTAGTCGTTGACGAGGTCTTCCCGGCCGAGTGGACGAAATACCAATTCACCTTTGGCGCACAAGGCCGTTTAGGCGTTCCCAATGCATCCGACCATCAAGCCGCATTTGCCCAAATCGCCATCGAAGGCCCAAATTTAGGATTTGGGACAGAAGTCGAAATCCAAGGCTTCCGCCTGGATGAAATCGCAGATGCCACGCAGCTGATTAATGGCCCGGCCGAAGCGGGAGCACAGGCAAACCGGCCCGGACAAAATCTTTTAAATTCAGATGCAGGGCCTGAACATACAGCCACCTATGCTGCAAATGTTGGCGGCTGGACGCACGTCTATCTCGACCGGGTGAAGCTTGAAGATCTCAGCCTGCTGCCTGGGGAAACGACATTATCTTTCAGCTGTGATTTACGCACCGATGGTGTGGATGGAGCACAGGTGCGTATCCGCTTCTATGATGCCGCTGGCGCGCAGCTTGTCGAATATCCGACAGCCTTCACATATTCAACAAGCTATATTCGTGTCGAGCTGGAAAATATGCAAATTCCAGTAAATGCGACAGAAATCCACCTTGCCGTCGATGACAATTACGCAACCGGTGGCCAGACCTGGTGCCGCCGCGCGATGCTCAATATCGGGCCAAAGGCACTGGCCTTTGAAGAACCCCCCGTCCGCATCAGCCGGGGTGAGGTGGAACTAGGTGCACAGATCAATGCGCCTAATACTTTGGCACTTATTGTCAATCAAAACCCCAGCGGCACAGACAATGTCGGTGAGGGATATTTTTGCGGCGTCACCAACGGCCTGGTGGATAAAACCAAAGACGGTTTTATCGTTTGGAACGGGAATCTCTTCACTGTTCCACGCGTCACACAAGGCGCTGACGGATTTGTCACAAATGTGAGTTTCAGGCGCGGTTTCATTGCCTTTGACACCGCTGGCACAAAACCCTTTCACACCCATGCCCAGGACCGCGATCTCGCCTTTGTCTTCAAGATCGGCAATCAGTGGTATTATGATAACAACGCCACACCGGTGTCTTTCACGCCCACGCCCGATATGGTCACTCTCGCCTGGCTGCAAACCGGTGCCACTGACACCATCATCGGTTCAGGAATTCTATCACCAACGAATTTAGAAACCGCCGCTCTGCCCGGCGCAGATGTGACCGAAGACACACCCTGGGCCCGAGTTGGCGCACAGCCATCCATCGTTCCAAATGGGGATTTCGAACAGGATCTGGCCGGGTGGCAAATTGTTGAACAGACTGACCTTGATCCGGCAAATACAAAGATCATTGATGACGCAGTGGAAGGCAAAGTGTTGTCCTTCCCCAACAGTGGCGGTGATCGCGCCATTGGTAGCCTTACCTTCCGTGTCTTTCCAGGCCAGACCTACCGCGCAGTTATTCGCGCCCGGCATCTTGGGACAAACACGTTGGAAGATGGGGCCTATTTCCGCCTGAATATGAAAAGACAGCACGCGCCCGTCATCTCCAATATTAACCGGAACCAGTTTCACGATTTCTTTAGTGGTGCCAATTTCGTCATCAAAAACAGCTGGGATACATATGAATATGATTACACCATCCCCGCTGGGATGAACTACGCCAACCTCACCTTTTACAACTGGTTCCAAAGCAATATCGATTTCCAAATCGAACGTATGGAGCTTATGCCCTTGGGCGGGGCGGCAGAATGGGGCGCCAATGTTACGGGCAATAATATCGCGTCGGGCATTGAAGGCCAGGGCAGCCTGGCTACTCTTAACTACAGCGAGCTTTACCGCTGGAGTGGGTCACAAAGCATTCCGGTCCAAACAGATTTTAACGGTGGGTATAAATTCACCTTTGAATCCGATACCGACGGGCCATGCCGTATTTTAATCAAAGCCTATGATGCGGAAGGCGGCATTCACGCCGGTTTGAACGGCGTGGATCTCGGGTCCCTAAAAGGCCCTGACCAGGCGACACTTTGGTATGAACGGGCATCCGACGCTCTGGTCGCTGGTACAAATACATTGTCGGTCTGGTCAGTAAATACCGACGGTGGCTCGGTCCGCGAGGTCGAAGTCCACCGGGACCCCTATCAGCAAGGCATTTCCTCCGCCGCCGCTACGGCCAATTGGGAGCAGGTCTCCGGCCCCGCCCCCATTGACCAGGCCTATGAGCAAATGTCCTATGCCAATGGGGCAGAATTTGAAGCAGCCTGGACGCAAACAGGCGGCTCCATACCTCAAAGCGAAATCACCCAAATCACAGATGTCAGCGTTCCAGGCGGTGTTGCCATGCGCTTTGGCAACAACAGCGGTAATGATGCCTGGTGGGGGTATCTGGGTGGGGCAAGAATGCCTTATGACCCCAATGCTCTGTATGAAATCGGCGTGATTGCGCGACGAACTGCCGGTTCAGGTATCATGTATTGCGGCGTTAATGGCAAAACAGCAGATGGGACAGCTGTCAATGTCAGCGGTTCCAACTCACACAGCAGCCAACATTATATCGCTGCAAATGGCGTATCTCCGCCCAGCAGTTGGACCACCTATCGCGGCTACTTCGGCAAACAGACTTCAGGTGGTTTCGGCGGACCTCATAACAGCCCGGCAGACCCGGGGAGAATCCACACCAACGCCACTTATGTGGAACCAATGCTTTTGGTCAACCACGACAACCAGCCCGGCATTACAGATGTGGCCGCCGTTTGGCTGCGGAAACTGACCGTTGCTGAGTTCGTTGACAGCCGTAATGCCAGGCAGTCTCTTGTCGGCGGGCAATCCAACGCGATTACAACCCCTTATCTAAGCGCAGTTGACGCAGGGTCAACTGCCACCATCAGCATCTCTTCCCATACACGCCGTTATGACTTTGGCGATTTAACTTATAATGCAGGCTCTATCGGCGGGCGGTCCTTTTCGACACGCTATTATCTCTATGCGGAAGACGGCGCCTTTACAGGCGGTAATGTGACCTATCAGGCAACCACCGTTCATTCCAATTCCATCGGTGTTAATCGCATCTACTTAGGCTCGATTACCACGCCCGCCAACGGCAGTACCGGCGGCGGTGGCGGTGGCGGCTTTCCTGATGACTGCCTGGCCGCCCATATGCTGCTGTCCAACGGCAAATATGCCCGTGATCTGGATGTGGGTGACATGATCGATGTCATGGATGACGATATGAACCATGTCGGTGAAAAACCCGTTCTGGCACTTCGCCATGCCACACAGAACTGCGTCGAACTGGTCACCAAATCAGCGCGCGTTGTTGTCTCAACCACTGCCCCTGTCGTCACTAAGGAACGCGGCACATTGACCGCACCGCAAGTCAAAGGCCTGACCGTTGCCGTCCGTATAAAAGGCGTCTTTGGCTTTGAACAGGTGCTAGATGTCATTCCAGTCGGCGAGAAACCAATTGTGCGGATTTCCGTAGGTGGCATCTCCTTCTCTGCAGGTCAGGAAAGCGACCGTCTGATTTACACCCACAACATTTATCTCAAGCCATAAGGACGTCCCATGATCGAAATTATCGAGACATTTCCCCTAACCGATGAGCCCGATAGCGATCGGGCCTATCGCCTCTCTTCCGGCAATCTCTACCGCGTGCGCACAAAGCCGCGCGAGGTCGAAAGCCATGTGGAGCTTGGCACCGCAGATCACAGTGTCGTGCCCTCAGGCTTTGGCGTGGAAATCAGCATTTCCGCCCTCGATGAAGACTTCAAAGTCCAATGTGACGATAAAGGCCGTTATCAGGTCATGCAGTCTGAAATCCACACAGTCGATCATGAAGCTCTGCAAAAACCGGACTTCGACATCGAACAATATCTCAGCGACTGTCTGCACAAACAGCTCAGCAATGCGGAAACCTGGGTCAATCAGATGAGCAAGACCAATGATATTTTCCACCGCTGGATGAGCGGCGCGGAAAATGTCCTGCGCACCCCCACGCCCGCTAAAAAGAAAGAGGAGAGCACCCAGTGAATATCGTAGAAATCCGCCAATGCCTTTGTGATTGCAACCTGGATGACGGCCATCAGGTGTCTCCTGTCGTCGCCCTATGCACTGTGTTGCAGGCCGTACAAGACCTCAACAACTACAATGACGAACAAAAAGAGGCCCTGCGCCATGCGGCACAATGCGTGGCTGATCATGGTTTCCACGGTATGCGCACCCAGGCAGAAGCGCTGCTCTTAGACTTGGGAGACGACGCATGACACAAGCCGATCCCTCACTTTTTGAATTTCTAAAGAACAGGGAGCGCGAGGCCGTTATTGACGACAGCGCAATCAAATCCCAATGGGGCAATCGCGCCGTGGAAGGCCGCGGGTCGTCCGCCCTCCTCGCCAGCTCAGACGCCGAAGCCGAAGCCCAGCGCCAGCAAAATCTGACCGGCCAGGCTCTCGCCGAAGACCAGGTCGTGGTCGCAGGCCTGTTCTTAGGATTAGAAGGCCAGACCATCCGCGTCACTGACGACCGCCTGGGCTATGACCAGGGCCGCGAGATGCTGGTGACCTGGTCAACAGCCGATTTCAATCAAAACCGCACAACATTCGGAGGCTATGTCGCCCTATGAGCAATCTCCTGATCCTGTCGCCTCTTCCCATAGAAAGCGGCGACATAACAACATCATCACAAGCCTTAAACTTCCCCATCGACCATCTGCGCGACCCCCAGCCCAAAGTGATCTGGAAAGCCGCCACCAGCGGTCAGGTGGACATTGACATTGATTTAAAATCAAACACGACATTTGATACGGCCTTCCTGGGCCACACAAATGCCGATGCGACGGCCACATGGGAAATCCGGGTGGCCACTGCAAGCCAAGGTGCGGCCTATCTGGGCAATGGCGCCTCGATATTAAAGAGCCAGTCCCTGCTCCGCGCAGACCAAAGCACAGATGCACCCCGCCCTCACGGCTTTTGGACAGGTGCGTCAACTTCTGCCCGCTACATCCGCATCCGCATCAACCACGCCAATGCACCGATAGAGGCCGGAACTTTAGCGATCGGCCAGTCTTTCCGTCCGCGCTATAATTACGACTGGGGCGCTGGCCGCTCATTGACGGATTTGTCGACGACCCGAACACTGCGCGGCGGTCAAATGGACGTGTCCCAAGACGCAATCATCCCCAATTGGCGCTTTGTCTTGGGCAATTTGGATGACACTGAACTTGGCACGCTGTGGAAGATCACCAAGAAGCACGGCAAGTCCGCGCCTTTATTAATTATTGAAGACCCGGACACGCCATTTGATTTACAAGAAGCGATCCACTACGGCAGTTTCCGCGACATCAACGCTTATGAACGCCGCAATGCCTCAAAGAACCGCTGGGAATTCACAATCCAGCACTGGCAATAACCGCCCAGGTCCCCTTCAAACAAGAGGGGGACCATTCCCAACACCTAACCACACCCCTTTTCCATCATCAGACAGGAAGAGCTGCCCTTAATAAAGCTTGTCTAAAAAGAAATCCCAGATTGTCCAGAAAGTCGCGCGCCGCTATAGCTGGGGTTCAATCGTTTGAAATACGCTAAATTTTTGAGAAAATTTGGTAGCGGAGGAGGGACTCGAACCCCCGACACGTGGATTATGATTCCACTGCTCTAACCACCTGAGCTACTCCGCCTCAAGACAGGGTGCGCCTAAGCGCGAGGAGCATATAGAGCCAGGCCTGCCCCTGTGTCAATTATGAATTGGCTTATCAGCAAAAGTTTCACGCCACTCTTCAATCAGGCCTATCAAATCTTCTGCCTGCTCTTTGCTGAACACCCTTTTTAGAAACCAGGGCTGTCCATCGATGACATTCAAACGAATATCAAACGCCTGGACACCAGGACCCAGTGGAGCGGGTGCTTTTTCATAAACCAGCCCCGCGACCTGCACACCTTTTTAGTGATGACGTGTTTTGTCCCGTCAAAGCGGATAGTTGTCTCGCGAAGTCCGAAAGCTGCCTGCAACGCCAATATGATTGAGCCCATGACAACGATTGCGGCCATAATCAGGTAGAAAATTGATTTCTGCCCTTCCTCAGAGGCGATATCTCCACCTTCAAATAAAAAATACCCTGTGGCCTTGCTTACCAAAACCACCAATTTTAACGAGAAAACCTCTGTCCTACATCACATGTTTACAACTAATATTTGCATGCTAAAAATTAGGAGAATACGCATGCCCCCTCTCAGTTCACGCCAATCAACGCAAAACGCCCCAAATCCCAGAGATACCGCAACGTGTATCAGGATTAACCGTAGGTTCTCAGCGATAGATAAAGAACGCCAGCAGATATTTCAGGATTACAGAAGAGGCACATTGGCCTTTGAGCGCGAGATCAACGGTCTACGACGACAAATTCGCTCTTCACGCAACGCCGCGATCATTGACATAGTTAAAGTAGGTGTTGCGCTCACTCCTGTGACCAGGCTTACAAGGGCCGTTGTTGTTATCTCTCGGGCCGTTCGGGCAGGGCAATTTTCACAGCAAGAGCTCGTTCGGGAGCTTGCAAGTCCCATAAACGACGCCCTCAGCGCGATTGACAATGTAAGAAGAGGTCTAAGATCACAGAGAGAAATTGATAACCTGCTCCGCCGCCAGCAAGAATTAACACGCCAAATGCTCCATAGATTTTCCAGATTAGATAATGTTTTAGATGGACTGGGACGTGCAAATCGGCGTTTTAACTGCGCTCTACCTTCGTCTTAATAAGTCACTTTATCAGACACCCTTCCTTCAGGCCTTTCAAAAAGTGCAAAAGGTCCGAAGGAAGAAAGAAATCCTTCTCAGAATCATCGGCATTTAACTCTTGTAAGCGTTTTTGATCATGAATATCCAAAACATAGCCATGGTTTTTCGCCAGGAAGAGCAAATTACCATAGGACTTTTTCCAGTCTTCCGAATCCTTAAACTCAGTAGGCTCAGCAATCATTCGATTTCGTAGAAATGCGATGGCAGGATGAAAACCTTCTAAGGCAGATTCAGCAACATATTGATACCCGAAGCAATGCAAGGCCTCTTCTTTATCTTCCTGTTTGTTGCTCAATCCATCGATATTGATATCCAGAAAGAACCACGGCTCATAATAGGTTTCTTCAAAATGAAGCTTACCATATTCAAACAATGCAAGAGGCGTAACCCAAGCTTCCGCTGCCTGCCACATATAATGGGCGGAAAACCACATATTCAGCGGATCCGTTGTGTCAACTCGCATTGATTTCGAAATCTGTATCAAAGGTTCTGCCGACGGCTGCACGAGTATCTCATATTTTGAACGAACTTCTCTAAGGCTTTGGCTCAAATCCCAAGGTCCCGTCAAAACCGGCACAAGCGCCAAAAACTGCTCTCCCCTGCTTAGCCCCCAGATATTCTCACTCTCATTTGTGAACCCATATATGGGAAAATCAAAAGCAATTGCATCTCCGGTGGAAAAAGCCATGCCTGCAAACAACCAAGCCCTTTTGGCATAAAACCGCGCGCGTTCTTTAGCGCCTTCCAGTGAATCATCCAGTGAATCATAATGAGCACTCAGGCGTGCATAAGCTTCCCACTGGACCTCGAGAAAACCGAATTCAGCTATGTTTTGCCAAATCTCGAGGGCACGGTCTTGGTCTTTTTTGATGCAAATACCCTCATATAACAGATGCGCCGCCACAAGAGGCGCTACCTGCTCAATCATATTCATATCGGCTTCTAAAACCGAGTATATGGCCTGACACTCTCGATTAAGGAACGCTTCTTTAAATTCGGCCAGCTTACCCCTTATAAGGTTTAACCGCTCTTTATCTTGAGCAACCACACAATCCCTAAAAGCATAAGCTGATGTTGGCTCTAAAATCAGTGTTTCACAGGAGTCTAAATCGTCAACCTGCGCACCGTTATGCAGCGCTTCATCTCGGACAGCATCAGCCCCCTCCGGCATTGCGGCGGCCATGAGGGTAAGAACAGATAAACAAGCGATGAGAGGACGCATAATCAATAGACATTCCCGATCCAATATTACCCTCTGAGCACTATGACAGGACAGAAAGTTCAAATACAACTAGAGGCCAATGGTTTAAATTTGCAACATAAAATTATCGCATATATCTGATACTATTGGGATTTCATCGACATTTTATCAGCCGGTAATACCTCTTCATATGGGCTATTTCTTACCTCCGCACGAAATTACCCTTAGCGGAGCCAATGGAGCGCCGCATCATATCAACTGGCGAAATGGGCTGGGCGAATGGAAAGGAAGCCCGGTATTAAGAAGAGTTTCCCGAGCTTTTCACCTTGGGAATATTTTTACCCGGATATCGCTGAGAACGGTGGGTACTGTTAAATAGCAGCCTCAGCACCCACAATCCAACCGCCGCCCAAAACCCGTTCACCTTCATAGGCCACACAGGCCTGGCCTGGAGAAACCCCGGCTTCAGCTTTGTCCAAAACCACATGGCCCAAGCCGCTTTTTGTCAGGAAGACACGACCGGATACGGGATTAGCTGTAGATCGAATTTTGACGCTGACTGGCAAGCCATCTTCCGCTATCTCACTGCCGATCCAATTCGCTTCTTTGAAATAAACCGCCTGGGCCATAAGCGCTTCTTTAGGCCCAACCACCACCTGGTTTTTATCCGCATCCAGCCGGACAACATAGACAGGTGTAGACAGTCCACCAACTTTCAAGCCTTTGCGCTGGCCAATGGTATAATTGATAATGCCGTCATGTTGGCCAAGAATAGCACCATCCATATCAACAATATCACCAGGCACCGCAGCATTCGGGCGGATTTTCGCAATCACATCCGCATATTTGCCATTGGGCACAAAGCAAATATCCTGGCTGTCAGGCTTATCCGCGACCTGCAAGTTAAAGCGTTCGGCCAGAGCACGTACTTCCGATTTTGACATGCCGCCTAAAGGAAAGCGAAGGAAATCAAGCTGTTCCGCCGTTGTCGCAAAGAGGAAATAGCTTTGGTCTTTATCCTTATCAAGGGCTGCGCAAAGTTGCGGAACGCCGTCAACCACTTGACGCTGAACATAATGACCTGTTGCCAGGCAATCTGCGCCTAAGTCACGGGCCGTCTGGGTTAAATCGGCAAATTTCACCGTCTGATTGCAGCGCACACAAGGCAGAGGCGTTTCGCCACGGATATAGCTATCTGCAAAATCGTCAATCACGGCCTGACGAAAACGGCTTTCATAATCCAGCACATAATGCGGAATGCCAATGCTGGCTGCCACATTGCGCGCGTCGTGAATATCCTGCCCAGCGCAACAGGCCCCTTTGCGCTGCACCGCTTCCCCATGGTCGTAGAGTTGCAATGTAATACCCACCACGTCGAAGCCCTGCTCTTTCAACAAAGCAGCTGTGACGGATGAATCTACGCCGCCTGACATGGCCACAACCACGCGGGTCTCTTTTGGGGCCTTTGCAAAGCCCAGGCTGTTCAACTCTTCGCTCATGAGGCCTCTATATAAGCTTTAGGCGTGAAGATGCCAGCCTTTCTAACGTCAGAGCGGGCAAAATTCACCCAATGACCGTGCATTTCTTGCCCCATTTGAAAGACCTGCTGTGTTCCCGTTCATGATGAAGAGCGTGTTAACCACGCACAACATATTGTAATTCATCGGTTTTCACCTCCAGCACCGACATGCACCACCATTGGCACAGGCTTTGCGTTCTTCAATCCAATTGCTGGCAAGAGAAGACCAAATATGAACGCCTTATTCTTTTTTGCGCATATCATGCCCCAAATCCAACCGGAGCTTGGAAAGCTGACCGGTTCTTCTGATTTTTCTGGCACCGAGAGCAATGATGCGTCCAGCCATCCATTTGCACAGCTTGTAGACCACTATTCATTGGAGCCGGAAGATGGCGACTTCTCCCAAAGCCCAATGTCCGTCGCAGTTGAAAAACTTAAATTACAGCATCCGTTCTTCAGCGAAACAGTGGACAAGGAAGCCCCTGTTTTCGCAGAAGGAGAAAAGCCAGGCCAAGGTCATGTCCACTCCCCGCTTTTAGCGCAGGTCATGCAATCATTCGCGGTTGAAAATGAAGATACGGCTGTATTAGAAGAGCCACTTATAGCTGAAACCACTCTGATCACAGAAATCGATATCGATTATATAGAGGGCGCCCCCCAAGCTGAAAACAAACAGTCAGCAGAGAGCCTTGTCACAGCCGAAATTATTGAACAGGCTGAACCCCCTGTTCAACAAGATGTGCCCTTAGCCCCAGCCACCGTCACATCAACGGAAGCAACACCACCCCAGCCGGTTGCAGCCCCCAAGAAGAGTGCTGAGCCAGTCCTTAGCGCCCCAATTGAAAGCGACGACGCGCCGCCTGCTCCCGCTCAAAACTCGACGAATGCTGCAACGCCTCAAAAGCCGCAAAACGCCTTTGGCCAAATTGTTTCAGAACTGGCGCAGAATAAAGAAGAAGGCCCGGTTGACCCTAAAATTCTCCCACAGCATCCAGGGCAAAATCAGGTTCAGCACTCGACGACGCCAACGTCTTCGGTGGTTCAAATTGTGCAACAAATGGATGGCCACGCCCATCAAAGCGAAACTCAAATCACCAAACAGGCATCTAATCCTGAACTTGCCAAAGAAGTTGGCGTTGAAATCGCCCAAATGGCCAAAGCCGGCAAGCGGAATTTCTCCATTCGCCTTGACCCACCAGAAATGGGCCGCATCGATATCCGCATGACATTGGGGCAGGATTCTCAAGTAAAGGCCGTGATGACCGTTGAACATGAACGCACTTTGGATGTGCTTCAACGAGACCTGCGGTCTTTGGAACGGGCTTTGGAACACGCAGGCTTCAAGCCCGACAATATGACACTCAACCTGTCTTTAAAACACCAGGGACAGGGGCAGACTGCGCAGGATCAAAATAACAGCACCAGATCAGCTCCAGCAGATGGCGGAGATGAAGAGCTACTCGAAGATTTAGCGCCGGAAACAATTGCACAGCTCGTGGGCGAGAGCAGGCCTCTCGACCTGCGGATATAAGGAAAAGACACGATGGAAATAGGTGCAGCCCAACAATCAGGTCTCGGCCAGGCAGGTTCATCAGCCACAAAATTGGCGGATGACTTTGACACATTTTTGCGTTTGCTGACCACTCAGCTGCAAAATCAAGACCCATTGGAACCTTTGGATTCAAATGAATTCACGCAGCAGCTGGTGCAATTCACCGGTGTCGAACAGGCCATTGCCACAAATCAGAATTTGGAAACATTGGTTGCCCTTCTGGTCAATCAAAGTGAAACCGCATTGGTCGGCTATCTGGGTAAAGACGTCACAGTTGCCACCAATCAAAATGTCTTCGATGGGTCCAATCCAGTGAAATGGAATTATGACCTGGGCGCACTTTCAGCAGAGACGAAGCTCACCATCAAAGACAGCAATGGGCTGACTGTTGCAGAATTCCCGGGCAACACGGCCGCAGGCCTGCATGAATTTGAATGGGACGGCCTGAATTCAAACGGCCAGCCCGTCGACGAAGGCACCTACTCATTATCAGTAGAAGCCAATACGTCAGAAGGGACGAAGATCGGCCATCAGATTTACATCAAAGACATTGTTGATGGTTTGGAACGTCGCCATGACGGCACCTTCCTGTCCATTGGCGGTGGGTTAATTTCGGTCGGCCAGGTGGTCGCCGTCTCAACACGAGAAGCTGCGACCTAGAACAGGCGCTTTCACACACAAGAACAGTAAAGACAGCTCAACAATGGGCAATAGGAGATAAAAATGAGTCTTTATGCAGCATTATTTTCTGGGGTGTCCGGCTTGAACGCCTATTCCAGCGCCTTGGGCATCATTTCGGACAATATCACCAACATCAATACTGTGGGATATAAAGCCACCACCGCTGAGTTCACGACGTTGGTGGCAGAAACCACATCATCCAGCCGCTATTCTCCAGGCGGCGTGGCCGCACAGCCACGCAATCTAATCAGCCGACAAGGCCTGCCGACGCCAACATTGTCCGCAACGGACCTGAGTATTGATGGCGCTGGCTTCTTTGTCGTGAATTCAGAAGCATCCGGCGGTGACCGGGGCTCCGTGTCCTTCACACGGGCCGGCAGCTTCCGCCCTGATGCGGATGGTTTCCTGCGCAATACGGCCGGGGATTATCTACTAGGTTGGGAATTGGGCCCTAATGGATCCTTCTTTAATACGGGTGATTTGAGAACATTGGTCCCGATCAACACCACGGGCTTGACGGGAACGGCTGAGGCCACAACAAATGTACGCCTACGGGCCAATTTGCAATCCTCCCAGTCTGTCAGCCCTGCGGCTGCGACTTATGATCCAACGGATTCTGCAAATAACCTTGCATCAGGTAATGTCGCGCCTGATTTTCAGCAGAATGTTGAGATTTTTGACGCCCAGGGCGGATCACATACGCTGACGCTTTCTTTCTTGAAGACCGGGGTCAACCAATGGGCTGTTGAAGTCTATAGTGATCCCGCAGCGGATATTGTACCAGGCGGCGGCTCTGTCGATGGACAAGTCGTGACGGGTACCATTGCTTTTAATACTGATGGCAGCTTGGATCTTGGCAACACCTCTGCTGCTCTGACCAGCGCAATCGGCATTGACTGGACCAATGGGGCAGCGACCAGTAACATCAATCTTGGCCTTGGCACAGATAGTGAGGTCGATGGCCTCACCCAGTTTGACAGTATCTCGACCTTGATTTCTTCAAGCGTTGACGGTGCTGTCTTTGGTAATGTGATTGGGGTCAGTGTCGATGAAGAAGGTGTTGTAACTGCCCTCTTTGATAACGGCCTGACACGACCGGTCTATAAATTACCTATTGCCACATTCCAAAACCCGGACGGCCTGCGTCGCCTACAGGGCAATAATTATGGCGTCACAGATAATTCTGGGACTTTTAGTCTTGTGGAGGCGAGTACTGGGGGCGGCGGGAGCATTGTTCCCTCGACGCTAGAAGCGTCCACAGTCGATCTGGCCAATGAGTTTACCCAGCTGATTTCAACGCAACGTGCGTTTTCCGCAGCAACGCGGATCATCACCACGGCCGATGAAATGCTGGCTGAGCTGAACCAAGTCTAATGAAAATACAAGTATTGACCTGGGGTTTCGACCCCAGGTCTCGCTAACATTCTGCTAACCATATTTGTTTTCCAAATATTTGCAGAAAATTTGTTCAAGATTAACCGCAGTGATTAGACCTTTTTTAAGGCCCTATGTGTAAGCTCCAAATCAGCGTGGATAGGAAAACTAGGGACAATGAAAGAAAATCAACGATTCACACCACATCAGGTGATTGGGCCAACGGGGGAACCTTTAACGCTTGATGACTTACCACCGCCAAAGACAACGCGGTGGGTCATCCGTCGCAAGGCGGAAGTCGTCGCAGCTGTTAGAGGCGGTTTGCTCACTTTAGAAGAAGCATGTGACCGTTATACTTTATCGGTGGAGGAATTCCTCTCCTGGCAACGGGCGATTGAACGTAATGGGCTTCCAGGCCTGCGCGTTACACGTGTGCAGCATTATCGACAATCATTGGATTGAGCCTGCTACTTCAAGGCTCTTTCCATTTATTGAGCATACATTTATCACCAATTAGGCAAAACTTGCCTATCATTAACTCCTTCTTCACCAGAACAACCTTAATCTGTATCCGATAACGCATTTCATCGCTGAATTGAAATGCACTTACGGGGACAGTTTTGGGGGCTTGACTGTGGAAGGTCTTATCAGTTTTTTCAGGGCGTTAGGGCCCGCACGCATCATCGCCGTTGGTGCTGTTACTGTCGGTCTTATCGGCTTTTTCCTTTTTATCTCCCTGCGCCTCACAGCGCCTCAGATGGGTATCCTTTATACAGATCTGGAGCTGGGTGAAGCCTCAGAGATCACGCAACGTCTTCAGCAAATGCAAATTCCCTATCAGCTTGTCGATAATGGCCGATCCATCATGGCGCCCAATGATCGGCTTCTCGAATTACGCATGAATTTTGCCGGTGAAGGCGTGGGCGGCACTGTCGGGTATGAACTTCTTGATCGCCAGGACCCACTAGGCGCCACAGCGTTTATGCAGAATGTGACCCACCGCCGGGCGATTGAAGGCGAATTGGCGCGCACTGTCTCCACTATTAATACTGTGCGTGATGCGCGCGTCCATTTGGTGCTGCCCGAACGTGAACTGTTCAGTCGCACGCAAACAGCACCCAGCGCTTCTGTTGCGTTAAAGACCTCCGGTCGCATCAGCCAGACACAGGTCCAGGCCATCAGGCAACTCATTGCATCGTCTGTGCCCGGCCTCGATGTCAATCGCGTATCCGTCATTGATCAAAATGGTAATCTGCTGGCGCGAACGGAAGATGAAGGCCAGACACCTATGGCCAGCCTGTTGCATGAGCGTCAGACAGCACTTGAAGATCGGATGCAGCGCCAGCTTGAAGACCTGCTCGCAAAATCAATAGGTGCCGGTCACGTCCGCGCCGAAGTGGCCATTGAGCTGGACCAGGAACAATTACGCCAGGAATCGGAGGTTTTTGACCCTGATACGCAAGTTGTCGTGTCTCAAAACACGGTAGAACGGACTGAAAGAGAGCAGGAAAGCGACGGCGGCGGTGTCAGTGTCGCCAATAATCTGCCTGACGCACAGGAGCAAAATGCACCAACGCAATCAGCCAGCGCAGACGAAGTTCAGGAAACTGTGAATTTCGAAAACTCCCGCACACGCACCACTTTGGTGAAAGAAAGCGGTGGGATCAAAAAGCTCTCCGTCGCTGTCCTCGTTGATGGGACCTATGCAACAAATGACGCAGGAGAAATGACCTATACCCCACGCAGCAGCGAGGAAATCGACCAGATCACCCGCCTGGTGCGTACGGCAATCGGATTTAACGACGCCCGTGGGGACAGTGTTGAAGTGGTCAATATGCGTTTCACACAGGCAGAGACAGGCGAAGAAATTGTTGAAGACGCGGGGTTATTAGGTCTCGCCAAACAGGAAATCCAGCGCATCATTGAAATCGTCGTCCTAGGCGTGGTCGCCATTTTGGTCCTTCTCCTGGTCGTACGCCCGATCGTCAAGCGCGTGCTGGAAGCCATTCCACCACCACCTGATCCCAGTACTCAGACTGCACAGATTGGCGTGGAGGACCGCCCTGCCCTTGCACCACCATCACAGCGCGAATTGGCAACCGAACTTGCCCAGCGCGCAGCAGAAGGTGATGAAGAAGCCATAGAAATGCTTCAGGAAATCCGCCGCGAACAGGGCGAAGGCGGGACCGGTGCCTTAGCCATCGAAACAGAGATTGACGTGGCCCAGGTTGAAGGTCGGCTGAAAGGCTCTGCCATCAAGAAAGTTGGCGAAATCGTCGATCGCCACCCAGAAGAATCCGCCGCCATCATTCGGCAATGGTTATACGCAAATTAAACAGGGCAATACCACTATGAGCGTAGAAGTCACCCGTGCAATCCAATCCATGCCAGGGCCTGAGAAAGCAGCTGCATTGATGCTGTCCCTTGGCGAAGATTTTGGCAAACCTGTCTGGGAATGTCTGAGCGATGAAGAGGTCAGAGACCTGTCTTCCGCCATGGCTATGTTAGGCAATATTGACGCTCGTGTTGTTGAGCGGATTTTCGTTGAATTCGCATCGCATGTCTCAACAGTCGGGTCTTTAAGCGGCAGCTTTGAATCAACCGAAAAGCTTCTCGCTAATGTTCTGCCTGATGAACGCGTCGGACAGATCATGGAGGAAATCCGTGGACCCGCCGGGCGTACCATGTGGGATAAGTTGGGCAATGTGAATGAGGTTGTTCTCGCCGCTTATTTAAAGAATGAATATCCTCAGACCGTTGCTGTCGTTCTGCAAAAGATTAAGCCCGAACATGCTGCCCGCGTACTAGGTGTTTTACCTGATGAGTTCGCCATGGAAGTCGTCATGCGCATGTTGCGCATGGAGAGCGTTCAAAAAGACATATTGGATAAAGTCGAGCAGACCTTGCGCATTGAATTTATGAATAATCTTGCGCGGACATCCCGCAAAGACAGCCATGAAAGCATCGCTGAAATCTTCAACTTCTTGGATCGTCAAACGGAAAATCGCTTCCTGACATCCCTCGAAGAACGCAACCGCGACAGTGCGGAACGGATCAGAGCATTAATGTTCACCTTCGAGGATCTGGCCAAATTGGACCCAGGCGGAGTTCAGACTTTGTTGCGCAATGTGGACAAAGATAAATTGGCCCTTGCGTTGAAAGGCGCATCAGAGCCGCTTCGCAATTTGTTCTTTTCCAACATGTCCGAACGCGCAGCCAAAATCCTGCGCGAAGATATGGAAGCCATGGGCCCTGTGCGTTTACGCGATGTCGATGATGCGCAGATGGAAATGGTCAATCAGGCCAAAGACCTGGCCGAAGCCGGCGAGATACTGCTGAGCGACAATAAGGGCGAAGATGAGTTGATTTACTAGGGTAAAGTTACGTGAAAAAAGCCGTCAAATATACATTCAGTGAAGACTTTGGAGCAGCGCCCGCTGCTGCTTCAGAGACTGCAGCTGAAGAAGCCCGTGCCGCGGAATTAGAGGCCGTACGCGCCGCCGCTTATGCGGACGGGCATAAAGACGGGCTTTTGGAAGCCACACAAGGCCTGGATGCCGAAAATCAGCAGCTTTTTTCACAAATAATCACCCAATTGGGGCAGTTAGGCGAAGGCTGGAAAATGCTGGAAGCTTCGACATTCACCGAAGCCGCCAAACTCGCCCATAGCATCGGCAGTCATTTAGCCAACAGGCTGATGGAAAAACACCCGCTCGGCGAAGTGGAGGCTGTTATTCAAGAAGCCCTTGCACTTTGCATCGGGGAGCCGCGGCTCGTTATTCGTGTCAGCGATCAGACGATGGAAGTCTTGAAAGAAAAGCTCGACACTCTAAGCCAGCAGGCCGCCTTTCCCGGGAAGATTATTCTACTGGGCGAACAAAGTCTTGGACCATCCGACTGTCTTATTGAGTGGGCTGACGGCGGGATTGAACGCCGGGTGGCTGACATAGAGGACGACATTCACACATTAATGCGACGTTATTTCGATGCGAGCGAAGCATCGACGCAAGGGGGACAAAGCGATGTCTGATGAAACAGAAAACACCTCTGTCGAGGCGGAAAATGCCGGTCAAAATCTCAACCTTGAGGATCTCAATGATGAAACCCAGGTTATGACCAATCCCGCAGCCGGTGACACAGATACCTTACCAGCAGAAGACGAAGTTCACAGCGCAGTCGAGCTGGAAGCCGTTTTCGATGTACCCGTCAATGTACAAGCCGTTTTGGGCCGGGCGCATCTGGAGGTTTCTCAACTCTTGAAACTCGCCCCGGGCGCAGTGATTGAGCTGGATCGGAAAATCGGCGAGGCCATCGATATCTATGTGAATAATCGACTGGTTGCCCGCGGCGAGGTTGTTCTCGTTGATGAGCATATGGGGGTCACCATGACGGAAATCATTAAAGGCCCACGTAAGTAACGGTCGAATTCTGGGGGATGAAGACATGACCGCACTCATAGGATTGATATCCGGCTTAGGACTGATCGGCCTGGCCCTTAGCCTGGGCGGCATGCCGGCGGCTTATGTCAATGCCACCGGTATGTTGATCGTCTTATGCGGGACAGCGGCTGTCACAATGATTTCCTTTTCATCCGGTGACTTAAGAGATTTACCTAAAGCAGTTCGTGAGCTTTTGTTTGAAAGTCGGGAAGAAGCTTCTCAGGCCGCTTATTTCGTCCTGCGTCTTGCCGAACGGGCCCGAAAAGATGGCGTGCTTCAGCTTCCTAATATTCCTGCTTTGAAGAACCGTCCAATGCTGTCGAAAGCCATCTCTCTCATTGCCGATGGGACAGTGACAGAGGATGTTGAACGTACTTTGGAACATGAAAGCTGGGCAGCAGCCGCGCGGCGACGCTGCACAGCGGATATTCTAAGGCGTGCGGGTGAAGTTGCCCCTGCCATGGGATTGATTGGCACTTTATTGGGCCTTGTCCAATTGCTGGGGCAGCTATCCAACCCTGCCGCCATCGGCCCTGCAATGGCCGTCGCGCTTTTAACAACATTTTACGGGGCCATTCTTGCCCATATGGTGTTCCTACCACTGGCCGCCAAGGCGGATCGGTCACGGGAAGCCGAACAGCTTATCAATTCAGTTTACTCGCTCGGGGCATCGTCCATCGGGCGGAAAGAAAATCCAAGGCGATTGGAAGTCGCGCTCAACGCGCTTCTGCCGCCAAATAAACAAGTGCAATATTTCTAAGGTGTTTTGGGGGATAAAATGCGGTTACTCATCATTGGAACATTAAGCGGTCAACTGACGAAAGCCAGTCAGATTGCTATGACCAACGGCGCTAAGGTTACACATGCGGAAACGCTGGATATGGCTTTAAATGCGCTGCGGTCCAAAGGCGCTGACCTCATCATGATTGATGTGGAACAGGCCATTTCGGATTTTATCACACAAATTCGTTCAGAACATATTGCAACACCTGTTGTCGCCTGTGGGATCGGATCAGATGCCCGCGCAGCCGTCAGCGCCATTCAAGCCGGGGCTAAGGAATATATCCCTCTTCCACCCGATGCTGAGTTAATCGCTGCTGTGATTGAGGCCGTTGCTGATGACAGTCACCCTCTGATTTACACCGACCCCGCTATGGATAAAGTCGTCAAACTGGCCGACCAGGTTGCGAAGTCGGAAGCTTCTATCCTCATCACCGGTGAAAGTGGAACCGGTAAAGAGGTTTTGGCGCGCTATGTTCATAAAAAGTCCAATCGCGCCAATGCTCAATTCATATCCGTGAATTGCGCTGCCATTCCGGAAAATCTTTTGGAAAGCGAGTTATTCGGCCATGAAAAAGGCGCTTTCACTGGCGCCGTGGCACGACGCATCGGTAAATTTGAAGAAGCCAATGGCGGGACGCTTCTGCTGGATGAAATCTCTGAAATGGACTTACGTTTGCAAGCAAAATTGCTGCGGGCCATCCAGGAAAGAGAGATTGATCGCGTTGGCGGCAATGGGCCTGTTAAAATCGATATTCGCATCATTGCGACCTCTAACCGAGATTTGATCGAAGAAGTTCGCGCAGGCAACTTCAGGGAAGATCTGTATTTCCGGCTGAATGTGGTCAATCTGGCCCTCCCGCCCCTGCGGGCGAGAAAAGAAGACATTAAAATCCTGTCCCAGCATTTCGCTGAAAAATACGCGGACCTGAATGGCGTTGCCAACCGCAGTGTTGACGAAGGCGCTATGAATGCGCTTCTGAACCATAAATGGCAAGGCAATGTGCGGGAGCTGGAAAACACGCTTCACCGCGCAGTGTTATTGGCCACAGGTGATAAAATCAGCGCAGAAGCCATTCTTCTTCCAGACGGGTCAAAACCAGGCATCGGCCAGTCGGCCCCTGGCGAAGTCAGCACCGCAGGTGATGCCCAAGCCAATATGGTCGGGCGCACAGTGGCTGAAGTAGAGCGGGATTTAATCATCGATACGCTCAGCCATTGTCTGGGCAATCGCACCCATGCGGCGAACATATTGGGCATTTCCATTCGCACTTTGCGCAACAAGCTGAACCAATATCAGGCAGAGGGCCTTTCTGTACCAAATCCAGGCGATGGTCACCGCGCTGCAGGTTAAGCGCGCACAGGGGGATAGAAAACGGCCATGACAGAGAATACTGCAGCAGAGCCGAAAACAGGCGTCATCGGTGCATTGCTTCGATCTGGCGATGTGATGTTGGCTTTAGGTGTGATGTGCATCATTTTGATGCTGATTGTGCCTTTACCAAGCTGGCTGTTGGATTTCGCCCTGGCGATTTCCATCACATTTTCCGTGCTGATTCTGATGACCAGTCTGTTCATTGAAAAGCCTTTACAGCTTTCCTCTTTTCCAATGATTTTGCTGATTGCGACCAGTTTGAGACTGGGTCTGAACCTGGCATCCACACGCCTCATTCTGGCAGACGGTCATGAAGGTACAGCGGCGGCAGGTCAGGTGATTGAAGCCTTTGGCACCTTTTTAATGGGTGGGGAAACCATCATTGGGATCACCGTTTTCGCCATTCTTGTGATTGTCAATTTTGTCGTCATTACAAAAGGCTCGGGCCGGATCGCCGAAGTAGCCGCGCGCTTTAGCCTGGATGCAATGCCGGGCAAGCAAATGGCCATTGACGCGGATTTGTCGGCAGGTTTGATCTCTGAAGATGACGCCCGAAGCCGCCGCCGGGAATTAGAAGATGAATCCACATTTTTCGGGGCCATGGATGGTGCATCCAAATTTGTGCGAGGAGATGCTGTCGCTGGCTTGATGATTACCTTTGTGAATATCATCGTGGGCATCATTGTCGGCACCGTGACCAAAGGCATGGATTTCAGCGAGGCTTTTTCCACTTATACGGTCTTAACGGTGGGTGATGGCCTTGTCAGCCAAATCCCTGCCCTCATCGTGTCAACGGCTGCCGGCCTCCTGGTCACAAAAGCAGGCGTTGCCGGCAAGACGGACGAGGCCCTAATTGGACAGCTCTCCAACTACCCACGTGCGATGTATGTTTCTGCCGGGTTATTAGGGGCCATTGGATTGTTGCCTGGCCTGCCCATGCTACCCTTCCTGTCCTTATCCGGCATCATCGGCGGCACAGCCTTTTATCTTCAACGCCAGGCCTATGAACAAGAAAAGCAGGAGAGGACAGAGGCGGAAAAAGCGGATGAAGAAGTCGCGCCTGTTGATGAGCCCATCGCGGCCACGCTTGCCATGGACCCGATCCGGCTTGAACTAGGCTATGCCCTGCTTGCCCTTGTGAACGAAGACAGTGGTTATCGTCTGACCGATCAGATCAAAGCATTGCGGCGGGAATTGGCAAAGGAATATGGCTTTGTCATGCCATCTGTCCGGATCCTGGATAACTTCCAACTCGGCACCAACGATTATCGCATTCTCGTGCGGGAGACAGTTGTTGCAAAAGCGGAAGTCCGGCCCAATATGCTCCTTGTCATGGACCCCAGCGGCAATCATGTGGACCTGGCCGGTGAAGAAACACTGGAACCCGCCTTTGGCCTGCCTGCCATGTGGGTTGAAAACTCCCAACGTCAAGAAGCCAGTTTCCGGGGATATACGGTGGTGGAAGCGCCCACTGTCATCACCACTCATATCACTGAGATTATCAAAGATAATATGCCGGACCTGCTTAGCTATGCTGCAACACGGCATTTATTAGATGATCTGCCAGATGAAAATCAGAAGTTGGTCGGCGATCTGGTGCCCAATCAGATCAGTGTTTCCGCCGTTCAGCGTATTTTACAGAACCTGCTGAATGAACGGGTTTCCATCCGTGACTTAGCTGCAATATTGGAAGGTATTGCGGAATCTGTATCAACCACATCCAATCTCACAGTGATGACGGAAATGGTCCGGGCCCGCTTGGCGCGGCAAATCTGTGCGGATTGCGAAGATCAAAGCGGCAATATTCCATTGGTCACTCTGTCACCGGAATGGGAGCAGCGTTTTCTTGAAGCACTACACGGCCAGGGAGAAGACAGGCAACTCGCCATGGCACCCAGCCATCTTCAGGAGTTCATCGAGGGGGTAAAACGCATGTTTGAACGTCAGGCGCAATTAGGTGTCCTGCCGGTCATCCTTACAAGCCCCCCTATTCGCCCCTATGTGCGATCGATTATTGAACGTTTTCGGCCGGCAACAGTTGTGCTGGGCCAAAATGAAATTCACCCCAAAGCGCGGTTGCGCCCCTTAGGGCATATTTAAGGTAAGAGGCATGCGGCTTAAAAGCTTCACAGGTAAAAATCTAAAAGAAGCGATGGAAAAAGTGCGCGCGTCCTTAGGTGACGACGCTATTATCGTCAACATCAACGAAGGCAACGGTGGCTATGTCCGCGTGATGGCCGCTGTCGAGCGACTGGAAAGCGCGAATGAGCCATTAATTGAGCTTGAAAAGCCGCCAGTTCCCAACGCATCGCCACCATTTAACGGGGAAATCCTTTCAGCAATGCTGAGTTATCACGGAATTCCCAAAAGCCTGGCCACACGCATTCAAACAGCCGCTTCCGCCATAGACGCGCAAAATCTAAGTGATGGATTGGCCGCCGGATTGGAGACCTTGATTGACTTCCAAGGCATCGGGCTGGTTTCTGACAGGCCTTTATTATTGATGGGCCCACCCGGTGTCGGCAAAACGCTGACAGTTGCGAAACTTGCGGCCAGCGCCTTAAGCCACGGCACCACAGTTCGCCTGATCAACATGGATACGGTCAGGGCCGGGGCGCAGGCACAGCTTGATCATTATGCGCAATTAATGAAACTGCGGGTCAGCACCGCTGAGACACCCCAAGAATTGAAGGTGGTCTTAGGCCAAGGCGGGTCCGATGAAGGGCTGACCTTGATCGATACGATCGGGGCCAATCCATATAATCTACAGGATGTTCAGACGCTTGCCCATATTGTCAAAACCAGCGGGGCGGAACCTCTGCTTGTCCTCCCCGCTGGCATAGACAGTATTGAAGCCGCTGAACTTGCGGATATTTTTGCAAGTCTTGGAGCAAAGCGCGTGATTTTAACCAGATTAGACGCCGCGCGGCGCTATGCCGGCCTCATCACTGCAATGTATCAGGGGTCTATGGCGCTTGCAGCTCTTGCAACAGGGCCGTTCGTAGCAGAGGGATTATTGCCCCCTACCCCGCTGGAACTTGCTCGTTTAATCATCACCAAACCAGACCCATCCACATTGGCCAGTTTGAAAAAGAAAGTCGCACCATGATCATCGCCGCTGAAACCCATTCCATGGTGGAAACACAAGAGAAAAAGCTCGTCACTATTGCATCCGGCAAAGGGGGTGTTGGAAAAACATGGCTTGCCATCACCTTATCCCATGCGCTTGCCGCTTTGGATAACCGGATCATGTTATTTGACGGCGATCTGGGCCTCGCCAATGTCGATATCCAGCTTGGATTAACGCCTCGCAGGGATTTAGGTTCGGTCTTATCGGGCAGCCATAAGATTTCTGAAGCACTCACACGCTATGAGGCTGAAGGTGCGGATAAAACCGGATTTGATGTTCTTGTCGGCAAATCCGGCTCCGGCGCCTTGTCCATGATTGCCAAGGAGCGGCTCATCGGTCTGCGGCAAGGCTTGATTCAGGCTGCAAGCCAATATGATTTTATAATTCTGGATATGGCCGCGGGGGTTGACAGCAGTGTCTCGACCCTTGCCAATCATCAAGGCATGAATCTTGTGGTTGTGACTGCTGAACCAACATCTTTAACGGATGCCTATGCCTATATAAAATTGCGCCGCATGCGCGACCCGCAAGCCGATATCCGCATCGTTGTTAACCAGGCTGTTGACAGGAATGAAGGCAATGCCACTTTTGAAACACTGCAAAAAGCCTGCGCGTCATTTCTTAAGTTCAAACCACGATTGGCCGGCATCATCCCGATGGACGCAAATGTGCGCAAAAGCATTCGCCATCAAAGCTCTATCCTCAATCGTTTTCCTCAAAGCCCGGCAGCTTTGGCAGTCAATAATCTAGCCAAAAACCTGATCGCAACAGCGCGACGAGAGGTCTAGATATGGCTGATTCCGGCTCATCCATTTCTTCCGTATCAAGAAGCTTTGGCACAGGTCGCCAAAGCCAGCAGGATGAGAAGCACCAAAAACAGGATAACCGGCAAAATCAGGACAAGATGACCACACCCACCCCATCCGTCACCTTATCTCCGACGCTTTTGGGCCTGAAGGTCGGAGATTTCATTGCCATGACCGTCACCGGGCATGATGCTTATGGACGCACGGCCTGCGTCAACAGTCATGGCCTGTATATCGTTGTGGGCGTCTCTGCGTCCAAAGATGATATACTTAAGTTGGAAATAACCAGCACCAATCCACTGAAGGCCCTGGTAAAAGGCGAAAACCAGCATGTTTTGATGTTCATTACTGCGATCAAAGGGCCGGTAGACACATCAGAAAACCATCGTGGGGAGTTTTTGCCGCCAAAACTTCAATCCGCGCCTCAGCTTTGGCAGGCTGCCGATACATTGCATATATCAAGTCAAGGTGGGCTGCCCATTGATGACGAGCATATATATGACGGGCTTCTATCGTTCTGGCGGGCTTTGAAGTCAGGATCGGCTGAAGCCTGGACGGGGCCGGAGCTGCGGCAGGCGGTGCATCAAGAATATGTCTCAGACCTGTGGACCAGCCTGCAACGAGATATGGCGCTTTTATCAGAAGCTCTCTTCGAAGCGCAGGACTGGCAGCCCTGGACATTCCCCATTCTTACGCATGAAAAGGTCATGTTATTGACCCTGTTTTGCAATCAGGAAGGTGGGTTTTCCCTGGAACTTCAATCTCCGGACCACGGTCGCCTGATCATTTCCGGCTATGAAATTGATGGTGTCATAGATGTGAAAATTCAGTCGGAAAAGGAACTGAACAGAGATATCAAGACCCAACTCTATCAGAATGTGAAGACATTGGACCAAGCGTCAAAGATAGACTTCAAAACCGGTCCGGTTCATGACCCCAGACGCACAGTCTCATGAGGCGTTTCTAAACGCCCGCTGCCCTGCAATATCGTCCAAAGTCATCTGCTCCCGCCGACGAAGTTTAAACGCCCGCCGTTCGGCCGCACGGTCGGCCGCAATTTCAACGGTTTTCAATTCTTCAAAAGCCATTTGGATTTCCTCAAGCTTCGCTTTGACCTGTAGTTCGATATCTGTCAAAGATGCCGACAGACAATCTCGCCTGTTCAGCTCTTTTTTCGCATAGTCCCCATAGTTAGTAAGCAAACCTGATTTTGACGCAAGGATCTGCTCTTCAACCAGCCCTTTTTCAATGCGATCGATCCGCTCTTTAATATCATCACGCATCTGCTCTAATTCCACCAGCTCTCGTCTGGCGATATCGAGGTTCCATTTTTTCACGCGGATAAGCTGATCAAGCTGTGCCATTGTTTAAAGCCTCCTGCGGATCACTGATGATTTCTGCTAATTGGGCATAGCCGGTTACAAGGTCTCCCCGATCCGCCTTATCCTGACTTAGGAACGCTTCCAACGCGGGGTTTAATATAATGGCGCGGTCCACTTCCGCATTCGATCCATGACGATAAGCGCCTAAGCGGATCATTTCCTCCATATCCGAATAAGTCGCCAATATCTGCCGGGCCTGCTGGACGATCAACGCCTCTTCATCACTGTTACACGCGGGCATTGTTCGCGAGATCGACTTCAATACATTTATAGCCGGATAACGCCCTCTTTCAGCAATGGAACGCTCCATAACAATATGCCCGTCCAATATGCCGCGAACGGCATCAGCGACAGGTTCATTATGGTCGTCTCCCTCCACAAGCACGGTGAAAAGACCTGTAATCGCGCCTTGATCTTTAGTCCCAGGACCTGCCCTTTCCAAAAGACGTGGTAATTCTGTAAAGACCGTCGGCGTATAGCCTCGTGTCGTGGGCGGCTCCCCGCCCGCTAGTCCAATTTCGCGCTGCGCCATGGCAAAACGCGTGATGCTGTCAATCAGGCACAAAACATGCTGCTGCTGATCTCTGAAAAACTCGGCAACCGACAATGTGAGATAGGCAGCCTGGCGGCGCATCAATGCGCTTTCATCAGATGTTGCGACAACGACAACGGACCGGGCAAGACCCTCTGCACCAAGGTCGTCTTCAAGAAACTCCTGAACCTCCCTGCCCCGCTCACCGATCAATCCGATAACAGCCACATCACTTGATGTATAGCGGGCCAGCATGGACAGCAGAACGGATTTACCAACGCCACTGCCGGCAAATATGCCCATACGCTGTCCCTCACAACAGGTCGCGAAAGCGTTTAAAGCACGGACGCCCAGGTCGACCTTTCCTGCAACACGCCGCCGCGCATGGGCCTGGGGTGGTTTCGCCCGGAGATTTTGCCCGATAGCGCCATTCACAATGGGACCTTTGCCATCAATCGGTTCACCAAAAGCATTTACCACACGTCCTAACCACGCATTTGATGGAAACACCAAAGGCTCCACATCCTGGATATGTGCCCGGCATCCAACACCAACACCATCGGTACCCGTGAAGGGCATAGCAAGCGCATGGCCCTGGTCAAATCCGACGACCTCGCACATGACTTCACGGCGATCTCTGGCCTCAATCACGATACGAGACCCGACCGACAAACTCCGCTCCGCGCCCGCGATTTCAATAAGCAGACCCTGAACACCAGCCACCCGACCATAATGCCGATGTGATTTTAATCTTTGAATTTCAGACGTTAATTGCGACAACATGAGTTGAAACCCATCCCCCAATGGCCTTTGAACCACCATCGCAAAACAGGCTTAACGGGGGGTAAAGTTAATAAAAAAATGAAATTTGGCGTATTTCATTAAAATTGGTTACAAATTATTAACCAAGTGGCTAGACACTCTATTCATCTTGGTTAACGCCGCGAAGACCGGTTAAGTTTGCATTGGGGGGTTAAGCGGCAAACTTGTGGAGCAAAGGGGCTTAACATGCGCGTATTGTTGATTGAGGATGATGCATCCGTTTCTCGCAGCATCGAGTTGATGCTGTCGTCTGAAGGTTTCAACGTTTATTCTACAGATTTAGGGGAAGAAGGGCTCGATCTCGGCAAGCTCTATGATTATGACATCATTCTCCTTGATTTGAACTTGCCTGATATGCACGGCTATGAAGTGCTGAAGAAATTGCGTCTGTCCAAAGTGGACACACCCATCCTCATCCTGTCCGGTCTGAACGAGCTGGATAATAAAGTCAAAGGCCTGGGCTTTGGCGCCGATGACTATATGACCAAGCCCTTCCATAAGGAAGAATTGGTCGCTCGTATTCATGCGATTGTGCGCCGGTCCAAAGGCCATGCACAATCCATCATCCGAACCGGCAAACTGGCGGTTAATCTGGACGCCAAAACCGTTGAAGTGGATGGGCAGCGGGTTCATCTGACCGGTAAAGAATATGCCATGCTGGAATTGTTAAGCCTGCGTAAGGGCACGACCCTGACGAAGGAAATGTTCCTCAACCATCTTTATGGCGGCATGGATGAGCCTGAGCTAAAGATTATCGATGTCTTCATCTGTAAATTACGGAAGAAACTGGCTTCGGCAACCGCAGGCGAAAATTATATCGAGACGGTTTGGGGTCGCGGCTATGTTCTGCGTGACCCGGAAGACCTGCCGGCTGAAACCCGTCAGGTCGTTAACGCCTGATCGATACAAGATATTTGAAGAAAGCCGCCTGATTATTGGCGGCTTTTTTTATGCCTGAGAGAAATTCAGGCTGAGATTTTCATATCGGCCATAGCCGTATCAATGGCCTCAGCCGGCACATAAAGCCCCCGAAGGCCGCGCACGGCTTTAAATTTATTTGTCACACCAATGACTGTTTCAGCGGCGCCTAAGAATAAGCTGCCATGGCGTGGCATGATAGCTCTCAACCGATGCAATATATCGGCCTTCAAGGTCGCATCAAAATAAATCAGAACATTACGGCAAAAGATGACATCAAACTGACCCAATACCGCAAAAGGTTTCAACAGGTTAAACTCCCGGAACTGCACCATATTGCGAAGCTCGTCTGAGATCTGCCACATATCCCCCACAGGATTAAAATAACGAAGCATATAATCAACTGGCAAGCCGCGCTGCACTTCAAATTGGGAGTAGATCCCTTCCTCCGCACGGCGCAGAACCTGGCGTGAAATATCTGTCCCAATGATAGAGATATCCCATCCCTTCCATAAAGCCTGCTGCTCTTTAAACAACATCGCCAGCGAATAAGGTTCCTGGCCCGTCGAGCAGGCTGCGCACCAGATTCTGATTCTACGATCTGCCCCGGCGCGCTCCCTAAGCATCGGCAGAACATATTTCTTCATATTTTCAAAAGGGGATACGTCGCGGAAGAAAAATGACTCATTGGTCGTCATCGCCTCTGTCACTTCGCGCAATAATTCGTCCGTCGGATTTGAACGGACTTCATGTGCCAGGCTATCCAAATCCTCTAAACCGCGACGCCGTGCGACCGGCGTTAAACGACTTTCAAGCAGATATGCTTTCTCAGGCGGTAGCACCAGGCCTGAGCTGCTTCTCAAATGTCGCGCCAACATATCAAAGTCCTGGGGCCTCATGCGGCTTCCCCTATCATAATCTGTTGTACATATGGCGCTATCTGAGGGAGCGGTAATACAGCATCACATAATCCCGCTTTCACAACAGCGCCTGGCATTCCCCACACAACACTTGTTTCCGCATCCTGAGCAATACATCTACCTCCGGCGTCTTTTATATATTTTGCGCCATCACGCCCATCATGACCCATACCGGTTAAGACAACACTTAAAACCTGTTTTCCGTAAATTTTTGCGACAGAACGAAACATAGGATCAACTGAGGGTCGGCAGAAATTCTCCTTTGGACCACCATCCAATTTCACCTGAACCTGATAGCCAACACGCTCAAAAGTCATATGGCAATCACCGGGAGCCAGATAAACCATATCCGGGCGCACGATGTCCCCATCCTGTGCTTCCTTTACGTCCCGGCCGGAAATCCGCGCTAAATGATCCGCAAAAATACCTGTGAATGTCTTTGGCATATGCTGGGTAATCACGATGGGAAGTTTAAAATCCCCTGGCAGATTGGACATCAATTCGAACAAGGCCTGCGGCCCCCCGGTCGAAGCGCCAATAGCTAAAATCTTAGGTTTTAACCGCGTGACGGGGCGCTGCTGCGTTTTCTTAACCAGCAGCTTCTGCATGAAACTCTGCTCTTGACGACCAGTCAAAGCCCGGCGCCCTAAAGCTTTAATCTTTGCGATTATCTCGTCACGAAATTCATCACTTGTCGCCGCTCTGCCCCGTGTATCAGGCTTCGGAATGTAATCTGCAGCACCACGGCGTAAGGCCCGGAGGGAAATCTCAGCATTACGTTTTGTCATCGCCGATGCCATCACCACTGCGGCCTCAGGCGCGACCTTTTTTATAAGAGGGAGTGCGTCAAGACCGTCCAACTCCGGCATTTCAATATCTAAGATAACGACATCCGGTTGATACCGTCTGGCCAGCGCAACAGCATCTCGCCCATTTGCTGCCGCAGCAATGACCTTCAATTCAGCATCACGTTCAATCCACCGGCGAATGACCCCTCTGATAACGGCTGAATCATCGACTATAAGAACAGAAATGAGGCTGTCATCATCAAGCATCTGTTGCATATTTCCGGCCTGCGGCATCATTTACAACGCCCCGACCTGAGCGAATTTCGCCTCAATAATCTCGCGATCAAAGGGCTTCATGATATATTCATCAGCCCCCGCGTCTATCGCTGCACGAATATGCGCCATGTCATTCTCCGTCGTACAGAAAACGACAATCGGCTGCGCTACCCCTTTTTCAGCACGCAGCTTTTTCAGGAAATCAATGCCTGTCATGACAGGCATATTCCAATCCAGCAAAACAACATCCGGCATCTGCGATTGGCATTGCTGCCAGGCGTCCTGTCCGTCGACCGCCTCTTCGATACCAAAGGATAATTCTTCCAGGATGCGCCGTGCGACACGACGTATCACTTTGGAATCATCCACAATCAAACAGGTTTTCATAACTTAAGCTCCTTGATGGACTTCACGCCACATTTGACCTTTTACGCAACACGACTATGGACGTCCGACACGAAGATCTGCTCCACATCCAATACAGTCATTAACTCGTTATCCAGCCTGTAAACCCCTTGGGAAACGGCGGACCATTGCGGCGAAAGCGTTACTGGGTTTTGATCAAACTGATCCTGTTCAACGCTAATAACATCGCCAATTTCTTCAATCACAAGACTATAGGGTTCGCCTTTGCATTCGACGACCACACTCATCAGTTCAGATACCGGTGTTCCACAAGGCAGGCCCAGGCGGCGGCGCAAGTCGATAGCCGTCACAATCCGCCCGCGCAGATTTAAAACACCCGCAATCCAATCCGGGGCCAGTGGAACTGGTGTGATTTTTTGCGCGCTCAAAACATCCTGCACATCAAGCACTGCAATACCCATAAGCTGCTTCGCAATTCGAACGGTGACAAATTCCTGCTTTGCTGCTGGCTGTCCCATCAGGCGGCATCCTCTGTTTGACTTTCAAGCTGACGATGCAGCGCCTTCAAAAGGGCAGGCCTGTCCATCTTCGCCACATAATCGCTAAAGCCCGCTTCCTGACCTTGCGCTTTGAATTCCGGACTATGAAGGCCACTTAACGCAATGAGAGGCGTTTCCTGCCATTGGCCTTCACTTTTGACTTTCTCAGCAAATGCAAAGCCATCTAAGTCCGGCATATCGATATCAGATACAATCAAATCAAAGACATGCCCTCTGCGCCGTAGTTCCAAGGCCTCACCGGCATTCGATGCCGTTGTGACCTGATATCCTGATGCTATCAGCAATGGTTTAAGGAGATTTCGGAAAAAAGAACTATCATCAACCAGAAGCAGGTGATGCTGCCCTTCCGATGAAATACGATCTCTTCTGTCTTTTACCAGCCAGTTTTCATAGGCTTTTTCCATGAAATACCCGGCATCAACGATTTCTGTCACTTTATCGGCAATGACAGCCGTTCCAATAATACCGGGCTGATGAGCCGCAAGTTCAATATCCAGCCGGCAATCAACAATATCCATGATGCTGTCGACTGCCAGACCCAACGCCTTCCCATCATAGGAAAAGACAAGAACTGGCTGACTATCCCGACCACTCTCCATAGGCGTATCTCCAAAGCTTAGAAGCGGGAGCAAGCCATCGCGATATTGCACGACCATCTGGCCGTTTGAGAATTCGATCTGCTCTCTTTGAAACTCTTCAAGCCGGGCCACCAAGGCAAGAGGAACAGCCTTGGGCGCACCATCCCCAACAGTGAAAAGAAGCATGGTCTCTTTGTCGCCATCCTGCGCAGACAATGGATCGAGTTCATCGGCATTGTTCTGGATTTCAGGCGCAACCTGGGTGACTGATTGTGCAATGCCATTGGGATCAAGGATCATGATAACACTGCCATCGCCCAAAATCGTATTGCCCGAATAAACAGGTAGCGCATTTAAAACAGGCGCGACCGGCTTAACGACGATTTCTTCTGTGTCAAAGACCCTGTCAACGATGATGCCAAAGGTGAAAGCGCCAACCTGAGTAACGATTATGAAGTCACCACTATCGGCTGTATCAGCTGCTTGCACGCCCAAAAGCTTGCTCAGCGAAATCAGAGGCAGCAAATGATCTCTCAATCGGAATACAGCGGTATCATTGATATATTCGATGGACCTGTTTTCCGCACCATTCGCACGCACCAGCTCCAGCACACTTATCTGCGGAAGGGCAAAACGATTGCCTCCTGCCTCCACAATGAGGGCGGATACAATCGCCAAAGTTAACGGGATTTTGATTGTGACCCGTGTTCCCAGACCTTCTTCCGAGTGTAAATCAATTGTGCCACCAATTTTCTCAATATTCGACCGCACCACATCCATACCAACACCACGGCCGGATACCGATGTGACTTCTTCTGCTGTGCTTAATCCGGGGTGGAAAATAAATTTATGGACCTGGGCATCAGACATCCCATCCAGGTCTTCGGCCTCAACCAGCTTGTTTTCTATCAGTTTCGCCCGCAGACGCGCGGCATCAATCCCTTTGCCATCATCGGCAATCACAAGAATGATATGACCACCTTCGTGATAGGCATCCAATTCTATACAGCCTTTTTCAGGCTTTCCCGCCGTTTTCCTCTCTTCAGGAGATTCAATTCCGTGATCAGCTGAGTTGCGGACCATGTGGGTCAGCGGGTCTTTTATCAATTCTAACAGCTGCCGATCTAATTCGGTGTTTTCACCCTTCATGCGCAATTCAATGGATTTGCCCAGTTCATGGGATAAATCGCGTACTATTCTGGGCAACTTCGCCCAGGCATTGCCAATCGGCTGCATGCGCGTCTTCATGACGCCTTCCTGAAGTTCCGTTGTGCATTGAGAAAGGGTTTGCAAAGGCACTGCAAATTCGCTGTCGTCTTTGTGCCGCACGATCTGCAGAAGCTGGTTCCTTGTCAGAACAAGCTCTGAAACCAGCATCATTAATTCTTCGAGTAGATCAACACTGACGCGGATGGATTGTGCAGATTTGCGTCGCACAGCTGGTGCTTTGTCATTATTTGCCCCATCAGATGGAATTCCATTCCCGGCAAATGGCTCAAGCAACATGGCTGCAGCTATTTCCAGCTGATCTTCCGCCTCAGCAACAACAAGCTTATCAATGCCCTCTTCTGAAAGGCACGCACGAAAAAGGCTTTGCACGATTGCAATTGCATCTTTTGAGACAGCTGTTCCATCGCTGACGAGCGCTGCTGAGGCCTTGGCCTCATCTGCGTCTTCACGCAAGACGGCCAGAATAAATTCTTCCAGCGCCCGCGTTCTTGAAGGGCCATGGGGGCCCATGAAATGATCTCTGATACCACTTTCGTTCGAAGCCGCCAAAGCAACAGTTTTCGCACAAGCCGCGACGGCCCTCTCTCCGCCAAGGCGTTGGATCAGGCTGTCGTCACCGCTCTCTTCAGGGCCAGGGGTTGCGGCAAATACCGCCTCCAGATCTTCAAGTGAGACCTCGCCAGGCTTTAACGGACGACCAAGTATCTCCTCGGTCTCCGTTTGGGATTGTTCCGCTCGCTCAGCAATAGTGTCCAAGGCCTCAATCAAATCCTGATCATCACCATTAGGCTCAGAAGCATTGGCTTCCAAATGGTCGATAATCATTTTGATACGATCAAGAGAAGAGAGGATGAGCGTGACATGATCGCTTTTGACTTTCAAAGCGCCGTCACGAAATTTTCCCAATATATTTTCTGCAGAATGCGCAATCGCTTCCAACCGCGGCAGGCCGATAAATCCACAAGTGCCCTTTATCGTATGCACCAGGCGAAATATGTGGTCCAGCACCTCGCTATTTGCCGGATCCTGTTCCAGCTTAACGAGTTCAACATCAACAATATCTATTGCTTCACTTGTTTCCGTCAGAAATTCATTCAGCAAGTCATCCATTCAACAGCGCCCCTCTTAGCCATAGAATATGGCCGCCCCGGCGGTGCACCCGCGTTCGGTCCTAAGAAACCAATGTCAAATATAAGAGTTAAGAAGCTGCTAAAACACGGTGAATTGTGACATTACAACGGGGCAGAAAAGCCAACAGTGAACCGATTTGGTTCAGAAACATCCAGATACATCGTCGCATTGCACCCCAAGGCAATGAGGTGCGCCAATTGTGCTGGTGCACTTCTTGGCTCCACTTCTTCAGGCGTCAGACCCTGTTTTAAAGCGCGTTGCGTCCCTTCAGACAGAATATAACGCTCCCCTTCCCCGACAACTTTCGCCATCAAAGTCTGATCATCTTCAATCATGACATGAACAGAGATAGAGCCACCGCGAATAAGAGACTCATGCCCAATCAAGAGAAGATTGAGCAATAATTTAACAAGATCCTTTGGCAGAGTCGTTGCATCCGCCGTCCAAATCAGCTGAGTCTTTCCCTGGGAAAAAAGGCCTTCGCTTGCTTTTTGAGCCTCTCTTGCATCCACTTTGTCACCAAAGCCACCCGCTGCTCCAAATGCCAGGCGGAAAAACTGCAGGCGGTTTGAGGTTTGCCGTGCACTGTCTTCAAGCAAGAGAATAACTTGCTCCCGCATATCAGGATCATCTTCATCGCGAAGAAGCTCAATACCATTTCCCATCGCGCCAACCGGGCTGATGAGGTCATGACAGAGCCTTGAGCACAGGAGTGCGGAAAAATTCAAACATTCGCGAGCGTCTTCAGCACTGATCGTCAATGGACTTCCCCTGTTGGCCTTGCCATCTTGATTTACCCAAGGGGTCTTAATCAAGCATTAACCTCAATTTTTCGATGTACTTAATTATGAAGGCCCGCCCCAATCGCCACAAGGGCGAAAACAAATAATAACCCAGCCGTCACATGATTAATCGTCACAAGTGTGGCGTCAGAAATCTTATGCCTCAACCGTGCCGCACCATGGCACAGGCAAAGCCACCATAGCATGGACCCAACCAGTACGGCCCCGACAAGCATGGTTAGATTTGCAAGTTCGTCCCCCGTTGAAAAGCCCATATTTTTCAATGACGACCCCGCAAAAAAGGCCACAAAAGCGGTCAAAGTCGCTGGATTTGTCACGGTCATGGTAAAAGTCGCCACACTTTGCCGCCACACACCATGGCCCGGTGATTTCGCATCTTCGAGATGCGGCGCGGAACGCCAGACAACCCAGGCAAATCCCAAAGTGATAACGCCACCGAAAATACGAATATTATCACGATCAATAGGTAATTGTTCAGCCACCTCTGAAAGGCCACCGGCGGCTGCCAGCGCAAATAAAGCGTCTCCCAACGCGGCAGCAATTCCAACTAAAAACCCCTGCCAGGGGCCGCGGCGAAAAGTTCTGTTGATGCAGATCAGATTAACAGGTCCAACGGGTGCAGCGACAAGCACGCCAATGACCAAACCAATAGGAATATAAGTAAAATTCATTCGAAACCCCAGAAAACCCTGCGATAAAAACCTTTAGATACACCGACTTTCAGAAAGTCTTAAGCCTGTTTTGTCATGCTTTACCCATAGCGCCTGTTGGACTGGGGGAGTACCAATGAGTAGCACAAATTTGTGGGACGCTGGGTATCGCCTGTGCAAAGCACAGATTATTTACCGCAATCCGGATGACCCGGAGCACCTTGAAACTTATGTCTGGCAAGAAATCGATCATGCGCCGGATTTTCCCGTCTTAAAATGTTTTTTACGTGCCTGGTCAGCCTATTGCACCAGCGATATCGAATCTGTTGAAGTACAGGAATGTGAAGAAATCACTCAGGATGATCTGGCGCAGGCCTCAATCAGCCTTTTGATCCATTAAATCAATTCCTGAAAGCGAACAGGCTCCCCTTGAGGCTGGCCTATCAGCTCATCATTCCACATGACCTTTTTACCCCGAATGATGGTTCCCACCGGCTTTCCGACAATCTCCATATCTGCAAACGGGCTCCACCCGCATTTGCCTGCCAACCAGTCTTGTGTGATCGTCCAATGTTTTTTCAAGTCAACAAGTGTGAAATCCCCATGATAGCCCAGCGCAAGACGACCCTTGTCCCGTAGATTAAACAGGCGATTGGCCCCATGGCTTGTCAAATCAACCAGATGCTGAAGAGATAGACGCCCTTGTGCATGATGGTTCAGCAATAAAGGCAACAATGTCTGCACGCCTGGCATGCCAGACGGACTTTGCGGATAAGGCCTGGCCTTTTCTTCCAAAAGATGGGGGGCATGGTCAGAGCCGATCACATCCGGCACACCCTGGGCCAGCCAATGCCATAAGCCATCCCTATGCGCCTGGGAGCGAATGGGTGGGTTCATCTGTGCTTTTGAGCCCAGTTTTTCATAGCATTCTGGTGCAGCCAATGTGAGATGCTGCGGGGTCACTTCCACCGAGGCAATATCCTTGTTCTGCGCGAGATATTCCAGTTCCTGCGGCGTGGTCACATGAAGAATATGCACGCGCCGACCCATTTTACGTGCCAAGGTCACAGCGCGCTTTGTTGCGCGCATCGCCGTTTCATCATCCCGCCAAACCGGATGGTCCGCCACATTACCTGAATCAGTGATATGAGCCCGTTCATCCATGCGCACATTATCTTCGGCGTGGATCGCCACCCGACGTTTCCCATGGGTCAATACAATTGCCAATGTTTCATCATCCGGCACCAAAAGATTGCCCGTTGACGCGCCCATGAAGACTTTAATACCACAGCAGCCAGGTGTTTTTTCCAATTCGCCCAGCTGTGTCGCGTTTTCTGCTGTCGCCCCCATATAAAAGGCATGGTCACACCACATCCGGCCCTTGGCGCGGTTTAACTTATCTTCAATGGCGTCTACGGTCGTGGTCAGCGGATTGGTATTGGGCATTTCAAAGACAGCCGTCACCCCGCCCTTAACAGCAGCTTCAGACCCTGAGGCAAGGTCTTCTTTATGTTCATTCCCCGGCTCTCTAAAATGGACCTGTGTATCAATCACACCCGGCAACACATGCAAGCCGTTCACATCAATAACTTCATCAGCATCATGGGCTGATAAATCACCAATTCGACGGATGCGTCCATCTGTAACGCCGACATCTCCTGACCCTTCCCCCATATGGTTGACGATTGTGCCACCTTTTAAAATCAGGTCGAATGTCTCGCTCATTGCTTTGCCTTGTCTTGGAATGATGTATTTCTTTCCCTTTATATGCGACCTCAGATGCGGTGTGAAAAGGCTTTTCTGCCCTTGCACTTTCAATGCACAAGGCCTACTTCCTGTTCTGGGATCGAAATTGACGGATATTCACCATGAGCTTGGCAGCAACAGCTTTGCCCAATCGCGGATTGCTTTTTCTTAAAGGCCCGGATCTGGAGAGTTTTTTGCAAGGCATCATCACCAATGATGTGCGCAAAGCTCTGTCCGGCGAGGTCATCTATGCTGCGCTGTTGACGCCTCAGGGAAAATATCTCTTTGATTTCTTCCTTATACCTCATGACGGCGGCCTGATTCTGGACACAGAAGCGGACCGGCTCCAGGACCTCCAACGGCGGCTGATGATGTATCGGCTGCGCTCCAAGGTCGAGATTTCAAATGTCAGCGACGACTATATCGTCTACGCATCTGACGAGGCCTTAGAGGGGGAGAAGGTCATTTGCGTCGCTGACCCACGTCATGAGGGGTTGGGCTTTCGGTGTCTCTTTCCCAAATCCACCTCTTTTGAGGGCGATCTGCTTGACTTTGACGCTTATGATAAAAAGCGCCTGGATTTAGGCATTGCAGATGGCAGTCGGGATATCGATGTTGAAAAGACATTAATCCTGGAAGCGAATTTCGAACCCCTTCATGGCGTTGATTTCGAAAAAGGCTGTTATGTAGGTCAGGAACTGACCGCCCGCATGAAGCATCGTGGAAAAATCCGCAAGCGCCTGATCCGCGTCACCATCGAGGGCCCTGTTCCAGCCTCTGACACGCCTATCACATTAGACGATAAAGCGATGGGCGAAATGCGCAGCCATATTGGCAAGACAGGCCTTGCCGTCCTGCGCGGTGAAGACCTGGAAAAAGCGCCCTTTCAATGGGGCGACGCCACCATTCATCCCAATGTGCAAGATTGGCTGCAACCTTATCTGAAGTCTTGAAATAGAGACGCTTTCGCGCCACACTTCTCCCATGCAGAACACGGGAGGGATATATGGCAAAAAAGAAAGCACCATCCTTTAAAGAGGATAAAAAACTGCTCATCGCTTTGGGCGTCGCAGCAACGGTATTCATCATCCTTCTCCTGTTTATAAATTAGACCCGCGCTTTGGCCTTGATTGCCACCGCTCTATGACTATCATTCATTAAAATTGCGCTTGCGCACATCCATCCAGCAAATGAGGTCCCAGATGAAATTCGGCAAAGGCCAAAGTGTTCGCCGCCACGAAGATAAACGCTTCATCACCGGTCATGGACGCTATACGGACGATATCCAGCTTGAAAATATGGCTTATCTTGCCACGGTCCGCTCGCCTTATGCCCATGCCAAAATCCTGGATATTGATATCGCGGATGCACTGGAAATGGACGGCGTTCTCGCCATTTATACACAAAAAGACATGGATGAAGCGGGCTATGGTGATTTTCCCTGCGCAACAGCCTTGGAAAACATCGATGGCAGCAAACAGCATTTCACACCACGCAGTGTGATGGCCCGGGACGTGGTACGTTTTGTTGGCGACCCTGTGGCCATGGTTGTGGCTGACAGTCGGGAAAATGCCCGCAATGCAGCTGATGCCATTTATGTGGATTTGGAAGAACTGCCCGCCGTTCACAATATCGAAGCAGCCCGTGCAGAAGGCGCAGCACAGATCTGGGATCATGCGCCCGGCAATCAGATTTTCGACTGGCAAGCAGGCGATAGTGCCAAAACCGATGAGATGATGGCGAAGGCGGACCATATCACCTCCCTTACCCTCATCAACAACCGCGTCGCCCCAACAGCAATGGAAAATCGTGCCGCCATTGGGGAATATGATGCGGAGCAGGATGGCTTTACCCTGACGACGGGCACTCAGGGTGCCAATATCATGCAGAATATCGTTGCCGGGGCGATCATGAAAATGTCGCCGAAAAAGCTGCGCGTTGTAACGCCTGATGTAGGCGGTGGTTTTGGCATGAAATTCTTCGTTTATCCTGAATATATCTGCGTTCTTCATGCCGCCAAAAAACTGGGCCGTCCTGTTAAATGGACCGGGGAACGCTCAGATAGTTTTATGACTGATACCCATGGTCGCGATCTGGTCACAAAAGCCGAACTGGGTCTGGATAAATCAGGTAAGATTCTTGGCTTGAAAATTCATACAGCGGCTAATCTGGGCGGCTATATTTCAACCTTTGGTGCTGGCATTCAAACCGTGGCTGGCGGGTTCATGGTAGGTGGTATCTACGATATTCCCGCCATCCATAACCGGGTCACCGGCTATGTCACAAATACAGCGCCCGTTGATGCCTATCGTGGAGCCGGACGACCGGAAGCTGCCTATCTTACAGAACGGCTGATGGACCAAGCCGCGCGGGAGTTGGGCCTTGGCCAGGATGAAATTCGGTCACGCAATTTCATTCAAAGCGAACAAATGCCTTATACAACAGCTGTCGGCACTACTTATGACACCGGCGAATTTGAAACCGTGCTTCAAATGGGGAAAGACCGCGCCGACTGGAATGGGTTTGCTGCCCGCAAATCTGCTTCCGAAGCCAAAGGTAAATTACGTGGCATCGGCTTGACATATTATGTCGAAATCGCCGCAGGTGGACAGCAGGAAGAATTTACTGAGGTAAAATTCACGTCGTCCGGCAAAGTCGAACTGCTCATCGGCACCCAATCTACCGGCCAAGGTCACGAAACTGCTTATGCCCAGATACTGGCGGATGAATTGGAAATTCCTTATGAAACCATCACCGTCATCCAGGGGGACACGGCACGCATTGCGCAAGGCAATGGCACCGGCGGGTCCAGGTCCATTCATGTGGGTGGCGGCGCTGTCATTGAAGGGGCAAAATCAACCATTGAGGAAGCGAAGCCCATTGCCGCTCACCTGCTGGAAGCGGATGTGGAGGATTTGGACTATCAGGATGGAAATTTTCAGGTACGCGGAACAAATCGCGGCATTTCCATGATGGATTTAGGACAGACAGCGGCAGACCCGCAAAATCTACCCCAAGAGCTTGCAGAGAAATATCCCAACGGCTTTTCAGTCAAAGCCAAATATCAAGGGACACATCCAAGCTTCCCGAATGGCTGCCATATAGCTGAGGTGGAAATTGATCCGGATACCGGCGTCGTTGACATTCAATCCTATACAGCGGTCGATGATTTTGGTCGACTTCTAAACCCACTTCTAGCGGCAGGCCAGGTCCATGGTGGCGTTGTGCAGGGCATTGGCCAGGCACTTCACGAAGAGGCAGTCTATGAAGAAGGTACAGCTCAATTGGTGACCGGGTCGTTCATGGATTACACCATGCCGCGGGCTGATGATATTCCCCACATCGAGTTTGACAATCATGTGGTGGTCAATCCCAACAATCCATTGGGTGTGAAAGGCTGCGGCGAGGCGGGAACCATTGGCGCCTCCCCCACCATCATGCATGCGATTTTAAATGCGCTGCAGGATCGCGGGATCACTCATGTCGATATGCCGGCGACACCGCTGAAGATATGGCAGCTTTTGCAAGAGACAAAAGCTGCTTAGCGGCGCACCATCAAGACATTGCCGCCCAAACATAAGGCAACACCGGCCACAGCCAGGGCTGTCCATTCAAATCCTTCAAAAAAGGTGGACAGTCCAAGCGCAACAATGGGCGTGACAACCAGGGCATACCCCGCCTGAGCCAGGCCGATACGTTCAATCAAGGTAATATATGCCCAGAATGCAGCGAAGCTGCCTAAGAGGCTGAGATAAATCAACGAACCCACATAAGAAAATGATGTGTCAAACTGGATGGCATCCCCAACCATGACGGCATAGAGCGCAGTAAAGCCGCCGCCATAAAGCATACCCCAGAAATTGCTTTCAACCAGAGGGAAGCCGAATTTCTGCCGCACTGCCGCCAGCATATTACCTGTAGAGGCCAAAGCCACTGCCCCCAATGTGAGGCCCAGACCTAAAAGCGCTGTGCTTTCCAAATCAAAGGCCTTTAGTTGCGGCCAGAATATAACGGCAATCCCCACCAGGCCTAAAAGCGCGCCCCCCATGACATTAGCGCTGATCGCTGTGCCTAAAGCAAATTTACCCCATAATGCGTTGCCAATAGGAATGACGGAAAAGACCAAGGCCACAACGCCTGTAACAAGGTATAAACTGCCGTGATAGACCAGCACATAATTCGCGCAATACATGAACAAACCCATGCCAGCACAGATCAGATGTGCTTTGAGAGGCAGACGCAGGGATCGACGACTTAGCACCGCGATCAGACCAAAACACAGGCCTGCTATGATGAAACGATAGCTGACAGACCAGCTTAACGGCACCTCGCCAATCTGATAGCGAATGGCAAGCCAGGTTGATCCCCAGATGGCGACAGTCAGTAAATACAGCGCGGTTGTTGGCATAAGCACAAGACCTCAAGGAGGGTTAAGACTGTGCTTTAAACCTCAAAATGCATTAAGGCAATTGGGAATATAATTGAGGGAATTCGCCCTCAGATACGGCCGGAATATATTCATCCGGCAGAGCCACTGATTCAGCCAGTACACCAGCCAATTCGCTGAAATCATCACAGGTCTCATCCAATACGCTGCTGGACATCCGCACACCCAATGTGAGGCGCAGACCTTGCAACAAAAGGGCATGGCGCGGCAAATCTTTCATAAGCTGATTGATTAAGGCGGATGATTTATCCCCGTCATCCCATCTAAGGATCAACAGCAATGAATTTTTCGCATATTGACCAATCAACACACCATCCCCTTCCTGGACAGCAATCAGTGTGTACAACAAGTCCATCGCCCGGTTGAAACCTGTCACTCCCATCGCGTCTTCAATCTTGTCCGCATCATCCAAAGCTATCAGTAGAGCCTGCCCCCGGCCGGGGTTTAAGCGCAATTCTGCCAGGACAACATCACCACTGGCTAAAATCTCATCCTTACTCAGGCAATCCGCACGGGCGTCTCCCTCACCCACGCCGAGGTTTTCCTGAACCAGGTTCAAACTGGCCTGCAAATCACTCCAAGAAGGCTCTCGCTTTGGTGGCTGAACTTTTTTACCAGGCCAGGCCAACGCAGTCGCCAAAGCCAGTCCGACAGTAAAGCCACCCCATAGAACATAAGCCGAGGCGGTGGCCACCCAAGGACTGGCCATGAACGCCATGAAGATCACACCAGATAAGGCTAATGGAATGCGCCAGTTTTTCTGCCACCCCTTACGGCCAAGAAATACAGACGCCAGCGCCAACCCGGCGAATAACGTCACCATGGCGAATTGCCAGATCCGATCATTTGAAGCTATGATATCAGACCAGGCCCTCTGTTCTTCTAAAATCAGGCGCCCCGAGATATAGGGTGCAGAGAGTTTTAAAAACACCTCCCCCTCCACAGCCTTAAAGGCCTGACCATAAGCCGTTTTCTGAGGATTGGCATGGGTTATGATTACACCATCCTCGCGCACTTCATAGAGATCAAATTGTTGCAAATTCGCCTGAGTGAAGATCAGCTTTTGCCCCTCAACATCTGTCAGTCGACCTTTGAGCCAATACTGGCCCTTTGGGGACCAGACACCAAGCTGCTGCGCCGCCTTTGGCCTGAAAGCAGCAGCGCGCTGCGGCTCGATGATCTCTGTAATACCCAGCGCGCCTGTCACATCATGGAAGTGACTGAATTGCGCTAAAATATCCCGCTCTGCCACAGCGGTGGGAATGAAACCCAAATAGATAAAAAGCGCGAAAAAATATGTTTCCAACCGTTTCATGATGCATTGATGCACCAAGAGAGGTTAAAATCAGGTTATGGTTAACGTCTAAAGTGCGGCCAGTGCTTTAGCAAATCGAGAGACCAACGCCGCATCACTATCCCACGCCGTGACCAATCGCACTTCAGCGGTACCCGGTGGACCCCAGTCATAGAAATCAAAGCCCTGGCCTCGAAGCCTGGTTTTCTCGTCTTCATTCAATCGAAGAAATAGTTCATTGGCCTCTACGGGATGAACAAGCCGCGCGCCCGCAGATGCTGCAATCTCACTTGCCATAGCATTGGCATGCTGCGCATTTTTCAACCACAGATCATCAGCCAGATAGGCCAGAAGCTGAGCGGAGACATAGCGCATTTTCGAAATCAAATGCCCTGCCCGCTTTCGCCGCCACTCCGTATCAGCAACCTCGTCAGGGTTAAAGAAGACCAGAGCCTCCGCAGCCATAGCGCCATTTTTAGTCGCCCCAAAGGACAGTATATCAATACCGGACCGCCAGGTCATATCGGCAGGACTTGCGCCTGAATGCACCAGCGCATTGGCAAAACGCGCCCCATCCATATGACATTTGAGCCCACGGCTTTTGGCAATGGACGTTAGTGCCTGAATCTCCTGCAGGGAATAAACCGTCCCTAATTCCGTGGACTGCGTGATCGACAGGCCTTTCGGCTCTGCCATATGGACGCTGCGATAATAGCGCCCAAGGGCTGCCTCAAAAGCACCAACGTCGATTTTCCCATGGGTGCCTTCGACTAAGGTGAGTTTGGCACCGCCTGAGAAAAATTCCGGCGCACCGCACTCATCCACTTCCATATGCGCCTGCTCATGAGTGAAGATCGTTCCATAAGGAGGTGATATCACAGAGGCCGCTATGGAGTTGGCCGCTGTTCCGGTCACCACTGGAAAAACGGCAACACGCTTTTCAAATATCTCAGAAAAGACATCATCAAGCTGCGCCGTCCATTTATCCGCACCATAGGCTGGGGCTATATCATTATTTGCCACCACGAGTGCATCCATGATTTCCGGGCATACAGCTGCGGTATTATCGGATAGAAAACTCATAAACCGTATATCTCTGCCAGTTCTTGATCTTTTTCAGCAACAAGGCGCGCCAAATCCACCATGACCTTTGCCTGTTTCCACGTTGCATCGTCCTGCATTTTTCCATCAATCATGACAGCGCCAGTTCCATCTGGCATGGCCTCCAGGATTTTCTTGGCAAAGACGACTTCATCGGGATCAGGCGAGAACACTTTTTTGGCAATATCGATTTGAGAGGGATGGAGTGTCCAGGCTCCCGCACAGCCCATGAGGAAGGCGTTTCGAAATTGCACTTCGCAGGCGTCACTGTCCGAGAAATCACCAAATGGACCATAGAAAGCTTTTATCCCTGCGGATTGACAGGCATCGACCATTCGCGCCACCGTATAATGCCATAGGTCCTGTTGCAGAAATTGCCGCTCCTCCCCGTCGCTTAAAACGCCATAGCCTGGATGGCCGCCCCCAACGCGGGTGGTTTTCATTCCTCGGCTGGCCGCCAAATCAGCGGGGCCAAGGGAAATACCATGCATACGGGGCGACGCATTGCAGATGTCTTCGACATTTTTGACGCCCTGCGCTGTTTCCAATATAGCGTGGATCGACAACGGTTTTATCAGCCCATAACGCGCTTCCAACTGTGCCAGAAGCTGATCGAGATAATGAATATCCCAAGCCCCTTCGACTTTAGGCAGCATGACGACATCCAATTTATCACCCAATCCTTCAACCAAGGCCTGTACATCATCTAAAAACCAAGGGGAGTTCAATGGGTTCACCCGCGTCCACAGTCCGGTATTCCCGAAATCGGTGCTTTGACCAACTTCAATAAAGCCCTGGCGGGCGGCTTCTTTCGCATCAGCTGGAATGGCGTCTTCGAGATTACCAAGAATCACATCAACCTGACCTGCCATAGCTGGAACTTTAGCGCGCATTTTCTCCATATGAGGCGGGAAGAAATGGATCATCCGCTCCAGTTTAGTCGGTTGCTCTCGCAATGGCTGTGGAGCGCCAATGGCTAATGGCTTAAAAAAATCCCTGGGGTGTTTCATGGCGACCTCATCATGTTGCGCTGCAACAGACTAGAAAAGGAACGCCAGACATGCAATGGGTGTTCTTCGCATCAGTCATAATTGAGGTTTTTCAAATGCCATTTGATATCAACGCCATCCGCGCCGCCTTCCCTTCCATGAGCGATGATCGTATCTATTTGGATAACCCGGCAGGCACACAGGTGCCACAGCGCGTTGTTGATCGCATGACTGAATGCCTCATTCAGGCCAATGCCAATTTGGGCGGCGGGTTTCCTACGTCTCAGCATGCTGAAGAGCTGGTTGAGGGTGCGCGCTCAGCCATGGCGGAATTCTTAAATGCACCCTCTGATCGAGATATCATCTTTGGTGCAAATATGACCACTTTGACATTCCATGTGGGTCGGTCGATTTTGAAATCATTCAAAGCCGGAGACGAAATTATATTGGGCTCCATGTGCCATGATGCCAATGTCCACCCATGGGTATTGCTGGCACAGGATTATGGATTGAATGTCCGGTTCTTTGAATTCGATGTCGAGAGCTTTGAATATGATCTGGCAAAACTGGACGACATCATCAGTGATAAGACCAAACTCATTGCACTAGGCTATGCCAGCAACATCCTGGGCACCATCAATCCAGTGAAGGCTGTTTGTGAAAAAGCGCGGTCCATTGGCGCTTTAAGCTTTATTGATGCGGTCGCCTTTGCTCCCCATGGTCCTATTGATGTTCAGGATTTGGGCTGTGACTTCCTGATCTGTTCGACCTATAAATTTTATGGCCCGCATCAAGGTATTCTTTACGGGCGCAAAGACGTATTGGAAACGCTCACGCCTTATAAAGTCCGCCCTGCCCCCAATGCCTTGCCTGATTGTTTTGAAACAGGGACACAAAATCACGAGTGTCTGGCCGGTGTTTTAGGCGCGCTGGAATATCTGGAAACTTTGACGGATCCGGGATTGACTTCAAGAAGCGCACGCCTCCACAGCGCGATGGCCAATATGGAAGCCTATGAAGCCCAGCTCGGTTGGCAGTTGATTGACGGCATAAAGAACGTGGCAGGGTTAAAAATCCATGGGATCACCAACCCGAATAGAGCAGCACATCGGGTTCCAACAATTTCCTTCACGATAGAAAAGCGTCACTCTGCAGAGCTTTCCAAAGCCTTGATCAGCAAAGGTATATATAATTGGGCCGGGCACAGTTACGCATTGGAACCGGCACAGCGGTTGGACATTTTGGAGCAAGGCGGTGTCGTCCGGCTAGGCATTGGGCACTATAATACAGCAGAAGAAATAGAGCGTGTGATTGACGCGGTAAAATCGCTCTGATTGAAAGTCTATTTGCATTTACAAATTATTTAGGATATATAATAGGACAGATATCTTGTGATAAACGTATATCTAGCCATACTATACTCCTAGTAGGTTTGTTTTGGTCGGGAACCGGGTGAGAGAAGAGCATCTCTCACCCGTTTTCTGTTTTACGGATCAAGCGGCACAACGTCCTGCTCAATCGCACCAAAGACCGATTGGCCCTGGCGATTTAAGACTTCCAGGCGGACTTTATCTCCAAACTTCAGGAATTCCGTGCTGGGCTTTCCGTTTTCAATAGTCTCAATCATGCGAATTTCAGCAATACAACTATAGCCCACACCACCCTCTTTAATTGGCTTACCAGGACCATCATTTAATTTATTTGATACCGTTCCTGAACCGATGATGGTCCCTGCTTCTAAATTACGGGTCTTTGTCACATGCTCGATCAGCTGGCCAAAACTAAAGGTCATATCCACGCCGGCATCCGGACGACCAAAATCTTCGCCATTAATGGCGGAATGAAGGGGCAAATGCAGCTTGGTCCCCGTCCAGTCATCACCCAGTTCATCAGGGGTGACGGCCACAGGTGCAAAGGCTGTTGCCGGTTTCGATTGGTAGAAACCAAAGCCTTTGGCTAATTCGCCCGGAATGAGGTTTCGAAGAGACACGTCATTGGCCAGCATCAAGAGTTGGATGTGACCCTCCGCATTCTCCGCCAGCGTTCCCATGGGGACATCATCTGTAACAACAGCAATTTCCCCTTCTAAATCAATACCAAAGCTCTCATCAGGCACAATAATCGGATCATGCGGCCCGCATAAATCATCAGAACCGCCTTGATAGACCAGCGGGTCTTCCCAGAAGCTGGGCGGCATTTCAGCACCGCGCGCTTTCCGCACTAACTCCACATGGTTCACATAAGCGGACCCATCCACCCAATGATAGGCACGCGGGAGAGGTGCCGCACATTGGCCCGCATCAAAGGGATGTTTCTGCGCCACTTCCCCGGAATTCAGATTATCTGAGACCATTTGCAGGCGTGGGGCAACGCTTGCCCAATTATCAAGCGCGGCTTGCATTGTTTTGGCAACCTGCCCTGCATGCACATAATGTTTCAAGTCACGGGAGACAACAATCAGCGTGCCGTCGCGGCCGCCGGTTTTCAGACTTGCTAATTTCATGGGAATTGCCCTTTATTCTTTGGTTTTCCAGCTGTCTTTATAGCCGGTCCATTCAACCTTTGATGCGGCTTCACAGACATCAAGCGCATCTCTTGTATCAATCATCACCGCATATTCATCAGTCGCGGGCTTCGCCTGTTCTAACATGTTTTTAAGCGCCTTGGGATGCGGCCCATGAGTGAAGCCACAGGGATGGAAAGTCATCATGCCGGGATGAATATTATCCCGGCTGAAAAAATCCCCGGCGTGATAAAATAACACTTCATCATAATCGTCATTATTATGGAAGAAGGGTACTTTCAACGCACCCTCATCGCTTTCAAAAGGCCGGGGCGCAAAAGTACAAACGACGAAACGCCCTGCCATGAAAGTCGTGTGCGCAGACGGCGGCAAGTGATAGCGATGGCTCATCAGTGGTCGGATATGACGGATATTGATACGCACGACCGAGAGGTCCCCCGTCCACCCTTGCACATCCAAAGGGTTGAATGGATAGCTAATCATACTGACCGCGTCCCGGCGCTTCACAAGAACACGCGTTTCCTGCGCATCATTTTGCTGCGCTAAAAAAGCTTCATCTATTTCAGGCGTATCTAAAAGCGCTTTATCAAAGATGGCATGATGCCCCACCAGCCCCTTATCAGGCAGTTGATAGGAAGAATTCGTGGCTTCAATCATGAGAATAGCCATGGGCGCGCCTGGCTCTATGCGCCACATTGCCCCTCGGGGAATGATGATGTAATCGCCAGTCTCAACTGTTAAATGACCAAAGTCACAAAATAAGCCTCCTGCGCCTTCATGGATGAATAAAAGCTGATCTCCATCCCCATTGCGCGCCAAGTCGGACATGTTTTCGCTGATACGCCAAAGACGCACCGAACAATGCGGGTTTTTCAAGACCTCCGGCGCGGCCCAGGGAGAATTCTGAGCCTCATTCAATTTAACAAGGTCAAAGGCGCGCGGGCTCAAAGGCCCTTCGAAATTCACCCAGCCCGTGGGCGGGTTCTTATGGTAGAACTGGGCCGCAGGGCCGAAGAATCCTTCTTTCGACATTTCCCGTTCATAAGTGCCTTCCGGCAAATCCGCATGCGCTTGCCGCGATGCACGGCCTTTGCTTTGGGAAAAACTTATATAACGGCTGGACATGGCGCAGCTCCCTTATTGAAACGCGCCATATAGTTACAAATGAAACTATTTAAGTCAAGGGAGCTGCCTGGACCGGTTGCTTATTGAACCAATAGCTGTGGCCAATTCTGATTCCCATCAGCGATATATGTATCTGTATCTTTCAACCATTCGACCTGGGTCGGCTTATTATAGTTTAAATACAGCTTATCATCGATCACACGCCAGGCCAGCGGGTCGCCGGATGCAGTATAATCATGAGCGACTGCCCAGGAACAATAGCCGCCAAATTGTGGGGCATAGGCTTCAGGGTCCGCTTTGAATTTTTCCATATTTTCAGCACTGGCAAAATACCAGGTCGCACCTTTCCATTCAGCGCTGAATTCTGCATTGCCTTTCACCGGTTCCCCTTGGGTGAAATAAGACACCGTATCATAGCCGGATACCGCAGGCGCACCAGCACTTGCCACATAAATCTCAGAGCTTGTTTTGGGGTACAGCATATAAGCCGCAACCGCCCCAGCAATCAGCACCACCGCAATAATTATTTTTTTCATTTGTCCAACCCATTTACGTCCAACTCAAAGACGTCGGGGCGTTCATAATGGCCCACCACGTCTAAATCATATTTTCCGCGAACAATCGCACCTAAGTCCAAATCAGCGACCAGCACGGCTTCTTCACCATAAACAGGCCCGGCCAAGACTTTTCCAAAAGGATCAATGATGCAGCTGCCGCCACGGATGAGCACTGTATCCGGGTCATCGCCTTGAATACAGTCATAATCATCCGGATAATCAGATCGTTTGGCATATTGACAGGCGGACAATACAAAACACCGCCCCTCATAGGCGATATGCTGCATGGTGGGTTGCCAGGCATCCCGATCATCAACAGTTGGGGCGCAGTACAGCATGATACCCTGTTTATACATCGCCGTACGCAGCAGAGGCATATAATTTTCCCAGCAGATCACAGCACCGATACGCCCAACCGGCGTATCAACAGTTTTCAACGTTGTGCCATCACCAAAGCCCCAGATCAGGCGCTCCATCGCTGTCGGCATCAGCTTTCGATGTTTCCCGAGTAAAGTCCCATCCTCACCCACATAAAGCGCCGTGCAATAGAGCGTGCCCCCATCCCGCTCTATCACACCGACAACCAAAGTCATGGCCAGAGATTTCGCAATCTCACCTAAGCGTTCAGTCACGCTGCCCGGTACATCAATGGCGGCCCAGAAATAACGCTCAAAATCCTGCCGTCCTTCCTCTGAGCGCGACCCGACACGTGCGCCAAAGTCCAGGCCCTTTGGATAGCCACCAATAAAAGCCTCAGGAAAAACCGCAATTTTTGCGCCCTTATCTGCAGCGTCCCGCGCCAGGCGCTCCAACCGCTCCATCGTTGCGTCGGTGTCAAAGGCTTTAGGTGCCGCCTGAACAACAGCAGCTTTTATTGTCATTCCCATGGGAGATACCCTTAATACATATGCTGGCCGCCATTAATCGACAGCGTAGACCCCGTTACAAAACCTGCATCATCCGCCGTTAGAAACGCCACACCACGGGCGATTTCATAGGCCTTGCCCAGGCGGCCAACAGGGATTTTCGCAACGATTTTTTCAAGAACATTCTCAGGCACAGCAGCCACCATATCCGTGTCGATATAACCAGGCGCAATTGCATTCACCGTGATGCCAAATCGTGCACCTTCCTGCGCCAATGCTTTTGTAAAGCCGTGGATACCGGATTTGGCCGCCGCATAATTCACCTGCCCATATTGCCCGGCCTGGCCATTGATGGAGCCGATATTCACAATACGGCCAAAACCACTTTCTTTCATCGCGGGGAAGACCGCTTTTGACATGTTGAAACAGGAGCCTAAATTCGTATCAATGACCTGCTGCCAATTGGCCTCACTCATTTTCATCAATGTGCCGTCGCGCGTGATACCAGCATTATTTACAAGGATATCAACTGCACCCAAATCATCCGCAATCTGGGCTACCGTCGCCTGGCAGGCGTCATAGTCCGACACATCGCATTTATAGACGTTTATCCCATGTGCAGCGCTAAATGCATTGGCACGTTCTTCATTGCCCGCATAAATGGCAGCGACTTTACAGCCCGCGTTTTTCAAGGCTAAAGAAATGGCTTCTCCGATACCCCTGGTCCCACCGGTGACGATTGCGACACGTGCCATAATTTCTCCCCTTATCAGCACTTTGATTGCAGCTTTGCAAACTGTGCGGGAAGCCAGATAAAAGGTCAATCGGAAGAGGTGCTAAATCCAGCCCTGTAACTCTTTTTTTACAAGAGACGTTAAAAGAGCCACATGGTCATCATCGATATTGAGACAAGGAATATAGTGAAAGGCTTCCCCACCTGCTTCCAGGAATGTGGCTTTGATACCTATCGCAATCTCTTCCAATGTCTCCAGGCAGTCCGCGCTGAAACCCGGGCAGACAATTGCGATGCGCTTCTTTCCTTCAGCGGCCAGTTCTTTCACAGTGGCTTCGGTATAAGGCTGCAGCCATTCTGCCCGGCCAAAACGCGATTGAAAAGTGATGCGGAATTTATCTTCATCCCAGCCCAGTTTTTCACGCACCAAACGCCCGGTTTTCTGACACTGGCAATAATAGGGGTCCCCTAAGTCCAAGTTCCGCTTTGGCAGCCCATGGAAAGACGCCAGGACCACATCCGGTTCCCAGCTTAATCTAGAGAGATGTTCTTCCACACTTCGTGCCAAAGCATCGATATAATCCGGGTGGTCATGATAGGATGGTGCCGTACGAATGGCCTGCTGCCAGCGTTGACCCTGCAGGATATCAAAGGCTTTGTCATAGACACTGGCCGTGGTTGTCGCTGAATATTGTGGATAAAGCGCAAAAATCAGGATGCGCTCACAGCCCTTGGCTTTCAATCCATCTATCTTGCTTTGCATAGAGGGATTACCATAGCGCATGGCCCAATCGACAATCACATCATCAGATGCAACTTCACCAGCCACGGCCTCCGCCTGCGCCTGGGTAATGACACGCAAAGGGGAATCCCCTGTTGTTTCATCCCAAATCGCCGCATAAGCATGGGCGGATTTTTTAGGCCTGAACGTCAAAACCGGCCCATAAAGGATAGGCAACCATAGCGCAGGAGGAATTTCCACCACGCGTGGGTCAGACAGGAATTCCGCGAGATAACGGCGCACGGCCTTTGGCGTTGGCGCATCAGGCGAGCCCAGATTGACAAGCAACACGCCTGTTTTCCCTGATTTAATACCGGGGTGCCCCTGTGGAAGATGCTTTACGCTCACGGCCCAACCTTTAGTCTTGATGTATGTCCGCACAATGTAGCTTGAACTTTAATAAAGGAAAGACCTATTGCCGCGCTTCGGCTTTCAGCCAGTCGATAAAATTCTGCACTTTCTTTGCCCGCCATTGAGGGGCCGGAGCCACAAGAAAATACGCGAAATCCACAGGCTGCGCCGCTTCAAAAGGTTTAACCAGACGTCCACTGACCAGGTCATCGGCTGCAATCATTTGCTTGGCTAAAGCCACGCCTTTGCCAAGGGCTGCCGCTTCAATCGCCAGGTTGGATTGATTGAAATGCAGGCCGCGCTGCACATCTTCCGCATCAACCCCTGCCGCACGCAACCACATGCCCCAAGTCGGACAGCTGGGGTCTTCTTCCGAACTGTCATCATGGATAAGCGTTGTCTGACTTAAGGACCGCGCATCTTTCAAGCCGCCATTTTCCTCTAAAAACGCAGGCGAGCAAACGGGAAAGACATGTTCTTCAATCAGTTTTTCAACAATAAGGTCGGGATAGTCCCCTGCCCCATAACGAATAGCCAAATCGACATTTTCTTCCGCAAAATTAACCAGTTGATTGCTGGCCTGGATACGCACATCCATATTAGGGGCTGAGCCGTAAAACCGCTCAATCCGCGGCAAGAGCCATTTTGACGCAAAAGACGGCGCAACGGAAATCGTTAAAGTCGAGCTGCGCTGCGGTGCTTGAAGCACGCGTACAGCTTCTTCAAACCGCTCAAACCCTGAACGTAAAGCTGGCAGGCTTTTCTTGGCATCCTCAGTCAGTTCCAAGCCCCTGCCCTGACGGCGGAAAAGAATAACGCCCAGATAATCTTCGAGCGCTCTGATCTGCTGAGAGACAGCAGCCGGCGTCACCGCCAGCTCATCCGCGGCGTTCTTGAAACTTAGATGCCGTGCGGCGGCATCAAAGACGCGCAGGGCATTGAGTGGAAGCAGCGCGCGCTTCATGGGGCATATTCCTTATGACTGAACAATCAGGTCCTTTATGCCGTGCGGGACCGGGGTGTTGCAAGGCTGGGCTGTAATTTTCTCACACCCATTTTTGAAACATGGATGCCACATTCTGTTTTCTCCTGCCCGCGCCAGCGGCCTGAACGCACATCTTCGCCTTCCGCAACAGGAGATGTGCAGGGCATGCAGCCAACCGACTTATAGCCATCCTCTTCTAAGGGATGATGGGGTAAGTCATGAACGGCAAAATAAGCTTCAACATCATTTTGCGCCCAATTCGCCAATGGATTGATTTTAATCCGCCCATCACTCAGTTCAAAAACAGGGAGTTTGGACCGCCCGCCACCGTGAAAACCTTTACGCCCGGAAATCCAGACATTCACGTCTTTCAACGCGCGCGCCATGGGCTCAACCTTACGGATATAGCAGCAGCGATTGGTATTATCCGCCCATAATATACCTTTGGGATCGCTGGCTGCCAGAAGCGCAGGCTTTGGCATGATGGACCGCACAGCCAGTAATTTCAAACGCGCGACAAGGTCATTGCGATAACGCAGCGTCTCGCCAAATAATTTTCCTGTATTGATGAAGACAACATCTGTACCCCGGTCAATCTGCGCCACCATGTGCAACAGAACAGCTGATTCCGTTCCAAAGGAAGAGACCAGGCTCACTTCCCCTGGAAAATCGTCCAGCAACACACCACGCAATATTTCCTGCGGGTGTTTGCCCATATATTTGGCGTTTAATTCATCAATCCGGCTTTGGGAAATTGCTGTCATCAGGCCACTTCCTTCTCCTGATGGGTCCTTAAGCGCCGCAAGCGGTGCGCAGGTGCCACATCATCACTGGACGCTTGATAAGCCCCGCTAAAGCGTTGCAAGGCACCTAATGCCGCATCTTCTTTCACATGAGGCGCCAATTGCGCGCTGGAAAACCCGCAGCGCAGCATGAAGCGCAATTGGTCTGCCAGCACATCGCCAACCGCGCGGATTTCGCCTTGAAAGCCCAGATGTTCCCGCAAAACACGGGCGCTGGAATAAGCGCGCCCGTCGGTATAGGCCGGAAAATCAAGAGCAACCAAGGACAAGCGGTCAAGGACAGGGCCAAGGTCTTCAACATTTTCACCGGCTCTGACAACCACGCCCAAGGGAAGATTTCTGCCTTCCAGCTCCTCTGCCTGTTCAAGAAGCACAGTTAAGGGCAGGACAATTGGCTGGTCATCAACCAGCTCCTGGCCCCAGGTCCAGGCGATATCTTCAACATCACGAAAATCAACGCGGGGCATAGACCGCCTCCTTAAATACTGCGGGGCCAAGGCGGCGATATGCTTCCAGGAAGTTTTCACCGTCTTGCCGTTCTTTCAAATAGGTTTCAACAACGATTTCAACGGCATCAACAATACCGTCTTCATCAAAGCCAGGGCCCAGGATTTTGGCTAAAGATGCGTCTTCAGCACCCGAACCACCCAGAAGCAACTGGTAATTCTCAACACCTTTTTTATCGACACCCAATATGCCGATATGGCCCGCATGGTGATGACCGCAAGCATTGATGCAGCCAGAGATTTTGACCTTCAACTCGCCAATATCTTCCAAGCGGTCATAGTCATCAAAACGCTTTGAAATTTTTTGCGATAAGGGAATGGAGCGGGCATTGGCCAGGGCACAATAATCAAGGCCAGGACAGGCGATGATATCTGTAACCAGCCCCGCATTGGCGCTTCCCAGGCCGTTTTCATTCAGACGCATCCACAAGGCTTCCAGGTCGGATTTACGCACATGGGGCAGGATGATATTCTGCTCATGACTGACCCGAATTTCGCCAAAGCTGTAGCGTTCTGCCAGGTCAGCAAGTAATTCCATCTGTTCCGCCGTCGCATCCCCAGGAATACCACCATGAGGCTTTAGGGAAACAGTCACGGCCGCATGGCCTTTGGCTTTGTGCGCGCTTATATTGCGGCGTATCCAGCGGGCAAGCTGTGGATTGCCTGGCGCCAAAACGACGTCATCAAGCTTGTCATAGGGCGGGTCTTGGAAAAATGCTGAAATCCGCGCCAATTCCCGCGCATCCACATCGGCTGGCCCGTCTTGGATTTTTGCCCATTCTTCTTCGACTTCGGTGCGAAAAACATCCAGGCCCAATTCATGGACCAGGATTTTGATACGGGCTTTATATTTATTATCCCGGCGGCCATAGCGGTTATACACTCGCATGATGGCTTCCAAAAAGCCCAACAACCTGGTAGCTGGCACGAAACCACGCAGGGACTTGCCAATCATCGGCGTACGGCCCATGCCGCCGCCGACAAAGATCTCAAAACCGGTCTCACCCGCTTCATTCCGCTTGGCGATAATACCGATATCATGAAGCTTGATGGCAGCGCGGTCTTGCGGTGCACCTGTGATGGCAATTTTAAACTTCCGCGGCAGGAAGGAAAATTCCGGGTGGAAAGTGGACCATTGGCGCAGCAATTCCGCATAAGCGCGCGGGTCTACAATTTCATCGGCAGCCACACCAGCAAATTGGTCGGTCGTGACGTTACGGATACAATTGCCTGAGGTTTGAATGGCATGCATTTCCACGCTGGCCAATTCTTCCAATATCTCCGGCGCATCAACCAGGGAAATCCAGTTAAACTGGATATTCTGACGCGTGGTGAAATGGCCATAGCCCTTGTCATATTTCCGGGCAATTTCCGCCAGTTTGCGCATTTGCGGCGCGGAAATCACACCATAGGGAATAGCCACCCGCAGCATATAAGCATGAAGCTGGAGATAGAGGCCGTTCATCAGGCGCAATGGCTTGAATTCGTCTTCCGACAATTCGCCATTCAAGCGCCGTTCAACCTGGCCGCGGAAATCTTCGACCCGCTCTAAAACCGCGGCGCGATCAAAATCATCATAACGATAGATGGCAGTCATGAAAGCAATCCTTCTGCCTGATATCCTAAATCCCGGCGCACGGTGGGGCCGCTGGCGCGAATTTGTTCTCTGTTCCGGCTCGGCCAGACGGCGCCGTCAAACACATCTGCTGGAATGACTTCAACCAAAGTCACGAGATTTTCAGCCTCAGACCGCGCCGCAATTTCTGCGAGTTGCGCTTCGCCATCAGCGTCTAAAACCACCCGGGCCTCTTTTGCAATGGGTGTCCAAGTCCCGTCTTCGGCCAGAAACACCACCTGGCCTGATTTCAAGTCATTGGCTGTTAAAACCTTCGCCATTTTCTTATCCTTAAATCGCCTGTGCCAGGGGCAAAGGCTCAAACTTTGTCAACATATCTTCGTTCAGTGCCGCTACATCCCCAATGATGAGGAGCGAGGGGCTGTTGATTGCGTAGTCTCGAATAGCCTGGGGCAATGCGCCAATGGTCGTGTTCACACGCCGTGCTTCTGGCCGCGACCCGTTTTCAATGATGGCCACAGGAAAATCCGCAGCAACCCCATCCAAAATCAGTTTTTCAGAGATAGCAGCCGCGTTGGACAGACCCATATAGACGACCAATGTGCGACCAGCTCCCGCCAACCCGGCCCAATTCTGTTCTTCAAGGCCTTTGCGCTGCCCCGCCACAAAGGTAACAGCGCTTGCATGGTCACGGTGTGTCAAAGGAATATGGCTTTGAGCCGCGCAGCCCGCAGCCGCAGTGATACCCGGCACCACATCAACAGCAATGCCATGGGCTTTCAACCTGTCCACTTCTTCACCGCCGCGGCCAAAGATAAAGGGGTCACCGCCTTTTAGACGCACCACATATTTACCTTGGGACGCCAGCTCGACCAGCAGGTCATTGATACCGTCCTGCGGCACGCTGTGATGGCCTTTGGACTTACCCACATAGATAAATTTCGCATCGCGGCGGGCGAAATCAAGAACTGCATCGGAGACCAATTTGTCATGCACAATCACATCTGCCTGCTGCAAGGCACGATGAGCCTTTAACGTGAGCAGGCCTGGGTCCCCCGGCCCTGCGCCAACGATGGCAACACAGCCTTCTTCCTGACCTTTATTTTCATTGATAAGGCGAATGACATCCGCTGCCTGTGGCACATCATGCAACGGGCCATCAAAGAGGCGATCATAAAAGCGCCGGCGCGCATCAGGGGTTTTAAACACCCGCTTCACTGTATCTCGAAAGCCTTCCGCCAGGCGCCCCAGCTGACCAAGGCTCTGGGGCAAGAGCATATCGAGACGCGCTTTGACATGACGTGACAAAGCGGGGGCCTGAGCGTCTGATGATATGGCAATGGTCAGTGGGGCGCGCTCCACCAGTGCGGGGGTGATGAAGTCACAGTCTTCGGTCTTATCAACCACATTAACGGGAATGCCCAGACCACGGGCTGCTTTAGCGATAGACGCATTCAGCACCTCATTCTCTGTGGCAATATAGACAAGTGCTGCACCTTCAAGCTGTGACATGTGAAATACATCATCTTCGACAGCGATACGGCGAACGTCAGCAGCACTTTTGCCAAGCAGGCGGCATTTGGCGTCGGCAGCAGATGTACCCCCCGCCACCACAACAAAGCGATCTGCCAAATCGAGAAATACCGGATAATAACGCATGCGCCGTCCCAATCACTTGAACTTCTGCTAGAACCTGAAAGTGGGGGGAGAGCGGCAAATACACAAACGAGGATTTCTTCGCTTTGGCTTAGAAAAATTAATCCATCACTGAGCAAAAACAGATGCAGCACTTTAAATAAAAAAAATCGCAGTTCCCAAAATGCGAAATAATGCAGTGCGAATTCAAAATCTTAACCAAGAAATTGCAGCTTCATTTTTCTCCTATAGCGAGAAATACTTCTGGATTTAACCAGAAATTAACCATATTCTATAAGTATAGCGTTGTTACCCAGCGCTATTCCTACTTCCACGCTGGATACCCCAGCCCTAACCTGGACCGTATGCCAATCTCATACGGTCCTTTTCTTTGAATAACTTAAGCCGTTTCAATCTGAACCATATTCTGTCGGCGTTATTTACAATTTTAGATAAATTTCAGCATGTTAACCTTAATGCGTCCTGTTAATCCTTTATAAACCATAGGCCTCGATTTAGTTGGCACGAGCCTTGCTCATTTAACTCTATGATTAGAACTGTGAGTCCAAGCTTATATGTCGCATCCCGCTTGATTGGCACGTCCGGCCATCGAGGTGCGGTTCAAGCCGCACAAAAAGCACAGGCAGACGCTAAAAATAAAGGGCAGCAGCAAACCGCTGAAATATGGGCCGATGTTCAACGCCACCTCGACATAAAAAGCCCGCGTCCCGGCCTTTGTCTTGATATCAGGGTTTAAACCTCTTCCCGTTTTCTTTATATCCAGGCCTGAGTTTCAAATATGGATATAAGACGTGTCTAAAAAAGCTGTTGTACTGCTGTCCGGCGGACTTGATTCCGCAACCGTTGCCGCCATTGCCCATGCAGAAGGCTATGAGCTCCATGCCTTGAGCTTCGAATATGGCCAACGCCATAAGGTTGAGCTGGATCGTGCAAAGCAGGTCGCCGCCCATATGGGCATAAAAGATCACCGTATCGCGCGAATAGATTTAGGCGTCTTTGGCGGCTCTGCGCTCACAGCTGACATCGATGTTCCCAAGGACCGCAACGACAGCGAAATTGCAAGCGGCATTCCCATCACCTACGTCCCTGCCCGCAACACAATCTTCCTAAGCTTTGCCCTTGGTTTTGCTGAGGTTATTGGCGCCCAGGATTTATTCATTGGTGTAAACGCCTTGGATTATTCAGGCTATCCCGACTGCAGACCCGAATTTGTGGAAGCTTTTCAAACCCTGGCGAACCTCGCCACCAAAGCGGGGGTGGAAGGCATTGCGCCCTTTAAAATCCATGCCCCTTTGATGGAAATGACAAAGGCGGATATCATCACCAAAGGCACGGCCTTGGGCGTTGACTATGGTCTTACATCTTCCTGTTATGACCCTGGTCCAGATGGCCGGGCTTGTGGTCATTGCGACAGCTGCCAGCTGCGCTTGAAAGGCTTTGAGGAGGCCGGGTTTAAAGACCCTGTGCCTTATGCATCATGACTTATAGCGTCAAAGAATTATTCCTCACACTTCAAGGCGAAGGTGCTAATACGGGCCGGCGCGCTGTATTTTGCCGCTTTGCAGGCTGCAATCTCTGGTCCGGCCTTGAAAAAGACAGAGCGACTGCGCAGTGTACATTTTGCGATACGGACTTCATTGGAACTGATGGCCCCGGTGGCGGTAAATTTAAGACCGCACAAGACCTCGCCACAGCCGCACTGCAATGCTGGCGGTCAAACAAGCTAGGAAAGCCCCTGATCGTTTGCACAGGCGGGGAGCCCCTGTTACAAATCGACGCCGCCTTAATAGATGCACTCCATGCAGCAGGCTTTGAGATTGCCATTGAAACAAATGGGACCATCAAAGTGCCTCAAGGCATTGATTGGGTATGCGTAAGCCCTAAAGGTCAAAGCGATGTGATCGTAACCACAGGCGATGAACTAAAACTGGTTTATCCGCAAAAGAATGTGGACCCTAAACGCTTTAACGACTGGGACTTCACTCATTTCTTCATTCAGCCATTAGACGATGAAAACCAACTACACCATGTTCAAGAAGCCATTCAATATTGTCTGGACCATCCGCAATGGCGGCTCTCGCTTCAGACACATAAAATGATTGGCATTGCTTAAATTCTACCACGCAAGGCCGCCCAGAAGAATTTAATCTGCAGGCTTAAAGCAGGTTTCTGTACATCCACACGCCGCGGGTCAAAGCCTGCGCGCTGATAAGCCTTCACCACTTCCCGCGCGGAGATGAGAGGCAATAGAACTGATATTGCGGCCTTGGACACGGGTGCGGCTTTCAATGTATTGATGTGAAGCGTTGATGCCTCGCAAAGTGCCTGCGCCATTGCGATGGTTTCATCCGTATAAGCGCCCTTAAACATATGGGCCTCATCACTGCCCTGCCCTTGCTTCGATGCATGATAGGCCATGGCTTTCAAAACGGACGTATAAGTCATGGCAGATGCAGCGCTTTTGATATCCGCTTCGACATTCAGCACAGAAAGAAGAAGCCCATGCAGCGCGCCATGGGTTCTTTGGCCATAGTTCTCCAACGCATTTAAATCTGCTGCACCCTCGCGGTACAACTCCTCAATACGCGCTTCAATCATGTCTTCCAAAATATCAAAAGGCGGGGCTTCGATTTCTGAAAGAGCGAGGAGCACCGGATGCCCGCGCACCTGGCCCTTCGCCAAATCAGCCAAGGCCTCCCGCCACCAGGCCAGGCGAATTTCGCCAACCATAGGTTCTGAAGCCAGGCCTGGAATACGCGCTAATTCCGCATTGAATGCGATATAAGCGTAAAGCGCATCCCGCTTATCAGCAGGGGCATAAAGCATCGCCAAATAGCGGTCATAATCATGAGCCCGCACGATTTCGATGCAATTCTGTGTGTCGTCTGTCTGCGCCACTCTTCGCCCCATATTTTGACAGGTTCAAGACTTGTGATAGCGTGATTGCCGCTTGAGGTCGCATAAACCCAAGCCATTAGTCAATATAGGGGAGAAACGCTCATGGGAAAAATCCTGGAATCTCTGCCGATGACAATCGTCGCAGGTGTGGTTCTGACTGTGGTCATCGTGCTTGTTGCACCGATGATTGCAGGCGGCTGAAAAGGTGAATTTTTCTAAATACAAGGGGCTAAAAACATGGATATGGAAACGGTCAATATTTACCTGATCTTCCGCTATCTGCACGTGCTTGCAGGGGTGATGTGGATTGGGCTGCTTTGGTACTTCAACTTCGTTCAAATCCCAACAATGCCGAAAATTCCAAATGAACAAAAGCCGGCCATTGGGAAGCATATCGCACCCGCTGCACTCTTCTGGTTTCGTTGGGGCGCGGCCTTTACAGTCTTGTTCGGGCTTATTCTGGCGCATTTAAATGGTTATCTGACGGATGCCTTGGCTTTGGGCACCACAAGTCATTATGTGGCCCATACAATGATCGGTATTGGCATGTGGTTTGGCCTGATCATGGCCTTTAACGTCTGGTTCGTTATCTGGCCAAATCAGAAAATTGCTCTTGGCATTGTCGATGCCGATGACGACGCCAAACCAAAGGCGGCACGTACAGCAATGCTGTTTTCACGCACAAACACTTTATTGTCCATCCCCATGCTCTATTGCATGGTGGCTGCACAGAATCTCTAAAGAACAGGAAGAAGGAGGGCTGCCACCCGGCGGTCCTCCATCATCAACATATTATAGGTACGTGCCGCAGCCCCGCTATCCATCGGGTCAGCCGCTATCCCAACCATGGACAGGCCTGTCTGCAAGTGTTCGGGTAGAAATTGCAGCCGCTTCCCACAGCCAACAAGCAGGATTTCCGTCTTCTCGTCCCCTTCAACAAGGGGGTGAAGGTGATCGATTGTCAGTTCTTCCAAGGTCTGAACGTCTAGCTCAATGGCCCGCTTTGGAAAAACCAGGACAGCCCTGGCATAGGTCACGCCAGAAATGCGAAAGCCACCAGCTCCATATCCATTGATAAGCTGGCGCCCTTCGCTTTCCATGCGTTTCAAGGCACTCATTAAGGGCTGACCTCTTTCGCTTCGTCTGGAATGAAGCTTTCACGGTTCACCTTCAGCCAGTTCAAAATCGGGCTGGCCACGAAAATTGAGGAATAGGTCCCGACAAACACACCCCAGATCATCGCCGCTGTAAAGCCGCGTATGACCTCCCCACCAAAGAAGAACAGAGCCAGCAAAGCCAGCAATGTGGTGAAAGACGTCATGAACGTCCGGGATAATGTATCATTGATCGATAAATCGATCAGGCCCAGCATGTCCAACTTGCGATATTTTCGGATATTCTCTCTTATCCGGTCAAACACCACCACTGTATCGTTCAAACTATAGCCAACAATTGTCAGAATAGCCGCCACGATACTCAGGTTAAATTCAAGCCCGGTGAGGGAGAAGAAGCCGATGGTTAAAGCCACATCATGAGTCAGCGAGGCCACGGCCCCCAAACCAAATTGCCATTCAAAACGGAACCAGATGTAGACCATGATAGCGCCAATAGCGAAAAGAACGGCCAACACGCCTTTCTCAACAAGTTCGCCAGACACTTTAGGGCCCACAACCTCAACCCGGCGGACTTCATAGCCATCCACCCCATAAACCGTTTCCAAGGCTGCATCGACAGCCGAAATCGCGTCTTCCTGCGCGCCTTCAGTCTGGCGCTCTATTCGGATGAGCATATCATTCGCGGCGCCAAATTCCTGAACCGCTACATCGCCTAAGCCAAGACCACCCACGGCCGAACGCGTGGCTGCCAGATCAGCCACCTCCTCGGTCTCGACCTCCATCATGATACCGCCCCGGAAATCGATGCCGAAATTCAATCCATGAACACTCGCATAAGTCAAAGAACCAATGATCAGCAACACGGACATGACAGAGCAGATCACCCGCGTCTTCATAAACCCAATCTTTGTTCCATCAGGCACAAGGCGGGCAAATTTGACGCCATTGATAGGCAATTTGACCGGCTTACGATAGCGCAGCCACAGCGTGATGATCATCCGCGTGACCATGATGGCTGAGAAAACAGAGGTCAAAATACCGAGACTGAGCGTCACCGCAAAACCTTTGATCGGTCCTGAGCCGAATTGGAACATCAGCAATGCGGCAATCAAAGTCGTGATATTTGCATCTAAAATGGTCGACATGGCCTGCTGATAGCCTGATTGCACAGCAGCCACAGCCTTTCGCCCATTTCGCATTTCTTCTCTTATACGTTCAAAGACAAGCACATTAGCATCAACCGCCATACCAACGGTCAGCACAATACCTGCAATACCAGGCAAGGTCAGTGTAAAGCCCAGAAAGGACATAACACCCATCAAGACCAACACATTCACAACCAGCGCCAGATTGGCAATAACACCAAAGAGCCCATAAGCTAAAGCTACAAACACAATAACCGCAGCAAGACCTAAGGCTCCCGCGAATTTACCTGCAGCCACAGAATCAGCACCCAAATCCGGCCCAACAGTCCGCTCTTCAAGTATTGTCAGATCCGCAGGCAGCGCGCCTGATTTCAGCACAACAGAAAGATTAGAAGCCTCGGCAACAGTGAAGCTACCTGTAATCTGCCCCTGCCCGCTTGGAATAACACCTTGGATCTGAGGCGCTGTTACGATTTTACCATCTAAAACAATAGCAAAACGGCGGCCGATATTTTCCCGTGTGATTTTACCGAAAATCGCAGCACCCCGGCTGTCCATGGTAAATGCCACAGCCGGACGGCCGTTTTCATCATAGGCCGCACGCGCGTCGATCAGACTGTCACCAGACAAGCGTGGCGGCTCCCGCAGCGCCAATTTCACCTCTGGCTGGTCGGCCATGGGATAGGCCCGCACGCCTATCGGCAGTCGATTGCGCTCGATATCCTGATAATTGACCTCATCAACAACCATATGGAAGGTCATTTTAGCAGTCTTACCAATGACATCCTTTAATTGTTGAGGGTCGTTAAACCCTGGCACCTGAACCACAATCCGGTCCTGACCCTGGGTTTGAATAGTAGGCTCTCGCGTGCCCAGGCTGTCGATCCGGCGGCGTACAACCTCTACAGACTGCTGAACAGCGCTTAAACGGCTTTCATTGATACCGTCTTCTGTAAGTGTAACCGTGACCTGGCCATTGCCATCAGAAGATACCGTCCGGTCATAATTGCCTGAGAAAGTACCGCTCAAAATGTCCTGGCCAATAGGCTGACGGCGATCGCGGAGCAACTCGACAACCTGCTCTTCATCACCTGGATTGCGCAGATTAAAACTGACAGACCGGTCACTGGACGACAGGCCGAAATAGACGATACGCTTGTTATCTGCTGTACGTGCTGCACGCAGATCGCCCGTAATGCCTTCTTTTAGCTGGTCGACCTTGTTTTTAACAACCGACGCCGTGTCCACTTCCAAAAGCAGATGCGAGCCACCTTGCAGATCAAGGCCAAGGCTCAACTGGCTTTTCGGCATGAAAGATGGGAGCCCTTCCAACTGCTCTTCATTCAAAGCATTGGGCAAGGCCATGAGAAGCCCGACGATACAAACCGCCAAAATCGAAATGACTTTCCAACGGGGAAATTCCAACATGAGCTTCAGGCTCCCAAAATCATATATTATTTTTTATCGTTTGCAGGTTCTGTGCGGCTGCGCACATCGGTGATGGTGGAACGCACAACTTTCACCCGCACACCATCGGCGAGGTCCACCTGCACTTCATCATCTTCCACCTTGGCGATTTTGCCAATCAGACCACCAGCAGTCACAATCACATCGCCACGGCGAAGTGCGCCAACCATTTCCTTATGCTGTTTCATCCGTTTTTGTTGCGGACGGATCAACAGGAAATAGAATACGACGATAATCAGAATAAACGGCAGAAAGCCCGCAAGGCCCCCGCCTACGCCACCACCGGCGGCCTGTGCAAATGCAGGTGTAATCAACATGCTTTTCCCTCACAAATCTAGGCATATTTAAAAAAGTTTTGCGGACTATACAAACCGGGGGCAATGTTGCAAATGGAAAGCGTCATCCTTGATAAAGCAATATGGCGTTAAAAGGTGAATGCGCAATGGGTAGCAGCGGTGAAAAACTGTCTTTATTAAAACGAATTGCAGAAGCGCTTGAGGCCCTGGCCCCGAAACACGCGGCTTTACCTGCCCTTGATAAGGCCGATGCATTTGTGTGGAATGGCGGTGAGAAAACGCTCAAACCCATATCAAAAGTCAACGCGCTCCCCTTAAAACTTCTATTGGGTGTAGAGCGACAAAAGGCGGAATTACTGGAAAACTCCACCCATTTCGCAAAGGGCTATAGCGCCAACAATGTATTGCTGTGGGGTGCACGCGGCATGGGGAAAAGCAGCCTAATCAAAGCTGTCCATGCGCATATCAATCAAGACACGCCGCACGCATTAGGCCTGATAGAGATACACCGAGAAGACATCGCCAGCCTGCCGGAACTCCTAGCTCTGCTGTCTTCTTCTCAAAGGCGATTCATTGTTTTTTGCGATGATTTGAGCTTTGAAAAGGGCGAAACCAGCTATAAATCACTAAAAGCCGTGCTGGAAGGCGGACTCGAAGGGCGACCAGCTAATGTATTGTTCTATGCCACATCCAACCGCCGCCACCTTATCCCACGCGATATGGCAGGGAACGAACGCTCCACCGCCATTAACCCGGCTGAAGCTGTCGAAGAAGGTGTATCCCTATCCGATCGCTTTGGCCTCTGGCTTGGGCTATACAGTTGCTCCCAGGCTGATTATCTGGCGATGGTGGAAAGCTACGCCAAACATTTTGGCTTAGGTGACAAAGACCTGCAGACCAAAGCGCTTGAATGGGCCCAGACCAGAGGTGCACGTTCAGGTCGCGTGGCCTGGCAGTTCACGCAGGCTTTGGCTGGGAAGGCTGGGAAGGGTCTTTAGCTACCACTTCACCCAAATCGAAACCGGCGACGGTATGAGGCCAAGCCCAATATAACCAAGCCAAGCGTCATAGGACCAAGAGTACCAGGCTCCGGAATAGCGGCGACACTCACCCCCCTGCTAAAAGTGACAGAGTTGATAAGGTAGTTTTCATTGAAGTCACTGGAAACGATGACCAAACTTGGCCCTCCGTTACTAAAGTTAAAAAGTGTTGACGTCGTGCCAGCGGAATTTGCGACCTCATTGTTGATACTCCCAGTAATGTTCGTTTGTATAGATGTAGCCTGGACACCTATTATCGCGAGAAAGCTATTGTTGACCGCCACAGGGATCGTTGGAGAGAGATTAAAAGACCTTATTCTTATTAAAGACTGTCCATCACTGCTAAGCTCATCCTGCCTGGTCGCTACACCAATAGCATCATCAACGAAGTCCAGAAACTGCCCTCCAAATAAGTTCAGACCGTCACTTAGGTATATAAGAGGATCAAAGTCTACAACACCATCATCCCGTATTAGTCTTGTGATATCGATCTGTACTTCAAAATCACTCACATCCACATTGAATTGGTCTAAGGCCAATGACGCAACGACCGAAAGTGTGTCCATTACATCAATGCGTAGACTATCACCGACAATTGTTTGAGTACCTGTAGGAAAAGTAATGCCGGAGAGGCTGGCAAATTCGGCCCCGGTGAGCGTGATTGGCGCAGCAATTGTGGGTGCTGAGAAGGTGATTAAACCTAGGGCTAAAGCAAGATGTTTCATGGAACATATTCCTGTTGCTGATTAGACAGGAGAAACAAGCGCTTAAAGTGCTTAAATCTTTGAAAACGGATTTGTACTACCCAGGTCCTCTCCCATAAGGGATGAGGGCGTGTAATTGCGCTATGTGGTATCGCGGGGTTCGGTTTTATTTTTTTAGCCTCAGTCGCCGGCGCGGGCATCCGCCCGCTTAGGCTTCCGCGATAACGCTATTCCTCCATGGCTTCGCCATTACGGGCTATCGCGACGGCCGTGCGGCCTTGACACGCTTTTCATAAGTGAAAAGCTGGGGAGCCTGTACTGCTCCGCTCTTCTGTTCGGACCTACCCCTCACCCCAACCCTCTCCCACAAGGGGAGAGGGAGCTACTCATGAGCTCCCCACGACCCCATAGTTGGGGTCGTACTGGCCGATTGAGGCCCGCGCAACTTTTTGCGCGAGCCAAGGGAGCGGATGCGACCGCCCGGCGCTTGAGGGTCTAATCAAATAAAGCGGAACCTCGCGCTACCACCCAGCACAATTAGCGCCCCCTCTCCCCTCGTGGGAGAGGGTCGGGGTGAGGGGGTAATCAAACAAGACTTGTATATGAGATTCGCACAAGCTAAGGTTTCAAAGCTCTCACAAAAGAGAGCGGCCCAGAAGGATGCTAGTAACATCCAACTGAGCCTAACCATAAACACTCTAAGGAGAGAATGTTATGGCTAGAGCAGTATCTAGCATATTCAATTCATCATTGGGAATTTCTATTCTTGCATCATCCTTTGATTGCTTCCGGTATTGGCTGCGCCAATCCCATGAAGCGAGCTCAAGGCTGTGCGGGATGCCTTCTCATCATGAGTGAAGACAGGTCTGATTATGTCCATGAGCCCGCGCACCTGTCGGGGGAAGATGGATTAAGCGACCTGGCGGAACCCATCATGGGGATAGAACAGTGTGTGAGTAACCTCCTCACCGCACAGCCCTATAATGAGATGAACCCGGATATCTTAATCTTAGCACGCTATGTGCGGGATTTAGGCGACACCTATCGACGCCTGATTTCCATACATTAACCCCTATGCCTGGATATCCCCATCTGTGCGTGGGCAGACATGCGTACAGATGGGGCTAGGGGTGTACTTGTCGGGTGGAAAATTGCGGCCAGAGTTTGCCTTTACACTTAAGAAAATTTTTGCCCAGCTAGGTATTTTTTTCTATCTTCAGCAATTAAAAAGACTCCGGCACAATCTCCTTTCACCAATTCACTATCATCATGACCTAAATCGGCTCTTAGAGAACGAATCAAATCATCCATCTGATCTAGAATAGCATGCTCATCTCTCGCCAATGCTATCTCATCCAATCTACCAAATTTTTTGAAGCTATCAGCTGAAGCCCAAACAAACATTTTTATCTTGATATCGAACAATCTCTTGGCCAATTCATCATCATTTAATCGATCAGCACCAATATTTAAGTGCCCAGCAAAATTTTCACCCAGAAGTGTGAAAAACGTTTCATAAACTTCTGACTTCTTTTCAAACAATCGAGATTTTGCTTCCCGTTTTTGAATAAGGAATTGCGACGCAATAAACAATGCAACCGAGACGAATGCGGTCAATACCCCAAGCCTCACATTGTTATCAGAGGCAATCAAAAGCCATATGATAGAACCAAACAAGGAAATTAACGCTAAAGCCACAAATATCCCGCCCAGACGAACGATCATCTGACACCTCCTAATGCCTTAAAAACTATGTCATACAACTAGGTAAGCAACGCTGCCTGAGCCGCCGCCAATCGCGCAATCGGCACGCGATAAGGAGAGCAGGACACATAATCGAGCCCAACACTTTCGCAGAACTTAACGCTGTCCGGGTCACCGCCATGTTCGCCGCAGATACCCAGTTTGATATCATTGCGACTAACGCGCCCACGTTCCACACCCGTTTTTATCAACTCACCCACGCCATCCACATCAATGGTGACAAAAGGGTCGCGGTCATAAATACCCTGAAGCGCATATTCGGACAGGAAGCGCCCCGCATCATCGCGGGAGATGCCCAAAGCTGTTTGCGTTAAATCATTGGTGCCAAATGAGAAAAAGTCAGCCTCTTCAGCAATTTCCCCGGCACGCAGGCAGGCGCGTGGCAGTTCAATCATCGTTCCCACTTGGAAATCCAGGCGCTGACCTTTTTCGTCAAAGGCTTTCTCGGCCTGCGCAACCACACGTTCTTTCATCAATGCCAATTCCTTCCGTGTCGCCACAAGAGGAATCATGATTTCAGGCACGATGGTTTCACCGCTTTCTTCTGCAACCTCGAGGGCCGCTTCAAAAATGGCCTGCGCCTGCATTTCATAGATTTCTGGATAGCTGATGCCCAGGCGACACCCGCGATGGCCCAGCATGGGATTGAACTCATGAAGCTCTGCAGCGCGGCGGCGGACTTTTTCCACACTGATTCCAATGGCATTGGCGAGGTCTTCAAATTCCGCTGCTTCTCGCGGCAAAAATTCATGAAGCGGCGGGTCCAGCAGTCGAATGGTCACCGGCAAGCCATGCATAATCCGAAAAATCTCTACAAAATCCTGCCGTTGTTCAGGCAGCAATTTGGCAAGTGCCTTACGGCGCGCTTCTGTGCTGTCCGCTAAAATCATTTCGCGCACAGCCAAAATCCGGCTGGCGTCAAAAAACATATGTTCCGTCCGGCATAACCCAATGCCTTCGGCCCCAAAATCCCGTGCGGTCTGGCAATCCAGTGGTGTTTCCGCATTGGTGCGCACTTTCATACGGCGCTTTTCATCGGCCCAGAGCATCAATTGTGCAAAATCACCGCTGAGCTCAGGCTGAATGGTCGGGACTTCACCCATAATGACCTGGCCGTTGGAGCCATCAATGGTGATGATTTCGCCTTCTTTCAGTTCATATTGCCCGCAGCGCAGCGTTTTGTCCTTCATATCAATCGACACAGCGCCAGCACCAGATACACAAGGGCGCCCCATACCACGAGCCACCACAGCCGCATGGCTCGTCATTCCGCCACGACAGGTCAGAATACCCCGTGCCGCATGCATGCCGTGGATGTCCTCGGGGCTGGTTTCAACACGCACCAAAATCACATCCTGACCGCCTTTGGCTTGAAGCTCCGCCTCATCCGCATCAAAAACGATTTTACCGGACGCCGCACCCGGTGATGCAGGCAAGCCCGTCGTAATGACTTCACGGTGCGCGTCCGGGTCCAATGTGGGGTGGAGCAATTGGTCCAATGCCTCTGCGTCCACACGCAAAATGGCTTCTTCCTTCGTAATTAAGCCTTCCTGCGCCATATCAACGGCGATTTTTAATGCAGCTTTCGCAGTGCGCTTTCCAGCACGGGTTTGCAACATCCAAAGCTTGCCGTCCTGCACAGTGAATTCGATATCCTGGCAATCACGATAATGCTGTTCCAGCTTTTCAAACACATCCGCCAATTCACCAAATACACCAGGCATGGTCTCTTCCATGGAAAGGGCTTCGGCCCCTGCCCGTTCCCGCGCAGCTTTGGTCAGATATTGCGGTGTTCGGATACCGGCCACGACATCCTCGCCTTGGGCGTTGATGAGATATTCACCGTAAATGGCTTTCTCACCAGTCGATGGGTCGCGGGTGAAGGCCACGCCTGTCGCCGATGTATCCCCCATATTGCCAAAGACCATGGCTTGAACATTCACCGCTGTGCCCCAGCCTTCGGGAATATTGTTGATGCGGCGATAGGTTTTTGCCCGGTCAATCTGCCAGCTGGAGAATACAGCGCCAATCGCGCCCCAAAGCTGTTCTTTCACATCTTGGGGGAAAGGTTTTCCTAACTCTTCCTCGACCTTGGATTTGAATTCAGCAATGAGGGCTTTCCAATCTTCGGCATCCAGGTCCGTATCCAGGTGCACGCCTTTGTCCTCTTTGAAAATCTCAATCAGTTCTTCAAAGTGATAATGGTCAACACCCAGCACCACGTCGGAGTACATCTGGATGAAACGGCGGTAGCTGTCATAAGCGAAACGCGGGTTGTTAGATTTCGCGGCCAGGCCTTCAACTGTCACGTCGTTCAAGCCCAGGTTCAGCACCGTATCCATCATGCCCGGCATGGACACACGCGCGCCGGAACGTACGGAAACCAGCATCGGGTTTTCGGCATCGCCAAATTTTGTGCCAACCGTTTGCTCGATAAAACCAAGGGCGGCTTCGACTTGGGAGGTCAGTTCTTGAGGGTATTCCCGGTCATGATCGTAATAATAGGTGCAAACCTCAGTGGTAATCGTCATGCCCGGCGGCACAGGCAGGCCCAGCGAGGCCATCTCGGCAAGGTTCGCCCCTTTGCCACCCAGCAGATTTTTCATATCAGAGCGGCCTTCAGCTGCCCCTCCACCGAAGTTATAAACCCATTTGGACATGGCAGCTTTTCCTCCCTATATGGCTGCTCTTCTACCCTTCTATTTTCGAGAAATCCGCCACCAGATGCATGACATTTCGGATTTCACTTAGAAGATTTAATCGATTTTCCCGCAACCGCGCATCATCGGAATTTACCGTGACATCATTGAAGAAATCATCAACCGGTTCACGCAAGGATGCAAGTGCGCGCATTGCGGCTTCAAAATCTTCCGCTTCAAGCGCATTTGCCAGAGCATTACGCACATCACCGAGCTTCGCATTCAAAGCCCGCTCAGGTGCGTCGCTCAGCAAATCGGGGTTCACTTCGCCATCAAAAGACTTACCGTCTTTCTTTTCTTCAATGCGCACAATATTTGCCGCACGGCGGTAGCCTGTTAAAAGATTTGCGCCGTCTTCAGAGTTCAGAAAATGCTGCAACGCCGTAACACGACCAAGAAGGCGCACAAAATCTCCATCACGGTCCTGGGAGAATGTCGCATCAATCAAATCATGCGACACGCCTTTTTCCCTTTGCTGAACTTTTAAACGGTCTGCAAAGAATTCAATAAGCTCTCGCGTAGGCTCATCATATGGCAGATTAGTTGGTATCTTTTGCTTTTTCGACGTACGAAAAGCAGACCCAATGACTTGAACATCCGCCCCGCGCCCAAAGCCACGGTCACCTATCAGTGTGAGCTGGTGTTGCAAAAACAGGCCCAAAGGCAGCCTGATATTATTTTCAACAATCAGACGAATAATACCAAGCGCTGCACGGCGCAGAGCAAAGGGGTCTTTAGACCCTGTTGGCTTTTCGTTGATGGAGAAAAACCCAATTAAACTGTTCAGTTTATCAGCCAGCGCAACTGCAACAGACACAGGATTTGACGGACATTCATCGCTTGGACCTTGAGGTTTATAATGTGCCTCTATGGCCTGCGCTATACCTTCATCCAGCCCCTCACGTCGCGCGTAATAAGCACCCATGACGCCCTGCACTTCTGGAAACTCACCAACCATATTAGATACAAGGTCCGCCTTGGCTAAACGCGCGGCTTTTTCTACATGGTCCGCATCTGCCCCGCAATATGGGGCCAATGTCCGGCCCAAAGCAGCAACAAATTCTACTTTATTCGCCAACGTGCCCAATTTCTCATGGAAGACGATATCATTGAGCTTTGGCAGGCGCTCTTCCAAAGTCACCTTCAAATCCTGGTCCCAGAAGAATTTAGCGTCTGACAGCCTTGCAGACAAAACCTTTTCATTCCCTGCGATTATAGTACGTCCACCATCAGACGCTTCAATATTCGCGACACAGAGGAACTTATTGGTGATTTTCTTGCCTTCACCTAAAAGCGTGAAATATTTCTGGTTTTTCGCCATGGTGAGTGACAGGACTTCCGCTGGGACTTCCAGAAAGGCCTCATCAAACTCACCCATCAAAACAACCGGCCATTCAGTCAGGCCTGCGTTTTCAGCAACCAGATTTTCATCGGATTGCAGACCAACTTTATTCACAAGGCAAAGCGCAATGGCTTCTTTGCGAATTTGTTCTTTACGGTCTTCAGCGTCGAGCAGCACTTTCGCCTTTTCAAGCTTGCGCTTATAATCCTCAAAGCCCGTCACTTTAAACGCATCAGGGGCCATGAAGCGATGGCCTTTGGTTTCATCCCCAGACGCAACACCGTCCACTTCAAAGGGCACCACCGCGCCGTCCAATAAGCACAATATGCTTTGTAAAGGGCGCACCCAGCGCAAGGAGCTTAAAGAGCTGGATGCCGCGCCCCAACGCATGGATTTCGGCCAGGGGAAGGTGCGGATGATATGCGGGACGGCTTCGCCTAAAACCTCAGCGGTCGGGCGGCCTTTACGCTCAATCACCGCGTAAAGGAATGTGCCTTTTTTCTCTTCCCGCTCTTCCAGGTCTTCGCGTTTCAAACCTGTGGATTTCAAAAACCCAGCCAAAGCCTTTTCCGGCGCATCGGCGCGGGGGCCACGGCGTTCTTCTTTCACATCATCCTGCGCCAAAGGCAGACCTTCGATATGAAGCGCCAGGCGGCGCGGCGTGGCATAGGCCGTCATCGTTTCAAAGCCAAGCGATGCCTCTTCCAAGGCCTTTGCCATTAAACGCTCTAAATCCGCGCAGGCTTTTGGTTGCATGCGGGCCGGGATTTCTTCGCAGAAAAGCTCAAGGAGAAGTTCAGCCATTGGACGCCTCCAACCAGCCGTTTTTCTTCATCCAGGCTTCACAGCAGCCTTTTGCCATGGTTCGCACTCTTAAAATATAACCTTGTCGTTCCGTCACAGAAATCACGCCACGCGCATCCAATAGATTGAAACAATGACTGGCGCGCACGGCCTGTTCATAAGCCGGTAAAGGCAGGTCTTTTTGAATGAGTTCCGCACAGGCGGTTTCCGCATCTTTGAAATGCTGGAACAGCACATCGGTATTGGCGTGTTCAAAATTATAAGCGCTTTGCTGGCGTTCATTTTCTAGGAACACATCGCCATAAGTCACGCCGCGCCCGTTATAATCCAAGTCATAGACGTTATCGACGCCCTGGATGTACATGGCCAGGCGTTCCAGACCATAGGTCAGCTCACCCGCAACCGGGGCCACGTCAAAGCCGCCCACTTGCTGGAAATAAGTGAATTGGGAGACTTCCATGCCATCGCACCAAACCTCCCAGCCCAGGCCCCATGCACCTAATGTCGGGCTTTCCCAATCATCCTCGACAAAGCGCATGTCATGCTTGTCCATATCAATGCCGATTTCTTTCAATGACCCCAGATACAGGTCCTGAATATTGGGTGGCGACGGTTTTAATATGACTTGGAACTGATAATAATGCTGCAAGCGGTTTGGGTTCTCACCATAGCGCCCATCACCCGGTCGCCTAGATGGTTGAACAAAAGCCGCATTCCATGGATTAGGCCCAAGCGCACGCAGCGTAGTCGCAGGGTGAAACGTCCCCGCGCCCATTTCCATATCATAGGGTTGCAGAATAACGCAGCCTTGGGCTGCCCAATAATTTTGAAGCCTTAAAATCAGGTCCTGGAAGGACGGCGCATCGGCCATGGCCATCACACCTTTCTCGTTCTTTATTGCAGTGCAGCGGAACCTAGCCGCCCCCGTGTATCGGGTCAACTCTAGAAGCTGTAATCTTCTCTATTTAAACGGTAAAGAACATGGGGGCGCAAAACATGATCTTCGGGCAATTCCGGGTGCAGGAAACCCCCATCTTTATCCTGGTTCATTCCCAATCTTTTCATAACCGCGATAGATGGAAGGTTCGTCTGCGCCGTATAGGCAACAATCTGCCCAAGACCAGCTCTATCAAACCCATCCTTTAGCGATGCTTGGGCCGCCTCTGTGGCATAGCCCTTTCCCCAATAGGCCGAGGACAAGCGCCAGCCAATCTCAACAGCAGGTGTGAATGGCAAATCATGACCAATATTGTTAAGGCCAACGAAGCCAGCAAAATCACCCGTTTCTTTTTCTTCGGCAACCCACATGCAATACCCATATTCGGACATATGTTTATCAAACCACTCTACCTGGGCATCGCTTTCCTCCCGCGATAATATGCTGGAGAAATACCGCATGACTTCAGGGTTCGCATTCATACGTGCGAAAGGCTCTTTATCCTCTTCCCGCCAGGGGCGCAGGATCAAACGCTCCGTCACAAGCATTATTCCAGCTCTTTTTTGGCCTGTTCGTGATGGCGAATGACTTCTTTGATAATGAACTGCAGAAGTTTCTCTGAAAAATCCGGGTCCAGATTGGCGTCTTCTGCCAACTGTCGCAGACGGGCAATCTGCTCTGCCTCCCGCGATTTATCCGCTGGCGGCAAGCCATTTTCTGCCTTGAATGCGCCTACTCTCTTTGTGATTTTAAAGCGCTCAGCCAGCATGAAAACAAGGGCTGCATCGATGTTATCAATGCTTTGGCGAAATTCTTCTAATTGCTCTTTCATAATGCCCCCCCTAAAGACCAAAGCGAGACCACAAGGCCCGTTCTTCAACTGCAGACAATGCGTTATCCGGCAGGTCCATCGCCGCCTGCCCTAAAAATGCGCCGGGGCGGGAGAAAAAACGCTTAGGCGGTTCAACAACGCGCAATTTGACTTTGTCACCAAAATCGCGGCGCAGCACAGTTCTGATATCGCCAACTTCATCCACCAGGCCTGCTCGAACGGCCTGTTTTCCAACCCAAATATCTCCGGAAAACAATTTCTTACGAGCTTCTTTTAATTTGTCACCTCGGCGCTCACGCACAAGCGATTTAAAATATTCATGAATTTCCGCTTGAAGAACCTTAATCCGCTCCACATCATCTTCTTTTTCAGGGCTGAACGGGTCCAGCATCGCTTTTGATTCACCAGCTGTATAAAGCCGCCGTTCAACGCCAATTTTCTCCATCGCTTTTGGAAACCCAAATCCCCCGGACACAACACCGATGGACCCCACCATGGATGCTTCATGAACGTAAATCTCGTCAGCAGCCAGTGCCAGCATATAGCCGCCAGATGCCGTCACATCTTCAGCAAAAGCGTAAACTTTCTTTTCCTTCTCCTCCGCCAGGTCACGGATACGCTTATACATCAAGCCAGATTGCGTCGCTGCCCCACCAGGAGAATTGATGATAAGGGCGACAGCGGATGCATCTTTGAAGGAGAATGCTTTTTCAAGCAGGGGGGCCACAGCTTCCAGGCTCAAGCCTGAACGAAAGCGCGCTGCCGCTCCAATCACCCCATTTAGGCGCACAACGGGCACAAATGGCACAGGCTCTACAAGTTTACGAATAAGCGGCAGAGATTTGCCTTTTTCAAGGATATTGGAAATGGCTGGCACGGTTCTTCCCTTATGATGTCATCTCAGCTCTTTGATGTTGGTTTTTCGTCCGCCCTGTCAAGCACGCAAGGCCTCATCGCTTAGTTCTTCTTTTAAATCAGCATCGATCATGATTTGACGGGCATCGTAAAACCGGCTTCTTTCCACCAGGATACGCCTGGGGATTAATACACCGATGCTGCCTTCTAAAATACTCGTATGCGTATCAGCGACCAAAGCGTGAATACCTGCATCACGCATCAAAGCCATGACGAAGGAAATCAGCGCTGGATTTGTGGTTTTTAGTAATTCTTGCACCTTTTAACTCCCAGCAGGCTCACTTCACAGGCTTTTCACTTTACGCGGCAATTGGACGCTCTATACAGCAGAAGCCTTGATCCGCCTATAGTCTAACCTTATGCTGCGCGGAAATTATGAGAAAGTAAGTGAAAATGGCGACGGTTATTCCTCTTCCCAACAGTCAAAAGCCAGAACAGGATGCAAGCGCCCAGGCTCTGCAACAGTTGCAGGACCTGGTGAATGCGGGCATGTCTGATGTGAACGAAACCATCGTCGCGCGCATGCACAGCCCCGTGGCACTTATTCCTCAACTGGCCGGGCATTTGATTGCATCGGGTGGGAAAAGACTGCGTCCCATGCTCACGCTCGCTTCCGCAAAATTATGCGGATATGAGGGGCCGCGCATTCCAAAACTTGCCGCCTGTGTCGAATTTATTCATACAGCGACGCTTCTTCATGATGACGTGGTCGATGAAAGCGACATGCGTCGCGGCTCTGATACAGCCAATGCCTTATGGGGAAATCAGCCAAGTGTGCTGGTTGGTGATTTCCTGTTCTCCCGCGCCTTTGAGCTGATGGTTGAGGACGGGTCATTAAAGGTTCTTAAAATTCTCAGCAGTGCTTCCTCCATCATTGCGGAAGGCGAAGTGCATCAGCTGATGATTGCAAATGACTTATCGACATCTGAAGACAGTTATCTTCAAGTCATCGGTGCGAAAACTGCGGCCCTATTTGCGGCTGCCTGTCAGATCGCTGCGGTCGTAGCTGAGCGCACGCCAGCTCAGGAAGACGCGCTTTATGCTTATGGCAATAACCTCGGCATTGCTTTCCAACTGGTGGATGATGCGTTGGATTACTCCGCAAGGCAGGAAATCTTAGGCAAAACCATCGGTGATGATTTCCGCGAAGGAAAACTGACACTACCGATCATTCTTGCCTATCGTCGCGGCGATGAAGAAGAACGCGCTTTCTGGGAACGCACCATCGAGCAGACTGAGCAAAAAGACGAAGACCTGCGGCACGCGCTTCACTTACTTGAAAAACACGGTGCATTACAAGACACGCTTGAACGCGCCCGGCACTATGGCCATAAGGCCAAAGATGCGTTGGATTTGTTCCCGGATGGGACAGCCAGACAGATTTTAAAGGGCATCGTCGATTTTTGCATTGCCCGCGCTTATTAGCATCTGTATTAGAGATGCCGCTTAAATGGTTTCCCGCATAGTCGGGGGGTAGCTCAGCCTGGTAGAGCACTGCGTTCGGGACGCAGGGGCCGGAGGTTCGAATCCTCTCTCCCCGACCATCACTCAAAGCTTTATAACACCTAATCTTTTCCTCTCTTAATCATCATCAAATGCACATACAGTTTTAACCGCTTTTGCGCGCAGGTTGCGCGTAATCGGGGAGAACATCCAGATTTAGGTCTGAAAATACATCCTCGATGGTTGCCAATGTAGCGCTCAGATAATCGGGTGAATCTGGCGCGTAAATCTCTGTTGTGCTGTTCAATGTGCGGTGGCCAAGGAACAATTCCAGTTCGTCATTTGGTGCGCCGCGCATCCGAAGTTCGCGGGCCATTGACCGGCGGATGGATTTGGAGCCAACCTCATCCGGCAAGCCCAAGGCGCGGCGCATCGTGCCCCATGGATTACGAATGGTCATCACCCTGCCCCGCTTGTTTTGAATGAAATATCCGCTGGTATTGTCCAGCATGTTCGCCAAGTGGTTCGGCACAGGGACATGAGCGCGATACTTTCGCGTCTGCTGGCGGCCAATTGGGTTTAGGTTTAGGAGCCTGGCGCTGCTGTCCCATTGCCCGCGTGCTGGATCGGTGGAGATATCCAGCACAGCGTCCGGGCGGCCAAGCGTACCCATGGCAGCCACAAGATAGCGATAGAGTGCTTCCCCCCTGCCCTTTTGTTGCAGGGCATAGTCCAGCATGTCGCGCATTTGAGAGACACTTAGGCGATAGCGGGGCGAGTTGTTCACCTCACGCGGCTTCTTCACCATGAACGATGGCTTATGCGCGATAGCCTTGCGGTTATAGGCATGGTTTAAGGCGGCGCGCAATTGCAGCACAGCGCTTTCAGTTGTTGATGGCGAGCGCTTCGCCCCCGTCTTCAATGGCTGGTCTTGGGACCATTCCCGGAATCGGGCGACCCACGCATCATCAACCGCGTCACATGTGGCCGCTGGGCTTTCCGCTTCCAGATAATCAAGCACATGATTTAAGCGTGACTTGATTTCAACAGCAGACGATTGTTTGTCGCCATGATCCAGGAAGTAATCCGAAATCGCCTCTGCAATGAAATGGCCGTCGATGCGAACAACGTCCTGCCCGCACGCTGGACAAGACGCATAGCCCTTGGTGCGTTTCAAATAATGAATGTCAAGCTTTAGCTGCGCTATTGCAGGGTCCGTCGTGCCCGTTGATGCGCGTGCGCCTCTTCGTTTTTCTGGATCGTACCAGTGGATATAGAGCCAATCGGATTTTGCGGCACCGTCTTTGTCTCGGAGATAGTCGAGCCAGTATTGCCCGCGCTGGTAGATTCCGCCTTTGATATCCGGCATTGCGCCTCCTCCCTAAGCTGTTTTTCTTTTGCCGCTGATATGCACGCCATTACCCCGATCGAAGCGAGTATGTTTAAATCATCGGCATTGAGGTTTACGCCCTTGCCTTTTAGCAGAGCGCGAGAAAGCCTGTTATCCAAACTAATGATGTTGTTCATGCTTCAACTCCAAACTCTTTGCGGACGATCTCGATAGATTCCGGTGAAAGCTTCAAAACCTCGCCGCCTTGTATCGTCATAAAGCGTGGCATCTTTGGCCTGAAGTTTTCGAGGGCTTCGTCAATGAAGGCGTCCAGTTCCACTTTATGAATGTTTCTGTGGTCCACATCGAAGGTGTAAGCCGTGACCGCTGGGTTGCAGGCCCATTGATATTGGGGGTCGGCTTTGTAGATGCCATCCCAATAGGCTTGAAATGCCGCGATATCAGCAAAGCCCTCTGCCTGGGCGTCGGTCTCCGTGATGTCTTGGACGGGTTGCTGTCTCACGTCTGTGACTTTCAGGGTGAGACGGCTGTGGTTCTTGGGCATGTGCATCGCTAGAAGGTAATCGCGTGACCACTTCCATTCGCGTGGGTCACTCCATCCCAATTTATCAAGCAGGTATTGCTCATAATCGGATTTCTCCAACCGCTCTCTGACCCATAAGAAGTCGCCGACCTCGAAGGGCCTCTTGCCCGGCTTAATAATGCGGCGTGTCTGAGTTTTGCAGCCATCCAGCAGGGCTTCAATCATTTCGGGTTTGAATGTTATTGAACGGATGTTCATGCTCACCATCCTTTGCTTATGTAAGTGACGCGGGGGTCGTCTGGGTGGACGTTGCCGGTGGCTTCGCGGATTGCTTTGATATGTTCTTCCGTGACCTCATCGCTGTAGTCGCCCCAATATTGAGCGGCGAAAGGCCAGTCGCGGACTTGCAGGTCTTCGGGGATATCAGCCTTGCCGCCCATTTGTTTCATGAAGAACGCAACGCCTGCGCTGGCGCATTGGTCTCTCAACTTGCGGGCCCAATCTGGATTGAAAGGCCGCCAGCCTGGGCCGCTTTCGCCCCCGACCACTACCCAATCCAGCCCCGAAAGTGACTCATGATCGACTGGCTTGATATTGCCACGCAGGGCGTCCAAATGAATCCTATGATAATCAGTGTAAGCCCGCGGTACCGCGTCTGCTGCCATGAAAGCGTTTAGGTCCAGGTTTTCCAGGTCCAACTCATCAAGCAATGGTTCGGCGCTGGTCCATCGCACCGCCGCTGGGGTGTCCAGCAGATAGGGGATGCGTTCGTTTGCGGTCTCTTGGTCTTCGACAGAGACGCCAAGCCAGACGTTGGATAGGGGCCAGCCTAATTGGTCTGGGTTCTTCCTGGCTTCTTCGAGTGATTTTGGCACGCGGTTGCCATCGAAGCGCTCATAGTAGATTTTGCCCATCTCATGGCCGATTAAGAATTCCCTTCCTTGAGACATCATGTATTTGTACATGCGCCGCGGTCTCTTGGTGAGGATTTGGAAGGTGTGCTGCGGACAACTGGACATCACCGCAAACACTTGGTCTATCCATTCATCGGGGACGTTCTCATGGAAGAGGTCGCCGTGGGCGCAGACGAAGATGCGGCGGGGCTTCTTCCATCTTAAGGGCTGGTCTAGCCATTGTTCATTGAAGCGCACTTCGCCGGTCCATACGGGGCCGTTTTTGGACGGCTGGGTCAGCCCTTTACGTGAGGGGATGTTTTTGAGGCGGCCACCGGCCAGCTTCATGGCATAGCAGTTCTTGCAGCCACGCTTTACAACGCTGCATCCGGTGATCGGATTCCAGGTCGCGTCAGTCCATTCTATGTGTGATTTCTCAGCCATCGACTTGGCCCTCCGCTGGGTTGCGCTTTGCCCTGATGGCCTCGACTAATTTCCTGGCTTCTGCAAAGGTGAAGTGTTCTACGTTGCGGTGATCGGGAAATATATAGTCGCCGTCTTCAAGGCAATCATCTTCAAAGTCTTCGTCTGGCTCTGGCGGCAGACATTCACAGATGCGGAACATCTCTTCATCTAAGCACCCCCAATACTCCTGTTCAAAGACCTCTTCTATCGCGTCTTCTCTTGTGAGCATGGGCCCATAATCAAGGCGTTCCTCATCGGTGCCGCCGTACCATCTCCACTCGTTCTTAGGGTGGTCAATTCGTGTCGTCTCACTCATTGGATTTGGCCTTTCGGTTTTAGGGATATGCTGTCGGCGGTTAGGAGAAGGAGGGAGGCGTCGAAGGCTTTGCCTACGTCTTCCCGCGTCATCGGGCTTGGGCCTAAGTCTATGCTGTCAATCATCGACCGGGCGTCCCGTATCATTTGATGCGCCTTGCACGTGTTGTACCCGTGTTCAAAGGCGCGCTCTAATGCCTGGGCGCTGGGGCCCTCTTTGCCTTCCAGTACGTCCAGCACCCAATGGCGGAACGCAGCAGCACGCGGGGTGCGGGCAAACATGGCAATGAGCCAAGCCCCCCTCGGGCTGAATGCCCGCACCCTGGTGCGCCCCTGCTTAATCAGGTCCGTCATATCTCTGGTGAATTCGCCTTTGTGGCGACGGTAGATGTTTGCGATGTCGGCACGTGGGTTGGCAAATTCTAACGCGCTTGCAATTTGCAAGCCCGTCAACCAACGCTCTCCATTGCGTTCTATGGTTTTGATTTCAGTGCCTTGGAAGACAAGGTCTTTTGATTTAGCGGTCATAACAAGCCCTCTTGTTTGGCGTTTATATGCGCCACTCAGAGAGCCTGTGAGAGCCGCCTGGTGGCGGGAGTTCACACCTGAACAAGACAGGCCCGGATATTCCCCCGAAGGGTCTTGTATTACCCGGACTCCCGCCAAAAGACGGGATGCCTGGACAGAATCCAGGCATGAAAATAGCCGCAATAACGGCGCGACCATCCGCTTGTTAGAGTTGTGAGCTCCAACTCCAACCATGGTCGCATTCCGTTCATATGTCAAGACAGCGGCGTGCATGGGTTATCTTTTCGAAATCGATGTCATACGACCGCAATGGTCGCATTTGGTCTTCTTTCTCTTCCGAAGGCGCGTCATTTCATCCTGATAAGATTCGCGCGCCAACCGCCATCTTTCTTCCTGTCTAGCAAACTCAAGAAGCACTGCCATCGGATTGAAAGTCTTTGGACACTTAGCGCAATATACAGTGTCTGATTCGATATCAATTCGATATTGATGGTGGCATTCACGATCCCGAACGACCTCAAATATTTGATCGTCATCGGGTTCCGATTTGAACCGTACACCAATGTCCATGACGTTATCGGTGGTCATCGGTTATTCCTTATCTTTAAAGCGGCGATAGACGCCATATTCAGCCATGGCGAAGGCCACCAACATGCCGACAATGAAGCAGGTGATATATGCGAAGAGGTGGTTTTCAATGTTGCACATCATTGGGGTGCCTCCCCTGCGTTGGGGCCTGCTAACACCGCTGTTAACAGGGCGCGGAAGGCTGGGGTGGCGGTGGCAACACCGTGTTCCATAATCAGCTCTCCAAAGGCATCTTTGTACTTCACAAAGGCCTCCGATCGAACGTGCCATTGCTGAATGCAGTGCCACAGCACGGTCACAACGTCATTCACTGTAACCTGGCCCTGTGTTGCGCGGTCCACGATGCTAAACGCAGAGCCGAGTTCTTCTTCGATGGCATTCATGCGCTCGAATGTAGGGCGCAGGGTGAATTCGTGCTGGCCAAGGGTTAAGACGATATCGGTTTTCACTCGTCTTCCCCCAAGGCTGCTTTAATCATTGCCCGGTGGCCTTGCAGCCAGTCCCAGGCCATGGCGCTGCCTTCGACAGTTCCATAAAGGGCTTCGACGCCGTATGCACCGGGGACCGCGGTTAGTGCTTGGGTCGATACATTTTCCATCGCCTTTATCGCGACCCTGGCGGCATCGTAATAATCGTCTTTTGTGGCGGATTTGTTCTGACCCTTGCCCTGCCTGACATCGTCGTTTGTGTAACTTGCCCTGTATGGAAGCTGGTCAAAGGATTGCTCTGAGCGTGTGGAAGCGTGAATTGCCCGCGCTACCCTTTCTATGTCGGGTGTGACTTTGCTCATCCTACCGCCTCCACATGCTTGCGGAAGGCTTCTATGCGATCGGCGAATTGGGGGTATTCGCCTTTGATCTGGTCGTAGCTGAGGCCAATGTTCAGGAGTTCAGGAATGACGGCCTCAATTTTCCAATTCAGAGAGGTGTGCCAGTGCATCAAGGCTGCTGATGTGGTGATGATATGATGCAGGAGTTTGTCGTTATCGCCATCATAGCAAGCCTTAACCGCCTTTCCGTGCAGGTAGGTGACAAGGGCAGACCAATCGGCGTCGCGCTTGTTATAATCGTGGGTATCTCCCCAACGCTCTTTTTGGTGGGCGGCTTCTATGCGCACGCCTTCGAAGAAGTTATCTGTTACAGGTGTGTTTACCCGTGCCAATAGCGCGTGGAATCTACCCACGGTGTCTTTATCCGGTAGGTATTCAACCGCGTGTTCACCATTCTCAATCCCGTCAAAGAAGAAAGACACCGGCACCTTCAGGGCTTTCGATATCTTAAACAGGTTCGAAGCGCCAATGCGGTTCGCGCCCTTTTCGTATTTCTGCACCTGCTGAAATGTCAGGCCCAGGGCGTGGCCAAGTTTTTCCTGGCTCATACCCATAAGGGTCCGGCGAAGGCGCACGCGGCTTCCTACGTGAATGTCTATTGGGTCCGCTGTCATCGTCTTGGTTCCTTAAAAGGGGACGTCGTCGTCCAGGTCGCCGCTGGGCGGGTTGTATTGGTAATCGTCTGGCCCACTGACTGGGGGTGGTCCGTTGCGCTGGCCGTCCAGCATGGTCAGGACGCCCTTGAAATTTGGGATAATCACTTCGGTCGTGAAGCGCTCAGTCCCGCTGTTGTCGGTCCATTTACGGGTGCGCAGTTCGCCTTCGATGTAGACCTTGGCACCCTTGCGCAAATAGTTTTCGGCAATGCGCACCAGGCCATCGTTATAGGTGACGACGCGGTGCCATTCGGTGCGCTCTTTCTTCTCACCGTTGCGGGTTTTCCACTTCTCGCTGGTGGCAATGGAAAAGCGCGCCATGCGTCCACCATCGTGCGGGAGGGCTGAAACTTCAGGATCTGCGCCCAGGCGGCCCACCAATATGACTTTGTTCACGCTGCCTGACATTATGCGGCGCTCCTTTGTTCTTCTTCGCACGCACGTGCAAGCACATGGGAAATGATGGTGTGTTCATCGCCGTCCACATGGCTTTCGCCATAGAGGTCTTGGACGGTGGTCCCGCCCGCCAATGTGGCGTTAATGATGCATGTGGTTTCATAGATGTGGCGCTGCTGGTCCGTGCCAGCCTTTAGGCCATCCACATGAACCCCCACGACGCGTCCACGGTCATAGACCAAAGTGAAATGGTATTTGATGCCACCCAGCTCGACCTTCTCCGTCTCGCACGGGTGCCGTCCGCCAAACCCTGGCAGTTGTATCATGTGCAGCGGGTTCACTTGTTGCGCCTCTTCCCTTTAGGTAGCCTGGACAGGGCGTCGGACAGGTCTGCGAAGCATGAGCGGAACTTGTTGCCATCAACGAAACGCAACTGCCCCTCGATGCATTCCCCCATGAAGTCTTTGACCTCGCGCGCGCAGGCGATGATTTCTGATTCATCACTGTCACTGGGAAGGATGTCTTCCAACGGGCGCTCATCCTCCATCAGTTCGGGGACAAGGGCATGAAACCTCATGCGGGCGGCGCGGTGAGCCTTAATCTTGCGACTGATGAGCATTTGATCGCTTTCGCGGGTATCACTGCCCTTGGAAAGAAGTTCATCGCTGGCCGCGGTAATCTTGTCAGTCAGTGCCCGGTGAATGATCTGGATGTCAGTCTTGTTCAGGTTGACAGTAATCAGCACCGGGGCGGTGGGGCGCACGATATCAGCGAAATCATTCAATGCGTTCATGCGGTAGCTCCGTTATATGCATTGCACTTCCCCTGGTTGCGACCTAATGTCGGGTTGCAAATACAATTAGAACGCAACCAGGAGAAAGCAGTGAAAGAACCTTTATTCATTATCGACCAAGTCATTTCCGTCTCATCTGGGGACGATAAAGAGCATGTAGAGGTGGTCTTCCCAGTTGGTCTTTCAGGCCAGGTTGAGATGACACAAATGCATCTTTTGATAACATGGGAAGCAGCCAAAACCCTTGGATACGGTCTTTTCCATATGATGAAAGCCCGCGGCCTAGACCCAACCGTAGACAATACCAAGCCGCGCCAAGTGCAATAAATCTAATCGCCTTCATGTTGCTGGTCCCTCCGCCGTGTTGCGGCCTGCAGCATCGCCGTCGATCTGCTTGCATATTTGAGCAACCATGGACTCCAAGTCGGATAAAAAGACGCTGGCAACCTCTGCGACAACCTGGTCTTTGATGAAGACTTTGAAGCGCTCCTCTTGGGCCTCAAGTGCCAAGGCGATAATGCCCGCGCCTTGATATTGGGATAGGCCTGCTTCAATCACGTCATGCATCCCGGCGATATCAGCCGGAATAATCAATGGATATTCCGCATCAAGCTGGCGCTTATATTCCTGGATGGTCATTTCATCGAAGCCATGGAAGTCGTCATTGACCTTGTCCTGGAACACCAACCACCGCGGGTCAGTGCTAAGGCGTACAGCGGTTTGCAAATGGCGATATGCCAAATGCGTGTTCTGCACGTCCATTGCGCGCTTAGCATTCTTGAAATAACCCAGGGGGCTTTGATGCTGGTCCTTGGCCTTCTCGGCTGCTTCACGCATATAAGCGTCAAACTTTTCCCAGCTATGCGATAGGTTGGGATCCCAACTCTTCGGCATTGGTAACGGCTGCATGATATAGGTCCGCTGTCGTTGTTTGATGTGCAAATCTTAGCGTTGCGCTATATTATGTCAAGCTATTAAAAGCGATACGCTTAAATTGGTGAGAAGAAAAGCTGTGAAACCCCGTGTAGACGCCCATTTCTGGTTGTGATAAAAATTTGCTCACACGCATGTATATGCAAAATGAGGGGTTAATATGATAATTGATTTGTTATTCTTGGCTGTAGGCGGCTGGCTTGCCTATCAGCTTCTTGTGGGGATTGTTAATCGCGACGAGGTGGATGAAGAAACTGGTGAGAAGATATATACAGAGAAATATTTTCAGGCTTGCGCTGTATTTCTGATTATGACCTATGTCATTTGGGCGGGGTTTTTTAACGATGATGACGCGCCGGAAAAGAAGGAAGTCGTCACAGCAACTGAAAAAGTTGAACTGTCGCCTGAAGAACAAGAAGCTCGGAAGCGTGATTTATTAATCAGAGCGCAGCTGCACTGGCTTGAAGGTTACCACAAGAAGCTTGCTTCGGTTATTAAGGCGCAAATCCCTTATCCAGAAACTTTTGAACATCTCGGGACCTCTTGGGTCGATCGCCCCGACGGAACCGATCACGTACTTGTGAGCATGGAATTTGCGGCGCTTACAGAACAAGCGGGACGTGTGGAATTCACTGCGCTGGCCCTGGTGGATATTGACGGTAACATATTGGAATATGGCGTTAAGTAATTGTAGTTACAGTTCCAGTCGTGGTTATATTTCTACTTTGTTAAGAAAATTTTAACCCACCGTGCAACTTTAAAGCATTATGCAAATACAAGTTGCAACTTCAGATTCGTAGACCGCCCAGTTCCTTAGTGTTTAAGTCGCATTGTTTGTAGGTGTTGCGTTGAGTATCTGGTTGGTGTTTTGAAGTTGTATTTGGAGGGGTAATGCTTGCACCTGTTAACCGGCTCGATTTGATTTTGCTGACGGAATATTATCGAGCTCTTCAAGAAGATCGCGTGGGTCTTCCCGCAGTTCAGCAAGAGTGTTGTATGTCCGCGCTACCGATTTTGCAATCGTCTCAGGCGGAGAGCTCCGGCTCAACATTAGCGGCAATGCGCGTTTTAAAATGATCTCAAGAGCTTCCTCAGAAACCGGGGTAAAGCTGCTATGGCCGTATAGTTCATTGGGCGTGGTGTTTAGGATGTTGCAAATCTTATCGATCGTTGCAGCATCCGGCTCCCGCCGTCCACTTTCGTAACCGCTTAAAGTACCTTGCTCTTTATGGATTTTCTCGGAAAGCAGCCTTTGGCTCATGCCGCGCTCTTCCCGGATGCGCCTTATATTAGCACCTATTGTCTTTTTTAAATCAGTCATTCTATCCCGACCCACAGCCAATGATTTCCCCTCGGGTTTCCCCTCAAATCGCGATTGGCGCTTAATCCTTATCGCAAAAAAAAACACACTGTGAAAGCAATTCGCTATTGCAAGACTTAGCGAAACGCTATAATGCATATCCAACAGTCTTTTTCAAAGTAGCCAATCGATAGCTCTTTCTTGTTCCGCGTATTGCTTTTTCGGTTAGGCGGCCCGGAGACACCAAATGGACGCCAGTGGACCTATATCTTTGCACAGCCTTGGGGGCATTGTGATGTTTGCCTTGATCGCTTTCATGATCTGGCTGGCGGCCAAGGATGTCAGGCGGGATTTGAATGACAGCCCTGCGTTTCGGGCTGCGTTGCGTAAATGCTTTGTATTGTTGTTTGGCGTAGGCGGGCCCTGCCTTTTCCTTGTTGCGTTTTTAGGGCGGGCGCTCGCATGAGTGGGTTTTTCGTATCTTCCTCGGGTTTTCACCCGAAACTTGGTCACGCGCTGGCCCATGGTGGTTATCTGCCATGTGGCAAGCGTGTGGCCGCTTTTTTCTTGAAGCAGCGTAGAGCAGTGGTAGCTCGCTTGGCTCATAACCAAGAGGTCGCGGGTTCGAATCCCGCCGCTGCAACCAATCAAGTTACCCTCTGTGGCGGAAATGGTAGACGCACCGGGTTTAGGTTCCGGCGGCTTTATTGCTGTGTTGGTTCGAGTCCAACCAGGGGGACCACATTTAATCGCCTGCGTGGTGAAAATGGTAAACGCATCGGGTTTAAGCCCCGACGGGCTTTGGCCCTTGCTGGTTCGATCCCGGCCGCAGGCACCACTATCGAATTGCGGGATGGACCTGATCCCCGCATAGGCGGGGGTTTTCCCAAAGCTTTTATTGCCCCCGCCGTTCTTTTTCCAGCGCTGGATGCGCTTACGATCTTTTCCCCCATTGATCGATCCAGCGCTTGCCGGGGCGACGTCCACACAAGCATGTCGCCCCGGCACCCCGGCCACCCCTTTACGCGTGCGTGTGCACATGTGGGGATGCTGGTGGGTTCTATTTATCAATTCATCAAGGTCCTGTGTGGTCATAGCACCCAAGCTAAGGGCGGCATCGCTGGGATGCACGTTATAACTTCGGGAAATTTATAAGGTTTTCGAGATGCAGTCGTTACGCTTTGCAAAATTTGAATTGAAGCTGGCAAGCCAGAATTTAGTGGAACAATGCGGTGGGCAGGAAAATGCCGCAAAGCTACTTGGGTGCGCGCAGCCAAATATTAATTACATGTGCAGCAGCACCAACCCTCAACACGCAAATAAGTTTTTTCGGATTTCCGATATTCCCGCGCTTGAAGGTCTGGCCTGCAACCCACTTGTCACGGAAAAGCTGGCAAGCATTGCGGGATATACGCTTGTGAAGCTGCCCGAAGGTGACGCCCAGGCCCCCACGATGAAAGAGACCGGGCGCTTGGCCAAGGAAAGCGGAGAGGTGCTTGATCGCCTGCTGAGTTCGCTTTCAGACGGCAATATCTCAGCCAAGGAAGTCCGCCACCATAATATGCTTAAAGAGTGTGATGACGTCCTAAGCGTCGTTGCCAATATCAAGGCTCAATTGGTCGCCGTTCTCGAGCGGGAGGGCTGAGGGGATGGTAATCACCCACGACAATCCGGCCTATCGCAAGGTCACAATCATTAAATCAAAACGGAAAGGATAGCCCTATGGCAACGGTAGGCGGCATCGCTGGCCACATTCTGGGCAGCTTTATTGAGCGCATTGAACGGTTGGAAGAAGAAAAGAAGGCATTGCAGGAAGATATTAGCGATGTGTTCAAAGAAGCCAAAATGTCCGGCTTTGACCCTAAAATCATGCGCCAGATCATTCGCTTGCGCAAGCTGGACCGGAATGACCGTGAAGAGCAAGAATATCTGCTTGATCTCTATGCGCGCGCCATCGAGGGCGAAGTTAGCGCCAGCGAAGAAGAAGCCGCATAATGGAACGCGGGCACCGGATAAGCGACCCATCGCCCCGGCGGCGTTTATATCGCCGTCGCGTGGCCTTGGTCCTGTCCGGTGCGCCAGGCTTCGGCATCCTGTTGGTAAGCCCGCTGGCGATGGCACTGATTATATCATTTCTCGCCGTGTGGGATTTATTCAAAAACCTCTTCCAAGACATTCGCTGGTCCTGTGGCTTTATCCGCCAAGGTTTCCTAATGGAATGGCGTCTGCTGCGCGACAACTGGAACAATGACGGCGTGCGGACCAAGACCACCGCAATGTCAAGATTTGACTATTGGCTGAAAAAGAACACGAGGAATCGGTGATGGATTGGCGCGGGTTCGCAGACGATCATTTAAGGCCCGTGGCGCTGGCCATTCTATTGGCTTTCCCATGGGTGATTATCTGGGTGGCGGTGTTTGAAGCCTTCATCCCCAACAACCTGTTCGACCGTATTGTATTCGGCGGCGGCATTACAACTCTGATCTTCATCACAGCTTTAAAGCACGCACGGTCTTACTTTGATGCGCGCGATTGTGCCTTCGGATGCCAAGACCAATTTAAGCGCGGCCAGATGTGGTTCGCCCGGTACGACCGAGAAAAAGACTCCTTCGAGATAATCACTAAAGGCGCGACAACCGTCGTCCGCTCTGGTGCATGGTTCCCCGTTAGTATTGAACCAAAGGAGCGAAGCGAATGACATCCCAGCTTTATCCATACCCCATCAAGGAAGACACCGTCCAAATCAGGGTCCTGCACGCCATCAACACGAAGTTCCGCGCTTTGACTTTGCACATTGCGAATGAAGGCATGGCCAAGGTGCAATGGCGCTCCAAATTGAAGCAAATGGGGCTTGTGAAAGGTTCCCCCGACTTGTTGGTCGCATGGGATGGCCGTGTGGCGTTTATCGAAGTCAAGCGGCCAAGGACGCAGCATCATAGCGCTGGCTATCTTTCCAAGGATCAAAAGCGTTTCAAGGCCAAGTGCGAGGATCTAGGCATCCCATATGCCATGGCGCGCAGTGAAGACGAAGCCGTCGAGTTTCTTAAGGGCCTTGGGTGCCCAACTAAGCCGATATGGAGCGCATGATGAAACGCTTTATCAAATCCTTGTTTCGCAGTCGTGGCTATCGGGTGCCGGAAAATCCAGCGCCGACACAAGAGGAAATACAAGCCCAACTTGCTGAATTTCATCAGCGGGAAGCGGACATGTGGAAAGATCATTCTTTGAAAGTGGAGTCTTTGCACCGCAAAAGGTGCCTCTTAATCGCCCACGCAATACGCCAGGACAAGGGCTTAGATGTGCGTAAAGGGGCTCTCAATGACTGATCGATTGATTCCTGATGATCTTGCCCAGGCCAAGGCCAATATGAAGCAGGCGGGGAAAGAACTGCGAAAAGCCCATGAAGCCGCCAAAGAAGCATGGCGGCATTGGGCCCGCGCGGCAGCCAAGAAGACAGTATGCGAAATGGAGGTGGAGCGCCACGAAACCGCCCGGTTAGAGGGTGTTTTATCGGGCCCGTTGAATGCCGTTGACACCGTGCCATGGCGCAAGGCGTCGCGCATCAAGCATGAGAAGGTCAATGGATAGCTCAGTTTTAACAGGCAACCATCCTTTCGCTGGGCTTCGGAAACGGGGTTATCAGGTCGTCTATGCCGATCCCGCATGGTCGTTCAAGACCTGGTCCAAAAAGGGCCAGGATCGGAGTGCTGAATCACATTACAGCACCATGACCATTGATGATATCTGCGCCTTGCCTGTAAGCGAATTGGCGGCGGATGATTGTGCTTTGTTCCTGTGGATGACCTGGCCGACGTTGCCAGACGCAATGCGCGTGATTGATGCCTGGGGTTTTACATATAAGACTTGCGGCTTTAATTGGATGAAGGGCGACAATTACCGCCTGTTTGTCGATGAGAGCTCATTGTTCTGCGGCATGGGCTATTGGACCCGGTCCAACACCGAAGCGTGCCTATTGGCCACCCGTGGCAAGCCAAAGCGTCAAAGCGCCAGCGTGCGCCAGCCTATCTTTGAGCCCCGCCGCGAACACAGCCGTAAGCCCGATTGCGTCTATGACCGCATAGAGCAATTGTTGAACGGCCCTTATGTCGAGTTATTCGCGCGCCAGCGCTGGCCCGGTTGGGATGCATGGGGCAATCAGGTTGGAAAGTTTAAAGCAAAAGAGGCCGCCGCATGATGACGACTGCCTCGATATCTCGTTCGGTATATACCCCGACATTGTGTCGCGGTATATATCGTCATCATCATGATGGTCGTGGCTTGGGCTTTGGTATGACGCCCCGCTGGGCCTTCTTGATGTTTTCCAGCATGGCGTCATCCGGTGGTGGGCTGTCAATGTCGCGCCCTGGAACGATCTTAATCTTCAATCAAAAGCTCCATATCAACGTTGAGCGCGTCAGAGATGGCTTTAATCACTTGCGCCTTTCCTTCGCGCTTGCCGGTCTCAATTTGACGCACATAGGCGCCCGATATGCCAACCGCGTTGCCAAGCTGATCGGCCGTAAGCCCCCGGTACTCGCGAAAGCTGCGGATCGGGTGGACGCCGTTAATCATGTCGTCAACGATGGATTGCGGGAAGGTTTCCATTTTGCCGCTTCGTACAGCCGCAAGAATGGATTCAGCAGAAGCTTCCATGGTTTAAGCCACCGCAGCCTGTCCGCTCAAGTCGAGGCGCTGGCGTGTCCTAACGGAGGGCGCAAAGCGCATTTCAATGCCGAAGGCGGCCAAAACCTTGATAAAGTTATCAATGGTCGGATTGCCCTCTTCGGAAAGCATGCGATACAGCGTTTCGCGTCTAAGGCCGGTTTTTTCCGCAACCTCGGCCATGCCTTTGGAGCGCGCAATATTGCCAAGCGCCTTCATGATGGCAGCGCGGTCGCCGTGCGTGTCTTCAAGAGTGGCTTCAAGGTACAGATAGGCATCCTCGAAATCCTCAATACTGTCTGCGGCATCCCATTTAGTCGTTTTAAGTTTACTCATGATACGCTCCTAGAGTTCCGAGATCATTTCTTTTGCACGAGCAATGTCGGCTTCTTGGTCCGACTTGTTTCCTCCGGCCAGCAGCAAGACGATTTCATCGCCGCGCCAGGTGTAATAAACCCTGATACCGCCACCAAAGGTAAACCGAAGTTCGTAAAGGCCATCTTTAAGGTTCTTAAAATCGCCCAGGTTTCCTTGTTCAACACGGTCCAGGCGCGCGGTTATCCGCGTCTTGCTTGTTTTGTCTTTAAGGCCCAGGTGCCATTTTTGAAATTCTTCTGTTTTTTCAACCACTATCATGGCGCTGGGCGGCCTCTCTTATCGTTATTAACAGTAAAAATTTATCTGTCTAATGTAGCTTTTAAGCTACAAATGTCAATTAATTATGAAACAATTTATCCCATAAACTGTGCCGCGCGCTTCAAAGCATGGAGTGCCGCATGATGTTGACATACGCCCAAAATCGACGCATGGTGGACCAGCAGTGCAAAATCACTGCGGCGGGAGTAGAACACCGCCGTGATGTTCCAACGGCGTCCGCGCGCCTCTTAAAGCGCGTTTTTTATTGGGCGTTTCAGCTTTCCTTATGGTCGGGCCGGTCATGGTTCCGCCGGAATGCTTACCGTTGGGAGCATCCGGTGGTGTTCTACCCGTGTATCGGTCCGGCCACCAGGAGTGTAGAACCTCCAGTGGTTGGGTTTAACAACTTAGCCAACGGAGATGCCCATATGCTGGCAGACGACACTCCCCGTGCATCCACATGCACCTGTTTCAATGAAATCTTCAAAAGCGCCGAGGCACGCACGCTTGTGGCTGAGGCCAAGAGGTATTTGGCCCGCATCAGCGACGATGAGCAGCCCCTGACCGACTTTGAACTCAATGCCATTGCAGAAGCCGACACGCTGATTCAACGGGCTGCATCGGTCTATGGTTTGGAAAGGGGTTGAGATGATATTCTTTCTTTTCCCCACCGCTGGCAAAAGCCAAATCCCCCCACAATCCCATAATGCCCCGGCAACGCCCGTGGGCCCAGTCTTAAGAAGGATAAAGCTATGAGCAACGATACAGCCGTCCAAAGTGAAGACTTGAAAGCCGAACAGTGGGATGAATTTGTGCAGGCGTCGCTTAAGGCTCAACAGACATTAAAGCTGGAAGACGGTCTTGCAGCCAAGCGCGCCCTTGAAGTGTTTATGGAGGTTGCCCCATGACGCTGGAAAACCAACAGATTTCAGATGAGGAAGCCATTGGCCCTCTCATCAACCTTGAGATGGAGCAATCCGTGCTTGGGTCTATTCTGATGAACCCCAAGGCCCTTGACGCAGTGCCCGTCGAGTTGCAGTCAGAGCATTTCTATGAGGGCGTCCATAAGCGCATATTTGACGCTTGTTTGAGTTTCCGTGACCAGGGGAAGTCAGCAACGCCTATTACGCTGCGGGCTTATTTTCAGCATGATGAAGCGATGAACCAAGTTGGCGGCGCGCAGGCTTATCTTGCAGGTCTGGGAGGCATGGCCTTGCCTTATGCAGTGCGTGACTATGCGCAATCGCTTATTGAGCTTTATCGCCTGCGTGGCCTTGTCGGTGTTTGTGATGACATTAAGGGTGCCGCCACCCAGCCTGATGCGGATCTGCAAGCGCACAAAATCGCAACCGACGCCGAAGAGGCCATACAGTCGTTATTTGGTGATGCGGACCAGGGGTCTGTAACCGCAGGTGAAGCGGGTGAGATGTCTATCCAGCGGCTTGAGGCGATTTACCGCGAAGGCGCTGTCCCAGGCATGTCACCGACCAATATGCCGTGGCTGAGTGAATTATGTGGCGGGCTATATCACACCGACCTTGTGATTGTCGCTGGCCGCCCTGGCATGGGTAAGTCGGCCTTTGCCACGTCATTGGCGCGGGGCATTGCCGATAACGGGCATGGCGTGGCGTTGTTCTCATTCGAGATGTCGGAGGAACAGCTTACAAATCGGATGCTGTCTGAAATCTGTTATCATCGCGGCAAGCGGATTGAATATCAGGACTTCCGCACTGGCAAGGTGCCCGAGGTGCGCATTCCTGAGTTGAGGGATGCGAATAACTATCTATCGGACCTGCCCATCCGTATCTGGTCACGTAGTGAGCCCACGGTCGCCCGTGTGCGTTCTGAGCTGCGCCGCTGGAAGCGTTCGCTTAAGGCGCAGGGCAAAAGCTTAGACGTTGTTATCGTCGATTATATCGGACTTATGCATGATGGCTCCTATAAGGGCAATAAGGTCCAGGAGGTTGCGCAGATAACCAAAAACCTTAAATCCATGGCGAGGGAGCTTGATGTGTGCGTGATCGCGCTCTCACAGCTTTCCAGGGGCGTTGAGAGCCGAGATGATAAGCAGCCGATGCTTTCTGACCTGCGGGACTCTGGTGCCATTGAGCAAGACGCTGATTCCGTTCTTTTCCTGTATCGCCACGCTTATTACCTGAAAAATAACCAGCCGGATAAAATAGCTGATCCGGGCGGATATGCCGCTTGGCAGGGGGAATACGACCGCGTGAAGAACAAGTGCAAGATCATCATGGCGAAGAACCGTCATGGTTCCGGCGGCGCGCGCGATGTGACCGCCTATATGCCTTGTTCAGCATTTTCATTTGATGAGGTTTTGTAATGAGTAATATTTGTCTCGCATGGGCATGGAAGCAGCCTACCCCATCCGCGATTTCCAAACTTTTGCTTATCAAATTGGCCGACCAGGCGAATGACAATGGCGTGTCATGGCCAAAGCAATCGACGCTGGCCAGTGAATGCGGTGTGAGCCGTGAAACCATCAACAGGCACATTCAGAAACTGGTGGAACATGATCTGTTGATGGTGCGTCAGGGGCGTCGTTTCGGGATGAAAATTCACAACACTTATCAGCTCAATTTAGCAAAAAATTCTCCGTTTTCAGTTGTTGATATTGATCCTTCGACAGATGATGAGGGTGCGAAAAACGGCGGAAATTCAGATGTGACGGATAGTCACAACGGACAGGAACAAGAAGAGAACAACGGCGGAAATTCAGATGTGATCGACAGTCACACCCGATGTGACGGACAGTCACAACCAGATGTGACGGAGGATCACATCCGATGTGACGGACGATCACATCAATATAATAGAACCATCAAAGAGCTAGCTAGCAATGCGCATGCGCGCACGTACGAGGAGGCTTACACCACAGCAAGTGAACTTCTCGGCATCATTGGTTGCCCATTCCAGCTGAACGCGCATGCCCTGGTGAGCCAAGTTCAGGAGTGGATGGAGCTTGGCTTCAACGCAAAGCAGATTATCGATCTGGTGCGCAACAAGTGCCAACATGGTGCCGGAAAGGGAAAGCGGATAGCTTGGTTCCGGGCTGCGTTTCTGGATGCTGTGCCTACCAAGTGCACCCATCCACTGGGGACAGTTGAGGGCCAGCGTGCCGCCGTATCTCTGTACCAGGGAGATGGGGACTGGCCGGAAGCGTGGGGGCCGCGCCTGGACCATCCTGACACCCTGGTCAGTGATTCCGTGTTGGCTGAATTCGGGCTGTCCCGTGCCCCTGCCTCAACCGCAATCGCTTGATGGAGATGACCATGCAGCATGAAGCCACCCAATCCCAGGACCGTATCAACATCGTGTTGCAAAGCCAGGCGCGAGAGCGTGCCCGCGTTAATGCCATCATACGTGACGAACTGATTGCCCGCCATGAGGACCGTCACCGTATGTATAACGAGAAAGACCCATCGACATGGGGCACTGTTAGGGATCAAAGGAAGACGCCCAGCGGGCGTGTCTCTGCCCGCAAGAAGGGATGGCTTGAAGAAAAGCTGCTGGCCGCCGCCGATGAAATCTATATGGGCTGGTATTTCGTTGCCCGTGATGTAGATATCAAAACGCCATCTTATCTGCGCATACCGTCTGCCCGCGCCCTGCTGGATTTCACCGAGAGGCAGCAGCAGCTCATCACCCAATACCATCAATGGTGGGATCACAGCGAGGCGCGCGCTATGGCCTCGGACTTTGCCATTTACGACTTCACCGTGGGTCGCATCGCACGCACCTATCGGCACCAGCCTAAGTATGTGGAAAAGCGGATAGAACAGGCCTTTGACGACTATAATAAACTTTTTTTATAATTTTACTTGCAAGAAGGAAAAACGAACGATATAAGAACATTAATGCATCGTAATGCGCCCGGACCAGAGCCGAGGCGCATTTTTCTTTTCCCCAATGCGGAAATTATCAGGACACAGTTGATGTAATATGCGGCGCGATAATAGACAGTCGGCGGCCAAGCGTGGGTATGACGCTTGGTGGCGTCGGTATCGCGAAAGGGTTTTCCCTCAACTGCTATTGCGGGATGGCCCAGGCTGCAATCACTGCCGCCGTCCACTGCCTTTAGAGAAGAGGCAAGTGCATGTTGATCATATTGTCCCGCTAGCCAAAGGCGGAACGCATGAGCTGCAAAACTTGCAGGTATTGTGCGCCAGGTGTCACTCCGTGAAGACGGTTAAAGAAGATGGCGGCTTCGGACATAAACAGGGTCCGCAACGCGGCGCGTCATTAGATGGCATCCCTAACTTTAGGCGCGACGACCAACCATAGGGGGGGGTCAAATCACTACAGTATTTAGGGGCGAGACCGCATGGGGGAAGTAAACTTTTCATTCCCACAATTGAAAATATAGGGGGTCATGGCTCGGTCGAGAATTCCAGCAGGTAAGGCGGCGATTACGGGGGCGGACATTAAAAACCCTGGCCGACATGCTGGAAGAAAGCCAACTGCTTCCAACAAACAAGCCGTTGGAAGCCCACCTTCTTGGATGAGCAAGTCAGAAAAAGAGGCTTGGAAAGAATTCAAGGATGAACTGCCGTGGCTCACTTACAGCCATCGCGCACTTTTGCAGTTAGCCTCTCACCTCCGCGCAAGGTTTAACAGTGATGAGCCACCAGGTGTGTCTGCAATGAACACATACCAAACCGTGCTGTCAAAACTTGGCGCAACGCCCGCCGATGAATCGAAAGTAGCGATGCCCTCAGATGAAGACGAAGAAGACCCAAACGAAAGCTTCTTCCACTGATAGGGCTACACAATATGCACTTGATGTATTGGGGGGCAAGTTTGTCGCTGGGCCTCACGTTAGAAATGCCTGCCAGCGTCATTTAGACGACCTTGAAAAGGGTCATGAACGGGGGTTGTGGTTTGACCATGGCGCTGCAGAAAGAGTTTATGCCTACTTCGAAAATGTTCTGAAGCTGAGTGAAGGACAGTTCGAAGGACAGCCATTCCTTTTGCACCCCAGCCAGGCCTTTAAGCTGGGATCAATTTTTGGTTGGAAAAAAGCCGACGGAACAAGACGCTTTCGACGTGCATATATTGAAGAGGGTAAAGGCAACGGGAAGTCACCACTGGTCGGTGGGATTGGCCTTTATGGTTTAGCCTCGGATGGCGAGCCAGGAGCCGAGATATACCCTTTCGCGGCGAAGAAAGAGACCGCAAGCATTCTCTTTCGTGATGCCGTGAAGATGGTGAGGAAATCGCCAGCGTTGTCCCAGCGTCTAAGATTTAGTGGCGGTGTTGGTCGTGAATACAATATCGCACACCTTAAGTCGGGCTCATTTTTCCGGCCCGTGTCAAGAGATACAGGCAAGACAGGATCTGGCCCCCGTCCGCATTTTGCGCTGGGCGACGAAATTCACGAATTGAATGATCGTATGATCATCGAGTTGTTGGAACGTGGTTTCAAATTCCGGCGAAACCCCTTGATCGTGTTAATCACTAACAGCGGGTCAGATCGAACAAGCGTTTGCTGGGAAGAACACGAGTGGGCAATCAAGGTTGCCGCAGGTTCAAACGACGCGGTGCTTGACCCAGCATATGTTGGTGAAGTCTTAGATGATGAAACCTTCAGCTATGTGTGTGCTTTAGATGAAGACGACGACCCGCTGAATGACCCAAGTTGTTGGGCAAAAGCGAACCCCTTATTGGGGGTGACAATTACTGAAGAATATCTTGCTGGTGTTGTTGCTCAAGCCAAAGCGATCCCCGGCAAGCTGAACACGATATTACGCTTGCACTTTTGTGTGTGGACAGACGCAGCGCGAGCGTGGATGCCGCGCAGCACTGTAGAGCCGTTATTTGCTGATTTCGAACCGGAAGAATTCAAAGGCAAGCCGATATATGTCGGTGCTGACCTTTCCGGCACACGAGACCTTACGGCGCTTGGAATGTTGGTTGAGGATGGTGAGTTCAACGGCAAACCAACTTATTCAGCCTGGTGCGAAATCTGGACGCCTGGCGATACGATATCGGAGCGCACCCTGAAGGATAAGGTGCCCTACGATGTATGGGCGAGAGAAGGCTTTTTGAATGCGCCGTCTGGTGCCTCAATCAGATTAGATGATGTGGCTGCTTATATCGCTGGCATGTCAACGCAATTTGAAGTCACTGGCATAGCTTATGACCGGTACGCCTATCGCAAGTTACAAGAAGAGCTTGAAGACATTGGCGTCGAGCTAACTCATTTTGAACACCCTCAAGGTGGAATCAAAAAGGGAAAGGTGGAGAACGGCCTTGAAGAAGGTCTTTGGATGCCTGGATCGGTCAAAGAAATTGAGCGGTTGATACTTGAAAAACGCCTGCGAATTAGACGCAACCCGGCTGTGATGATGGCGATTATGTCAGCGATTACAGAGGAAGATCGCTGGAATAATTATTGGCTTTCGAAGCGGAAGGCCGTCAACAAAATTGATCCTGTGATTGCATTGACCATGGCTGTTGGGCTGGCAACCCAAACAGTGAGTAAAGCTGAAAACTCAACTTATGAAACAGAGGATGTGCTCTTTATATGAAGATTTTTGATTTCATCTTCAACAAGAGCAAGGCCGCCGGATTTGGAGGCTCGCAAGGCTGGGATGAGGTTGCGCCGCAAAATAGGATTAAATGCGGAAATGCGGAGACCGCTGCAAAGGTCTCAGCTGTATTCTATTGCGTTTCAATCATTGCCGAAACCGTAGGTAGTTTGCCTTTCGAGATCAAATCGACGACCGGGGATGAAAACCACCCATGGAGTGAGGTTCTGGCTTATCGCCCCAATCCATTGCAAACAGGTGTCGAATTTTGGTCTCAAATGGCATTTACAGCGTTGCTGCGGGGCATAGTATATGCTGAACCTGTTTTCTCTAACGGTGAACTAGAGCTGTGGCATTTGAATCCATTGCAAGTGCAAGAAAAGCATGAAGAGAGAAAATTCGGAATCGAATATCAATGTGATGGCGGGACTTCGAGGCTCCTAGGTCCAGCAGACGTATTTTGGTTCGCTGGTTTAGGCGGGACCACCTTGGCCCCAATTGTGCCGTGGGAGCAAGCCAAAAGCTCAGCGGAATTTGCTATTGCGCTTGAAGAGCAAGGTAAGAATTTCTTTAAAAATGCAGCCCGCCCATCGGGTTTTTTAACCAGTGATGTAGACTTAAGCGATGCCGCTAGGGAACGTATCTCTAAGGCTTTCAGTAGTAGTTTTGGTAGTGCCCTAAATGCAGGCAAGACACCAATTTTAGAACGACTGAAATGGGTTTCACCTTCTCAATCAAATACCGACAGCCAATATATTGAGCTGTGTCGGAAGCAGGTGATTGAACTTGCACGTTATTGGCGTATTCCAATTTCCATGATTAGTGACAGCGCAGGGAAATCCAACCAAGAACAAGAGGCGCTCCAATACGTAAAATATACAATACGACCGCTGGTGAAACGGATCGAGCAAGCAATTTATACAAGACTAATGACTCCTGACATGAGGGGTCAATTTAAGGCTAAGTTCAATCTTGATGGGTTGCTGCGAGGGGATTCCACTACGCAATGGCGCAATGCCGTATTGGCTCGGACCGCGTCTGTAATGTCAAGAAACGATATAGCCACACATTGGTTTGGGCTGCCTAAGATAGATGAGGACTGGGCAGATGACCCAAGAGAGCCTTTAAACAGCAATCGGGCGGCTGATACATTTACAGGTGGTCAGACCGCACCGCAGGATCAAAACAGTGAATGATTTGTTATTTGGGCCATTGGCTTTGCATGAAGCGTATTTGGCGCGCGCGATTTCTGGAAAACAAGAGGCCGTGGCAGCCCTCGACCCAATTAAAACAGGGTCAACGGCCATTGTCCCTTTAAATGGTGTGTTGACACCTAGGGGTGTCTTTGGGACGTCAACGGCGAGGTTTGCCGATCAGGTTTCGTCTTTGGCTGATAACCCTAAAATTTCAGCTATCATCATTGATATAGCCAGCCCTGGTGGGCTGGTGTTTGGAACTCAGGAAGCTGGTGATGCCGTCTATGCAGCCCGTTCAAAAAAGCCGGTCATTGCAGTAGCCAACCCCTACGCAGCATCGGCTGCCTATTGGATTGGCTCTCAGGCAAGCGAATTCTATGTAACTCCCTCAGGTGAGGTTGGTTCTATTGGGGTTTATCGTATGCATGAGGACTTTTCTCAATATATGGAGAATCTCGGCATTAAAATGACTTTGGTTTCAGCCGGTGAAAAGAAAGTATATGGCAACCCATATGAGCCTCTTGAAGGGGACGCGCTTGATGATGAACAGCGGTCTGTTGACAAGACGTATGACAAATTTGTTCAGGCAGTTTCTAGGGGTCGTGGCGTAACAAGGCAGGCGGTCCAAGAGGGTTTTGGTCTTGGCGCTATGGTTAACGCGGAAGAAGCTTTAAATAGTAATATGGTTGATGGAATTCAATCACTAAAAGCAGTTGTAGAGAAGTTCAGCTCTGCCCGTTCCAGGCTCAACCTGATGCGCCGCAAAGCGCAGGTGCAGGGAAAAGCACTCGCTGTCTAAAGCGAAAATAATTCGAAAGTCAACAGCCGCCACTGGGCGGTTTTTTTTATGCTGATAAGGAGACAATCAAGTGAGTTTGGCTGCATTACGTGAACAAGCCGCAGAGGCGCTCAAGCAACAGGAAGCTTTATTGCAGGGCGCTATCGATGAAAATCGGGACATGACAGATGAAGAGAATGATGAGTTTGCTAAGCTGGAAGAGCGTAGCAATCGGCTCGCATCTCAAATCAAGAAACTTGAGGAACTGAACGACCGTCATGTCTCGTTCGAGGACAATACGCAATTTGTCCGGCGTGCCACAGTTCCTGCCCAACCCGCCGAAGGCGATGGCATGAACGGCTTCAAAGATGAAGCCGAGTTTGCAACCGCAGTACATGCTGCATCCCTTGGCGTGTCGACTGATGAACGCCTGACGGCACCATCCAGCTATCATAGCAACGATGCAGGTGATGCTGGTTTTCTTGTCCCTACAGCGATAAGAGATAAGATATGGGAAGTTGTTGAAGCCGAAGAAAACCTTCTTAATGAAATCGAAATAGAGCCGACCAGTTCTAACTCTGTTGAAATGGATGTGGACCCATCGACAAGTTATGGCACCACTGGAATACAAGCTTATTGGCGCGCCGAAGCGGAGCAAATGAAGGGCTCTAAAATTGAAAGCGAGGGCCGCACCACCAAGCTGCATGAGTTGTATGCATTCGCTACGATGACTGAAGAGCTTCTCGAAGATGCTCCCCGGCTCCGCAACCGGATTACCGTTGGCGCGGGCAAGGCTATAAACTTTAAGGCTTCGGATTCAATTGTATATGGTAGTGGTGTCGGGCAGCCTCTTGGGTATCTCAATTCAGGAGCCCTCGTCACCGTTCAAAAAGAAGCTGGACAAGCTCCCGACACAGTAGTCGCTGATAATATCTTGAATATGTATTACCGAATGATGCCAGCTTCTATTGGTCGGTCAAGCTGGCGTATTAATGCTGATATTATGCCACAAATTCACAATCTTAAAATTGGCGACCAACCAATTTGGACAGCACCGGATCAAGGGATGCAGAACGCTCCCGGTGGTTTTCTCTTAGGGCGACCTATCATATTGACTGAACATGCATCGGTTATCGGTGATAAAGGTGATATCCAATTTATTGATCCAAAGGGCTATTACGGCTTGCGCAAGCAGTCTGGCATCAAATTTGATGAGTCCATCCACATGTACTTTGACCGCGGATTAAGGGCATTCCGCTTCACCTTCCGCTTTGGCGGGCAGCCATTCCTTTCAAAGCCTGTTGAACGGTCCAAGGAAGGATCGAACGCGCGATCACATTTCATCACGCTTGAAGAACGGGCTTAAAGCCCACCTCACCTTATTCACCCCTATTTAAAGGATTAGTGTAATGGGACATTTAGACCGGTTGCCCAGCCAAAGGGCAACCCTAATTGGTGCTATGCTGCCAGGCAATAAGGTCGTTGGCACGGAGACAACGGCTTGGATTGACATGAGCAAAGTCTTTTGGATCCAGGCAGTGATTGCTATTGGCGCAATGGCAGCTGGTTCAACCGTTGATGTCAAACTGGAGCAAGCCAAAGATGGTGCGGGAACGGATGCTAAAGACATTTCAGGAAAGTCTTTAGCACAATTGCTGCAAGCCAACGCCGACGATAATTCAGCTCACATCATCAATTGCACTAGCGAACAGCTGGACGCCAATGAGAAGTACACTCATTTGCGGGTATCTGTGACAGTTGGAACCGATGCTGCCGACGCCGGCGTCCTAGTGTTTGGTCATGACGGAAGATATCAACCGCTTCAACCAATTTCCCTCGTGGGTCAAGAGGTAGCATGATGGCGATTAAGTTTCTTCTGCCCTATACCGTAAAAGATGCAGCTGGCACCCAATACAAACAGGGCCAAGTCGTTAAGGATCTGCCTGCGGCCTCTGAATTGCATTTCATCCGCAAGGGTGTGGCTATCGAAATGGTTGCCAAGAAAAAAGCCAAATAGCGCTAAATGTATCTCCAACTCGTAACACCGCCGGGTCAGTACCCTGTCACCTTGGATGAAACGAAGAACTTTTTGAAAGTTGATGAGTCTGATCCGGCGGAAAATGCGCTGGTTGAATCGATGATACACGCGATCACTGATACCCTAGATGGTCCATATGGAAAGCTAGGGCGCTGTCTTATCGAACAAACATGGGAGATGAGCCTCCCATGCTTTCCTACTAAAATCGAGTTGCCGCTTCCGCCTGTGCAAGAGATTACATCTGTCAAATACACCGATAGATATGGGGCTACGTCGATAGTCGATCCAAGTGTTTATGAGCTTGTAAAAGCTGGTTACACAGACACTTTGATCCAATTGAAGGTCGGCCAGAACTGGCCGGAAGACCTTAGTCTAACAGTTTCAAATTCGGTTAGAGTGACTTTTAAGTCTGGCTATGGTGCTTCACCAAATGATGTCCCAAGACCGTTGCGCATTGCAATTCTAACACATATTGCGCATGTCTATGAAAACCGTTCAGCGATCAACGTTGGGAATATCACGAGCGAACTTCCGTTGCATTTTGAAAGCCTAATCGCTCCATATAAAGTGCATCGTTTCAACTGATGGTGAAGACTATTTCATTAGGCCGGTTCCGCCACCGCGTGAAGCTCTTAACGGCTTCTGTGAAAGGAAACATCACTGGATTCCTGTCCGATTACACAGAGGTTGGCCAGTCCTGGGCGCATGTGGAGCCGCTAAAGATTGCGTGGCAGGGCGGAGACCCTGTCACCGAAGGACCAACCCATATTTTCTATATGCGGTCTCGCAAGGATATTGATTTAACAACCGTCAAAGCGGTTGAATTCCAAGGCAAGCGCCATGAGGTCATTGAGACCATGGAGCATGGGGATCACCTTGAATTTATGAAATTTATCACAAAGCGGTTGAAAGACAGTGTTTGACCTCTTTGTTGACCTGGACGGCGATGACCAGGTCCGCTTAACCGCAAGGACGGGTACTGAGATCCACAGTGCGGTGGTCAAAGAGCTTGACCCCGAAGTGCGCGATATTCGTAAGCGCACCAGACGCGACATGAGGTCTGCTAAGTCCGGCAGTGTCTATAGTGTGAATGGCCGACGTCGAAGGGCCTCAGCTGAAGGTGAAACCGTGGGTGTGAATACGGGTAACTTGAGCGAAGGTTTGAAGATTCAACGTCGTGGAGATCGTGTGTTGCTGCGATCAACAAGCCCCCACACTCATTTAGTTACACAGAAATTGAACCGCGTGATTTTTGAGCATCAAGTGATAGGACGAGAGAAGGAGATTGCCAACAATGTCCTCAATCGTTCGCTGCAGAGATTAAACAAATGAAGCTTCTTGCGCAAACAATTGAACACATCAACACGAATGTGCCGTCATTGGGAGAAAGATGCGGGGGTGCTGTGCGTTTCGATCAGATTAGGGATTACAAGGGCGATATAGAACTGCCATTCGCATCTGTAATCCTAACTTCTGCTGAAGCGGACCCTAATCAATCTCAGATGGTTGAACAAAGGGTTAAAAGAGAATTCGCTGTCTGCATTGTTGTTGCCAATCAAGACAGGTCAGGGAAAGAGGCGCTAGAAAATTTGGAAGACCTTCGTGTCGAAATTCTGGGGGTGATCTTGGGCTGGATACCTACGGGTGCCCGAGATAAATGCACGTTGATTGCTGAAGCTGTATTGGATGTAAATGCGAACCGAATATCTTATCAAATGGATTTTGAGACAAGCGAGATAGTTTGTGAAAGGCCCCCTGAAGAACTAAACCCAGTCCTAGAGCAAATCTGCGTCAACTATGGTGACCAAACACATGTGGTGCCATCCGAATGACATCTTCTTTAAAATTTAGAGTTGCTGAACTTGAGAGAAAGCTTCCACGCGTTTTAATGCCTGGAAAAATCTGCGCTGTGGATACCCAGAAAGCTCTCGCGCGCGTCAAAATTGACAAAAATGAGACCGCTTTCTTACCATGGTTCGCACGGATGGCTGGACCGACTATTGAATGGTCGCCGCCTCAAATTGGTGAACAGGTCATGGTTCTATCCCCAGATGGTGGCATCTCTTCTGGGTACATTCTGTGTGGCCTCTATCAGAATGACTTCCGTCCGCCTGAAAACAGCGATGAGGTCATAGCCATTCATACGCAGGATCAGGCTGCTTTTCGTTACGATAGCGCTGGTAAACTTGAAATACTTTTGCCTTCAGGTGCCACCATAAGAGTTGTGGCTGATGGTGGAATAACGATTGAAGGTAATGTGGTAATTCAGGGGACATTAGACGTCCAAGGCGACATTACTGGTCACGCCGAGGTCTCTGACTCCAAGGCCTCAATGAGCCAAGACCGCACCATATACAATAGCCACCATCACGGCGGTCCTCTTACGGCCCAAACACAGTAAGATAGATGCAAGGTATGGATAGAGTAACCGGGCGTTTATTGTCCGGTGATCCCTATTTGCGCCATGTGATCTCCGACATTTTGACAACGCCATTTAGAGAGCAAGCCACCGACCGGGCTTATGGGGTCAGTCTATACGATTACATAGGCCGCAAGCTGACAGATGCTCTGATTGCGGACATCATGATTGAAGTCCGTGATGCCTTAATCCGCTGGGTGCCGTCAGAGTTCGATTTTGACCTTAGACGTGTATTGGTCCAACCCGCTGACGGAGGTGGTTTGGAAATTCATTTAACTGCCAGATTTGGCGTTACTGGCGCACCATTCAATCATATAGAGGTAATCACCCCTTGAGTACACCATCCATTGACCTAAGCAAGCTTCCCGTTCTGGACGCTGTAAAAAAGATCGATGTTGATGCGGAGAAAGAGGTTATTAAAGGCCGGATGATTGATGTTATCCCGGAGGCCCGGGAGGCGATTGAATCACCGGCTGAAATCCTTAACAAACTCGCCGGGGTTGGTGCTTTAAGCGTTGAGTCATTCGTCAACTATGTGAATGACAGGTTTTTCGCTCTTTTGCTTCCAACTTCGAAGGGCGCTGATCTCGATCACCTGGCATCATTTGTTCCCTTGGTCCGCCATGGTGGGGAAAGCGATGATAAGTTTCGGGCGCGCATCCAGCTGGCGCCCGCCACATTTTCTATCGCTGGCCCGCGTGATGCCTATAGGGCACTGAGCTTGAACCTTCAGTCGTCCAATGGTGCAGCGCTCTTGAAGGATGCTTTGGCTTATAGCCCTCAGCCCAGTCAGGTTGTTGTTACCGTTATGGCCGCATTGGGCAATGGCTCTGTGAGCCAAGAAAATGTTGATCTTGTTTCGGCTGCGTTAAATGCGAAGGAAGTCCGCCCACTCACAGACTATGTCACAGTGCAGTCGGTGAGCGAAATCTCATACAACGTGATCGCGGATTTGCAGGTTGGCAGTGGGCCAGACTCAGCACAGGTGAAAGATGCAGCTATCGCCGCAGTTCAGGCTTATGCTGAGGAGCGTCATTATATCGGCTTGAAAGTCACCTTGTCTGGTCTCTATCGAGCGTTGCATCAGCCTGGCGTAGAAAATGTAAGTTTGACTGAACCCATCGGCGATTTGATGCCAACTGATGACGAAGTTGCCTATTTGGGTAATCTCACAATAACGGTCAACGGCGCTTAAAGATGAGCGCTAACCTTTTACCGTCTAATTCAGAGCCTTTAGAGCGGGCCCTTGCAGACCTCATTCCAAGAATTTCAGAACTAGAGATACCGTTTAAAGAGTTTACCGATCCTAATACCGCGCCCGAAGAGTTTCTTCCAATTTTGGCCTGGAGTGCGCGCGTAGACGTATGGAACACAAATTGGCCGGTTGAAACAAAACGTGCAGTTATTAGAGCAGCTATCCCGGCCCATCGGGTAAAAGGCACCCGCGCTGCGGTTGAGATGGCGCTGGCGGCTTTGAATGCCGAGGTCGAGATTAAAGAATGGTTTGAGACAGGTGGCGCTCCGCGCACCTTTGATGCTTTGGTATCGGTGGATTCACCTCTTAACGAAGAAGTAGTTTTATCCGCTACGCGGATCGCAGATATCGCGGCAACAATTGATGCAAACAAGCCGTTGTCAGCGCACTATTCTCTGACTGTCTCCGCCAAAGCCAAGCTGGACCTTGGCACAGCCATGACCGGCCAAGTCACTGAAGTCATATCAGTTGGAGCTGTCTTGGCGCGGGCACCAATACATATGGAAATGAAACTGGGAGCATCAGCACATATGCGTGTCGTTGAAACAATCAATGTCGAGGCAAGGCTATGAGTGAGAAGCTGCAATTTCTCAGAACGAGTGTCGGATCGACGGCTTTATTCTCCGCTCAGGATAATGGCCTGAACCTCACGCTGTGCGAAATTGGCATAGGCGCAGGCCGATATGCACCTGATGGTTCAGAGGAAGCGCTTAGCCAGCAAAAAGAACGCGTGCCCATTGCGGCCTATGAGCGTATCCTGCCCAACATTCTTCGGATGACCATTGCGCTGTCACCTTTAGACCCGGAGATCCCACAATATAATTTTTCTGAATTCGGGGTTTATGACGAAGATGGCGTGCTGTTTGGCATCTACAGCCATCCTGTCAACATCATAACCACCCGCACGCATAGTGCAGGGCTTGCGTTCACCGTTGATTTTGAAGTCAGCGATGTTCCTTTCGATAGCATTAGTGTTGAAGCAGCTGGGCCGATTATTTCACCGCTCATTGCAGGACCGCTTGCAGCCAATGCGACTGCGGCGATAACCGCCTTGCATCTTTCTCTGAAAAATCAACTCGAAATTCTAAAAATCAAGGAGACGGCTCAATGACTATTGAGAGCGATATTGCTGGCTTGACGGTCGCTGCAACGGACTTAACCACAACAGTCTCTGAAAAGATTGACGACATCAATGCAGAGGTTGCAGCGAAAAAAGCGGAGGTTGATACGTTTATCGCGCAAGCGGGTGGTGGTCTTGCTGGCCCCAATTTATTGCCTGATGATGGCCGCTTCGTTGATGATGCGCAGGATAAGTCTTCGATATTACTTAACGGTCTTTTTGACCCACGGGCGGCAGACTTTGCTCCCTATAACGGCTCAACAGTAGGCATAGAGGCTGGGCGTTACCATACCAACTCCAGCACATTCGGCGGGACCGGCACAGCATTAAACGCAACCACTGAAGCGCTGATGAACAAGATGCGTCCCGGCAATGAACGCTATGGGGCCGAATTTTTCATTGCTGAGTGGACGATGGGCACCGGTACAGACGGAACGAGTGCAAATGGAAATCACTATCTCCTTTGCAAACACCAGCCAAGGTTAGGCTTCACTGGCATGGCAAGCTTCGCATTTTGGCTGCGCATCATCTCTGGCCAGGGTGAGATGCAAAAAGGGAACTATCTTGCAAAGGATGGGGTCGAGCAAAATGCTGCGACACTGTTGAGCCCGGCTGACGGGTGGACCCATATTTCACACGTCATCAACTTCAATGGTGGCTATGTGACCTGCTTTCCACGGCTTCACGCATCGCAAGGCAGTGTTATCCAATTAGCCTTACCCGTCTTGATCGCTGGTGAAGTTCGGCTCCCTGTACACGCAAACCCAATCCCGGCAGCTGTTTAAAACGGAGATAATTATGTTGAAAGTCTTACTTGATGGAGCCCTTGTTGATGGGCAGCCGTTTACAATAATCGGCCACCCGTCAGAGCTGACAACCATCAAAGAAAATTCAGGTTACGATGATGACCGCCTTACCGTCGACCCTGACGACCTAGCTGCGTATCAAGATGAACAAGATCGTAAAGCAATGCGTCGCAACATTCAGAACCAAGTCGGCGATGAAGCCAGCCTATTAGGTACGACGGCTGATGCGACTGCGATGCTTTGGGACCGGTATACAAGGCTGCTGGTTGATTTGAGTGTAGTCGGCAGCTTTGCTGAGCTCAAAGGGGTGGTGGCCGATCACCTCGCGGACTTGGCGACGTGGCGTGATGGCATTGATGATGGCACTATCAAGCTTCCGCATATGGTGAAGGGCGGCGAAGCTGGCGTACTCCGGGAAATGGGTGAGCGCTGTACAAAGGTTGCTGAAATCTTTGAAGCGCAACAGGTGACAAGCAAATGAGCTGGCTGCGCGACAAGCTTGAACATGTGGCAGCTATACTGCCTCTGTTCTTTGCGGTCTGGCTTGTCTGGCCATTTGGCCCATTGACCACAGCGGCAACAGCAATAACCATCGCGGGCCTCATGATTGAAATCCGCGAGGGAGAGGCCTTCAAATGGTACAGCGGCAAGCGCGGCACCTTCGGCCTTAAAGCTACGCTCTTTGGCATCAAACGCAGCCTTGGCCTGCGCCCGGAAAATCACTCACGTGACAGCCTATGGGATTGGGTGATCCCGGCGCTGTTCTATGGGGCAATTACCCTAATTTAACTTACAGGAGCAAATGGCATGAGCCTGGATTTTCACGGCGTGCGCGCCGTTCAATCCGATGATGGACCTATTCCTATTCAAACCGCAGCAACGTCTGTCATTGGATTGGCTGGAACTGACCCGGATGTGGATACGAATAAGTTCCCCTTAAACGAGCCGGTATTAGTTGATGATGTCACGCAACTTGATGATATGGGCTATAATGGAACGCTGCGCCGTGCGCTTGATGGCATATTTGACCAAAGCGCGCAATCTACACCACAAGTGGTTGTCGTGCGGAGTGATGTGGGCGCAGATGAAGACGCGACACTCAATAATATTAGTGGGGATGCGGCGGCGCGGACCGGCGTGCATGCACTTGTGAATGCCGAAGAAGCCGTGTTTCTCAAACCCAGGCTTTTGGTGTCGCCCGGATGGACGCACCAAGGGAGCAGTGGTGTTGCGAACCCTGTTGTCGCTGAGCTGAATCAGCTGGCCCCCAAACTGCGCGCGATGGTGATTGCTGATGGCCCAAATATCGATGACACCGCAGCCCTGGCATATGCACAAGATAATGCTGCTGGAGGCCACACTGCAGTTGTTGATAATCGAGCTATTATTCGCGATGAGAATGGGGCAAAGATTTCAGATTATGTCTCTTCTCGCATCGCCGGATTAACATCCGAAGTGCATCATACTGAAGGCTTTTGGAATTCTCCAACCAACAGAATTATCAAAGGCATCTTGGGTGCTGATCGTGTCATCAAATTTGATGGCTCGGACCCTAATGCCGAAGTGCAGCGGCTGAACCGTGGGTTTGTCGGTGCATTGGTGAACCGCCAGGGGTGGCGGCTTTGGGAAGGTAAACTCAACCACACTAATCCATTATGGCAGTCGTTCACGGCCCGCCTGACCCGCTACATCATTATGGACACGTTAGAGCCTGCCTTCCTGGAGTTCATTGGTAAGAAGATGACCCCTGAACAGGCTATTGATGTGATTGAATCCGGGAATGCGTATCTGCGCGGGTTGAAACAAGATGGTGCCATCGTTGGTGGTCGGGTCTATACCGCACCAGGGGCAAATCCCGTGACAGAGCTGTCTCAAGGTAAGTTCACCATTGATATCGATGACGAACCCACGCCAGACCTGCGGTCCATCACCTTCCGCCTTCACCGTGATCCTACTCTGCTTGAAGGCACTTTCAGTGTGGAAGCGATCGCCGCTTAATTTTCGAAATTAGGATATTGAAAAATGCGCCTTAAAAGTCTTTTAGGGGCCCACTTCCGGGTGAGCCTCAATGGCATTTTTATTGCCGAAACCAAGAAAGTGAAAATCCCTGATCTTGAACTGCTTACCAGTGAGATAGATACATCAAGCACATTCGGGGCCTTTGATGAGTTTCGTCATAAGGTCGGCAAGCTTGATATCTCAACCACCTTTGTTGGATTGCCAGCAGATGCGATCGGTGCGCTGGGAGAAGGCCACTTAACCTTTGTTGGCCATCAGGGCAACTTTGAAGACGGATTTACCAACACCACCATCCACGGTCGAGGTCTCATCAAAAAGGCATCGCCTACTGACTTTGGAAATGAGGTAACAGAGTTGGAAGTGACGATGAACTGTAAATACTTCAAAATGGATATGGCGGGTTTAAAACCCACGGAAATTGATGTTGAGGGCGGTACCGTGTTTATGATCAACGGTAAGGACTTTTCTCCGTCTTCCAGCCAACCCGCAGCTAACTAAAGGTCTTGTGAAATGGATGAGGTTATCGAAACAATTAAGCTTTCTCGACCTGTTGAATGGATGGGTCAAGAGATTGCTCAGATCCAGCTCCGCGAGGTGGACTACGGGGTCTTGTGTGATATCGAGGATGAAAGACTTGGTGAGGGAGCCAAAGGCGTCGCTGTTGCTGCTGCGATGGGGCGCGTTGACCGGCAAGCCATCCGAGGCCTTAGTCCAAAGGATGGCAGCAAAGTCCTAACCACAGTCCAGGACTGGTACCAAAAAAACGTCTGATCCGTCGCGAACGCGCGGCGGTTTGCGCCTATAAATTGGGCGGGGGTGTGGACCAATATCTACGGCAGTCACCCGAAGATCTAAATTATTATTATCAATTCTGTCTGGAAATAATCTCCGCTGAAAACGGTGGGGAGTGATGAGAGCTGTCTTAGATGTCCTTTAAAAACCTCGCTGTGAACTTTGCCTTGGGCGCGACCCTTGGCCCTGGGTTCAAAGCAACACTTGGCGAGGGTAAAAAGGGCATTCAAGGCCTGGGTGCGGAAATCAAAACCCTGAACTCTGATAAGTCTCGTCTTGAAAAGTTCGTCACCCTTAAGAAAGACGTCCAGGCAGCGTCAAAGGAGTTGAAAACCACTCAGGGGCGAGCCAATGCGCTCGCCTCTGAATTCAAAAAGGCCGGCGGTGAGGTCAAGCGCCTGGAAAAAGAACTGGCCTCGGCCGGAGATACGGCCAAAAATGCGACCGGTGAAGAGGCAAAAGAGGCCCGTGCAAAAGCAGCTGAGCTGAAGAAGGCACTTGCGACCGCCAAGAAATCATCGTCCGACCTTGGTCGAGAATTTAAGACCACAGCAAAAGCCGCAGGCCGTCTGAAAAAGAGCTTCCAGGATAAGCGTGAATCGCTTCACAAAATGCGTGGCGCTTTAAAGGAAGCCGGTGTTTCAACCAAAGGCCTGGCAGGCCAATTACGAGGCCTTGAAGACCGTACCGAACGGGTCGCTCGCGCGCAAAAGAAATGGGCCCAGGTTAGTGCACGCAACAGGCGCTCGCTCCAACGGCTTCATAATGTTGCCACAACAACCCGAACGGCGCTTGGCAAACTAACCGCCCCGCTTGGAATTTTGGGACTTGGTGCAGGCGCTGCATTTGGCGCTGTGACGGTTGGCGCTGGCAAGTCAATTGAAGACATAACCAGATTCTCTCAATCTCTTGGTGTTTCAACAGAGTTTCTAAGTCGAACAGCATTTGCAGCCAAAGCCTTTGGTGCAGACCTGGACCATGTCCAGGATGGTATTAAAGAGCTGAGTTTACGCACCGATGAATTTGTACAAACGGGTGTCGGGCCCGCCGCAGAAGCGTTTCAGCGGCTTGGTCTGTCCGGTGCGGAGTTGGCACCCCTTACCAACGATACAGAAGCGCTCTTTGACCTGGTCCATAGCCGCATTGCCCAATTGGATGATGCAGCAGCGCGGCAGCGGATTTCCGACGAGATTTTCGGCGGCACAGCTGGTGAGAGGCTTATAGAGCTTCTTAAGGCGTCTAGCAAAGAGGTCGCCAACCTCCGAGATGAATCGGATAAGCTGGGGGCGACCGTCACCAAGCGTGAATCGGAAATAGCCCGCGCCCATGCTTTCGCCCTGAACAGGTTCAAGGCTGGCTTGACCGGCCAGGTGCAGATAATAGGTGTCGCCGTCCTTCCTGTCCTGACTAAACTGTTGGACAAAGGCCGTGTGTGGTTCATTGAAAATCAGGACCGCGTAGAAGCCTTCGCCACCAAACTTAGCGCAGGCTTGGAATCTGCTTTGCCAGCCCTTGGTGAATTGGTGGTTGGCGCTGGAAAATTTGCTGTCGTTGTAGCTAAGCTTGTTACAGGTGTCGCAGGGCTGGTCGGCGGATTTGAAAACCTTGGCATCGTCGTGGCCGGGTTATTTACGGCAAAACTGCTGGTTTCAATTTTCAGTACGACCAAAGCTATTCTTGGGTTGGCAACCGCCGTTCGCACAGCAAAGTTGGCCGGTAAAGGCGGTATCATAGGCGATCTTGGAGGCGCACTATTAGGTGGGGGCAAGGGTAAAGGGTTAAAAGGCCTTGGCTCCAAAACACTTGGTCGCGCTGGCGGTATTGTTAAGGGTGGTGGCAAAGCCCTTGGCAAAGTGTTCAAACCCTTGGGCGCGTTATTGTCTGGTGCCGCACTGTTTCAAGGCGTCAAGACCGGAAATAAAAAAGCCGTTGGTGGCGCGCTTGGGGATATCGGAGGTTCACTTGCTGGTGCTGCCGCTGGTGCGGCTATAGGTTCCGTTGTCCCTATAATTGGAACAGCAATAGGCGGCCTTATTGGCGCTGTTGCTGGCGGCCTTGGTGGTGAGGCGTTGGGCCGTAGTTTAGCTGGGTCAGATTCCAAAGTCCCTGCCAAACCTCTTGCTGCTGCCGCAGCTGCAACCGCAATTGCTACATCACCAGTAGCAGCACAGCCAAACCAGCTTGACCAATTATCTCAGCCTAACGTCACCAATAATATTACCATTACCGTGCAAGCCCAGCCAGGCCAAGACGTTGTCGCTTTGGCTAAAGAAGTCGTGCGTCAGATAAAACGCGCTGAAAGGACGGCTCTACATGACTAAGCAGATGTTCATGCTTGGGCGCTATAAGTTCTCAGGTGACACCGCATCCCCCAAAACCAAGGACCGGCGCACGGATGCTAAATGGAAAAGTCTCGAGATTGCTGGTGATTGGGACAAAATGCAGTTCATGGGTCCAGGCAATGATGAGATTGTCTTAAAGGGACGGATCTTCCCTCTATATAAAGGCGGCCCTCATGAAATTGAAATGATGCGTGAAGAGCAAAAGCGAGGTGTCCCACTCAACTTATCAAATGGACAGGGATTTGTCTTAGGCACATATGTGATTATTAGTGTGTCTGATAATGAAGATCAGATGCTTGCAAACGGCTTCCCTACGCATATTGATTTCTCACTAACATTAAAGCGCTATGAGGCCCAAAATGGCCAGTAAAACCACTATTCAGGATGAGCCGCTTGATCTGATTGTTCTGGACCATTATGGCAGCCATCTGCCCATGGATGAATTTTTAAAAGCCAATCCTCATATAGCGGCATTTGGCCCAATCATCCCGGCAGGGGTGACAGTGGAATTCCCTGATGTCGCGGTTGTTGAGACACGCAAGTTCCGGCGTTTGTTCGACTGATGGTAAAGCCTGTATTCCGTTTAGAGCGCAATGGCGAAGATGTCACTGCGAAGATCAGTCAGTGCCTTGTCTCCATTCAGGCCACAGACGAAGCCGGAATTCAAAGCGACACGCTCTCAATTATAGTTGCTGATGAGCTTGCCCAGAGAGACTTGCCTAATGAAGGTGAAGAGCTAACTTTGTCTCTCGGCTATGAATTTCAGCAGAATGAAAAGCCCGTCCAGGACCTGGTCGAAATCGGTACATATGTCATTGATGCAGCCGGTATACGCAGTGGTGTTGACCAAATACGAATTCGAGCCACCGCTGCGGATTTGCACGGCTCATTGAAGGAACACAAGCAGCGCGCTTGGGAAAACGTCAAAATAGGCGAGATTATTACAACGATTGCCCAGGATCATGGTCTGGACCCCGTAGTGGGAGAAGACCTTGCCGAGATAAAGGTTGAGCGGGAAGACCAGATAGACGAAAACGATATGCAGTTTTTGACCCGGCTGGCGCTGGCTTATAACGCTATCGCAAAGCCAGTTGCTAAGAAGCTGCTGTTTGTCAAGCGTGGCCAAGGCCGCACCGCAAGTGGTCAAGATCTGGAGCCTGTCGTTTTATCGCCAGGTCAATGGACTGAAATCGACTCTGATGTTGAGCAGCGTAATCGCTTCAAATCAGTTGTGGCATATTATCATGACAATGACTTGGGCGAACGCGTGCAGGTCCAAGTTGGCTCGGGTGTTCCTCAATTCACTATCAAAGGAAACCAAACCAACTACGCAACCGCGCTTTCAATGGCGCAGGCGAAGTTTGATGATTTGAAACGCGGCAGTGTGGAGATTGATGTCTCACTGCCGGGTCGTCCTGATATTTTCGCTGAGACGCCAGTTACCTTGACTGGATTTAGGCCAACCGTGGATGGCGATTTCACTGCTTCATCGGTTCGCCACTCATATACATCGAGTGGTTTTAAAACAACCTTCTCCGCAGACAATAAGGCATGAATGATGGAATTTGCGACTAAGATCAATCTGGTTTTGGTATCTGTGGTCTTCGGCCTTATTGGCCTGATTTACAAGTTGCTCAGTGCCAGGGTGGAAAAGAATAATCAGAGCGTTCAAGACGTGCATGATCGCCTGGTCCATCATATGCTGGAAGACGTTAAGACCTATGCCACCAAGGCCGACTTAGAGGCGCACAAGGTTGAGATAGGGCGGATGGTATCCGATTCCCTAAACGCACTTCGTGAAGAAGTCCGCCACCTCCGTACGGACCTGAATTTGAAAGCCGACAAACAACAGAGATAGGAGCCAGTCTTTGACCAAGGTTCATAAACTCCTTGTGCTATTGCCCAAGGATCGCACCCTCACGGGCATGCTTCACTCTATTCAAGAAGACGGCCAGATCGCTTTCAGCGCCCCATGTCGTGGCAAGGCTGACAATGGGCGGGCCGTCAAAGAAAATAACCCTGAGCGCAAGCCTGTTCTGCCTTATGGCGACACACCGTCGGGCAGATATAAAATGACAAGCCCCATCCCTTTGCAGTCAAATCCCAGATTGGGGCGCTGGTTTATTCCCATGAAAGGAATGACAGGCGACGCCGCAGCCGCTGCGAACTATGGCCGCACAGGGCTTGGCATTCACGCAGGGCGCGGTGATGACGAGTTGATTGCGACATATGGCTGTGTGCGGCTTCGTGACAGCGATATGGATAAGCTTGCGGCCCTATTGGGAAAAACGAAGTTCACAATTGAAGTAATGGATATTTGACCATGCCATTTCCTATTCTTGCAGCAATGGGCATTGCTAAATTGGTTGCCCCGCGTTTAGGCCGTCTGTTCGGCGGCGACAAAGGCGAAGAGATCGCCAATAAGGTTACAGGCATTGCCATGGGCATGGCTGGCCAACAGGACCCGCAGGCGCTTTTGAATCAGCTCCAGGGCAATCCTGAGATGCTGGCGGAAATGCAATCCAAGATGGCCGAGCACGAGGCCACCATTCTCGCAGAGGAGACGGAGCGCCTTGTCGCAGTCAATAGGACCATGCAGGCCGAGGTCGCATCGAGCGACCCCTATGTGCGGCGCTGGCGGCCAACATATGGATATCTGACAGCCTTTGCGTGGTTCATCATGATGGTTGGAACCACAGCGACATTCTTGTGGGCGGCCATCAAGACCCCCGAACAGGCACCTGTGATTATCGCAGCAGTGGGCACTGCTATGTCCCAATCGAGCATGCTTTGGGGTATTGCGCTGGCCGTGTTGGGAGTCTCTGTCCATTCTCGCTCTAAAGATAAGCAGGTGGCGAACGGACAGACCCCAGGCAGCGCCTTCGCGACGATCGCCGGGTTATTCAAGAAACGTACCTAATAGATTAAATATCTTGAGATATGTTCTCGTTGTGTTCTATATGGATGCATGACAAGGCGTAACTCAAGACGGGATAATATCGATCCCACCCCATATCTTGCGGCTATGCGTGAATGCAGGTCTGCGATGACGCAGATTCTTTCACGTGCAGAGATCCGTGGCCCCCTGTATTTTACAGTAACCCTGGTCATGGACGCACTGGACCTTTTGGCCAAGCGAATGACTGGCGACGAACGGGCTTTGATTGATCGTCCGCATTCGACTGGCGGGTAAGGCAGACACCTATGCATCAAGTATGGCTATCGCCTAAAGGTCTTATTGGGTATAATGATGCGCCTGGACAAGGAATCACATCCATCATTGTAATGTATAAGTTTTGCGCGCAGTTTGCGCGCAAATAGCCTTAAAACATGTTATGTTCTTCACGTGTTCTCGCTACTTGAAAATACAAAACCTAGGTTTTCTGCGGTTTCTGGTGATATTCTCTGCGTTCGGGACGCAGGGGCCGGAGGTTCGAATCCTCTCTCCCCGACCATTTATTTTCGAAAAATGCAGATACCTGCGCCAATCTCAGAGCGCAAGCAACTGTACGAACTACCTAATCCTACTCTTCTTGACAGAACACCAGCCACCCAACACTATCTCCTAAGTAAAAGCGTATCAGTTCGCGTATTTGTACATATTCAAATAAGGAACAGATACATGTCATATACAATCATTGACTCTAAAACAGAGAAAAAAACTTTCCTACTCGTCGAACACGTCACCACTAAACTAAGTCTCGTCTATACAGGCCAACATAAATTTGGAATTATTTATGACGCAACTTATAGTGGACCAGCAAAAGGCCATGTCTCTGGCGGCCCGGAAATTATAACTGGGAACGAAAGCGTTGTTGTCCATAAAGATCCACAAGTAGACGTAACAGTCTCCGGCTTCAATGATACGGGCAGTCACATTTCCATGAAGGTGAAAATCATTGTTCATAAATCCGGCAGCCACACAATTTTCGACCAGACCTTATCAGGTGCCTATTCAAGGTCAGTCGCATGGGCAGAATTGGCCGCTGTGATTACGGAATCCGAAGCAGAAATGGTTTAAAAGCCTGTCTGAGGCAGCCGTTGAGCTGCCTCACTCTTTTTCATCGGTGTAAATTACCATCAAACGGTCCGTTCCTGATTCCGGCAACCAGACTTCACCTGGACGACCCAGAATCTGCCGAACATTGGCATTAGGGCCGCTGCCGGGGTAAACCCCAGTGAATTCTTCGGTCTTAGGATCAAAGCTTAAAACTGCATTCGCCCCAAAGTCACTGACCCAGACGATATCACGCTCATCCACATAAACGGCATAGGCCTTGGGTTGATCGCCAGGAAGCTTATAGCTTTTCCAACTGCCATCATAGGGTGTGTAACGCGACAGTTGACCGCTGTTCCATTCGGATACCCAGATTACACTATTGCTGTCAGACCATACCCGGCGCGCGCCTTGCCCCTGTGTCGGTGGGTCAATAACATTCAACATATCCATATCAAGATCGATACGCCCCAGATAGCTGCCCGCAAGGGATGCAAAATACACCTCCCCAAGAGGCGTTGTTGCAATGCCATATGGGCCACGACCTCGTGGTGCCTTCATCACCACCATATCATTCAACATCGGATCATAGCGACCAATAATACCAGCCTGACCGGTAAACCAGTGGACGCCTTGCCCGTCAAATGTACCCGTGTTCAGATTTGCGTAATCCACGTCATCGGGCAGGGTATAAACACTGACTTTCTCGGTTACGGGGTCATATCGAACAATTGCGTTTTGACCGCCATCTGTGATCCAGGCTGCACCATCCGGCCCTTGAATAACACCATGGGGCGCAGAGCCCTCCCCAAGTGGAACATGCTTCGTTTCCCCGGTTTCTGGGTCCAATATACCTAAAGCACCCTGGCGCTGCGCTGTATACCAAACCAGCCCATTTGGAGCAGGCGCCACATCATGCGGGCGGGCGCCATCCGGGACATCATAAACTTTTGTGGGATATTGCTGCGCCAGGGCTGGAAGCCAGCCGAGAACGAAAGCGCATAACCATAAAGATAATGTAATTCTCATCATTGTCACCCTCCCCAAGTGATCAAAACAAACTCTTCCTCCCTAAACAAAACGCAATCACACTTCAGCTTTTTCAGCATAGACCTGAATCGCAAAAATAAACAGAACCTTAAAGAAGCAAAGAAAATACATATAAATTTAAAAATGGCGGATTACCTATAGAAATCAATGCTTAAACATGCATGGAAAATACTTATTGTGTGCGCAAAAAATAAGGAACTAAACTGTCACAAATGACAAAGCGTCATATTGCCAAAGCGCATTCTTGGGGGGAGTGTTAGAAGAGAGGATAAACCGTCGCGGACGGGATTACGGGCCGGGGAGACAAGCGTTTATCTTTTCACACTGGGAGGAGGCCGAGTTAAGTCTGGGGGGAGACTTAGGCCTCCCTTTTTTTTGCGCAAATTTCGCTCAACACCACCTTCAAACAGACGAAATGACAGAGGCATAACGAGCCGCGTCCACATTACCACCGCTTAAGACAACCGCAACATGGCGGTCTTTAATATCTAAACGTCCGGATAGAGCCGCCGCTAATGCTACAGCACCGCCAGGCTCCACAACAAGCTTCAACTCTTGAAAAGCCCAGCGCATTGCTGACTTGACTTCTTCTTCGGACACGACATCCACACCACTTAGATGGTCTTTCAAAATATCGAAAGTATGCCGCCCTAATTTCGGTGTCTGCAGCGCGTCACATAATGTAGATGGGTAGGCTTGCAGCTCAATGATTTCACCCGCCACCATTGATTGCGCGCCATCATCATAGCCTTCGGGTTCCACGCCCCATATTCGTGCATCCGGCATTGCATCATGAATTGCAACAGATGTCCCGGCACTCAGCCCGCCCCCGCCTAAACAGATAATGACATCATCAAATATCAGGTTTTGCGCTCTAGCGAACTGCACCAGCTCCAACCCTATTGTTCCCTGCCCTGCAATAATATGTGGGTCATCATAAGACGGAACAAGCGTCGCGCCCGTCTCCTCCACAATATCCCGTGCAATCTGCTCACGGTCTTCTGTGGCACGGTCGTGGAAAATCACCTCTGCCCCATAAGATTTTGTATTGCGCACTTTAAGATCAGGCGCGTCTCTCGGCATGACAATATGCGCGGAAATACCCAATATCTGCGCGGCCTTGGCAACACCTTGAGCGTGATTTCCAGAAGAAAAAGCAACGACGCCACGTCTTTTTTCTTCTTCATCCAGACGCGCTAAACGATTATAAGCGCCGCGAATTTTAAACGATCCTGTCAATTGAAGAGGCTCGGCCTTGAAATAAAGCGACGCCCCGCAAAGCGCGTTTAAAGCATCACTGACCAGCACAGGAGTTTGACGCGCAACACCGCGAATTCTCTTTTCCGCATCATGAATGGCATCGACAGTAACCATGGCAAGTCCTTTACCTTTTTGACTGCCACAGTCTTATCAAGAAGACCACAAGGTTGGGATATTAATTTTTAGAGATATCTTCGATGAACTGATCGACACTGGCACGTAATATATCGGCTTGCCTTGCAAGTTCACCAGCGGCACAGGTCGTTTCTTTTGCGGCTTCTTCACCTTCTTCAGATGCCGCCTCAACGCCCAGGCTGCTTTCATTCAAACTTTCAATCATCTTTTTTTGAGCGCGGATCAGCGCCTCAAATTCTCCAGCCATCCGCTGGACTGTATGAATAGATTCATAAACGGCCGTCATGTCCGAACAACTGTTCTTCGCTTCCCTCGAAACACGTTCTGTCAGAACTTCAATCTCATCAGTCACCTGCGCTGTTTGCCTGGACAACTGCTTCACTTCATCAGCAACAACTGCAAAACCACGCCCTGCGTCTCCGGCCCTGGCCGCTTCGATTGCAGCATTTAAAGCGAGTAAATTTGTCTGCTCAGCAATGCGCCGAATGGCCTCAATAAACTCAGCGATATCTCCCGCCACTGTTTCCAGCGACAACACGGCCGTTTTAGACCGCTCTGTCACAGATATGGCATCCGTTACAGCCCGACCCGCATGCCGAAATTTATCCAAGGTCTTTTCTAAAACATCATGGGTATCCGTTGCAGCTTTAGAAACTTCACCACCTTGTTTGCGAACCTCTTGGACGACTGTATTTAAACTGCCAGCTGTTGCTTCCAATTCAAGAGATGCACTGCTTACAGATTCAATTACATCCCGAACACCATCCTCAAGACCAGCACTCTGGATCTTCAAGACATTTTGCGCATGGATTGTTTTCCCAGAGATATAGCTCGAAAGCGCCATATCCATATCAAGGAAAATAATTTTGCCCATTGCATGAAGCACATGCTCCAGACGATCGCTATCATCTCCATATACACCTGTTGCCAAGGTCGTCAGCTTATTGCTAAAAAAGCTGTACCCCCCGATATACCAACGAGGGTCCAAACCGATACGTGCATGAGCCGCACCGGCAGCCAGCGAGCTTTTAACAAACTCAGTGCCCAACTCGCCGGAGAACAAGAGGTCAAGCCAATGACGACGTTGCGCACTTTCGATCGCACTTCTGTCAGGGCCATCGGCAAATATGGCAGCCAACTCGGGAACCGCGAGAACCATCTCGTAAAACTCTGAAAGAATGTCATCGATATGCTTCTCAACATGGGGACGAAAATCGGCAAGAGCCTTTAAGTCACCCTCATCCAGCCGCGTAAACTTCACGCGCCGTTCCACGTCAAAACCCGCTTGAGGGTCCTCGTCTGAAGTCGAAGATATTCGGTCCAGTTGCGTCATATCACCCAGTCCAAGCCAAAGCCTTGCCCCGATACACAACACAGGCCGTATGTGATTGAACCAAATCGGTGTTAATTTTCTCTATATGGACAGTTAGGATGGACGGATCGGCCTAATATCCGAGATTTGGTCTTAGATATTTCTCCGCCTGTTCAATGGATATATCCCGCCTCTTCGCATAGTCTCCAACCTGGTCTTTATCAATCTTAGCGACACCGAAATACTCAGCACCTTGGTGGGCAAAATAATAACCGGAAACCGCTGCGGTTGGCGTCATCGCAAAACTGTCTGTCAATGCAACGCCAATCTTCGCTTCAGCATCCAAAAGCCTGAATAATTCAGCTTTTGCGCTATGATCAGGGCAGGCTGGATATCCGGGGGCAGGGCGGATACCCTGGTATTTTTCCTTTATCAAATCGTCATTGCTGAAGTCTTCTGTCGGCGCATAGCCCCAATAAGTTTTCCGAACCTCTTCATGCATATGTTCTGCAAAAGCTTCCGCGAGGCGATCAGCAAGGGCCTTTAAAAGGATATCACTGTAATCATCGTGATTTTCTTTAAACTCTGCGAGCTTCTTTTCAATACCATGACCGGCCGTAACAACGAATCCACCGATATGATCTTCAAAATCTTGGGGGGCAACAAAATCAGCCAAACACTGGTTGGATCGCCCTTCTCTCTTTGAAAACTGTTGTCTGAGGAAATAAGCTTTGGATATTGGCGCCTTTCTCTCCTCATCCTCATAAATCAAGACATCGTCGCCATCTGCATTTGCCGGCCAAAACCCGATAACAGCCTTCGCCTGCAACCACTTCTCTTCAATGACCTGGTCTAACATCGCCTGCGCATCTGCGAAAAGAGCCCGCGCGCTTTCTCCCACCACAGCATCGTTCAAAATCTGCGGGTAAATCCCGGCCAATTCCCAGGTGCGGAAAAATGGGGTCCAATCTATGGTCTGCCTCAAGGCCTCAAGTGGGTAATCTTCAAACACCTTTGTGCCGATGAAGCTCGGCTTTGCGGGCAGAGATGCTTCAAAGTCAAGGTGCGCACGATTTTCCCGCGCAACTTCCAATGGAACGAGATTTTTCGCTTTTTGGCCAGCCCCGCGCTTATCGCGCACATGAGCGTAATCCGCCCGGGTTTTTTCCAGCAACGCCGCGCGTGCACCCTCTGATACCAGCGCCCCGGCAACACCGACCGCGCGTGAGGCGTCCAGCACATGAATGGTCGCGCCTTTTTGATATTGGGGTTCAATCTTCAATGCTGTATGCACGCGACTGGTTGTCGCCCCGCCAATCAATAAAGGCACATGGAACTGTTGACGTTCCATTTCGGCAGCAACATTGACCATTTCATCTAGAGATGGTGTGATCAGCCCGGATAACCCAATAAGATCGGCTTTTTCGCGTTTTGCCACCTCTAAAATTGTGGTGGCCGGGACCATCACACCAAGGTCAATGACTTCAAAATTATTGCATTGGAGAACCACGCCTACGATATTCTTCCCAATATCGTGTACGTCACCTTTCACGGTCGCCAGAACTACTTTACCCTTGGCTGAGCTTGCGCCAGAAATCCTCTTTTCCTCTTCAATGAAAGGAATGAGATGAGCAACCGCCTGCTTCATGACACGCGCAGATTTAACCACCTGCGGCAGAAACATTTTACCAGCGCCAAATAGATCACCAACAATATTCATCCCGTCCATCAATGGGCCTTCGATGACATCAATAGGCTTGTCGGCAGCGCAGCGCGCTTCCTCAGTATCCTCAACAATAAATTCATTGATCCCGTGAATAAGCGCATGTTCAAGCCTTTTGGAAACACCCGCGTCCCGCCAACGGAGATCCTGCTCAACCCGAACCCCACCATCATTTTTGTATTTTCCAGCGATATCCAGCAGACGCTCCGTCGCATCCGAGCGACGGTTTAGTATGACATCTTCGACCCTTTCTTTAAGGTCATCCGGAATATCGTCATAGACCGCAAGCTGACCAGCGTTGACAATCCCCATATCAAGACCCGCCCGAATAGCATGGTATAAAAATACACTATGCATTGCTTCACGGACCGGATTATTCCCCCTGAAAGAAAAGGAGATATTCGACACACCCCCAGAGATTTTCACATGAGGGCAGCGCTTTTTAATGCCCCGTATAGCATCAATAAAAGCCACGCCATAGCCATCATGCTCTTCAATTCCGGTTGCCACAGCAAAGATATTGGGGTCGAAGATTATATCTTCTGCGGGGAAACCGACTTTCTTAGTTAAGATCTTATAGGCGCGCTCGCAGATATCGACCTTTCGCTCCGTCGTATCCGCCTGGCCATCTTCATCAAAAGCCATAACCACGACAGCTGCGCCGTAGCGCCGTACTTTGCGGGCCTGTTCAATAAAGGCCGCTTCACCTTCTTTCAGCGATATGGAATTCACAATCGCCTTTCCGGCAACACATTTCAGACCGGCTTCAATAACTGACCATTTTGATGAATCAATCATCACAGGAACACGCGCGATATCCGGTTCAGCAGCAATAAGCTTTAAAAAGCGCTCCATCGCCGCTTCAGCGTCCAGCAGTCCTTCATCCATATTCACATCGATGATTTGAGCGCCATTCTCAACCTGCGATCGCGCCACACTCAGGGCTGCATCATAATCATCAGCCAATATGAGCTTTTTAAAGCGTGCCGACCCGGTGACATTGGTCCGCTCCCCCACATTGACAAATCTAGCTACGCCAATGTCTTGGGGTGCTGCCGTTTCGGTATTAAATGCAAGATTATTCATGGCAGTGTCACCGCTTCAAGGCCGGACAAACGCATTGCTGGATCAAGTTCAACTGGTTGTCGTGGCGGACGGTCATGAATAACCCGCTTAAGAGAGCGAATATGAGACGGCGTGGTCCCACAACATCCTCCAACAATATTGACCAAATCATCATCCATCCATTCCGCAACCAGATGGGCTGTTTCGTCGGGTGTTTCTTCATAAGCGCCCAGATCATTTGGCAGGCCTGCATTGGGATAAGCCATGATCAACGTATCAGATAATTTCGACATCACAGCCAGATGCGGGCGCAATTCCCTTGCACCAAATGAACAGTTCAGACCCACTGTCAGGGGGTCGACATGGCGAATTGAATACCAGAAGGCCTCGGGCGTCTGTCCCGACAAATTTCGGCCGGCCATATCCGTTATCGTCAAAGACACCATAACAGGAATGTCCTCACCTAAAGCATCCCCCGCCTCTGCCACAGCCATCAACGCGGCTTTCGCGTTCAAAGTATCAAAAATAGTTTCAATCAGGATAAAGTCGACGCCTCCGTCAAGAAGTGCGTCGATCTGCTCCCGATAAACGGCTTTCATGTCATCGAAACTGACATCACGATACCCCGGATTTTCAACCTGAGGCGATACCGATAATGTTTTATTGGTTGGTCCAACTGCACCCGCCACAAAATAGATATTGTCCGGGTTTTTCATGGACGCTTTATCAACGACACGCCTTAGAATCTGCGCAGCTGCCCGATTAATTTCCGCCGTATGCCCTTCCATGCCATAGTCGGACTGAGAAATCGCATTGGCATTGAATGTATTGGTCGCCAATATCTGCGCGCCCGCATCTATATAAGATTGCGCAATCTCTGCTATGAGATCCGGGCGTGACAAATTCAAAAGATCATTATTGCCCTTTTGATCGTGATTGACCGATTTGAACCTCTCACCCCTAAAATCGCCTTCACTCAAAGCATAGCTTTGGATCATCGTGCCATAGGGTCCATCCTTCACGACGACCTCATTCTGACACAGAGTCCGCAGAGCTTCGGCTTTTGCCTGACGCGTTTTCATTTTACTCACCGACCCCCTGTTTTTCAGGCAACTTGATCTTGGCTTAGACCAGAGGCACTTGCAGCAACATCACCTGGCCGCAATCCCAACATGTGACAAATGCCATATGTCAGTTCTGACCTGTTCAATGTATAAAAATGGAATTCCCGCACACCACCATCATAGAGCCGCCGACATTGTTCAGCGGCCAGGGTTGCTGCAACCAGGCTTCGCGTCTTTGGTCGGTCATCCAGGCCTTCAAATATCTCTGCCATCCAGTCGGGTACCGATGCACCGCAGCGCGCTGCGAAAGATTTCAACTGTTTGAAATTCGTGACAGGCAAAATGCCGGGCACAATCGGTACATCAATCCCAGCCGCACCACATAGATCCAGAAAACGGAAATAATTGTCCGGTTCAAAAAAGAATTGGGTAATTGCGCGAGAGGCACCGGCGTCGATCTTGGCTTTGAGATATTCCACATCTTTTAAAGCCGAAGAGGCTTCCGGATGGCCTTCAGGATAACAGCCAACCGATATATCAAAGTTTCCACGACGAGAAAGAGCACTCACCAGCTCAGTTGAATTCTGATACCCTTGCGGATGCGGTGCAAAGCCACGCTCTGCATCCTCGGGGTCCCCTCGTAATGCAACTATATGTTTAACGCCAATCTCCGCATAAGACGAGATCACCTCATCCACCTCTGCCTGGCTTGCCCCAACACAGGTCAGATGTGCCGCCGGAGTGAGGTCAGTCTCGTTCAGAAGGCGCTTCAGTGTATTATGGGTTCTTTCCCGCGTACTGCCGCCCGCCCCATAAGTCACTGAGACAAAACGGGGTTTCATGGGTACCAGGTTCTCAATAGAAGACCATAAGATGCCTTCCATCTTCTCCGTTGTTGGTGGAAAAAATTCAAAAGAAACTTCTATATCGCCAGCTCCACCACCAAAGAGGGAATGGCGACGATGACGCGGAATATGAGCGTCAGAGGGAACCATATTTACTCCTAAGCAGCCGCTTGAGCTGCACCATTAATTTTACGGGCTTTCCAGATGCCGACAATGAGTTCAGCACCTTCAAGTTTTGCGACATTTTCCGCTTCAAGCCCCGCCTGCGCGCAGAAATGTTTCATTTCCTGGTCTGAAAACCCCAATCGGCGATGGGCGTGCTCTGCGCGGAGAAACTCAAGCTCATGGGGCGCAAAGTCGACAATAATCATGACACCATCAGCACGCAGAACCCGCGCACCTTCATGAATCGCTGAAACAGGATCTTCCGCAAAGTGAAGCACTTGATGGAATACAGCGGCGTCAAAGGCTTCATCTGGTGCTGACAAGGCATACATATCACCAAAACGCACATGGCAATTGGTCAGCCCCGCGTCATCCAGTTTCGCACGTGCGATGCTAAGCATCTCGCGGCTTGAATCAACACCGACACCACGGCGTAATTTCGGGCCGAACACTTCAAGCATACGTCCCGTACCGGTACCGATATCCAGCAAATCCTCCAGATGCTCCCCTTCAAGCGCCGCGACGATAGAATGCTCAACATCTTCTTCAGGCACATAGAGCGACCGCAGTCGATCCCAATCCGCTGCATTTGCGCGAAAATAAGCTTCCGCAGCCGCAGCACGTTCCGCCTTGATCTCGTTCAGTTTTTCCAAATCCCGACGAAATTCCGGATCATCGTCGGGCATTAATGCGACAAGCGAACGTGCAATCCTCCCGCCCTGCGCGCGATCCGCCAGGCGATAAAATGCCCATGCCCCTTCCTGCAACCGTTCCACAAGTCCAGCTTCAGCCAACAGTTTCAAATGTCGTGAAACACGTGGCTGACTTTGACGCAAAATGCGAACCAGATCGCTTACCGTTAGTTCGCCTGAAGACAGCAGCCCGAGTATACGCAGACGCGTCGCCTCCGCTGCTCCTTTCAAACCATTTAATAAATCTTGCATAGTGGTCATTGATCCACATTTATTTTATGAATGCATATATAAAGATATGTTTATATTCCGTAAAGCTTAATTCTTATCAAAATCTCTTATCTTCACGCTCTTATGATCGATCAACCCCATAGTAATTCGGGACATAAAAGGGTAAGAGAGCGCATAAGGCCAAGAGAGATCAGGCAGGAAGAACGAGAGATCAAGATGGGCGGCTTAAAAACAAAAGCTTTATTGACGTGTGTCGCAATGAGTTTGGCTTTGGGTGCATGTGCCACCAAACCACCAGCCAATGACCCTGCGGCCTTGGCGCAATATAAAGAAAAAAATGACCCTTTTGAGCCGTTGAACAGGGCCACGTTTAACTTCTCCAATACTTTGGATTCCGTGACCCTGAAACCACTGGCTAAAGGCTATCGCGCAATCGTTCCTGACCCTGCACGCAAATCTGTTCGTAATTTTGTGGGCAATATTCAAGAGCCCTGGAATTTCATCAACCTCCTCCTTCAAGGCAAACCAAAATACGCCGGCGAGGTCTTGGGACGTTTCGTTGTTAACTCGACAATTGGTGTTGCGGGCTTTTTTGACCAAGCCACACCCATCGGCCTTGACCCCCATTCAGAAGACTTCGGTCAGACACTCGCCGTCTGGGGCGTGCCCGAAGGGCCCTATCTCTATGTCCCAATGCTTGGCCCATCCAATTTCAGGGATTTCACGGGTTTCGCGGCTCAGTTCTTCGGCGACCCTGTTTCCTTGACCTTCGATTACACCAATCATGAAAATGTCGGATATGGGATAACGGCCGGTCAATTCGTTGATATACGTGAGTCTTTGCTAGACATTTTCGATCCGATTTTAGAAGAAGGTGGCGACCCTTATGCCACCTTGCGCTCTTCCTATCGTCAAAATCGCGACTTTGACATCAGTGACGGCGCAATTGATGAAAATGAAGACGACGATCTCTTTGGCGATGACCCTATTAATTGATTAAAGTCATTTCCCTTCTCCGGATTATACGTCATTATAGACGGTGAAGGAGGAGGGAAATGCGACTTTCAATTCTCTTATTCATGGGTGGCTTAGCTCTTACAAGCCTCGCTCATGCCCAGAGTTCAGGCTCAAGCAATCCTATGATTGCTGCAGCAGCCGACTATCAACTTTATTGCGCATCATGCCACGGCACGATGGGGCGTGGGGACGGTCCCGTTTCGGAGGCCCTGCTGAGACCCCCCGCGGACTTAACAACCTTGAGCCAAAGAAATGAAGGTATATTCCCTTATGCGCAGGTTGCTTTCATCATAGATGGACGCGGGGATATTCTGGCCCATGGTCCAAGAGAAATGCCCGTATGGGGTGAGTTTTTTGGCCAGGACGATTATGGCAACGCCACCCCCGCAAGCGCGCGCGAACGCATTGAAGCTTTAACCGATTATCTTAAGGCCTTGCAACGCCCATAACCCGATATTAAGCGCGGGCAAATTTCTTATAAGTCAGGCGATGTGGCCGCGTGGCTTCGTCGCCCAGACGACGGACGCGATCAGCTTCATAGTCCTCAAAATTCCCTTCGAACCATTCCACATGACTGTCGCCTTCAAAAGCGAGAATATGCGTCGCCAGCCGATCCAGAAAGAAGCGATCATGGCTGATCACCACCGCACAGCCAGCGAATGATTCCAAGGCTTCCTCAAGAGCACGCAGGGTTTCCACATCAAGGTCGTTGGTCGGCTCATCAAGCAGCAAGACATTGCCCCCTTTTGCCATAACCTTCGCCATATGGACGCGGTTCCGCTCACCGCCAGACAACATGCCGACTTTTTTCTGCTGGTCCGATCCTTTAAAGCCAAAGGACGACGCATAAGCCCGGGTCGAGATTTGATGCTTGCCAAAATAGAACATATCCTGGCCGCCCGAGATCTCTTCCCATACGGTTTTCTTATCATCCAGACTGTCACGGGACTGATCAACATAGGACAGATTGACCGTATCACCGACACGAAGAGCACCACTGTCCGGCTGTTCATGATCTGTGATCATTTTAAATAATGTGGTCTTACCCGCACCATTGGCACCAATCACACCAACGATGCCACCGGCAGGCAAACGGAAGGACAAATCATCAATCAGCAACCGATCACCAAAGCCCTTGGAAATGCCGTCTGCTTCAATGACAACGTCACCCAAACGCTCTGTAGGTTGCTGGATAAGAATTTGCGCCTTACCGGGCGCGCGATCTGCCTGTGCCTGAACAAGTTCATCAAAGGCTTTGATCCGGGCCTTGGATTTTGCCTGGCGCGCCTTTGGCGAGGAGCGTATCCAATCCAATTCCTGGTCAATGGCCCGTTTGCGGGCTTCTTCAGCACGTTCCTCATGGGCAAGTCGCTTTTGTTTAGCTTGCAGCCAGTCAGAATAATTGCCTTCGAACGGAATGCCACGACCGCGGTCCAGCTCCAACACCCACCCCACGACATTATCAAGGAAATACCGATCATGGGTAACCAGAATAACTGTGCCTTTATAATCCTGAAGATGTTTCTCCAGCCAGGCAACAGATTCAGCGTCCAAATGGTTGGTTGGTTCATCAAGCAGGAGAATATCGGGCTTTTCCAGCAACAAACGGCACAGCGCAACACGGCGACGTTCCCCACCTGATAGCTTATCAACTTCCGCATCACCGGCAGGGCAACGCAAGGCGTCCATTGCAATCTCAACGTGATTGTCTAATTCCCAAAGATCCTGGGCATCAATCTCATCTTGCAACTGCGCCATTTCATCCGCAATTTCATCGGACCAATTGGCAGCCAGTTCATTATAGCGATCTAATATGGCCTGTTTTTCAGCCACGCCATTCATGACATTGCCACGCACATCTTTGCCAGGGTCCAATTCCGGCTCCTGCGCAAGATAGCCGACTTTGATACCATCAGCTGCCCAGGCTTCCCCGGTAAATTCTGTGTCCATACCGGCCATGATTTTCATCAATGTAGATTTACCCGCCCCATTGGGACCGATGATGGCAATTTTAGCCCCTGGCAGAAAAGACAGGGTTACATTATCCAAAACCTGTTTCCCGCCGGGATATGTCTTGGAAAGACCCTTCATCACATATGAATACTGATAGGACGCCATCTCAACCTCTTCATCGCAAATGCGGCAAAATAAATATGTGACGCATATAGCGCCGCTCGGGCGGATAAATCAACGCCCCTATGCCAATAAAGAAATGTTTTTCCTTAACCTTCACCCGGACCTTGTTCTATGGTTCGCGCCAAAGCAACAAAAGGGATCAGAGATGTATCGTTTTTTAACAGCCCTCACGGCTGCTTCTTTCCTCTATACAGGCGCCGTATCAGCGCAGGACAATACATTGTCCGCGCAGGATGCAGCAACAGCCCAAGCCCTGATAGACCACTCCTTGAATGATGATCTGGGCTATCAAATTCTTGAATCTTTAACGACCGAAGTTGGCCCACGCCTGGCCGGCAGCGAAGCCGATCCCCGCGCGGTCGCCTGGGCCGTTGAAAAGCTCAACAGCCTTGGGTTTGAAGAGGTGTGGACAGAAGATGTCGATATTGATGGTTGGGCCCGTGGCGATGAATATGGACACATCCTTGCTCCCTTTCCCCAACCGGTTCATCTCACAGCGCTGGGCGGCAGTGTCGCGACCGGCGATACAGGGTTAAGTGGAGGCATCATTGCTTTTCACGACGTGATTGACCTGCAGCGCGCTAATCCTGAAGTAGTCAAAGATAAAATTGTCTATCTCTCTAAGCGTATCACCCGAACACAAGACGGCTCAGGCTATGGTCCGACTGTCATCAATCGTGGAATTGGTGCGTCGGAAGCTGCAAAGCTGGGGGCAAAAGCCGTCATCATCCGGTCCGTTGGGACAGACAGTCATCGCTTTCCTCATACAGGTGGCTTACGTTACCAGGACGGTATTGCAAAAATCCCGGCTGCGGCGCTCTCCAACCCGGATGCTGATTTGCTTGAAAACATGTTGGCGCGAGGGAAAACAGTTGAATTTAAACTGGTCCTTACACCTCGTTTTACCGGCAAAAAAATCACGCAAAATGTCATTGCGGAAGTCCGCGGAAGCGAGCGCCCTGACGAGGTCGTTGTGATCGGCGGTCATTTGGACAGTTGGGACCTCGGCACAGGTGCCGTTGACGATGGCGCAGGCGTTGCCATTTCCACAGCGGCTGCGAAATACGTCCTCGACTTACCCAAGGCACAACGGCCCAAACGCACGATCCGCCTTATTCTTTGGGGTGCTGAGGAAATCGGATTGATCGGTGCACGCGCTTATGCAAAAGCACATGCGGATGAACTGGATAAGCATATCATGGCTTGGGAATCAGACTTTGGTGCGGGACCTATCTGGAAGATCAATTCCAGTATCAACGAAGACGCGATATCCGCATTCAAGGAAATGGCCCGTGCTTTAGGGCCGATAGGCATTGATTATGGTCATAATCAAGGGCGCGGCGGACCTGATGTCTCCCCCCTTCAAGCGGCGGGTGTACCTGTCGCCCAATTGGCGCAGGACGGCAGTGATTATTTCGATTTACATCACACTGCTGATGACACTTTAGACAAAGTCGACCCGGCAGCCTTAGCGCAAAATGTTGCAGCCTATGCAGCCTTTGCTTATTTGGTTGCCAATTCGGACGTGGACTTCCGTAAAGAGAATTGATGAACGGCATCACGAATACGGCGCGCACTTTCTGGGTGCGCGCCGTTATAGCGTTGCAATGCCAGACGCTGGCTCTTTAAATAATCCGTCATATACATATCATTCAGCAGATGCCCAAAGCCATCTCGGCCCCGCATCTGACCCATGATCAAGTCACCCATAGCCACTTTATAATGGCCTGCTTCCCAATAAAAACGCATTTGCCCGTTTTGCTCAACGACCTCAGCAGTCTCTTGACTTGTGACAGCAAAATCCCAAAAGGGAATGCCATGCACTTGCGCCCGTTTTGAGACCGATAGCTTCCAATTTTCAAAAGCCGGCCATAACCCGCTTTGGTCGATCATATTTAAAAATGAAACATGATAAGGGTGGCTGAAGAAAATCAGTTTAACATCATGTGATTCTGCCCATTGGATCAGGTCGTCTAACGCCTGCCATTCGATGTTGGACCCAAGGTCATCCCATGACACCCGTTTCGGCCGCATCATAGCATTTTGAATATAATCCCACTCTTTCGCTTCAAACAAAGGCGCATAGCCCTGCTTGTTCACAAAGTCCTGGAATTCCAATGCAGGGTTAAACCCCCTCTCGGTCACATTCACGGGAGAGGCCTGAAACTGGGCAGCCAGCGTTTTCACACTATCTGTAAACGCAGTTATCGACCAAAGAAGCTCGGCATAGCCACGCAAAGTCATGGTCGATGGCGCGAGTTCAGTCAAATTATTCTGCGTCCAGGCCTCTTTTGAAATTCTAAAGTCTAGAAACTCCAGCCCCACATAAAGAGTTGCAGGCTTTGCCCTGCCTTCAACAGCTTTTAAGGCCTTCAATTGGCCGGATAACGCTATTCCGGGGAAGCCCGCATTATAGACAATATCACCACCAAAAACGGCGGCGTCCGGATCAAAACCGACTTGAACGCGGGAGTTTCCTAAAACTACGACATCGGGCTTTAACCGCGCCCATTGCTGTGGTTTTGCTCGCAGCTGATGCCGCCCGAATTCCGGCTTGGCTACGCTCAATCCCTTCAGTCTTGGAACGTCCCAATAATCATAAGGGTTGATGACATAGTTCAAACCACTGACCACAGCGGCAATGCTTAAAAACCCTATGATGAAGAGCGTTAAATACCGCCGCATGTCTGCCACCTAAAACTGAAAATATAGAAATTCGGAAATCTGCGGCAAGGCAAAAACACCGGCAACCGCCAGGCCCGCCGTATAAATCGCCCAGCGTCCATTGGGCGACCACATCAGGCGGTTTTTACTTTGAACAGTCTCCAGTGCAGGCTGCATATTTCGCATCAGTTCCTGGGTATTTGGCGCAAAAAGCGCAATGGGGAAAAGCGCCAAAATCCACAAATAACTGAAGAAGAAAACACGTCCACCACCAAGCTCCGCAGTGACGCCAAGCTGCATCAATATTCCATGCAATGGCCCTAAGTGCTGCCAAAGAGCAAGCGGAACGGACACCTCATTCATGCCCATCATGCCTTGTAGAATAAGAAAGGCGCCATCAAAGCTGGTCGCACGAAAGAACACCCAACCCACAACAACAGCGAGAAACGTCACCAACCAGGCCAGCAAACGATACCATGGAGCCACAGCCAGCCGTTGCGGCATCATATGGGCCCAGCCATGCTGGATGACCAGATAGCCACCATGTAATGTACCCCAAATGACAAATGTCCACCCGGCCCCATGCCATAATCCGCCTAAAACCATCGTCAATATGAGGTTGCGATAGCGCAGCAAGGAACCACGCCTGTTTCCACCCAAAGCGATATAAAGATAATCCCTGAGAAAGCGGGACAATGTCATATGCCAGCGACGCCAAAAGTCTGAAATATTCAAAGCTTTATAAGGCGAATTAAAGTTCAACGGGAGACGAACACCAAACAACCTCGCGCAGCCAATCGCCATATCGGAATAGCCTGAAAAGTCAAAATAAAGCTGAAACGTATAAGCAAGCGCCCCGGACCAGGCGAGGAAGAAGTCCGGCGCAACACCTGCATCCGCACCGGCAAAAACAGGGGTTGCATAAACCGCCACCCCATCTGCCAGCACCGCTTTTTTAAACAAGCCAATGATGAAGATCGTCCCGCCAACAACAAGATTTTCAAGCTTCGGATGGAAGGTTTGTGATTTTTCAAACTGTGGCAGCATGTCTTTGTGATGCACAATCGGGCCGGCGATCAGCTGCGGGAAGAAGGTCACAAACAGGCAATAATGCAGAAAATTATATTCCCGCGTTTCACCACGATAAGCATCAACCAGAAATGTAATCTGCTGAAAGGTAAAAAAGGAAATCGCAAGGGGTAAGACGATAACACCCAATGTGAAGTCGATAGCGATGATATCATTGATCGATTGCACAAAGAAATGCGCATATTTAAAATAGGCCAGCGCCCCAAGATTTCCGGCAATTCCCAATATCATCAACGCCTGCGCGCGTTTCTGCCCCGCGCGCAAGGTAATCAGTCGACCCAATATGAAATTGAACAATATGGAAGCACCGATCAGTGCCAAATATTTCGGATCCCACCAGCCATAAAAAAACAAAGACGCCAAGACAAGCCAGGTCAAAGCTGCGCCGTAAAAACGAAACCGGCCCAGCACAAAAAAAACTGCCACACAGATAGGCAGAAATCCGAAAATAAAGGCATAGCTGTTGAACAACATGCCTCAGCCCCTCCAAAAATCAAACGCCCATGTACAAATTTCAATTGAGCGGAATTCGCACTTGGGTGATGCAATACATCATGGCATGTTATGCGCCAAATCACCTAATAAAGGCAATTTACCTAATAAAGCCGGTTTACCTAATAAAGATTGAAAAGGCGGGATATGGCATCAGGCTCAACCAAAGCCGTTTACGCGGCGCTCATTGCAAATAGTGGCATTGCCGTCGCAAAATTCGCCGGTGCAGCTTATACAGGCTCCTCTGCCATGTTATCTGAAGGTGTGCACAGCGTCGTCGACACAGGCAACCAAGCACTTCTTCTTTTCGGCATGAAAAGGGCAAAACGTCCCGCCGATCCGCGTCATCCTTTTGGGTATGGGCGCGAAGTTTATTTCTGGTCTTTTGTCGTCGCTATCCTGCTGTTCGCCATTGGGGCTGGCGTTGCCATTTATGAGGGCATCCATAAAATCCAAGACCCGCACCCCGTTACAAACGCCTATATCAACTACATCATCCTAAGCTTCGGCATTGTGCTTGAGCTTGGCAGCTGGTGGATTGCGTTCAAGGAGTTCAACAAAAGCCGAAACGGGCAAGGCTGGTGGCAGTCAGTGCGCCAAGGTAAAGACCCGGTCATATTGACCGTCCTGTTCGAAGATACGGGGGCCCTTTTAGGGCTGGTCGTGGCTCTGGTCGGCATTGCTCTGGGTCAGGCCTTGGATATGCCGGTTTTGGACGGCGTCGCATCGGTCATCATCGGTTTATTATTGGCCATTGCATCTATCATCCTGGCCATTGAAACAAAGGGACTGCTGATTGGTGAATCCGCATCTCCAGAGATGGATGACGCCATTCGTACACTTGTTGGAGATACCCATGGTGTTACTAATGTGAATGAGGTTCTGACAATGCATATGGGGCCAAAAGACGTGCTGTTGAACGTCAGCTTCTCATTCGCCGATCCTTTGACGGCCGAAGAAGTCGAAGCCGCAGTCGATGATATGGAGGATCGTATTCAACAGGCGCATCCGTCTGTGAAGCGTATATTTCTAGAAGTTCAATCCAAAGCAGGCCATTTAGCCAGCAAAACACGAGGGCAATAATGAGCAAAATTGAATTATTTGAAATCTGTGGCACGGAACGCGACCGGGTCTTCAGCCCCTATTGCTGGACGATCAGATATGCCCTTAATCACAAAGGCCTGCCTCATGACACTGTGCCAATCAGATTTACCGAAAAAGAGAAAATAGAATTCTCCGGCCAGCCACTTGTCCCCGTCCTTCGTGCTGATAATACGGTCATCCACGAAAGCTGGCGCATATTAGAATGGCTGGATGCGAATTTCGATGGCCCTTCTCTCTTCCCGAATGGGAAAGCGACAGCGCATTTTATCCATCACTGGATGGACAATAACGTGGCGCCGAATCTTGCACCAATTTTCATGCTTGAGATTTTTCGTCATCTGGACCCTGAAGATCAGGCCTATTTCCGCAAAGCACGTGAGAATAAATTCGGTATGACATTGGAGGCCTTTTCCGAAACAGCCAATATAGACAAAGCAAGGCAAAGCCTGGCTCCTTTGCGGGCACAGCTTGCCATGTTCAAATTCATTGAAGGGAGTGAGCCAACGGCCTCAGATTTCATTGCCATTGGTCGGTTTTTATGGGCAAGAGGCGTATCTGATATTTCCCTATTGGAAAAAGATGACCCCATCTATGATTGGCGCAATCGGGTCTTCGCCTTATTTGATAATCTCGGATTCTCCACTCAAGGCTATGACTTATGATGAAAGCGTTTACAGTCCTTTTCACAATATTATCTCTATTTAACGCCGCCCATGCACAGGACATTTCCATCATGTCGCCAGAAGACGCATATAAACAAAGCAAACAAGGGGATTTAACCCTCATTGACGTGCGCCGCCCCGCGGAATGGGAAAACACCGGCATAGCGGAACCCGCACGTCCCATGACCATGCATGGTCCCGAAGGGATTGATGGGTTGATTAAAGAGATCCTCGCGCATGTGGAAGGCGATAAATCTCGACCCGTTGCTGTCATCTGTCGATCAGGCACTCGTTCAGCCAAAGTTGCAAATGCTCTCAAAGCCGCCGGGTTCAGTTCTATCTTCGATGTCAGCGAAGGTATGGAAGGTGATTTTCTAAAACAGGGCTGGCTGAAACGAGGCCTACCGACAAAGTCTTTCTCAAGCCCCTAAGGGTCTTAGCCAAAGACCTTCTTCATCAGGTCTTCAAGAGCAACACGGTCAACATCATCAAAGCTGCCAAATTCTTCTGAATCCACATCAAGCACCGCGATGAGTTGACCGTCCCCATTCAGCACCGGCACGACGATTTCAGAATTCGATCGGCTGTCACAAGCGATATGACCTGGAAAGGCGTGTACATCCTGAACCACCTGCGCCTCTTGGGTTTGGGCAGCAACACCACAGACACCCCGGCCAAATGGAATACGCAGACACCCTAATGTCCCCTGATAAGGTCCGACAACCAGTTCATCCGCCTTTTCAGGGTCGACCACATAAAAGCCGGTCCAGAAAAAGGCGTCAAAGGCCTGAGACAAAAGACAGGCCACCGTTGCCATACGTGCGGTCACATTGGTTTCGCCTTCAACAACAGCCATGATTTCCTTGACCGTTGTATCGTATATTTCTTTTTTTGTTGAAGGCATGGGGGATGCTCCCAATGAAGTGTTTGGTAGGCCCGGAGGGACTTGAACCCCCAACCAAACCGTTATGAGCGGTTTGCTCTAACCAATTGAGCTACGGGCCCAGCCTGAAATATGGGTCGGAGATAGCAGCTATCCCCATTTGTGAAAAGCTTTTCTCGCATCTTCACGCAAATTTTTATGAATGACTATCCGCGCAATCCTCATATTCAATTTCAACCGTCGCATGGCCTAGCCCATGAGCTGAGCCGAGATAGTCTTTAACACGCTTTATCGCCGTCATGGGTGGGGTTCCAACAGCCAGCCTGACATGAAGCGTCACCATCGGTTTATCATGGCTCAACGCCCAAATATGAAGATGATGCGCGTCTATCACGCCTTCGATATTTTGCACAACTCCCTCTCCAACCGCCTCCAGATCAAATTGCGGTGGAACGGCTTCAAGCAGGATGTGACCTGCGTCACGCACAAGCCTCCAGGCCCCAACGCATAAGATAATGGCCACAAAACCGGAAAGAATGGGGTCTGCTAAGTTCCACCCCGTCGTCCATATAATGACGCCTGACAGTGTCGCAGCGACAGAGCCAAGCATATCGCCCAATACATGCAGGCGCGCGCCTTTGATATTAAGATTATCCCCGTCCGCCCCATGAAGCAGAACATAAGCAACAATATTTACCAGCAAGCCCAAAAAGCCAATGATAGCAACAGGCGCGCCTAAGACCTCCGGCGGGTTTGAAAGCCTCTCGACCATCTCCCATAACAACCATATAACGACCGCGAAAAGAGCCAGGCCGTTTAAAAAAGCAATCATCACATGGGCACGGTGGAAGCCATAGCTGCGTTTTTTATCTGCGGGACGACGTGCGAGGTAAAAACCAAGCCACGCCAAGCCCAACGCCCCTACATCGGTGACCATATGGGCTGCATCTGCCAACAGCGCCAAGGAGCCGGATATCAGGGCGCCAACAATTTCTGCGCCCAATAATGCGAATGTTATGACCGCGGCCCAAGCCACACGCCTGGCATCCCCATGGTCACTGTGAAAATGCGAATGGAGGCCGTGTCCATGGCCTCCATGATCGTGATGATGCCCCATAGATGCTCTTCCTAGATATTTAACTCTAGGGGAAAGGACATAAGCATCCAAGCAGGATTTTTGCCGTTACTTTGACCCGACAAACGTAAAGTCGGTAAATTCAGTATCAATCCCGACCTCGACATGGACAAAAAGAAGCGTCTTCAAATCAAGATCCAAGTGGAATTTATCCGCCAATATTGTCCCATCACCCTGCGGCGCAAAGCTATAGCCGAAATTTAACTCTTTGACCTTAGCCAGCCAAACAGACCCATAAGGCTTATCCAGATAAAAACGCACATCGGAAACATAGGGTGTGTCTCCCTTTTGAACCACAAGCTCGCCCATCAGATTTTCGTCGGCATCATTTGTATCGATATCGAGACTGCCAAAATCAAATTGGTGACCATCTTCTGACGGGAAAACCCGATAGGTGGCCGTTTTCTCATCTTCTTTGATTAGCTCAACGCCTCCCTCAATCAGATCTTCCAGATCAGAATAAGATGGGATTTCCATATCGCTGTAATCCATATCATCGGAATCCTCATCTTCCCGATCCCCGTTTACCGTTATGGAGATAAGCTCGACCTGTTCATCCTTTGGCTTTGACGGGTCATAGCGGGAAATGATTTCAACATCCGCTTCCCCCATCGCATTGATGTTCATATTCTGGGTATAAGCCCAGTCATCAATGCTATGTGTTTTTGATAGCTCCAAAACCTGTGTCATCAACGGATCAAGATCCTGTCCCTGCGCTGGCAACACAGACAAGGCTATCAAGGCGCTCCCCCCAGCAACTGCATGTGACATCCTGAACATCGCCCATTCCTCCTTGCGGCAAAGCTTGAATATAAATAAACTATAATATCAAATAGGTATATATTAACTAGATATATCATTTCAACCCATCAAGAGCACCAGCTGACCCGTTTTCCTTGCATTTCCAGCTTATTCCAACGCAAAATGGCGAGATAAAGGATGAGGATTGATCATGAGAGCAATTTTTCTTATCGCCACCTTAGTCATTTTATCCAATGGAATAAGCCATATAAGCCACGCTCAATCGCGCGTTGGCGCAAATAGCCAGCCCGTCAACCGGCTCTGGTTTGGTGCACCGTCAGAACTGGACCGGATTAGTCAATTTGTTCAAATCGGAAAGGCTGAGCAAGCAGTCGAGCTCGCTGAAAAATTCGCGGACAACATGCGTTCCGGACCCTATCACTATGATGCCTTAAATGCCCTTTGCGTTGCCCTGAACGCTGATGATCGAAGTGACGAAGCCATTATGATTTGCAATGAAGCGATTGAAAAACGTCCCTCTCATTGGATGGCATATAACTCACGCGGCAGCGCCTATTTCACAAAAAGGGACTATGAGCGCGCCATTGAAGACTATACCCAGGCATTACGACTTTACCCAGACAGTGAAGCAGTCAAATTCAATCTCGCTCTCGCTCAAAGTCGCCTGCAACCATAAAAAAACGCCGCTGTAAAAGCGGCGTTTTGATCTTTAGGTATCCAGGAAAGATCGCAGCTTTCGCGAGCGACTTGGATGTTTCAGCTTCCGCAGTGCTTTTGCCTCGATCTGGCGAATACGCTCCCGCGTCACAGAGAATTGCTGGCCAACTTCTTCCAGCGTATGATCGGTATTCATCCCAATACCAAAGCGCATGCGAAGCACCCGTTCCTCCCGCGGTGTCAAAGAGGCAAGCACGCGCGTTGTGGTTTCCCGAAGATTGGCATGGATAGCCGCATCCAAAGGAATGATAGCGTTTTTGTCTTCAATGAAATCACCAAGATGGCTGTCTTCCTCATCCCCAATGGGGGTTTCAAGAGAGATCGGCTCTTTGGCAATTTTCATCACCTTCCGAACCTTTTCAAGCGGCATGCTTAACCGTTCAGCCAGTTCTTCCGGTGTTGGCTCCCGCCCAACCTCATGCAACATCTGACGCGATGTCCGTACCAGTTTATTGATCGTTTCAATCATATGAACCGGGATACGGATGGTGCGGGCCTGGTCAGCGATAGACCGGGTAATAGCCTGACGGATCCACCATGTTGCATAGGTTGAGAATTTATAGCCGCGGCGATATTCAAATTTATCCACTGCTTTCATCAAGCCGATATTACCTTCCTGGATCAGATCCAGGAATTGCAAGCCACGGTTCGTATATTTTTTGGCGATGGAGATCACCAAGCGAAGATTGGCCTCCACCATTTCTTTCTTGGCAATCCGCGCTTCTTTTTCACCTTTTTGAACGGTGGAAACGATGCGGCGGAATTCTTCAAGATGCAGGCCGGCTTTTTCAGCGATATCAGCGATCTGCTCACGGATATTTTCAACTGTTTCCCGTTCTTTTTCGGCAAAAGCAGTCCAGTTCTTGCCTTGAGATTTCACGGTATCAAGCCAGTCAGCTTCCAGCTCGCGACCAAGATAGCTGTCCAAAAAGGCTTTGCGCGAAATCTTATGGCTTTCCGCCATACGCATCAACATACCGCCAAGGCTGATCGCGCGTTTATTCAAGCCATAAAGCTGATCGACCAATTGCTCGATACGGCCATTATTAAAATGCATTTCCTGCATCAGGCCGGTTAATTCACCTTTCAACTTCAAAAAGCGCTTTTCCTGGGCCGGTGCCAATTCGCTGTTAGACCCAGCGGCTTCCAAACGCGCCTGCTGAAGCTTGGCGAATTTTTTATATGTGGATGTGATCTGCTGAAAGCGTTCCAAAGCATCAGGCTTCAGCTTTTCTTCCATTGCAGCCAAAGATAATGTGGCTTCATCATCGAAGTCATCATCGTCTTCACCACTTTCGCTTTCGCCTTCGCCCTCAGCTTCGCCTTCAGTCTGTTCCCCTTCGGCGTCTGCTTCAGTTTCCGGCTTTTCTTTGTCTTCTTCCTCCGCCTGGGCGCTTTTGCCTTCTTCTGAAGTCTCACCGTCCCCTGTTTCAGCGCCCTCGGGGTCTTTCCCCATTGTCGCTTCAAGGTCAATGATTTCACGAAGCAGCATATTGCCTTCGTTCAAGGCATTAGACCATTCAACGATGGCCTGGAAGGTCATCGGGCTTTCACACAGCCCGTCAATCATTGTATTCCGACCCGCCTCAATCCGTTTGGCGATGGCAATTTCACCTTCACGGCTCAACAGCTCAACAGAGCCCATTTCGCGCAAATACATACGAACCGGGTCGTCGGTACGATCGGTCTCCGTCTTGGTCGAGACTTCAAACTTTTCTTCCGCCTCTTCCTCACCCTCTTCCTGCTCTTCCTCAGAAGCTTTGGCTTTGGTCTTGGCAGTGGATTTCTTTGTCTTTTCTTCCGCTTTGGGCGCGACAGCAGCGGCGGCATCACCGTCATCAGCCTCATCGGCTTCAATCACATTGATACCCATTTCAGACAGCTGCGCCATGATGTCTTCGATTTGTTCTGAAGGCATTTTATCTTCAGGCAAAGCGGCATTCAGCTCGTCATATGTGATATAGCCGCGCTCTTTCGCGCGCAGGATCATTTTTTTAACGGCAGCCTGAGACATTTCAATCAAGGGACCATCGCCTTGTTCTTCACTGTCACTGCGGCTTTCTTGGGCCTGAGCGGTTTTGCTCACCATAAGGATTATTCTCCATCCCCTGGGGGATTTAACACCATCACCTCCCTAATCTGCGGTTCCAAAACCACGTCACAGGGAGAAATCAATTTCCAAACCTGATGCGCTTTCCAGCTCCTGATTGACAGCCTGGAGGCGTTGATATGCTTTTTCATCACCGCCTTGTTCCAGTTCTGCAACAGCCTCTCGGCGCTCAAACTCCAATTCCACAATCCTGCGCAAACGCGCAAGAACATGCGTAAAACCGGCTTCGACACGCGCTGGATCGGCATTTTCTACCGCAAAATTTGACCGGCGCACCAAAGCGTCGCGATCCAGATGGTCCAACAGGCGTGACAGCCCAGCTTCATATAATGTGTTACGCGTGTCATCTCTTTCAAGATCATCACGCTGAGCAGACAGGGATAGGAGGCCCGCACGGGCCTTGTCAACCAATGCGTTATGGAAATGTAAGCCAGCCAAATCCTCATAATGACGATGCAGCAATTCCGGATGGTTGATGCACATGGCCAAAATCAGACGTTCAAGGCTCGAAGTCCTGCTTTCCGCTGTCTCCGGCTTGGCCAGGGCGGACGCCTTTAAAAAGCTGCTGGCCCCGCCTTGCGAGATGCCGCGCTGCCGTCCCCCCCGACCACGGCCATAAGATGATTTGTTCCAGCTTGTCTGCGGCTTTGGAGCCTGTCCGCGGCCAAATAATTTATCCAATCTGGCACGCATTTCTTCTTCATAAAAACGTTTCACGGTAGCGTTTTCGATCTGTCGCACCTGCCCCATTACATCCTTCACCAATACAGCACGGCGCTCAGGCGTGGAGAGGTCAGCACGCGCCGCATGATGGTCCCAGATCAATTGAGCCAGAGGTGTTGCTTGTTCCAAAATCTGTTCAAAAGAACCTGCACCCTGAGCACGAATCAGTGTATCCGGGTCCTCTCCATCAGGAAGAAGTGCGAATCGGAGTGAATAACCAGGCTTTAGCAAAGGCAAAGCTCGCTCCGCCGCCCGCATCGCTGCGCGAACCCCTGCCTTATCCCCATCAAAACACAGCAAGGGTTCAGGAGCCATACGCCACAACAAGCGCAACTGATCTTCCGTCATAGCTGTACCAAGCGGAGCCACAGCATTTGGAAAACCGCCTTCAGACATGGCGATGACATCCATATAGCCTTCACCGACAATGATCTGGGCATTTTCCCGCGCAGGTTTCTGCGCCATATCTATATTATAAAGCGTCGTGCCCTTATGGAACAAAGGCGTTTCCGGTGAATTCAGATATTTTGCCGGTGCGTCCTTATCCATCGCACGGCCGCCAAAGGCAATGAACCGCCCACGCCGATCGCGGATGGGGAACATCAAGCGGTTGCGGAAACGGTCATAGCTTTCACCGCCATCATCGGGCTTGATAAGCAATCCCGCTTCCACGGCCAGGTCCTCGTCAAAGCCTTTAGCTTGAAGGGCTTGCTTCAGCAATGAACGGCCAGGAGGTGCAAACCCCATAAGAAAGTCTTGGCAGGTTTTAGGATTCAATCCGCGGTGCTTTACATATTCAAGAGCGGTTTTTCCACGCGTTGAATAGAGCTGGTCTTTAAACCAAAGAGCGGCCGCCTCATTCACGTCAACCAGACCTGCGCGCGCTTTTTCCCGCTCTTTGTCTTGAGGCGTCCATTGCGGCATCTCAAGGCCTGCGTCATTGGCAAGACGTTCGACAGCCTCAGGAAAGCTCAGGCCCTCTTTCTCCATCACAAAGGTGATGACATCACCATGCGCACCACAGCCAAAACAGTGGTAAAAGCCTTTTTCCTCGGAAACGGTGAAGGATGGTGACTTTTCATTGTGGAACGGGCATAGGCCGGTGAATTCCCGACCGCGCCGAATGAGCTTCACGCTACGTCCCACCACATCCGCGATGGGACTGCGTATCCTCAGTTCATCCAGAAAATTTGGAGAAAAACCCACGTCTTCACCCCCGGTACAATGCTCAAGCCCAAGGGGGTAAACCTTAGCTGAGCAATGCCCGTATTTTAGCGCCTGCTTTTGCGAAGTCCATCTGGCCTTGATAACGTGTTTTCAAAACACCCATGGCCTTGCCCATATCCTTCAAGCCTGTAGCTTCAACTTCCTGAACAGCAACCTGGCAAGCCGCATCGATTTCATCATCGCTGAGCTGCTTAGGCAGAAAATCTTCAATAATTCCGATTTCTTCCCGTTCCTGTTCGGCCAGCTCACAGCGGCCGCCTTCTTCATACATCTTAATTGATTCGCGGCGCTGCTTGACCATCTTCGTCAAGATATCAGTGATAACCGTATCATCATCTTTTTCGCCGCTTTCGGTGCGCATCGCGATATCACGGTCTTTAACTGCCGCTAATATCAGACGAATTGTGGATAACCTGCGCGCGTTTTTTTCTTTCATGGCGTCTTTGAGCGCGCCTTGAAGCTCTTGTCGTAACATATGTCTATGCCTATCTACCAACCGCCCCAGTCGGAAACATCCATGCTAATCGAGACTGTCCCGAAAAGCAATGCTAAGTTTTCAACATAAGTCATTGATTTTATTGAAGAAAATAATTTACTTCCTCGCTTGACGAGAGGCTCCCGTTTCTATAACTTCCCGCCAATTTGCGTCGAGACAAGTTAAATTGCAAGATGCAATACCAAGTCCAGCTCTGGGAAGCTCAATGACTGATATGAAAACATCTGTGAAACCGCCTAAGCCTGAGCTTACGGCGGCATTAGTTCTAGGCGACGGTCAGATATTTTGGGGATATGGAATTGGGGCGACCGGGCAAACCGTCGGCGAAGTTTGCTTCAATACAGCCATGACCGGCTATCAGGAAATCCTCACCGACCCAAGCTATGCGGGCCAAATCATCACCTTCACTTTCCCTCATATTGGAAATGTCGGTTCAAACAGCGAAGACATTGAGCAACAAAATACAGCGGCCCGCGGACTAGTCTTGCGTGAAGCGGTCACAAACCCCTCCAACCACCGATCAACGCGACATCTAGACGAATGGCTGAAAGCTCAAAACCTGATCGGGATCACCGGCATCGATACACGGCGATTAACTAAATATATAAGAGAGAATGGCGCACCGAACGGCGTCGTGGTTCACGCCAGGCCTGGCGAGCTAAATATCGAAGCCGCCTTAACAGAAGCGCAATCCTGGCCGGGCCTTGAGGGTATGGATCTGGCAAAAGCCGTCTCCTGCACACAGACATATGACTGGACCGAAGGCCTTTGGTCTCCAAAAACCGGTTTTCAGAAACAGGATAACCCGGACTTTCACATCGTCTGCATTGATTACGGCATCAAACGCAACATCCTGCGCAACCTTGCACGGGTCGGCAGTCGCATTACGGTTGTTCCAGCTACAGCCACAGCAGATGAGATTTTGGCTCTGAACCCCGACGGGATTTTTCTGTCGAACGGCCCGGGTGACCCGGCAGCCACAGGCGAATATGCCTTGGGTGAAATCACCAGGTTGATCGACAGCGGCAAGCCGATTTTCGGCATCTGCCTCGGTCATCAGCTTCTGGCCCTCGCTCTTGGCGCACAAACATATAAAATGCATCAAGGACACCGAGGGGCGAACCATCCTGTAAAGGACCTCGAAACCGGCAAGGTGGAAATCACTGTCATGAACCATGGCTTCGCCGTGGATAAGGAAAGTTTGCCAAAGGGTGTGAAAGCCACCCACATCAGCCTCTTTGACCAGTCCTTATGCGGACTGCGGGTGGAAGATAAACCGATCTTCTCCGTCCAGCATCACCCTGAAGCCTCTCCCGGGCCACAAGACAGTTTTTATCTTTTCCAACGCTTTGCAGATATGGTGACCACCCATGCCTAAACGCGACGATATACAATCCATTCTCATCATCGGCGCTGGACCGATTGTCATCGGCCAGGCCTGTGAATTTGATTATTCCGGCACCCAGGCTGTCAAAGCGTTGAAAGAAGAAGGCTATCGCGTCATTTTGGTGAACTCCAATCCAGCCACCATCATGACTGACCCGGAAATCGCCGATGCGACTTATGTCGAACCAGTCACGCCGGAATTTGTTGCAAAAATCATTGAAAAAGAACGCCCCGATGCGCTTTTGCCCACGATGGGCGGGCAAACAGGCCTGAATACAGCGCTGAGCCTTGATAAAATGGGCGTATTGGAGAAATACGGCGTTGAACTGATTGGCGCCACCAAAGACGCCATCGATAAAGCCGAGGACCGGGAATTATTCCGAGCCGCCATGGACAAAATCGGCCTTGAAAGCCCGCGCAGCCATATTGCGCATACGATGGATGAGGCACTCGAAGCCTTGAAAGACATCGGGCTGCCGAGCATTATTCGCCCCTCCTATACTTTGGCTGGCACTGGTGGCGGCATTGCCTATACCAAGTCTGAATTTCTCGAGATTGTTGAAAACGGTCTGGACGCATCGCCCACAACCGAAGTGCTGATTGAAGAATCCGTCCTGGGTTGGAAAGAGTATGAGATGGAAGTTGTACGCGACAAAGCGGATAACTGCATCATCATCTGCTCCATTGAAAATATCGACCCCATGGGCATTCATACAGGTGATTCCATCACCGTCGCCCCTGCCCTCACATTATCTGATCGCGAATATCAGGTGATGCGTAATGCATCGCTTGCGGTCCTTCGGGAAATCGGTGTCGAAACCGGCGGGTCTAATGTTCAGTTTGCAGTGAACCCAAAAGACGGGCGGCTCATTGTCATTGAAATGAACCCCCGCGTTTCACGCTCTTCAGCGCTGGCTTCCAAAGCAACCGGCTTTCCCATTGCAAAAGTCGCAGCAAAGCTTGCAGTCGGCTATACGCTGGATGAAATCACCAACGACATCACAGGTGCGACACCTGCATCCTTTGAGCCGACAATTGACTATGTTGTCACAAAAATGCCGCGCTTCACCTTTGAGAAATTCCAAGGCGCCGAGCCTTGTTTGACCACGGCAATGAAATCCGTGGGTGAAGCCATGTCCATCGGCCGCTCCTTCCAGGAAAGTCTGCAAAAAGCCTTTCGGTCTATGGAAACAGGTTTAAACGGCCTGGATGATTATGAGTTTGAAAACACAGCGGAAGAAGCCATCATCGCTGAATTGGCAAAGCCGACACCGGATCGTCTGTTAAAGACAGCACAAGCCATGCGGCATGGTTTAAGTTTAGACGCCATTCACAATGTCACGCGCTATGACCCCTGGTTCCTGGAACAGATTTCTGATCTGATTGCAGAAGAACAGCATGTTCGTGAATCCGGCCTCCCTGAAAACGCAGATGACCTGAGCCGATTGAAGAAAAAAGGCTTCTCCGATGCGAGGTTGGCTGAATTGGCTGACACAAGCGAAAAAACTGTCTCCGAATTACGGGCAAAGCTCGACATTCATCCCGTTTTCAAACGTATCGACACTTGTGCTGCGGAATTTGAGGCACGCACACCATATATGTATTCCACATATGATTATCCGGCAGATGGCTATGTAGAATGCGAAAGCGCGCCGACAGATCGCGAAAAAGTCGTCATCCTGGGAGGCGGCCCCAATCGAATCGGTCAGGGTATCGAATTTGATTATTGTTGCTGCCATGCCTGCTTTGCCTTGGCCGATGCTGGCTATGAAACCATCATGGTCAATTGTAATCCTGAGACCGTTTCAACTGATTATGACACCTCAGATCGTTTGTATTTCGAGCCTCTGACCGGCGAAGATGTTCTGGAATTGCTTCGGGTCGAAATGCGGGCCGGCAGCTTGAAGGGCGTCGTCGTTCAATTAGGCGGCCAGACACCTTTGAAACTTGCCGGCATATTGGAAGACGCAGGCATACCCATCTTAGGGACGTCACCGGATGCCATTGACCTGGCTGAAGACCGGGAGCGGTTCCAAAAGCTGATCAATGGTCTTGGTCTGCGTCAGCCTCGAAACGGCATTGCCAAATCGGCTGATGAGGCGCGCTTTGAAGCAGCTTCTATCGGCTACCCTGTTCTGCTGCGCCCATCATATGTTCTCGGCGGCAGAGCAATGGAAATCATTGAAAATGAAGCAGAGCTCAATCGCTATGTCGATGAGGCTGTAAAAGTTTCTGGCGAAACGCCCGTCCTGGTGGATGCCTATTTGCGCGGCGCAGTAGAAGTCGACGTTGACGCCATTTGCGATGGCGACCAGGTTCATATTGCAGGCATATTGGAACATATCGAAGAAGCAGGCATTCACAGCGGTGATTCTGCCTGCGCCCTTCCACCCCATAACCTGCCCTCAGCCGTCATAGAAGACATTACACAACAAACAAAAGCTTTGGCACGGGCCTTGAATGTTGTCGGCCTCATGAATGTCCAATTTGCCGTGAAAAACGATGACGTATTCCTGATTGAAGTCAATCCACGCGCGTCCCGCACCGTGCCCTTTGTTGCCAAAGCGGCTGGCACGCCCTTTGCCAAGATCGCGGCACGGGTGATGGCTGGCGAAAAGCTCGACCAGTTTGATTTGCCAAAATCCTTACCGCAGCACAGCGCCGTCAAAGAAGCCGTTTTCCCCTTCGTCCGTTTCCCAGGTGTTGATGTCATTTTAGGGCCTGAAATGCGCTCCACCGGTGAGGTCATGGGTCTGGACAGTGATTTCGAAAAAGCCTTTGCGAAAAGTCAGATCGCCGCAGGTGCTCAATTGCCTAAAGAAGGTTGTGTCTTCATCTCTGTCAAAGACGCGGACAAGCCTGCCATGATTGCACCGGCAAAGGCGCTGATCAAGGCCGGTTTCGACGTCATTGCCACAGGCGGGACAGCAGATTATCTGCAAACCAATGGTCTCAAAGTCGGTCGCGTAAACAAAGTCCTTGAGGGCCGGCCACATGTCGTGGATGCAATGGAAAACGGCCGGATACAACTCGTCTTCAACACAACAGAAGGCGGGCAGAGTATTAAAGACAGCTATTCCATAAGGCATACCGCTTTGATGAATAAAATCCCTTATTACACAACCGTGGCAGGATCGCTCGCGACGGTAGAAGCCATAAGGGTTATGCAGAAAAACGACCTGGATGTCGCACCCCTGCAAAGTTATGCGTTAACCAAAACTTAGAAATTCTTGTGCGTTTTCCTCTTGAATGTGAGGGAAACGCACCTTAACTTTTAGAACGTTTGGTGAGAGTTCTTCCTCAAGAGAGGCGTCTACCAGATGCAGATAGGTGAAAACATCTGCATCAGGTGGGAACTTTTGTCGTTTAAAGATCGATAGGAAAGTGATGGCCATGGCCAACCATGATCGTATGCCAATGTTAATTGACGGCTACCGCGCGATGGAAGCGGAGCTTAAACAATTGAAACTTCATGACCGGGTTGACGTCGTACAAGCGATTGAAGAAGCCCGTGCGCATGGCGACTTATCTGAAAATGCGGAATATCACGCGGCAAAAGAACGCCAAGGCATGATCGAAGCCCGCATCAACGAGCTAGAAGATAAGATAAGCCGTGCAGAAGTCATCGACCCCACGAGCTTAAGCGGCGACAAAGTCATTTTTGGCGCGACTGTCACTTTGATTGATGAAGAGGATAAAGAATTCCGCTATCAAATCGTGGGTGCAGACGAGGCCGATGTAAAAGCGGGCCGCATCTCCTACACATCCCCCATTGGCCGTGCCCTGATTGGCAGGAATGTCGGTGATGAAGTAGAGGTCCTCACGCCTGGTGGAGACCGGTATTACGAAATCGACAGTGTCGATTTCATTTAAGGCATTTTTCCATTTTGCAGAAGATTGCTGGATAAAGAAAAAGCCCGGTCAACCGGGCTTTTTCTTATCTTAATACAACGAATTCCATTCTGGGAATTACATTCAGGCTCATACCTCAACAGGGACACCCGGCACGCGTTTTGACGTTCTAATCGTAAGGGACGTCTTCACACTTGCTACATTAGGGGCGGGCGTAAGTTCTCTTGTGAGAAAATCCTGAAACTCCGCCAGGTCATGGGCAACGATTTTCAAGATAAAATCAATTTCGCCGTTCAACATGTAACACTCACGGACCATGTCCCATTTCTGGGTCAGTTTTTCAAAACTCGTCAAGTCGCTTTCCGCTTGGCTGTGTAACCCAACCATCGCGAAAACCGTTATGCCATATCCCATTAATTCGGGGTTCAAATCTGCATGATACCCATTGATATATCCGGCCTCTTCCAAGGCACGGACCCGCCGCAAACAAGGCGGCGCCGTAATCCCGGCTTTCGTCGCCAAATCAACATTAGTAATTCGTCCATCATCTTGCAAAGAAGCAAGAATCCGACGATCGACTGCATCTAACTTCACTCGTGGCATGAGCGAAACTCCGTTCATCTTGACCGTTCACCTAGGCCGAAAGGGCATAGTTACCATGCAGTTTAAGAATGGGAAAGAAAATTTCTGACTTTCGTTATAATCTTTCTGAGAACACGCAGATTAACTATGTTTTCCGTTAACCATGACTCTGCTCTGACGCTCGTGTATATTGGAGATATTGGGGGTTTTAGACTAGGTGCAGAAGGCGTCTCAGTGCCCTGAGAAGTATGGCGGGACGCTGGTGCGACATGGCGTTATATGACGACACTTTAAGAAATCTGATGACTTTGCTGGAGGAAGATTCTCCTGCAAATCGGTCATTGCTGTTTCGCCACCTCTGTGACCTGATTGTCCAAAACAGGCCAATTTCAAAAGATGCTCAAAGACTTGGGCTGATTGCATTGATTGAGCGTATCCTCCCGTCTGTCGAACCGCTGGCGCGCATGGAAGTTGCGGAACAGCTGTGCGCTATTTCAAATCCGCCTTTTGACCTCGCCCGTATTCTTGCCAAAGACGATATCACAATCGGGCGCTGGATTTTAGACCGGGCCGCACTGAGTGACACACAATGGATCGATTTAATAAGTGAGTTAGACGACACACGTCTCGCGCGCCTTGCAAAACGTGAAGGGCTAAGCCCCTCAGTCCGCGAAGCCGTTTTAGATGCTTTAGAGCCCTCCAATGGGCAGATTGACCCCGTATCACTCAGCCACTCGGAACAGCAGATAAGGGACCTGCTTGGCCGTCTTGGGCGGGAAAATGAAAAACGTGCCGCCTTTCGTCTAAAGTCAAATCAGTCCATTGACCCCGCAGATACTGGCAATGCCCCACAAAAACATGCTGCCGATTTATTCGCACCCCATACAGAACAGTCGAATTCCAGCTCTTCTGTCGACCTGGAAAGCTCAAATGACGACCCCCGTTTATTTGGGGTGGACGCCCTTTGGGAATGTGACCGTTTCGGTATTTTGACCTTTGTCTCTGCTGCTACGCCGGTGATATTAGGGTTACCATCGGAACGCATGGCAGGTCAGGCTATTGATTTATTGCTAGACCTTAGTCCAGACATCATCTCCCGCATCCAAGATCGCCGCCCTTTTGACGGCGCAGCAGCACTGAAATCAAAACCAGGTGAACATTGGGCCTTAAACGCCCTGCCTATGTTTGAACCCATTGACGGCCATTTCAAAGGATTTCGAGGGACCTTACGCTTGCTGGACAAGACAACACCCGCCAGCGCCTCAAACAAAGAAGTGACACAGTCTGAAAGACGGCGGCCAGCTGATGTTGCCCATGAAATCCGAACACCCTTGAATGCCATTCGCGGCTTTGCTGAAATGATTGAAAGCGAAATCTGGGGCCCAGTCGCCCCGGCTTATATCGATCGATCCAAACGCATTGCAATCGAGGCTACACGCCTGGACCAGCTTGTTATGGACCTGCTTGATGCCGGGCGGCAGGAAGAAGGCCGCTTTGACGTAGAGACCAATGCCTGCGACATTCAAATGCTGATAGATAATTGTTTGTCTCATTTATCAGCGGCAAAGAGAAATCTCGTTTCCATTGAAATAGCCGGAGAATTGATACCGATCTGGGGGGATTTCAGGCTGTTCTCCCGCATGCTGGCAAAAGTCATTCGCACAGCAGCCTGCTGGACACCCCCCGGCCGTGCTGTTCAAGTTAAACTTCATCAAGGAAATGATCGGCAGTTACGGATCAACGCAAATTTACCGCTTTTAGATAGGGACTTAGAATTAAAAGATCTCATGACACCACCAAAAGCAAATACCCATCCCTTGTTAAAAACACCATTAGGCTATGGACTTGGCGCTGATTTTGCTGAACGGGTATTTGACCTCTTTGGGGGCACATTGAAACTGATGAAAGATCAGGGCGGGCAATATCAAATCCAGCTCATTCTCAATTCAAGCACATAAGGTTGATCATACTTCAATTGCGCTTTTGCCTCCCTTTGCTTATATCCCTAACAAATCACTGTTTAGGAGTTTGACTTTCATGGCTGAGCCTATCCATTCCCGCGTCCTGATTATCGGCTCAGGGCCCGCAGGTTACACAGCTGCTGTCTACGCCGCTCGTGCAAGCCTGGAGCCTGTCCTGGTTCAAGGCATGGAGCCCGGCGGGCAATTGACAATCACCACCGAGGTAGAAAATTACCCCGGCTTTGCTGACCCCATCCAAGGCCCCTGGCTGATGGATCAAATGCGTGCCCAGGCGGAAAATGTCGGCACGAAGCTGATTTCTGATTATATCGTTGATGTCGATTTCACCACCCGCCCCTTCCGCGCCCAAGGCGACAGCGGGCAGGTTTATACGGGTGATACATTAGTCATTGCAACAGGTGCTCAGGCGCGTTGGCTTGGCTTGGAATCAGAAAAGAAATTCCAGGGATTTGGTGTCTCGGCCTGTGCCACATGCGATGGGTTTTTCTATCGCGGGAAAGAAGTTGTTGTTGTGGGTGGCGGCAATACAGCCGTTGAAGAAGCGCTGTTCCTGACCAATTTCGCATCCAAAGTGACGCTGGTTCATCGCCGTGACACATTGCGATCTGAAAAAATCCTGCAAAACCGCCTGTTCAAAAATGAAAAAATCCAAATTGAATGGGACAATGTTGTTGAAGAGATCGTCGGGGACGAAGACCCATTGGGCGTAACCGGCGTTCGGGTCAAAAATGTCAAAACCGGCGAAGAACGCACCCTGCCCTGCCATGGCGTCTTCATTGCCATTGGCCATGATCCAGCAACCAAATTGTTCAAAGGCAAGTTGGAAATGGACGATGAAGGGTATTTGATTACAGCCCCTGATTCCACCGCAACAGATATTCCTGGTGTTTATGCAGCGGGCGATGTGAAGGATAAAACCTATCGCCAGGCCGTCACAGCGGCAGGCATGGGCTGTATGTCCGCATTGGAAGCTGAACACTTCCTGGCAGCTCAAGACGAGGCGCAGGAGGCAGCGGAATAAGAATATGGCGGTGGATTGGGATAAATTACGGCTATTTCACGCCGTTGTCGAAGCAGGCAGCTTAACTGAAGCCGGGCGCAAGCTTGGCATGAGCCAGCCTGCACTTTCAAGGCAGATCAGAAGTCTGGAAGAACAGACCGGCTCCGCCCTTTTCCACCGTCACGCCCGCGGCATTGTTTTAACCCATGATGGCGAAAGACTGGCCGCGGCCACCAAAGGCTTTGCAGATCGAATTGAGGCAGCAACCCGCGAAATTGCGGAAAGCGGGCAATATGCGCGCGGTCCATTGAATGTGACCACGACAGTGAGCTTCGGGTCCTTATGGATTGTACCGCATCTGCCGCGTTTCTTTTCCCATTATCCGGAAATGAAAATCAATCTGGTGCTGTCTGATTCAGAACTGGATCTTGCGACCCGCCAAGCAGAAGTCGCCATTCGATTTCAGGCTCCAAGCCAGGCGGATTTAATCCAACGGCCATTGGTGAAGGTGCAGCATAACCTTTACGCCAGCAAGCGCTATGTTGAGACACATGAGGCGCCTAAAACGGTCGAGGACTTAGATAATCACCCCTTGATTACCTACGGCCAGGATGTACCGCTCCCCATTCAAGACGTGAACTGGATTTTGACGGCTGGTGCTGAAGAAGGCCTGCGGGAACCGGTTTTGACCGTGAATAACATTTATGGCGTGGCCCAGGCTGTGCGCAAAAACATCGGTATTGCAGCTCTGCCCGACTATCTGGCACGCCATGAAGAAGATCTGGTCCGGGTGCTCCCCGACGTCCAAGGGCCCACATTCCAGACCTATTTCGTCTATCCAAGCGAATTAAAAGGCTCCAGACGGGTTCAGGTGTTTAGAGACTTCCTGTTTGAAGAAGTCTCCAACTTTGAAGCAGAACCTTAAACGCCCAGAAATGCCTTGGCCTGGTTCATATCATGAATGATTGTGGTCTTGGCCCCTTCGAAGGCCGGCCCATCGCCTTCAGGGACAAAGGCTAGAACCGTCATACCTGCGCGCCTCGCCGCTTCAATGCCAAAACGGCTGTCTTCAATAACGACACAGTTCTGCGGACTGACACCCATTTGCCGTGCAGCATGAAGAAACAGGTCCGGGAAAGGTTTTCCGCGTTCAACTTGAGATGCAGAAAAAATACGGCCGTCAAAATACCGCTTTAGCTTCGTTTCTCCCAAAGTCACCGCCATTTTGTCAAAGCCACCTGAAGACGCCACGCAGGTTTGTATTCCCGCCGCTTGGAGCGCTTCGATCAGGACATCAACATCCGCTATTTTTTGAATACGCCCTTTGAAAGCCTCAAATGTTTCTTGCTGCACATCATCAACGAAGGTTTCAGGCAGAGGCGTCGCCAGCATCGCATTCGCCTTTTCCACAACAGATGACATGGACAAGCCGACAAATGTGGCCATACAGTCTTTGACCGTCATATGAAGGCCATGGCGGCTTAAAACATGTGCTAAAACTTCATTCGCCAGAGGTTCACTATCGACGAGGACACCGTCGCAATCAAAAATAACCAGTTCTGGAGACATTCTTAGGCCGCCAATGCGTTTCTTTTCCGTTGCTTCAACTGCCAACGCATAAGCCGCATAGACAAAAGTACAAGCAAGATCGCACCATGGACAATAGGTGCCAATTGGATACCTTTGACCATGAACCAATGATGGAAGACCGCCAATACGCCAATCACATAGACGCTACGATGCAAATATTGCCAGCGCTTTGCCCCCACACGACGGACCATTTTATTGGTGGACGTGACCGCCAGAGGAATAAGCAAGACGATCGCAATCATACCCAGGGTGATGTATTTCCGCTTCAGCACATCCTGCCAAAGCAGCCCCAGCGAGAAGAACTGCTCCATCCCGAAATAAGCGAAGAAATGCAAAATCGTATAAGCAAAAGCCCAAAGCCCCGTCAAACGCCGTATTTGCATCAACGGCTTCCAGCCAAAGGCCCAACTTAAAGGGCTGACAGCCAAAGCCACAAGCAAGACCCGAATAGCCGTGTCACCCAAAAAGCGGATCGTCGTCTCAATCGCATTGAAACCCAAATCATTAGGCATGGCGAGGATAGCCGCCACCCACTGCCAGACAAGCCAGCCAAGCGGCAGCGCCAAAGCCAGGTGTGAGACCGGCTTTAACCAGCGATATGGACGTTTGGGTTTCGCCAAGGCTTTGACCTTAATGGTATTTCTTCAAATCCATACCTTTGTACAGGCCTGCAACTTCTTCTGCATAGCCATTGAAAGGTAGTGTTTTCACCCGATTGAACTGGGAGAATATACCACCGCCCAAGACGCGTTCTGAAGCCTGAGACCAGCGCGGATGCGCCACTGCCGGGTTCACATTGGAATAAAAACCATATTCATTTGGTGCGGATTTATTCCAGGATGTTGGTGGCTGCGTCTTCGTGAAGCGAATACCGACAATGGATTTAATAGATTTATAGCCATATTTCCAAGGCACGATAATCCGAATGGGTGCCCCATTTTGATTGGGCAGCTCTTTGCCGAACATACCCACAACGACCATAGTCAAAGGGTTCATGGCCTCATCCATACGCAGGCCCTCAACATAGGGCCAATCCAATACAGGCCACCGCAGACCAGGCATTTGCTCTTTGTCAGACAAAGTCTCAAAGGCCACGTATTTGGCGTCACTTGTGGGATTAAAACGCGCAATCACATCGCGCAATGGCACACCCACCCAAGGCACAACCATGGACCAGGCCTCCACACAGCGGAAACGATAGATGCGTTCCTCAAGTTGATGTGGCTTGATCAGGTCTTCATAATTGAAAACGCCGGTTTTCTCCGCATGGCCTGAAATCTCAACGCTCCAGGGTTTAGGCTGCAACCGCCAGGCATTTTTGGCGGGGTCTGTTTTTTGCACACCGAATTCATAGAAATTATTATATCCGGCCACAACAGGCTCAGGCGTGATTTTTTCATCCCATTGATAGGGGCCTTTAATCGTCTCAAACGCTTTTAATTCCCGCTCTTCCCTTGCCATCGCCGGGGTGACACCTGCAGCCAGGCCAAGGCCTGCCAATCCCATACCAGCGACAATCTGCCGACGGTTGAGATAAAGTGATTCAGAGATGGTCTCGTTTTCAGAGATCTCCCAAGACTTACGCGCGCGAATGAGCATGTTTGACCCTTTCTTATAATCATGCAGGATCAAATATGGCGTGACGGCCCACACAGGCAAATAAAGCCTGTGTGAACACGTGTTTATTTTACCTTATTTCAAACGGGAACAGGCGTCTTGAATGCGCGCGCAGGCATCTGTCAATGCCTCCATCGAGGTTGCATAAGAAATGCGCATATAAGGGCTTAGGCCAAAAGCTTCGCCCTGGACAGCCGCCACGCCAACTTCTTCAAGAAGATAAGTCACAAAATCACCATCCCCCTCCAAAAGTTTACCGCCCGGGGTTGTCTTGCCGATAACCCCTGCGCAGGACGGATAAGCGTAGAAGGCACCAATTGGCGTGCGGCAGCTCATGCCGTCAGCTTCATTCAGCATTGAAACCACCATGTCACGACGGTCTTTAAAGGCCTTCAACCAGATATCCAAATGGGCATGGGTGCCGGTCAATGCCTGTACCGCAGCCGCCTGACTGATGGAAGACGGGTTTGAAGTGGATTGCGATTGAATTTTCGCCATGCCTTTAATCAGCTCTTTCGGACCCCCCGCAAAACCGATACGCCAGCCGGTCATGCTATAGGCCTTCGCCACGCCATTCACCGTCAAGGTGCGGTCTTTCAACTCTGGCACCACCTGCGCTACGGTGGAAAATTCAAAGCCGTCATAGATGATATGCTCATAGATATCATCGGTCATCACCCACACATGGGGGTGACGTTTCAGCACTTCGCCTAAAGCTTCAATCTCCGCGCGACTGTAAGCAGAGCCTGATGGATTGGATGGTGAATTAAAAATCAGCCATTTAGTTTTTGGCGTGATGGCAGCATCCAATTGCTCCGGCGTGATTTTGAAATCCTGCTCCATAGTCGTCGTAATGAAGACCGGCTTGCCAGCGGCGAGCAACACAATATCTGGATAACTCACCCAATAAGGACAAGGGATAATTACCTCATCACCTGGGTTAACACTGGCCATGATGGCGTTATAAATCGTGTGTTTCCCACCACAGTTCACCGACACTTCATCCATGGCATAATCCAGGCCATTATGGTCTTTGAACTTTTGAACCACAGCGGCTTTTAATTCAGGCGTGCCGTCTACTTTTGTATATTTAGTATCGCCCCGGCGAATAGCTTCAATGGCTGCCTCTTTGATATGGTCAGGCGTATCGAAATCCGGCTCTCCTGCCCCAAGGCCAATCACATTTTTACCCGCAGCGCGCAATTCCTGCGCTTTAGCCGTTACAGCCATGGTCGGAGAGGGTTTGATGCGAGACAAGCTTGAAGCCAGAATAGACATGGAAAGTCCTTCTCAAAAATAGGGTTTTGGGAGTGTGACCGAAACCACTTCGCAACAATCTGTCACAAAACAGCTTTAATCAGACAGGGATTTAAAGCCTGTGGGCTTAAGATGCAATAATACAATTGCGTTTAAACGGGGTCTTTTCCTTTATTAAGCAGTTCATCGATTAAGGCACGGTTGATACCATCACTGTCCCCGCCACCATATACAAGTGCACCAGACGTAAATGCGCCGCCAAAAGTCTTCGCCACATTCACCGTCTGTCCCAGGCCAGAGAGGAATTCCCGGTCCGTTAATTCTGATAGCGAGTGTATGAAGACACCCCATATAAGATCACGGGCAATGGCATAGCGGGCGTCCAGGGCTGAATCAAAATTAGCCTGCAGCATCCGCTTCATCACGACATCCGTTGCCGCGTCTGCCGGGAGGATAGGCGTCATGATCCGCATGCGGTCTGCATTACCATCTGTTATGATAACGACCGTTCTTTTCTCAACCGTCATTTGCCAGGCTGTACCAGCTTCATTTACCTCAAAATTCGAGTCAATACGGGCAATTAACTCCTGAAGCCGTTCCACCGTCATATTTGGAACAACGACTTGCTCTTTTTCTTCTTGCGCTGACACAGGAATGAAGAGAATTACCAAACACAAAATCAAGAATGTTGAGGCAAGGCGCATGACATTTCTCCAGCTAAGTTGAAAAAGCATAGCTCAACCAAGCCCATCCACACTTCACAATATGCTGAAGACCTTAGCCGGCGGATATGCGCACACTTACCACCTTGAACGGATAAGCTTCCCCATCTGTTTCTTTAATGGTGACATATTCCCCTTGTTTTAAAGGGTGGTTTTCCAGATGGAAGATCGGCTCATCATCGTCTTCGCCCGGCTCATAGGAAAAGGCCCAGGCCCCGCGCCTTGTGTGGATTAAATGTCCATGATCATCAGGCTCTCCCTGCCAGAAACGGGTAACGGTGCAGGCTTTTTTATTTGAACGCCAGCCTGAGACATCAATCAGCCCCTCCCCATCTAAAGGGACATGCAGGATATAGCCGTGATTAGGGCTGCCTACCGGGTGTTCTCGTGTCCGCCCAAGCTCCAAACGCACATGACTCATGGTCATCATCCGCTCCTTTCAATGCAGTGATCGTCCCCCAAAATGTGCCGTTCCAATGGGATCATTGAAATGACCTAAATCAATCATAGCAGATAAATTGAGAAATTGGGGCCATCCACGCAAACGCCCTGGCAGATCATACCAGGGCGTAAGCGGTTGCGTACGAGGTCTTAAATCGGACAGATATGTCCGCCCAAGATCAACATGCTGATACAAATCAGAGAAGAAGTCCAAAGAGTTTTAGTTAAAATTGTTGTGAATACGCAAAAAACACGTTTTTTCACATTTATCTGTCACAAATGAAACCACTTCCACGTCTTCTCATTACAAAGCGGTGAAAACTAAGAAAAACTGGAGGTTTGATAGATGGACATAGTGTCTCCATATGGCTTGGGAGCGCTGCATCCATCTGCACATCACACCTTCAAAGTTGCGTATAGGTCGAAAACCGCTAGGCGCGTTAAGACGCCAGTGTTCCAGCAATGCTTCCCCCAGAAAAAAGCTGGAACTCATGTCAACTTGCCAAAATGTGGCAGTTTGCCTCTGCACTTCCCCTTCCCCCCAAGAGGCAAATTGCTATAGCATCCATGTCCTGATATCCGAACCAATGTTCGATATCAGGACATGGGCTTATTTCTCTCTCCAGAAAATCAGAGCCCGGGAGCATTTGAGCATGAATATCTCAAATATATTGTTCATCATTGGAACAGCACCCTTCCTCATTCTGGGAAGCCTGCACCTTATTTATACTTTGAAGGACAACTCCCAGCCAAAGCGCCTGGCACCACGGAGTGCAACCCTTGTTGATGAAATGAAGAACACGCCGCTAAAGCTGACCAAAGAGACAGACATGTGGCGGGCCTGGATTGGATTTAACGCCAGTCACAGCATCGGTGTTTTGTCTTTCAGCAGCATTTATCTTTATCTATCGCTCTATGACTTCGCGTTTCTAAACACGTCGGGCCTGATCTGGGGCGCACTCCTCCTTGCGGCGGCCTATGCGCTTCTGGCCAGGCTGTACTGGTTTCGCATTCCCTTCATTGGCAGCTTGATTGGACTGGGCTTTTTTACAGCGTCGATCCTCACATAAAATGTGAAAGCCTGTTCCTGATTTGTGCTTCCCCTGAGCGTAGCTTCGGGGCATAGTGCCGTCATGAATAAACCCCTTGTCATTCGCGAAAATTTCGAAGCGCTTACCGAAGCTGCGCCCTTTGTCCCTCATAAGGCTGCACGCCCTGATAAGTCAGAGGGCGGAAAGCCTTTGGTCATGAAAAGTGAGTTTGAACCATCCGGCGACCAGCCCACCGCTATTAAAGAACTGGTTGCAGGCGTAAACGAACAGGAACAAAGTCAGGTTCTTTTGGGCGTTACCGGGTCCGGCAAGACCTTTACAATGGCCAAAGTCATTGAGGCAACTCAGCGGCCAGCACTCATTCTAGCGCCTAACAAGACATTGGCAGCCCAGCTCTATGGGGAGTTTAAAAACTTCTTCCCCGACAATGCGGTCGAATATTTCGTATCTTACTATGACTATTATCAACCCGAAGCTTATGTGCCACGGACAGACACCTATATTGAGAAGGAAAGTTCGGTCAATGCGCAGATAGACCGGATGCGCCACAGTGCCACCCGTGCGCTTTTAGAACGCGATGACGTCATTATCGTGGCCTCTGTTTCCTGTCTTTACGGTATCGGCTCCGTTGAAACTTATTCCGCCATGACAGTAACATTGAAGGCTGGAGACATATTGGACCCGCGGGAGCTGATCCGAAAGCTCGTCAGCCTTCAATATAAACGCAATGATGCAAATTTCGTACGCGGCATGTTCCGCGTACGCGGCGATGTAGTTGAGCTGTTCCCCTCGCACTATGAAGATCGCGCCTGGCGTTTTGATTTTTTTGGGGACGAACTTGAGAAGGTCGTCGAATTCGACCCTCTCACAGGTGAAGTTTCCGCCAGCTTGGAATTTGTGCGTATTTACGCCAATTCTCACTATGTCACACCCGGACCCACTTTGGATCAGGCCATGAAAGCCATGAAGCTGGAATTGGATGCCGCGCTTAAGCATTTCCAAGCCAATAATATGCTTCTAGAAGCACAGCGGATTGAACAGCGCACACGCTTTGATTTGGAAATGATTGCTGCCACAGGGTCCTGCCCCGGTATTGAAAATTATTCCCGATTTCTGACAGGTCGCCTGCCTGGCGAACCCCCGCCCACTTTATTTGAATATCTGCCTGAAAATGCATTGCTTTTCATTGATGAAAGCCATGTGACCGTCCCGCAGATCGGTGGCATGTCCCGCGGCGATACCAAGCGTAAAGTGACCTTGGCGAATTACGGCTTCCGCCTGCCATCCTGCGTTGATAACCGGCCGCTTCATTTTGAAGAATGGGAAAGCATGCGGCCGCAGACGGTTTTTGTATCGGCAACACCTGGCCCATGGGAAATGAATGAAACAGGCGGGACTTTTGCAGAACAGGTCATTCGCCCCACAGGTCTTATCGACCCTATGACTGAAATTCGACCTGTCGAACATCAGGTCGATGACCTCATTCATGAAGCCAAGCTGGAAGCGCAAAAAGGCAATCGTATCCTCGTCACGGTGCTCACAAAACGCATGGCGGAAGATCTGACTGAATACATGCATGAGCAGGGCATCCGTGTTCGTTATATGCACAGCGATATCGATACTCTGGAACGTATTGAAATCATGCGGGATTTACGCTTGGGAGCCTTTGACGTGCTAATTGGCATCAACTTGCTGCGTGAGGGATTGGACATTCCAGAATGCGGTCTGGTTGCGATTTTGGATGCGGATAAAGAAGGGTTTTTGCGCTCTGAGACCTCTCTCGTCCAGACAATCGGCAGAGCTGCGCGAAATGTTGACGGGCGGGTTTTACTTTATGCAGACCGACTCACCGGGTCCCTGGATCGAGCATTAAAAGAGACCGAGCGTCGCCGTGCCAAACAAGTTGCCTATAACGAAGAACATGGCATCACGCCTCAAAGCGTGAAAAAAGCCATTGGCGACATCATTCAGAGCACCGCTGAAAAAGACTATCTCACACCGCAGATTGAAGACGGTGCAGACGGCGCGCCAGGGCATTTGGTTGGCCATAATCTCAAAGCCTATATTGAAGATATGGAACGGCGCATGAAAGACGCCGCTGCTAATCTTGAATTTGAAGAAGCCGCACGCCTACGCGATGAAATCAAAAGGCTTGAAGCGTCCGAACTGGGCCTGCCGATGGAGGGGCGTGTGGCCATGTCCGGTGGGCGCTCCCGCTCTGGCAAGCCGGGGACAACCACACGAAAAGCCAAAATGCGGCCCAAACACTTTTAAACCCGGGGCATTTCTAAGGAGGATATCGTGAAACAGACACTTATCACAACACTGAGCCTCGGCTTGCTAATGGCAATGCCTGCACAGGCCGAAGTCGCAGAAGTGACGGATATCGGCTTTACTGTGAAGGCTAATATTCACATAAACAGCGACCGCGCAGACGCCTATGCACAATTGCTGAAAATTGGTGACTGGTGGTTCAGCGATCACACATGGTTCGGCTCTTCACAGGCGATGAAAATTGAAGCCAGGGCTGGTGGCTGCTGGTGCGAGATCAGCGGAGAGAAATCAGCCATTCACGGTGTCGTTTCTCATATCGACCCGGGCAGCCTCTTAAGAATGAATGCACAGCTTGGCCCCTTACAGGAATTGGCTGTCAGCGGGGTATTGACTTTCAAACTGGAGGATATGGGGAACGGCTCCCACCTCTATGCCACTTATAGCGTTAATGGGTTTACAGCAGAAAAGGCCAAGGAATGGGCAGCCGTCGTTGATTATGTCATTAATGAACAGGTGACCCGCTATGGTCGGCTTTTAAATACCGGGAAAGCAGATGAATAAATTATCTGAATGATCGCAGATAAATGCTTTGCAATATCAAATGCAATGTATAGAACAAAAAAAGAACACGTATTTATAGTTAAAGCATAAGAGTTATCCAGATTTTTGGGTTCCCATGGGAACCCTTCTCTGGCCATCATGACCCCCATATCTGAACTAAAGGAGACACTCAGATGATCGGCTATGTAACGCTTGGTACCAATGATTTTGATAAAGCTGCTGCTTTTTACGACGCCCTGCTTGGCACATTAGGTGCGGGCCGTGGCATGGAACTGGATGGACGCTTCATTGCATGGGCCACTGCCCCCGGCGCACCAATGTTAAGCATCATCAAACCCTATGACGGCAATGAAGCCACCGTGTCCAATGGCGGCATGACAGCCCTGATGGTTGATTCTCAAGAAAAAGTGGATGCGGTCTACAACAAAGCTTTGGAATTAGGCGGCACCTGCGAAGGCAAGCCCGGTTTCCGCATGGATAATTTCTATGCCGGTTATTTCCGGGATTTAGACGGCAATAAGCTGAACGTCTTCACAATGTAATCTTAAAAAAACGCCTTGAAAAATAAGAAATGGCCGCCGCTTATGCGGCCATTTTTTTGCAGATACGTCAATAGCTTATAAATTCCAGTTGCGAAAATTTTAAATCATGCAAATGCTTTTTCCGTCATGAGAAGGTCCGATCGTCGGCCTTCCATTTTGGAGCTTTAACATCATGATGCTGGCTGCCACTTATGTAGCCCCAAGTGCCATTGAAGGCCTTGGCGTTTTTGCGGCTGAACCCATTGCCAAAGGCGAAATCATCTGGCGATTCGACACAAGTTTTGAACGTTTGCTCAATGTGGAATTCGCAGCGGACTTACCCGCTCATATTAGTGAATATATCGATCGCTATTCCTACCCAATGAAAGATGACCCAAATACATTGGTTCTTGAAATTGATAATGGACGTTTCATGAACCACAATGAGGCAACACCGAATACGGATTTCAAATCCTGGGATCTTGGCTATGCGACGCGCGATATTGCCAAAGGCGAAGAACTGACCTGCGATTATCGGGATTTCTACCCTGGCTTTATTCTCACAACAGGTGCTGAACAAAAGCCAATAGCCTTGTAAATCATCCAATTCCACCCTCCACTCGTATATCTGAGTGGAGGGTTTTACTTTGGGCAAACAACTCTTATTACTTTCCGGCGATCACTTATTCCTGCCCCAAGATTTGAACAAGCAGGAAACCATTATTCTATGCGCCGAGGTCAAAGAATTTTATTCAGACATCCCGCATCACAAGAAAAAACTCGTCCTGATTTTTTCAGCCTTGCGGCACCATGCCGAGATGCTCCGCTCTCAAGGGTGGCAGGTCGAATATCAAAAGCTGACGGATGATAAGCTGGAACAGGTTATCGCCAGGCTCTGCCAGATGCATGATATTGAAAGCATGACCGTAGCCGAGCCTGGATCTTATGCGTTAAAGCAAATGATTGCAGCATGGACGGACGCACTCGCCCTTCCCTTGCAGCTTTTGGAGAATGAAGATTTTCTTCTTTCCCACCAAGAGTTTGAAAACTGGGCACAAGGTCGCAAACTCTATCGTCTAGAGGATTTTTATCGCTTCATGCGGAAACGCACCTGCTATCTGATGGAGGGTTCAAGGCCCTCAGGCGGGCGTTGGAATTATGATAAGGACAACCGCAATCCCGCAAAAACCGGAATGTCTTTTACCAAGCCCCCGAGCTTTGAGACGGATGCCATCACCCAAGCTGTGATAAAAGATGTTGAGCATCACTTTCCAGCTCATTTTGGCAATTTGGAGGGGTTTGATTTTGCTGTGACCCGTAAAGACGCCCAGAAGGCCCTGGCGCATTTTATCGACACACAGCTCCCCTGTTTCGGGGCTACACAGGATGCCATGCTTCAAGGGGAGCCGGTCTTAAATCACAGCCTGCTGTCCCCCTATTTAAATGTCGGGCTACTTGCACCCAAACAGGTCTGCGACGCTGCGCAACAGGCCTATGAAGCCGGCACCACACCAATTGAAGCCGTGGAAGGTTTCATCCGCCAAATCATCGGATGGCGCGAATATATCAGAGGCTTATATTGGCTGCTGATGCCAGAATATCTGAATTCAAATTTCTTCGACACACACCGCGACCTGCCGGAATTTTATTGGACGACTGAGACAAAAATGACCTGTATGCGTGAGGCTCTTACCCAGACCCGGGATAGGGCCTATGCACACCATATTCAGCGCCTGATGACCACCGGCAATTTCGCCATGCTTTATGGTGTAGCACCCGATCAAATCCACAAATGGTATTTAGCCGTTTATGCCGATGCCCATGAATGGGTGGAACTGCCCAATGTTATAGGCATGAGCCAATTTGCAGACGGTGGTCTATTGGCATCCAAACCCTATGCAGCCAGCGGAGCCTATATCAACCGCATGTCAGATTACTGCACATCCTGCGCTTTTGATGTAAGCGCAAAAACCGGGGACAATGCATGCCCATTCAATAGTTTATATTGGGACTTTCTCCATAGAAATGAAGATAAATTAAAAGACAACATGAGAATGAAGTTCAGCTTTAGAAATTGGTATAATTTTGAAGAGGAAAAGAAGGAAAATATATTACGAAGAGCATATGAATTGAAAAATCCCCACAACCTCTAATCGCATCTTACTTGTGGAACACATCTTTTTATATTAGATTTCCTCTCTCAATATTTCATCACTCGTAGCGTCTTTGTTGTCTCATTTCCTTGAGGGAGGATTTCCTATGTGGACAATTGAAGGCGTCTATCGCAACAGTCAGCCTTATAGCGGTGTTTATATGAGTGACGGGCTGCCCGTCCAAACACGCCGCGGCCCGGCTGGGGCTTCTTTTCGCATGATTATTATGGGCATTGGCTTTGTTGATTTCACTGATATCGGCCATCAAACAGGCGGCCCGCATTATTGGGCCATTGATATTAATGGAAAGGTCTATTGGTATGATGGGGACGGCGCGCCCATGGTCACCATCAATCCCGATGACAGCCTGACTTTGACAGGGGATGGCAATGATTTCACGATTGCCGCCCTGCCCTTCCCAGCCATCAGTGCGACAGACATCACTTTGCTAAAGCAGATGGAGGAGATTAAGATTCTCCCCTATCAAAACATCCCCGAAGGCGGGAAGTCCAAAGAGGAACTCATTGCTTTGGGGCATCAATTTTTTCCCTTCAGTCCCGACAGCTATGAGCTGGCTTTGTCTGTTTATGACTGGACTACAGCGGACTTCTACCGCATGGACCTGTTCCGCCTGTATCGCTATGTGGGCGTAGCTGGGGCGCCTTTGGATGATGATCAGATCATCGATGGCATTTGGAGCGCAAATTGGCCGCCTTATAGCCATAGCGACAAAGACTTCATGAACAGCTTCATGATGCTGCCTGTGACCACCCGCGAAGAAATCACTGTCCAATATGCCAAAGTGCATGAACAGCTGCGCACTTATTTAGACGCTTTGGCCCGTGTAACCCAGGCGGCCATGTATTCCATGCCGCGCACGTCGCATTTAGCTAAGCCCAATCTCTACAGCGGCCAGGTGGCTATATCGAATTTAGACACCTCCGCCTTTGCCACTTATTTTACGCAATACCCCGGTAATGATAAGCTGGGCGAACCGATGGGCATGCCCCTGGACGAGGCACTGCAAGGTTTCATGGCCCCGGGCAACACGCTCACATTAAAGACGTTTATCAGCTTCACAGACAGCCTGGCAGATGCCAGCCATTATCAAAACGGCATTATTTTAAATTTATCGCCTGCAGCCAACAGCGATGTCTGGCGCACCATCAATTACATCACGGCCTTGTCCGATGAAGATGATAAAATCGAATACACCTATGTGCCTGGTGCTGAAATGCGGGTTCAGTCCTATGAGACCATAGAAATAAAAGGCAAGCCGGTCACCCAGATCAATCTTCAAAATCTGGGGACAATAGGCCCGGTCGAAGCCGTCACCCTGACTTATGACACCCCAGCCGTAGCAGAGCCAGCTTGACCCCAAGCTGGCTTTTTTCTTTTTAACGCCGGAGAAGTTCTATGTCTTTACGCCAAAGCCAGATGGGCATTGCTCAAAATCCCCGTTGCGCCGTTTATCTCAGCATCACCTTGAAACAGGATAAAGCCTATATTGAAGAGACCCTCAAAATCATCCAATCAGCCGATGGCTATTGTGATGAGCACGGAGACGGCCTCGCGGTCATTCTTGGTTTCAGACACGCACGTTGGGCGATGTGGTGTGACAGTGGCTCCTACACCATGCCAACGGCTTTTGGCAGTGCAGCCATCTTAGGCCAGCACAATCCACCCTTTGCTTTAAGCGACTTTGACCTTTGGTTTCAAGTCAAGGGGCCAGAGCTTGAGCCTTGTTGTAAACTCGCTGATAAGATCACCGAAGACATCCAGGCCATTGCAACGGACATATCCCGCACCGATGGACAAAAGCGGCACAGCGGCAAAGTCATTGGCGGACGTTTCTTTGATGGCTTGATCAACCCTGTCGCTCCTGAAGACGTATCAGCGCGGGTTCTTATTGGCAGTGAAGATCCGGATCATGAAGGCGGAAGCTTCGCCATCACCCAACGCTTCAAACACAATTGGGCACGCATCAATGACATGAACAAGGTCGAAAAAGAGGACATGATCGGGCGGCGTGAAGACGATGGTATTTTGCCCATGAATGACGACCGCAGTCATATCAAATGCGTTCGCCAGCTGGATACGGAAGACCGGGTCAATTTCCGCATCATGCGCCAGGCCGTCACCTTTGGGCAAGTTAAAGGATATAATGGCCTGGAAGAAGGCGTTTTCTTCGTGGGTTTTGCCAAAGACACCACAGCTTTCGATAAAGTCATCGGCGGCATGATTGGCGATCACAGCGGCTTCATCCGCGATAAATTAATGAATGTGACCCATGCCAATGAAGGCAGCTATTGGTATATTCCCAGCGCCAAAGAGTTGGGGCTGGAAGAAAAAGACCGCGACCCCAATATCGCCCTGCCCCCTTATTTCGATCATCGCAGTGACAATGGCTATATGTTTTATAACGCCAAGGATTACCTCCACAAGGTACGGCACAGCAAATTGGTCGAGGATGCGCCACTGAGCGAACGGATATTGAAGCTCCTGAACCTCAATTTCTCCCGCTGGCACGACGCCTGGTATAAGGAAGTTCAGACGCCAGCTTTAGGCCATTTGCGGGACCATATCGCAAAACAAGATCAATGGGTCTTAACGGCCTCTCCTGCGCTTCGTAAAGGCAAAGCGACGCAGCTTGCCCTATCACAGGTTTTGATCAGCGAAGATTATAGCAAAAAAGCCAACACCTTCTTCATCATTCCATCTGAAATCATCGTCGGGAACATGCCCAGTCTCAGCTTGGGTATTGGCTCACAAGTCATGGAATATCTTGACCAGGACGAGAAGATCACCGGCTTTTTCGGCATGTTGAACGAATACTCAGCCACCGGCCATAATGCACCGGACTATAGCCTCGCACTCGACCTCGGCATCGGCGGTTTGAGAGAGAAATTTGAAACCGCTCTTAAAGGTTCAAAAGACCAAGACGCGAAGAGCTTTTATCAAAGCGTTATCTGGGCACTGGATGGGCTTTCCAAATTCATTGGAGCTTATGGCGACCTCGCACGCAAAACCAGGGATAACCTAGCCAAAACACAGGTTGAAGACCGCGATAATTTAACAGCTATAGCCGAGCGGATGGATCACCTGGCAACAAAGCCAGCCCGAGACTTCCTGGAGGCCACCCAGCTGATTTACATCATCAATTGCGCGCTCCATCAAACGGGTGAACCCATGTCTATCGGCAGGCTCGACCAATGGTTAGGCGCGTTTTACACGCAGGACATAAAGTCCGGCAAATTGAATGAAGAACAAGCGCAGGAAATCATCGACGCCTTTTGGATTAAAATGGATGAAACCGTCCTGTTCAATCGGAAACAGTTGAAAGATTACCTGACCTACGGCACGGGCGCGGTATTCTATTCCGCGGGGAATTTCCCTCAAGGCGCGGCCATTAATCAATGGGTTCAGCAATTAACAGTCGGCGGTTATGCAGGAAATGACGCCAAGACGCCGCAAGATGCCTCAAACGGTGTCACAAAACTGTGCCTTCGCTCCGCCCGCCGATTGCCTTTCAACGCGCCTTGCCTCAGCCTGCGAGTGCATAAGGAGATGGATGATGATCTTCTGAAAGAAGCCGCCAAAGCCGTTCTATCCGGCGGGGCGCATCCCATTTTCTTAAACGATGATAAATTAGTTCCCGCCTTGAAAGACGCAGGCAATCTGGCTTTGGAAGATGCGCGCAGTTACAGCTGTGATGGCTGCTATGAGCCCATAATTCCAGGGAAAACCGAATGGGCTTTTTCCTATGTGCCACTGTTACCCTTTGTTGGCTATGCGATGAACCAAGGGACTGCGATTGCAGGGGCGGGCCCCATTCACCTGCGAGGTTTGAAGCAATCCTGGAACAGCCCGCCACCGGAAGATATCAAAGACTTCAACCACTTCCTGGAGATTTTCTTCACCCATTGGCGTTGGGCTATGAACGGGTTTTATAATACGCTCATGCATGGCTATGGATCATTATGGCCGATATGTCCAAGCCCGTTGTTTTCCTCCATGGTTCATGATTGCCTGGATCGCGGGCGGGATATGACGAATGGCGGGGCGCAATATCACATCATCGCACCCATGATGTGCGGCATTACCAATGCCATTGATTCGCTCTTTGCTGTCAAAAAACTGGTTTATGACAAAGATACAGCTCTCACCACATTGCCTGAGCTTCTCAGCTGCCTGATGTGTGACTGGGGCCATGACATGATTGAGCCGCTTTATAACTATCAAGCGGGTCCTGACCGGGCGGAAATCGCCTCAGAGCGTTTTAAATTCCTGCGCCAGGCCAGTCTGGATCTTCCGAAATTCGGCCAGGGTACCAGCGAAGAAGTCGTTGAGCTGGCGCAAAAAGTCGTGGGCACCTGTGTGGATATCATCCACGATTGTTTCAAATCTCCCGTGAAAGAAGTGGCTCAAGCCTATGAGGCTTTAAAAGCCAAATATGGCACCAAAGATGCACCTTTCTTCTTTTCTATCACGCCTGGGGTTGGCACATTTGAAGACAATGTGGGCCTTGGCCTTGGCATGGGTGCATCGCCTGACGGGCGGCGGGCAACACAGCCAATTTGCGATGATTTCTGCCCGATACCCACACCATCCGATTTACCTGCAACAGGAGATTTTCGACCGGTCTCAGCGCTTCATCAATGGAATATTGAACCCATTAATCACGGTATCGCCAATGCAGCGCCCATTGATTTGAACATCGAAGAAGATTTTCCCGAAGACGCGTTGTTCGGCCTGCTGCGGGATTTTGCCGACGGGAAAACCGGATCAAATATGATCACCATTTCTTGCGCTAATATAGACACGATGCAGGCTGCTTATGACTATCCCGAAGCTTATGATCTGGTGCGCACGCGTATGGGCGGATGGACGGAATATTTTGTCGCCATGTTCCCGGAACATAAAAACTACATCATGCGCCGGCCGTTTTTCACACCGGATAAATGATTTCGTTTTTTAAGGAGAGAAGGTGGTGCCCGCGGCCAGACTCGAACTGGCACGGGCGTAAAGCCCGAGGGATTTTAAGTCCCTTGCGTCTACCAATTCCGCCACGCGGGCATGGCACCAACTTGCAAGGCCTTTCCTTAACGACCTTAAGGGCTTCTGCCTAGTCTGAATTTCAAATTTCTTGCAGTTTTTATATAAAACAACTGTAAGCCATTCTAACTATTTAGCTTTTTGAGTTGCATATCCATGTCTTGCCCGGTAACACAAGTGGAGCGAGTAATTAAAGGCGTATCCGTATGGGGCAGGAAAACGAAGACGCAATGGGCGGCGTCACATTAGGGTTATTATCCGAACTTCTGGATTACAGAATTAGAAGCGCACAGCTTTTTACGTTCGAGCGATTCAGGCATTTAGCCACGCATCTGGGTATTACATCTGGACAGGCGGGTGCTTTGGTCCTGATTGCAAACAACCCAGGCATCAGTCAGGCTAATCTGGCACGCGCCATGAGAATCGAGCGTGCAACAATGGGGACAACCATCTCCCGAATGATCGACCATGGCTGGGTGGATCGGCTGCAAAACAGCGGGAACAGACGCGCTTATGCGTTGTTTCTTTCTACCAAAGGCACACAGCTTATGCAGGATCTTCTGCCTGTGATGAAAGAGCATGATCGGCTGATCAAATCGAATCTTTCAGAAGAAGAAGCACAAACATTGAATAGCCTCCTTCAAAAAATGCATGGCTAAAGCGCTTTTCATAGGCGTCACTCTTCATTAGGCTCATGGCTTAAGAAAAAAAAGGAACTTAAGCCATGGCCATTAAAACACCCCTTTGCGACCTTCTTGGTGTTGATTACCCCATCATGCTTGCCGGCATGGGTGGTGTTTCTTTTGCCAATGTCGTCGCCGCTGTTTCAAATGCGGGTGGTTTTGGCACACTTGGCATGGCGTCGTTAAGCGTCAAACAGATCAGAGAGCAGGTCAAACAGGTCAAAGATCAAACCGATAAACCTTTCGGCCTGGACCTGTTGGCAGCTTTACCGGAAACATTGGAAGCCACTGCCGACCTCATCATCGAAGAAGGTGTGTCCGCATTTGTGTCCGGCCTGGGTGTTCCCTTCAATATCAAGGAAAAGCTCCAGTCTCATGGCGTGAAAGTCATGAATGTCTGTGGCGCCGTCCGCCATGCCGTTAAGGGCCAGGAAGCAGGCCTGGACGCTGTTATCGCCCAAGGTACTGAAGGCGGCGGTCATACCGGCAAGGTCGCCGGCATGGCGCTTATCCCACAAATCGTGGATGCGGTTGATATTCCTGTCGTGGCTGCCGGTGGGATTTACGACGGTCGCGGTCTGGCCGCGGCATTAGCCTTTGGCGCTCAGGGCGTTTGGCTTGGCACACGCTTCATTGCGTCCAAAGAAGCCCATGCAGGTGATTTATATAAAGAAGCCGTTGTATCCGCCGTCGATGAAGACACAATCATTACCCGTGCGTATTCCGGCAAAACCATGCGGGTAAAGAAAAATGCCTATGTGGCGGACTGGGAATCACGCCCACAAGACATCCAGTCCTTCCCGGCCCAAGCCATGATTTCAGCGCAAGAGGGTGTTATGGGCGGCCTCGCCGGTCAGATTGAAGGCCTGGATGCAGACCGGTCCTGCTTTGCCATGGGCCAAAGTGCGGGTGGGGTGAAAGAGATCAAACCCTGTAAAGACATCATCATGGAAATGATGGATGAGGCTGAGGCCGTCATATCCAGACTTCACGCAACCATTCACAAATAATCAGCTGTTCGCACGACTTGTTAAAGCGGTGGCCACACCCATGGCCACCAACGCTCCTCCGCCCAAACGGGAGAGCCAGGCATTCACTTTAGGTCCTGCAATAAAATCACGCAGCCGGTGGCCTAGAACCGCCATGAGAAATGCATTCATGGCCGCCAATGTTACAAAGGTCGAAATCAGAATGACAAATTGCGGCAAAAGAGGGCCTTCAGCGCGCATGAACTGCGGTACGAAGGCAATGAAAAACGCAATGGATTTGGGGTTTAAAGCCGTCACAGCCGCCGCATGACCAAAAATGCCTTTTACCGGCAAGTCATTGTCTTCAAAGACAATATCTGGCTTGGACTTTAATAATTTATAACCCAGATACAGAAGATAAACCACGCCTATCCATTTCAATATCGTGAACAACTCAGCAGATGCGAGAATAAGCGCACCCAGCCCCACCAAAGATGCAGTCATCGCAATGAAATCGCCCAAAGCTACACCGGCAACCGTTGCAAATGCAGCCCGTTTCCCATGACTTAGGGCATAGCTCAGGACCAGCAATACTGTTGGCCCCGGCACAAAAAGAATGACCAGAGATGCGCCAACAAATGCCAGCCAGAGCTGTAAATCCATCATCTATTTCCGTTCAAAAGGAATAGGCTTTGCTGTCTGTGTGGAATGCGCCAACAATTTCCCCTCCCCATCATAAAGATGCGACTCCAGAAAAGCGATGCTGCGGCCCATTTTCATGACTTTCCCAACCGCAGTTAATTTCCCAGGGCGAGCCGCACGCAGAAAACTAACCTTCATTTCCAAAGTCGGAACACCCACTCTCCCACGCGATGCAATAACACAGGCAATTGCGGCGGCATCATCCAACATGGCCGAGACAAAGCCGCCTTGCACACTTCCCATTGGATTGCAAAATTCGGGCTTGGCTTCATATTCGATGGTGACTGTACCCATATCCGGGTCAGCTTCGATGATGTTCTGACCTAATAAACGCCCTGTCGGCGGCATCGTTGCATTCATGCGTTCAATCAATTGATCACCAGTCAGCTCAGCCATCACCCACTCCTACCCATGGTCTTTTAGTAACCGGCTTTTCTGACGCTGCCAGTCTCTTTGCTTTATCGTTTCGCGCTTATCATGCGCCTTCTTACCTTTGGCCAAAGCGATTTCGAGCTTCACTTTACCCCGATCGTTAAAATAGAGGCACAAAGGGACAATCGTCATTCCTTGGCGCTGCACAGCACCGGAAAGCTTGGCAATTTCTCGCTTATGCAGCAAAAGTCTGCGCACCCGGCGCGGTTCGTGATTATGGCGATTCCCTTGCTTAAACTCAGGAATATGCGCATTCACAAGATGGATTTCTCCACCCTTGGGCTCGGCATAAGAATCAGCGATATTCCCGCTGCCAAAGCGCAGCGACTTCACTTCAGTTCCCGTCAAAACAATGCCGGCTTCCATTGTGTCCTGCAGGAAATATTCATGACGGGCCTTTCTGTTCTCCGCCAGAATTTTGACTTTCGTCCCTGCTTTTGAGCGCTGCGGTCGTGCCATCGTTTTTAACCTATCAGCCCCGCATGGTGAAGAGCAGCGTCAACTTTTGCCCGTGCGGCATCAGAAATCGCAACGAGCGGCAGACGCACTCCCTCATCACAAATTCCAAGGCGCGCCAGCGCATATTTAACCGGCCCGGGGGACGGCTCGCAAAACAAAGCATCATGAAGCGGGTAAAGCTGATCCTGGATTTCCAAAGCGCGCCCGAAGTCACCACTCAAACAGGCATTTTGAAATTCCGCGCACAATGCCGGCGCCACATTGGCCGTAACGGATATTGCGCCCACAGCACCCATGGCCATCATGCCAAGCGTCATATCATCATTGCCGGACAATTGGATAAAATCAGCCCCGCAGTGCAGTCGTTGCGCTGAAATACGCCCGATATCCCCAGTTGCATCCTTCACCCCCACAATATTGGGGCAGTCCTTGTGAAGCCGTGCCATGGTCTGCGGCGTCATATCCACAATCACCCGGCCTGGAATATTGTAAAGAATGATGGGTAATTTTGTGGCCTGCGCCAATGTGCGGAAATGCTGATACAAACCCTCTTGATTGGGCTTGTTATAATAAGGTGACACAATAAGCGCTGCATCCGCGCCCGCTGCTTCTGCATGCTGCACCAAGGACAAAGCTTCCTGCGTATTATTGGACCCACAGCCTGCAATGACAGGAACCTGGCCGGCCGCCGCCTCTATACATAAATCCACAATCCGATGATGCTCATCATGGCTTAAAGTCGGGCTTTCCCCGGTTGTACCTACGGGAACCAGACCATGACTGCCCTCAGTCACCTGCCATTTGACCAGTTTGACAAAAGCCTCCTCATCCAGTTGACCATTTTTAAACGGTGTCACCAGAGCGGGGATCGAGCCTTTGATCCGTGCCAAATCAAGCATGAGGAAAATGTCCTTAAAATCACTGTTGCATGTGCGCGCACCCTAAACATCCAATATGGTTTTGAAAAGAAAAAGCGGCGCAAATTCGCGCCGCTCTTAGGTAATTTCCACGTACGGAGAGAAAATCCCCTATCTGTTTTTCCTGTAACGGCCATGGTGACGCTTGGGGAGCTCATCTTCACTCAATACGCCATCGCCATTTTTATCCATACGCTCAAAACGATTTGCTGCAACAGCTTCCCGTTCTGAAGCATCTAAAACACCATCACCATTGGCATCAAAATTTTCCAGCAGTTTCTCGTGATGTTTTTTGCGACGCTCCATCATCTTAGCGCGGCGTTCAGCCCGTTTTGCCTTGTGGGCTTCTTTAACTGCAGCTTTTTCATCTTCACTGATGACGCCGTCGCCATCTGTATCTGCTTTTGCAAAGCGGCTTTGATGCTGAGCCAGGAATTCATCGCGGCTGATCACACCATCCCCATCGCTATCCATTTTTGCAAAACCATGTCTGGGAGCGCTTTCATCCTGCGCCTGCGCGATCGATGAAAAGCCAAGATTAGCAACTAAAGCCAAAGCGATTGAAAAGCCGATTGAAGAGTATTTGACAGTCATTTTATATGCTCCATCCAAGAGGTGTTACAGATGATACGAGGGGAAGTGCACCATTCCTTCGTTTTTTCTTGTGGCCATGGGTTATTCTTTTATCTTCAGAAAAACTTCCGCTTAAAAATTTATTGCGACCATATTTATGAACACTCCATTTCACCCTTTAAAATTCGGTCGCAAAGGCGCATTAAACCGCCATTTATCAGGCATTGACCAAAGCTTGAGTTTTTTATTGGTCACCGCCCTTTTCCTTCTCATTTTAGGTGTCACAACACCGGCCTTTGACGTCACACGCTTCTATTTTTTCAAAGATGAGTTTTCAATCATCTCCAGCCTCGTCACATTGGCACATGAAGGGGAATGGCTGATTGTCTCTCTCATTGCTTTGTTTTCCATCGCCTTTCCTTCAATCAAGCTTTTGGCCTTGGGCAAGCTTCTATGGTGGGATGACATCGACCATGACAAAAGCAGGCGGACAGCACAGCTCATTTCCGTCCTTGGCAAATGGTCCATGGCCGATGTGTTCATTGTGGCCCTGCTTATCTTAAGCATCAAAGGCAGCTTCATTGCTGAAGCAAAAACTTTAAGCGGCATTTACGCCTTTGCAGCCTCTGCTCTCCTGGCCATGGGCTTGAGCCTGCGCCTGCAAAGCCTGTTGGATAAATATCGCGCGTCTTGACTCTCTGATGAAGAGAGAATAAGAACAAATAATGAACAAAACAGGATTGATAAATAAACTTCGCCAAAATGTGCAGGCGTTGGAAGGCAGCCTATCCCCAAAGCAACCGGATGGCTGGACCTTCGGTGCGCCTTTCATTGATTCTTATTTCCCCAACGGCCTGGCAGGAGATGGCATCCATGATGTGGTCTGGGACCATCTTGCAGATTATGGCACAGGCTTGGGCTTTGTTTTAAGTCTGTGCATGCGAAATGCGCTGGATAAACCCATTCTCCACTGCACAGCTCAAACAGCGCTTATTCCCTATTATCAGGGGCTGGAGACTTTGGGAATGCACACGCCCCAGGACCTTATTCATTTAAAAGTGGGCAACGGCAAAGACATACTTTGGGCCGCAGAAGAAGCGCTGCGCCACGGCAGCTTAGGTGCCGTCATTGCAGAAACATCCGCGGATTTGAACCAAAGCCGCCGCCTGCATCTGGCCGCCCAGGACGGGGGCACCCCTTGTTTTCTTCTGCATCATGAAAAGAAAAGCGCTTTAAACGGCGCGCACAGCCGGTGGCATGTCAAACATGCCCCGCATCTTCTAGGGCATGCGCCGAAATGGCGCTTGGATTTAACTCGCAACAAAAATGGTCGCTTAGGCCATTGGACGGTGGAATGGCATCATGAGACGCGTCATTTCCATATATCTCCCTCTTTGGCCAATAGAGCGGTGGCAACGGGCCAAAGCCCGCGCGGCGAAGAGCAGTTCGCAAGCGCTTGCGCCTGAGGGGGCCTTTGTTCTCGTGCATGAGATACGTGGGGCTTTACGCCTTCACGCTTCAAATCTCATGGCGCGGCGCTTAGGGCTGCACCCACCCATGGCTTTGGCTGATGCGCGGGCGATTTTCCCCGGCGTTTTAGCCAGTTGGGCTGAGGTAGAGAAAGACGCCCAAGCCCTTGAAGAGCTTTCCCAATGGTGTACCCGCTTCACGCCCTGGGCCAGTGTTGATGGCGCGGATGGGATATGGCTGGACATTTCCGGCTGCGCGCATCTTTTTGGCGGGGAAGACGCGCTTTGCCGGGATATTCTCAGACGCTTCAAAGCCTTTCAAATCACCGCCCGTATTGGTCTGAGCGACACACCAGGCGCAGCCTGGGCTTTGGCGCGCTATGGCAAGAAATCCATATCCATTGCGCCAGCTGAACAGATGAAAGAAGCGCTCTCTCCCCTTCCCCCCGCAGCCCTACGCTTAAAAGACGACATCACCTTATTATTAAAGCGCTTTGGCTTGAAAACATGTGGGGATTTAATCGCCCTGCCCCGACCTGCATTAGCGCGGCGGTTTTCCCATAAGGAATTGGGGGAAGCCGTACTGCGCCGCCTGGACCAGGCTTTGGGCCTGGAAGAAGAGCCCATCACGCCTTTACACCCTCCCCCTCACTATCGCAGCCGCCTTAATCTATTTGAGCCTATCAGCACCAGAGAAGCCATTGAAACCGCCCTTGGGAATTTAGGCGCAAGCCTCATGGGGCTGCTGAACGAAGACCAACTGGGCACCAGGCATTTAAGTCTGGATTGTTTCCGCGTCGATGGCACTGTTTGCCGCATTTCCATCTCCCTCTCCAGCGCATCCCGGTCCTGGGCGCATATGGAGCGATTATTTGGAGAGAAAATAGACAATATCGACCCGGGCTTTGGCATTGAAATGCTCTGCTTAAGCGCGGATGTGACAGAAAAGCTGGAGCTGGCGCAAAATCATTTAGACGCAGACATCAATAGAGAAGCCACCCGGCGCTTAAGCGAGTTAATCGACCGGTATAAAAACCGTTTTGGCAGACACAGCGTGCGCCAACCAACCCCCCATCACAGCCATATGCCGGAACGCGCCGGGCAATTGCAGGACTATAGCGCAGAGCAACGTCCACCCACAGCACGACAATACCGCCCACGCCCTCTGCTTCTCTTCACCCGGCCTGAACGAGTGAACGCCATTGCTGAAGTCCCTGATGGCCCGCCTGTTCAATTTCACTGGCGACGACACCGCCATGACGTCAGCCATGCCAAAGGGCCTGAACGCATCGCCTTGGAATGGTGGCGTGCACCCAAAGCCCTGGAGCATCACGCGCGGGATTATTATCAGGTGGAAGATGCAGAAGGCCGCCGTTTCTGGCTCTATCGCGATGGGCTTTATGAACAACTCCCCTCCACGCCGCAATGGTATATCCAGGGGCTATTCCCATGAGCGCCTATGCGGAACTGCACATCACCAGCAATTTCTCCTTCCTGCGCGGCGGCAGTCACCCCCATGAATATGTGGAACGGGCGAAAATGCTGGGGCTGAAGGCCATTGCCTTAACCGACCGCAATACATTAAGCGGCGTGGTCCGCGCCCATGTGGCAGCAAAAGAATTAGACCTGCGCTTCATCGTTGGGTGCTGTCTGGATTTGGGCGATGCGCCCAGCCTGTTGTGCTTCCCCAAAGACCGGGCCGCTTATGGGCGCTTATCAGAACTTTTAACCCTGGGTCAGCGCCGGGCGGGCAAAGGCGAATGCCATCTCACATTGGATGATGTGACACGGCACGCCGAAGGCCAAGTCTTCGTTATTCTCCCTCCCTTCACCATGCCCGATGCGCAGTTTAAAGCCGATGTAAACCGCATCACATCTTATCTTGGCGAAGAAGACCTCTATCTCGCTGCCAATATGGCTTATCAGGGGGAAGATAAGGAACGCCTGGACGCTTTGGCTGCCATGGGCCTTCCTCTGGTTGCCAGTAATGACGTCCATTACCACATCAGAGAACGCCGACCGCTCCAAGATATCGTCACATCCATCCGGGAAGGGTGCAGCGTTGCAGAAGCCGGGTCTATGCTTGCCCAAAATGCCGAACGTCATTTGAAAAGCGGGGAAGAAATGGCCCGGCTTTTCAAAGGCCATGAAGAGGCTTTGTCTAATTCAATAAAAATTATGACTTCATGCCATTTCTCTTTAGATGAATTAAAATATGAATATCCGGACGAGCCGGTTCCAGAAGGGAAAAGCCCGCAAAAACACCTTGAAGATTTAAGCTGGGAGGGTGCACAGGCCCGCTACCCCCATGGTATCCCCGATAAAGTCCAGGAAACTTTAAAGCGGGAATTAAAGCTTATCGCGCAAATGGATTATGCCCCCTATTTCCTGACCGTCAATGACATCGTCGCCTGGGCCAGGGCGCAGAACATCCTGTGCCAGGGTCGCGGCTCTGCTGCTAATTCCACCGTCTGTTATTGCTTAGGCATCACCGCCGTCGACCCCACAGAAGTGGATTTATTATTTGAACGCTTCATCAATTCAGCCCGGCGGGAGCCCCCTGATATCGATGTAGACTTTGAACATGCGCGGCGGGAAGAGGTCATTCAATATATCTATGCCCGCTATGGACGCGCCCGGGCGGGGCTGACCGCCACAGTCATTCATTATCGCTGGCGCCGCGCCATTCGCGAGGTCGGCAAGGTCATGGGCCTGACAGAAGATGTGACCGCTGTGCTGGCGGGCATCGCCTGGGGTTCTCACCGCACAGACGTGAGTGAAGAGCGTTTACAAGGTGCAGGCCTCAACCCCCATGACCCGCATTTAAAGCGGATCATTGAACTGGCTGGCGAATTGGTTGGCTTCCCCCGCCATCTCTCGCAACATGTCGGCGGTTTTGTCTTAACACGCGGACCGCTCTCCTCTCTCGTCCCCATAGGCAATGCAGCCATGGAAGACCGCACAGTCATTGAATGGGATAAGGATGACATTGACGCCTTGGGCATTTTAAAGGTCGATGTGCTGGGCCTGGGCATGTTGCATTGCATCGCCAAAGGTTTGGCGCTTTTGAAAAGCCATTATCACAAGCCTTATAATTTAGCGACCATCCCGCGCGAGGTCCCCGGCGTCTATGATATGCTATGCAAGGCTGATGCAATTGGTGTTTTCCAGGTGGAGAGCCGGGCGCAAATGGCTATGCTCCCGCGCCTCAAACCCCGGCGCTTCTATGATTTGGTGGTCGAAGTTGCCATCGTCCGACCCGGCCCCATCCAAGGCGATATGGTGCATCCTTATTTACGCCGCCGCTCGGGCGAAGAGGCTGTGACTTACCCCGCTCCACATCCAGACTATGGCCCGGCCAACGAGCTGTGCCAGGTTCTGGGCAAAACTTGCGGCGTGCCCTTATTCCAGGAACAAGCGATGCGTTTAGCCATTATCGCCGCTGAATTCACACCGGAAGAAGCCAATCAATTGCGCCGGGCCATGGCCACTTTCAGACGACTGGGCACCATTGGAACCCTGCGCGGCAAATTCGTCGAAGGCATGACCAGGCGCGGCTATGAACAGGATTTTGCTGAACGCTGTTTTCAAATGATTGAAGGCTTTGGTGATTATGGCTTTCCCGAAAGCCATGCGGCAAGTTTCGCACATTTAGTCTATGTCTCCGCCTGGATGAAATGGGCTTATCCCGATGTCTTTGCCTGCGCCCTTCTTAATGCCCAACCCATGGGCTTTTACGCCCCCGCTCAAATCGTCCGCGATGTCCGGGAACATGGGGTGGAGGTCCGCGCCGTTGATATCAATGACAGCGATTGGGACAACACATTGGAACTTATTTACGGGGAAGACCACGCCTTGCGCCTGGGCCTGCGTCAGGTGTCAGGCATGAGCGAAGAAGAAGGGCGCCGCATTGTAGACGCCCGCGGCAATGGCTATCCCACATTGGCAGATGTGCAGCGGCGCGCACGGGTTTCCTTCAAAGCTTTGGAAGCGTTGGCCGCGGCTGATTGTTTTCGCTCCATCGGTCTCGACCGCCGTGCGGCCCTGTGGGAAGTGCGCGGCTTGGACAAAGGTGCACCCCTGCCCCTTTTCGATTATGCGGAAAGCGATGCAATTGGGGAGGATGTGGAGGTCAAACTACCGGATATGAACTTAGGCGAACATGTGGTTGCCGATTATCAGACCCTGCGCTTGTCTTTAAAAGCCCATCCCATGACGCTTCTGCGTGCATATTTCCCTAAAACCCTGCCCGCCATCGACCTTTTAAAAACCCGGGACGGCGCTATTGTGGAGCTTTGCGGCCTCATTCTGGTGCGTCAGCGCCCGGGCACAGCCAGCGGCGTCATTTTCATCACCATCGAAGACGAAACCGGCGTCGCCAATCTCATCGTCTGGCCCAAAGTTATGGAGAAATTCCGCCCCATCGTCATGGCCGCCAAGCTTTTAAAAGTAAAAGGCCGTGTACAAAAAGCCGATGGCGTCATTCACATCATTGCTATGGACTTAAGCGACGAAAGCCGTGCGATTTTCGATTTAATGGAAAACGGCGCATCTCAGAAACAAGCCGCCATCTCCCACACATCCTTAGCCCGCCATCCGCGCGACATGCGGGTCATCCCCAATTCCCGGGATTTTCATTAATGCCCGCCACCCAAAGCACCAGTGCGCACGGAATAATCAACAGCCAGGCCGTAATCCGGGTCATCATCCGCTTCTACCATCAGTTGCCCCGCCTTATTTAAAAGCCGGTGACAGTCATGAGAAAGATGACGCAATTGCAGGGTTTTCCCCAACGCCTCATATTTGGATGCAAGTTTTTCAATAGCTTGAAGTGCCGATTGGTCAACAACACGACTATCCAAAAAGTCCACAATCACCACATCCGGGTCCTTGGCCGGAGTGAAGAGTTCTGTAAAACCTTCGCTGGAGCCGAAGAATAAAGGCCCTTCAACCTCATAGACTTTTGCGCCATTGCCATCTTCAGAAATACGGGCATGGATATGTCTTGCATTGCTCCAGGCGAAAGCAAGCGCAGACACAATAACCCCCACGATAACAGCAATGGCCAGATCAGCCGCCACCGTTACAGCCGTCACCAAAATGATGACCAAAGCGTCTGTAAGTGGAATACGACGCATGATTTTCAAGCTCTGCCAGGCAAAAGTTCCAATCACCACCATGAACATCACACCGACCAGGGCTGCCAGAGGTATCTGCTCGATAATCGGTGAAGCAACCAGAATAAAGGCCAATAAGAATAAAGCGGCCGAGGTCCCAGATAACCGTGTTCGCCCACCGGATTTCACATTGATCATCGATTGGCCAATCATCGCACAACCGCCCATACCACCGAAAAACCCGGTCACAACATTCGCTGCACCCTGAGCAACACATTCCTGGGAAGCCCCACCGCGCTTGCCCGTCATTTCACCCACTAAATTCAATGTCAGAAGGCTTTCAATCAGTCCAATGGCCGCCAGGATCAACGCATAAGGAAAGATGATTTTCAAAGTCGCAAGATCGATTGGCACCATTGGAATATGGAAAGCCGGGAAGCCACCTTCAATGGACGCCAAATCCCCAACGCGCGGCACATCAATGCCAAATGCGATAACCAGCACGGCTACAATCCCAATACCCGCCAAAGGTGCCGGTATCGCCTTGGTAATTTTAGGCATGCCCCAGATAATCACCATGGTCAGCGCCACAAGGCCCAGCATTTTCAGCAACGGCCAACCCGTCATCCAGGTTTTAATACCATCTGCGCCAGCAATTTGAAACTGCGTCAACTGCGCCAGGAAGATCACAATGGCCAGGCCATTTACAAATCCCAGCATCACTGGATGTGGGACAAGACGAATAAATTTTCCCAATCGAAAAACGCCAGCGGCAATCTGCAACACACCCATAAGAACTACAGTCGCAAACAGATATTCAACGCCGTGCTGGGCCACCAAGGCCACCATCACCACAGCCAAGGCCCCTGTTGCACCGGAAATCATACCCGGACGACCACCGATCAAAGCCGTAATCAAGCCCACCAAAAAGGCCGCATATAGCCCGACCAATGGATGAACACCCGCGACAAAGGCGAAGGCTACAGCCTCCGGCACAAGGGCGAGTGCGACTGTCAAACCTGAGAGAATCTCTGTTTTGAAAGCACTCAGGCTAAAAGCGCCACCATCATTTCGTGATAAATTTAAGCGCGCGGCAAAATCGGCAAGCGTGGGCCTGGACACAACATCACTTCCTGTCGGGAGGTTTCCATCAACTACGAGGCGCAGGCCTTAACACAGCAGATAAGCACGCATCAATAGCGATTACGCGCAATTGTGACCTCGCTATGCACAGCTACGGACAAAATAAGCCCGAATGCAATCATCACCGTTAAGGTCGCTGACCCACCCCAAGAGACCAAAGGCAAAGGCACACCAACGACCGGCAACAGGCCCATCACCATGGCGACATTGATAAACAGATAGAGAAAGACCGTCATGGACAGGCCCATCGCCAGCATGCGGCCAAATTGACTGCGGGAGCGGATCGAAACGACAATTCCATAAATAAGAACAATCATATAAGCCCCAAGCAGGACAAGCCCGCCAATCATGCCCCATTCTTCAGCCAGCATGGTGAAGATAAAGTCCGTGTGCATTTCAGGAAGGAAATTCAAATGGCTCTGTGTACCCTGCAAATAGCCTTTACCCGACATACCGCCTGACCCCAATGCGATCTTGGATTGCGTGATGTGATAGCCCGCCCCAAGCGGATCGCGGGACGGGTCAAGAAAAGTGAGTACCCGGTCCTTTTGATAATCTCTCAGCAGGAATTTCCAACTCAATGGAATAGCAATCAGGGCCGCCGCTGCCCCACCGGCGAACAATCTGATGTGCATTCCGGACAAAAAGATCATCGTTACACCGCCAGCCATCAACAAAAGCGACGTCCCAAGATCCGGCTGACGAATGACCAGTGCCACCGGCAAGAGCATAAGCAGAATAGGCTCGATCAGACTGGAAAGTCGCCGGGATTTTTCCAGGGTCAGTCCGTGATAATAGCGCGCCAGAACCAAGACCAAAGACACTTTCATCAGCTCAGAAGGCTGAAGCCGCATGACCTTCAAATCAATCCAGCGCTGCCCACCCCCACCAGACTCGCCAAAGAGTTCAACGGCAACCAGCAAGACAAGCCCCAAGGCGTAAAGCGGAAGGGCCAGCCGCATCCATATCCGGATATCCACCAATGCAATCGTCAACATGAGAAGCAAAGAAATAGAAAATCTGATGGCATGACGCGTGGCCCAAGGCTCGAAACTGCCGCCAGCCACAGAATATAACACGCCAACACCAGCGCCTGCGATCAGACAAATCACCAGAATGACCAGCCAATTCAACCGCGCCAACTTGCCAAATGTGCTTAGCCTTTGTCCAAACGCGGCCGCCACTTACCCCTCCTGCCCTGGATCAGATAAAACGGCCACATCCCCTGGCGCTTTCGTCATGGGATCGAAATCAAGCGTTGCAGACAAGATATCCCGGGCAACAGGTGCGGCAACTGTCGAGCCACCGCCGCCATGTTCGATAAGAACTGACACAGCATATTTTGGGTTTTCAATCGGTCCATAAGCGACAAACATGGCGTGATCGCGCTGCCTCCACGCCAGTTCTTCATTTTTCAAGACGCCGCTTTCACGCTCAGCAATACTAATTCGACGCACCTGAGCCGTTCCCGTCTTGCCCGCCATAGACTGGCCTTCTTTTCGGATGCGGGATGCGAAAGCTGTGCCATTTGGCGCATTCACCACATCAATCATGCCTTGCCGTACAATATTTAAATGGGCCTCTGGAATACCAAGGTCCGACGCGGCCATGGCGGCACCATCGCTTAGCAGTCTTGGGGTCAATGCCCTACCGGTCGCAAGGCGGCCTGTCATCACCGCCAGCTGCAAAGGTGTTGTTAAAAGCAGCCCCTGGCCTATCGACATGTTCAGCGTCTCACCGCCCAGCCAGCCGCCGCCCTGGACACGCCGTTTCCATTCAGGGTCCGGCACCAGTCCGGATTTCTGCCCGGGGATAGGAAGCTCAAATCTTGATCCCAGTCCAAAACGTCTGGCCATATCCGCAATCGCCTGAACACCAAGGCGTTCAGCCAGATTATAATAATAAATGTCACAGCTGTGGCGCAGAGACTGCTCCATATTCACATGGCCGTGGCCGCGCTTCTGCCAGCAATGGAAAACATTGTCGCCATAAGGGTGTTTGCCATTACAGAAAATACGGTCCTGCGGCGTAATAACCCCGGCTTTCAATGCAGCCAAAGCAACAATCATCTTGAACGTTGAGCCTGGTGGATATTGACCGCCCAAAGCCTTATTCGTCAAAGGCAGTCTTGGGTCGCCGGTCAGTGCACGCCAATTCTCATGGCTGATGCCTGTTGAAAATTCATTGGGGTCAAACGCAGGCGTGGACACAAGTGATAAAATATCACCCTGGGTTAAATCCATGACGATGGCAGCCGCGCTTTCCTCGCCCATCCGCTCTGCAATGAAACGTTGAAGCCGGGCATCAAGTGTTAGCCCGACATCACGGCCCGTCTGGCTTTCCTGCCGCGCCACATCACGGACGATACGGCCCCGCGCATTCACCTCAACTCGTCTGGTTCCAACCGAACCACGCAGTTCCGCATCAAATGTCCGTTCAATTCCCAATTTGCCTACTTTAAAGCCGGGTAATTGCAAGGCCGGATCTTCACCACGGTCTTGTTCTGACACTGCACCCACATGGCCAATAACATGTGCAAAAGCCGTCTTATCAGGGTAATAACGGCTGGTTCCGGCCATCGGCTGCACACCAGCTAAGCTGGGGCTTTTCACATTCACTTGCGCAAATTCATCCCAACTCAGATTATCTTTCACAATAACCGGCAAAAAACTGCGCTGACGGCTTGCGATCCGCTTGGCCAGCTGAATTTCGCCTTCAGTCAGATCCATGACCTGTGCCAGGGCACGCAGGGCCTCTTCAACGCTATCAACCTGTTCAGGAACAACAGCAACACGCAGATCTTGCTTATTGGTCGCAAGTTCCACCCCGAAACGATCTAAAATACGACCACGTAGCGGCGCAATGAAGCGCAGGCTCAAGCGGTTTTCATCTGCAAGAACTTTATATTGCTGCCCTTGAACAATAGACAGATAATACATTCGCCCAACCAAAGCGGACAATAATACACCCTGCACACCGCCTAAAATGGCTGCACGCCTGGTAAAAAGTCTATATCTGTCGCCTTCCGTCTCAAGCATTTACACTGGCATCCCGCTACACATCACGCATGATAACCCGCCGGTCAATCAAGGCATATAAGCGATTGAACAAAGGATAGACCGCTATGGTGATAATGACCTGAAAGATCAAATCCGATGGTGGAATTAAAGCCCATTCCATTGCGCTCAACACACTCCATTTCAAGGCCATAACGCCCGCCAAAATAACCCCGAACATTGCCCATCTTAATGGGAATGGCGCCACCCGAAACACTTCTTGATTAGGGACAATTGCCAGATGAAGCAGGACTGCGAGAAAAGCAGTTACCCCAATGATATCCCCGCCCCATAAATCATGGATAAGCGCGATCAAAAATACTGCGATCATTGGCGAGGCACTTGGCCTTTGGATTGCCCAATAATAGGTAAAAACAAATGGCATTGCCGGAGCCAAAGTCGATAAGGCAAAATAGGGCGTGGGTACATGCAGAAACATCATCAAAAGGAGCGTCGCAATCGACGGGTAAATCAGTCTGAATCCCGGGCCTTGAGACAAATCACGCGTGCGGGCCATCATTGCTGCTCCACATCGGAAAGCAACGTCTCCGGATCCTGCCTTTCAATCACTTGGCCGTCATTCATCGGCAACACACGTAAAATTGTCAGATAAGACAGCCGACCTAATTCAGCATAGGGGTCAATACGGACCACATCATTGTCGGCATAAGCAACGACGCCAACAGGCAAATCAGGTGGAAATACGCCTCCATGGCCGGATGTAACAATCCGATCTCCGACAGCCACTTCTGCATCCAAAGGTAAAAAGCGAATTTCAGGCTGGTCCCGGTTGTTACCCAGCAAAATACCTGTATCATCGGTTCTTTGAAGTCGGACAGGAATACGGCTGTTTAAATCCGTTAAAAGCAAGACCCGGGCGGATAATTGCCCACTGCCAATCACGCGGCCCACAACGCCATTTTTATCAACAACGGCTGTTTCCCGTTCCACGCCAAAGCGCCGTCCCGCGTCAATCAACACGCTGCGGACAAAGGGGCCACCACCTGCGCCCACAACACGGGCAGTCGCAACCACTTCCGCAGGCCAGGCTGTTACATGCAGACGCTCTTTTAACGCTAAATTCTCAGCCTCAAGCCGCTCAACACTGCTTTCCAGTCGCGCAAAATCCTGGAGCTGTCCTTCCAGCTCAAGATTTCTGTCCCGGACGCTCAAATAGCTCTCGACATCGTCCCCAATGCTGCGGAAAAAGGAAACAGGGCCAGAGACCAGATGTAATATCGGGGTCAGGGCTTCATCGCCGATCTGCCGCGCCTGCTGCGCCAGATCAGGACGTGTCTTGCTTAAGACAGCAAAACCACCCGCAAGGATGAGAAGAAATACAGCCAAAAAACGCGCACCCGTCCGGACCATGTCCGCAGGTCGCCGCCGCTTTATGCGCTTTGCCGTACTCAACGGCATTTCTCCTTAAAGGGGACTTACACCATGCTTTGAGATTAATAGGCCCGCGTTAAAACGAGACGCAAGCCCGGGTCTTCCAAAGCTTTCCCTGTCCCAAGTGCCACACATGTCAGTGGATCTTCTGCCGCAATCACCGGTAGGCCCGTTGCTTCCCGCAACACGCGATCCAAATCACCTAATAATGCGCCACCACCGGTTAAAATAATACCTTTATCCACGATATCAGCGGCCAATTCAGGTGCTGTATGCTCTAAAGCGGCTTTAACGCCTTCTAAAATCGCACCAACCGGCTCTGACAAAGCATCAGCGATTTGAGCCTGATTGATGTCCAATTCGCGGGGCACGCCATTCATCAGGTCACGACCACGAACTTTAATGACTTTGCCCGCCCCGTCTTCCGGCGCATGGGCTGTCCCGATTTCTTTCTTGATGCGTTCAGCTGTCGTTTCACCAATCAGCAGATTATAATTGCGGCGAATATAGGCGATAATAGCTTCATCCATTTTATCGCCCCCAACACGAACAGATGTCGCATAAACAATACCACCCAATGACAGAACAGCGACCTCAGTCGTGCCGCCGCCAATATCAACAATCATAGACCCTGTCGGTTCCGTCACCGGAAGGCCTGCACCAATGGCAGCGGCCATGGGTTCTTCAATCAGGTCCACCCGGGATGCGCCGGCTTCTTCAGCGGCCTCTTGAATGGCCTTACGCTCAACGGCTGTAGACCCCGACGGCACACAGATCACAATACGTGGCCGGGCAAAACCACGGCGGTTATGAACCTTATGGATGAAATGACGGATCATTTCCTGGGCGACTTCAAAGTCTGCAATCACCCCGTCACGCAAGGGGCGAATGGCCTCAATATCCCCAGGGGTCCGTCCAAGCATCAACTTGGCCGCATCACCAACAGCCTGGACTTCGCGGCGGCCCTGCTTCAACCGAAAAGCGACAACGGATGGCTCATTCAATACGATGCCCCGCCCCTTCACATAGACCAAGGTGTTGGCCGTACCTAAGTCAATCGCCATATCAGACGAGAGGAGGCGGAAGAATTTACCGAACATGCGTATGTCAACCTTTCTGTGTGCTTAACGGGGACTATCCTATAGCCTTTGGCCTATATCCACCCCCTTGGTCAAGCTCTTAAGCAGATAATACGCCAGGTTCTGTTTTCTCTCTCTTAACAAGCAATTTGTTCAACGCATTTACATAAGCTCTCGCAGACGCGACCAGCGTATCCGCATCCGCCCCTTGGCCATTGACGGACTTGCCTTTTTCATCCAGGCGCACCGTGACTTCGGCCTGCGCGTCGGTCCCCTGTGTGACCGCATGAACCTGATACAGGACCAGAGTTGCATCGATTTGAGGAATCAAAGCCCTAATCGCATTAAAGACCGCATCAACCGGGCCATTGCCGGTTGTTTCAACGCTTTCTTCAACACCATCGATCGACAAGGTGAGTTTTGCACGCTGCGGACCTTTGGACCCTGCATGGACCTCCAGCTCGACGACGCGGAGACGATCATTTCCGCGCACAACAGCATCGTCGACCAGTGCAATGATGTCTTCATCAAAGATTTGCTTCTTCCGATCTCCAAGTGCCTTGAACCGGCGAAACGCGTCTTCCAAAGCGTTGGAGCCCAAATCATAGCCCAATTCTTTCAACTTCGCAGAAAAGGCATGGCGGCCACTGTGCTTCCCCATGACCAGGCTGGAGCGATGCAGGCCAACAGATTCAGGCGTCATGATTTCATAGGTCTGTGCGTTTTTCAAAACGCCGTCCTGATGAATTCCGCTTTCATGCGCAAAGGCATTAGCCCCCACGATCGCTTTATTATTCTGGACTGTGAAACCGGTAATGGTGGAGACCAGCTTTGAAGCTCTGGTAATTTCTTCGGTATTGATGCCATTGCGGAATGGCATTGCATCTTGGCGCACACGCATGGCCATTACCACTTCTTCCATGGCTGCATTGCCTGCGCGTTCCCCAATACCGTTGATCGTACATTCGATTTGCCGGGCGCCCGCTTCCACAGCCGACAGGCTGTTTGCAACGGCCAGCCCTAAGTCATTATGGCAATGGCTGGAGAAAATAATGCTGTCAGCGCCCGGCACACGCGCCTTCAAATCCGCAAAGAGCTTATAATATTCATGAGGCGTGGTGTAACCGACGGTGTCCGGCAGATTGATTGTTCCCGCGCCCGCCTTTATCGCGGTTTCCACACAGCGTGCCAGAAAATCCATATCGGATCGCGTCGCATCTTCTGCCGACCATTCGACATCGTCACACAGATTTCGCGCATAGGAGACGCTGTCATGAATGCGTTCCAATACCTGCTCTGGCTCCATCTTCAATTTAACCTTCATATGAAGCGGTGACGTTGCGATAAAAGTGTGAATACGAGGCCTGAGAGCAGGTTTCAAAGCCTCTGCAGCACGATCAATATCGGCACGTGACGCCCGTGCCAATGACGCGATTGTGGCTGATTTGGCGGCTTTGGCCACCTGGTTTACTGCCTCAAAATCACCGTCGGAGGCAATTGCAAACCCGGCTTCGATAATATCAACACCCAAGGCTTCGAGGACTTCCAATATCCTCAGTTTTTCAGCCAAAGTCATGGATGCGCCTGGTGATTGCTCCCCATCGCGTAAGGTCGTATCAAAAATCCGCACATAATCATTCGGATTGGCAGTCTGGTCGCTTGTCATGGATATCGTCCCTGTAGAGATTGAATATATTTGATTTTCATCTCGTCCCCTAAACGCTCAAGCTCATGATCGAGCTTGACCTACGCCTAGGGGCGGGTAAGTCGAAGGAGCGCGTCCCAAATAAGAAGCGCAGCGCTGAGAAGCGCGGAAGAAACAGGTGATTTCAATGCCAGCCTGGCCATCGCAAATCCTAAAGTCTTGTGCAAGACGCATCTTGCAAGGCGTCGCTTAATATAGGTTTAAGCAACGCGAACGAGCGGGTTGTGACGCAAGTTTAAGGGATTTTCAAGCGATTTTACACATCTATCGAAAAAAACAGACTTCAGAATATGCAATTTTATTATAAAAAAACGGGCACCATCCACGAGATGATGCCCGTCTATTTTTTTTGACAGGTCTGATTAGTTGACGCTTAACACTTCAACATTTTCAAACCCAGCTTCACGGATCTGGCTTTCAATCTTTGACGCATCACCAACAACCAGCCATGTCAGGCTGCCCGGATGAATGACTTCCTGCGCCGCAGCACGAACCTGTTCCGTATCAAGACCACGGAATTCAGCCGTCAACGTGGATTGATACCGCGCATCGCGACCATAACGCTCATTTTGGAGAAGAGCGTTCAACACCGCACCAGAGGTTTCGAACTGCCCCGGCAAACTACGAATACTGTTATTCACAACGCGGGAAACCTCTTCATCACTTGCGGGACGTTCACCTGTGAAAGCATCAAGTTCTTTGATGATCTCCTTCAAAGAATCCCCTGTTCTATCGGTTTGAACTGGCGCATAGACGATATACGGCCGTTGCCCACGCGCGCCCTGCAGGAAGGTAAATGCGCCATAGGCCCAACCTTTATCTTCACGCAGGTTCATATTCACGCGTGCCGTAAACTGGCCACCAATCACATCATTCATCGCATCAATAGCAATTGCATTTTCCGCACCAGAAGGTGGTGCGACATGTCCGGCAAGGATCATGGACTGAGGTGAACCTGGGCGATCATAAATGATGACCCGGCCACCATCAGCGCGATCAACAACACCAAGTTGTTTCACACCTTTGGGCGTGCCAGGTGCCTGCCACTTGCCAAATGCTTTTTCAAGAACAGGCTTGATTTCATCCATTGTGACATCACCGGCTACGAAAATCTTCGCATTGTCAGGACGCAGCCAGCTTTGTTGAAAAGCCAGAAGGTCTTCACGGGAAATAGCCTTCACAGTGTCTTCCCGGCCCGAACCGGTGAATGGGATGCCATAGGGATGATCTTCACCATAAATCAGCGGCGGCAGTTCCCGCAATGCAATGGCAACAGGCTGTGCTTTTTCCTGAGCAATCTGCGCCAAAGTTTGTGTTCTCAACCGCACCAGCTCATTCTCATCAAATGCGGGATTTTGCACGATATCTGAAAACAAATCGACGGACGGTGACAGATTTTCCTTTAAGGCATTCAAAGTCACTGTCGACATATCCAGATTGGACCCCGACGCAATTTGAGCACCTAAAGCTTCAGCCTCGTCACTGATTTCCAGTGCGCCGCGCTTTTTCGTCCCTTCATCCAACATGGCCATAGCAAGACCTGCGGTGCCAAGTTTCACACCCTGGTCCGCAGCAAAGCCCGCGTCAAACTGGACCGCAACCTGAACAACCGGAACGGAGTGACGTTCGGCCAGCACAATTTCAATACCATTGGACAGCTGTGCTGTTTCAATATCCGGGAAAACCAGATCCGGTGCATTATTGACTTCTGGCAATTTGCTTCGGTCTGCACCAGTTTCTGCTGCCGCGAACTCTTCAAATGGCAGAACAAGAAGTTGATAATGACCTTTGGTCAGCCATTTCTGAGACACTCTGCGAATATCTGCTGGCTTAAACGCACTTATCCAGTCCAGCTCCGTCGCATAAAAACCAGGGGTGCCAGCATAGAGCTCACCTTGAGCAAGTGCCGTTGCTTTACCGGAAAAGCCCCCGATTTGCTCCAGCCCACGGATACGAGCTGCCTTGTAGCCCGTCCTTGAACGTTGCAGTGCAGAGCGGCTTGGGCCTTCCTCAATGAATTCAGCTAATAATTCATCCAGACGAGCTTCAACAACGGCCGGATCAACACCTTGTTTCACATCAACCTGTATTTGGAAGAAGCTGGTCAGTTGATGGTCTTCAACATTGACACTTACATCAAGTGCGAGCTGCTTATCATAAACCAGGTCTTTATATAGAAGGGAGCTTTTGCCACCTGCCAGAACGCCAGCAGCCATTTCCAAGGCTGCATTTTCCTGCAAGGAGCGACCCGGCACAGACCAGGCACGGTACAACCGAGCATTCGGCACGCGATCTTGCATGATTTCACGCTTTGAAACCTTCAGTTCAGGAATCCAAGCCTGTTGTTTGGTTAAAGGCGGGCCAGCTGGAATATCGCCAAAATATTTCTCAACCAACGGCTTCGCTGTTTCCGCATCGATATCACCAGCCAAAACCAAAACAGCGTTATTCGGGCCGTAATATGTTTTAAACCACTCCTTAACATCATCTAAGGATGCAGCATCCAGATCCGCCATTGATCCAATGGTTGAATGGCGATAGGGGTGCCCTGCAGGCATCAACCCTTCCTGAAGCCGATATCTGACGAGGCCATAGGGCTGATTGTCACCCTGGCGCTTTTCATTTTGTACAACGCCCCGTTGGTTATCGAGCTTTTCCTGAGTTACCGCGCCAAGCAAATGGCCCATACGATCAGATTCCAGCCACAGGGCTAAATCCACAGCAGGTGTGGGAACATTTTGGAAATAATTCGTCCGATCAAGCCAGGTCGTTCCGTTTAAGGCTGTGGCCCCCACCTGCTCCAATGGTTCAAAATACTCGCCATCATAATTCTCAGTTCCATTGAACATCAGATGTTCAAAAAGATGCGCGAAACCTGTCTTACCTTCGGGTTCGTCTTTTGACCCGACGTGGTACCAGACAGATACAGCAACGATTGGTGCTTTTCTATCCTCATGAACAATAACCCGCAGGCCATTATCCAAGGTGAATTTCTCATATTGGATTTCAACGTCTGCCGCGTTCGCAGTACATAAAGAAAGCGCCGCATAGCCCGTCAGTGCAAGGCCAGCGCCAAATGTCTTAAAGTTCATAAACCTCTGTTCCCTCAATTAAGCCCTATGAAGCCATAGTCTTAAAAGAACAAAGCAGATTTATCAAAAGACAATCGGGTCAATTGTGGGATAGATGGGATAAAATACGTAAATGGCCCGACAAACAGGTCGGGCCATTAATAGTGATTTAGAAGGCAAGATCACAAATTCTCTATTTAGAGATTAGGTGTTTCTTCCGTTTCCTTAGCTTCTTTTTCAGCTTCATGAGCCATTTTCTTAGCTTCATGATCAGCTTTTTTGGCTGCTTTTTTCTCAGCCATCGCTGCTTTATGCGCTTCTTTGTCCATCACTTTTTCAGCTTCTACTTGTTGAGCAACGGCTCCCCCGGTTGCTCCCACAAAAATCATCCCGCAAAAAGCTGCTAAAGCCAGGTCTTTTACTGTTTGACGCACAACGTCTCTCCTTTAATTTAGTCCCAAGCATTCTGCCGGAGGAGAGACTTTGCGCGGATTACGGCGAAAACGTGACAGTTGTCTATACAGACAAATCTTGTCTCATACATGTCACAAAGCCCGTGATGAAATCTGGACCAAAAACACGGCTTGGCGTTTGGAAACCAGGCTTCGCATGACCGGCTTCTACGCGGCAGACAATTTCAAGCGCGGTTTCTGCAGTCAATGTATAACCGTCAGGTGTCGTGAGAAGCGTTTGAGCAATTTCGCCTTTTTCATTTTGTGCAATGCCTAAAAGCCGGGTCTCTGCCGTCGCTCTTTCTTCATCACTGGGGCCTTCTGGCATTTTATCGATCTGCGCTTTTAAGAAACGCTGTCCCAGGGACGTGGCGAATAATTTGCGCAGAATTTTCGGCATATCCGCCATTTGCTTAATCTGCTTGGTCGCACCAAAATAAATCGTGATATTCGGAATATGGGTAGAGTGATAAGCTGTTGAGACATCTCCCCAGGATACGCTCACCCCTTTTTGCGACCTGTTGCCTAAGAGGAACTCCTTATACTGCGGGGCGCCCAAGGAGATTATATCCCCATTTCGGCGCACACGGGCTGGAATGGCGATGCTTTCAACGCCGGTCTTTGCAGTCCCTCTTGAAGGGCGGCCGGAGAACTCAATAAATATCTCCAGCTCTTTTGCGTCTGGCATGCGCCCTTTTAAATGAGCAGCCAGACAATCCGACGGCACAACATCAAAGCCCACACCAGGCAACAACATGATATTGGCCGCCTTCGCCTCAGCATCGCGGTTTGACAAGGCTTCAAAAACGTCAATCTCACCTGTGATATCCAGATAATGCGTGCCCATCTTAATACATGCATCCACCATAGGCTTGGATGTTGCGGAAAAGGGACCAGCAATATGAAGGACGACATTGACGTCCTTCAACTCGTTTTCCAACGCATCTGTATCGCTTAAATCAAAGGCCTGATAAGCAAAGCCCAATGGCTCAGCCACCGCGCGCAGCTTATCTTCATTCCGCCCCGCTAAAACAGGTTCAAGACCCAGCTCTTTAGCCCGTTTTGCAACCAGCTTCCCTGTGTAACCCGTTGCCCCATATATTAAAAACGCCATCACGCACCTCCCAGACTTGAGGCGGCATGAGAGCATTTACAATGCAAAAGGTCCAGTGCTTATCGTTTATCTGGTTTCAGACAGACCTGCCTTCAGCCTACGTATTCTTGTTGTTAAGTCACGGATCTCCTGTTCCGCCAAAGCAGCAAGGCGCAGAAAACGCCCTTCCCTCTCCGCCTGACCCAGGCGCTTCGCCTTATTGGCAGCACGCATATATGCACGCATGCCAATCCGTGCCGCATCCAAGGCATCATAAAGCTGCGCCAAACGCCGTGCTATACGTGGACCATAGCGTGCCACCCACGCTAAAAACCTTAGAAATCGACCCATTGTCTTTCTCCTCCTTAGCGTGGAATTGGAATACCGCGTTCGCGAAATATCTCATCGCGGCGGTCACAGTTATCATAGGCGTGATATAGCGCCGCCACCGCTTTATCAAAACGATCAGAGGCGGTAATACGGCGGCTGATATAGATACCAATATTGATTAATATTGCTGCGGCCCAGATAGCGATAGCCCAAGGCCCGACCTTTTTGCCAAGCTCCTTTAGCGCATCTTTCAACCCCATAGTCTTCAGCAATTCGCGAAGCCAATACAGCAGATAAGCGATATCGCCTAAAACCAGCGCATCAAGAAAGGTTTTCCATTCGAATTTTCGGGTCTTGATAAGATCATATAACCATTCAAAACCTATAACACCTAAGAACAGGCGCAACCCCGCCAGGAATTTCGTCTCATCAAGGATTTCCTGTTGAACATCCAAATCAGCTTCTAATTCTTCACAAGGATCCATGTGAACTTCCCCCTTAGAAAGAGGCCCGAAGCTCAAAAACTCCGGGCCCATCACGTTCAGCCAAATATGATGATGATCCCCACCACGATGCACAGCACAACAAGGATGATCACAAGGGCCTCAACCCAGGCACAGATAATTTTTAAGACCCATTTCAGGACCTCAACGACTGTGCAGACAATGGATTTCACCCAGGACCACGGATTCCACCAGGTGATCTCCTCCCAGCATTTCCGAACATTAACCGGCTCCTGCACCCATTGTTCCGAGCACACATAGCGCAAAACCACATAGGTGATGACACCGGTAATGATACAGATAATGACCAACTCAGCGATCGGATCTGGCAATGGAATTGCAATCCCAACCAACACCGCCAGCGGCGCTGTGACAGCCCCTGCAAAAGCGATAGCCACCTTATTCACGACCTCAGCAAATAAGCTGTAAAGCATGAAAAAAGCAGCAGATATTTCAAGCAGATGCCAGAAGTGGGTCAGCTCCCGCTTCAAGAGACTTGGTTCAGTTTTATGTTCATGCGTGTCTGACATTGTTTTCCCCCCCAGAATAAATGTCGAAATCACGGCTCAACGATATAGACGCACCCTCTCAGCCCTCGTGTCGGTACAACCGATTGAGATACGCAAACGCAACGAACAGAAGATTTTTTTAGGCTACTACGCGCAAGGCTGAGCCGTATTGAGGCAAAGAGTGTCTCAAAATTAAAGGGAAATTACAATATTTAGCGAAAGGGCGCGATTTTCATCACGCCCTTTCAATTATCTGATTATGCCAATGTCGGGATTTTAAAGTCCGCACCGGCGCGAATACCCGTCGGCCAACGCGACGTTACGGTCTTCACTTTAGTGAAGAAATTCACGCCCGCCATGCCATGTTGATTGATGTCGCCAAATGCAGAGTCTTTCCATCCGCCAAATGTATGGAACGCCAATGGCACAGGGATTGGCACATTGATCCCAACCATGCCGACTTCCACCCGATCCGCATAAGCGCGGGCCGCGTCCCCATCCCTAGTGAAGATGGACGTGCCATTGCCATAGCGGTGTTTTGTAGGCAGCGCCGCCGCATCTTCAAAATTCTGCGCCCGCACGACCTGAAGCACCGGGCCGAAAATTTCTTCCTGATAAGCGCGATGGTTGGGCTGCACCCGGTCAAATAAAGAACCGCCCATATAATAGCCATTCTCATAGCCCTGAGATGTGCAGCGATAGTCGCGGCCATCAACGACAAGCTCAGCGCCTTCTTCTACGCCCAGGTCGATATAGCTTTTGACTTTGGCATGGTGATCAGCCGTCACAAGCGGGCCCATCTCCATACCGCCAGCCAGAGACGGGCCGATTTTCAATTCTTCAACACGCGGCTTCAAACGCTTCACAATCTCATCCGCAACCGCATCCCCAACGGGTACAGCCACAGAAATTGCCATACAGCGCTCCCCAGCGGACCCATAGGCTGAACCGATAAGCGCATCGGTCACCTGATCCAGATCTGCATCGGGCAGAATAATCATATGGTTTTTAGCGCCACCCATGGCCTGAACCCGTTTGCCATGGGCCGTGCCGGTGGAATAGACATAATGTGCAATGGGGGTCGAGCCGACAAAAGACACAGCCTTCACACGCGGGTCCGTCAAAATCGTATCAACGGCTTCCTTATCACCATTGATAACATTCAAAACGCCTTCCGGGGCACCCGCTTCCAACATCAACTCAGCCAGCCGCAAAGGCACAGCCGGATCTTTCTCAGACGGCTTCAAGATGAATGTATTCCCGCAGGCAATAGCGACACCAAACATCCACATAGGCACCATGGCTGGAAAATTAAATGGCGTGATCCCTGCACACACACCCAAAGGTTTGCGCATGCTGTACATGTCAATTCCGGTTGATACATTGTCAGAGAATTCACCCTTCATCGCATGGGGAATGCCACAGGCAAATTCAATGACCTCAAGACCGCGCTGCACATCGCCACGGGCATCATCCAGCACTTTGCCGTGTTCATTGGCAAGCAGCTCAGCAAGTTTGTCTTTCTCGGCTGTGGCCAATTCGAGAAATTTAAACATCACACGAGAGCGTTTAACAACACTGGTCTGCGACCAGGACGCAAAGGCTGTCTGCGCATTTTCAATGGCCTGCTCTACCTCAGCTTTGGAGGCAAGCGCGACCTGCGCACTGACTTCACCTTTAGACGGATTAAACACATCTCCAAAGCGTCCGCTTTGCCCCTCAACGCGTTGACCGCCAATAAAATGACCGTGGATATCCATGGGTCCTGTCCTTCTTTTTTGAGACCTGGGAAAGGCAGCAGAATAGACAAGGAAAACCACTTGCACCAGCATTCATGCAGTGCAAGTGGCGCTTTGATATATTCACTCTCAGTCTTTGGAAATCTCGAAATGTTCTTCCAAAAACGCTGCTATTTTGTGATAGGCATGAACTCTGTTCGCAAGCTTGCGAATGCCATGTCCCTCATCTGGGAATCGCAGATAAATCGCTTCACCGCCTGATTTCCGAATGGCTTCCACCAGATGATCTGATTCAGCCACCGGATCACGTGGGTCATTTGCCCCATGCAATACCATGATTGGCGCCTTGATTTTATGGGCATTATTTATAGGCGAGATAGAAGCAAAAAATGCCCGATCATCCGGGTCTTCAATATCCCCATATTCTTCCCGATCAGAGGCCTTTAATGCAGGTGACGCTGTCTCCAGCGCGCGCACCCAGTCAGACACACCAACGAAAGAGACCCCCAATGTGAATAAATCTGGATAGCTGCCCAGCGCCGCATTTGTCAGATAGCCACCATAAGACCCGCCCATAAGACCTACGCGCGCTCCGTCCACCTTGCCGCTTTGCTTAAGCCAGGCGACAGCATCAGCAACATCCCGCACAGAATCTGTACGCAGCCGTTTGTTATCCAGCCGTGCAAAACGCTTTCCAAAGCCGGTAGACCCACGGAAATTCAAATCCAGAACGGCCACACCACGACCAAGGAGATATTGCGCCACAGCGTTAAATCTTGGCCGGGCCTGCGACGTCGGCCCTCCATGGACGAAGATCATAACGGGTGGAGCCACTGCACCTTCCGGCTCATAAAACAGACCATGAAGACGTTCGCCATCACGCGCATCAAAATAGACCGACTGAGGCACCGCCATGGATGTCATATCAATACCGGCAGATGTCGATTTTGCCGCATGAACCAGCCCGCCGCTTTGCAAATTCCAGACGAACACATCTCCCGGCATCTGCGGGCCACTGACCTGGATTGCCAGAACCGGCGAGGCGGATGCAAAATCAAGCGCAAATACTCCTTTGGGCAAATCCGGAATGCTCAGACCCTGGCCGGTTTTCAAGTCACGCGCATGAAGTGTCGAATAGCCCCCATCATTTGTCAGCCAGACAAGATAGCGATCATCGAAAGACAGTTGGACATGTTCAATATCAACATCCGGCGTTTCGATAAATTTCAGTTCCCTGCTCGCCATGTCATAAAAAGCAAGACCTGAAAATTCACGCCCGTCATTTGTGGACAGATAAAAGCCACTGCCATCACTGACCCAGTTGATGGATTGATAAGCTGAGGATATTTCTGGCTTAAATAGCTCTGTGACCGCGCCGGACTTTAAATCCAACAGGTGCAGATTATTGCCATCTTCCCCCCGGGTCTCACTTAGAATGACATGATCATGACCGGGACGCACTGCCCCCGGGAAAAATCCGAAATGACCCTCATAGGCAACTCGACTTTTTCCGTCCTCAACAGCCGTAACCCAGACATCAAAATCTCGCCCATTTCGCTCTGTCGACGCATATACAATGGCTTCCCCATCAGCGGCAAAATCACCAAAGGCACGAAAAGCGTCAGAATTGCCCAGGAGCAACCGCTCTCTCCTGCCGTCAGCTGACAAAAGGGTATAGCCTTCCCTTTCATCTCCATTCGTGTCCCCCGCATATAAAATATGCCTCCCATCAGGCGTCCAGTGGAAGGATGTGATGCCAGAGCCAAAGGTCAATTGTATCGGCCACCCACCTGTCGCTGACACTGACCAAAGCTGCGGTTCTCCGGTTACAGAGGTTTGAAAAAGCAAATTTTCTCCATCAGGAGATAATTCAAAGCCACTAATGCCCCGCACTTTCAAAAAGCGAACGATATCAGGGCTTTCCCCATTAAGAAGATCAGGCGGCAGCGCCTCTAATTTCGGAATATCCTGTTCATACGGCCAATCCTCTGCCCCACTGGCAACAGGTAGAACAGACACCGCCAATGCGGATAAAAAGAAAGCAAGACGCATTTAAATTCCCCTCTTCGACATAGCTTTCATCATGCATACCCCCCTAAAAGGTGGGGCCAACAGCAGACTAAGACTTGTTTTACCTTTATCTTATAGTTTTGAAAGCGTGTTTCACCAAAGACAAGGGGGAGAAGTGGTGAACAAGGGGCTTATCTCATCCCTAATCATGGCAATGATAGGCTTTGCCTTCATCATCAGCCTGGTCGTGCAACCAGGAAATGACGACGATATCATCGGTGTCGTATTCCCCTTATCAATATCCCCGCATGACGCTTTTGTCACTATAACCGCCGCAGGTGGACGCCCCATATCATCAGGCCTGAACGAACGTATTTTTATTGTGGAAAGAACAGAAATGAATGGGATCACTGCCAGTGAATTAGGTGCCCTATTCCTTTTCAAAGCACAAGGGGCCTGGGGATGTTCTTCATCCAAGGCTCAAGCAGCTTTCACAAATGATAAAGGCATATCATGATCATGAGTTTTGACCCGCAACTTGCTTCATTTAAAGCATCTGCAAAAAAATATCTGATCAGAGCGAATTGGGCCATGGTCCCGATCATCCTGATTGCGGCATTGATCGCTAATCCTGATCTATGGATACAAGCGACTGCGGCGGGGTGTGTCCTGGCTCTCAGCAGCTTTTATACGATGCGGACGGCACCCGATGATCTTTCTGCCAAATTTATCCTCAGTACATCTCTAACCATTCAAACAGCTCTGCTCCTTGCTGTTTTCTCAGGCCACCCCTGGCAGCTCGACATTCACATGTTGTTCTTTGCAGTCTTGGCCGGCATTGCAACGATGGTGGACTGGCGACCGGTCATGCTGTCAACAGCTATCGTAGCCACCCACCATCTAACGATGAGTTTTGCGCTTCCAACGCTTGTTTTCCCTGATAATGCCAGCATCCCTCGCGTCATCCTTCACGCAGCCATCTTAGGGGCGCAAGCCGTAACGCTGATATGGCTGACGCATCAGTTGGAGAAATTCTCCGCAGCCACATCGCGTGCCAATGAAAATATGAAAAAGCAGGTCAAGAAAACCGAAGAAGCTCTATTAAAAGCCGAAGAAGAGCGCGTCCGCACCGCAGAAGCACTAGATCAGGCGCAAAAAGCAGAACAAGATCGGGCCGAGATCGAACGCCAAAGAGAAAAAGATCACGCAGAAGCCGCACGCAAACGCAAGGAACTGGCACAAGAGTTAGGCAAGGAATTTCAAGCTTCTATAAACACAGTCGTTGCAACCATGAACTCCTGCGTTGACCTTTTATCCCAATCAGCCGAGGTGTTAAGCCACCAAAGCAACAATGCCGAGGCAAAAACGCTTGCAACACAATCCGCTGCGCAAGACGCAGCGACAAATATGACATTGGTTGCAACAGCTGCAGAAGAGATGTCGGTTTCTGTAGGGCATTTAAAAGATCAGACCCGACGCGCGCTTGATCTGTCCGTCAACGCCGCGGATCGCCGCCGCGATGCCAATGAACGCATCACCCATCTGTCCAATCAGGCGGCACAAATCAAATCCATTGTATCGCTTATTACCAATATTTCAGAGCAGACCAATCTCCTCGCCTTGAATGCAACAATTGAAGCAGCACGGGCCGGTCATGCTGGAAAAGGCTTTGCGGTCGTTGCCAATGAAGTCAAAAGCCTGGCTTCGGGCTCTGCTAAAGCCGCAGCGGATATTGCGGAGATGACAAATGATATGGCGATTGCCACCCAAAGTGCTGTGGAAGCCATAGAAGGCATTGGTACCGTCATTGATGAAATAGAAGGTGCCTCTCAAATCACAGCAAGCGCTATCGAGCAGCAAAGCGCCGCGACGCAGGATATCGCTATTCACACACAAAGTGCCTCTGACAATGCCACTGCCGCAGGTGATGAGATGACTGTTTTGTCAGGGATGATCAAGGAAAGCCGCCAGAACACTGCCGAGCTTATGAAGGTCATTCAAGACCTGCAGCATCAATCAAATGCGTTATCACAAGGCACCGAGCATTTCCTAAATCGTATTGCGGAAGCTTAATTTCTTTTCCCAATCACTGTTTATCACTACACATAACAATGGCATTCTCATAGACATGCAATTCGTTGAAGGTGTTTAAACAGGAAAGCAAATGGCTCCCACGTCCCCGACATTTCCACATACGCGTATGCGGCGCAATCGCATGCAGGCCTGGTCACGCGACATGGTGGCGGAAAACAATGTTGATAGAGCTGATCTGATCTGGCCGCTGTTTATCATTGACGGGCAGCAGCAAAGACAGGACGTCGCCTCTATGCCCGGAGTGGAGCGATTGAGCGTTGATCTTATTGTTGATCAGGCGAAGAAAGCACGCGATTTGGGCATTCCCTGCCTTGCTCTCTTCCCAAACACCCCTGCAGATAAACGGTCCGACCAGGGCGAGGAAGCTTTTAATCCCGGCAATCTGATGTGCCGCGCAATTGAAGCCATCAAAAGGGACGTCAGTGATATCGGGCTTCTCACAGATGTCGCTTTGGACCCCTATACCAGCCATGGTCATGATGGGCTGATCGACCAAAATGGATTGGTATTAAATGATGAAACCACCGAGGTTCTCATCAAGCAAAGTTTGAACCAGGCCCGTGCGGGCGCGGATATCATCGCACCTTCAGATATGATGGATGGGCGCATCGGTGTTATTCGCCAAGCCCTGGACATCGAGGGTTTTCAAAATGTGCAGATCATGGCCTATGCCGCAAAATACGCATCCGCATTCTATGGCCCGTTTCGCGATGCTGTTGGGTCCGGTAACCGCTTAAAAGGCGATAAACGGACCTACCAAATGGACCCGGCGAATGGGGATGAGGCGCTCCGCGAAGTCGCCCTGGATATCAATGAAGGTGCTGACATGGTCATGGTCAAACCCGGCATGCCTTATCTTGACATAGTGCACCGGGTCAAACAGGCGTTTCACATGCCAACCTTTGCCTACCAGGTGTCCGGCGAATATGCGATGATCATGGCCGCCGTTGAACGCGACTGGATGGATCATGATGCAGCAATGCTTGAATCATTGCTGGCATTCAAACGTGCAGGGTGTAACGGCATTTTGACCTATTTTGCACCAAAAGCCGCGGAAATTTTAAAATAACAATCAGGGAATTGGGAAAATGGCAGGACTTGATCGTCGGACGCTCATGAAAGCTATGGGCGTCAGCGCAGTGGGACTTACCGGCCTCGCCGGGGTTAAAGCATCAGAACTCACGAACGCTTCGGAATTAGAGAGTTGCGCAAATGTCTTGGGGCTGGATTTCACGGAGAATGAAAAAGCTCAAGTCTTAAATATCATTGATGATCAAATCGAAAGTATACGGCGATTGAGGTCTTATACCCCCGACAATCATCTTGCCCCCGCAGAGGTATTTGACCCGCGCCTGCGTGGACAAAGCCTGCGGCGCCAGGTTCAAGGCACTTCATTAAGCCGAAATGCACCCAAGAAACCCAATGATGCAGAGCAGATCGCATTCGCTCCCGTCACCTGGCAGGCGCGCTGGTTAAGGGATGGCGACATAACATCCCGAGAGCTTACAGAGATATATTTAGAGCGGATCGAACGTCTGGGTGACAAGCTGAAATGCTTTGTGACCGTCACAGCCGATCTGGCGCGAAAACAGGCTGACACGGCAGATAAAGACCTTCGTTTTGGTCGGACTAAAAGCCCATTGCATGGCATTCCTTATGGCTTGAAAGACTTGGTAGATACCAAAGGGATTAAGACAACCTGGGGTGCCACTCCTTATAAAGACCGGGTGGCCGAGGAAGATGCCTTCATTGTGAAACGCCTGGAAGAAGCTGGTGCTGTTCTTTTAGGGAAAACAACCTGCGGGGCCTTGGCCTATGGTGATATCTGGTTTGACGGTAAAACCCGCAATCCTTGGAATACAGAAGAAGGTTCGTCCGGCTCTTCAGCCGGATCAGGGTCAGCGGTCGCCGCAGGCCTTGCCGCCTTTGCCATTGGAACAGAAACGCTAGGCTCTATCGTCAGCCCTTGTAATCGCAATGGCGCAACCGGACTTCGCCCCACCTTCGGCCGGGTATCACGGAGCGGTGCCATGGCACTTTGCTGGTCCTTAGATAAAATCGGCCCAATTTGCAGAAGCGTCTGGGACAATGCATTGGTTCTTGCTGCAATCAATGGTGCTGATAAAGGTGATGCAGGCTCGATCGACACACCATTCACCTATGATATTCAGCTGAAAGCAGCCGGCATGAAGCTTGGCTATGACCCGGCCTGGTTTGAAGGCGATCAAGCGGCGCAAACCGACCATGACATGTTCGAGGCTGCCAAACGCGCGGGCTTAGAGCTTGTAGAGGTTAAATTGCCAGAGCTTCCCTATGGTGAACTTGGAAACATTGTCACCGTTGAGGCCGCCGCTGCATTTGAAGAGCTTACAACAAGCAACAAAGACGATATGCTGAAATGGCAAGACGATTTCGCCTGGCCCAACACTTTTCGGGCGAGCCATTATTTCCCTGCGGTATCTTATGTCCAAATCCAACGCTTGCGCCGACAGGTCATGGAGGCCTTTGCCGATGTTATGAAAGATGTAGATGCGCTTATTCACCCAAATTATGCTGCAAATCTATTATTGATCGGCAATATGACAGGGCACCCGACATTGGCCATGCGTGCCGGCTTCATAGAGCAACCCACACGGACATTATTTGGTTCCTATACTCCTCCGGAAAAAATCGAAGCCGGAGCGGAGACGCATATGGTCCCGCGCGCGGCTTCTCTCACCGGTCATTTATTTGACGAAGGACGATTATTGGCCATCGGGGCCGCCATTGAAAAAGAACTGGGTGTCTGGAAAACGCGACCGAATTTAAGCTAAAATAAGGGCGTCGAAATATCTGACACAATAAAAAATTTATGTATTTAAAACAATTATAACTATACTTAAAGTATAGACTATTTAGATGGCATAATATTTGCAGCCACCCTCCTTGACGGCGTTTTACCTCGCCGATCAAGGAGGACAGTATCATGACCTGCAACTTAATAAAACGCAGCGTCATCGGTGCAATTTTAAGTATCGGGGCGTTTTTTGGGGGCCTGGTAGGTGCGCAAGCAGGGGTTATACTTTTTGCGCTGCCTGACAATCTAGTGGCCTCCAATGTTGATCTTTTCCTGACAAGTGAAGTCAACACAACTGCGACAATCACCAATTCGGATGGCACATTTCTTCAAAATGTGAACATCCCAGGTGGTGGCACAGCTATTGTGACCATAACGGATGCATTTCGCATAGGGTCTCTTAGCACAGCGGATAATGGGGGCTTTTCCATCAGCTCTTCTGATCCGATTTCAGCTTATCTGATGGATGCCAATACACCAGTTGCTTCCAACGACATCACCAATCTTTTCCCAACTGAAAGTCTGGGAACGGATTATCTCGTGATGGCAGGAACCAGTGACCTCGTTCAAAACGGGTCGCAATTGTCCGTCGTTTCCAGCGCGGATGCGACAACTGTCACGATTACGCCATCGGCTAATCTGACGACAGGGCAATTAGCCGGTGTACCTTTTGATATCAATTTGAATGAATTGGAAGCCTTTGAACTGCGCGCCACTGGCGGCGGGGACCTTACCGGCACAACAATCACATCAAATAATGATATCGCCGTCTTTGGCGGCCACTTGTGCGGTAATGTTCCATCAACCACAGCTTTTTGTGACCATTTGATTGAACAACTTCCAACAACAGATGACTTTGGAACGCAGTTCGTGGTCTTGCCAACAGAACAAGGCGGTCCTGGTGATGTTCTTAAATTCCTTGCCAAAGAAGACGGCACCGTCATCACATTATCTGATGGCCGTGTTTTCAATCTGAACGCAGGCGATTCCATCACATTGGACGGTGCTGGCGAATTCACCAGTGCAATCACATCGATTACAAGTAACAACCCAATTCTTGTTGGGCAATTCATGCTTGGATCAAATATTGCCGGTGAAGGTGATCCGGCATTCAGCCTGGTTCCAGATGTCAGCCAATGGCTTGACGATTATATCTTCAACGTTCCCGCAGGGGACTATGAAGATTATCTCGGCATTGCGATTGAAGCTGCCTTCCTGGCGACTTTGACCTTGGACGGGGCACCTGTAAATCCAGGATGTTTCGCACCTGTTCCAGGGACAACTCTGGTCGCTTGTAACCTGCTTACAGCAGATGGTTCACACCGCATCACAGCGGACAGCCCATTCATGTTGCTAGCACATGGTTTCAACCAGAATTTTGCAAGCTATTTCGGAATTGGCGGGTCCGCCCTTTCCGGTGGTGGCTTTGTAATCCCTGGTGGCGATGTTCCTGAACCGATGACTATCACCAGTCTTGGTATAGGACTTATTGGCCTCGGCCTCGCTTACAGGCGTAGGCGCAAGGCCTAGTTAAACGTCACGCTTGGGTCCGCTCGGTTAGGCAACTAACCGGGCGGAATTCTTTTTACTGAGCTGCGTAGACCCGTTCCCCGGCAAGCCAGGTTTCAAGCACCTTGGTTTTCCAGATATCCTGCGGGTCAATTTCAAAAATATCTTGGTCAATTAAGATGAAATCGCCCCATTTACCGGTTTCTAAACTGCCGACTTTATCTTCCATATGAGCGGCATAAGCAGCATCCGAAGTGAATGACTTCAACGCTTCTTCGACCGTCATTTTTTGATTGGCATACCAGCCTTCCAGCGGGTCTCCATTACGGTCCCGGCGTGTAACGGCAGCATGCAGGCCATAGAAGGGATTAGGCGGTTCTACGGGGAAGTCTGAACCCGATGCAATCACAATGCCTTCTTCCAATATGGTCCGCCAAGCATAAGCCCCTTTAATTCTGATATGGCCTAAACGATCTTCTGCCATATTTTTATCCGAAGTTGCATGGGTCGGTTGCATGGATGCAATAAGCCCTAACCGCTTCATTCTGGGAATATCTTCAAGACGCATGACTTGCGCATGTTCAATACGATGTCTCAGACCACTACCATTATGGCGCAACACTGTTTCAAAGGCATCCAGAACCTGCGTATTCGCCTTATCACCAATTGCGTGGACATTGGCCTGAAATCCACGGGAAACAACTCGGGAAATCTGATTTATCATGGTGATATCATCGACAAATAACAAGCCGTGGTTATCCGGGTCATCACTATAGGGCCAGTGCAGTGCGGCCCCTCTGCTCCCCAAAGCGCCATCAGAATAAAGCTTGACTGAACGCAGATAGAGACGATCTTCACCCAGTCCCATCTGCGGGCCATTCTGCGCGAGGGCATCAAAGACTTCGCCGGCACCGCCAATCATCGCATAAATACGGCTGGTGAGTTTCTTCTGCCCTGCATAGCTGCGATAGATCGCCCATTGCTCAGGCGTGATCCCAGCATCATGAACGCCAGTCATCCCAAGGGACGCCATCGACGCAAGGGCTTCGTCCAGCGCTTTACGTCGCTGCGCATCGGAAGGTTCAGGAATAATCCCCTCCACCAAGTCCATCGCAGCATCAACGAGAACACCTGTGGCGTTTCCATCAGCATCTCTGACAATAAGACCGCCTTGGGGGTCGGGTGTATCCTTTGTGATACCCGCCATTTTAAGGGCTTTGCTATTGACCCAGGCCGCATGGCCATCAACCCGCCTGAGATACGCGGGCTTATCTCCTGTGACTGTATCCAATTCCTGCGCCGTTGGAAAACGGCCCAGACCCCAGATCACCTGGTTCCAGCCACCACCCCGCACCCAGGCACCAGCGGTGGGCAAACCAGCTGCGACCCGTGCTTGCGCGTCGGCCAGGGATTTGGAATTGACCAAATTCACATTCAATAATTGATGCCCCAAACCAAACACATGACCATGGGCATCAATCAGGCCAGGAAGCAATGTCGCGCCATCCACGTCATGATTTCTGATACCCTCACCCCATTGTTCCAAAGCACTGGCTGGACCAGCGGCAGCAACCCGCCCGCTGCGTATAAGCAAAGTATCAAACCGGACAAGCTTGCCATCTGCAATATGATAGCCATTGGCGTTGGTGATCAGCACATCCTGCGCTTGCAGGTGGACGGAAGAGGCCAACACTAAGCCTGCCGACACAAGTCCATATTTCAACCCGTTAAAAAGCGATCTCATTTCAAGCCTCCCCAGCTTTTATTTTCCCTTTTGAAACCGTCGTATCAATGAAGATGTATCCTGACGCCCACCTCCCATCGCTTGGACATCGCCATAAAATTGATCCACTAAAGCCGTTATGGGCAATGAAATACCCATTGCTTTTGCTTCATCTAAGACAATACCCAAATCCTTACGCATCCAATCTACAGCAAAACCAAAATCAAACTCTTCTGCTAACATCGTCGCTGCGCGATTGTCCATCTGCCAGGACTGTGCCGCACCTTTGGAAATCACGTCCAGGACTTTTTCACCTTCCAGACCAGCAGATTGCGCAAAATGAAGGGCTTCCGACAGGCCTTGCACAATGCCCGCTATACATATCTGATTAACAGCCTTTGTCAGCTGCCCCGCCCCCGGTCCACCGATCAATCCGATCTGCTTGGCATAAGCCTGCATGACAGGCTCTGCCCTGGCAAAAGCCTCTTCTTCACCGCCCACCATGATTGTGAGCTGCCCATTTTCAGCGCCAGCCTGCCCGCCTGAAACGGGCGCATCCAAAACACCTATGCCGCGCTCTTTTCCGGCTGCAAATACGTCACGCGCTAGCTTTGGTGACGCAGTGGTATGATCAACAAACAAGCTACCTTCAGCCATGGTTGAAAAGGCACCAACAGAGCCTATACAAATATCTTCCACATCCTTATCCGCCCCGACACAGGCGAATACAATATCTGCACCTTGAGCGGCTTTTTCTGGCGTTTCTGCTGTCTGGCCTTTGAATTCCTCAACCCATTTCTGCGCTTTCGCAGCTGTCCGGTTAAATACTGTGACATCATAGCCTTCACACGCCAGATGCCCGGCCATCGGATAGCCCATCACACCTAAGCCAAGAAAAGAAATACGGGTCATATCGCCCCTTACTCCAGATTGATCCAAACTGATATTGCGTCCCAGGCGACACAATAGAATTATCTTATCAATGACAACAAGACCTCATTTACGCCAAATGCTTTACAGCCCAGACACGACGGTCTATCCACAACATGCGGGTAAAAAAGGATAAGAAATGGGTAAATTCATCTCAAGAGCGCTGCTGGGCCTGATCGTGATCGCCGGTGTCGTCGTCACAGGCTTTTATTTTGTTTTACGAGCCTCTCTCCCACAAACAAATGGAGAGATCACAGTTGCAGGCTTGGAAAGCGAGATTGAGATCATAAGAGATGAAAATGCTGTTCCCCATATTTACACAACCAATGAACAAGATGCCTTTTATGCGCTTGGCTTTTTACATGCGCAGGACCGGCTTTGGCAGCTGGAGATTAACCGCCGTATCGCCGCGGGCCGCTTATCAGAGATATTAGGAGCGGGCACCCTGGATACGGACAAATTTCTCCGCACCCTAGGCGTCTATCGCGCCGCTGAAAAGGCTTATGACAATCTTGATGAAGACAGTAAGACGATGCTGCAATCCTATAGTGCTGGCATCAACAACTTTTTAAAAAGGTCTGAACTCCTTCCACCGGAATTTTTACTCACTGGCGCTGATATGGCACCTTGGCAACCTGTTGATTCTATGGCCTGGTTAAAAATGATGGCCTGGGATTTAGGCGGCAACTGGCGGGACGAACTGGCGCGCTTGGAATTAATAGCGCGCTTCGGCCCTAAGAGAGCGGAAGAGTTCCAACCGCCCTATCCAGGAAATGCACCCTTTAATTTCCCCGAACTAACAGACCTTTATCCAGGTGTGTCTTTTAAAATCGATGGAGGCCCGGACACCGCTGCAAACCTCTTTGCACCGCTTCAGGCAAAGGAAAGAAAATGGATCGGCTCCAATAACTGGGTCATGGATGGAAGCTGGACGAAAAGCGGCAAGCCCCTTTTGGCAAATGATCCTCATCTGGGTTTGACCACGCCCAGCATCTGGTATCTCGCTCATATAAATATTAATGGACGTAATATCATCGGCTCCACCCTACCTGCCATTCCCTTTGTGGTTCTAGGGCGCAATGATCGTATTGCCTGGGGATTTACAAATACGGGACCCGATGTTCAGGACCTGTATATCGAACGCCTGAATGAAGGCGGCCTGAGCTATGAGACCGAAAGCGGCCCATTAGATTTCGAAATTCGTGAGGAAATCATAAAAGTCAAAGACAGTGCGGATGTCATCCTCGCCGTTCGGGAAAGCCGTCATGGGCCTATCATGTCAGATGTGTCCGGTGATATGCAGCGCCTGCTTGATGATCGTCATGTCATGGCTTTTCGCTGGACAGCACTCGAAGATACCGACACCTCAGCCAATGCGGGGCGGCAGATAACGCGTGTTCATGACTGGCCGACCATGCGTGAAGCGCTCAGAAGTTTCCACGCCCCGGAGCAGAATATTGTCTTTGCAGATGTGGATGGAAATATAGGCTATATTGCGCCAGGAAAAGTCCCTGTGCGCAGCGCCGACAGCCCAACACAAGGATTGCTGCCCGCACGTGGCTGGCTGGGCACTGATCAATGGGTCGGGCGTATTGCCTTTGATGAACTCCCGCAGACCTATAACCCGCCAAGCGGTATGGTTCACACGGCAAATCAGAAGATCGTCAGCGATGATTATCCGCACCATATCACGGATGACTGGGCTCTCCCCTATCGTGCCGACCGGATTGCAGCCGAGCTTCAAAAGTCCACACAGCACGACGTGAAAAGCTTTATAGACATCCAAATGGACCCCGCGTCCAACATGGCTATCGACATGCGCGATGTCATGCTGTCCATCGGAGAGTTTCGTGGCACTCATGAGGCTTTGAGAGACGCTCTGGGCAAATGGGACGGGGCGATGACCCGCGACCGTCCGGAACCCTTGATTTACATGGCCTGGCACCGTGCGGTTTCAAAACGCGTTTATGCCGATGATTTCGGCGATCGTTTTGAACGTTATTGGTCCACAAGGCCGGATTTCCTTCTGCCCTTATTCCACGGTGCGCCACAGGCAACGCATTGGTGTGACGACCAAGGTTCCATTCCTGTTGAGACATGTTCAACGCAAGTCGCCCAGGCATTGGACGATGCCATTTCTGAATTAAGCGCGGCTTATGGGGATGACTGGACTGAATGGCGCTGGGGCGATGCTCATATCGTCAGGCATACACATCGCCCTTTTTCAAACGTAGATTTCTTAAAATCCTGGTTTGAACTAAGCGACGAAGCAGATGGCGGGCCGTATGCGATTAACGTCTCCGCCACGGATTTCTCGTCACAAGCCCCTTATGAATCAACAAATGGCCCAAGTTACAGAGCCATTTATGATCTCGCTAATTTGGATGCATCCCGTTATATCATTCCCGGGGGACAATCGGGCCATCCATTGTCGCCCCATTATGGGGATCTGGCACCGCTTTGGCGGGACGGAGAGTTCATTGAAATCTCCACGGATAAAGCGACCATCAGACAAAGTGCAATTGGCACATTGGTTTTAAAGACGGAAAGATAGAGACTTATGGATCGGCCTGTTCTGGATGATGTAGTTGCTGCCGCGGCGCGATTAAAAGGTGCAATTCGGCGGACGCCTTTCGAAAAAAGCATGACATTGTCCCAGATTACGGGGTGTGAGGTTTTTCTCAAATTCGAAAACCTGCAATTCACTGCCGCATTTAAAGAACGCGGCGCACTGAACAAACTTCTATTGCTCAGCGATGAAGAACGCGCCCGCGGTGTGGTTGCTATGTCTGCAGGCAATCATGCTCAAGGCGTGGCCTATCACGCCCAACGCCTGGGCATTCCTACAACCATCGTCATGCCCGTGGGCACACCTTTAGTGAAGGTGCAGCATACAGAGGCATTTGGCGCACATGTCATTGTGACCGGCGATAAGCTGGAGGATGCAGCGGCTTTTGCCCATGAATTGGCTGATAAAGAAGGTCGGTACTTCCTTCATCCCTTTGATGACAAAGATGTCATTGCCGGCCAAGGAACGATGGCGCTGGAAATGCTGGAAGACCAGGAAGACCTTGATATTTTGGTTGTACCCATTGGCGGCGGCGGCTTGATTTCAGGCATCGCGACAGCTGTAAAGGCTCTGCGCCCGAACATTGAAATCATTGGCGTGCAGGCAGAGCTATATCCAGCGGTTTACGCCCATGTGAAAGGTGAAAACCTGGAGTGCACCGGCGACAGTCTTGCCGAAGGCATCGCTGTGAAAAAGCCCGGTGAGCTCACCACAGCAATTATAGAAGATCTGGTCGATGACATATTACTCGTCAGCGAAGAAGCTTTGGAGCGCGCCGTTTCATTACTTCTAAACGTTGAAAAGACTGTTGCCGAGGGCGCCGGGGCAGCCGGACTGGCCGCCTTATTAATGAACAAAGAACGGTTTAAAGGCAAAAAAGTCGGCTTGACGATTTGCGGCGGTAATATTGACAGTCGCCTCCTCTCCTCCATCTTGATGCGGGATCTTATTCGAGCTGGTCGTATCGCCCGCCTGCGTCTGACAATGCGGGATTTGCCTGGGCAGTTGTTGAAAGCCACTCAGGTGATCACAGATTTGGGCGGGAATATCATCGATGTTCATCACAATCGAAATTTCCTGAACCTGCCAGCCAAAGGCACCTATTGTGACGTGGAAATCGAGGCTCGGGGTCGCGACCAGGTGGATAAAATCATTCAAAAACTGGACGAGGCCGGGTTTAAGGTCCAGCCCCTTGCAACGACGGTTTAAATTCCCACGCTAACGGCCCCTTAACCCTCGCCTTGCACAATAGGCGCAAAGAATGAGGGAGTATGGGTGCGTGGCAGCGAATAGCAATGAACGTCCTATATTGATCAAAAAGGTCAAAAAAGTCTCAGGCGGCGGTCATCACGGTGGCGCCTGGAAAGTCGCTTATGCGGATTTTGTTACAGCGATGATGGCCTTTTTCATGCTGCTGTGGCTTTTAAATGTTTCAGAAAAAGAGACATTGCAGGGCCTGGCCGATTATTTCACGCCATCAAATGCATCCATGTCCAATGCATCGGGCGCCGGGGATATTTTGGCTGGTACTGCCCTTGCCGATGAAGGTGCATCAAATGCGGGCTCGATCCGAATAACAGTACCAAACAGCACAGCGCAGGAAACCGACACCCAGGGCGAAAGCAAGGGTGGACCATCACAGGACCGCGAAGCCGAGATCGTTCAGCAAAACCGGAACTGGCAGGCCAAAATTGTCACCCAGGAAGACAAAATGTTCGAGGCTGTCGAGGATGCATTAAAGGCGGCCCTTCAGAAATCCCCCGAGCTGTTGAAACATCAGGACCAAATCATCGTCGAGCTGACACCTGAAGGCCTCCGCATTCAGCTGACGGATAAAGATCAACGCCCCATGTTCAAAAGAGGATCTGCGGACCTCTACCCCTTTGCCATTCACCTTCTTGAGACGGTTGGAAAAGTTGTTCAAACCCTGCCCAACCGGGTCGCCCTGACCGGACATACGGACAGCACGGGAGGGTCGAACCCCCTTTATTCAAACTGGGAGCTGTCTTCTGATCGGGCAAACAGCTCACGCAGGGTTTTGGCCGGTTCCGGTGTCAGCCGCGATCGCTTTTCCGAAGTGACCGGCAAGGCGGCTACCGAGCCACTTTTCCCAGATCAACCCAATCGGGCGGAAAATAAGCGTGTCACACTCCTCGTATTGCGAGAAGCACCCGTCGTTGATCCGGATTTTGGCGCTCGTTCATCACGTTAAACATTGAAAGGTGAGAGATTCTCCTTAAGACTCTTTTTGAATTTGACTTAAGGAACTATCTCATGAGCACTTCATTGGTCAGCACCTCATGGCTGGAGCAGCATTTAAATGCGCCTGATGTGCGTATCGTGGACGCGACCTGGCACATGCCTTCACAAGGGCGCGATGCTCGTGCCGAATTTGAAGACTGTCATATTCCAGGCGCTGTATTTTTCGATATTGACGAGGTTTCTGATCAAAACAGCGCCTATCCCCATATGTTACCCCCAGTCGAAAAATTCATCAGCCATATGCGCAGGCTGGGCCTTGGTGACGGTTCTCAAATCATCATATATGACAACAGCGATTATCATTCAGCAGCCAGACTTTGGTGGATGTTGCGCATTTTCGGCCATAAGGACTGCGCTGTCTTGGATGGCGGGTTGAGAAAATGGCTGGCAGAAGAACGTCTGAGCGATGATTTGCCATCCCCTCCACGAGAAAGACATTTCACGGCACGATTTGACCAAACCCGGCTTCGTCATATCGATCAAATCAGAAAGATGACGCAGGACCCCAAAGCGCAGATTATTGACGCACGATCACCCAGCCGTTTTTCAGGCCAGGAAAAGGAACCCCGTGCGGGCCTGCGTTCGGGCCATATTCCCGGTAGCAAAAATATATATTACGCCTCATTGTTTGAGGATGATGGCACCATGAAAGATCAAGACGCATTGCGGCAGATATTCAAAGATGCCGATATAGATTTTAATGCGTCTGTCACCACCAGCTGCGGGTCTGGCGTAACTGCCTGCATTTTGGCGCTTGCACTTGACCAGTTGGGCCATGAAGACGTCTCCGTCTATGATGGATCCTGGTCTGAATGGGGTGCACAAGACGATACAGCAATAGAGACATCATGAGCGACGATAAAAATATTGATACGAAATTGGTTGAAGTCGGGCGGCGCAAAGAATGGACCCATGGCATCGTTAACCCGCCGGTCTATCACGCAAGCACCTGTGTCTTTCATACCCTAAGCGACCTGGAACAAGCCACTGCGCATCCCGATGATCATCTCTATTATGGCCGCCGCGGAACACCAACCAGCTGGGCCCTGGAAGAGGCAATGACTGAGCTGGAACCCGGAGGTGCCGGAACCAAGCTCACACCTTCCGGCGTATCTGCAATCGCCGCGGCATTCATAGCGTTTTTGCGCCCGGGCGATCATCTTTTGATAGCTGATACAGTCTATGAGCCGTCCCGCCTCATCACGCAGGGGCTGCTGAAGTCTTTAGGCGTAAGCCATGATTTCTACGACCCGTTAATTGGCAGCGACATTGAAAAACTGATCCAACCCAATACCAAAGTGATCTTTGTAGAAAGCCCGGGGTCACTTACATTCGAAGTTCAGGATATTCCAGCCATTGCCAAGGTGGCCCATGAGCATGACATCGTGGTCATTTGCGATAACACCTGGGCAACGCCACTGTATTTCAACGCCTATAACCACGGTGCGGATGTCGTCATTCACGCATTGACCAAATATGTCGTCGGGCACAGCGATGCCATGTTGGGATCAGTCGGTGCCAATGCCAGGCACTGGCCACGTTTGAAAAACACTGTATATCGCTTAGGCCTATGTGCCTCTCCAGACGATGCCTATCTGGGCCTTCGGGGTTTAAGAACAATGAGCGCCCGGCTGAAGCAGCAGGGGCAAGCGGCTTTAGAGCTGGCGCGGCGTCTTGAGACCCATGATGAAGTCGCAAAAGTTCTTCACCCGGCTCTTGAACAATGCCCTGGTCACACCATTTGGAAACGTGATTTCAAAGGCGCATCCGGCCTCTTCTCCATCGTTTTGAAACGCGGAGAGTGGAAGGACTTGGCCACCCTCGTTGATCATATGGACTATTTCCGCATGGGCTTTTCCTGGGGCGGCTATGAAAGCCTCATTCTGCCTGCGCGCTTTGAGCGAACCGCTGTACGCTGGGCCGCGTCAGGGCCTTTGTTACGGCTGAATATCGGCCTGGAAGATATAGAAGATCTGTACAGCGATTTAAGCAAAGGGTTGGACCGCTATGCCAAAGCTTTGGCTTAGAGGTGTTGGACTTCTCATTTCACTTCTCTTCCTGTCACTAAATGCCCAGGCGGAGACAAGATTACTGCTGCCCGCAAGTCTTGGGGGGCTGCAAGAGGAGCTGAAAGCAGCTTGGCCTCATGAAGAGCTCCTGCGCATCATCACTGGACCAACACCTCAACTCGTCCGGCAAATGGAACAAGGCCTTCACGCTACAGCGCTCATTACCGCAAATCAGCGGTGGATGGAGGAGGCAGCGAGCAAAGACCTCATTTCCAAAAACAGTCGGCATATATTTTTAAAAAATACTCTTCATCTGGCCATCAAAGACAAGTCCCTCGTGATTGACCAATTACGTGACCTGCCAGACCGTCTAAGCAAAGGAGACAAGCTAGCTATCTGTGGACCGGGACCAGTTCCCTGCGGCAAATACGCCAAACAGGCCTTGGAAGAACAAGGTGTCTTCTCGACTATCAGAGAGCATATCATCTACGGTAAAGATGCGGCTGCGACACGGCGGTTTTTAGAAAGTGGCGCCGTCGATTTCGCCATTCTTTATGCCAGTGACATTGCCCAGTCATCTACACTGACTTCCCTATTGGAACTCATTGATATAGAAGCGATTTATGAAATCGCGAAAGCGCAAAGCGCAGACGTCAATCGCTATCGACAGCTTCTGGATTTTCTTGAAAGTGACAAAGTTCAAGAACTTCTATCCTCAAAAGGATTTCAGATTGAGGCACGGCCATGAGTGGTTTTGAATATGAAGCGCTTCTTCTATCATTAAAGGTTGCAGCAGTCGCCACGGTTTTCGCGCTGCCCCTTGCCATTCTACTCGCCTGGCTGCTTGCTAAAACCCAGTTTCCAGGTAAGGCACTGCTCGATATTCTCATTCACATACCTATGGTCCTGCCACCAGTTGTAGTTGGATTTGCGTTGCTTTCCCTTTTTGGCCGACAAGGATATGTTGGGCGATGGCTTTATGAGAATTTAGGCATTGATCTGGCCTTCACCTGGCAGGCTGCCGCCATTGCTGCGGCCGTTATGGCACTACCCCTCATGATCCGCTCCATCCGATTGTCCATGGAAGCGATTGACCCAAAGCTTGAGCAACTGGCAGCATCACTTGGTGCCAGGCGTTTTCGCGTTTTCAGAACCATCACGCTGCCGCTTGCCAGGCCAGGAATACTCGGGGCAACGATATTGGGTTTTGCCCGGGCACTGGGGGAATTTGGAGCAACCATCGCCTTCGCCGCCAATATCCCAGGCGTCACTCAAACCTTGCCACTGGCCGTCTATACTGCCCTTCAAAGCCCTGGTGGAGAGGCCGCCGCAACCCGGCTGTCCATCATCGCCTTGACCATTGCAGTTATCGCCCTTTTAAGTGCTGAATGGACAGCAAGACGCTTTAAAAAGGCGCAGCACCCATGACGATTGGTTTTGATATTAATGTGCGTTTAAATCGCCGCGGTCGCGCTTTTGACTTTCGATTTCAAACCGGAGATGGATTAAACGTCCTTTTCGGCCCGTCAGGAGCTGGCAAGACCACAGTTTTAAACATGATCACCGGGCTGGTCACACCGGATAGCGGTCATATCCTGATCAACGGCACGCCGATATTTGACGCAGAGCAAGCGATAAACACTCCCCTTTACGCTCGCTCCATCGGCTATGTCCCGCAGGACCTGTTGTTGTTCCCGCATATGACGGTCAGGCAAAATCTGAGATATGGGGAAAAGCAGAATGACCAGACCGCTTATAACAGATGTGTTGAGATGCTTGAGCTTGGACCGCTCCTTGAGCGTTTTCCGCCCCAACTTTCAGGAGGCGAAGGGCGGAGGGTGGCCTTGGGCCGTGCCCTTCTTTCCCAGCCATCAGCCCTCTTATTAGATGAGCCAATGGCTGGCCTTGACCCACAACGCAGGCAACGTCTGCTGCCCTTTATCGAGCGCATCAGGCAAGATGTAAAAATCCCCATCTTATATGTCAGCCATTTTGCTGAAGAAGCTGCAAGGCTGGCTGATGACGCGGTCATGATTCAAAGCGGGCAGGCCATTGCATATGGCCCGGCGGATCAGGTATTTTCCAACCCCAAAGCAGAAGCGCATTTCGGACCATTTGATTTAGGTAGTGTGCTGGAAGGCCAAGTTACTGGTTTCGATGATAATTTGGCGCTGATCAACTGCCACGGACAGATATTCAAAGTCAGTGGCAGTGGCTATCAAATAGGCACCAATATAAGGCTGCGTATTCTTGCGCGTGACATTGCTTTATTCCTGGATGAGCCTGGACGAACCACCGTCCAAAATGCGATTCCCTGCACAATCACAAAATTGGACGAAAGGGATGGATCAGTTCTGGTCCGTTTATGCCCCGCAGACACAAAAGACATCGGCTTAACGTCAATGATTACGGCCCAATCCGCTCAACATCTTGGCCTTCAGACCGGCCAAAATGTCTTCGCGATGATTAAAGCTGTTGCTGTTACTCGTTCTCGTCATTCAGCAAACTAAGCTCTTCCCAGTTCAGATCTTCAAAAATCGCGACTTCTGAACGGTCAAGAACAGCCCAGGCAATCATAGCCGCAAAGCCAGCGACAAATGCCAAAGCCGCAATGCTAAGCCAATGAATCCGTGTTGGCTTTCGCTCACGCCGACGAAAAATGAAGATCAAAAGAAGAGCGGCAACAACCGCCGCACAAAATATACCAAAAACAACCGCACTGTTCATAAGTTGAAATTAGCAGCGTTTTTCAAAACCATCAATTGCTTTTAAGGGGATGGCCCGCCCGGCAGGATTCGAACCTGCGACCCACAGCTTAGAAGGCTGTTGCTCTATCCAGCTGAGCTACGGGCGGCCAAAGACATTTTACCGAAAATTGTCCGAATAAGATTGGAATTTGGGAGTGCGCATATGTTCATTTGAAACACGATAGTCCAGGCCTATCCGTTCCGCATAGGCTATAGCCGCATCCTGGGTTGGGAATTTCAGCTTCACTTGCCCCAAAGTATCCGATGACCCTGACCATCCCATTAAGGGATCAGGTCTTTTGGCAGCGCGCGGTTCAAATTCCAGCACCCAGTTGCGTGTATTCCGACGACCTGATTGCATTGCCGTTTTACTCGGCCGGTATATGCGCGCCAACATATGGGTCACTTTCCATCCAATACCAACAAAATCCGTTCAATCACCAGTCTATTGACGCAACAACGCGCCAAGGTCAAGCCAGCCTTCAAAAAAAGTGAAAACAGACTAGACAAAGAAGTCCGGAATGAGATCGACATCTGGATCAACGGCATATTTGGCCAGGTCAGTTACACCAGCCTTCGCCATCACTTCGTCATCAATGAAGAAATTCCCGCTTACTTCTCGGCTGGATTGCGTGAAGATCCAATGTGCTGCATCCGCCATGATTTCTGGCTTACGGGATCGGCGCACAGCATCATCACCGCCCAAAAGATTTTTCACCGCAGCCGTCGCAATCGCCGTTCGCGGCCACAGCGCATTAAATGCTATGCCTTTCGATCGGAACTCGCCCGCCATGCCCAAGACGCACATGGACATCCCGAATTTTGCCATCGTATAGGCCACATGTGGCGCAAACCAGCGTTCTTCCATGTTAAGAGGCGGCGATAAATTCAAGACATGCGGATTTTCTGCTTTCAGCAAATGAGGAACTGCAGTTTTAGAGCACAGAAATGTCCCGCGCGTATTCACCTGATGCATCAGATCATAGCGCTTCATTTCCGTATGTAGTGTCGGTGTTAAGCTGATGGCAGAGGCGTTATTCACAAGAATATCGAGACCTCCAAATTCCTCAACAGCCGCATTAACCGCAGTTTGAACATTGCCTTCATCCCGCACATCTACGACCAGTGGAAGCGCCTTGCCGCCCAGATCTTCAATCTCTTTTGCTGCCGTGAAGATCGTACCTTCGAGCCGCGGGTGCGGTTCCGCAGTTTTTGCTGCAATCACAACATTTGCGCCATCTTGAGCAGCGCGCTTCCCAATGGCCAAACCAATGCCTCGGCTCGCACCGGTGATAAAGAGTGTTTTACCTTTTAAATCTGCCATGTCGCTCCCCTATTCTGACGGCTCAAAATATTCTAACAATGCCCCACGTGTTGGCGGTTCATCTTCATTAAGACTGTAATAATCAACATCGTCGCGGACTTCACGACGCACAAACCCGAGACTTTCCAGCAAACGAATATGGGCCAGACTTTCCCCTGTCGCCATACTCAACAACATCGGGTCTTGGAATTTACGGCCAAATAGCGTGTTCAATGTGCCCGTGACTGGCTGTGGCATTTTCAGATTCCGTGCCAGCCGCTCCAGCTTCAAACAATGGCCCTGCAAAAGCGCATCCAGCCGATCATGAAGACCGTAAAATGGTTCATTATGTGCAGGCAGAACCAATATGTCCGCTGGCAACTGTTTGAAACGCACCAAACTCTCCATCCAGTCGCCCAGAGGGTTTCCTTCCGGCTCCGTCGGGTAAACTGAAACATTTGACGATATACGCGGCAAAACCTGGTCGCCTGAGACGAGAATTTTCAACTCCTCACAGTAGAAACAGGCATGTTCCGGCGCATGACCACGCCCAACGATGACGCGCCATTGCCGGCCATTAATCTCAATATCATCACCATCTTCGATCCGGTGATAAGATACAGGAATATCATGAACGCCCTTGGCATAGCCGCCCCAACCTCTGGCGCGAACCATCTCCAGTTGTTCCTCATCAAAGCCAACGGCCTTGTAAAACGCCATCACCTGAGCTGGCGGTTCATCACGGATATCCAGGCTAAGCATGCGGGAATAGAGATATTCTGTCCGCGTCGTGACCATCGGCGCGTCATATTCTTCGCTTAACCAACCGGCCAGTCCAATATGATCCGGATGATAATGCGTGACAAAGATACGCTTTATCGGCTTATCGCCGACTTTTTCATCCAATATACGCTTCCAAAGGACTTTGACCTTTGGCATGGCGATGCCGGTATCAATAATCGAATAGCCATCGCCATCTTCAAGCAACCAAAGATTGATATGGTCCAATGTAAAAGGCAATGGCATGCGTAGCCAAAACAAGCCAGGTGCCACCTCCAAAAGCGCACCAGGCTTTGGTACCTCCTCAAAAGGATAAGATAAACCCCGTGCGACAGCGTCTTTATCAGAGATCAATAAATCTTCATCAGACGCAACACTTTGATCACGCATAAAATCCTCCAAACAGAGGAGTGAACTTAACGTTTACGTAAACGTTAAGCAAGCCGGCTTCGACGTTATTCCAACTTGAACGTCAATTGTGTCTGCATGCCCGCAACAGGTTGGGCAACACCATCTACCAGAAGCGGCCTGAAGCGCCATTTATTCACAGCATTTAAAGCGGCTTTATCAAAGACTTCTGCGCCTAAACGGTCTGTCACTTTCGCATCCTTTACACGGCCCAGTTCATCAACGGTATATTCGACAACAACTGCGCCTTGCTGGCCCAACCGTGCTGCATTTATTGGATAAACAGGCTCCACCCGAATAAGAGGTAATACTCTTTCCTTATCACCAGCGAAGCTCTCACCGAATTTGGCCATAATGGCATCCAGTGCATCCTCTTCCTCCAGTTCGGCATAGATATAAGCCAAATGCGCATAGCTTGCCTGCAACAAAACAGGATCTTTCTCTTCGATTTTTTCCAGCCGATCTACCAATTCCTGGTATTTCCGCACGGCGGTTCTTTCTCTCCCTTTCTCAAGCCGCAATTTAGCTAAAAGCAAGTCAGCTCTCAGGACAAGAAAATGATCTTCGCCATGGGTCTCCGCGCGTTCACGAGCAGTCTTAATTTTACCGCTTGCCCAAGCAGCCCCATATTTGGCGCGAACATCGTGGCCCCAATTCATATAATAAAGTATGGCCTGAGGGTTTGTCTCACCCAAAACCTCATCAGCCAAAGAGCAAGCCTGACGATAGAAACGGTCCGCTTTATCTATTTCAGCGAGATTCCGATACATTCTGGCGACTTCGGCGGCAAGAGAAGCAATAAGAATCTCTTTCTCACCAGCTTTTTCCTCAACCGCATCTATGGCATCCGCAGCAAAGGATGCAGCCTTGCCCCGTCCCTCTGCATATAACGTCATCTCAACAGCATTCCAAACCAGCTGGACGTGATTTTCTGCATTATAGGCTTTGCTCTGAACAGGGTATAATTCAGCTGCGCGCCGCGCTAATGGAGCAGCCTCTTCAAATTTTTCCGCGTCAAACAACTCCGCTGATTGCTGATTGGCATCCTGCCATCTGAGGTCCTGCGCCGACGCTGGACACACAAGGAAAATAAGTATAAGCGCACCAAATAAATGCCGCATAAGAACCTCCGATATTATTTTTGTTTGGCAGAATGATAAACCGCAAAATTACATATTGAACGTAAAAAAGTCTTCCTCAACCAGCCAAAGAGCCTTCTCTAAAATCTAATTCGCGCTTGAACACCTTGAATGGGTCGCGCTTTGCCGTCAACCTTTTGTGGTCGGTACCGCCAATCACCAATCACCTTCAAAGCGGCTTCTTCAAACGCAGATTCCCCCTGACTTCCAACTACCTTTGCATCGCTCACGCGCCCCAGCTCATCCACATTAAATTCCAAAATGACAAAGCCATCTTTGCTGCTTAGAACATCGTCCTGCGCATAAGCTGGCTTGACACTAATGAACGGCTTAACGTTGAGTTTGTCGCCATTATAGTCTTGCGCAAGCTTCTGCATGGCTATGTCCAACCCCTCTTTGTTTTCAACCCGGTGATAGCCAACAGCCAGTTGAGCATAGCCTTTTTGGAAAAACTCCTCTTCGAAATCAGGGTGCGCTTCATATCGCTGCATTAACTCATAATGCGCCGCTATTTCAGCAGGGTAGATCGTTCCCTCCATATTCAAGGTGGAACGCAACAGATCCGCCAGAAGGACAAGATAGCTTTCAGAGCCATAGCCCTCCGCTATCTTCCGAGCGGCACTGATTTTTTCCATCGCCCATCCCCGGCCATTTCTGGAATATGTATAAAAAGCCCATTCCAGGTGATAACGGATGGACCGTTCATCTCCCTCCCCCCAAAATTCATCGGCCAAATCGCTTGCTTGCCGCAAACGTTTATGAGCGCCATCGATATCTTTCAGATTAGCGAGCATCTGCCCTACTTTGGCAGCCAGTGGGGCCATCACGACCTCTTTTTCTTTGCCTCTGAATTCCATGCGCTGCAGGGCTTTATCGAGATATTCAGCAGCCGCCTTATATCCATCCGCCTGATATGTTGCACCAAATGCGGTTTCAATGAGCAACACATGGTCTTCAGGACTATAATAAAGACCATGGAAGAATGAGGAATAGTCTGATTCAGCACTTCTGGCGAGGGGCGCCCCTTCCGCAAATCTACCCTCTTCAATCAAAGCAACAGATTTCTGATTTGCCTCAATGACATTTGCTTTTTGAGCTGACGCAGGGGAGAACCAAAAAACAAGCGCAATTGCGCAGAGAAAAGCTCGCACAAAGCCCTCCGGTTGTTATTATTATTTCACAACGCAACTGATACTCTACTCAGACCATTAAGCGGCAAAATCCTCTTCATCAAGGGCATAAAGCATATCGGCACCGCGAGTGACCGGGCCTTGCAAAGCCGTTGCCTGTGGCAAAAACTGCTCCGCAAAGAAACGGGCCGTTTTAACCTTGGCTGTATCGCCCGTTGCAATCGCTTGCTTCATAAGGAGATAACCACCAAGAACAAGGGCAAACATACGAAGATAAGGTGTCGCGCCAGCAGCAATATGATCCGCATTTTCAAACCCTTGGCCGACTATCCAATGGGTTGTTGCGACCAAAGCTTCCAACGCATCTTCCAGATAGGGTTGAATTGCAATCAAGTCGTCATTTCCAGAGAGACCCGCTACATCTGCCCGCATATCAGCAAATAAGTCCTGCCAATATCTACCGGCTTCCAGGCCCAATTTACGACCAACCAGATCAAGGGCTTGAATACCGTTTGTACCTTCATAAATGGGGGCAATACGCGCATCGCGGTAATGCTGTGCCGCACCGGTTTCCTCGATATAGCCCATACCCCCATGAATTTGGACGCCAAGTGAGGCCACATCCACACCAACATCTGTCCCAAAAGCCTTTGCAATGGGCGTAAGCAGGTCAGCCATGCCTTGGCCTGCTTTTTTCTCTGCATCATCAGCCCCATGATGGGCACGGTCCACGGAAGACGCTGTGAGATAGACAATCGCGCGAGCCGCTTCAATCTGAGATTTCATCGACATCAACATACGACGCACATCAGCATGTTTTATGATGGCGACACCGTCACCACGACTGCCGAACTGCGCCGACTGCACGCGGTCCTTCGCATAATGAGCAGCCGCCTGATAGGCACGTTCTGCAATCGCCACCCCTTGCAGCCCGACACCGATCCGTGCATTGTTCATCATTGTAAACATGCAGGACATGCCCCGGTTTTCTTCACCGATCAGATAACCGATACACTCATCATTATCACCATAGGACATCACGCAAGTGGGGGATGCATGGATACCCAATTTATGTTCAAGGCTGACACAGCGCAGGTCATTGCGATCGCCCAGGCTGCCATCTTCATTCACATGGAATTTCGGCACGAGGAACAAAGAAATCCCCTTTGTTCCCGCAGGCGCACCCGGCAGGCGTGCAAGAACCAAGTGAATGATATTCGTGGCGCAATCATGCTCCCCCCAGGTGATGAAAATTTTCGTACCTTTGATTTTATAGCGCCCATCACCCATGGGTTCGGCCTTGGATTTCAAGGCACCCACATCTGAACCCGCTTGAGGTTCAGTCAGGTTCATCGTTCCCGTCCATTCCCCGCTGATAAGTTTCGCGAGATAGGTGTTCTTCTGCTCTTCCGTCCCATGGGCTGTGAGAGCTTCAATCGCCCCCTGACTAAGCATCGGGCACAGAGAAAATGCCATATTGGCTGATGTGATCATTTCCTGAACAGCTGTCTGCAACACAAAAGGTAGCCCCTGCCCATCATATTCCGGCGTCCCGGACAGACAATTCCAACCTCCCTCGACAAAGGCCTGATAGGCTTGCTGAAATCCATCCGGCAAACGTACAACACCGTTTTCAAGAACAGCGCCTTTTTCATCACCCACTTTGTTCAAAGGTGCAAAGACACCCGATGAAAATTTATTGGCTTCCTCCAAAATGGCATCAATCAGATCAGGAGAGAGGTCCGGGAATGACGCCTCGCTCAAACCGTCGATGTCACAAATCATATTCAAGGTTTGACGCATATCTTTAATTGGGGCGTTGTAGTCCATGAATTCTCTCTCTTTCCCAAAATGGAGTCAATTGGTGTTGAATTTCTAATGCATCCCTCAGGCTTTTCAACTAAGGGAAGGGTTAGAGGATAAATTATGGCGGGGCAGCGGCGCTGGCAAGCGCAGCTTCAAGAAAAATGTCAGCTATTTACAAACCAACCGCAGAAATGATCGAAAAAGCCGCCCGATTACTGGAAAATGGCGGTCTTGTCGCATTGCCGACAGAAACCGTTTACGGCCTGGGTGCTGACGCCACAAACGGTCGAGCGGTTGCCCGCATATTCGAAGCCAAAGGGCGACCGAGTTTCAACCCGCTTATTTCCCATGTGACAGGGCTTGAACAAGCCGAAACCCTTGCTTTTTTCCCAAAGCTCGCCATTGAACTCGCCGAAGCATTTTGGCCCGGCCCGCTTACATTCGTATTGCCACGCCTGGCCCGTTGCCCCGTCCATGAACTGGTAACCGCAGGGTTGCCGACAATAGCACTTCGGGCGCCAGGCCACGCGGTCGCCCGACAATTGCTTATTGCGTTTGGCAAGCCTGTCGCTGCACCCTCCGCCAACCCATCTGGCGAATTAAGCCCGACACGGGCTGAACATGTTCTCAAAGGCTTGGGCGAAGATGTTGACATGATCCTGGATGGCGGGGCTTGCGCTGTGGGGTTAGAATCCACCGTGATTGAAGTCACAAATGATGAGGTATTTATCCTGCGCCCGGGTTCCATCACAAGCGAGGATATTTCAGAAGTCACGGGTAGGCCCGTCAAGGCACCAACAGACACGATTAAATCACCCGGCCAACTTCTCTCCCATTACGCGCCCAGCGCGCGGGTCATAATAAACGCCAACGAAGCCAAGCCTGACGGATTGTTGCTGGGTTTTGGGTCAATTAACGGTGACTTGAACCTTTCACCCTCAGGGGACTTGCGGGAAGCAGCTTCAAACCTCTTCGCCATGCTGCATCACCTTGACGCTCAGCGCCCCAAAACCATCTCAATCGCCCCTATTCCAAATGACGGCCTGGGGGTTGCCATCAATGACCGACTGGCCCGCGCGGCGCATTCAAGCTAGATTAAAGTCATGAAACCACCAGCACAGGCATTGGAAAGACTAAGGCGTATCGTCGGCCCCAAGGGGTGGTCGACGGACAAAGAGGCAAATGCGCCTTATCTGGAAGACTGGCGCCGCCTTCATCACGGCGATACAGCAATGCTCCTGCGCCCCAAGTCCACGGATGAGGTTCGTCGAATCATGCGATGTGCCGCTGAGTTTCAAATCTCCATCGTTCCCCAAGGTGGGAATACAGGGCTCGTTGGTGGGGGTATTCCAGATAAAAGCGGGGATCAGATCCTGCTGTCTCTTGATCGCTTAAAAGGCATTAGAGACATCAATCCACTGAATTACACCATGACTGTTAATGCCGGAACGACGTTGAAGGACGTCCAGGATCACGCATTAGACCATGATCGATTTTTCCCTCTGTCCATCGGGTCTGAAGGCAGCGCGCAGATCGGCGGCACAATATCGACAAATGCCGGTGGGATTTCAGTCTTAAAATATGGAAATATGCGTGACCTGGTTCTGGGGCTGGAAGTCGTCTTGCCCGATGGCACGATCTGGAACGGATTGAACAGCTTGCGCAAGAACAACACCGGCTATGATTTAAAACAGCTTTTCATCGGCGCGGAAGGCACGTTGGGCATCATCACTGCTGCAACTTTGAAGCTTTTCCCTGCACCTAGAAAAAGACAAACAGCATTAGCCGCCGTGCCAAGCTCACAAGCTGCCGTAGAGCTGTTGTCCTTGGCCCGAGGCGCAAGCGGCGACCTCATCACATCGTTTGAACTTATCCCCCGATTTGCATTTGAATTGGTGTTCAAACATGTTCCAGCGACAACAGACCCGCTCGTCCAGTCTTATCCCTGGTATGTCCTGTTTGAAGTCAGCAGCTCACAGGAAAGCGCCGACCTTCGCTCATTCTGCGAAACGCTTTTGACAGACGGGTTGGAGCGTCAACTGGTTTTAGACGGCACCATCGCCACATCCGACTGGCAGGCTGAAAACCTGTGGCGTATGCGTCATGCCATTTCCGAAGCGGAACGCGCTGAAGGCACCAGCATTAAACATGACATATCTGTTCCGATCTCATCAATCGCAGCCTTCATTGAAGAAGCCAGTGCTGTGACATTGAAAAAGTGTCCGGATCTGCGCGTTGTCGCCTTTGGGCACATCGGGGATGGCAATATCCATTTCAATCTACAACAGCCAGAAGATGATGATGGGTCATTCAAATCTCTTTGGGGCGAGATGAACACCATCGTCCATGACATCGTCATCAAACATCATGGCTCCATTTCCGCGGAACATGGAATTGGCACATTGAAGCGGGATATCCTGGCACAGATTCAGCCGGAAAACACACAGATCATGAAGCAGATCAAATCACTGTTTGATCCTTCAACCATCCTCAACCCGGGGAAATTAGTCGATTAAGCTAAATCCGTCGTTAATTTCCACTCAGGTCCTCCAAACCAGTCGCCACCCTCGCAACTGTATTTACACAACAACTTCTTCATCGAAAAACAGTAATCATAATAATAGTTTATACAATTTGCATATTCCATTATAGAACTTCTTTTCATAAATAGACTAATTGCACATACATTCGCAAGTGATGCGAAATAACAACACTTTATTTTGTTTCAATTAGTTACTTACTAGAAACTATCTATTTTCATTGCGAAGACAATTTCCGAACATTACTTTTTTCAAGCTTATTTTGTTCATAACTAACAAGAGTTTTCCATGGGGGATAATATGGAAAAAGTTGCTCTACGCACCGGGGTTTCGGCTTTGATACTTAGCATGATGGCCCTACCCACCACAGCTCATGCTCAAGATGCCGCACAAGATCAAGACGCGGCCGCAGTGGCTGAAGAAATTGTTATCACCGGATCGAGGCGGGCCGCGCGCTCTCCTGCCGACACACCATCACCCGTTGATGTGATCACAGCGGAACAATTCGCCAACCAAGGCGATAGTGACGTCGCTAATCTGATTAGAAATCTGGTGCCATCTTATAATGTGCGCCCGCAGCCCATCAGTGATGCGGCAACTTTTATCCGCCCGGCAAATCTGCGTGGCCTTCCACCAGACAGCACGCTGATCCTTGTTAACGGCAAACGCCGCCACCGCGCTGCGGTTATCACATTCCTTGGCCAGGGTTTGGCAGATGGCGCCCAAGGCCCGGATATTTCTGTCATTCCAGCAATTGCGCTTGAGCGGGTCGATGTCCTGCGTGATGGCGCAGCAGCTCAATATGGCGCCGATGCGATCGCAGGTGTGCTGAACTTTGTTCTGCGCGATGATCCAGACGGCGGCAGCGTCGAAGTCAAATACGGGTCCACTTATGAAGGTGACGGTGATCAATATCAGATCGCAGGGAATATCGGCCTGCCCGTTACTGACGACGGCTATTTGAACCTAAGTTTTGAGTTCCGGGAGGCAGATGAAACCATTCGCTCTGTCCAGCGGGACGATGCGCAGGGCTTGATTGACGCTGGCAATACCGCCGTACGTCAGCCTTTTGCACAGACCTGGGGATCACCGGAAGTCGATAATGATTATAAGATCTTTTTCAACTTCGGCGTCCAGGCCAGCGACAATATGGAAGTCTATGCCTTTGGTAACTATGCCCAGCGGCGTGTTGACGGCGGCTTCTTCTTCCGTAACCCAGACACCCGCGGCGGCGTCTTCTCCAACGACGGCGGTGTCACACGACTTGTCGGTGATTTAACACCCGATGACGGTATGGATTGCCCAGTCGTGCCTGTTGGCGATGCAGATGCATTGCAGCTGGTGATTGACGATCCCAACTGCTTTGTCTTCAACGAATTATTCCCTGGAGGGTTCACACCGCGCTTTGGCGGCAGCTTGAACGATATCGCAGGGACCGGTGGTGTTCGCGGAGAGCTAGACTTTGGCCTGATCTACGACATCAGTGCCAGTGCTGGTCGCAACGAAATCGACTTTGTCATCCGCAACACAGTGAATGCGGCACTTGGCCCGAACACACCTACAACATTCGAGCCCGGCTCTTATATCCAGCTTGAGAAGCAGGTGAATATCGATTTGAGCTATCCCATCGAGGTGGATTATTTTGCGTCACCGTTGAATGTCGCGGCTGGCTTTGAATGGCGGGAAGAACAATTTGAAATCCAACCGGGAGATTCCGCGAGCTTCGCTTCTGAGCCGCTGGCGTCTCAGGGTTTCACACCCGGCTCCAACGGGTTCTCAGGGTTCAGCCCAGATATTGCTGGCGAATTTGATCGCAAGAACATCGCCTTCTACATCGACTTAGAGGCTGATATTACAGAAGATCTCGTCCTTGGCGTGGCCGGTCGCTTAGAAGATTTCAGCGACTTTGGCACAACGACAAACGGGAAATTCTCAGCCCTGTGGAAAGCAACGGACAACTTCAGCGTCCGCGGCACTTATTCCACCGGCTTCCGTGCTCCAACGCCTGGTCAGTCCAATGTGACCAATATTTCAACAGTGTTTGAAAATGGTCGCCTGATTAACCGTGGTACAGTGCCACCCACATTGCCACTGGCCTTGGAATTCGGTGGCGAGCCTTTGGGGCCTGAAAAAAGCCGCAGCTTTACAGTCGGCGGCGCATTGGATGTTGGCGACTTGAACGTCACAGTCGATTTCTTCCGCATTAAAGTTGAAGACCGGATCGCACAGACATCCAGTATTGAACTGACACCAGAAGAAGCGGCCGCTTTAGAAGCACAAGGCATTACAGGGGCCAGCGCCTTTGCCGCCTTCCGTTTCTTTGCCAATGACTTTGACACCACAACCCGCGGTGTTGATATCGTTGCCACCTATCCATTGGATTTATTCGGCGGCGATACGGACATCAATTTCGCAGGGAACTGGACCAAAACCAAGGTTGGCAGTTCTGAACGCGGATTGATCGATCCAACCAGGGAACGGCAGATTGAAGAAGGCCTGCCCCGTTATCGAGGCAATCTGGGGCTGACCCATATTCAGGATTGGTTCCGTGGCCTGATCCGATTGAACTATTATGGCAAATTCTATGAAGCCCATTTGGACGATGGGACCTTAGGTTTTGTTGCCGGGTCTGAAATTACGGCTGATGTCGAAGTCGGAGTTACAGTCTTTGAAGGCTTGGAATTGGCAGCGGGTGCTGAAAATATCTTTGACAACACCCCTGACTTAAATCCATTCCGTGGGGTGGTGGGGTCCAAATTCCCCGAAACCTCGCCTTATGGATTTAACGGCGGTTATTATTATTTCCGAGCGCGTTACAACTTCTAAGCATCTATAATAATGAGAGAAAGGGCGCTTCGGCGCCCTTTTTTATGCGCAAAGTGCGTCAGCTTTGCTCCAAAATCTCTTTGATATTTAAAATAAGTGATGCCTTTGAGGCACAGTCTTGTAACTTTCTTGTGTCTACAATATGGAAACACCTCATTTCTATTGAAGCTACAATTCCACTTCGACTAGGGTCCGACAGATTGTGCAAACAAAAAAACCCTATAGGAGGATGTATGAAAAAAATTGCACTGCTTTCCAGCGCCTCAGCGATGCTGCTTGCATCATTGAGTGCTACGGGAGCATCGGCTCAAGACGCAGCACAGGACCAGGATGCTGTTGCAGCCGAAGAGATTGTTATCACTGGTTCAAGACGGGCGGCCCGTTCACCGGCAGACGCCCCTTCCCCCGTGGATGTTATTTCTGCCGAACAGTTTCAAAATCAATCAGATGGCGATATCGGCAATCTGTTGAGAACATTGGTCCCTTCTTATAATGTTCGCTCAGAATCAATTTCTGATGCTGCGACATTGGTCCGACCTGCAAACCTGCGTGGCCTGCCATCTGACAACACGCTCATTCTGCTAAATGGTAAGCGCCGCCATCGCGCCGCAGTTATTTCCTTCTTAGGTGCCGGTCTTTCCGACGGCGCACAAGGCCCGGATATCAGTGTCATTCCAGCGATTGCCCTTGAGCGCGTTGATGTGCTCCGCGATGGCGCGGCAGCTCAATATGGCGCCGATGCTATCGCAGGTGTTATCAACTTCGTACTGAAGGACGATGCTGAAGGCGGGCAGTTTGAAGCGAAATACGGCTCAACCTATCAAGGTGACGGCGATAATTATCAAATTTCCGGTAATTTGGGCCTCCCCGTTACAGACAATGGCTTCATCAACCTGTCATTTGAATATCGTGAGTCAGATGAAACCGTTCGCGCCGTTCAACGGGTTGACGCTCAAGGCTTAATCGATGCCGGGAATGATCAAGTTCGACAGCCCTTTGCACAGACATTCGGCTCTCCAAATGTGGATGATGATTACAAATTATTCTTCAATTTTGGCGTCCAGGCTTCTGATGTCGCAGAAATCTATGCATTTGGTAACTACGCACAGCGCGACGTAGACGGCGGCTTCTTCTATCGCAATCCAAACACACGGACCGGCGTCTTCGTTCGTGGTGATGAACGTCTGATACAAGACCTTACCCCTGACGATGGCATAGATTGCCCCACAGTTCTGGTAAGCGACGGGCAAGCAGCCTTGGACGACTTAATCGCAAACCGCCCTGACTGTTTTGTCTTCAATTCCAGGTTCCCTGGTGGCTTTACGCCACGCTTCGGCGGGCAATTAAATGATATTGCAGCGACAGGTGGTGTTCGCGGCGAATTTGATTCCGGACTGCGTTACGATGTGAGCGCCGGTGCAGGACGCAATGAAGCCGAATTCTTTCTCAATAATACCGTTAACGCGGCCCTGGGTGCAGCATCACCAACAGAATTTGATATTGGCGCCTATATACAATTGGAAAAGCAGGTCAATATTGACCTCAGCTACCCAATCGAGGTTGACTATTTCGCATCACCACTGAACGTTGCCGTTGGTTTCGAGTGGCGGGAAGAGCAATTTGAAATTGAGGCTGGTGAGCCAGCTTCATTTGCTTCAGACCTAGCGGCGCAGGGCTTTAGCCCAGGCTCCAATGGTTTCTTAGGATTCAGCCCTGATATCGCCGGCGAATTCGACAGAAAAAATATTGCGTTCTATATCGACCTTGAAGCCGATGTGACTGAAGACCTCGTCATAGGTGTAGCTGGTCGATTAGAAGACTTTACAGACTTTGGTACAACGACCAATGGTAAATTTTCTGCACTCTATACACTGAATGATTATGTTCGGTTCCGCGGGACATATTCCACTGGTTTCCGTGCGCCTACACCAGGTCAGTCAAATGTGACCAACACCACCACAGTGTTCGTTGGGACTGAACTCGTAAATCGTGGAACTATTCCTCCAACAACTCCGTTGGCTGCGCAGTTCGGAGCCCAACCTCTTGGTCCAGAAGAGTCCCGTTCATTTACCGTTGGTACAGCCTTAAGCCTAGGTGACCTGGATGTGACGATCGACTTCTTCCGCATCAAGGTCGAAGGCCGTATCGCACAAGTAAATGACATCGAAATCACACCAGAACAAGGAGCACAGCTGGAAGCACAAGGCATTACTGGCGCAAGCGATTTTGCCTCCTTCCGTTTCTTTGCAAATGATTTTGATACCAAAACGCGCGGGATCGACGTTGTCGCAACCTATCCTCTGGATCTGTTCGGTGGAAACACAGACCTTGCATTCTCGGGCAACTGGACAGAAACGGAATTTACCGGTTCAAGGCAGAATCTCGTTCAAGGCGTTAGATTACGTCAAATTGAGGAGTCCCTGCCAGAAATCAGGGCAAGCCTGACTGCAACACATCAACAAGACTGGTTCCGTGGGCTTATTCGTTTGAACTACTTTGGCGAATACACGGAATTTGAAAGTGACCGGGCCGACAGGGAATATAATCCCGGGTCAGAAATCACCGTCGACATTGAAGTCGCCGCTGAAATCATCGAAGGTTTTGAAATTGCCGCAGGCGCGTCAAACCTGTTTGATAACGACCCTGATCTAAATCCATTCCGCGCATTTGATGACAATAGTATTGGTCAAAAGTTCCCAGAATTGTCTCCATTTGGGGTCAATGGTGGGTCTTGGTATGTCAGAGCACGTTACAGCTTCTAAGAGCTGACAACATACAGAATTTGGAGGGGCGCTTCGGCGCCCTTTCTCTTATCTAAAATGGCTTTGTGACGCCAAGAAAGGCTACGCTCGCGATAGCCACCCAATAGACATAGGCGAGCCGCACAGCCACTTTCATATCGCGTTCCAGCAGGTCTTCAATATCACTTTGAGATCCTGAGATTTTCATCTCCCGGAAGAAGACAATCCAGCGCTGCATGACTTTGCGCATATAAAGACCGATGATGAAGAGGCTGCCAAAGATCAGGACTTTCACCGCATACCAATTCGCTGAAAACGGCTCCCCAAAGGCGAGAGACCAGATACCGACACCGATCAGCACAGGCATCAATATATATCGAATTCCATCGTCCAGGCGCGTGAGCTTTAGGCCCAAATCTGATCCCCGTTTCGCAAAAGTCATCCAGGTCAGCAGGCACCAAAAAGCAACCAAAACCCACATCGCAACCAGCCATAGTCCTCCCAGCGGCTGAATACCCAGATTAAACCCCATATGAAGGCCAAGAGCGAGCAGGAAGATAATCGCAAAACGATGTACAATATCAATGCGATAGGCAACTTCCATATGGCGTAGTCGCTCATCAATTTCGAGATTTCGATTTACCACCATATGAGAGGCGTGGAAGACCCCTAATTCCCCGCCGATCCAATAGCCAAAGGCCAATACATGCAGCCAGCGCAGCACATCATGTTCAAACATGGACCAATCCCCCGCATAGTCCAACACTCAACATAACAAACGCAACGCAACAGGGTACTGATGGCAATATAACAAAAAAGTCTGGCGTCAGATAGCCTGTCCGGCGGCAACGCCTGAGGCCCAAGCCCATTGGAAATTATGCCCGCCTAAATGCCCGGTGACATCGACGACCTCACCTATGAAATACAGGTCCGGCTGGCACAAAGCTTCCATGGTTTTAGAGGACAGGCCTTTGGTGTCCACTCCACCCAATGTGACTTCTGCCGTACGATAGCCTTCACTGCCCTGCGGCAGCACCTGCCAATTTTGAAAGCGCTCCACTTCCTTCCGCAACATCTTGTCGGAAATATCTGCCAAGCGCAGAGCAAGCACATCTGCACGACCACGAAATTCCACCAGGCGTTTTGGCAAAAGCATCTGCAAATGCGTATTCAGCGTTTTCTTGCCATCTCTTTGTCGTCGCCCACGCAGCTCTTCAAACAGATCAACGTCCGGGCTTAAATTAATGGTCAACCCATCCCCAAAGCGCCAATAAGAAGAGATTTGCAGGATTGAAGGCCCCGACAACCCGCGGTGGGTGAATAAAAGGCCTTCGCGAAAGGATGTCTTTCGACAGGAAACAACTGCATCAACGGAGACGCCTGCCAGGCTCGCCAAGCCATCCAGTACAACACCGGAAAAGGTCAAGGGCACAAGACCTGCGCGTGGTTCGATAACACCAAGGCCGAATTGCTGCGCAACATCATAGCCAAAACCCGTTGCACCCAATTTGGGAATGGATTTGCCGCCAGTCCCAATCACCAGAGACTGGCCTTCAAATGAACCGGAGCTGCTGTCAACTTTGTACACGCCATCTTCAAAACGGACCGCGTCCACCTCTGTCGACAGTCGGAAGTCCACATCGGCTTTTTCGCACTCGTTCAACAACAAATCGATGATCTGCTGCGATGACCCATCGCAAAATAACTGCCCTAAGGTCTTTTCATGATAGGCGATGCCGTATTTTTCGACCAAAGCAATGAAATCCTGCGGGCCATAGCGGCGCAGAGCCGATTTCATGAAATGCTTGTTTTCTGAGAGGAAATTTTGGGGGCCTGAGTGAATATTGGTGAAATTACAGCGCCCACCGCCCGAGATACGTATTTTCTCGCCGATCTTTTTTGCATGATCGATCAGCAAAACCTGACGCCCGCGCTGGCCGGCGACTGCAGCGCACATTAATCCAGCGGCGCCAGCGCCGATAACAATCGCATCATAAGTCAAGATTCAAGGCTCCAACCGCTAAAGTGGAGACCTGAATAAAGTTATTTCATCATAAGAGCAATGACAGCGTCAGCTTTTCCCAACCGGGAGGTCCTTAAACGGCTTGTCTTTATCCACCCGCACATCGCCCGGAAGACCTAAAACCCGTTCGGCAATGATGTTCCGCAACACTTCATCCGTACCACCGGCGATGCGAAGGCCTGCAGACCAGATGAAGGAACCTTGCCACTTATCAAGCGCAGCCGCTTTCTCCTTATCGCGGATCAATCCAGAGGGTCCAGCCATATTAAGAACGGCCTGACCGCCATCTTGCAATGCTTTCGCAATAACCAATTTGCCAAGAGATGCTTCGGGGCCAGGCATCTGGCCACGGGACAAGGCTGTTAAAGCCCGCATCCGCGTCAGACGCACGCCTTCGTCTTTCAAGTAAAAATCTGCAATGGCGTTTTTGACGTCGCCATCATTCAGCGCATCAAATTGCTCCGCCAGATGAATAAAATCTTTCACAGAAGGAGCGGAAGATGGCTTCCCACCAACAGCCAGGCGCTCATTCATCAATGTCGTCAACGACACACGCCAGCCATCACCAACATCGCCCAGTCTTTGACTATCGGGAATGACCACATCGTTGAAAAACACTTCATTGAAGTTGGAAGCGCCGGACATCTGTTTGATAGGTCGCACTTCGACACCAGGTGTCTTCATGTCCAGGAAGAACATAGTCATGCCTTTATGCTTCGGAACATTGGGGTCTGTCCGGGTGACGACAATGCCATAATCCGCACGATGCCCCCAGCTGGTCCAGACTTTCTGGCCGTTGATGACCCAGTTATCACCATCTTTTACGGCTTTCGTCCGAATACCCGCGAGGTCTGAACCGGCTGCCGGTTCCGAGAACAACTGACACCAGATCTCTTTCCCAAGGAGGGATGGCGGAACATAGCGTTTGGCATGATCGACTGTGCCATGTTTGATCACGGTTGGAATACACATCCCAAGGCCGATGTCTACAAGACCCAGTGGGAGATGATATTTGCTTTCTTCCTGAGAAAATATCACCTGCTGTATGGGCGTGCCACCCTGGCCACCGATTTCCTTGGGCCAGGTGATCGCCACATAGCCCGCCTTACACTTCTGCGCCTGCCAGGCTTTTGCCCGTTCGACAAATTCATCTTCTTCCCATGCCTTCGCTGGCGGCTCCCTATACTCCTGAGCATTTCCCTCAAGCCAGGCCCTAACTTCTGCACGGTATTCGGCTTCGACTTTCGTATCTTCAAAATCCATGATGATGCTCCTTATCTGTTCCGACCGTGAAGTTGAGAAACCAGTTGATCCACCCAATAAGACCGGGCACCCAACTGTTGGGACAACAGACGTGCGCGGCGATAGAAAAACTGGCAATCAGATTCCCATGTAAAGCCGATACCGCCATGAATTTCCACGCATTCCTGCCCGGCGAAGTCCAGGGCTTCACTTGCTGCAATATGCGCACCGGCGGCCGCTTTTGAAAGCTCAGGCGCATCAGAGCCCAAGGCCCAGGCCCCATAATAGGCATGGGACCGTGCCAGTTGGTTTTTCACAAACATATCTGCAAGCTTATGCTTAACTGCCTGATTTCCGCCAATCGGCCGCCCAAAGGCATGGCGATCTTTCGCATAGTCGAGGCTCATGGCCATCGCGGCCTCCGCACAACCTATTTGCTCAAAGGCACTAAGAATTGCTTGAATATTCAAAAGCTGTCGAAGCTGGCTTTCCCCCTGCCCGCCCTCTCCAAGGCGCTCGGCAGGCGCATTCTCAAGGGTTAAAATGCCTTGGGGGCGGACCAGCTCCATGGCGTCCAGGCTGTCACGCTCAACGCCTTCGCTATCCAATTGCACGATGTAAAGGCTCAAGCCCTCAGGGCCATGGGCTGGAACAATGGCGAAATCTGCCAACGCCAGATCAGATACAGGGGCTTTCACAGCTGTGATGCGCCCATCTGCCTCTGTCGCTTTTATTGGCTTGGACATGTCCCTCTGACCAGGCTCAAAAAATGCGCAACACCCAATTGCACCGCCTTCTGCCAATTGAGGGAGATAGGTCTCTTTCTGCGCTTTGGTCCCGGCTAACCGGATAGCTTCCGCCGCAAAAATCGTGGATGCGTAAGGGATGGGGCTCATGGCCCGGCCGATTTCTTCAAAAAGCACACAAAGCTCCAGATAGCCCAGGCCAATGCCGCCAAATTCCTCTTCAATAGCAGCGCCAAGCCATCCCATTTCACCGGCTTTCACCCAGCTTTCAGCGTCAAATGCCATGTCTCCGTCAAGCACCTTCCGCGCCGCAACACAGCGGCCCTGGGTTTCAAAGAATTTACTCGCCTGGCGGCGCAGTTCCTGCTGCTCTTCAGAAAAATCAAAATTCATCTACGCCCTCGTCCTTCGCTTCCAATCTGACAGGGCATCAGCCTATGGTGTTTTACGACTATGCGCAATTGAGGCTTGCAGCATTTCACAGATGCTGCTCACATAGGGCCTATTCAATTATTTATAGAAGTGGATAACATATCCCAATGTCCCCTGTAGCCATTCCAAAGATCCTTCAGCAGACCTGGTCCTGGTCTCGGGCAAACTTAAATATTGTCATTGGTGTTGCGCTTGCCATCCATACACTGCCGGTTGTTGTTCTATCCAACTTTGTTGCACCGCTTGAAACTCTGGAATTCTCCTGGTCGCAGTTCGGAGGCTTAATCATCTTAGGGCTCTTCACCAGTATTATCGCTCAAGCCTTGCTGTTCGCCCGAATGCGACTGGACCTGTTTGGCCTTGACGCCAACGGGCGGCGCCCCTGGGCTTTGGCCGCCCATTATGCATTGCCCATCTTGTTGATTGGACTGGTTACAGGCGTGCTTACAGCCCTCGGCTTCATGCTGCTGATTATTCCTGGTGTTTTTCTTGCAGTCCTTTGGTCTGTTGCAACCCCCGCTCTTTTGGTGGAAGACTTGTCTCTCGGCAAAGCTCTGGACCGCAGTGCTGAACTGACAAAAGGGTATCGCTGGCAGATTTTAGGGCTGTTCTTGATTGCCGCCGCCATAGCACTTGCTGCAGGCGCTTTCTGGGAGGCACTTGGTGCAGTTTTAGTGGGGGGCAGCACTGCGGAAGCAGGCATCTGGTTCACCATTATTTCACAAAGCATATCAGGCTTTTTCGCAACATTTTTCACCGTGGGTCAGATGATCTTATATCGCAATTTACGCGGCGCCTTTGTGGGCATCGGTGACGAAGACAACACCATATTTGACTGATAATCCCGAAGGAAGACCATGGTCGGACAATGGAATTTTGCCGATATTATTGAGGCCATCGCAAGTCGATTAGACGATCAGGAGCCAGCATTATTCTATGGTGAGAGAATCATAAGCTGGTCTGAGTTTAATAAACGCAGCAATGCCTTGGCACACGCCATGTTGGCAACCGGCGCGCAGGCGGGTTCCAAAGTCGCATTCCTCATTCGAAATCACCCCAGCTATATCGAAGGTGTTATTGCAGCCCAGAAAGCGCGGATGGTTCATGTGAATGTGAATTATCGCTATAAGGGCGACGAGCTTCTTTATATTTTCGAAAATTCAGACAGTGAAATCATCTTTCACAGTGATGAATTCTCATCAACGCTTGACGCATTGAAACCGCGCCTTAAAGGCGTCAAAGCCTTTATCAATGTGGACTGCGATTATGAGGCTTTGATCGCCGCCCATCCATGCACAGGGCTTGATATAAAGAGATCAGGCGATGATCAGTTTTTCGTTTATACAGGCGGCACAACCGGATTACCCAAAGCCGTGATGTGGCGGCAGGATGACTTGTGGCAGGCCCTTGGCGGCGGGTCCGTCCGGCGCGGGACAAAGCGACCCGATACCATGGATCAACACATCGCCAACCTGGCAGAAAAGGGGCGTTATGGCCGATTGCTGGCCGCCGCCCCTTTCATGCACGGCGCGGGCCTGATGACAGCTTTAAATGCACTCGCAAACGGCGGTGCCGTAATCACCCTTCCCAGCGGATTTGACCCAAAGACACTTGTTGAAACCATTGCACAGCATCAGGCGACGACTCTTTTGATTGTCGGCGATGCCTTTGCGCGACCGATGTTAAAACAGCTGGACGAATATGGCGGGAATATTGAAAGCCTGGGCCTGATCATCTCATCAGGTGCTATGTTTAGCGCCGAGGTTAAAGAAGGCCTGCTACGACATAACCCGGCAATGACATTGTTCGATACTTATGGCTCATCTGAGGGCTTGAGCATCGGCAGCTCTATCACATCCAGAAAGTCATCCTCGCAAACCGCGGCATTTCAAATGGGGCGGCAAACCAAGCTATTACGTGAAGATCTGAGTGAAATTCCAGCAGGCAGTCAAGAGCGCGGACTTATCGCCCGCGGTGGGGCCATCCCATCCGGCTATTATAAGGACCCGGAGAAAACAGCGCGCACATTCCCAGTCATCGACGGCCAGCGGTATTCCGTTCCTGGCGATTGGGGCATGATTGATGAAAAGGGCAATCTCATCCTGTTGGGCCGGGGCAATCAATGTATCAACAGTGGCGGCGAGAAGATTTTCCCCGAAGAAGTCGAAGAGGCTTTAAAACGCCACCAGGACGTGGATGATGCCCTTGTCTTTGGCATGGCTGACCCTCGTTGGGGCCAAAAAATCTGTGCGGTCGTATCCGGCCCGGAACAAGATGCGACTGCCCTTCTGATCAGCCATGTGAAATCAGAACTCGCCGATTATAAAGCGCCTAAGCAAATTTACATTGTGGATACTGTCCCAAGACAGCCATCCGGCAAAGCAGACTATGAAAAAGCAAAAGAAATTGCTGCTCAAAAAGAAAGGACACCCCATGACGTTGGAGCTTGACCTCTATTATTCCTTCCGAAGCCCTTATTCCTATTTGTCCATACCCCGGACGAAGCAAATCATGGAAGACTATGACGTCAATATCCATCTTCGCCCCGTCCTTCCTTTAGCAGTTCGCGTTAAGGGGTTTTTCACCCGCCAAAACCCCTTGTGGGTGCCCTATCTGCTGCGCGATATTGTCCGCATTGCAGAGATGGAAAACATTCCATTAGCCTGGCCTAACCCCGATCCGGTCATCACCGATCCGATCACCCGGGATGCATTGGATGACCAGCCGCATATTCATCGCCTGACGCATTTAGGTGTGGCTGCGGAAGAAGAAGGCAAAGGCGTGCTTTTCGCCTATGAAGTAGCCAGCCTTATCTGGTCAGGCAAAATTCAACCATGGGATCAAGGCAACCACCTGGCAGAGGCCGTTTCCCGCGCAGGTCTTGATTTGACGGCTTTGGATGAAAAAATATCAAGCGGCCCAAAGGCTTATAGCGATAAGGTTGATGCCAACCAAAAGGCTTTGGAAGCCGCCGGTCATTGGGGTGTGCCTACTTTCGTCTTTCAAGGAGAGCCATTCTTTGGCCAGGATCGCATGGATGTATTGATGTGGCGGATGAAGAATGCCGGGCTGAGCAAGCGCTAGACAGCCGGTTTTTCAAATATTGAAATCTTCGAGAAAAAGGCCCGTTCGTCATGGACGGGCACCAGCCCTGCCGACGCACATAAGGCATTCAAGTCGCATTCCACATAGCTTTGATAATATGGCTCGTGGAAGGCATCCGGAAATAAGCCCAAAAGCGTGTCATAAGGCGGATGGTCCCCTTTTTGGATTGTATCCATAAGGAAATATCGCCCGCCCGGTTTTAATACACGCGCAATCTCTTTTACCGCCAGGACCCTGATCTTCGGTGGCAATTCGTGGAACACAAAAATAGAGCTTACGCCGTCAAGGCTCGCATCTTCCAACGGAAGACGCTCCATCGCCCCTTCTATAAACGCGATATTCTGATCACCTGGAAAGCGCTGTTTTGCGCGGTCTATATAATAGGGGCTTAAATCGACGCCAGTGAGTTTGGCACGAGGCACACTCGCTCTTAACTGGCTTAAAAAACGCCCTGTTCCACAGGCCAAATCCGCAAAGGCAGGTGCATGTGCCTGCCCCCTCATCCAGCGAACAATATGGGCAAGAAGCTGACGCCGCATTATATCTGCGGCACCCAAAAACACCACTTCCACTTGGTAATCATAGCGTTTTGCCGAAGCATCGGACAGCCAACCATCGCTTTGAAAATGAAAATTTTGAAGATAATAGCGGGGAAATTGCTCCGCCCAGCCTTCTTCTTCAAAAATCTCCTGATGACTGTCTTCACGTCGCCGTCGGTGGATAGCCGGCAAGTCAGAGAAATAATCCGCCATAGACCGCAATGACTTCAAAGGCCGGGCGACCCCACCCAATGGTATCGGGTACAGCCCTTCATCCACATGCGCCAGGTCTTGTGCCATCACATGGCGCATATCTTTCAAAAGGTCAGATAAATTTGGGATAGGCCCGTCACTGTCTTTCAATGAAATCACAGGTCCGGACAAACGATTAGATAATAGGCGATTGCTTAAGAAAAAACCGACCCTTGCGCTTTGCGCCAGATGATAAACGGCTTTTTCATAAGGTCTCATTTCATTGCCTCACACAGGCGCATCACTTTGCGCATAATAGTGCCACAAAAAGACGGCCATCGCACCCCGGTGTGGACGCCAGGGTTCGACTAAAGGCAAAGTCTCTTTGGCTTTGGGGCGTTCCTTCAGTCCCTTTAAACGCCCCAGAGCGACCTGTAGAGCCAAATCCCCGCTTGGCCAGATATCATGGCGGCCATCACAGAACAGGAGGTAAATCTCCGCCGTCCAGGGACCAAGCCCTTTCACTGCACAGATATGGGTCTTCGCCTCATCATCGTCCAGTGCCCCAAGCCCCTTTAAATCCAAGCTGCCTTCCAGGACAGCCTCACTCATGGCGTGCGCATAAAGCGCTTTCTGCCGGGACAGTCCTGCCCCACGCAGTGTTTCAATATCATGGGCTAAGATCCGTTCAGGGCTTACATCGCCAAGCAACGCTTCGCACTTTGACCAGATGCTGGCCGCAGCTTTCACGGACAATTGTTGCCCGACGAGAATACGAAGCAGGGACTCAAATCCCGCGCCACGCACGCGCTCCTCCGGCAGCCCAACCTGGTTGAGGGCCTCAGCCACATGACGATCACATTCTGCGACAGCCTCAATCGCTGCTTTCAATTCATTTTTTGTTAGAGACATATAATCAGATTATCTTTTTTTCTTTTCTTTTTCGAGCAGGAATTGCTTTCGCTCCAAGCCCCAGGCATAGCCCGTCAGCTTATTATTCTGCCCCACAACACGATGACAGGGAATGACCATAGCAACGGGATTTGCCCCACAGGCGCGTCCCACAGCACGAGCAGCTTTCGGGATATCCAACTCCTTGGCCAAAGCACCATAAGTTCTTGTTTCCCCAAATGGGATATCCATCAAACCCTTCCAGATCTTCGCTTCAAATACCGTTGCTTGCACATCAAGAGGCAAGCCGTCGAGAGACGCGCCATGGTCGATATAAGCCAAGACCTTTGCCACATGGCGCGCCATTTCCGCATCGCCCGGAACAAGGTCAGCCTGTTCAAATTCCTGATGAAGTTGGTCCAGCAATACGCCTTCCGCATCGTTCATCATGATACGGCACACACCCTTTTCTGTTGCCGCAACAAGCAGCGGCCCCATAGCTGACCCCACAATCGCATAGCGAATAACTTCACCCCTACCCTTATTTCCAAAGCGCCCCGGCGTCATTCCAAGATATCTGTTCGCAAGTTCATAGACCCTGCGCGGGCCTTCAAAACCTGCTTCGTAAATCGCATTTGTAACAGAGGTTCCATCCTGGAGCGAATGCCGAAGTCGTGCGAGTTTTCGGCTTTCAATCAAACTCCGTGGTGTCAGCCCTAAATAGCGGTGCAGAATTCGGCGCACCTCTGCTTCAGGCTTTTCTAAATGAGCCAGAAGTGTTTTTAAACTCACGTCCTCGCCATCATCCAAAGCCTGGTCCAGCCATTCAAAGCTTTTCGAAATCAGATTGATTTCGCTTTCATAGATCAGCAACGCATCATCGTCAGGCTGGCATTTTTTGCACGCACGATAACCGGCATGCCGCGCCTCCATAGCAGAATCATAATATTCCACGTTGATTTCCTTGGGCGTCCTCGACGGGCAACCCGGCCTGCAGTAAATCCCGGTTGTTCTTACTGCCCATACAAAAGCACTGCGCATGGAAATATCTCTAGTCGCAACGGCGCGCCACATCTGACCCTGATCTAAAATCATTTCTGACCCTCTTTTCTGCATGCCGTTACTGTCCCTCACCCTCTCTTTTTCCGCTATCCGATTTTTCAGATAAATTTCCAAATCAAAATCATCGTGATCCAATCCTATAGTCGTTGCAATGGGTCAAAACAGCCGCTAAACAACCGGCTTCGACGATATTGAGAAACGGATTAAACACACCATGGCAAAGCTGATTGTAACAGATTTAAACGGTCAAACCCGTGAAATCGAAGGAGAAACCGGCTTATCCGTCATGGAAAACATCCGCGATGCCGGTTTTGACGAACTTCTGGCGCTGTGCGGCGGCTGCTGCTCCTGCGCCACCTGTCATGTTTATATTGACGATAGTCAAATGGACAAGCTCGAAGCTGTCGATCCGGATGAAGACGATCTGCTGTCCATGTCCGGACATCGCCAGCCCAATTCTCGCCTGTCTTGCCAGATTGAGTTTTCAGACGCCTTGGACGGCTTGAAAGTCACTATCGCCAAGGCGGAATAAACTACACGGCGACCTGTGCTTTAATGCCCGGTTCAGCGATATAATTCACAAGCTCGATATCTTCATAACTGAAATCGAAAATAGACGTCACTTCGGGGTTTAACCGCAGCTGCGGCAATGCCGTTGGTGTGCGCGTTAATTGCAGATCCGCCTGCTCCACATGATTGGAGTAGAGATGGACATCACCAAAACTATGGACAAATTCACCAGGCTTCAATCCGGTGACTTGCGCAATCATTAACGTAAGCAATGCATAAGACGCGATGTTGAAAGGCACGCCTAAAAACACATCTGCGGAACGCTGGTAAAGCTGGCAGGACAAGCGGCCTTCTGCGACATAGAACTGAAACAGGCAATGGCAGGGCGGCAAAGCCATCTCCTCCACATCCCCAGGGTTCCAGGCGGAGACAATCAATCGCCGCGAATTCGGGTTGGTTTTAATCTCATTCACCAGCCAGTCGATCTGGTCGATCACACGGCCATCCGCACATTCCCAGCGGCGCCATTGTTTCCCGTATACGGGACCCAGGTCGCCGTTTTCATCGGCCCATTCATCCCAGATACGAACACCGTTTTCCTTCAGATAAGCGATATTGGTATCGCCCTTTAAGAACCAGAGCAGTTCATGAAAAATAGAGCGTAAATGCAGTTTTTTCGTCGTTAAAACCGGAAACCCCTCACCCAAGTCAAAGCGCATCTGATGGCCAAAACATGAATAGGTTCCAGTGCCCGTCCTGTCCCCTTTAAACACACCTTCACGCCGTACTTTCGCCAAGAGATCAAGATATTGCTGCATTCCACGCCCCACTTCGATAATTTGTCCCAACATGCCTAAGGTCAAAGAGGCTTTCAAGGGGATTGATATGCGAATTTACGGTGATCTGATTTCAGGCAATTGTCTAAAGGTTAAATGGGTCTGTGATTATCTTGAAATACCCTATGACTGGGTGGATATCGACATCATGGCCGGCGACACACGCTCAGAAGATTTTCTGGCCAAAAATCCCGCCGGGCAGGTACCTTGCCTGGAATTGGATAATGGCCGCTATCTTTCTCAATCCAATGCAATCATGTTGTTTCTGGCACAAGATAGTGCACTCATTCCCGAGGACCCTTATGAAAAGGCTCAAATGCATGAATGGTTGTTTTGGGAACAATATAGCCACGAGCCCTATATCGCAGTCCTGCGCTTTCATATGAAATATATGGGCAAATCAGTTGAAGACCGCGACCCCGACAAAGTCGCCAGAGGGACCAAGGCACTTCAACATATGGAAAATGCTTTAAGCGGCGCTTTTCTATTGGGTGATCAGTTCAGCCTCGCTGATATAGCGCTTTACGCCTATACCCATATGGCTGGTGAAGGTGGATTTGACCTCACCCCTTTTTCCAACATTGAAAACTGGCTGTCACGTGTAGCAGATCAATTAGGTCTTCGACCTGAGCCTCAGCACGCTAAAAGCAAATAACCCGATCATCACAACGGCAGACAGGGCCAAATATAGCCAGAAACCGGGGCCACCACTTAAAATATGGGGAATGATGGTGAATATAAATGTCCCTGGGATCAATCCGAATATCATTGTTAAATGAAAGACCATTCGGGACAACGCCAATACCCCACTCGCCCAATTTAAGGCGGTAAAAGCCATGACGGGAGATAATCGCAACGCCAATAGCGTTGGCCAACCCGCCTTGGCTATCAGGGTTTCAATCTTCACCATACGGGTTTCACCGATCAAGCGCGCAGCCAGGTCGTGACCCAACAAGCGCCCGCATTCATATGCGACACTCGCCCCTAGATAGGCAAAGATATAGGTTAGTAGAAACGCTTTCAGCGGTGGGAAAAGGGTTCCGTTTAAGAGCGCCGGGGCTTCGGCGGGAATGGGAAGCAGAGCTGCTATAAATGTAAAAAACGCAGCAAGAATTGTGGTTGTGAATGTTTCACCTTCAGCCTCCGATAAGTTTCGAACCGCAGAGATGAGACCATCAACTCCAAAGAAGGCCACAACCAAAATCAATATGAAAATGAAAAATGCGACTGAAATTTTACCAAAAACCACCATGACATCCAAATTTATAGCCCGTGGGTCTGAAACCATAGTTCAATCACAGCCGCTTGCAATAATTTTGACCCGCCGGTGGGTGTCAAATGCCGTTCTGGCTGATCAAGCAGGTGATCGATATAGGCCATATTGAAAATCTGTCTGTCACGGGCTTGCCGACTATGAAAAACATCATAAAAGAAATCGCTGATGGACCCGTTTAAAAACTGCACAAGGGATGGCAGACGTTGCGCAGTGATTGCGGCAGGCCGTTCGGGAAATAAGGCTTTGGCCAGCTTTTTATTCCCAACTTTCAAATCCAAAGGAACCGCCGCTAACAGAGCAACCATGGCAGGAGATAAGAATGGGCGCACATTTTCAGCACCCAAGGCATGTTGATAATGCGTATTCCAATTCGCAGGGCCTTCAACAATTTTATTCAAGATGTCAAAGCGCAGAACCTTTTCCAAAGGCTGGGAAGCACCATCCCCATCAAAATAGCCCGTTAAGTAACTCTGCGCGAAGTCTTCATCCAGATAGGGTGCGGAAATCTGCCTTTTAAACTCCCCATAGTCCCTATCAAATACATATTTCGCATAGTCACGGCCCAGGTCATTTGACCCCGACAAATGCCGGTACCAGCTGTGTGCGCCCAGTGCTTCGACCAGGCCATGGCTTTCGACACATAAATAGCCGCCTACACCCAGTTTTTGATGAGCAGCAAAACGATAGATGCCATTGGAATAAGGTGCTGGCTCTGACATAGCTCGAAGCGCATCAGGCAATACCTCAAAGACCTCACGTCGTGACAACATGATTGGCTGCACGTCGCCATTCCAGTTTTCAGTCAATTGGGCGAGATGCGGATCGCGATAGCCCTCCAAGCTCAAAGCATAAGCGGATGTTGGTTGCCCGATCTGCTCTTGCAGAAGCTTTCCAACCTCGCCGACCTCTAAAAGAATTGGCCTCTCATCTATGGCCAGTTTCTGAAAGCCAAGCTTCAGCTGGTCCTTAACGACTGCTGCCCAGTCCTGCGCTTCGAAACTTTCATGTTCTGTATGAAGGCCAAACGGCACTGATCGGAAAACATGATTGGACCGCGTGCCATCACATTCGAATGTGGCAACACATCCAGCGGGCAGTTTTTTCACCGCTTTTAACAATGTGAAAGGAGCTGGAACTGCGCTTTGATAGCTGGAATATAAATTCAGGCTGAGGGGGTCGATTTCGCTGCTGACATCATCCCGCCTTGCAATCATGGGAAGGGTTGTTCCAAAAATCACATGACCTGCGGCCTCATTATGTGCGATATAAACCGGTTCCTGCCCCATCACATCACGAGCTATGATGAAACGCCCGCGCAGATGTTCATAAATCGCAATGAGGAAACGACCTTCAAATCGTTCAAAACAATCCAAACCCCAAAGGGCAAAGGCTCCTGCGATAATATTCCTCACGTCATCGCTGGCTAGTGTCACGCCATGTGATGCCAATTCCTCAAGCAGTTCCGGTATATTGCAAAGCGAACCCTGGAAACACAGGCTAAGGCCTAATTCCGAATAGCTTTTAGGCCCCTGTTTCTGCTGAGACGTTACCGCGCCAAAGCAAATGGCGCCAGACAGGTGGACATGCCTATAGCCCTGCGCCGACTGGGGCAGGCTTTGCAGCATGATGTCCATTCCGCTCAAAGACGGACGATCGTTTTTAAGGCAGACTTCGCCGCACAACCCCAACATTAAGCCACCATTCCAGCCAAATTCTCACGCCTGGGTCATGTATAGCTTAAATTGTATATAAAAGTCACATCAGAATATAGACATGTATTATTTTAGGACATCTTTCGATATCTGTTTTCTCGCATATAGATATAGGAAGATAGCAATTAATATTACGATCGATGGCAGAACCAACTGAGCCCCACTCAATGGAACCTTGACCGACGCAAAAATAAACGCATGAGCGAATTGCACAATGACACCCAGTAATGAAGCGCCAAACAGCAAAGCAGCTATTTTCCGCCGCAACAACAACGCAATCGCCCCGGCCAAACCTCCAAAAACGGCGACTCCATAAGCGATCATTGCCCAAAGAGGCGTGCTTTCAACAAGCGCGCGCTGTTCCGCATTTAACTGCTGCATCGCGTCTGGATTGAATGCCGGTTGGATCGCAAAAGCAAAAACACCCAATGCATTCCAAAGTAAAGCGACAACGGCAATAGTCCAAAAAGTCCAGGGCTGTTTATCATTCATATCATCTGTCATTTCGGCCTCTCCCTTATATTTTCAGGTGTTCAGGATTAAATACCATGAGGCCTCAAAGCAATATTTTTCCCGTAAATGAGCGCATTCAAGGCTTTGAAATTTCGACATAAGGCCCTATATATAAAGGGCTGGCTTGCCAGCTATGGCGATAAACGCGGCGTGTAATAGATATGGCGGACCCGGGGGCAGTACCCGGCGGCTCCACCATATGGGCAGAGATAATTATCATCTGCCTATGTGATGGGGCCGAACTAGGATCGACGCATGTTGAAAGACGTTAGCTTTTGCTCGGTATGATACCACCGTTAATGGGTCATTTTCACAGATGCCAATGATAATGAGGCTCTGGCTCTTGCTGCCTAATGCTGGGTGATAACCCTAAGTTAGGAAAGTTATAGAGCGCGGCTCGAGGGGTGCCGGGCAACAGGAAACCCCTCACCTGTTTTTCATAAACCTCATATATCTTGAGCGGGAAACGCTTTAGACTATATGAGACATATAACCAATATACGGGGCTGGTAATGAGCTGGACGGATAAAATCCCATATGAAGACCTGATGCAAAGCGCATTGCGCTCTGTGGTGCGCAAGGTCTTAATCGAAACCGCCCAACATGGTCTGATCGGGGATCATCATTTTTACATTGCCTTTAAAACGCAATATCCAGGCGTCATTTTACCCAAACGCCTGATGGAGAAATACCCCGATGAAATGACCATCGTGGTTCAACACCGGTTTTCCGATTTAATTATCGAAGATGATCATTTTGAAATCACATTGTCATTCAATCAAAAACCCGAACATCTGGTCATCCCCTTCGCGGCCATGATCGGCTTTGTCGATCCCAGCGTTCAATTCGGTCTTCAGTTTGAGGAGCCGGATATGGATGAAACAGCCTTGCCGGTCACCGCAAAATCTTCACTGCCAAGCGAAGTGATTGATGAAAGTGACGACACGAGCGGGGATGATGACGATCAAGGCGGGCAAACCACCGGTAAAGTTGTTGCTCTCGACGCCTTTCGCAAAAAATAATAAAACCAGCCCAAAGAGTTTATTTGAAGAGGAAGAGCCTTAATCATGGCTGATCAAGCTGTACGTACAGAATCCGATACATTTGGCCCCATTGACGTCCCGGCGGACAAATATTGGGGCGCACAAACCCAACGTTCCATTCAAAATTTCCCCATCGGCGGCGAAACCATGCCGGCACCGCTTATCCGGGCTTTGGGGATTGTAAAACGCTCCGCAGCCGCCGCCAATATGGCGCTTGGCAATTTAGAAAGCGACCTGGGTCAGGCCATCATTCAAGCGGCAGAAGAAGTCATTGAAGGCAAACATGATGATCAGTTCCCACTGGTTGTCTGGCAAACCGGGTCCGGCACGCAGTCAAACATGAACTCCAATGAGGTGATTTCCAATCGCGCCATTGAAATTCTTGGCGGTGAAATGGGCAGCAAATCTCCCGTTCACCCAAATGACCATGTGAACCGCTCTCAATCCTCAAATGACACCTTCCCAACCGCCATGCATATCGCTGCGGCGGAAGAAGTCGTCAATCGTCTGATCCCTGCCCTTGAGTATTTCCACGCGGCATTGCAGGCCAAAGTGGATGCCTGGGGTGATATCGTCAAAATCGGCCGCACCCATATGCAGGACGCGACGCCCTTGACATTGGCGCAGGAGTTTTCCGGTTACGCCCGCCAGGTTGAGCTTGGCATCGAGCGGGTTAAAAACACCTTGCCCCATATTTATGAACTGGCTCAGGGCGGTACTGCGGTTGGTACCGGGCTGAATACAAAACCCGGCTTTGCAGAAGCTTTCGCAGCGGAAGCAGCGAAGGCCACCGGGCTGGACTTCGTGACAGCAAAGAATAAATTCGAAGCACTTGCCGCCCATGATGCATTGGTTGAGTTATCCGGTGCATTAAATGTTCTGGCTGCAAGCTGCATGAAAATTGCCAATGATATCCGCCTCTTAGGCTCCGGCCCGCGGTGCGGTCTGGGTGAGCTGGTTCTGCCTGAAAACGAGCCTGGCTCCTCCATCATGCCTGGCAAGGTCAACCCCACCCAGGCGGAGGCTTTGACAATGGTCGCCGCACAGGTAATGGGCAATCATGTGGCTGTCACTGTTGGCGGGTCCAATGGGCATATGGAATTAAATGTCTTCAAACCCGTCATGATTTACAATGTGCTGCAAAGCATCAGATTATTAGCGGATGCGACACGGTCATTCACCGACCGCTGCGTGGTTGGCATTGAACCGAATAAAGCACGAATTGAAAAAATCCTTCAGGAAAGCCTGATGCTGGTGACGGCACTTGCACCTGAAATCGGCTATGACAATGCCGCCGCCGTTGCCAAAAACGCGCATAAAAAAGGCACGACCCTTTTGGAAAGTGCTTTGGAATTGGGGCTTGTCTCCGAAGAACGCTTCCACGAAGTGGTTCGCCCTGAAACGATGATCGGGCCGAAAGACTAGGGTAGAACTTCCCGGCCGTCCCAGGCAAAACACTTGCCACTGTCCGCCGCGTTTAAGCGCTGAAGGACATCCAATAAAAACCGGGCGGACTGCTGTGGCGAAAACAGCTGCTCCGCCCGAATATTTTTCTGAAACGGACGGGACAAATTCGTATCCACCGTCCCTGGATGCAAAGCAACACACACGGCCTGAGGCCGCTTTCTCTTCAGCTCCACAGCCAAAGACTTCACCATCATATTTAACGCAGCCTTTGACGCACGATAGCCGTACCACCCGCCTGCTCTGTTATCACTAATGCTTCCGACCCGGGCTGAGAGGAATGCACATGTAGAGGGCGAGGACTTCGGCAAAAGGGGCTGAAAATGCTTTGCAACAAGCGTTGGGCCGATCACATTCACTGCAAAATATTGGGACAATTGATCCTGGTTTAAATGCCGCCAATCACGTTCCGGCAATTGGCCACCCGGCCCATGCAAGATACCTGTCGACACGATCAGGCGGCGCAGCACACACCCTTCCAGCTTTTCACCAGTTTGCAGTGCCGCCTGCTCAATCGAAGCCTCAGAATTGAAATCAAAATCGCCCGCGCTTCGAGATAAAGATATGACCGGGTCATATCCATCGCCTTGCAAATCCTGGACAAAGGCCTGTCCCAGACCACCACTGGCACCGATGACAACTGCTGCCTCTTTTTCCGTCATATCATCCATGAATTATAATATGGATCGAATTTGGAATTGGTCTAATCTAAGCCCATGGATATGGAAACACCCGTCAAAAGATCAGTCACAATCAGCGGCCATCGGACTTCTGTGTCGCTAGAGCCCATATTCTGGGACGCCCTCCAACGAGCGGCGGACGAAGAAGGGCTTAGCCTGAACGCATTAATCGGAAAAGTCGATAATGAACGGCCAGGCAATCTCTCCAGCGCCATACGGGTTTGGCTCTTTGAACGCATTTATGAGAAAAGCCAGAAGCGATACTGATTAATTCGGCTTTTTACGCGTGAATATATCAATCAGCACATCTCTGATCTGCTCTTCGGGCCGCTTGGGTTGAGCCTCCTGCTCCTCCTGAAGGCTGCTTCCGTTCTGAGGCGCTTCCTCAGCCGGTGTTGCCTCTTCCTCAGACGCCGGTTTTGGACGCTTCAATAAATCCTTCAGCCCCACACCTTCACCACGGACCACACCTTTTAAGACCGCGGCACCTAAACGCACCCCAATATATTGCTGCAATGCTTTGGTCTGATAAACGACTGTGGGATTAGACAGATTTTCTTTCATAGTCACACCCACAGGCGGTGCATCCGGATGATCGCGCAGACGAAACTGCCCTTGCCCGTCAATGAGCCAATTCGGCAGATCAACAGTTGTTGCCAAACTGACATCTGCGCCGCCATCAATGTCCGAGGTAAAATTACGCGTGCGCAATATGCCGTTCTGAATGATGATGTCAGAGCCGATCTGGCGATAGGCTGTTTGCCCACCTGCCAATGCAGATCCGGTCAGACGGAGGAAGTCATTCACCGTTGAAAGCTGGCCAAATTGGGCATTAATCCGCGGAATATCCACGCGGCGAATGACACCACCCTGTGTGTCAAATCGCCCCTGCCCACTTAAAGAGGCAATAAGCGACTTTTGCGACCGCCCAGAGCCATCAATGGAAGCTGTAAAACGGCCAATACCTGTTAAGGGCTCAATCGATGCCGCAGCACGTGATGCCTGTTCAACGGAAACATCAACCAAAGACATCTGCGCTGTTAAGTGAGGAGTTGAGGTTGCATCCAGATTAGAACTTAAATTGAGCTTGCCCCCAAACACATCGCCGGACAAATTCTCAATGGCAAGCGTTCGCCCATTTGACGTCATTTTCAACACGGCGTTGGAAACGTCATAGGCGCGAATGATGACTCGCTCCGCTTCCAAGGTAAAAACACCGTCCAAATGATCAAGGGCGGAAAACTCAAAGGGTTCTTCGGACCAGCGAAAACGGCTGCCTTGCTCTGCGGCAGCGTCTGCGCCGGTTACCACTTCTTTTAAAAACGCATTAAAATCCAACAAGCCGGCTGTCAGATTCAAAGTGACAAACGGTATATCCTTAGACAGATCTGCCTGTCCCTGGCCCTTAAAACCGATATCGCCCAATGTCGCAGATAAACGCTTGATATCCGCGCGCTCAGCCGCACCCTCTATTGCAAAATCGACATCAAGCGCCCCTAAGTCTTTCCGATCCGGCTCATAATCAAAACCAAGGTCTTTGATAAACGTATAGCTGTCAGGTGCAGCCCCTTTAACGCTTGCAGTGAAGACATCTCCAGCCATATCGAGAGCGACGAGCAAGACACCATCCCCGCTGGCAATCTGACCACTTGCCGTCAGATCATTTTTTGCACCACGCAACCGGATATCAGCGCGAACAGATTCTCCGTTTTTCGCAGATGCCTGGTCGAGAATACCGAATTGCGCCAATAGGGACGCCAGGCTTTTATGCCGGGCATCCAAGGATAAGTCATAGCGGAATTCTTCGTTTTGAATATTGCGCAAATGCCCCTGAATTTTCGCATTCAAAACATCAAGGTCAAAGCCCAGGTCCAGGCTTATATCATTTGTTGTACCTGATACTATGGCATTGAAACTAAGGGGGCCTTGTGTTTCCAGATCTCTCGACAGATTTTGGCCTGAAAGACCAGCTAACACACTCAATGAAGGAACAGCACCCGATACCGTGACATCAGCGCGCGGCTGGCTTGTCAGCTCCCGCACGGCACCACGTAATTGCACATTCCCACCATCCGCGAATGCAACACGGCTGTTATTAATCGTGACCACGCCCTGCGACAAAGACCCATCAAATATGAGGTTTTCATAGGCAGTTTCCTGCAATGTCAGGCGCGCCAGGTTCAACATAATATCCGCATCAAAGCCATTGAGCGCAGCGGGAGCGACCGGCTGTCCGTCACGCACCTCCCCGGACCTTGAACCTGGCTGCAGATAGTGATTCACATTCAATTGATCAGCCGTCAATTCAGCGCGGTAGCGCGGGCGCGCTTCCAATCCAACAGACACAGCACCCCGTAAACGGGTCTCATCAAAATTCATGTTGATACGCTGCAGCCTGATGACATTCTCTTCATAATCAAGCGCAGATACATAGTTCAGACTGTGCAGTCGATCCTGCGGCACCTGCTCCAAAGCACCAGGCATGAAAGCGTCGATAACCCGTCGCGGGTCCTGTGGGTGGAAGCCCAGCATCCCCTGAAAACGTCCACCCTGCCAGCTTCCGCTAAGTTGCGCGACGCCACCACCGTCCAAAGTGACGACAAGCTGTTCCAAGGCAACCGCGTCGCCTTTAAGCTTTGATTTCAGCTCAATCGCTTCAAATGGCAAAGATGCGGCCTCAGGGTCCTGCCCCTTCAAATCCAGCGAAATGAAATCCGCACGCAAAGCCATATCGCCGTCATCACCAACCAGATCCAAAACGGCCTGACCTTCGAAATGATTAGGGCCGACATCCGCCTCCATATCAGCGAAGGATAAATTCTCTTCAATCAAGGCCACTCTGGTTTTCAGGCTTAATGTCTTAAATGCGGGGCTAAGCTGCGCATCTTCAGCCAAAATCCGGGCGAACTGCGGCAGGTTTCTGCTGCTAACATCAAGTTGGCCGGCCAGACGGCGGGTATTTATATTCCCTCCACCTTCAAACAACAGATCAAGCAGATCATCCCCAACACCAAGACGTAAAGAGATATCACTTTCCGAACTATCCAAGCGACCAATGCTGACACCAAAAGCAATATCATTCCCCCGGGCGTTGAGTTTCCCCTCCATGTCAAGCGGACCATTTAAAGATCCCAAAGACAGCCGTGCATCGATGTTCTGCAGCTCTTCATCCGTACCCGTTACCGCATCCAGATAGCGGATATAGCCACCCTCAATGCGCAGATCTTTAACGCCCAGATCCGGCGTTTCCCCAGACGTTTTCTCGTCATCATCCTGACTTTCAAAAACCCAATTGGCTTCCCCGTCATTTCGCCGTTCCAGCACGATACGCGGGCTGATCAGGTCCAGATATCGAACCTCCACCTGTTTGGATAACAAAGGCAGCAAAGCGACAGCGATATCAATACGCTCCGCGCTTATAAAATCGTCATTCCGAAACCCATTCGGGCTTTTCAAAACGATATTTTCCACGGACACCTTCGGGCTTGGAATAAGACCCAATGAAATTGCACCGTTTAATTCAAACTGCCGACCGCTTGCCTCTTCAACTGCCGTGACAATTTCATCACGATAATCCTCAACATCGATAAAAAATGGTATGATGAGGCCAACCGCGATGACTGCCAGCATCGCACTGAACAAGATGATTATAATTTTGCGCATTGCTTAAAGCCCAATGTCACTTTTATGAAGCCCAGACCCACAGTTAAGCATATACTGAGCCTAACGCCAATGTGGTTAAACAGCACTCTAACCACAAAGATTGTAACTGCAACAATAGTCATGCGATTAGTGTATCAGATATGGACAGCAAATTTCGCCAAAAAGCCAAAACCACCTTCGCTGCCATCAGGCGCTTTCAAAGCCCTGCGCAAGATCCTTTTGCAGCCGGTCTGGTTGCTTTAATTACAGGCGTCATCGTCGGCTATGCAGCGCTGGCCTTTCGTGAACTCATTGCCTTAATCCAGTATATCGGCTTTTCCACACTTGCACAGGATATGACCGCAACCATAGAAGCCCTGCCCTGGTGGCAGGTTCTTTTCGCACCCATATTAGGCGGGCTTGTCGTATCCATCATCTTGAAGGTCTTTTTAAATGGCGGGCCGCCCCATGGCGTTGCAGATGTCATACAGGCAAATATGATCAACACCGGCCATATCAAGGCCAGGCACGGTTTTTCAAGCGCCCTCGTCGCTGCAACTGCCCTTGGAAGTGGCGCCCCGGTTGGGCGGGAAGGCCCCGTCGTCCACTTAGGAGCAACGCTTGCGTCTCTTGTCGCCAAGCGGTTAAAAGCACCACCAGCCATGGCCCGCACATTGCTGGGATGTGGCGTGGCTGCGGCCATTGCGGCGTCTTTCAACGCCCCATTGGCCGGTGTGTTTTTCGCATTAGAGGTTGTTCTGGGAAGCTATGCGATTGCAAGCTTTGCGCCCATTGTTATTGCAGCCGTCATGGGTACCATCATCACCCGCATTCACATCGGGGACTATCCAGCCTTCATTCTGCCCGATTATCAGATTTCGAGCTTTGCTGAGGTCCCCGCCTTTCTAGTCCTGGGCTGCATCAGCGCAGGCGTCGCTGTCATGTTCATTCGTGCGGCCTTTTTTGCAGATGATAAGCTGGCCCTCCTTCCCATGCCCCGTTGGTTGAACCCGCCCCTTGCCGGGTTAGTTGTCGGGATCACTGGATTATTCCTGCCTATGCTTTTAGGCGTTGGTTATGGGGCGACAGATGCTGCCTTAAAGGAAAGCTATGGTTTTCTTATGCTCATTGCACTGCTTGGTGCGAAAATCATCTTAACTGCATTGTGCCTGGGTGCGCGCTTTGGCAGTGGCGTGTTTTCCCCTTCACTTTTCATGGGCGCCATGACAGGCGGTGCCTTCGGTTTAATCATCGCCGGGCTGTTCCCGGAAAGTGCGTCAAGCCACGGTCTCTATGCTATTGTCGGTATGGGCGCTGTCTCCGGCGCAGTCCTGGGCGCGCCCATCTCCACTGTATTGATCGTCTTTGAACTGACAGGTGATTATCAAATCACACTTGCGCTGATGGCAGCAACTGCCACAGCCAGTGTCATTAGTGCCCGTTTCCTTGGGCCAAGCTTTTTCAAAGCACAATTTCGTCGCCGCGGCCTGGATATCGACGAAGGCGAAGCACGCCTTGCCCTGCGCCAGAAATGCGCAAGCGACCTCATGGATGAAGAATTTCTGATCCTGCCTGAGGATGCAAGTCTGCAACGCGTTCGCGCCTTATTAGCAAGGCTGACCCGCGGGTCCCTGGTCGTGGTCCATCAAAGCGGTACATTCACCGGCATCATCTGCCCAAAAGATATGGGAGATGATGTCGATGATCACAGTCTGGACGACCTTGTCCGCGCCAGTGACCTGGTTCGAACACAGTCACCCTATGTTTTTGCCATGGATAATATGGACCATGCTTTAAGGCTGATGCTGGACGAAAAAGAAGACATGCTGCCGGTCTTGAATGATTCTATCGAACGCCGTGTGATTGGTGTTTTGCATAAGGCAGATGTGCTGATGCTATACAATCAGCTTCTCCTTGATGAAAAACGCCATAGCCAGGGCGATTAAAAAAGATCAGATTCGGCGCTTTCCGTTCGCCCAATGCATGCTATAGAATGCCCATTATGCATGACCCCTTTGATCTTGATGATGATGTCCCCTTCGATGCGCCCACCGGTCAGCCCGTCGAGCGCGAACCCTTTTATTTTGAAGGGCTGAATCCACCACAGCGCGATGCAGTTGAAACGCTGGAAGGCCCGGTTCTCATGCTGGCTGGCGCCGGCACGGGGAAGACACGGGCGTTGACCACACGTCTGGCGCATATTCTTGCCACGCGCCAAGCCTTTCCAGGCCAGGTCTTGCTGGTGACCTTCACAAATAAAGCTGCCAAGGAAATGCAGGACCGTGTCGGACGGATCATTGGGCCCGGCGTTGAAGGCATGCCCTGGCTTGGGACATTTCACTCTATTGCCGCCAAGATTTTACGCCGCCATGCGGAATTACTGGGTCTGAAATCCAACTTCACCATATTGGACACTGATGATCAGATCAGGCTTTTGAAGCAAATCCTTCAAGCCGATAATATTGACGACAAACGCTGGCCTGCCCGGCTTTTAGCGGGTCTTATCGACAGTTGGAAAAACCGCGGATGGTCCCCGGAACAGGTATCCAGCGCACATAGCACGCAATATGCCGACGGTCTGGGCCAGAAATATTATCAAATCTACCAGGATCGACTCAAGGTCTTAAACGCCTGTGATTTTGGCGATTTGCTCCTCCATAATATCACCCTGTTTCAAAAACACGCTGATGTGCTCGCGGATTATCAAAAGCGCTTCAAATATATCATGGTGGATGAATATCAGGACACCAATGTCGCGCAATATCTTTGGCTGCGCCTGCTGGCACAGAAACATCATAATATCTGCTGCGTTGGTGATGATGACCAATCAATCTATGGTTGGCGCGGGGCTGAAGTTGGAAATATTCTGCGTTTTGAAAAGGATTTTCCAGGGGCGAAGGTCATCCGTCTCGAACAGAATTATCGATCCCATCAACATATATTATCGGCGGCATCCGGCCTGATTTCAGCCAACCAGGAACGGCTTGGTAAAGAGCTTTGGACGGACGGCCAACAAGGCGAAAAAGTGCAGATCCGCGGCGTGTGGGACGGAGAAGAAGAGGCGCGTACCGTCGCCGAAACCATCGAAGCCGCACGACGGGATGGCGAAAGTCCCTATGAAATCGCTGTCCTTGTCCGCGCCACCAGTCAGATGCGGGCCTTTGAAGATCGGTTTTTAAACATTGGCCTGCCTTATCGCGTCGTCGGCGGCCCCCGCTTTTATGAACGCCGCGAGATCAGAGATGCGCTTGCCTATCTCAGGATCATCGCCCAGCCTGCCGATGACCTGGCATTGGAACGCATCATCAACGTGCCCAAAAGAGGTTTAGGCGACAAAAGCGTTCAAACCGTCTTCAATTTAGCGCGGGCACAGCGCATCAGCCTCTTTGACGCGGCCAGAGCGATCATAGAAACAGATGAGATTTCCAAACGGGCAAGAACATCCCTTGGCAATTTGATTGATGATCTGGACCGATGGACGGATGCAATGGAAACCATGCCGCATCCGGAGTTCGCCGAAATGATTTTAGAGGAATCCGGCTATACGGCCATGTGGATGGCCGATAAGTCACCAGATTCTCAGGGCCGTCTTGAAAACCTCCAGGAACTCGTTCGGGCCATGGCCGAATTTGATACTCTGGGCGGGTTTTTAGAGCATATCTCCCTCGTTATGGAAAATGACGCCAGCCAGAATGAACCAAAAGTCTCTCTTATGACCTTACATTCCGCTAAGGGACTGGAATTTGACCGGGTCTTTCTTGCAGGCTGGGAAGAAGGCTTGTTTCCAAATCAACGCGCCCTGGACGATGGAGGCCAGTCAGCCCTTGAAGAGGAACGACGCCTTGCCTATGTGGGCCTGACACGGGCGCGAAAACATTCCATGATTCTTTTTGCGGCAAATCGCCTTCTTTATGGCAAATGGCAGGCCGCGCTGCCATCGCGCTTTATCGAAGACCTGCCAAGCGAGCATGTGGAACTGACCACCAACCGCGGGCTATATGGCGGTGGTGCCTCCCAAAGCTGGAGCGCAGACCGACAATGGTCCCCACCCCGCGGTGGCATGCGCGACAATTTCCAACCGCCGCGGCAAAAGCGCTGGGGTCAGATTATTGACGGCCAGGCAGAACGCGTTTCACCGGGTGGCAAAAAACAAAGCGATTTCAAAGTCGGCGACCGGGCCTTTCACGACAAATTCGGCTATGGCGATGTCGAAGAAGTGGATGGCGACCGTTTAACGGTCAATTTCGAACATTCAGGGCGCAAACGCGTTTTGGACAGTTTCGTTTCCAAAGGATAATCACCAAAGGATAATCAGATGACGAATGAATGGCGGGCATTGGTGCAAGTGCCCCGCGGTCTGGCCAATGCAGTTGAAGCCGTGATGGAAGCTCATATGGTGAATGACGTCGCACCAAGCATCGCGGCCTTTGCCAAAGAAGACGACCCGTCACTTTATGTCGTACAGGCTTTTTATTTTGGAGAACCGGATCGCCAGAAGTTATTTGAAGCCTTGAAGCTGGCCTTTGACGCGGAGATCGCCAATACATTGGTGATAGAGCCTTTGCCTGAGACAGACTGGGTCAGTTTGAGCCAGTCCATGCTGCCCCCAATCACTGCGGGTCGGTTTCACGTCTACGGCGAACACGCCAAAGACACATTGCAGGACGAGCAAATCGGTCTTCTGATTGAAGCAGGTCAGGCCTTTGGCACGGGACGTCATGAAACAACGCACGGCTGCCTGGATAGTCTGGACGCACTTGTAGATCAGTTCCCTATCACCCATGCTATCGATCTTGGAACCGGGTCAGGAGTTTTAGCCCTGGCCATTGCGAAAGCCTGGAAAAAGCCAGTCGTAATGACCGACATCGATCCGATTGCAACTGAAACAGCCAAGGAAAATGCTGTTGTAAATGGCATCCCCTGCATCACATCACTTGACACGCCAGGCATGCTGGCCATCACTGCGGATGGTGCAGACGACCCTCAGATACAGGCCTATGCGCCATATCCTTTGGTTATTGCGAATATCCTGGCGGAGCCGCTTTGCCTCATGGCACCTCATATAACCGCTTTAGCGGATAAAAAGGGGCGAATCATATTATCCGGCATCCTGGAATCTCAGGCGGATATGGTTTTAAAGGCCTATAGTGCACATGGCTGGCAGGAAGAAAAAAGGGTCAGTGTGGGCAACTGGCCGACACTGACCCTAGTCAGTTGCTAGCGGGGTTGGCTAGCATGGGAGGATACATCTGACACATAGGCATCAGCTGTAGGAAGAATTCTTAAGCGGCTGCAAGCCAGTTTTCCGCACGAAGCGGAGCGCGGCCACGGCGGCGAATGGTGCGCGCTTGGTGGGCTAAACGAATGATGTCGGCCTGTTCAGCGACTTCAACTTGTGATTCACGAGCTGCTTTAATAGCGATCCCATCCATGACGAGGTCAACCAGGTCATAATCCGCGCCAATGAACCATTGACGGATACCCGTCCACAGTGCTGCATCCTGCGCCACAGCATTTGTGCGATGCACAAGACGTGGTGTTTCATTGGGGATCATATTCTTATCACGCATCAGATCCAAAAAGGCATATGGCGCAAAACGCTCAACACTTAAACTCAAACGCGTAATTAACAGGCTCAACATCTCAAAAGCTCCTAAAAGTCTTGGCCCTTGTTCATTTCATGACGCTCATATATGCTTCTGCTTATACAGTTTGTAGAGTTGAAAATCGCATTATAGACATGCAAAAACTGCATGCATAACTTTTTCTTACCTATCAAAAATGAATGTGTGCACTGCACAAAATACATCCAAAAGACACCCATTGCTCTCTTGTTATGAAAATTCTAGGATCGGTGAAATTGAATTTCAAACAAGGGCCATCTTATGAAATTTCTACCTCTTATGACTGCATTTTCTGCTTTGCTTACATATTCCGCTTCGGCACAAGATCAGCCGGTTATCACAAGCGCTTCTGTTTTGGAAAAAGCAGATAAAAGCCACTGGCAGACTTTTGACCCGGCCAACACACTTTATGTGGAGCTGGATAAGGGGCGTGTTCTCATTGCTCTGTCCCCTGAATTCACGCCTGGTCATGTGGACAATGTGAAGAAACTCGTCAAACAAGGGTTTTATGATGGGCTGGACGTCTATCGGGTGCAGGAAAACTATGTCGTCCAATGGGGTGACGCATCAGGTGAAAAAGATGTCGGAGACGCCAGGCGCGGCATTAAAGAAGAATTTGAAACTGACAATGCTGAAACACTCGCCTTCACACCACTCCCCGGCCCAGATGGCTATGCCGCACAAACCGGCTTTTCAGGTCCCTTTCCGGCCGGTAAGACAGAAGACGGTTCTCAGGCCTGGATGCTCCACTGCCCCGGTGCCGTTGGCATGGGACGCGATATAGACCCCGATAGCGGTGGAACAGAGCTTTATGCCGTCATCGGCCATGCACCACGCCATTTGGATCGCAATGTCACCGTCTTTGGCCGCGTAATTTGGGGCATGGAGTATTTTTCCACCCTGCCCCGTGGTCATGGCGCTCTTGGTTTCCATGAAGACGAAGAGGACTGGATCCCCATCACCTCTATCAAATTAGGGGGTGACTTGCCCGAAGATGAACGGATTAACCTTGAATATCTCCGCACGGATACGGCGCTTTTTAAAGATTATATCGAAAGCCGCAAAAACCGCCGTGACGGCTGGTTTCACTATGCAGCCAATCATGTTGATGCCTGCAACTTCCCACTTCCCATTCGAGAGGTTGAACAGGATTAAGACGCCGCCTCTGCCAAGGCGATCCAGGCGTCTTCATCAATCACCTTCACACCCAGGTCGCTGGCTTTCTTGAGTTTAGAGCCAGCACCTGGGCCGGCAATGACAAGATCCGTCTTCGCTGAAACAGAGCCTGAGACTTTCGCCCCAAGGGATTCAGCCTTGGCTTTTGCCTCCGCCCGGCTCATTTTTTCCAAACTGCCCGTGAAAACAAGGGTCTTGCCTGTGACTTCGCTATCCTTGGTCTCAAAAACAAATTCCTCGACATTGATTTGAGACGCCAGATCAACGACCACGTCCAGATTATGCGGTTCCTTGAAAAACTCAGTCACTGCACGGGCCACCACCGCCCCGATGCCTTCAACGGCTTCAAGTTCAACCATTGCTGTGTCGGATTTCATCAGCTCCAGAACCGCGTCCAGCGACCCATAGGCCTTGGCGATATCCCGCGCAGTAATTTCGCCCACATGACGAATGCCAAGGGCGTATAGGAAACGGTCCAGGCCAATCGTGCGCCGCTCATCAATTGCCGCTAACAGATTTTGGACCGACTGCTCTCCCCAGCCTTCCCGCTTTAAAATCTCTTCCTGCCGCTCATACAGGCGAAAGATATCAGCCGGGCTTTCAATCAATTTATCTTCCCAAAACGCCTGCACATGTTTGGCCCCCATGCCTTCCACATCAAAAGCATTGCGGGACACAAAATGTTTCAGCCTTTCAATGCGCTGAGCGGGGCAAATCAACCCACCGGTACAACGGCGAACGGCTTCCCCTTCATCACGAACCGCGGCTGAGCCACAGACCGGGCAATGATCCGGGTAATCATATGGCCGTGCGTCACTGGAACGTTTTTCCAACACAACGGATACGATTTGAGGGATCACATCGCCAGCGCGCTGTAAAATAACAGTATCCCCAATGCGGACACCTTTGCGTTGGATTTCATCTTCATTATGCAAGGTCGCATTTGACACCATGACACCACCGACAGAGACCGGTTCCAGCTTCGCAACCGGCGTCAGCGCACCAGTGCGACCGACCTGGATATCAATATCGAGTAATCTGGTGATGGCTTTTTCTGCGGGGAATTTATGCGCAATTGCCCAACGAGGCGCGCGTGCGATAAAGCCAAGTCGGGACTGCAAATCAAGGCGGTCTACCTTATAAACGACACCATCAATGTCATAATCCAGCGATGCCCGTTGCTCTTCGATCAGACGGTAATGGGCAATGACTGCATCCACATCATCACAGGTTTTCATCAAAGGGTTGATTGGGAAGCCCCAGTCCCCCAATTGGGCCATAATCGCGCTTTGGGTATCGCCAGGCAATTCGGATACCTCACCCCAACCATAGGCAAAAAACGCAAGTGGGCGTTCTGCAGTAATTTTCGGGTCCAACTGCCGCAAAGATCCCGCTGCTGCATTACGGGGGTTGGCAAACACCTTAGCCCCCTTTGCCTCCTGAGCCGCATTTAGCGCGAGAAAGGCGGCTTTAGGCATATAAATTTCGCCGCGCACTTCAAACACCTCAGGCATGTCCTCAACCTGCTGGGGAATGGCGTCTATGGTTTTGATGTTACGTGTAACATTTTCGCCCTCGACCCCGTCACCGCGGGTTGCGGCCAGGGCCAGACGCCCCTTTTCATAGCGCAGGGAAATGCTGAGACCGTCAATTTTCGGCTCTGCCACCAAAGCGATGTGATCCGGTGCATTAGGTGCCAGAAAGCGCCGGATACGACCCATGAAGTCAGACACGTCCTGATCATCAAACGCATTATCCAAGGAAAGCATGGGCAAAGAATGAGTGACTTTGGCGAATTTCCCACTGGGCTTTGCACCGATTAATTTAGATGGGCTATCATCGCGAATGAGATCAGGAAACAGGCTTTCAATCGCCAGATTACGCCGGAACAATTTGTCATAGTCCCGGTCTTCCAGCTCCGGCTGATCTTCCGCGTAATAGAGCTTGTTGTGATAAGCAACCAGCTGCGCAAGCCGTTCCAGCTCCTGCCGTGCCTCCTCACGATTAAGGGCATCCACCGGTTTTTCAGATATTTCGCTCATCTCAAGCGGCTCCACGCAATAAACTATCGGCTGCGGCCCGGGCCTCATCCGTTACAAACGCGCCCGATAACATACGAGCAATTTCTTCACGACGGTCGTCTATGGCAAGAGGCACCACTGTTGTCACTGTCGCGTCATCCTGTTCAGACTTTTGAATGCGCCAATGATTGGCGCCACGCGCTGCGACTTGCGGGGAATGGGTGACGACCATCAATTGCGCCGTCTCCGCCAGGCGTGCAAGGCGATCCCCAATGGCGCTGGCTGTGGCACCACCCACACCGCGGTCAACCTCATCAAAGATCATCGTGCGAGCGCCGGACTTATCCGCAAGCGCGACTTTCAGCGCCAGAATGAAGCGCGATAGCTCACCCCCGGAGGCTATTTTAATGATAGGCCCAAATGGCGCACCGGGGTTCGTCGAGACTTCAAAAGCAACCTTTTCCCCACCCTCTGCCTGCCAATGGTCTTTATCTAAAGGCTCCAACACAGCCTTAAACCGGGCTTTATCAAGTTTCAATGGAGGCAATTCTTGATTGACGGCCTCGCTCAACGCCGTCGCCGCCGTTTCCCGGCTCTTTGTCAAGGCACCAACAGCAGCCTCAAAAACACCTCTTAGCTCCGAACACTCTTTTCGAAGAGCAGCAATTTTATCAGCTCCGCCATCAATGGCTTCCAACCTGGCTTCAAGATTGCTCTTCAATTCAACCAACACATCTGGCGGACAGCTATGTTTTCGCGCCAAAGCCCGAATTTCAAACAGCCGTGCTTCTATGGCTTCCAGTTCATTTTGGTCAAAGTCGAGGCCATCATGCATTTTCTGAAGCTTGAAAACAGCCTCTTCCGCCTCAATCGCCGCGCGATCCAATGCCTCCAACAGTTCATCTAATAAACCACTGGAGGCATTCAATTTTTCAAGCCGGCGGATAGCGCCGCGAAGTTGAGTATCCGGGCCGCCATCCCGCGACAGCGCCTCAAGCGTATCGCTCATACCTTCACTTAATGCTTCACCCTGTTGCATCAAGGCGCGTCGTTCGGCCAGCTCCGCTTCCTCACCCGGCTGAGGGTTGAGCTTGTCCAGCTCCTCCATCGCATGGCGAAGATACTCCTCATCCCGCTGCGCCTCTTCCTGCATATTTAATGCATCATTCAAGGCTTTCTGAGACTCTCTCCATTGACGGTAGCTTTGAGCACAGTTTGCGAGCAGCCCGTCATGATCCGCAAAAACATCCAGCAAATCACGATGACCACGGGCATCTAATAATCCCCGATCATCATGCTGACCATGTATCTCTACAAGAACATCTCCAACCTGTCGGAGAAAAGAAGCCGAAACCGGCTGATCGTTAATAAAAGCCCGACTGCGCCCGTCAGCATTCACTGTACGGCGTAACAACAGTTCATCTGTTGCATCAAGACCTTGTTCCACTAACAGCTTATGAACCGCATGGTTATTGGGAACAAAGAAGCTGGCCGTCACCATCGCCTGGGACGAGCCATGACGAAGCAGGCCGCTATCCGCCCTGTTCCCTAGAGCGAGGCCCAGACTGTCCAATAATATGGATTTACCAGCACCGGTTTCACCGGTCATAACGGCAAGACCTGCGCCAAAATCTAAATTCAGGCGTTTGATGAGAACAATGTCTTGAATATTTAAACCGACAAGCATGGACGTCATCCCAAGCCTTCGGCCAAATCAACCAAGTTTATCAACGAGCTTGAAGCTCCGCTCATACCATTTACTGCTAGGATAATTATACCCAAGAACGGCGGCGGACTTCCGCGCCTCTTCCTGAATGCCCAGCTCTAAATAGCTTTCCACAAGCCTGTGCAACGCTTCCGGCACATGCGACGTTGTTCCATAGTCATCAAGAACACTGCGGAAACGAATGACCGCCGCCAAATGATGGCCACGTTTTTGATAATAACGCCCGATATCCATCTCTTTACCAGCCAGATGATCACGCGTCATATCGATTTTAAGCGTCGCGTCTTCCGCATATTTACTGTCGGGATAGCGACGCACAACTTCGGTCAGAGCCTGCAATGCCTGCTCCGTTGACTTTTGGTCACGCGAAACATCATTGATTTGCTCATAATGACTGATGCCAATCAGATAATAGGCATAAGGCGCAAATTTATTCCCCGGATGCAGGGATAAAAACCTCTCCGCCGCCAGAACCGCATCTTCATATTCATTGGCTTGATAATAAGAAAATGCCGCCATCAATTGCGCCCGGCGAGCCCATTGGGAATAAGGATGCTGCCGTTCCACTTCGTCAAAGAAAATGGCGGCCTCTTCAAAACGGCCACGAGACATACGGTCCGCGCCAAAGTTATAAAGAGCCTCCACATCACGGGCGACAAATTTACGTTCTTTGTCATCACCGCCGCATGCGGACAAAGTGAAAGCGGCCAAGGCCACGGCAAATATGGTTTTAACCATTTGATTTCGCATCATAGTCACTCAAATCCCGAGATGAGCAAGAGCCATATATGGCAATTTTGACTCATTTGTAGCGGGACAATCGCGCCACGCCAAGTGTCCATATGCGTTTTTACTGAAGAATATGGCGAAGGTCGGGCAAGGGACCGCCGAAACTCAAAGATTTCGGCAGCCCCGCCCTGGCAAGGAGTATTTTAGATCCAGATCAGAAATCTGGATGAATTTTTAGTTGGCCTGATTCCTGAAAAAGGCCGGGATGTCGATTGGATCATCATCCATTTGCTCCGGTGCGGGGCGTTCATTGGGATCAAGACGCCCAATTGTTTCCGTCTTCGCCGGTGCAGTTGTTTCTTCTGACGCTTTCATACGGCGGCCAAAACCCATTTTATCAAGCAAGGATGGAGCCTGTGCCTGACGGCTTGCCGTTGTGCTTTGCGTTTTCGCCGCAGGGCGAATGCTTGGGCGCATTGGCTCTGGCGCAATGAATGGCCGCGGCTTTAATTCAGCGGCCTGTGTCATCATTGGTTCAGGTTCTTCATCGGCCAAATCATCAATGAAAGCGACTGGTTCTTGAGCAACAGGCTCTTCGGCGATTTCAATGATATCTTTTTCAGCAGCAGGAGCTTCAACCTCAATGGTCTCTTCTTCCTGAACTGCAACTTCGACCTCTTCAACAACGTCCTCGACGACTGGCTCAGCAGCAACCATCCGCGGGCGTTGCGGTTCAGCCATCGTTGCCATTTCAGCTTCAATACCTGTTGCAACAACTGTGATACGGAATTTGCCATTTAAGTTTTCATCAAAGGCTGCGCCGAAAATGATATTTGCATCAGGGTCAACCTGATCCGTAATATGCGTGACAGCTTCATCGACTTCCATCAGGTTCAAATCATTGCCACCGGTGATATTGATGACAACACCTTTCGCACCTTTCAGAGACACTTCGTCCAGAAGCGGATTGGAAATCGCAGCCTCAGCAGCATCAATGGCACGACGATCGCCTTCGGCTTCGCCTGTGCCCATCATGGCCTTGCCCATCTCACTCATCACTGTGCAGATATCAGCAAAATCGAGATTGATGAGGCCTTCAGCCAGCATCAAATCCGTAATACCCCGAACACCGGAATGGAGGACCTGATCCGCCATGGAAAAGGCATCTGCCAATGACGTGCTGTCATTTGCCATACGGAACAGATTTTGATTGGGAATAACAATCAGCGTATCAACATTCTGCTGAAGTTCTTTAATCCCCTCTTCCGCCAATTTCATCCGGCGACGGCCTTCAAAGTGGAAGGGTTTGGTCACAACGCCGACGGTCAAAACACCTTTTTCGCGGGCTGCGCGGGCCACAACGGGTGCTGCACCTGTGCCGGTACCACCGCCCATACCGGCAGTGATGAAGACCATGTTCGCGCCGTCGATATGAGAAATCATCTCATCCAGCGCTTCTTCCGCGGCCTCTTTGCCGACCTCTGGGCGCGCACCAGCACCTAAACCGCGGGTTTGGTTGATACCCAATTGCACACGCTGCTCGGCCAAAGACTTTGTCAGCGCTTGAGCGTCTGTATTGGCTGCAACAAAATCCACGCCATTCAGGCCTGAATCAATCATATTATTGACGGCATTACCGCCAGCCCCGCCAACACCGATCACGGTGATTTTGGGTTTAAGCTCGGTCAGTTCCGGCTTTTGAAAATCAATTGGCATGTTGAACCTCCTCCTTGCCTATTGAAGGTTGTGAACACATCACCTGCCTCTGATGGTGTGTTCCTCTCCGCCGGGTGCATTCTATTGGCGCTGCACCCGTTGCGCCTATAAAGCCTCTCTCAGCCAACGCACAATGCGTTTGGACCAATTGCCGCCCTGTCCTTGAGCCATGTACAATTGATCTTCACGATCATCTTGTGCTTTGGCTGCTTGAATTAATGCACCAACCGGTGCGGCAAAGGCCGGGCCACTGGCGGCTTCCGCCAGGCCACGCAGCATTTGCGGATACCCAAAGCGCACAGGAGCGCCTAAAATCTGTTCGCCTAAATGATTGATCCCTGGCATTTCACTGGCCCCGCCGGTGAAAACAACCGTTCCCATATCCTGGCCTAAAAAGCCTGCGGTTTTTAGGCTGTCGGCAATATATTCCAATGTCTCTTCAACGCGCGGGCGGATCAGGCCCGTGAGTTGAGATTTTCGAATTCGCCCACCTGTTGCCGTTGCCGGGTCCGCCAAGGGCCGCACATCGACCAGCTCCCGATGGTCTGACGCGCATTCAACAACGGTGCCATAAAGGGTTTTCAGCCGTTCCGCCTCATTCAAAGGTGTGGAAAGCATTTTTGCGATATCCCGGGTAATAGCGTCCCCCCCGATGGGCAATACCATCGCTTCAATCAGGACACCCCCGCAGAACAGTGATATTGACGTCGATCCACCGCCCATATCGATGCAGGCAACGCCTAATTCTTTTTCTTCATCATGAAGAACCGCATGACCGGCGGCATAAGGGGCTGCAATGACCGACGACACATTCAAATGGCAGCGTTGAATACAGGTGGCGAGATTTTGCAAGGGAGCCGGTTCAGCCGTAACCATATGGAAGTCAACACCCAGACGTTCCCCAAACATCCCTTCAGGTGTTCGCACGCCTGAGGCCTGATCCACGCTATAGCAGGCAGGTAAAGCATGTAAAATGGTCCGCGCTTCATCCGCCATTTCTCTGCGTGCGAGTTTCAAGACACGGTTTATATCGGCCACTTCAACCGCATGCCCTGCAACAGCCACTTCAACACTGAAAATAGTGGAGGATATATCACCGGCAGTAGTCACAACGATGATGTCATCTATGGTTCGCCCGGCCATATCTTCTGCATGCTGGACCACATTGCGAATGGCATTTTCCGCCAAACCCATATCAACCACGACACCGTTTTTGATGCCTTCAGCGACATGATGGCCGATGCCGCCCACATGGATTTCACCCGCATCATCCACATGCGCAATCAGGCAGCACAATTTCGATGTGCCGACATCCAATATTGCCATGTTGTTATGCGGTGCGCTTACCATTTAAATCATGCTCCAATCTTCGTCATATTAACTATCTAACAACTTAAGTTGCCTGTCCTTTTCCGTCTTGCCTGAGAATGGGTTCACCATCTTTGCCACGTACCACCAACATATCTGGGAGTCGCAAGTCAAGCCGTGTGTAGCCTAATTCCAAAATTCCTGTGTTTTTTTGCAATTCTGCGAACCGTCGCCAGGCTTGAGCGGGGCTTTCTTCGGGCAAATTCAAGACAACATCATTGTCGAATTTCAAATCCCAACGCCTCTCACCCACGCGAATGGCTGCTTCAATCCGATTTGCAAGCTCAGGCTCCGTCCCCAAATAATGCATCAAGGATGCAGCCTCTCTTGGCGCCCCCTCTCCCACGACAAGAGGAAGTTTTGGAAAGGCAGACAGAGCCGCCTTCACAATCACTTCCCCTCTTTTATTCACAAGATTCAAGTCACGCCCCTTTTGCCACAAGGCAAATGGCACATGCTCGTCAACTTCAATCTTGAGAACATTAGGAAGCTGCCTTGAAACAGCTGCACGATCCACCCAGGGCAGCTCTTCAATCCTCAGTCGCATGGCCTCAAGGTCCTGGCCAAAGATGTTACGGTCTACATCCACATCGGCGCGCGCTTTAATGGTCGCAACATCCGTCTGAGACGCACCAACAACATCCACACCACCAACAGAAAAGCCCGCAGAAACAATCAAGCTATTGATTGCCCCGTTAACTTTGGCACCGACCGCCTGAGACCCGCCCAATGCCATCACACCAACTCCAAGTGTCGCCGCCATCGTCCCAAATCCCAAAGCAAAGGCCGCGCGATGCACTGTCTTCTTGGTGACGCGGGTTTTATTGACTTGGGTTTTGCGGGCTTTGGCTTTCACTGGGCAACCTCCGCTGTATGTAAAATACGCTCCACTAAGTCTTCAAATCCAATGCCGCGATAAGCAGCAATTTCAGGCACAATCGACAACGGCGTCATTCCCGGTTGGGTATTGACCTCCAGCATGACCAGACGCCCTGGCTCCCCATCCGTATCGTCATAGCGAAAATCAGCACGACTAACGCCGCGACAGCCCAGAGCCTGATGCGCTCTGGCTGCCAAATCCGACGCCTGCGCTATAATATCAGGATGCACGGGTGCAGGCATGAAATGCTCCGTCAAGCCATCGGTATATTTTGCGCTATAGTCGTAAAAACCGCTTTTTGGACGGAGCTCCAGAACACCTAAAGCTTCACCATCCAGGACCGCCACGGACAGCTCCCGACCCGGAATGAATTCTTCAGCGAGAAGCATGTCATAATCCGACCAGGGGCCGGACGTAGTGGGCTGAATGGGGTTTTCATAGACGTCCGTGCCATTCACAATTGCCACACCAACGGATGACCCTTCATTTGATGCTTTCAAAACATAGGGGCGCGGCAATGGGTCAGCTCTAAACACATCTTCTGAGCGCACCATCATGCCTTTTGGCAGTGGAATGCCATGGGCCGCCAATACTGTCTTTGCCAAAGGCTTATCCATAGCCAGTGCCGATGCCAAAACACCCGAATGCGTATAGGGAATACCAAGGACTTCCAACACGCCTTGGACACAGCCATCTTCCCCCCAACGACCATGAAGCGCGTTAAAGACGGCATCGGGCTTCAGTTGTCTCAGCTCTTCAGCCAAATTCTGACCAGCATCAATCAAAGAGACGCGATATCCTTTGGCTTCCAATGCCTTTGCACAGGCGGCACCGGACGTCAGTGAGACTTCACGTTCTGACGACCAGCCTCCCATAAGGACTGCGATATGGTGGAAGCGGCTCATTCAGACGCCTCCTTCTCACCAACGCGGCGGATTTCCCAATCAAGCATCACACCGCTGTGCTCAAATACGGTCTGGCGAACCTCTTCGCCTAGATATTCGATATCTTTCGCTGTCGCATCCCCATGATTCAGCAGGAAATTTGTGTGTTTAGGGGAGACCTGCGCGCCGCCTCTGCTCCGCCCACGGCATCCGGCCTTGTCAATCAATTGCCAGGCCTTGGCCCCTTCCGGGTTTTTAAATGTGGAACCACCTGTTCGCGTGCGCAGCGGCTGGCTTTCCTCCCGCTCCTGCACGATGCGGTTCATTTCCGCCTGGATCACCTCTTTATCACTTGGGGTGCCTTTCAAAGTGGCCTCGACCAAGACTGCCCCCTCTGGAATGCGCGCGTGACGATAGGTCATGTGCAGCTCAAAAGCTGCCAGAACACGGTAGCTTCCATCGGGCATGATGAAGGTCGCGCTTTCGAGAATATCACTCATATCCCGGCCATAGGCGCCCGCATTCATCGCAACCGCACCGCCAATGGACCCTGGAATACCGCGCAAAAACTCCAAACCACCAAGCCCATGATCCCGCGCCGCATTCGCGACCGTGATGTCCAAGGCACCACCGCCGACCACAAGTCGGTCCCCGCTTATTCGGATAGAAGCGAACGGCTTCCCCAGGCGAATGACGATACCGCGAAAGCCGCCATCCCGGATCAGAAGATTTGACCCCACACCGATGAAGAGCTTCGGCACATCAGCCGGACAGTTTCTTAAGAATTGACACAGATCCAGGACATTTGCAGGCCGATATACCACATCCGCAGGGCCACCGACCCGGAACCAGGTTAGTGGAGCAAGGGAGACATCAAATTCATAGCGGCCTTCGACATCCGGTAGTGCATCACGCCAATTGGCAGCGGGTTTCAAAGCAGCCATCATGACGCTCCCCCTGCTTTTAACTCTGACAGTGCTTTTGGCAGATCATTGGCCCAATGGGTGATGTCTCCCGCGCCCATCAGCACGACCATATCCCCTTTGTCCGCCTCTTCCTGAATAAGCCTGGGCAGGGCTTCAGGGCCGCTTAATGCCAGCGCACGGCGATGGCCATGGGATTTCAATCCCTCAACCAATCCATCACGATCAGCCCCCTCAATCGGGCTTTCACCGGCCGTATAAACCGGGGCGACGATCACGGTATCCGCCTGATTAAAGGCCGTACAGAAGTCTTCAAACAAATCATGAAGGCGGGTATATCGATGCGGTTGAACAACGGCGATAACACGCCCCTCATTTGCTTCTCGTGCAGCTGCCAGAACAGCTTTAATCTCAACAGGGTGATGCCCATAGTCATCAATGATGACAATCCCATCAACTTCACCCACCCGAGTGAAACGGCGCTTTACCCCAGTGAAACCTTTAAAGGCCTTCGCAATAACATCCCAGCCAATGCCCAATTCCATTCCAACTGCGATGGTCGCCAAGGCATTTTGCACATTATGACGGCCCGGCATCGGCAGGCTGAGTGCGTTCAATTTCACGACATCTTCAATTTCAGGACCTGAAACACTGACATCAAAGACAGCGATACCCGCTTCATAACGCAGATCTGTGCAACGCACATCGGATTGCGGTGAGAAGCCATATGTGATGACACGCCGGTCAGTGACACTCGGGATCATCGACTGGACAACCGGGTGGTCGATGCATAATACCGCCGCCCCATAAAAGGGGATGTTTTCAACAAAGGACAGAAAGGCTGCTTTGATGGCGTCATAGCTGCCGTAGAAATCCAAATGTTCAGGGTCGATATTGGTGACGACTGCGATCGTTGCCGGGATTTTGACAAAGGTGCCATCGCTTTCATCAGCTTCGACGACCATCCAATCCCCGGCACCCAAACGCGCATTGGTTCCATAAGCATTGATGATGCCGCCGTTGATGACCGTCGGGTCAAATTCCGCCGCATCCAGCAATGTTGCGATCAGGGATGTTGTTGTGGTCTTACCATGTGTCCCGGCAATCGACACACAAGATTTCAACCGCATCAATTCAGCCAGCATTTCAGAGCGTTTTACAACGGGTATTTTCCGCTCCCGCGCGCCATCAACCTCCGGATTGCCAGATTTGATTGCTGATGAAACGACAACCACACGGGCATGCTCCACATTGGCTGCGCTGTGGCCAATCATGACGGGAATACCAAGTTTTTGAAGGCGTTTCACATTCGCGCTTAACGCCACATCGGACCCTTGCACGCTATAGCCCAGGTTATGCAGCACTTCGGCAATGCCCGACATGCCGATACCACCAATGCCGACGATATGTATGATACCAATATCTACCGGGAGGCGCTTCATACCACATGCCTCCCATGACCGGATTTATCGCGCAGACCTAAGACATATTCCACCATATTAGCCAGATGTTTCGTCGCATCAGGGCGGCCAACACTGCGAGCGGCTTCGGCCATTTCAATCAATTGCGCCGGCGCTGTCGCCAGACGCTGTAAATGCTTTGCCAGGGTGATGGGTTTGAACTCCTTCTCAGATAAGACAAGCGCCCCCCCGGCCTGCCTCATATCTTCTGCATTTGCCCGTTGATGGTCATCCGTTGCCGCAGCAAAAGGCACAAGCACCGATGGACGGCCCGCCACCGCCAATTCCGATGTGGTCGATGCCCCAGCCCTTGAAATGACCAGATGCGACCAACGCAGCCGATCCGCTACATCTTCAATGAAGGTGGCAAGTTCAGCGGCGATGGAATCCGCTGCATAAGCTTCTCTCACCCGTTCAATATCTTCCTTGCGGCATTGTTGGGTGATCTGCAGACGGCGTTGCAGGCCAGGCGGCAACATCCGGATCGCATCCGGGACCACATTCGACAATATGCGCGCGCCCTGCGACCCGCCTAATACCAATATACGCAGCAGGCTGTCTCTCGACACCAAAGGATATGGTTCACTACGCAATTCTTGCAATGCCGGTCGTACGGGATTGCCGGTCAATGCCGTTTTCTTCCGCCAGGACGATTTCAAACGCTCTGTCTCCGCCCAGGACACGGCGATCGCTGCCGCTTTTCCGCCCATGAAGCGGTTCACCCGGCCCAGAACTGCATTTTGTTCATGCAAGCAATAAGCTATGCCTTCAAAACGAGCCGCAAGTAGCGTTGGCAAAGCCGGATAGCCCCCAAAGCCGACAACGACATGGGGTTTTTCCATTTTATACAATGCACAGCATTGTTTCACACCACGGCGGATACCGGCCAGGGTTTTTACCAAGCCCATCGGCCCGCGCTGCCGCGCATCCCCTGCGTCAACGATATGCACGTCAATATTTTCATCCAGGCCGGGCCAGGACTTTCCGCGAATATCGGTAATCAATGTCACTTTATGACCACGCGCCAACAGCTCAACAGACAGGGCATGGGCCGGGTAAATATGCCCACCCGTTCCACCGGCAGCTAAGATGATATGGCGGCGTTGGTTTGACATCAGAGCCGCCTCCAATGCCCGATCTGCGGGCCTTGTAAAAACCTGTTTCGTCTGGACAGTGCCAGGATGAAACCCATCAACACACAAAGGCCCAGCATTGATGACCCACCATATGAAATAAAGGGCAGGGTCATGCCTTTGGGTGGCATAAGACCTAAGTTCACAGCCATATTGATAAAAGCCTGCAAGCCAAATTGCGTCGTCATACCGGCAACAGCCAGGAAGGAAAACGGATCATCCTCATGCAACAGGCGCGCATAGGTGCGCACCACTATGGCCAGGAAAATGCCGATTAGAAGCAATGCTGCGACAAGGCCAAATTCTTCACCCACAACGGCGAAAATATAATCCGCATAGGCATCCGGCAGAACCCGCTTCACTTCACCGGCAGAAGGTCCCGTTCCAAACAGGCCCCCATTACGAAAGGCGGCAAGCGACATGTTTAACTGAAAGGCATCGCCGGATGTAGGGTCGATGAAAATCTGAATACGGTGCGCCACATAAGGCAGAACATTATACGCAATGCTGAGAGCCAATATTCCCATGACTGCCAGCCCCACAAACCAAATCAAGGGCGCACCAGCCAGGAACAACTGCACTGACCAGACGGCTGCAATCAGAAAAGACTGCCCAATATCAGGCTGCATGGCCAATGGCAGCAGGCATAAAATCAAAAGCAGGCCCGCATTACGGAAAGCTTTGGTTTCCCCATATTGATAGCGGGCCGATAAAATCCACGCCGTCGTGACAGCCATAGCAGGCTTTAAAAATTCAGACGGCTGCAGGCTGAAGCCAGCAATGGAGAGCCAGCGTGACGCCCCTTGCCGCTCAGGCCCCAGCACCAGCGTGGCGATCACCAGCACATAGGCACCGATTAAAAGCACAGCACCAATGCGTTTGATGGCTTCTTTTTCAAATAAGGATAAAACAAGCGCCGCTGACAAGCCCAGAACTGCGAAGACGGACTGGCGACTGACGAAATAAAACGGCCCTTGCCCCAAACGTTCCGCCGCAGGCAAGCTGGCACTTGCAGCCACCAAAAGCCCCGCCAAAGCAAGAAGTGGCACCGCTGCCAAGGTCCAGCGATCAACTGTCCACCACCAGCGCGATAAAACGCTGTTATCTGTGCGGGCGAAAGGGATCACTGAACGCCTCCTTTCAGCTGATGAACAATGCGGCGGAAGTGCTCACCGCGGGCAGCGAAATCTTTATATTGGTCTTGTGACGCACAAGCGGGGGATAACAGAACCACACCGCCCGTTTCCTGCGCGTCTTGAAAAGCCTGTGCCGCGGCCCGTTCCAACCCGTCATAGCATTCGAAAGCCGCACGCCCTTCTAAAAGGCGTCTATACAGGTTCTGAGATGCGCCGATCAGATAAGCTTTGGAAACATGGGATAAAACAGCCTCAAGCGGGCCTAACTCATCATTTTTAGCGATGCCCCCCATGATCCAATGCACATGATCAAATGCGGCAATGGCCTGGGCAGCTGCATCAGGATTTGTGGCTTTTGAATCATTGATAAAGGGAACACCTTCAACCCGCTCCAATGGCTCCATGCGGTGTGGCAGAGCCTGATAACTGCGCAAGGCGTCGACAATCGCTTCACGGCTGAGCCCTAAAATACGCGCAGCCGCAGTCACTGCTGCTACATTTTGCGCATTATGCGGGCCTTGCAATGCTGGCCAATCGGCCTGCAGGGCGATGGCATGATCTTCGTTGGAAAGATTATCAAATAAGACGCCATGACGAACATAGACCCCATGGGGCACTGCCCTGTGCGCAGATACCCGAATGAGTTTTGAACAGACCTGATCAGCAATGATCCTGCTGGGCTCATCATCTACGGCGATGATTGCCACTTGCTCCGGCCGCTGCATATCGAAGAGATGGCGTTTCGCCGCAACATAATTTTCAAAATTACCGTGGCGATCTAAATGATCGGGGACGATATTAAGTAAAATCGCAATATCGGCGGCCAAGCTAATGCTTTGCTCCAGTTGGAAGGACGACGCTTCCACCACATAGACACCGTCTCTGGGCAGCGGCTCTAAATCCAAAATGGCCGTGCCGATATTGCCGCCCATGGCTGTCGGGCGTCCGGAATGTGCCAGAATATGGGATAAAAGAGCGGTTGTTGTGGATTTCCCATTGGTTCCAGTAATGACCGCAAGGCTGTGCGGTTCTAATGACGACCGGCTTTGCCCAAAGATTTCCAGATCGCCAAATATCGGAACTGCGGCCTCTTTGGCCCGTGCTATCGCGTCATGCGGCTTTGGAAATGTTGCAGGGATACCAGGTGATGGGACCAGCGCGTCATAATCAGTCCAGTCAACCCCCCTTAAATCACTTAAATTAAAGCCCGCTTTTTCAGCTACTAATCGATTAGCTGCCACATCATCCCATAAGGTCACATGCGCGCCAGAAGCGGCCAGCGCCCGCGCCGTTGCCATACCTGTCCGGCCCAGGCCCAGGATGGCGATTGATTTATCCTTATATGCGGGTGCAGCTATCATCGACCTACCTCAGCTTCAACGTGGCAAGGCCGATAAGAGCCAGAATGACAGCGATAATCCAGAAACGAATAACAATTGTGGGCTCTTTCCACCCTAGATGTTCAAAATGATGGTGAATAGGTGCCATGCGGAAGACCCGCTTACCCGTTAGCTTGAACGACAAGACCTGGACAATGACAGAGACGGTCTCGAGGACGAATAGCCCACCTACAATGCCCAGAACAATTTCATGACGGGTCACAACGGCAACAGCGCCTAAGGCACCTCCCAAAGACAGGGACCCGGTATCCCCCATGAAGACCATTGCAGGTGGTGCGTTAAACCACAGAAAGCCCAGGCCAGCACCAATGATCGCCCCGCAGAAAACCGTTAATTCGCCCGCACCCTTCACACCTGGAATAGCGAGATAATCAGCGAAAACTGCGTTCCCAACGAGATAGGCGATCAAGGCAAAAGTCGCAGCGGCAATGATCACGGGCATGATCGCCAACCCATCAAGCCCATCTGTCAGATTGACCGCATTCGCAGCGCCGGAAATAATGAAGGCTCCAAATGCCAGGTAGAAAATCCCGAGATTAAGGACCAAATCCTTAAAAAACGGCAGGTGGAGATTGCTATCCGATACGGACACAATCATTGCCGTCGCCACTCCTGCGATGAGGAATTCCAGCAACAGACGAACCCGACCACTTAATCCTTCATGCGAGGATTTCGTAACTTTTCTATAATCATCCACAAAACCAATCAGGCCAAAACCACCCGTGACAAGCAAACAGGCCCAGATATACATGCTGCTCAAATCCGCCCACAACAGGACAGAGGCAAATAAAGCCATCAGAATCAGCGCCCCACCCATGGTAGGTGTACCTGCTTTTTCAACGATATGGCTTGCTGGTCCGTCTTCACGAATAGGCTGCCCATTGCGCTGCTTCATTTTAAGCCAGCGGATGATTTTGGGGCCGAAAATAAAGCTGAGGACAAGAGCCGTCACCACAGCCCCAATCGTCCGGAATGTCAGATATCTAAAGACATTTAAAATGACAAATTCATCAGCAAAAGGAACAAGGAAATGATACAGCACTTTTATATTTCCCCCATCATTTGGTGTGGGTGGCGTTGGAGATGTTTTCCATCCCGCAAATCTTCGACAAACCGTCCCAGGCCTAAGGCATTTGAACCCTTAGCGAGGATCAGGTCATTGGGCTTAAAATGAGCTTTGGCATGCGCCAGCAACTGGTCATTATCCTCTAGCTGATAGAGAGCCAAGTCTTTTGATAATTTTTCTGCTAAAGCTCCCCAATGCTTCCCTTTTACGATCAGATGCGTGACACCTGCGTCCTTGATCACATCCGCTAAATCAGCATGAATCTCATCAGAATTCTCACCCAGTTCCAGCATATCGCCTAATACAGCGATACGTTTCCCGGGCTTTTCGACTGGCATGTTTTTCATCGCCGCCAAAGCAGACCGCATGGATGCGGGATTGGCATTATATGCTTCGTCAATCATCAGCGCACTGCCACCAGTGACATCAATCGTCAGACGCCGGCCACGACCGGGCAAAGGCGTTAACTCGCCCAGGGCCAGACCTGCCAGCCCAAGATCGCCGCCCGCGGCTTGTATGGCTGCCAATATGCCTAATGAATTCATCACCCAATGCCGACCAGCCAGGCCGATTTTATAAATCAACCGCTGCCCGCAGACATCTGCTGCGATACAGCTTAGGTCCGCATGCATAGCAACATTTAATGGACGCACATCGGCCTCTTCATGAAAGCCAAAGCTTAAAATGCGCTCAACACCAGCGGCCCGAGCCGCATCAGCCAGTCTGTCAAAATGCCGGTTGTCCCGGTTTAAAACCGCGACACCACCAGGCTCCAGGCCAGTTAAAATCTCAGCTTTCGCATCGGCAATCGCTTCTTCATTCTCAAAATGTGCCGCATGGGCGCTTTCCACCGTAGTGATTAAGGCGACATGCGGCTTCACCTGGGCTGAAAGTGCGCGCAGTTCACCCGCGTGGTTCATGCCCATTTCAAAAACGCCGTAATCCGCCCAATCAACCATTCGGGCCAACGTCAGGGGCACACCAATTTCATTATTAAATGATTTCACGCTGACATGGGCCGCGCCCACGCGTGAAAAGCAATGATAAAGAGCGTCTTTTGTGCCTGTTTTACCAACACTGCCTGTCACACCAATGATTTTTGCCTTTGATCTGGCGCGGGCAGCCCGCCCCAAAGCAACCAGAGCCTCTTGAGTGTCTGGAACCTTTAACAAAGGGCTATTCAAGCCAGACAAATCAGCATCATGATTGACCAATGCGGCATATGCTCCTGCCTCAAAGGCTTTAGCGATGAATTTATGACCGTCATGACGTTCACCCTTTAACGCAACGAATAAGTCACCAGGGTGAACTTCCCGATTATCAATCGCGACGCCAAAGGCCTGCCAAGATGCAGTATTCTCACCTTTCACAGTCTCAGCTGCGATGTCACCGTCCCAAAGCGGCGGTAAATCCTTATGAGGTGTGAAGGTCCGGGCCAGGCTCATTCGGCACCCCCTTCCCTGCTCAAAGCCGCCTTCGCAGCTTCAATATCAGAGAACGGCAAGATCTGCTCACCTACGATCTGACCCGTTTCATGGCCTTTGCCTGCAATAAGAACAATATCGCCTGGGCCAGCGGCACTGACAGCAGCGGTGATTGCTTCAGCCCGGTCACCAATTTCCATCGCTTCAGGGGCGGCATATAATATCTGCGCGCGGATAAGGGCTGCATCTTCACTACGCGGATTATCATCTGTCACATAGACACGATCAGCATGTACCATTGCAACACGGCCCATTTCCGGGCGCTTCCCTTTGTCCCGGTCGCCACCACAGCCGAAAACAACATGCATACGGCCCAGATTATGCGGCTTTAATGCTGTTAAAGCCGCCTCCAGCCCTCCAGGCGTATGGGCATAATCGATAATGACACGCGCGCCGCGCCGACTGACCCCGATTTCTTCGAGACGACCGTGAACACCCTTCAGCCGCTGCATTGCATCAACAATGGCCTGCGGTTTTTCACCTAAAACCAACAGCAGGCCGGCGGCAACCAAGGCATTTGACGCTTGAAAATCACCAATCAGCGGCAGAACCAGCTCAAAGACTTGCCCGGCAATTCCAAGATGAAGCTTTTGCCCATGAGGCAAAACCTCTCTTGAGAGAAGATGAATATCTTCGCCCTTTTCACCAACACTAAGGACATCGATGCCACGAACCCAGCACAAGGTTTCGACTTCATGCGCATAGTCATCATCTGCATTTATAACCGCTATGCCCTGAGGTGGCAGAACCTCACCAAAGAGCCGAAGTTTTGCAAACAGATAATCTTCAAGCGTATGGTGATAATCAAGATGGTCTCGGCTTAGATTGGTAAAGGCCGCCGCTTTGATTTTAACGCCGTCAACGCGATATTGCTCCAACCCGTGGCTGGATGCTTCAAAGGCCGCATGTGTGACGTCCACTTCATGCAACTCGGCCAGCATTTTGTGAAATTCATCGGGGCCGGGTGTCGTCAGGCCAAAAGATTTTGCTTCGCCATCGACATTCAAACCAATTGTGCCGATACAAGCCGCCTTATGCCCGCAATAGCCAGCCATCTGGCGAAACAGGTCAACAACAGATGATTTTCCATTTGTCCCCGTAACCGCCACCAGGTTTTCAGGCGCATATCTATAAAATCGCGCGGATGCCCGGGCAAAGGTGCGGCGTAAATTATAAGTGCGTATGACAGGCACTTCGCAAGGTGGGACTTCAGCATCCTGCTCCACAAGGATCGCTACGGCACCTTGCGCCACGGCATCGGAAATATAGCGAACGCCATCAAATTTCGCGCCCTTGAAAGCAGCAAAAAGAAAACCGGGTTTAACTCTGCGAGAATCCACACTGACACCGGTGATTTTAATGTCAGCCAGGCTCTGGTCTTCCATCAAAGTCTTTAGTGATACCGCTCTCGGTTTTGGCATCGTCTCTGACCTCAACTCCATACGCATCATCACCGCCTGTCACTTGCAACAAGCAGCAGCGGGTCAACGGTTATATCCACATCTCTTTCTGAGGGCTCCACACCCAATATCGGTGCCGCACGCAACACCACATTTCCAACAACCGGGGCCGCAACCCAGCCCGCACCGGCAAATCCGAATGTATCCTTTGTTGCTTTTGCTTCATCAAGCGTCGCTAAAACCACATATCTGGGGTCATCCATAGGAAATGCGCCCATGAAAGACGCCATATTGGCATCCTTGCGATAGCCTTTGGCTGAAGGCTTCTCTGCCGTGCCCGTTTTCCCACCGACACGATAGCCAGGTACATCCGCTTTAGACCCTGTTCCATCCAGCACAACAAGCCGTAATAATTCCCGCATAACCTTACTCGTATCCGGTGAGATAACACGCGTGGATCGCGCATCCTGTGAGATCGGATCATCGGCCATCAATGTGGCTCGAATAAGGGTTCCTCCGTTCAAAATTGCGGCAGAAGCCTGTGCTGCATGCAGCTGAGAAACGGCCAAACCATGGCCATAAGATACGGTGACAGTTTTCACATCCCCCCAGCGCCCGGCATAGCGCGGTGAAGAAATCTCATTCAGCTCGATACTGAGATTATCCAGCAGGCCCAGCTCTTGTAGAAATGCGCGGTGATTATCCGCACCCATTTTCAAGGCAATCTGACCGCTTGCGATATTAGAGCTGTGCAGCAAAACCTCAGGCGTGGACAGCCAACGATTTTGCGGATGGTCATCACGGATACGAAAGCCGGCGATTTTCAAAGGCTCTGTTGCATCAAAACGGTCATCCATACGAATGACATTCCGATCCAGCGCCCCGGCCAGCGTGAATATTTTGAAAATAGACCCAAGTTCATAGGTGTCTTTTGTCACCCGGTTGTTTTGATAGCTGACGGGCGCGCGTGCAACAGCATTGGGGTCAAAATCCGGTAATGACGCCATCGCCAGAATTTCACCGGTGTAGATATCCAAAATCACACCAGCTCCGCCGACAGCCTCATGTTTTGTCATGGCCCGCCATAGCTCATCTTCCATGACATGCTGAACACGGGAATCAATCGTCAGACGCAGAGCGCCCTGGTCTTCGCCCAAGGCCTCAAGCTTTTCGTTCAGAAAGCCCTCAACGCCCATCCGCCCTTTACCATCACCATCCGTAAACCCGATAGCATGAGCTGCTAAAGCCCCATTTGGATAAACGCGCTTATAATCGCGAACAAATTCAAGACCGGGGTCTCCGATCGCGTTTAACAAATAATGCTGTTGCGGCGTCAGATGCTGCTTGATCTGCGCCAGACGACGGCGCTTGGATAGGCGATCAGCAACAAAACTCGGACTGAGGTCTGGAAGAATAGCAGCGATTTTTTCAGCAGTACCGGCCGGGTCAATTAATTTGCTGGGGCGCACTGTCAGCGTCACTGAAGGCACACTGGTCGCCAGCAATACACCATTGCGGTCCAATATATCCGCACGCACCTGATGCGGTGCGGCAACCTGCAAGGCTACATCTTCTCGGCTGCCATTGGCTTCAATAACCGTCAGTTGAAACAAGCGGAAGGACAAGCCAATGAAGGCAAAGCTAAAAACGAGCAACAGGAGCGCAAGGCGCTCCCGTCCGATTTCAAGTGCCGCCTTCCGCTGCCCTTCTATATGGAGCGTCGCCCGCTTCATAGAGGTTGCTCCCCTTCCGCTTCTGGCGTCTGTCGTTCAGCTGCTTCTGCAAAACCACCGGCGGGCGGCAGACTGTAGATATTGTCGTAAATCTGATCAGGAAATACTGGACGTAGATTCAAATGACGTGACACCAGGTCCTGCAACCTCTGCGGACGGCTGAGATAGGCAAGCTCTGCCTCCAGCACATGAATGGCTTCACGGTCCTTTTCGATCTGCACGATAAGAGCTTTTGCTTCCCGCTCTTTATTCTGCGTGTAAAGGCCAACGCCATAGGAAGTTGCCGCTGCGATCACAGCCAAAATGATCAATGCCAGTTTCGTAAACCGCATCAGGCCGCCTCCTCTGCCGCCCAGGCCGGTGCTTCCGTCCGCACAGCCCAACGCAATTTCGCTGATCGGGAGCGTGGATTGGTTGCGATTTCCGCGTCCGTGGGTTTGATGGCCTTTTTCATTTTTTGCGCAAAACTTGGCTTTGGCCCAACAGCCGCCACCACAGGCATATGACGAGACGGATTAACCTTGGCACGACGCCCGCAGCGATCGTCAAAGAAACGCTTTACAATCCGATCTTCCAAAGAATGAAATGTGACCACCGCCAAACGCCCTTCGGGGGCAAGCACACGTTCTGCGGCAGCAAGGCCGCGCTCTAATTCGCCCAATTCATCATTCACATGGATACGCAGGGCTTGAAATGTTTTGGTCGCAGGGTGAATGCCAGGCTTTCCCGGCCCAGTGGCACGGCGCACGATGTCAGCCAGCTCCAGCGTGCGGGTAATGGGTTTTTCTGCCCGCGTTTCTACTATCACCTTTGCAATGCGGCGCGACTTCGGTTCTTCACCATAGATATAGATCAGGTCCGCCAGATCATCCTGCGCATAGGTGTTCACGACATCAGCTGCACTTTCACCCGCAGACGACATGCGCATGTCCAAGGGGCCATCCTGTTGAAAGGAGAAGCCCCTGCGAGCTTCATCAAGCTGCATAGAGGAGACACCGATATCCAAGGCAACGCCGTTCACCTGATGGACGCCCTGGTGGCTGAGAAGCCGGTCCATCTCGGAAAAGCGACCTTGAATGAAATGAAAACGTGGCTGGCATTCTTCTTTCAACGCGTCTGCGGCTTCAATCGCACGAGGGTCACGATCAATGGCCCAGACCTGACATCTAGCCGCGTTTAAAAACGCCCGGCTATAGCCACCGGCGCCAAATGTCCCATCCAATATGACTGCCCCGTCTCGGGGGTCGAGGGCGTCAATGGTTTCATGAAGAAGAACGGAAATATGAGGAGCGTCCATGACTACGCCCCCTTCCCTGCCAATTTGCGGGCAATCGCGGCATCTCTGATCCGTTTGTGCATTTGGGGAGCACGGATCTCAAAAAAACCACCACGACCCACAAAGACGCATTCATCGTCTATCTCCGCAAGCTCACGAAGCTCGAGGGGCAAGTTAATTCGTCCGTTTTTGTCAAATTCCAGATAGGCACCCAAGCCGAAGAACAATTCCTGGTCATCATCCAGTTCCTGCAATTCAGGGGAAGCATCAGATGCCGCTTCAAATTTTTCACGAATACGGGAAACTTCACGCGTGTCATAGCCGACAAGGCATTTGCGCTTCAGGGAGAATGTAATGAAAAACGCCCGGGCCTCAGTCACTTGTTCCGCAAGATTACGATAGGACGCAGGTACAGAGACACGCCCCTTCGTATCAAGCTTATGTGACGTTGTTGAGCTGTAGATCAGCATCAAACTATGCCCCGGTTAAAGTCCCTCTCAACTTCAATTGACAGACACTTATCTGTTTAACTCCCCAAGCTCCGGGTGTTTCCCCTCCCCGGACACTCCTATCTATGGGAGTACACCATGGTAATCAATGGGCAATCAAGCCATTTCATACCACTTTATGCCTCAAAAGGCCTTAAACATGGGTTAAAGCACCCAAAGTCTCCCTTGCGTGCTAAAAGATGAGGTGCCGAAGCTAGGCTAATGAACTCTTTTTATTCTATAAATGTTCCATTTATTCCCCGCTTCACCTCTGCGATTCGGTGGAAAAACATGACGCTAAACGCGCAGAGGTTGAATGGCGTAAGCGTGGGATAAAATTGAAGAATAGTTACGATCAAGATTGCTCAAACTGCATCTTGATGACTTCGGTCAAGAAAAAACGAATCACTTTGATGATGAAGATGATTTGGATCAGATGGCGCATAAGCCGGGTTCTGTAACTTCACAAAGTGAAGCCGATGACCATTCCTCTAGAATTACTGTTACCAGTAATTTCAAGCAACCTACCCGGATGACGAACTGCGAACCGCCCTGGCATAAGCCGGTCATCCCTATTCGGTCTTGCTTCTGGTGGGGTTTACCTTGCCACCTCTGTTACCAGAGGCGCGGTGCGCTCTTACCGCACCCTTTCACCCTTACCTGAAAAATCAGGCGGTTTGCTTTCTGTGGCACTTTCCCTGGGGTCACCCCCGCCGGGCGTTACCCGGCACCATGTTCGCATGAAGCCCGGACTTTCCTCTTTTCTCGAAGAAAAGCGATCATCCAGCCATCTGATCCAACATCTGACATAATCACTTTGTTCAATAGGTCAAGCACAGCCTTGCCTGAATGATCACTTTGGGGCAAAGTGCGCACGAATTAAAAGGGACGCGGGTCATGCAAATTACAAAAGCGCAAAAAACAAGCGCTGCATTATTGATTTTATCTTTGAGCTTAGGCGGGTGCAGCTGGTTTGAAAGCAAGGACAAAAGCCCTATTGACCTTGGCGCAGTTGGCCCCAGCACAAAGAGCCAGTTGAAATCCCTGCCCAAAGGGCTCGTTGCGGACGAAGACAATAGTCTCCATACCTCCGAAGTGCTACGTGGGGACGAGGCGCCGAATTAGGCCGCCTGCTCAACCAAGCCGACAATCTCATCAACGATTTGAGCGATTAATCGCTCATCTTCGCCTTCCGCCATAACGCGGATGACTGGTTCTGTGCCGGATTTGCGAATAAGCAGCCGGCCGCTTTGTCCCAACCTCTGTTCCCCGTCTGAAATCGCTTTGGAAACACTTGGGCAGGCCAATGGGTTATCCGCCTGGAAGCGGGCGTTTTTCAATAACTGCGGCAGCGGTTCAAAAAGCGCGCAGGCTTGAGACGCACGCAAGCCTGACCGGACGATAACCCCCAGGACCTGAAGAGCCGCGATAATGCCGTCCCCCGTTGTTGTAAAATCGCTCAAAATAATATGGCCGGACTGTTCCCCGCCGATATTGCAATCATGTGCGCGCATATGCTCAACAACATAACGGTCCCCCACATTGGTCCGCACCATGCCAAGGCCCTCACTCTGCAAATAGCGCTCCAGCCCCAGATTGGACATAACTGTCGTTACAAGCTTTCCACCCCGCAACCGATCTGCCCGCGCCCATGATGTGGTGATCAAAGCCATTAACTGATCCCCATCAACCAATCGGCCCGTCTCATCTGCGAACAACAATCGATCCGCGTCGCCATCCAATGCGATCCCAAAATCAGCACCGCACTCAACAACCTTCGCACACATTGCTTCCGTCGCCGTTGAACCGACACCATCATTGATATTCGTGCCATTGGGAGAAACGCCGATGGGAACAACCTCTGCACCCAATTCCCAAAAGACACTTGGTGCCACGTGATAAGCTGCCCCATTGGCGCAATCGACAACGATCTTCAACCCATCCAGGCGGAGGTCAGTTGGGAAGGTACTTTTTGCGAATTCGATATAACGCCCTTTGGCGTCTTCAAGGCGACGGGCACGGCCAAGATGTTCAGGATCTGCAAGGACCTCTGTCAGGTCGCGCTCCATGCGCTCTTCAATATCCAGCTCAACAGCGTCTGAGAGTTTGAAGCCGTCAGGGCCAAATAATTTAATGCCATTATCTTTGAACTTATTATGCGATGCCGAAATCATCACACCTAAGTCCGCGCGCAAAGATTTTGTCAACATGGCAACCGCAGGCGTCGGCATAGGGCCGACCTGCACCACATCCATACCAACGGATGTGAAGCCTGCCACCATGGCATTTTCCACCATATAGCCGGACAGGCGCGTATCTTTCCCAACCAGGACACGGTGTTTATGATCACCACGGAGAAACCGGCGACCAGCAGCCATCCCCACTTTCATCGCGACCTCAGCCGTCATAGGGAAACTATTAGTTTCACCGCGAATTCCGTCTGTGCCAAAATATTTACGCATGACCTGTCCTCACTTCACCCAAATCTTATAGCTGCATTTGGTTTTTATTTTATGATTTATAAATTTGGCGGCATTTGGGACGCATCCTTCACGCCCTGCCACATCTTCAATATCTGCGCTGTTTCAACCACATCATGAACTCTTAAAAGCTGTGCGCCCCGGTCCAGCGCCATCTGGGCGACAGACAGAGAACCGGACAACCGTTCAACAGCGTCCTCAACCTGGGTTAGTGCACCAATAAACCGCTTCCTCGACGCGCCAAATAACACCGGGCACCCAAGCGTATGAAAAAGCGCCAAACCGTTAATAATTTCTAAATTATGACGCACGGATTTACCAAAACCGATACCAGGATCAATCATGATCTTCTGACGCGATATTCCAGCGGCTTCGCAGTGCGCGATACGTGCTTCCAACCAATCATAAATATCCAAAAGCGCATCATCATAGCTGGGGTTTTGCTGCATCGTCAGGGGATCGCCCTGCGCGTGCATTAAAATAACAGGACATTCTCTCTCCGCGACGACAGCCAACGCCTCTTCATCATAAGCCAAGGCAGAGACGTCATTGACAACTGCCGCGCCCGCATCAAGGGCCGCCCGCATAACTGCGGCTTTCCGAGTATCAATGGAGACTATGTGCCCCTGGGCCGCCAACCCATGAATGACATTTTGCACCCGGTCAATCTCATCTCCCTCCCAGACGGGCTTTGCGCCGGGCCGTGTCGATTCCCCACCCACGTCAATGATATACGCGCCATCAGCAGCCATTGCGGCACCAAATGCTATGGCACGCTCAGGGTCTATATGTTTGCCACCGTCGGAGAAGCTATCAGGCGTAACATTCAAGATGCCCATGATTGCCGGGCGGTTGAAATCCCATTTTTTCCCCTCGGAAAACACCCAGGGTGTAGGCACCATCGCCGCCCGCACCATTTGTTGACGCAGCCGCTTTTGATGTTGCTCGCTCAAGCCATCAACAAAGCGGCCCATATCATCCAGAGGGACAATTCTCTCAAAGATACGCGCGCCATATTGGCTGGCAATAATGCGATAGGCATTGAAATGAGAAACGCCACCCGCCAAAGGCAGAGTGGCATCTCGATGATTTAGGCATATGTCACTTAAGCCAACCGGTTGCGCATAAACACCTGCACCCGATGCAATGACATCCCCCATGGGCACCCCCTTTGTCGTGCTTCATCAGCCCTCAGGTTGAGGCTCCGCATCCCCGCCCAAAGGCGCACTTGGCTTTGCTTTTTTGCCGGCTGTCGGCACAGCGGTCGTCCCGGACGGCCGAGGTGGTTCTGACGGCGCATCGGGACGGGACACACCGTCACCTCGCAGCAGTGACTGCACTTCATCACCAGACAGGGTCTCATATTCCAGGAGGCCTTCTGCCAGCGCATGAAGATCTTTCATATGATCTGTCAAAACCTGACGCGCTTTAGCTTCGCCCTCATCAATGATGCGACGCACTTCCTGGTCAATCAGTTGAGCAGTTGCCTCGGACACACTTTGTGTGCGGGCGACACTATGGCCTAAGAAAACCTCATCCTGGTTCTCGTCATAGCGTTGCGGACCCAATTTATCCGACATGCCATATTCAGTGACCATAGACCGGGCCAATTTGGTTGCCTGCATGATGTCATTAGACGCACCTGTGGTGACATTTTCGTCACCAAAGATGATCTGTTCAGCCACACGGCCGCCGAACATCATGGCAAGACGGGCTTCCATCTCCATCTTTTTCATGGAATAGCGGTCACGTTCCGGCAGGTTAAAAGTCACACCCAAGGCGCGGCCCCGTGGAATGATCGACACTTTATGCAGTGGATCATTACCAGGCACATAGAGGCCGACTAAAGCATGACCGGCTTCATGATAAGCTGTCAGTGCCTTCTCTTCTTCTGTCATGACCATGGAGCGCCGCTCGGCCCCCATCATCACCTTGTCTTTCGCCGATTCAAAATCCAGCATGGACACAAGGCGTTTGCCTTTACGCGCCGCCAGAAGGGCCGCTTCATTCACAAGATTAGCAAGGTCTGCGCCAGAGAAACCTGGCGTCCCACGGGCAATCACCCGCGCATTCACATCCCCCGCCAAAGGCACTTTCGCCATATGTACGAGGAGAATTTTTTCACGCCCAACAATATCAGGATTAGGCACCACGACCTGGCGGTCAAAACGACCTGGCCGCAACAAGGCCGGATCCAAAACATCCGGACGGTTGGTTGCGGCAATCAGAATGATGCCTTCATTTGATTCAAAGCCATCCATCTCAACAAGCAACTGGTTGAGCGTTTGTTCCCGCTCATCATTACCGCCACCCAGGCCGGCACCACGGTGGCGGCCAACGGCGTCAATCTCATCAATGAAGATGATGCAGGGTGCATTTTTCTTTGCCTGCTCAAACATGTCGCGGACACGGCTGGCACCGACACCGACGAACATTTCAACGAAATCGGAACCGGAGATGGTGAAAAAAGGCACATTAGCTTCACCGGCAATCGCGCGGGCCAGAAGTGTCTTACCTGTACCAGGAGGGCCGATTAACAAACCACCTTTTGGAATTTTACCTCCAAGACGTTGAAATTTATCAGGGTCACGCAGGAATTCGACAATTTCCTGAAGCTCTTCTTTCGCTTCATCAATACCCGCCACATCGGCAAAGGTGACACGCCCGTGTTTTTCAGTCAACAGTTTCGCCCGGGATTTCCCAAAGCCCATGGCACCACCACGGCCACCGCCTTGCATCTGCCGCATGAAGAAAATCCAGACGGCAATGAGAAGGAGGATCGGTAAAGCGTTCATCAAAATGGCCGCAAAAAGATTAGAGCTTTGCTCTTCAACTTCCCACACCACATTCTGGCTTTGCAGACGATCTGTCAGCGTTGCGTCTTGGATAGGCATGACCGTCTTAAAGGCAGTTTTATCCCTAAACTCCCCAACGATCGTATTGTTGCCTTTGATCTGGACACTTTCAACACGGCCTTGATCTACCTGGTTAAGAAATTCGCTATATGCAATTTTCTGATTTGCAGCAGGAGAGGAGCCTTGAAACATGTTGATCAAGACAATGATCAAAACGAGGATAAAGCCCCATAACAGCACACTGCGGCCGATATTGTTCACAATGAAATTCCTTAACTTCGCACTGACGTCAACGCGCGCCACATTCCTTCACTATAATAGATAGGACATAGCATCTGGTAAACAAGACATATAGTCACGAAAGAACACGCGATTTTGAGCGGTTCAACCATGATTATCTTAACAAATCAAGTCAAGCACAGCCAAACCATCTCTTTTATAAGATAAAGCGTGCAGTTAAACTCTCCTCAAAGCCTGACGCAAAATACCCTAAAGTCGGCGCTGCGCACAATATTTCGCCCTTCCAAAGGGCTGGCTGGCTGAGCGCGACTTTATAAGCGCAGGGCGCATCAAAGCCATTTTCTTTTATTTGAGCCCATCCTTTTTCACCCAGGTAGGCGATATCTGAATGCGGTGGGACTTTAGCCATCTTAATTTCAAATCGGCCATCCCAAGTCACTGTCGCGCCTTCACAACAGCTCAGCTCTTCAGAAATATGAGCCGCTTCCCGACAAACCAGGAGCCTCGTCTTATCAGCGGGAAGAATTTCACATCCACCCAGGGTTCGCCCTTTTCGCTCCCCACCCCGGATACTCATCAACCAATTCTCCAGATGGCGCAGCCGCGGTACTTTCGTCTCACCGGCGACTTTTTGGATGGTTTGAGATAGAATCCGCAAGGCAACTTCATCGGGGAGGTCAGCTATATCTTTTTCACAAAAACTCACACTGCCATAGGAAGACCATGACAGTCGCTGTTCAGATTCCAAACCAACATAATGGTCTAAGGCGGCACGGGCACGGCCTAATGCCTTTGCTGTTGAAGCCAGGCGCTTTTCATTAAACCCGTCCAACACCGGTTGCTTTAGAAATTCACGAATTTTCACGCGGTCAAAAGCCAGATTTTGATTGCTTGGGTCTTCAACCCACGGCTGCGATTTCTGCGCCAAATACCCCCGCAACGCCCCTGCATCCATATCCAGCATTGGGCGAAGCAGATAGGGCTTTTTTTGACCCGATATCAGGGCCGGCCGGCCAAAAGCCATGGCTGAGAGCCCCCAGACACCGCTACCTCGCGCCAAGCGTAGAAGAAATGTTTCCGCCTGATCCCGCCGATGATGCCCCAGGCACAGATACTCTATGCCCTCAGAACAACACCACTCCTCCATCAATTCATAGCGTGCCTCTCGTGCGGCCTCTTGCACACCGGTTTCAGGCTTCTCTCCAGTCCAATATAGCGGGACATGGCGCACGCCAAGTGCAGACAACCAAACACCCACCTGCTCCACTTCCGCTTTCGCTTCAGCCCGCAAACCATGATCAACCGTTAGCGCTACAAGCCGCTCCGGCCCAAGTATGTCTATAAGCAAATGGGTCAAAGCCATACTGTCCGCACCACCGGACACAGCAATCGCGACGTTCTGATCATGGTCCTTGAGTTGGGATAGAGATGAGTCGACATCGGACAGGGCCTGATCAAGCCCTGTCTCGAAGTCTTTCATAAGTGAATTTTGCTTTGGCAAGCCCTTCATCCAATCAAGAACAGGCCATCCGACTATTTTCCGCGGTCAGGCGTTGTTTTACGTCCTGCGGGGCATCAGGATAATCCCTGCTCAACAAATCCAATGCCGCGCAAGCCTCATCCTGCTGACCCAGTTCAAACAAAGATGTTCCCAGGCCCAGAAGACTGTGCGGCGCTTTAGAACCCTCAGGATAATCTGTCTGTCCGGCGAAAAATGCTGCTGCGGCTTTGGCATATTTCTTTTGAACCAAATATGTCCGACCCAGCCAATATTGCGCATTGCTGGCCAGTTGATGCTGACGATGTTCTTCGAGGAAAGTGCCAAACGCATTTTCTGCCGAAACATATTCACCCTGGCTCATAAGCTTAAACGCTTTATCAAAGCTTTGCTGAGGGTCTGTACGCTCTGGCCTTTGTGGGATGAAGGCGGGTGCAGTGCCTTCATCTGTTACAGGCTGTACCTGTGTGTTTTCCGCGAGGGGCGGATTCACCGTTGACGCCGGACCCTCGCCCATTTCCTTGAAGCGGAAATTTGTTTCATCGCGAAACTGATTGAACTCATCGCGAAGCTGATTGGTCCGAAAACCAGTCTCTTCAATCTGCCCTGTCAGTTGACGCACGCGATTTTCAAGCGCAGCCACGCGAACTTCCAAATCGGCGAGGAGGTTGCCCCCCGATTGTGGTGTGTCCAAAGACTGCTGCGAAATACCACCTGATTGTTCTTGCGGCGGGAAATATTGACTGCCTCCCCCTTGAAACACTTTTCTCTGTACAGCTTGCAACTGACGTTCCAACACATCAATTTTCCGCTCCAGCGCCTGTGTATTCCCGCTTTGAGCAAGTGCAGCGTCAGAAAAAGCAAGTGCCATTACAAAAGGCAAAAAGGAGATTTGGATAAATTTCTTCATCATACAGCGGTCTCAATTTCCAAATACAGGTGTCAGGGCTCTATTCATATAAGCCTTAATGGCGATTTGCGACCAAATTTGGCCAGCATTAGAAGAATCTGGAAAAATTATAAAGAAAAAGCCTCACAAGGTCCGAAGACCTCATGAGGCATTCAAGTTAAACCTGGCCTCTCCCCCAAGAGACCAAGGCATTCAATTAATAAGCGCTGTCAGACGCAATTGTTGCCACTGCGCGGCGGTTTTTGGACCAGGATGTTTCCGATGATCCAAGAACAGCCGGGCGTTCTTTACCATAGCTGACAGTGTTCAAACGCGTACCGGACACGCCAAGCGCAATCAGGTAATTACGCACAGCATTCGCACGACGCTCACCCAGTGCCAGGTTGTATTCACGGGTGCCACGCTCATCGCAATGGCCTTCAATCGTTAAAGATACGCCGTCATTGCCACGCAACCACTCAGCGCCTTTACGCAAGGTTTCCCGTGCATCGCTTGATAATTCTGAGGAATCATAAGCGAAGAACACACGGTCAGTCCCGGCATCTGCGATCAAGCTCTCAATGCTGCCTGCAGCAGGCACATCCAGTTGAGATTGATCGATACCCATACCCATTGAACCGGTTGTTGTTTCAGCCGGCTCTACCGGTGGTGGCGGCGGTGCCGCTGCTTCTTCTTGTTGATTGGCACACGCAGCCAACATGCCAACGCATGTTAGTGCTGCAAGAACCTTCAACCCTGCAATTTTGGTTGCCATAATAGTATCATCCTTCCGCGGGTGTTGATCTCGTCTTCCATTGCCCCACCCCAATCACTGACTTGTCCAGTAATCACGGTTTAAATTATTCTGTGGCCCTGTCCACTTGCTCAGCGATAAGTGCATGCCTCATGCACTATAGTCACGCTATTCAAGACGATCAAGGGGCACAATGTTGTAAATTAAAGTCTTTTTAACCCCGATAAATAGCTGAATACCATATTATTGTAACAATGGGGACCATGCAGGGTCCGATGCTTCCAGCGGTGTAGGCACCCGACGTTCATTATATCCCGTCAAATCCACCGACCATAAGGCCGCTTCCCCGCCCGTTCCATCAGCACGGTAACGTTCAGTTCTAAAGAAAATCAAGACACGCCCGTTCGGCGACCAGGTCGGCCCTTCATCCTGATAGGCATCTGTTAAAAGCCGTTCACCTGACCCATCGGGACGCATCACACCGATACGAAATTTACCCTCTCCAATTCTGGTAAAGGCAATCAAATCACCGCGCGGTGACCAGACGGGGGTGCCATAACGTGCGCCATTCCCAAAAGAAATACGCTTCACGCCCGAGCCATTTGCATTCATCACATAGAGTTGCTGGGATCCGCCGCGATCCGAGTTAAAGACAATCTGCCGACCATCAGGTGCAAAGGATGGCGAGGTATCAATACCAGGATCATCAGTCAGTTTGCGAATACGTCTGGTGCGCAAGTCCATGATGAAGATGTCAGAATTTCCGTTAATAGCCTGAGAGAAAATGACATTATTTCCATCGGGGGAAAACCTCGGCGCAAAAGTCATATTTGGAAAATCGCCAAGCACCTCGTGCTTCCCGCTTTCCAGATTATAAAGATAGACCCGCGGCTGCTCGTTATAATAAGCGAGATAGGTGATTTCCTGCTGTGACGGTGAAAACCGCGGCGTTAAAACCAAATCCCGCCCATCCGTTAAAAACCGATGATTGGCACCATCTTGATCCATGATCGCCAGTCGCTTTTCACGTAATGTCTTTGGGCCACTTTCTGCAATATAAACGATGCGACTGTCAAAATACCCGCTTTCACCGGTAATTCTTTTATAGATCGCATCGGAAATCAAATGCGCCGCACGCCTCCAGTTCCGCGGGGGCAGCACATAACGAACACCCGCCATTTGCGTTTCGCGAACCACATCCCACAGGCGGAATTTTATTTCTAGATTGCCGTCCAGTTGTGCAGATAATGAGCCTGCGACCAACGCTTCAGAGCCAATTGCACGCCATGTCCGAAACTCCGGCTGCTGATCTATATTTTCAAGAGTGCGAATAAAGGCTTCTCTGGAGACAGACCGAAATAAACCGGATCGCTCCAAATCCGCCGCAATCACCGTTGAAATCCGCCGCGCCAGTTCAAAAGTTGAACCCGCTTCCGTTCTTTGCTCCCCCCTTGTCACAAAATCAGGGATGGCCACAGGTGTTGGGTCAACAACACCTTGCGTCACATCTACACGCAGGGGGTCCTGCGCATAAGCGCTTCCAGCTGTAAAAAAGAAAGCAGCTAAAAAGATCAGAACTTTGGAGGCAAAAATATGAGGGCGCTGCAATTCAACTCTCCGCTGGATCAAAATTAAACTCGATAGACCGCCACAGGTCGTAATCTTCCCGCGGCATCTGATAAGGCGCACACTCTATGACAGCACGCTCAACTTCTTCAACAAAAGTCTTATAGCTGGCATCTGCTTCCATGCGCACTCTGTCCGAAAGAGACGGTTTCGGATTTCTCAATATCTGGCCATCACGGTTAAATTCCACCGCCATGATGACACTCATATTCTCGATACCATATTGGCCAAGGTCCACACCCCAGCATTTCTGCACTTGAGTCCGAATGGCTGTCGCATAGGACAGGCTGAGCTTTTCAACATCACGCGACGAACGTCCTAAGCGCGCAACCGCCTCAGCAAGCTTCTGGCTTTGTGCTTCCGCCTTTTGCTTTTCTTCTTCATCCTTGTTCAGCTTATCAATCAAAGATGCGAACTGCTGGACAGATTTTTTCTTCTTCGGCTTTGGCTTGGACCGTGGTGCCGCAATCGGCTTCACTTCTTTTTTCACCGGCTCAGCCTTTTTCTCCGGTGGTGGAGGCGCTTCTTTGGACGGAGGCGGAGGCGGCGGTGCTTCAGCAACAACCGTCTTTTTTTCTTCTATGGGCTCAGGCTTGGGTTCCGGTTTTTTTGGCTCTGGTTCCGGCTCCACAGTTTTTACCGGGACCCGCGTTTCTTTCTCGATCTCGAAGACTTCAACTTCCAAAATCTCCGGCTCCAGCGCCACGCGGTCCTTCCAGAAATTGGGCAAAGCCCAAAAGCCCACAGAAAAAACCACGGCATGAATGACGACCGAGACTATCAGGCCCGTTTTCATGCCACCTCTTTTTCCCTACTGGTCATGAGATGCACTTAACCCTCTTTTTCCGTCACTAAAGCAACTTTGGAAAAGCCAGCGCTATTCACTTTGGCCACAACGGCCATGATATCGCCATAGGCAAGATTTCGATCCCCACGCACATAAATCCGCGCGTCACGGCGCTCAACAGCAATGGCCGCCAGGCGATCCACCAGCTCAGCTTCGCTAATCTCCGTATCCTCGATAAATATGGCGCCATTTTGGTCAAGAGAGATGGTCAAAGGCTTATCATCCTCTGGCAAAGCCTGGGAATCCGCCTTTGGCAAGTCAACGGGTACACCGGCTGTCAACAAGGGTGCCGTCACCATGAATACAATCAACAGCACCAGCATGACATCCACCAAGGGGGTCACATTGATCTCCGACATGGATTTAAAGCGTTTCCGCCCGCCTCCCCGGCTATGAAGCTGAACAGCCATAGATCAGCGCTCCTTATCGTCAAGCTGACGGGAGATGATCGTGGAAAATTCATCACAGAAACTTTCCAGACGATGGCCAAAGCGATCCAGTTCTGTTGTTAATTTATTATAACCCGCTACCGCTGGAATGGCCGCAAGCAAGCCGAGAGCCGTGGCAAATAACGCCTCTGCAATACCAGGTGCAACAACTGCCAGAGATGTATTTTGCGAGGCCGCAATGGATTGGAAGCTGTTCATAATCCCCCAAACCGTCCCAAAAAGACCAACAAATGGCGCAACCGACCCGACTGAGGCCAAGAACCCAAGGCGTTGCTCCAGCCGCGTCATTTCCCGCTCCCGCGTGATGCGCATGATGGTCATAATCCGTGAGTGCACGACATCGCGATTAATATGGCCTTTTTTCAGGCTGTGTTTCCATTCCCGCATGGCTGACGTAAATATCAATGCCAATGGGTGGTCCGTCACTTTTTCAAGCTGTGCTGATAATTCCTCTAAAGAATCATTCCAAAATCGATCTTCGAAATTATCTGCCCGACGGCGGACGCGCCGATATGCGATGACTTTATCGATAATGATGGCCCAGGACCAGATCGAGGCCGCAACAAGCATGACCATGACCGTTTTAACAACCAGATCGGCCTGCATGAACATGCCGAACACTGAAAAATCATGGGTGACCCCGCCCAGGTCAGTGGTGGAAACTGGGGTGGAAACTGGCTCTTGCATAAAAACTTCCAATGCCTGTGAACTTCAATTTAGCTCTTCTCGAGCCATTCAATGGGTTTTCATTATGGCCTCAAAATGGCGACGCATCTCTTTTGGGATACGCCGGGGCCGTAAATTCTGTCCGATAACAACAACACGAAGAGACGCACTTACCAGCACTTCTTCGCCGCGCATAATCTTTTGAGACAAGCTACAGCTTGACCCCTTCACATCCGTGACATGGGACTGAACAATAAGTGCATCATCCACAATGGCAGGCCGCGCATAATCAATATGTATCGATTTCACTGCAAAAGCCGCTGCATCTTCCCCTTCCATCATCGAACTATGGGGAATGTCCAGACAGCGCATGAATTCCGTGCGCCCGCGTTCCATAAAATGGAGGTACCGGGCATGATAAACGATGCCGGACGTATCGGTATCTTCAAAATAGATGCGGACAGGCAAATAATGCACACCGTCTTCGATACGTCCGCTTAGGGGGAGATCAGTCATATCAACGCCACCGATTTAAAATGAATCTTAATTTCAGATGCGACCAACGATCGTAAATTTCCTGCGGGAATTTATAAGGCGCACAGCGCGCAATAGATTCAGCCGCATTACGCGCTACTACGTCTGCGACCACCTCGTTGCGTACTGTCACGCCTTCCGTCGCAAAAACAACAGGTTGCGCCTTCAAGGTCCCGTTACGATAAAGCTCAGCTTCTATGAATATATTCAACTGCTCAATATCCTGTACACCGGCATAGCTATATTGAAATTCGGACCAGCATGGCGCCAGTTGATAACGGATCAAAGCGCCCAAACGCCCACCGATTTCATCGCCTTGAGCCGGTGTGTTGGATGTCGCAATCGCTTCTGACTTTTTCTTTTCAACCTCAGCTTTTGCAAGCGCCTCAGGGCTGATTTCTGCAACTATGGTTGATTGGTCTTCCTGCTCTTCCGCGACTTGTTCCTGGGTGTCAGCTTTTGGGTTTTCTGCATATTTCGTCGCTTGATCGAGGATTTCGCGCTGCTGTTGCTGAGGTTGGGGCTGTGCTTGTTGCTGAGGTTGGGGTTGGGGTTGGGGCCTTTGCTCTTCAATAAGCTCCACCTCAACAATATCCAATTCAGGCGGTTGTGCCTGAACAAGCGTGTAGAGATAGGTCGCCGTTCCAACGAAAAGAAAGTGAAACACTATTGACGAGGCAATGGCCGTGTTGAGGGCGCGTTTGGGACGACGCCCCTTTTGATGCAGTGATTTTATTTCCGCATCAATCCGCATCGCTTAACAGGTCCATCTGTGCACCCATATCCTTGGGCGGGTTCAACCCCAGATGTTTCCAGCCATTCGGACCCAACATTCGACCACGTGGTGTGCGCTGAATCAGCCCGCCTTGCAGCAAATAAGGTTCAATAATATCTTCCACCGTATCCCGCGGCTCAGATAGGGCAGCGGCAATGGTTTCAATACCCACCGGGCCACCACCATAGGTCACGCCGATACAACGCAAATAACGATGATCCATGGAATCTAGGCCGATTTTATCAACTTCCAACCGGGTCAGTGCCTGATCTGCAACTTCCGCATCCACCTGGGTTTTGCCCGCCACAGCAGCAAAATCCCGAACCCGGCGCAACAATCGACCAGCAATCCGCGGCGTACCACGAGATCGCGATGCGACCTCCCGCGCCCCTTCCGGCGTCATGTCCATACCCAATACGCGAGCCCCCCGCAGAACGACGCGCTCAAGCTCTTCAATCTCGTAAAACTGAAGGCGTGTCGGAATGCCAAATCGATCGCGCAGTGGCGTTGTGATCAAGCCGGACCGCGTGGTCGCCCCAACCAGAGTGAAAGGAGGCAAATCAATGCGTACGGATCGTGCAGCTGGCCCTTCACCAATAATCAGATCAAGTTGGAAATCCTCCATCGCAGGATAGAGAATTTCTTCAACGGCGGGGTTCATTCGGTGAATTTCATCGATGAACAAAACGTCCCGCGGCTCTAAATTCGTAAGCAGTGCCGCCAGATCGCCCGCTTTTGCAATCACCGGACCCGCTGTTGCGCGGAAATTTGCACCCAATTCTCTTGCAACAATCTGCGCCAAGGTGGTTTTCCCAAGGCCAGGCGGACCATAGAATAAGACATGATCCAGCGCATCGCCCCTGGATTTCGCTGCCTCAATAAAAACACGCAGATTTTCCCGCGCCTGGCGTTGACCGATGAACTCGTCCAGCGTTTGAGGGCGCAGATTAATATCCGCACCATCATCCAATTCCACCTCGGGCGTGACAAGGCGGGTCATTGCGACAGCTCCTTCAATCCATCACGGATTAAAGCGCTTAAATCAGCATCTTCACCAAGTCTCGCTTTGACCGAAGCGATGGCTGAAAACGCCTCAGAACGCCCATAACCCAGATTGGCAAGGGCGGAAACTGCGTCTTCGAAAATCTGCCCCTGCGCAGACGCCGCTGGCGTCGCTGCAGCTGTGCCAATATCGATATCGGAGCTGGTAGACATTGCCAGCGTGCCCACTTTATCTTTCAACTCATTCACAATACGTGCAGCAAGCTTCGGCCCGACGCCATTAGCACGCGCAAAGGCTTTTGCATCTTTGGAAGCGAGCGCATTAGTCAAATCCTGCGGGCCCAAAACAGTCAGAATAGCAAGGGCAACTTTCGCACCCACGCCCTGAACACTTTGCAGTAATAAAAACCAGTCTTTTTCCTGAACACTGGTGAAGCCAAACAAATGAATATGGTCCTCGCGCACATGGGTTTCGATGGACAAAGATACCGGCTCGCCCACTGCTGGGAGAGAGGATAATGTGCGTCCTGAACAAAAGACCAGATAGCCCACACCGCCCACATCAACGATGAGATAATCCCCACCCACGCTATCCAAAAGGCCTTTTAGTTTTGCAATCATGCACTTGCCCTCGCACGGGTCATCGCTGCCTGCCCGCCCAGATTATGCGCATGGCAAATGGCCACAGCCAAAGCATCTGTCGCATCCACGCTATCGACTTTCACACCCGGTAATAACATGTGAACCATGGCGTGAATTTGATCTTTATGTGCATGACCCGCACCCACAACGGATTTTTTAATGTGATTGGGAGAATATTCAGCAACAACCAGGCCATGATTGGCTGGCACAAGAAGAGCAATTCCCCGCGCCTGCCCCAGTTTCAACGTCGAGACGGGGTTTTTATTCACAAATGTCTCTTCAACAGCGGCCGTATGAGGCTTCCATTCGGTAAGTACCTCATTCAGGCCATCAAAAATCTGCATCAGTCGTTGGGCCAAATCCTGTTTGGCATCGGACTTAACCGTGCCATTGGCCAGATGGCGCAAGCGCAAGCCATCCGATTCCACCACGCCCCATCCAGTGCGTTGCAAGCCCGGGTCCAGCCCGATCAGCCGTTGAAAAGCATTGGCCACAAATGATCCCTGTCTTAAGCCTTAGCCGTTTAATGTCTCCATGATATCGTCAGAAACGTCATAATTGCCATAGACGTTTTGCACATCATCGTTATCGTCCAGTGCATCAAGAAGCTTCATCAGCGTCTGCGCCGCATCCAAATCCACGCTCACCGGTGTTTGCGCTTTCCAAATCAGTTTGGAGGATTTGGGTTCACCAAGGGCGCCTTCCAAAGCCTTATTAACCTCGTTCAGGTCCGTAGCTTCGGTATAAATCGCATGACCTTCGTCATCGGATTCAACATTATCTGCACCAGCCTCTAGTGCGGCTTCAAACACATCATCGGCAGAGCCGACTTCCGCGCCATAAGTGATTTCACCAACCCGGTCGAACATATAATTCACAGACCCGGTTTCACCCATATTCCCCCCGTTTTTTGAGAAAACGGAACGAACATCACTGGCTGTCCGGTTGCGATTATCCGTCAGGGCCTCAACAATCAAAGCCGTACCACCGGGGCCAAAGCCCTCATAACGGACTTCTTCATAATTTTCGCCCTCACCGCCTGCAGCTTTGCTGATGGCGCGGTCGATATTATCCTTCGGCATGCTTTGGGCTTTTGCCGCGGCAATCGCTGTTCTTAAGCGCGGATTGGCCGCAGGGTCTTCCCCGCCAACTTTGGCCGCAACAGTGACTTCCCGAGCAAGTTTGGAAAATAATTTAGACCGTTTCGCATCCTGCGCCCCTTTGCGGTGCATGATGTTTTTAAATTTTGAATGGCCAGCCATTCGACCTCCAAGGCATTTATCTTAAAATGTTTAAATCATTCAGGCCCTATTTACCGTCAAAAACCGAACAGGCAAAAGGGAATTTCTCAGTTTTAGATATTCGGTATGGCCGGGGCCAATCGCCCGCCCATGCGTAAAGGTTCCACAGACTTCGCCAGACCCGTGACCGGATCGCTTTCCACAACCACACCGCAAATCGTTGCCGGACCCATGGCAGGCGTAAAACGGCCAGATGCGATCTTCTTGGTGAAACGCTGCAGCGGCTCCGTTTCTTCCATACCAATCACAGAGTCATAATCCCCGCACATACCCGCATCTGTCTGATAAGCCGTGCCGCCATTTAATATCTGCGCATCAGCAGTAGGGATGTGACTATGGGTACCGACACACAGGCTTGCGCGTCCGTCAACAAAGCGGCCCATGGCCATTTTTTCCGACGTGGCCTCGCCATGGAAATCCACCAGCGCAAAATCGACTTCGCTGCCTAAAACGACATTATCCAAGGCATTGCCAACGGCTTCAAAAGGATCATCCAGCGGGTCCATGAAAATACGGCCCATCGCATTGATCACCAAAACACGTTGGCCTGAACGCGCTTCAAATACGCCAACACCGCGGCCAGCTGTCCCCTTGGGGAAATTAATAGGGCGCAGAATACGGGGTTCCTCATCCATATAGGGAATGACCTGGCGCTGGTCCCAGCTGTGATTGCCAAGAGTTATACAGTCCACCCCTGCATCCAAAAGAGATTTCGCAATGGATTCCGTAATGCCAAATCCACCAGCAGCATTTTCCCCATTCACCGTGATAAAATCGAGGGACAGGTCTTTTCGCAAAGACGGCAAGGCACTTAAAACTGCATCACGGCCAGACCGGCCGACGATGTCGCCTAAAAATAAAACACGCAATCAAGTCGCTTTCTAAGCGCCTGTTCTCAGGCACCACACTCTCTAAAGCCAAATTCCGTAATCACCCCATCCAATTTCATATCATGGGATGTCATTGGCACGTCATCCAACTCTTGTGCCGCAAAACCAAGGCCAATGGCAAGAACCGGATGCGTTTTTTTCAGCTGTTGCAATGTACGATCATAATAGCCCCCGCCATAGCCGAGCCGCGCACCTGATTTATCAAAAGCCAACAAAGGGCAGAGAATAACATCCGGGGTGAGTTCTGCCTCACTGGGCGCGGGATGGCGGGTTTGAAACGGACCAGATTTTAAGTTCATACCATTCTGATAGCGCCGAAAAACCAATGGCAGGCCAGGCCCCACAACCACCGGCAAAGCCAGGTCATAGCCACAGCGCTCCAGCTTCAGCATCAGTTCCCGGCAATCAAATTCGTCATTAATAGGCCAATAGGCAGCGACAACCTGCACACCGTCACGCTTGGCCAGATAGGCAATCAAGCTATCCCCATAGGTTTTTATTAGGGATTGGGTGGCTGATTTCCTGGCTGCTGCGCGCTTTTTCCGTGCCAGCGCCCGCAATTCATTTTTATCTGTTGTCACATCCGCACCGGAATTTTAAGTGGCGGGACCGCTTTGGGCCGCTGGTTCCAATCTCCTCTGACGCCAAAAGCATCAGGTGGGCGCCGTTTATGTCGGACCAGGATCCGCACAGGGACAGCTCCCATTTAAGAAGTTATCGCCTCAGGGATGATTTTACCATCTAACCGAGCAGTACCCGCCGCGCTCTCATGTAAGGTGGAAAGCGCCCCTTCTCAAGTCTTTAAATCAAGCCAGCAGCTTTACAGCCAGGTTTTCCGCCCGAACAGCAGCTTCTTCTAAAGCTGCAACCGCATCGCCTAAATCTTGATCCGGCGCACCACCACGGGCTTCAAATAATTCATCCGCCGTCAAAATCGCCGTCATCAACAACAGTCGCGTTTCAGAAATCTGACCCAATGTGGACTGCAGATCTTTGGCCTTCTCATCCACAAAACGCCCCAATTGCTGAAGCCGCTCTTCTTCCCCGTCACGGCAGGCCAGGCGGTATTTAAAACCGCCGATATCCAAGCTTATTTCCGCCATTCTATATCCCCTTAACCAGCCATGCGTTCGAGACGGGCAATAACACCATCCAGCCGGGCTTCCACCTGCGTGTGAACCAGCCGTACTTCATCTAATTGTGTCTGATCTAATTGCGCCTGGGCCGGGCCTTTGGTCAGCATTTCGTTTTGAAGATCAGTATAAGCGCGCTCCAGCTCATCATAGGCCACACGCAAATCCTCAACTTCCGGCAATTTATCGGACGGGTCGGCCTCGTGTTCCGCGCGCAGTGCTTCAAATGCCTGAGCCAGATCATTATGGCGTTGTTTCAGCCCGGCCATTTCCGCCACAAGCGCATCTCTTTCTTCAGTGACTGATTTCAAACGGGCTTCCAGATCGCCAATTTTTTCCACATCACCCGCATGACTTATTCCGCCTTCCAGCGCCGATTCGATTCTCTGCAGTGCCTGCGCCAGCCGTACACCGGATTGTTCCAATTGCGCTTTACTCATCTAAGCCCCCTTCACACAGCACATGGCTGCCATCCCGGAATTACGTGTTTTCCCTATAAGAAAAAGAGATTAAGTGTGGTGTCTACCTCTCGTCAACTGCTGCATTTTTTGATGAGAGCGATATGTGACAATCAGCTTGGTTGACGCGGAGCCTGTTGGCGGCCATGTTGCGCGCAAATAAGCTGTTGCTAAACAGTCGGAAGAAACTCAAATTTCAGGGCTAAGGGCGTACCCATGACTGTCACCTCCACCCAAATGGCCAATGCTATTCGCGCACTGTCCATGGACGCGGTTCAAAATGCAAATTCAGGCCATCCAGGCATGCCAATGGGCATGGCTGATGTCGCAACTGTTCTTTTTACACAGGTTTTAAGACATGATCCCAGCTGGCCCAAATGGCCTAATCGGGATCGTTTTGTTTTATCCGCTGGCCATGGGTCCATGCTGCTTTACAGCGCATTGCACTTGTCAGGCTATGCCCAACCGACGTTGGATGAGATTAAGTCTTTCCGCCAATTGCACAGCCCCTGCGCCGGCCACCCGGAATTTGGCGAAATGCCCGGCATTGAAACAACCACCGGACCCTTGGGCCAAGGTCTGGCCATGTCTGTGGGCATGGCCATTGCTGAACAAGTCGAAGCCGCGCGCTATGGCAATTTGATTGACCATCATACTTATGTGATTGCCGGTGACGGCTGTTTGATGGAAGGCATCAGCCAGGAAGCCATCAGCCTGGCCGGACATTTGAAACTGGGCAAATTGGTTGTTCTTTGGGACGATAATGAAATCTCTATCGATGGCCCAATCAGCCTGTCTTCCTCAGAAGACCAGCGCGCACGTTTTGAAGCGGCGGGCTGGCATGTACAGGCTGTTGACGGCCATGATCAGGATTCTGTTCTGGCCGCCATTGAAGAAGCGCAGAATGATGATCGCCCTTCCATGATCGCGTGCAAAACCACCATCGGCTATGGCGCGCCAACCAAAGCAGGCACAGCCTCCAGCCACGGTGCCCCTTTGGGTGATGAAGAAATTGCTGGCACCAAGAAAACCCTGGACTGGCCACATGGTGCCTTTGATATTCCACAAGACATTCGCGATGAATGGTTGTCTCAAGCCAGTCATGCAAAAGATCAGGCCGCGGCTTGGAAGCAGCGTTTCAATGCGCTGGACGCAGAGACACGCGCGGAGTTCGAGCGCATCCATGCAAAAGACATCCCCGCAGAATTTGACGCAGCTGTAAAAGCTTATATCTCTTCGCTTATCCAAGAGCCTCAGAAGGTTGCCACGCGGAAGGCGTCTGAAATGGCTTTGAATGTGGTGAATGAAGCTTTTTCTGAAACAATTGGCGGTTCCGCAGATTTGACCGGCTCTAACAATACGAAGACCAAAGATTTAGGGCTCATGAGCGCCGATGATTTCTCTGGTCGCTATGTCCATTATGGCATTCGCGAGTTCGGCATGGCAGCTGCGATGAATGGTATGGCCCTTCACGGCGGCGTCCTGCCTTATGGCGGGACCTTCCTCGTGTTCACTGATTATGCCCGCCCGGCCATTCGCTTATCCGCCTTGATGAAGCAACGTGTGGTCTATGTGATGACCCATGACAGCATTGGCCTGGGCGAAGATGGTCCAACCCATCAGCCCGTTGAACATGTGGCCAGCCTCCGGGCCATGCCCAATGTGAATGTGTTCCGCCCAGCCGATGTGGTTGAGACAATGGAATGCTGGGCATTGGCTGTAAAAGCGAAAGAAACCCCATCCGTATTGGCATTGACCCGCCAGGGCCTCCCTCAATTACGCTTGGAAGAACGCGACGATAATGCCTGCGCCAAAGGGGGATATATCTTGAAGGACGCCAGCAATGGTGCGCCGCAAGTCACTATCTTGGCAACCGGGTCGGAAGTACATTTGGCTGTCGAAGCACAGGCGGCCTTGGCTGAAAAAGGCATTCACGCCCGTGTAGTGTCCATGCCTTGTTTCGAGCTGTTTGAAGCGCAAAGTGCTGACTATCGCAAAGAGGTGCTTGGTGAGAACACCTTGCGTGTCGCGATTGAAGCGGGCGTGCGCCAGGGCTGGGATCGCTACCTGGGTGACAATGGCGTGTTCATTGGCATGGACAGCTTTGGCCTGTCCGCCCCTGCCGGTGACTTGTTTAAACACTTCGGCATAACCGCCGATGCAATTGTTGAAGCCGTGACAACGCGGCTGTAAATCTTTGGGACATTTAATCTAGGAGCATAAGACCATGACGGTAAAAGTTGCCATCAACGGCTTCGGTCGCATCGGCCGCAATGTGATGCGGGCTATTTTTGAATCCGGACGCACAGACGTGGAAGTTGTCGCCATTAACGATTTGGGCGATGCAAATGCCAATGCATATCTGCTGAAACGCGATTCCGTTCACGGCACATTCCCTGGCGATGTCAACGTTGAAGGCGATAGCATCATCGTCAATGGTCAAAAGATCAAAGTCACCGCTGAGCGTGACCCGGCCAAATTGCCCTGGGGTGAGTTGGGCGTTGATATCGCCATGGAATGCACAGGCTTCTTCACCGCACGGGAGAAAGCCGGGCTTCATCTGGATGCAGGTGCCAAGAAAGTTCTGATTTCTGCACCTGGTAAAGACTCCGACATCACCGTTGTTTACGGCGTGAACCACGATAAAATTCAAGCCGACCATCGCATCGTATCCAATGCCAGCTGCACCACAAACTGCCTGTCCCCGGTCGCCAAAGTGCTGAATGAGACCGTTGGCATTGAACATGGCTATATGACCACCATTCATAGCTACACCAACGACCAGAAAATCCTGGATCAGCTTCACAGTGACCTGCGCCGGGCACGCGCTGCTGGCGTTTCCATGATCCCAACATCCACAGGCGCTGCCAAAGCTGTTGGCCTGGTCCTACCAGAATTGGCCGGAAAGCTTCATGGGTCTGCCATTCGTGTTCCAACGCCAAATGTATCTGTTGTTGATTTGAAATTTGTGGCCAAGAAATCCACCACTGTTGAAGAAATCAATGATGCCATTCGTGCAGCCGCCGAAGGCCCAATGAAAGGCGTGTTGGATTATGTGACTGAGCCTTTGGTTTCCATCGACTTCAATCATGACCCGCACAGCTCCAGCTTTGATGCCAGCCAAACCACCGTCATTGACGGCACATTGGTGCGCATCATGACCTGGTATGACAATGAATGGGGCTTCTCCAATCGGATGTCAGACACCGCCGTGGCCATGGCCAGCGCATAAATAGATAAGCAAAGGGACATTTAGATTATGACTGCTTTTAAAACCCTGGATGATATGGGCGATGTTAAAGGCAAACGCGTATTGGTACGCGTCGATCTGAATGTCCCAATGCAAGACAGTAAAGTCAGCGATGATACGCGCCTTCAAGCCACCAAGGCCACTGTGCTGGAATTGGCTGACAAGGGCGCTATCGTCTTACTGGCCGCGCATTTCGGACGCCCTAAAGGCAAAGTTAATCCAGACATGTCCTTAGCGCCTATTACAAGCGCATTGAGCGATGTTCTGGGACGTGAGGTCGCTTTCATTTCAGATTGCCTGGGCGATGTCACAGCCTTGTCTGACGGCCAGATTGCGATATTGGAAAACAGCCGTTTCTACGCAGGCGAAGAAGCCAATGATGATGGCTTTGCCAAGCAATTAGCCACCCAGGCCGATGTCTATGTCAATGATGCATTCTCAGCCGCACACCGTGCGCACGCTTCAACAGAAGGCGTAACGCATTATCTCCCCTCCTATGCGGGGCGCGCGTTGGAAGCCGAACTCAACGCCTTAGAAGCCGCACTTGGCACACCCAAGCCACCGGTAGCAGCCGTTGTTGGCGGAGCGAAAGTCTCCACCAAGTTAGACGTGCTCACGCATTTAGTGGAAAAGGTCGATCATTTGATTATCGGTGGCGGCATGGCGAACACGTTTTTAGCAGCCAAAGGCGTCGATGTCGGCAAATCCTTGTGCGAACATGATTTGAAAGATACCGCGCTTGATATTTTAACCCGCGCTGACAAAGCCGAATGCACCGTGCATCTGCCCTATGACGTGGTCGTCGCGCAGGAATTTAAAGCAAATGCCCCATCGCGCATCATTAACGTCCACGAAGTAGGGGCTAATGATATGATTTTAGATGTGGGGCCAGCGGCTGTTGAAGCTTTGGGCGATGCTTTAAAAAACTGCCGGACTTTAATCTGGAACGGCCCGCTTGGTGCGTTTGAAATAGAGCCTTTTGATGCGGCAACGGTCGCTTTGGCACAAATCGCAGCGGCGCTGACCAAAGGTGGTACACTGTTATCAGTCGCTGGTGGTGGTGACACTGTTGCAGCACTTAATCACGCGGGCGTCGCAGATGACTTCAGCTTTATCTCAACAGCTGGTGGCGCTTTTCTTGAATGGATGGAAGGGAAAGAGCTGCCAGGCGTAGCTGCTTTGACCAAAGGCTAATTTATGACTGAAGGCCGTGATATTACGGAAATCGGCAAAGAAGACCGGGACCGCCCAGGGCTTTATTTGATTTCACCATCTCAGATTGACCTGGACAGCTTTGCTTCTGAATTGGAAACAGCGTTGAAAGCTGGGCCTGTAGCGGCTTTTCAACTGCGCTTAAAAGACGCCGATGACAGCCACATCATTCAATCAGCTAAAACACTCAAACCCATTTTAGATGCTCATGATGTAGCATTAGTCATCAATGATCGCGCGGATATCGCAAAACAAGTGGGCGCCGATGCCGTTCACTTGGGACAACAGGATGGCAGTGTGAAGGAGGCCCGTGAACTCTTGGGCTTTGACGTCGCCATCGGTGTGACCTGCCATGGGTCGCGGCACCTGGCTATGACGGCAGGCGATCAGGGGGCAGATTATGTGGCCTTTGGGGCTTTCCACCCCAGCAATACGAAAATCCCGCCCGAAATCGCGGATATCAGCATTTTAGACTGGTGGACGTCCCTCTCTGAATTACCCTGCGTCGCGATTGGCGGCATTACAGTTGAAAACTGCCGCCCCATTTTAGAGGCCGGTGCTGACATGATTGCCGTATCCGCCGGTGTCTGGGCGTATAGCGATGGCCCTGGCGCAGCTATTACAGCCTTTAATGCCGTTATTGATGAGGTTTACGCGCCCTAAGCAGAATTTGTAAAATCACCTCACAACTCCGTTTGCTTATCCTTAACACTCCTTCCCCAGCGTCAAAGACCTTTGACAGTGGAGAAAGCTCATGGGTTTCCGTCGACTTATAATAATCACCTGCACAGGCCTTATGCTGGCCATCCTTCACCTCAGCGCCCACGCGACACCATTTGTGATTGGCCTGACCAATGACGGGACAGGTGATATTGTAGAGAATTTAGTGAACCAGGCAGGTGACCTCGTAAACATCCAAGTCATTCGCGGTTCGGCCTCAGATATTGCTTTCTTTGACCAGATCGATGCTTTCATTTTTGCCGACGGTTTCGGCTCATCAGCCAACAGCAATTCGGTCAGAAGCAGCCTTGGTGCGACAGGGCGAGCAAATCTGTTCAATTTTGTTTTAGGTGGCGGCCATGCCTACCTCGGCATTGAAGCATTTATCGAAACGGATGGGGCCGAAATAGCCACATTATTCAATATTGGGCAAAGTGACCGTATATTCGCGGAGCAATTTGGCACGATTTTAGACCCCTTACACCCCATAGCTTCCGGACCATTTCAACCGGCAGTAACTTATTTAAATGTTGTGTTCAGAGCGTTATCTCTGCCAAGCAATGCAATCGAGTTAGGCCGCTCACCTCAAGGCACAACCCTTGGCTTTTTTGCAGAAGGAAGTCTAAGCGGGTCATCAGGTCAGGTCTACTTCTTTGCTGATGAGGTTCCCCTGGCAGACAACAACATTGGCCATAAGGCCCTGCTTGCCAACGCTCTGTTTGGTTTTGGAGCAACAACGGTTCCAGAGCCATCGACATTGGCAGGGCTGGCGATTGGTTTGATTGGATTTGCGGGGCTGACGCGCAAAAGAGATAAAGGACGCTCCTGATAGTAATCAGCATATGCTCAGCATTGCTCAAATCTTTTTAGATTTTTCCATTTACGCTGCCCGTCGCTCTTTCAACCACCGCACAGCATCTATCAATACAGGCTCAACATCTCCGCATCGCCACCCCAGTTCTCGCTCCACCTTTTGAGCTGTCATTGGCCAGGCATATTTGGCAAAGCGCACGCCTTCTATCGTGGCCATCGGTGCTGACTTTGTAAACTTTGCAAGAGCTTCAGAGGTAGACGCACTCAGCCGCGCCAGGCCATAAGGGATTTTGGACCTCGGCATCTGCTTTTCACTATAGGCGGACAGGAAATTAAAAATTCTCTCCATCGTCCAGTCTTCCCCAGCAATCAGATAGCGCGCGCCAGGAGGTGCTTTTTGCGCGGCCAGAATATGAGCGCGCGCCACATCATCGACGGGCACAAAGTTTAACGTCGTTGGAAGATAAGCAGGGGGCGGATTAAACAAAAACATATCCAGCATCGCTGTGGGTGCCGTCATAGCGTCATCTCCCCTTCCCACAGGTACAGTCGGGTAAAGCGATATCACGTCCAAGTCGTTTGCATCGCAGCACAGTCGATCAGCCTTATATTTTGAGCGAGAATAAGGGCCTGCCATATCGGCCAGCGCGGGCGTATCTTCATCCTCAGCTAAAGCTTCAACCGATGCTTTGTTCCACCCTCTTAAAATCACTTCGCTTTGCGTGGCGATAACACGTTGCACGTTATTGGCGCGCGCGGCATCCAGCATATTTTTCGTGCCTTCAATATTCACCCGATCATAGCTGTGCACATCCCGCACCCAAAGATGAGCGATCGCAGCCATATGAAAGACGACATCCACGCCATGCGTGGCATTATATACCGCGTCCATATCCAGGATGGACCCCGTGCCTGTGCGCGGGTCCATGATGCGGACAGTCCAGCCTGCCTCTTCCAACTGGCGATGGAGGCTTTTACCAATAAATCCAGCACCGCCGGTGATTAAAGCTGTTTTCACCCATCCTCCTTTGCTCGGCACAAGCCAAGGCCATGATCAAAAGCCGAACCAATCAACAAATAATCCTTCAACCGAACCACAACCGTTGCCCCGGCAGGCAGGTCCTGTGGCTGCAGATCGAGTTTTTCTATTTCGTCGTCTTTGTTCAAACGGAACACAGCTGACGGCGCATCCGAACGATTGGCTTTGTCAGAACGAAACCAGGCATAGCCAATCAGGCTGTCAAAGCCTGTGAAATACAGCGCCCCATCATCCCCCACGCTTAAATTATCAGGGGCCGCCTCAAGGTCATAAGACCGAAGCAAAATCCCATCGCTGTCCATATGATGAAGTTTGCCCGCCCGCGTCGCGGACACCATCAACCCACCCTTCCAAGGTGCAATACCATTGGCAAAACGGATCTCAGGCCCCAGCGGCTCCCAGTCCTGGTCCAATCGCTTGACCTGACCATTTGCGGTACCAAAAATCTGGGCAAACCAAGCCCCAAATCCAGAACAGCTGTTTCGGTCATTGGTGGCATAAAGCTTATCACCCAACACCGCCACATCATTCGCATGGCATACAGCCTCTCCACCTTTCCCAAAGACCGAGCGGAGGGTCATGTCCTCAATTTGAAACTGTCGGATAACAGGGCGATGCGGCAGACTTTCGCGATCCACCACCCAAAGAGACTGCCCATCATAAGTGATGCCATGAGGGCGTAAGGAGCCTTCAACGTGCAGTGCTTTGGCCTGCAAAAGCCCATCATTCAATCGCGCTTCATCCAATATATAGACGGCACCATAAGCACCCTCAACCCGGCGGTTATAGGCCGAAAGATAGAAGCGCGCGCGGCCTTCATCCCAGGCAATGTCTTCAATGCCTTCGACAAAAGCACCGGTGAGCGCATCCTGCACCTGAATATGGCGGCAGCTCCAGCCTTCCGCCAATGCAGCCCCGGCGAACAGGCTTAGTCCAAAGGATAGTCCCAATGTTTGAAATACGCGCCCCATTCCCGGCCAATTCTTTCCTTCAGATCATCATCCAAATCGAATTTATTCTTCTTATAGCCTTTTACATCATCAAGATAGGCTGCGAATTTCGGCCGGGCAGCGTCAAAGCCCTCCAGACCCAATTCAGAATAAACTGTTTCAAGGCAGCCAATGGGGTCTTTTTGGAAATCATCAAAGGCAAATTCTACCAACTCACCTTTTTTCATATCTTTGGTCTGATCGATATAGGCATCCATCATCTTTTTATAAGTGTCGAATACCAGTTGATCGATGTCGATATGATCAAAATCCGACAATGCAAATTCTTTGAATAAAGCTTTCCAGAAATTCCGCATGGACACGAAAACTTTATAAGGATTACGATGGATATGAATGAATTTGGCACCAGGGAATTGCTGCGCCAGTAATTTGGGGCGGGCTGTATAAACCGGGTTCTTAATTAAAAGCTGTCGACCCCCCTGATCCAAAGTCAAACGCAGATAAAGCGTATTCAGAACCCGCTGCCAGCGTTCAATATCATCCCCACTTAAGCCTTCAAAAAAGACGCCGGAATTGAAGAAGCTTTCGAACTTTTTTGGAAAATACAGACCGTGATAGAAGGAAATATCCGTCATATTCGCCAAAGCAATTTCATCTTCCTGCGGGCTGTCATCTTCAACGGGCACATTATCAATATAACGATGTTCAGGCAGGCCCTTGCGAAGCAGGGGTTTGAACAGACGACCTAAGCTCATGACTTCCCAAGGCAGGCCCGTCGCAAAAGGCGAGACGATGCCCCACTGCTTATCTTCACTCATCACATTATACAAATGAGTGGTTCCTGAGCGCCAATGGCCAAGGATGAAAACCGGCGGTTTAAGCGGCGTATGGGCATCTCGTTTTGCTTCCGAATAAGCCCATTCGCCAATGGTGAAGGGCAGACGGCCCAAAGCAGAACCCCAGGCTGCCAGAGCCTGTGGCACGCCACGTTTTCCCAGACCACCCCGCGCAAAGACACGAGTTAAAGTTGCCAAATCCGCACCACATAAAGGATGGCTAAGCCGCCGATCGTCCATGAAAACCGCCTGAACCTGTTTATTTGAAAATAAGATGTCGCTTTAACGGAAAGGGTATGAAAAGCCAAGCGCCTTAACCAGCGCTATCATCCCCTTCGCTCAAACGCTGTGCGCGTTCTTCTAGAGCAGCAATCAACCCATCCACACCTTGATCTCTCAGAATCGGGGAAAATTCCGAACGGCGCAATGCTAATTCTGAGAATTTGCCATCCAGAAACACATCTACGATCCGCCATTGCTCTTCCTTCTCAGACAGCAGATAGTCCAAACGGACCGGGTCCCCATTGGATTTCACCAATTGCGTACGCACCAACAACCGCCCACCCCGACGTGGTACTGTTGTTAGAAACTCGAATTTCTGCCCGGAATAGCCATGAAAGCGAGAGGCATAGTTGGCCAGGGTAAATCCTTCAAAGGCATTAGCGATAGACAAGCGTTCTTCTTCGCTGATGTCGCGCCAGGACGCACCTGATGCGAAACGGGCCATGAAGTTAAAATCAAAGCTTTTATCCACATGAGAGCTCAACATATCCCGCCGCTCCAAATATGAAGAGGTCGCGGCTTTTTTCATTGCACTTAAAAGCGCATCGTGAAAAACATTCACAACAGAAATGGCGTTTTGCGTGCTTTCATCCTCTGCCTGTGCGGGGGCGGATAAAAAGAGACCAATGGCCATAAACACGCCAAAAACCTGTTGGATTACGGATCGCTCTTTGCGGAAAATGATCACGATCGGATGCTCCTTTGACTTACCCATATAAAACAAACGCATTTGAACGCTTGCTTGGCCAGGTTGTTGTCTTTTCTCACAAACTCGCCTGGCCGATTATTTCTGCCGCACTCATCCTGAGCGTAGGATTAACAGTTTTTGTCGCAAAAAATATTTCAGTCCGCACCGATACGGATGAAATGATTGACCCCAAACTGCCATTTCGCCAAGCCTATACACAGTTTCAAAGCGAATTCCCACAAATCAGCAACACTTTGGTGATGGTCATTCGATCCACCATTCCCGATGCCGCTGACACTATTCGCGACGAATTAGTCGAGGTTTTAGGCAAAGATAAGGCACATTTCACAAATATATATGCGCCGGGTCATGGCGCATTTTTCGCGGAAAACGGCCTGTTATTCTTAAAACCGCAGGAAATTGAAGCACTAAGCGACCGCCTGGCCGCCGCCCAACCTGTATTAGCCTCAATGGTTGAAGAGCCATCATTATCACAATTTTTTGACCTGCTCAGTGAAGGATTAGACAGTGCAGATGGCGAAGAAAGCGTCAGCGCAGAAACATTAGATATCGTATTCAAAGCACTCACGCCTGTTTTCAATGCCGCCAACGAAGGTGCCGCACAGCCGCTGTCATGGGCGAAAATGTTTGATCCGGATCTAAGCGCGGAAGACGAAGCCGTTCGGTTCATCATCATCCAACCCGCACTTGACCCCAGTAAATTACAGCCGGCAAAAGCAGCCTTAGCCGCAGCAAAAAACTATGCAGCAACAGCCTTGGAAGGCAGAGAGGCGTATCTCAGCGTTGAGTTCACGGGGAAAATTGCCCTGAATGCCGATGAATTGAAAAGCGTGAGTGAAGGTGCAGCACTCGCTGGCATTTTGTCTGCGATCTTTGTTGCATTGATCCTGGGCTTTGGTTTTCGATCCTGGAAGCTGGTCCTGGCAACTCTGATTACATTGATCGCAGGTCTGATTTGGACAGCCGCCTTTGCCATTGCCGCCATAGGCTATTTGAACATCATTTCCGTCGCATTCGCTGTATTATTTATCGGCTTGGGCATTGATTTTGGCGTTCATTTCGCCCTGAGATATGGGGAGCAAAGAGGCTATGGCGAGGACAGTGGAACCGCTCTTTACCATACTGCCAGCACCACAGGCGCTGCCTTGGCAGTCTGCGCCCCTACGACGGCACTCGCCTTCTTCGCCTTCATCCCAACAGCTTATATTGGTTTATCTCAACTGGGCATTATTTCCGGGACCGGCATTTTCATTTCGTTAATCGGGTCACTTACGCTTTTACCGGCATTGCTTCACGTTTTACCCGGGCGGGCCGCCTTGGCACGCACCCAAAGCAACGGTCTGATCAGCGGATTTGTCAGCAAACATGGCATGACAATAACACTCATTGGCTTGGGTTTCGGTATCGCTGCGGCGTTCATTGCACCAAATGCCCGTTTTGATGCTGACCCAATTCGATTAAAGGACCAGGGCAGCGCGTCTGTCCAAGCTTATTATAAGCTCGCCAATGATGGGGATACGTCACCCTATGTCATTCAAATCGTCGCCGATGACGCAGAAGCTGCCGCTGGATTAAGCAAGACACTGAAAGAACACCCATCAGTCCATCGGGTTGTCAGCTTTAACAGCTTCATCCCGCAAGACCAGGACGATAAATTATTCCTCATTGATAATCTTGCCCTGACCCTGACACCGATTCTTTTAGGTGAAATCACACGCCCCGACGAGGCAAGTGAAGCAGATGCCAATTCCCTCACACAATTCGCTGAACTTTTAAACCAGCATCCCCAAAAATCAGAGGCCGCTCAGAGCTTGAATTCCGCCTTGCAACCCTTCACCAAGGCCGTCGATCCGGGTCGTTTGGGCATTTTAAATCAAGCGGTGTTTCAATATTGGCCGCGCGCCATGGATGCCTTATCCAGCTCCATGAACGCGCAGCCTATTGATACATCTAGCGTTCCTGGCACATTGGCATCACGCTATATCAGCGAAAAAGGGAAATACCGTATTGAGGTCTATCCCGCTCAGACCATTGATGATGAGGCAATACTTGCTGATTTCGTCGCGGACATTCGCACCATCGCACCAGACGTTACCGGAAGCCCAGTCCAGATCACTGGTGCTGGTGAGGTTGTTAAGACGGCCATGCTCCAGGCGACAGGACTTGCCGCACTATTGGTAACTTTGTTTTTAGCGCTGGTCTTGCGGAATGTGAAACGCGTGCTTCTTGTGCTTATCCCTATCGGTTTGGCAGGTCTTTTCACTCTGGCTGCAAGTGCGCTGCTTCCCCTGCCCTTTAACTTCGCCAATGTGATTGTATTACCACTGTTGATTGGACTTGGTGTAGACAGTGGGATACATCTGGTATCCCGCGCCCATGAAGGCGATGGCCATGCATTATTAACAACATCCACGCCCAAGGCCGTATTCCTAAGTGCTTTAACAACGCTTGCCTCATTTGGGACGTTGGCCGTCTCGTCCCATCAAGGTACGGCAACTATGGGCGCACTTCTTTTTGTTGCCATATTCTTCACGCTTATTTGCACACTAATTGTCCTGCCGGCTATGATCGCTGTATTGGATGGTCGAGGGAGCAATAGAAAATAAGCATGGCTCACATTTAGGTGTGGCTGTTCACGCAAATGTTGCAACCGCGAAGACAGTCCATTAGGATCGCGCAAATTTTGAGAGGGATTCTGCGCCAGGCGCAATCCTCATATTGGGATCAAAAGGCTATTTGGAGGAGGCACCCGACGTGTCAACGACAAGTCACATCACATCTGGCAAGCGTATACTGCTTGCTCAGCCCCGCGGCTTTTGCGCTGGTGTTGTGCGGGCCATTGAAGTTGTCGAACGGGCTTTGACGAAATATGGCGCCCCGGTTTATGTGCGCCATGAGATTGTCCATAATAAACGCGTTGTGGCCGACCTGCGGGCAAAGGGTGCGATCTTCGTCGAAGAAGTTAATGAAATTCCTTCAGGTGCCGTTGCGATTTTCTCCGCTCATGGCGTTGCCCGATCCGTTATATCCGCAGCTGATGGCCGTGGCCTTGATTCCATTGATGCCACTTGTCCTTTGGTTGCCAAAGTCCATAAAGAAGGACAGCGCTACGCTAATAAAGGCTTTGAAGTCATTTTAATCGGCCATGCCGGTCATCCCGAGGTTATCGGTACATTGGGTCAGATTGACGGGACTGTGCATTTGGTGGGCTCCGTCGAGGATGCAGAAGCTTTAAAGGTCGTTGACCCAGATAAATTAGCCTATGTCACCCAAACAACTTTATCCGTGGATGACACCAAAGCCATCATTGAAAAGCTGAAAGCGCGCTTTCCAACAATTAACGGCCCTGACACAAAAGACATCTGCTATGCCACGCAAAACCGCCAGACTGCGGTTCGCGAGCTCAGCGGTAAAGCAGAGGTTATTCTTGTGATTGGTGCAAAGAATTCATCAAATTCCAACCGGCTTCGTGAGATTGGAGAAGAAATGAATATTCCTTCTTATCTAATCGACGACGCAACAGCCTTGGATCCGGCGTGGCTTGAAAATATAAAAGTAGTTGGTATTACCGCAGGGGCGTCTGCACCAGAAGCTTTGGTCAATGAATTGATTGACCGACTTCGCCAACTTGAGTTTAACACTGTTGAGACATTGGATGGCATTATAGAAAATGTTCATTTCCATTTGCCAAAACAGCTGCGCGAACCGCGCATGGCCAGCTAAGCCAGTATATTAGGAGACTGAACAAGTGGGTGTTCCTCTATTCCAACAAATGAAAGTCGGCGCTTATGTGTTCAAGCAGCACTTAAAGGGCAATAAACATTATCCTTTGGTGCTCATGCTGGAACCACTGTTCCGCTGTAATCTGGCGTGTGCAGGCTGCGGTAAAATCGATTATCCGGCCCCAATTTTGAACAAGCGTCTGTCCGTTGATGAATGTCTGCAAGCGGCTGATGAATGCGGTGCGCCATTGGTTGCCATTCCTGGCGGTGAGCCACTTCTTCATAAAGAAATCGGTGAAATCGTTGAAGGCCTGGTGAAGCGTAAGAAATTCGTCTCCCTTTGCACCAATGCGCTTCTTCTTGAGAAGAAACTGCATTTGTTCAAACCTTCCCCTTATCTCTTCTTCTCTGTCCATCTGGATGGATTGAAGGAAGAGCATGACAAATCTGTCTGCCAGGAAGGCGTTTTCGATAAGGCCGTTAAAGCCATCAAAGTCGCGAAAGAAAAAGGCTTCGCAGTCAATGTGAACGCCACCATCTTTGACGGTGCCAAGCCAGAGCGTGTGGCTGCTTTCTTGGATTTTGCCAAAGAGATTGGCGTGGGTGTGACGATATCCCCAGGCTATGCTTATGAGAGAGCACCGGATCAGGAGCATTTCCTCAACCGTCAAAAAACAAAGAAACTGTTCCGCGATATCTTCAAGCTTGGCGATATCAAGAAATGGTCTTTAAACCACAGCTCCCTCTATCTGGACTTCCTGGCTGGCAATCGCAGCTATAGCTGTTCGCCATGGGGCATGCCGACCCGCAGTGTCTTTGGATGGCAAAAGCCTTGCTATCTCATTGGTGAAGGCAATGTTGGTTCTTATAAGGAGCTGATGGAAAGCACGGATTGGAACAGCTACGGCGTTGGCAATTACGAAAAATGCTCCAACTGCATGGCCCACTGCGGCTACGAACCAACCGCTGCTGCAGATGCTGTGAAGCGTCCGTTTGAAATGCTGAAACTGGCATTCAAAGGCATCAAGACCGAAGGCGATTTTGCCAAAGACATCCCCTTAGATGGCGCACGCAAAGCCGTTTATGTCTTTGACAATCAAGTGAATGAAGCCATGGCTGAAATTCATGCGGAGAAGTCAGAGACTGAAAAAGGGAAGGCCTCGGCCAGCAACGCTGCTTAAGGTCTTTGTCGCCTTATTCATATGAGACCCAAGGCGGAGAAGAGCTGGGATATCCCCCGGTTTCTTCACCGCCTTTTTCATGACGGCAAATGGTGTTCCAGCTAAAGCAATTTCCGGGATCGCCATATCTGCGCTATCCACAATAACGCGGACAGCAATAAAGGGCAAAGACGCTTTCGAAGCAACCTCTGCAATTGCATAGCTTTCCATATCCACTGCGACCGCGCCACTATCACGGGCTAAAGCCGCCTTATCCTCTACACGCGTGACCGGCACAGGTGAGGAGATAAGCGGCCTCGTTGATGCTGGCTTTTCCTTTTGAAGGAGGGCTGCCATCCATGCTTCATCAGCAGCGATGGGCACAGCGCCCTCCTTCAAAATCTCAGTCGGTAAGACAAAGTCGCCTGGCTTTAAATCCGGGTCTAATCCGCCTGCCACACCAAAGCTGGCAAGGCCACTCACATCCAGGGCAACCAAATCTTGTGCAAGGTCTGCAGCTTTCTGCACGTCCATATCGGCACAGCGCAGAACCGGTCGTACATCTTTATCCAGCTTCGCAATCAAAGGACGCAGGAGCTTAGCCTCCTGCTGTATCCCTGTGATGATGCCAATGCGCTTCAATTGCTCTACATGCCCCATTGAACGTGTTGGGAGTTACCGCGCTTCAAATTACGATAGCGGGACAAGGCCCACAGGGGGAAAAAGGCGGAATAGCCATGATAGCGCAGATAAAAGACGCGGGGGAAGCCAACGGCTGTAAACCATTCCTCATCCCATTTACCGTCTTTGGGCTCGCCCTTCAGCAAATAAGACACGCCTTTTTCAACCGCCTCATTATCCACTTCACCTGCCGCCATCAGACCCAAAAGCGCCCAGGCTGTTTGAGACGGCGTGGATTCCTTGACTTCACCCACACGGCCTTCCCAATAGGTGCCGCCATCTTCGCCCCAACCGCCATCGGCCTGCTGGAATTTCAGCAGATAATCCACTGCACGGCGCATCATGGGGTCATCTTTCTCAATACCAACGGCATTTAAGGCACAAAGCACCGACCACGTCCCATAGACATAATTCGTGCCCCAGCGGCCAAACCAACTGCCATCTTCTTCCTGCTCAGCGCGAAGGTATTCCACACCGCGCTTCACAGCTTCATGCTCCATCCCATGGCCCAATTGGGCCAGGAAGGACAGGCAGCGCGCTGACACATCCGCTGTCGGCGGGTCAAGCAATGCGCCATGATCGGCGAAAGGAATATTGTTTAAAATATCGGCATCATTGTCGATATCAAAAGCACCCCAGCCACCATTGGAGGACTGCATACCCACAATCCATTTTTCCGCCCGGTCAATTGCCGCCTGATATTTAGGATCACCAGTCCGGTGCAGCGCCATACCCACAACTGCCGTATCATCCACATCAGGATAGTGGTCGTTGTTATATTGGAAAGCCCAGCCACCAGGTGCCAAATCCGGTGCCATCCAGGCCCAATCACCTTTCACATCTGTGATTTCCCGCTCCAACAGCCAGTCACAGGCCTCTGCCGCAGCGCCCTCACCCAGGTCGCTTGCGGTTTCCAGCATGGCGTGCGCACTCAAGCTTGTATCCCAAACCGGGGACAGGCACGGCTGTACATATTTTTCGCCATCAGGACGTTCAGCGATCAGCTTTTTCAATGAGGCTTTAGCAATAACCAAATCGGGGTGATCTTTGGGATAACCCACAGCTTCCATCGCCATTACGGCATTGGCCATAGCGGGGAAAATCGCACCGAGGCCATCTTCGCCATTCAAACGCTCTGTAAAAAAGGAAAAGGCTTTATCAATAGCTTTTTTACGACTGGTCTTCGGGAAGAATGGCTCGACAACACGAAGGACCTTATCCAGGCCTAAGAAGAAATCACCAGCCAATTTCCCCGTTGGGTTTTGATGCCAGTCTTTGACATCATTCGGATCGGTCTTGAATAATTCGCGAATATGGACATTGCGCGGGTTCTTCGCCTTAGGTTTCAAAGCGGCCAAAACCAGCAGAGGTGCCACAACCGTTCTGGACCAATAAGATAATTTGCCCATATGAACCGGGAACCAGTTCGGCATCAACATCAGTTCAACAGGCATCACAGGCACACCGCGCCAAGGCACCTGTTCAAACAGCGCCAAAGCGTAGCGCGTAAAGACATTAGCGCGTTCCGCCCCACCAAGAGACAATATGACTTCACGCGCTTTTTTCATATGCGGCGCATCGACATCATCCCCAACCAGCTTTAAAGCGTAATATGCTTTGACCGTGGCTGAAATGTCCGCATCGCCCTTATGGAACAGCGGCCAGCCGCCATGGTCTTCTTGAATGCGGCGCAAATAAACGGCGAAATCGCGTTCCAACTCCTCATCAATCTCATCCAGATAATGCATGAGGAAAATATATTCCGCAGGAATGGTCGCGTCAGCTTCCAGTTCAAAAAGCCAATGACCGTCTTCCTTTTGGCGTGACTTCAGGCCTTCGGAAGCCGTCCCAATCTTCGCTTCAACCTGTGTCAGCAAATCCGCAGGCATAGCGGGTCCGGAACCGCCATGCATCTGTGCCGCATCAACTGTCTCAAAGCTCATTTTGTGCGTCCTTGTGTCTTCTTAAAACATCTTATTTACGGCAACTGCCGCATCGTTTTTCCCGCGCTCTCGGCGGCTTTGTACCCTGAACGGACCGATCCCTCAATGGTTGCAGGCAAATTTGTCTGCGTCCAGTCCCCAGCCAGCAACAAATTGGCATAGGCCGTTTGCATAGACGGGCGCATTTTTACATTCTCAATTGTCTGCAAAAAAGTCGCCCGTTTTTCCTTCACCACGCGCACAGGCGGGATGGGTGCGGACTGCATCTTTAATGTTGCCGCCACTTCCGGCCAGATTAAGGCCGCAACGGCGTCCGCGTCCATGTCCATCAAGTCTTCCGCAGCACTGACGGTGACAGAGGCGATATTACCCCGCACAAACACCCATTGCGCGACACTATTCACAAGGCCCATAAAGGGTGCAGGCCAATCCGTCTCTACATCTTCGTTCAATTTGAAGTGAACATTCAGGATTGGGGAGGATCCTTCAGGGACCACCAAATCAGGCAAAAGCTTCTTTGCACTGGCAGGCGGGACAGCCAAAACGACCATATCACCCTGATCCACGCTGATGGATTCACCACCAACGGTAAAGCTTTTTAAAACGCCTTGAAGCAATGCAAAATCAGAAACGCGCTGCCCTAATTGCACTTTGGCGCCCTTGTTTTCTAAATAGGACAGGGCTGGTTTTGCGAAACTCTCTGAAAGACCGTTTTTTGAGATGACCGGACGACTGGGCGTCGCCCCTTGCATCACCGTTTCTTTGATAACAGCGGCCAAAAGCTGCGCCGAAGAGTCCTCCGGGCTTGCATTCACAACGGCGACACATAAGGGTTCAATCAAAGGGGCATAGAGGGGATGGTCTTTTGGAACATATTGCGCAACCCTATCATCGGGGCCTGCAAATATCATCAAGGCCAGAGGAAGATAGTCCCAGGCTTTGGTCCCGGGTACACGCTTGTTTTTATCGAAAACCCATTTGGGAAAGCGCCCTTCGTTAAATTCAATGGCCCAACGCTTTCCCGTCTCCAGGTCCATGAAAGGGAAAGTCGCGGTTTCAGGGCCAATCACTTCACCCTTCGCGCCAACAGTCTCCATTAACCACATGGCGGCCCAATTGCCCGCCATCATCAAATGATTGCCGTTGTCGATATCACAGCCAAGATGTTTATCATAATAGGATCGGGCGCGCCCACCCGCTTGAGGGGACTGGTCATAAAGTGACACATCAAAGCCCAGCTCAGCCCCTCGAACTGCCGCACCAAGGCCCGCAAGACCGGCGCCTATCACATGCAGGCGACCCATAGTTAAAATAGCCCGTAACGCAGGGCAATTGACAATTTTGCCCCTTTGTCAAAAATTCGAGCGATCAGACTAGGGTTCTGAGGCAGACGCCAATTGGCGTCGCGCAATTTGCGCAAGATCCGATGATAGACTTCCATCATGATGATTGCCGGCTTCATCTTTTTACGGTCGGTCTCTTGAAGGGCTTTGCGCGCTGCTTGAAATTCCTCCTCCGCGCGCGCGCCCAATTCAGCGCAGAGTTTGGGGAGGTTTTCATGTCCCGCCACCACCATCGGATCGCGGCTTTCAATCCCATATTTGTCAAGCAGCTCATGAGGCAAATATAGCCGTCCACGCTCCGCATCTTCTCGCACATCACGAAGAATATTGGTCAATTGGAGGGCCAAACCCAAATGATCAGCGACCAATTGCCCCTCTTCGCCACCTTCCCCATAGATTTTGACGCACAGACGACCAACAGCAGCTGCAACACGGTCACAATAATAGAGAAGCGCATCATAGCTGGGCGCAACAATCGGCCCTTCCGCATCCATTTCCATGCCTTCGATAACGGCCAGGAAATCTTCACATTTCAAGCTGAAGTCGGCCACAAAAGGGGCCAAAGCCTGCGCGACCGGATGGTCCGCTGCCCCGCTATAAAGCTTGGCCATTTCATTCCGCCATTCTGAAAGGCCAGCCTTACGCTCTTCGACGCTAATCCCCTCATCATCGGCAATATCATCGACAATGCGGCAAAAGGCGTAGACGGCAAAATTCGCATCCCTGCGATTTTCTTCCAACAGACGCATGGCCCAGAAAAAAGAGGAGCCGGATTCAGCGACAACCGCTTGAACATAGTCCTGCGGGGACATATCTTTATATGTTGCTTCATCAACCATGGGCGTGTGTGTCGCTTAAGCCAGCCCGCACGTCAAGCAGGCAAATCCCTATAATTCTAATTTATCCCCACTGGACGCATAATCACGCCCTTTCCACCCCGTATGCCCGCCGCGCCAATGGGCCCAAGCTGACTTTAGAGTGAAGAACTCAAATAAAACTGCAGTAAAAGGCAAAAAGATGGCCCAAAGCGCCGATAGATCATAAAGCCGCACAGTCGGGCGATAAGCTATACCCATAAGGAGCCAGGCGAGCGCCGCTATCAAAGCCACACCCTCAAGACCCGCGATCAATCCTGTAAAAACCATCAAGGGCGGCACTATATAGATAAGCGCCATGCCTAGAACCGTTCCCAGCAATAAGACATTGCTATAGCCCAATTGTGCAAAAGCCGTCCGTGTCACCATTTGAGAAAGCGATGAAAAGTCATCATAACCACGCAGGCTGTGGCTTTCCCGACCATGACCAAGCCAGATGGGATAGCCTGCACGTTTCACTGCAGCACCCAAAGCACAGTCATCAATTAATCGGTCCTTAATGGCAGCAATTCCCTCAATATCTTCAAGGGCCTGACGCTTGATAAGAACACAGCCACCTGCCGCACCACCAAAACGAGATGCAGGGTTATTCACAGCTGGAAACGGATATAATTTCTGGAAGAAAAACACGAAAGCCGGGACAACCAGCTTTTCGAAAAAGGTCTTCGCCCGCAAACGCACCATGAGAGAGACCAGGCCGCGCTCCCCCTGCTCTGCATGGGCGATAAGCTTTCTTAATAGCTGTGGGCCGTGTTCAATATCCGCATCAGAAAACCAAAGATAAGGGGCCTTATCACCAGCCTTGGCAACACCTTGGGACAGCGCCCATAATTTACCGCTCCAGCCCTCTTTCAATGCCGCCCCGTTCATGACTTCGCCTGAACGGTCAGATGCGTCAATCGCGGCGCGCGCCAGACTTTCCGTCTCATCTTCGCTATTATCATTCACAATAATTAAGTGGAGAGAGCCGGGATAATCCTGGGACAATATAGATGCCGCACAGGCCTTTATAGTTTCAGCTTCATTCCGCGCCGGAACAATTGCAATGACATCGGGCGCATTGGATTGACCCTCAGTCGCTTCAGGCAAAAGCTGATCACAGCGCCAAAAGTCGTGATGGAAAAAGATAAGGCCAAGCCAGATCACTAAGGACAATGAGACAAATATGAGCATTTAATAACGCCCCAGCAAACTTCCCACTGTGCCTAAAATCCCGCAAAACAGAAATTCATGCTTCTTCAGCTCAACCCGCGTGGCAATCGGGTCTCTCTCCCGCAGATAACGGGTCAATTTGATTGCAATACGAACGATAACCGCGGATTCTGCTGCCAGTCTTTTGCTTTTTAAGGTGGGTGGAAGCTTCCGCGCTTCAAGTAACAGCTCTTCTGTTCCAATCAGGCATTTATCCAAAACTGCACGCAAAGCCGGTGTCAATTCACCCTTATCCAAATCCGCATCACCTGTGCCATACTCACGCATCCAGCCTTGGGGAATATAGACACGATCAAGCTCCGCCTTATCATCTGCACAATCCTGCAGATGATTAATCACCTGCAACGCATTACATAAGGCATCAGAATAGACATAATCAGCCGGGTCTTCCCCGTGAATATCAAGGAGATAACGGCCGACAGGGGCCGCAGAGCGATCGCAATAATCGATCAACTCATCCCATGTCTCATAGCGCGTTTTCACCGCATCTTGACGGAAGGCAGAGATTAAATCCTGCCCATGTTTTGGCGTTACGCCCAGTTCCTTGAGGCTTTCCCGCAAACGGTCAGCTTTTGGAATGGCCATGGCCCCCGGCGCGCCAATCAATGCTGCTTCAAACGCATTTAAACGGTCAATTTTTTCTTCCGCACTGGCCACAGGGTCATCAGCCACATCATCAATTGCGCGGGCAAAATCATAGAATATCGCCACATGTGGACGAAGATGTTTTGGCAGAAGAAAAGAGCCTACGGGGAAATTCTCATCCGCCGCCCCTTTTCCAGACGGCGTTTCAACACGCACCTCTGTCATTTTTCGGCACCAGTGTCAGTAATCTGTGGCTGACCCACTTCTTCATGTTCTGCGAAATCTTCATCATAATCGGGAAGTTCGGGCAGCTCCTCCCCATCGCCATTTATCACATCCGCCCGCCGATTTTGCAGATAAAGGCTGCGAAGGGCTGCATAATAATCCAGCGAATTGCGCTCCAAATCGTCCAATCTGGTCAGATTTCGCTCAAGCTTATCAATACCGCCCACGCTGCGCCGAACATAGCTGAGCTGTTCCACATCAGCTTCCCGCGCCAACCAGAAAAAGGGATCCATAAGCGTTGTACCAGCGAGGCCGATACTGTCCCTAACCGTTGAGGGGCCTAGAAACGGCAATTCAATATAAGCCCCCTCCTTCGCGCCCCATACGGCTAAGGTCTGCCCGAAATCCTCCTGATGTGCATTCAAGCCCATGCCTGTTGCCGGGTCAAACAAGCCACCTACACCAATGGTCGTGTTCACAAGAAAACGCCCCAGGCTCGTCCCTGCGCGTTTTCCTTCACCCTGCAGCAAGTCATTGCTGAAGGTCACCGGTTCCTTCAGATTATCTAATGCATTACGCACACCATTACGCACCGGCTGAGGCAGGACTGCCTTGTAAACTTTAGCCGTCGGACGTAGCATCGCATGTTCAACCACACGGTTAAAATTAAACGTTGCCCGATTCAGCCGCTCAAAAGGATCATTTTCGCTTTGTCCAGGGTCTTGTGTTGAGGCACAGGCACTCATGCAAGCCATTGTTATAATGGCGAAAAACCAGCGTTTTAATACAGAAGCAGCCATATAAATTCTCAAATTCAATCAACAGCCTAAACAGTCGCCCCCACGTGTGCGGCGCACAATGACATAGAGTGTAGCGACTTGCCACCTCAGATTTGCATAATGGCCAATCAATCACATTGAGTTGTGCTAGGGTGACAAAGGCGTTGAAAAAGTTTAGGACAAACGCCAATTTGAAGTGGGGTCGAGGCATTTGTAATGACAGACGTAAAATCAATTAAAAAGCGCAATATTGGCTGTGGCATTTGGGCAGCGCTTTTTGTGATCGCGCTGGTCGGTGGACTTGCGGTGTTTAAATTTGTCATCACACCGCTGATGATCCAAAGCTTTTTTGCCGGAAACACCCCACCGCCCGTAACCGTGTCAACAGCAGTCGCGAAGGATAAAAGCTGGCAGCCCCTTATCAACGGCATTGGAACAGTCGTCGCTGTCAGCGGCGTGGATATCACCGCCGAAGCGCCAGGAATTGTAAAAGAAATCCTGTTTAAATCCGGCCAGGACATCGAAGTCGGCGCGCCATTGTTGCGGCTGAATGATGAGGTCGAGCGCGCTGAACTGGAGCAGAATCTGGCTCTGCTCAAAGAAGCCAATCTGGAATTGGAACGGTCTCGCTCCCTGGCGACAAGGGGCAATGTAAGCCAAGCCTCCCTTGATGCCTCTTTAGCAAGGCGTGACAGCGCTGCGGCAACGGTGGAACGCACACGGGCCCTCATTCATCAGAAAAATGTCGAAGCCCCTTTTGCCGGGCGTCTGGGTGTGCGTCGGGTTAATCTGGGCGAATTTCTCTCCCCCGGAGACCCTATCGTTACGCTGCAAAGCCTTGATCCTTTATATGTCAATTTCACTTTACCTGAACAGGCACTGTCCGTGTTGAAAGTCGGTCAGACTTTAGACATTTCCGTTGATGCCTTTCCCGGTGAAAGATTTCCAGGCGAAATAACATCGCTGAACGCCCGAGTGACGGACACCACCAGAAATATTCTTATTCAAGCAACACTTGGCAATCCGGACAGGAAATTAGTGCCTGGCATGTTTGCGACTATTCGACTGTTTTACAAGGAAGAAGAACAGCGCATCACCCTGCCTGAAACGGCCATTAGTTACAGTCTTTACGGTGATTCCGTTTATGTCGTCACTCCCAGCGAAGGGTCTGACGATATGTTCGTTGTCGAACGCCGAACCGTTGGCGTCAGCGACAAACGAGCAGGCGAAGTATCCATCGAAAACGGCCTTAATGCCGGTGAAGAAGTTGTTGTTGCCGGGCAGATAAAATTGCGACCAGGTGCGATTGTCCAGGTGGACAATTCAAAGCCTTTGGAAGCTGCTTCCCCAAGACCGAAATTATAGGCGCCCTCCATGGCTCAAGCATTAAATCGCAGCTTTACAGACTTGTTCATTCGTCGCCCGGTCTTGTCGACGGTAGTGTCCCTGTTCATTCTGCTTATCGGATTACAGGCCACATTCAGCCTGGCCGTCCGGCAGTTCCCAGAGCTTACAAAGACAACAATCACAATCACCACTGGATATCCCGGCGCTGATGCGGATCTGATACAAGGCTTTATCACCACACCCCTTCAACAAGCAGTGGCATCGACAGAAGGTGTGGATGTTCTGACCTCCTCTTCACAGGCAGAAACCAGCACTGTCACCCTGGAACTGCGCTTAAACGCCGATGGTGACAAGGCACTGACCGAAGTTCTGACCAAGATTAATCAGGTCAGAAATATTCTGCCACGGGAAGCCAATGACCCTATTGTCACGAAATCAACCGGCGATGACTTTGCCTTGATGTATGTGGATTTCCGCTCTGACATCATGACGCCGTCGCAGGTGACTGAATATCTGACAAGGGTGGTCCAGCCGGCCCTTCAATCCATTGAAGGGGTGGGCAGTGCTGAAATCTTAGGTCCCAAAACATATGCAATGCGCTTGTGGCTTGACCCGCAACGCATGACGGCTTTGGGCATCACTGCGGACGATGTGAATAAAGCCATACGCGACAATAATTTCATTTCAGCCGCAGGTCAGATCAAAGGGGATTTCATTCAATTTTCGGTTAAGGCGGAAACGGACCTAACAGAAGCAGAAGCCTTTGCTGATCTGGCCGTTGCATCCCGCGACGGCACACTCATTCGCATGCGTGACATTGGTGAGGTTGAGCTTGGCCCGCAAGATGGAAACAGCAGCACATTTGCAACAGGACAACGCGCTTTATTCCTGGCGGTCTCAGGAACGCCCGGAGCCAATCCCTTAGAAGTTTCAGACCGTGTACGCGAAGCCTTCCCCGACCTTCAAGCGAATTATCCACAAGGCCTGGAAAGTTCCATCAATTATGACGCATCAGATTATATCCGCGAATCCATCAAAGAAGTGCGCAACACCATTTTCGAAGCTGCGCTGATTGTCATCGTCGTGATCTTCCTGTTTTTGGGAAGTGTCCGCGCGACCCTTATTCCAATTGTTACAATTCCGCTTAGCCTGATCGGCGTTATGGTCCTTTTGTCAGCGCTGGGATATTCCATCAATCTACTGACCCTGCTTGCACTGGTTCTGGCGATCGGCCTTGTGGTTGATGACGCCATTGTTGTGGTCGAAAATATTCACCGCCACATTGAAGAGGGTATGACGCCATTCCAAGCCGCATTACAAGGCGCACGGGAGATTACAGTTCCCGTCATAGCCATGACCATCACGCTTGCAGCCGTTTATGCGCCCATTGGGTTTCTCGGCGGCCTGACAGGAACATTATTCCGAGAGTTCGCATTCACCCTTGCAGGCGCAGTGATTGTTTCAGGTATTGTGGCGCTGACGCTGTCACCCATGATGTCGTCCTTATTGCTGAAACCTGAATCCAACTCTCAAAGCCGCTTTGATCGCGCATTGCATTTCCTTGACCGGACCATTGAAGGCTGGCGAAGCAAATATGAAAGACGCCTGTCGTCCATGCTGGAAGTCCGCCCAGCCATGTTCGTCATCGCAGTAGGTCTGGTGATCGCGTCAGGCTTGATGTTCCTGACGGCACAATCCGAATTGGCACCCGAAGAAGATGGCGGGGCAATCTTTCAGGTCATCAATGGCCCGGTCACAGCCAATATCGACTATATGGAGCATTATACCGATATGCTGGCCCCCATTTATTTGGGATACCCCGAAACCCAGGCATATTTTCTGGTCATCGGCCGGGGCGGCGCTGCAACAAATGGCGGTTTTGCGGGCATGTTACTGAAGCCATGGGATGAGCGGGAACGCGGGCTTAGTGAGCTATTGCCAGACCTGCAGCAAAAGCTGAACAGTGTTCCTGGCATTCAGGTATTTGCATTCAACCTCCCTTCCCTGCCGGGAAGCAGTGGGGGTCCGCCTATTCAATTTGTGGTCAAAACAACGTCGGATTATGAAACGCTTTTCTCGGTTATAGATCGTATTCAGGAAGAGGCCGACAACAGCGGACTGTTCATTTTTACGGATGTCGATCTCGCATTTGAAACGCCACAATATAAGATGTCGATTGATCATAAAAAAGCCAATCAGCTTGGCGTTCGCATGGTTGATATTGGCACAACATTATCGACGCTTTTAGGTGGTAATTTCGTCAATCGATTTTCGCTGCAGGGCCGGAGCTATCAGGTCATTCCTCAGGTCCCACGGGATTCACGCCTGACCCCTGACTGGCTGTCCCGCTATACAGTGCGCACGGAAAGCGGACGGATGGTGGCACTTGGCACATTAGTGACCATTACTGAGACTGTTCAGCCAAATTCTCTGACAACTTTCCAGCAGCAAAATGCCGCCACTTTATCCGCAGCACCATTTCCAGGGACAACATTGGGAGATGCGCTGGACTTTTTAAATGAAAAAGCAGCGGAAATCATGCCTGAAGGCTTTTCAAGCGATGTTCAAGGTGCGAGCCGGCAGTATGTACAGGAAGGGTCAGCCCTGGTCTTCACCTTTGGCTTTGCCATGGTGGTGATTTTCCTGGTTCTGGCCGCTCAATTCGAAAGCTGGCGGGACCCCATCATCATTTTGATGACCGTTCCTTTGTCCATCTTTGGCGCGCTTATCCCCATCACTTTTGGCCTGGCCACAATGAATATCTATACTCAGGTTGGGCTTGTGACGTTGATTGGCCTGATTTCCAAACATGGAATTCTGATGGTTGAATTTGCCAACCGCCTGCAGATCAATGAAGGCCTGAACCGCCGCCAGGCTATCGTCCGTGCCGCCAGCGTGCGCCTGCGCCCAATCATGATGACGACAGCTGCAATGGTGATGGGCGTTATTCCACTTCTGACCGCTTCAGGTGCGGGCGCTGCCAGTCGCTTCTCCATCGGTGTGGTGATTGCGTCCGGCATGACGATCGGCACCTTGTTCACGCTTTATATCGTTCCGGCCGTTTATACCGTATTAGGTGAGAAACATTTTGAAACGCATAAGAAAAACCGGGAAGAACAGGCTGCGGTTTAAAGCAGAGACTTAATCTCAAAATCTTCATCAGCTATTTGTGTGGCGGGCAGTTTCACCTTGTCCGCCACCAGCTTTTTCGCAGCCATAAAATCTTTCACCCGGCTAAATGCATCGACCGCAATAACCCGGCCATCTTTCATATAGAACAGTGAATAACGACGGTCATCACTGCCGCGCCGTATGACTTCATCATAGCCCTGTGCAAGACCTACACTTTGATATTTCACATCAAACTGGTCCGACCAAAACCACGGTACCGCCTGATATGGCTCTTCCACGCCACATATATGTGCGGCGACGACATTCCCTGCATCCACAGCATTTTGCACGGACTCAAGGCGGCAAAAACGCCCAAGTGCGAGGTTCATCATATTTGCGCAATCACCGAATGCGTAAACATCCTCATGGCTCGTCAGGCCAAATTCATTCACTAAGACGCCATTGTCGCACACGATATCAGCTTGTTCGGCTAATTCGATATTTGGTTCCAGACCAACGGCCATTAAGACAAAGTCGGCGTCCAGAACCTGCCCATCAGATAAAACAACTTTCCGGACACGGCCCTGCCCCTCAATCCTCTCAGCATGGCAGCTCAAATGAAGCTGCGTTCCCTCTTCCTCATGAAGCCTTTTGAAAAATTCCGAAGTCTCCGGCGTTGCAACCCGGGCCAGCAACCGCTCTTCTTTCTCAACAATATGAACATTTTTTCCAAACTTTCGCGCAACTGCCGCGACCTCTAATCCGATGTAGCCACCACCTAAAATCACAAGGGACTGTGCGGCTTGGAATTGCTCCCTCATCGCATTGACATGGGCGAGGCTCCGCAGGCAGAACACACCCGCCAGGTCTTTGCCTTCGATATCGAGAAAACGTGGCCGCCCCCCCGTTGCCAGAACCAATTTGTCATAGGAAAGATCGCGCCCATCGCTTAGACGAAGAACACGCTGCTCAGTATCAAGGCCCACGGCAGAAACGCCCAAGAGCCTTTCGATACCCGCATTATCATAAATCTTTTCAGGCCGCAGATATAATCTGCTCTCCGCCAGATCTCCTGCCAGAAAGGCCTTTGACAATGGCGGGCGTTGATAAGGCAGAACAGGTTCATCCCCAATCAGCGTGATTTCAAGGTCCGCGTTCATCCGCGCCAAAGTCGTCGCCAGATGGCCACCGCCATGGCCTGCGCCTAAGATAACAACACGCATATTTTTTCCTTCTTTAAACCGCCGGATGTAAAGAAACGGTCCGATGAACACAAGAAATACAGAGAATCAGCGCAGAACACCGCTTTCACATGATTCACTGATTGCAACTCTTCGCACACAAGGCTAGTTATGGCGCAAAGAATTATATTTTGACGTTTTGGAGAATACTCTTGGCTAAAGAACCTGAACAACAACAGCCTGCACAAGATGCTGCACGTCTGCCCATGTTTTACACATCAATCGTCCCTGTTAACTCTCAACAACATGGCGATGTTAAATTGGATACCACAGCTAATTTCGCTTACGCGGCCAATACAAATGTATTGCCCATCACCGTAGAAGAATTCGGTGTCGCGCAACGCTTTTACCCAATTGTTTTCTCACCAACAGGCGAAGGCCATCCTTTGGTGCTGCTAGGTTTGAAAGAAGCTGAAAACCGCTTTGTTGAAAAAGACGGCAGCTGGCGTCGCGGCTCCTATGTGCCTGGCTATGCACGTCGTTACCCCTTCATCTTAGCCCGCCGCAGCGCTGAAGACACAGAATTCACATTGGGTATGGATGAAAATGCGGCACGTGTGGGTAAAGATAAAGGCGAGCCTTTGTTCGTAGATAATCAGCCTTCTGACCTGACCAACCAGGCAGTTGAGTTTTGCAAACGCTACGAAGAAGCAGCACATCAGACCCGGATGTTCGTGCAGATATTGAACGAGCATAATCTGCTGAAAACCGGTGAAGTTAATCTCATGGCTGATGGCAAGCCTGTTAAATATGACGGCTTCCGTATCGTAGATGAGAAAAAGCTCTCAGAATTAAGCGACGAAGTTGCAGCAACACTTGCTAAAAATGGTGCCTTAGCAGCCATTCACGCACATCTTTTGTCTCTGGCAGCTTTCCAAGGCCTGTTCATTGATACATTTGCAAATTAATCGGCAGCTGCAATAAAATCACGAGAAACCCTCTGACGCTTCGTCAGGGGGTTTTTCATGCGTTTGCCAATATTTTTATTTGTGTTAAATCTAAAGGTCCTTTGAGACGCTATATAAACAATAAGAGCAAAAGATCATGCTTCCGGCAGATGGCGCGCACCTTCCCACCTATTTTGTCAATACGGCAAAAAATCTGGAAAACATGCCACGTTTAGAGGGTGAAATTCGCCCAGACATATGTGTCGTGGGTGCTGGCATTGCTGGACTAAGCGCAGCACTTCATCTCGCTGAGCAGGGAAAATCCGTTGTTGTTCTGGAAGCGAAAAGAATTGGCTGGGGTGCGACAGGGCGATCAATCGGTCATATTCAAAGCGGTGCTCTCACCGACATGGCCCGGGTGGAACAAAGATTTGGTGTAAAAGCCAGTCAATCCATATGGTCGCAAATGCAGGATGCAAAAACACTGATCGAAGACCTGATCGAAAAACACGATATCGATTGCGGCTATAAAAAAGGTATTATTCAAGCACTATCTGATACAAAGGCGGCGGAGCGTTGCACAGATCATTTAAGGCTGATGCAAACCAAATACCAATACGCCCAATTGCGTTATCTTGATAAGAAAAGCCTCGCTCAAGAAGTCTCTTTGGACGGCTTTGGCGCAGCCTTACTGGATAAAGAGGGCGGGCGCCTTCATGCGTTGAACTTTACGTTGGGTCTCGCCAAAGCTGCATTGGCAAAAGGCGTGAAGATATTAGAACGTTCGCGCGTGCGTGAGATGACAAAGGGTCAGCCCGCTGTTTTAAAGACGCTGACCGGTCAGGTCCGCGCCAAACACGTCATCATCGCATGTAACGGCTATCTGGAAAAACTGAGCTGGCGGCAAAGCCAGTTCATAGCGCCTGTTCAACGATATGCCGCCGCAACTCAGACTTTAGATGATAGCATCGCCCATGATCTTATCGCGGGAGAGCATGCTGTCAGACTACCAGGGCCGGTCATGTCAGCTTTCCATATGAGCGAAGACAACAGACTGATCATAACGACAGCAGAGACATATGGACGAGATCCCAAAGACAATCCCGAACCACTTATCCGCAGCCGTCTTAGGAAAATTCTGCCACAGGTGAAAGACATCCAATTTGATTATATCTGGGGCGGGACAACAGCATCAACAAGCACGGGTTTACCCATCATCAAAGCGATGTCACCAGAGCGTGTGATTATCCACGGTTTTCACGGCAATGGTCTGGCAATGGGGTGTTATTATGGAAAACTCGCAGCAAAACACTGCCTGGGCCAACCCTTGGAGATTGAAACAATACCGGCCAGGCCACTTATTGGCGCATCAACATTAAGCCGGTTAAAGCTGCGCCGCAGGGCAACGCTCTAAGACATATCAAAGCGTCGCTAGAAAACGACGTTCCTCACCTTCCAGTACCAACGCCGTTAACCGGCCACTGGCAAATGCCCCCGTATCTATCCCTATGCGATTCCGACGAACCACAGGTTCCTCGCTTATACTGTGGCCATGGACAATGATACGGCCAAAATCCTGTGTACTGGATAGAAAAGGTTCCCGAATCCATAAAAGGTCATCCAATATCTGAGCACTCAAATCTATACCCGGCCGTATACCTGCATGGGCGAAATAATAATCCCCCTGTTCATAAGACAGTCGCAAACGACGGAGAAAGTCGAGATGAGAGGCATCAAGATTGTCTCTCAACGTCGACCGGACGCGGCTTAAGCTGCTTTCATTCAAATCCTCAGACGAAATATGAACACCATAGCTTGCAAGCGTCTCCAGGCCACCGTAACGCAACCAATGTTCACTTGCCGGTGCATTCGCCAAAAAATCCAGCATTGTTTGTTCGTGATTCCCCAAAAGAAAAACGAGTTCCAAAGACGACATGTCTTTCAAATCAATTAAGAAATCCAATACGTCCTTCGACTGCGGCCCCCTATCCACATAATCACCAAGGAATACCAACACCGCTCGACCTTCGAAATTCTCCGCATCGGCGTCAATTTTTGTAAGTAAAAGCCGAAGCAGATCATATCGGCCATGAATGTCACCAATAGCATAAAGCCGATAGCCATCAGGCACACGGGCGGCATGCCTATAGCCCTTGACTTGACCACCTCTAAGTCCAAATAAACGCTTGGTTATTTGAAGAAACCCCAATTGGAAACCCTCTCTCACTTCAAGATGTTTATTCGAGTATCACATATCCCATTCGTTAAAAATTAAACGAAATTAACCGAAATCCTTAGCGTTAATTTTACACTCCCCCGCTACATTTCGAGGTGCTCGCTGGAGTTACAGCTTTAAAACTTAATGCTTCAGAGCGCAAACCGGGGGGTTTAGTATGCGTTCAAATTATAAAATTGCCGTGTTTGTCGCTAGCCTGACGGCATTGATCTTTGCATCTCAGCCTGTTTTGGCCATGTCTGCTTCTGACGATATGGCATCCTGGAAGCGGCAGGTTGCGAAACTCATTGCGAAAAAACAAAAATATCCGCGCTCCGCTCAGATCAGGCGCCTTGAAGGAAACGCTCAGGTTAAAATAGTTATCGAGCCGGATGGGGCAATTGCCAGCTATGAACTGGTCAAATCAACACAGCATGTCATTCTCGACAAAGAGGTGGATAAGCTGATCGAGAGGCTCAACCCGCTCCCTGCGCCACCACAGCCAGACCCGCTTACTCTGACGCTTCCTTTGACATGGCGGTTAGAATAAAAATAGCATGAAATGGATATTGACAGCCGCGCCCTATGCCCTTAGGTTCCGCGCCTTGAAAGACTTGTCGGCCCAAAGGCCGTCGTAACTGATGCCAAAGGGCAGGACAATGAAGATCAAGAATTCTTTGAAGTCATTAAAATCTCGCCACCGCGACTGCCGCGTGATCCGTCGCAAAGGCCGGACCTATGTCATTAACAAGACAAACCGTCGGTTTAAGGCGCGCCAGGGCTAATAGCTTTGGATGCGAGATAGAGATGCGAGACGGGCTGCACCATGTGCGGCCCGTTTTCTTTTGAGGATCGCCCATGCATATGGCTGTAAATTCCATCATCTTTGACATTGGCAATGTGCTCGTCCGCTGGGACCCGCGGTTTCTCTACGAAGATCTTATCGCGAACCGCCAGGAGTTAGATCATTTTCTAAGCGAAGTGGTTACATTGGAATGGCACACCGCCCATGACGCAGGGCTGCCAATGACTGAAGGGGTTCGGCGGCTGAGCGACCAATATCCTCAACATGCAGAACTGATTGACCTGTTTAGAACGCGCTGGTTCGACACCATTGGTCCCGCCATTCAAGGCAGTATCGACATAGTCGAAAAACTGGCAAACACCGGCATCCCACTCTTCGCCCTTACAAATTTTTCCGCTGAGACTTTTCCGCAGTTCTTTGTGGAAAACAGCTATATGCGCCATTTCAAGGATGTACTCGTGTCAGGCGAAGTGGGCCTGGTTAAGCCCGACCCGCGCATCTTCGCGCTCTCCATAAAACGGTTCGCCGTTGAACCCGGTGCGACGCTGTTCATCGACGACAGAGAGTCGAATATTCTTGCTGCAAAAAAAGCGGGCTTCCAAACACATCTGTTTGAAAGCCCGGAACGATTGGCAAAAGAACTTAAACGCCTAGGCGTCCTTTAACTCATCCCCCTGCAACCATGTGATTTTCAACACATTGGTTGAGCCAGGTGTTCCAAAGGGAACACCTGCTGTAATCACCACACGGTCACCGGCAGATGCCAGACGCGACCGCAAGGCCATACGCTTCGCTTTCCCGACCATTTCTTCGAAGCTCCCAACATCCCGCGTATGAATGGCATGAAGGCCCCAGGCAAGGCCCAGACGACGCGCCGTCTTCACACTGGGTGTCAGTGCCAGAATGGGTACAGTTGGACGCTCACGAGCCGCACGCAGGGCTGTGGAGCCGGATGTGGTGAAAGTCACAATCAATTTCGCACGGACAGTCGCCACAACCTGCCTGGCCGCCGCACTGATAGCATCCTCTGCTGTCCCTTCGGGGACCGTATATTCCGCATCCCGCACACGAATATAATTCGGGTCGCCTTCAATCTGACGCGCAATAGCATCCATGACAGCGACAGCCTGTGTCGGAAATTGACCCACAGCTGATTCTGCAGACAACATCACTGCATCTGCACCTTCATAAACAGCATTGGCAACGTCGGAGACCTCAGCCCGTGTCGGTGTCGGGCTTGCAATCATAGATTCAAGCATCTGCGTGGCCACAACAACCATTTTGCCGCGGGCACGGGCAGCTGAAACAATTCTCTTCTGCGCCGTCGGTACTTCGGGCATAGGCAGTTCAACGCCCAAATCACCGCGGGCCACCATTACAGCATCGGAAAGCTCAACAATTTCATCCAGAGATTTCAATGCAGCAGGCTTTTCAATCTTAGCCAGAACCCCTGCCCGACCCGCCACAATTTTACGAACCTCAGCCACATCATCGGGACGCTGCACAAAGGATAAAGCCACCCAGTCCACATTCTGATCCAAGGCGAAATCCAAATCACGGCGATCTTTTTCCGTCAACGCCGCCAGTGGCAGGACCACATCTGGAACATTCACGCCTTTACGGTCAGAAAGCTTACCACCAACAATGACTTCGCATTCGGCGACACCGTCTTCCAAAGCTGTCACCCGTAATTTAATCTTACCATCATCCAGAAGAAGGTGCGCCCCGACTTCCAATGCTTTGAAGATTTCAGGGTGCGGCAATCGCACGCGCGTCTCGTCCCCAGGAACATCGTCTAAATCAAGCTGAAAGGCCGCGCCGTTTTCCAACTGAATCGGGCCACTGGCAAATGTTCCAATACGAAGCTTCGGCCCCTGCAGGTCTACCAGGATCGTCTGTTGCCGCCCGGTCTTTTTCTCCAAGGCTCTTATCGTCTTGATCGCTTCCGCCTTATCTTCATGGCCGCCGTGGCTCATATTGATTCGGAACACATCGACCCCGGTTTCAAACAGATTTTGGATCATCTCCGGGGAGGAACTGGCCGGGCCAAGTGTTGCAATAATACGGACTTTACGGGAACGAGGTTCGAAAATGGGCACAGAGATATCGCCTGTTGTCATTTAATTGCTAAAACTCAATATATTTCAAATTTGTGCATGCCTTATACACAAAACTTGCGCTATGTGAATGGTTAGCACCCAAATCATCATATAAAATTCAAGATTACACCCGATCTCAATACCAGAATTCAAAGGATGAAGAACATGGATGACAAAACCCGCACCGAGTTGGAAGCTGCCGCCTTTCGCCGTTTGGTGGACCATTTACAACACCGGACGGATGTTCAAAACATCGATCTCATGGGCCATGGTGGCTTTTGCCGTAACTGCCTGGCCGACTGGTATATGGAAGCCGCCGAGGATAAAGGCATTGATATGGATAAATCCCAGGCACGGGAAACCATCTATGGTATGTCTTATGAAAGCTTCAAGGAACAGCATCAAAGCAAGGCCAGTGATGGGCAATTGCAACGCATGAAAGAAAGTGTTGCGAAAAACAAATAGACCGCTTGCCATCAAAGCAGCACAACAATAGGGTCTGCTCAACGCCCCCAGGGTCAATTGAAGCCAATTTTCAGAAAGGAAAACTCATGGCAACTGTCGGCGGCATCGCCGGGCATATTCTACGATCTTTCATCGAACGGATTGAACGTCTGGAAGAAGAGAAAAAAGCCTTACAAGAAGATATTCGTGACGTTTTTAAAGAAGCAAAAATGTCAGGCTTTGACCCGAAAATCATGCGTCAGGTCATTCGCCTGCGCAAATTAGACCGCCATGACCGGGAAGAGCAGGAATATCTGCTGGATACCTATTTGCGCGCCATTGAAGGTGAAGTCGCACCAGCCGACGATAATGAAGACGCCGCATAAGGCCTCAAATCTATATGCTCAAAAACGGCATTCAGCGCGCTCAGCCTGGATGCCGTTTTTGTTGCCTGTGTAGCATCCCCTGTCGTTAAATAACGCACGCCATATTCTGCCCTATCGGCCTTTAGAAACTGCGGATGCCGTGCGAGATAGGATTTCAGCGCATCAGCCGTAATATCCGGTTGAGAGACGATCGGAACGCCTAAGCCCAAGGCGGCTTTAAAATGCTGCGCTACAAGTGGATAATGTGTGCACCCCAAAAGGACAGCATTCAGGCGGCCATCGCTCTTGGCTTTCATTTCTTCAACAAACGGTGCAACCAAGTCCATGATGCTCTCATCATCAGCACCCGCCTCAATCGCAGAAACCAATCCGGGGCACGGGACTTGAATGATTTTCATCTTGGGTGCCCGCTTACGGATTTCCTCCACATAGGCCTGAGACTGCACGGTTTTCGGCGTTGCAAAGACGCCTATGATACCTTCATTTTCCAGGCAAAGGCCTTCGTGCCACGGCACACCGGTCACGGCTTCCACCGTGGGCACCAATATACCTAATATCCGCTTATCCGGTGCATGATGTGGGAGCCAATCTTGCTGCAAACTGCGCAATGCAACTGCTGCAGCCGTGTTACAGGCAAGCACCACAAGGTCACATCCCTGATCGAAAAGACAGGTTACTGCTTCCTGGGTGTAGTTTAGAATCTCTTGGTTTGATCGATGACCATAGGGCGCACGGCCATGATCTCCTAGATAGAGAAATGCCTCTCCATCAAGTATCTTTATAGATTTTTCCGCAATTGTCAGGCCACCGGTGCCTGAATCAAATATCCCAATCATTCAATTCCATCACTCAATCCGTTTGAGTGTGTAGACTTGCCTGTGGATTGAGACGAAATTTCGACGATATCAGGGTCGCTCTCATCATCACCCTCGTCGTCCAGACCCAGCTCTGCCACCTTACGATATAAGGTGGAGCGTCCGATGCCCAAACGTCGCGCCACTTCCGTCATCCGCCCCTTGTAACGTTCGAGTGCAAGGCGAATAACATCGGCTTCAACCGCGGACAGCGATCGGATATGTCCGTCTTTATCAAATAAGTCTGCGTGTTTTTGCGAAGTGCGACTTACCGGTGCAGCGGGTGATGACCAGAACTGGCCATCGCTGGACCCCGAGAAGACATGTCCACCGGCCTGCATTTGAACCTGCGGAAAATCTAAAATGGACAGGGTGTCGTGGTCACTCAGGACAACGGCACGAAATATGGCATTTTGAAGCTGCCTTACATTCCCCGGCCAATCATAGCTTTGGAGGAGTTCCATCGCAGCAGCGTCAATGGATTTCGCCGGAATGGATTCAGTCTTTGCAATATGATTTATAAAATGGGTCACAAGTGCAGGAATATCACTGCGGCGGCTGCGCAGTGGCGGGATACGCAAAGGAAATACATTCAAACGATAATAAAGATCTTCTCGAAACTCACCGCGCTCAACCTGCTTGGCTAAGTCCCTGTTCGTTGCAGAAACCAGGCGGATATCGACATCTATCGTCTTACGAGACCCAACAGGCTCCACTTCCCCTTCCTGCAGAACACGAAGCAATTTAACCTGGGCATCTAATGGCAATTCGCCAATTTCATCTAAGAAAATTGTGCCTTGATTGGCCTCGACAAATTTACCCACATGCCGTTCACTCGCACCGGTAAATGACCCTTTCTCATGGCCAAATAACAGGCTTTCCACAAGATTGGCCGGGATAGCGCCGCAATTCACCGTGACAAAAGGCTTATGGGACCGTGCGCTTGCACTTTGAATGGCCTTTGCAAACAGCTCCTTACCAACACCTGATTCCCCTTCAATCAGTACGGGAATATTGGAACTGGCTGCTTTACGCGCTATGGATAAGGCATCCGCCATAGCTTCTGAAGAGCCCACCAATTCGGAAAAATTTAAATCCGCATCAAATTTCTCAGTCAGCGGCTGTAACTCGCCGGTCAATTCCTGCGCATCAATGGCGTTTTTGATGGCCGTTCGGATCCGTTCTGCCGAAGCAGGCTTCACAAGGAAATCTGTGGCACCGGCACGCATGGAATCAACCACATTTGAAATACTGCTATGCGCAGTCAAAACGATAATCGGGAGAGATGGGCGATCAGGACGGACCCGCTTTAACACATCAAGGCCACTGACCTTAGGCATGGATAAATCTAAAATCACCAGATCCACATCGGATGCATCCGGCCCGGATAAAATCTCAATTGCCTCTTGCCCGCCGTCTGCATAGCGTGTGTGATACCCATCACGCTCTGTCACCGTTCCAATGAGCCGGAGTTGCGTTGCTTCATCATCAACGATAAGGACCGTTTTCGTCATATTACGCTTAGCCTGAATGTGTTCGTTCTTGATATTACTGTAAATCGTATCATATCGGGACAAATATTAACAAATCCTCCAGGACTTTAGGAATTCACTCCATGGCGCGAGATAAAAAAGACAATAACCTTGGTGGACGTTTAGGGCGTTATGCGCGGGTTGGCGGGTCCATGGGCGGATTGGCCGCCCGTTTTGCCGGCGACAGGTTAACGGGCAATACACGTGACCAAGGTGAATATGCGAGGGAATTAAAAGACCTGCTGGGCAGTTTAAAAGGCCCGGTGATGAAGGTCGCCCAATTATTGTCCACTATACCCGACGCCTTACCAAAAGAGTTTGCGCAGGAATTGTCTCAGTTACAGGCCAACGCCCCCGCCATGGGGAAACCTTTTGTCAAAAGGCGTATGAAGACTGAGCTTGGAGGCGAATGGGAAACCAGGTTCTCAAATTTCTCCTTTGATGCTGTTGCGGCGGCTTCATTAGGTCAGGTTCACAAAGCGACAAGCCATGATGGCGCACCATTGGCCGTCAAACTGCAATACCCCAATATGGCATCGGCTGTAGAAGCGGATTTAAACCAGCTTGCACTCATCCTAGGGCTGTTTCGCCGTTATGACGCATCCATAGACACACGGGAAATCAAAGAAGAGCTGGGTGACCGCCTGCGTGAGGAGCTGGATTATAAGCTCGAAGCTCGGCATCTAAGCCTTTATGCAGACATGCTCCGCGATGAGCCAAAGGTCCATATTCCAGCGCTGCACAAGGACTTATCAACGGACCGACTTTTAACCATGGGGTGGTTGGACGGCAAGCCCCTGCTTGAGTTTAAAGATGCCAACCAAGACACGCGAAATCAGATTGCCATCAATCTGTTCCGCGCCTGGTATGTGCCACTGCACCGCTATGGCATCATTCATGGCGACCCCCATCTGGGGAATTACAGCGTGTGCGACGACCTGAGCATCAATCTGTTGGATTTTGGCTGCATCCGGAAATTTCCAGCCCGCTTCATCAAAGGTGTTGTGGACTTATACAATGCTCTTAGAGATGACGATGAAGAGCTGGCCGCCCATGCTTATGAAAGCTGGGGGTTTCAAAATATCAGCAAAGAGCTGATGGAAACTTTGAACATCTGGGCAAGCTTTCTCTATGGTCCTTTGATGGAAGACCGTCCACGGCTGATTAATGTTGCTGAGAATCCCGGCAACTACGGCCGTGAACAAGCGAGAAAAGTACGCCAGCGCCTGAAAGAATTGGGACCCATCACACCGCCCCGGGAATTTGTTTTCATGGATCGGGCCGCTGTTGGTCTGGGCGGCGTTTTTCTTCATCTTCAGGCAGAGGTGAACTGGCATCGGTTGTTTCATGACATTATCGATGATTTCAACGCCGACGAATTACATATGCGGCAGCAGAACATGCTGAAAATCCATGGTCTGCATGGCAGCAATTCGGAGGTCAAACAGAATTAATCTGGACGCGCTTATATGAATGTTTAATCTAACCAGGGGATTGGGGAAACATTCATATCAAAAAGGGGATTAAATGCGCATCTCTATTTTAAAAGAAAGCCGTCCGGGCGAACGTCGGGTGGCGGCAACCCCAGATACTGTTAAGAAATATATTCAACTTGGTGCTGACGTCGTGGTCGAAACATCGGCAGGGGTCACGGCCAGCATCACCGACGACGCATATAAAGACGCAGGCGCGACCATCGCTGCCACAGCGGCAGATGCGCTGAAGGATGCGGACATCATATTGAAAGTCCAGGGCCCGGATGCAGGGGACCTGAACGCTTATCCCAAATCCGCTATTTTAACTGCAACGCTCAACCCCTTTGGAGAGCGGGAAGCGCTGGATGCCATCGCCAGTCATGGCCTAACCAGCTTTGCCATGGAATTCATGCCCCGCATCACACGGGCGCAGTCCATGGACGTGCTATCCTCGCAATCCAATCTTGCAGGCTATAAAGCCGTTTTGGATGCTTGTGCTGAATATGGCCGCGCCTTCCCAATGATGATGACCGCCGCCGGGACCGTAGCTCCCGCTAAAGTCTTTATCATGGGTGCAGGTGTTGCAGGCCTCCAGGCCATTGCAACAGCAAAGCGTTTAGGCGCCATCGTCACTGCAACGGACGTACGATTGGCCGCAAAGGAACAGGTCGAGAGCTTAGGTGGCAAGTTCATCATGGTCGATGATGATGAAGCCAAAGAAGCCGAAACCGCAGGCGGTTATGCCAAGGAAATGTCTGATGATTATAAACGCAAACAGGCAGAGCTTGTGGCTTCCCATATCCAGAAACAGGATATCGTGATTACGACTGCGCTCATTCCCGGTCGCCCTGCCCCGCGTTTGATTACAGCGGATATGATTGCCTCCATGCGACCAGGTTCTGTCGTTGTTGACTTAGCCGTTGAACAAGGCGGCAATGTCGAGGGGTCCCAAGCGGGTGAAGTCGTCGATGTGAATGGCGTAGCAATTGTCGGCCATCGCAACGTGCCATCCCGCCTCGCAGCCGATGCGTCAGCGCTTTATGCAAAAAATCTTCTCAATTTCCTGACCCCGCTTGTGGATAAGGAAAAAGGCGTGCTTGCCATCGATTGGGAAGATGAAATCATCAAAGGCACGCTTGTGACAAAAGACGGTGCCATTCCACATCCGAATTTAAGCTAAAAGGAGGTCGACATCATGGACGCAGTCAGCCCAATTGTTGGACAATTGACCGTTTTCGTACTGGCCATTTTCGTTGGCTATTATGTGGTCTGGTCCGTCACACCCGCATTGCACACACCTTTGATGAGTGTGACCAACGCTGTTTCTTCGGTCATCATTGTCGGTGCCCTGCTTGCCGCAGGTCCGGCGGACTGGTCGGCGGCGAAAATTCTGGGCCTTATCGCCATTGCACTCGCCGCGGTGAATATATTTGGCGGCTTTGCCGTCACCCACCGCATGCTTGCCATGTATAAAAAGAAACAGAAATAAGGACGCACCCATGTTGAATTATTCACTCGCGGGCGCCGTCTCTTTAGGTGGGTCCAGCTCTACATCGGCCAATATTACAGCCATCGCTTATCTGGTGGCCGGTGTCTTATTCATTTTAGCATTAAGGGGCTTAAGCAATCCCGAGACCAGCCGACGCGGCAATATGGCCGGTATATTAGGCATGACCATTGCCATTGTGACCACATTGTTAAACCCGGAAGTTGTCGGCTATGCAGAGATTTTAGGCGCTATCGCAGTCGGTGGTGCCATCGGCTATATCATCGCGCAGCGCATTGCGATGACCGCCATGCCGCAATTGGTCGCGGCCTTTCACTCGCTCGTTGGTTTAGCGGCCGTTCTTGTCGCAGCTGGGGCGTTTCTCCACCCGCAAAGCTTTGGTATTTCTGACCCGCTTGGCAATATTTTCACGGCTTCAAAAATTGAGATGAGCTTAGGTGCCGCCATTGGCGCTATTACATTTTCAGGCTCGGTTATCGCTTTTCTTAAGCTGAACGGGAATATGTCCGGATCGCCCATTATTCTACCCGCACGGCATCTGATAAATTTAGCCATAGGGTTAGGCATCATCGGTTTGATTGCCTATTTCGTTGGTGACCAAAGCCCCTGGGTGTTTTGGACGCTGGTGGGTTTAAGCTTTTTAATCGGCTTCCTGCTTATCATTCCCATTGGCGGTGCAGATATGCCTGTGGTTGTGTCCATGTTGAACAGCTATTCCGGCTGGGCGGCTGCGGGCATTGGCTTTACTTTGGCCAATACCGCTCTCATCATCACAGGTGCGCTTGTGGGGTCTTCCGGCGCAATTCTGTCTTACATCATGTGCAAGGGCATGAACCGTTCCTTCATCTCTGTCATTGCCGGGGGCTTTGGCGGGGACGGCGCTGTTGTCGCTGGTGAAAAAATTGACCGCCCCTTTAAACAAGGCAGCGCGGAAGATGCGGCTTTCATCATGAAAAACGCAGGCTCCGTCATTATTGTGCCGGGCTATGGTATGGCCGTGGCACAGGCGCAACATGCGCTGCGGGAAATGGCGGATATGCTGAAGGAAGAAGGGGTCAGCGTGAAATATGCCATTCATCCAGTCGCCGGACGCATGCCTGGCCATATGAACGTGCTGCTGGCCGAAGCCAATGTGCCTTATGACGAGGTATTTGAATTGGAAGATATCAATTCAGAATTCGCTCAAGCTGATGTGGCTTTTGTGATTGGCGCGAATGACGTGACTAATCCAGCAGCTAAGACCGACAGCAGCTCCCCCATCTTCGGAATGCCTGTATTGGACGTTGAGAAGGCCAAAACCGTTCTTTTCATCAAACGCTCCATGGGTGGTGCAGGTTATGCGGGGATTGAGAATGAATTGTTCTTCCGCGACAACACCATGATGCTTTTATCTGATGCCAAAAAGATGGTGGAAGAAATCGTCAAGTCCATGGATTAAAGCAACAGGCAAGGGCGGCACATATCATGCCGCCCTTGTTCTTTAATTATGGAAATACCAGCAGCAACACATCTTCACCTGATGGTTCATGATGGCGGCGTTCTTTGAACTGAAAGCCATAGCGGTCGTAAAAACGCCGACCGATTTGGTTCTTTTCAAAAACTTCCAGCTTCAACGGCCCTTTCTCTTCATAAGCCAAATCCACCATCGCCTGGCCTAAGCCACGACCATGGAAATCCGGCCTTAGGAACAGCCCACCGATTTCATTGTCGATCAGCGATATAAAGCCGACGACTTCATCGGCGATATCCACGACCCATGTCTGCGCATGTTTTACATAGATTTCCCGGATATTCTTTTCTTCCTGGTCCAGGAACTCATTGGACAGAAAGGGGTGAGCCACAGCACTTGTCGCACGCCAGGTGGAGACAACAGCGTCTACATCGCTGCTGTTATAAGGTCTCAACATTGTTTGAAAATACTCTTCTATTTGATGTCTGAAAAATTGAATATGAGCGAAAGCTTTGGCACAGCGTTAGTCGCCATACACATATAAGGTCTCAGCTCTTTTTGAGGTTTTTGAACCAACCTCGTCTTCAACAGGCCATCAAATCTCCATTAGAAGCCAAGAAGATGTTAGGCGGCAAAAAGGGGTAAGTCAATCTACGCAGCAAACAATCTGTCAGGGTTTTTAAAGGCTTTAAATTCAAGGGCATTTCCAGATGGGTCATAGAGAAAGAATGTGGCCTGCTCTCCAACTTCACCTGCAAATCTGATTTTGGGCGGAATGATAAAATCTGCTCCTGCCTCCTCCAGCTTTCTGGCCAAAGCCTGGAAACTCTCCCACGCCAGAACAACCCCGAAATGAGGCACAGGCACCGCATCCCCGTCCACAGCATTGCGCAATTTCACCCCAGCCCCATCACCCGCGTGGCATACAAGTTGATGGCCGAAAAAATTAAAATCCACCCAATGATCCGCTGAACGCCCTTCAACACAGCCGAAGAGGTCACCGTAAAAGGCACGCGCTTCGGTCAAATTGTTAACAGGAATTGCCAAATGAAAAGGCGGGACTGTCATATGCATAGCTCCCATTGCTAAATGCTGCATTGCGGCACCAATGCTTAGGCTTTAGTGTCACAGGCGCAGTGTAGGGGTTTTTATGGCTGACCAAAATACCAATTCTGAGCACACAGAAGCTGTCACAGGCTGGGCGGTATTTCAATATCGCGATTTCACGCTTTATGTGTTTGCAAGACTGTTTGCGACGCTTGCCTTTCAGATGATGGGCACGGCAGTCGGTTGGCAGGTTTATTCCATAACCGGCGACCCGCTTGACCTGGGCTTTGTCGGCCTTGTGCAGTTCATTCCTATTTTGCTCTTTGGTATCATTGGCGGGCAGACTGCGGATCAATTTGAGCGCCGCAACATCATGATCATCTGCCTAATCTTAAGCTTGATATGCACTGTCGGGCTTACCATTTTATCAACATATGAACTGACCGATATCTGGCCAATTTTGGCAGTTTTGACCGTCTTCTCGATAGGGCGTGCTTTTCACGCACCCGCCAGCCAGGCGTTCATGCCCAATCTTGTCCCATTTAATGTTTTGCCCAGTGCAGTCGGCTGGAATTCATCCCTTTGGCAGATAGGAACCATCGGCGGACCGGCCATTGGTGGTTTATTATTGATATTCGGGACCACGGTTGTTTATGCGGTGACAACCGCCTTGATGGCATTAGCCGTTGGCTTGACAATTTTCATCAAAAGGCGCCCGCTGTCAAACCCGTCAAAACGTAATCTAAGCTGGCAGGAACTGACATTGGGCCTGTCCTATGTTTGGGGTAACAAGCCAGTCTTAGGGGCCATTTCTCTTGACCTTGTCGCGGTGTTACTGGGCGGAGTTACAGCGCTTCTTCCTATTTTCGCAACGGATATATTAGGCGTCGGCGCAACAGAATATGGCTGGTTGAGAGCAGCGCCTGCCATAGGTGCCGTCATGATGGCTCTGACAATTGCCCAGCGCCCTATTCGCCGAAATATGGGAAAAGCCATGTTCATGGGCGTTGGAATTTACGGCCTGGCTACATTGGTCTTTGCCTTAAGCGCCAATTACTGGCTCAGCCTGTCCATGCTTATCGTGGCCGGATGCGCTGATATGATCAGCGTATATGTAAGGCAAAACCTGGTACAGGTCGCAACACCCGATGCCATGCGAGGGCGTGTAGGGGCTGTAAACTCCGTTTTCATTACAGCGTCCAACGAATTGGGGGAATTCGAATCCGGTGCTTTAGCCGCATTAATCGGTGTCATCCCCTGCGTCGTTGTCGGCGCTGTCGGCACATTGACCGTCACCGTGCTTTGGAGCCGCTTATTCCCTGCCCTGCGCGCATATGACCGACCGGAAGATCCTTTGAACGCTTGAGCATTTAACATTCTCAAGCAATACTCTCTCCAAATAAAAAGATATTTGGGGAGTATTTCTCATGCGTTCTATTCATATCGCGTTTTTAATCACCGCCTGGATGCTGCCATTCAGTGCATGGGCCGACACGCATATCATTGAACCAGGTGATGGGGCTCAAGATGCTTTGCAGGAAGCGCTGATCCTTGCCGAACGTGGCGATATCATTGAATTACAGGCAGGGGTTTACCCTATATTGGATTCCCTCTCCCTGGATATCGACGGTATCACCATTAAAGGGGCGGGAATGTATGAGACAGAGCTTCAGTTCAAAGATCAAGTGAATGGGGCGGAAGGTCTGCTCATCACATCAAATAAAGTCGTTGTCGAAGATCTGGCCGTTTTAAACGCCAAAGGAGACGGCATTAAATCCAAAGGTTCTGACGAGATCACCTTCCGCCGGGTGCGGGTCGAATGGACCAACGGCCCGGATGAGAAAAACGGGGCCTATGGCCTCTATCCGGTTGAAAGCAAGAATGTGTTGATTGAAGGCTCTTTTGTTTCTGGCGCATCGGATGCAGGTATTTATGTGGGGCAGTCTCAACATATCATCGTACGTGACAGCACCGCCCAATATAATGTGGCAGGAATTGAGATTGAAAACAGCTTCTATGCCGATGTCTATAACAATATAGCCACACACAATACAGGCGGTATTCTTGTCTTTGATTTGCCCAACCTGCCGCAACAGGGCGGCCATGATGTGCGTGTGTTCAACAATAAAATCACCACCAATGACACACCGAACTTTGCCCCGGAAGGCAATATCGTAGGCCTGGTTGCACGCGGCACAGGCGTGATGATTATGGCCAATAGAGATGTCCATGTCTTTAATAACGAAATCGGGGACCACGCCACGGTGAATGTGATGGTCGTCACCTATCCAAATGAATTTGACGATGAAAATTACAACCCTCATCCCCGTGGTATCGTCATTCGGGATAATCAATATGGCAAAGCAGGTTTTGACCCCGATGGGGAAGTCGGCGACATTATTTCCAACCGCACGGGCACGCCTGTCCCTGACATAGTCTGGGATGGCGTCACACCCGTGACAGAATGGCTGTTTGGCAGTGAGGATGCAGATAAAGTTTATATCAATGAAGATGTAGATGTAGGCTTTGCAAATCTGCGCATGGTGTCTCATACGCTCTTCCCCTGGTCTGTCAGCGTGGACAGATATTCAGCAGATTACAAAGGCGAATTAGCTGAACCCAAAGCTGTCACCCTCTCTCAAGAACAATAAAGGCATTCACCGTGTTGAGAGTATTAATCGCCCTTATTGCACTTATTACAGCGCCAGTGATGGCCCAGGCTGTGGACCTTGACGCCCTATTAGCAAAAAGGCCACCCAGGCTATTAAGTGAAACGGGCCTGTTTGCTGATGGTGCGAGGCAAATCCCCAGCGAAGGGGTTTATCCCTATGGCCTCATTAATGAGCTATTCACTGACTATGCGTTGAAACAGCGCTTCGTCTTTATGCCAGAAGGACAGAAGGCGCTATACAGCGACAGTGAAAGTCTGGATTTCCCTGTCGGGTCCGTTCTGGTGAAGAATTTCGGCTATTCCAGCGATCTCCGGACCCCAAATGAGGGGTTTAAACTCATTGAGACCCGGCTGCTCATTCACCGTGAAGACGGCTGGCACGCCTGGGCCTATATTTGGAATGATGAGCAGACAGACGCCCTGTTGAAGGTCGCTGGCGGGTCACAGCCAGTGGATTTCATAGATTTAAATGGCCAGGCGCGCAGCATTCGCTATGTCGTGCCCAATAAAAATCAATGCAAAGGCTGTCATATCTACAAAGGGGCCGTGTCTCCTATTGGCCCCAAAGGGCGCAATATGAATATGGATTTCGCATATGACAACGGCACCATGAACCAACTGGATTTTTGGCATGAACAGAACCTCTTGGCATCCAGTACAAACGAGGGTCAGCCGACCCAAATGGTCGATTGGGAAGATGAAACAGCCAGCCTGAACAAACGCGCCCGCGCTTATTTGGACATTAATTGCGCCCATTGCCATCGACAGGAAGGGCCAGGCTCCACATCAGGGCTTTATCTGACTTATGAGGAAAACAATCCTGTCACCTGGGGACTGAATAAAAGACCTGTGGCAGCGGGGCGCGGGTCTGGCGGGCTGGATTTTGATATTGTGCCAGGCGATGCAGAAGCTTCAATTTTACACTATAGAATGGCCTCTAATGAGCCGGAAATCCGCATGCCGGAAACGGGGCGCACCATCCTCCATATGGAAGGGATCACCCTTGTAAAACACTGGATTGACTCATTGGATCAGTGAAAAGCCTAAGCCATCACTTCGCTCACCTGCTTGGAAGCGGCGTATTTCAGTCCCGCTCTCCAAATCTACCTCAGCGATTTGATTGGCACCTGTGAGAGCTGCAAAGATACGGGTGCCATTGGGATGAAATAACAGCGTCACCGGGCGGCTCTCAGCGGTGTCAAAAGAGATCGATTTCACCACATCGCGCTTTTCGCGATCAATCACCGTTAAGTCTCCACCCAGGAAGTTGGACGTCACAACCTGTTTTCCATCTGGTGAAATGGCCACTCTGATGGGGAAATTTCCAACTGAGATTTTGGCGATCTGTTGAAGGGAATTTGTGTCAAAAACCGTCACACTGTTTTCTTCACGGTTACCAACCCATAATTCCTGCCCGTCAGCTGTAATTGCTATTCCCTCAGGGCCGCGACCGCTTCTTATATCCTTAAGTTTCTGTCCCGAATTCAAATCAAGGACGCTGACTGTCCCTGCCCCTAAATTCGAAACAAAAGCCCGACTTTCATCCGCAGTGATTGCCAGCATATGAGAACCACGTTGTTTGGTTTTGATGGATTGAGTGACACGGCCTTCAAGAACATCAACAATGACAATATCCTCACTACCTTCCGTCGTCGCCACCACATGGCGACCGTCTTTCAAATAAGCGATGCCATGAGGGCGGCTATGCGGGGCAATTTTGATGGTTTTGACATGCGCTTTGCTTTGCACATCATAGACATCCAGCTGTTTCGCTGCATAAGCCACAACCACAACTGTCTTCCCATCGGGAGACAGGGCAATCTCATGCGGTTGCGGTCCGGTTTCCAGCCGCTTTAACTCCTGACCGCTTTGATAGTCAATGAAGCTGACGCTGTCTTCGCCTTTATTCCCGACAATGAGGGTTTGAGCCAAGGCCGCACCAGGCATAAAAGCCATTAGAAAAACCGCAATGAGAACCCGCATGATTTAATCCCCCCCACCAAGTCGATACTCTCTTGTTGCCTCTTTCAACACATCTTCCAACGCCAATGGCACTTGTTTCCATTCTTTTTCGACAAATAGTTCCACCTGATCGCCATAATGAGGAGAGGCCTCATCCAATGTGGCTGAGCCATAATTATGGATAGTCCGGCTGCTGATAGCGCCGTTTTCATCCCATTCGACAATCTGGATATAGCTATCCCCGCCTTGCGCATTAAGCTGCCCATTGCCATCCAATTCATCGCCACCATATATGGCACGCAATGTATCAGGGCCGCCATCAACCCCCAGATTTATTTGGCCACGGATAAGCCGGTTGACTTCTCCCCATGGGACATCCAAACGCCCATGATGGTCCATCAACTGGTCAACCGCATTTTGCAGGGCTTCTATTGCCGATGGCGCACTTTCACCGGGCTGCCTAATCTCCCAATGGGACCGATAAGCTGTCAATAATGCAAGCGCTGCGGCTTTACTGTTCCGTAGCGCTGTACGGTCCCAGGATTTAAGCAGGTTTTGCGCTTCAAGAAGCTGTGGATTATCAGCGAAATCCATATCCAATAGTGGCTTGAGGAATTTCATCACACGGGATTTCTCATCATAAGCCACGTCGAATTTATAGGATTCAAACTCTTGCGCAGAAATGGATGTATCGGCACCCCAAAGCGCCATCCCGCGCAAACCTCGATTGGTGTAATGCGTTTCTATGCCATAAGATTTGGGGAAGTCTTCCAACTTCAGTTCGTCATCACCCCCAGTCGTCGCCAAAGGCGTATGGTTTGCATTGAAAACCAGGCCTGAAGGCGGATTTACCAGCTTCGGCACCTTGGAAAACGGCTCAAATCCCTGCCATAGAGTATTGGCATCTGCGCCAGGCAGATATGCACTCCAGTCAAAACGCGCGTCACGCTTAGGCATTTTCGCATTATAAATGAATGCAATTTTCCCATCTGCATCCGCATAAAGCGTATTCAAACTTGAAATTGCATTGATGGACATGGCCTCCAACCAGGCTGTCTGGTCTTTGGCTTTGTTCATCTGATACCATTGTTCGACCTGGCGTATTTCACCAAGACCTGGATGGCGAAAAGCATAGGTGCCATGGCTGCTTTCCAATACCGGGCCATGGACGGACCAGAGAACCTCCCGCTCAACGGGCCAGGAAAAGGGGCCGAATAATTTCACACGAAAGCTGGATGTGCTGACTTCAAAATCCTTCCAATCCCCATCATAGCGATAGCGCATCGGGTTTTCCGGGTCGCGTTCCAGCACATAAATATCAACCAGATCTGGGCGGTTCACCGTATGAGCCCAGCCCAAACGGTCATTATGCCCATGCAGCATAACCGGCGCGCCTGGAAATAATGCGCCTAAGGCATCCCAGCCTTGCTCAGATTTTAGACGCACTTCATACCAGGCCACAGGGCCCGTTAAAGGCTGGTGCGAATTGACCAGCAGGCGTGTTTTTCCATCACTGCTCCGCTGCGGGGCCACAGCAACGGCGTTAGACCCGCGTGGAACATCTGGTTTATCCGACCATTGAAAGGCTGTTTCTGCGCTGGAAAGCGAGATATGGCGCTGGCGTTCATCTGCAAATAATTCCGCCAAATCCCGGTCCAGATTATGGAAAAATGGGGCACGAAAGGCAAAGCCCGCAACAACATCTTTTGGCGTCACAGGGAACAGATTCTTCCAACGCCCATCTTCATGTTCCAATGCATAGAGGTTCAAGCCCGCCACATAGCCATCCAAGACCGCGCGCATGTCAGCCGACAGGTCTTTTTCAAAGCGCGCATCCAGGTCTTCCCAAACGCGGAACATATCAACAAGATAATCCGTTCGCGCTGCGTCAACGCCTTTATATTCGGCCAGTTTCCCGCGGCTGAGCGCTAACACCAGCTGGATGGTTTCAAAGTCATCTTCCGCATGAGCATAGCCCAGGCCAAATGCGACATCCGCATCTCGCTTGCCATATATATGAGGGACACCATAATTGTCTCTAATCACGCGCACATCATAGGAACTGGCGGCGTGTTTTATGGCCTGCCCATCCAAGGCCAGGCCATTTGGCGTCCAGGTGTAAAAACCCAAGCCCAAGACAATAATAACGATGAGAATGGCCGTATATTTTGCGAGACGCTTTAACATGAGGCTGCCCTTTTATTTTTTGATTTAAAGGGAGACTAATGCAGAGCGATGCCTTGGGAAAGACCCTCTAGTTCAAAGCGTCGTTATACCCTTTATCGGTTGACGCTTCGCAAGCGACGACAGCCTCATCCAAACGGTTCAGCCATTCCACGCCATATTGGCCTATATACCAGTCCCGCATGCCACTGGTCGCGGCTTTGAACTGTTCCTTTTCCTCAGGCGTTGGTACGTAGATTTCACCACCTGCGTCTTTAAACACTTCATAAGATTCAATTTGCCGACGGATGGGGAGAGCCCTGGTGACGAGCTTCAATTGTTGGAAGCCATCATAAACGATACGGCGCAGGTCATCAGGCAAGTCCTGCCATGCCGCCTCCGAATACCACCAGAGTGCGCCCATATAAGCATGATTATCCAATGTCAGATATTGGATATGTTCATGAAATTTCATGCCCACAATGTCCTGGATGCCGTTTTTTGTTCCAACGACGATGCCCGTGGCCAGGCCTGTATAAAGCTCTGACCAGGCAACAGGCGTTGGGTTACCGCCCATTTGGCGCACCATCTCCTGCTCAATTGCTGCGGGCGTCGTGCGGATTTTGAGACCTTCCAAGTCTGCAGGTGTGCGAATTTGCTTCCCCGTCGTGGCAAAATTCCGCCAGCCGCCTGTGTTGGATATCGTCATTAAACGCATGCCGATGTCCGCATCTAAAATCGCCCGGCGCATATCGCCAACAATTGGCCCGTCGAACACGCATTCAGCAACCGCATCATCGCGATAGACATATGGCAGGTCAAAGACCTGACCAGGGCCAAAGAAATTCGCCAGCCCTCCGATAGTCGTCATATGGATTTCAAGGACGCCGCTTTGCATGGCCTCGATACATTCACGTTCATTACCACAGAATTGGCCGGAGGGATAAATCTCAACGGCTACACGGCCATTAGAACGGCTTTCCACAAAGTCCTTTAAGACAAGAGAGCCGTCATAATCTTCATCTTCAGGCGAGCCTAAAAAGCCGATTTTTATGACATAGTCCGCTTGGGTGGCTGTGGAGACGACCGTGCCCGTCGCACTGGCCGCAGTGATTAAAGCAAACACCGCAATGAGAATTTTATTTTTCAGCATCAATCATCATCCACGCTTATAAAAAGCCTAAAAGGCGAGGCAAAGTCAGCGAAACGGCTGGGAAATAAGTGATAAGGAAAATCACGAACACTTCCACAGCCAGGAAGGGCAGCATTTCTTTAATGATGCCCTCAACCTTTTCACCGGAAACCGAAGAGGCAACAAAAAGTACTAGACCCATGGGCGGCGTTGCCAGGCCAACTGTTACATTCACACACATCACCACAGCGAAATGCAAGGGGTCCACGCCATTGGCGACGAATATGGGTGCCAATACCGGGCCTAAAATCAAAATCGCAGGGCCTGCATCCAGGAACATACCAACGACGAACAGGAAAATATTCACCAACAATAAAAGGATGAGGATATTATCACTGACGCCGGAAATCCCTTCGGCGATGATACCCGCCATCCCGGATACTGTGATAATCCAGGCAAAGGTCACAGCCGCACCCACAAGCATCAAAATAACCCCGGCCTGCACTGCAGCCGTTGTGAAGACCAAAGGCAAGCCAGAGGGCTTAATTGTTCTGGTAAACAACAGGGATACAAAAAGCGCATAGCCGGCGGCTACTGCTGCAGCTTCTGTCGGCGTGAAGATGCCCGCTAATATACCACCCAATAAGATGACCGGCGTAAGCAATGCCAAAAACGTCTCTTTCAGCGCTGTACCCCGCTCACCCCATGTGGCCTTACGTGCGGCCACGGGATAATTACGTTTCTTGGACAGATAGGCAGTCATCGCCATCAGGCCTATGGCCACCAAAAGCCCCGGGATGAAGCCAGCGGCAAACAGTCCACCCACGGATACATTCATGATGAATGCATAGATAATCATGATGCCGGAAGGAGGAATGATCGGCCCAATCACGGAGGATGCCGCAGTGATCGCTGCTGCGAATTTGCGGCTGTAGCCATTTTCTTCCATGGCGGGGATCAGCATTTTTCCTAAGGCGCTGGTATCCGCTACTGCTGAACCCGACAGGCCTGCAAACATGATCGAAGACAGGATATTCACCTGAGCCAGACCGCCCCGCACATGGCCAATCATGCTTTCACTAAAGCGCACTATGGATTTGGTAATCCCGCCTGCGTTCATGACTTCCCCGGCTAGTATGAAAAACGGCACAGCCATAAGAGGGAAGCTGTCCATCCCGTTATAAAGCCTGGACAGAAGGGCCGGGAAAAATTTCGTTTGATCATCCAGAAATAAACTCGCCCCCGGGCCTACCAAAAGCGCGAAAACGACCGGCATTCCGGCGGCCATGAGGAAGATGAAAATCCAGAAATAGGCAAGAGACATGATTTACCCCTCCCGCCGTGCGTGCAGGCTACCGGGCACAGCCCAGTCCTTTGATGGGTGAATGAAGGTCATGATCGATCGGAGCAATAATTCAATGGCGACCAGAAAAAGGGCCGCAAAACCAAAGGGCACCACGGAGTAAAAATAAATCATCGGCACTGGCATGGTGGCGGCTACTATAGCCGCCCCTCTTTGCCAGAAATCCAGGCTTTCTAAAAAGAACACGCCGATAATCCAGAGAATGAGAAGCTGCAAAACAACCTCTAGTCCAAGGCGCAATCGTCTTGGCAAGGCATCCACAAACATATCGATGGAGACATTCACCCCCTGACGCAAAGCCCAGGGCGCCACGAGAAACGCCATCCAGACCATCATGATTTTGGCCAGTTCTTCTGTCCAGCTGAGTGAATTATTCAATCCATAGCGAAAGAAGACTTGAAGCAGCACGATGGCTGTCATTATGACAAGCAGTAAGGCAGCAACCGTACGCGCTGCCACCGCCACCATTTGATTGAAGCCACCTAAGCCAAGGAGCACCTGGTCAATAAGGCGTGGTTTTGCCATAAATTCACCCAAGGACATGTTTTTTATCATGAGCTATTTCTCTAGCTCTGTTCAAGAGGATAGCTTGTGTTATATCTTATACAAGACTTAAAAATGGGAATCTTCATATGACCATCGGAATTGTCGCTCATGATGACAAAAAACAGGCCTTACTGGATTGGATACTAAGGCATCAAAATCACTTTGAAGGTCATGACATTGTGGCGACGGGCACAACCGGTGGACTTGTTGCGAAAACCTGCCCGTCCCTGTCAATCACCCGTATGAAAAGCGGGCCTTTGGGTGGAGACCAACAACTGGGCGCACTGATTGCCGAAGGACGGCTGAAGGCGCTGATATTTTTCATCGACCCGCTATCACCTCACCCCCATGACGTCGATGTAAAAGCACTGATCCGGCTGGCCACGCTTTATGACATTCCTTTTGCCTGTAACGAAGCCAGCGCTCGGTTGCTTTTGCCTTATATAGATGATTTGCGCGCGGCCTAAACCTCAGCCTTATCAAAGAATAGACGCACAACATGCTGGGCTTCTGCAAAGAAGAGCCAGCGTTCGCAGCCTATTCCAAACAAACAGGCCAAAGCTGCAACAGCTGCGGAAATCTGCCCAGACACAAAGGCCAAGAGAAGAGCTGGCAGAATAAAGCCCAGACCTAAGGCTGACCAACGCATCTTTGCACGCAATTTAGGGTCAAGATTATAGCCCATCTCCCGCTGCACATAATTTTCCTGATTATGGGCTGGATCAAAGGGCTTTGCCACACCCATATCGGATAAAGCCAATGCAGCTTCACGCTTAAACTGACCACGTTTTTTATCCACATGAACCCAGGTGGCCAATTTGATCAGCAGCGCCAAGAACAGCAAGATGGACACCGCCAATACCCAGCTTTGATGTGGCCCAGGAAAGACCATATAAACCACACCGCCCGAAGCGAGCGCATAGGTTTGAAAGCCCCAGACCACCCACTGATTATGCCAAGCGGGAATAGCCTTTAATGACGCATAGATCATGCTGGTCGTATACAGCGTGAGGATAGACGACACCGCGCCAATGATCAGAAGAACCTGCGACACTTCACCCTTTAAAAACGCAAGCGCGAAAGCACCCACTAAAGGAATGAAAGTCAGCACAGCCATCACCCCTTCCCGGCTAAGCCAGGAAGACCTCCATTGGCTGAAAGCGCGCCAGGCACGCTCAGGATGCCCTAAGTGGAAGGTGGAAAAAGACAGTCCCACGGCCATCAAAGCCATGGCCAGGCCTAATATCTGCATCAGCACAAATGATGACAGAGACTGCGGTGCCATGAACGCCGTAATACCCAGCCAGATGCTCAGGCCATAGCCTGCACCGGATAAAGTCGTAAATAAAATAACGGAAAGCGCTGGATGCATCAGGCGTCTCCTGCAAAGTCTAAGGATGCCCAGCGTTTCAACGCATCAGCCATGGATTTGACTTTCGGCGCAAGGCTGGCTTCTTTTTCACCCGCACCGACTTTAGACCGCGGTGGGAGGTATTTATTCACAGGCTTGCAATCCTGTTCCGGGAACAAATCACGCCCTTCCCGCGCCATCGCCAGAAGTGAAACTTCAGAATTCGGATCACCCAAATCCCCAAAATGCCGCGCACCTGCCGGGCAGGAGGACACACAGGCGGGCACACGCCGCTCCTCGCTTAAAGTCTCATCATAAATACGATCCACGCACAGCGTACATTTGCGCATCACACCTGCGGACACATCATATTCCCGCGCACCATAAGGGCAGGCCCAGGAACATAGTTTACAGCCGATACATGTATCCGGATTTACAAGGACAATGCCATCTTCACCGCGCTTAAAAGACGCGCCCGTGGGGCAGACCGTCACACAAGGTGCATCCTCGCAGTGCAGGCAGGACTTGGGGAAATAAACTGTGCGACTATCCCCATCATCCTTCTTCAATTCATAGCTATGCACCCGGTTATACCAGACACCATGAGGGTCACGGCCATAAGCATCTCGGTCTTCCATTGGTCCCGTCAAACCACCGGTGTTCCATTCCTTGCAAGACACCGCGCAAGCCTGGCAGCCCACACAGGTATCCAAATCAATGACCAGGCCCAGTTTTTTTTGTGTCGTTTTCGGTAAAGAGGTCATTTATCTCCTCCCTTCACATAAGGGCGGGCTTGCCAGGAGATATGGTTCACCGTCTCCCCTTCCAATGCCTCTTCTTGCTCTTTGAAGCCCATATCTTTGTCAAAACCATAGTGAAGAACGGCGTCTTTTGGCGGGTTTTCAGCATTGCTCACCGCATCCAGCATGGGTGATGTCAATGGCAGCTCAACCCGGCGTTTTTCTATACGCACCCGCACATCAAACCAGGCCGCCTGACCGGTGATGGGATCGCTGTTTGTGGCCCGCTCCCCCTCCATTTCAATGGTTTCGTTGATGAGGTGATTGAACAGGAAGCTTTGAGAAACCTCTGGCGCCCGACGGTGCAGACCCCAGGCCCCGCGGCGTTTGCCGATCGCATTCCAAGTCCAGACCGTATGCGGGTTTACACCCGTCATGGTTTTGACTTCCCCGCGGACTTTCCCATGTTCGCTGACGACCCAAAGCCAGTCACCGTCTTTCACATCCAGTTCTGATGCTTTATCTTCGTGCATATAGATATAATTTCGGCTGGTGATCTGCCGCAGCCACGCGTTTTGAGACCCCCAGCTGTGATACATATGCATCGGGCGTTGAGTAATGGCAGACAGCGGAAAAGCTTCGCCATCGCTATGCACATGTTCCATCGGGCTGTAATAGCGTGGAATGGGGTGGAAATATTTCAAAACCCTTGGTCGTGCGTGCTCAGGCGCTGGGTTTATCCCATGACCTTCGGCGGCCAGGCGAAATTTCTGCATGGTTTCAGAATAAAGTTGAAGCACAATGGGTTCGGGTGACCCGATCCAACCCATTTTTGTAGCCGTCTCCAGATAGTCTTTATTGGCAAAGCGGTAATATTGCTGGCTTTCATCCAAGTGATATTCCCAGAAACAACCATTTTCAACATAGCGCTCTAATTGATCAGGATTAGCTGCACCTTTACCATGAGACTGCCCGTCTTCCCCGCGCCAGCCCGCTAACGGGCCAACACCCGGTGCCCGTTCATGATTGGCCAGATAGTCTTTATAGCTCTCATAGACAGGCGCGCCATTGTCATCGGCCATGCCCGGCAGGCCCAGGCGCGCACCCAGATCAATAAGCACGTCTTGGAAAGGTCGTACATCGCGGTCTACTTCCAACACCGGCTGCCTGATACTGTCGGCCGCCGCATGAGCAGCCCCGATGGGGCGATCCAGGATCGACATCGCATCCCAGCGCTCAAGATACGTCGTATCCGGCAACACCAGATCCGCATAGGCCACAGTTTCCGATGAATAGGCATCGCTATAAATCACAAATGGAATTTCATAATTACCGGACGCATCCTTGGCTGTCAGAGCCTCAACAGCATTGGCCACATTCATTGACGAATTCCAGGCCATATTCGCCATATAAAGGAACAGCACATCAATTTTATAGGGGTCGCCCTTTAACGCATTCGGCAACACCATATGCATCATGCCGTGGATGGATAAAGGGTGTTCCCAGGAGAAAGCCTTGTCCAGGCGTGTGGGATTACCATGTTCATCCACAGCCAGATCTTGCGGCCCCATGGGGAAGCCCAAAGGTTCTGACAGAAGCGGTTTATTCGGTCCTTCTGCTTTTTGCGCGGCCTTTTTAACTGGCGGAATGGGACGCGGAAATGGAGGCTTATAGCGAAATGACCCTGGCCCATCAATGGCGCCCAACACCATCTGCAATATATGCAGCATACGGCAGGTTTCAAAACCATTGCTATGGGCTGAAATACCCCGCATCGCATGGAAGGCTACGGGGCGGCCCGTTACTTTATCATGGCGTTTCCCGGTCCAGTCGGTCCAGGGAATATCCAATGTAATCTCTTCTTCAAAGGCCGCATGTGCCATTTCAGATGCCAGCCTTTTAATCGTCCCGGCCGGCACTCCAGTCAATTCAGAGGCACGTTCAACGTCATAATCAGATTTGAAAAACTCTTCAGCGAAATGCTGGAATGCAGGGATAACTTCCGTGCCATCCCATAATGTATATGTGCCGGTAAAAGCAGGCGCTTCAACATTTGCGGCCGAGCGTGATACCCGCGCATCCCAACTCAAGGGCGCGCCTGCCTCATCGCGTGCAAATAAGCCGTGATTTGGCTCACCCGGTGCATTAATCACCAGCCAGCTTGCATTTGTATAACGCTGCAAAAAGGCCCAGTCGATTTTCTCTGCCAAAAGCAATTGTTGAATGATCGCGCCAATCAGCAATCCATCTGTGCCGGGACGAATACCAACCCATTCATCCGCCACCGCAGAATAGCCGGTGCGCACGGGGTTGACAGAAACGAATTTCGCCTCTCCCCGGGCTTTCATCTGCCCAATGCCGATTTTTATGGGGTTGGAATCATGATCTTCGGCCACACCCCACATGACGAAATATTTGGTGCGTTCCCAATCGGGTTCACCGAATTCCCAGAAGCTGCCGCCAATCGTATAAAGCCCACCCGCGGCCATATTAACGGAACAGAACCCCCCATGAGCTGCATAATTATGCGTTCCGAATTTCTGGGCCCACCAGCCGGTTAAGGATTGGCTTTGATCCCGACCGGTAAAAAAGGCTAGTTTTTTGGGGTCTTTTGCACGAACAGCTGCGAGCTTTTCCACAGCCAGTTCAAGGGCTTCATCCCAGGAGATTTCCTTGAATTCACCTTTGCCGCGTTCACCAACACGCAGCAAGGGAGATTTCAAACGTGCCGGCGAATAATGCTGCATAATCCCGGCAGAGCCTTTGGCGCATAAGACACCCTTATTCACGGGATGATCGGGGTTGCCTTCAATATAGCGAATACGCCCGTCTTTCAGATGAACGTTAATCCCACATCTGCAGGCACACATATAGCAGGTCGTGGTTTTGACTTCGGTTGCCATTATAAATTTTCTTCTTCGTGAACGTCCCTGACTTGGGAGTGTAGCCCTTAGGTCACCAAAGGGAAGGTCTTAATATCTTTCTGGAAAAAGGGGGCCGCAGCCCCCTTAAATTCTCTTCAGTCATTCTATTCGAACTACAATGTCTTAGAAGTTCGCCCGGAAGTTCACACCAAAGTGGCGCTCTGCATCCCGTGGGATTTGATACCGGAAGTTATCGCCACTATGCGTTGTCACGAAACTGTCGTCGAACAGATTCTTACCAATAAAGCTGAGGCGATATTTATCTTCAAAGAAGGCGAAGGTGATCGCTGCATCAACTTTATCATAGCTTGGCAGGAAGCTGACCGGGTTGAATGTACCGTCTGTACCAGGCAGCAGTGATTCTTGATCATCCACATGGGCCCAGGTTGCATTCAACACGATATCAAAAGTGTTGTTGACTGGAATGCGGTAGTCGCCGCTCAATGTGAAGTTCACATCCGGGGAGAACAACAGATCCAAACCAGACCGCGTTGTACAGCCTGCTGGCGGCAGACCCGTACCTGGATCAACCGGGCAGTTAAAGCTGCGGATTTCTGCATCGTTCAATGCGAGAGAACCGGTCAGGTTTAAATTCTCGATTGGAGACCAGGATACATCCAGCTCGATACCTTTGGTCCGAACTTTACCGGCATTTGTCAGACGCGTAATGGTCACACCGGTTGAGTTATCAAAGTTATTGGCCTGGAAGCCGGAGATATCAGTGTAATAAGCGGCAAGGTTTACTGCAAAATTGCTTGTCGCAAATTTATAGCCGATTTCATAGCTGTCTGAGCTTTCCTCATCAATCGGAAGCGCATCATTGGCACCCATGTTGAAGAAGACGTTAAATGCCGGACCTTTATAGCCTTGGCTATAAGTGAAATAAGCGGAACCATATTGGTCGGTGTCATAGCGCAGACCCGCTTTGAAGGAGAAATCAGTGTTTTCTGAACGACCTTCAAAACGACGAGCGAAACCACCGCTTGCTTCTGGGAACTGGCTGTTTGGCAACGCAGGACGCACACCTACACCCTGACGGCCGAATTCGTCGTTGTTGATCCGGTTATGATCAAATGTGACTTCATCATGTGTCAGGCGGAAACCGAATAACAGGCTCAGTTGATCTTCGAGAACGTCAAATTCACCTTGTCCGAACAGTGCATAGTTTTCGAAGTTCGTATTCGAGAATGCCGTGGCTGAGACGATATCATTCGCATTACAGGTCAGGCCTGGATTTGCATCCAAAATAGGTTGGTTCTGACCACCGTTATTCTGACAGCTTGCATTCCGCGTAAAGTCAGATTCGGAATCCAAATTCCAATAATAGGCACCCACGACATATTCAAGACGCTCACCAGACGGGGATGTCAGGCGTAATTCTTGAGAAAACTGACGCCAATTCCGTGTGCCATCATCATGAAGTAGGAATGGCACGCCAAATACGGGCAGATCAGATGAGCCGCCGATTGAGGTGAAGTCACCTTCACGGAATTCAGTGTTTTTCCAATCCCGATATGCGGAAATAGAGGTCAGATTGAAGTCTGCGATTTCTTTATTGACCTCGATGGAGAAAGCATCCGTACGATCAATCGTCCGTGTTTCGAAATCATGATCGACCTGGCGTTGGTCCAGATCCAGATCAGCCACACCATTTACAATGCCATCGCTGTCTGGCGCTGCAGGTGAGGATGGGTTACGGCCGCTAGGAAGGACTTCCAAATCCGCGCAACAATCATCATTTGAGCTGTTATGTTCGTAAATAGCCAGAATAGATAATGTTTCAGACACATCATATTCGACCATGGCGCGAACGCCTTCGCGGTCATAACCATTGACGTCCCGGTTATTGAAGACATTCCGAATATGACCATCAAAGCGCGATTTAAAACCAGTCAGGCTTGCACGCACATTATCTGTAATCGGGCCAGATACGCGACCGCGCACTTTCCATTCATTGTCTTCGAAATAGGACGCTTCCAGAAAGCCTTCCAGCTCATTACCCGGGCGCTTTGTAATGATATTCACGACACCGGCCGATGCGTTTTTACCAAAGAGCGTGCCCTGCGGGCCGCGGAGCACCTCAATGCGCTCCAAGTCATAAAGGTCAGAAAAAGCCTGACCTGAACGGGCAAGGACGACACCGTCCACAACAGTCGCAACACTTGGCTCAGCTGCGCCACTAAAGGAAATCGTGCCGATACCACGGATGGTCAACGCAGAGTTCGCGTTCGTTGTGCCCTTCCGAAAACTGATGGACGGCACAAGGGTTTGCAGCGATTCAATGCTTGCAGTATAGCTGTTTTCAATTGCTGATTCATTCAGCACACTGACCGCAATCGGAACTTCGGTCAGGACTTGTTCCCTCTTTTGTGAGGTCACAATGATCTCTTCAATAGCAGCTCCGCTGTCTTGATCTTGTGCAGATGCGGGTGCGGTCTGCACCAATGCTGCAGCAATCGCAAGGCATGAGGTTTTCGCAAGAGCGGTGCGGAATTTGGATCCTGTCATTCTATTATATCCTCCCAATACAACCATCAACGTGATGGTTTTCGCAACACGGCGTCCCCAAAGGCGTTTTCTATTCTTCACCAGGCCAAGGGGGAAACCTGGGCAACTTTTCCAAACGCAAGAAAGAACTTAACACCATAAATCTATAAGACTCAACCCTTATATAAGTTATATGACTGAAATTTCGCACAGTTTACCCGTACCCTGAATCGCCTCATATACAATCGCGATAACAATGATAACTTATTGATTTTACTGTATATTTGTTATTTCCCTCTACCCCAAAGAGAGAAAAAAGCCTGCTTCCATATCAAGAGTGGAAACAGGCTTTTTATAACTTTTCTATATTATGTGTTTTAAAAGCAACGGTTCTTTGATGCTTAAAAATCCGGCCAATAGCGTTCAATCTGCTCTTTATCAGCCAGCTCACCCATGTGCGAAACAGCAGGGCCCAATGGAATTTTGGCACCAGCGCGTACAAATGCCGCATAGCTGTTCAAACCAAGCTTTAATTTGAATATCTGACCGCCTTCAAATACTTCGCCTTTGGGAAAACCAATCCACTGCCCCTGCGGGAGATAAATATCCACCTCGCCACCAGGGAGAAGGCAAGGTGCAAATAAGATATCATCGCCGAACATGAATTGATCTTCAAAAGCCCAGGACGCCTTGTCATCTGGAAAGGCCAGAGCCATCGCGCGCTGCACTGGCAGGCCCGTCTCATGCGCCTGCAGCATAACGTTCTTCAAATAAGGCAAGAGCTGATAGCGAAGTTGCAACGCTTCATTTGCAGCCTCCTCCGCTTCTTCACCATAAGACCAAGGCTCTCTCGGGCCAATACCGTGGAGCCGCATATGTGCGCTAAAAACACCAGCCTGCGCCCAACGAACAAACAGCTCAGCGTCTCGCTCATCTTTATAAAACCCGCCGATATCCGTGGCATAGAAGGGCGCACCCGTCATGCCCCAGGACACACCGCCACGGATATTGCCTGCCATTCCACCCCAGTCTGCCTGCGGGTCACCGCCCCACTGGCTTGGGTATCTCTGTTGCGACGACCAGGCCGCACGGCTGAACAGGAAAGGGCCATTTTTGGAGTAAAGCTCTGCCGCTTCATAAACGCAGCGGTTATATAAGAGCGCATAAACATTATGAAGCGCATGGCCGCTTTCTCCATTATGCGCGATCATATGCTCATTCACCTGCTCAGCGAAATCGGCCTTGATCATATCAACACCCATGTCAAACAACGGCTTATGGCTGTCGCGCCAAAAGGCATAGGCTTCGGGATTTGTAAAATCGATCAAGCCGGAACGCGGCAACGGTGTCAGGACTTTTCCAAAAGGCCCCACATCCCAATCATATTCATAGGCTTCCCCTGTCCGCTTATCCTTCAGCAGCCAGCCTTTGTCAGCCCATTCTTTGAACAATGGGTTTTTCACTGAAATCAGCGGATATTCCCAGACGCAGATTTTGAAGTCCATAGCCTTTAATTCATCCAAAACCGCTTTCGGGTCAGGATAACGCGCCGGGTCCCATTCAAAGGCAAAACGTGTATCTGTATCTTGCCAGGCACGGCCATCAAAGGTGATGGTGTCACAGGGCATACCCCGTTCCCTCACCTCTTTGGCGACGCTCAGAATTTCATCTGCTGTCCGATAATAGGCTTTGGATAATATGACGCCCAGGCTCCAATCCGGCGGCACAGGGGCGCGACCTGTCAGCTGGGTATATTGGGCCAACTGCTCTGCCCCGTTTTTCCCCGCAAAGAGAAAGACATCCAGTTCTTCATCTTCGATCAGCAACCCATAGGCGCGCTGTGACCAAGGCGCATAACCCACAGCATGGGTGACGGGGGATGGCGTATGGACAAAAACACCCCAGCCCTCAGGGCTCCAGCCAAATGGTGCGTTCTTATATGAGATTTCCGCATTCACGCCGAGCGCGTCTTCGTTATAAGAACGCAAAAATTGACCGCGTTTATCGAGTTTGCCCCATTTCTCACCCAAGCCATAAACAGGCTCAGACGATTGAAGTTCCAGGTTTAAAAACCACCCCTCATCTAGGCGCGCCAGTGGCGGCTGGCGATATTGACGGACGAAATGGCCATCTTTTGGTGTGCGCTGAACAACACGGCCCTGGTACCTGAATTCAAAAGTGAAGGGATCGTGCGTGATTTCAAACTCAATATCCCCACCTTTAATCACACTGCCATTTTCAAGCGGCTGCACAACAAGCTCTGACGCCTGGCCAAGATCGCACAGCATGCCATAATCAACACTGCGCTTTTCGCCCAGCTGAAGGCGGACATACCTATCATAAAGACCAAGCGATAAAGTCCCCACATTCAGTGGGATTTGGGCTTCAATCTCATCACGCAACACAACAGGCCCAATAACACGGGCATAATCACAAGCGGCCCAATCCGGGCTTGTTGGAGAAAAACCGCTCATTCAGCACAGCTCCGACACGGGCACACCCAATTTCTTGGCGATAGAACGTAACGCCGGGCGATGCTCGCCATAGACCAGGGCGAAATGGTGTTCCATGCCCTCTTCCAGAACAATGGCACAAACCTCGCCTGCAGGGCGGTCGAATTTAATCGTACCCGACGTACCGGTAAACGCCATCGGTGCACGCACAACCTCTGCGCCCGCAATCATCATACGGGTTTCATTCTTTGCCCGCGACAGACGTGCCAACGTCACCCGTCCCGGCTTGATAGGAAATTGATGCAACAAAGGCATACGGCGGTTCGTATGAATTGTGGCCTCTGCTTCTGCTTCCGGGTCTTTCATGGATAAAGGTGCAAGACCGCAATGCCACAGCACCGCCGTATCATCCTCTGGGGTGATATCCACCAGATCTGTCATCCAGGCAGGCTCGCCCGACAATTCCTGAAGCATCAACTGGGACAAAGCTCCGTGCACATCTGCTTCACAGGCTGATGGAACCTTATTTTCATTCATCATTGCCATAGGGCCACAAGCCGCACAGCCATAATCCGTGAACATTTCAGGCCAGCAACGCACCCCCAAAGCTTTAGCACCTGTATCTTGCGCCACGTCCTGTAAACCACAGAAAACACGCAGGCTGCGGTCCAATTGTTCCTGATCGACCTCGTCAATACCCTTGAGGGACGCTGTCTGTGCCTTTGCAGCGGCGACACGGTCCGCATCAACAGACTTCGCCCGTTCAAATAAATCATCAGTGGTGATGGTATCAACGCTCATGCCCACCATATTTCGAAGCAGGTCTTCATCATATTCGCAGGTGTCAAAGCCATCGGGGTGCTTGCCCACGACTGAGATTTTGGAGCCTTTTAACGCAGCTAATACGCGCTCAGCAGCGGCGTCATCCATTTCATCACGAGCGGCCAGAAGCTGATACCCGGAAGACGATGGTGTAGCCAGGGCCCGCAATTCATCACCCAGGCCTTCTTTTTCAGGATGAGCGTAGAGCCAGCCATAAGGCACATCTGCCCGACCCAGGGCGTGAGCCGCCAAATTCAATCCGCAAAATGCGTTTAACCGCAAACGCCCCCCAATACGCGGTTCTGGAACAGCCCAAACCGCCACAGGTACCGTGGCATTTCCAGCGAGTTTCACCGTCATGGTCGCGTCGGTGAATGTAATTTGAAGAATAAGCAGCGCATCGATAGTGCCTGCGGCTTCAATATCCGCCACGGCTTTTTCAGCCGCATCCGCATCAAAAAGCAGCTCACGCGGGCCAACGGTTTTGATGCCCGCATCATCCAGGGCTTTAAACGCCTTGTGCATCATTTCTTCAGCAAAGGGCACATCGAAGGTTGGACGGCCCAGGGCGGCTACACCATAGGTCAATGTCATTCTTATTCTCCAAAGCCTTTATATTTATGACGGAAATCTGCATTGGCAGGTGCTATGGCGGCACCGTTTTCACCAAAGGCCGGATGGTTGGTCCAGGGCAGAGCCTCTGCATCCGTCAATTCATTCAGGCTTTTCATATAATCAACGGCTTCCCCACGCAAATCCGCGCGGACAGCATCCCAATCGGGGAAATGCTGAAATGCTTTCAACCAGATCGCACGGCCAGCCAAATAACCCGATGCACCTGCTTTATAAGCATGGGTCAGGATATTGCGAAACTCTTCCATGCCCGCACCTGCGGACAACATGACCCAGGGGCGGCCCGCGGCTTTGCCCAATTCATCAAACCAGCGCTGCGCGTCTTCCCAACCGTCATTCCCAACACCGGGGACATCGGCGGCTGCCAATGGACTTTCCAATTTAAAGACATCAACACCATATTTGGGGTCTGCAAATGTTTGAACACTTTCCAAAACCAGCTCAGGCTTTTTGGTCTTCATTTCCACATAATCAGTGGTCTGCTCACTATCTTTCGCCAGGGGATAGACAAGCAATTCGAAGACATAAGGAATATCATATTTCGCACAGGCATCGCCGATGCGCGCCGTGAAGTCTTTCTGCTTTTGGTTGACCCCTGCACCCGCATCCGGACGGTACCAGGTTAAAACTTTTACCGCATCACCGCCAAAACGTTTGATTTTCTCAACGGACCAGTCATCAATTTCATTGGATAAACGCCCGTCCGGTGTTTCTTCAAACAGGGAGTCTTCCAAGGTCAAAATCAGACCATTCGCCGGATCCGCATATTTGATACCCCGGGGCAGTGCAAAATGCGGGTCCAAAAGCATAGCAGAGGATTCACCACCCAATTCCTGGATAAGCATTTCCTTAAATCCAGCCACATCATCCCAGGGCGCTTGGGCTTGACCGCGCTTTTCAGCAATCGGGTTTTTAATGGGCGGACGCTGGTCAACGGCTGTCATCTTAAACCGGCCCTTGGCATCGGCCATCCGCCGCATACCCCAATATTTGCCTGCTGAAAGGCTCATACTCATTCTCCTTGAGGCGGATGTGCCGCCAGATAATCTTCAACTTCCAAACGCGTAGGTGTGCCACGACGACCGCCCTTACGCCCAACTTTCAACGCCGCTGTCGCATTTGCAAAACGCAGCGCGTCTTCTTCATCTCCACCTTCGCCCAGACAAAGTGCAAAAGCCCCATGCCAGACATCACCGGCCCCCAGGCTATCCACCACATCCACTTTAAAGGCAGGCATATGCTGTATTCCATCCGATGTTGTGAAGAGGACGCCATCGCCACCTAAAGTAACGCAGCACCAAGCCCCGCTTTGGCGGGCTGCCTCCTTCAGGTTTTGGCGATGGTCGTCATCCCCGGCCCAATCGGACAAGCCTTCTGCTGAAAAGGCGACATGGCTCGCACAACTGATAAGCTCTGCGCCCTTTGGCACTGGGCGATCGGCATCCAAAATCGCCGGCAACCCTGCTGCCTTTGCACTTGAAAGAATGGCTTTTGACCCGCCAACCCATCTTGTGTCCGCCAATACAGCATCAGCTTTGATTTCAGGTAGCCAATCTGTGTTCTGAGGTAATTCCGGGTCAAGATAATTGACGATCATCCGTTCCCCCGCCTTATCCAGCATTACAGCGGACAGAGAAGACCGTTGCCCTGCAAATCGGCGAACCAGTTCACAATCAACGCCATAGCCCGTCAATTCATTTAATATCAAGTCGCCGATCTGGTCATCACCCAGCCGAGCAATCAATTGCGCATGCCCATTTAACTTCGCAATCGTGACTGCCGCTGTCGCCGCAGGTCCGCCGCCCACCGTTTCAAACGCATGAGCACGATATTTTTCCCCCGCATCCGGGAGCGCATCCACAGAGAAAACAAAATCCTGCACTGCCTGTCCGAGGCAGAGGATTTTTGCGATACGGTGCTCGGTCTGTCCCATGAGCTTCGTCATAAGCTGGTCGTCACTTGATGGTTCTTATCTACGCTTGTTGCGTATTCTTATATAAGAGTTATAAGAGATGAAGAAAGGGAAAAAAAGCCCTTATCCGATCAAGCTCGCCAAATCCCAGTGAAACCGCCGATTTTATCTTATTGTAACCGCATAAACGACATTGCGCGTATCACAGCGGCTCGTCCGCCATTCTGCTGCTGTCCCGTCAATTGCGATCGCGACACGCTCAATATGAAGAATCGGTGTACCGATGGCCAAGCCTAGGCGCTGCGCGTCTTCTTTGCGCACGAGATCGGCCTTCAGCTCTTCCTCAGCCGTCACGATGTTCACGCCATAAGCCGATTGATAAACGGAATAAAGCGCATTAGGCAGCGGCGCATGGGTTTCAATATCAGGAAACAGACGAGTCGGTAGAATAATCACTTCAAATACCGCAGGCCGACCTTCGACCAGGCGTGTGCGGATGATTTCAACCACCTCTTCACCCTCATCAAGGTCAAGTTTTCTGCGCTCTTTCGGACTTGGTTGCCGACGAGTAACGGACTCATCACCGCATTCAGGTGTAACCCTTTGCCCTTCCGGATAGGCCAGGCGGAAGAAACGGAACAAAGCGCGTTCCTGTGTTTGTTCGGCGACATAGGTGCCTTTACCCTGCCGGCGTTCAATCACATTTTCAGCGGCCATAGCATCCAATGCTTTACGCACCGTGCCTTGGCTCACCCCCAATTCCTGAGCAAGCGCCTGTTCAGACGGGAGTGATTCACCTGGCCCCCATGAACCATCCGCAATTTGCTTCAGCAAATAATCATAGACCTGCCGATAAAGAGGCCTAAAGCCCGGAGCGCCTTCCATAAACCACCCTCATGTTCTTAATTATTGACATAAGCTAGAGAGGTCTTGTCCACTTGTCCATATTTTGCATATTGTCTCTTATTGTTATATCTTATATAAGACTAGAAAAGCACAGCTGATAAATAAGCTGCGTGATGTCCAGGAGGTTAAAAATAGTGAAAATTCCACAATTGCTGGTTCATGATAAACGCGACAGCGTGGGTGTCGTTGTTGTTGAAGATATTGAAGCAGGGCAAGAATTGCTTTGTGTTGTGACGGAGGATAATTCCGACTTTACAATGATTGCCGAACAATCTGCCCCCATCGGCCATAAACTCGCCCTTCATGATTTGAATGAAGGCGATACCATTATTAAATACGGCCAGGATATCGGCCGCATGGTCGCCCCCGCAAAACGCGGTGAACATGTTCACACGCACAATCTGAAAACAAAGCGCTGGTAAGGGGATATTCCATGTCAAATAATAGAAAAATCTGGGCTTATCGGCGCGAAAACGGACGTGTTGGCGTTCGCAACTATGTCGCCATTCTACCACTGGACGATATTTCAAATGCCGCAGCTGAAGCAGTTGCCAATAATATTAAAGGCACCATCGCGCTCCCGCACGCATATGGTCGTTTGCAGTTTGGCGAAGATTTGGAACTTCACTTCCGTACTATGATTGGCACGGGCGCCAATCCAAATGTGGCTGCCTGTATTGTTATTGGTATTGAGCCAGGCTGGACCAAGAAAGTTGTCGAAGGCATTGCCAAAACCGGCAAACGCGTTGCAGGCTTCTGGATTGAGCAAAATGGCGACATCAACACCATTTCTGCTGCGTCAAGAAAAGCCAAAGAATTTGTCCATGAGACCTCTGGCCAGGTTCGCGAAGAATGCGATATTTCAGAACTTTGGATTGCTGCAAAATGCGGTGAATCAGATACAACAACGGGCCTGGCCTCCTGCCCAACCGTTGGCAATATGTATGACAAGCTGGTTCCAGAAGGTGTTTATGGCTGCTTCGGTGAAACATCTGAACTGACCGGTGCTGAACATCTCTGTGCTGAACGTGCTGCCACACCGGAAGTTGCAGAAAAATTCATGAAGACCTGGCAGGCGTATCAGGACGAAGTCATTGAACCCAATAAGACCTCTGACCTGTCTGATAGTCAGCCAACCAAAGGCAATATCGAAGGTGGCTTGACTACTATTGAAGAAAAAGCCCTCGGCAATCTCGAGAAAATCGGTAAGAAAATCTCTTATATCGATGTACTTGAACCTGCTGAAGCCCCCGAGAAAGGCGCTGGTCTGTATTTCATGGATACGTCTTCTGCAGCAGCAGAGTGCGTCACCTTGCAGGCAGCGGCTGGCTATGTGGTTCATATCTTCCCAACGGGTCAAGGCAATGTGATCGGCAATCCAATCGTCCCTGTCATCAAAGTAACCGGCAACCCACGGACTGTCCGCACCATGGCGGAACATGTGGATTTGGACGTTTCCGGCATCGTGCGCCGTGAAAAGACAATCGACCAAGCCGGTGATGATTTGATTGATATGATTGCAGAAACAGCAAATGGCCGTCTGACAGCAGCGGAGGCCCTGGGCCACCGTGAATTTGTCATGACAAAGCTTTATCGCTCTGCATAATATAAAGAATAAGCGATCAAACACATGAGTGATGCGATTTCTCTCAGCCTGGAAGATGCACAGGCCCTGGCAGTAGCCGCTTTATGCGCAAACAACACATCGGCAGACAATGCCGCATCTGTTGCCCGCGCCCTGGTTGCCGCCGAAGCTGACGGCCAAGCCGGACATGGACTGAACCGGCTCAGCAGCTATTCAGCCCAGGCCCGTGTTGGCAAAGTGGATGGTCATGTCGTTCCAGAGGTAGAGAATATCGGCTCTTCCTCTCTCCGGGTCGATGGCGGGTTAGGCTTTGCTTATCCTGCCATCGACTTGGCGCTTCAACATCTTGTCCCTAAAGCCAAGGAGCATGGCATTGCCATCGCTGTGCTTCATCGGTCTCACCATTTTGGTCAGGCCGGTGCCCATGTGGAACGCCTGGCAGAACAAGGCCTGATTGGTCTTACCCTTGGAAACACCCCCCAGGCGATGGCCTTTTGGGGTGGTAAAAAACCCCATCTTGGCACAAACCCCCTGGCCTTTGCCTGCCCTATAGGCGATGGTCAACCTCCCCTTGTCATTGATTTGGCTTTATCTGTTGCTGCACGCGGCAAAATCATGGCGGCTAAGAAACAAGGCAAAGCCATTCCTGAGGGCTGGGCTTTAGACGCGAATGGACAGCCGACGACCGATGCTGAAGCGGCTTTGGAAGGCTCCATGCTCCCCATTGGCGGGGCAAAAGGTGCGGCTTTAGCTCTGATGGTTGAGATTTTGGCCGCGGGCTTAAGCGGCTCTCATTTCGGGTGGCAGGCGTCCTCCTTTTTAAACGACAAAGGCCCCGCTCCTGATGTTGGTCAGGTTCTTATCGCTATCAACGCGAACAGTGTATCCGGCGGAAGCTTCACATCCCAAATGAGCGTGCTTTTAAACGCCATGGGCGAAGAAGACGGCGTCCGCCTTCCAGGCACAAGCCGTCTGGCAAAAAGAGCGGCGGCACAAAAAGACGGCCTGACCATCCGCCCGGCACTTTATGAAGAAATTCAAACCCTTGCAGGATAATATCATGACAGATGTCGTCGTGAGTGAATTCATGGATGAGGCAGCGCTTTCATCCGAACTTTCAGAATATGACGTTCTTTATGATCCCAAATTAGTGGATCAGCCAGACACTTTAAAAGATGCCCTGTCCAATGCCCGTGCGATCATCGTACGCAACCGTACACAGGTAAACCAGAAGCTGCTGGATGCCGCACCTAATTTAAAGGCCGTTGGCCGACTGGGCGTTGGCCTGGATAATATTGACCTGGACGCCTGCGCCGCACGTGGTGTGGCGGTATTTCCAGCCTCTGGTGCAAATGATTCAAGCGTTGCGGAATATGTTATTACAGCCGCAATGGTTCTGCTGCGCGGTGCGTGGTTAGGCTCAGATTTGGTTGCTGAAGGACATTGGCCACGAACCCAAATGATGGGTCGTGAAATCGCTGGCAAAACCTTAGGACTGATTGGCTATGGTGCCATTGCCCGGGAAACCGCCAGGCGCGGCCATGATCTGGGCATGGATATCATTGCCTTTGACCCTTATCTAAACGCCGATAGCCCGCTTTGGGGCGAAACGAAAAGCGTTGATTTGGAGACATTGTTAAGCGCTTCAGATGTTGTCAGCCTCCATGTCCCGCTTACTGATGGAACGCGCCATATCATTAACGCCGAAGCTCTTCAAAAAATGAAAACGGGCAGCATCCTTATCAACGCCGCACGCGGAGGTGTGGTCGATGAAGTCGCCCTCGTTACAGCATTGAAACAAGGTGCGATCGGCGGGGCAGCCCTGGACGTTTTTGAACAGGAGCCGCTTGATACTGAACATGGCGCAAAGTTCAAAGGTCTTAAAAACCTGGTCCTGACCCCGCATATCGCCGGTGTCACAGATGAATCAAATATCCGCGTCAGCCTGGTCACAGCCCAAAATGTCAGGAAACATTTGGAAAGCTTGAGTTAAACGACTTGCGCCAGGCGGTTAGCGACTTGTTTCAGCGAAAAACTTGATTCAATGCGAACAACGCCGGGAAGTGTGGATAGAACTTCCCGGTGCACCCTCCCGAAATCATCCAGATCTTTTGCCCCGACGCGCAAAATATAATCCGATGACCCGGACAACAGGTCGCAGGCCCAAATATTGGGGCAACTGTCTACGGCCTTCTCGAAAGCGCTTAAATGCTCGTCGCTTTGACCTTCCAAGGTGATATGCACGATGGCGATCAACCCAAAGCCCAAGGCCCTCTCATTCACCAGCGCATGATAGCCGCGTAATATCCCAGCATTTTCCAAGGCCTGAATACGCCTTGAACAGGCAGAGGCAGACAAGCCCACTTCAGCGCCCAACTCTACATTGGTCAAACGGGCATTTTCCTGCAGGGCCTTTAAGATAGCCCGGTCAATTCGGTCCAGTTCCATGCGCATTTCTCTCCATATACGCATGAATGTTGCACATTATATGAATTTAGCCAATTGCTTTGCACACACATCGCGTTTGTTTCGCGATATCATGCATAAAATTTACCCTTGGGAGGTTTCCATGCGCATTGGCGTACCTAAAGAGATTAAAAATAATGAATTCCGCGTTGGCCTGACACCAGCTGCGGTTCGCGAATATGTAGCCCATGGCCATGACGTATTGGTTGAAGCTGGGGCAGGCCTTGGCATTCAAGCCAATGATGATGCTTATATCAAAGCCGGTGCAACGATCGCACCGGACACAGATTATGTCTTCCAGCATTCCGATATGATTGTGAAGGTCAAGGAGCCGCAAGCAGGGGAGTGGACGAAATTACGCGAAGGCCAGATTCTGTTCACCTATCTTCACCTGGCCCCGGACCCAGAACAGGCCAAAGGCTTGATGGAGTCAGGTGTCACAGCAGTGGCTTACGAAACCGTCACAGATAGAATGGGAGGCCTACCTCTTCTCGCCCCCATGTCTGAGGTCGCTGGCCGTTTGTCCATTCAAGCCGCAGCGCATAGCCTGATGAAACCCGAAGGTGGCCGTGGCATATTATTAGGTGGCGTTCCCGGCGTATCCCCTGCCCGCGTTGTTGTGATTGGCGGCGGTGTAGTTGGGTTAAATGCAGCACGTATGGCAGCCGGCCTTGAAGCGGAAGTGACGATTTTAGACCGCTCCATTCCTCGGCTGCGCCAATTAGACGACATGTTCCATGGCCGCGTGCGTACACGCTTCTCCACTGCAGAAGCTTTGGAGGAAGAAGTTCTGGCGGCGGATGCCGTTATCGGCGCTGTTCTCATCCCTGGCGCATCAGCACCTAAATTGGTCAGTCGTGACATGCTGAAGTCTATGAAAAACGGTTCTGTTCTTGTCGATGTTTCTATCGATCAAGGCGGTTGTTTTGAAATGTCACGGCCAACCACCCATGCCGAGCCTACATATGAAGTGGAAAGCGTCATCCATTATTGCGTGGCGAATATGCCAGGAGCCGTACCTTTGACCAGTTCCCATGCTTTAAACAACGCCACGCTGCCATTTGGCCTGGCATTGGCGGACAAAGGCGTTCAGGCGCTTCATGATGACCCACATCTCATGCGTGGCCTTAATGTCCACCAAGGTAAAATCATGCATGAAGCCGTGGCAGAAGCTTTAGGCACCGATTGCCATAATCTCTAAGTACAAAGGCCAAGGGCGCGGCAAATCTGGCGACAGAGTTCATTTATGCGCACATTGATTTGCCGCAGCCCATCTAATATATCTTTCAAGATATCCCTCAGACCATCTCCTAAGCCAAGGTCATCGAGAAAATCCGATATCCCACCGCTGTCAATCTGCCTGATCATCTGATCAATCAGGTCATTCGCCAGATCAATGTCCCCCAGATCCGGCAATGGCAGGCCCACCAGAGCGAAAAGAAAGCGCAGTATTTCCTTCACCCCACGCTTGCACAAAGCGCAACTCAGCCATTTGGCGACATTGCTTCGCAATGCACGCAGAATAGTGACTTTAATGCGGCGCGCCAGGCGGGTCTTGAAACGAATACGAACACCACCTCCGCGCTCACCGGCCCCTAAGAGCGACGCATGGACGGGTGCGAATTGGGATAGATTTCCACTGCTTTCAACAAAGCCCAGCGGCTCCCCCTGGTCATCGGCAAGCGGTTGGAATTCCAGATTAGACCAGTCAGCCTCATGGTTCGATAAATCCTCCACCATGACAAGATGGTCGAAAAAACCATGTCTCTCTCCCGCCCAAGGGTCAAGCGGCAGGTCATAGATAAACTCGCCTCCCTCGGCGAGCTTCGCTTCAATAGATAGCACCTCAATCATGGTCATCTCCCCCTAAAGACCATCAAACAGGCAACGCGACAAAACTGGAAAGTAAAAAGAATAGACAGTTTGGGGAGAGAAACCAATCCCTCCCCAAGAATATTTATTTCATCAAAGCACTTAGGAATTTCATGCTTTGCTGGGCGCCCTGTGTAAAGGCTTCATGGCCGCTTTCATCGTTGATCTCACCCATGCGAGTCACAAGATTTTCAGCAGTCGCTTCAGCCTCACCAAGGCTAATACCCTTGGTTTCAAAGATATTAGAGCGGGCAAAACCGCCAGCGCCGGCACATAAAATCATCCGCGACGGTGCATCTTCGTGGACCAAAGTGACCAGGCCTTCGGAGACCAGCTCTGGCTTTAAGGCCGCAAAAGCTTCCTCAGGCATCAAACCTTCGGTCATCCGCGTGGCTGCAACAGGTGCCAGGGAATTCACCTTGATGTTGAACTTCGCGCCTTCAAGATGAAGCGTGTTCATCAAACCAACCAAGGCCAGTTTGGCAGCACCATAGTTGGACTGGCCGAAATTACCATAAAGACCGGATGAAGACGTCGTCATGACAATACGACCATAGGCCTGTTCACGCATGATTTCCCAAACGGCTTTCGTGCAGGTCACAGAACCCATGAGATGCACATCAACGACTGTACGAAAATCATCCAGGCTCATTTTGGAAAAGGTCTTATCGCGCAAAATACCTGCATTATTGACCAGGATATCAATGCGGCCCCATTTCTCCATGGTCTCCGCAACCATGGCAGCAACCTGGGGTTCGTCACAAACATTTGTACCATTAGCAATGGCTTCCCCGCCCATGGCTTCAATTTCTGCGACAACCTGTTGCGCAGGGCTGCCATCGCCACCGGTGCCATCTGTTGCTGCACCTAAATCATTCACAACGACTTTCGCACCACGTTTGGCTAATGCAAGCGCATGTGTACGGCCCAAGCCTTGGCCTGCACCAGTGACAATGGCCACACGGCCAGAAAAATCCAATGACATAATTTTTAAGTCCTTAAACAAAAACCATCGTCACCCATTCAGCGATTAAAGCGGGTTTATCTTCCCCTTCAATCTCGACCGTGACGTCATAAATGGCCATAATGCTGGTTTCAGATTTCTTCTCTATCGACTTCAAGGCAAAACGGCCCCGCACCTTGCTATCAACACGGACGGGGGCGAGAAAACGGACTTTATTCATCCCGTAATTCACACCCATTTTTGCCCCTTCAAAACCAGGTGCCGCCTGATAAGCAAAGCCCGCGAGCAGAGAAAGCGTCAAATAACCATGGGCAATGGTGCCACCAAAAGGCGTTTCTGCCTTAGCACGTTCGGGGTCAATATGAATGAACTGCCAATCCGCCGTCACATCGGCAAATTTATTGATGCGTTCCTGGTCAATCAGCGTCCAATCGGACACGCCCAATTCCTGGCCAATCAGGCCTTCGGCTTCTGCAATGGTAATCGTTTTCGCCATGCTCACCCTCCTACCGGGGCTAAAGCTTCTGGTTTATGAAGGCGGATTTCTTCTTCACTTAAGCCCTGAATTTCATGAGGGAAGACTAACCATTGGTCCGTCTCATGCATGAAAAAATCTGGGACGCGCTCAACCTTACGTTTGGTGGGTTTATAATAGACCGTCGCGACCTTCACTTGATGTGGCGTATTTTTACGCGCACGAAGTTCCAGCTCGTCAATAATAGCTTGAACGCTTAGGCCAGAATCAAAAACATCATCAACAATCAACAGACTGTCTTCTTCGTTAATTTTATCAATGATATAGCCAAGCCCATGAACCTGTACACTACCAGATCTGCGCTGCATGCCGTCATAGCTGGATGTGCGGATGGAGATATGGTCGGTTTCAACGCCGCGGAACTCCAAAAGCTCCTGCACCGTAATCCCAATAGGCGTACCACCACGCCAGACCCCAACGATATAATTGGGGCGAAAACCGCTTTCCAAAATCTTATGGGCGAGAAGGAAGCTGTCACGCTGAAGCGCTTCCGCCGTAATGAATAATTTATCCTCAGCCGCGCTTGCGTCACCCATGGGTATACTCCATTTCTTTTAAAATATTGCTATGCCGTGTTTTAACGGCTTGAGACCTATATGACGGGCGAAACTCTGCCCGATATCTGCGAAACTTTGACGGCTCTCCACCACGCCCGCATCAACGCCTGGACCAAAGAAGACCGCAGGCACCTGTTCCCGCGTATGGTCCGTTCCTTCCCATGTCGGGTCATTCCCGTGGTCTGCGGTTAGGACGGCCACATCGCCGTCTTGTAAAGCTGCTTCGATTTCAGGGACGCGTTTATCGAAATCTTCGAGCGCTTTGGCATAGCCAGGCACATTACGGCGATGGCCGAACTCGCTGTCGAAATCAACGAGATTGGCGAAAATCACGCAAGGCCCCTGCTCTTCCCGCATGGCTTTTATCAAAGTATCTGTAATGGCAGGATTGCCGCCCGCTTTAATGACTTTACTAACACCGCGGTGGGCAAAGATATCGCCGACTTTGCCAATGGCAATGACTGGTATATCCGCGGCCACGGCCTTATCCAATAAATTATCATCGGGGCAAGGCTGCGCGAAATCACGGCGGTTATAGGTGCGCTTATATGGCTCGTCCTTGCCATTCCCAATGAATGGGCGCGCGATGACACGGCCCATCGCTTCTAATTCGGGATAAGAACGGGCAAGCTCACACAGCTCATAAAGCCGGTCCAGTCCAAAATGTTCTTCATGGGCTGCAATCTGGAGGACAGAATCCGCGGACGTATAAACAATTGGCTTACCGCTTGCGATATGCTCATCCCCCAGGCGGGCAATGATTTCCGTGCCTGACGCATGGCAATCCCCTAAAACGCCGGGCAGCCCAGCGTCTTTGACCAATCGCTCCATCAGCCATTCTGGGAAGGCAGGCACGGTTTTAGGAAACACCATCCAGTCAAACATCACGGGCACGCCCGTCATTTCAAAATGACCGGAAGGCGTATCTTTGCCCTTAGATATCTCCGCACAAGCGGTCGCCAAGCCTTCGGGTGCCGTGCCGTTTTTAAGCACATCCATTCCGCTTGCAACGTGAAGCGCATGGCCAAGGCCCAGGCGCTTTAAATTCGGGATATTCAGCGGCCCGGAACGTAAACCTTCGACATCGGCCTCACCACGCGCACAGGCCAAGGCGATATGACCCAATGTGTTGGAGCCTGTATCGCCATAAGCTAGCGCATCCGGCGCACCGCCAACACCCACGCTATCAAGAACGATGTAGATGGCACGCATTATTCAGCCCCAATATCCGTGATGAATTCACGCAGAAGCTTGATGAACTTACCCGCAGCTTTGGCGCCCTCTGCCATAGTTTCATCATGGGTCAATTCATGACCGGCCAGGCCCGCCGCCAGGTTCGATACAACAGACACCGCAGCGACTTTCATACCGGCATGGCGTGCAACCAGTGTCTCAGGCACAGTAGACATGCCAACCATATCTGCGCCAACAATACCTAACATGCGCACTTCGGCAGGTGTTTCAAAGTTTGGGCCAGTGACCATGGCATAGACACCCCGGTCTAAATGCACGTCGGCACGGCGTGCGGCTGCTTGAAGCCGTTCTTTTAAATCCGGGTCATAGGCCGCAGACATATCCGGGAAACGCACACCAATATTTTTATCATTGGGGCCAATCAAAGGGTTGCGGCCAGAGAAATTAATATGATCATCCAACATGACCAAAGACCCCGGACCGATATTGCGGTTCAAAGAGCCAGATGCATTGGTCAAAATCAGCTTATCCGCACCAAGCGCCCGAAAGGTGCGAATGGGAATGGCCAGTTCAGCCACGTCATGGCCTTCATAGACATGCATACGGCCTTGCATGACCGCCACACGTGCGCCACCTAAGCTGCCAATCACTAAACGTCCGGCATGGCCTTCGACGGTCGGCTGAGGGAAAGCAGGCAGGTCTTCATAGGAGATGACTTCTTCCACATCGACTGCATCAGCGAAGGCGCCTAAACCCGACCCCAAAACCGCAACAGTCTTTGGAAAGGGTTTTGACAAGCGGGATTTGATAATCTCTGCGCTGGCTGCGACTTTATCCGCACTCATGTATCTGCTTCCTCTTCTTCTTTAACGCCAAGGCCAACCAAGACGATGGTCACGGCGCCTAATAAATAACCCAGGGCGATTTGATAAGGCAGCGCCAACGCACTGTCAGGCACTTTGCCGCGCAAAGTCTCTTCAATGGCCCAAGGCAGGTAAATGGATGAATTAGGGTCGACGGAATGAATGACCCCGAAAAGGGTAAAGACAGACGCCAAAACCAGCACAAAAGCCGCTTTATAACGTGTCTTCTCAAGAATAAAGACGATGATGGCCGCCCAGAGCAGACTGGTCAAAACATAGCCGCGTGCCATGGCCGAAATCAGCACATATTCCGCCATCCAAAACGCAGGGAATATAGCCGCCGCTTTCGCAGCAACTGTCGCTGCAGCATCTGTGCCTGCAACAGCTTGGGAAATTCCGTTCAAGCCTTCTTTCACCTGACCATAAAGCGTATCCAATTTCACAAAGGCGAAATTGATAATACCGGGCATGATGGCAAAGCCAACGGCTGGCGCGTGTTTTTCTGGAATGGACTGGAACGCCAGGCGAATGATATCCATCGCAACCACAATCAAAATCGGCTTGAACACGGCTGGTGGGATAAGTTCAATCAGGAAGCTTAAAACGCCTGTCACAACGCCCAGCGCCAAAATCGTAATCGCCGCCAAAGCATAGCCGACACGACCGCCCATGCGTTTATAAGTCGTATGGCCAAAATAAGGGGTGGTCTGAACCACACCACCAAAAGCGCCAGACACAAAAGTCGCCGCGCTGTCCGCCCAAATCACATGTTTAGGGTTATAATCATCGCCCATCAACTTAGCTGCAGTTGAGATGTTCACGGCACTTGCTGCAATCAACAGGGCAAAAGGCACGGATATCGCCAGATAGTTCAAGGACCGGCCAAATAACTCCTCAAACCCACCAGAAGACGGAACAGGAACATTTAGGCCAAAACCTTGGGCAGCAGGAACGCTAAAGCCATAGCCTAAGCTTTCCAACGCGCCTGTATGGCCCAGCACATAGTACATGGCCGTGCCAGCAACGATGGCAATAACGGCACCCGGCATTTTGCCAGGTAAGACGCCTGTGCCAATCAGGCTGTACACCATGATAATCAAGGCAATCATGCCAATAGGCGCAATTTCCATCACACCCAATATGGCATTGGCGCCAAGCCATACCGCAGAAATACCAAACATGGACCCCAAGAGCGCCGCAACAGGCATGATGCGTTGAATGGTATTACTGATGAAAGACAGACCAAGTTTGACGAACGCAATCCAGATGGTCGCGCCCATACCCACATACCAGGCGATACGTGCCGCATAATCCGCATCACCGGTTTCGGCTTTTAGTGCAAGGAACAACGGGCCTAAAATACCAAAACAGAATGTAATGGTCGTTGGCAAATCCAAGCCTAAAGGCAAGCTGGTGAGTTGGTGATTACCGGTCTTCTTCGCCAAATGTGCGGTCATCCACATATAAAGCAGATTACCAAAGACAATACCGACAACGGCACCAGGAATAATGCGTCCTTGGACGACTTCATTTGGGAAACCAAAGCCCGCTAAAATCGCAGCCAGAACGAAAAGGTTGACCACGCAATCCAAAAGAAAGGCAAAGCCGGCGTTGATATCGCCTTTCACTGCCCATTTATAGGGCATTGCCCCAGCTGCCATTTCACTCACGCGACAAATCCTCGCCTGTTGTTCTTATTGTTCATCCCCATAGGGGACCCATATATTTTTAACTTCTGCACAATGGCGCAGAAAACGCCGGGCATCATCGGCTTCATCGGAAAACCAGTCAATGGCTTCACCCTGAGACGACCAGACACGTTTCAGATTTGAAACACTCGCCGCTTCAACATCACCAAAGCCACCATCAGCTGCGAAATACCACAGGCCATTCACATCATCATGTTCCGCCAGGGTTTTCACCATCGCAGAGCGCTCACCGGTTAGGATATTAACCGCACCCGCAGGCACATCAGATGTTTCAAGCAATTGATAGAAATCTGTTGCAATCAACGGCGCTTTTTCACTGGCCACCATCACCACATCATTCCCCAATGCCAACATCGGCGCGAGCAAGGAAATCATGGACAAAAGCGGTGCTTCATCGGGGCAAACAAGGCCCATGACACCAATACGCTCATTCATCGCCAACGCTACACCACGTAATGGCGGCTGATGCACGGCACCATCATATTTATCGGCCCAGGCTGCATAGGTGAAGATACGTTCAATAGACGCCTCGACCTCTTTCTCAGCCTGCGTGGCTGTGACGCCAGTCAATAATTGCAAACGTTCAGCAAATTCACGTGCCCGATAGCCCAGATTTTCACCCAGGAAGTACAGCACCTGCGCGCGGGCGTGACCCGTCATACTGCCCCATTTGGATTTATGGGCCGCTTCAACAGCGTTCCGCAAATCCTTGCGATTGCCTTCGCTGATACGCTCTAAATCCCCGCCCCAGGCATCTTTCACAATGCGGGTGTAACCGCCATCAGGACGTGCTTGCTTACCGCCGATATAAAGCTTGGCAGTCCGGTCCACAGGAACAGGCGGCAGGCTTGGGCGTTTGGACGCCTTGCCATCGGCTTTCGCTTTCGGCCAGGGCTGTTCTTTCAAATATTCAAACATGCCTTCGCGACCGCCTTCACGGCCAAAACCGGATTCACGATAGCCACCAAAGCCAACAGCACCATCAAATTGATTGGTACAATTCACCCAGACCACACCGGCTTTCACCTTTGGTGCAATTTCCAAGGCGCGATTGATGTTTTCCGACCAGATGCTCGCGGCCAAGCCATAGCGGCTGTTATTGGCCAATGCGATGGCCTCGCCTTGCGTGCGGAAGGTCATCATGGCCAAGACCGGGCCAAAGATTTCTTCGCGCGCCACGATATTGCTTGGGTGTACATTGGTGAGCATGCCAGGACGATAGAAACACCCCGTATCCGGGCATGGAATATCCGGCTGCCAGAATGTGGCGCCTTCTTCAACACCTTGCGCTACCAGCTGTTCAATCCGTTCTTTTTGAATGGGGTCGATGACCGAACCCATGTCATTGGCTTTATCAAGCGGGTCGCCAAGGCGCACTTGTTCCAAACGGCGATGGATTTTCTTCTCAAGCTTGTCAGCAATGCCTTCATGCACCAGCAAGCGGGAACCTGCACAGCAGACCTGGCCCTGGTTAAACCAAATGCCATCTATCAAGCCTTCGACAACGCTGTCTAAGTCCGCATCTTCAAAGACGAGGAAAGGCGATTTCCCACCCAATTCCAAAGTCAGCTTCTTGCCAGATCCGGCACTTGCCTTGCGAATAATCCGGCCCACGTCGGTCGACCCTGTAAAGGCCAATTTATCCACATCATCATGGTCAACGATGGCTGAACCCGTCGCACCATCGCCGGTGATGATATTCAATACGCCCGCAGGAAGGCCGATTTCATCGCAGATATCTGCAAAGGCCAAAGCTGTCAGAGACGTAAATTCAGCAGGTTTCAACACCACCGTGTTACCCGCCGCCAAAGCAGGAGCAACTTTCCATGCCAGCATCAACAATGGGAAATTCCAGGGAATGACCTGACCCACGACGCCCACAGGTTTATGCCCTGGGAATTCCTTATCTAAAAGCTGCGCCCAGCCCACATGGTGGTAGAAATGTCGTGCCGCAATAGGGATATCCAAATCGCGTGTTTCGCGAATGGGTTTACCGTTATCAAGCGTTTCCAAAACCGCCAGGCGACGGCTGTTCTTTTGAATGGCCCGCGCCAGCGCATAGATATATTTCGCACGACCATGGCCACCCAAGGCGGCCCAGCTCTTTTGCGCTTTGCGCGCGGCTTTAACGGCTTTATCTACATCGGCGTCACTGGCTTGAGAAATCTTCGCTAACTCTTCACCGGTGGCTGGATTGAAGGTGGCGAATGCCGCATCAGGGTTAGACGCTTCCACCCATTTCCCACCGATATACAGGCCGAAAGGTTCTTTTTTCGCAGCCAACCAGGCTTTGACGGTTTCTGCACTTTCCGGTGCGGGGCCATATTCCATGGTCTCAAAAATCTCTTTAACAGTCATTTGTCTTATCCCATGGCATGACGGTTGGAGGCCGAATAGCGACCGGTGACAAAATGCTCAAGCTGGCGCTCAATATCGCCAAGCAGGCTGGATGCGCCAAAGCGGAACATATCCGGCTGTACCCAGCGATGCCCCAGCTCTTCCTTCATCAGCATCAAATAGGTCAGGCTGTCTTTCGCCGTGGAAATCCCACCCGCAGGCTTAAACCCAACGGCATAGCCCGTATGTTCCATATAATCGCGAATGGCACGGACCATCACCAGGCTAACTGGCAATGTCGCATTCATGCTTTCCATGCCTGTAGATGTTTTGATGAAATCAGAACCCGCCATCATGGCGACCTGGCTGGCCTTTGCCACATTGGTTAGAGTGGCCAGCTCACCGGTTGCCAATATTGTTTTCATATGCGCAGGACCGCAGGCTTCGCGGAAGTCTTTCACTTCATCATAAAGTGCGCGCCAATTGCCTGTCAGCACATTGCGCCTGGAAATGACGATATCAATTTCCTTGGCCCCGGCTTTGACTGAGGCTTCAATTTCTTTCAGCTTTAAATCATGCGGGTTATGACCGGCTGGAAAACCCGTGGAGACGGCGGCCACAGGAATGCCTGTGCCGTCCAATGCTTCAACCGCGGTTTCAACCATCGAATGATAGACGCAAATCGCACCGGTGGTCAGGTTCAAATCCTGCACACCCAAAGCTTCCAGCAAGTCTGGACGCACAGGCGACTTGGCTTTAGCCGCCAAACGGCGCACACGGCCTTTGGTATCATCGCCTTTAAGCGTCGTTAAATCGATACAGCTGATGGCTTTCAACATCCATGCGGCCTGCCATTGCTTTTTGACCGTACGCGTGCCTTTTAAATAGCCAATACGGCGTTCCACTGCGCTTAGATTTACGCGCAGGTCAGCGAATAAATCCGGGTCATATGCAATGCCTGGATTTAAACGGTCATGGCCGTCCTCCACTGGGTGGAGCGGTGTGATATTCTGGTTATTGGGCGTTGTCATAGGTTTTGCCCCATCTCTTCTTTTTTAATCTGAGCTCAATATCTCTAAACAAACCGGTGTGTCTTGCGGCGCTTTATCGCCGAAGGTGAGCGCGGATACAAGGGCAAGCGATGCCTGTTCAAAATCCGCTTCATTTCGCGCATGGACTGTCGCAATTGTGCCACCCTCTTTTAGATGCGCGCCAACAGGCAGCACATCACTATAGCCGACAGCATAGTCAATATCATCTTCTGTGCGCACCCGACCACCGCCAAGCGCCACAACAGCCACGCCAATCGCACGGGTATCCATAGCTTGAATATAACCGGATTTAGGCGCTTTCACATCACGAACCACGGGTGCTTTTTCAAGATAATCCTCTGAACGCTCAACAAAGTCCTGCGGGCCGCCAAGCAGCGTCACCATCTGAGCAAAATGGGCCAAAGCGCTATGGTCATCCAAAGCCTGTTGTGCTTTTTCGCGCCCTTCTTCGACACTCTCTACCTGGCCACCATGAAGAAGCATATAAGCCGCCAGCTCTATCACCACTTCATGCAAGCGCGGCTCCCGATTGACACCTTTAAGATAATCGACGGTTTCCTGCACTTCCAAAGCATTGCCGACAGTTGTACCAAGGACCTGATTCATATCCGTTAGAATGGCTGTGGTCGGCAGTCCAGCTTCTCCAGCAACCTTCACCAGATTCTGGGCCAGCTTGCGCGCTTCTTCATGGGACGCCATGAAAGCGCCATTGCCGACTTTCACATCCATCACCAGGCCATGCAGGCCACTTGCCAACTTCTTGGACAATATGGATGCGGTAATCAGATGAATGGATTCAACAGTCCCCGTCACATCGCGAATGGCATAGAGGCGTTTATCCGCAGGCGCTAAATCCCGGGTTTGACCAATGATAGCACAGCCCGCCTGTTCAACGACTTCCGCAAAACGTTCAAAGCCTGGAGAAACATTATAGCCGGGGATTGAGTTTAATTTATCCAGCGTACCGCCCGTATGGCCAAGACCACGGCCTGAAATCATGGGCACTTTCGCCCCGCACGCCGCGACAATGGGCGCCAGCATCAAGGAGACCTTATCTCCCACACCGCCGGTGCTATGCTTGTCCACCACGCCTTTTGTCAAACCACGAGAGGCCCAGTCCAAGACAGTGCCTGAATTGGTCATGGCCTGGGTCAATGCCGCCTGTTCCACCGCATCAAGCCCACGGAAAAACACGGCCATAGCAAAGGCAGACGCTTGGGATTCACTCACCTCACCAGTGACCAGACCTTGGACAAAACTGTTGATTTCTTCGCGGCTTAAAACGCCACCGTCCCGCTTTTTGCGGATGAGTTCCTGGGGTAGAAATGCGCTCACTTTGTCTCACCTAAGTCTGGACCAAAGGCGTGGGGTAATAACGCGCCCAATGTCGTTGTCAAGACAATGCCGTCAGGGTTGGAGACATGGATGACCAGGTCATCACGACCAAATTCGCGCAGACGCTGACGACAGCCACCACAAGGCGTACATGGTTCCCCAACAGGGCCCATGACGACGACTTCGCGCAAACGGGACCCGCCCTTCATCACCATCGCAGATAAAGCACCGGCTTCGGCACAACTGCCCAGCGGATAAGCAACATTTTCCACATTACAACCTGCATGAACCTGGCCATGCTCATCCAAAACAGCCGCCCCTACATGATATTTAGAATAAGGCGCATGGGAATGGGTCCGTGCCTCTTTAGCTGCATCAAACAGCATCTGTGTCTGCTTATCCATTTCAGCGTTCCTTCACATAGGGTATACCACTGGCCCGTGGCGCTTGAATACGTCCGACAAAACCTGCCATCACCACCACGGTAATCACATAAGGCAGCATGATGATGAACGGGGCCGGAACAACACCAACCAATGGCAGGTCCACACCTTGCAACACACCCTGCAAAGCATCAGCGAATGCAAATAATAAACACGCCAACATGGTTTGAACCGGACGCCAGCGCCCTAAAATCATCGCAGCCAGCGCCAAATAGCCCTTACCCGCACTCATATCCCGGATAAAGCCCGAAGACAGCGCAATCGCCATCGCAGCCCCGGCAATCCCGCATAATATACCCGTTATAATCAACGCGCGATAGCGTAGGCCGAAAACCGACAGGCCCGCCGTGTCCACGGCTTCGGGATTTTCTCCGACTGCCCGCAGCATCAAGCCAAAGCGCGTCTTGAAAAGCACCCAAAGCGCCACAGGTACGGAGAGAAAGGCCAGATAAGTGGGAATGCTGTGCCCGCTTAAAACGCCCGAATACAGCCCACCAATCAGTGGCACGTCCCGCACGGCATCTGCAAACGGCAAAGTGATGGTGGTGAAGCGGGAACCTCCGTCCAAAAACGGCGTCTGTCCGTTTAAACCAAACCACGCATTGGCAAGACTGGGGGCAAGACCCGCAACCACGATATTAATCGCCATCCCAGACACAATCTGGTCCCCGCGATAAGTGATAACCGTCACCCCATGAACCATGGCCAAAGCGATGGAGAAAATGATGCCCGCGCCCAGCCCCATCCAGGCCGACCCCGTAACCGCAGCAGCGGAGGCCGCCGCAAACGCCGCACCCAACATTTTCCCTTCAAGGCCGATATCAACAACACCAGCGCGTTCTGCAAACAGACCCGCGAGTGCCGCCAGAATAAGCGGTGTTGCCCCACGCAAAGTCGACGCCGCCAGGGGCACAAGATTGAGAAGAATATCTTCCATCATGCATCCCCTTTTGAAAATTTAGCAAATATTGCCGTCAATTGGGGACGAAACACATGTTCAAGCGCGCCTGCAAAAAGAATGACCAGGCCTTGGACCAAAATCATCAAATCACGGGTGACTTTCGGCATTTCAAAGGCCATCTCTGTCCCACCTTGATAAAGCGCACCAAAGAGAATAGCAGCCAAAAATAAACCCACCGGATGATGGCGTCCCATGAAGGCCACCGCAATGCCAACAAAGCCATAGCCGGATGTAAAACTGCCAAGCAAGCGGTGCTGCACACCTAAAATCTCATTCGCCCCCATGAGCCCTGCAAAAGCGCCGGAAATCAACATGGCAATAATGATATTTTTCGTAATGGAAATCCCTGCATAATTCGCAGCTTCAGGGTTCTTCCCCACGACGCGGATTTCATAACCACCGGCAGTGCGTTTTAAGAACACCCAATAAGCGATACAGGCCACCACAGCCAAGAAAATAGACAGATTGACTGGAGAGCGGCTTAGGCCTTCAAAGATATCATGAAAAGCCGGAAACCAGCTGCCCTGGGCGAAGTCTGCACTTTCCGGTGCCTGCCCATCCGGTCGTTTCATAGGCCCAGCCAATAAATAAGTCAAAAAGGCGGCCGCAATGAAATTAAACATGATGGTGGTGATAACTATATGGCTGCCACGTTTAGCTTGAAGATAGGCCGGAATAAAAGCCCAGGCCGCCCCAAAAACAGCACCTGACACCAAAGTCAAAGGCAATAACAAGACCCAAGGCAAGTCGCCAAAATACAGCGCAATCAAAGCCATGCCCAGGCCTCCCATGGCCGCCTGACCTTCCGCGCCAATATTGAACAACCCGCATTGATAGGCAATGGACACCGCCAAGCCTGTGAAGACGAAATTCGTTGCGTAATAAAGCGTATAACCCCAGGCATATTGAGACCCAAAGGCCCCATTCATCAAATGGCCCAATGCTTCAAAAGGGTTATAGCCAATCAGGGCGACCACCAGGCCTGACACAATCAGCGCCACACCAAGGTTAATCAAAGGCAGAAGCCCAAGGTCCGCCCATTTCGGCAATGCATTTTTCTGAACCGAAGACATTATTGCGCAACCCCTGCCATCATCAGACCAAGGTCCTGTTCACTCACCTGACCCGGGATGGCTTCCCCAACAATGGCGCCATCACACATGACCAGGATACGGTCAGACAAAGCCAGTAACTCATCCAAATCAGCAGACACCAAAAGCAAAGCCTTACCACGCTTCTTTAAATCCAAAAGACGGCTGTGAATGAAGGCAACAGCGCCAATATCCACACCCCGGGTGGGCTGACCAACAAGCAGCAGGTCCGGGTCATGCTCAACCTCGCGCGCCATTGCTATTTTCTGCTGATTCCCACCTGAAAAATCACCGGCCAATTGATCGGTGATTCTGGGCCGCACATCATAATGTTCAAAATAGTCTTTTGCAGCCTGCCCAATGGCTTTCAAATCCAGCAGGCCTTTGTTTTTGAACTCTGCATCTTTGTGAAAGCCCAAAATGATATTTTCATCGGCACGCATGGGTTTCACCAACCCGATTTTCTGGCAATCTTCAGGGACATGACCGACGCCTTGATGGCGGACTTTCAACGGGTCAGACGGTTTATCCGCGCTAAGCAAAAGCTGGCCTTTCAAATCTATACGACCAGCGGAAACAGGCCGCATGCCGGCAATGGCTTCAAGCAATTCACTTTGTCCATTACCCGCCACACCTGCGACCCCAAGAATTTCACCGGCATGTATATCAAGGCTGATATCCTTCAAACGCCCAACGCCGCTTTCATCCGTCATTTCAACGTGGCTTAAAGACAGAATGATATCGTCTTTCGCGCCCTTATCTTCGTTTTGGGGAAGGGCAACTTTCTTCCCCACCATCAGTTCTGCAAGTTCTTCCCGGCTGGTGTCTTTCGTGACGCGGTGGGCCACCATCTGCCCTTGCCGCATGATGGAAACCTGATCCGTTGCCGCCATTATTTCTTTTAATTTATGGGTGATGAGAAGGACACTGCGTCCCTGTGCTTTTAACGTCGCTAAAATCTCAAACAGGCGGTCCGCCTCTTGCGGCGTCAAAACACCCGTCGGCTCATCCAATATCAGGATTTGCGCATCGCGGTAGAGCGCTTTTAAAATCTCAACCCGCTGACGCTCCCCCACCGATAAGTCTTCAATCAAAGCATCGGGGTCAACTTCCAGGCCATAGCGTTTTTCAATCTCAACAAGCTTGGCACGTGCCTCATTCAACTGAGGTTTCAAAGCCACGCCAGACCCCAGCCCCAAGACGACATTCTCCAGGACGGTGAAATTCTCAACCAGCATGAAATGCTGATGCACCATACCAATACCGGCATGCATAGCGTCTTTGGGGGTTTTGAAATATTGTGCCGTCCCATTGACTTCAACGGACCCGGCGTCCGGCTTATAAAATCCAAAGACAATGCGCATCAAAGTTGACTTGCCGGCGCCATTTTCACCCACAATCCCATGAATGCTTGCGGGTTCAACGCGCAGATCAATGCCTTGGTTCGCATGGACTGCGCCAAAGCTTTTATCAATGCCCTTTAAAAACAATGCTGGCGCGGTGGCGGAGGAGTTCGTCCCCTGCCCTGCGCCATTTTGCACCAGCTCGTTCACGCCGGTATCCTTTATTTTAGTCGTTAGTTGAGCGTTGACGGCACGTCCACTTCACCGGCAATAATAGCCGCGCGTGCTTTCTCTGCCGCATCAATCATCTCATCGCTTAATAATGCCTTATTATGCTCATCAACACTATAAGCCACACCATCAGCAGCTAAATTTAAAACCTGCAGACCCGGTTTCCATTCACCGCTTCGCGCTTGGCGCATGGCGTCATAAACGGCCACATCCACGCGCTTCAACATGGACGTCAGGACGGACCCAGGTTGAAGGTGGTTTTGATTGCTATCCACGCCAATGGCGAATTTGCCCGTATCTTTGGCGGCTTGAAGCACACCATGACCGGTTGGTCCGGCGGCTGAGAAAATCACATCTGCACCGCGTGCATATTGGCTGCGTGCAAGTTCCCCGCCTTTAATCGGGTCGCTCCAGGCGGCGGGTGTTGTCCCAACCATCTGGCGATAGACTTTAATATCCGGGTTCACCGATTTCGCACCGGCCTCATAGCCTGCAGCAAATTTACGAATAAGCGGGATATCCATGCCGCCAATAAAACCAATCGTGCCGGTTTCACTTTTCATGGCTGCGAGAACGCCTACGAGGTAAGAGCCCTCTTCTTCCGTGAATAAGACCGACTGCACATTAGGCAAGTCCACCTGGGCGTCAATCAACGTGAAATGCACATCTGGAAACTCTTTCGCCACATGGCGCACCGCCGTTTCGTAATTCACACCAACCGCAATAACCAAATCATGATTACGCTGGGCAAACCGGCGAAGCGCCTGCTCTGCCTGCGCTTCATTGGTTGGCTCAAATTCAACATAGGCCAAACCACTTTGGTCTTTATAGCGTTGTGCGCCCGTCCAGGCCGCTTCATTGAAAGATTTATCAAATTTGCCGCCTAAGTCATAGGCCAGGGCCGGGCAAAAAGCCCCCTCGCCGCACACATCATTTGATGAACTGGTGTCGCCTGCATCACCACAAGCCGCAACTAGGGCTAATGCAGCCATGCTAAAAAAGCTTTTTACGCCTTTCACAACGCTCTCCCAAAAATCCGTATCACTCGCGCTCTAGCGCTCAAATATTTTGCCGCAAAGCAGCACAGTTCAGTTATGACGTCAACGGACTTGATTGTCAGCGCGGACAATGCTGAATTCACAGTCAATGATTCACAGATAAAAATCGCCGCATGAAATTCGGCGCAGGAGTTTCCATCATGAGCGCAAGCGTAACCGTCATCGACCATCCTTTGGTGCAGCACAAACTGACCATCATGCGCCAGAAAGATACGCCATCCGGGCAATTTCGTACGCTACTCAATGAGATCAGCGTGCTTTTGGGCTATGAAGTCACCCGTGATCTCGACCTGGAAGATGTGCTCACTGAAACACCAGTATCTCAGATGACGGGGCGCAAACTTGCGGGCAAGAAATTATGCTTTTTCTCCATCATGCGCGCCGGTGATGGTTTGCTTCAGGGCCTGTTAAACCTGATTCCCTCCGCTCGAGTCGGTCACATCGGCCTCTACCGCGACCATGATACCTTAGAGGCGGTTGAATATTATTTCAAAGCACCCGGCAAACTCGACCAGCGCCAAATTCTTGTTGTGGATCCAATGCTTGCAACAGGCAATTCCGCCATTGCGGCCATCACACATATCAAGAAGCGGAACGCGAAGAATATTCGGTTCATATGCCTGGTTTCCGCGCCAGAAGGCGTTAAAGCCCTACAACAGGCCCACCCCGACGTTCCTATATATACAGCGTCCATTGATGAGCGACTCAATGAAAAAGGCTATATAGTCCCCGGTCTGGGAGACGCTGGCGATCGGTTGTTTGGCACAAAATAAGACAGCTTTTTGGCGAAGTGTTGCAGAACTGCAATATCTGACCGTAATAGCAGGTACATTCCCTGGAATAATATTGCGCGCCCGGGTCTAGGCGTCTATCAGCGCGCCCATAGCTATTTGTGGGCAATAACTGCCATAACTGGAGGAAAATCCAATGAATGCATCGCTGCGCACCGCGTATCGTGCAACTCTGCTTGCAACCGTCGTATCCGCCATTGCTGCGCCAGGTTTTGCGCAAAGCGGTGGAACGCTCGAAGAAATCATCGTGACAGCACAAAAGCGGGAACAAAGCCTGCAAGATGTGCCGTCATCCGTTGCTGCAGTATCCGGCGAGAAACTGGACGTCATCAATTCAGCCGGTTCCGATATTCGGTTCCTGTCTGGTCGCGTCCCAAGCTTGACCATTGAATCATCTTTCGGTCGGACATTCCCACGCTTTTATATTCGTGGCCTGGGCAACACAGATTTCGATTTGAACTCTTCACAGCCTGTTTCATTGATCTATGATGAAGTGGTTCTGGAAAACCCTATCTTAAAAGGCGCACCAGCATTTGATCTGGATCGTGTTGAGGTTCTTCGTGGCCCTCAAGGAACACTGTTTGGCCGGAACACACCGGCTGGTATCGTGAAACTGGATTCCAAAAAGCCAACACAAGAACTCGACGCCTATGCCAAAGCGACTTACGGCCGCTTTGATACAATCGAGTTTGAAGGTGCCGTTGGCGGCCCCATCATTGAAGACGTCTTGGCAGCGCGTGTATCATTGCGCCACCAACATCGCGATGATTATATCGACAATGTGAACCCAAATGCAGAACCAGATCAGCGTGAATTCGGCGGCTATGATGATTTCGCAGGTCGGGTACAATTTCTGTACACACCAACTGAAAACTTCTCAGCTCTGTTAAACTTCCACGCCCGCTCACTAGACGGCACAGCACGGGTCTTCCAAGCCAATATCATTGCCCAGGGCACAGGCGGGCTGGTTGACGGATTTGATCGTCGCCGTGTGAATTTCGATGGCCGGAATAACCAAGACCTTGATACTCGCGGTGCAAATTTGAAGTTGGATTATGATTTTGACCAGTTCACAATCACATCCATCACAGCTTTCGAACATGGCGAAGTCTTCTCCGTCGGTGATGTTGACGGTGGCTTTGGCGCCTCATTCCTTGGCAATGACAGCCCTGGACCTATTCCTTTTGACGCCCAAACAGCTGACGCCATTCCTGATCTGGACCAATGGACACAAGAAATCCGCATTGCATCCAATGACCTTGGCATGATCGACTTCCAAGCAGGCTTTTTCTATTTTGATGAAGACCTTCGCATTGAAAGCACGAACTTTGACAGCCTGTTTGGCGGTGGCGTGAATGGCTTCGCCTTCCAACGCCAGCAATCAGAAGCCTGGGGCATCTTCGCCAACGTGGATATCGAAGTGACTGAGGATTTGGTTGTCGTCGGTGGTGTTCGTTATTCAGATGATGAAAAAGAATTCGTTGCTGAGCGGACACAATCTCCGCTGAGCTTCCTGCCTTTCGTAGATGACCAGCTTGGTCCACTTACAACCAACCCAGAAGACGACGTCTTAAGCTGGGATGTGAGCGCAACATATACATTGAACGATGATATCAGCGTTTATGCCCGTGCCGCCAAAAGCTTCCGTGCACCATCCATCCAGGGTCGTGTTCTGTTTGGAGATGAAGTGACCGTCGCCAACACCGAAGAAATCTTTTCAATCGAAGCAGGCATTAAAGCTGAATTGTTCGACAACAGAATGCGTGTGAACTTCTCCGCTTATCTGTCAGACATCGATAACCAGCAACTGACTGCTGTTGGTGGCGGCGCGAACTTCAACCGCCTCGTAAATGCAGCGGATACAGACCTGGCCGGTTTCGAATTTGATGCAGAATGGGCAGTGAATGAAAACTTCCTGGTAACGGCTGGCGTCAGCTACAATCACACTGAGATTAACGACCCCAATCTGTTCACGCAGGTCTGCGGTTCTGGTCTTTGCACAGTGACTGATCCAATTGTAAATGGCCTAGCATCACTGGACGGCAACCGCTTGCCACAAGCACCACGCTGGATTGCCAACTGGACAGCTCGCTACAGCATTCCTGTTGGAAATGACGGTGAAGTCTATCTTTATACTGACTGGGCGTTTACCAGCGAAAAGAACTTCCTGCTCTATGAAGCAACAGAGTTCCGTTCCGGCCAAGAGCTGATTGGTGGCTTACGCTTAGGCTACACTTTGCAAGACGGCCGTTATGATTTCGCGGTCTTTGGTCGCAACATCACGGATGAGACAGAGCTTAAAGGCACAATCGACTTTAACAATCTGACGGGCTTTGTGAATGAGCCTTCCATCTGGGGCGTAGAATTGGGCATCCGTTTCTAAGCCAAACCCTAGATTAAAAATTGAAACCCCGGTGACGCCTGTCACCGGGGTTTTTCTTTAGCGTTATATGACAAGTCAGCTTTACTTGTTTCTTTTTCAAAACAACACTTTCACAAATGCGTCTTGCAGGCCTGCAACCATGAAAATACACTTTCCGATTCGTTAAAAAAACATTTCAGACCAATCGGTACAGAATAAATTTGACCATTCAAAACGCATTGTTTCCGTAACGTTACAAGCCATAAAAATTCAATCCTTGAACTGTGTCTTTTTTTTAGTGTCCACGGGAGTGTGATCGCGAAAGGGTACGGCCCACAAAATTATTCATAAAGACGTCACAAAAGTCGGGCACATGCCAATGCGGTTTTTGATTTTGGCAGAAACTTTATTCCGGTGAGGGGACAAATGTTTTTAAACACTCGACGTAACTCAAAAGTTACGGCAATAGGCAAGGCTCTCTTATGTGCATCAGTCAGCCTTCCAGCAGCACTAATCGCGACAGAAGTCGCAGCCCAACAAATTACATCAGGCGTCCGTGGTACGGTTGTAGATGAAAGCGGCAGCCCTGTTTCAGGCGCAGTTGTTACAATAACCGATACCAGAAGGGGGCGAAGCTCAACAACAAATACAAATGCCCAGGGTCAATTCAATGTTTCTGGCCTTGAAACAGGCGGCCCATACACAGTACGCGTAGCAAGCAGCGCCTATACGACGCGGGAACTGGAAGGCCTCTTTATTTCCATTTCGGACGTTGCATCTCTGAACATTGCTCTGCAAGAGCGTACAGACAGTGTTGAAGAAATCATCGTAACCGGTGTAGCCGGAGCTTTGACAGAACTTGCTATCGGCCCAGGTGCTTCCTTTAATCTAACTCAGCTTGAGAGCTTTCCGTCCATTGACCGCGACATTCGGGACGTTATTCGGATTGATCCTCGCGTGACAATCAATGAAGGCAATGATGACAGTGTTTCTTGCCTGGGTACCAACAACCGCTTCAACTCATTCACCATTGATGGCGTGCGTTCCTCTGACGGCTTTGGCCTAAACGCCTCTGGCTTTCCAAGCCGAAATAATTTGCCGATTCCTTTCGACGCAGTCGCAGAGACAGCCGTTGAATTCGCTCCATTCGACGTTGAATATGGCGCCTTCGTTGGTTGTAACATCAACGTGGTAACAAAAACGGGTACCAATGAGTTTCATGGTGACGCCTTTGCCGTTTTCAATAATGGTAAATTGACAGGCAGCAAAATTGATGGCGAAGAAGTCCGCGACGGAAGCTTCCGTGATTGGAACTGGGGCGCAACTCTTGGTGGCCCAATCATTAAAGACCGCTTGTGGTTTTTTGCAGCTTATGAAGAAGTTCAAGACGGTGGCGTTATCGTTGACACAGGCCCATCAGGTGCCGGGTTTGCAAACGAGCTGGATTTCTTGACAGAAGCACAGGCAAATCAAATTGCTGATGCTTTTCAAAGTATTTATGGGCGTGACGTAATTGGGCTAGGCCGCAACCTTCCTGATGAAAGTCGTCGGATATTAGGGCGCGTCGATTGGCAGATTAACGATGATCACCGCGCAGCTTTCACATATTCCCGCTTGCGGGAATTGCGTCAAGATCCTGACGACGGCTTCGGATTCAACGACTTTTCATTCCTTGATAACTTTGAAAACGAAGGCACAGAAAGCGAAACTTATGCTTTACGCGTCTTTTCAAATTGGACTGACAACCTAAGCACTGAAATCCGTGTCTCACGCCTTGATGTCACTGATATTCAAGGGCCCGTTGGCGGCGGTGAAGCTCAGGACGCTAATCCAATTCCCAGGATCGTAATTGATAATATCACCAATGGGTCTGCCACTGGCGATCTTGTAAGTGGTCCCGGCTTTAGCCGTTCGGCAAACGACCTGCAGTATCAAACAGACCAAATCAAAATTAAGGCTGACTATACTTGGGGTGATCATACTTTCACCGCGGGCTATGAGTTAGATCAATTGGACCTGTTCAACCTGTTCGCACAGGATGCCACAGGCACAATCACCTTTGATTCTGTTGCGGATTTCCTTGCAGGACAAGCTTCTGAAATTGAAGGCCGTGGATCTTTCACCGGTGACATTACCGATGCAGCCGCATCCTTCAGCCGCTCAATCCATTCGCTCTACATTCAAGATGAATGGCTCGCAACCGATGCCTTAACGGTTCAATTAGGCCTGCGTTATGATTTCTATGAATCTAGCGATCGCCCCATTGAAAACCCAATTTTTGAGCAAAAATTCGGGTTTTCCAACACAACATCTTTTGACAGCCTGGATGTTATTCAACCACGCCTTGGCCTGACATATGATGCTGGGGAAACTTTCTTTGGTGAAACCCTCTTACGCGGTGGCATCGGCATTTTCTCAGGCGGTGACCCGACTGTTTGGTTTGCAAACAACTTCCAAAACTTCGGTGGTGCTCTTGGTGTCGGGTCTTCGGAAGACGCACCGTGCACAGCTGCAGACTTACAGGTCATTGATGGGAATGGGAATTTCACTGGCATTCCTCAATGTATCGTCGATCAACAAATTGCCAGCGCAACTGCCAATGAAGGTAGCGTAAACGCTGTTGACCCTGATTTTGAGCTTCCATCACTGCTGCGTTTAAACTTCGGTTTAACCCACTACACTGATTTCGAAGGCGCTGTTGGAGGTTTCTTTGACGAGTGGACCGTCCAATTAGACGTTATCCACAGCCGACGTCGTAACGCTGTTGACTTCGTTAATCTCGCTCTGACCGATACTGGCGAAACAGCACCGGATGGACGACCAATCTTTGATGCTATTGACCCATTACGCCCTGGCTGTAATGCAGTATTTGAAGGCATTAGAGAAGGTTTCTCAAACGTTGACTCAGGTGCTTGTGGCGTAAGTTTCCGAGATGATGAAGAAATCCTTCTGACCAATGTTGACGGGAAAGACGGCAGTGATACTTCTTTCTCTGTTTCATTGGCAAAACGTTGGGATTATGACTTAGGTTCCATCCCAAGCGTTTTCGACTTCACAATGGGTTATGCGTATACGGCGTCAAAAATTGTGACATCGGCAAACAGCTCGACGGCTTCTTCTAACTTTGAAGAAAATGCAACCAGTGTTTTAAATAATAATACGCTGGCACCAGCTCAATATGCGAACCGTCATAATTTCACCTTGGCAGCGCGTTTTGAATTCGAGTTCATTGATGAAAACCCAACAACATTTGGGCTGTTCTTCAATGCTCAATCCGGCCGGCCGTTCAGCTATGTCTTTGACGACCGTACTGCTGATATCTTTGGTGATAGTGATCGGGAAGCTCGGCATTTGCTCTATGTTCCAACGGGGCCGAACGACCCACTGGTGGATCTAAGCAACATCGACCAGGATGCATTTTTTGCATTTTTGGATGAACGAGGCCTTTCTCGTTTTGCCGGTCAGATTGCTCCTCGGAACGAATTCCGTGATCCATGGTTCAAAGACTTGGACATTCGCTTTTCTCAAGACCTGCCTGGCTTCTTTGGAAGTGATGGTTTTGAAGTCTTCGTCGATATGGAAAATTTCCTGAACCTGATCGATAGTGGCTCAAATATTCGCCGCAGTTTTGATCGTGGTGATGTTGGTGAGGGTGTTCCAGTCGTGAGGGCATCAATCAACGATCAAGGTCAGTATGTTTACACGAACTTCAACCCGAATGATCCTGCTGGAGGCATCGACGCTCTGACGAACTCCTCTTTGTGGGCAGTTCAATTCGGCGTACGTTACCGTTTCTAATAAGTACAAGTACAAAAAAGAAAGGGCGGCTCCAGGGCCGCCCTTTTTCTTTGGGTCTATTGAAATGCCTCAGGTGGCAAAGTCCCGCCCTGCATCATCTCTCGATGATGTTTTCGGCACAAAGCAACATAGCTGGAATTCCCGCCAATAACGGTCTGCTCCCCTTCGCGAATGGCGTTCCCACCTTCGTCAACGCGGAGGTTCATGATTGCCTTCTTACCGCAGAAGCAAATCGTCTTCAGTTCTTTCAATTCATCAGCAATACCCAGCAGATATTGACTGCCTTCAAATAAATTCGCCTGGAAATCCGTCCGCAGACCATATGTCAAAACCGGGATGCGCAACTCATCCGCGACCCGCGCCAATTGAAACACCTGCGCCTTATTTAGAAATTGCGCCTCATCCACCAGAAGGCAATTGATATTCTGTTCTTCCTTCGCAGCCTTCACTTCTGTGAACAGGTCTGTTTCCCCATCAAACATCCGCGCTTTCGCTTCAAGGCCAATACGAGATCGAATGACGCCCAGACCATAGCGGTCATCAACAGATGCCGTATAGAGCAAGGTATTCATCCCTCGCTCCTGATAGTTAAAGCTGGATTGTAAAAGGTTCGATGATTTCCCTGCATTCATCGAGGAATAATAAAAATAAAGCTTCGCCATTTGATCCGGGCCTGTCCTTTTTATGCTGCATCATACACGCTATGATGATCTTATAGAACGTGTGACACACAGAATAGCAAGATAAGGATTGGGAAGGATCACATGAGCAAGGCTCAGGACAGCGACACCCTCATTCACGTTAAGCCGAAAAACGCAGAAAACGCTTATTGCACAAGAGAGCAATATGAGGACATGTATCAGAAGTCCATAAAGGACCCAGATGGCTTTTGGAAAGACATGGCAAGCCGAATCGATTGGTACAGGCCATTTACAACAACAAAAAATACAAGCTTCAAAGACGATGTTTCCATCAAATGGTTTGAGGGCGGAACCTTAAACGCCAGCGCAAACTGTATTGACCGTCATTTGCCAGAAAAAGCCAATGATGTTGCCATCATCTGGGAAGGCGATAATCCGGCCTATCACCATTCGATCACCTATCAACAGCTCTATGCGCATGTGTGCCGTTTTGCCAATGTGTTGAAGCATTTAGGGGTCAACAAAGGCGACCGTGTCACAATTTATATGCCGATGATCCCGGAAGCAGCCTATGCCATGCTGGCCTGCGCCCGTATTGGTGCAGTCCACAGTGTCGTCTTCGGCGGTTTTTCACCTGACGCCCTCGCCGGGCGTATTCTGGATTGTGAATCCGAATTTGTGATTACAGCGGACCAAGGCGTGCGTGGCGGCAAATCCGTCCCGCTGAAAGCCAATGTCGATAAGGCCCTTGAACAATGCCCAGACGTCAAAGCCGTTCTCACCATCAGACACACCGGTGCGAATATCGGATGGCAGCATGGTCGCGATCATTGGTATCATGAACTGAGCCTCCTGGTTCCGGCTGAGTGCGAACCTGAAGAGATGCAGGCGGAAGACCCGCTCTTCATACTCTACACTTCAGGATCGACGGGCAAGCCTAAGGGTGTGCTCCACACCACCGGCGGCTATATGGTTTGGGCGAGCACCACACATCACTATGTGTTCGACTACAAACCCGGCGAAGTCTATTGGTGCACGGCCGATGTCGGATGGGTCACCGGACATAGCTATATCATTTACGGACCTCTAGCTAATGGCGCAACGACGTTGATGTTTGAAGGGGTTCCCAATTATCCAGACGTTGATCGGTTCTGGCGCATTGTTGCAAAGCATAAAGTCAATATTCTATACACCGCACCGACTGCCATCCGGGCGCTAATGCGCGAGGGTGACGAGCCTGTTAAGCGCCATGATCGCTCCACCTTAAGGCTGTTGGGCAGCGTGGGTGAACCGATTAACCCAGAAGCCTGGCTTTGGTATTATCGCATTGTAGGTGATGAAAACTGCACCGTTGTCGATACCTGGTGGCAGACAGAAACCGGTGGCATCATGATCGCCCCTCTTCCAGGTGCAACAGATCAGAAACCGGGGTCAGCAACGTTGCCATTTTTTGGTGTGGAACCGGCATTGGTTGATGCAGATGGGAAAATCCTGGACGGCGCCGCAGACGGCAATCTGGTTCTGCTGAACAGTTGGCCTGGCCAGGCACGCACGGTCTATGGCGACCATGAACGCTTCATCCAAACCTATTTCTCCACCTATGATGGCATGTATTTCACCGGTGACGGCTGTCGGCGGGATGAGGATGGTTATTACTGGATAACAGGTCGCGTGGACGACGTTATCAACGTGTCCGGCCACCGTATGGGCACGGCCGAAGTTGAATCCGCCCTCGTCGCTCATCATCTCGTTGCTGAAGCCGCTGTTGTCGGCTTCCCGCACGACATCAAGGGACAAGGCATTTATGCTTATGTGACGTTGAATGCCGGCCTGTCACCAAGTGACGAGCTGCTGCAAGAGCTTAAACAATGGGTACGCAAGGAAATAGGCCCTATCGCCACGCCAGACCATATCCATTTCACTCCTGGCTTACCTAAAACCCGATCTGGTAAAATCATGCGGCGCATATTGCGCAAAATTGCTGAGAATGAATTTAGCAACCTCGGCGATACGTCAACACTTGCTGACCCCTCAGTCGTGCAGTCATTGATCGAAGGCCGCAAACTTCTTTAGAAACAATGCCGTCCCGCAACACCAGCGGGTCGGCACCCTTTTCTTTTTAGACTTCTAACTTTTTCCTTCTGATGCTGCTGAAGCAGCATGAGACTATTGGCGCGCGCATTTTCACCTAATAGAGAACTAAATAATAAATTGAATACTCAAAACTAAGTCAAATAAATACAAGTAAAATACAATGTAACTTCAATTGTTACTACAAGTATATCAATTTTGTTGCATATTAGTCACTACAAATACAAATAACTATTTATTTTATATGCATGATAATTGTTTTATATATACACAATTACTTCACAAACAATAACAATAAGCCCTGCGTATTACGCAAATATTTGAGCACTCAAATACTAATCAGTGGGGAAATATTAACATGCTACAGGGAAATAAGTTCAAATACACCATGATGAGTGGTGTTGCAGGACTTGCTATGGCGTTTTCGCCAGGCACATCCTGGGCGCAAGATCAGCTTGCGCAAGTCCAAGCACCTACAGATCAGGCCGTCGATCAAGATGTGCAGGATGCTGAGGACAGAGAAGTCATTGTTGTTACCGGCAGCCGGATTAAGCGGGACGGCTTTACAGCCCCCTCACCGGTCACCGTTCTCAGTGACGAAGCCATCAGCCTTCAAGGTGAAGTCAACCTTGCAAATGTGCTGAACCAATTGCCGGCTCTCGGCTCTACATTCACCAATGCCTCCTCTACGGGTTTCATCGGCACAACGGGCCTGAGCTTTCTTGACCTTCGTCGTCTGGGCACAGACCGGACCCTGGTTCTGGTCGATGGTCGCCGCCATGTAGGCAGTTCTGCCGGCAGTGCCGCGATTGACATCAACTCTATTCCACAGGAACTGGTCGAACGCGTTGAAGTCGTAACCGGCGGCGCATCTGCTATTTATGGTGCTGACGCCGTATCCGGTGCTGTTAACTTCGTCATGAAGAAAGATTATGAAGGTATCAGTCTTTATGGCCAAATGGGTCAGGCGGACGAAGGCAATGCCTTCTCCTATACCATTCGCGGTATTGCAGGCGGGAACTTCGATGATGATCGCGGTAATGCGGTTATTACCTTTGAATATTCCAACTCCGACGGGTTTATCGGGAATGACAGATCCTATAACCGTCGCAACCAGACATTTGTTGAGAACCCAGACAATGGAGACACAACAGATAATCCGAATGATGGTATTCCTGATAATATTCTCATTTCGGATGCACGGCTGAATTTCATCACGATTCCAGGACTTTTCTTTGACTTGACTGGCGTTGTTGATGACACTGGCGAAGGTTTCCAAATCGATAGTGGTGGTGGCCTCAGCATTTTCCAACCCGGCAGCCCACGCTTCTTCGCAGACGGCATTGAAGTTGGCGGTGACGGCCTTGCGCTGTCTGACATTAGTGGCAGCCTTCAGGCCGATCTCCAGCGGGTTATTACAACCGCGCGGATCAATTATGAGATTGACCCACTCGTCAATGTCTTCCTGGAAGCAAAATATGTGAATGCACAGTCCTTTGCCTTAAACGGCACCGGTGCATTTGATATTTTCAGTCTTGGCATTTCAGCGGACAACGCTTTCATTCCAAGCTCTGTCAGGACTTTGTTGGATGACGCAGGCATTCCAGAAGATGACTCAACGGTTTTCCTTGTCAGCCGTTCTCATAATGAAGCAGAGCGGAATTCCAAGGTAGAACGTCAGCTATTCAGAAGCGTCATCGGATTTGATGGCGAATTTGATAATGGCATCGACTATGAGCTGTCCTTTGTCTGGGGTCGGGCAACCAACCAGATCCAGCAAGGCAACAACCGGATTAATGAACGCTTCTTCGCTGGTGTTGATGCCGTTATTGATCCCATGACAGGCGATCCCGTCTGTCGCGTCAGCATCGATCCCGACGCAGCGGATGAAGTTTCAAGCTTTGCAGTCAATGGCTGCGTACCCATCAATCTCTTTGGCCCGAATGCAATCAGTGAAGAAGCTATTGATTGGGCCTATGCAGATGGGTTTGTGAATGAAAGCCTTGAACAAAGCGTCATTACGCTGGCCTTCACAGGCGACACTTCCGCGATGAATTTCGAGCTGCCAGCCGGCCCAATCGGCTGGGCCGTTGGTTCGGAATATCGCCATGAGAAAGCGAAATCTTTCCCATCTGAAGTCGATCAATTGGGTCTTACATTCTTAAACGTCATTCCACCCACAACGGGCTCCTTTGACGTTTGGGAAATTTTTGGCGAGGTTTCCATTCCACTACTAACTGATATGCCATTTGCTGAAGACTTAAGCATTGATGGCGCTGTTCGCTATGCGGATTATTCAACGATCGGAAGCGCAACAAGCTGGAAAGTTGGCGGTAACTGGACACCATTCTCTGACCTGCGCGTTCGTGGCACATTCTCTCGTGCTATTCGGGCACCCAATATTTCAGAGCTGTTCGGCCCACAAAGCCAGACATTCTTGTTCTTTGATGATCCTTGCGACGTGACAAGGTTGGATCAAGGGAGCTCCACTCGTGCGGCCAATTGTACTGCTCTCGGTGCACCTCCAGGTTATACACAGGACAACACAGTTGGGAATACGCCTGGCACAACAGGCGGTAATCCAAATGTCCTTGAAGAAACAGCTGACACCTGGACCCTGGGTGGTGTCTACACACCAGAATGGGCGCCAGGACTTGGCATATCCATCGATTATTGGAATGTGGACATTAAAGACGCCATCTCAACACCGACTTTGGATGACGTCTTGTCTAACTGTGTTGACGGTGCTTCCATTGATAATGGCTTCTGCCCATTGATCACACGGGACCCAACTACATTCCAAGTAACAACATTTGTCATTACCAATCAGAATTTTGCTGGCTTGAAAGCACGTGGACTTGACTTCGAAGTCAACTACACTTTCGACCTCGAAGATATTGGTCTTGGCGATGTAGGAACACTGGATACTCGGGTTATTGGTACACGTTTGCTGAAACTTGATGACCTGCCTTTCCAAACTCAACCTGATTTCGTTGATGAGGAACTGGGCGAACTTGGCGATCCAAAATGGGTGGTTAATTTCAACACGACCTGGAACTGGGGCGATTTCACGTTCAATTATGAACTGCGCTATCTCTCACGCCAGCTTTTGGTTGAAATTGACGAGCTTGCAGCTGATCCGGATATTCAAGATCCGTTCAGGACCAGCTCAACCATGTTCCATGATATTCAAGGTCGCTACATGCTGTCTGAAAACATTCAGCTGTTCGCTGGTGTCAATAATGTCGCCCAGAAATTCCCACCACTTGGTCTAAGCGGTGCGGGCACTGGGTCTGCCATTTTCGACAATATCGGTCGGTTCTACTATGGCGGTGTTCGGGTCACCTATTGATCCAAATACTTAAAAAGAAAGGAAATGCGCCCCATATTCGGGGCGCATTTCTTATTTTACACGAAGGTTATCCAGATAACCCCGACCAAAGCCAATAATATAGCGGTTAAGATCAAGTCCCGCGTCCGGCTTTGTGCCAGAGACGGGTCGCGCCGATCCGGCCTCAAAGTGCTCCAGGTCAAATCTTCCAGCTGCTCAACACTCGGTTTTGCAGTCATCAAACTGACAACAACCAACACAAGGCTGCAGATCAGAAACAACAGCATCGCGATATGCAGGAAATTCACTTCTGCCATGGCCAAGAAAGGCCCGCTTAAAGCGTCTTTATTCATTTCCAAAATCAAGCGGGCAATACCCAAGACAAATCCGATGCTCAAAGAAGCCACGGCACCCTTTGCATTTGCCCGCGGCCATAACACACCGATGAGAAACACCGCCGCAATGGGTGGAGAGATATAAGCCTGCACCGACTGGAGATAGGTAAACAGCTGCCCGGAAATATTCTTCATAAAGGGTATCCAAGCCAGGCCAAATCCTACCAGAACCACAACAGCGATCTGCCCTGTCACAACCAGTTGCCTCTCACTGGCATCAGGCTTCAGTCGCCGATAAATATCCATGGTGAACAAAGTCGAACAGCTGTTAAAGACAGAGGACAAGCTACTCATCAACGCAGCCAGCAGACCGGCGGCCACCAGGCCGCGCAACCCTTCAGGCAGAAGCGCACCGATCAAGGCCGCCAACGCTTGATCCGGTTGATCCAGGACCAGCTGGCCGGACTGCGACATGACATAAGCAATAATGCCGGGAATCACGAAGATGAACAAAGGCGTTTGCTTTAAGAAGCCCGCGAAAATTGTCCCCTTACGCGCTTCGGCGCCATTTTGAGCGGATAACACTCTCTGCACAATGAACTGGTCAGTACACCAATACCAGACACCAAGAATAGGCGCCCCGAACAATATACCTGTCCAGGGGAAATCGGGGTGATTCATGGATTTCCAAAGGCTGAAATGATCAGGACCTGCCTTGACTTGCAGCTCGCTCCAGCCACCAACAGCATCCAGGCCGATGAAGGTCACGGCAAGCGCCCCTCCGATCAGGATGAACATCTGCACCATATCCGTATAGAGCACAGCGCGCAGGCCGCCGAATGTCGTGTAAACCCCGGTGGCAACGACAACGATCAATGCACCGGTCCAGAAATTAAGACCCATCAGCGTTTCAAAGACAATACCACCAGCTGCGATCGTCACAGAGATTTTGGTCAGCACATATCCAACGATGGAAATAATCGCCAGATATGTTCGCGGACCCGATGAATAGCGCCGCTCTAAAAACTCCGGCATGGTGAACACACCACTGGCCAGATAAAAAGGCACAAACACCCACCCCAGAAGCAACAGCATGAACCCAGCCAGGATTTCAAATTGCGCAACGGCAACACCGCCGGATGCGCCAGAGCCTGCAAGACCCACCAAATGCTCCGACCCTATATTTGAAGCAAAAAGTGACGCACCGACAACAAACCAGCCGACATTTTTACCCGCCAGAAAATAATCCTGCGGCGTGCCACGCTGTTTGTCTGACCAGGTGACATAAAACGCCACACCGAAGATCGCGATGAAATAGGCGGCAATAACCGCCCAATCTAAAGTCCCCATTCCCTGAACACCCCTTGTTTATTTTAATAATGTTTCACGAACAGGCGGATAGTAGTCATAGACTTTCTCATCCGACAAGGATTTCAACAGCTTAACATATTCCGCATGGGTCCATGCCAAAGGCGTTGCTGAATTGGTGCCTTGCCCCATTTCATAGCCATAAGCCGCGTTACTGCCAACGCCATCCCAGGCCTGTTCCGGCAGCATCAGCCCCTCATTCGCAAAATATTCCATGCCAGCCACATAAGTCGCACGCAGGGTCTCACGCTCCTCATCACTCAGTCCATCCGAGCTTAAAGCTCGTGCCAGTTCATAATGACCACGCTCACCTGTGAAAAACGGCCAGACCCGACCACGTAGCGTTTTTGTCGCCCCGCCATCATAGCCCGTTCCATCAACTGTGCTTTCCCCATAGCCGTCATTGCCATAGCGCCGCCAGCCGGGAAATTTTCGGCCCTCTTCGTCCTCAAACACATATTTGATGCGCAGCAGATCATCACGAGTGATGTCATCAATTTCAGGAAGAGACGCAAGGATTTCGGCTGCATTTGGGTCTCTCACACCATAACGCACCAACTCTAAAAAGCCTGCATCCACAATCAAGCTTTCTTCCATCGAAGGGCGACCATTGCGCTCTTCAATGCCTCCATCATCATCGGGGTTATCATTTTGCGTGATGCGAAGGAAATAGGACCCGTCACCATGTGCACCCGTTGTCGTGAACATCAGTTTTTCAATCTGCGCCGCATAGGATTTCGCAGTTGTGCGATATGTTTCTGCACCCGCTATATCACCAGCCAGTTTTGCGATTTCAGAAGCACTGATGAGACCGGCAATAGCGGCCGCCACGGATGAAGGTGAATAGCCCCGTTGTTCTTCCCAACGTTCCTGCTGGGTCCAAGGTGGAGTGACCGTTTCTTCATTCCAATCCACACCAACTTTCCCACCCTTTACCAGGAAGTCTGCAGCAGGCTTCAACATTGTCTGATACCAATCAGCCAGTTCACCAGGCGAAAAAAGCCCGGCTTCATTCAGCTTCCAGGCAAGCATGAGCGGCATAGCGGTCTGGTCAAGCTGCACCGCAACCCATTCCCGTACACCGTCCACATGGGTCTTTTGTAAAAACCATCCTGTCGCACCGGTGACGCCGTCCATATCCTCACGCACCTGAATGTTTTTCAAATATCGAAAGGCCGCCATAGGCGTTTCTTCATCACCCAGCGCCAGCAAGGCCATGGCGCATTGGTAGAAATCACGGGGCCATACAGCCTTATATCCGGTCGCGCTTTGCGCGGCGCTTACCCGGTCTCCCCAAGGGTTTGATAAGGACGCGATAAGCGCACCTGGGTAGGTCTTGTCTTCCTGTGCTTTCAACACCAAGGCACTTGTGTGGGCAAGACGTCCGCCATCCGTCGCAACATCGCGAATATCATCCAAAGCGTCTAAGCCAACCAGATAATCTTCCCAGCCGACATGGTCCCCTTCGCCATTATAATGGGCCAATGTCTCTTCATAGCCTTTGTCCAAAGTCGCCTGCGCTGTCTTTTCAGCGTCTGATGCAGAGGACCCTGTGCTTAAGACAAAATGGAAGACCTGTTCGCCACGAACGTCTTCCAATTGCGCGCTTAGAGCCACATTCCCACTTTGGTCACCCGTATGCCCATAAGCCCAATCAAAACTGCCATCTTCTTTGATATCTTCACGCCCCCCGGATACACCGACAAAGCCTGCAGACGCTTTGGCAAATTCCCTATCGCCTTTTAAAACAAGGGAAGTCTCCCCTTCATAGGCCAATAAGTGATTTACGTCAGCACGGGCAAAATCCCCTTCCCCCGTATTGGCAACATGAGGGTTTAAAAGCAGAACAGGCGTAATTTTTTCTTCAGGCGTGCGAATGATGACTTTCAAATACAGGCTGTCCCGATCAGGATCAGTGAAAATATGTTTTTCAATTTCATAACGCCCATCGTGGTCACGATTGACAATCCGATATGCCAAAGACAGGGGGCGGCCAGCATCGTCGGTATGGAGATAGCTGATTTCGCTTTCCATATCATCGCGCTCAAAATCCACAAAGCCATCGCCTAGAACAGCGAATTCCAAGTCCTTGATCTGCGCTTCATGGATCAACCCAAACATGGTTTCCGTCAAAACGCCCTGTGTGATGGAAAACCAGGTTTTGGAGACGGGGCCGGTTAAAGTCGCATCATAAGCTTCAAAGGATGTGCCAATGCCGGTTTTGCCGGAATACGCCCAAGTGGACGCTGCCCCCGGCGCACCTGGCGCCATCGTCTCAACCTGTTCTGTATCACCACAAGCCGCGAGAAACAAAGCGCCCGCCAATGCTGAAGATTTCAATGTGGACATAAAAAAAGAGGACATTTGCCCCCCTGCACTTTTTGATACGAAATCTACCTTAGACCCCTGGATAACCATTCCGCCGTCTCCCAAAACTATGAATGAAAACGCTGACGGAGCAAGAAGCTCCGTCAGCTGTATTTTACCAATTAGAACGAGTAGCTGGCACCAAAGAAGAACTGGCGGCCAAATTTTTGGATCGTGCCGGTTTGCGCGCGCGGTCCAAAGAAAGACCTTGTCGGTTCGTCCGTGATATTATTCGCTTGGAACAATAATGTCAGACCACCAAGTGATGTATCTTCATCAAAATCATAGGACATCTGGAAGTCCGTAACCAGTTCAGACGCGTTACCGGTGATCTGTTCATTGATACCGATCTGCGGGGCAACAAAGCCACTTCTGTAACGCATGCCAATCCGCGTGGAGAAACCACCTTTTTCATAGAAAACAGTCGGATTTGCCACATGTTTGGACAGGCCTGGCAGAGGAATGGTGAAGTCTTCACCACTTAAGCCATTTGTGATGTCCAAATTGCTCTTTGAATAGGCATAGTTTAACACCACACCAAGGCCATCAAAAGGTGCTGGAAGCTCAGAGAAGCTTTTAATAAAGTTCAATTCAACACCATAAACACGACCACCTTCTCCGTTCACAGGTGCGCTGACACGGCCAACAGGCTGTGCTGGAGCCCCACCTGGGACCGGCGGCAATGTAATGCCTTGCTCCACGAAATTGAACGGCTCAATCGTACCACCAATGATGAAGGATTTAAGCTGTTTGTAGAAACCAGCTACAGAGAGCAGGCCATCTGAACCGAAATAATGCTCATAGCTCAAATCAAATTGGTTGGCCCGGAATGGGCGTAGTTCAGGGTTACCACCACCACCGGAAGGAAAGCCTGAACCATCAACATTCACGCTGATGCTGTTGCGAAGCTCAAAGAAGCGCGCCCGGGAAATCTGACGGCTTGCACTGAAACGGATCTGATCATTATCCGTTGCATGAAATGAGACGTTCAATGAAGGAAGAACATCTGTGTATTTATCGCCGCGGGTTACATTTTCCCGCTCCCCCGTGACAGGGTTGGTCAAGGAGGATGTGGACCCCTGGTCGGTATGAACGACGCGTACACCCACATTACCCGTTACCCGGAAACCAGCAACTTCACTGTCGATATTCGACTGCACATAGCCAGAGATGACATCTTCAGAGATGGTAAAGCTTTGGTCCTGTGTGAATCCAAATGCCTGATCTGGGATACGTTCTTCACCCACAGCTGCATCCAAAGCCGCATCAATATCTACAACCAGGAAGTTCGGCAGACCCGTGGCACCATAGTCACCAGAAAACCCGGCAACACTTAACCAAGCGGGGTCGAGAGCCAAAGCACCACCATCAGGCCCAAAAGTGCGGAAAGACGTAACAATACGCTCCGCATCCCTTTCAGCATAACGGAAGCCCAGTTCAATAGAGCTTAGAAATTCATTATCCAGATGCACGCGATAGTCATTGGCAACAGCGTAGATTTCGTCAGTATCTTCCTGCGGCACGATGAACAGGCCATCAAAAAGGAAATTATTGGGATTTGTAAAGTCTGTATTGAACGCAATATTTGAAGGCAGGCTGGTGCCGTTCAATTGGAATTGCGCGACAATTGCCCCTGGGAGTGAATCTGTTCTGACCTGACCGCCATTGCCATCATCAGAGAAAGGCCGGACGTTGATGCCGGAATTGTTGAAAAAGCTTTCACCACGGGAATAAGACAGGTCAAGAGCGGCCGTCACATTGGAAAAGTCATATTCGACTTTACCACCAACGGAGTAAAGCTCATCTGTGTCACTTTCATCCTGGTTGACAAGTTCAACACCTACACCATTACCACTGATAAACGTACCGCCGACGATTGCATCCCCTGCCAGAACAGCGTCCTGCAAAGTGGTTGAATCCACATTATTAGTTCCAAACAAGCGAATACCACGGCGTCGCACGTCCGATTCAAAGTGGGAATAATAGCCGTCGATCAGGACACGAAACTCTGGTACGGGCTCAAATTGTACAACAGCCAAAGCACCATCACGGACTTCCCGGCCGCCAAATTGAATGCCTTCAAAGCCAAAGCTGATACGATCCTGAACGCCGTTACCGTTCAAATCAAGGGCCTGACCCGCACCTTGCTGTTGTCCGATATTTACATTCGCGCCTGCAGTCAAAGTATAGTCAAAGCCAACAAAACGCGTCGCTACATTTGGCTGGGACAAACGTGCATAACCCAAAGCAACGCCCAATGTCTCAGCCTCATTCTTGAACTGAACGGAACCGGATGCCCGATAGCCACCGGCTTTCACATCCGGGCTTTGGTCTGCGCGATCATTAAAGGTTCCGCGGAAGTTCAAGTTAATGATCGTTTCAGAAATATCGAGCGGACGCGCCGTCTTCAATTCAACCTTACCAGCCACACCGCCTTCAATCAGGGACGCTTTGGGGGATTTATAAACCTGCGCAGCGCTGATCAACTCCGAGGGATATTGGTCAAATTCAATAACCCGATTCCCACTTGTAGCGATCTGCTCGCGTCCATTTAACGTGGAAGAGACCAGATCCTGGCTCAGCCCGCGAATATTGATGGCACTTGCCTGACCACCCGTTCTTTGAGACGTAACACCAGGGAGGCGCGCCAAGGATTCCGCGATGGACACATCTGGCAGACGACCAATATCTTCAGCGGAAATTGCTTCAATAAAGGTATCAGCATTACGCTTCGCTTCTATTGCGGAATACAGGCTGCCCTTAAAACCACGAATGATGATTTCTTCAACGGCGTCATCTGGCGCATCCTGCGCCATAGTCGGGGCAGTCAAAGCCAATGTTGAGGCAAATCCCAACATGATAGTGCGAAAATTCGAAGCGTTCATTTTCCTCCCCTTCGTTTTTTGGCGCATTATGCGCGTTTCGCATTCTTGGTAATTTATGCAAATAAATACAATTAATTGCCATACACGCAAATCATTTTGCAGATTTTTTCATGATTTCCTTCACAGTGTAGCAAATACAACACAACACAGGGGGTCGGGAAAAAAACAACTAAAGTCGGAAATAATTTGAGATAAAACGCCAAGTCTAGCCGTCATTTCAGCGAAATTTGCAGCACATTTCACCCATTCCCACAACAAGCCCGGCTGCAATTTCTCAATAAAACATGCAAATTATTGCAAAAAATATTGCTTTCAAGCATATTCATCATTAGATCAGTTTTAAATATAGAGATGGAAGCCCTTGCTATGCTGGACTCAAAACAATGGACCCGCACCTTGGCGACAGCCGCCTCCACATTGTTCTTTGCATTGGGGGCCTGCACTGAGAAGAACCCAACAGACGCCACGGAAGCATCCTATAAAACGCGCCCGATAGAAGCGGATGTGATTTACTTCGTTCTGCCCGATCGTTTTGCCAATGGGGACCCAGACAACGACACCGGCGGCATCGAAGGAAGCGCCCTAGATCACGGCTTCGACCCCACAAACAAAGGCTTCTATCACGGTGGCGACCTGCAGGGACTGAAAGACAAGCTCGGCTATCTTAAAAAACTGGGCGTCAGCGCAATCTGGCTGGCTCCACCCTTTAAGAATAAAGCGGTCCAATATCATCCTGGTGGCGTTTCAGCGGGATATCACGGCTACTGGATCACAGACTTCCTTGATATCGACCCGCATTTTGGAACGAAAGAAGACTTAAAACAACTCATTGAAGCGGCCCATGGCCTGAATATGAAAGTCATCTTAGACATTGTCGCCAATCACACAGCCGATGTGATTAAATATGAAGAATGCCATGATGTTGAAAACCCGAACGGACCTATAGCACAAGACGCCAACCCCTGTGCATATCGCCCGCTTGGGGAAGAGCCATATACTGCCTTCACGCCCAAGTCAGAAATCGGGATTAAAAACCCGGAATGGCTGAATGACACCAGATTTTACAACAACAGAGGCAATACGCATTGGGAAGGCGAGAGCGCTGTCTATGGCGATTTTGCTGGTTTGGATGACCTGGACGCGCTCAATCCACAGGTTGCCACGGGCATGATTGATATTTTCAAATATTGGATCAGTGAAGTCAGGCCGGACGGGTTTCGAATTGATACCGTCAAACACATGAATGACAGTTTTTGGCAGATATTTGTTCCAGCCATTGAAGCCCATGCCAAGGCCGAAGGCATTCCCGAGTTCGCCATATTTGGCGAGGTCTATAATCTGGACCCCAAAGCCCTCGCCCGCTTCACCCATGAAGCAGCCATGCCAGCGGTTTTGGACTTTGCTTTCCAAGATGCGGCGCGTGATTTTATCTCTAAAGGCGCACCTGCCCAGGCACTTCAAACGCTTTACGCCCAGGACAGTCTTTATAGTGAGGCTACATCAGAGGCCCGTCGGCTGCCAACATTCTTAGGCAATCACGACATGGGCCGCATCGGGCATTTCCTCAGCATAGATCAACCAAGTGACGATGACCAAACGCGCTTTAAAAAACATATTCTAAGTCACGCTTTACTGCTGTTCGCACGGGGAACACCGGTTATCTATTACGGAGATGAACAGGGTTTCACCGGAGACGGCCACGATCAGGATGCCCGTGATGATATGTTTGCAACCAAGGTTGCAAGCTATCTGGATAATGACCTGATTGGCTCCAGCCAAACAACAGCTGTGGATAATTATAATGACGGTTCTGCGGTCTTTACAGCGCTGCAAAAGCTCATTCATATCCGAAATTCCAATGACGCGCTGAAATTCGGGGAGATGGAAATCATCGGCACTGATAACCCCCAGCTTTTCGCATTCACTCGCATATATAAAAACCATCAGGTCTTCATCGCAATAAATGCCGGTGACACCGACATTATGACAGCCACTCCCGGTGGCAAAACAGGTTGGATTGACTTAATCGGCGATACGGGCATCCAAGGCGAAGCTCAGCTTCTCGTCCCAGCCCACGGCTTTACCGCCGTCAAAACCGACCTGACACAGGCAAAGTAAAATAATGAGTTTAATTAAGGAGGCATCGGCTATGGCCGAATGGTGGAAGGGCGCCGTGATCTATCAGATCTACCCACGGAGTTTCCAAGATTCCAATCAAGATGGGATCGGCGATTTACCGGGCATCATCTCACAGCTGGATTATGTTGCGGATCTGGGGGTCGACGCCATCTGGATTTCTCCATTTTTCAAGTCACCAATGCATGATTTTGGATATGACGTCGCCGATTTCTGCTCTGTCGATCCGATTTTCGGCACGATGCATGACTTCGATGCCTTAATCAAAGCCGCACATCAAAAAGGCATTAAAGTCATATTGGACCAGGTGTATTCTCACTGTTCCATCGAACATGCCTGGTTCCAGGAAAGTCGACAAAGTCGAGACAATGACAAGGCGGATTGGTTCGTCTGGGCAGACCCAAAGCCGGATGGCAGTCCGCCCAACAACTGGCAAAGCCTGTTCGCCGGCCCGGCATGGACATGGGATGCCAGACGCGGTCAATATTATCTGCATAATTTTCTGGAGCAGCAACCGGATTTAAACATCCACAATACCGAAGTTCAAAACGCACTATTGGGCGCGGCACGCTTTTGGCTGGACAAAGGGGTGGACGGGTTTCGTCTGGATGCAGCAAATTTCTACATGCACGACCAGCAGCTTCGCGATAACCCACCGTCGGATATTCCCGCGCCAAAACGGACATATGAGTTTCAATCTCATATCCATAATCGCTCGCAGCCTGAAAACATGGTTTTCATTGAAAAGATTAGGGCGCTTTTGGACCAATATGAAGACCGCTGTGCCATCGCTGAAATCGGTGATCGGCACTCAATCGACGAGGTTGTGTCGTATTGCGAAAACGACAATCGCCTTCATTCGGCTTACAGCTTCGTATTCATAGAAAATCACGATCTAAGCCCCTCCTTTGTGGAAAGTGCGATTGAGGATTGGAGGGAAAAAGCAGCAGGCGCATGGCCTGCCTGGACATTCTCCAATCATGACTCTGTGCGTGCCCCCAGTCGTTGGCGGGACGACTATGACATTCGCTTTGCAAAAGTGCTAAATGCGTTGCTTCTTTCCCTTAACGGCAGTGTTTTTCTCTATCAAGGTGAAGAATTGGGCCTACCTCAGGCTGACTTGGCATTCGAAGATTTAAGAGATCCGGAAGCCATCGCCAACTGGCCGGAAACACTTGGCCGCGACGGCGGTCGAACACCCATCCCCTGGAGTAAAGATGAAAGACACGGCGGGTTCTCGGAGGAACACCCCTGGCTTCCCGTGGATCACAAGCATTTGGCGCTTGCCGTCGATCAACAAAAGGATGACGCTCATTCCGTCTTAAATCTGACAAAAGCACTTATTCATTTAAGACAAGAAAATGAAGCGCTTCGCATGGGGGAATTAAACTTCATTCACCGAGATGAGCAAAGCATTGGATTTATACGTCAAATTGATGAAGAACGGATTTTATGCCTCTTCAATCTAAGCGATAAGCCAGCACCAATCGCCATCAAAGAACGAGATGATGCAACGCCCTATTTCACAATCGGCGAACATGCGCCCGGTGATATGCTGCCCGCCTTCGGTGCTTTCATCGGCAAAATTAATTAAGCACCGCAGGATTCACGGATAATCAATTCCGTAGGGAGAAGCTCGGACCTCACCGGCTCTCCCTCAATCCGCCTTAGGATTTTGGAAACCAGCAGACGCCCGGCTTTTCTTACATCCTGACGAATGGTGCTGAGAGACGGGCTGAAATAATCGGCCATATGAATATCATCATAGCCGATAACTGATACATCCTGGGGAACACGTTTTCCGTTTTTCAATAAGCCCCGGATGGTGCCAACGGCAATGAGATCAGCAGCCGCACATATCCCGTCAAACTCAACATTGCGTTCCAACAGGATTTCAACGGCCTCAATCGCAGATTCCACATAGAAATGCGCAGGTTGAACCAATTCTTCCTGCAATTTCACACCCGCTTCGCTTAAGGCATCACAATAGCCCTGATAACGCAGCTGAACTTCAGGCGCATCCACATCCCCAATAAAGGCAATCTTTCGTCGCCCGAGCCTTAAAAGATGACTTGTTGCGCGATGGCCACCCCGACGATTATCTGAACCAACCGCGCAATAATCCTGATTAGGCAGCTTCGCGCCCCAGACAACAAATGGGATATTCTGTCGCGCCAAAGCATTTAAATGCGTGTGCAAGGTGCTTTGGCCAACAAAAATCATGCCGTCCGCACGCCCGGCGCCAATCGTGCCCATAATCTCATCAAAATCAGTTGGCGCTGTATGAGAAATCAACAGATCTGCACCGGCCTCCCTCAAGGCATCCGCAATTCCACCAATCAGGTCGAGAAGAAACGGGTCAGAGATACGACTCTCCCTACCCTGCGGGGGCGGAATAACAACGGATATTGTTTTTGTCGGCTGTGCCCCGCTGACGCGATCCCGAAATCGCCCCTCATAATTATTGGCCTGGGCAATCTCTCTGATCTTCCGCTTTGTACGGTCGCTCACCAAGGCTGAATTATTCAGCGCCCGGGATACGGTGGAAACTGAAACACCTGCAAGTTCAGCCAGGTCCTCCAACCGATAGATGGGCTCACCCCCATTATTTGGGTCATTATTCTCTTCGTTTTTGCGGCGCATACTCAAAATTTTCAAAAATTTGCATTCATCTTCAAAAAGCATGGTTTGCGGGAATTTTCAACGCCTTATTCTATCATTATCATGCCTATCTGCTCAGCGAGCCATGCAAACAGGTGGCAAATGAAATTCAATATTCTGCCTGTACTTTCAATCAAAAAAGATAACGAACCACATCTGCGGGCCATGAGATGTCACACAAATCGATCGCGATCCGACACTTGACGGTAATTTGCCTTTTATCGTTGATTTAAACCAGGAAAATGCCAATCCCTTAAAGGGCGTTTCAGCGCCCTTTTTACATCCTGAAACTTTAGAAAATGGTGGGCGCGGGCAGGATTGAACTGCCGACCCCTACGATGTCAACGTAGTGCTCTCCCACTGAGCTACGCGCCCCAATCAGGGTCATTGGCTTAACGCCAGTGCGGAGGCTCTTATACCTCATAAAGCGCCAAGTGCAAGCCCCAAAAACAAAGATTCTTGACCAACTTAAACAGCTGTTCGGGAATTGAGATCAGGCACGAAATGATTTTAAGACCTGCTCTTCATTGAGAGACTTCAGATCACCATGTTTTTCAAGCAAAAGCTGATAATCCTGAAGCGTTGTTCTGGTTCCAGACCATTGCTCCCCGTTATGCGGCAGGTCCGTATCATGCTCCACACAATGACGCGCTAAATCGGCAAAAACATGGACCGCATGACGTTCCGCCTGATCCAGAACTTCCAAGCGTGTCGCATGACGGGGAAGTGTAAAACGCCGGACCTCTATAATAGGCCCCGCATCGATCTCAGGGATCATTTCATGAAGCGTCACGCCGAAATCCGTTGCCGCTTCAGATACGGCAAAAGCTTCGGGAAACAGGCCTGGGCGTTCTGGCGGCCCAGGGTGAATATTATAAGGTGTCAAATCCAGGCGGCTTAAAACTTCATGAGGAACAATGATTGCCGAGAGAAAAGATATGATCCGCGCGCCTTTGAGGTCATTTTCCGTAACCCTTGAAAAACGGCTTTTATTCGTCACTGGAACGACATCCGCTTCCGGCCCAAGAGACATGACAAAATCCAGGAGAAACGGCGCCTCTCTCTCTCCCGTTAGAAGTAATAATTTCTTTGGCATGTAAATACCCCCCGCCTCACCTGTCTCCCACAACTTCCTTAAAGCTGTCCTAATTTTAGCCCATTTGGGCAATTGCGTCTTTGCCCAACTCCTGTTAGGTTCCGCGCCGCGCATGATGCGCAAGAGATATTTCTTATTGAGAAGAGCAATTCCATGAAGATCGACGGTAACGCGATCCGCCCAGGTAATGTGATTGAGCATAAAGGCGGACTGTGGCGCGCAGTGAAAATTCAACACACCCAGCCTGGTAAAGGCGGCGCCTATCTCCAGGTTGAACTGAAAAACCTGAAAGACGGAACAAAAATGAACGAGCGTTTTCGCTCTTCTGAAAAAGTGGAACGGGCTCGTCTGGATACCAAAGATTATCAATATCTGTTCAATGACGGTGATAGCTACACCTTCATGGATACAGAAACCTTTGATCAGATTACTCTGCCTGCAGCACAGCTTGGCGATGACACCGTTTACCTTCAAGATGGCATGATGGTTCAAATTGAAAGCTTCGAAGAGACACCGATTTCTGTCGCTCTTCCAGAACATGTGACATTGGAAGTCGTTGAAACGGAACCCGTTGTAAAAGGGCAAACGGCAGCGTCGTCCTATAAACCTGCACAAATGGATAATGGCGTTCGCGTTCTTGTACCTCCTTTTGTCAGCATGGGCGATAAAGTCGTCGTTGCAACAGCTGATTCCACTTATGTACGCCGGGCAGACTGATGGGCCATAAACCAGCGATTATCAATGTAATGGCGGGTGCCGCCTTAAAGGCTGCCCGCGGTTTAGTTCGTGACTTTGGCGAGGTCGAAAACCTCCAAGTCTCTCGTAAAGGTCCTGCTGATTTCGTATCTGAAGCCGATCGCCGCGCAGAGCAGATTTTGAAAGCAGAGCTGCAAAAAGGCCGCCCCGATTATGGTCTTATTATGGAAGAAAGCGGCGCGCAAAAAGGCGTAGAAGGTGCACCTTGCTGGATCGTTGATCCATTAGATGGCACAACCAATTTTCTCCATGGGCTGCCGCATTTCGCGATCTCCATCGCCGTTGAGCATAATGGGCAGATTACAGCCGGAATGGTTTATGACCCGATCAAAGACGAGATGTTTTGGGCGACGAAAGGTGGCGGCGCGTTTCTAAATGACCGACGTATTCGTGTGTCGGGTCGGGAAGATTTGCGCACATGTATTCTAGCCACGGGCATCCCTTTTGCCGGGAAAAGCGGTTTTGATGAATTTTCAGGCATATTGTCTTCAATCATGCCACAGGTTGCAGGCATAAGGCGCTATGGGTCAGCAGCATTGGACCTGGCTTATGTAGCTGCCGGACGTTATGACGGGTTTTGGGAACAGAAGCTCAATGTCTGGGACATTGCAGCCGGCATTGTCATCTGCCGCGAAGCCGGTGCCATTGTAACCGATATCCGCGGCGGCGAACGCATGTTGGACAGTGGCGATGTGATTGCCACCAATCTTCATATCCACAGCCGGGTTCATAAACACATCTACCACGGCATTAAATCAGCGAAATCCGCTTAAAAACTGACCTTGGTCAGGGCGATACCGGCAACAATGACAATTGCCGCTATCGCCCGCCACAGCGTCAGCTTTTCTTTTAAGAAAATCATTCCGAATATGGCAGCGAACAGCACGCTGCTTTCCCGAATTGCCGCCACAAGACCAATAGGCGCCTGGGTCATGGCCCATAAGCTGATGGCGTAGGCGGACAGCGCCATTGCCCCACCGATAAAGGCAATTGGCCAATGACGTGCATAGGCTTTGATCTGCGCCGGGCCCTGGCGATAGAGGGCGTAAAAGAACATCGACCCACCATCTAATACGAACAAATAAGCCACATAAGTCCAAGGGTCGTCCGCATAACGTACGCCCAGCCCGTCAAGCAAGGTATAGCTTGCAATGAAAAAGCCGGTCAGCAATGCAAAGCCCACCGCTTTTCGCTCAAATTTGGCACTGCCTCTAAAGGATACCAGCATGACGCCTGAAACAATGAGAACGGCACCCATTATCTCATGAAGCGCCAAATGCTCTCCAGCGATGACCGCTGCACCAAAAATTGTGAGCAAAGGACCGCTGCCCCTGGCAATGGGATAGACCTGCCCCAGATCCCCGGCTGCAAATGTCGCGGACAAGACGATTTTATAAACCAAATGAATGCTGACGGACGCTAAAACGAACAACCATAGTGTCGGCGCTGGCGGGGCAACGAAAAACAGGGCAGGAAGTGCCAAAAGGCTCCAACCCGTAGAAACAAGGGTCAGGGATGCAAATGGGTCCAGCTTTGCCTTAATGATCACACTCCACCCTGCATGCAGGGCAGCTGCGCTTAAGACCAATGCAAAGATGAAAAAATCCACTCCACCACCACCTTTTGCCTAACAGCCGCCTAGATTTGGCCCTGAAACGGCGCTAGTCTCTCAGCAACTTATAACAATGCAAAATTCAGGAGTGGCATAGACCACTCAAGCCAAGGGTGCCAGACTTATGACACGTCCGACGCGTTATTTGATCAGAATGGGGATATTTTTAGGGGCCGCAGGCGTGGTTGCCGCTCTGCTTACGCCAAAAATGGTGATGGCTTTTCTCACCAATCCCTATCTAAATGGTTTGATTGTCGCGGTGCTCTTTGGCGGTATTATTTACACGCTTCGGCAGGTTGCACGTCTACGTTTGGAAATTCGCTGGATCGAAGGGTTTCGCCGTTCAACAGAAACAGGCGTTGCAGTCGCCCATCCGCCTTTGCTTGCACCATTGGCATCCATGGTGGAAAGCTCCGGCGGTCTGAACATCACCACGATGACCATGCGGTCCCTTGTGGACGGGGTGGCAGGGCGTCTGGACGAACGCCGCGATTATTCCCGCTACATGGTGGGCCTCCTGGTCTTTCTAGGACTTTTAGGCACATTCTGGGGCCTGCTGACCACCATTTCCGCCATCGGCCAGACCATTGGCGGACTGACTGTTACATCTGGTGATGTGGCGGATATGTTTGAAACATTGAAAGCCGGGTTGGATGCGCCTTTATCCGGTATGGGAACTGCTTTTTCATCTTCCCTCTTTGGTTTGGCAGGGTCCCTTGTTTTGGGCTTTCTCGATCTCACCTTAGGTCAGGCACAAGGTCGGTTTTTAAGTGAAATGGAAGACTGGCTGGCCGCCCATACGAAATTAGTATCTGCCCCAACGGAAGGCGAAGGCGGGTCTTCTTATTCCTCCGCCCTGATGACACAGACAGCGGACGCTATCGATTCTTTAGAACGGCGCATCGCTGGTGGGAATAGAGAAAATAAAGCCCTGACAGACGGCATCACCCAGTTGAATCAAACACTTGCCCAGCTATCTGACGAAATGGTCACTCAGCGTAAGACATTAAGCCGCATGAGCGAAGACCAGCGCCTTTTGGCGCAGGCCATTCAAAGCATGGGACAAAATACTGACCATGACCGGGATGAAGCGCTGTTGGTTCATCTGCGTAATATGGAACTGGCTGTGAACTCCATGTCTCAATCGCAACAAAGCAGTGCTGAGACCTTAAGTGACGAAATTCATACGAGCTTTCAGCGCCTGGGGCGCACCATCGGCGCATTACTCGATCAAAACCGCCCAAAAGGTGAGCAATAATGTCCGCTCGCTTGTCCAAAGGTCGGGGACAGGGTTCAGCCGATTTGGTCTGGCCCGGCTTTGTCGATGCTCTGTCCTCTTTACTGCTGGTCATTATATTTCTGTTGAGCATTTTTGTTCTCGCCCAGTTCTTTTTAGGCCAAGCCCTTTCAGGGCGGGACGAGGCTTTAGCAGAATTGAGGCTGGAACTGGCAGAACTTGGGGATTTGCTCGCCTTGGAAAAGAGCACCAGTGATGCCTTAAGGGATGAGGTTTCCAGCCTTGCATCCACCCTGCAAGCTACGCGGCTGGTCAATACAACTTTAAACGCCCAGGTGGCGTCTCTGCAAAACCAGTTTGCGGATGCGCAAGAACGCCTGGCCGAGGCCGCACGGGCGCAGGCGGAGGCCCAGGCAAGTATTTCAAATCTCGCCACGCAATTATCCAGACGGGAAGAAGAACTGGATGACGAACGCCGCCTGTCCGCTCAGGCCCGGGCTGAGGTTGAACGCTTAAACCAAAATATCGAGGCTCTGCGTCGTCAGATGGCTGCCTTACAAGACGCGCTGGATGCCGCAGACGAGCGAGATGAAAAGAACAAGGTCGTCATCGCGGAACTCGGCAAACGCCTGAACACGGCCCTGGCAGGCAAGGTTGAAGAATTGGCCGGCTATCGTTCTGAATTCTTTGGCCGTTTGAGGGCATTATTAGGCGCTCACCCGGATATCGTCGTACAAGGCGATCGCTTTGTTTTTCAATCTGAACTGCTTTTCGCGTCCGGTTCTGCGACATTGGGAGAGGAAGGGAAAAGGCAGTTAGCCCCAATTGCGGGGACAATCATTGCCTTGATTGACACCATCCCATCGGAACTGGATTGGGTTCTGCGCGTGGACGGACATACAGATATCCTGCCCATCTCAACGCCCGAATTTCCATCCAATTGGGAATTGTCAACCGCGCGGGCTTTATCCGTTGTCCGTTATCTGATCAGTCAAGGTGTACCGCCGCAAAGACTTGCGGCGGCGGGTTTTGGCCCCTATCAGCCGATAAACACAGGACAGACACGCGATGCTTATCGCCAGAACAGGCGCATTGAGCTTCGTTTAGATCAGCGCTGATTTATTGAGCGGCTTCCATATCGAATTGCAAGGCAGCCAGGCGGGCGTAAAGGCCGCCTTGAGAGATCAGGTCCTCATGACGGCCCTGAGCGACAATCCGGCCTTCCTCCATCACCACAATTCGGTCCGCTTTCAAAACAGTCGCAAGGCGATGGGCAATAACCAATGTGGTCCGACCTTCCATCAGGCGATTAAGAGCTTCCTGGACCTTTTTCTCCGATTCCGCATCCAGCGCAGATGTGGCTTCATCCAACAAGAGGATCGGCGCATCACGTAAGATTGCTCGTGCAATCGCCACACGCTGACGTTGACCACCGGACAAGCGGGTACCAGCCTCACCCAGATAGGTGTCCATGCCTTCGCTCAACCCTTTGATAAATTCTGCGGCAGCAGCGGCCTCAGCGGCAGCCCAGACGTCTTCTTCGCTCGCATCCGGGCGACCATAGAGAATATTGTCATAGACGGACGCTGCAAAAATGACGCTTTCCTGAGGGACGAGAGCCATGCGCTGACGCACATCTGCGGGATCAGCTTTGCGGATATCCACACCATCCACTTCAATAGCCCCATCCTGAGGGTCGTAAAAGCGTTGGAGGACTTGAAAGATAGTCGATTTACCAGCGCCGGATGGACCAACAAGGGCAACTGTTTCACCTGGTTGCACATCAAGATCAAACCCCTCAAGAGCAGCCGCCTGAGGGCGAGAAGGATAATGAAAGACAACCGATTTAAAGGCCAAAGACCCTTTTGAGGGATGCGGCAGTGCCACAGGGTTGGCTGGCGCTTTGATCTTGGGCTCAGCCAAAAGCAACTCCGCCAGACGTTCGGACGCACCGGCGGCACGCATCATTTCGCCATAGACTTCAGTCAATGACCCAAAGGAACCCGCAACTACGGCACTTAAAAGGAAAAACTCTAAAATCTGCCCGCCTGATGTCTCGCCAGCAGCGACCCCGGCCGCACTGGAACGCAGGGCGAAAACAATTCCACCGAATATCAATGCAATAACAACAGCAGTCATTACAGAGCGAATGGCAATGCGACGCTTGGCAGTTGAAAAAGCATCTTCTACCGCCGCACTAAACCGCCCGCGTTCTCTTTGCTCCTGGGTAAAGGCCTGAACGATGCGAAGCGCACCCAGAACTTCATCTGCCATCGCCCCCACATCTGCCACTCTATCCTGGCTTGAGCGGGATAATTTACGGACACGGCGTCCCAGAATGACGATCGGCAGCACGATGACTGGAATTGCAATCATAGTGAACATCATCAATTTTGGACTCAAATAAAAGAGATAAGCCGTGCCGAATATCGCCGTCAGCATGTTTCTTAACGCTACAGATGCTGACGAGCCCACAACGGACTGAATCAATGTCGTATCCGCAGTTAAACGAGAAGACACCTCAGACGGGCGGTTTTCTTCAAAAAACTCAGGCGAAAGGTTCAGCAAATGGCTTTGAACTGCGAATCGCAGATCCGCTGCAACGCGTTCCCCAATCCAAGTGACGAAATAAAAGCGAAAGGCTGTTGCAATTGCCAGACCTGCGGCCACCCCGCCAAGCAGCAGAAAATAAAAATCACGGGTGGCAGAGGGTGCATTGGAAAAGCCCATATCCACCATATGACGCATTGCAGCCGGAATAGCCAAAGTCATGGCAACAGCAGCAATCAAGGCAATAGCTGCCCCGCCAAGCTGCCCAGGATACCGCTTGATAAAGCTCCAGATAAGCGAAAGATGGCGCAATTTCTTAGGATTGCGTTCCTTCGCATTGCTCTCTTGGGTCCCGTCTTGTGCAGCCATCACTTGAACTCTGTTCTTTTCATCTTGATTTGGGGAAGCCTATAGCAGTCCCGCTTTGGATTGGCTATAAATGAGTGCTGATACGATATTTATCAAGCGAACCTCTTGCATAGCCGCATTTCATTGTGTAAGGAGGCGCCCACGCTTTGCTGTGGAGACTATGCTGTGAAAAACGACGTACATCCCGATTATCACATGATCAAGGTGGTCATGACTGACGGGACAGAATTCATGACCCGGTCCACATGGGGATCTGAAGGCGATACGCTGAACCTGGAAATTGACCCCAAGGTTCACCCGGCATGGACCGGTGGCAATCAGCGCCTGCTGGATCAAGGTGGCCAGGTTGCCCGCTTTAAATCACGTTATGGCTCTTTGTCTTTGAAGTCGAAGAAGTCCTAAACGAGATCCTTTATATCGGATTTGCAAAAGCCATGGTGAAAACCATGGCTTTTGTGTTTTAAGCACCTTATTCAGTCAGGAGCAGGACCTGGAAAACGCTCCCGAAGCAGGCGCTTCAATGCCTTGCCTGAAGGGTTTCTGGGAATCTCATCAATAAATTCAAATGCCTTGGGACGTTTATAAGAGGCAAGATTTTCTGCACTGATTGCCATCAAATCCTGCTTAAGACCCTCTGTCTCCACATCCGGCTTAGGCACCACCACAGCACAGACACTTTCGCCCCATTTCTCTGAGGGTTGACCAATGACAGCAACTTCTGCCACCCCGTTATGAGAGAGAAGAATATTCTCGACCTCAGCAGGGTAGATATTCTCCCCGCCCGAAATCACCATATCCTTCGACCGATCTTTAATATAGATGAAGCCGTCCGCATCCACTTCAGCCACATCACCCAGATAAAACCAGCCGTCTTTGAAGGATTTTGCAGTCTCTTCCGGCTTATTCCAATATTCGCGAAGAACATGCGGACCACGGGTAATCACTTCACCAGGCACGCCAGGCGGCACATCATGACCGTCTTCATCCACAACACGCACTTCCAAGCCATAATAGGGCCGCCCCGTTGAGCCTGCTTTTTCTGACGCCTTTTCCGGGGTCATAAGGCAGATACCACCATGGGTCTCTGTCGCGCCATAGACCTGATGAATATCCACACCGCGGCTTGTAAAAGCCTCAATCAGGCTGACCGGCACTGGGGCTGCCCCACACATGATGCCACGCAGATGACTGTGGTCATGGGTCCAGGCTTCTTCATGCTTCAACATGAAGTTCAGCATGGCAGGGACCAGGAAGGTAGAGCCGATTTTTTCCCGGGCAATCATCCGCCAGACCCGGCCCGGGTCAAACATCTGATCAATCACATTCGTCATGCCCCGGTGAATGGCGGAGGTCACAACACCGATGCCGCCAATATGAAATAACGGGGCCACCGTATAGCAACGTTCCCGATAGCGTGTATCAGCCGTTGCCATTGCTGAATAATGCCAGGCAACTGATGCCCCATGGGTCATCACAGCACCTTTGGGTTTTCCTGTTGTGCCGGACGTATACATGATGAACACCGCATCATCCGGCGCGATATCAACTTGTGGTTCCTGCTTAGAGCCACTTTCCATCCGCGCATCCAGGTCTGCATCTTCCCGAATCCAACACGTCACCGTCGATGCCAGCGGTTTTAAAGCTTCCACCAGGCTTGCCAGGTCTTCGCTGAATATCAATGTGGATGCACTGCAGTCCTGAACGATATATTCAAGCTCAGCAGGTGTCAGACGCCAGTTCAACAGCACCGCGATAGCCCCGATTTTTGCCAGGGCAAAATAGGCCTCCATATAGACGTGACTGTTGCTCATTAAAATGGCAACGCGATCGCCTTTTTTTACACCTTCTTCCTGGAAAATATTCGCGAGGGCATTGGTTCTGGCGTCCAATGTCGCATAATCGATGCGCCTGTTGCGCGCTAAATCAACAATGGCCTCTACTTCTGAACTCAGACGGGCGCGTTCACTTAAAATCTGGCCCACATTGCGCAGCATTCAACTCTCCCCAACTCTGTCTTCTTTTTTTAATGAAGAGAGCATGGCATAGAGAGCCGCACGCGAAAAGAAAAAGCGGGGTCAATTCATGGAAGATTGGAGTTTTTCCATCATGGCACCGACGGGGTTGGCAAGATCATCCCCCTCTTCTGCCCGGCGCAGCACATCGTCCTCCATGTGCATAGCCCTGGAAAAAATCGCCTGAGAGCGCAAAGACAATGACGACACCATAGGAGGCAGGCGGCGCAGGTCCCGAATATTTGACGTTTTACATAATTCGCGGTCACCCAGCCGATGTTTGGGGCTCAGGGCTTCCTGCTCGGATAATTCACCGGCTGCCACGGCTTTGCGGACCATCAACCAGCTGATCACATGCATCAAACGCGTCGATATACGCAGGCTTTCGCTTGTATATGTAAGCCGATCCATAGGGTCGAGTTGACGACGATCATCTTTTGCATGGGTCCCGAAATAAGCGCGCGCCTGGTCCGCCAATGACACTGCCTCTTCATAAAGGCGGTCCACCAATTGCGGTGAGCTTTGTATTTTCCTGCTCTCAGTCACGTACCATCTGTCCTAAACTGCAAAACGGCGCATATCATGACATAAATTCCCTGTTAACCAAAGCTTTCGCCCCATCTTGAAAGGCGAAAAACCATGACTATCTATGTCTTAACAAGGTGCCTTTTTGGGCTTTGTTTGGTCGGAATCGCCTAAAATTGGGGGTTCCAGTGGTTAACACTTATCGCTTCCAAAGGAGGATAAGACATGCGTACATTTGATTTCGCACCCCTGTTGCGTTCAACGGTTGGTTTTGAAAATTTGAACCGACTCGCGGATTATGCGTCCAGACTGGATAATGCTGACGTCGCCTACCCGCCTTATAATATCGAAAAGCTTCATGAAGACCGCTATTCCATCACTATGGCTGTGGCTGGCTTCAAGCTCAGCGAACTTGATATTACAGTGAAAGAAGACGTCCTCTTCGTATCCGGTCAGGCCGAAGATGAAGGCGAAGAACGGGTATTTCTACACCGCGGCATCGCCAAACGCGCTTTTGAGCGCCGCTTCCAGCTGGCTGACAGTATTAAAGTCACCGGCGCATCCTTAAATGATGGCTTGTTGGTTATTGAGCTGGTTCGGGAAATTCCTGAACATAAAAAGCCCCGTCAGATTGAAATTCAGACGGAAGGTGACGCGTCAAAGCCCAAAGTCATTGAAGGCAAAGCCGCTTAAACAAGCGATGAACACAAAAGCAACGGGGTTCCATAGCAATATGGAACCCTTTTTACATCTATGATTTCGGTCGCCTAAGATTATAGTGGCCCCTGGAAATTGTTTACTAAAGGGGTGCCCCATGCGCGTTATTCAATTGATTTGCGCTCTCATCTTTATTGGCCTGTCCACGCCCACCTGGGCAGAGACAATCGCTGAAAAGACAGCCGATATGCAGCGCCTGGAAGGCCTGTTTGATGTTTATCAGGACGACAGCGAAGGTAAGATTTACTGGCACCTGAAGCCACAAGGCGCACATTACGGACGCTATATCTATGCACATGGATTAACCAGCGGCTTAGGTTCAAATCCGATAGGCCTGGACCGGGGATTGAACAGCGGCTTTGAAATCGTTCATTTTGAACGCATTGGCGACCGGCTTTTCATTCACGTGGAAAACACAAATTACCGGGCAACCAGCGAGAACAGCTCTGAACAGAGGGCTGTCCGTCACAGCTTTGCCTCCTCCATGCTATGGGCGGGTAAAATAACAGTGCGAGAAGGGGATGATATTCTTGTCGACGTTAGTGACTTTCTAACCCGCGACGCGACAGGCAGTGCCGCACAGATCAAAAGGCGCGGACAAGGCAGTTTTTCCTTAGATAAAGGGCGTAGTGCTGTCGACATCAAAGCAACGCTGGCTTTCCCCGATAATCTCGAATTTGACGCTATATTGACATTTCAAAGTGCAGACCCTGGGCAGGAAGTCCGTTCAACGGCAGCGATCGGCACCGAATTCAGCCTCATCCAGCATCATAGCCTCATTCGCCTGCCAGACGACGGCTATACCCCACGCATTGCAGACCCACGAGCGGCTCCCATCGAGCTGCGCTATACGGATTATAGCGCAGCACTGGAAGATCCGCTTCTTGTGCGTCTTGCACGACGTTTCCGCCTGGAAAAGACGGATGCGAATGCCGAGCGCTCCACAGTCAAAAAACCAATTGTATTTTATGTGGATAATGGCGCACCTGAACCCGTTCGCCAGGCTTTGATCGACGGAATCAGCTGGTGGGCAGACGCTTTTGACAAGGCGGGCTTTATTGATGCCTTTCAAGTCAGAGTTTTGCCCGAAAACGCTCATCCCATGGATGTGCGCTATAATGTCGTACAATGGGTTCATCGTGCCACCCGCGGCTGGTCTTATGGTGGGGGTATCGCAGACCCACGGACAGGTGAAATGATCAAGGCCATGGTGATCTTGGGGTCCCAGCGCGTTCGACAGGACCGGATGATTTTTGAAGGTCTTGTGGGTGCTGACAAAACCGGTCTTGGCGGGCCAAATGACCCCGAACACGTCGCCCTGGCACGTATTCGCCAATTAGGTGCCCATGAAGTAGGTCATACTTTAGGCTTTCAACATAATATGGCGGCCTCCACCTATGGCGGACGGGCAAGCGTGATGGACTATCCCGCCCCGGAAATCCACTTTGACGAGGATGGTGGGTTTGATTTATCGAAGGCATATGGTGTGGGCGTAGGTGCCTGGGACGATTTCACAGTAAAATGGCTTTACAGCGAATTCCCCGAAGGCACAGATGAGCAGGCAGCACTTGATGCCCTGGTAGACAATGCACAATCCCAAAATCTGCTTTTCGTCGCTGATGCGGATTCGCGCCCCCTTAGCGGCGCACATCCTTATGGCAATATATGGGATACGGGCACCGACCCCATTGCAGAACTCGACCATATGTTGCAAGTTCGCGCAAAAGCATTGCGTGAACTTGGCCCACATAATCTGGCACAAGGCCGACCTGTGGCAGAGCTTCATGAAGTTTTTGTTCCGGTCTATCTCCTGCACCGCTTCCAACTTCAGGCAGCGGCAAAGTCTCTGGGCGGGATGGAATTCGGCTATCCCAAAAACGATGGTTCCGTCAAAGGTGCAGACATCACATCACCTCAAAAGCAGCGCCTGGCCTTGGAAACGCTTTTAAAGGCCGTTGAGCCCGAAGCTCTTGATATCAATGACCAGACCTTGAGCCTGCTAACCCCTGACCCCCAAATCAGAAATGGTCGGGAGAAGTTCAAATCAGCTTTAGGACCGGGTTTTGATGCAATTGAAGCCGCAGAAGTTGCAAGCAATCTTGTGTTCAACGCTCTCCTTCACCCGGCCCGCGTCGGTCGTCTGGTGGATTTTCATCGTCGGGACACCCAATATCCGGGGCTTGAGGAAGTTCTGGCAAAAACAACAGACCATATCTTCACCCGCACCCGGGAAAGCGAACGGCTTGCAGAAATTCGCCGAGCCACTCAACGTCGCTATGTCACAAAGCTGATAGAGCTGAGCTCCAGCAGCGCAACCACAAGCCCGGTAAAAGCAAGGGTAGACGCGCATCTGGAATCTTTAGCGGACACCATCGGCCGCCGTGTGGGTCGGGACAGCGCCAACCAAAGCAACGCAGCTTTGATATTTTCCATGATTGAACGCCATAGAAACCGCGCGGCGCCTGTGGAAGATAAAGCATTGCGTGAGACCACCACACCACCAGGCCAGCCCATTGGCGATGCCCATCAATGTTGGCTATGCGACATAGTGAACTGACAAAAAAATCGGGCCGCAGGGAACAGCTGCGGCCCGATTCTCCTATAAAAGGAGGCGTCATACAGAGTATCGGAAGCGATGAAACCGAACATCAAAAATCCGAACACTCTCTTTTTCGCTCAAAAAGTTTAACAAAAGCTTTAATTTCAACTTTTACCAAAAAGTGCTTCTGCCTCGTTTCGGCTGTCTGATTTTTCTGCAATCGCGGCTTCAGCACGCTTGATTTCTGCGTGAAGCCCTTCAATACGCTCGTTCAGAGCTTCAATGGAATAAGGGTCCAAATCCTCTTTTTGAAGCAGCGACAGCGCATCGGATTTGCGCATTGGTAAATCATCCATATCCATTTTCAATTCTCTTCTTTATCTCACCCTTCATAGGGAGATGCTTGCGATAGAGCGGCGTCTTGGTCAATATCAATGATGAAAATAAGGATGAGGGGCGTTCATGAAAGCCATTTGCATCAAAGAACCAGGTGCCGCCGATGTTTTGACACTGACCGAGGCCGACAAACCAGCCATAGGGGACACAGACGTCCTTATCCAAGTAAAAGCCGCGGGTATCAACCGCCCCGATGTGCTGCAACGTCTTGGCATGTATCCACCACCCCCTGGCGCCTCTCCGCTTCCTGGTTTGGAAGTTTCCGGCATCGTGGAAGCTGTGGGCAGCGGTGTTAAAAGATTTGAAGTGGGCGATGAGGTTTGCGCGCTCTTGGCAGGTGGCGGCTATGCAGAATATGCGGCTGCGCCCGAAGGTCAGGTCTTGCCAAAGCCACAGGCCCTCAGCTTTGAAGAAGCGGCTGCTTTACCGGAAACATTCTTCACCGTCTGGTCCAATGTATTCGATCGTGCTTATGCCACCCAAAGCGAAAGCCTGCTTGTTCATGGCGGAACCAGCGGCATTGGCACAACAGCCATCATGCTGGCCAAGGCCTTTGGGCTAAACGTCTTCACCACCCAGGGGAGCGCTGACAAATGCGCCTTTGCGCAAAAACTGGGGGCAGACCTCGCCATCAACTATCATGAGCAGGATTTCGTGGATGAAGTCAAAAAAGCCACAGGCGGAAAAGGCGTAGATATTGTTCTTGATATGGTGGGCGGCAGCTACATCCCGCGCAATATAAGCTGCCTGGCTGTGGGCGGACGTCACGTCTCCATTGCCTTTTTAGGCGGGCCAACCGCTGAAGTGAATTTCGCACCGGTCATGATGAAGCGCCTGGTGTTAACGGGGTCCACATTGCGCGCCCGATCCACAGCATTCAAAACATCCATTGCTGAACAATTGGAGCGACTCGTCTGGCCCATCATTGATGAAGGCGGAATAAAGCCCGTGATTGACAGTGTTTTCCCCCTGGATAAGGCTGCAGAAGCCCATAAGCGTATGGAAAGCAGCGCTCATATGGGCAAGATTATTCTCACAATTTGACGACGGTGCTGGAACACGATATGAGGGGCTGGTTTCTCCTTCTGACCTTAGGGTCAGTGGCGGACTTGCACCTGAGCCTTTCTCCTTAGACAGCGCTGCGCAAGCCGTCGGTGTGGTGGTCTATACCCTGCACCGGGACGGGGGATATTTTAAACGCGTTAAAACGCAGTTTTGGAAGGACTGGTCATGACCCAACCTTTAATGCCAATGGCAACTGCCACATGGTTGATTGACAATACGACTTTAAGCTTCAAGCAGATTGCCAAATTCTGTGGGCTGCATGAGTTGGAAATTCAGGCTTTGGCCGATGAATATCCTGCGCGCGTTGTGGGTATTGACCCGGTTCAAAACGGCCAGCTGGCTGCTGAAAACATCAAAGAATGCGAAGATAATCCAAAAGCGGAGCTGGCCCTGTTAGCCGGTGCCGTACCGGAGCAACGCCGGACCAAAGGCCCGCGTTATACGCCGGTTTCCAAACGCCAGGATAAGCCTGATGCCATTGCCTGGCTGCTGCGCCATCATCCGGAATTATCCGATGGCCAGGTCTGCCGTCTTGTTGGCACGACGAAAGCAACCATCACGCAAATCCGTGATCGCGCTCATTGGAATATTCAGAATATTAAACCGCAGGACCCTGTTGGCCTGGGGCTTTCCACCCAATCTGAACTGGACGAAGCTGTTGCCAGAGCCGCAAAGCGTCGCGGTGTTGTGGTTGAGGAAGCGGAACCTGCAGAAGTGCCTGAATTCACAGGCCCCGTCACTGAAGACACAGCGGAAAACATCGAAGAATAAGATTCAAAAAGGCGCGATAGTTAATGAGACCATCGCGCCTTATCCTTGTCACACTTGGCTATAAAGCCGGGCCACAATCAAGCGTCAGCAAAACTATTCATTTCTTCTTTTAGTCGGAGCTTTCGCTTCTTCAACTGACTAAGCCTGAGAGTATCTGGATGTGGCCGGTGTTCCTCTTCTGCGATCATGACTTCTAAATTCTTGTGTTTTTGCTCTAGTGAAATCATGTGCGCATCTTGTACCATGGACATCCTCCAATTTTTAAGCCACCAGATAAGAGGATAATTTCATCATAGATTCTTAAAAATGTCACTACAGATCGCAAAGATGCGTCAATTTTGCATTTTTATGAGGATTTATTGAAATATTTGAAAAGGCATAGCCATGACACCAGCCAATATACAGCGACTCATCATCGGTATTTCCGGGGCATCGGGGGTGGTTTATGGCATAAAACTTTTAGAGCTTTTGGCAAAAACCCCCGTCGAAACGCATTTGGTCATATCCAAAGCTGCTGAAATGACCATTGCCAGCGAAACGGATTTAAAGGCAAAAGACGTTGCCGCACTCGCAGACGTGACATATCCCGTGAATAATGTGGGCGCAGCCATCGCATCGGGCTCTTTTCCATCCTGTGGAATGATCATTGCACCTTGCTCTATCCGTACGCTTGGGGAAATCGTAACTGGCGTCACCACATCGCTTTTAACCCGTGCGGCCGATGTTGTTTTGAAAGAGCGCCGAACGCTGGCTCTGATGGTCCGGGAAACCCCATTACATACAGGTCATCTACGCTCAATGACTGCAGCCTCTGAAATGGGCGCAATCATCACGCCACCCATGCCTGCTTTTTACACAAAACCTGAAACGCTGGGAGATATAGTCCATCAAAGTGCTGCACGCGTGCTGGACCTGTTTGATTTAAATATAGGTGATACGGCGGGGGCCAAAAGATGGGGCATTGATGTGGATCTCAAAGCGCCTTAAGCCCATTTAAAAGCCGTGCGATATGAGGAGAGGCCTCGCCTTCTTCCACACCCAGCCAGCTCACCAGATAATTCCGCATCGCCTGATGCGCTTGAGACAGACGCATTCCAAATCCTTCAATCACGTCACCATCCAGCTCAAAGCCCTGATATATCATGGTCTGGGCATGGCGTTCCGCCTGTAACTCCGCCTCCTTCAACACCTGATAACTGTCACCCGCCCCTTTTGCAGCCATTCTTGCCTGCCGCAAAGGCTTAAGAACACTTTCTCGCCAATCCTTTACCCGAGTATTTGCGGCATCAATTTCTTCACGCGTGGCAATATGTCCATGATCCCAGGCCAGCCAGCAGCACCAAAGCAACAGGTTCACATCCGCATCAAATTGGCCCTGCAAGGCAAGACAGCTGCGTTCCACCCCTTCACGTCCATAAAGGGCCAATGAAAACAGCCAGAACCCCGGCGCTTCTTCTGTCATTTCCTCACCCCCCCTTTTTGCCATAGACGCTATTGTTTTTTAGCAAATCATGATAGGGTTCCCCACCTTCGGAGGTCCACAAAGAAAAGCAGAAATATGATGGACGAGCTTGTGTTGCGGGAAAAATTACGCGTGCTGATCTTAGAGCATCGGGACCTGGATGCAGCCATTGATTCGATGCTGCTTGATAAAGCCTCTGACCAGCTGAAGATTCAGCGTTTGAAAAAGCGTAAATTGTCTTTGAAAGATCAGATTTCTCGAATTGAAGACATGCTTCTGCCGGACATTATCGCCTAGGTATTTTTCTGTTTGATATCTTTTTTATGGGCATACATCCGCTTGTCCGCCTGATCCAAGACATCATCGGGGTTTTCACCTGGCTGGAAAGTATAAGCGCCGAACGCGACATGCGTATGGATTGTTGCCCCTTCAATTGCAATCGGCGTTTCCGATATCCGACGGGCAAGTTCAGCGCCCTTGTCCAGGGCCTGTTGCTCATTCGCCTGCACAAGCAGCACGGCAAATTCATCGCCACCCAAACGCGCCACCACATCAGATTCCCGAACATTGCCAGTCAGGATATCCGCGATATGCACAAGAACCATGTCCCCTGTCGCATGACCATATTCATCGTTGATGCGCTTCAAGTCATTCACGTCAAAATAAATCAGGCTGGCAGCAATATTATAGCGTTGTGCATAGGAAATGGTGCGATTCAGATCGCGAATGAAGGCACGACGATTCGCTATTGGCGTTAACGGGTCAAGGTCCGCAATTTTCTCAAGTTCTTCCAACCGCCTTGTGGCACTGGACACTTCTTCGCGCAATTGCTCGACTTCTTGCAACAATGTCATGATCGCGCTGCGGACTTTTGGCGTGAATTCTTCCTGAGGAATCCCTAATAAATCAGCAGCTTCCTGATGCCCATTCACAGATTGTGGCGCCTCTGCTTTTGCCAAAGGCGTCACTTTTTCACTTCGACCCGTTTCCAAACTGGGTCGCGTGGATACAAAAGACCTAGTCCCCCGAACCTTCATGAGCTTCTCTCAACGCATTTACAGCGATTTCATCGCCCTCTCATTAATGAACGCTTTTGGTGAATGAAGTGTAAAGCTTTATTTGTTTTTCGCATAGTTTTCTTGCGCATAGCGGGGAGCGGCCTATACTGCGGCGCTCTTCAGATGGGAGCAAATGGGGCTTAGCCATGACGGATATGAAACCACGTGTTGGCGTTATCATGGGCAGCCAGTCTGACTGGCCAACAATGGAATATGCGGTTCAGATATTGGACGACCTGCACATCCCACATGAAGTGAAGGTTGTTTCCGCCCACCGCACACCTGGCCGTTTGGTTGACTACGCAGAAAGCGCCAAAAGCCGCGGCCTGCAGGTCATCATTGCTGGTGCTGGTGGGGCCGCGCATTTACCAGGTATGACCGCCGCATCAACACCCCTTCCCGTTTTAGGCGTTCCCGTTGAAAGCAAAGCCTTATCCGGCATGGACAGTCTGCTCAGCATTGCACAAATGCCCGGCGGCGTACCTGTTGGGACTTTGGCGATTGGCAAGTCTGGCGCGAAGAACGCCGCCTTGCTTGCAGCCAGCATCATTGCTTTGCAAGACAGCGACACAGCTGAACGGTTGGACGCCTGGCGGGCTGCACAGACAGCCGCCGTGTCAGAGGATGTGAAACGCTGATATGAAGATAGGCATCATAGGAGGCGGCCAATTAGGGCGCATGCTGGCACAATCCGCAGCCCAATTAGGGGCAAAGACCATCATATTATGCCCGGATTATGCGCCACCAGCGGCCCAAGTCGCCAATGAACATATCCAGGCAGATTATGGCAATGTTGAAGCCTTGATGGAATTTGCGTCCCGCGTTGATATGGCCACCTATGAATTTGAGAATTTGCCTGTCGATGCGCTTGCTCAGCTAAACAAGCAAGTTGATATTTTTCCCAATATCCATGCGCTTGAGATTGCACAGGACCGACTGGCTGAAAAAGACTTCCTCAATCAAACGGGTATTGAAACCGCGCCTTATGAAGCGGTGGACAGCTATGAAGACCTGCAAAAAGCTGTTCAAAACATTAGCTTGCCTGCGGTTTTAAAAACCCGGCGCTTTGGCTATGACGGCAAAGGCCAGATGATGATGCGGCAGGAAGATGATGTCGCCATGGCCTGGGAAGCCCTGCGTAGTGCGCCAGGAGGCCTTATCCTCGAAGGCCTGGTGGATTTTGAACGGGAAGTATCCGTCATCGCCGCGAGAGGTCAGGACGGGCAAGTGAAATGCTATGACCCTGTTTGGAACACCCACGAAAATCATATTTTAAGCTGGTCGCGGGTGCCATCAGGCCTGAACGATAGCAGCGCAGGAAAAGCCGTGGCGCAAGCTGAAAGACTTATAACGGCGCTTGATTATGTGGGCACATTGACCATCGAATTTTTCGCGCTGGCCGATGGCACGCTGAAAGCAAATGAAATCGCGCCGCGGGTTCATAATTCCGGCCACTGGACGATTGAGGGTGCTGTCACGTCTCAATTTGAAAACCATATGCGTGCGGTTATGGGCTGGCCTTTGGGTGCAACGACAACCCTTGGCACCATTGAAATGCGTAATCTGATTGGCCGTGATGTGGACGAGGTTCCAGAACTTGCCAAAGACAGCCAAGCCCATATTCACCTCTATGGCAAAGGTGCCCCACGCTTAGGCCGCAAAATGGGTCACGTGACCTGGGTTAAGCCGTAGGATAGCGCAAACGCCCTAAAAAACGTGTCAGTCGAGGGCGGTTTGCATCCGCCTTACGCACACGGGCTTTTACTTTTTCAATCTGCATGACGTCGGAAATACGGCGATCCAAAAAAGCCCATGTGTCTTCATGCCCTTCTGAATTGTCATTCAGCCAATAGAGAAATGTGCTTGAATAAACGCCTGAGAGAATCAGGCGTTTGGAATAATGATTAAAATCCGTCGCCACATCGCCAGCAGCGCGCCACATGATATCGACGGTGCGCCAAAGATGCTTCGCTGCCAGCCCACTGTTCCGCGGCAGGCTTAAGAATCGGGCTGCGCGGATAGACGCTTCTTTATGCGGCTCTGCCATTTCCAGGCGTAGGCGCACAGCCGTGGTGATTTTTTCGCGAATCTTTAGATTATCAAGGCCGCGTTTCTGCAATGCCTCTTCAAATTCACGCAATTCCAAATCAAGATAAGCTTCCATCAATTCGGACGTGCCGCCGGGGAAAGACAGCTTCGCCACGCCGAAATCCGCGTCTAAATCCCGGGCTGCCGCACGAAGCGCATCCATAGACCAGCCATCAAAAGGCACATGGGGCAGAACGGCTTTAACAAGCTCATCTCTGAGTTCCAGCGGTGTTTTGTCCATTTTGGCGGCTCCTTATCTATCTCAATCCCTATATAGAGCTCTTGCGCCTTCGCGTCACCTTTTCCAATTGCCGCAGGGGTGAAATTCGTGTTTTCGCAACTTCTATGCTATAAGAAGGCCATGAGTTTTAGGAGTGACTTTGGATAAAAGTCGCCTCGTTGCCTGTTGCGCCTTAAAAAAAGGCTTCACAAGTGGCATCAGCTTCGTTATGAGAGCGCCTCATATAGATTTTTGAGGCGCCCGCGTTTTTTGTGATTTCGGGCATTGCCCGCAATAGAACTGGGTCTAGACCCACAAAGAAAGGTGTTGAGCACGCATGCAAGTGATCGTTCGCGACAATAATGTCGACCAAGCCCTGCGCGCGCTGAAAAAGAAATTACAGCGTGAAGGCGTTTACCGGGAAATGAAACTGCGCCGCTTCTATGAGAAGCCTTCTGAAAAGAAAGCACGGGAGCAAGCCGCAGCTGTACGCCGGGCACGCAAGCTGGACCGCAAGCGGGCCGAACGTGACGGACAGGTCATGCGCTAAGATGGCTTTGGCTATCTTGGAAAATCGGAAGAGAGCCGCTCATTTAGGGCGGCTTTTTTGCGTCGGTGCCGTTGCTTTATCGCTTGCGGCCTGTGGCTCTGAGGAAAATGCTCAGGAAAGTGAAACCCCTGCTGTTGAAGCAGAGGTGATGACGGATAGCCCCTATGAAGTGGGCCAAATCATTAATCGCCCATCCGGCCTTCAAATCGAAGTGCTGGTCGCTGGCGATGGTCCTATGCCTGGTGCGGATGACGAGGTCCTCGTCGATTATGAAGGTCGGCTGACCAATGGCGAGATTTTTGATTCAAGCTATAGCCGCGGCAAAGCCTCTGGCTTTGCAGTCGGTGGTTTGATTTCCGGTTGGACCGAAGCGCTTCAATTGATGCCAACGGGCTCCAAATGGCGTTTGACCATTCCGCCGGAACTGGCTTATGGCGACCGGGATATTCCCCGCATTCCAGCTAATTCCACGCTGATTTTTGACATGGAATTGATTGATATCGTTAAAGCCCCTGAATTTAATCAGGTGGTCGCGGATGTCATTGCTGAGCCTTTTGCCAATCATGACTGCGGCGTGGCGCCCAGCTATGACCCAGAGGTCAACAGCCGGGCGGAATTGCCTGTGCTTCATGCGGACGGCAATGCATGGCAGGACTGTATGAATGCCTATATCAAATCGGGCTATGAGAATTTTGAAATGCGTTCCGGCGCGTTAAGTCAGATTTCGCCCAATGATGTTCCGAACAGCCAGAGAATCGCCGTGAATGAATATTTTTCCAGCGCTGCACTGTTCGTTCAACAGGCTGAAAAAGACTTGGAAGATTATAAAGGCATTCCAGCTAGATAACTTCAAATCCGGCTTATCCCGGGGTCTATGTCCATGACCCCGGGATAAGGACCCAGCATTAGGTCAGTGGATTTGAAGCATCGCACGATAGCACAGGCCAAGGTTCGTCAAGGCCTCTCCAAATACATGCAATCCCGGATGGTCTTTGTAAGCGGCGGAATTTTCCAGCTTAACCAGAATCCCCGCCAATTGCGCCAAAGGGCCCGCCAGGTCACTCAAATCCCCCGACCCCGATATGTCATCGAAATCATGGACATAAGACAACCTATCGTCACCCATGGCGATACGCCCCATCTTTTGAGATGAGAATACAACTTCGCAATATATGAATGAATATGCTAGATGTGCTTCCAGCCATAGCAAGATGTTCCTCTTGTTTATGGTTAGGCTCAGTTGGTGGGGCCAACCACCTTCTGGGCCGCTCTCTTTTGAGAGCTTTGAAACTTTAGCTTGTAGATTCGGGATATACAAGTGCTCTTTGTGGAGATGGGAGAGCGCGAGGTTGGGTTTTATTTTTTTAGCCTCAATCGCCGGCGCGGACATCCGTCCGCTTAGGCTTCCGCGATAACGCTATTCCTCCATGGCTTCGCCATTCCGGGCTATCGCGACGCGCGGTCGCGCTTACAGCTTTTCAGATAAGAAAAGCTGGGGAGCCTCACTCTGCTTCTCTTCTGTTCAGACCTACCCCTCACCCCGGCCCTCTCCCACAAGGGGAGAGGGAGAGCGGTTATGGAGCTCTATTCTATTCCCTCTCCCCTGGTGGGAGAGGGTTAGGGTGAGGGGGGAACACCTATGTCTCAGAACCAAGCTCCCCAGCTTTCTATAATAGAAAGCTGTAAGGCCGCACGGCCGTCGCGAACCGTTTCGCGGAAGCCTAAGGGAGCGGATGCGACCGCCCGCGATTGAGGCTAAAAAAACAATGCGGAACCCCGCGATACCACCAAAAACTTTTATTCTCCCCCTCACCCTCTCCCACGCTGGGGAGAAGGGGGGGGTAGAAACTAAAGCTGCAACAGCGCTGCATTTCCGCCCGTTGCGGTCGTGTTAATCGTCGTCGTGCGTTCAACTGCCATGCGCAGCAGATAATGCGGGCCACCCGCCTTCGGCCCTGTTCCTGACAGGCCATGGCCGCCAAAGGGCTGCACGCCAACAACAGCGCCAACCATATTGCGGTTTACATAGACATTGCCACAGCCGCAACTGGCCGCCAGCTCTTCTGCCAGGCCTTCAATCCGGCTGTGCAGGCCAAATGTCAGGCCAAAGCCCTGGTCGCGCAACTTAGCCATCTCTTGCTTCAACTCAGATGCCTTATAGCGTTTCACATGGACGACCGGGCCAAAGACCTCCCCATGCAAGACAGACCAGTCGTCAATCTCAACCAGGGCAGGCGCGAAGAACCAACCGTTTAACCCTTCGTCCAAAGGCGCGCGGGCGGAGATTTTAGCCTCAGTCTCCATGCGCGTCAGGTGTGTTTCCAAGCGGGACCGAGCCTCTTCATTGATGATGGGGCCGATATCTGTGGACGCCAGACCAGGATTGCCCAGTTTCAATTCCTGCATTGCGCCTTTAATCATCTCAATTTGCTTATCCGCGATATCCTCCTGAAGCAGGAGAACACGCAAACAGGAGCAGCGTTGACCCGCAGACAAAAAGCCTGAGCGAATGACATCATCGGTGACCTGTTCGGCCAAGGCGGTCGAGTCTACAATCATCGCATTCTGCCCACCAGTTTCCGCAATCAGCGGCGTGATGGGGCCGTCTTTTTCAGCCAAAGTGCGATTGATAAGCTTGGCAACGTCCGTGGACCCGGTGAAGGCCACGCCTCCCAGATGCGGCAGAGCCACCAACTGCGCACCGACCTTTCCATCACCCGGCAGGAAATGCAGCACATCGCCGGGGATACCCGCATCATGCAGCAGTTGGACGGCGGCATGGCCGATGATAGGTGTTTGTTCAGCGGGTTTCGCCAATACGCTATTGCCAGCAGCTAAGGAGGCTGCCACCTGGCCAAGGAAAATCGCCAATGGGAAGTTCCAAGGGCTGATGCAGACAAAAACACCGCGGCCGTGAAGGCTTAAATGATTATCTTCTCCCGTTGGCCCAGGCAGAGCGATGGGCTCTGCGAATTTTTCTTCCGCCTGCGCTGCGTAATAGCGCAGGAAATCCACCGCTTCGCGAATTTCAGCAATGATGTCAGGGAATACGCGGCCTGCTTCGCGTGAAATCAGTGCTGTAAACAATTCTTCGCGCGCTTCCAGCAGGTCCGCAGCTTTACGCAGAATGGCACCACGGGCTACACCGCCGCGGGCGTCCCAATCGCCTTGTGCTTCACGGGCGCGTTCGAAAGCTTCTTCAATATGGGTGGGTGTGGCATCAGACGTTGTGCCAACCTTATCGCTTAAATCAGCAGGGGAAAATACTTCGCGAAGCGGGGCTTTAACGGCCTTTCCATTTACGATTGGACCGCCGTGGAATGCCTGGCCTTTACTGCCTTCTACGGCCTGTTCCAGACGCGCCAGCTCTGCACGGTTCGTTAAATCTACGCCTTTGGAATTCACGCGGCTTTCCCCGTAAATATCACGAGGCAGAGGGATTTTGTCATGGCGCTTGGGTTGCGCCGTTTCCATAAGTGCAAAGGGGTTCATAGCCACTTCATCAACGCTCACAGCATCATCCAGGAAGCGGTTCACAAAAGACGAATTCGCGCCATTTTCAAGCAGGCGGCGCACCAGATAAGGCAATAAATCCTCATGCGAGCCACAAGGGCCATAGACCCGTACGGGCAGGTCACGACCAGCGGCATCACTTGCCACCTTATACAAAAGCTCTCCCATGCCGTGGAGGCGTTGGAATTCAAAACCCTGACGACTGCCGGCCATTTCCAAAATGGACGCAATGGTCATGGCATTATGGGTGGCGAATTGGGGATAGATAAGATCACCGGCGTCCAGCATCTTAGCCACGCAAAGCGTATAGCACACATCCGTCCCGGCCTTTCGCGTGAAGACCGGGTAATCCAGCGCATTTTCTTCCTGCGCCAGCTTGATTTCACTGTCCCAATAGGCGCCTTTGACCAGGCGTATCATCAACCGTTGGCCACTGGATTTGGCCAGTTCAATCAAATGCTCAATCACTTGGGGCGCACGCTTTTGATAAGCCTGCACAGCCAGGCCAAAGCCTGTCCAGCCCTTTAGGTCCGGTTCTTTAACCAGACGGTCAATCAGGTCGAGGGAGATATCCAGCCGGTCCGCTTCTTCTGCATCAACGGTGAAATTAATATCGTGACCACGGGCCTGGATGGCGAGCTTCAACAGGCGGTCATAGAGAGTATCCAGCACGCGGGCACTTTGAGCCTCCTCATAGCGGGGGAAAAGCGCTGACAGTTTGACCGAAATCGCATGGCGGTGTTCGGGCGCTTTGCCGTTGCCTTCCTGGCCAATGCGGTCGATGGCGGTTTGATAAGACTTGAAATAGACCTCTGCCTGCGCATCCGTGCGTGCACCTTCGCCCAGCATATCGAAAGAGGTGAGATACCCCCCTGCCCGCTTCAGCGCCTCATCGATAGTGCGACCAAGCACGAACTGCCCGCCCATGATGCGCATGGCTGTTTTCAGGGCTTTACGGATGACAGGTTCGCCCACACGGTGCACCAGTCGGCCAACGAGGTCGCCGGGGTCTTTCACGGTTTTACGGTCCAGCCTCAACACACCACCGGTCATCATCAAAGCCCAGGTGGAAGCGTTCACAAAGAGAGAACGGGATTGACCTTTATGAGAGGCCCATTTGCCTGAAGAAATCTTTTCAGCAATCAGCCGATCCGCCGTGTCTGCATCCGGTACGCGCAGCAAGCTTTCCGCCAGGCACATCAAAGCGACGCCTTCTTCATTGGACAGGCCAAATTCCTGTAAGAAAGCGTCGAGAGTGCCTTGTTCATCCTTAGCGGAACGTGCTTTCGCGATGATGGTTTTCGCACTTTCCAAGGCACGGCCCTGCATGGGTTTGTCCATGGGTGTGGCCTTTAAAAGCCCTTCCATCACTTGATTTTCATCAGCATATTTCTTGGCCGCAATCGCACGGCGGCTTGCGCTGTATTGTTCTTGATTTTCCCGCAACATCACTGAATTTCCTCAATTAGCATGAAGGGAGAATAACGCCATTGATAGAGTATTTCTCTCCAAATTAAGCATTTTTATGATAAATAACTCTGAGAAAATAAAAAATTCAGGATTTTACACCAGATGAAAAAATCGCCGAAACTGGACATTATAGACCGCAAAATCCTGACCGTTTTGCAGGAAGACGGACGCATCACCAATGTGGACCTGGCAGAGCGGGTGGGCCTTAGCCCCACACCCTGTATTGAACGGGTGAAACGCTTGGAAGAAGCAGGCTATATCAAAGGCTATTTCACAAGGCTATCCGCCCGCAAATTAGGCGTCGGGCTTTTGGCCTTCATTGAAGTGTCTTTGGATAAGACCGGGACCGATGCTTTCGACAAGTTCAAAGCGTCCATCGATACCGTCCCTGAAATTCAGGAATGCCATATGGTGGCCGGCGGCTTTGACTATTTGCTGAAAATACGCGTGGAAAATATGGACAGCTATCGCCGTTTTCTGGGGGAGCGGATTTCAGCGCTCCCCGGTGTGGATCGCACCCACACCTATGTGGTTATGGAAGAGGTGAAAAACACCCACGCCATCATTGTGAAAGATTTGAAGCCGGTCTAATGCCTGACCAGATCAGAATGCGCTTCAAGCCAGCTGCGTGCTTGACGCTGGGCCTCGGCAATTTCATGCTGGCTCATATCCTGCGCCAAGTCCTGACGGTCCGCAATAGCGCGCTTCACGCCGTTTAAGGCAGCAAGGCTGAACCATTTATGTGCTTCCACATAATCCAGATCCACGCCATTGCCCGTTGAATAACACAGGCCAAGGTCATAAAGGGCGGCAATCTCACCCTTATCTGCCGCACTCAGCTTCGCGCTGACAGCTGGATCAAAACTTTTATCTAAACGTCCCATATCGCGAATTCCCATTCCCCCATACAGGGTCCAATTCCCTGTTTCTCAAAAATACGCATTTCAACTCTGCGCAAGAGGTATTGAAAAAATGGTTAACGCGACGATAGCACGAAAAACGGGCGCTTTAAGTGAAGCTACAACAGATTCGGCTATTTTATGAAAAATGTGATCGACAGATCGGCTTTTATGCCTGATGCGCCCCACAGGTGAAAATAAATTCACCCTGCCCGCTGGGGCGACAGCCATGGACTCGGCCGGGAGGTACAGTGATGACAGCCCGCGTGCCTTTTCCTTCTTGCGATAAAAGCTGGAAACGACAGTCATGCAAGGCGCAAAGAGAGTTGACCAACGGCAGGCCCAGCCCTGTCCCCTGGCCTCGATGGGCTTTGGTCTGTTGAAACGGCTTCATGACCCGTTCTATGTCCTCAGCACTAATGCCAGGACCAGCATCTATGACGGAGAGCCTGAGAAAACCGCGACGGTCCAATTTAGCCTGAACACGGACAGATAAGCCAGACGGCGAAAACTTCAATGCGTTAGACAGCAAGTTCAAAAGAATCTGGCGAAACAGCTGCGGGTCCACGAAGACATCAGGCAGGTCATTCGCAATCTGGATATGAATATCAATACCGGCCTGTTCTGCATTCAAGCTCATCATATCTTTCGCGCTTAAACAAATATCCCGCAGAGAAATACGTGCCTCATTCAACTGCAGCGCTCTTGCATCCATCTTCGCCATATCCAGCACTGCATTGATGATATTCAACAAATGCTCCCCCGCGTGGAAGATCGCCCCCGCATAGGATTTATAATCAGGCGTGCCTAAAGGGCCTTTGACCTCTGAGCGCATCATATCGCTATATCCAATGATGCTGTTCAGTGGAGAGCGTAATTCGTGGCCCATATCAGCTAATTGATGCAGCCGCTGTTCCAAAGCCTCACTTAAAGCACTCCGCGCATCATCTCGCTCTCCTTTAAACCGGGCGCGCTGATCCGCATGATATTGCGCAAGCCGCAAGGGTGAGATGTACCCCGTTGCCCGACCTTCTTCATAATGGATAAGGCCCCGCTCCAACGCATGGCGTTCGACATGCTGGAAATCACTTAAAATGGAAGAACTGCGGCAACTTAAAACGTCATAGTCAGAGAAACGACCAACCTCCTCATCTGGAAAAATCAATGTCGGTCGAAGGGCTTTGCCACGGCATAATAAACCAAAAGGACCGCCATCCTTCATGGGCGTTACCAAAACAGCGTTCAACTCAGGTTGGTGAATGAAAATCTGCGCAAGTTCAGCAAAAACCGTGAAATGTGAAACGGTTGGCAGTGGTTCAACGAGATGTACAAGCGTCTGCGGCATTGAGCATTCAACTCCTCAATCAGCCCCTTTGACATGTTATCGTTGAAGTTAAAGATTAAATAACAGCTGTTAATATTTCCCTAATATTGAATATTCATTTTTAATTTTAATAAAGAAACATCGGTTTATTTAAAACGGATGCAATTTTTGGTTTATATGACTTCACATCATAGAGCGCCTGCACATCAACAACTTTACATCCTTGAGCAACCAAATTGACATCAACGGCTTCATAATTCCCATCAACCACGGCAGTCATCAGGCCCGACGACCCTCCATCCAACAGCTGCACCGCCAAGGTTCCAAAGGCCATAGACACCATTTTATCCAACGCATCCGGTGCACCTGAGCGCATCAGATAGGCCAGTTCCTGCAACACAACACCATGGCCTGAGCTTTCCTTGATATGATTGCCTATACGGCGCCCTATGCCTATTTTCTTACGATCAGACGCTGAGATGGCAATCTCGCTATCTGTTTCAGCGCCAGCGATATGTGCCCCTTCTGAAACAATCATCATGGCATAGCGGTTTTCACTGGAACCACGATCTCGGACTAGAAATTCAGTTAAACGATCTAAATCAACAGGCACTTCCGCAATTGCAACACGGTCAGCTTGAGAAAGATAACCTGCCATTAAAGCGGTTTCCCCGGAACGGCGGCCAAAAAGCTCAATAACACCGATACGCTCATGACTGGAAACTGTGGTTCGCAAGGCCGTGATAGCATCAACAGAACGGGTAATCGCCGTTGAAAAACCAATGCAATATTCTGTTCCAAACACATCATTATCCATGGTCTTTGGAACAGCAATCACAGCAACCCCAAGACTGCTTAAATGCGCTGTGAATTTAAGTGTTCCATCACCTCCCATAGTGACCATTGCATCAATGCCCAAGGCATCGAGAACATCCAAGACATGCTTGGTTGCATCAAAGCTGCCATCTTCATTTTTCTGCGCCCGCGCCTCACATCCAAAAGCATTCAGCTGCTTCGCGTCTACCCGGCGCGGATCAATACGCGACGTATGAAGCATGGTGCCCCCATGCCGATCTATGGTCCGCACCATATCAGCATTGAGCTTGAGATAATGTTCGTTTTCACTCGTCCAGGGGGTGAGCGGGTCAATCGACAAAGGTCCAGCCCAGCCGCGGCGAAAGCCGACAACCTCCCAACCCCGAGCCAAAGCGCCTTCAACAATCGAGCGAATGCAAGCATTTAGCCCAGGCACATCTCCGCCACCTGTCAATATTGCAATGCGGTTAGGCATAAAAATCTCCTCCCCGCGATTTGGCGGGAAGGAGGCAAAAAATGCAAGTCCCTATTCAAACAAAAAAGGGCACCGAACAGCGCCCTTTTTTGTTTAGCATCTGGACTAAAACTCAGCTCAGTTGGATAGTGCTTTTTTCAGCAATTCATTCACAACGGCAGGATTTGCTTTACCACCCGTCGCCTTCATGACCTGTCCGACAAAGAAGCCAATCAGCTTGTCTTTACCAGCTTTAAACTGCTCAACCTGACCAGGATTATCTGCCAGGACTTTCGCAATAATCGATTCCAGCTCACCAGCGTCAGAGACCTGCTTCAACCCCTTCTCTTCGACAATAGCTTCAGCGCCTTTGCCGGTTTCAAACATGATTTCAAACACGTCTTTGGCGATACGGCCAGAGATGGTTCCATCATCTTGAAGCTTGAGAAGCTCAGCACCAGCTTCCGGCGAAACCGGGCTGTCGCTGATGGTTTTACCGGCTTTATTTAGCGCGCCGAACAAGTCAGAAATCACCCAGTTCGACACCATACGCGCGACCTTGGTTTCCGACTTATCCGTTTGCTTGGCCAAAAGGCCCAGAAGCGCTTCGAAATAATCAGCCGCTTCTTTTTCTGCCGTTAGAACGGATGCGTTATAAGCGCTCACGCCGAGGTGCGTTTCAAAACGTTCTTTCTTCTCGTCAGGCAGTTCCGGCAATGTTGCACGGGCTTCGGCGACGAAATCGTCGCTTAACACCAAAGGCAGCAAATCGGGGTCCGGGAAATAGCGATAATCATGCGCTTCTTCCTTGGACCGCATGGACCGCGTCTCACCTTTATTCGGGTCGAACAAACGTGTTTCCTGGTCAATGGACCCACCCGCTTCGATGATGTCGATTTGCCGGCGTGCTTCACATTCGATGGCCTGCTGGACAAAACGCACGGAGTTCACATTTTTAATCTCACAGCGCGTGCCAAGCTCATCACCAGGTTTACGTACGGACACATTCACATCCGCGCGCATGGAGCCTTCTTCCATATTCCCATCGCAAGTGCCGATATAACGCACGATGGAGCGGAGCTTTTTCAAATAAGCGCCAGCCTCAGCCGGGGAGCGCATATCAGGCTTGGAGACGATTTCCATCAGCGCCACGCCTGAACGGTTTAAATCGACCAAAGTCAAAGTCGGATGCTGGTCATGCAAAGACTTACCCGCATCCTGTTCCAGGTGAATACGCTCAACTCCAACAGTTTTCGTTACCCCTTCGGCCAGGTCGAGGTGGACTTCCCCCTCGCCCACAACCGGATATTGGAATTGGCTGATTTGATAGCCTTGCGGCAAATCGGCGTAGAAATAATTCTTCCGGTCAAAACGCGACCATTGATTGATTTTCGCACCCAGTGCCAGGCCCGTTCGCACGCCTTGGCGCACGCATTCTTCATTGATGACAGGCAGCATGCCGGGCATGGCCGCATCAACGAGGGAGACATTGCTATTGGGTTCCGCACCGAAATCCACGGCAGCACCGGAAAAGAGTTTTGAATTGGAAATGACCTGAGCATGGACTTCCAAGCCAATGACCACTTCCCAATCCCCGGTTGCGCCGGCTAAACGATAAGGTTTTACAGCTTCACTCATGACAGCCACCATTTTTCAGCGCGCGCATCAAAGCCCGCTGCTTTCTCCAACACATCCGCAACCCGCAGCACGGTTTCTTCATCAAAAGTCTTGCCCAGCAATTGCAGACCCAAGGGCAGGCCCTGCGCATCCAGACCCGCTGGAACGGAAATCCCAGGCAGGCCGGCCAGGCTTGCAGGCACAGTGAAGACATCGTTCAAATACATGGCAATGGGGTCTGCTGATTTAGCGCCCATTGCAAAGGCGGCAGACGGTGCAGTTGGTGTTAAAATCACATCAACCTGGGCATAGGCCTTGGCAAAGTCATCGGCAATCAAGGTCCGCAGCTTCTGCGCTTTCAAATAATAAGCGTCATAATAGCCAGCTGAGAGCACATAAGTGCCAATCATGATACGGCGCTTCACTTCATCGCCAAAGCCTGCCGCACGGGTGGCTTCATACATGTCATTCAATGACCCGCCATCGGGCATATCCCGAAGGCCATAACGCACACCATCATAGCGCGCCAAATTGGATGAGGCTTCAGCCGGTGCCACGATATAATAAGTCGGCAGCGCATATTTCGTATGCGGCAAAGAGATATCAACAATCTCAGCACCCGCATCTTTCAACCAGGCAATGCCTTTTTGCCACAGGGCTTCAATTTCCTCTGGCATGCCTTCCATACGATATTCTTTGGGAATACCCACTTTCATACCGCAAATATCGCCATTTAAGGCCGCTTCATAATTCGGTACAGGCACATTGACTGACGTCGAATCTTTAGAGTCATAACCCGCCATAGCTTCCAACATGATGGCTGCATCGCGCACCGTGCGTGTCAAAGGCCCGGCCTGGTCCAAAGAAGACGCAAAAGCCACCGTGCCCCAGCGGGAACAGCGGCCATAAGTCGGTTTCATGCCCACAAGACCGGTGAAGCTGGCTGGTTGGCGAATAGAGCCACCTGTATCTGTGCCTGTTGCACCCATGGCAATATGGGCTGCAACAGCCGCCACAGACCCACCGGAAGAGCCACCAGGCACTAAATCCACATCAGAGCCTTTGGCGCGCCACGGGTTTTTCACCGGGCCGAAATAGCTGGTCTCATTAGAAGAGCCCATGGCAAATTCGTCCAAATTGGCTTTCCCCAGCATCACTGCACCATTGGCTTTTAAATTGCCGGATACAGTGGATTCATAGGTGGGTTTAAAGCCTTCCAAAATATGGCTGGAAGCCGTGGTTTGCACACCTTCCGTGCAGAACAAATCTTTCATGGCGATAGGAATGCCAGCCATGATGGGTGCATCGCCCTTATGCAGGGCCGCATCCGCCTCTTTGGCTTCTTCCAAAGCGCGTTCGGGCGTTTCCACCACAAAAGCGTTTAAGGCACGTGCCGCTTCAACAGCCTCAATATGCGCCTGTGTCAGCTCAACAGCGCTGAATTCTTTTTTGCGCAACGCATCGCGGGCGTCCGCTATCGTCAAATCCGTTAAATTGGTCATTATTCAATCACCTTCGGCACAGCAAAAAAGCCGAATTCAGCACGCGGCGCATTGGCTAAGACTTTTTCGGGATAACCACCGTCGCTGACCACATCTTCCCTCTGGTGCAGGGCGTGTTCCACCACACTGGTCATGGGCTCCACATCATCGGTGTTCACTTCACCTAATTGTTCCACCCAGGCCAGGATATTGTTCAATTCAGCTTTAAACGGGTCCACTTGCGCCTCTTCCAGGCGAATACGCGCCAAATGCGCGATTTTGCGGACGGTAGCGGCATCAACCGACATGATATCATCCTATAGAAATTCAAACAGGCCGAAGACATCTCCGGACATAAACACACACCCCATATATAACTCCCCATTGACGTGCAAGTCTTTGGGAGGGGATAAAGCTTGAATGGCCCGTATAAGTGATAAAAATCTCACCCTTAAAGACGGCAGAGAAATATATATCCGCTCTGCCCGCACCCGCGACGCGCGTGGTTTGGCGCGATTCAAATTTGAAATGCTGCGCACATCTGACCATTTAAATACCCGCGTGGAAGAAGCGCGCTTAACAACGGGCGGGGAACGACGGCTTATCAAACGTATTGAAACCTGCGCTGACGAAATTGCCATCATCGCGTTTTACGACGGTGACATCATTGCGTCTTTGGAAACACTGACGGATAGACGGGCTAAGCTTAAACACTCCACGCTTTTAGGCTTAAGCGTCGCCAAGGCTTTTAGAGATAAAGGCATTGGCCGGGCCATGCTGCATTGTTGCCTGAGCTGGGCAAAATCCCATGCCAATTTGGAGCGTGTTGAACTTCACGTTCATGGCGATAATGCGCGGGCAATCGCGCTGTATAAAGAGCTGGGCTTTGTTGAAGAAGGCCGCCGCAAAGATGCCATTCGCCGCGGGCCTCAAGAATATGTGGACGATATTTTGATGTGCGCCTACTTTGGGCCCAAATCATAGAGAAGAAGGGATGAATGGTATCATGGCGCGTAAATTTCTGATTGTTGTCGCAATCGTCATATTATTGGTCATCACGGGCCGGGTCATTTTTGAACAATATGGCGATGAGCTTGCAAAACTCGCTTTAGTCCCTGGCGAGGAGTTTAGCATTGATACAGTCCCCCCAGCGCCTGACTACACACAAGATGCATCCTGGGCAGCCCTTCCCAGCACGGATAACGGAGCAAAGATGCAGCCCGCAGGCGTTGATGGCGCACCTCCCCTTGATGTTGATGTCTTTTTCATTCATCCGACCACTTATCTAAGCAAAGCCAATTGGAATGGCCCGATTGACGATAAAACCGCTGCGGAACGCGTTGATAATTCTGTCTTGAAGGGACAGGCGAGCGCTTTTAACGCAGCCGGTCACATCTACGCCCCACGCTACCGCCAGGCGACATTCGGCGCGTTTCTCGCGCCAGGTGACAGCTCTTATAAGGCGTTTTTCACTGCTTATGATGATGTTAAAAAAGCCTTTGAGGCTTTCCTGGCCCGGCGCGACAGGGACCGGCCTTTTATCTTGGCTGGCCATTCCCAAGGCGCCGTCCATGGGTTGGGCTTATTGCGCGATTATATCGCGGGCAAGCCGTTAAAAAATCAAATGGTCGCCGCTTATCTTATCGGCTGGCCTATTTCCGTTGAACAGGATTTGGAAGCCATTGGCCTGTCAGCCTGTGACGATGCAGACGACACACATTGCGTTATCTCCTGGCAGAGCTTTGCGCCAGATGGCGACGCCACGCCGATTATAGAAGCGTTTAAATCCCTACCTAGCGTTATAGGGGCCTCCCGCGCGGGGTCCACCATGTTGTGCGTCAATCCTTTGAACTGGACACGAGGCACAGACAATGTGGGTGCCACACAAAACCCTGGCGCTGTTGCTTATCCCAACGGGCAAGGCGCCCTTGAATCAATCGAACCGGAACTTGTCGGCGCAAATTGTGGCAGCGACGGAATTCTCTATCTGGACAAAGCTCCGGAAGAACCCTTTAACGAAAATCTGATGCCGGGTAAAAACTATCATGTTTATGACATTCCATTATTTTACATGAGCTTAGCCAGCAACGCACGGCTGCGTGCACAAAGCTTTTTAATGCAATGACGCTTTTTAATGACATGAGTGAATTCAAAGCCGCCCTGCCAAAAACGGGGCGGCTTTTAGGATTTGACTTAGGCACAAAAACCATCGGTCTGGCTTTGTCAGACTTAGGGCGCCAGATTGCGACACCTTTGGAGACTTTGAAAAAAGGCAAATTTTCCAAAGACCTGTTTGCCATTGAGGCCTTTGTCAAAACCCATGATATTCAAGGGCTAGTCATGGGCCTGCCCATGAATATGGACGGAACCCAAGGGCCACGCGCCCAAGCCACGCGTGCTTTTGCCCGCAATCTGGACACGCATTTCAGCCTGCCCCTGATTTATTGGGATGAACGTTTATCCACCGCCGCTGTCACCCGCACATTAATAGACGCAGACCGGTCAAGAGCGCGGCGTGAAGAGCTCGTAGACAAAATGGCTGCAAGCTATATTCTACAAGGCGCTTTAGACCGATTACGAAACGCATGACTTGCAGGGCTTAAAGCTGGGGGGTATAGAAGCGCCTATGTCGTTTCCGCATAAACATCTTTTAGGGATTGAGGGCCTAAGCCCCACCCATATCAACGAGCTGCTTGACGTGGCGCAAGGCTATGTGGGGGTGAAACGAAAAGAACTCCTGCAAGGCCTGACCCAGGTCAATCTCTTCTTTGAAAACTCCACCCGGACCTTGATGTCTTTTGAAGTGGCTGGAAAACGTTTAGGCGCGGATACAGTCAGCCTTCCCATCAGTGCCTCCTCCATTAAAAAGGGGGAAACGCTTTTGGATACAGCATCAACCATGAACGCCATGCAGCCCGATGTGCTGGTGGTCCGCCACGGAGAATCCGGAGCGGTAAAGCTTCTCTCTGAAAAGATGGATTGTGCCGTTATCAATGCAGGCGACGGGCGTCACGAACACCCGACCCAGGCGCTATTAGATGCACTGACTATCAGGCGGCGGAAAAAAGAAATCGCAGGCCTCACCATCGCCATATGCGGAGATATCCTGCACAGCCGGGTCGCGCGCTCCAACATATTACTCCTGAACAGCTTGGGTGCGCGGGTGCGTGTAGTTGGTCCACCAACTCTCATCGCGCCTGATATGGACCGTTTAGGCGTTGAAGTCTTCACCGATATGGAAAGCGGTTTGGAAGGCGTGGACGTAGTCATGATGCTGCGCCTTCAACTGGAACGGATGCAGGGCGCTTATCTGCCCAGTGTGAAAGAATATTTCCATGTCTATGGCTTAACCGAAGAAAAGCTGAAACGCGCTAAAGACGATGTGCTTATCATGCACCCCGGCCCCATGAACCGCGGCGTTGAAATCGATACACGCCTTGCCGATGATATCGACCGCTCTGCCATTCAGGAGCAAGTGGAGATGGGTGTGGCAGTTCGTATGGCCTGTCTTGATATTCTCACCCGCCCCATCAGGGAGGGCGCAAAATGACCAGACAGCCCCTTCATTTTAAAAACGCCCGCTTGATTGACCCTGTTGCCCTAAGCGAAACGCAAGGTGAATTGGTCACACAGGGCACCGCTATCTCAGCCATTGGCGCTCAATTAGACACGCCTGAAGGCGCGCAGGTCATAGATTGCAAGGGGAAGGCCCTGTCCCCTGGCATCATCGATATGCAGGCTTTCGCCCTTGATGGCGCAGCGGCTGCAGCCGGGGGCATCACCACCGTGGCGTTGATGCCCAATTTAGACCCTGCAGTCGATAATGCGGCGATGGTGGATTATGTATTGCGCCTGGGCCGGGATGACCCGGATGTCCGGGTTCGCCCCATGGGTGCCGCCACCCAGGGTTTGAAAGGCGAGCAAATCGCAGAAATCGGCCTCATGCAGGCCGCGGGCGCCGTGGCCTTTGCCAGCGGGCGGAAGGCCATTGCAGACAGCGCTGTCATGCTGCGTTTGTTAAGCTATGCCACGCGGTTCAACGCGCTTATCATTCAACATGCGGAAGACCCGTCTTTAACGCATGACGCTTGCATGACCGAAGGTGAGCTTGCGACCCGCTTGGGCCTGAATGCGGCCCCTCGTTTTGCCGAAGCAATGATGATTGAGCGCGATATACGCCTCGTTGCCGGGTCGGGCGGGCGCTATCATGTGGCGCAGTTGACCACGCGCGAAGGCATTGAGGTTGTAGCACAAGCCAAGAAAAAAGGCGTGACCATCAGTGCAGGCGTCACGCCCGCGCATTTCCTTCTTAATGAAATGGCTATTCAGGATTATCGTACATTTGCGAAAATGTCTCCGCCCCTGCGGGAAGAAATGGATCGCCGGGCCGTGCTTCAAGCTTTGGCAGATGGTGTTATCGATGTCATCACATCCGGCCATGACCCGCATAATGAAGAAGCTAAACGCCTGCCCTTTGCCCAGGCCGAGGTTGGCATGGTGGGTTTTGAAACCCTTCTGCCCTGCGCCTTGAAACTTTATCATGAAGACCTGCTGTCTCTGCCTGCGGTTATGGCGAAGCTGACATCAAAGCCTGCGGAATTATTAGGGCTGCCTTCTGGCCGTCTGGAGGTGGGCGCACCAGCGGACCTCATGGTATTTGACCCGGATACCCCTTGGTCCATTCGCGCCGAAAAGCTGCGTTCGGCCGCAAAGAACACACCTTTTGATGAGCTGATGGTCCAAGGCAAAGTCCTGCGTACAATTTGTGATGGATATGACAGCTATGTCGCTGAATGACCCTCTTTCATTCGCTCTATTAATTTTGGGCGGCTATGCCTTTGGGTCCATCCCTTTTGGGTTGTTGCTGACTAAGATGGCAGGGCTTGGGGATGTGCGTAATATCGGCTCTGGCAATATTGGTGCAACCAATGTGTTGCGTACCGGGCGGAAGGGCCTGGCTGCGGCAACCCTTCTGCTGGATGCGTTAAAAGGCGCGGTGCCGGTCCTATTGGCCCCTCATTTCATTCAATCTGCGCCCGCTGACTGGGCCAGCATAGGCACTCTCGCAGGTCTGGGCGCGTTTTTAGGGCATCTTTTTCCCATTTGGTTGAAGTTCAAAGGCGGTAAAGGTGTTGCAACAGCCATTGGCGTATTAGCGGCTTTAAATTGGTTCGTGGCCCTGACTGCGGCAGCCACCTGGCTTGGCACCGCTTTTATGTTCCGTATTTCCTCCCTGGCTGCGCTTATCGCTTGTGCCCTGGTCCCCATTCTCATTTATTTTTTAGGGGAATCCGGTGACTTCCTGCCTTTGGTGGCCATGGTCGCTTTGATATACTGGGCTCATCGCGCAAATATTTCGCGCCTGTTGCAAGGCACAGAGCCAAAGATCGGCCAGAAATAATATGGACCCAAGCCATATCACATGCACGCGCTGTAACGAATCAGACTTGGAAGCGGTGGTTCCATTGGTTCAGGGCTACCACGCATTTGAACATATAGAGATGGAAGAGCAAGCACGGCGCCACGCTGTAAAGAAGCTGCTTTCACAACCCCAACTCGGTAGCATCTGGGGTATCTATGAGAGATCTGAGCTCGTTGGGTATATGGCGGTCTGCCCCAGCTATACAATTGAAATGGGCGGTAAGGATGCTTTTATTGATGAATTTTTCCTTCTGCCCAATGCCAGAGGCCGTGGCATCGGCAAATGGGCTTTGCAATTCATCAAAGCGCAGATGATCAAAGAAGGTATTGTTGCCTTGCATTTAATCGTTGCAGATGAGAACGCGCCCGCAATCCATCTCTATGAGCGAGAAGGCTTTGTAGAACGTTCGGGGTTTAAATTACGCTCTCTTGTTTTGGCATAAGCATCAGAACAACAACCTGAAATACCGAACATTTCTCTATTGACGCCGAATAAGAGAAAAGGCAAAGATGTTCTTCGTGCAGATACAAAACAAGAACATAACAGCAAGCGAGAAGCTTGCTCGCCTCCGCCTCGCAAGAACGAGGAATGTAGGCCCCGTCACTTATCGTCAACTCATTCACCGTTTCGGAAGTGCAGTAAACGCCTTGGCGCAAATTCCCGAACTTGCCAAACGTGGTGGCTCCAAACTCAAGCCCCACCCGAAGGCCGAAGCGGAAAGGGAAATGGCGGCCATTGCCTATTTAGGGGCTGACTGGCTGGTGCTTGGAGAAATGAAATATCCCAAGATGCTGGGTGCCATGGAAGATGCACCACCCGTACTCATCTATAAGGGCGCGCCGCATTTGATGGATCAGCCCTGCGTGGGTATGGTCGGCGCGCGCAATGCCTCCGCCGTCGGGCGCAAAATGGCGTCAGTCATTGCGGAGCAATTAGGCGAAGCAGGTTATGTCGTTGTTTCAGGCCTGGCCCGGGGTATCGACACCGCTGCTCATCAGGCCAGTTTAAAGACCGGCACAATTGCAGCCATCGCAGGCGGTGTGAATGTGGTCTATCCGCAGGAAAATGCGGACCTGCAGGCGGCTATTGCAGATCACGGCCTGCTCGTCACCGAAATGCCACCAGGCACAAAACCACAGGCAAGACACTTCCCCAGGCGCAACAGATTGATCGCAGGTCTAGGTCTGGGCGTGATCGTCGTGGAAGCAGCGGCAAAGTCCGGCTCCTTGATCACGGCACGACTTGCCGCAGAACAAGGGCGGGAAGTCATGGCTGTGCCCGGCTCCCCCATGGATCCACGCGCTCAGGGCGCAAACAGCTTGATTCGCAACGGTGCGACATTAGTTGAAAATGCACGAGACGTAATTGAGGTTTTACAGGGCCTGCGGCGACTTGACATGAGCGAGATGTCTCTCCCCAGCTTTGAAGGGGTCACGATAGTGAATAAAGAACCCAGTGCGCAGGAACGGGATAAATTACGCGAAGCCATTGGTTTCACACCGGTTTTAGTTGATGATCTCATTCGCAGTTGCGAACTCGAAGCGGCCGTTGTAGCGACAATATTATTAGAGCTGGAACTGGCTGGAAAAGTCGAACGACATGCAGGAAATCGTGTCTCATTAACACCTTGATGAGGAAAAGCGGTTGAATCACCTGCCCTTCGCCCTGTATTAGGCCGAACAGGGTTTATTTATAAATGTCTTTAAGGAACATCCAGTCAGCATGGATATTGTCATCGTCGAATCCCCCGCGAAAGCGAAGACCATCAATAAATATCTGGGGTCCGGATATAAGGTGCTGGCAAGCTATGGCCATGTGCGCGATTTGCCGGCCAAAGATGGCTCTGTCCGCCCGGATGATGATTTCACCATGGATTGGGAAGTCGACAGCGCCGCCAAAAAACGCCTCAGCGAAATAGCAACGGCTGTTAAAGGCGCTGACCATTTATATTTGGCAACTGACCCCGATCGCGAAGGGGAAGCTATTTCCTGGCATGTATTGGAAGTCTTGAAACGAAAACGCGGCGCTTTAAGCGGCGTTGACGTGAAGCGTGTCGTTTTTAACGAAATTACTAAAAGCGCTATTTTAAAAGCTATGGAAGCCCCACGGGATTTGGATCAGCAGTTGGTTGATGCCTATCTCGCCCGGCGCGCTTTGGACTATCTGGTGGGCTTTACCTTGTCCCCGGTCTTATGGCGGAAACTGCCTGGCGCACGGTCCGCAGGACGGGTACAGTCCGTAGCCCTGCGCCTGGTCGTTGACCGGGAGATGGAGATTGAGGCTTTCAAGCCACAAGAATATTGGTCCATCGACGTGGCAGCCAAGACGCCTGCGCGGGAAGACTTCACAGCGCGGCTTACGGTGCTCGATGGGAAGAAGCTGACCAAGCATTCGCTTAATGACGAAACATCGGCTTTGGCTGCGAAGGCGGCGATAGAAGCGCAAGATTTCAAAGTGGTAAAAGTTGAGGCGAAACCCACAAAACGCCACCCTTATCCGCCTTTCACCACTTCCACCTTACAGCAGGAAGCTGCGCGGAAATTAGGGTTTTCCGCCTCACGCACCATGCAGGTGGCACAGAAATTATATGAAGGCGTATCTCTTGGCGGGGAGACCACCGGTCTCATCACTTATATGAGAACAGACGGGGTTCAGATGGCAGGCGAGGCCATCGCAGCAGCCCGCCATGTGATTGAAGACCAGTTCGGCAGTTCTTATCTGCCTAAAATACCGCGCGCATATAAAACCAAGGCGAAAAACGCGCAGGAGGCTCATGAAGCCATCCGTCCCACACGCCTTGACCGTGCACCACAATCCATCGCCAGTGTTTTAAACGATGACCAGCGCCGTCTTTATGATTTGATTTGGAAGCGCGCCATTGCGTCTCAAATGGAAAGCGCATCTGTCGAACGCACGACTGTAGATTTAAACTCTACGGATGGGCGCATCACTTTGCGCGCCAATGGGTCCGTCATTACTTTTGCAGGCTTTTTGAAACTTTATCAGGAAAGCCTGGATGACCCGAAAAAAGATGATGATGACAAACGCCTTCCAAAAATGAGTGAAGGGGACGCGCCGCAAATTGAAAAAGTGGCTGCGAACCAGCATTTCACTGAACCACCCCCTCGTTTTTCCGAAGCCTCTTTGGTGAAGAAACTAGAGGAATTGGGTATTGGTCGTCCATCAACTTACGCCTCCATCCTAACGGTCCTTCGGGAGCGTAATTATGTGCTGACTGAAAAGAACCGCTTCATTCCCGAAGATAAAGGCCGGCTGGTCACGGCGTTTTTGGAAACCTTCTTTGAACGCTATGTGGAATACGGCTTCACAGCATCCCTCGAAGAACAATTGGATGAGGTCTCCGACGGCAAAGCCGATTGGAAGGCCGTATTGGCCGCATTCTGGTCCCAGTTTAAGCCCAAGACTGACGAGGCCCTTGGTCTTCGCATGGCAGAGGTTATTGGGGCATTAAATGATTATCTGGGCAGCTATTTGTTCAAAGCGCGGGAAGACGGGACCGATCCACGCAAATGCCCGACCTGTGACGATGGTGAACTCTCTCTCAAACCCGGTAAATTTGGCGCATTCATCGGCTGCTCCAACTACCCAGACTGCCGTTACACCCGCCCCTTCTCCGGCGAAGAAGCCAATGGCGGGGAAGACGATAATGGCCCAAAGGTTTTAGGCGAAGACCCGGAAACATCTCTCCCCGTCCTGCTCGCCAAGGGGCGTTTCGGCCCCTATATCCAATTGGGTGAGACGGTGAAGGGAGAAAAGCCAAAGCGTTCTTCTCTCCCTAAAGATGTAACGCCTGAACAACTGACCTTTGAACTGGCGCTGAAACTATTAGCCCTGCCGCGCGTGGTCGGCAGCCATCCGGAAACCGGTAAAGACATTACAGCGACCATTGGACGCTATGGGCCATATATGTCTCATGACGGGTCCAATGTGAGCTTGAAGAGCACTGAAGAACTTCTCAGCATTGGCATCAACCATGCTGTCACGCTTTTAGCGGAAGGCGCAAAGTCCGGCCGCCGCGGGCCTGAAGCCCTGCGCGATGTAGGGCCACATCCGGAAGACGGCAAAGTCATTAAGTTGATGGATGGACGTTACGGGCCTTATGTCACCCATAATAAAGTGAATGCCAGCCTGCCCAAAGACAAGTCACCGGACGACCTGACTTTAGAAGAGGCCATCGCCCTACTGGCTGCACGGGCGGCCAAGGGCAAAAAGCCCAAGGCTAAAAAAACAGCTGCTAAAGCAAAACCCAAAAAGACGACCAAAGCGAAAAAATCGTCTTAAACACTGGTTAGACCATGGCAAAAAAGGGTAAGGATAAAGCGCTTCAGGGACTTCCCACCCGCGCTGATGTCCTCGATTATATTTCTCAGACCGGTGGCAAAGTCACCCGGCGCGACCTGGCACGTGCTTTCAATGTGAAAGGCGATGACCGGGCAAAGCTGCGCGCGCTTTTACATGATATGGCGCGGGAAGGTGATTTAAATGACAGTTCCGGCAAGGTTGTTTCCCAAGGAAGCAGCCTGCCCCGCGTCGGCATCGTCAAAGTCACCTATGTCGCTGAATCAGGCAGCGTTTATGGCAAGGCAGAGGCCTGGAGAGGCGAAGGCGACGGCCCGCGTATTCGCATCATCGAAGAACGCCATAAAAAAGGCCGCAGACAGGCTGGGGCTTTAGGCCTGGACGACCGCGTTCTCGCACGATTGGAGGGGAATGGCACCAAATACCGCGCCCGCATCATCAAACGCGTTGAGAAAAAGGACGAAGAAGGCTTTTTAGGCGTCTTTCGTTTTGAAGACGGCGATGGGCCTGCAGGCTGGATTGAGCCGGTGGACAAAAAAGCCCGCTCGATTTTCATGGTTTCCGCCTCTGACCATAAAGACGCCAAAGACGGCGAGCTGGTCCGCGCCATGCCTCTCCCCCATCACCGGCGCCAATTTGGTCCACCACAAGCGCGGGTCCTGGAGGCCTTGGGCGATATTTTAAGCCCCACAAGTATTTCGCTAATCGCTGTGCATCAACATGGCATTCCCATTGATTTCCCAAGCGACGCCTTGAAACAGGCGCGCGATGCCAAAGCGGCACCCATGGGACAGCGGGAAGATCTGCGTGACATCCCGCTTATCACCATCGACCCCCATGATGCACGAGATCATGATGACGCGGTTTTTGCAGAACCCGATACAGACCCAAAGAATGAAGGCGGCTGGCATGTCATCGTCGCCATTGCAGATGTCGCCCATTATGTGACATCCGGCAGCGCCTTAGATAAATCCGCGAAGGAACGGGGCAACAGCTGTTACTTCCCGGACCGGGTCGTGCCTATGCTGCCGGAAGAACTTTCCACTGATCTGTGCTCATTAAAAGCAGATCAGGATCGGGCCAGCCTCGTCGCGCATCTTTATTTTGCGCAAAACGGGCGTCTTAGATCCCATAAATTCACCCGGGCGATGATTCGCTGCGCGGCCAATTTAAGTTATGAAGACGTACAGGCGGCCATTGACGGGACAATAGGGGAAGCGGCCGCACCCTTTGTCGAAACCGTCCTGAAGCCGCTCTATGGCGCGTATGCAGCGGTAAAGGCCGCACGGGATAAACGTCAGCCGCTTAATCTGGATTTACCCGAACGCAAAGTCATTTTAGACAAAGAAGGCATGGTGGCCGAGGTCAAGCTGCGGGAACGCCTTGACGCCCACCGTCTGATCGAAGACTTCATGATTGCCGCCAATGTGGCCGCCGCTGAGGCATTGGAAAGTCAACGCTCTCCCCTGCTCTATCGCGTCCATGAGGTGCCAAGTGAGGCGAAGGTAGAGGCTCTGCGTGATTATCTCGACAGCCTGGATATTCGTCTGGCCAAAGGCCAGGTCATTCGCCCCGTCCTGTTCAATCGGGTTTTGGAGCGCGCCAAGGATACGCCCTATAGCGAAGGCATATCCGAAATGGTGTTGCGCAGCCAGATGCAGGCTTATTACAGCGCGGAAAATATGGGGCATTTTGGATTAGCCCTTGGGCGTTACGCTCATTTCACTTCTCCAATCCGACGCTATGCGGATCTGCTGGTGCATCGCGCTTTGATTTCTGCTTTTAAATTAGGGGATGACGGGCTGGCTGATTGGGAAGTGGCGCAGTTGTCCACAACTGCCGAACATATTTCCTCAACAGAGCGGCGGGCCATGATGGCAGAGCGCGATTCTCTGGACCGTTATCTCGCCGCCTATTACGGGCGAAACCAGGGCAAAGTCTTTGAAGGCCGTATTGGAGGGGTCACCAGATTTGGGCTGTTTGTAAAAGTCCTGCCAGCCGGTGGCGACGGCTTTGTTCCAGCGGCGCAAATGGGCCCGGATTATTTCCATCATGATGAGACACGGCAGGCTCTCATCGGCGAAGTCACTGGCGATGCTTATCAACTGGGTGACAAGGTCGAGGTTAAAATCCGCGATGCGGAACCTGTTAGTGGATCACTAAGGCTGGAGATCACAAGCGACGCACCTCGAAAATTAAGCGTCTCCAAAAAAGCACGTAAAGAACGTCACTCCAAGAAGATCAGACGAAGGCGCCGTTAGGATGTCAGATGCTGTTCCAGCATCTGCTGTAATTTAGTGACGAAAATACGCAGTTGCGCATGATCCAGACCTTCAGCCATTTCAAACCGATCTTCAAAATCATGGCAACCGGCCGCAATATCTTTAAGTTCATAGGCCTGGGCCAGACCTTTCAGACTATGCGTGACGCGACGAATTTCGGCATAGGCCTGAACACGTGTTTCTTCAGCCTGTGAGACGTCAATCAGATCTTCAATCTCAAGAAGCCGGTCTTCTATGGTTTCAAGAACATCTTCATAGAGGTCGTCATCCCAATCAGATGTGTCATCTTGTGCGATGGAGGTCATGATGTCTGCCCCTTTTTCATCACCTCCCATTAGAACCCGAAAGTCTTGAGAAATCCTTGCTTTGATTTCTTTCTAAAACTGCTTGACTTGGAAGGAATGATAAGTAGGGTACGCGGCCAATGGCGGCGGGCTGTTTCCCGCCTAATGTATTTTGCTCGGAGAATGGCAATGGCCAAACCCGCTTCACTGAAAATCCGGTTGGTTTCAACCGCTGACACGGGCTATTTCTACGTAACCAAGAAAAACCCGCGCACGATGACGGAAAAATTCACCGTACGGAAATATGATCCCGTTGTGCGGAAACATGTGGAATTTAAGGAAGCCAAAATCAAGTAATTTTGCGCCTCTTTAGAAATGCGAAAACCCAGGAATTATCCTGGGTTTTTTGTGTTTCAATGATATGGAATTCAGCCGTTAACTACGGCTTTCTCTTCTTCCTGGGCCAGAATCACTCTGTTCCGCCCATTGCCCTTTGCGATATATAACGCCTCATCCGCTCGCTCCAGCAAGATATTAGGCGGGATATCATGGTCAACGGTTGTTGCAACGCCAATACTGACTGTGACATCAATTTTCTTTTTGCCATCAGCTATTGTGAAGGGGGTGTCAGCAGCGACTCCACGCAGGCGTTCCCCGATTTCCAATGCGATCTGATCGTCGCAATCAGGCATGATAACAACAAATTCCTCACCACCATAACGAGCGGCAAGATCGACCCCTCTGATAGAGGTACTGACCCTGCGGGCAAATTCGGCTAAGACTTCATCACCTGCCGCATGCCCATGCGTATCATTGACGTTTTTGAAATGATCCAAATCCAGCAAAGCCACGGATAAGGGCTTGCGATTGGCCTTTGCCTGCTCTGCCATGGTTTTTAAATGGCTAGACATATAATGGCGATTATAAAGCCCGGTCACCGCATCGGTTGTGGCAAGTCGCACACTCATATGAAGGTTTTCACGCAATCGGTCAGCGAATCTCTTCCGCTTCAACTGCGTCTTCACCCGCGCCACCAGTTCCAGCTTATCAAAAGGACGGCTTACATAGTCATTGCACCCGATATCCAGCGCTTTCACAATCCGATAGGTGTCCTCGGGCGCTGTCAGAACAAGAATAGCCAGGTTCCTGGTCTCAGAGAGGGAGCGTATACGAGACGCAATTCGCAATCCATCTGCATCGGCCAAATCCAAATCCACGAGAATGACATCGAAATTCCCGTCTCGTGCCTTTTCAACCGCTGCATCATCACCCGGCACGCAGATCGTATCGCCAAGCTGCTGCAAAGTTTCGGAGATATCCTTATGGGTATCCTCTTTGTCAGACACCAGAAGAATTCGCGCGTCAGTGATGACATCCAAATCCTGTTCCAGCCCCGGCATCCCCATCATCGTGCTGGTCACATCACGATTGCGCAATTCATCCATCATGAATTTAAGCCGCGCCAGGGACCGGACACGAGCGTAAAGGGCAACTTCCTTCACCGGCTTGGTGAGAAAATCATCAGCACCGGCATCCAGGCCTTTGGCCTTATCTTCAGGTTGATCCAAGGCCGTGACGAGAACGATTGGAATATGAGAGGTCTTATCATTACCCTTGATACGCCTACACACTTCAAAACCGTCCATACCCGGCATCATGACATCAAGCAGCACGACATCGGGTTTTTCTCTGGACACAAGCTCCAAAGCATCAGTTCCAGACGTCGCTGTTAAAACATCGAAATATTCTTGATTAAGCCTTTGCTCCAACAGTTTTACATTGGGCAAGACATCATCGACCACCAGAACGCGTGCCGTCATACTCTCTACTTCCCCACCCGTTTAGCCTAGAAATTGCTGCACGGTCTCCAGAAATTTGGTCACGGTAATGGGCTTTGCAATATAGGCCTCGCACCCACCACTGCGGATTTTCTCTTCATCCCCTTTCATGGCAAAAGCCGTAATGGCCACCACAGGGATATGCTTTAAGTCTTCATCCGCCTTCAGCCATTTTGTGACATCCAGGCCGGAAACTTCGGGCAACTGAATATCCATTAGAATCAGGTCTGGCTGGTGTTCGCGAACGATATCAAGCACTTCTGTGCCATCTCGGGTCTGCAGGGTTTTATAGTCATGTGCCTCAAGAAGATCGCAAAACAACTTCATATTGAGGTCATTGTCCTCAACGACTAAAACTGTTTTTTCCATCACCTGCTCCTTTGGGTAATTCCCTTGAGCGCCTTGGAAATCGGCGTTTTGCTTCCTCCTGGATAGGACATTCATTTCAGTGTTGTGAGTCATAAAATACCTGCAAAACTAAAAACCGCTTCTATAGTCTTAAGATATGCGCCTTAAGGAAGCGTTTATATTATTAGAAGAAGGACAATATGCCTTGAACAAAGACGCCGCAGAAACAATAGCTCTTCAAGCCATTGCTCACATTATCAGTGATGAGCAATTACAAAATGTTTTTCTAAATCTGTCTGGCCTTGATGAATCCAGCCTGCGCATGCGTATTCAGGAGCTGGACGTCCATTGCGCGGCTTTGGACTTTCTGATGCAAAGCGACGAATGGCTGTTAAACTTCGCAGAACGCCTGGATCTCAGCCCCGAAACAATTGCCCACGCCAGGCACATATTGTCCCCTCTTGAGATATATGGCTAAACACATGACACCATCCCCCGACACAGCCCAACAGATTGATATCGTAAAGCCTCAGCTCGACATCGAGCGTCCCTTGATTATATGCGACGCGGATGAAGTCCTGCTGCGCTTTGTCGAAACATTGGAAGCCTATCTCCATGAACAAGAACTATATCTGCGGCTTGATAGCTTCGCGTTAAGCGGCAATATTCGCCATGCCCATGACGACAGTGTTGTCGAAGCTGAACGGGTCAAAGACCTGATGCGCAGCTTCCTTGAGCATCGCGTCGGGGATTGCCCGCCGGTGGACCATGCTGTTGACGCGTTGAAACATCTGTCTCAAGACGCCGACATTGTCGTTCTGACCAATTTGCCAAGCGCCTTGCGGGCTGAGCGGGAGCGCGCCATGGCCGCACATGGCCTTGCCTATCCTGTAATTTCAAACGAAGGCCCAAAGGGTGCAGCGGTAGATTATCTTTGCCAAGGCCGGACCAGGCCCATTGCATTTCTGGATGATTTACCACCGAATATCACCTCTGTTGCTGAAGCAGCGCCTTATGTCCACCGCATCCATTTCATTGCTGATGAACGCCTGCGCCCGTTGCTTGGGGCAGCAGAAGATGCCCATCAGCGCATTGACTGCTGGCGGGAAGCTCAGGACTATCTTGGAAGCTGGATGAATGGTGCAGAGAAATGACATGCCGGCTTTCTGCCGGGACTGCTGCACCCCCACATCGGGGGGTGAAACACGTTGCCCATCCTGTGGCAGTCCGCGGATCATCGCCCATGATGAACTCTATGAGCTAAGCATCGCCCACCTCGATTGCGATGCCTTTTACGCCGCAGTTGAAAAACGGGACAATCCGAAACTACGCGACAAGCCACTGATCATTGGTGGCGGGCGGCGCGGCGTCGTGTCCACGGCATGTTATCTTGCGCGCATCCACGGTATCCATTCTGCCATGCCCATGTATCGGGCGTTAAAACTCTGCCCCCAAGCGACAATCATCCCGCCGGATATGGCAAAATACGCCAGCGTCAGCCGTGAGATTCGCGCCTTGATGAACGCTGTAACACCCATGGTCGAACCCCTTTCCATCGATGAAGCCTTTCTGGATTTATCGGGAACAGAACGTTTACACGGACAAGCACCGGCACTCACATTGGCCCAACTGGCGAAAGATGTGGAAGACAAGGTCGGTATCAGTGTCTCCATCGGGTTGAGCCATAATAAATTTCTGGCAAAAGTTGCTTCTGACTTAGACAAGCCACGCGGCTTTGCGGTTATTGGGGAAGCTGAAACTCTTTCCTTTTTGAAAGGCAAATCAGTCTCCTTGATATTCGGCGTTGGAAAAGCCTTTAAAGCCAAGTTGGCACGGGACGGCATCACGACTATCGGCCAGATTCAGGAGATAGCGGAAGAGGATCTCTTTCGCCGTTATGGTCAATTGGGCCAGCATATCTCCCGCCTGGCCAAAGGAGAGGACCACCGGCTGGTCAAACCAGACCGTCCGACCAAAAGCCAATCGACGGAAACCACTTTTGATAAAGATGTATCGCAAAGGGACGTATTGGAAGCGACGCTTTGGCGATTATGTGACACCTTATCTGCCCGCCTGAAAACGTCAGAACTGCAATGCAGCACCATCACACTCAAATTAAAAGATTCCAGTTTTCAAACCATTACCCGCGCGGCAAGCATTGCCAAGGCCGACAACCATGCAGAGACTTTATTTCGCGAGGGGCAAAGGCTGCTTGCACCTTTATGCGATGGGACATCCTATCGTCTGATCGGTATTGGTGGCAGTCAGTTTAAAAAAACCGATGACCGACAGGACAGTTTGTTTGAAACGGGCCTGGATGAGAAAGCTCTGAAAGCAGAAGATGCACTGGATAAAATCCGCGCAAAATTCGGCACATCCATGATTGGCAAAGGTCGGGGGCTGAAAGCACCAAAGCGACAAAGAGAAAATAACAATGGCAAGGAGGGCACTTAATGACAAAAGCCTCTTTGCATGTTTTAACAACTGCCCTAATTTAGATTTTGAAATGTTTTCCACGCCCTAATCAGGAGTATGACATGAGCGTAGAAGCCCGGTTAAAAGACCTTGGCCTGATTTTACCTGAAGCGGCTGCACCCGCAGCCAATTACGTCCCTTTTGTTGTTGAAGGGGGCCTTGTTCATATTTCCGGTCAATTGCCAATGGGGCCAGACGGGCTTGCCTATCAGGGTAAAGTCGGCGTTGATGTCAGCGAAGAAGACGCCACTAAGGCTGCCGAGCTATGCGGTCTGAATATCATCGCCCAGTTAAAGGCCGCTTGTGGTGGGGATTTATCCCGTGTGAAACGCATCATCAGACTGGGTGGCTTTGTGAACTGCGCAGATGGGTTTGGCAATCAACCGGCCATCATAAATGGCGCATCCAATTTAATGGTCGCTGCGTTCGGGGACTTAGGCCGTCATTCACGGGCCGCTGTCGGCACCAATGCCCTGCCCTTCAACGCCGCCGTCGAAATCGACGCCATCGCAGCAATCAGCTAAGCAATCACATATGGGTCTGGGCGGAAAAAAGGGAACACCTGCGGATGCGAAGCAATGGCTGCTTGCGCAGCCTTTCGCGCATCGCGGCCTGCACGATCTTGAGCTCGACATTCCCGAAAACTCCCTGGCCGCCTTTTCTCACGCAATTAAAAAAAACATTGGAATAGAATTAGATGTTCGCGTGGCATCTGACGGTATCGCCATGGTGTTTCATGACGCGAGGCTGGATTATATCACCAATGGAACGGGTCATTTGGAGGCCATGCCTTCCTTTGAGATTGCCAAACACCATATTCTGGAGACCCGCGAACGCATCCCCACACTTCGAGATGCTTTGGATCTCATTCGAGGACGGGTCCCGGTTCTCATCGAAATTAAAAGCGAATCGCCAATACGGCGCCGGGTCATATCTGCGGTGCGGCACGCTTTGGAAGGCTATCGCGGGCAGGTCGGCATCATGTCATTTGACCCGGAAGTTCCGCGCTGGTTCTCGGAACAGGATTTACCCTGGAATTACGGGCTGGTGCTGACAGAACATTCTAAAAAGAAACATGGTTGGATCACGCGAACGGGCCTTGGCCTATATGCTGCGGCGCGGCGATCAAATGCGCAGTTTTTTGCAACTGACATAAGAGACCTGCCCAGTCGTTTCATCGCCAAAGCCAGACGTGACGGGTATATCGCATTGGGCTGGACCGTGAAATCCGAAGCCGATTTCAGCATCGCCCGTGAAAATCTGGACAATGTCATCTTTGAGCGGCCCTCTGATATGTGAGGTTGAATGACCAGCCCCCTTCGCGCACGCATATTAAACGCAGCTGCAGACCTGGATGTCTCCGTTTGGAATAGCTTGGCTGGGACGGATCATCCCTTTACGCGTTATGAATTCTTTCACGCTCTGGAAGCGTCAGGGTCAGCAACGGCGCAGACCGGCTGGCAGCCCTGCCACATCCTGTTGGAAGCCGGAGACACGCCCATCGGCCTTTTGCCTGCTTATTTAAAGAGCCACAGTTACGGCGAATATGTTTTCGATCATAATTGGGCCCATGCCTATGAACGGGCGGGCGGGCGCTATTATCCCAAGCTTCAGATGAGCGTCCCCTTCACACCGGCGACCGGCCCGCGATTTCTATGCCAGACAGAAGAACAGGCAGGGCAACTTATTCAAGCCGCTCAAAACATCTGTTTGAATAATGGGTTTTCCAGCCTGCATTGCACCTTTCTCAATGAAAGAGACAAAGCCATTGCAGAGGGAGCGGGCCTTGCTATCCGGAAAGACGAGCAATTCCATTGGAATAATGATGGCTACCACCATTTTGAAGACTTTCTCACCACCCTCACCAGCCGAAAACGCAAAGCCATTCGTAAGGAACGTGAAGCCGCATTGGCAGGCGGACTGGAAATTGAAGTTCTCAGTGGCCCAAATATAACAGAAGCCCATTGGGATGCGTTCTTTGACTTTTATCAGGATACCGGCGCACGCAAATGGGGCACCCCCTATTTAACACGCTCGTTTTTCTCCCAGATCAGCGAAACTATGAGCGAGCAGATCGTTTTGTTTCTGGCAATACGACAAGGCAAACCCATCGCCGGTGCCCTTAATTTCCAAGGAAAAACAGCATTATACGGCCGATATTGGGGGGCCATTGAACACCATCCGTTTCTGCATTTTGAGCTTTGTTATTATCAGGCCATTGACCATGCCATTGCACAGGGCCTGAGCCGGGTCGAGGCGGGTGCCCAAGGCGCACATAAAATTGCCCGGGGTTATGTCCCTGTTGCAACCTATTCAGCGCATTGGATGGCAGATGAAGGCTTTCACCAGGCGGTGGAAGATTTTGTTTCAGTGGAGCGGGACGAGGTCGAATTTCAAATCAAACACCTGTCCCGCCACGCACCGTTTAAGAAACAGCCTTAGTCTATTTTTTGATCAGACTGATAATCCATAGAAGCAGGACTGCGCCAACTGTCGCTGTCACAAGTGACCCGATCAGGCCGTTCATATCAAGGCCCAGCAGGCCAAAGACCCAACCTCCCACAAAGGCGCCAACTATACCGACAATGATATTGCCGATAACGCCGAAACCTTCACCTTTCATGATTTTACCGGCAAGAAAGCCAGCCAATGCCCCGATCAGGATCCACAAGATGAAACCCATATTCAATTCCCCCTATTGTTACTTTCAAACCCCCCGTTTGAAGGCCTCAGTCTAAATCAAGTTCTTATCGAAGAGCAAGTCTATGAAAGAAGATCAAAATTTAAAGTGGCGAAAACGGCAAGACCCACTGCGATCATCGCAATAAACCCTAAGAAAAACCGTACAGGCATCGCATTACGCGCAATCATCAGGGCTAAGGTGAACTTCGTGATACTATTCGCAATAGCGGCGGACAGAATAGCGGTGATTGCAACTTCTGTGTTTAACTCCTGCTTTACCATCTGACTCGCGGAAATCGTCATCGCATCAACGTCCATCAGCCCGGTGACCCAAGCGAGAACCAGCAGCCCTTTTGAACCAAATTCCGCTTCCAGATAATGCGATCCCAATAGAACCAGGGCGAGGGCCACACCAAAAACCAATGCGACAGACAAATCAAATGGGTTTTCCAACTTATGATCCGGTAAACCAGGCCGCCTCACACCCCTGTTGTTTATAAGAACTGCGGCAAAACCCACAGCAGCCATAGGCAGAAGCGTCAAGGTCAAATGTTGAAACAAGGAAGGCGATATGACGACCGCCACCACGATCACGCGCAAAATCATAATGGTTGAGGCAAGAAGTATGGCCGATGAAAGAACAGCAGCAGAGCCTGGGCGCAACTTCGCTTCCCTGGAGAAGGCAATTGTTATGGCCGTTGAAGACACCAGCGCACCAAAGGCTGCAGTCATATACAGCCCGCGCTTTTCCCCAAATAATCTAACTGCTATATAACCGACGAAAGATAAACCGGAGATCAGAACCACCATCCACCAGATCACATAAGGATTTACAGCCTGATAGGGGCCATAGCCCTGGTTGGGAAGCAGTGGCAAAACCACGGCTGAGATGAGAAGGAAGCGAATTGTCGCACGAATTTCCTCCGCGCTTAAACGTTTCAAAAACCCATGAAGTGTCGGTTTAAGGTTCAAAAGCAACGCTGCAACAACTGCTGTTGAAAAGGCGAGAGCTGGATATCCCCAGACCGCAAGGGCACCTAGAAGGACAGTAAGAAATGCGGCTGCCACTGTAGTGATAGACGCGTCATCATGGTGCCGCTCATCCCGTAAGAAGCCAACGACAAGCAAGCCTCCTGTCGTAAGCACTCCAAGGGCCAGCACCCATTCATAACCTTCGCGACCAAACAGCCCAAGAACGCCCCCCACCAGCCCGAAAAGAGCAAATGTACGCAGTCCGGCCATACGAGAGCCCTCGGGATCGTCCCTCCGGCGCCAGCCCCGCTCTAAGCCAAGTAGAAAGCCAATGGCTAAAGCTGCTGCTATCCCCCAATAGTCATCAAAAACAGCCATGGCGCAATTATAGCCTTGAGAGCTACAACCGCGCCATGACTTAGATCATTAATTTTTTAAGGCTTAGCTGCCGGTTTGAACTTCATTGATTAAAGCAATGACGTCTTCAGCAGTTGGGCGCACTTTATAGCCTTCTTCCAAAAGCTTACCTTGGATGGTGCCGTCTTTCGCAATCACATAGATGGCTGGGTGCGGAACACCATGAGCATAATGGCCTTCTTCATATTCTTCATTGCGCAATTCAAATGCGTCAATGACTTCAGACTTAGGGTCCGAATACATGGCCATGGAGATTTTTTTGCTCTTATCGAATTTGTTGATGTGCTTCACTTCATCATAGCTGATAGTGATTGGGTTATAGCCCAAGGCCCGGATTTGATCGGCATATTTATCAGCGTTGATGGCTTGTTTCTTACAATATGGGCACCATTTCAAAGACCGGATAAAAAAGACGGCTGTGCCTTTTTCACCGCTCAAGCTCGCATAGTCATGCGCCATGCCTTCTTGATCTGTAACGGTGAAGCTGGCCGGCACTTTTTCACCAACGCCCAAACCGGCGTCAAATTTCTGCATGTCATCCGCTTGAGCGGCACCTAGGCCCAGCGTGAAGATAGTCAATAGTGTCGCGAGAATCCGCATGGTTATTTCCCCTAACCGCGTCGTCAAATGAGGCCTTTTATGCCCCGGTTTATTTTCACTGTGTGATATAAAAGAAAGAAGCGCCTGTTGTCACTTCACAAGCGCTTCATCTCATGTGATTAAAAGCTTATCCCCAAGCCTAATTTTGAGCTGGGATTTGCTTTTTCTTGCCCTTTTTGGGCTTTGAAGCTTTTGGCGCAGAAGGCACAATTTCAAAAGACGGCTCCCCGTCCTTCACGTGAATTGTCACTTCGCCACCGTTTTTCAGCCTCCCAAAGAGCAGTTCATCCGCCAATGGCTTTTTAATCTTCTCTTGAATAAGCCGTCCAAGTGGCCGCGCGCCAAAGAGCCTGTCATAGCCCTTCTCAGCCAGCCAAAGCTTCGCCGGATCTGTCAAAGAGATCATGACATTGCGATCCGCCAGCTGCACTTCCAGTTGAAGGATGAATTTCTCTACGACCTTCTCAACAACAGGCATAGGCAGATAATCAAAGCCAATGGTCGCATCCAGGCGATTACGGAATTCAGGCGTGAACAGACGTTTGATCGCCTCTTCATCCTCGCCTTCTTTATTATCGCGGCCAAAACCAATGGCTTTCTGCGACATTTCAGACGCACCGGCATTTGTCGTCATGATGAGGATGACATTGCGGAAATCAATTTTCTTGCCTTGATGGTCAGTTAGGGAACCATTGTCCATGACCTGCAGCAGAATGTTAAACAAATCAGGATGTGCCTTTTCAACCTCATCCAGCAACAAGACGCAATGAGGTGACTGGTCAACCGCATCGGTCAGCAGACCGCCCTGGTCAAAGCCCACATAGCCAGGAGGTGCACCGATCAATCGCGATACACTGTGCCGCTCCATATATTCGGACATGTCGAAGCGATGCAGTTCCACGCCTAAGATACTGGCCAGTTGGCGGGCAACCTCTGTCTTGCCCACACCGGTGGGGCCTGAGAATAAATAGCTGCCAATGGGCTTATTCGGCTCCCTCAAGCCGGCGCGGGAGAGTTTAATCGCCGCAGTCAATGCATCAATGGCTGTATCCTGACCAAAGACCACACGCTTCAAATCTGTCTCCAGATTTTCCATGACCCGCATATCATCTTTGGAAACGGATTTCGGTGGGATGCGGGCGATTTTGGCAACAATGGCCTCCACGTCCTTCACACCAACTGTTTTACGGCGTTTTGACGGGGGCACGAGCATTTGCGCGGCACCCACTTCGTCAATCACATCAATGGCTTTATCCGGGAGTTTCCGATCATTGATATAGCGCGAAGATAATTCCACCGCCGCCTTAACCGCATCATTGGTATAACGCACCCGATGATGCTCCTCAAAATACGGCTTCAAGCCCTGTAAAATCTTAATCGTGTCAGGAAGCGTCGGCTCAATCACATCGATTTTCTGGAACCGCCGCAACAGCGCCCGGTCTTTTTCAAAATGGCTGCGATATTCTTTATAGGTCGTCGAGCCGATACAGCGAATTGCGCCCGACGCCAAAGCGGGTTTCAGCAGGTTTGAGGCATCCATGGCCCCGCCAGACGTGGCCCCTGCCCCAATCACCGTGTGAATTTCATCAATGAACAATACTGCATGAGGTTTGCCCTCCAGCTCCTTCACTATGGCTTTCAACCGCTCTTCAAAGTCACCACGATAGCGCGTGCCTGCCAGCAGCGTTCCCATATCCAGGGAATAGATCACGGCATCTTCCAGGACCTGAGGCACATCGCCTTCAAAGATTTTCAAGGCCAGACCTTCGGCAATGGCTGTCTTACCAACGCCAGGGTCACCCACATAAAGCGGGTTGTTTTTGGAACGACGGCACAGGATTTGGATGGTCCGTTCCACTTCAGGCTCCCGCCCGATCAGAGGATCGATTTTGCCGTCCTTGGCCTTATCGTTTAAATTCACGCAATAGGCATTGAGCGCCGATTGACCCCCTTTTGATTCAGGATCTTCGCTTTCGCCGAAATCCTCATCATCCTCAGCCCCATGAACACCGCGCTCTTCGGAGCCGCCAGGCGTTTTGGCAATGCCGTGCGAAATATAGCTGACCGCGTCGAGCCGGGTCATATCCTGCTGTTGAAGGAAATAAACCGCATGGCTTTCGCGTTCTGAGAAAAGAGCCACAAGGAGATTGGCACCCGTCACCTGCTCCCGCCCCGAAGATTGGACATGGATGATGGCGCGCTGCACAACGCGTTGGAAAGAGCGCGTCGGCGTCGCATCCGCCCCATCGGGCAAGATCAGGCTATCCAGTTCATCATCCAAGTAAATGACCAATGCCCGGCGCAATTCTTCCAAATCCACCGAACAGGCGTGAAACACAGCAATCGCATCACTGTCTTCTGTCAAAGCCAGCAGCAGATGTTCTAAAGTGACATACTCATGACTACGGCTATTGGCTTCCGCCAAAGCACGGTGGAGCGTCGTCTCTAAATTAGGTGAAAATGAAGGCACCTTCTCGCTCCTATTCCTTTTCCAGGGTTAATTGTAAGGGATGTTGATGCTTGCGGGCATAATCCATCACCTGGGTGACCTTGGTCTCTGCAACCTCATAGGGAAAGACCCCGCATACGCCGACGCCCTTTTGATGCACCATCAGCATCACATTGGTTGCCTGATCCATATTCATGCGGAAATAACCTTGCAGCACATGCACAACAAACTCCATCGGCGTATAGTCGTCATTCAGCATCAGGACTTTATACATCGAAGGCCGTTTGGTTTTCGGGCGCGCCTTGGTCAGCGTGCCGGATTCGCTACCACCGTCATCGCCGTTCCCGTCATCCGGTTCTTTCGCCATATGTACGAAGAACCAGTCATTATTTTGCGCTTTAAAACTCATCACAAAATACCAAAGCCCTCATATATTCGTCATTATCCACGCTTTCTCTTAAGATAATGCCACCAAGCGAGAAGTCCAAGAGTGACAAAGAGAAATAAATCGCTTGACCGGGCCTTTATAGGCCATTTTCAGCCAAATCGCGACAGCTTGCCTCTTGGCTCTTATCCTCAACCACGTTAGGGATAGGCCAAGATAATATTATGAGGATAATATGGCAAAACAATGCGAGACGATGGCAGAGGTCAGAACTGAGATTGACCGAGTCGACCGCCTCATCGTCGAAATCCTGGCAGAGCGTATTCAGTATATCGAACAAGCCGCCCGTATTAAGCCCGAACGCGGCCAGGTCCGCGATGAATGGCGGGTCAATGATGTTTTAGAAAAGACGGCGAAAAGTGCTGAGGAGTTCGGCGCGCCGAAAGAGCTTATTCACATGCTGTACGCGGAGATGATTGAATGGTGCATCAATCATGAATTTAAAGAGTTTGATAGATTGGAGGAAGGGGGAGCTTGAGGGTTCTGAGTTGGAGCGCGGGGTTCAGTTTTGTTTTTTAGCCTCAATCGCCGGCGGACACATCCGTGTCCTTAGGCTTCCGCGATAACGCTATTCCTCCATGGCTCCGCCATTCCGGGCTATCGCGACGCGCGGTCGCGCTTACAGCTTTTCAGATGAGAAAAGCTGGGGAGTTCGTACTACCCAGTTCTTCTGTTCAGACCTACCCCTCACCCCAACCCTTTCCCACAAGGGGAGAGGGAGTCACGCATGAGCTCCCCACGACCCCATAGTTGGGGTCGTACTGGCCGATTGAGGCCCGCGCAACTTTTTGCGCGAGCCAAGGGAGCGGATGCGACGGCCCGGCGCTTGAGGGTCTAATCAAAAAAAGCGGAACCCCGCGATACCACATAGCGCCCTTAGAGCGCCTCCCTCTCCCCTTGTGGGAGAGGGTTGGGGTGAGGGGTAAAAAAACAAACAGCAAGCGGCACTGCCTTAGGCAAGCAAGGTGATGAGTTGTGTGCATTGAGGATAAACCGGTACGGGGGTAGTCACTCTGTTTGCCCGGACTAGGCGGTTTGTGTTTGGAAATAGGAAAGAGAAATCCAAACGCCTAGATTTAACGCTATCGGCACAACGACCTGTCCAATATAGAGTGACGGGAGGTCTGTCTTGTTGATAGCTTTGCCTTAACTCACGAACGCTCGACTTCGCCGGGACGCCCGCACCGGTTTATGGAAGCATATGCTTCCAACCCTTGCCACGACTTCGCGAGTGTCGCAGCGAGGGGAATGTCTCATAAGATATGGTGTGTAGGACAATCACAATTTGTGCCCCGGGGTTGAGGGGCGATTAAAATAACGCCCGCCTGCGCAAAAGCCCTAACAGGCCCAGGCCAAATATGCCGAACATGGCAGGTTCAGGCACGGCAGTGACGCCATTTAGGGATATAGAAATATTATCTAAGCCAAAGCTTTCATTTGTGTCACCTGACCAGCCAGCGCCTGCTGCTGTGAAGGAAAGTGTAAGACTGTTTGAGTTATGCGCAATATTGGTGAAAGCAGAAAAACTCGTAAAATCATAAGCGCTCTCGAGCCAGTTACTCACCCCGTTGAACCCTAATTGGGTGGGGTTCAATATTCTATTGACGTTGCTTGCCGTCTGAGGAAAGGCATCAAATGTCGTGAATGTTTCTTCAAATAATAAAGCGCCGTCTAGAAAAACCTGGAAGAAATCAGGGTTGGTCGCAACATTATCACCGTCCCAGGAATTTATAAGCGCAAGCAAGAAACCGAAATCTACGCTGTCATGCTGCGGTAAGTTATTTAATGTAATTGTTGTCGCGATGGTAACACCTTCAAGTGCTAAAGGGCCTGAGCTATTGTGCAGAAAGCTATTTCCAAATCCCACAGCTGAGTAGCCGCCGCTACTCTCGATAAATCCGGGGCCAGAAATTTGTGCGCCAAGCATGCCGCTTTCGAAGTCATTTTGATAGACGATAGTGCCTGCGTGGGCGGGGACGGCGAATAAGGCGCAGAATAATACTATTCGTTTGAACATGTTTTTCACTCCTTGTGATTGAGGTGTGAGAAACAGTTGGGAAGCAGTGTTAAATGTCTGTAAGCGGACTTATTCTCTTACCCCCTCACCCTAACCCTCTCCCGCACCCACAGTTCTGGGGGGGAGGGTTAGGGTGAGGGGGTAATCAAACAAGACTTGTATATACGAATCGGACCCGCTAAAGTTTCAATGCTTCTCGTCCACGGGGAGCAACTTTAGCGGCCCGGCCAGGAGTCTTCACCCTCCCAACCGAGCCTAACCAAATGAACAAGGAGATGTTCAAATGGATAAACATGCGTTTATCATAAGATACCCGATTATGCGAAGCCCTTCCTGTATATCCACAGGGTAAGGCACTTCTCATGACATCAAAAACAGAGTGTGGACAGGACGTGCGTTCCGCCACTGAGCTTAGCCCTATGGAGCCGCTGATTGAGCGTATCCACGAGAACGCCGACCATTTATGCGAGTTGATGGACGGCACTTTACTGGGCTTTGAACAGCGGCGGTTGAAGAGTGTGGGGTTTCTCATTCGTCTTATGAAAGAGGACGCCCTTAATCTTTACGCCCTTTACACCCAGGCAACAAAGACCGAGCCATGATAAACGGCCCCCTGCTCGGGGTCCTATCATCTCGGTCGGGTGGGTAAAAAACTAACAGGGCGAGGAAAACCTCGCCCTGTCTTTCAAAAATATTAGCTGTTCAGCGGGCGCATGAATGTTTCAAAAGCTTTGGACGCTTGTGCATTCATGGGTGCGAACATGTCTTTGGCCAGATTGAAAGCCATTTCAGAAACGCGGCTGCTTTCAGCAACAAATGTTTCGTAATTTTCTTTGGCCAATTCATTCTGCGCTTCGACAAAATCCTGGACGTTCTTAGAAGATGCCAAAGATTTGGACGCTTCAACGCTGCCTTCCAAATTCTTCTTGGACAGAGCAACAAATTCCGCATTCAGCGTTTCAAAGCCTTTGACAGCTTTATTCGTCGTCTCAATCAAGACATCGACATTTTCTTTGGAGAAGGCCGTGAAGTCACCAAAATGCTTCGCAGCTTCATCCATTTGTTTGCGGGCAAATTCAAAGCCCTGCTCAAAATTCTTTGTTGCGGTTTCCGCACCGGCTTTGACAGCTTTTTCAAACTGTTCTGCACCAGCTTCAACAGCTTGTTCCGCAGTTTTTGTGGCTTTCGCCTTTGCTTTGGTCGTCATGGTCTCAAATCTCCGTGTCGCCCCCAACACCAACTGGACGGGCCTGTTTTTGCTGCAATGCAACATGAGCGTAAAATACACGGAAAAATAAGGCCGTCAAGTATTTTTTGTGCAGTGCACAAAAATCATAACCCCTCGGGTGCCGCAACCCCACTTTCGCTCAGAACAGCAACCAGCTGAGATTTCAAACGCCCAAGAGCCGCCTCATCCCGCCCTTCAGCGCGGGCCACAAGAACAGCCTGCGTATTAGATGCCCTCAAAAGCCACCAACCGTCTTCGTTTTGAACGCGCGCCCCATCAATGTCAGAGAAGTCCACACCACGCTCGCGCAGGCGGGCAACAATTTCAGACACAATGTCAAACTTCCGTTCGTCAGGGCAGTCAAAGCGCAGTTCCGGCGTATTTATCATCTGTGGCAATTCATCCCGCAGTGCAGCAAGAGACCCGCCATGGTTAGACACCGCATTCATCAAACGAATGGCCGCATAAAGCGCATCATCAAAACCATAGAAGCGATGAGAGAAGAAAATATGCCCGCTCATTTCACCGGCCAGCGGTGATTGCGCTTCTGCCATTTTGGATTTAATCAGCGAATGGCCGGTCTTCCACATGACAGGCTCACCACCCAGTCGGGCGATCTCATCAAATAAACCCTGACTTGCCTTCACATCGGCAATGATTGTCGAACCGGGCAAATCTGCCAATACATCGCGTGCCAATATCGCTAGAAGCTGATCGCCCCAAACTACACGTCCATGGGAATCGACCGCGCCAATGCGGTCCCCATCCCCATCAAAGGCAATGCCAAGATCAAATCCTCTGGACCGGACTTCAGCTTTCAACTGTTCGAGGTTTTTTTCCACTGTCGGATCCGGATGGTGGTTCGGGAAAGTTCCATCCACATCGCCATTAATCACTTCATGGCGGCCCGGCAATTTGGCGACCAGTTTTTCAAGCGCCTGACAGGCAGCACCATTTCCCGCGTCCCAGACGACCGAAAGCTCTGCACCTTCAAAATCTCTTAGCAACCGGTCAACATATCTGTCTTCGACATCGACGCTCTCAACACCTGCTGAACCACTTTCAAACGCACCGTCTTTAGCGATTTGGCCTAGATTCTGAATTTGATCCCCGAAAAATGCCTTACGGCCAAGCATCATTTTGAAGCCATTATAATCAGACGGATTATGCGATCCGGTGACCATAATTCCACCATCAGCATCCAGCTCATAAACGGAGAAATAGGTCATAGGCGTCGGACCCAGGCCAACATCCAATACATCTATACCTGTCGAGGTCAGGCCCTCAATCAGCTTTGATGCAAATTCAGGAGAGCTTAACCGCCCATCACGACCGACAACAACACGGTGCCCACCGTCCTGGCGCACGCGCGTGCCAAAGGCCCGGCCCAATGCAACAGCGTCTTCGATATGCAGAGTATCTCCCACGATGCCCCGAACATCATATTCTCTTAATACACTTGGATGAAAAATATGGCTCATTATTCTGTCTTCCCGTAATCACGCAGCATCTGGACGGCCGATAGAATGATATTCAAAGCCTTGGCTCTGCATTTCATCTGGTCGGTAAATGTTACGCAGATCGATAAATACCGGTGTCTTCAGCAAAGACTTAACACGCTCCATATCCAAGGCTCTAAATTGGTTCCATTCTGTCAAAATGGCCAATACGTCCGATCCCTCAAGCGCCTCATAGCTATCCGCACAATAGGTGATATCCGTTAATAAGGCTTTCGCTTCCTTCATCCCTTCCGGATCATAAGCCCGGACCTTAGCACCTGCGCGAAGCAGTTCAGGAACGATGACAAGGCTTGGTGAATCCCGCATATCATCCGTATTCGGCTTGAATGTCAGGCCAAGAACAGCAATGGTCTTCCCCTCAACGCTGCCACCACAGGCATCAATGATCCGCCGGGCCATCGCTTTTTTACGGTCATCATTCACCTTCACCGTTGCCTCGACAATTTGCAAAGGCGTGTTGTGAATTTCACCCGTCCTAAGCAGCGCTAATGTGTCTTTAGGGAAACAGCTGCCACCATATCCCGGCCCAGCATGGAGAAATTTAGAGCCAATCCGACCGTCCAGGCCAATGCCACGGGCAACTTCTTGAACATTTGCGCCTGTTTTTTCGCAAAGGTCAGCCATTTCATTGATGAAGCTGATTTTCGTCGCAAGAAAAGCGTTAGCCGCATATTTGATCAATTCCGCCGTTTCCCTCTTCGTCACAATCATCGGAACTTCGCGCAGAGATAAGGGGCGGTACAATTGACGCATGACCTCTTCCGCCCGTTCGCTGTCAGCACCAACAACGATACGATCAGGCCGCATGAAATCTTCAATTGCTGAGCCTTCACGCAGAAATTCCGGATTGGACGCCACATCAAACTCAGCCTGAGGAGCTGCCTTTTCCACCAAAGCCTTGACTTCACGCCCTGTTCCAACCGGAACCGTCGATTTATTCACGATCACCGTATAGCCATCAATCAGGCCTGCAATCTCTTCTGCAGCAGCATAGACATAGGATAAGTCCGCATGGCCATCCCCACGTCTGGACGGCGTACCAACCGCGATAAACACAGCATCACTTCCAGGCACCGCCTGTGCGAGATCTGTTGTGAATTTAAGCCGCCCCTGCTCTACATTTCGTGCAACCAGGTCGTCCAAACCCGGCTCGAAAATAGGAATTTCGCCATTTTCAAGGGCTTCGATCTTATCCTGCGCTTTATCAACACAGGTTACGTCATGGCCAAACTCAGAAAAGCAAGCACCGGAGACAAGGCCCACATATCCAGCACCGACTACAGTAATTCGCATTTTTCAATTATTCCCCAGGCAAAATGTTACTTCAAGCCGTCAAGATAGCTTTGAAAATCGTCTTTGATATCCTTGCGATCCAACGCAAAAGCGACATTAGCAGATAAATACCCAACCTTATCCCCGCAATCGAACCGTTTACCTTCAAACGCCAACCCGTGAAATGGCTGATTTGCAATTAATTTCGCCATGGCGTCGGTTAGCTGCACCTCATTTCCAGAACCACGCTCAAGCGCGCTCAAATGCTCAAATACTTCCGGTTGAAGAATATAACGCCCAATGACCGCAAGATTGGATGGCGCCTCAGCCTGAGGTGGTTTTTCCACCAGACCTAAAACTTCTGTTGCGCGTCCATCTTTATTGCCTGGATCAATGACGCCATAGCGTGAAATATGAGCTTCGGGAACTTCCATAGCAGCAATAACATTACCGCCTTTTTCACCGTAAAGATCGACCATCTGCTTCAGGCATGATGTCTCAGATTTAATCAAATCATCTGCCAATAAAATCGCAAAAGGCTCATCGCCGATCAAATGACGTGCACACCATATTGCGTGGCCCAGGCCCATTGGTTCTTGCTGGCGAACATAGCAGATTTGCCCAGGTTCCATGATCGGCGCCAGGACTTCATCCAACATTTCTGACTTGCCTTTCGCAGCAAGGGTCTGTTGCAACTCGAAACTATGATCGAAATGATCTTCAATGGCCGATTTCCCACGCCCGGTTACAAAAATAAACTCCTCAACACCCGCAGCGCGCGCTTCTTCCACAGCATATTGAATAAGCGGCTTATCAACCACCGGAAGCATTTCCTTCGGCATGGATTTGGTCGCAGGAAGAAAACGCGTTCCCAGTCCACCCACAGGAAAAACAGCTTTACGAACCGGCTTTACAGAAGTCATCTCTCTCTCCAAATGCGTTCAAGACAAGAGTAATAAGAACAAAAAGTCACAAAAACATGAAAAATCAGCGGCTAGACCTGCCTATAATCTATTCAAGCTCAGCTTCCAAGGTCAGAAAGCAGATAATCTCGCGCTTCATTGATTTTTGCAGCTAAATAACTGTTTCCCCCGCTATCTGGGTGCAGTTGTTTCATCAATTTCTTATGGGCTGCCCTGATTTCTTCTTCGCTGGAACCCGGCGTGACACCAAGAATTTTACACGCTTCTTCTTCATTCATGGGCAGACCGGTTTCTCCACTTTGACGCCAATTTGGGTGCGCCTTATCGAGAAAACCCTCAAGGAGTTTTACACCCTCGGCATCCACGTTTAAAAGCTCCCCTCGCTTCTCTCGCAGCTGCTCCAGCGACAAGGAAGAAAGCTTTTTCCCTTGGAAAATGCCCTGGATCACTTCGCCATCCAGTTGCGCCTTGTCATGATATAAAGTCATTTTCAGATGCGAGGTTTCAACAGTTGAAAAACGATTATCTCCGCTTTGGGACCCTGACATATGACGCTTAAAAAACGACAAAACGCCCCAAGCCTGTTTCAAACGCATGAAAAGTCCTAATGCACCGGCTCCGAACGCGACAGCAGCGCCGATCCGGCCAGTGAAAAGAAGAAATAGTGCAAGAACCGCAAGAAGTCCGACACATAAAGAAAGAGCAACCCCTTTGATCGCTGTAGGATCTGCTGATCGATACCAGTTCGCACCACCATAAACCAACACAAGAAGCAGAATGCCAAGAATAAGGTAAATCACTTTTATCAGCCTTTTCTAACCTGGCCCAGCAAAGCACGGGCCACGCCGTCCCCCTCATCCGCCAATTGTTTTAATGCAGTTTTTCCACCTGCAGCATAGATTGCGACAGCTTTTAACAAGCATTGCAACTTATCAGCACTCCCCTCTTCAAACGCAGCATATGCGCCACCGGATAATCGAGCCATATTCTCAAAAACCTCTCGAACCTGAGGGTCTGCGCCTTCCTGGAAGATGAAAAGCGGGCATGAATACATATTAAACCGACCCGCTAAATCGCACAGTTCATCGGGATTTTCTTCCATTGCATCCCCGACAAAGACCAGCGCATCGAGGCTTTCCTGTCGCGCGGTGTTCAATCCATGGCGCAGCAGGCGCGCGATTTGCGTCAAACCACCCATACAGGTCACGCGCGACATCCGTTGGGCCAGATCAGCACCGTCCTGGCTCCATTTGCTTTTTCGAAATTCCCCCAAGCCGCGATAGAAGGCGATCTGCATCTCCAACGCACCAACATGCGACGCTGCGCCAAACATTTGAGACTGAATGGACACAGCCTGATCCCAGGTTGGCTGACGCGACAAGGTTGCATCAAGCCCAAAGATTAAACGTCCACATGCCGACGGCACAGTAACTGCTTGTGTTTCCTCGACCTTTTGCAAAAAAGCATCAACCGGCGAGGCTGCAGACGTTTTACGATCTGACTGCTTGATATCTCGGGACTTGTTCATCCCTTAGAATATAAGCACAGTTCACCGCGCTGAAAAGCCATTCACGTCTATGCGCTTCGCTTTTGCGCTTCTGCGAAAAACGAGAGATCCAGCGCATGCAGCAGGTCGCGCAGCTCCTGTTTCGCCGCCACATGGCTCATCGTCATGGAACCTCCCACACCTTCTACGCCGAAATCCAATAAAGTCAGACCTTTCAGGAACAGCTCACGATATATAACCCGCTCGCTCAGCCCCGGTTCAAAACGAAATCCGACCCGGCGGGACAGCTCCTTAATGGAGGCTTCGACACGCCGTTTATTATGAGCGTCCAAGGGGGACAGCCGATTACGAATAACGATCCAATCTATTGGCTTTGCAGCTTTTGCGGCCTTGTTCTTTTTAGCATCCCATACCATTTCCGCATAGATTGACGGCCGCGTCACCTTCCCACTCTTCACGTCGACCGTTCCAAGCAGGTCAAAATCCATGAAACTGTCATTCATAGGCGTGATCAGCGTATCGGCAATACGATGCGCCAGCTGGCCTAAATAACTGCTTGATCCGGGTGTATCGATAACAACCACATCTGCGCCTATGGAAACTAGGGTCAGTGCTTCCATAAAGGCATTACGATCCGCCTCTTCGCTTTTTGACCGAAGTTCCATCTGTGCGGGTTGCAAAGACCTGAAGACAGGCATGAACAACTCAATATCATTGTCATCCATATAGCTTTGGCGATTTTCGAGATAACGCGCCAAAGATTTCTGCCGCCCATCCAGGTCCAATGCGCCAACACTCAGGTCTGCATCCATACATGCAGCGATGACATGCATTGCCGTCGTAGATTTCCCTGTGCCGCCCTTTTCATTGCCCAACACGATAATATGGGGTGCGGTTCTGGACATCTGCCCCTCCTGCCTCAAAGCCCTAAAACTACGCGCTCCTTTAGCATTTCAATCCCCTTCTATAAAAGAGCAAACAACAATGCTAAAGAGGCCCGGCCCGGAGAAAGTGTGGGAAGAGTTGCGGCCTAAGTCAATGGAGTATTGCATATGAAACAATCGACATCACGAGCGGTCGTCATGCTCCTTTGCCTGCTTGCGATCATTGCGGGTGCCTGGTATCTCAGTCGCCATCAGCTTTTAGTGGCAGAGCAGAAAATATATATAACCGCCACGGAAAGACTGGCAGACATTGAGTTTGATCCCGCTCAAGCCCTGAGCTTGCAAGCGATTAAAAAAGACCTAAAGCATTGGCGGAGTGGTGGAAATATCGATGGGCATATTCTGAAGTCTATCCCCGCCTATGTGCATGAGGCAAAGACACCCCAAGGCTGGAAAAACGCTTTTCTGCACACGCTCATTCCAAATGTCCTGCAATTGGCGGAGTTTATAAAAACAGATCGCACGCGCCTCCTGACGCTCCTGCAGAAGCAGGCACAAGGTAAAAAACTTTCCAAAGTTCAAAAGGCCTGGCTTGAAAGATTATTTAAGAATTATCGCATAGAAGACCAGAATCACCAGCGATTGCTTAAGCGGCTGGACCAGATACCATTGTCCATGGTCTTGGCGCAGGCCGCAAATGAATCAGCCTGGGGCCGGTCTCGCTTTGCAAAGCAAGGCAATGCGCTATTCGGACAATGGACCTGGGGGAATGATGGCATCATTCCCAAGGGCCGCCCTTTTGGCGCGACATATAGGGTGAAAAGCTTTGAAAGCATCAGCCATAGCATTCACGCCTATATCATGAACATCAATTCACATCCGGCCTATCGCGGCTTCCGCGAACAAAGGGCAATGATGCGGCAGGCAGATCAGTCCTTGAACGTCAGGCCACTGGTTCGGAGTTTAAGTCAGTATTCAGAGCGTGGGGAAGCTTATCCCGAAGAGCTGCTCTCCATCATCCGGGTCAATAGATTAGAAGACTTTGAACAGTCGAGATAGATTGACAAGGCAGATCATTCTAGGCATGGACTGCCAGGCAACAGACAAGATGATATATGGTGCCTTATGGCGGAAATACTTCGGACAATTTCTGAGCTGAGAGCCCGGGTGAGAAAATGGCGCGCCCAGGGCGAAAGCGTCGCCCTTGTGCCAACCATGGGCGCGTTACATGACGGGCATCTTTCCCTATTGCGCCTTGGCAAGGCAAAGGCGGACAGGGTTGTCATTTCAATCTTTGTCAATCCCACTCAGTTCAATCAAAGCAGCGACCTTGAAAATTACCCGCGCCGCGAAGCGCAGGATGCAGACCTCGCCAGTTCAGCCGGGGCGGACATCATATTCATGCCTGGTGTGGAAGAAATCTATCCTCCCGGTCACAAGACAAAGGTTCAAGTCAGTGAACTGACTGACGTGTTATGCGGCGCCACGCGCCCCGGCCATTTTGATGGCGTGGCTCTGGTGGTCAGCAAACTTCTTCTTCAATGTCTGCCCGACATCGCGATTTTTGGAGAGAAGGATTATCAACAGCTTCTGATCATCAAGACATTGGTGAAAGACCTCGATATCCCTGTTGAGATATTCGGTGCACCCCTCATCAGGGACGAAAATGACCTGGCCCTTTCTTCGCGGAACCTGCGGCTAACAGAGGGTGGGAAAAAAGCCGCTTATGCGCTTCCCAGCCAGTTAAAACAGGCGTGTGCCGCCATAGAGGCAGGGGTTGATATCCAGGCTGTACTTGAGAAAACGAGGCAGGCGTTGAAAGAAGCCGGCTTCGACAACATCGACTATCTTGAAGTCCGTGACGAAAATGAATTGAAATTGCTTGAGCATTTTGACCGGCCTGCGCGGATTTTCGTTGCAGCCTATTTGGAAGGTGTCAGGCTGATTGACAATATGCCCTTAACTCCCAAGAAGTGAGACTGGCTGCACATTCAGGCTTTCAAAAGCCTGATGGAAAGTCGGATCTTTCCACAATTCAGGAAAACGCGCCCATTCCTTCACCCAGGTATCTGTCTGCACGTCGATATGTAACGCATCCAACACAGCCAGACACAAGTCTATCTCCTTAAGGTAGCTCACTGGGTCTGTTCGTCCTAAAACAGACAAAACGCCGGCCAAGGCACCAAGAAGACGCGTTCTCTCAATTGAATTTAAATCATCCACAGGCTTATCGAGCTGATCAAATAAAGCAATAGTGGCCCGTTCTATGGTCAGGCTTCTTGGGAAGTCCATAAGCATGAAAAAATGCTGGCCGTAGGACATATTCGGCAATCGCCGCAAGGCCATTTCCCGGGCATGGGCTGTCATCCCCGACACCCCTGCATTCAGCCAGAAACGCACACGTTCCTTCAGCTGAGAAAAGGGCACGCCTTTTGGTAAAAAGTCATCTGCACCGGCTTCCAGCCCCTGCAGCACCACTTCTTCAGGCGCCGATGCAGACAAAACCATTATCGGCATGGTTTTCGCCTTTTGCCGGCGCAATTCTGTAATGAATTCCGGGGCATTCATCCCCGGCATATTCATGTCAGTCAGGATGAAGTCAGTCGGTATTTCAGAAATAATATCAATGGCATCCCTAGGATCGCCCGAAATCTCAATTGCCCAGTCTTCATTCTGCAGGGCGCGGGCATAAAGCCGGGCTACAAGAGGTTCATCATCCAATATGTGAACCCGCTTTCCCATCTAAGTGAACAACCAGAGAGCCGCCAATCCCAGAAACGCAAAAAACCCAACAACATCAGTCACCGTTGTGACAAACACACTCGAAGAAATAGCCGGATCAATATCCAAATGATCCAACGCAAGCGGGACCAACATCCCCGCCAATCCGGCAACTATAAGATTAACAATCATAGATATGGCAAGGACCGCACCCAACATCCAATCATCAAACCACAGCGCCCCAAACAGGCCCATAATGATTGCCAATAACGCGCCATTCGCCCCACTTACCGCAAGCTCCTTATGTAGAATACGCATTGCATTTGACGTTGTAAGCTGGTTCATCGCCAAAGCGCGGACGGACACTGTCATCGTCTGCGTCCCCGCATTCCCACCCATCGACGCCACAATCGGCATTAAGATGGCCAGCGCCACCATCTGCTCAATCGTCGCACCAAATAAAGAAATAACATAGGACGCCAGGATCGCCGTTCCTAAATTGACAAGCAACCAGGTGAACCGTGCTTTCGCCGTACGCAGTACTGTCTCATGAATATCCACTTCGGACACACCGGCCATGGCCAACATATCTTCTTCGGCTTCTTCATTGATAACCTCAACCACATCATCAGCCGTAATCATTCCAACAAGCCGTTCCTGCCCATCAACAACCGCAGCGGAAATCAGGTGATATTGACGGAATAGAAAAGCCACTTCTTCCTGATCCATATCAACGGGAACCAGTCGCTGTTCGACCTGCATCAGATCTTTGACCAATGCGTCACGGGCCGATCTGAGAATATAAGACAGCCGCATCGTCCCAACCGGCTTATAGGTCGGATCAACGACAAAAATTTCCCAGAATTCCGTCGTCAGGCCCTGATTTTCTCTTAGATAATCGATGGTCTTCCCAACCGTCCAAAATTCCGGGACAGCGATTAGGTCGCGTTGCATCAGACGGCCAGCAGAATCCTCGGGATAAGAAAGGGATTCTTCAAGCGCCAGGCGTTCTAACTCGGGGACAGCATCAAGAACTTCCCGCTGCCGCTCCGCATTCATATCTTCCAGGATATCAATAGCGTCATCTGATTCGAGCTGAACAACGGCCTCAGCAACTTCTTCGGCTTCTAGCTCATCAAGCAGATCATCGCGGACACTGTCTTCCAGTTCAGATAAGACCTCAGCGCTGACAGAAGGCCCAAGAACGCGGAGAAGATCAGCGCGCGGGCCCTGGCCCAATTGCTCAATCAAATCAGCCAGATCGGCTTCATGAAGAGGATCAACCAGCTTCGTAACCCGGTTGTCATCGCACGCGTCAAGGGCTGCGCATATTTCGCGCACAAAATCTCTGCTTAACCGCTGATCTTCAAAAACCTCCATCGGTTTTTCAGTGTCCAGCTGGTCCAATTGATTTTGTGGATGGTCCCCCATTCGTCACCTCGAACAAAAACGCATCACCCCAGAAGTACTCCGCTTCAGTTTGTAACGGGTTTTTCACTAAATACCAAAGGAAGATGCTGAATTTTATAAAAGAAAACCTGCCGGGCTATGAACAAAGCCACGGGCAGGTTTTCATAATGGTGCGGCCGAGAAGACTCGAACTTCCACGGGGTATTAACCCCACAGCGACCTCAACGCTGCGCGTCTACCAATTCCGCCACGGCCGCGGAAAGACGCGATCATCTATCAAATAGATGCAGCACACGCAACATCAATCACATGATTTCTTGAAAAAGAAGGAGAGTTTACAGATCTGAATTCTGATCAATTAATTCCGTCAGCGTGACAGCAACTTTATCGCCAACAATCACCACCTCGCCTTTGGCAATCAGTTCATCATTGCCATAGACCATCACCGGTGCATCATGGCGGGCATCCAGGTCAATGACTGCGCCACGCCCCATTTTCAACAATTGCCTTATGGGCATGGACGTGCCTCCTAAAACAACGGAGACTTCCACTTGGACTTTCGCTAATGCGTCGAGTACAGAATTTTTGCTCATAGCAAGATCATCCCAGATAATGGTAAGGAAGCGGTTAACCACGCCAGAGAGGGATAAAGGCAAAAGCACATGGCGATTGAATGGATCAAAACGCAGGGCAGTATTGCCTATCCACAGGCCCTGGCCATCATGGAAGACAGGGTCGCCAAGATTTTAGACGGGACCGCAGATGAAGCCGTCTGGCTTTTAGAACATCCGCCTCTTTATACGTCCGGCACGGGGGCGAAACCTCAAGACCTGCTTTCAAGCCATAATTTCCCTGTTTTCGATGCCGGACGCGGCGGCCAATACACCTATCATGGGCCCGGCCAACGTGTGGCCTACATCATGTTGGATCTTCGAAAACGGGGGCGTGACATCCGAAAATTTGTCGCGACATTAGAAGATGTTGTCATAGAAACTCTTGGAGTTTTCGGCATAGCAGGCGAACGGCGCGAAGGCCGCGTTGGCGTCTGGGTCACGAATCAAGACGGCAGCGAAGACAAAATTGCAGCCATAGGTGTCCGCGTCCGACGCTGGGTCAGCTTTCACGGTATTGCCGTCAATATTCACCCGGATCTAAGCCATTATGGCGGGATCATACCCTGCGGAATTCAGGACCATGGCGTGACAAGTTTCGAAAATCTTGGGTTGAATGCCTCAATGACTGATTTCGACGAGGCGTTCCAAGATATATTCGAACAGCATTTTAACGCCTGATCTCTTCGAAAAATTAACAGCTTGTTTGTGAAAATTTGCCACCTTTGTGAGAAACAAGGGTCAGGAAATACGTGATCAAGCCAGTCAGAAATCATCAGGCCAGCCAATCGGGCACGTCTTTACTGTCGCGCTATAGTGCGAAAATGCGTCAGGCAAACAACCAGTTACAGGCAGACCTCAACCATGCCAGCGAAACGCGGCTGGAGCGTCTTGACGCCTTGATGCGGCGAATCGTCGAGGCGAATTTCGACGGAATCATCACTATTCATCCGGATGGTCGCCTGGGCATGGCGAATAAATCTGCAGCCGACATGTTTGGCTATAATGTCCATCAGATGATGAACATGACCTTGGATGAAATCCTGCCCGGTTATCGCAGCTTTACAGACACACGTTCGGAAGATTACTGCGTCGGTCATGGTCACAAGGAGACCATCGGCGTGCGCTCCGACGGGAGCGGTTTTCCGGTTGACCTGTGCCTGAGCGAAACTCTTTTTGGTGCCAGCCGGGTTCTCATCGCAATCGTCCGGGACATCACTGAAACAAAGGAACACCGCAAACAGCTTGAACATCAGGCAATGCATGATGCGCTGACAGGACTGCCAAATCGCGTCCTGTTGAACGACCGTTTGGACCGCGCTCTTCATGCATCAAAGCGCAGCGGTGAACCGATTGCCCTGCTCCTCCTGGATCTGGATAATTTTAAAGAGATCAATGACACTCTGGGTCATCATATCGGTGACATGCTGCTGGTCGAACTGGGCCGCCGCCTTGTAAAACCGCTCAGAGATGCGGATACAGTCGCTCGTCTGGGCGGCGATGAATTTGCCATTCTCCTCCCACTGGCAGGAGATGAGGCAACAGCCATTGACGTGGCCAACAGGATAAGAAAGTCTGTCCTGCGCCCTTATACTGTATTGGAGGGCCTTGACTTGGAAGTTGGTGTCAGCATTGGCATCGCTTTGTCACCTGATCATGCCAGTGAAAGCTCCAAACTGCTGCAATGTGCTGACATCGCAATGTATAACGCAAAAGACGGCAGTCAAAAAATTGTCCTCTATGATGAAGAAAGCGATACATCAAACATTCGCCATCTCACATTGACCGGGGAATTGCGCCAGGCCATTGAGGGTGACGTGCTGCGGGTCGCCTATCAGCCCATTCTTAATTTACAGACCGGAGAGGTGCATGCCGTAGAGGCATTGGCACGCTGGACCCACCCGCGCCTGGGAGAAATCCACCCAGCGGAATTTATTTCTCAAGCCGAGCGGACAGGGATGATCCAACCCCTGACCGCGCGGGTATTAGATGCCACGCTCCGGCAGATGCGGGAATGGCAGGGCAATGGCCTTGATTTCGGGGTCAGTCTGAATATTTCCCCCCGCATTTTGCATGACAGTCACTTTCCACTGGCCCTTCACGGCGTGGTCGAGGAATACGGATTAGTCACCTCAAGCCTGACTTTGGAAATCACGGAGACAGCGATATTTGTTGACCCGGACAATGCGATGAAAGTCCTCAGCCAATTGCGCAGCCTGGGTTTCCGTATTGCCATTGACGACTTTGGAACAGGCTATTCATCCTTGTCTTTTCTTCAGAAGATGCCATTGGACGAATTGAAGATTGATCAGAGTTTTGTCCGGGAAATGCATGATAATGCGGCGGATGAAGTCATCGTGAAATCCACAATCGAACTGGCGCATAATCTGGGACTGGTTGTTGTGGCCGAAGGTATTGAAAATCCGGAACATGTATCTTTTCTCAAGGCTGCAAACTGCGATTTTGTACAGGGCTTTCTTTTCTCACGGCCAAAGCCCGGCCATGACATCGCCGAATGGATGGCAGGCGAGTACAGCCAGACTAAAAATTATCTTAAAAAAGCGACTTAGTTAGACTCAGGTTTTCCAACCCAACAGCGCTCTGCAAGCGGGACCAGATCGCCAAAAACCAGTGCCTGACCGGAATCCAATATGGGCAGCATATCCAGCAAAGCCCCCCTTTTATCGACATCAAATTGTTTTAGGCGCTCTATCATCGCAGGCGATGACATACGAAATGCGATCACTCCGTCAATCTGCTGCTCCACACCATCTGGCAGCAGATCAATATTCTGGCAGATAAAACTGCTTCCACCGCCGACAACCCGTTGATGACGTAGAAATTCCGCAATCTTCCCCAACATCATCGTTTTCAGCAAGGGGGGCGCGGTATTGAACAAACAATCGATATCATCAATGAATACATAATCAGCCCACGGGCCTTCTTTTTTACGCGTCACTTGCGAAAGAAAAGCCAAGGTGAAATATCGCAGAGCCGATACAGCCAAATTCGAGGCATCGAAAACAAGCGCATGACGTGAAGACAATCTTTCCCGCAAGGGCACGCAGCCGTCTTCGAAAAAGACGTGCAATGCTTCGTCTTCAACCATCGCCTCAAAGGCTGTTATAATATGGGACATATCCGCTTCATCGCCTGTCAGCGAATATAGGGTTTCCAGAAACACCTTATGATTATCGCGGCAGGAAGGTGTCCATTGTTGCCTCAAAGCCTGCTCCACAAACGGCTGCACGCGCGAAACCAATTGTTCCGGCGCAAATTCCCCGCACGCCATCAGGGTCAAAACCTCACTCGGCAGCTCCCAAAACGGACAGGCGGCCCTTTTCAGCGGAATAAGCCACTCTGCATCTTCGCCCACGTCTTTGAAATGGCCCCTGCTGTCCAGAATAGCGACCGACGCCTCCGGTCGAGCCATTTGGGCCTGGCGCGCGAGAACGCGAACAACATTATTTAATCCATCAACGTCTTTGCCACAAATCAGCGTATTGCTGCTGAGAAAAGGCTCAGCGCCCAGTTTTGCAGGTCGGGGCATAGTGCCCATAACCTCGCCCATAATCAAAGGGCCTTGCTCAACACCTTGTTCAATCAACGCAATGTCATCGCCGGTCGCCAGATAGACCAGATCACCCAGCGTCGGCACGTCGCCCACACCTTTTCTAAAAAACGCACGATCACCGATACTGACAGCTTCACCGATCAATTCAACTTCGGCCAGTTCAACTTCATCGCTGATTTCAGAATGAGCGGGGGCTGGCACAGTAAGAGCTGTCACCACGCCATAGATAACACTTTGTTCACCCGCCACCTTGACAAGAGCACTTCTCTTCAAGCTAAATCCAGCATCCATTTTGGCGGTCTGGCTATCCAGGCACAAAATGAAATGCGCACCTTCAACGCATGTAATACGGCCCAGACATTCTGCACGCGCAGAGATATCCACACCAAAATTATGCTCAGCTTGTTGTATTAATTCAGCCGCTTCGGCACCTGCGCTTTTTTCACGCGGTTCCGGCCAAAAGGCCATCGCTTGTTCTAACGACCCTTTTGCGGCCGTGAAAAATTCATTTCCGCCGGACATATTACGTCCTATCCCCCCGATTGCAGAAATCATATGTCGAAGGAAAAGACTAAACGGCAATACCAAAGATTAAGTAAATTTTTCGCGCAAAAGTAGTGTTTATTTTGTGAGAAGCGTTTGAAAATCAGATGCGCTCAGATCTTCAGCATCTTCGACTTGAATTTCAGTGACGTTTGCCAGGGGCGGCCCCTGATAGCATTTTGAAATCATAGCCTGCACATTATGATCAGGACCCGATAGAACCGCCTCAACACGACCATCGCTGCGGTTCCGCACATAACCTGTAAGGTTCAGGGCCTGCGCTTGTTCTGCTGTCCAGGCCCTGTACCACACACCTTGAACCCGTCCTGTTATCCACAGGCGTTTTGTCACAAGGTCCTTATCCGTCATATTATTCAAAGGTCATAATAATCGCGTCAACCGCAAGACTGTCACCGGCTTCTGCGTTTATTTTTTCAACCTTACAGGGCTTCTCAGCGCGTAGAATATTTTCCATTTTCATGGCCTCTACAACAGCGAGTGGCTGACCGGGTTCTACAGTCTGCCCTTCCTCGACTTCAACCCGAACAACAAGGCCCGGCATCGGACACAGCAGCATTTTAGATGTATCAGGTGGCGGTACTTCAATCATATGTGCGGAATGCCGGGCTGCTTTAGGTGTATAGACTTTCACCTCAACGGCGCGTCCATGGTGGGATAATTTATATCCCAAAGGCAGCGTGTCGATTTCAAAAACGACATCTTCGCCATTGATAATCGCTTTGAAACGCTTAGCCCCGGCCTGCCAGTCGGTGACAACTTTGATCTTTTTATCACCCCATATGATGGCAAAACCGCCGGCAGCACCTTCTATGTGGACGGGGGTCAATTCTTTCTCAAGCTCGACAACCCAGTCCGCCTCCAACTCAGGGCGGCCATTCAACTGACCTTCAATCAAAAGCTCCCGGCGTTTTTCAATCAGGTTGATAACAGCACCGGCAGCAATGAACACATCGCGCTCATGATCCGCTATGGGGTGGCCCAGGAAGCCATCCGGATATTCTTCTGCAATAAAGCCCGTTGTTATATTCCCTGAGCGGAAACGCTCATGCTGCATGACTGCAGAAAGGAAGTGGATATTATGGCCAATCCCCCGGATATAATAGTCATCCAGTGCAGAAATCATCCGATCAATGGCTTCAGCCCGGTCATCCCCATAGGTAATTAATTTGGAGATCATAGGATCATAAAACATGGAGATTTCAGACCCCTCAACCACGCCTGTATCGACACGCACATGATCATTGGCTTCGGGCTGTTGATAACGCACGAGACGACCAATGGAGGGGAGGAAATTACGATAAGGGTCTTCTGCATAGACCCGGCTTTCCATGGCCCAGCCTTTAAGTTTGATGTCCTTTTGAGTGAAGGGCAACTGTTCGCCAGCCGCCACACGGATCATCTGTTCCACCAGGTCAACACCGGTGATGAGTTCAGTCACCGGATGTTCCACCTGCAATCGGGTATTCATTTCAAGGAAATAGAAGGATTTATCCGCGCCAACGATGAATTCAACTGTGCCAGCTGAATAATAGCCAACGGCAGCCGCCAGGGCGACTGCCTGCTCTCCCATCGCTTTTCGAGTCTGATCATCCAGGAAGGGGCTGGGTGCCTCTTCAATCACCTTTTGATGGCGGCGTTGGATGGAGCATTCCCGCTCTCCCAGATAAACGATATTGCCAGACTTATCGCCCAGGACCTGGATTTCAATATGACGAGGCTCGACGACAAATTTTTCAATGAAGATACGATCATCACCAAAGGAAGACTTCGCTTCATTTCTGGCACTGTCAAAACCTTCACGAACTTCTTCTGCACTGTGCGCAATGCGCATTCCTTTGCCACCACCGCCAGCGGAGGCTTTGACCATCACCGGATAGCCGATATCGTCCGCAATTTTGACGGCCTCTTCCGCGTTAGCAATCTCACCAATATAGCCAGGAACAGTGGATACGCCGGCCTTTTTCGCGAGCTTCTTGCTTTCAATTTTATCGCCCATGGCCGCGATGGCATTTGCAGGCGGGCCAATGAAGGCGATGCCGTGCTCATCCAGCGCTTTTGCAAAACTTTCGCGCTCTGACAGGAAACCATAGCCAGGGTGGATGGCTTCAGCGCCCGTTGCTTTTGCGGCCTCAATGATGCGATCCGCGATCAAATATGACTCAGCCGCGGCGGCACCTCCGATATGAACAGCTTCATCCGCCATCTCGACATGGAGTGCGGCTTCATCGGCATCAGAATATACTGCCACGGTTTTTATACCCATGGCCCGTGCGGACTTAATCACCCGGCAAGCAATTTCCCCACGATTGGCAATCAATATTTTTTTAAACACTGTTTTCCCAAACTCATTTGGCGGCATTTAGCGCATCTGTTCAAAGCTTAGCGCATTGAGCGGCTTGAGCATAAGCTGCCCCTCTCCAGCACTTTTAAATAAACATCATTTACCATTAAAGGTCGGATGCTGACGGGTCTAGTTCATTATGCAATGTAAATGAAATTTAGGACGCTTCTACGGCTTCACCCTGTGCAATACAGCCCTTATCTTTTGCAAGCTCAGCCAATCGGTTATTGCGGCGATGAAGCGCTTCAATTTCTTCTTTCTCTGAGCCGGAGAAGTCCAGAAATAAGGGGCTCCAAAGAACGGTCGCTATATTATAAGCCGTTTTATCCGAGCGCTCGTCACCCAGCTCAATCAGCTTTTGCTTATTCACTTCAAATTCCGCCTCCACATGGGCACAGCTCAACTTTTCATCAAAGCTGTTTTCAACAGCAACAGGACGAGCAACACGGCCCCCACAGCCAGCTAGCGCAACGAGGCAAATACATATTATTAGTCTTGAAAGGGCAGCCACTTCATATCTCCAGTTGCTTTTTCTTATTTTATATACAAGTTTTGAGACGCAAGTCATTCTGAAAAAGGCATAATGAGATCATCCATGAAGCACATCTACATTGCTCTTTTAGCTGCACTGACCCTGTCCGCCTGTGCAAGTGGTGCGGAACCAGGCGCTATGTCGGTCGGCCTTTCTCAACATACGATCATTGAGGAAAGTTCACCTCTGTCCAATTCCATTGAAGTCGCCGAGGTGATCGGTGGAAAAAAGACAAACCCAGCATGGACATCTGAGGTGTCAAATGAGGCTTTTTTGGAGGCCCTGAAACAGTCCCTGCAGGTCCACACAATGTTGTCTTCGGGAGATGCCCGATTAAAATTAAATGCCGAACTGCTTGAGCTTGACCAGCCCCTTTTCGGCACAAGTTTCACAGTTACAGCTGTTGTGCATTACACACTGACGAATGTGTCCACAGGCGAAGTCATCTTTGATAGAAACGTCACAACGCCTTATACCGCCAGTTTTGGCGATGCGCTTTATGCGGCAAAGCGACTGCGCCTTGCAAATGAAGGGGCCATTCGAAAGAACATTCAAAGGCTGATGGAAAACCTCGTGACAGAGGCGAAAAAAGACCCAGAGAAATTCGGTGATAAACCTGAGTTAATGATGTCTCAGCTCAGACTGTTCTAAATGACTAAGAAGCAGGACTTGGGGCCCCTGCCCCAAGTCCTGGATATTCTCCATTAAAGCGGAATATTGTCGTGCTTCTTCCAGGGGTTTGAAAGCTGCTTGTTTTTCAGCATTTTCAACCCTCGCGCCACGCGCTTGCGGGTCGAATGCGGCATGATAACCTCATCAATAAAGCCCTTGGAGGCTGCCACAAATGGATTGGCAAACCGGTCTTCATATTCTTTGGTGCGGTCAGCGATTTTATCGGGGTCCCCAATATCACTGCGGAAGATGATTTCCACAGCGCCCTTGGCCCCCATCACGGCAATTTCGGCCGTCGGCCAGGCATAGTTTAAATCGCCGCGCAAATGTTTGGATGCCATCACATCATAGGCCCCACCATAGGCTTTGCGTGTAATGATCGTGATTTTAGGTACCGTTGCTTCCCCATAAGCGAAGAGCAATTTGGCCCCATGTTTAATGATGCCATTATGTTCCTGGCTCACACCCGGCAAAAAGCCCGGTACATCCACCATGGTCACAATGGGAATATTGAAACAGTCACAAAAACGCACAAACCGCGCTGCTTTTTTGGACGCATTTATGTCCAGACACCCGGCTAGAACTGTTGGCTGGTTCGCAACAATACCAACCGTCTCCCCATCCACACGGCCAAAGCCAATGATGATATTGGCGGCGTGCGCAGGCTGAAGTTCAAAAAAGTCCCCATCGTCGACCAGCTTGGAAATCAGCTCATGCATGTCATAGGGCTTATTGGGGTTGGCAGGGACCAATGTGTCCAAAGAAGCCTCCAACCGGTCTGCAGCGTCATGACAAGGCCGTTTCGGGGCATTTTCCCGGTTATTCAACGGCAGAAAGTCAAAGAAGCGCCGGACCTGGTTCAAAGTGACAATGTCGTTTTCCAGCGCCAAATCTGCCACAGCGGATTTTGTCGTGTGCGTGACAGCCCCGCCCAATTCTTCCTGCGTGACCACTTCATTGGTGACGGTCTTCACCACATCCGGGCCGGTCACAAACATATAAGAGCTGTTTTTCACCATGAAGATGAAGTCGGTAATGGCCGGTGAATACACCGCACCGCCAGCACATGGGCCCATGATGACAGAAATCTGCGGGACAACGCCGGAGGCCAGGATATTGCGCTGAAACACTTCCGCATAGCCCGCCAGTGACGCCACACCTTCTTGAATACGCGCGCCACCTGAATCATTTAATCCAATGACGGGCGCGCCGTTTTTCATGGCCATTTCCATGATTTTGCAGATTTTCTCTGCATGGCGTTCAGATAGGGAGCCACCGAAGACGGTAAAGTCCTGCGAATAGACAAAGACCAAACGGCCATTGATGGTGCCCGAGCCTGTCACAACACCGTCGCCGGGAATTTTGCTGCCAGACATGGAAAAATCGACGCAATTATGCTCGACAAACATGTCATATTCTTCAAAAGACTCAGCATCAAGCAGCAGGTCAATACGTTCCCGCGCTGTTAATTTGCCCTTGGCGTGTTGAGAATCGATGCGGCGCTGACCACCGCCCATGCGTGCGCCTTCGCGCTTGGTTTCAAGCTGTTCCAGAATCTCGCGCAAAATCTTCCTCCCTCGAAGCGCTTATACGCTTTTTAGCAGAGACAAAAACACCGCCGCCGCCTTTATATCTTTTTCCCGGCCCTTTAATTGAGCCTCAGCATCATCATCCGCCCCCCAGCGGTCCAATTGATAGCGTTCATCAACACTGGCCGCCAGATAGGCCTGTTCCCCATCAATATGGCCATGAAGAACGCCCAGGCCAACCACTAATGACCCCGCTGCACTCACAATAGCGCCAAGACCTGACAAAGCGAACACATCCAAAGCGTCTATTTGTGTTTCAAATTTGGCTTCCACCCCATCTTCAATGCTTATAGGCGTGATACCGATAGCGACAGGCAAATGAATATCCAAGTCACTTTTCAACCAGGTCAGCAGCGGGTCCCAGGCTTGTGCCTGCACCTCCACAAGGCTGTCGGGCGCATCCGCGCGATAGCAAAGCAAGTCGGTTCCGCAAAATCGTATAATCTGCTCAATAACCGCATCGCGCTCTGCATCAATACGGTCCAAAGCCGCATTAGCCAATCGGGTCAACGGCATGGCATGCGGATCGATTTTTTCGCCCTGCACTTCCCATTCACTTTGAACGGCCTGCGCCAAGGCTTCACTGGGCAGAAGTAATTGTTTCTTCATCGGCGTTTTCACAGACCGCCCATCCAGTTGGATGGCAAAACCACAATCTTGAGCCACGTAGCCAACCTGGTCATAAAAGCGTTTCACAGCGCTTAGCTCCAGTCTTTCAAAATCTGATGCAAATGCGGAACGTCACGAGCGATATGCTGCGCGCCAGCGGCCTTCAGCTCATCTTCTTCGTGATAGCCCCAGGCGACGCCAATGGCAGCAACACCTGCATTACGCGCCATCAACATATCAAAGCTGGTATCGCCAATCATAATCGCGTCATTTGCCCGAACACCCATATCTGCCAGGGCCGTCTCGACCATCATCGGGTGCGGTTTGGAGGGATTATTATCCGCCGTCTGCAGGGAGATGAAATAAGAGGCCATATCATAAGTATCCAGCACCCGGTCCAAACCGCGGCGGGACTTGCCCGTGGCAATACTCATGAGATGGTCATCCGCATCCAGTGCACGAACCATAGGCCCAACCCCGTCAAACAGACGTTCTTCACCGTTTTCTGTCAAAGCCCGACGGAAATTCACCTTATAAGCCTCCGCCACATTCACATGGGTGTGCCCGTCATGCCCTGGAAGCAATGCTTCCACAGCCTGTAACAGGGACAGGCCCACGATGCGACGGACCTTATCAGGGTCAAAATCTTGAATATCATGGGCGTTAAATGCCAGGCGCATGGCTTCAACAATAGCGCCTTGGCTATCAATCAATGTGCCATCGACATCAAAGATAAGCGCAGGCTTGGCAGTCATGCATCATTCTCATTAAAGGCCAGCATATTCCAGCTCTCTGCCATATGTTTCGGCATCGGCGCTGTGACAGATAATTCACCGCCCAATGGGTGCGCAATCGTCAAGCTGCGGGCATGAAGGTGAAGCTTGCGGGAAATTCCGCCCGTTAGGAAGGCTTCCGCCCCGCCATATTTGCCATCCCCAACTATTGGAATGCCTAAGCCACTCATTGCATGGACGCGCAATTGGTGCATGCGCCCGCTTAAAGGTTGGAACTCCACCCAGCTTGCGCGCTGCCCGGCGTTATCGACCACCCGGTACAATGTCCGGGCTGGCTTGCCGCCACGCACAGCTTCCATCTTATCGCCATGAGGGCCAGCACGTTTTTCCAGTGCGAGAACAATCTTCCCTTCGCGAATGGCAGGCACGCCTTTTAAAAGCGCCCAATACAGTTTTTCCGCATCCCGGTGGCGAAAGGCTTCGGTTAATTTCGCTGTCGCCCCTGCGGTGCGCCCCAGAATTAAAACACCCGACGTGTCTTTATCCAAGCGGTGCGCCAGCTTAGGCCGTGCGTCATAGCCGAATTTCAGCGCCTCGCTTAAACGGTCCACATGCATATCAACGCCGGACCCGCCCTGGGTTGCCAGGCCTGCAGGTTTGTTTAAAACAATAACCGCCTCATCAATATGCAGAATCATCTCTTCGGCAAAGGCCTTATCCGCATCGCTCAGCGGTTCCAACTCCGGCTTCGCAGGCCTCGGGTTGGGCGCGGGGCCAATCGGCGGCACGCGGATTTCTGCGCCTTCTTCAACTCTGTCACCAGGCTGGACTTTTTTCCCATCCACACGCACCTGGCCCTTGCGAATCATCTTCGCCAAAGCAGAAAAGGTCAAATCGGGGTAATGCCGTTTAAACCAGCGGTCGAGGCGAATACCATCATCATCGGCTTCCACCTTGACCATTTGAACTTTTGTCACGTCAATCCCCAACGCATTATAAATAAACCACAGAAAAGGGCGGTAATCGCCAACAGGGCTGACCCGCCCGCATAAAGCCCGGCCAGCAGATATTGCCCGCGTTCTATCATCAAGACGACCTCAAGGCTATAGCTGGAAAAGGTCGTGAAGCCGCCAAGCAGCCCCACCGCGACAAAGCCACGCAGGATATGTGCTTCACCCAGTTTCAAAGCTAGAACTTCGACAAAAACACCCATGAGAAATCCGCCCAGGATATTGGCAATCAATGTGCCATAAGGGAATTCCGGTCCCCAAAGGCGCAGAGACATATGACCCAGGCCATAGCGCGCCAAGGCACCCAAAGCGCCCCCTGCTGCCACTGCCAAAATCATATTCATAAGATATGTCCCATCACGTCACGCCAAAGGTCCAGCCTTCAGTTGCGCGCACGCTAGCCGAAAGCCCTTCCGGGTTCCAGTATTTTGGGTCATCCGCCAAAGCCCGCAGGCCCGCCGCACCAATCAATGCATCGCTTTCATCATCGTTTAAGCCATCCCAGCCTGGATGGATGGGCTGTGAGCCGAGAGCTTCCAGCGCGTCATTCATATCTTCCCAATTGCGTATTTTAAGCCCACTCCCCCGCGCATGGCGTAGAAACAGGCGGCAATAGATTTCCACCACACAATTCTTGCCTGGCGCATCGAAAGGCCAGACGGACATATGCCCACGCAATTGATGCAGCACCCGCATGCCTGCAAAACTGGCCTTAGCCACCTGGGCCGCGCCAATGGCGTCAAATATACTGGAAGGCTTCCCGCCACCTTGGGCATTAAATCTTTTTTCACAGGCGCGCAGCCGCATGAAATCGGCCTTCACGCCGTCTTTTGCGCCTAAGTAAAAATACTGCCCGCGGCGGCGTTCAAGGAAGGACGCCGCACCGAAATCACCCTCCTCCGCATGCGTATCGACATAGGCCCAAAAGGCGGGGCCTGTTTCGGCGGTGTCTTCCCCCGGCAAAAACGCCTCTTCATCCACAAATGGCGGCGCAAAGGAAAAATCAAAGCCGACCAATATGGGCGAAGCCTTTTGGGTTTGAAGCCATTCTAAAACCTCTGTCCGGGTCCATTTTTCGCTTTGGCGGATGAGCTTTGGTGGTGCGTCTCCGCGTTCTGCTACAGCGACTTTGATTTTATGACCATAGGCCGCTTTGGCACCGCTCCAGTCGATGGCGATGAAACGGTCAAATCGCGGGGGTATCATGTGTCCGCCTGCAACTGGGCGCGCAAGCCATTCCAATAGTCCAGCCGTTTGATGATATCCCGCTCAAAGCCGCGCTCCACCGGGCGATAGAGTTTTTGACGCTCTAAATCTTCAGGGAAATAATTCCGCCCGGAAAACCCATGTTCCGTGTCATGGTCATAGGAATAGCCCGCGCCATAGTCCAAATCCTTCATTAATTTGGTGGGCGCATTTAGAATTTCCATGGGGGGCATGAGGCTGCCTGTGGACTTGGCCAGTTTCTTTGCGGCCTTCTCGGCTTTATAAGCCGCGTTGGATTTTGGCGCTGTCGCCAGATAGATTGTGGCTTGCACCAGGCCCAGCTCCCCTTCAGGAGAGCCTAAGAAATCATACATGTCCTTGGCAGCCAAAGCCTGCACCAAGGCTTGCGGGTCGGCCAGACCAATGTCTTCCGCGGCAAAACGCACCAGCCGCCGGGTGATATAAAGTGGGTCTTCCCCTGCAATCAACATCCGCGCGAGGTAATAAAGCGCTGCATCCACATCGGACCCACGCAAAGACTTATGAAGGGCGGAAATGAGATTATAATGCCCTTCCCGGTCTTTATCATAATTGGCCGCGCGTTTTTGAATGACCTCAGCCAGCTTGGAGGCATCAAGGGGGTCATCAAAGTTTTGAGCAAAGAGGATTTCAGCCGTATTCAACACATAACGCCCATCGCCATCCGCCATTGCCCGCAAGGCTTGGCGCGCATCGGGCGCAAGAGGCAATTCACGGCCCATATGGTTTTCCGCACGTTTTAGTAACGCTTCCAAAGCCTCATCATCCAGGCGGTGCACCACAAGCACCTGCATCCGTGAAAGCAGCGCTGCATTAATTTCAAAAGACGGGTTTTCAGTCGTTGCGCCGACAAGGGTGATGGTGCCGTCTTCGACAAAAGGCAGAAATCCATCTTGTTGCGACCGATTGAAGCGATGAATCTCATCAACAAAAAGCAATGTTGACTGACCGCTCATGCGCTTGGCTTTAGCGCGCTCAAAAGCTTTCTTTAAATCGGCAACGCCGGAAAAGACCGCGGAAATAGCCTCGAAATGCAGACCCACTTCGGCGCTTAACAGCCGCGCTATAGTGGTCTTGCCAGTGCCAGGCGGACCCCAGAACAAAAGGGATGGCAAATGCCCCGCATCCAACATGCGCCGCACTACACCGCCATCGCCCAGCAAATGGTCCTGACCAACCACTTCCCCAATGGATTTGGGCCGCAGAACGTCACTGAGCGGTCGTGCTGCCTGCTCCGCCAGCGGTCCAAATAAATCCTCAGCCATTAGGACCGACAGGCAAGAGAGCCTGGCGCACGGAATTGACAAGTCGTCTCCCGACCCCGGCGCTTCACACGATAGACCATGTCAATGGGTTCCTGCTCTTCAACATAGGTCGTGAGCGTTTCCACATCACCAATGGCCACACCGTTGATTTCAAGAATCACATCACCAGGGGCAAAGAGGTTCAAACGTCGGGCCGGACTACGAGGGTTAATCTCTGTCACAATCACGCCCGTTGCATCATAAGGCAGGCCCAGCTCTTCAGCATAAGCCGGAGAAAGATTGCCCACCGTCAGTCCTTGCAAAGCATTCGCACCGGAAATCTCTGTTATCATCCGTGGTGGGTTTTCGGGCGGTGCCTCAAGGTTCAACAGCAAGTCCTGTTCAAACCCATCGCGCAGAATGGTAATAGGAATGCTCTCGCCCAGTTTTTCCGTAGCAAGGCGATAGCGCAGGCTGCCTTCATCAACAACGGCTGCTCCGTTGATGCTGAGGACCACGTCGCCCGCCTGTACACCGGCGCGTTGTGCCGGGCTACCTTCATAAACGTCATCCACAAGAACGCCGGATGGACGAGCCAGACCGAAAGACTGCGCTATATCGCTTGTTACAGCCTGCCCTTCGGCACCAAACCAAGGCCTGCGCACCTGGCCTTCATTCATGGCGGCTTCGATAATCACTTCCACCATATTGGCTGGAATAGCGAAGCCCAAGCCGATTGAGCCACCGCTTCGGGTGAAAATCGCCGTATTCACGCCCAATAATGTGCCGTCCAGACCAACTAAAGCACCACCGGAGTTGCCGGGGTTGATTGCTGCATCCGTTTGAATGAAGAATTGATAATCAGATACGCCCACACCTGTGCGCGCGGTCGCGGACACAATACCAGACGTCACGGTTTGTCCCACACCAAAAGGGTTGCCAATTGCAATAACCAAATCGCCCACTTCCAAAGCATCAGAATCGCCCAAAGGCAAAGTCGGCAACAATTCACCTTGGGTGTCAATTTTCAAGACCGCCAAATCGGTTCGCTCATCTGTCAGGAGTATCTCGGCTTCAAACTCACGGCGGTCAGCCAGGACCACGCGCACTTCATCCGCCTGTCCCACGACATGGTTATTCGTGATAATCAAGCCATCATTTCGAACAATGACACCTGAACCCAGAGACCGTTGAACACGATCCCGCTGCAGGCCGCGGTCTGAGAAAAAGCGGAAGAAGGAATTGGACACCTGCACCCGGCGTGATGTGTAGATATTCACCACTGCCGGGGCCGTTTGCTTCACGACGGGAGCAAAGCTGATTTTAACCTGTTCCTGGCTTTGTGGCACGACGACCTGCTGTGGCTGGCTTAGAATTTCCACCTGAGCCTGCGCAGTAAGAGGAAGCGCTATACCCAACAATGCCAATATTGCTTTCAACGCGTTTGATTTGAACACAGTTCAACTCCGAAGCTTTAAATTTACCCTCATCATAGAGCCCATTTATGAGCGACGCCACCATCCATCAAGTACAGAGCACAAAAAAGGCGGCCATAAAAGCCGCCTTTTTCAAATTCATATGGTCGCTTCGCTTATGCAGCTTCAGCTTCTTCCGCGTCATCGACCAGGACAGGGCCAGAGTCTTGGCCTTTGGCATCCACGTCACGGTCAACAAATTCGATGATTGCCATTGGGGCCGCATCGCCATAGCGGAAACCGGCTTTCAAAACGCGGCAATACCCACCTTCGCGCTCTGCATAGCGACCTGCAAGCACATCCATCAATTTAGTGACCATGGCTTCGTCTTGAAGTTCTGCGATCAGCAGACGGCGATTTGCCAAGCCGCCTTTTTTGGCTTTTGTAATCAACCGCTCAACAACCGGGCGCAATTCCTTGGCCTTTGGCAAAGTGGTTTTGATCTGTTCATGTTTAATCAGCGCATTCGCCATATTCTGGAACATGGCTTTACGGTGGCTGGACGTCCGGTTCAGCTTGCGCCCTGCTTTACGATGCCGCATTGACTGTCTCCTTTAAGTTGTGAAGCGCCGTTATCGCAACGTGGCTTGCACAACACATAAAATTAGAATTCGTTTTCTAGCTTCTTAGCCAGTTCTTCAACATTTTCAGGCGGCCAGCCCTGCACTTCCATGCCCAGCTTCAAGCCCATCTGAGCCAACACTTCTTTGATCTCGTTCAAAGATTTGCGGCCGAAATTCGGTGTGCGAAGCATTTCTGCTTCTGTCTTCTGCACCAGATCGCCGATATAAACGATATTGTCGTTTTTCAAGCAATTTGCAGAACGCACAGACAGTTCCAGCTCGTCCACTTTCCGCAGCAGATTGCGGTTATAAGCTGGACCTTCGTCTTCTTCTTTCTTCGCTTCGGCTTCCGGCTCTTCAAAGTTGATGAAGAGGCGCAGCTGATCTTGCAGAATACGCGCACCAAAGGCGAGCGCGTCTTCCGCTGTGATCGTACCGTCGGTTTCCACGTTCAGCGTCAGCTTATCATAATCGAGAACCTGACCTTCACGGGTGGCTTCCACTTTATAAGAAACCTGGCGGACCGGGGAATAAATCGCATCCACGGGGATCAAGCCGATGGGCGCATCCGCAGGGCGGTTTTGCGCGGCAGGCACATAGCCTTTACCAGTATTCACCGTCAATTCCATGTGGATATTCGCACCTTCATCCAGTGTACAAATAACCAGATCCGGGTTCATAATATCGACATTCGCGCTTTCTTCGATTTGAGCTGCGCGAACTTCGCCTGGGCCGGTTGCCTTCAACGTCAGGCGTTTTTCGCCTTCTGTATGCACCTGCAACGCCAGTTGTTTAATGTTGAGCACGATGTCCGTCACATCTTCCCGTACACCGGGGATGGAGGAGAACTCATGCAACACGCCTTGAATATGGATGTTGGTTACAGCAGCACCCTGCAAGGAGGACAGCAACACACGACGCAGGCTGTTGCCTAATGTCATGCCAAAGCCACGCTCCAACGGCTCTGCAATGAAAGACGCTCTTGCGCCATCATCACGGCCTTTGATTTCCAATTTTTCAGGCTTAATCAATTCTTGCCAATTCTTTTGGATCACGTCTCAATCCTCGCGTTCCTGCCGTAACATGCCGCGCTTACCCTTTTTGAGCAGCGCGGCCGGCTTTTAAAGCCCCCAAAGGGAAGGCATATTGCCTTCCACCAACGTCGATTAAACCCGACGACGCTTTGGTGGGCGACACCCATTATGTGGGATTGGGGTTACATCACGAATGGACGTGATTGTAAAACCAACCGCCTGCAAAGCGCGAAGTGCTGATTCGCGTCCTGAGCCAGGACCCTTCACTTCGACTTCCAAAGTCTTCACACCATGTTCCTGGGCTTTCTTGCCTGCATCTTCCGCCGCCATCTGAGCGGCATAAGGTGTAGACTTCCGAGAACCCTTGAAACCCATCATCCCAGCAGATGACCAGGAAATTGCATTCCCCTGCGCATCCGAAATGGTGATCATGGTGTTGTTGAATGAGGCATTCACATGGGCGACACCGCTGGTAATATTTTTACGCTCACGGCGGCGCAAACGTGGTTCTTTGGCCATCTCTAATTCAACCTTTTCCTATTAAGATGCCAAACAAGGCATCCGTTTCAAAATTACTTCTTCTTGCCAGCAATTGGCTTGGCTTTACCCTTGCGTGTGCGTGCATTTGTATGCGTACGCTGACCACGAACAGGCAGGCCTTTACGATGACGCAGACCACGATAGCTGGCCAGATCCATCAAACGTTTGATGTTCATTGCCACTTCACGGCGCAGATCACCTTCAACCGTGTGTTCCGCATCGATCAGTTCACGCAGTTGCAGAACTTCTGCATCTGTCAATTCACTTACACGACGTTCTTGCGGTACGCTTAGCTTCCCACAAATTTCTTTGGCTTTGGTCCGACCAATGCCGTGAATATAGGTGAGAGCCACCTCAACACGCTTATTGGTGGGGATATTGACACCTGCTATACGCGCCACACCCGTTCTCCTTAAAGAACTTTAAATTTCCAACAATTCCAACGGATCTAAAATGGTCTTATTCCTATATAAGGCGTCAGCCACAGCCGCTTTTTGAAAGTGCGCGATTATATGCGGAGAAAGTCATCCGTCAACAACGCATTTCAAAAAATCACTGCCCATTCAAGATCGCGTCAATCTCCTTTGCAACCTCGGCAATCGGCGCCATACCGTCCACCTTGGTTACTAACCCCTGCTTGCCATAATGACTGAGCAAAGGCGCTGTTTGATTATGATAGACTTTCATCCGATCCCGGACAGTCTTCTCATTATCATCAGGACGACGTTTAAACTCCGTCCCGCCACATTCATCACAAACGCCCTCAATCTTGGGCGTTTGGAATTTTTCATTATAGCCGGCCCCACAATGCGCACATGTGAAGCGGCCTACAATACGCTCAACCAACGCATCTTCGTCCACATCCAGGACGATCACCTGATCGAGTTTTAAATCTTTATCTGACAGGAGTCGGTCCAGGGCATCAGCCTGCGCATCGTTACGCGGGAAGCCATCAAAGATTACACCTGCCTTCGTATCATCAGCGTCCAACCGCTCTGAAATAGCCCCAACCACGATTTCATCCGAAACCAGTTGGCCTGCATCCATAGCAGCTTTTGCCCGTTGGCCCACCTCACTACCGCTTGCAACGGCAGCGCGCAGCATATCGCCTGTTGAAAGCTGCACCAGGCCACGCTCTTCTTCCAAACGTCGTGCCTGCGTGCCTTTGCCAGCGCCGGGAGGACCAACGAGGATGATATTCATCTCCGCGACCCTCTCAACTTGGACTTTTTAATCAGGCCTTCATATTGATGCGCCATCAGATGCCCGTGTATCTGGCCTACAGTGTCCATCGTCACATTAACGACAATCAGCAAGCTGGTGCCGCCAAAGTAGAAGGGCACAGCAAAGCGTGACGTGAGGAATTCAGGGATCAAACAAATGATCACCATGTAAATCGCGCCCACCAATGTCAGCCGTGTTAAAACATAATCCAGATATTCGGCTGTCCGGGCACCTGGGCGAATACCAGGGATAAACCCACCATAACGCTTCAGATTATCTGCTGTATCCTCCGGGTTAAATACCACCGCAGTATAGAAGAAGCAGAAAAATATGATCAGAGCCGCATAGAGCGCCATATATAATGGTTGTCCATGGCCAAGATAGGCGTTGATCGTGTTAATCCACTCTGGACCACCACCTTGAGCAGAGAAACCCGCCATCGTCGCTGGCATCAGCAATAAAGATGACGCAAAAATAGGAGGAATAACGCCCGCTGTATTCAGCTTCAACGGCATATGAGACGTATCGCCCTGAAACATCTTATTGCCGACCTGCCGTTTAGGATATTGAATCAATACCCGGCGCTGGGCGCGCTCCATATAGACGATGCCGACGATCACTGCGACCATCAAAATAATCAAACCCAGGATAAGGGTGCCGGACAAAGCGCCTGTCCGACCAAGTTCCAAAGTTCCAGCCATTGCACGAGGGAGCTCTGCAACGATCCCCGCCATGATGATCAGGGAAATACCATTGCCCACGCCGCGGCTTGTGATCTGTTCACCCAGCCACATCAGGAACATTGTGCCACCGACCAGAGTAATAACCGTCGATGCGCGGAAAAATAATCCGGGGTCAATAACAGCGCTGACACCACCGGCACCGCCCCAGCCTTCAAGGCCGCGGGCTAATGCATAGGCCTGAACTGCGGTCAGCAGCACTGTGCCGTAACGTGTATACTGATTCAGCTTCTTACGGCCACTCTCGCCCTCTTTCTTCAACTGGGCGAAAGTCGGCGACATGCTAGTCAACAATTGAACAATAATGGATGCAGAAATATAAGGCATGATGTTGAGCGCAATGATCGACATCCGCTCAAGTGCACCGCCTGAGAACACATTGAACATACCCAACACGCCGCCTTGGGCTTGTTGGAAAATCGTCCGCATGGCTTCGGTATCGATGCCGGGCAGAGGAATATAAGTGCAAAGTCTGTAAACGATGAGCGCACCCAGGGTAAACCAGATGCGCTTCTTCAGTTCCGTCGCCTTGGCGAAAGCGCCAAGGTTCAGATTTGCTGCCAATTGTTCAGCGGCTGATGCCATGAACTGCTCCAGTGTTGTTCTTTACCGGACGAGCCGGATTACCGTTGCCCCAAAAGCTCTTATTCAGCTTCTGTGTTTGTAACTTGGACCTTGCCGCCCGCTTTTTCAACCGCAGCTGTTGCTGCAGCTGAGGCGTGCGCCACAACCAAATTCACTTTTGCTGTCAATTCGCCCTTGCCAAGCAGACGTAGGCCATCTTTAGACGCGCGAACAACACCCGCATCGACTAAGACCTGTTGGTTGATTTCTGCTTTCGCGTCCACCTTACCAGCATCAATAGCTTTTTGCAGGCGACCTAAATTCAATATGGAATAGTCTTTTGCAAAAATATTTGTAAAGCCACGCTTCGGCAAACGGCGGTGCAACGGCATTTGACCGCCTTCAAAGCCCTTAATCGAAACGCCAGAGCGAGATTTCGCGCCTTTATAACCGCGACCGCCGGTTTTGCCTTTACCGGAACCTAGGCCACGGCCGATACGTGTCCGTTCTTTACGGGCACCGCTGTTATCGGAAAGTTTATTGAGATCCATCTCATTACCTCAAGGGTTATAATGTGACACGCTTTATCCGAAACGGCTTGCCTAGCCTGCTTCTTCAACTCGCACCAAATGTTTCACTTTATTAATCATACCGCGAACCGACGGCGTGTCTTCCAACACGCGCGTCCGGTGCATCTTGTTCAAGCCCAAACCCACCAAAGTGGCACGCTGGTCTTGTGTGCGCCGGATCGGGCTACCGATTTGCGTCACGGTCACTGTTTTCTTCGTCGCCATGGCTTATCGCCTCACTCTTCTTCGATCCAACAGCACAAACCCATTAATTGGTTTGTGCGTCAGCTTCCATTTCCGCAGCCTGTTTAGAGCTGTCATCCCGGCGGGCGACAATTTCGCCAACTTTCTTAGACCGTTTTGCAGCAATCATTTTCGGGCTGTTTTGATTTTTCAAAGCGTCAAATGTTGCGCGCACCATATTATATGGGTTCGCAGAACCCAAAGACTTGGTCACAACATCCTGGACACCAAGGCTTTCAAACACTGCACGCATCGGGCCGCCGGCAATAATACCAGTACCTGTTGGTGCAGACCGCAACACGACTTTACCGGCGCCATGACGGCCCGCTACATCGTGATGCAATGTCCGGCCTTCGCGTAATGGAACGCGGATCATTGATTTCTTAGCGGATTCAGTTGCTTTACGGATGGCTTCAGGAACCTCCCGTGCTTTACCATGCCCAAAGCCTGCGCGGCCCCGACCATCGCCAACAACAACCAAGGCGGCAAAGCCGAAGCGCCGGCCACCTTTTACCACTTTGGCGACACGGTTAATGTGCACCAACTTTTCGACGAGTTCGCTTTCCTCGCGCTCGATCCTGTCTGGACGTGCCATGTGTGTTCCGCCTTCTCTTTAGAAATCCAGTCCACCTTCACGTGCAGCGTCGGCCAAAGCCTTTACGCGCCCATGAAAGAGGAACCCGCCGCGATCAAACACGACTTTTTCAACACCAGCTTTTTTCGCCCGCTCAGCGATAAGCTTCCCAACAGCCGAAGCTGCTTCAACCGTCGCACCGGAATTGCTGCGCAGATCTTTATCCAATGTGGATGCTGCTGCAACAGTTACGCCCTGCGCATCGTCGATCAACTGAGCATAGATATGCTTGGATGACCGGTGAATGGAAAGGCGCGGACGATCTTTCGCACGCAGACGAAGGCTCGTCCGTACGCGCTGCCGGCGCTTTTCGAATAATGACAAACGCTTGCCCATAGCCGCACCTATTTCTTCTTGCCTTCCTTACGGAAGATATATTCACCCTCGTACCGAATACCTTTGCCTTTATAAGGCTCTGGTTTCCGATAACTACGAATCTCAGCGGCCACTTGACCGACTTTTTGTTTATCCATGCCGGAGATCTCAATAGTTGTTTGATCCGGGCATTTGATCGTGATTCCCTCGGGAACCGGATAATCGACGTCGTGGCTAAAGCCCAATTGAAGAGCCAATGAGCTGCCCTTCATTTGCGCCCGGTAACCAACACCGCTGATTTCCAGCTTCTTGGAGAAGCCTTTAGTTACGCCTTCCACTAGATTGGAAATCAATGTGCGCTGCATACCCCAACGAGAGCGTGCCAATTTGCTCTCGTCTTTAGGAGCAACATCCACACTGCCATCGTTGATAGCGACTTCGACCTCATCCAGTATCTGCATTGCGAGCGCGCCCTTCGGACCCTTAACAGTCAGGTCGGAATTGCTAAGCTCCACAGTCACCCCGGAGGGTATCTCAATCGGCTTTTTGCCAATACGTGACATGGGTTATCCCCAGTTTAACAATTAAAATACGGTGCAGAGCACTTCGCCGCCAACATTGGCGTCACGTGCTTCAGCATCGGACAACACACCACGAGGTGTCGAAACGATCGAGATGCCCAAGCCGTTGCGCACACGCGGCAGCTCACGAGCACCGGAATAAACCCGGCGACCAGGTGTCGACACACGTCGGATCTCCCGAATAACAGGGTCCCCTTCGTGGTATTTCAATTCAATACGAATTTCAGCTTTCCCGTTTCCGAGTTCTTCAGCTTCAAATCCACGAATATAGCCTTCGCGTTCCAGAACTTCCAGAACACGGGCCCGTAACTTGGACGCAGGCGAAAGGACGATGTCCTTACGTGCTTGCTGCCCATTACGGATACGGGTCAGCATATCGCCAAGCGGATCGGTCATTGACATTTCATTCCGCTCCTTACCAGCTCGACTTCACAACGCCCGGGACGCGACCTGCTGAGGCCAATTCCCGCAATGCGATACGTGACATGCGAAATTTACGATAATAGGCCCGCGGACGACCCGACACTTCGCACCGATTACGGATGCGGTGGGGGTTTGAATTCCGCGGTAATTCTGCCAACTTCAACCGTGCAATCAGACGTTCGTCTTCAGCAAGCGACGTATCGTTGGCAATCGCCTTCAAACGTTCCCGCTTACCTGCGAATTTCTTCGCCATTTTGCGGCGGCGGTCGTTTTTCTCAATGGCGCTTTTCTTAGCCATCTTTCAGATCTCCAACTAGCTCGCTTGTGACCAGAACGGCATGTTGAAAGCACGAAGTAATTCGCGTGCCTCATCATCGCTCTCAGCCGATGTGCAGATAATGATGTCCATACCCCGGATATGATCAACGTCGTCATAGTTGATTTCAGGGAACACCAGTTGTTCCTTCAGGCCCATGGCATAATTGCCACGACCGTCGAAGCTTTTGGGGTTCACACCACGGAAGTCACGTACGCGAGGCAGTGCAACTGTGATTAAACGATCCAAAAACTCAAACATTTGCGCCTGACGCAACGTCACCTTCGCACCAATAGGCATGCCTTCACGCAGTTTGAAACCGGCAATGGATTTCTTTGCGCGTGTGACAACTGGCTTTTGGCCAGCAATCAAGGTCATTTCCTCGACAGCAGCTTGCAGACGTTTCTTGTCTTGCACCGCTTCGCCGACACCCATATTGATGACGATCTTTTCCAGCTTCGGAACCTGCATCGGGTTTTTATACCCGAATTTCTCGTTCATCTGCTGACGCACTGTGGACTCATAAAAAGTCTTCAAGCGCGGTGTATATGACTGTTCCTTAGCCATCGATCACTTCTCCAGAAGCTTTAGCGACACGGACTTTTTTCCCGTCATCCAAAATCTTGAAGCCCACGCGTGTGGCCTTCCCTGATTTAGGATCTTCAATCGCTAAATTTGAGACGTGGATCGGCGCTTCAATCGTATCAATGCCACCCGGACTTTGCTGGGTTGGCTTACGATGGCGCTTAACCAGGTTTACACCGGACACTTTGGCGCGGTTTTCCGCAGGGATCATCTCAAGGACTTCACCCTTTTTGCCTTTGTCACGGCCGGCGACAACAATAACTTTATCGCCTTTTTTCATTTTGAATTTCGTAGCCATTATAACACCTCTGGCGCCAGGCTGATGATCTTCATGTGCTTCTTCGCACGCAATTCCCGTGCGACCGGGCCGAAGATCCGTGTGCCAATAGGCTCTTCACTTTTATTGATCAATACCGCAGCATTGCGATCAAAGCGGATCACGGTGCCATCAGGACGGCGAATATCTTTCGCAGTGCGTACAATAACAGCACGGTGCACGTCGCCTTTCTTCACACGGCCACGCGGAATAGCGTCTTTTACAGAAACAACAATGACATCACCGATGCCTGCTGTTTTCCGTTTTGAGCCACCCAGCACCTTGATGCACTGCACCCTGCGTGCGCCTGAGTTATCGGCGACATCCAGGTTCGTTTGCATCTGGATCATGGATTAGGTCCTTCTACCAAATCGCTCCTGCCCTAAAGGGTCAGGATACCTTTTCCACCACACGCCACGTTTTCGTTTTCGAAAGCGGGCTGCATTCTTCAATCTTCACAATGTCGCCGGATGCAAATGCATTGGCTTCATCATGGGCATGAAAGCGTTTTGAACGACGAACAATCTTCCCATAGAGAGGATGTTTGAAACGTCGTTCGACTAAGACAGTCACTGTCTTGTCCGTTTTATCTGAGACCACGGTCCCTTGCAGAAGTCGTTTAGGCATTGCCTTGTCCCTTACGCTTGAGCCTGGCCGCGTTCGGCCATCAGCGTTTTAACCCGGGCGATATCACGACGTACCGCACGAACCCGGTCAGTTTTTTCCAATTGACCTGTCGCTTTTTGAAAACGCAGGTTGAATTGTTCTTTCTTCAGTTGGGCAAGCATTGTGCCCAACTCATCATCCGTTTTAGTCCGGAGGTCAGCAGCTTTCATCTCAGTCACTCCGCTCACAAGCCTTCGCCGAGGCGTTGGACAAATTTCGTCCGAATGGGGAGTTTTGCAGCTGCACGTTCAAACGCGCCGCGTGCTGTTTCCTCATTCACGCCATCGATTTCGAATAAGATCCGACCTGGTTTCACCCGGGCGGCCCAAAATTCAGGAGCACCTTTACCTTTACCCATCCGAACCTCTGCAGGTTTGGAGGAGACAGGCACATCAGGAAACACCCGGATCCAAACTTTACCCGCACGTTTCATGTGCCGTGTCATGGCGCGACGTGCAGCTTCAATCTGGCGAGCTGTAATACGCTCTGGTTCCATGGCTTTCAAGCCAAAAGATCCAAAAGTGATTTTTGTGCCGCCAGTTGCCACACCATGGATCCGCCCTTTATGAGCTTTCCGGTATTTTGTTCTTTTCGGCTGCAACATCGGTTACGCCCCTCGACCTTCATTATGACGCTCTTTACGGCCGCCGCGGGAAGGTGCTCCACTTTGAGCTTCCTGCATGCGTTTGTCTTGCGCCATTGGATCATGTTCAAGGATTTCGCCTTTGAAGATCCAAACTTTCAAACCACAGATACCATAAGCTGTTAAAGCTTCGGCCGTTCCATAATCCACATCCGCACGCAGCGTATGAAGAGGCACACGACCTTCACGATACCATTCGACCCGCGCAATTTCTGCGCCGCCCAAACGACCACCAGCATTGATCCGAATGCCTTGAGCGCCCATCCGCATTGCAGATTGAACAGCACGTTTCATGGCGCGACGGAAAGCCACACGACGTTCCAACTGCTGAGCAATATTTTCAGCAACCAGTTTCGCATCAATTTCCGGCTTACGGACTTCAACGATATTCAACGACACTTCGGCTTCTGTCAGACCACCGACCTTCTTACGAAGTTTTTCGATGTCCTGGCCTTTTTTGCCGATCAACACGCCTGGGCGTGCGGCATAAATGGTGACGCGAGCGGTTTTCGCCGGACGCTCCACCACGATACGCGCGATCGCAGCCTGGGGCACTTCTTTTTCAATCAGCTTCCGAATGGCTAAATCTTCGTGAAGAAGTTTGCCATATTCGCCACGACCCGCAAACCACCGGCTATCCCAGGTGCGGTTGATGCCGAGACGCAAGCCGACAGGTGAAACCTTCTGACCCATTATGCGTTCTCCTGAACTTCGCGAACTACAATGCGGATCCGGCTAAACGGTTTTTCAATCCGTGAGGCTCGGCCACGCGCACGTGCATGAAACCGCTTCATTACCAAGGACTTGCCAACGCTTGCTTCGGCAATGACAAGACTGTCCACATCTAGGCTGTGGTTGTTCTCGGCATTTGCAATCGCTGATTCAAGAACCCGCTTCACATCACCAGCCATCCGCTTTTTGGAGAAAGAGAGATCGATCAATGCCTTCTCAACTTTCTGCCCACGAATAAGGCCGGCTACCAAATTCAACTTCCGCGCACTGCCGCGGATCATCCGTCCAACGGCAAAGGCTTCGTTTTCCGCCACGCGGCGAGGGTTACTTTTCTTCGCCATGACTATTTTCTCTTCGCCTTTTTATCCGCAGCATGACCCCAGTAAGTACGGGTCGGTGCGAACTCACCCAATTTGTGACCGACCATATCGTCGCTCACATAAACGGGCACAAATTTCTTGCCGTTATAGACGTTGAAGGTCAGCCCCACGAACTGCGGCAAAATCGTTGATCGCCGAGACCATGTTTTAATGGGCTGCTTTTTCGCATTGTCCTGCATCTCTTCCGCTTTCTTAAGCAGATGGAGATCAACAAACGGACCTTTCCATACCGAACGCGCCATCGGGTCGTTCCTTATTTCTTCTTCATATGACGAGACCGTAAGATCATCTTATCGGTCTTCTTATTAGAGCGTGTCTTCTTACCCTTAGTCGGGAAACCCCAAGGCGTCACAGGATGACGACCACCAGAGGTTCGACCTTCACCACCACCATGAGGGTGATCAATCGGGTTCATAGCCACACCACGAACACTTGGACGACGGCCCAACCAACGCGCACGACCGGCTTTTGCCAGATGCTGGTTTTGGTTATCCGGATTGGATACCGCACCAACGGTCGCCATGCATTCCGCGCGAACATAACGTTGTTCGCCCGAAGACAAGCGCAGGATCGCTAAGCCACGGTCACGACCGACCAACTGCACATATGTGCCAGCTGAGCGGGCGATCTGACCGCCTTTACCGGGCTTCAGTTCAACATTGTGAACAATCGTCCCGATAGGCATCGCAGATAAAGGCATCGCATTACCAGGCTTCACATCAACCCGGGCACCGGCGATGACTTTGTCACCGGCAGCCAGACGTTGAGGCGCCAGGATATAGGCCTGCTCACCATCGTCATATTTGATCAAAGCGATAAAGGCTGTGCGATTGGGATCATATTCCAAACGCTCAACGGTGCCATTCACATCCCATTTCCGACGTTTAAAGTCGATCATGCGATAGGTCCGCTTATGCCCGCCACCGCGATTACGGATAGCGATACGACCTTGGTTATTCCGGCCACCGGATTTGGACAAGCCTTGGGTTAATGACTTAACCGGCTTGCCCTTATGGAGGTCGGAGCGATCAACAAGTACGAGGCCACGGCGGCCAGGGCTTGTTGCGTTATATTGCTTCAACGCCATGGATTAGACCCCTGTCGTCACGTCGATGGATGAACCTTCTTTCAAGGTTACCACCGCTTTTTTCACATCAGAACGACGCCCTTTGATGCCGCGAAAACGCTTAACCTTGCCCTTTTGGACCAAGGTATTCACTTTTTCGACTTTCACATCAAACAAAGCTTCAACAGCTGCTTTGATATCCGGCTTTGTCGCACCGGGCGCTACTTTGAACGTGACCTGATTATGCTCAGAACCCATGGTGGATTTCTCAGTGATAACCGGGCCGACGATCACATCATAATGCCTTAAATCGGTCATGATAAGCGCGCCTCCAGATTTTCAACAGCTGCCTTCGTCAACACCAAAGTGTCGCGACGCAGGATGTCATATACGTTAGCGCCAACAGAGGGAAGAACGTCAATCAAAGGCAGGTTTGACGCTGCTAATTTGAAATTCTCATTCACTGTTTCGCCATCAATCACAACCGCAGAGGAGATACCTAATTTCTCAAGCTGGGCACCAACGGCTTGCGTTTTCGCATCTTTGGCGTCGAGGTTATCCAAGATAACCAATTTGCCTTCCGCTAATTTCGCAGATAGCGCAGTCCGCAGACCTAAAGCACGTACTTTCTTAGGTAGGGAGAAGCTATAATCCCGTTTTACCGGACCATGAGCTTTACCACCACCAACAAAAATCGGTGCATTGCGATCGCCGTGACGGGCACGCCCGCCGCCTTTTTGACGACCAAATTTTGCGCCTGTGCGATTTCCATCTGACCGACCTTTAACGTGGACAGAAGGAGCGCGACGCTTAGCAAGCTGCCACGTGATTACACGGTGCAGCAGATCTTTCCGAACCTCGACGCCAAACACGCCATCATTCAGGTCGATCTCGCCAGCTTTTTTCGCGTCTAAGGTTTTCACGTCCGTCTTCATGGACGATTACTCCTCGCTCTCAGCAGGGGCTTCCACAACCTCCGCCTCGGTGACAGCCTGATCCGCAGCTGCAACAGCTTTCACTGCTGCGGGATAGGGTGCATTTTCCGGACGACTGCGTTTAACCGCATCCGAAATCATCAACCAACCCCCTTTAGAGCCAGGGACCGAACCTTTGATCAACAACAGCCCGCGTTCCACGTCTGTTGCCACAATTTCCAAATTCTGTTGCGTGATGCTTGCATCACCCATATGGCCGGCCATTTTCTTGCCTTTAAAGACCTTACCTGGGTCTTGACAATGACCTGTAGAGCCATGGCTACGGTGAGAAATGGAGACACCATGAGTGGCCCGAAGACCCCCAAAGTTCCACCGTTTCATCGGACCGGCAAAGCCCTTACCAATGGTCGTGCCCGCGACATCAACATATTGGCCTTCAACAAAATGATCGGCTGTTAATTCAGCGCCCACTTCGACCAATGCATCATCTGCAACACGAAATTCAGCAAGCTTCCGCTTTGGTTCAACTTCCGCTTTTGCGAAATGACCGCGCATAGCTTTGGAGACATTCTTAACTTTCGCCGGGTGCAAACCCAGTTGAAGTGCAGAATATCCGTCTTTCTCTTGCGTGCGCTGCGCCACCACTTGGCAGCCAGACACGTCTACGACTGTTACTGGTACATTTGTCCCGTCGTCTTTAAAGACGCGGCTCATGCCCAATTTTTTGCCGATTAATCCAGCACGCATGGGATCACCCTTGCAGTTTAATTTCAACGTCGACACCAGCCGACAGATCTAATTTCATCAACGCGTCAACCGTTTGAGGTGTTGGATCAATAATATCCAACAGGCGCTTATGTGTACGCACCTCAAATTGCTCCCGGCTTTTCTTATTCACGTGCGGGGAACGGTTAACAGTAAAGCGTTCGATACGGGTCGGCAGCGGAATAGGGCCGCGGACCTGTGCACCGGTGCGCTTGGCAGTCGAGGCGATCTCGCCCGTTGCCTGGTCTAGCACGCGGAAATCGAAGGCCTTAAGGCGGATGCGAATATTTTGCGCGTCCATTGTATTACCCTCTTTGGCGAAAAGGCCGGGCTGTTATTGAACCCGGCCTTGGCCGTTAAACTTACTTCAAAATTTTGGCGACGACGCCTGCGCCGACGGTACGACCCCCTTCGCGGATAGCGAAGCGCAGGCCTTCGTCCATGGCAATCGGTGCAATCAGCTCAACTTCGAGCGTCACATTATCACCAGGCATAACCATCTCGGTGCCTTCTGGAAGCTTAACCGTGCCGGTCACATCCGTCGTACGGAAGTAAAACTGCGGACGGTAGTTCGCAAAGAAAGGCGTATGACGGCCACCTTCGTCTTTGGTGAGAACATAAGTCTCTGCAACGAAGTTTGTATGCGGTGTAATAGAACCCGGCTTCGCCAGAACCTGACCACGCTCCACGTCTTCACGGCCAACACCACGAAGCAATGCACCAATGTTATCGCCAGCTTCACCTTGATCCAGAAGCTTACGGAACATTTCAACGCCGGTCACAGTTGTCTTGTTCGTGTCACGGATACCAACAATCTCAACTTCTTCACCAACTTTAACAACGCCGGTTTCAACACGACCCGTCACAACCGTACCACGGCCGGAGATGGAGAACACATCTTCAATCGGCATCAGGAAAGGCTTGTCAACCGGACGCTCTGGCTGAGGAATATAGCTGTCAACAGCTTCCATCAGCTTTTGAATGGCTTCTTTACCAATCGCATCATCACGGCCTTCAAGCGCTGCCAAAGCAGAACCTGCAACGATAGGAATATCGTCACCTGGGAAGTCATAAGTGCTCAACAATTCGCGGATCTCAAGCTCAACCAGTTCCAGGAGCTCAGGATCGTCCAATTGATCAACTTTGTTCAAGAAGACAACCAGGGCTGGCACACCAACCTGACGCGCAAGCAGGATATGCTCACGGGTTTGAGGCATGGGGCCATCAGCGGCTGACACAACAAGGATACCACCATCCATTTGTGCCGCACCAGTGATCATGTTCTTCACATAGTCGGCGTGACCTGGGCAATCGACGTGGGCATAGTGACGCCCTTCTGTCTCATACTCAACGTGCGCTGTGGAGATTGTAATACCACGCTCACGCTCTTCAGGTGCTTTATCAATATTCGCGTAGTCGGTAAATTCTGCACCACCGGCTTCTGCCAATACTTTCGTAATAGCTGCCGTCAATGTCGTCTTACCATGGTCAACATGGCCAACAGTACCAATGTTACAGTGCGGCTTCGTCCGCTCAAACTTCGCTTTCGCCATGGTTTTATTCCTCTCCTTTACCGCCCCTTGGGGCATATCGCGCGCGAAAATATAATGGACGCCCTCATAATAGGGAGAGCGCCCCTGGTCAAGACCTTGATTTGCGAATATCAGCGTCGGTTCAAAAACATACCACTATTCAGCAGTATCACGCTTCAAGGCCGGGCCAACAATCTCGATACGATTGGTTATAATCCAGCCGGTAAATTTCTCCGGCACAGCATCTAATTGGCTTAAGTTATCGATGGCCTGAACATGCTTAGCTGCAGGGCCGACAAGGAAAATATCCACGCCATTTTTTGACATACGTTCAAATGTCAGATTGGGCCAACCCCAATAGAGCCATGACAGATTTTGCGGCACGGCCAAGCCGGTGACGCTGCATATCTTGGGGACAGCACCTGTCCAGCCCCACATCAAATACCCCTTTACACATTGCTTGGCTTCCGCCTTCGTACCCACAACCAAACCACCCCCGATTGCGCGCCAGCGACGCGCAAAGCTCGGCCCGGCAAAAAGAGAAAGTCTGTTATGTGCAGCAAGTCTGTGCCGGTTGATATATTCAGCCAGAACCTCCGCATCTTCAGGGCGGTTTCCTTTAACATTGATGATAAATTCACGACTAGAAAACGCGTTCAGCAATTCGGCCAAAGCAGGCATATGTCGCCCATGACCTCGGAACGGGAATGTCTTCCCACCATCAAAACTATAGCCATGACCTATATCGAGAGCTTGAAGCTCCGCCAGGCTGAAATCCGCCGTCCGCCCTGCCCCATTTGTGCGGCATTCCAAGGTCCAGTCATGAAAGACAACAAATTCATCATCTCGCGTTTTAATCGCATCAATTTCAACAGCATCCGCACCAAATTCAAATGCTGCTCGCACAGCTTCTATCGTGTTTTCAAGATAATCATGGGTCGATTTATAAATGCGCGCAGCTGTACAGCTTTCATTATCCACGCCTTTCAAATCGAAGGTCTGATGAACGCCTCTGTGGGAAAGCAACTTCACTTGCCCGCGTGGCAACGCACCCCAGAAGGAAAGATTAGAGATAACAACTATGGAGATAATGAGGGCAAGGAATAAGATACATCTTAAAGCCGCTTTTTTCATTGAATCAGGACCAGTCTTGTTAAGTTTTCAGACCCCTGGGTTTAAAGCAGCGAAAAATGTTTATCTGTCGACCGGATGAAGTCCTTTTCATGAAAATCTTGTAAGCCTTGACGAAGCTTCCCGCCTTCATTCAGCGGTTTTTTTATGTCGTCCAGCGTTGACCAAGACAAAGGCCACAAGAAGCAAAATGAACGCGATAACTGCATTGTTTTCTGACTTAAGCGCGTAGACCGCCATAACAGCCGCCCAGGCCGAACCGGCAAAAGTCAGAACGCGCTTATTCTTGATCCATGAAGGGCGGTTCAATTGCATAATTCTTACTCCCCTGCAGCATTCAAGAAAGCGAATTGTATATAAAAAGCCCGAAATAGGCAAATCCAGGAGAGAATGGAGCGGGTGATGGGAATCGAACCCACGTAACTAGCTTGGAAGGCTAGGGCTCTACCATTGAGCTACACCCGCGCGCCAAAGACGGGCCTTATTGGCCTAATTTGAACAAAGATTGCAAGCTCTTTTATTCCAGAACTTAATAATTTTACGCAGGGTTACGACACAGTCCAACTAAGCGACGCGTTCCTTTGATGGCCTGGGACGTTCTACATGATGCCGTAGCGGATCGCTGGAATACTCTTTATATGCGTCGCTATTCAGATAGGCATCCAATGACAGATCACCATCCACCTTTCCGCTCCAACAAAAATTCTCATCGCCGCTTTCAAGGAACTCAGAAAACACCTGAGCCATTGGAATATTTGCGCCCCGACGCTTCTCCTCAACCCAAAGAAACTGCCCCATACCGTTGACTTCAAGAAAAACCCACTGACCATTAGGGGTAACGATGAAATCAAAAGCACCAAAGACGGTGCCAAAGCTTTTCATCACGGAACGACAGCTTCGCAAAATAGTTTCGGGAACTTCAATCGGTCTTAAAGGCAATGGCACGCCGATCTCTGACTGCAATCGCCAATCCTGACGCGTTTGAGCATCACTTTGGGAATCTATCGCAACCGCCAACACAGACCTGCCCATCATATTCACCCGGACTTCAAAAACCTTTTCCAGATTCTGCTGATAGATACCGGGGCAAAGCTGGAGCGCCTCATTATCCTTCAAATCCTCCCACTCCAAGGCGGAAGTATAAACATCATAATCCCGCCCATCCCCAGTCCAACTCATCGGACGCAATGGTTTGTAAATCATCCGCTCGTCACATTCGCGATAGAGCCGACGAATAGCAGCTGGGTCATTGCTGACCATCGTTCTAGGTAATTGAAATCCGGCCTGCCTGGCTATCACAAGCTGCCTTGGTTTATTTTCGACCTGGCGGGTTGATACAATGGGGTTGACCCAAAAGGCATCGGGCGCGATTTGATGAAACATAGCTTCCCTCAGCTCCGTAGCCTGCTCGACGGCCATTTTCTGATCGGATGGATGCAATGTTTGAGAAGGGTGTAACCTGGCTGTGCGGCGGAACCAGACACGATCATAATCAGCCATCGCGAACTGACCGAACTGATCGACCAGCTTCTGATACGCTTGATCTGCTGAAAATTCGAAATGGATGATCTGTTGATGGGGGAAGTCACTGCCAACCCAAATATCAACCACATGGCCTTTTTTTCTTAGCACCCATGCCAAGCATTCAGCGTGCAGGTCTTCAGGCATCGTGATGATCAGAATTTTCAATTCTCTTCTCGATAATGCGACTTTTACAAACCTTGAACGAAAAAAGTCTGGGCAGCTAGCTGCCCAGACTCAGACAATTAGTTTTGCTGATAATCTTGATTTACATTTGTGTCGCCGCCACCGCAGCTTGCCTGAGGCACAAAACCTCCGCCACTCACATGCTTCATTTCTTCTCGACGGATTTCACGAACGAGCTTTGAACCCAAGATACGAGTTTTCTTTTCCATTCTTTATCTCCAAAAATTGATAGGGCTTTAAAAGAGGCGCCCAAAAAATCAGTTTTCTTGCCAATCTTGGTTTACGTTCGTATCGCCCGGGCCTAAGCAATGGCCGCCGCTTACTTTTTTCAATTCATCTTTCTTTAACCCGCGGGCCAGCTTTGAGCCGATGATCCGTGTCGTTTTTTGCATTTTCATTCTCCAAAAAATAAGATTTCGCAGTTTAGATAATCAGAAAACACTACTATAAGCATATGTACAAAAGCGATTAACTATCGTAAAAGTTGTATTGTCAATGAGAACTGCATACACAGTTTTGTGATCACACTATTAGGCCGCAGAAATAGTATCCATGGCATCAGCAAACAACCGTACTGGAAGCATCATAGGTCTTATTATTCAATGGAAGTGATGAAGATGATGGTGGAGGGGGCAGGATTCGAACCTGCGTAGACATACGTCGGCAGATTTACAGTCTGCTGCCTTTAACCACTCGGCCACCCCTCCGGATGTCCTTCTCTGTATAAACAGAGCGTGGGGTTGTTAGGGTGAAACAGGGGGTCAAGTCAACGATGAAATTGCCGATTTGATGAAAATTATTGCCCATAAGCCCAAAACCGCCTACTTCCTCCCCTGTTCAACCAAGCAAAAGGCCTGAAGAAATGGCAAGAGGACGTGGGCACGGCAATAACGCCCCTCAAAAATCCAGACGCGGTGAAAAATCCAGACGCGGGCCAACACCTGGCTCAAACAAAGTTGTCTTATTTGGAAAACACGCTGTCCGCAGCGCACTGGACAATCCCCGCCGCCGATTCATTCGTTTAATGGCCACACAAAAAGCATTGGCTGAGTTGGGCCCTTTGCCCGAAGATATTAAAGTCGGGCGCAATGTGGACATCATGGATGTGCGGGACCTTTCCATGTTTGTACCCCATGACGCAGTCCATCAAGGGGTTGTGCTGGAATGCCATCCACTTGATGACGTGCATTTGCTTGATATCTGCGAAACCAGCTCTGATCGCAGCGTTATCCTCGTTTTGGACCAAGTCACCGACCCGCATAATGTGGGCGCGATTTTACGCTCTGCTGCTGCCTTTGGCGCGGATGCCATTGTCACCCAAGACCGGAATAGCGCCCCGGAATCAGGAACTTTGGCTAAATCGTCTTCAGGTGGGTTAGAAGTTGTGCCATGGGCGCAGGTTGTGAATCTGGCCCGCGCGCTAGACGTGATTGCAGACGCAGGGTATTGGCGCATTGGGTTGGATGGCACAGCCGATCTGGAATTGGCGGACGCTTTACCAACAGGCAAGCTGTGCCTGGTTCTAGGCGCTGAGGGCCGTGGTTTACGGCCCAATACGGCTCAGCATTGCGACACTTTGGCAAAACTACCGATGACCGGCAAAGTCGAAAGTCTGAATGTTTCCAACGCCGCTGCAGTCAGCCTCTATGTCGCCATGCAACGCAAAAGCTAAGGCCTTGACGCGAGCCGATTGACTTGCAACTCTCCTGCCCTGTTTCACCTACAGGAGAGAGTGATGAAAGCCGCAAAGCTGTTCCTGCTTGCCACCCTTGTTGCCACCCCGACATTTACCCAGGCGGCCAATCCGGATGCCGAAACCCGCATTCAATCTCTGGTGCAAGACGTATCAGCGGACAGATTGAAAGCAGATGTGACCAAGCTTGTCAGCTTCGGCACGCGCCACACCCTGTCTGAAACCAAAAGCGACACCCGCGGCATTGGTGCGGCAAGGCGCTGGATCAAAGCAGAATTTGAGCGCATCTCCCAAGACTGCGGCGGCTGTTTGGAAGTCATCACCGTATCAGACACGGTATCTGGCGAGCGCCGCATCCCTGACCCCGTAGAAGTGGTCAACGTCATTGCCATTCAACGCGGCACATTGGACCCAAATCGCATGGTCGTCATGGCGGGTGATATCGACAGCCGGGTTTCTGATGTCATGGACAGCACAAGCGACAGCCCAGGGGCCAATGACAATGCATCAGGCGTTGCAGGCGCGATTGAAGCAGCGCGGGTTTTATCCAAACATAAATTTGCAGGGTCCATCGTTTATGCAGCTCTCTCCGGCGAAGAACAGGGGTTATTTGGCGGGGCTATATTGGCTGATTATGCCAAGGAACAGGGCTGGGACATCAAAGCCGTTTTAAACAATGACATGATTGGCAATATCGCTGGCATTAATGGCGTCATCAACAACAGCGTTGCCCGGGTCTTTTCCGAAGGCACACGTGCGGTGGAGAGCGAGCGGGAAGCCCGTATCCGCCGCTTTACTGGCGGTGAGGTGGACAGCCCCAGCCGTAATCTTGCACGCTATATTGACCGGCTGGCCGATGCTTATATTCCTAATCTGGATGTGATGATGGTTTACCGCCTCGACCGTTTTGGCCGTGGCGGGCACCATCGTCCCTTTAATGAACGCGGTATTCCCGGTGTGCGCATCATGGAAACCAACGAACATTATGATCGACAGCATCAGGATTTGCGCGTTGAAAACGGCATAGACTATGGCGATGTGCTGGACGGTGTAGATTTTGATTATGCGGCGAAGCTGACTGCGCTGAATGTTGTGACCATGGCCAATATCGCCATGGCCCCGCCCATTCCATCGGATGTTAAAATCGAAGGGGCTGTGCAGCCTGATACGACAATGAGTTGGGCGTTGCCAAGCGGCAAGGCGGCTGAGAATTTAGCAGGCTATCGCATTTACTGGCGCTATACGGACCAGCCGCAATGGCAATTCAATCGCTGGGTGGGATTAACCGACAGCTATACATTGGAAAATATCGTCATCGACAATTATTTCTTTGGCGTGGCTGCTGTGTCGAAAGAAGGCGTGGAAACACCCGTGGTCTTCCCGGGACCCGCAGGCGCATTTTAAACCCTGTCCTAGCCCGCTCCCATCACCTGCCCGGGCCATGGGAGCGGTATCCAGGACAGGGGTTAATGTGTTTGGATCAACGCGCGATAAAGCATGGCCAGTTGCTCCACGTGGCGGTGAAGCTGGATATGCCTTGGCCGATACGCCTGACTTTGCAGGGATAAAAGCATGGCCACGTCATGCTGCACCTGAGCTAAGGGTTCGGCCAAATCGCTTAATCCCACTCTCCCCGACAGCTGATCGTCAATGAATAGGGCAAGATCAAAACTGTCCTCACTCATCAGCGATACGCCATATGGGGGATATGACAATACAACTTCGCAAATATGAAATGAATATGCTAGACACGCTGCTAGCCATAACATTCTCCTCTATAGAGTGTTGATGGTTAGGTCCAGTTGGTGGGTCCGAACCACCTTCTGGGCCGCTCTCTCCTGAGAGCATTGAAACCTTAGCGAGAAAGAATCGCATATACAAGTTGTTAATTGCCCCCTCACCCCGACCCTCTCCCCACATTTTTGACTTTGGGGGGAGAGGGAGAGCGCTCTTTATGCGCTGGGTGGTATCGCGGGGTTCCGCTTTTTTTGATTAGCCCCTCAGGCGCCGGGCGCGGACATCCGTCCGCTTGGCTACGCGAAAAACGTTTCGCGGGCCTCAATCGGCCAGTACGACCTCAACTATGAGGTCGTGGGGAGACTTCCATGTGGCTCCCTCTCCCCTTGTGGGAGAGGGTTGGGGTGAGGGGTAGGTCTGAACAGAAGAGCGGAGCATTAAATACTCCCCAGCTTTTCACTTATGAAAAGCTGTAAGGCCGACCGGCCGTCGCGATAGCCCGTAATGGCGGAGCCATGGAGGAAGTGCGTTATCGCGGAAGCCTAAGGGAGCGGACGCGACCGCCGGCGATTGAGGCAAAAAAAACCCAACCTCGCGCTACCACCCTTACAATAGGTTAAAACAACCACATTAAATTGCAAAAATAACCATGTAGTACAATTTCCTGTCCTACACGCCCTATTTCATGTGAAAGAGCAAGTTGGCAATAGAAAGGAGATACTCATGCCGCTTTCTCGATCTCGTCAAGACGGTGACCAGCTCACCGAGCAACAAAAAAGGCGATGCAATGAAATTGCTGGCAACGGCAAAGCTCTTGCCCTCGAAATGCGACAAGAAGGCCGCAACTATCAGCAACAGCTTACAAACACAAATCGCAGGGTAGACGCGCTGAACAAAGAGGCGAATGAGCGCTTTGAATCAGGCCGGGATAATGCGCTTCAAAACGTTCCATTAGGTAGAGCCATCAGAGTATATCGAGTTCTCAAACGGTTACTAAGAGGAGCCAAAAGAGGGATAATAGACTTTCAAAGACGCCCTGCCAGATATCCAGACCCATCAAGCATACCGCCAATCAACGAATTGCGAAATGCAGTTGAAGACTTTCGCCGTATGAATGATTTAGATGCCGAAGCAAAGCGCGTCTTAGACGATTGCGCATTCTGGACAGATCAGCATCAACGCCGAATGAGGCAATTTCAATTTGAGTATCAACGCGCCATCAATGCCTATGTCGCCATGGGTTGCGAACGCCACATGACAGTCATTGATGCCTTTACAGACGTGTAAGCTCTCATTCAATGGCGCATTAAATCATATCGAGCAATATAAATTCTTTAGATAGAAATAATCGTAAGAGCCTTGGGGATATGCCTTAGGTTCAAAACTTACTCCGACTTTTCTTGCGACCTCTGCCAGCTCAAATTTCAAACCTAATCCGAGTGATGCTTCATCTCGGATTAGGTTACTCATAACCCCGCTCAATATATCCGGGTCATTCCCTACAGGCATTTCCAGCTCTACAACAAGGCGTGCAATCTCCTCAATTGCCCGCCTCTCCCTTTTATCCGCCGCCGCGCCAAGGTCTCTCAAGGCCAGACAGGTTGGTCCGTAGCTTTCCCAACGGCCAATATCATCTTTGGGCTCCTTAAACGGCAAGGGACTTTCAATGCTTTTCAACCTCCACTTATATCTGTGAAAATAAAGGCCCCCAGAGCGGATTTTCTCTGTGACGATCGATAATAGCCCAAATGCCTCGTGATAAAGCCCCTCTTCTTCCAGCAGCCGTTCAGCGAGTTCAACGGCAGCAGTTCCACTCTCATCCTCTTGAATTAACCGCAGCTGTTCACTCACATCAGCCAAAGGTTGAGACAGCGGCCAAGGTCCTTCAAGCCACCAAGAGAAAGCGCGTGCAAACTCAGTCGTTGAAACACCCCAAAGAGCTTCGACTGGATCCAAATCACTGTCCTTAGCCAGCAGCCGCGTCAAACTATCCACATGTGCGCCGGGCACACCGCCATAAGCACCTATCATCGCGCGATAGGCGTGAACTTTGGCTTCCTCTTTATTTCGAGGGACAATATCATCCCTCCAATAAGCATCACTCAGGCGGGCAGACGCATACCATTGATTCAAATCCCCTTGGGCGAGGTCTGCCCAATAGGTTAAGGCAAGGGATCTGTCTTGTTCCGCGCAAATGCCTACGTCCAACAAATATATTTCAATATGACGCTGTTGATAATCGGTAAAAATACCTTCTGGCTGTAAAAGCTGATCAAAGACGTCGCATTCCTCTGCAGCCAAGGCATTGATATAAGATTTAAGCAGTACAACTTGTTGGCGAAGCAGGTTCGTTGAGACCTTTTTTAGGCATTCATAGGCCTCACCTGATTGCTCCAGCCTTAAAGTGTAATAGGACGCACCACATTGCTCCAAAAGCAGATCATTATATGGAATCTTCTTCGACCATTCCTCTTCATAAGCCCGCTGCTCGGCCAGCACAGATTGGGCCCGTTCAACCGACTGTTCAGCAACAATGACTTCGGCACGTTCTTTCAGCCAATCCGCGCCCTCCCGACCGACATCAACATTGCCCGTTTCGTCCGGAGATAAGGATATAACCAAGAGCAGGATCGCAACGATGCCAACCCCACTATAGAGCCAAGGAGACTTAAACATAGACGCCACTTATTTTGCATAAATATTGATTATTAAACGACCTGGATACGCATAAAACGAAATCTTAATGGGAACGATATTCATATAAGGGCTTTCTCTCATTCTTCTTCCCAACCACAATAGAGCTCCCTGAAATATTCATAGCTCTCATCTGCAAAATCCTCAGGAAAAAGACCGTCTTTTTCAGCATAGGTTTTAGCCATGGATTTTAACTCCATCGGCAATTCAACCAGACCCCTCTCTTCATCATAAGTCAAGCGACCCAATATTCTTTCGATTTTCCATAGAAAAAGATTTTGAGGGCGCTCGAATTCCAATAAAAACCTAACAAGTTCCTCCAAAGCTGGTTTATGGCCCAAATCGGCGGCAAAACTTAAATCCCACAGCGCCGCACAAGTTGGACCAAGTATGAACCAAAAATCATCGGGGAGTTTGTCCTCCTGAAACGCTATATCCCAATCTGCTCGACCCTCAGGGTCCTGTCGCCACAGATAAGTCTGATAAAAGAAATCACCACGGTTCGCCTCATTCGCAGCTTTATGCAACACGGCTTCCGCCCCGGTGTGATATCCCGCCTCTTTTAGCCAGTGCGCATATTTCCACGCCTCATCACCCGTTTCATCAAAGAATACCGGGCGCAAGCGCTCCTTCATTTCAAGCAATGGCGGGGGCAGTTCCCACGGGCCTTCCAATAGCCAGGAAAAATTCAATCGCAACTCTTTGTAAGACATACCCCAGATTTCCTGTGCGGGGTCCACATCGCTGGCGTGCTTCCAAATATAAACTTCACTTCCATCATAAGCCGTTGTGTCGTCAAGATAGGCGGAAACGCCTGCATAAAGCGCATAGGCTTCTGAAGCCTCTAAATCCTTCTCAACACCATCACCGGACCAATAAGCGGCACTTAGACGCGCATAGGAATAATGATGGCCGACCAGGTTTTCGTCCAAGGACTTCAGAGCGGCAGCTTTACCACCCTCTACACACGCCCCCTTGTCTTGGAGATAAGCGAAGATCAGCGGCTGTTCTTCAGCGAGTTGACTTTCAGTTGTTCCAGCCAAATCAAAAAATGCCGCACAGTCGCCCTTATCAAGCGCATCAATTTGAGATTTTAATGTTCGGGCTTTTTCCAGCATAAGGTCAGATGTCACACGCCTTAGACAGGCATAGCCCTCACCTTCTTCATCATAACGCAAAGTGTAAAATGGAGCTCCACAGCGCTCTAATAATATCTCATTATGCGGCAAGCCTTCTGACCATTCAGCTTCACGCTCCTGCTGCTCAGCCAGCACAGCTTGAACTTCTAATCCAGCTTCCTCTATGAGGCGCTGTGTATCGAAAAAGAGCCAGACAGTATGAGAGACATAAGCCACGCCCAAAAAGACCAGCGCGACAAAGATAGAGCCAAAATAAAACCAGGGGGATTTAAACATAAACACCGCATATATTTGTATATGCAGAGTGTATGGGAGCAACCAGAGATTACAATAAAAGAAAGCCGCCACCGGGAAAGTTTCCCGACAACGGCTTCTTATCTAGCTTAGCGCTTAGCCCAGCGGGGATGCAGGGGCTGAGGCGTCAAAGATGGTCCGGATACGTTCACCGCCCAAGGCTACAAGCCAGTTTGTGCGGGGAATGATCACTGCACCGGCTTTGCGGCTGTCATTGATGCGCTTCGCGGCTGTGACTTGTGTTTGATGCAACATTTCAAAATCTCCTTGGGCTCTCATCCAATTTCTCTCTGAGCCGTCTTGGTGTATTACTTACATAGCACACTACATCGATAAGTCAATAGGAAAAAATTTCGGACTTGATTTTTTATTCGGAAACGCACATAGACGTGCGCGTCGACGGTGCCGGCTTAGCTCAGCTGGTAGAGCAACCGCCTTGTAAGCGGTAGGTCGTTGGTTCGATTCCGACAGCCGGCACCATTTTTCTTTTTTTTGATGTTTCCGGTATTCGCTACGCTCATCCCATGAAACGGGCTCAAGGCTGCACGCCGCGGCTGCTATCAGTTCTGTGCGAAATTTATTCGCTGTGCCGATCCCATGAAACGGGAGGCATCACAGCTGTCCAACTCCCTAAAGTTTTCAGAAAACAATTGTGGACTTTAAAGATTCGCATACACTTTCCCTTTAATTTCAAGACGTACACCGTGTGATGAGGGAAAATTGATGACGCATCGGAGAGCATCGGCTTCTGCTGTCATATTTGCACTTTTACTCGCCGCTTGTGGCGGCGGGTCGGGGCCTAGTGGCGGGAGTCAGCCGCCGTCCCAGGTTTCGCCACCTCCGCCGCCGCCGCCACCTCCGCCACCACCAAGTAGTTTTGATACGCCGGAGTTCCGCAGAAACTATGGTCTAGGCAATATCAATGCATTACCGGCCTATGAGGCAGGTGCGACGGGCGAAGGCATCATCGCCAGCGTTATCGATACCGGAATTGACCGTAATCACCCTGAACTCGTTGGCCGCATCCATCCTTCCAGCCAAAATGTTTTTGATTCTTCACTCACCGTCTAAGACGAAGACGGACATGGGACATTGGTCGCAGGCGTTATTGCAGCCAATCGCAACGGGACTGCATCTCATGGTGTTGCCTTTAATGCACAGATTTTGGCAATTCGTGCTGAAGACCCCAGCACATGCGAGGAAGAAGACGGCTGTACCTTGAGTGACTTTGACATCGCAAATGGTGTTAATGTTGCGCGCGCCAATGGTGCACGCATCATCAATCTGAGTCTGGGCGGAGACGGCGCGAGCTTCTCCTTGTTAAATGCCATTCAAGCTGCGACAGCCGAAGGCATCATTGTTGTCGTGTCCGCAGGAAACACGGATGACGAGACGACAGACGCGCAGCGCGCTAATCCAAGCGGCTTTGCTCAAGACCTTCTGTCATCGACCGTCAGCAATGGTCGTGTCATCATTGTCGGTGCAACGGATGAAGACAATCTCCTTGCTGACTTCAGCCACCAGGCCGGCAATTCCTCTTCAAGCTTTGTCGTCGCCCCGGGCGTATCCATTTTTACAACAAATATCGGCGGCGGGAGCGCTTTTGCCTCCGGAACCTCCTTTGCTGCACCCCATGTCACGGGGGCGTTCGCGCTTTTATTTGAGCTCTTTCCAAATCTATCCACCGATGAAGTGATTGACCTGTTGCTGACGACAACCGTCGATCTGGGTGCCACAGGGACTGACCCAATATTCGGTCGCGGTCTGATTGACATTGGGGAAGCGCTTCAGCCACAGGGTACGACAACTGTTTCCGTCGTCACATCAAATGGCACCACATCCTCCACACCAAGTGGCGGCAGCGGCGGCCAGACACCATCAGCATTTGGACCTGCGCTCAGCACTATCCCTATTTTAGGGGAAGCGGTCTTTTTAGACGCTTATGAAAGAGGTTATAAATTCGACCTGGGCGCACGTTTTGTCTCAACGGCCAGCACAGCTTCCCTGCTTAACCGTTTGGAGCGGGACAGGGAAACAGCCTTTAGTGGCTTCCGGATCGGTGACAGTCAGTTCCAGTTTTCCGGCCAGATTCCAAGAGACAACCGACCGCAGACCCACGCCTTTTCAGCGGACATTTTAGGCGATGAGTATCAAACAACCGCCGCACGCTATCAATTCCGCACGGAGCAGGCAGGGTTTGAGCTTGGATTATCTTATGGTTATGGCCTCAACCGGGACCTGAGCCCTGAAATCGGCGAAACAGACTTATTTCTGACCCAAGACAGCGGCACATATGGTTGGCTGACGGCCCAGCATCAGCACAGCTTCACCTTGGCAAAACCCCTGGAAAAAGGACGACTGGCTTTCGGCTTTAGCGTATCTGACCGAGATATTGACAATCCAGTGCTTTTTGGCGCCACCCCTTTGGAAGATCGCCGCAGCCAGAATTTCGCAGCCCGCTATGACAGATATTTTAGAACCGCAGCTTTCAGTACAGAAGTCGGCGTTTTACGGGAAGAAGGTCAGCTCTTTGGCGCTCCAACAGCTGGCGCATTGTCCTTTGGCGATGGTGCCGTCACAGCTTATGCGAACTTCGAGGCAGAATTCGACCTTGGTCCTAATTGGTTCCTGACCGCGCAGGCCAGTTTCGCACGTACAGATGTAAAACAGGCGGATACGTCCGTCTTCACAAACATCAACAGCTTCAACAGCAGCAGCTTTCGCATGGAAGCTCATAGAAAAAACCTGTTCCTGAAAAACGATAAAATCGGTTTTTCAGTCAGCCAACCTCTGAAGGTTGAAAGCGGGTCCGCCCGCGTAACAGTTCCCACAGGCGTGGCTTACAGTCCCGGTCGCACTGATGTGCTGTTTGAAAGCAGCACCGTTTCCCTTGCGCCAGACGCCCGGGAGATTGATCTTGAGTTTGGATATAGCTGGCGCTTGGATAACAGCCTAAGCTTCAAGGCAAATATGTTACGGCAGTTTAATGCAGGCCACATCGCTGGACAGCACGCCAATGCAGTCCTATTCCAGATGGCCAAAGCTTTTTAATCCCAGGTTTTTAAACAAGGGCCAGGTCTTATGTTCAATGGACGGGTTTTTCTCCCAATCGGCGCTGTTTTCGGCTTTATCGCCGTGATTGCGGCAGCAGCGCTCTCTCATCGGGCGATGGGGGAATTTGAACAGGGCGGCACATATCTCTTTCAAATGGCGGTGATTTTTCATTTGGGCCATGCGCTTGCCTTGATGTTCATCGGCATTCTCTGGCCCCGGGTTCCGCGCGTTGGTCGACGCTCACTCCGACTGGCCGGATGGGGCTTTACAATCGGCGTTCCGCTTTTTTGCGGCAGCCTTTATATTCTGAGTGTTGCGGGGCCGGGAAGCCTGGGGTCGTTTTCCATCATCACACCCATTGGCGGAACAGCATTCATCATAGGGTGGATGGCATTATGCTGGGTCAGTTTTCAAGTGATGGGGGTCCATATCGGGCGCGGCTCAAAAAAATGATATGAACACCCCATCACAAGAATAAGGATTAAGGGTGGTCCGTCTTATCTGCGGGGCGTGCAGATCATAATGGAGTGTCTCAGTCCTGTTCATCGGGCGCGGCTCAAAAATGATGAAACAGGTTTCCATTATGCAAAAGACAAACCACCCTTAATTTCGTTTAGTCCTGACCTCTCCTAACCTTGGATTTTCCAGGACCCGTCCGGCTGACGGCAGGCCGTGCCATAGGCGTCTTCCTGCTTACCGGCAATTGTCACTGTTTGCTGATATTCCCTGCAATATTGACCAGATGACGTCTGATAAGCCGGTTGGGGTGTAATCGTGCCACGATTCCCGCTGTCCGGGTTATACCATTCCGACGTTGTTCCAGACGGCGCGCTTTCCAGCGCCTGATATCTTGTTTGCTGTAAATAGGCCTGATCCGCCCGGTCAAGAGACCGCCCGACAGATCCGCCAATCAACGCACCAGCCGCAGTCCCTGCTGCAATCGCAATTGCACCGCCAGACCCGCTATTATCAATCTGAGAACCAACCCAGCCGCCCAAAGCTGCACCAATCAATGTTCCGCCCGTCTCTTTATTCCACTGTCCTTCCGCACAAGCAGAAAGGGACAGACCGAGAGCTGCAATAGCTGCTGTTGTTTTAAGCGTTTTCAAATGCAGGAACATTTCTGTTCTCCAGTAATATCTGATCTTGAGATAAACTTTAGGAGAAGCTGGCTGAACGTTGGATGAACAGTTTTTTAAGTTTTATTCATTTTCAGCCAGAGGGAGATCAAGGACAGCCTTCAGGCCACCTAAATCACTGGAATCGCTTAATTCCACGGCCCCACCGCAAATTGAAGCCATGTCTAAAACAATGGCCAGACCGAGGCCCGAACCGGGCACACTTTCATCCCGGCGATTCCCACGATTAAACACAGCCGCGCGGTCTTTGGCAGGAATGCCCGGACCATCATCTTCAACCGTGATATAAAGCCGGGCAGGCTGCCGCCCTTCTTCTGTCCGTGAAAAGCTGACGCGCACTTTGGACTTCGCCCATTTACAGGCATTGTCCATCAGATTGCCAAGCATCTCATCCAGGTCCTGGCGCGCGCCACGAAAGGCCAATTCATCATCAGGGCCAAGCTCAATATCCACACCGCCATCCGAGTAAATCCGGCAAAGCGCACGCTTCAATCCTGACGCCACGGTCAAAACAGATGTACGGGCGCCAATCACCTGCTCCTGACCTGCCGCCCGGGCACGGGAGAGATGATGCTCCACATGCTGGCGAATGACGCCTGCCTGTTTTTCAACCACCTCAGCCAGCGGGCCTTGCTGGGTTTCTGCTTCATTCAGCATCACAGACAGCGGGGTTTTCAACGCATGGGCGAGATTTCCTGTGTGTGTACGGGCTCGTTCCACAATCGTATCATTATGATCGATCAGCGCGTTCATCTCATCAACCAATGTCGTGACTTCCTGAGGATAACGCCCTTCCAGCCGTTTGACCCGACCGGAACGAATGGCGGTCAAGCTTCGGCGAATTTCCCGCAACGGGCTCAAACCATAAGTCACCTGGAAAATTAGGGCCGCGATCAAGCTTGCCCCTAAAACGAAAAGCGCCCATCCAAAGATACGCCTGAAACTTTGCATCTGCGCGTCGATTTCACTGGTATCACCAGCGATAATATAGCGAAAAACAGGGTCTTGCTCAGGCAGGTAAATATCCCGTTCAAACACCCGAAGAGATTGCTCATCAGGGCCATCCCGGCGTTCAAACCGTCCCTCAAAAGCCGCATAGCTGCGGTCCACATTTAAAGTCTGATCCCATAAGGAACGCGAACGGAAAGCCGGTTTTCCAGGCACATCCACTTGATAATACCAGCCGGAATAGGGTTCAAAAAACCTCTGATCGCCAAGAGGTCGGGTGAAGCGAATCTGACCTTCTTCTGTAATCGCGCTGGAGCCGATCATGCCTTCCATGAATTGTTCAAGGCGCTGATCAAATGTCGAAATCAGGTAATTCTCAAACAGCCGCGTGACCAATGTGCCGCCAACGCTCAGCAGCAGCACAATCCAGATAACAGCAATAGCAATCAAACGCAGGCTGAGAGAGCGCCAGGACAGCCAGGCCCAGCGCTGATGCGTGTTCACGCCCCCTTTATGCGGGGTTTTCAAGCCTGTACCCAAGTCCACGTACCGTTTGAATGATAGGAACGCCCAGTTTCTTGCGAATCCGGTTTACAAAAACCTCGATGGTATTGGAATCCCGATCAAAGTCCTGATCATAAATATGTTCCGTCAATTCCGTCCGGGATACAACTTCGCCCATATGATGCATCAGATAAGACAGAAGCTTAAACTCCTGCGCCGTTAAGCGAATGGCTTCGCCATCCACAAAAACCCGGCTGGTTTTCGTATCCATCAAAACGGGACCACAGCTTAATTCCGTGGACGCGAGACCTGCGGAGCGCCGGATTAACGCTCGCAGGCGTGCCAGCAGCTCTTCCATCTTGAAAGGTTTGGTCAGATAATCATCAGCCCCCGCGTCAAGGCCGGATACTTTTTCGGTCCAACTGTCCCGAGCAGTTAATATGATGACAGGCATCCGCTTTTCCGCAACACGCCAGCGTTCCAACACCGTAACACCATCGATAATCGGCAGGCCGAGGTCCAAAACAACCGCGTCATAACTTTCTGTATCGCCCAGGAAATGGCCATCTTCGCCATTGTCCGCATGATCCACAGCATAGCCGGTCTGTTCCAGCGCCGCTTTCAGCTGGCGCGCCAATTCCGGTTCATCTTCCACAAGCAGGACACGCATTATCTCTTCCCACCTTTTCGTCTCAAAACCTTGCCATTGCGGGCATCCACATCAACCTGGACCACTTGGCCCGTGCGCTGTAACACACGCAGGGAATAGATCCAGCGACGCCCGGATTTTCGCGGTGCTTCCTGACCAATCACCGTACCGCCCAGTGCCTGTTCCGTCATTTTGCGGATTTCCCCATAGGACATGATCTGGCCCGAACGCACCGCCCGCAACGCATCGTCCTGATCGGACTGTGCGACGACCGGAGCGCTGAATGAAAGCGCTGAAATCATTATGGAAATCGCTGTCAAAATACGAATCATAATACCACCTTGAAGGCCAAGATAACGAAGCCATGGTGAACCGTCCATGAACAATATGTACAGTTTGACGAATTCAGGGGTATAGTGGCTAAGGGCTTTTGGGGGAGAGCAAAATGAGCATTCGTACCGTGCTTGTACCATTAAGTGGCAGTGACAGCTGTCAAAGCGGTTTGGAAGCCGCCGCACGAACGGCGAAAGCGTTTGACGCACATCTGATTGCATTACATGTAAAACTGGACCCGGCCGCGGCCGTGCCCTTTATCGCCGACGGTCTAACCGCTGATATCGTTCAAGAATTGGTCTCAAGTGCGGAAAGCGAAGGCCACCGCCGCGCTGAAAAGGCACGTGCCATATTTGAAAGCGTGTGTGAAAATTTCGACATTCCCATGGGCCTGGCCGACAGCGGACCAAGCGCGGAATGGATGGAACGCCAGGGGCCTTTGGGAGACACGGTTGGGCGCATGGCCCGGATTGCTGATTTAACCGTCGTTCCCAAGCCAGACGCCAATAGCGACCCATTAAGCGCTGGCATGCTGGATGATGTTTTGACCCGGTCAGGGCGCGCTGTTCTTGTTGCACCCGGCACCTTACCTGACCGTATTGCAGAAAATATCCTCATCGCCTGGGACGGCTCTGCTGAAGCTGCGCGCGCCGTGGCCGATGCCATGCCTTTCATTGATATTTCAAACAGCGTCACCATCCTCACCATTGGTGACATTCGCGAAGAACGACCGGATGGAAAAACACTCGCTCAAAGCCTGGCTGCCCACGCAGTAACAGCGGACGTAAAAGCATCGGAACGCAAGGGCCCGGTGGGGGAACAGATTTTGGGGTGCGCGGAAGACATGGGGGCGACCCTCATCATCATGGGTGCCTATTCCCACAGCCGCTGGCGAGAGCTGGTCTTAGGCGGTGTCACACGCACAGTGATTGACAAAGCGCAGCTGGCAGTGTTGATGAGCCATTAAACGCGCAACAACAAAAAGCTGATCATGCCCCCGGTTTTAACTTTGACAGATGCTGGCCACCGATTTGGTGCCAATTATCTTTTTGAAGGCATTTCAATTTCCATAGAACCACGCGACCGCTTGTGCCTGGTCGGGCGTAATGGGACTGGCAAATCCACATTGTTGAAAATCATTGCAGGCAGTGTGGAGCCGGAAAAGGGTGAACTATGGGTTCAACCCGGCACCAAAGTCGCTTATCTGCGCCAGGAGCCTGACTTCTCCCAATATGAAGATGTGGAAAGCGCCATATTGGACGCGCTGAATGAAGACGAGCGTGCACCCCATCGCGCCCAAGCCATCGCCGCGGAGTTAGAGCTGGACTGGACCGCCAAACCTTCAACGCTTTCTGGGGGCGGAACACGGCGGCTGGCCTTGGCCCGGACCTTCATTTCCGAACCCGATATATTGTTGTTGGATGAGCCCACCAACCATCTGGATTTACCCGCCATCGCCTGGCTTGAAGAACGTTTAAAATCATTCCAAGGTGCCATGGTCATCATCAGCCATGACCGCAAGCTTTTAGAAGAAACCAGCCAGGGCATTTTATGGCTCGACCGCGGGCAGATGCATCGAGCTTCTCAGGGGTATCGGCATTTCGATGAATGGGCTGCCACCGTGATGGAGGCCGAAGAAAAAGCCAATGACCGTTTAAAACAGCATTTAAAAGCTGAGCTCCACTGGCTGCAGCGCGGCGTCACCGCACGGCGCAAACGCAATCAGGGGCGGTTGCGCAAATTGGAACAGCTTCGCGGTCAAAAACGCGACCAGATTGCGCCCACCGGGAAAGCCGCCCTGCAGATTGAACGCGGCGAAAGTTCCGGCAAGCTGGTGGCAGAGGCTGAACATATTTCAAAATCCTATGACGGCCGCCCGATCATCAAAGATTTCTCCACCCGCATCTTAAGGGGCGACCGGATAGGCATCATCGGAGCCAATGGGTCTGGCAAATCCACCTTGGTTGGGTTGCTGACAGGGCGTGTAAAACCGGATGAAGGCCAGGTTCGGCTGGGTACGAAATTAGACATCGCCCATATTGACCAGAAACGCGCCGACTTAAAGCCGGATATGACTGTGGGTGACGTACTGAGCGGTGGCGGTGATTTTGTTGATGTACGCGGTCAAAAGAAACATGTGGCGGGCTATTTGAAGGATTTTCTCTTTGACCCAGGCCAATTACGCTCCCCAGTGCAATCCCTGTCTGGGGGCGAACGCAATCGCCTGTTGATGGCCAAAGCCTTTGCTCAAAAGGTCAATCTGGTCATCCTTGATGAGCCAACCAATGATTTGGATATGGACACGCTGGACCTTTTGGAAGAAGTACTGGCGGATTTTGACGGGACCGTTTTGCTGGTCAGCCACGATAGGGATTTCCTCGACCGCGTTGTCAGTAGCGTCATCGCCCTGGACAGCGCGGGCGGCTGGTCAGAACATGTCGGAGGCTACAGTGATTGGGAACGCGAAACAAAAGCTTTGAAAAAAGCGCAAGCGAAACAGAGCCAAAGCACAAAAAAAACACCCTCAAAATTAAAAGCCAAGTCCAAACTGTCTTATAAAGAAACACGTGCATTGGAATTGCTCCCAAAAGAAATGGCGGTTCTTGAAAAGAACATATCCACTTTGGCTGAAAAGCTGGCAGAGGCAGATTTCTACAGCCGAGACCCGGATGGTTTCGCCAAAACCACCAAAGCGCTGGAAAAAGCGCAGCAAGAGCTGCAAGATAAGGAAGAAGCCTGGATTGAATTGGAAATGAAGCGGGAAGAACTGGAGGGGACATGAGATATCTGGCGATAGCTGCAACATTGCTGCTGGCATCTTGCGAGGAGGCCCCTTTTGAACTCCCCCAACCTGTTGCAAATAACGCTGTCGCCTTAGCCGAGGGGCCGGAGGGTTTAACCGCCTATAGCTTCATGGGTTTAGGCGAAGGTAAAACCCACGAAGATATTACCAAGTCTGCCTTTGCTTGCCCCATTGAATTGCGCCAATGCCGGGAGATAGCACCCCTCCCCATTGACCAGGGCCGTTTGGCCAGCGTTGCCGCCACAGTCAAAGACCAGATTTATATTTTTGGTGGCTATACCGTCGGCGCGGACCATAGCGAAGTCTCAACTCCTGGCGTCTTTCGTTTCGACCCTATGAGCGAAAGCTATGAAGCCTTGGCCCCCATGCCAAAACCTGTCGATGACAGCGTCGCCCTGGTCTATCAGGAACGTTTCATATATCTGGTGTCCGGCTGGCATAACCATGACAATGTGAACACCACCCAGGTCTATGACACGGAGACCAATACATGGTTTCAAGCCACACCTTATCCCGGCACTGCCGTATTCGGCCATGCAGGGGGTCTTGTCCATGGGCAAATCCTGATTGCCGACGGCGTGGCTGTTATCGGCCATGAGGAAGAGACCGGGCGGCGCATCTATGGCCTGATTAATGAGGTTTGGCACGGCGTTATCAGCCGGGAAAATCCCGCGCGCATCAACTGGTCCAGGCGTGAAGCGCATCCGGGCCGCCCGACTTATCGCGCAGCCAGCTATAGTGATGAGGAATTGGGCCAAGTCATCTTCGCTGGCGGGTCTGATAATCCCTATAATTATGACGGTATCGGATATAATGGTTCTGCAGCCCCGGCGATGTCTCAGGTCTTCGCCTTTGACGCCCGTGCAGGTGTCTGGAAGACTTATAAAGACAAGCCACTCGCCACGATGGACCATCGCGGGCTTTTAAAAGCAGAAGGTCGCTATTGGACTTTGGGGGGCATGGTGACGGACCAGGAAGTCACCACCGCCATTTCCACTTTCAAGCTTGAGAACTAAGGCGTTTCTGGCGCACAACGCGCGCCACATTCACAAAGGCCACCAGCGCTAAAATAACAACGCTGGTTAAAGTCAGTTCCGCCCACCCCAAAGCGTTGAAAAGCGCGCCAGAGGCCAAAGCCGTTACAGCCGAAATGCCAAAAACCATCATTTCATTCACGCCTTGAAAGCGTGAGCGTTCATGATTTCCATGGCAGCCTGCCACAATGGCAGTTCCCGATACGAACAGGAAATTCCACCCCAGACCCAGTAAAATAAGTGATAATGTGAAGTGCCCAACACCCAGGCCCGCGCGGGCGACAAAGATACAGGCAATCATTGCAGCAATCCCCATGGACACCACACGCCCAACACCCAATTTTGCAATCAGCCAGCCTGAAAACAGGCTGGGCAAAAACATTGCAATGATATGTGCTTGAATGACCTCTGTTGAATGATGCGCCTGATGCCCGGCATGAGACATTGCCAAAGGTGTCGCCGTCATCAAAAGGTTCATCAACCCCTGCGCGCCGGCTGTAGTCACAGCGCCAACAAGAAATGCGGGTCTTGCAAAAACATCGCGCAAGCTGATTTTTTCAACGACCGCACCTTCAGAACGGCTTGGTTCTGAAAACCGTGCTTTGAACGCGGCGGCGATGGCAATAAAGACATAAATTGTGACCGCTGCAAAAGCACCTGCATGATTGGGCAGCTTCAAATACCCATCCACCCAGCCCACCACTGTGGGCACGGTCAAGGCGGCTAAAATACCCCCTAATAACACCATGGAAATGGCTTTGGGTGCCTGGTCAATGGACACGCTCTCGGCCGCGGCAAAGCGGTAATATTGGCCTGCCGCGTTGAAACTGCCCAGGATGAAGGTGGACAGACAGAACAGCAGGAAGGATTCCGACAAAATCGCAATGAGTGAAAGTGCCACTGCAACCAGGGCAAGGCCTGCACCGGTTAAAAACCCTGCGCGCCGCCCAAAGCGCCCCATTAAGCCCGAAATAGGCCCGGTGGTTAGCGCAGTCGCCACGAGCAACAAGGCTTGCGGCAGGGTCGCCAGTGAAGGGCTTGGTGCTAAAATCACCCCCACAAGCGATGCATAAGAAACAGAAACCATATTGGCGGCAAGGGTGGACCCCTGCCCCAGCATCATGGTGCCTATATTCAAAGCATTTTTTCTCATGGAGCGCTTATCGGGTGTTCTTTTCGCAAAAGCAAGCCGTGTGACAATATCTGTCTGGAAACGGAGTGTTTCTGGCGATATGGTAGCGCCATTACTCCGGACAGACGCGGAGGACAATTTGACTATCTGGAACTCTAGGAAATGAGCGAGAAGTATAATTACAAGACCCGCACTATCGGGAATCACGAAATTCATCCTGAAACACAAATGATGGGCTATGGCTTCAGCCCGCATTTATCTGAAGGGTCTTTGAAGCCTCCGGTTTTTCTAACCTCCACCTTTGTTTTTAAAAGCGCCCAAGACGGTAAAAACTTCTTTGATTTTACAGCCGGTCGTCGCGAACCTGGCCCTGGCGAAGAAGCCGGGCTGGTCTATTCCCGGTTTAACAATCCGAATTTAGAAGTCTTGGAAGACCGTTTATCCTTATGGGAAGGGTCTGAGGCCGCTGCGGTGTTTTCATCCGGCATGGCTGCTATTTCAACATCACTTTGGGCTTTTGTGCGGCCTGGGGATGTGATTTTACACAGCTCCCCGCTTTATGGCGGCACTGAGACTTTGATTGAAAAGACCTTGGTGAATTATGGCGTACAGCATCAGCCATTTTTTGACGGTGTCGACCGCGATGCCATAGATGCATCGGTTGAAGCCGCGCTGAAGAAGGGGCGCATTAGCGTTATCATGCTGGAAACGCCAGCGAACCCAACCAATGGGCTGGTTGATATTGCGTATTTGAAAGAAGTCGCTGACCGTATTGGGGAAGCACAGGACGGCCATCGCCCACCCATCATTGTGGACAACACCTTTTTAGGTCCGGTCTTCTCTCACCCCTTACAACATGGGGCGGATATCGCGGTGTATTCTTTGACCAAATATGTGGGCGGACATTCCGACCTTATCGCTGGTGGAGCGACCGGTTCCAAGGACATGATGAAAGCCGTTCGCGGGCTGCGCAGTTCGCTGGGCACGCAGTTGGATGCGCATACGAGCTGGATGCTGCTGCGGTCTTTGGAAACGCTGTCTCTGCGCGTTGAAAAAGCCAATGATAATGCACGGGTTGTTGCGGAATATCTGAGCAATCATCCGAAAATCGACAAGGTGAATTATCTGGGCTTTTTGACCGATGATGACCCACGCAAGTCGGTTTATGATGCGCAGTGTTTGGCGCCTGGCTCCACATTCTCCTTCTACGTGAAGGGTGGCGAAGCAGAAGCGTTCCGTATGTTGGATGCATTGAAAATCATGAAGCTGGCTGTGTCTTTGGGCGGGACTGAAACGCTGATTAGTCACCCTGCTTCCACAACGCAATCCGGTGTGCCTTTGGAAACCCGCAATGAGCAAGGCGTCACAGACGCCATGATTCGTGTGTCCATCGGTGTGGAACATGCGGATGACTTGATTGCGGATTTGGAACAGGCTCTGGCCGCCATATAAAATCTAGCTCGTGGCGGGCACAGCCCATATGTGCCCGCCACGAGATATCCAGACAGAATTTGGGTTATATGGGGTGTATGGAGGGATTACTCAAACACCTCCTCCTGCCACAGCGTCCCCTTGCAGAGCGCGGGTCCCCTCCGGCACTAGGCACGCTCTGGGCCTCAGCTGTGAAACAGGTGTCCCGATAGACCCATCTTCGGTGAAGTACCGATGACATGGGCACGGGACCTACCCCCAACCAGATATGCTGAGAATACAACTTCGCAATATATGAATGAGTGTGCTAGATACGCTTCTAGCCATAACATTCTCCTAGAGTAGAGTGTTTATGGTTAGGCTCAGTTGGATGGTGCAAACATCCTTCTGGGCCGCTCTTTTACCAAGAGCGTCAAAACCTTAGCGGGTAACATCCGCATATACAAGTTTTATTGGTTAACCCCTCACCCTAACCCTCTCCCACTTTGGCGAGAGGGAACTAGTAAGGGCTACGGAAACACATCTCCCTCTCCCCTTGTGGGAGAGGGTCGGGGTGAGGGGGCGAATAAAAGTTTTTGGTGGTATCGCGGGGTTCCGCAATTATTTTTTAGCCTCAATCGCCGGCGGTCGCATCCGCTCCCTTAGGCTTCCGCGAAACGGTTCGCGACGCGCGGTCGCGCTTACAGCTTTTCAGATATGAAAAGCTGGGGAGCTTGGTTCTGAGACATAGGTGTTCCCCCCTCACCCTAACCCTCTCCCACCAGGGGAGAGGGAATTAAATAGAGCTCCATAAACATCTCCCTCTCCCCTTGTGGGAGAGGGCCGGGGTGAGGGGTAGGTCTGAACAGAAGAGGAGCAGGATGTAACTCCCCAGCTTTTCATATCTGAAAAGCTGTAAGGCCGCCCGGCCGTCGCGATAGCCCGGAATGGCGTAAGCCATGGAGGAATAGCGTTATCGCGGAAGCCTAAGCGGGCGGAGGCCCGCGCCGGCGATTGAGGCTAAAAAATAAACAGGAACCCCGAGCCCCTACGCCTTCAATCGGCGCGCCCGCCCAAAACGCCGAAGACCGAAAACCAGCAGGCCTAAAGCCAAGGCCATCAAGCCCAAGCTGCCCGGCGCGTCAACCTGAGCAGAGGCGATGGTCCAGCGCGCTTGCGTATATCCGCCGTCAAAGGAGGAACCACCCTGGCCGTCGCCAGCGCCTGCAAAAAAGCCAAGAGGCAGAAGCGTGCTAAAGCCAAAGCCGCCTTCATTTGCAAAGCTGCAGTTGCCGCCGCCGTTGAAGCCCTGGGCGCAGACAAATACATCCATCAGACTGCCGGATAAAGACACCTGGGGCTGTAGGCCGCCATTTGGGAAATCAGAGACAGAGCGTATTTCGCCAGCCGTTATCGCTGGCAACGCAACACCGTTGAAAAACACATCAAGAAAACCATCGATGAAGATCGTATCATTATCGCCTTGCAACGTGCCGTCCAGCGTGCCCATCAGGACAGAGCTGTCATTAAATTCATAGCTGAATTGATAAGGCGCGGCCTTGGCAGCCGGAGCACCAAGAGCCAAAATCAGGCCAATGATTGAAATAAATACTGTGTGTTTCATTACATACCCCCGCAATTACGGAGGGCATTACAAGAAACATGCCAGTATATTTAAGTATTTGTTTTTATTATTTCATGTACTTGCAAATCGTTTTTGCCATTCAACTGTATAGTAAAACATACCAACAGTTGAAAATAAAACTGCGTTCTTTTGAAACACTTTTTTGTATTTGAAAAAGTTAAAAGAATTGAATGTTTATATAAGCTTAGCGCGCGTCCGCGGTGAAGTCCCGAACTTTGGGTGCAATGCTTTCACGCCAGCGGCGACCATTGAAAATCCCGTAATGACCAACGCCTTTTTGCACGAAATGATGTTTTTTGGACTTGGGCAGATTGGGCGTTAAATCCAAGGCGGCCTGGGTTTGACCCACACCGGAAATATCATCCAATTCGCCTTCCACGCAGAAGATAGACGTACGGGTAATTTTAGATGGGTCAACGAGACGCCCGCGATGCGTTAATTTATGCCGCGGCAGCAAATGGCGGCGGAACACTTTATCTACCGTCTGGAGATAAAACTCCTCCGTCAAATCCATGACAGAGCGATATTCCTCATAAAAGGCCTGGGTGGCGTCTGCACTTTCCCCATCGCCTTCGACAAGATGTTGAAACATATCCATATGCTTTGTCATATGATTGCTAAGGTTCATCGCCATGAAGCCTGCCAGCTGCAAAAAGCCCGGATAAACCCGGCGGAACATACCTGGATTGGGCACAGGCACAGTCGTCACAACATTATGCTTAAACCAGCTCAACGGCCGTTTGGTGGCGAAATCATTCACCTCCGTCGGATTGACCCGCGTATCAATGGGCCCACCCATCATGGTAAGGCTGGCCGGACGTGCGGGATGGTCTTCTTCTTCCATCAACGCCAAAGCGGTGAAGACGGGCACAGACGGCTGGCACACGGCCATGACATGGGCGCCGGGGCCTAAATGCTCCAGAAAGTCCATGACATAGTCCACATAGTCGTCCAAATCAAAATGCCCCTCATATAGAGGAGTCATTTTCGCATCGCGCCAGTCCGTAATATAAACCTCATAATGAGGCAGCATAGCCTCCACAGTGCCGCGCAATAACGTCGCGAAATGGCCTGACATGGGGGCGACAATCAGCATTTTGTCCTGGCGCACATCGCAGCCGCGTTTGAAATGCTTGAGCTGTCCAAAAGGTTTGCGCAGGACGACTTCCTCTTCGACCATCACCGTTTGCCCCTCGACCTCGGTGAAGCCAAGATTGAAGGCAGGCTTGCCATATTCACGGGTACTGTGTTCCAGCACTTCGCAAGCAGCCGCGACCATCCGGCCGCCCATGGTGTGGGACAAAGGGTTCATCGGATTTTGAAAGAGATTTTGCGTGTGATCCGCCGCCATGCGTAATGGCGTCAGGGCATGTCGCCCATATTCATAAAAATGATACAACATACACGCTATCCCTATACATCCAGCAGCGCTGTTATCGCTATTTATGTTGCACTGCCAAAAACAGGCTAAACCGTAATGCCGGGCTTATGCAAGGGCCTTTAAGCTTCAAACTTTCGCCCAAGGCGTTGAATTTCCGCAATCAACCAATCAACTCAAGGCTCTATTGCAGACACATCTCATGCGGTGATGTGCATAAAAAAGAGGGCTTCATATCGCATTGCAACATGAAGCCCCGCTCATTTTATCAGTATTGCGCGATTCAGCCGGTGATAGCTGTTGCGGCCCGCTTCGCCATGACTTGAACCAAATGCGCACGATATTCCGCCGTCGCATGGAGGTCAGAATTCATATCCTCATCAGACATGGACAGACCATCCAGCGCATCAGCTGCAAAATTCGCATTTAGTGCCGCCTCAGCTTCCGCCCAACGGAACACACAAGGCCCCGCTCCCGTGATGGCCACACGAATACCAGATGCGGTTTCCGCCACAAACGCCCCAACAACGGCATAGCGTGATGCAGGGTTTGGAAATTTCACATAAGCCGCACGTTTGGCCAGCGGGAAGCGCACAGCGGTAATGACCTCATCTTCATCTAAGGCCGTTTCAAACAGGCCGGTGAAGAAATCATCCGCTGCAATTGTTCTTTTCGTTGTGACAACTTCTGCGCCCAACGCCAGAACAGCGCCCGGATAATCCGCAGACGGGTCATTATTCGCAATCGAACCACCCAATGTACCCCTGTTACGAACCTGTGGGTCACCGATATGACTGGCCAGGTCAGCCAAGGCAGGCAAGACGGACTTTAACTCAGACGACGACGCCACATCTGCGTGGCGGGTTAATGCGCCAATCTCCACATGGTCACCGCTCACACGGATATATTTCAAATCATCCAGGCCGGATAAATCCAAAATCTGTGAAGGTGACGCCAGGCGCTGCTTCATCGTTGGCAATAAAGTCATACCGCCTGCCAGCAGTTTCGCATCCTCATCCTGCGCTAGAACAGAAGCCGCTTCTTCAGCTGATTTGGGGCGAATATAGGTAAAGTCATACATTATTCGGCCCCTTATTTCTGTTCAGTCATGGCGCGGGCACCCGCACCAATGGACTTGACAATATTCTGATAGCCCGTGCAGCGGCAAAAATTCCCTTCCAGCTCCCGCCGAATGGTGTCTTCATCAGGCACGCCATGGCGTTTCACAATATCCAAAGCCGTCATAATCATGCCCGGTGTGCAAAAGCCGCATTGCAGGCCATGATTTTCCCGAAAAGCTTCCTGCATCGGATGCAGGTTTTCGCCATCCGCCAAGCCTTCAATCGTCAATACATCCGCGCCATCAGCTTGAACAGCCAACATTGTGCAGGATTTTATGGCTTCCCCATTCACTTGGATATTACAAGCCCCACATTGGCTTGTATCACAGCCGATATGCGTTCCCGTAAAGCCCAAATCATCCCGCAGCACGCTGGCCAGCAGTTGATTGGACTTCACTTCAATATCAATTGGCTTTCCATTCAAGTTGAATTGGATTTTATGCGCCATTCTTTAATCCCTTTGCGTCGGTCGACTTTATTGCACATCAGGGGCAAATGTCGCGCGCAATGCACCTAAGTGCAAGACGCAATCGCAAAAAGACGAAAATTTTTGTGGAAAATAAAGAGTGGGGCTAAGCGTCCGGCCCGGCCCCACTAAGTTTACAACAGATTATGTGCCTCAAAGCCAGAAAGGCTGATACTCATCACAATCTGCAAACACAACTCAACAGCAGGCCTGTGAAGCCTACATACACATACGCAACTCTACTTTGAGTGGGACGGCAACCCGCAAGCCACCGCCCCGTACGCAACCGCCAGATACGCAACTGTGGCGATTTTAGTGCTTTTGGATAATGGCGACCGAACACTGTTCCATCATCCCGGCGCACAAACCAGCGTTACTGGAAGGTTAGATACGCAACCTTGCAGCAATATGGGTGAGCAATGACCATGCCAAGGCCAATATAATGAGGATTTTCAACATGTTAAGGGAAAGTAAACAGTGAAACTTATATGTCACATGCCCATACAGTCTTATTTTGGCACACATATGTCCAAATTTGGGACACATGAGACACATGTATCAAAAGGGGTCAAATACTGGAAGCGACCAGAATGATAAAAAGCGCCAGAGGGGCAAAAACCCGAACACTCCACTGCCATGCACGAAAGACATGTTTTGATTCTATCCCCAAGGCATTTTTAGCAGCTTTTGATGTAATCACCCATCCGGCGAACAGGCAAAAGGCTATCCCATTTATGGGGAGGATATAATTATTCACTGTTACGTCGATGATATGGAAAACATGCGCTTCCTCAAAAAGGGGAAGGAAATCCAGCGGATAAAAATTCGCCCAGATATTAAATGAGAACACTGTACCCAGCCCAAAAGCCCACGCCCCCAAGGCAAATATCAATGTTGCCTGACGCCGGCTTCGCCCTCTTTCCATCAACCACATGACCCCAGGTTCCATCATGGAAATAGCAGACGTTATAGCGCCGAAGAACAGCAACAGAAAAAACAGTCCACCCACCAATGAACCCAACGGCATCTGCCCCAAGGCGATGGGTAGTGTTCGAAATACCAACCCTGCCCCTTGAGATGGCTCCAGACCATGGCCAAAAACGATAGGAAATATCATCAACCCGGCCAATAGGGCGACTAATGTATCCGCCACGACAACAACCAGGGTCGCGCGGGCGATGGAAATATTAGCCCCCACATAAGCGCCATAGGCCATGATACCGCCAACTCCCACGCCCAAAGTAAAAAGGGCTTGGCCAACTGCTGATAGGGCGACCGAAAATGTCATCTGCGACCAGTCAGGCAGGAATAAATAGGAAAGCGCCTCGACAAAGGCCCCCTCGAGCACCGCATAGATCAAGAGCGTTAAAAGGAGCAGGAACAGAAGAGGCATGACGATACGGTTTGCACGCTCTGTCCCCTTTAACAACCCTCGACCCACGATGACCAAAGCACACAAGAGGAAAAGGCCCTGCCAAAGCATCAATACCAAGGGCTGCGCTTTAAACTGGTCGAAGATTTGAGCAACCTGCCCTGCATCCGCACCTTTAAACACGCCCGTAACGGATTTGAAAATATAGCTGAGTGTCCAGCCGGCAATCACTGAGTAAAAGGATAAAACCAAAAGCACACCAAACAGACCCAAATACCCAAAAAACGGCCAGACCGTCTTCCCTTTGTGGGTGTTCGCAATGGTTCGAAAAGCCGCTGGCGGACTCAACCGCCCTAACCGGCCAATCAGTGTTTCCGCCATAAACAAAGGGGCTGCGGCAATACATAGAGCCAGGAGATAAACCAGCACAAAAGCCCCGCCCCCGCCATTGCCGGCCATATAGGGAAATTTCCAGATATTCCCCAAACCAACAGCGGCTCCAATTGCAGCCAGGCTATATGTCATCCGTGATGACCAGCGTGGGCCAACGCCTTGCGCCATAGTCCATCCTCATCGTCAAAACAACGGCCCACAGCTTGGAGGCCAAAAAGTGAATAGGCAACAAAATATCAAAAAGGCAGCAATCTTGTGCCTTGCAATGCGCTCAAAGCCGCTTAATCTGTCACGAAATATTTTTAAGGTATAAAAAGGCACGCTGGCGCGTTGGACATATATGAAAAATAAAATGAAATTGGGGTTTTTAAGCTTCTTGGCCGCAGTTTTCAGCCCGATGGCTGCACACGCACAAAGCGAAGGAATCGGCGGTCCCGTCGGTGCCGCAGTTGACGTATTTAACAGCGCTGTTTTTACAGAAGTCCAGATATTTGGTGAAAGCGTTGAGTTAATTGTCATTTGGATGGCAATACCGATGCTCTTCCTGACACTCTATCTGGGCTTTATAAACGTCCGCAGCTTCAAACCCGCATTTCAGATTTTAAGAGGGAAATTTAAAGACCCAAACGCCCCCGGGGAAGTCAGCCAGTTTCAAGCACTTAGCACCGCAGTTTCAGGCACAGTCGGTCTTGGAAATATCGCTGGTGTCGCAGTCGCCATTTCGCTTGGCGGGCCAGGGGCTGCGCTTTGGATGGTCATCATCGGCTTCTTCGCAATGACCCTCAAATTTTCAGAAGTCACATTGGCTGTCAAATACCGGAAAATCTCCGCGGATGGCACAGTTTCCGGCGGGCCCATGTATTATCTGGGCCGCGGTTTGAAAGCCCGGGGCTGGGGCGGCATTGGTAAAGTCCTCGCCTGGGCTTATGCTGCCGTTGCGATTTTCTCTTTGCTTCAAATCGCACAAGTCAATCAATCCTATTCTCAATTCGCAGCGGTCACAGGCTTTGAAACGCCATGGATTTACGGTGTAGTCACAGCCATTTTAACGGCAATTGTGATTATGGGCGGCATCAAAAGCATCGCAGGGGTCACTGCCAAACTCGTGCCGTTGATGGCTGCCATTTACATCGGCGCAGCGCTGTTCATCATCTTTAGCCATTTAGGGGAAATCCCAGCAGCCGTCGGCCTGATCGTCCAGGAAGCCTTTAAACCGGAAGCAGGCATTGGTGCCGTCATCGCTGCCATGGTCTGGGGCATGCGGCGCGCGGTATATTCGTCCGAAGCTGGCCTTGGGTCCGCGACCATTGCCCATGCGGCGGCAAAGACAAATGAACCTGTCAGCGAAGGCCTGGTCGCCCTGCTGGAACCGTTTATTGATACAGTGGTTATCTGCTCCATGACGGCATTGGTCATTGTCATCACAGGTGCTTATAAAATTGAAGGCCTGACGGACATCCAAATGACGAGTGCGGCATTTAACAGTGTAATCAGCGGCTTTGACTGGGTTCTGGCTATTGCTGTTGTGCTCTTTGCTTATTCCACCATCATTTCCTGGGCTTATTACACGCAGAAAATCTGGGCCTTTGTGATGGGGGAATCAAGAACCAGCATCACTGTTTTCCGCATTGTCTTTTGCGTGGCTCTTATCCCAGGCGGCGTCTTTACCGTGCAACAGGTCTATGATGTGATGGACAGCATCTTCATGCTGATGGCTATCCCAAATATCATCGGGATTTACCTGATGGCTGGAGAAATTCGCCGGGATACAAAAGATTATTTCAGGCGTTTGAAAGCAGGTGAGATTCCCACCGCGGTGCAACTGGCTCAAAAAGCCAAGACAGAGGCACAGAGCGCATCATGAGCAGCAAAACCTGTGCTGTCATCGGCGTTGGGCCGGCAAATGGATTTGCCTTTGCCAAACGCTTTGCTGAAGGTGGCTATAAAGTCGCTCTTTTATCCCGGGATTTATCCAAGCTTCGCAGCTATGAAAGCCAGATCCCTAACAGCCGCTCCATCTCCTGCGATGCCAGCGACCCCAATGCGGTGACGCTAGCGCTGACAACAATCGCAAGGGAAATCGGGCCTATTGATACGCTGCTTTATAATGCAGGCTCGGGTCACTGGAATACCCCCGAAGAGACAACCATCAACGCGATGGAACAATCCTGGAAGGTCAATACATTGGGCCTGCTGGCTGCCAGTCAGGCCGTTATTCCTGCCATGAAGAAAAAAGGCGAAGGGACCATTATCGTTACCGGCGCGACAGCTTCATTGCGTGGCGGTGCCAAGACAACAGACTTTGCATCCGCCAAAGCAGCCCAACGCTCCTTAGCCCAGTCTTTGGCCCGTCACCTGGGGCCGATAGGCATTCATGTCGCCTTGATGATTATTGATGGGGCCATTGATATGGAACGCACCCGCAAGGCTTTAGCCGACAAAGACGACGACTTCTTCCTCAAAGCAGCGGATATCGCAGAAACAGTCTGGCATATAGCCCATCAACCTAAATCAGCCTGGACCTTTGAATATGACTTACGTCCCTTTGGTGAAAAATGGTGATCCATGACTGCTGAACATGACGCGGATCTCGCCGGTCTGAAAGCTGCCGGCGCGATTGTTCGCGACGTTCTTCAAGCCATGATAAGCGCTGCAGAACCAGGCATGACCACACAGGACCTGGATGGCATCGGCAAAACGCTTTTAGAATTGGAAGGAGCGCAGTCGGCGCCGCAAAAGGCGTATGACTTCCCTGGCACAACCTGCATTTCCGTAAATAATGTGGTCGCCCATGGTGTCCCGAATGGCCACATTCTTCAAATCGGAGATCTGATTAACATTGATGTGTCAGCAGAAAAAAACGGCTATTGGGCGGACACTGGGGCAACCTTCACATTAGGCCCTGCGTCCCAAGAAATAACGCACCTTCTCACGGCAACAAAACACTGTCAGAAGACAGCCATGTACAAAGCAAGAGCCAGATGCCGGACCAATGACATCGCAAAGCATATCCAACGCCATGCCCAGGCTGGCGGGTTCAATCAGATAGAAGAGCTAAACGGCCATGGCCTTGGCCGCTTCATTCATGAGGAGCCAACCATCTGGAATACAGTTCAACCGCACAACAAAGACAGGTTGGTAAAAGGACAGGTCATCGCCATCGAGCCATTCTTCACAATGGGCAGTGGCGATATCTACGAACAGGAAGATGGCTGGTCTTTGGCAACATGTGACGGCGCACCAACGGCGCAGTTTGAACACAGTCTGGTCGTCACGGACGGCGCACCCATCATATTAACGGCTTGAAGACGGCATCATTTCTCAACGCCGTCATCCAGTCCGATTTTCTGGGTCATTCGACTGACAAGCGTTGGGGCAAAGCGCTTTAGTTTTAAAGCGAACATCTCACGTCCTTCGCCGACGGGAATTTCCTCTTTACCTTTCATCATTCCATTGAGAATGACTTGAGCAGCCTTATCGGGGTCCATACCTGCTTCAATATTGCTGTCGCTTTTACCGCGTTTTGAACCATCGCCCGTTAAAGCATTTTTGGCGATATTGGTGCGGATAAAACCAGGGGTGATCAAGGTCACACGCAGGCCCAGACGGGCGTTTTCAGCGCGCAATGCATCGAAGAAGCCTTGAAGGGCATGTTTCGCGGCGCAATAGCCTGTGCGGCCTGGTGCACCGATTTTACCGGCAACAGAAGAAACAGTGGCGACATGCCCCTGACCTCGCTCCAGCATTTTCGGCAGGATTTCTTTTGTCAAAGCGATAGGGGCAAAGACGTCAATTTCAAAAAGCTGCCGATAGGTGGACATCTCCGTATCCACCGCCCGCGCCCGTTGCGATACACCCGCATTGTTGATCAACATATCCACATGACCCTGCCACTCCCAAGCCTGAGCAACCATATCCGGCAGGGCCTCAAAATCTGTGGCTTCAAAAGGCAGAATCAGATATTTGGCAGGCGCGCAGGCCTGAGCCACCTCTTCCAAAGCCTCCATACGGCGGCCTGATAAAATCAGCGATGCACCTTCTTTGGCAAAAGCTTTGGCAAGAGACGCTCCGATACCGGAAGACGCGCCTGTAATCCAAATAGTCTGATTCTGAAACCTCATCTTTTCACTCCATCAATAGCGATAAGCGAAGGGTTTTGGATCATCCAGATCCTGATAGCGATCCCGCAGCTCAATCTGCCTGGATGTCAGGGGTGTTTCTTCCCCATTCACAATCACTGTTGTGGGCGCTGAGCTGAGCTCAAGTGGGTCTCCATCCCAAACCACCACATCAGCGATTTTACCGACTTCCAGCGAACCCAGCTGTTTACCGGCACCATAGATTTGCGCAGGCGTTAAGGTGATCGCTTTCAACGCTTCATCCCAGTCCATGCCATGGGCAACTGCATTGCCTGCATATTGCAGGATAAGGCGTGCATTCGCGGTTAGACCGCCAACAGCGCTTAAAGGTGCAATGGTTAATCGCACACCCGCCTTTGACAGTCGTGCTGCATTAGCTTGCGTTGATGCCAGGGTATCGAAATTGCCCGGCAGATTGGAATATGTGTCGGTAATGACAGGAATATCCGCCTCCGCAAGCTCTTCTGCAACCATCCAGCCTTCAGCCGCACCTAAAATAACCGGCTTCAACTTGGGATAATCCCGTTTCAGCTTGATGACATTCAAAATGTCAGATGCCCGATTAACGGAAATGATCAATGCTGTCTTCCCATCAATAATCGGCTTAATGGCGTCCTTGTCCAGGCGCGGCAGAAGATTGTCATGATCAGACCCTGCACCGGCGCCATTTGCTTCGGCAAAGGCCGCGAATAGAGTGACCCAGGCAGCGCCTCTGGCACCCCCTGCGCGCTCTGCCCCGCCTCGACCTAAGTCCAGGCTGGCAAAAGACCGGCTTTCAAAGACAATATCCGTGCCACCACCTAAGTGAATAAGCGCACCATAGCCTTCAAAGATAGAAGAGGACCCACCCGGATGAACCGCCGCCCGCGTCACCCCTTCGAGACGAGACACAGGAATAGCCGTTGCAAATGGATTAATGCCATATTGCACGTCAAAAGCAGCTGCAAATGGAGCTTCCCTTGCAGAGGTATCATTACTATCGGTACCTGATGGTCCTTCCGTTGCACCCAATTGTGTAACCGGGTTGAAAATACCGGGTGTCACCCATTGACCGTCTGCATCAATAACCTTGGCATCGGAAGGCACGGAGATATTGGTGCCAACGGCTTTGATTCTACCGTCTTCAATCAACACCGTGCCATTATCAATCACACCTTGACTGGACACCGTGTGGATTTTTCCGCCGATAACGGCAATGGTTTCCGCTTGCGCAGGGGCATAGAGTAAAGTTGCGGCCAGGGCCGTGGTTAAAAACAGCTTCATTTCACATCTCCACGTCCGACTTGACCAAGCTCAAAGTCACTCAAAGGCTTTTGTTCGATGTCATTGCGGTCATAGAGCAGCGCTCCATCCACATAGACTTTTTCCGCACGGGTATAGACAGAGAAAGGATCGCCATCCCACAGCACCACATCCGCCATTTTACCAGGCTCCAACGTGCCGGTCTGATCGTCAATGCCCAGAGATTTGGCTGCGTTAAGAGACAGCCAGGTCCAGGCTTCGGCCTTGGAAATATTGACCCCGGCTTTTTTGCCATCAGCCAGCGCCTTAGCAGCTTCCTGATTCAAATGCTGAATGCCGATATCGGAATCCGAATGGACGATGGCACAAGCACCTGCTTTGTGAACGAATGGGATGTTTTCACGGATGCCGTCATAGCTCTCCATTTTAAAGCCCCACCAGTCAGCCCACATTGCTGAACAAACATCTTCATCGCGCAGGATATCAGCGATTTTGTAGCTTTCGACCGCGTGATGAAAAGTTCCGACTTTATAATTAAATTCTTTGGCCATATCGAGGACCTGAACCATCTCATCCCCACGATAGCAATGCATATGAACGATGATATCGCCGGACAGGACGCCAGCCAGCGTCTCAAGTTCTAAATCCCGCTTCGGCGCTTTGGCGTCTTTCTTCCCGTCTGCCATCGCTTTTTCATATTTATCCCAGCTTTCCTTATAGCCTTGGGCTTTGATCCAGGACGTGCGGTAACCCGCAAAATTCCCCATTCGTGTTGCCGGGCCACGGGAACGATAGACCCGCTTTGGGTTTTCCCCACAAGCCATCTTCATCCCATAAGGAGCGTCGGGGAATTTCATCCCCTGCACGGTACGGGACGGGACATTTTTCAACGTTACCGCGCGCCCACCCACAAGATTGGCTGAACCAGGCAAAACCTGCATGGAGGTCACACCGCCAGCCAATGCCCGGCCAAACCCAGGGTCATGTGGCCACACGCTATGTTCCGCCCAAACTTCAGCTGTAACCGGTGCAGTCGCTTCGTTCCCATCGCTATGAGGGGACCCGCCGGGGCTGGGATACACACCTAAATGACTGTGCACGTCGATGATACCGGGTGTCACCCATTTACCGGACGCGTTAACGACCTCTGCACCTGCGGGGGCTTCCAAATTCGCACCAACAGCTGCGATTTTGCCGTCTTTCAACAAGACGTCACCTTGTTCAAACATCCCACCTTTGCCGTCAAAAACACGAGCGCCTTTCAGCAATACAGTCTTTGAGGGAAAAGGTTTATAAGTCGATGCAAAGGCCGGCGTCGTCTGCGCCATTTCCAATGCTTCAGGTGCAGCAGACGCAGCAGGAGAATCTGCTGCGCCATTTGCGGCACATCCTGAAACACCAATCATCAGCGCGCTCGCCAGCAACCAGTTATTTGATTTCATGACCCAACCTATGTTTTGTGAAACTTCAAGACGGACCGTAACAATGAAAATTTTAATAGGCCAGCGATTAATCAGCTCAAACTTTAAGCAAAAAATATTACTGTGCAAACCGACCCTATTACCATGCCAAAGATCATCGCGATTAAGATAATCATAGGGTGTACATGGTAGGCAGTTTTCAATTTTTGCAGATCCAACTGCGCCGGCAATACTTTGACTTCGGAGATATCGACATCAAGCGAAGCACAAAGGCACGGCACAGACTCCTTTGATGCATTTCCCGCTTTCTCAATACGCTGAACAGTACGTAAACTTAGGCCAGCAGCATCTGCTAATTGCTGTTGGGGCCAACCTTTTGCCTCCCTTAGCTTACGCACATGAGGTCCATTCACTTCCACCGCACCAACCCCAATCAAAACAAACTTTCGAAGAGTGCCAAACCTCCAGCGGCCACGGCCCAGCCAACAAGAACACCCGTCAGCAATCCCGCCAACGTAGAAAAAGCCAAAATCTTCTTAGCTTGTTTTTCTTTGAAAAAAGCCTTGCGCTGCTCACCCACCAGTTTTTCGTTCTTAAATAGCCGAACCAGTAATTCGCCACGCCATATGCTGGTCATATTCAGACGGACTTCGTATTTCTGCCCATTCATCGTAAATGCATGTGCACTTTCCAGATCCAGGTTTCGAAGCTCCGAAACCGGATCATCGTTAAAGTAAACTGTTTCCTTGCCAGACCAGCTGGACCCGTGAAGTACAATTGAATCCACACCATCTTGGAAATAGAACCAAGCCCCTTTCCATAGAGATAAACCCTGCATAGGTTGTTCTTTCACTGTCTGAGTATGATTTAGGTTTTCCATCGTTCTTCTCCTGTTTTTGAGAACAACGAAGTCTTATTTTTAATATACAACAGACAAAACGTCAGCGCTATGACTGTCATAAAAACTGGCATATGACACCACGCTGTCACATAAAAAAGGCGCCCCGAAGAGCGCCTTTTTTTCAATATTTGAAACCAGATTAGATCTGTTCTTTTTGCGTCGAAATACCGGCTGCCGCGGGTTCACCAATTTCGCTTTCACCTGCAAGCGCATGATCCACATCACGGATCGTATCAAGGTGCATGCCGCGTTTCACAAGTGGTGAAATGATGAAAATCACTACCGCCACACCGACGGCCAGCCACCCGACATTTGAATAAACCTCAATAACCCTGCCGGCATCTTCAACTTCACCACCAGCTGTTGCCTGCGCAATCAGAGCTGCAGCGAAATTCCCGGTACCAGATGCCAGGAACCAGGTTCCCATCATCAAGCCTACCATGCTTGGCACAGACAGGCGTGTCATAGCCGACAAACCAACCGGCGACAGGCAAAGCTCGCCCGTTGTATGAAGCAGGTAGATCAGGAAAATGAAGATGACGGGCGTCAAGGCACTGCCTGAAGCTTTTGCACCAGCCACCAGGACCAGGAAGCCCAAGCCAACCTGCAACACGCCCAAGCCGAATTTAACCGGCGTTGACGGCTCCATGCCCCGCTTCGCAAGCCAGGCCCACAGGGCGGCAAAAACAGGACCCAATGTCACAATATAAAATGCGTTAATGGACTGGAAGACGGAAGCCGGGACTTCAAGGCCTAAGATATTTCGATCAACTGCCTCATCCGTGTAGAGGTTAAGTGACGACCCTGCCTGTTCAAACAAGGCCCAGAACAGAATTGAGACAAATATCAGGAACAACATGACAAAAACACGATGGCGTTCCTGCGGCTCCAAATCAGAAAAGCTGCGCCACATGATGAAGCCAATTGTCAAAACACCAGCGACCATCAACAATGTACCGACTAGGTCCTGGTTCTGCACCATTTGCCAAATAGCCAACACAGCCGCAAAGCCACCGATATAAATGATCCGCTCTCTATTCAAAAATCCAAATACAGCACGTTTCAATTCAGCGGGATTCGGTGGCTCACCAGCGCCGCGTAGCGTTGGCTTACCGAGAATAAAGACAACAAGCCCAAGCAGCATCCCAATACCAGCAGCGCCAAAACCATAGGCCCAGCCAAATGTCTCACCCAGATAGCCTGCGATTAACGCGCCCAGGAAGGCGCCCATATTAATCCCCATATAGAAGATAGTGAATGCAGCATCACGGCGACCATCTGTCTTTGGATAAAGTTCCCCGACAATCGTCGAAATATTGGCTTTCAAGAAGCCAACACCTGTGATGATTAATGCAAGGGAGAGATAGAAGATGTTGAGAACAGTTGGATCAGGTGATCCGCCTTGAATAACAGGCTCCCCTTCCACCGCCATACCCAAATGGCCCAGCACCAGAAGTACCGCACCAAAAAGCACAGCCTTTCGCTGCCCTAAATACCGATCTGCGAGCATACCGCCAATCACTGGAGTGATATAAACCAGCGTCGTATAGGCACCATAAAGCCCGAAAGCGGCGTCACGTTCAAAAAGAAAGTGCTTTGTCAGATAAAGGACAAGAAGGGCGCGCATTCCATAATAGGAGAAGCGTTCCCACATCTCCGTCAGAAAGAGCACAAACAAACCGGTGGGATGGCCTAAAAAAGTCGGCCCGCTATCCGTCGGTCGCTGGCCTGCCGGGATATCCGTCATACTCTGTATCTCCCCAAAATTCTTTTTCTATGGGCTTTATGCCAATGTTTACATTTGCCTGAGACTAACGCCATCTCTTAAAAATTCGAGTCCTTTTATTTTCCCCAGCAAATTCATCAATCGCACCCTCATTTTTGTAGTTGCAATTCTTTTTATGAATTCAACTCTGGCGTTCAGACGCCCATTTGCTATCATTACCCCCTGGCTGAACAAGACACGAGAAACAGCCACCGGGGGGTATCGTGGACGGACAAAAAGCGCATTGTCGGGTAATCTTTTTTCTGCCAGTTCTATTGGCATCTCTTCTTTTATGGACAACCGGTAAAACTCCAGCAAAAGCGGGAGAATTCGATATTGAATGGTCTGGTGTCTTCGGCTCAAAACAGGAATGGCTGGGCACGGCGGGAAGCGAATTAAGCTTTGAGCGCTACCATAAGTTAATCGACAGCAACGCCAGATCTAGCAGTGGGTCCGCACAAAAATGGCAGATATTGACCCGTCTGATTCGCAATCAACACCCCCTTGCCCAACTGAAATTAGTGCAGCAGTTCTTCAATACTTTGCCATATCACAGCGATCAGGAATTATATTTTAAAGAAGACTATTGGGCGTCCGCTGGCGAATTTCTCCGCCGCGGCGGTGATTGTGAAGACTATGCAATTGCGAAATACCGCGCCCTGGTAGATTCCGGCTATGATGCCCGGGCATTGAGGGTAATATTGGTCATGAACCGCAGCACGGATGAACCCCATGCCGTCCTCGCCGCCCGATTTGGGGACACAACATATATATTGGACAATCAGCGTCAGGACATTTTTTTAGACAATGACCTTTCCCAATATGAACCTGTGTACTCCATGAACGAGGTCGGCGTCTGGCGCCACCATATCCTCGAAGGCGGGGCAGACCTTGAAGACATGGCGGTAGCAACCCAATCCAAGTAATAAGTCTACAGCCCCAGATGCTCTGTCAGGAACAGTCCCATTTCCTCCAGAAACTCCATTCTGTTGGGCTGATAGCTTAAGCTGTGATCCCCGTCGTCCTGCTCGATGAATTTATGCTCCACTTTCGCCTTTTTAAGGGACTTCTGCATGCGCGAACCGTGATAGGCGATGACAGCGCGGTCAATGTCACCTTGGACAATTAGTACCGGATCAGAAATCTTATCGGCATTGTGACGAGGAGAAATATCACGCAGCGAGGTGTCATCGTCGCTCGGCTTAATAGCCTGCAAATGATAAGTTCCACCAACATATTTTTTCTGATCCTTCACAAGGCGCGGCATGTCAGTGACACCGTTCAGGCTTATGGCACACCGATAGAGATCAGGATGTTGAATAACGCCCATAAGCGCGGCATATCCACCATAAGACCCACCAGCAATACATATGCGATCAGGATCAGCAAAGCCCTGGTCAATCACCCATTGCGTTGCATCCGTAACATCGTCCTGCATAGCCCGGCCCCATTCGCCATAGCCTGCGGCTTTAAATGCAGCCCCATAGCCACTAGAGCCCCGAAAATTGGGTTGAATAACCCCAACGCCCAAATGCGCCAGATATTGCACCCAATAATCGAAATGATTGGTGTCACGCAAATGCGGCCCGCCATGAGGCAGGATAACAAATGGAAGCCCTTCCCGCTTTTCCCCCGCCGGCAGTGTTAGATATCCGTTGATTTTCACGCCGTCCCGCGCCCGATAGCTGATCGCCTCAACAGGGGACAATTCATAATCCTTCAATTGAGCATATGCATGCCCGATCGGGGATAATTCATTTGTTTCAGAATCGAACAGATAATAGGAGCCAGGAATATGACCCTGATAGGCATAAATCATCCAATAGCGCGCGTTATTGGACACATTACTGACAACAATATCCTGATCAGGGAAAACGCCTTTCAGGCCTCTGTATTTTCGCCCGAACTCTTCATCCAAAATATAATAATGATGGTGATCAGTCGTATATGAAATCGCCAATGCCTTACCGGTCGGAGTGAACAAAATACCGCCAAGATCAACTTCTTCATGCTGAAAGACAGTCTCTTCAAATTCTTCCGTTTCCAGATTCAGAATATAGATGCCACGCCGCCCCGTGCCATGTGTACTACTTACATAAACCCGCGTTTCATCAGCAAAAGCAAGGATACTATAAGTCGATTCTTCATAGGAATTTGCCCGAATGAGCTGCTTGAACCGCCCGCTGTCCGGCGTCGTTTTCGCAACTATCTTGATTTTATTTCTGCCAACGAAGCCAAAGCCAATTCGGACATTCCCCTCCCAGTCCGCATACCATTCCCAAATATCCATCACATTGCCAGAGATGCGTTTCTTTTTATCGGTATGTATATTCACCTTATAGACAGCTGGCTCACCACCTTCAGGGGCAAATGCCATCAGGATATGGTCCGGGTCATTGGGAAGGTAAGAAATAACGTCGTCTTTTGACTGCGCCTGGACTTGGGAACGAGACTGGCGCAGAAGCAGCTTCATATTCTGGCTTTGGACATCGAGGGAAATCAAACGACTATCAATCGTCGGCACCCTGTTAGCACCCCTTTTTGTGGGCGCATAGACACTGACCAGCAAGCGATCATTCGAGGCCCAGCGATACCATCCCACTTCAACAACATTTCCCAGCGCTTCTGAATCAAGCGACAAGACGGATATGAGCTTTAAAGTCTCAAGCTCCATAACGATTAAAGCATGCCGCCCTTTGACGGGTGTCAAAGTCGCCAGATATTTCCCATCCGGTGAAACCTTCGGCGCCGATAAATGCGGCAGACGCCCAAAGTCCTGCGCTGCCTTGGCCACATCAACAGCCAGAGCAGCTTTATTAAAAACACAACAAAAACAAGAAATATAAAGGAAAAATACCAAAAATCTCATTTGTTCGGCCCCACATAATCAATTCATAATTGTATATAATAAACAGATATTGGGCGTCTCAATCAAGGCGGGTGGCAGATTTAATGCACTGCCATCCAGATAAATACAAACCATGCCATTTATGGTTTTATCTATCGATAAGCAAAAAAGGCCGAAGCCGCACGAACCAATGATCGCGTAAACGAAGTCTGACGCGCTGTATCTTGCAATTGATCCAGTTCGGCACGATCTAGTAATCGTCCACCGATAATCACAGCATCCGGAGTTTCAAGAGCATCTATTCTCAAGACGGGATTATCAGATAAAAGTATAAGATTAGCTCGAAAACCAGGCGCAATTTGCCCGCGTTTGTCAAAACCCAGGATCTCCGCATTACCGCGGGTTGCTGCACGCAGCGCATCTAGGGGTGATATGCCGGCTTTCACGAAAAGCTCCAATTCTCGGACAAGAGATGAGCCTGGAATATTCACAAAAATCCCCGCATCGGTGCCCACCAGAAGCGGCACACCCTTTTCATTTAAGAGCCGCGTTGCCTCAAGGAAAAAAGCAGCGCGGGGCGCTTCTCTTTTATCAGGGTCTTCATTCGTCCAAAAGTCATAGGTGTTTTCCGACATAAACCGCACAAAGGGATTAAGAGTGCCCATAGGCTCACGGTCAAGATAAGCGCCTTTTGACCGTGCAACACGCACCAAATTATCATGAGCAATCAATGTTGGTGTAATCGCTTCACCCGACACAGCAATCCGATTTGCAAGCAACGACATGGCTTTTAAATCCAGTTGATCACGCAGACCGTGCCAAACGACAGATTCAACATGCTCAATCGTCTCAAAACCCTGCCCCAGAGAGGCTTCAAATTTTATCTCAAAATCGTCTTCAAAAGGCACATTACCCTGATGAACACCTTCCGGTGTATGACCCGTTAATGAAAGCCCATGCATCTGCGCAGCTTCTTTAATCCCTTTATATGCTGACGCATTCAGGCCCGGATATAGCTTCAATTGTTTAAAGCCATCGTGCTTTAGGCGTGCAACCGCCAAATGCGCTTCTTCCTCAGTCTCAAGTAAATAGTGATGGCTCTGCTGAGACCAGCCCGCACTATTCAAAATCGGACCAGTACTTTTGAAATCTGGGCCCAAGAGCACGCCACTTTCAATTTGCTCTTTCAACGATAAATGGAACGGCATGCCAGACATATTGCGAACACTTGTTACGCCATGAGACAAATAGGCCGCAAGCTCGACTTCATCCCAAATATGAACATGCGCATCAATCAGGCCAGGCAACAATGTTTTACCCCGCCCACTTATAACAATATCAACGGTGTTATCCTGGATGGAGCCACCGGGGGCGACACGAGCAATAAGACCATTTTCAAGCAGCACGGACTGGTCACGCTCCAATTGCTCAATACCGTCTCGCATGGATAAAATATCGACATGATCGATGAGGGTTTTGGGTGCGACAACAGACTTCTGGCGAAGAATGGACGGCACATTATGGACGCTGTAGAGAATCCAGCCGGAAATAAAAATAATGGCGATGGAAAAGAATAAAAATATATATCTCATGTGGTAGATACCAAAGGGCAGAGCGAATTCGAATGGCTTACTCAATGACCCCATAAACACAACTTGCCAAGAAAAAAGAAAACCGATCAGCTTTAAATTTCAACTGCGCGAATCCAGTCAGAGCAACCTCGACCTTATGCCCACAAGGGTTTAGATTGACATCTCAATCAAAAATGCAAGGACGACCCATGACCAACTTCCCTCCCCATCGCATACTCATGGGCCCCGGGCCATCTGATGTACACCCACGTGTATTGAACGCTCTTTGTCGCCCGACCATTGGCCATTTGGACCCGGCATTTCAAGATATGATGGAGGAGATAAAAACGCTTTTGCGCTATGCCTTTCGCACCGAAAATGCTTTGACTATCCCCTTGTCCGCCCCGGGATCAGCGGCCATGGAGGCTGCCTTTGTTAATCTGCTGGAGCCTGGAGACAAAATTCTGATCCTGCGAAATGGCGTCTTTGGTGAACGAATGCGGGAAAATGCCATAAGATGCAGAGCTGAACCGATAGTATTGGATGCGAATTGGGGAGAGGCGGTTGATCTGCAAAAGGTCGAGGACGCCTTCAAAACGCATCAGGATATTAAAGCGATGGCCTTTGTCCATGCAGAGACCTCCACAGGTGTGAGAAGCGATGCGGCGGCCCTTTCTCAACTGGCCCATGATAACAGTGCCTTAGTCATTGTCGACGCCGTCACATCATTGGGCGGCATTGCGCTTGAGGTAGACGCCTGGGGCCTGGATTTCGTATATTCCGGAACACAGAAATGCCTGTCCGCACCGCCAGGGCTTGCCCCCATCACCGTCTCTGCCCGTGCTATAGACAAGATCAAAAACCGGAAAAACAGCGTTCAAAGCTGGTTTCTCGATTTGAGCCTCATCATGGGATATTGGGATGGAGATGGTGGGCGGAGCTATCATCACACAGCCCCGGTCAACGCTTTATACGGACTTTGGGAAGCGTTGAAAATGCTGAGGGAAGAAGGGCTGGTGGCAGCTTGGGCACGGCATCGGTCCTGCCATGATGCATTTGTTGCAGGACTGGACAGGCTTGGGCTTGAAATGCTGGTCGATGAATCTATCCGCCTGCCGCAATTAAATACAATCAAAGTCCCGGAGGGCATTGACGAAGCCGTCATTCGTCAGTTTCTTCTGAACGATTTTAACATTGAAATTGGGGCCGGACTAGGCTCCCTTGCGGGAAAGATATGGCGGGTCGGATTGATGGGCCAATCGGCCTCCCCGCGCCATGTCAGCCTGCTCCTCTCCTCTTTGGAAGAATGCCTAAGCCGCGTACAATACACATACCCCAAAGGTGAAGCGGTTTCCGCCGCATGGTCCGTGTTCAAACAAGGCCAATAGAAAGAAAATCCAATGGACCACAGTTCCGATCAGCAGACCACGGCAAATACCCTCGCAAATTGGAAGCGCTTTGCGCCTTATATCTGGCCAAAATCCGATCGCGAATTAAAGGCCCGCATTATTTTTGCCTTTGCGTTGATGATTGGAGCAAAGGCCAGCGTGCTGATCGTTCCTTTCTTCTATGAAAAAGCCGTTGATGTCCTGTCGGAAGAAAGTGGTCCAATCCTCGCCACCGTTATTGGTTTGATCGGGGCCTATGCAGGCATGCGGTTTTTATCAACTGCATTCCAATATGCGCGCGACGCTGTATACGTCAAGGTCGGCCAGCGGGCAATTCGGGCATTGGCCTTGGATGTTTTCCGCCATCTCCATAATCTTTCGCTCCGTTTTCATCTGGAGAGACGAACGGGCGGCCTGTCTAAGGCCATTGAGCGCGGGACGAAGTCCATTGATGAAATGTTGTATTTCATCATGTTCAATATTTTCCCGACCTTTTTCGAACTCGCTGCTGTCGCTGTTATTTTTCAAGTCAAATTCGGCTGGGTTCTCGTCGCCATCATGGCGGCAAGTGTCGTGCTTTACATTGCCTATACTGCCCTGATTACTGAATGGCGGACGAAATTACGCCGCGACATGGTGGATGAAGACACAAAGGCCAACAGCCGCGCTATAGATTCCCTTTTAAACTATGAGACCGTCAAATATTTCGGCAATGAAGACCATGAAATGCGCTATTATGATACAGCGCTAAAACGCTATGAAAAGGCTGCAAATTTATCGGATTCGTCGCTGGCGCTTCTCAACATCGGCCAAGGGCTTTTAACGTCATTATGTCTGGGCGGCTCAATGGCCTATATTGCCTTTGGCATTTCTGAAGGCAAATACACGATTGGCGAACTCGTCCTTGTCAACGCTTTACTGATGCAGCTTTTCCGCCCTCTCGATATTTTAGGATGGGTCTATCGGAACATCAAACAGGGCCTGGTTGACATGGAATATCTGTTCCGTTTGCTGGAAACCAAGGAAGAGATAAGAGATGCTCACAATGCACCTGATATAAATGTCACCAGCGGTGCGGTCACCTTCAAGTCCGTCAGTTTCTCTTATGAAGCACGCCGGCAAATCCTTCACGATGTTTCTTTTGACATCCCGCCAGGGAAAACACTGGCAGTTGTCGGTCATTCGGGTGCCGGAAAATCAACATTATCCAGAATTCTTTATCGGTTTTATGACATCAGCGCTGGCCAGGTTCTCATTGACGGTCAAAATATTCAAGACGTCACCCAATCAAGCTTAAGGGACGAGATCGGGATCGTGCCTCAAGACACCGTTTTGTTTAACGACAGTATTTTCTACAATATTAACTACGGTCGGATCAGCGCCACCAAAGAAGAGATTGAGGACGCTGCGAAGCGGGCTCAGATCCATGACTTCATCCTCGGGCTGCCCGATGGCTATGGCACAGTTGTTGGGGAGCGTGGGTTAAAATTATCAGGCGGAGAAAAACAGCGGATAGCGATTGCACGGACGCTTTTGAAAAACCCGCCCTTATTGATCCTGGACGAGGCGACATCTGCGCTCGACACAAAAACAGAACGTGAGATTCAATCGGCCTTAAAGGAAGTTTCCAAAGATCGCACCACACTTATCATTGCCCATCGTCTTTCAACTGTGGTGGACGCTGATGAGATTATCGTCATGGAAAAAGGCCGTATCGCAGAACGAGGAACCCACAACCAACTGCTGGAAACACCCGGCGGTTATGCTGAAATGTGGCGAGAGCAACAAAAGGCCACCCAAGAAGAATCGCTTGTTAAAAAAGCTTCACACACAAGCACTGATTGAGTTTAAAGCTCTTTTTCTCCACAAAAGCATTATTAAAACCAGTGGCTTAACGTGTAGATACATTTTTTTCTTGAAAGTTGCAGCATTCACCATTAGACGAATGGCTGGTATAAAGATTGTGCATATGCATAATCGATGCGTATCGGAGTTGTGTTAAATGGGTAAGGCGTTCAAAGCGTTGGCAATTGGCAGCTTGTCCTGTGCCATAATTTACGTTTTGTTCCTCATGCCACTCCCTGCACCCGAAAACGCGAAAATGATGGAATTAGTCGTCAATAAGCAGAATGAAGTTACAAACATCATTGGTGTTTTAAGTCTGGGTATTCTTCTTATTGGCCTGACTTTCGCTATCCGCCAACATCAGTCCCCCCAAGGATTGAACGAAAAACTATAAAAATTGTTTTCGGCGGCTTAATCGGGCCTGCAGCTTTGCTGCAGGCCTTTTTCTTTAGATTCTCATCGCCAAATAACCTCAATCTTATTTTTCTTATATCAACATGGCTCAAGTTGCGCCGGACCCGAAAAATATGGCTCCGTTTTGGTGTTTTTAAAACTTTCGCGATTCTGCAGACCAACCTCTCCCGCAAAACAGGAAAATTGAAATCTTAACAAAAAATTAGTAATAATATTTAATAATTGCACATGCATATGTAGCAATTTAACCGGGCATGAACATGTTAGGTACAGGATTATATATCACTAGGAAAATAACGGCAGTTCTTGCTGTTATTGTCTCTTTGAGTCTTTTTTCCACTAAAGCATATGCCGGCCCTGAGAACAATGTGCAGCTACGTGTTACGGTGCAAAATGAGCAGGGAAATGCGAATAGCCTGGCTTTCGGTCCCGTCTTTTTCGGCTTTCATAACGGCAGCTTCGATCCCTTTAACGTTGGTGACCCGGGTCAGGAAACGAATGGTGATCCGACAGCATTTGGAAGCGCGGTCGTCAATAGCGTTAACGGCTTTGGTGAGCTACAATCCCTTTTCAGCTCATCTTCACCCATCGGAGGGAGTGTCGAATTCGCCAATTCTGCAAGAGGTGGGACAACGGCAGTCGATGGCGGGGAGTTTCGACCTGGCGAAAGTAGTGATTTTTCTGTCGTTGTTGATCTTGACCAGAACGATCAGCTATTCATTCTCACACGCGTCCTGCCATCAAATGACGCCTTCGCAGCAACAGACACGTCTCTTTCCTTAGCTGATATCCAACAACAAGGCTCAATCACATTCCAAATATTTGCGACAGCCATATTTGACGCCGATGCAGAGAATCAGTTTCGTACCGAGGGGGACTATATCGCTGACCCGGGGGCATTTGGTGATGCATCCATCGATATCGGCCAGATCGATACAGTGAGGAGTATACGTGCCGATTATTTCAGCGTGTATAATAATGTTATATTGCTGAACGGTCAGACGTTCGTTTCTCCAGATATAGGCGCACGCGCCTTTTTATTAGGCACAATAACGATTGAATTCATTACTGTCGTCGCAGAGCCTGGCGCATTGGCCATGGGCGTATTTGGCTTTGGCGGCCTCTTCGTCATTAACTATAGAAGGCGACGGAAGCTTAGATAAAGTTCTGAATTTCACAGGATCATTACGGTAAAAATTGACTTTATGCATTTACAAGAGCATATCTCTCTACTGAGAGGTGTGAATGTTTTGTGTGGGTTTGAAATATCTGAGGCTGGGTCTTGGGACGCTCATCCTTGTTCTGTGGAGCAACGCAGCACAGGCAGGGCCCAGCGACCAGATTCTTCTGAACATCAGTGTCACAAATACCCAGGGCACGTCATCAGACGTTGCTTTTGGACCCGTATATTTTGCTTTTCATAATGGGAATTTTGACCCATTTGACCTCGGTCGAGAGCCTTCACCGGAATTTACTCAACAATTCGCTCGCGATGGGTATTCATCCTTCACTTCTCTTGACGGGATACTTACCAACTCGAATGCTAACGGCGTTTCCCACGTTCTCAGGAACGAACGCCCATCAGTAGATGGGGAATTCCAGGCAACAGATTCCGGCAGTTTCAATGTCGTCGTGGATCGCAATCAGCAAAGCGAGTTATTCTTCTTCTCTAGGGTACTGCCGTCCAACGATGCCTTTTTTGGTTCCGACAATTCTTTTGACCTGAACAGCCTTGCCGAAGGGGCAACGATTACGTTCCGAATTGTCAGCGCAGATATTTTTGATGCAGATGTTTTCAACAATGGGACAGGTACAGCGGATTTTGAAGCCGGCGTATTCCCCATTACTCCAATAGGTGAATCAGACCCAAGTGGCGTTTCCCAGGCTGACCCAGATTATTTTCTCGTCTTCGACAACATCGAATTGCAGAATGGCGTGAAATTTAGCGCCCCGAGGCTGGATGGCTTCTTCGAGCTTGGAACCATTACAATTACATTTGTTGCAACCGTTGCTGAACCGGGCATGGTCGGAATAGGTGCTATCGGCATCTTTGGCTTTGTCATGCTCAGACGCCGACAGCGCTTAAAAAATCAACTACCTGCTTGATAAGTCAAAACAGGTTTTCTCGCAGCCAGTGTTTCATCAAGCCGCCTCAAAGGTGCATAATGTGGTGCAGCGATAAAATAGTCTTTATCACCTGCCTTCGCTTTTTCAGCCAAAGACGCTAGAGCACCAATGAACTGATCCAGATCAGCTTTACTCTCTGTCTCTGTTGGCTCGATCAGCATTGCACCATGGACGACCAGTGGGAAATACATGGTCATAGGATGATAGCCTTCGTCGATCATCGCCTTCGCGAAATCAAGCGTGGTCACACCACTTCCTTCAAGAAAACGATCATCAAAAAGCGCCTCATGCATGCACGGCCCGTCAAAGGCAGGCGTCATGACACCCTTCAGGCTTTCCAGAATATAGTTAGCGTTCAATACGGCGTCTTCAGCCACCTGCCTCAGCCCGTCAGCACCATGTGATTTCATATAAGTCAAAGCACGCACAAACATGCCCATTTGTCCATGAAAAGCACACATACGGCCAAAGCTTTGCTCAACGCCTTCGTCGCCATCATGTTCGATCAGACGGAACTCACCATGTTCGTATTGAATAACAGGACGCGGCACGAAAGGAGCCAATGCTTCTGAAAAGACCACTGGGCCAGAGCCTGGACCACCGCCGCCATGGGGCGTGGAAAAGGTCTTATGCAGATTGATATGCATGGCATCAATGCCAAGGTCACCAGGTCGAACCTTACCCACAATGGCGTTGAAATTCGCGCCGTCACAATAGAAGAACGCGCCAACCGCATGAACCGCCTCAGCAATCTCAATGATATCTGGTTCAAACAGGCCACAGGTGTTTGGATTGGTCAGCATAATGGCCGCCACGTCTTCATCCAAACGCTCTTTCAAGGCTTCCAAGTCCACCCGTCCGCGTTCGTTCGCGGGCACTTTGCGAACTTCATAGCCACAAAAAGCCGCCGTCGCCGGGTTGGTCCCATGGGCAGATTCAGGTACGAGAACGACTTTACGCGCATCACCGCGCGCTTCCAACGCTGCCCTGATCGCCATCAGGCCGCATAGTTCTCCATGTGCGCCCGCTTTGGGCGACATTGCAACAGCAGGCATGGCCGTTAATTCCATCAACCATTTGGCCAAAGTGTCGATCAGACCCAAAGCACCCTGGACCGTTTTATGCGGCTGCAAAGGGTGAATATCGGCAAAGCCCAGAAGCCGTGCCATTTTCTCGTTCAAACGCGGGTTATGTTTCATCGTGCAGGAGCCTAAAGGAAACAAGCCCATATCAATAGCGTAATTCATCCGCGATAAACGCGTGTAATGGCGCACCATTTCACCTTCGGCCAGGCCAGGCAGGTCGATATTTTCGGACCGCTCTAAACCGCCAAGACGGCTTTGATGCTGTGGGGCCTCATCAAAATCAACTCCGCTGCGATTGGCACCGCCGATTTCAAAAATCAACGGCTCACTGCGTTCCAGCGCTTTATGGCCTGTGAAAGTTTCTACGGTCATGGCAGGATCTCCCCCAGGGCTGCACAAAATGCTGCAATATCGTCCTGAGTGACCGTTTCTGTCACAGCCACCAGCATATGATTTTCAAAGTCTTTTTCTCTGGGATACAGCCGCTGCAGCCCGACACCGCCTAGAATATCACGATCCGCCAACTGCCGCAGGACAGGCATCGCTGCCTCTGGCAATTCCAAAACGAATTCATTGAAGAAAGGTCCGTTTAAGACTTTAACGCCATTGATCTTCGCCAGTTTTTCCGCGGCGTGAACGGCCAGGCCGTGGTTTAAAGCAGCCAGATCCCGCAGGCCCTTTTCCCCAAGCAACGTCATATGCGCGCTGAAGGCCAAGGAACACAGCCCCGAATTCGTGCAGATATTAGACGTCGCCTTTTCCCGGCGTATATGTTGCTCCCGCGTGGATAAAGTCAGGACATATCCACGATTTCCGTCCGCATCCATCGTCTCGCCACACAGGCGTCCAGGCATCTGCCTTACATATTTTTGTCTGGTCGCAAACAGTCCCAAATAAGGGCCGCCAAATTGCAGGCCGACGCCTAAGGCCTGACCCTCTCCGGCAACGATATCCGCACCCATATCGCCTGGCGCGCGGATGGCACCCAGTGCGACAGGCTCGGTCACGATTACAACCAGCAAAGCACCCTTTGCATGCGCCTTCTCAGCAAGACCACTCAGATCACTTATATGACCGAAAACATTGGGATATTGCACAACAACACATGACGTTTCCTCGTCCAGTGCTGCGGACAATGCCTCTATGTCGTCACCAGGCGTGCCTGAAGTCAATACAGCCTTACCAACATCTAAAACATCGTCGGAATAGGCCGTCATGGACGTCGCCACATCCACATAATGAGGGTGTAGACCACCGGACAGCAGTGCTTTTTTCCGCCGCGTCACCCGTCGCGCCATCAAAATCGCTTCGAGACAGGCCGTCGATCCGTCATAAAGCGACGCATTCGCCACATCCATTCCATAAAGGCGCGCGACCTGTGTTTGAAATTCAAACAGATATTGCAATGTTCCTTGCGCAATTTCAGGTTGATAGGGCGTATAAGCCGTTAGAAACTCACCCCTTTGAATGATATGATCAACGCTGGCCGGCACATGATGACGATAAGCCCCTGCACCTAAGAAAAAAGGCACTTTTGACGCTGCTAAATTAGCGTCGGCATAGGCACCGATCTGCCGTTCCACTTGCGCTTCACTTGCGTGAAGAGGCAAATTCACCGGCGCACTCAACAAGGCGCTTGCCGGCACGTCACGAAAAAGCTCATCAATATGAGCTGCCCCGATCTTTTCCAGCATTGCGCGGCGATCATCATCATTCAAAGGAAGATAACGCATAGGGGCTACTCAAGCTCGGCAATGAAAGATTTATAACCCGCTTCATCCATCAAGGCGTCTAGTTGCCCTGTATCGCTGAGACGAATTTTAAAAAACCAGCCCTCGCCTTCGGGGTCTGAATTCACCATATCCGGTGCATCCACCAGAGCGTCATTTACAGCCGTGACTTCGCCGCTCACGGGGGCATAGACCTCACTCGCTGCTTTGACGGATTCTACAACAGCAGCTTCATCGCCTTGAGACAGGGTCACGCCATTTTCCGGCAGTTCAACAAAAACAACATCGCCCAAAGCTTTTTGCGCATAGTCTGTCACACCAACGGTCGCAATATCGCCATCGATGCTGATCCACTCATGGTCTTTTGAAAATTTAACGGTCATTTCTGCACCCCTGATTTGCGTACATAAGATTTTGTTACAAAAGGCATTTTAGCAACAGTCGCGTCCAAGGTGCGCCCACGCACCAGAACACCAATGTCCATTCCTTCGTCGGCATATTCCGCCGCGACATAGCCCATCGCGACAGGTGCACCCACGCTTGGCCCAAAACCACCGGACGTGATTTGGCCGATCACATCGCCTGCCTGGTTCACAATCTCCGCCCCTTCACGTGCGGGCTGCCGGCCTTTCAGCAGCAGGCCGACACGCTTTCGCGTCGCACCCTGTTCCAATTGTGCCAACACAATATCTGCCCCAGGAAAGCCGCCTTCTTCCCGACGCCTTTTGGAGATAGCAAAGTTCAATGCCGCTTCAACAGCCGTCGTCTGCTCATCAATATCATGGCCATAAAGGCAAAGGCCCGCTTCCAGCCGCAGACTATCCCGTGCCCCCAACCCAATGGGCGCAACGTCTTCAAAACTTAAAAGCTTCCGCGCCAGCGCATCCGCATCTGCAGCCGGCACTGAAATCTCAAACCCATCTTCACCGGTATAGCCAGATCGCGAAACCCAACAGTCCACCCCGTTCAGCTCAAATGCCCCCGCACTCATGAAGGACAACTCAGCGATTTGTGGATTTAACTGACACAGGACAAGTTCAGCAGCGGGGCCTTGAAGCGCGATCAAAGCACGGTCTTCCATGATAGTGATTTGAACCCCATGCGGTTCAAGACGCGCTTTCAAATGCGCAATATCCTGGGCCTTAACAGCCGCGTTCACAACCAGATAAAAGTCATTTTCCCGCCGGGTGATCATCAGATCATCTAAAATACCACCCTGGTCGTTTGTGAACAGGGTGTAGCGCAGGCGTCCGACTTTCAACCCCTTCAAATCACCCGTTACCAAGGTTTCAAGCGCGTCATCAACGCCGTCGCCCGTTAAAAGCAACTGCCCCATATGAGAAACGTCAAACAGGCCTGTTTTTTCACGGCAATGGAGATGCTCGCCCATAATGCCCATCAGATATTGGATCGGCATATCATAGCCTGCAAAGGCCACCATTTTGCCGCCCATTTCCCGGTGCAACGCGTCCAATGGCGTTTTCTTCAATACTGTGGTGGTTTCTTGGCTGTTCACCCCTGGCTCCTGTGACACATGAATGCGCGTGCCCAAGCATTTGCTCAGTCAACACGCCCCCTCTGTCACGGAACCTGAGAGATTTACCGGATAAACATCCGTTTACGCCCGTCGGTGGAGTGATTTTCATCACTCACTTTCCAGAGTGTCTCTATATTGCCCACGCGGTCCATCGAACCTGAGAGTTTCCGGGGCGGTTGCTCCTTCGGTGGCGATGCGTATCCATCGCGCTCTCCCGCGCAGTCATGTATGAGAATTCCCATACGAGACGGCCCCATCATAGATAGGCCGTTTGAGCTGTCAATCAAAGCTGCGGCCCTGTTGGTATTTTTCTAAAATCGCTCTGTATTCCCAACAAAAAAGAACCGGTCAAGATGTCTTAACCGGTCCAATTAACATGGCAATTTGTCAACGCCGCCGCCGAATCGACGGCACAGGCAATCAGCGCAGGATGTTATATGCGGCATCCGCATCGGAAAGCTGAAACCCGATCAGCACTTCATGATCATATTGATCTGCAAATGTGTCATTTGGAATGACCTGCATGATCCGCTCTCTCACCCGCGCCTGGTCGCGCCCGCGGAACTGAATATTTGTATCATATATCCGTTTCCCAACCAGCTGATCACCTTCACGCAGAACGGCCACGAAATAGGAAACGTCAATGGCGTCAGCCCCGGCCTTTGGCCCTTTTTCGCCATTGATGGTGAAGCTTATGGCAGTGCGCACACCTTCGCCTTCATCTTCACAATTCACCTGCAGATCAGCGAGATGCACCCGATAAGAAACATCGTCGATCGTTTTTTCAGTGCCATCGGCAAAAGTCGTCGCTGTATTGGCGTATTTAACAAAAGCCACCGCCGGACAATCGCTGATTTCCACAATGAAAGGATTTGAATTACAAGACGCCAGCACAAAGGCCAAAACGCCCAAAACCATGACTTTCAATCGCAACACAAGGCCATCCAATCTAAAAACTTAATTCTTCTCGCTTGCAAACGTCCTTAAACGCTTCCACGCCAGAGAACAAGGATTTGTCCATAAAAGGCCTATAAAAGGCCACCACCTCAACCCAAAACGCCCTTCTTTTCTTTGAAGGTTAGGAAAATATGACTATATCCTGATTATGGTAAAAGTGAGTGTCCCCATGACGAAGAAATCTATCAAATTGTTAGTTGCCAACCCACGGGGATTTTGCGCTGGTGTAGAACGCGCAATACAGATCGTCGAACAAGCGATCCAAAAATTCGGCGCACCCGTTTATGTTCGCCATGAAATCGTCCACAATCGATATGTCGTGGAAGGCCTGGAAAAACGCGGTGCCATTTTCGTGGAAGAACTGGATGAAGTGCCAGAGGGTGTTCCAGTTGTTTTCTCTGCTCATGGCGTGCCGAAATCTGTACCGACCGCTGCAGAAGCCCGAAAGCTGTTTTATCTGGATGCGACCTGCCCGCTCGTCAGCAAAGTGCATAGAGAAGCCGAACGCCATCATGCAAATGGGCGCCATATTCTTTTGATCGGGCATACCGGCCATCCGGAAGTCATTGGCACAATGGGCCAACTGCCTGAAGGGTCGATCACTTTAATTGAAGACTGCGCAGACATTGACACCCTGCCTGATTTTGAGCCGGATCAGCTTGCCTTCGTCACACAGACGACCTTAAGCGTTGATGATACGGCAGACATAGTTTTGGCCTTGCGATCGCAATTCCCTGGCATTCACGGACCTAAAAAAGAAGACATCTGTTATGCGACCACCAATCGGCAGGAGGCAGTCAAAGCTCTGCTCAATGAATGCGATTTGCTGTTAGTCGTGGGCGCGCCGAATTCTTCCAATTCCCAACGCCTGGCGGAGCTGGCGCGCAAATCAGGGAAAGCAGGCTATCTCGTTGAACGCGCAGAAAAAATCAACTGGTCCTGGTTTGAAGGCATTAAAAGCATCGGCTTAACCGCCGGGGCATCCGCCCCCGAAGTTCTTGTTCAAGAAGTGATTGACGCCATTCACTCTCGCTTCCATGTTACACAAAGTGAAAGCGTCACATGTGTTGAAAATATCAGTTTTAAGCTGCCGCGGGAATTGACTGCGGCCTGACATTAGGCTTTGGAATTTATAGTGGCCGTTTATACGCATATTGGCGAGGCAGCTTTACGCGCCTTTTTATCTAATTATGAAATTGGAAGCCTGATCTCCTTCAAAGGCATTGCTGCCGGGGTGGAAAATTCAAATTATGTGCTGGAAACAACTTCAGCACATTTCATTCTGACGCTTTACGAAAAACGCGTTGATCCAAGCGATCTGCCTTTTTACCTGGGCCTGATGTCTCACCTCAGCAGCAATGGCTTTCCCTGCCCTCTTCCCGTCGCCGATCAAGAAGGCCGCGTGATAAAGACACTTGAGGGCCGCCCAGCAGCGATCGTAACCTTTCTTAACGGGTATGACCTGCAAGCCATAAAAACAGATCATTGTTGGCAATTGGGCGCTGCTATGGCCCGAATGCATGAAGCGGGCAAAGACTTCCCGCAAACACGCCAGAATGATTTAAGCATTTCCGGCTGGCATGAGTTGAGAGGCAAATGCGCAGGGCAGCTTGAAGCGCATTTCCCCGGCCTTGAAAAGCTGATCGATGAGGAATTGGCCACGCTTTCCACTCTTTGGCCAGATGCCCTGCCACAAGGCGCCATTCATGCGGACTTATTCCCGGATAATGTGTTTTTCCTGGATGAAGAATTTGCAGGGGTCATAGATTTTTACTTCGCCTGTACCGATGCCCTTGCCTATGACTTGGCGGTTGCTGCCAATGCCTGGTGTTTTAACGAAGGACATGTGTTCTCCCCAGCGCTCTATGAGGCCCTTCTCCAGGGGTATGAGCGTGTTCGGCCTTTAGAGAGTGAGGAAAAACAAGCCCTCCCTCTCTTATGCCGCGGTGCAGCCTTACGTTTTTTGCTGACCCGCGCCCATGATTGGGTGTTCCCACAGGAAGGTGCATTGGTTGTCGCGAAAAATCCCCTTGATTATGAGAAACGATTAAAACACTGGCGTGACCAGGCAGGATGAGAATGTGAAGGTTGAAGCTTATACAGACGGCGCATGCAGCGGCAATCCAGGCCCGGGAGGCTGGGGCGTCGTATTGCGATGGAATGGCCATGAAAAAGAGATTTATGGTGGTGAACCGCAAACCACGAATAACAGGATGGAACTACAGGCCGCGATTTCTGCGTTAAACGCGTTGAAGCGTGATTGCACCGTCACCCTGGTCACTGACAGCCAATATGTTAAAAACGGCATTACACAATGGATTCATGGCTGGCGTAAAAACGGATGGAAGACAGCGTCAAAAAAACCCGTCAAAAACGCTGATTTATGGCAGGAATTATCCAAAGCGTGCGACAGCCATAATGTCACCTGGGAATGGGTAAAAGGGCATGCTGGCCACCCTGAAAATGAACAGGCAGATGCCCTTGCACGCAGGGCTATTGAAGAAATGAGAAGCAGCTAATGAGCGGCCAGCGCATAACAGTCAAAGACATCGACGCGCTGGTCCGCCAAGGCGAGTTAAGCGGCAAGGACGTTCTTGTCGCACTCAACACAATCCGCGACAAAGAATATTGGCAGCGATGGGGCTTAAGGATTTTACTTGGGCTGGCCGTTGCGCATCTTCTTTTCAGTCTCAGCTTATTTATCGCTGCAAATTGGAACGCCATAAGCTCATTTCAAAAACTGGGCGGACTAACGATAGCAATCACAGCCTTGGCTGCCATCGCATATAAAAGAGGTCTTGATGACCTGTGGGCACATATTGCGATAATCGCTGCGCAAAGCCTTGTTGGCCTGTGGCTTGTCGTCTTCTCCCAAATTTATCAGACCGGTGCTGATAATTATCAACTCTATTTAAGCTGGGCACTGCTAATCCTGCCATGGACACTCATGGCGCGTGCACAAGCATCTTGGGTATTGTTTCTGACGATCCTTACGATTGGCTTTTGGCTCTACAGCTATCAGCATCTGGCTATCAACGGGCTGGCCCCCATATCTTTGACCACCGGCCTGATCACCTTGCTGCTGACAGGTATATTGTCTATCGGAGAAGGCCTTCGCGAAAGACAACATCATTGGCTTGATGCACATTGGGGGCGGTTACTGCTCCTGGCTGCAATCATCATTCATGCAGAATATGCAACCATATATTTGCTTGTTCTGGACAATCTTGGAGGCATGACGCGCATTGCTCTTCCAGCCATGGCTTTAACCTATCTCACTGCGCTTTACTGGCTGGGAAGACGTGGCCTCCCCTTCTTCGGCCTCATTCTCCTGAGCTGGGCTATTTTTGTTGGTGCCCATGGCATCTGGCTTATCGCTAAATTGGAAACAGATTGGATCGTCTTTTCTTTCTCAGCACTCTTCGTGATCGCATTAACAGCTATCGTTGCCAGAGCCTTTAACCAGGTCCAACAGCGCAGGAGGCCATCATGACGGAAGTCCTGGAACGTCCATGGTATATGTCTGCAATCCTCACAATCTGCGGATGGATCGGAGCATTTCTACTGCTATTTGCCATTGGCCTGGCATTTGAAGCACTGGGCTTGTTTGAAAAAGGGCTAGGGCCAATTCTTATAGGCGCATCTGCGTTGGGGCCATTATTTTGGGCGGAACAACGCCTGTCCAATATGTTTCTCCAGGAAACGATCACGCCTCTCATGCTTGGCGCATGTCTTTCCATCATATTTGGCGCTCACACCCTATGGGATATCAATGCCGCGGCCCTGTGTTGCTGGATATTACTTGCGGTGTTTAGCGTATCCAAACGCAAGGCAGCACTGGCTTTCACATTGACCATAACAGCTTGGTTTTTCACCTTTGCTGCCCTGGGTGAGAGCACATCTTCGATTGTGGAAGAAGGCCTGATCTCGGCGTTGTTGATAGCAGCTGTTATAGCAAGCCTTTTCCCCAATCGTTATATCCGCGCCATTGACCATGGATTGCCGACACTATTAGCACTTATCTTTGTTCTCTCGTTCGACGTCTTTGATTTTCGCATGACCGCGCATGGCGCATTGCTTAAAGGCCCAGCTGTCGCCTTATTCATTGCTACCCTATGGCTTCTGCATGGGAAAAAACTGAGCATAAAATTCGCCGCGATCAGCTTTTCAAGCGTCATCGCCTTTGCCGCCTTCCCCCTTGCAATCATCCCAGCCTCCACAGTCATATTATTGGGCTGGATCAGGGGAGACAGGGCTTTTGCCGTCATAGGCCTGCTGCTGACAACAGCCGTACTCTTTCAATATTATACCGGCCTGGATTTAAGCCTCCTGCGGCGTTCTCTGCATTTTTCAGTAATCGGAACAGCACTTCTTTTCATTTATTGGGTTATGAAGCGATGACCTCCTTTCGACAGGCATTTTTCTGGATCGGCTTCTTCGCAATTTTGGGAAGCTTCTCAGCCTTTATCTATGAAAAAGAGAATATTCGCCATAACGGCAGAGAGCTTCTTTTACCCCTGCAGCCTGTGGACCCACGGTCGCTCATTCAAGGGGATTATATGCGCTTGGTTTTTGCACAAAGCGTCCAGCCCCCACTCGCCATGCAGCAAATCATGACCGTCAAAGGCCAGCTTGTTTTCCATCGCGGAGACAAGAACATAGGCAGTTATGTCCATGTGTATCGCAATGGCGACTTGGATGTAGATGAAGTCCTTTTGAATTATGAAATAAAGGGCCAGGGTACAGGGCGCCCGCGCATCATTTACACAACGGACAGTTTCCTCTTTGGCGAGGCACAGGCCCATGATTTTGATCAAGCGGCTTATGCTATCTTTAAAGCTGACAGGAAAGGAAATGCTCTCATCACCGGCTTAGCTGATGAAGACGGCAAGGCTATTCGCCCTTAGGGGCTTCCACCTGAACGGGAGCGACATCATCATAAGGCACCGCGTCTTCCCCTCCCGCAAATGGTAAGGAAAGGGCCAGGATTAAAAAGAAAACTGCGAATAATCCACCCATGATGCCGACAGCCATGACCAAAGCCAGTGCATAGCGACGCAGCCGATCAGACCAGGATTCCTTGCCCAGGCTTGGAACCTCAGTCCACTTATTTTCTATACGCATTAAACAGCTTCTACTTTCAACGCAGACCCATCGACAGCCACAACACGCACCGTGCTTCCTTTGGTCAAACCAGCAGGTCCATGGACGCGCCAGGGGCTGTCCCCCACTTGTACACGCCCAACGCCATTTTGGATATCGTCAATCAATTCAAACTCGCGCCCCACTAGCCGTGCACCGCGTTGATTAAGCGTATCACTCCCATCATCACTTTCCCGGCCACGATAATAGCGACGGCCCACGAAAATACTTGCAACAGCAAATACGCCAAAAACAGCAAGCTGCCCATACCACACCATATCGGACAACATCGCCACAATAAGACCCGTCGCAAAGGCTGCACCGCCCAGCCAAATGAGAAATACACCTGGCAGGGCAAGTTCACCAATGGCCAGGACCAGGCCGATACCGGCCCAGGTCCAAAACGTCCAGACACCCATATCAAACATAGTCCAACCCTCTCTTAATCTCAGCGCCGCGTTGATGGAACAGTGGTTGATCCACCACCGGATTTCGGTTTACCGCCCGCGTCTTTGACCAGGTCCGTAATACCGCCGATAGCTCCAATCACGCTGGATGCTTCAAGCGGCATGAATATGGTTTTCTCATTAGGTGAAGCTGCAAAGGCGCCTAATGCATCTATATATTTCTGCGCCACAAAATAATTGATCGCCTGGGCATCCCCCTTGGCAATCGCATCAGAGACCATTTCCGTCGCTTTAGCTTCGGCTTCGGCGGACCGTTCCCGCGCTTCGGCATCACGGAAGGCCGCTTCTTTTCGGCCTTCTGCTTCAAGCACCTGAGACCGTTTTTCACCTTCGGCTTTCAAGATCTCGCTTTGACGCTGGCCTTCCGCCTCAAGAATCACAGCGCGTTTCTCCCGCTCCGCCTTCATTTGCCGGGCCATCGCATCAACGATATCAACAGGCGGTTCGATATCCTTCACTTCAATCCGGGTGATTTTGATACCCCAAACTTCAGTCGCCGCATCAATCACACTTAACAGACGTGCATTGATATCATCCCTTTTGGATAAGGTTTCATCCAAATCCATCGACCCCATGACCGTCCGCAGATTTGTCGTGGTCAGGTTCAAAACGGCATATTCCAGCTGGAAAACCTCATAGGCCGCTTTAGCAGCATCAAGCACCTGATAAAAGACAACGGCATCCACCCGGACCATTGCATTATCCTTGGTGATGATTTCCTGGCTTGGAACATCTAAGACCTGTTCCATCATATTCATCTTGTTCCCGATACGGTCGAAAAATGGGTTGATAAGATGAAAGCCCGGGCTCAACACCCTGGTGAATTTACCAAATCGCTCCACCGTATATTGAAAACCCTGGCGAACAGTTTTGACTGCACGAAAAACAATGACAACACCAATCAGTCCAATCAAAGCAAAAACAATAATTTCTGACATAATAATCCCCTTTGTCGCCCCAATATACCCCACCAAGACAGATGATATGACCTGTTAAATATGGGTACATCTTTTTGTTTCACAAGTAAAAAAGGGGGCGCATGGCTGCTCCCCCTTTTTAAAACTTGGTATTTAAACCAACAGATTAGAGCTGATCGAGCATATATTCCGCACTGGAAACGCGGAAGTCACCGTTTTCTTCCACATTTAATTCTGTCACCACACCATCATCTACGATCATGGAAAAACGCTTTGAGCGTTCGCCCATACCAAAGCCCGACAGGTCAAGTTCAAGGCCTAAGGCCTTTGCATAATTTCCGCTGCCATCTGCCAGCATGGTGACCTTGTCACCAACGCCCTGGTCTTTGCCCCAGGCGGCCATGACAAACACATCATTCACAGACATACAGGCAATAGCATCAACACCTTTGGCTGCCAATTCATCAGCCTTTTCCACAAAGCCAGGGAGGTGTTTTGCAGAACATGTAGGTGTGAAAGCGCCGGGTACTGAGACAAATGCGACTTTCTTACCTGCAAAAAATTCGCTGATGGAAACGGGGCCAGGGCCATCCGCTGTCATCGTCATCATGGTGCCTTCAGGGAGTTTGTCGCCGACACTGATTGTCATGGTCTTCCTTTCTAATTTGGGAATTTGCCGATCCTGACCCAACTTTAGCTTATTCGCCTGTTTTCGCAATCATTGTTGGGTCGGATTTTCATGAATTTCTTATGTCCAGGTCGGCTTGACTTGAAAGGCGAGGAAAAACACCGCATTGTGGGCATAGGTTTCGACCTGAAAATGGGATAATGGGGATATATGACCACTTCACCTTATTTAACGGGGCAATTTCTGCTGGCAATGCCGTCCATGCCGGACGCGCGTTTCGCACGCACGTTGGTCTATATCTGTTCCCATAATGAGGAAGGCGCGATGGGCCTTGTCGTTAATCGCCCCTTTGATGCTTTGGATTTTGAAGGCCTGCTGGATCAGCTGGACATTGAGGTCGACGATATTATTCGCGATATCCCCATTCATACAGGTGGCCCTGTTGAAACCGGTCGAGGGTTTGTCCTTCATTCTGCCGACTATGTTCAAGATTCAACACTGGTTGTTTCTGAAACGGTCGCGTTGACAGCAACGGTCGATATATTGAGGCAGATAGCCGGTGGCAGCGGCCCCCATCATGCGCTTTTAGCGTTGGGCTATGCTGGCTGGTCGGCTGGGCAGTTGGAAGCAGAAATTCAACAAAATGGCTGGCTCACGACAGAGGCGGATGACGAAATATTATTCAATACCGATCTGGACCAGAAATATCCGCGCGCCCTTGCAAAATTGGGCGTCGACATCTCCATGCTGTCCGGCGACGCAGGCCACGCTTAAACTTTATTGAAAAGACGCTTTAAGCTCCTCATAGGTCGCAACCGTCTGCGCCGGACCCACGGTTGCAAAGCTTAACGGTCCACGTTTCAACAGATCATTCGCGACGCGACGAACGTCTTCTTCAGTGACCTTGTCGATAGAAGCCAATAATTCCTTTGCAGGAACGGGCCGCCCGAACATCAACATGTGCCGCCCCAATTGCTCGGATAGCGCTGTGGAGCTTTCAAGAGCCATCGCCAGACCCGCCTTCAACTGAGCCCGTGCACGGTCCAACTCTGTCTTGCCAATATGGTCCCGCATAGACCTGACAATGGATGAAATCAGTTGAAGCGCTTCAGGTGCATCAGCGGCGCTTGTACCCGCATAAATACTCAAGAGGCCTGTATCTGAATGAGCTGCCACATCAGAGAACACCGCATAAGCCAGGCCGCGCTCTTCGCGCACTTCTTGAAACAGGCGTGATGACATGCCGCCACCCAATATAGTGGCGTACAGTTGAAGCGCATAAATATCCGGATCAGTGAAGGCCACCGCTTCAAAGGCAAGCGTTAGATGGACTTGCTCTAGGGGCCTGAGGTCGCGAAACTCTCCCCCGCTATACAAAGCCTGTTGTGGTTCAAAACTTTGCGCTGGCACCATCATGCCCATTTTTTCGTCTACCATAGCAACCAAGGCATCATGATCCACCTTACCTGCCGCCGCCACGACAAGGTTAGAAGGATGGTAATGGCGCTGGCGATAGGCTTTTAGCGCTTCCACATCGAGGGAGCGTACATTTTCAGGCGTCCCCAATATGGAAAAGCCTAAAGGCTGGTCTTTAAAGGCGACGGATTGAAGGTGGTCAAAAATGATATCATCCGGCGTATCATTTGCCTGCCCGATTTCCTGACAAATGACGTCTTTTTCCCTTGCAACCTCTTCCGGTGTGAAACGCGCGTTCAACAGCAGGTCAGACAGCATATCAATCGCAAGGCCAAGGTCCGCCTTTAAGACCCGCGCATAATAAGCCGTCATATCACGTGTCGTATAGGCATTGAGATGCCCGCCAACGGCCTCAATCTCTTCCGCTATTCGCCGTGCGGATCGATGAGTGGTGCCTTTGAACACCATATGTTCGAACATATGGGAAATACCAACCTGACCGGCATCTTCAAATCGTGTCCCGACATTTGCGTAAATACCAACAGACACGGTTTCCAGGGCGGGCATATTCAGGCTGACGATACGTAACCCATTGGCCAATGTTGAAACTTGCGCGCTCATTAAGCCATATGCTCTGAAATATAAGCACGAACGGCATTTATATCGGCGGGCAGATGGGCAAAACGCTCTTCCCGGCCAAATATATCCCCGACAAAATGCGGCAGGGCTGGCCTCGTGCCGGTTGCGCGTTCCACAGCATCCCGGAATTTCGCCGGATGCGCTGTTGCCAATGCCACAATCGGACTGCTGACCTGATCTGCGCACGCATGGGCCGCGGCCAAGGCAACCGCGCTATGGGGATCTATGATCATATTCGCATGATCCTGCGCCCAGCTGATTGTTGCCGAGGTCTCATCCTGGGTGACACTATGGGATGAAAAAACTTGTCGTGCTTTATCAAGCCATTGCTTTGGCAGGCGCATTGCCCCCTCTTCAGCAAAGCGCGTCATAATATCAGCCACCTGTGACCCATCCCTGTCAGACAGATCAAAGAGCAACCGTTCAAAGTTAGAAGAAACCTGAATGTCCATCGACGGTGTGATCGTCGGCACAACGCCTTGGGTTGAATAATCCCCGGTGGATAAAGCCCGGTGCAAAATATCATTTTCATTTGTAGCCACGATCAGGCGTTCAATCGGCAGGCCCATTTTCATGGCCACATAGCCTGCAAAGACATCCCCAAAATTACCCGTAGGGACAGAAAAGCTGATTGCTCTATGGGGGGCACCCATCGCAACAGCAGTTGTAAAATAATATACAATTTGAGCCATGACCCGGGCCCAATTTATGGAGTTCACCGCTGATAATGGCGATTTTTGAGACAGGCTTTGATCCCTTAGAAGCTGTTTCACCATCGCCTGACAATCATCAAAGCTTCCATCCACAGCGATATTGAATACATTCGGGGCCAGCACCGTCGTCATTTGCCTGCGCTGTACATCGGAAACCCGGCCATAGGGGTGCAACATGAAGATCGCGCTTTTATCCTGACCCGCCACGGCATGGATGGCAGCAGAACCCGTATCACCGGATGTCGCGCCAATGATGGTCAGACCTGTTTCCTGACGCTCCAGGAGGTAATTGAACAGCTGGCCCAGGAATTGAAGAGCCACATCTTTGAAGGCTAAAGTCGGGCCATGGAATAACTCCATGATGAAATGCTTTTCGTTGATCTGAGTAAATGGCACGACCGCATCATGATGGAAAGTGGCATAGGCCTCTTGGGCCAAGCGTTCTACATCTGCCTGCGGGATAGCGTCCCCTATGAAGGGAGCCATGACCTTGGCAGCGACCTGCGCATAGGACAGCTGGGCAAGGGCGGCAATTTCTTCAGCACTAAAATTTGGCCAGTGTTCGGGAACATAAAGGCCCCCATCACTCGCCAGGCCGGCAAGTGTAACCTCAGCAAAATCAAGAACAGGGGCCTGCCCCCTGGTGCTGACATAGCGCACGTTGTCTTATCCTTAAATTCAAGCCTTAAATCGGCGATAGGCCACGACGAGATACACGCCTATCAACGTCATGCCAAGCCCATACCATGTTAAAGCATATTGAAGATGGTTATTCGGCAGATTGACTTGTGTCACACCGCCCTGAGGCCAGCCGCCTGGGTTCGGACTATCATCAGCTGCGAGGTAATAGGGCTCAACATCAAGATCAATGGTTTGCCCAAGCTCCAGAGGCCAGAACAAATAGAATATATTGGCTTCCACATCGCCAAGATAGCCAGTGCCCCAACGGGGTTTTTCCTGAGAAAAACGGAGAACGCCTTCAAGCTGTTGAATCCCCTCAAGCTGCCCTTCCAGTCGTCGTGAAGGGTCTTTCAAACCTTCTGCAATCCAGCCGCGATTGATAAAAAAGAGGCGACCATCCTCAGCTTCAAAAGGCGTGAGAACGTGATAGCCCACAGCGCCCCTCGGGCCGCTGCGATAGACATGGCGTTCCAGGTTATGAAGATAGTGTCCTGTAACTGTGAAGCGCTGGAACTCCATATCTGCATCTGGCTGCGCTGGCAAAGGCCGGGGTTCTGCAGCCAGCCCTGCATCGATGGTTTCAATCAGCGCTTCTTTCCAGTGCAGGCGCTGCAGCTGCCAGCTTCCCAGGCCAATCAATATCCCAAGCGCGATAAGCACAAAGAGAGAGAGGAGAGTAAAACGCAAGCGGCTCATGGAGCATCATCGCCCAGGTCCAGACGGCCCTCAACCGCATCATGACGGTGTTGAAGGGCAACCAATATGCCCTTGGCCGGCGGCAGGAAGAAAAGCGTCAGCGCCAAAGTCAAAGCTGTGATCAGCGCCATGAAAACCCAAATGGACATATCCACCAGATTATTCGCCCACAGAGCTAAAGGCGTGACTAAAGCGCCCACTAAAAACATCACAAAAAAGGCTGGACCGTCACCTTGATCAAAAGGCTCATAATCGAAACCGCATTTAGGACATTCATCCTGCAGTTTTAAATAGGCCCGATAGATTGATGTCTTTTGGCATTGTGGACATAAACCACGGGCGCCGTCTTTTAGAACGGCGCCCAATTCTTTCTGGTCTTGAGTGTCTATGGTCAAGACATGGTCCTCATATTTTAGCGACCCAAGACATAGATGAAGATGAAGAGGAACAACCACACCACATCAACAAAATGCCAATACCAGGCTGCAGCTTCAAAACCGAAATGCTGTTTCGGTGTGAAGTCACCACGATAGGCACGGATCAAGCAGACCGCCAGGAAGATCGTTCCCACCAACACGTGGAAGCCGTGGAAGCCTGTGGCCATGTAAAATGCAGAAGAATAAATATTCCCGCCCGCTTCACTTGAGAAAGCAAAGGCCGCGTGAGCATATTCATAGGCCTGGACACAACTGAAGAAAGCACCAAGCAACACAGTGAGCCACAGACCTTTTTTCAAGGCCGCGCGATCGCCTTCGATCAAAGCATGGTGCGCCCAGGTAACAGTTGTACCAGATGTCAGCAGGATCAATGTGTTCAGCAAGGGTAGATGGAAGGGGTCAAATGTTTCAATACCTTCAGGCGGCCAGACAGAACCAATGCTTTCTGTTGGGAATAACGCCGCATTGAAATAAGCCCAGAACCAGGCCACGAAGAACATGACTTCTGAAGCAATGAACAAAATCATGCCATAGCGCAGGCCAATGCCCACCACTGTCGTATGGTCACCTTGGTTGGCTTCACGAACCACGTCAGCCCACCAGCCATACATGGTGAACAACACACCAGCCAGGCCAAGATAGAAGAACCAGATGGTGCCAAAAGCCGGGCTTGCATCCAATGTGGGCGCTGTTGTGAAAGACAGACCTTGGGCTGTCTCATACCAGCCATAGCCATGCATAGACAGCACACCACCAACGGCCATGATAAAGGCAGATAACGCCCCTACAAATGGCCAGCGGCTGGGCTCGACCAGATGATATTCATGATCCCGAACAGAAACGTCAGCCATTGCCGTACCTTCTCTTTATTCATACGCACCAAAGCCTGACCTGTTCAGGCTTTGGCCTTTCGTTGTTATTCGCCTAAGTCCAATGCCGCTACGTCTTCGGCACCGCTCTCAAGCATGAAAAATGTATAGTTGAGCGTTATTTCGCTCACGTCGTCCAGGCGCTTATTATCCATAATCTCCGGGTCGACGTAAAATGCAACGGGCATATCGACGCGTTCGCCCGCTTGTAATGTTTGTTCTGTAAAGCAGAAACATTCCACTTTGCTGAAATACGGCCCTGCTTCAAATGGTGTGACGTTGAACGTCGCCTGACCCGTCACCGGATAGGATGCCAGGTTCTCGGCCTCATAAAAGGCAAGTCCCTGCTCACCGACTTTCAGTGTCACCACCTGCTGCTTAGGCTTGAATTTCCAAGGAATGTCACGGTTGGTTGTCGCCGAAAACCGAATACGGATTTCCCGATCCACAACCTGTACATTTTCAGCAATAGCCACCTGCGTGGTGCCGCCAAAGCCTGTCACCTGACAAAACCAGCGATAGAAAGGAACGGCTGCATAGGCCATCCCAATCATTAGCACCACGCCGCATGCGGCAATCATTGCTGTTCTGCTGTTTTTGTCTTTAAACAGGCTCATGAAATATTCGCCCCCAATTTCACCAAGGTGACGACAAAGAACAACACAACCAAGCCCGCCAAAGCCAAAGCCAAAGCGATATTCCGTTTACGTCGTTGGGCTTCAAATTCCTGCTGGTCCATCAGAATACTCCCTGCACCATCATTACATCCACCATCAAGGCTGCGAAAAGCGCAAAGAGATAGAGGATGGAATAGCCGAAAAGGGCCTTGGCATAGCGTGGCTCATCTTTTGCACCAGCTCTAATAGCCGATATGAGGAACAACGCACCCAGACCCAATGCCGACCAGCCATAGATATCGCCTGTTAAGGACATAACCCAAGGGGCTAGAGAAACTGCCAGCAGTAAAACGCTGTAAAGAACGATCTGAACCCGTGTGGCTTTACGTCCAGCAACGACAGGCAGCATGGGCACGCCTGCCTTCTCATATTCGCCGTCCGTTACCAAAGACAGCGCCCAAAAATGCGGAGGTGTCCAGGTAAAGATGATAGCGAACAGCAAGATCGGCAGAAGATCAACACTTCCTGTCACAGCGGCCCACCCGATAACCGGGGGAAATGCTCCCGCTCCACCGCCAATTACAATGTTCTGCGGCGTGCGGCGCTTGAGGCCCATAGTATAAATCACAGCATAATAGAATATGGAAAAAGCCAATATTCCCGCAGCCAGCCAGTTAAGCGCTAATCCCATCAACGTTACTGAGCCAATGGATAATACCAAGGCAAAACCCAATGCGTCCGACGGCGCCACTTTACCCGATGGAATAGGCCGTGATTGCGTGCGCTTCATAATGGCGTCGATATCTGCATCATACCACATGTTGATGGCACCAGCCGCACCCGCGCCAATGGTCAGACACAGCATCGCTACAAAGCCCATCACCGGATGGATATCACCTGGCGCTGCAACCAGGCCTACTAAGCCCGTAAACACGACAAGGGTCATGACCCGCGGCTTCAGCAAAGCCACATAGTCGCGCCAATCAGCTCCGGCCTGGGCCGGAGCTGCGATATTGGCTGTATCTATGGTTGATGAATGTCGCATCAAAACCCTTGATCGATTGTCTTATTTAATCCGAGGAAGCTTCTCAAACTGATGGAAAGGTGGCGGTGAAGACACCGTCCATTCCAGCGTCGTTGCGCCTTCACCCCATTGATTATCTGAAACAGATTTGGGGGTCATGAACAAACGTGCACACATCAGCAGGAAGATACCTACACCCAAGGCGGTAACATAATAGCCATAGGTCGATATCTGGTTCCAGAAAGTGAAGGCATCTGGATAATCAGGAATACGACGCGGCATACCGTTCAGGCCCAAGAAATGCTGCGGGAAGAAAATCAGGTTCACACCGATGAAGGTGACCCAAAAATGTAATTTCCCAAGTGCCTCTGAATATTGTCGGCCACTCATTTTGCCAATCCAATAATAGAAGCCGGCAAAGATGGCAAAGACCGCACCCAGAGACAGAACATAGTGGAAGTGAGCAACCACATAATATGTGTCATGCAGACTGTGATCGATACCGGCATTGGCCAGAACCACACCTGTCACACCACCCATGGTAAAGAGCGCAATAAAGCCTAAAGCCCAAAGCATTGGGGTTTGGAAGCTCAACGACCCGCCCCACATTGTGGCAATCCATGAGAAGATTTTAATACCCGTTGGCACCGCAATAATCATTGTCGCTGCAACGAAGTATTTCTTCGTATTGAGGTCCATACCAACGGTGTACATGTGGTGGGCCCAAACGATGAAGCCGATGAAGCCAATGGCCACCATTGCATAAGCCATGCCCAGATAACCAAAGACCGGCTTCCTGGAGAATGTCGAAATGATATGGCTGATGATGCCGAAGGCCGGCAAGATCATGATGTACACTTCAGGGTGACCAAAGAACCAGAACAGATGCTGGAACAAGATCGGATCACCACCATAAGTGGGATCAAAGAAGGACGTTCCAAAATTCCGATCGGTCAGCAACATGGTGATGGCGCCAGCCAATACAGGCAGAGACAGCAACAGCAAGAACGCGGTCACCAGGACCGACCAGGCGAACAATGGCATCTTGTGCAATGTCATGCCAGGTGCACGCATGTTGAAGATGGTCGTGATGAAGTTAATCGCACCCAAGATGGACGACGCACCCGCGATATGAAGCGACAGGATCGCCATATCCATAGCAGGGCCTGGGTGGCCCACATCAGACGACAATGGTGGATAAGCTGTCCAGCCACCACCAAAACCATTCATACCGGGAGGCCCCTCAACAAAGAGAGACAGCAGCAACAGACCAAAAGCCGGCGGCAGCAACCAGAATGAAATATTGTTCATCCGCGGAAAGGCCATATCTGGCGCGCCAATCATCAAAGGCACGAACCAGTTGCCGAAGCCACCGATAACCGCAGGCATAACCACGAAGAAAACCATGATCAGACCATGGGCCGTGATAAACACATTCCATAAATGACGGGCCTGACCTTCTTCACCGGTTGCCAATAACGGCAGGTTCGGAAGAACGTCCAGACCAGGTTGCATCAATTCTGCCCGCATAACGCCGGACAATGCACCCCCGATAATCCCTGCGATAATCGCAAAGATCAGATAAAGGGTACCGATATCCTTATGGTTCGTTGAGTAAACCCAACGACGAAAACCAGTAGGAGTATGATCATGCGCATCATGCGCTGTATCTGCGTGAGCCATTTAGATCGACCTCTCGCCTCGTAAAATAATATCACTCATATCCGCGCAAAGCTTAGTTAGCCATCGCGACTTGTATTGGACGCACAATGCCTGCGTCAGCGAATTCTTCGCGGGCTTCATTCACCCAGCTTTCGAATTTTGCTTTCGACACCACCTCAACCGTGATGGGCATGAAGCCATGGTCTTTGCCGCACAGCTCAGAACACTGACCATAATAAATGCCTTCTTCGCGTACGTTGAACCATAATTCGTTCAAACGACCGGGAACCGCATCCACTTTCACACCAAAGGCTGGAATGGTCCAGGCGTGGATCACATCTGACGCCGTTACCAGAAGCTTCACATTGGTATCCACCGGCACGACAACATGATTATCCGTTGCCAGCAACCGAGGTTGGCCAGGCTGCAATTCGTCATCATTCAGCATGATAGCGGTGAAGGAGAAATCGCCATGATCTGGGTATTCATAGGTCCAGTTCCATTGATTCCCAATCGCCTTAATGGTCAATCCAGCTTCCGGTGTTTCTTCTTCATAGGTAAGAAGCGGGAAGGACTGAATGGCAATCACCACCAGAATCAATACGGGAATCGCCGTCCAGATAACCTCGATAAATGTATTATGCGTGGTTTTTGAAGGCACCGGATTGCGGCCCGCGCGGAAACGCACCATCACATAGGCCATAAGAGCCAATACGATGATGGTGATTGGAAAAATAATCCACAGCAACAAGTCATGGAAACCGTCAATACGCTCCATAATCTCTGTTGCAGGTGGTTGGAAATTCAATGCTTTTTCAGTTGGCTGTTGGGCCAAAGCAGTGGGAATAAAGCCAATTGCAGCAACAAGTGCCAGAACTGCTTTAAAAGTTTTATTCAACATATCCGAGCCCCAAAAACGCGTTCGGTGTTCAAAGTTAACAGGCCGACCAAAAGGCAGCCTTCTTCAATTTGCGGCGGACAATAGCGGCAAAGCCTCACCATCTCAAGCGGCGCTCGCCCTTTTTATGCCCAATTTGCGAAAATATATAGTCCGAGAGCGATGGAAAGGCCCGAATTCTGCGCTTTACGCGGCGAAATGTCGCGTGCTTTTTTCATTTCTTTTCCAGAGATAATCGACGGCAATTTAAAAACGGGCTATGGATAGGCTCTGAATCGGACCCCCAAGGACCTTATTTATATGACTGACGCCCCCACCACAGATGAATTATTCTTCACACGAACCGGCCTGGATGTCGACAAAACAACCCGTATTGTTCAAGACAGCCTGCATGGCATGGATGATGGGGAGTTGTTCTTTGAATATAATCAGGCGGAAATGCTGGGCTTTGATGACGGGCGTTTGAAAACCGCCAGTTTCGATACCAATCAAGGCTTTGGCCTGCGTGCGGTTTATGATGAAGCCACAGGCTATGCTCACAGCACGGATATCAGTGAAGACGCATTGAAACGCGCAGCTCAGACTGTATCCGCGGTCCGAACGGGCGATACAGGCGTCTTAGCTGACAACCCTCAAGGCACCAACCGACATCTTTATGAGCCGGACAACCCCATCAACGCGATTCCTTTTGAAGAAAAAGTCGCCCTTTTGTCCAAGATTGACACTTATGCGCGTGCACTAAACCCGGGCGTGGTTCAAGTCTCTGCAAGCCTTGCCGGCAATTGGCAGGCGGTTGAAATCATTCGGGCTGACGGCAGTCGCCTGCGTGATATTCGTCCTTTGGTCCGATTGAACGTGGCCATCGTCACAGAAAAGGGAGAACGGCGGGAACAAGGCTATCACGGCCTGGGCGGGCGTCGGTCCATGCATGACTTTTTTGACGAGCAGGTCTGGCAAGGCGCTGTGGATGAGGCCTTACGTCAAGCCAATGTGAATTTGGAAAGCGTCGCCGCCCCCGCTGGCGAAATGACTGTTGTCTTAGGCCCCGGTTGGCCCGGCGTCCTCCTGCATGAAGCCGTAGGCCATGGGTTGGAAGGTGACTTCAACCGTAAGAAAACTTCTGCGTTTGCCGGGTTGTTGGGCGAAAGAGTCGCTGCCCCCGGTGTCACCGTGATTGACGACGGATCGATTGAAGGACGGCGCGGGTCTTTAAGCATTGATGATGAAGGTACACCCACCAGCCGTACTGTCCTGATCGAAGACGGAATATTAAAAGGCTATATGCAGGATCGCTTAAACGCCCGTCTCATGGGTATGGCACCGACAGGCAATGGACGTCGCGAAAGCTTTGCCCACACGCCCATGCCACGGATGACCAACACCTTCATGCTGGGCGGGTCCGAAGACCCGGGAAATATCCTCTCTTCGGTCAAAGATGGGATTTATGCAAAAAACTTCGGCGGCGGCCAGGTGGATATCACCAGCGGTAAATTCGTCTTTTCCTGCACGGAAGCCTATAAAATAGAGAACGGCAAATTAGGCGCACCGATCAAAGGAGCCACTTTGATCGGATCAGGGCCGGAAGTATTGAAACACGTCAAAGCCATTGGCAATGATATGGAGTTGGACCCCGGCATTGGTGTTTGCGGCAAAGGCGGGCAAAGCGTGCCCGCAGGTGTGGGGCAGCCCACATTGTTGGTGGATAACCTGACCGTTGGTGGAACTGGCGTATAAAATGGCGGATTTCTTTGACCATATATCGGAAAAACATCGCAGATTTATTGAAGAACAACAGATGTTCTTCACCGCCACCGCCGCTGATGGTGCACGCATTAATTTAAGCCCCAAAGGCATGGACAGTTTCCGTGTTTTAGGCCCCAATCAGGTCGCTTATCTGGATATGGTCGGCAGCGGGAATGAAACAGCCGCACATCTTTTATCAGATGGACGCATTACCATCATGTTCTGCTCTTTCAGCAGAAACGCGCTGATCATGCGGCTTTATGGCCATGGCAAGATGGTACAGCCTGCGGATGCGAAATGGACAGAACTTCGGTCTCAATTCAATGATCTCCCCGCTGAGCGGCAGATCATGTTGATGGATGTCGAGAGCCTGCAGACCAGTTGTGGCTGGGGTGTGCCGGAAATGGCAATGGCCGGCGAGCGGTCAACGATCTCAAAATGGGCCGAGCAAAAGGGTGAAGACGGATTAAAACTCTATAAAAAAGAGCGAAACAGCCAGTCTATCGATGGCCTTCCCACAGGCATAAAGGAATAGTTTGGCTTTCACGTCACAAATTGCATTTTGAAATCGTCTTAATTTAAAAGACAAAAAGCAAAACAAGGACGATATCGTGGCGGAACAAAAATCAAAAAACCTGCTGGACCGGATTCTTTTGGGTTTTCTTTGGCTGGTTGTCTTATTTGACACAGGCTTAGGCGCGCAAATGCTGATCATGCCAATGGGCTGGTATGAAGGCACACCGGGCGTAAGCGAAACCGGGCCGTTTAATTCGCATTTCGTCCGCGATGTGGGCATTGCCTATCTCACCGCTGCTGCAGCACTGGCACTTGGGTTGTTGAAGCCTGCTTTCAGAACACCATTATTTCTTATCGCCTTTTTATTCTTCGGCGGCCATGCGTTGATGCATGCTGTTGAAATGCTTCATGGTCACGCCCATGAGGGAACCATTGGTGAAATCATTGCCATCATTATTCCTGCAATCGTCCTGCTGATCATGCTGATCCGTACAAAAAAACGAACCGGAGAAGCCTCGTGATCGCCTGGCTTCAGGAAAAACTTATTCAGCAGAATGAAAAGGCGACCGGCGAAAACTCCGACTATCTGCGTGATTTTGCCAAGAGGACACGTTCTGGTTTTTGGAAATTCGGCCTGACCATGCCGTTGGTGACGCATAAGAAAACCGTGTCCAAGGATTTATGGCATTTGGCACGTATTGCCGCCACACAGACGGAAGACTGTGGCCCCTGCCTTCAGACATCCGTGGGGTTTGCTGTTCAAGACAAGGTTGATGCGGGTCTTATCAAGGCCGTATTGGGCCAGGACGGCGCCAGCCCCTTAAGCCCGGTGCAGGAAGCAGCCGTGGCCCTTGGTCAATTTGTAGCCAATGGCGCACCCATTAGTAACGAGCAAAGAGATTTACTGGAAAAAGAAGCCGGGCCTTCGGGTGTTGCTGAACTGGTGGCCACATCCGCAGCCGTTCGACTTTTTCCAGCCATGAAACGCGGCCTTGGATATAGCAAGAGCTGCTCTTTGGTAAAGGTGGAGGTCGATGCCGCATAAATCCAGACACGCAGAGCTTTTTGACGCGGAACGATCCGTTCTCATTGGTCTGGCCTATCGAATGCTGGGCCAGAAATGCGAAGCGGAAGATGCCGTTCAAGACGCGTATCTGCGATGGATGAAAGCGGACATAGACACGATAAACTCCCCCAAAGCCTGGCTGATCCGGACAACCAGCCGGATTTGCATTGATAAGTTGCGGGCGCTCAAACGCCAAAGAGAAGCCTATGAAGGTCCCTGGCTGCCAGAGCCTTGGATGGAGAACGATCCGTTAAGTGAGGCAGAAGCCGAAGAAAGCCTGTCTGAGTCTTTGCGTATCGCGTTTTTGTTAATGCTGGAACAGATGAGCGCACAGGAACGCGCGGCCTTCCTGCTGAGAGAAGCCTTTGATCTGTCCTATAATGAGATCGGCACTGTGCTGAAGAAAAGCGAAGTCGCCTGTCGCCAACTGGTCTCCCGTGCGAAACGGCGTATTGATACAGACAATAATTCGCCTGAACACCAGGAAGAAGAATTTGGTTTGATGGATGCCTTTGTCTCTGCCTGCCAAAGCGGGGATATCGACAGACTTAAAGGTGTATTGTCGCAAGATGCACAGCTACATTCCGATGGTGGTGGCAAACGATTGGCAGCGCTGAACGTCATTCATTCGGATGACCATGTGGCAAAATTCATCCTCGGCGTTTTAAAACAAGCACAGGAAAAGCCCGGATTGAAAGTTGAAATGGCGACGATCAATCAGGCTCCCGGCATGTTGATCAGCGATAATGAAGGTCTTCAAACCGTGTTGGTATTGGAAGGCAAAAACGGTCAGATTAATAATATCTATATGCAGCGTAATCCGGACAAGCTGGCACGGCTTTATGATTTACCGACGGCTGCAACACCATCCTAAATAAACAACGCGATCCCGGCGTTGATATTGACCTTCAATATATAAAAGCGGTTTGCCAAAGACTGGACCACGAAAATCACGTGGGAGCGTAAAATCTGCGCCATATAAGCGGGTATCGACTTTATGAGATGTGGCTTTCACAACGCCACGTGTCACAGTGACACCCGCTTCTTCCATGACGGACAACTCCGCATGAGCAGGCGGGCTTAAACATGCAAATACGGCGACTGATACCACTAGAACATTTCTGATTCTCATAAAACGCCTCCCAATATTTCAAGAAATCTTAACATAAAAAATCAAGTCTATATAAGAACTTGTTATTTTATTCGCCATAACGCCTTGAAATCATTAAACTGAAATAAGAGAAAAGAGGCAAAACCATGGGCTTGAAAGTCGAAAGAATTGCTCAGAAAGATTATGATTGCCTGGCCAATCTGCTGGCAGAAAACGCGCTTATGACAGACGACCTGACGGGGGAGAACAAGAAGTTCTTCGCCTTTTGTGATGACCAGGGTTGGCGCATGGGCGTGGGTGGTTTGGAAATCTATGGGGCAGTTGGTCTCTTGCGGTCTTTCATGACTGTGTCTTCTCACAGGGGGGAAGGACGCGGGTCATCCATGCTGTCCCTGCTTCTGGCGCAAGCCAAAGAGTTGGGCGCCCATACGCTGTATCTCTTCACGGAAAATGCAGAAGGCTTTTTCGCTAAACAAGGTTTTGAAGTGGTAGACCGGGAAGAAGCGCCGGACGCCATTAAAGCGTCCGACCAATATCGTATTCATTGCGGTGATGAAGCGATTATGATGCGCTACACGCTTCCTTAATAGCTGGCTTCTTCAAACACCTTGGAAATATCTCCATTCCACGGGCCTTCATAAGCTTTCAACAGCCGGTCAGCAGGCGTTTCGCCTGTACGGGCGCTATCCCACAAGGTTGCCAGAAAGCCTTGCTCTGTTTCCCCGGACGCCCCATGGCGACGGCGTGCCTTCAGCCCCTGGTCTGATAGTTCCAGCATTTGCAAAGCCAGATCCTGCACGGTGCCATTTCTAAAAGGAGTTTTGAGACCATATTTAGGCACATCGCGCCTCAGCTGTAATTGCTCATCAACGCTCCAGTCTTTGACCATATCCCAAGCTGCATCCAGCGCAGTGCTGTCATAAAGCAGCCCAACCCAAAGCGCAGACAATGCACAGATACGGCCCCAAGGCCCCCCATCAGCACCGCGCATTTCCAGGAACTGCTTCAAGCGCACCTCAGGGAAGATTGTCGAGAGATGATCTGTCCAGTCAGCAAGTGTCGGCAACTGGCCTTCAAATCCCTCAAGTTTACCAGCCATGAAATCCCGGAAACTATGGCCTGCACGGTCGATATATTTGCCATCGCGATAGACAAAATACATAGGCACATCGAGCGCATAATCCACATAGCGCTCAAAGCTCATATCATCGTCAAAAACAAAGCTTAACATGCCTGTACGGTCAGGGTCCGCATCCGTCCAGGTGTGGGAGCGGTAGCTTAGAAACCCGCTGGGCTTGCCTTCAACAAAAGGCGAATTGGCAAATAAAGCCGTCGCCACCGGTTGCAGGGCCAGACCGACACGGAATTTCTTCACCATGTCCGCTTCTGACGCAAAGTCTAGATTCACTTGAATGGTGCAGGTCCGGAACATCATATCCAGGCCTAAATTGCCCTTAGTCGGCATATAGCGCTTCATAATGCCATAGCGCGCCTTGGGCATCAGCGGCATGTCTTCGCGGCGTGTTAAAGGCGTAAAGCCCATTCCCAAAAAGGCCACACCATTTTCATCAGAAATCTGCTTCACCTGCTCCAGATGGGAGCCCACTTCACGGCAGGTCTGATGGATGTCTTCAAGCGGCGCACCGGACAATTCCAACTGCCCACCCGGTTCCAGGCTTACAGAGGCGCCATTCTCAGTCAAAGCGATAACATAGCCATCTTCTTCAACGGTTTTCCATCCGAATTGCGTCAGGCCATTGAGAATGTCATTGATGCCACCGACGCCATCATAGGGCACCGGCTTTAATGTTTCCCGGCAATAGACAAATTTCTCATGCTCAGTCCCCACCCGCCAGCGGTCTGCTGGCTTGGCCCCCTGGGCAAGATAGGAGACTAAGTCCTCTTTGCCCTGCAGAAATGTTTCATCTGCCGCGCTTTTTACTCTTGTGCTCATGCGGTCGCCCTACTGAAATTCGCGGAACATAGCAAGCAGTCATCGTTGAACAGTTCTTAAAGACTGCGTGAACAATCCTTTTTCACCAATCCCCAAGCTTTGTCTGCCAATAGGTAATTGCTGCCAAGGCCGCTGTATCCGCCCGTAATATGCGCGGGCCCAGACTGATGGAGTATGTGGCCGGATGGGCGTGAAGCATGTCACGCTCCTGCGCATCAAAACCGCCTTCTGGTCCTATGAGAATAGCCCAGGGCCCCGTCGGCAAATCAACAACCTGGCCCCCTTCCCCCGCCAGCATTTCATCACAATAAAGAATATGTCGTGCAGGGTCCCAATTTTGCAGGAGCGCTTCCAGCTTTACCGGCTCTTCAATAGTCGGCACATGAGTTCGGCCGCACTGCTCCAGCGCTTCAATACTATGCGCGCGAAGCCGGTCCATTTTGACCCGTTCCACCTGGGTCCGTTTCGTGAGGACCGGCTGCATGGCGGCAACCCCTAATTCAGTCGCTTTTTCCACCAGATAATCAATGCGGTCCCGCTTAACCGGTGCGAATAAAAGCCACAGATCAGGGACATCTTCCTGCCCACTCACCTGTTCTTCCAGTTCTAGAACGCCTTTTTTCTTGCCGATTTCCTTGATGCGCGCCATCCAGCTACCATCGTGACCATTGAAAACGGTGACAGAGGCACCCGCCTCCATGCGAAGCACATTACGTAGATAATGCACACCACGCTCATCCAACGGCACCAAAGCATCTTTGTGAAAGCCTGGCGCAGGCAAAAATAATCTGGTTTTGGACTGATAGGAGGTCATCACATTTTACCTTTTGGCCTATCCATCTTGTATAAAAGTCTTGAATCAGGCATAGGCCAATAAATTCAAATGTGAAGCTTTAAAATGACCGAGCCAATAAAACCTGCCGATAGTATCGCGCGAAGCTGGGTGGACAGCATGCCAAATGGCATTCAGCCTTATTTGCGCCTGGCGCGGGCCGACCGGCCCATTGGCACGTGGCTTTTATTATGGCCATGTTGGTGGTCATTGACACTCGCCGCCCTTGGAGGACAACACCGTCTTTCATTTTTCTACATGCTGCTATTCGCCATTGGCGCATTCGTCATGCGCGGTGCAGGCTGCGCCTATAATGATATCGTCGATGCAGATTTTGATGCACAGGTCGAACGCACCAAGGGCAGGCCCCTTCCATCAGGACAACTTAGTAAAAAACAGGCGTGGGCCTTCACCATTTTGCTCGCACTCATCGGCCTGGTCGTATTGCTTCAATTCAACCTGTTCACCATAGTCCTGGGCTTAGGAGCGATACCTGTTGTGGCGCTTTACCCCTTTGCCAAACGCTTCACAAACTGGCCGCAGGCAGTGTTGGGGCTGGCCTTTAACTGGGGTGCTTTAATGGGATGGGCAGCTATCCATCAAAGCCTTCATATTGCGCCGCTTTTCCTTTATTTAGCGGGTATATGTTGGACATTGGGTTATGATACGATATACGCCCATCAAGATAAGGAAGATGACGCTCTTATCGGTGTAAAATCCACAGCGCTCCATTTTGGAAATAAGACACGCACCTGGTTGACCGGCTTTTATCTTGCGACGACCATTCTGCTGCTCCTTGCTACCGTCTTTGCTCAAGGCGGGTTATTGTCGATTTTACTGGTCACTGCCGCCTGTTTGCAATTGGGTTGGCAGGTGGTAAAGCTCGACATCCACGACCCGGGCCGCTGCCTGCAGCTCTTTCGCTCTAACCATATATTCGGGTTCCTGGCCTTCTTCGCATTCGTCATTCCGGCTCTTGCCAAATAAGATTTTCTTATCATTCATTTTTGAATATCAGCGACGCGAATGTTTATAAAGCTATTCGCTATAATCGATACTATATGTCACTCATCCCAGAACTGACGAGGTATCCATCATGAGCCTGAACATAGAGATTACAAGTGTTTTAAAGAAAACTGCGGTCACCGCTCTCGCAGTTGCAACATTCGGCCTTGGCTTTGCTGCAAGCGCGAACGCAGCAGAGCTGGAATATGCTATCAAGAAGGGTGGTAATGACGCCACACGCGCAGCCACAAAATTACTGAAGAAAGATCGTGCAGCCGATGCCGCACATATCTTCAAAGGCGTTATTCGCAAAGGCGGCCGGTCTTCTTTATTGAAAATCGCGCACACCAATTTATGTGCCGCTGAATCCATGCTTGGCAATCAAGAAGCCGCAATCGCTGCTTGCGATGCCGCTTTGGAAATCGACGGCAGCTATTGGCAGGCTTTAGTAAACCGCGGTCATGCACGTTATCTCTCCGGCGATAAAGCAACAGCGCTGGTTGATTATAAAGCAGCATTGAAAGCTGAGCCTGGTGAAAGCACTATCACCGGTGCCATTGCAGCGATTGAAAGCGACATCGTCGCCAGTCGCTAAGACATCTTTTTAATCCGAAGGCCGTGCCCCTTTTTTCTCCCCGGAAATCAGAGGCCTCCGGATTTTCTCGACGCTCCTTGAAATAAGGAGCGTCTTTTTTTTTGGCCAACAGGCGATAGCACGCTATACCCCATGACATGCCTTATTCATCATTACGCGACTTTATAGATATGCTTGAGGCCAATGGCGATTTGGCCCGCATTCAGACACCCGTTTCCACAGAGCTGGAAATGACGGAAATCCAAACCCGTGTTCTTGCCCAAGGCGGTCCGGCTCTGCTTTTCGAAAACGTTTTGAATGAAAAAGGAGAGCCATCAGATATTCCCGTTCTGGTTAATCTGTTTGGAACTGTAAAACGCGTCGCTCAAGGCATGGACCGAGATGTTGAGGATCTGAGAGAGATCGGTGAGACATTAGCCTTTCTCCGCCAGCCAGAACCGCCAAAGGGGCTGAAAGACGCAGCATCCATGCTGCCTTTGGTGAAAAAAGTCCTCGCCATGCGGCCAAAATCGGTTTCAAAAGCGCCTTGCCAGGAAATTGTTTTAACGGGCGATGACATCAATCTGGACAAGCTTCCAATTCAAACCTGCTGGCCCGGTGAACCCGCGCCCTTGATAACCTGGCCCCTGGTTGTGACGAAAGGCCCAAGTGATGCTGCGGAAGACCGCTATAATCTGGGCATTTATCGGATGCAGAAGCTGGGCCCAAATAAAACCATCATGCGATGGCTGAAACACCGCGGCGGCGCACAGCATCATCAGCGATGGAAAGCCAGCAAATCGGAGCCCCTGCCCGCAGCTGTTGTCATTGGTGCTGACCCTGGCACTATCTTGGCCGCCGTTACACCCGTGCCAGATACTCTATCCGAATATCAATTCGCCGGATTATTACGCGGAAAGAAAGTCGAACTGGTCAACGCCAAGACCGTCCCCATCCAGGTCCCTGCCCAGGCAGAAATTGTGCTGGAAGGCACCATCAGCCTCGAAGACTATGCAGATGAGGGGCCTTATGGAGATCACACAGGCTATTATAATTCTGTTGAACAATTTCCGGTTTTCACAATTTCAGCGATCACGATGCGGAATAAACCCATCTATCTCTCGACATATACCGGCAGGCCACCGGATGAGCCGGCGATTCTTGGAGAGGCCTTAAACGAGGTGTTCATTCCACTTCTTCAACAGCAGTTTCCAGAGATTTTAGACTTCTGGCTTCCACCGGAAGGCTGTTCCTATCGCATTGCCGTTATATCTATTAAAAAGGCTTATGCCGGTCACGCAAAACGCGTGATGATGGCGACCTGGTCTTATTTGCGTCAATTCATGTACACGAAATTCGTCATTGTCGTTGATGAAGATATTAACGCACGTGACTGGAAAGACGTGATGTGGGCTATGTCCACCCGCATGGACCCCGTCCGCGACATCGTAACCGTGGAAAACACCCCAATTGACTATCTGGACTTCGCGTCACCCATATCCGGCCTTGGCGGAAAACTTGGTCTGGACGCCACAAATAAACTTCCCGGAGAAACCAATCGGGAGTGGGGTGAGAAGATTTATATGGAAAAAGACGTTGTAAATAAGGTTAACGATATATGGGATGACCTTGGTCTTGATTTAGAAAACAAACCAATTTGGTAAATAGAATCTTATATGCAGGATTTTTTCTTGCATATGCATAGTTGATCTTGACATTTCATCTTGCATATCACAATTTGGTGATGCTCCGTGTCCAAGCGTGATTGGCCTTCGCCTATCACAATCGGCATTTAGGAGCTGGCTGCCGCGCGTTTGGTGGGCGATGGAATTGTGCCTCCCCCCAAGGCCTCCAAGACACTCAGCTCAGACGCCGGCAGCCGTCTACCTTCCGAAATTCAAACTCTGTTACTTGGATACGCATGCTGTGCATTCTGCAAGCGGAACTGAAGATGGGGTTCGTGGAATGGATAACGGGCTATTTCTACATCAGCACTTCGACTGAAATTTCTGAACCCCTGCCCTTATTGTCATCCATTCCTTACTTTATTCACGCATCAAGACGCTTCAGGTCTTCACGCAGACGATCGAAACTATCTTTTCCGATCATTTCAAGAATATCTGTTTGCGCTTCTTCCCAAAGCGGCATAGCGTCACGGACGATTTCCTCGCCCTTATCCGTTAGACGGACAGAGCGACGACGGCCGGCCGGTGTTTTTTCGGCAAAGACATAGCCTGCTTTTTCAAGCGGCGTCAGATTACGGGTTAAAGTTGATGCATCCATTGCCATGGCACGAGAAAGGTCAGATAAAATTGCCCCTTCTTCCTGCCTGGCGATATGCATCAAAATTGTCAATTGCGTGGAGCGTAAACCTGTACCGCGAAACGCATCGTCATAACGACGTGTTACGATTCTTGTTGCGCGGCGCAGATTTCCACATGCACACATGTCGATTACTTGCTCTACAGCGTTCATCTCTTCGCTTCCCAATGGCTTGTTCATGATACTCGTACTTTGTATGAAGAAAGATATGCGAGCTTTGCTCAGCACATCGTCGAACTCCCCCCGAGTCGACACACCAATGATGACGAATGACGCAACTTATGCAAGTAAAAATATGACGACTCTTTCAATTACAAGACCGATCGGTCATATACAAATATCTGTGGGAAAAGGGATTTCCGCGCTAAACAGTTGCATTTCAACATCAGTGAAAAAGTTGAGAAAAGGTAAATAAAAGGTAAATACACATGGTTAATTTGCGCGATGTAAAGGAGAATCAGAGTAATGACTGATTCGCAAGACCTGGATATTTTAGAATATATTGTCGACTATAGCCGCAAGAACGGCGCCGACAAATCTGATACTTTACTTATTCGCAAGCAAAGCCTGTCCGCTTCTGTGCGACTTGGCAAGAGAGAAGACATCAACGCCTCAGAAGGTCATGACCTGGGTTTGCGTGTTTTTGTCGGCAACAGCCAGGCCATCATTGCAACCTCCGATTTAAACCGCGAAAGCTTGAGAGAAAGCGCTGATCGGGCGATTGCCATGGCGCGCAATACACCTGAAGACCCTTATGCCTGTCTGGCGGATGAAAATCGCCTTTATCAAGGTGGCCCGGATTTTGATCTTTATGATGACAAAGAAATCAGTGCTGGCGTGCTTGCAGAAACAGCACTGGCAGCAGAAGATGCCGCCCGGTCGGTAAATGGCATCAGTAATTCCGAAGGCGCAGGCGCGGAATGGTCCAAAGCACAGATATCTCTGGTTACATCTCATGGCTTCTCCGCTTCTAAATCGGGTTCATCAGGCTCTGTTTCAGCCTCAGTCCTGGCAGGCGAAGGAACCGCGATGGAGCGCGACTATGACTATTCCACCGCACGTCACTGGTCGGACCTGGAAAGCCCGGAGCTGATCGGCAAACGCGCCGGGGAACGCGCCATCCGCCGCCTTCATCCACAAAAGATGAAGACCGGAGAATGCCCAGTTATTTTTGACCCACGCGCCGGGCAAAGTCTCCTGGGGCATTTCGCAGCCGCAATCAACGGCCAATCCATTGCACGCGGCAGCAGCTTTCTTCGCAATAAAATGGGTGAACAGATTTTCAATAAATCCATTTCCATCATTGATGATCCGACACGACCGAGAGGGCTGAAATCCCGCCATTTCGATGCCGAAGGTGTCAAAACAGGGAAGTTAAAGCTAATAGATGGCGGCACATTGAAAAGCTGGCTTCTGGACAGCGCCACAGGAAAACAACTGGGCCTGCCAACAACAGGTCACGCCGCACGGGCACCAAGCAGCCCACCCTCACCAACAGCAAGCAATCTCCATATGGAAGCAGGTGAGATTTCTCCGCAAGAGCTGATGGCAGACATCCCATATGGGTTTTACGTTACAGAGTTAATCGGCATGGGTGTCAATGGCATTACGGGCGATTACAGCCGCGGGGCCAGTGGTTTTCTGATTGAAAACGGGGAAATCACCAGCGCCGTATCAGAAATCACTATCGCCGGGCACTTATTGGATATGTTTGCTCAAATTACACCTGCCAGTGATTTGGAATTCAGATATGGAACCAATGTTCCTACAGTGCGAATAGAACGGATGACCATTGCCGGAAGTTGAGTATAGCGAAGACCTGAACATCATGAAAAAACTGGCGAGGGAAGGCGGTGCTCTTGCCCGCGACCTTGCCGGTGCCAATCTGAAGTCCTGGGACAAAAGCCCGGGCGATCCTGTATCCGAAGCAGATCTGGCAGTGAATAATCTGCTGAAAGCGGGACTTCTTGATCACAGGCCGGACTACGGCTGGCTCTCTGAAGAAAGCCAGGACGATGAACAGCGACTGACCAAAAGCCGGCTGTGGGTGGTGGATCCTATTGATGGCACGCGCGCATTCATCCAAGGCAAAGCCGAATATAGCATATCCATTGCAATGGTTGAAAATGGGGAAGCCGTTTTGGGCTGCCTTTATGACCCTTGTCGGGATATTCTCTATCACGCACAAAAAGGTTGCGGCGCTTATGCAAATGACAAAGGTATTAAAACCTCTGACAGGTCCTCGTTAAAAGGTGCCAGAATAGTTGCAGCGGATGACTTTCTAAACTCAAAACTCTGGCCGCGACCATGGCCGGAAATTACCTCAGACAATCCAAATTCGATCGCACTGCGTCTGGCATGGGTCGCTGAAGGTATTCGGCACGCAGCCTTTACTTTGCGGCCGAAAAACGATTGGGACCTGGCCGCAGCAGGCCTCATATTAGAAGAAGCAGGTGGGCGGTTGACCAATCACAGAGGGGAGCGGTTGATTTATAATAAACCAACACCTGTTCACCCGACGTTATTGGCCTGTTGTCCGGGCTTGCATGAGGATCTGCAACTTCGAATGAATGAGGGGTGGGAGGCTTTAATGCGTTGGCGCGCGCGTCAGCTAAAATGAGAATTTAAGGCCGCCAACCACCGTCGCCCCACGGCCAAAACCGCTTTGATCGGTATCGATATAATCAACAGTGAAAGTCAGCTTTTCCCATTGATAAAAAGCCCCTGCCGACCAATCCCATTTATCTTCAATTCTCGAAAAATAATCAAATCCGGTTGTCAAAGAAACCCCGAAATCAGAGCCAGGATATTGGGCGTCGATACGAGCCTGTGTATAGAAATTATCGCCTGCATCCAAATCATTCCGATCCGGCGTATAAGTCAGATTCAATGACCCGGTGGCAAAGCCGATATCGACCCCTAAGACGCCGAAAATCTCACCGTAAGTCGCTTTTTCACCATCAATAAAGCCGACAAATTGAGCGCCTGCCACCCAATAGCCAAGAGAGCCGACATCTCCGCTATAAGAACCATATAGGTTATATTCAACATCACCACCACTGGGGGCATTATCCAGACTGGAGGCCCAGGCACCAAAAGTCAGGCCATTTTCAAACCACAACTCAACATTGCCTTGAAGGGCTGGGTCGTTGTCGCTTTGAGAAACCCCACGGTCGCGATAATCACTGACGACCGTTATAGAACCATCCCATTCCTGTGCCTGAGCAGGAAATGCAGTGATAAGGATAAGGGCAGAGAAAAACCACCGCATTATTGCGCCTCGAAAGGTTTGATTTCCAAGGCCAGGGCCGGGTCTATACGAACCGCCCCCCAATTCATGCGCCAGTCCAGATGCGGACCAGTTGCACGGCCACTGGCGCCCAAAGTCGCCACCACATCTTCTGCAGTCACCTGTTGGCCAACCTTCACATCCACACTATTCAAATGCATCAATGTCGATGAAACACCAAAACCATGGTCAATGATGATGATCCCACCTTCCAAAAGGAAATCAGGTTCCGCCAACCGCACAATACCCGCAGCCGGTGCTTTCACAGGCGTGCCAACTGGTGCGGCCATATCCAACCCATAATGGGGCCAGCGCGGTTCACCATTTAAAATACGCTGAGAGCCATAAACACCGGAAATACGCGCCCCATCCACGGGAAGTTTAAATCCCTTAACCCAATGCAGGTCCTGGCTTTGGTCCGCACGCGCTGTTTTCACCATATTGCGCTCCCGCGCACGGCGTTTTTTTTCTTCCTCTGGAATGGTCACTGTACGCGGCGGCAGACCATCAACACGGTCGATCTTATAATCTTGCGAGGCAATCTCTAAAACACGCTCCTCTGTCCCGCCTTCGGCATTCGTAAAGCGCAGGACAGCGCTTGAAGCCGCCTCTCTTGGAAAACCGAAGACAAACCGCCCGTCAGATGTCACATCCAAAGGTGCTCCATCCAACCAGACTTTGGCACCTGGAGAGACTTTACCAATAAGCAATCCACCTTGTTTCAAGACACCGCTTAGCTCCAACGCCTGGGCAGGCAGCACAAAGGTTAAAGCAGTTAAAACCAGAAGAAAGCGCAGCATATCACCCCTTCCCTAAATGGCGTTTCAAGGATGCAGCGGCATCCACATAAGCTTCCTGACGTTTCACGCTCCAATAGCGCAAATCATCCAATGCGATTTTCTCGCTTGTCACAGCGCAGCTGACATAGTCCCCATGGGCCAGCATGCGCAGACCGGAATCACCAAAATAGATTTTCGCTTCTTTCATTACCAATCCCTTAGAATAACTGACCCTGTTCTGGAGGTTTCGCTTTCTTTTTTGAAGCTTTTACAGCACCGCCACCAACAGCCTGGGCTTCCCCATCGCGGAAGCGCAATTTCAACGCTGCACCTGATTTTACTTTAGCAGCCATTGAGATAACCTTATCTTTTTCATCCAAGACCACTGCAAAGCCGCGTTCCAGCACACGTTCATAGCTTAAGCTATCCAAAAGCCGCGTCGTGGCATTTAATCGCTCTCCCGCAGATTTCATCTGATAGGATAAAGCACGCACCATCCGCGCATCCAATTCTGCTAATTGCCGATCATGTTGCGCGAGACTTGTGGCCAAAAGACGGCCTTGCAGACGCCCGGATATACGTTCCAACCGACCCCGCTTTTCATTCACCAACACGCTTAAGGCGCGGGGCAGCCTCTCCGCCATCTCATCCAGCCGTTGGGAGGGAATGGCAATAAGGTCGCGAAGCTTAGGCATCGCCCGGCCAAGGGCAATAACGCGTTCATCCCGGCGTTCGAGGTTTCTGGCAATGGACCGGTCCAATCGGACACTCAAGTCCCCAACCGTATAACGCAGGTCCGCAAGGACCGGCACAGCCATTTCAGCCGCAGCCGTTGGGGTCGGAGCCCGACGGTCAGACGCATAGTCAATCAGCGTTGTATCGGTTTCATGACCAACCGCTGAAATCAACGGGATATCGCTGGCCGCTGCGGCCCGAACAACAACTTCTTCATTAAAAGCCCAGAGATCTTCGAGAGAGCCACCACCACGGGCCACAATTAAGACATCAGGGCGTGGCACCGATCCGCCTTTTTCAAGGCTGTTAAACCCTTGTATAGCCTGCGCGACCTGCTCAGCGGCGCCCTCCCCCTGCACAGCGACCGGCCAGACCAGAACATGGCGTGGGCAGCGATCGTTTAACCGATGCAGAATATCGCGGATTACAGCCCCTGTCGGCGATGTAATCACGCCAATGACTTTGGGCAGAAAGGGCAGGCGTTTTTTATGCTCTTCGAGAAACAGTCCTTCAGATGCCAGTTGCTTTTTTCGCTGCTCCAGAAGTGCCATCAGCGCACCGACACCTGCGGGCTCCATATGATCGATCACGATCTGATATTTGGAACGCCCCGGATAGGTCGTGACCTTGCCGGTAACAACAACTTCCAACCCATCTTCAGGCCGAAAGCCCAACCGCGCTGCATTGCCACGCCACATGACGCCATCGATGACTGCCTTATCATCTTTCAACGCCATATAAAGATGGCCGGAGCTATGACGTTTAAACCCGGACAATTCACCACGCAGGCGCACATAGCCGAACTGGTCTTCAACCGTGCGCTTGATGGCGTTGGAAATTTCGCTCACGCTGTATTCGTGAACATTGCCAAATGCAGAATTGTTTTCAAAATCACTCATAGGCTTTCTTGTAACCTCGAACAACGCTGCTAAAAAGAGGGGAGTTGGAATTGGGGTCTTTTTTTGGAAACAGTCTTTATGAACATCCTCCTTTTAGGCGGCGGCGGTCGCGAACATGCCTTGGCTTGGAAAATCGCACGGTCGCCATTGCTTGAAAAACTCTATGTCAGCCCTGGAAATGGTGGCATGGGCGATGTCGCTGAACTGGTTTCACTGAATGTTAAAGACCATGATGAAGTGGTTTCGTTTTGCAAAGATAAAGACATCGCCCTCGTGGTCATCGGCCCCGAAGACCCATTAGTTGACGGACTGAGTGACACTTTAGACCAAGCCGGCATAAAAGCCTTTGGCCCAAAGGCGCAGGCGGCCCTTTTAGAAGGGTCCAAGACATTCACCAAAGAGATTTGCATCAAATACGGCATTCCAACCGCGGCTTATGAGAGTTTTGAGGACTTAAAAGCTGCCAAATCCTATGTGAATGACCAAGGCGCACCCATTGTCATAAAAGCGGACGGATTAGCCGCTGGAAAAGGCGTAACTGTCGCTATGAGCGTTGTAGAAGCTCATGAAGCGTTAGAGCATTGCCTGGATGGCAGCACAGGTGCACAGGTCGTCATTGAGGAATGCCTTGTGGGAGAAGAAGCCTCTTTCTTTGCGCTGTGTGACGGCAGTCACGCACTCGCTTTGGCAACAGCCCAAGACCATAAGCGTGTAGGCGAAGGGGATATCGGACCCAATACAGGCGGCATGGGGGCCTATTCTCCGGCCCCAGTGATGAATGATGACCTTTGTGCGCAAGTCATGGATAAAATCATTCAGCCGACATTACGCGCCATGCAGGATATGAACTGCCCTTTTCAAGGCGTGCTTTATGCTGGCCTGATGATCACTGATGAAGGCCCCAAACTGATTGAATATAATGTGCGCTTTGGAGATCCCGAATGTCAGGTTCTGATGATGCGCATGAAAAGCGATATCGTGCCGCTCATGCTGGCCTGCGCAGAGGGGAATTTAGGGGGCCAATCTGTCGAATGGGAAGAGGATGTCGCAATGGTCGTGGTGATGGCCAATGAGGGCTATCCTGGCAGCTATCCCAAAGGGGATGAAATTCACGGTATTGAGAGTGCTAACAGTTTAAACAATCGTTTCGTCTTCCATGCGGGAACGCAAAATAATGACGGTAAAAATCTTGCGACCGGCGGGCGGGTTTTAGGGGTAACTGCAAAAGGCTCAACCGTTCAGGAAGCTGCTAAAAGGGCGTATGAGGCGGTTGATTGCATCTCATGGCCACATGCATTTGTGCGTCGTGATATTGGCTGGCGAGCCATCGAACGGGAAACACAATGACGAAAACGCTGCTCATCGTTGCCCACGCTCCATCTCCTAATACATTGGCGTTGCGGGATGCGGTGGAGCGCGGTGCACGACAGGCAGACGGCGATATAAAAATTGTCGTCAAATCCCCTTTGGACGCAGGGCCTGAAGACGTGCTTCAGGCACAGGCCGTGATATTGGGGACCACAGAAAATCTGGGGTATATGTCCGGTGCATTAAAGGACTTTTTCGACCGCAGCTATTACCCCTGCCTCGAAGAAACTCAAGCAATGCCTTATGCGCTTTATATTCGTGCGGGCCATGACGGAACAGGGACAAAGCGCGGCGTTGAAACCATTACAACCGGGTTGAAATGGCGTGCGGTACAAGACCCGTTGATTTGCCGCGGGGATTGGGATGAAAACTTCACCAGCCAATGCGAAGAATTGGGTCTGTTGCTTGCAACAGGGCTGGATGCCGGTGTTTTTTAAGCTTATGCTTTATCGCAATATAATGAATTGAGAGGGTCGGATATGAATGAGCCATCCAGGCAGGAAATGTTTTCAGGAACAATGCCCGTCAGAGAAGCCCATCAAATTGATGTCGGCGCTCTCGACGCCTGGATGCGCGAAAATGTGGAGGACTATCAAGGGCCGCTTACCCTTGAGCAGTTTAAAGGCGGCCAATCCAACCCGACATATAAACTGAACACACCCGGTAAATCCTATGTTCTAAGGCGCAAACCCCCGGGGAAATTATTGAAATCCGCCCACGCGGTTGACCGGGAATATAAGGTCATTACAGCGCTGGGCACCCAGGGCTTTCCCGTTGCGAAAACTTATGGCCTTTGCCTGGATGAAAATGTCATCGGGACTTGGTTCTATGTCATGGATTGCGTGGAGGGGCGCATCATCTGGGATACAGCCTTTCCCGATGTAGCATTAGAAGAACGCCCGCTTTATTTCGATGCCATGAACGATACCATCGCCCAGCTTCATAATATGGATTATGAGGCCATTGGCCTTGGCGACTATGGCAAGCCGGGGAATTATTTTGAACGCCAGATTGGGCTTTGGTCAAAGCAATATCTGAACGATGAACAGGCCGGACGTTTTGACGCGATGGACCGCCTTGTAAAATGGTTACCGGAGAATATTCCAGCAGGAGATGAAACCACAATCGTTCACGGGGACTATCGCTGCGACAATATGATTTTTCACCCGACAGAGCCTAAGGTTTTAGCGGTGTTGGACTGGGAGCTTTCAACGCTGGGGCACCCATTGGCGGATTTTTCCTATCATCTGATGATGTATCGTATGCCGCCTGTCGGCACGACTGGCCTTATGGGGCGGGATTTAAAGGGTCTCAACATCCCGTCTGAAAACGAATATGTGGAAGCCTATTGCAAGCGTGTCGGTCGGGAAAACGGCATAGCCGGCCTCGACTTCTATGTGGCTTATAATCTGTTTCGCTTAGCCGCCATCGTTCATGGTATTCAAGGCCGCGTGGTCAGAGGCACTGCCGCCAGCAAACACGCCAAACAAATGGGCGCGATGATCGAACCGCTGGCAGACCTCGCCTGGATTCAAGCAGAAAAAGCATCAAAAGGCTGAGGTCATGCCCCTGACATCTATTGATGAATATGAATTATTTTATCATGAGGAAGGTACCGCCAGCGGTAACCCTCCTCTTGTTTTCATCCATGGCTGGACCTGCGATCACAGTGTGATGCTGCCTATTGCAGAGCGTTTTTCTCAAGACCATCACTGGATTGCCCCTGATGCCTTGGGTCACGGACGGTCATCCAAGCCACAAGGCGAGTATCAGATCGAGACCCAAGGGCGATTGATCGCCAGATTGGCAAAAAGCTGGGCACCGTCAAAACCCGTGCTGGTCGGCCATAGTATGGGCGCGCAAATTGCCATTGAAATGGCTGCACAAAACCCGGGTGCCTATAAGGCGCTTGTCCTGATGGACCCGGCCCCCATCATTCCTCATGAAAAAGCGGTGCAATTCGGCAAAGATGTTTCAAGACAGCTGGAGCGCCATGATATCCCCGGCATGTTAGCAGCCTTTGCCAGGCGGCAAATCATCAAGGCTCATGACGCGCATGCTGTGGACGCAATGGTTGACGTGATGACCTCAACGCCCGCGCATGTTGTTAAATCTTCTTGGGCCTCCATACAGAATTGGAGCGGGGCTGAAAGGCTGAAACAGGTCAATTGTCCCATCTTGTTGATTTCCGCAGATAAACCATTAAACCGGCCAATGGATATTGCGCGCGCTAATGATAAGGTCATGACGGCGCAAACAGCGGGGGCCGGGCATATGCAACATTATGAAGTGCCGGACCAGATAGAGGCAATGATCCGGAGATTCATTGACCTTTTGACATAAATTTATCACGACAAACCCGTGATTTTAGCGATAATCTTTCGAAGAGATGAAAATTATAAGAGGCATATTATGAATATTTCAGCTCGCCTGATCGGACTTACCCTTGCAAGCAGCTTTGCTTTAAGCGCTTGCACAACGGACCCTTATACGGGCGAACGTCAGCTTTCACGCACTGCTATCGGCGCAGGCGTAGGGGCCGCTGTTGGTGCCGGCGTCGGCGCCATTGCAGGCAAACGTAAAGCAACATTAATCGGCCTTGGCGTTGGCACATTGGCCGGTGCGGCTGTTGGCGGCTATATGGACGCCCAGGAAGCAAAGCTGCGCAACCAATTGCGTTCAACTGGAGTATCCGTCACACGGAATGGCGACAGCATTGTCTTGAATATGCCTTCAAATGTGACCTTTGGCGTGGATCAGTCCGATGTGCGGGCTGAATTTACGGAAGTCTTGAATTCAGTCGCGCTGGTCTTAAACGAATATAAAAAGACCTATGTGGATGTACTTGGACACACAGATTCCTCAGGATCCGAACAATATAATCTGAACTTGTCTGTAAAACGCGCTCAAAGCGTTTCCAATTATCTTCTAAGCCGCGGTGTCATCCAAGAGCGTTTCGTGGTTCGCGGACTAGGTGAATCTCTCCCGATCGCATCCAATGCCACAGCCGAAGGACGAGCTCTTAATCGCCGGGTTGAGATCGTTCTTCAGCCAATCACCTGAATTACAGACTTGAGCTAAATCAACGCATAGAGCATCCTTCTTTCCTATAGGGAAAGGGGGTGCCCTATGATGAATGATTTAAATCCAGCTCAAACAGCTCTTTCCACGCGTGGCGTGTCCAAAGTCTATGGCGAGGGGGACGCAGCCGTACATGCCTTACGCGGTGTCGACCTGGATGTCGCTGCGGGCGAGATGATCGTCATTCTTGGTCCGTCCGGGTCGGGAAAATCCACCTTACTCAACATCATGGGAGGGCTTGATCGCCCGACATCCGGCCATGTTTATTTCGAAGGCGCTGAGCTAACCGGCTTTGATGACCGCGCTCTCACGCAATATCGCCGTCAAAATGTTGGATTTATTTTCCAGTTTTATAATCTGATTCCCTCCCTCACCGCGCGGGAGAATGTTGCGCTTGTCACCGATATCGCGCCTGCGCCAATGAAAATTGAAGATGCGCTTGAGCTTGTTAACCTGACCCCGCGGGCAGATCATTTTCCTGCCCAATTATCAGGCGGGGAACAACAGCGCGTAGCGATTGCACGGGCCATTGCAAAACGCCCAAAGCTGCTTCTGTGCGACGAGCCGACCGGTGCATTAGATAGCGAGACAGGGATCAAAGTCCTGGAAGCCCTCGTGAGCGTAGCAGAGGATCAAAAGACCACAACACTGATCATCACCCATAATGTAGCCATCGCTGATCTGGCCGACCGGGTCCTGATGTTTGCAGACGGGCGCCTTGCTGAAGAAAAACGCAACACCTATCGCAAATCTCCAAAGGAGATGGTGTGGTGAGGATCATTCAAAGATTAAATCTGCTATTAGCACCTCTTAGCCCTCTAAACCGTAAATTGGTGCGGGATTTGTGGCATATCAGGGGGCAGGCCGTCGCCATCGCCCTGGTTATTGGCTGCGGCGTTGCCATGTTCATCATGGCTATTGGCATGATGCGGTCTTTAGAGGTTACACGCGATGCCTATTACGAACGATATCGCTTCGCCGATGCCTTTGCGACCGCCCGACGTGTGCCTGAATATATGGCCGCAAAAATCGCCGATATTCAAGGCGTGCGTACAATAGAGACCCGCATTACGGCATCTGCGATTTTGGATATTGCCGGGCTGAATGAGCCAGTCACGGCCAAATTACATTCCCTTCCTCACCATGAAGATCCCGTACTTAACCTCGTCGTTTTAAGAGAAGGCCGAATGCCAAGAGCGGAACGCGCAGATGAGGTTCTGGTTTTAGAGGCTTTTGCGCACGCTAACCGCTTAACAGTCGGCGATCAGGTGACTGCCATATTAAACGGCGTGAAGCGGGACCTGTCCATCACAGGGCTCGTCCTGTCACCGGAATATGTTTATGCCATCGCACCCGGCCAGATCATTCCTGATGCACGGCGCTTTGGTGTCATATGGATGGGACGGGAGCATCTCGGCACCGTATATGACCTGGATGGGGCCTTTAATGAAATCCTGTTGCGCCTAGACCGAAACGCCATTGAAGACCTGGTTTTGGCCGAAGTGGATAAGGTCTTGGACCGCTATGGGGGTGTTGGTGCTTATCTTCGGGACGAACAGATATCTGATAAATTTCTTAGCAATGAAATGGATCAACTCAAGACGATGACGGGCATTTTGCCGCCCATTTTTCTTGGGGTGGCTGCTTTTCTCCTGAATGTCGTTCTCTCCCGCCTGATCGAACAGGAAAGGGAACAAATCGGGCTTTTAAAAGCTTTTGGCTACAGCACACTGCTTATCGCCTGGCATTATATCAAAATGGTGATGGTTTTGAGCGGCCTGGGGATTATATTGGGCTTTGCTGTGGGGGCCTGGCTTGGTCATGGCCTGGCCAACCTTTATACTGAATTTTTCGTCTTTCCCTTTCTTTATTTTCAAGCGGGCCTCGACATTTACGCGCTTAGCGCACTTATCAGCCTGGCAGCAGCCGTAGGCGCCACACTCTACGCCGTTTTGTCTGCGGCCCGTCTGGCCCCGGCGACAGCGATGCAGCCCCCGGCACCTGTTGATTATGGAGGTCGGCTGGCCCGGCTATTAAGCCAATTAAAAATGCTGGATGAGGTCGCACGGATGATCTTTCGCCATATTGCCCGGCGGCCCTTACGGTCCTGTTTGAGTATTTTAGGTGTGGCACTTGCTTTAGGCCTGCGCATCGGCTCTGAAAGTTCCAACGACAATGTAGGCCGCATGATCGAGTTAAGCTTTGACTATGCAGAGCGGCAAAATGCGACCCTCGCATTGAATGAGCCGCGCCATGCTGCAGTTCTCCACAACATCTCTTCCCTGCCCGCTGTCCGGCGTGTTGAGGGATTTCGTGCAGTTCCGGCCATTTTACGCCACGGCACGTCAATGCGACGTCAAGGCATTACAGGACTAGCCCCTGATGTAGAGTTAAGCCGCCTCATCGATCAAAATGACAGGCCGGTCACGCCCTCTCCTTTTGGCCTGACGATTTCTCAGTCTTTAGCTGATATTTTGGACATCGGCCTGGGCGACGACATCACAGTGGAAATTCGAGAAGGCCATCGGCCGGAACTCAAGCTGCGAGTAACGCAAATCATTGACGCCTATTTCGGCACACCCGCCTATATGAATCTCGCAACCTTGAACCGCGTGATGAAGGAAGGACCAGTGCTCAGCGGCGCCTATATCCTTACCGACAAGAAAGACACAGCAAAGCTATTCAAAGAACTGAAGAACACACCGGCGCTTGCGGCTGTCACCACCCGCGAAACGGCCTTGAACAGCCTGGAAGAGACCATGGCTGAAAACTTAGGTATCATGACACTTATCAACACCATATTTGCAAGCCTGATCGTCGTTGGCGTGACCTATAATAACGCTCGTATCTCCCTGTCAGAGAAAGCCCGTGATCTGGCCTCCTTGCGAGTATTGGGTTTCACACGGGCGGAAGTCTCAACGATATTATTGGGCGAGGTTGGCATTTTGACCTTAGCGGCCATTCCTTTGGGTATTTTGTTCGGGATGGGCCTGTCGGCTTATATGGTCGACAGCTTTTCAAACGACCTGTTCACCCTGCCTTATGCTTTAAGCGCGTCTACCATTGGCAAAGGCATCATAACAGTCATTCTTGCAGCCATATTCAGCGCGTGGATTGTCAGGCGACGGATTGATCATCTGGACTTGATCCGTGTTTTAAAAACAAGGGAGTAAGCCATGAAAGGCAAGACATTCAAACGTTGGACAGGAATAGGCGTGTTTGTTGCTGTGCTTGTCTTCGCGCTTTTCCTTGCCTTACGCAAACCACCCGTTGCCGTCGATTATGGGGAAGTCAGCGAAGGCCCGCTTATCATCACAATTGACGAAGATGGGGAAACCCGGGTCCGCGAGGTTTATGTAGTCTCTGCCCCTGTTACTGGACGCCTCCTTAGGATTACACAAGATGTCGGCGATCCCGTGAGCGCAGGTGAAACAGTACTTGCCACCATTCAACCGTCCGAACCCACATTTCTGGACATCCGAAGTCAGTCCGAGGCCGAGGCACAGATCCGGTCGTCAGAAGCAACCCTAAGCCTTGCACAGGCTGAGGTAGAACGCGCCATTGCAGAACGGGATTTCGCGCAAAATGAACTGAAACGAATGGAGACCCTGTTTCAGACGCAAACCGTAGCTGAAGCCGCCGTTGACCGCGCGCGCATGCAATTTTCAAGCGCTCGGGCGGCGCTTGCTTCCGCACAAGCCGCCGTTGATGTCGCAGATCATGAGTTGGAACGGGCACAGGCCATGCTTATCTCGCCTCAGGACCTGCCAAATGATGGGATCGACGAACGATGCTGCACTGTAGATGTCCGCTCCCCCATCACAGGGCGTTTGTTACGGCTGATTGAGAAAAGCGAGGCTGTCCTGCCAGCAGGCGCACCGCTGCTGGAAGTCGGCAATCCGAAAGAGCTGGAAATTGTCGTTGATTTATTATCCGCCGACGCTGTGCGCGTCAGGCCATCGGCTAAGGTCGCCATAACAGACTGGGGCGGCGGAGAAGTCCTTGCAGGCCGGGTTCGCCGTATCGAGCCATTCGGCTTCACCAAGATATCAGCGCTTGGCGTGGAGGAGCAGCGGGTCAATGTCATTATTGACTTCATGGAGCCCAACGACATACCCGAAGCCTTGGGCCACGGTTTTCGCGTCGAAGTTAAAATCGAAGAATGGCAAACAGAAAAAACCATTCGTATTCCAGAAGCGGCACTATTTCGCCAAGGAGAGAATTGGTCCACCTTCGTTGTTAAAGACGGGATCGCAGAACAACGCCAAGTTTCCATCGGGCGCAGCAACCGCAATCATGCCCAGGCCATTGACGGGATAGACGCAGGAGAGACTGTCATTCTCTATCCCAGCGAAAGAATCGAAAGCGGGATGCGGGTTAAAGAACGCCCTCGTTAGTCCTGCTTCTGATCCTTCATCAAAGCTTTTAAGCGATCCACGCTATCAGCAGTAATATGGACATCCCGTTGCGGGAAGGGAAACTCAATATCATTTTCATGAAAGAGGTCCCAGATTTTCAACATGACTTCCGACGCAACATTGGACACCCCATTGAAAGGGTCATCAATCCAAAACCGCAATTCCAAATCCACACCATCGGATCCAAATCCGCGAAGCAATGTGCGTGGTTCGGGCTTTTTAAGGATACGGTCTGTATCTTCCGCAGCTTCAACCATTAAAGCCATCGCTTTTTTTACATCGCTGGAATAAGCAACCTGGACAGGAATGCGGCGACGCACATTGCGATCAGAATGGGACCAGTTGATCACCGGCTGGGTAATAACATCTTCATTCGGGATCAAATATTCCGTCCCGTCGCGTGTCACCACCGATGTGTAGCGCGCCGCTAATTTATTGATCCACCCATAAGTCCCCTGGGTTTCAATCACATCACCAGGTTTTATGGACCGGTCCATCAACAAGATAATGCCTGAAATAAAATTGGAGACGACTTTCTGCAGGCCAAAACCAAGACCAACACCAAGGGCACCGGAGAAGACCGCGAGAGCGGTTAAATCAATACCCGCTGACGCCAGGGCAATTAATATGGCGATCGTTAAAAGCGTGATTCGGATAACTTTAGAGAAGAGGACCTGAAGCGAAGGGTTAAGCTGATCAACCCGGCGCAAAGACTGCTCACTGACACGAGCCAGAAGTTGCGCGCCCCAAAGCAAAAGGGCCGCTGTCAAAATGCCTGTTATCACCCCATAGGCTGTGATCTGAGTATCTCCCATCGCAAAGCCAAAGGCCCGCAAGGCATCTATCAAAGGGGTGAGCAGCCCTAAAATATTCAAAGCGGCAATTGTCCAGGCCGTTACCGCAAATGTTCTGGAAAGCGCCTGATTGCGTATCAGGTTGGACGCCAGACGGACCACGATCCACGCTGTAAGCAGGCTGGAAGCAATAACCAAAAGGCGTGCGCCGACCCCTTCAATTGAGTTCAGGATTAAAACACCCAAGCGCATGATTAACAGGGCAGCGACCGGTCGTAACAGAGGATGAATGACCCATGTTGCCCGACCATAGCTGGGCCAGCGTGCAACAAGAAGGTTGGAGCCTTTTACAAGGCTGGCTCCAATCCAACGGCTTAGCAGCCAGGCTAAAATAAGAATGCTGAACTGCACCCCAGCAGAGAGGGTCAAGACTTCCATCTGAAGCCAGGTCAATGCCTGTTCAGCCCAAGTCTGCCACTGCTGTGGATCCAGCAACCTCTCCATAAGGAACATCTTAGCGTCGCGCTTGGAAAAAGTCTTTCAAAACCTGCGAGGCGCGCTGTTCACTTATACCGGGGTAGCATTCAGGTCTGTGATGGCAGGTCGCTTGCGCAAAAATACGCGGGCCATGGGACACACCCCCGCCTTTTAGGTCATCAGCCCCATAATAAAGCCGGCGTATTCGCGCGAAAGAAATCAATGTTGCGCACATCGGGCAAGGCTCCAATGTCACATAGAGATCGCAGCCGATAAGCCGTTCATTGTCAAGCAGCTGCGCAGCAGCTCTTATGGCGAGCACTTCTGCGTGGGCGCTTGGGTCTTTGTCCCGCAAGACGCGGTTATGCGCCTTGGCAATAACTGTCCCATCTTTCACAACAACGGCACCCACCGGGACTTCCCCGGCTTTTGCAGCGGCATTCGCCTCGTCCAAAGCTATTTCCATAAACGCGCTCATGCGTCGCATATGACGTGGTCAATGCTATTTCGTCAAGCAAAGCCATAGACGTGGATGTGAACTGGCCTTAATGTGCGCGCCATGACGCAAGAATCATCTCCATCCCCCATGAAGGGGGCCACCCCAATTAAAGGGGAACGTATCGCCAAGCTGCTGGCCCGTGCAGGCATCGCCTCCAGACGGGAGGCTGAGCGCATGATTGAAGCCGGCCGTATCGCTTTCAAAGGCAAAGTTCTAACAACAGCGGCGACATTACTCCCGGACCTGGACGGGGTGAGTGTTGACGGTGAAGCCATCATAGAGCATCGGCCTACAACCCAATTGTGGCGCTTCCATAAACCCAAAGGCGTCATAACGACCCATAATGACCCTCAGGGGCGGAAAACCGTTTTCGACCTGCTGCCATCGGGACATGGACGGCTTATTTCAGTCGGGCGTCTTGATTTAAACAGCGAAGGCCTTTTGCTGATCACCAATGATGGGGCGCTGGCGCGTTTTCTTGAACACCCTTCAACAGGCCTTACCCGGCGCTACCGGGTCCGGGTTCATGGCAGGGTCAATGAAGAAAAACTGAAAAACCTGCAGAATGGCATCACCGTTGAAGGCATAAGATATGGCGCAATCGACGCCAAGCTGGAGCGTCAGCAAGGCACCAATGCCTGGCTGGAAGTGGCATTGGAGGAAGGTAAGAACCGCGAAATCCGAAAAGTGTTTGCTGCCCTCGAATTGCCCGTAACGCGCCTGATCCGTGTCAGCTATGGCCCCTTCAACTTAGGCTCTATGAAAAGGGGCGACATGCAATCTATCCGCACCGCAGACTGGGGGAAAATTGCCCGCCCAATCATTGACAGTCTAAAACTCGACAGCCCGCTTGCCCCCAAAAGAAAGAAGAAAGGCTGGGCAAAAGCCAAGCCAACGCCAAAAAGAAAACCGACATCCAGACGGGGTGATTAATGCGCATCATAGCAGGGGAGTTCAAAGGCAGAACAATTGATGCGCCAAAGGGGCGAAACACAAGGCCGACAACAGATCGCATCCGCGAAAGTCTTTTCAACTGGCTGCACCATCATGATGACATCTATCTGCAAGGAGCAGTTGTCGGTGATTTTTTTGCGGGCAGTGGTGCATTGGGGCTTGAGGCTCTCTCCCGTGGGGCTGAATTTGCCTTTTTCTGCGAGACCGACCGGTCAGCACTTCAATGCTTAAAGAGCAATATTGAGAAACTTGGCGTCACCAGGCGGGTTAAAATATTCAGCTGTGATGCGACTCGGTTACCAAAGGCGCAAAAACCTTGTGATCTTTTGTTTCTTGATCCACCTTATGGTCAGGGTTTGGGTGAAAAATTCCTGCGCCACGCAATGGCACAGGGTTGGCTACATAAACAGTCAAAAGTCATACTTGAAGCTTCAAGTAATGAAATTACTGAATTTAAAGAAACAACGATTGAAAATGTCGAAACACGGCAATATGGAAGTAGTGCCCTTCACCTCCTGCAGCCTATATTAGAAAAATAATAATAGAAAATCGTCTTTTGGTATTGATTCTCATCCACGAATTTGTCAAAGCTCACGAGTAAAAATAGAAAATAAACACAACTATTGGTAGCTTTACATGACAACATCTTATTCTGTGCCCCCGCCTCCTGCGAAGGAAGCCATTCGTTTGTGCCTTGCTCAATTGTTAGACGACTGTCTCGATGCGGACCTTGCGGTACCCGCTTTACACATCCGTATCGCAATGTTGGAAATTGAGCAGTGCGAAAACAAGGCAAGACAGAACGGCGACTAAACTTAACGTCGACCAAATAAGCGCTCTATATCAGCCAGTTTTAATTCCACATAAGTCGGGCGCCCGTGATTACACTGGCCGGAATGAGGCGTCGCCTCCATGTCCCTCAAGAGCGCGTTCATCTCTTCGGACGTCAGGCGTCTGCCAGCGCGAACACTTCCATGGCAGGCCATGGTTCCACATACATCCTCAAGCCTTTCCTTCAAACTTAAACTTTCGCCCACTTCAACCAGGTCATCGGCCAGGTCTTTCACTAGCTTTTGCACATCGCACTCACCCAGCAATGCGGGCGTTTCCCGAACGACCACAGCACCAGTGCCAAAAGCTTCTATGGCAAGACCCAGGTCTTCAAATTCCTTTTGCCGTTCAACGAGAAGATGGGCTGCATTTTCCCCTAGTTCCACCACTTCCGGCAATAATAAGATCTGACGATGAACGCCACCGGCTTCCAGCGCATGCTTCATCCGCTCGTACACAAGCCTTTCATGGGCCGCATGCTGGTCGACGATGATGATTCCATCCTCTGTCTGGGCAATGACATAGGTATTATGAAGCTGCCCACGCGCGGCACCAAGTGGGTAATGCCCTGAAATCTCGTCTTGGACAGGGTCAATTCGTCCCTGCGGCATCGCGGGAGCGGACCCTTCCCCCTGCCCGCCTAAGGCAAACTCGGGCTGAGGTTTTGAAGGTGGGGCATGATAAGCCTGCGTCCAATCTGAGACACCGCCAGCTATCTGAGAAGGCCTATAGTCCGCCTGATATTGCGCAGTGCGACCGGCAGCTTCCGTTTGGAAACGGCCAAGAGCCTGATCCGCAACGGTGGTGGATGCACGATGCCCTGCCCCCGCCAACGCATGGCGCAACCCGCTCACAATCAGACCGCGGACAAGTCCCGGGTCCCTGAAACGCACTTCCGCTTTTGCGGGGTGTACATTCACATCAACATTTTCACTGGAGATATCCAAAAACAAGGCCAAGACGGGATGGCGGTCCCTGGCAAGGAAATCAGCATATGCCCCACGGACCGCACCCGTGAGCAGCCGATCCTTAACCGGGCGGCCATTGACAAAGAGATATTGAAACTGCGCCGTCCCCCGATTGAATGTTGGAACGGCTGCGAAGCCCCTCAACCGGACGTCATTGCGTTCCGCGTCGACAATGATTGCGTTTTCAGAAAAATCCTTACCCAGAATGTCCGCAAGACGTGATTTACCTTCCCCTAAAAGATCAGAGCCCTGTGGGCTGAGCTGAAGCAGGCTGCGGCTTTCATTCCGTATGGAGAAACCAATGGCAGGATGCGCCATGGCCAGGCGTTTGACCACATCAACTGCTGCGGATTGTTCTGTTCTCTCCGTCTTCAAAAACTTTAACCGGGCAGGCGTTGCGTAGAATAAATCTTCGACAATGATACGCGTGCCCGGTGGGCAGCCGCAGGGGCCGTTGAAACTCTCTTTTCCGCCTTCCACCTTGATTCGCCATCCGCTGTCGGCTTGTCTGGGTCGGCTTTCAACAGTGAAACGGCTAACCGACGCGATAGAAGGCAAGGCTTCGCCGCGGAAGCCCAATGTAGAGATATGCGTTAGATCATCATCCGGTAATTTGGATGTTGCGTGACGCTCCAAGGCGACGGCCATCTCCTTAGGAGACATACCAATACCATCATCCTCGATCTGGAGCCTTTTGATCCCGCCTTGCTCTAAGGTGATATTGACACGGCGTGCGCCCGCATCAATAGCGTTCTCCACAAGTTCCTTAAGGGCACTCGCAGGGCGTTCAACCACTTCACCAGCGGCGATTTGATTGACAATAAGATCGGGAAGACGACGAATAATCATATAGGTCGTCTAACGCGAATAAAAATCTGCGTCAATTTATTGCGGTGGTTATTGTGGGGGCGCAAGAGGCTCTGAATCGACACGGTCAATAGCTGTTGCACTATTATCGACAACGCCATCTTCAGTGCTGAGAATTTCGCGCAGGAAAACGCCTTTATCTGCGACAATCCCATTGCTGTCACCAACATTGGAACGTACATCCGCGCCATCATCAGCGCCGCCTATCTTGGTCAAAAGAGCACGCTCTCCCGGGCTTGCACCAGGGACCAGCTCACGTCCTGGGAACAGAGCTGCAACAGCTTGTTTTGAGCTTTCAAATTCCTCCGGGCGCTTTTCGCCTGGGCGCGGTGGGCGCAGGCCAAATTCCGGAGGCACAACCAATGGCTTATGAGTGACGACAGCAAATTCGTCTGGGGAGTTTTTAGTCAGCCCAAGGCTTTCTCTAAAACCGCCGCATCCGCTTAAAACCAGACCCATGGCAACCAGGGCCAGGCTTCCTCGCAACAGTGATGAATTCATCGTTATACCTGCCATTTCAAACTCAATTCTCTGGGGGTTTATCTTTCTTCCCAGACAGCAAATAAGCATCCAGCAAAAGCAAACCCACGCCAATCGTAATCGCCGCATCCGCCACATTGAACACATAGAAGCTGTAGTCAAATGCATGAAGATGGATAAAATCCGCCACAGCGCCTAAATGTATTCGGTCAATGATATTGCCCAGCGCGCCGCCAATAACAAGACCTAAAGCGATTTTAAGGATCTTTGCCTGCGCTTTTGCAAGCCAAAAGACCAGAAATACAGTCACAATAGCTGTCACCGCCACCAAGGCCCAGCGGGCAATATCGCTACCCGCTTGAAACAGCCCTAAGCTGATCCCTTTATTCCACACCATAGTGAGGGAGAAAAAAGGCAGGATTTCGACACTGGCTTTTTGGGGCAGATCATAGACGATCAAAATCCAATATTTGCTAAGCTGATCAAGGACCAGTGCAATGGAGGCTATGACCAACCCCAGGCGCATCAGGCGGCCACCTCGTCAAAAGCAGCTACCGCTTCAGCACAGCGGTTGCAGATATCATTCTCATCCGTAACTTCAGGCAAAACCTGCCAGCATCTTTGGCATTTGCCACCCTCCGCCATTGCGAATTCGACAGCGACCCCACTGACTTCAGCCATACGGAAAGCATCCGCTGATGCCTCATCTGAGGAGAGCGTCACATCGGACGTAATAAAAGTTTCTGCCAAATTCACGCCGTCCAGCGCACTGCGCAGGCTTTCATCTGTAATATGGACAATGGGTGCGGCCTGAAGGCTGGCACCAATCACTTTATCCCGGCGTTTCAATTCCAACGCGCCAGTAACGACACGGCGCACATCACGGACTTTCTTCCACTTCGTAGCCAATGTCTCATCGCGCCAATCAGATGGCACATCGACGAACAACTTGTCATGGACATGGCCTTCACCAAAGCGAGAGCGCCAGACTTCATCCGCAGTAAATACGAGAATCGGTGCAAACCAGCGGGTTAAACAATGGAAGACCTGGTCCAGCACAGTTCGCGTTGCACGCCGACGGATAGTATCTTTACCATCGCAATACAGTGCATCTTTGCGGATATCGAAATAAAAGGCCGACAAATCCAGGATGCAGAATTGGTGCAGGGCCGTATAGACCTTATTCCAATCATAATTATCGATGGCTTTTCGGATCTTGTCATCCAGCTCACTCAAGCGATGAAGCACCCAGCGTTCCAGTTCCGGCATATCCTCTATGGGAAGCTTTTCCTCGTCAGAGAACCCAGCAAGGTTTCCAAGCATGAAGCGGAATGTGTTTCGAATTTTCCGATAGGCATCCACCTGTCCACGCAGGATTTCATCGCCGATACGCACGTCTTCCTGATAATCGGTAGACGCCACCCAGAGACGCAGAATATCCGCGCCATATTGCTCAATCACCTTTTGCGGATGCACTGTATTGCCCAGGGATTTGGACATTTTGCGGCCATTGCCATCCATGGTGAAACCGTGGGTTAGAACCTCTGTATAAGGTGCTTTTCCACGGGTGGCGCAGCTTTCCAACAGAGAAGACTGGAACCAGCCCCGATGCTGGTCAGAGCCCTCTAAATACAGCACACGATCCGCATTGCGCAGATGTTCCCGCGCTTCCATGACAAAGGCGTGGGTGCAACCTGAATCAAACCACACATCGAGGATGTCCTCAACGCGCTCATAGTCATCCGCCTGATGGCCATTGCCAAGCAGGTCTTGCGGGTCGCTGGCAAACCAGGCGTCTGCACCGCCTTGCATCACCGCATCAACGATGCGGGCATTGACCTCATCATCCACCAGAATGTCGCCGCTTGCCTTATGAACGAACAAAGTTATCGGCACACCCCAGGCGCGCTGGCGGGAAATCACCCAATCAGGGCGGTCAGCCACCATCGCACGAATACGGTTTTTCGACTGTTTCGGGAACCAATTTACCTCATCAATGGCTTCCAGAGCTTTCTCACGAATGCCTGTCTTCTCCATTGAGATGAACCACTGCGCCGTCGTGCGGAATATCAATGGGGCTTTTGAACGCCAGCTGTGCGGATAGCTGTGGGAGAATTTGCTTTGCGCAAGCAAGGCGTCACCCAATAGCTCACAGACTTTTGGCCCGACCTTATAAACATGGTCGCCAGCCACCAAAGCCACATGGTCATAATAGCGTCCGTCCGGGCCAACCGTTTGCGGCACCTCAATGCCATGGGCGCGCGTGACATAGAAATCATCCTCACCATGGCCGGGTGCTGTGTGGACGAAACCGGTTCCGGCTTCGACAGTTACATGGTCCCCTGCCAGCAGCGGCACGTCAAAATCATAACCCTCACCACGCCAAGGATGAGCGCAGAGCGTGCCTTCAATATCACTGCCTTTTAAATGGGCGATAACGTCCAGGTCTTCGATATCCAACCGGGCCTTCACATCGCCCAGAAGCGCTTCGGCCAAGACAAGTTTACGACCTTGATAACCCACGACGACATAGTCAATCGCGTCACCATAACAAATGGCGCGATTGCCAGGCATAGTCCACGGCGTTGTCGTCCAGATAGCAATCTCAGCACCCTCTAACGCAGGGTTGGCCGCTTTGATTACCGGAAACGCCACATCAATCTGTGTGGACACATGATCCTGATATTCTATTTCAGCTTCAGCCAATGCGGTCTTTTCGACAACAGACCACATGACAGGCTTTGCCCCGCGATAAAGCGCACCGGTTTTGGCGACCTTCAAAAGCTCTTCTACGATTTTAGCTTCCGCGTCATAGGACATGGTCAGATATGGGTTATCCCAGTCACCAGCGATCCCTAGGCGTTTAAACTGTTCCTTTTGGACATTCACCCAATGGTCAGCAAAAACACGGCATTCCTTGCGGAACTCGATGGGGTCCACATCATCTTTATTTTTGCCTTTTTTGCGGTATTTTTCTTCAATCTTCCATTCGATGGGCAGACCATGACAATCCCAGCCCGGCACATAAGGCGCGTCATAGCCAAGAAAACCATAGGTACGGACCACGATGTCCTTGAGAATTTTATTCATGCTGTGGCCGATATGGATATCACCATTGGCATAAGGCGGACCGTCATGAAGGACATAGCGCGGGCGGCCTTGGGCCACCTCCCGGCGCTTTTCATCCAGGCCGTCGTCTTGCCATTGTTTCAGCCACTCCCCTTCTTTTTTCGGCAAGCCCGCCTTCATAGGCAGGTCCGTTTGAGGAAGGAAAACCGTCGTTTTATAATCGCGGGTCATGTGTAATGCTCAAAAAAATCTTGAAAATATCGTCTTGGAGATGCGTCGGGCAAAAGCCAAAATCCCGACACTCAGCCGAGTGCCGGGCCAGTAATTCGTATAATCACGACTGGTCCCAAATATGACTTCGAATTTTTCATGGCGTTCTTCTACGCATATTAGGCCCCCAAGTCGAGGGATTTAGCACGTTTTGGAGCTGGAAACCGGTCGGCTGCATTATCCGGGTCCGACAATAAAGCCTTGGCGCTGACTTGATCTTCAGTGATCTGCGTTTTCAAAGCATCCAAGCCTGAAAACTTCATCTCTGGCCGGATGAAAGCGATCAGAGCCACAGAAATCAACTTACCATAGATATCTTCATCAAAATCAAAGAGATGCGCCTCCAGCAGAACGTCTTCCTTGTCAAAGGTCGGACGACGACCAATATTGGCCACCCCATCAATAAGACGCCCGCCTTCCAAAGCGACCCGCACAGCATAGACACCGAGCTTCGGTTCGATATAGTCGCCCATCGGCAGATTCAGCGTGGGAAAGCCAATAGTCCGGCCACGCTGATCGCCCTTGACCACATGACCTTCCAACGTCCACCAATGCCCAAGCAAGGCAGCCGCTCGTCGGGCTTCACCGTTACGTAAGGCATTTCTGATCAAGGTTGAAGAATAGGTTTCACCTGCGGCCCCTTCAACACCGACAGCTACAGGCTCAACAACAGTTACACCAAAGCCATGGCGTTCTCCAAAAGCCTTCAGCATTGCCGCATCGCCCTTACGCCCCTGGCCGAAGTGATAATTGAATCCCACGAATACATGACGCACACCCAGATGGCCCACAAGAATATCTTCGATAAAGCTCTCAGCCGGGGTCCCTGCTAAGTCGCCGTCAAATGGCAACGCGTAGAGAATATCGACACCAAAGCTTTCCAAATGCCGCGCCTTGGCACGAAAGGGTGTCAGCAGAAAGGGGGGCTGGCCCGGATTGAAATAATATCGAGGATGCGGCTCGGTCGTCAGAACGGCTAAAGGCGCTTTTAACTCATCCGCCACACGCCCTGCATAGCCGATGACCTTTTGGTGGCCCTGGTGAAATCCGTCATAGGTGCCAAGCGCTACAACGGCGCCACGGGCCTTTTCATCCAGCGTTTCGATATGACGATAAATCTGCATCCACACGCCTCTTTCCATCAGGCAAGGTTTTAACACCCATAAAAAATGACGCAAGTCACTGGACGTTAACCGTTTTTTTAAAGCATAGCCATAAGGTGAGCTTCAAGAGGGGAATTCGCGAAGCGAAGGAAAGTGGGAATTCAATGTCCGTCGACTTAAAGATGCCTGTTTTGATCGTCGATGATTATAAGACGATGCTGCGTATCATCGGTAATTTATTGAAACAATTGGGCTTTAATAATGTGGATGAAGCCAGTGACGGTGCGCAGGCTTTGGCCAAAATGCGGGCCAAATCATATGGATTGGTCATTTCCGATTGGAATATGGAGCCGATGACCGGCTATGAATTATTGCGCGAAGTCCGCGCAGATGGGCATTTAAAAGCTACGCCATTCATCATGGTGACAGCCGAATCCAAAACAGATAATGTGATTGCTGCGAAAAAAGCGGGTGTGAACAATTATATTGTGAAACCGTTTAATGCGCAGACATTGAAAAATAAGATTCAGGCCGTTTTAGGCGAGTTTTAATTAGATTTCAGTTGAGGCGGGGGCGCTGAGGAAATGCCGTGGAGATTGGGGGATCTCCACGGCATTTCTGTTTCAAACTCAACGATATTCAGGATTTGGGTAATCAAAGCGCCATGTCAGGATTGACCCCGGCAGTCGAAAACACGACTGCACGCCAATTAACTTCAACCAATACATGATTAATAAGGGGCCGGTCACTCCCATTGCGGGGCGGGAGTGACCGGCGAAGGGCGGTGCAAAACGCGCATAAAGCGGGTGCGCGGGGTCGTTGCAATTCGCCATCATTCTTAGGGCCGGAGTGAATGACGACAAGCGAACCGCCCTTAAAGCTTTTGTGTATTCAACTTTGAGAAGCAATAAGAAAAAGATCAAGAAAAAATCATATTTTCCATGGGGATAAAATAAAGAAGAGCAATAAAATTTCCCAATGAATGCAATTAAAGAAAATTAAATTGGAAACACCAATTCCTTTTATATTCAAAATATAAATAAGCAGTTTTTTAGGCGACTCTGCTTTGCTCATCAGAAAGCTTATTCGCTTTCGTCAATTTCGCTTCTTTCGGTTCTCCAAAGAGGTAGCCCTGTCCAAATTTAAGATTATTTTCAATCAAACGGATTGCATCGGCTTCATTTTCAACATGGGTTGCGACCAGATCGATATTGAACCGTTCCAAATGATCCGCCAGATCTGAGAGAAGGATATCACCGCTTCCCTCACTCTCTAACAACTCCTGTGCCTTTATTTTAAGGAAGCGCACACTCAACTCCGCACACTCAGCCGGCTTAAGGGCACCCATCAAAACGCCTTCAAGCGAAAACTGATACCCCGCTTCACGTAACTGGGCCAGAGCCACGCCAAGCTTCTCAGCGTTTTCCTGGAACTCCTCAAAGTCAAATTCAAACACCAACCTGTTTGCCAGCTCTTTGTTCAAACAGAGAAACTCAACAAATTGGGATTGAAATGCCCGATCCAGCAAAGAAGCGATGGAAACATTATAGAAGAATTTGACCCGAGGCCTCCGTGGCCCCAATTGCCTGATCATCTGTACGCATTTAAAAAGAATAAGATTATCAAGGGCGGAACTCAGACCAGATGCTTCGGCATCATCCATAAATTGCAAGGGAAAGATAATATCGCCGTTTTCATCCCGGACCCGCACAAAACACTCATAGAATTTTGCACGGCGGTTTGGCAGTCCGACTATAGGTTGAACGTGGAGGTCCAACCTGTTATCGGAAATCGCGTTTTTCACGACGGCCAACAGATTATCCACGCGATCGTCCATAATCTTGTGTGTGCCTGGGCCAGCGCTCTTATTCACCTGAAAAGGCTTTTCAGCCGGGGCTTTGAGCACAAGCTGGTGCAACTGACGGATTTCAGTCATCAAATCCGTGGTGATTTTAGTAAATCCTTGCGTCGCCACATGGTTAAACTCGACCAGCCTTGCATCATAATCATCCACCTTACGCAATGTTTGAATGATGTCTTTTTCCAGCGCATCCTGACGGCGCTTCATAGTCGAGAAAACACGAAAAACAACGAGAGCGCCATGGCAGAAAAGCAAGAGCGCAAATACTAAGCCCGCTATAAGATATGAGTTTTGATGCACCTCCGACAGCCCTTGCTGCCAATAGGATACCGCAGCAGCAACAGCCGCCCCATAGGTTACAATCAAACTCAAATGCGCAAAAACCCGCACGCTTTTCCTCCATAACAGTTTCAGGATAAAATGCATGGAGGCCATTGAAATAAGGTTAAGGCGAGATAAATTTGGACCTTTATACAACCTGCTGCTATGGTCAATTCGTGTGAGACATATTACATCTTTATAGACCCAGAGGGGGAAACAGGGTCCAATTCTGATCGGCCATTCGGAGGATATTGCACCTATGCGTGCCTTGTTTAAAATTATTGGAGCGCTCGTCGCATTAGTCCTGCTTGTTCTGGTAGGATCAGCAGTATTTGTATATTTCAACGGCCAATCTCTATTGAAGGACAGTGTTGAAGAATACGCCCCTCAGTTAACCGGTACAGATGTGAGTCTGGCAGCAGTCCGGTTTTCTCCAATGAAAGGAGAGGCAGGACTTGACGGATTTCAAATCGGATCACCGCAAGGCTTTACAGCACCCTATACAATGAAAGTCGACGGCGTCGACATTGCACTGGAACCGAAAAGCCTGTTCGAAGACACGATATTGATCAAGCGCATTGCAATTGATGCCCCCTCATTCATTTATGAGCGCGGAAAATCCGGCACCAATCTCGATGCGCTGCAAAAGAACATAGAGGCGTTTACCGGCCCTGCGACTGCGGGCGGCGGTGAAACATCTCAGACACCGAATGTTGCCATTGAAGAGCTGGTCATCAAAGGCGCACAATTACAGTTTATTAGTGGGGAAAAGGGCCTGGAGTCTCTTGGGTTAGGAGAGCATTCCATGACCTTGGCCGATGTCCGTCTCACGGATATCGGCGTTGAGGAGGGGGGAATTCCTCCTTCAGAAGCAGCACGGCTTGCGATGGATGCACTCATGCCTCAGGTGGCTAAGGCTCTCGCATCCAGCCAAGGAAAGCAGCTGCTTCAAAAGGCACTTGGAGACAAAATCAACATTGATGAAAATCTCCAGGATCAAGTCAAAGAGACACTTGGGGAGAAGGCCAAAAGCGGCCTGAAAAATCTCTTTGGCAAGAAGAACTAAGCATGAGCGAGGAGGCTTAAATATGTCAATTACAGAGAAACTGCTGAAAGGCATACCCTATGCTGTTGCAGCAGGGCTGATGTTTACTGTCGCCGCATGTAGCGAAGATAAAAGCTACGATGCGGAAGAAGCAGCTGAAACAACAGCCGAAGAAGTTATGGAAGACGTGGATCATTCCGCTGACGGCATGGCGACAGACGTTGATGACGCATATGGCGCCGCAGAAGATATGGCAGAAGAAGCCATGGACACTGTGGAAGAAGCTGCAGATAATGCCATGGATTCGGCGGAAGAAATGATGGATGACGCCAAAGACGAAGGTGAATCCATGTTCGGCACCTTGAAAGAGAAAGCCGAAGAAGCAGCGGATGATGTGGAAGACGAGCTTCCAAACCTTTAATTCCGTAGCTGCAACTGCTTGAAAAGCAAAAAAACCGCTGTTTGTCTTAACCAAGCAGCGGTTTTTTCTTTAAAAGAGACTTTACCATCGCGCGCGGCATGCTAGCGTATGCCCTGGAAACAATTAAAAGCTGCTATTTAAGGAGTCTGATATGTCACTTGGGGAAATCACTCAGCAAATGCAAGAACGCATTGGTGAAGGAGCCGGCATCGGCAAAGTTATTAAATTCGACTTTGGGGATGAAGGAATTCTTCGCATTGACGATTCCCAAAGCCCTGCTGTTGTCAACAATGATGATGGTGATTCCGATGTGACAATCAAAGTTACATTGGACGACTATAAAGCCATTGCCAGCGGGGAACAGAATGCGCAGATGGCCTTCATGATGGGCAAGCTAAAAGTCGAAGGTGATATGGGCCTGGCAATGCGCCTAGGTCAGATTCTCGGATAAGACCTTAAAATAAAAAAATGATATACAGGCCGGGTGCCGTGTGCTCCCGGCCTTTTTCATTGGAGGTATTCAAGGATGAGCGTGATAAAAATTGGCCTTATTATCTTTGGCCTCATCATTTTATTTTCTGCCCTTTATGCTTTTGGGCCCGGCAGCCGGGAAAGGTTGGAAAAAATACTTTCTATCCCGACACCTCCACCCAAGGTGGACTTTCGGACCCTGGAACTCCATGACCGCCCTAATCAGTTTCTCGTTTGCCCCGATGATCTATGCTCTACCGCCAGGGCTCACCTCAAAGCGCCCACCTTTGACATTCCAGCAGACCAGCTTCTTGCCCAGTTTCAATCCGTTGCTTTGGACCAGCAGGACGTAAAACGCATAGAATATGATACATCAGATTTAAAAATTGATTTCGTGCAACGGACAAAAACTATGCGATATCCCGATATTGTCACTGTACAAGCCGTCCCCATTGACGAAAACTCTTCGACCTTGGCCATTTACAGCCGTTCTGTATTCGGCCATTCGGACTTTGGCGTGAACGAAAAACGTATAAGACATTGGCTTAATGAACTGAATAGCCGCATTTAGGAAGAAATGATTAACCCTATCAATTAAAGGTTGTTTCAGAAAAAGGATCCACAATCACACAATAATATTTCTCAGGACTGGCAAAGGGGGACCGGGCATGAAGGGAAGCTTAAGAGTGCCAGTAAAACATAGTATTTCAGCAATTGCTGCGGGCTGCGTAATATTGACGTCATCCGCAGCATTTTCAGCAGAATGCCTGATGCCGGATGAAATGGCAGCAGAGCAAATTCAAAGATTACAAACGACTTTGATGATTGGCGCATTACAATGCCGCAACGCGTCTGAGCTAAATCTGACAGCTACATATAACAGCTTTATCAAACGTCATGGGCCGATCATTTCTGCCCATAATCAAACACTGAGCGATTACTTCAAGAGAACGGTCGATGGAAACCACGAAAGAGCGATGGATCGACACGTAACCACCCTTGCCAACGTCATTTCCAGCCAGGCGAATAAAGACAGGTATTTCTGTCTCAAAGTCTCTCAATTAGGGCTTAAAACCTTAAATTCCAAAGGGAAAAGCCTGAGAGAAATCGCAATAGCCAATACGATCAGCTCTATAAAATTAAAGCAATGCTCACCACAACGGCAGTTAGAGGCAAATAACGGCCATTAATACAGCCGAGAACCATTCGGTACTGGCATATCAGCCTGTGCCAGTACCACAGCCCCCTCAGAATTAAAAAAGCCCGTCAGCAGAAATTCTGACTGAATAGGCCCTATCTGTTTCTTTGGAAAATTCACAACACCCAGGACCTGACGGCCAATCAATGTGTGCAGCTCATATAGCTCTGTGATCTGCGCACTCGACTTCAAGACACCGATCTCATCGCCAAAGTCAACATGGACGATATAAGCAGGCTTATGTGCCTTCGGAAACGGCTCAGCTTTAACCACCGTGCCAATGCGTAAATCAACCTTGAGAAAGTCATCATATTGAATTTCATCTAAGGCCATGGCCCATCACCTATAAAGAAAAGCCTGCCACCCCATATGGAGCAGCAGGCTTTTCATTTTTACGAAAATTATTGGTTCTGCGGGAAAGTAATTTCAACGCGGCGATTTTGCGGCTCTCGCACACCATCCAACGTATCAATCAAGGTTTTGTTTTCCCCATAACCCTGCACCGTCACAACCGAAGCATCTACGCCATTGCGCGCCAGTTCAGCGCGAACTGCAACAGCACGACGTTCAGACAGCCTCTTATTATAATCCGACGCGCCAGAGCGGTCCGTATGACCGTCCAACATGATTTCCACCTGCCCTGTGTCTTTAAAGGCCTGTGCTGCATCACGAACAATATCCGCTGCCTGATCTGTAATATCCGCACTATCGAAGTCAAAGAATACGATAAATGGCCCAGGTACCGGTGGTGGAGGCGGTGGTGGTGGAGGCGGTGGTGGTGGAGGCGGCGCGGGCTCCGGCTCCACAACGGGTTGTGGTGCAGGCTCTGCTGGCGCAGGCTTCGCACCGCCAAATTTGAAGCTCAGACCAAATAATATGGATACTGCCTCAAAATCCCCGCGTAAATCACGATTCAGACCATCGCTAAACCGCCCATCATCTGTCAGAAAGTATCTGACTTGCCCGGTTAAAGCCGTACGATCGCTCAAACTCTTACGAAGACCGGCAAATGCCTGCCATGCAAAGACCAGGTCTTTATCATCAACCAGAGTTGTGGTGTCAAAGCGAGCATTATTGACCTTAATGGTCGCAGCACCCACGCCCATACCGGCATAAGCACCCCAACCACCCCGTGTTGGGGTGTCAAGCGTCCCGTTCAGCATATATGACCAGGCAGACCGACTTCCGGGAATACTCCCAAGTCTATCTACAGGCACAGACGCGCCAAAATCGCCAAAATTGGTGGCATCGTTAATGGAGCCGCGCTGATATCCGACCTCAGCCCCAAGCCGGAACGGCCCAAAATCATAGCCAATCTGCGGAACCGCAGTGATACCTACAGAATTTTCCAGCCGCAGAACATCACCATCAAACGCATCTCTATGCGTTTCACTTTGAATAAAATTTGGCCCAACAAGAAACTCTGCGAACCAGCCCTTATCATTATCTTGTGCTTGTACTGCACTTATGCTGGCACTACTTGTTAATAGCGCTGCAATGAACAGTTTCCGCATTTGCCCTCTCCCTGCATTAAGGAAACTTAACCGCCCCACATTCTACACATACACCAAACTATTTATATGGGTTAGTTATTTTGTACACTTAAGTATATAGAGCAGGAAAATAAGATAATTCTTATGGCAATTCCAAGGAAAACCTGTGGCAACCTGAAATTTAATTAAGGCGTGACAATCAACCCATGCGATCGTAGCGCATTTAATACATTAACAACCGCAGCTCGAGCCTCCTGATCCACAACTGTCCCACCAACCGGGTCCGCTATCATAGGCTGAGGTATCGCCAATAATTTGCTCCAACTGCCCTGCAGATAACGAAGCGATATCTGCTCATCTAGAACCCAGGCCTGCGCGCCCTCATTCGCTGGAATAAATCGCCAGCCTCCACTTGTCCAAAAGGCAATATCACCGTCTCGGCCTTGCCACTCATTTACACCACCAAAACCCACAATCCACGCGTCTCCAATCGCAGGCGTCGCAGGAGGTTGTGTTAAACCACGGCTTTGAACAAGCAAATGACTTAACACGTCCAACATGGTAACGGCCTCATTGTGCGTTACATCTTTCTGGGCCTGATTGACAGCGATAAGAGGCAACTCAAAACGCACAGTATTATTCGCCATGATCCATCCTTTTATAGAAATTCAAATTGATGATCAGCAACAGCACCACGCCCGACCATGGCGGATATCTGATAGATATTCACATGAAGCCAACTGATCCCGAACCCAAAATCATTTTGCTGTTGCGCAAGAGTGTAGACATAATCAGTTGCACTCAAATTAACTTGGCGCAAAACAGATCCATCAGGTGCCAGAACCTCCAATTCATAAGATTCGACTTCTTCACCCAATGGCGCATCTGCTCCATCAATCCATTCTGCACCCAAACGACTTCGCCTGGTCCAGTCGACACGGACATCTCCGGACAACAGCTTTTGCGCGCGCACATGAACAGGGGAAAGGGGACGAAGATTTACCCCTTTAAATGCGAAAATGGCTGAAGATGTATTTTCCAGACTTTCCAGTGGCCCCACCGCGCGATAAGCGCGCGACTGCCCAATATGACCAAGGTTCGTCGGAACGGCCGCAAGACCTGCAGGTTCCAGAAAAACAAATCTGTCTCCAACACTATGATTGGAAATTTCTGACTCCGTCCCAAGCCTGCCTCTCAACAACCCTCTTAACTCGTAACGACCGCTGCCCAAGGCATAGGCCTCACGAAATTGAAGAACCTCGCCTCCAACGACGACGGCATTTGCTCCATTGAACAATGCAATCTCCGGCATCGATTCCAAGGATAGACTTGGGTTATAAAGCTGAACGATCGGTCGATTAATCTCATCCCAGAGTTCAGGTCCGGCGAACCCAATTCCAGTTTCCATAAATCCGATGCGGGCTTGAACCTGGCTGGATGTTTTCCTGGTAAAGCTGACTTCGCTATCAAGGCTTTCGAATAACGTCGCAGAGCGCCATACAGCATTTTCTCCGCCAGCGGCATATAGATATCTGGCCGCAGACGGGTTTTCTCCAGGTAACAACGGCACATCCATCAACTCATAATGCGTGATACCTTGGCTGGCCGCTGTTTGCGTAATATCTGCACCACTGTCAGCCAATACATTAGCGACAGTATTCTCACTTGCGAAATGAGGGCCGCTTAAGCTTACAATAAAGTCACTCAAGCGTCGTTCCTCGACAAGTACAGGATGGCTTACTCCATCATAGCTTGTTGTGACAAAATCACCCGGTTCTAGAGCGAGATAGCTTGCAGTCAGACTAAAAGTTGCGGTCTCCCTTGCCGTCCAGGCCACATTTAAATTGCGCTCCGCCGCAGCTTTGGCATCCTGGGCTGAAATAGCAACATTTGCACCGTGTTTTAACTGACCACCACGACGACTTAAAAGACGTCGAGCGCGCTGCACGTTCGTCTGGTAATCACGGGCTGGATCGAGATATTCGACGAGCAGCTCGGACGGCAACTCCCAATCCTGAATACGGGTCGATTCCAAGGCCTGCCCTTGTTGCTGATCACTCCTTGCCCCCAAATCAGCTTCAGGTATCAACACTGCCTGTTGAGGCACGTCCTTCATAATAAGAAGTCGTCCGCGCTCAACGCTTAAGACATCGTGATAGATACTCAGATCATCAACGGCTTCTCGAAATGTGACACTGCCATCGACAGCAAATCCCGTTATAATCGGAGATAAAGAAGTCGTATCAACGAGATCAATATCGCCAATTGATGCCAGTTCCTGCACGATGGTGGCTAAAGCAGCCTGCCCACCGTCCGCAACAATCTCAAATGTGAGGTTTGGAACACGATTGGCAAATTCGGCCAGCTCTAAATCTTCAAAGACAACATAAGCAATTCCGCGATAGGACGGGACTTGGCCGACCCCAAGAATACTCTCGATAACAGGATCAACTTCTTGATCCTCATCACCCAGATAAACACGCATCTGGCCACCAACACTCAGCGGGCCGTCACTTTCACGAATAAGCTTCCCATCTGCCCATATCCGGTCGATACGGTCAATTTTCCGCCCAGAGAGAGCAACAGCAAAGGAGGATGTATAGCGATTTATTGTTGACTCACCGCCCCCAGGGCCACCTTTCCCGCCCGAACCTTCGCTTTCCTTATGTTCAATCACACCATCAGACCAAATGACATTCCCGGCAATACGCAAAGTCCCAAACACTAATGGTATGGGCGAACCATAAGCCGAACCCTGAATGGCAAGGCCTTCAACACGGCTGCTTGAGCGACCCCCACCGCCACTGATGGCGGTATCAATTGCGCCACCGATAAGGCGCCCAATAAAACCACCAATAGGCCCTCCAATATTAGTGCCGATAATGCCAAAGACATCAGTTGCCATTTCTAAATTCCCGGAAAACGATAAGCGCCGATCAAACGCTCTTGCCAAATCTTATCCATCCGATGCTCAACAACTCGGCGAGCGGGCATATAGGCGTGGATCATACTGAAGGGATGATGTGCATCCGCCAAGATGGCGACATGCTGCGGTGGCCCATCAAATCGGAAAAGCGCGACATCTCCGACCTTTGCATCCTCGATAGGGATCGAGCGAAGGCCAGATAGCTCCAAATGTTTTTCCAGCAGACCATGAGATGGACGCCGGTCATAATCAGAACAGTCATGAACAAGACCATTCAACGTCTGAGCAACCCAGACCAACAACCCAACACAATCCAGGCCATCATTTTTTAAACGGCCTTGATGACGAAACCTTGTACCGATACAGCTTCGGGCGCTGAGAACTACATCCTGAGGTGTCACGATGGCAGACCTGGGTAATCAAGAACCGCATCAATACCGGGGAGATGAGGCTCCCCACGGAAGTTTTTCACATTAGAAAATTTATCACGGCAAGTCACAAAACGTTTGTCGCAACCCGCATGGATCTCAAGAAGATCACCGATCTGGATTTGAAACGGAAACGGGTCAACAACGGTGACCTCTTGCTCCCGATCACGTTTGACTTCCCGGTGCAGTCCTGCGTTTTCCCCAGTTAAAAAACGAAGTCGCCCATAATGGAAGTAATCATCCGCCTCAACGAGATCGATATGAAAGGACGCACTATTCGCAACAGAAGTCACTTTTGCTCTTTGATAGAAATCGCGCAGCGTCACACGGCATTTACGATCACCTAAATCCGCACGACATTCCGGCGAAAACACGCCGCCAATGGCCCGCTGCAAATCTTGCTTGCGCCCTCTTAATTCCACTGAAAAACTTTGATCGACGCGCCGCAAGTCACCCAAGCGACCAGATCTAAGCGGAATTTGTCCAATTTCAGGTGCTGACCAATCCACGATAAAAATATCTATTCGCGCATCATCAAAACGACCAACCTCCAAGTCTAAGGAATTGATCGCAGAGCCAAGCAAAACGCCTGCAACTTCCAAAGTATCAACGGCCAGCCCACTTTTGGAATTAACCTGTGTCGGTTCAAAGGAAGGGGATGGCCGGTAAAGCAGCCCATCAAGTACAAATTCGACGTCGTGCGTTGTAAAACCGAGGGCAACTCCATCTGTCCTCTCCACACGCCAACATAACGTCAGCTGCGTAACTTCGCTCTGCAAACGAGTGATAAAGTCTTGAGATAAATCCAGCATGGGCGCGTCACACCCTTATTTCTAAAAGGCTGATACTTCCAACTGCACCTGCTTTAAAATTCTCCGCCGATAAATTCAGAGCATCGCTCTCAAAGCGAACAGGAACATCAAACTCAAACCCAGCGGTGATGGTTGCGCCAGCGGTTGGCGGGCTGTCAAATGTGACAACACCCGTTCCACTGTCAACTGTGAAGCCAGAAATTACCTCGACACCATCGACACCAAGACGCACGCTACCAGGAACGGGTTTCGCTATACGCCGAACGTAGACATCCGGTGCCTCGCCATAGGATTTCGTCAAATTGAACTCAACTTTCAGACCATCCGCAGACGCCAAAAGCTGATCAAAGGGCGTTGGTTGAGATTGTGTTGGAGACGAGGAAAAATCAGCCCAGTCTTTAAATCGAAACCCAAAGGCACGTCCCTGACGCGCCCGAAAGAAATGCAGGACTTCATCTACATCCGCATCAGCACGAATGCCCGTTGAAATATCGTAGCGCGCCCGCGTTTCACTCCAATTTATATTCCGCTGCTCAGCGCCTGACGCAAGCTCAGTCACAGTCGTAGAAAAGCGTGGCCCCCCTTGAGACCCAAATGCAATATCCAATGGAAAGCGGATATCATGAAATCCAGCCATATCGTCCTCTTCTTCCAACTCAAAATAGGTAAAGCCATCACGTGCAATTTGAGGATAGGCCCAGGTAAAAATCTCTTTGAAACCGCGCGCTTTGCCATCCCCTATGGCGCGATCGATATTCTGCCAAACTTCCAAGGTTGTCCCTTCAATGGCAAACCCGGCAAAATAATAAGAATCTTCATCGGAATAACCGAGCAGGGATCGAACAAGATCCAACCCACGATCATGCGCCCCCCAGTCACCAACGATGACATGGTCATAATCTTCAAGCTGGAATATATCGAATGCCGGAGCCGCCCACTGCGGCGGCAAGTTCACCTGCCCTAACATAGGCGCATCATCTCGCAAGACCTGCGGTGTAAAAAACAAAACCGCGACATCGGAATTGGGGTAACTCGCCTTGGCCCGGTCCCGAATAGCAAAGGTAGATTCTGCCAATTTCTCTGCCAGCCAGTCCAGATAAAGGCTCTGCTCCGCCGTTGGCGTTTCGAAAACAGTCAGATGCCTTGGTGGAACAGGACGTCCCGTCTGCGCGGTATAAGCTGCCTGCGTGGTCGCATCATAAAAACAAGGCTCAGCACCACCAAAGAGCTGATACCACCACCAGGGTTCCCCGATTTGAAAAAACGGCTCTGGGCAGCCAGCGGCAACTGCAACATCACCAAATTCGACCAATGCATCAGCAACATAAGTGACCGCATCCATATGTGTGGGGGCGATTAAAGATGAAGGCGGCGTATAGCCTGTTAATGCACGCGAACCATCATGCGTTCTTTGCTTCCATTCTTCCGGCATCCATTCATCGAATATCTCATAAGAAATTGAGATAATCGGCTTGAAGCCCAGCTCTACCGCCTGCCTGAAATAAGCTTCATGCCACTTTCTGCAAGGCTCATTTAATATGCTCCCCTGCCCATCACGCGTTGCAATGAAACGCGCTTCCCCAGCGTCATAAACCAGGCGGAAATAATGACTCATGCCCACATAATGGTCGAGGAATGAGGTATATCCCAGATGCATCGAATTCCGCAGCAGACGCTCCGGCGTTTGGTTAAAGACATCATCATATCCATTCGCCAAACGCACTTCATGGGGCGGGATAAAAGCATCACCCAGTTTAAAAACACTGCCAGAGCCAGACACATCAAGATCGGTTATTTCTACCCAGGCTTCCAAAGGCGCAGGTAGAGGCGACCCATCCACACCATCAAATGTATCTGGGACCATCGAAATAAATAATCTGTCAATATCACCCGGGAAGACGGGGTCTGCCTGACTTGGCAACAGGAACCCGCCATCCAGATTATCAAAATCAAGAGAGATAACGGCATCATTAGCCGCACCTTGTGCATAATTCGCCAAACGGACAAACCATGTGCGCGCGGATCCGTTTTGATCCCGGCCCTCAATCGTCAATGTCGGCCCATTCACCTCCGGCAGGGTTCGAATACCGGAACTCCGCCACCGGAACGAGAGCCTTACACCAGAATAATCTTTCGATGTTTCATATGCCAGCAACGGCGGATCAAGACGATCCTCACTTTCCCAGATAAGCCCTGCAAGATTATCTCGCTCATAAAAAACAAGATCAGCCCGCACCCCGTTTGACCCAAGTGTTGTAACTGCTGCCATCATGGGACGGGGGAAATTTAGCGTCCAATAACGCGGGTCAAATCTTTTAATAAAGGCATGACTAATCGCATCACCGCTCTTCGCAAGCCAGTGCATAAAACATCCTCATATTATGAAATCAGGGCGAGTTGCAGCAGCGCCTTTAGAGGCAAGATAAAGCCTAGAGCGGCATCAGCGCCTGATCCGCCCTTTCCTTTAATTCCAGATCACATATCTCTCTGGGCACGCACAACCGCACGACGAACTTGAAGGGCAATCTGGCCAGCACTTTCACGAGACGCGGCGGTGTCACTCTGCCCATTCATATTGATAGTGATGGACACAGGTCGCTCCTGAGGGGAAGCCACAATGGGCTCAACACGCCCCGCCTGGCGCGGGAAAAAGACTTCAGGGCCGCGCTCTCCAACCAGGAACGGACGATCATTCGTTACTTGCCCACCAACCGCACGACCGGCCAAAGAGCCAAAGAACGAGGAACCTCCACCGCCACCAAATATATTCCTGATCACGCCCGTAAAGACATCGCTGCCAGCGCCCAGATTTTCAAACACAGCAGATGCAATATCTTCCAAGGCGGCTAAAGCAATGTTTCTTAAAGTAGAAAAACTAAACTCCCCAGTCCGAAGAAAATCTTCAAAAGCACCAGTCATTCTGGCTACAGTATTGTCAAAGACCTCGCTAAGGACCTCACCAACACTTCTACCTTGCTCGCGCACTTTCTCCAGATCTTCGCCAGAGCTCTCCGCAGCAGCGCCGACCGCTTCAAAGTCCTCCTGCGCCTGAGCCAAAACTCTGCGCAAAGACGACGTATCCGCGTCGACCTTCACCACAAGGGTGTCGATCACGGTTTCCAAGATAAATCTCCGAATGGATTAGAATTTAATGTTTTTTAGACCGAAACGAAATGGAGAGAGTCAGAACACGGCCTACAATGAAAATACCGCTGAGAAGTCCGACAATCGGGATATTGACCGTCTCAAACCCACTGTCCCACAACATCCAGGAATAGCCGATCAGTGCAATCAACCCGATAACCTGTAAAATCTGCCCATAGAATCGCAACTGGCTCCGCTTCCGCTTCTCTTCACGGCTTAAATTGGAAGGGATAGGTCGGCCTGAGCGACGCGCTGCAACGCGCTCTCGAAGGGAGGGACGATTTGAGTCTGTATTTGCCATGGCCCCAATTTAACCAGCTCTATTCCAAGGTCAATCAGGAAAACGAGACAAAAGAGCAGAGAGTTCATCTCCACTCACTGGCCTATCCACGGTCGTCTCGATACCATTTGCACGACACCAGGCGACCCATGCCTGCCAGAACTCAGGCGGCGTTGCACGCCAGAAATCCGCAGGCCGCCACCCCCAAATCCCTGTGGCAATTCCCGCCATCTGGCCCCAATCAATCTGCTGAGGCTGCATCCGGCCCTGCCAAGGCAATCGTCAATATCGAACGAAAAGCGGGCGTCGCCTGCGCCACGCCGCTTTCTGCAATCAGCCGTCCGAAGTCATCGCGCTCAAAATCAGACCCGCCAGCCTCTGCACATGACCAAATAACGGTTACAATATCATTCAGCCTAACATTGCCTGTTGTTGCACGCTCCACGATTGAAAACAAACTTCCCAATTCCTGCTCAATACGAACCAGCGCCTCAAATGTTGGGCGCAGAAGAAACACCTTCCCACCCAGTTTTAATTCAACTTCTCCACGAAGTGAGTTCGCCTTTGCATTAGACATTGGTCAAACTCACAGGTCCCGCACTTTCAATTTGAATGGTATAAGTGCGTTCACCCCCATGATCCCCAGCATGTTCCAAACTAACAATACGGAAGAGGCCAGAAAAGAAATCCCCACTTTCAAAAACAATCTGAAGATCTACATGGCTTCCAGCCAAAACCTTTTGCTGTACAAGTTGTTCCGCAGCACTGTCCGTAAAGACGCCGGACCCGCGAATAGACACAGAACGAAGTCCAGCCCCATCCAATAATTCGCGCCAACCATTTGAACCTTTGTGGGTGATATCCACACCTGGGGCAGAAATGGTCAGGCCCGTTGTTCGCATTCCGGCAATCGTAGAATAGGTCGCCGGATTACCTTCATCTGAGATTTTAATCAGAAATGCGCTGCCTTTTTCAGCGGCCATGTCAAAACTCCTTCTTGGGAAATTCTTTTAAAGATGCGGGCAGGTCAATGCGCGAAAACGATTGACTGCATGATATAAGGGACCGGATTGCTCAAACAGCAATTGGCCGAATTCAAAGCGTAACAAGACCAGGTCATGCCCATCCAACACAAGGTCCACATCATCCAGTGCGCTTTTAACAGCCTCCTGGAGAAGCTTGATTTCCTTATGCCCCGATTTGGAAGACCAGATATGCAATTCGAAGCGATGGTCCTGGCCTTTATATGTTTTGGTCGACCAGTCCATCACACTGCTTCCACCTAAAGTGATATATGGATATTTTGCACTTTGCGGGACATGGTCATAGACGCCTGTAATCAGACCACTTAAGACGGGATCAGCCACAAGCCTGTCAAAGACGGCCTTTTGCAAAGGCCAACTTGCATCAGAAGACATTATATTCTCATTTCGATTTTTATTGGGGATCTTCAATCCAGAGGCGCAGATGCCCGAACTTCCAGAACAGCCATGCTGAAAAACGGCTGCGGGTCCTGAGTGCTTGTGCCAAATTCGACAAATACGGCGTGGGGCGCATCGGCGACAACTTTGATGCTGCCCCTTTGAACCTGTTCAAGATGAATAGAGTCCGCCAGTTCACTTGGCAAAGGGCGCTCCGCCTGCCGTAATGCCAACACATTTATTTTCGCTGTATCCCGAAGCAATTCGGCATATTGCACAAGGCGTTTATGCGCAAAGCGCTCAATATTCTCGACGGCTACGGTTATAGCCTCGTCAAGACCATGTTGAGCATCAGCTTTAATTGTAATTGCCATGAAATAATCACTCGAAAACGGGGCTTTTCGTACATTGGATCGACAGCATGGACAGGGTTTCATCCATATCAAAAACCGTGTTGATCATGAAAATATCTCCGCGCCATAAGAAACGCATTCCACTTTCCACATCATCACGATATCGAACCCGCACTTCAAACTCCTGAACGGAGATATTTCTTACGCCAATCGCACTTCTCCCTGGCCGGGAAGGCGCAATATCGCCCCATAAAACAGCGACATCTTCCCATATATCCAGAGCACCACCACCCATGTCTTGGCCTTCGTTCCGACGCTGCAATCTCAATCGATGCCGCAGCGCACCTGTCAGTTCATCACTATTGGTCATAACCCATAGACCCGAAAAGGCCGCCAGAGAGCAGAAACCGCCGCAGGCATCGCCAGTGCATCCGAAGCATCCCGAAAACGATGATAATGAGCAACAAGGCGCAACATACCCTGACGCAAAGACAAAGGCACAGCATTCCAGTCATCGCCATATCCAGTGCGAAAGTCGATAACCAATCGCCCTTGCCCCGGGTGCTTTTCTAAGACCAGTTCTGCATCACCACCCTGACGTACACATTCATAACGTCCACTCTCCAGGGTTTCGCTTTGCTGCCCCATAATATGGTCAACTTGCAGAATCTGTTGAACCGGGCCGGGGCTTAGACCCACACGCCGTGCTACCGCTGTATCCAACCGCCAATCCTGCGTGATCAATGCACGGCCAGTGAACTGCTCACACGCCTCTCGTGCCAGGGAAATCCACATGGACAACAACGCATTTTCTTCAGCAGTCTCAACCTTCAAAAACTGCTTCACCTCTGCCAGCGTCAATGGCTCGCGCACAATTTCGGATATTCGAACCTTGTTCATGCAGTATCTCCCACACGCACAACAAAGCTGCGTTCATCAATAAGCCCATTAGACAATGTAATCTGATTAAGAAGCTGATACTGCTTGCCAAAGCCGCCGCCAGACAGTGTCACGGCTGTAACGGCTCCATCAAAACTATCCGTCACGATTGTGACCGCGTCCAAAGTGGCCGGTTCAACCCGCCACAAGCTGTTCACAATCGTCTGCCCGGCTAAATAGCTGTCATCCCAATCCACACTGAAGTCCAGCGTGGCATTGGGGTTTTTCAAAAACAAACTCATCAGGCGCTCGCTGCACTTAAGTTGACAGTGATTTCAATCTGATCGCCCGCTGCGACCACGCGGTCACCCCCAATGAAGGCGGCCCCTCCGATTAAGATACCGGTCGTCGTCCCCTTTACAGCTCCCGTTGTAACAAACGCACCACCAGCGGTACCGCCACTCACCACTTCAAAAACTGCACGATTCCCATCATTGGAAACAGACAAGCCATTGACCGGTCCAAGGTTCAATCCAGGCCGATTTACATCATTATATAATGTGACTTCACCCCATCCCGGATGAAGGACCATCGTATCACTTGCCGTAAAAACGGGAGTTGAACCGGCCAAGCCGATATAATGCGCAGCAGTATATGTGCTACCCCGCCAGAATTTGTCCAGTATCTCCTCCAACCCTTCATCTGTGGTTAGATTTTTCACACACTCAGTCCAGCGGGTCTGGCCATTCGCCTTACGGCAGACGATTTTATATTCGTTGCGAAATCGCGTTCCAAATCTCATTTATCACTCTCCTGAGCGGGTTTTTCTTAAGTCAAATTCAGGCACGAGCAATCTCAGCCTGTGCTGCAAAAAATTGTCATTCAAATCGGCAAGAGGCCTCAGGTCACGAGCCGCAACCTCATCATCATTGACCCGCTCCGCAGATTCAAAAACGCCTGTTGCAGGGTATTCCAAAAACGTGAAATGCCGTGGCCCAATGCCCGATACTCCAGGTGGTGACACGCCTGTTAAATGACTGTCGTGCGAAAACTGGACACCCAATGAATGTTGAAGGGCAATATTGAGTTCGGTATCAAAAAGCGTTCGACTGTCCAGCGCCACCTCCGAAACGAAACCCACATCAACACCGGCGCTGATAAGGCGCTTGCCATCCGGCCCGAGAGCTGCTGAAACCCCAAATGAAACAGCCTCATGCCAACGCAGAACATTGCCTGCCTCAAAGCCCAGTTGCAGGCCTTCCATCAGACATTCGATAATTTTAAACTTTGGATTTGGCGAAATATCCAAACTCATGTCTAAATTTATCAAGCCATCAACTTTAAGAGACCCAATAAATTCAAGACCAAATCCCGTCGCAACTGCCACGTCAGCACGAACAGCAAGGATTTCTTCCAACCCCAAACCACTCGACAGCGACAAAGCAACAGTTTCATCCAATCGCAACCGATGCTGCAGCGCTGTTTGAACAGCAAAGTTTAAAGACAGAGTCTCTTCATAAACAACAGGCTCCCCGCCAACAGGCCCTGGGTTCCCAACACTCCAGGCATTCGGCTGGGCCAACTCATAATTCGATAAGATCCAGTCATCCTGCTTGGACGACTTCCACAGAATAAGCGCGGCGACATACCCGGAAAAATCTTCAGAAAAGTCCGCCGCGCCACCAATCGCCGACTGTCCTCCGCTAAAATCTCCCGGATCAGCAATAAAAATATTTTCCGTATCCCCCGCCTGAGCCCCATTCAGCCTCAAACGTTGAGACGAACTGGTAACAGAAACATCAACCCACTGCCAAAGCCGGGCCTGCCCCGTCTTGGAAATCGCTAATTGGGTCCCGCTAATCTGGCTCCCCCAAGTTAGTCTTGCTCCACTTCCTGCATTGGAATCCAAGGGGTATAATTTTACATCCTGCGTGCCGGAAAAATGCGCAATGGCTGGCGAAAAACCATAGCGTTCACGCAAGCTCACACTTGTCAGGCACCAATCAGATGTCCGCAACCGTGCACCAATGTTCGGCGACGATGATAAATATCGATCATTTGATTCAAAAGACCGGAAACTGCCAAAAGGTCCGCCTCGAACAACCGCAGGAAAGCCAACAAAACCCCAATTACTGTTCCCTGTCCGATCAGTGTTAGTAGACCCGACTATTGCGAGCTCTGCGTCAACCCATGTCGCGTTACGACCAAACTCAGCCTCTACGGGATAATCCTGCAATTCAGGGTTGCCATATTGGACAGTGATGAAAAAGTTCTGGATTGCACCGCTGATCTGCGGCAAACGCACCCAGTATTCTACATATCCATCACCAGCACCTGGCGATTTGTCCGGGACAAAGCTACCTGCAACATAATCTCGTGCAAGCTCTTGACCATTAAGGTCATAGAAACGAGCCTCCCCACCAAAACCTCTGTTCTCACCTGTCGGGTCGAACATTTCATCCGGCAAACTGTCTCTGCCAATAGCACAGACAAGGTCATGAGGACCGCCGGAAACCCTGGAGATGTCCAGGGTTAACTTAGCCTCACGGCTGTTCACCATCAGACACTCCGGAATTCAAATATTATACAGGTGGTAAATTGGGGCCAGCCGTTCAGCCGGCCCCAAAAGCCTTAGGCAATAGAGAATTTCAAAAGCTTGATCGCTTCAGAATTCACAACAGCACCGCCGGTCCGACGGGTCGCATAGAAATGAACAAAAGGCTTGTTGGAATAAGGGTCACGCAGGATACGTGTCCCCATCCGATCAGCAATCAAATACCCACGATTAAAATTGCCAAAGGCGATGGAAAGACTGTCGGCAGCAATATCCGGCATATCTTCAGCTTCCATTACGGGATAGCCAAGCAATGTGGCTGGCGCACCTTCACCCAGGCCAGGACGCCATAGATAATTTCCATCCGTATCTTTGAATTTGCGAATCTGCGCCAATGTGTTGGTATTCATTAAGAACACGGCACCCTGACGATAAGCCGGCCGCAATTCATGCACCAGGTCAACCAAAATGTCCGCTGGGTCACTTGCCGGGAAATCACCAGCCACGCCCGTTGGAATATGCTGCAATGTACCAAAGGCGCGTGCACTATCATCCGCAACATCTGTCGCATAAGACAGAATGCCTTTGGGCTTATTGACGCCATTACCATTGATGAAGGCAGCGCCTTCCATAGCGCCAAACTCCGTTGCCAGCTCTTCAGAAAGCCAGGCCTCGACATCAAAAAACGCGTCATCAAGCATGGCTTGTGTGGCAGCGGGGTTCGCGTAGATTTCACCCAATGGCGGTGTGATCTCTGCAAAATTTGGTGTGTCGGTTTCAGGACGAGCTGCCGTCTCACCCACCCAGCCGGAAGCAGGCCCGGTTGTTGAGATGAGCTTCTTATAGTTCGAAGACCCGACTTGAACGACATTTGCCACTGATCGAACTGGGGAAATATCAGTTAACAAGCGATCGATGTTTTCATCAATCACTTCTGGAACCGCATAGCCACCATCGCTTGGAGTTCCGATATTCAAAGACTTCGCTTCAAATTGGGCGATTTCAGCTTCGGAGCCACGACGGACATAATTATCAAGGAAATAGCTCTTTTGCTCATTCTCCTCTGTCTCCATGGCCGCATCGCTGGACATTCTTGGGCGAGCGGCAGCGCGGCTGATCATCTGCATACGCTCTTCCAGCTGAGACACCTCACTGTTCAAACGATCCAGCTTTTCCTGAAGCTCACCACCGCCTGTATTTTCTGCCATCGCCTGGTCCATTTTAAACTCGTCATAGCCCAAGCCATCAACAGCCGCCTTGATCTCATAGGATGCGGAGGCAGCACTTTGTTCAGTCATCAACAATCTCCTGATGTTTTAAGGAAAGCGCCCGCAATGAACTATTTGCGGGTCGCAGATTTCACCGCCCGCACCCGGGCCGCGCTTTGCATGGGAAATGTCACGACAGATACTTCCCACAAATCGATATCAATGAGACGCCTGATGGATCTCATTCTGTCAGCTTCGGCCTGACGCACGCGATAGCCAATGGACAACCCATCCAAGGCTCCCGTTTTTAGCAACGCATGTGCATCACGACCGCGCATGGCCTCTAAAGACAAACGTCCCCGCATAAACAAACCATGTTCATCTTCGCGCAGCAGTTCCACACGCCCAATGGGTGTTTTTGGGTCATGCTGCCAAAGCAGTTTGACGCTATTCGCATTTCGCTCACGCAGGGTTCGGGTGAATGCACCGCGTGCGATGACATCTCGTCCCTGATCGATGCGTTCAAATACAGCTGCATAGCCGGAAAACACGCCGTCACCCGCCTCAGCATTCAGCCGCATAGATGTATTGCCTTGAAGGTTCACGCCTCAAAGCTCCTTATCCACTAAAATTTCTGAAATTCAGTTGCCCAGGAAACGGTCAACTTTTAACTCAATGGCCAGTGCTATCAGCAAAGCCCATATTCCAATCTTTGTCACCCAGGCAACAAGCGCACGTCTTGCCGTGCGGCGCACATCACGCCAGCCCATCAAGAGCTGGCGGAGTTCATGAATGTCACCAACAGCCTGAGGGTCAGACAAACCCATAGAGCACAACGCCCGTTGCGCGCCATTTTCACTTGCCTCTTCGACAAGCGCTTTTATCGTGAGGGGCTCCGCGCCCTCTTCAACCGCCTGTTCTGCCAACGCCGATAAAACATCGGACGCTTTTATGTTCAAAGAAGAAGTCATATTTTTCGCATAAAAAAGGCGGCCTCGAAAGAAACCGCCAACACCCCAAAGATGTTTATGTTTTAGAGCCAGCGCACGATAATATCGTTACCTTCATAAAGCTCTACTTCCAACAGATAGTGCACAGTTGGCTGGACCTGTTGCAGCGGCGTCAGTTTTTCATTTGGTACAGACTCTGACGCAGACAACTGTCCCGCCGCCATAGCAATTATAAAAGTACCTTTTAACGTCGCTGCCAACATGATGAGCTCCCGAATGACCCGAAGACCCATTACGCAAGTGCAATGCCAAAACTCTATTTTTCAATGATTTACAGGGGCTTATAGCACGGCGCACGGCAATATATTAACAAAGTGTAAAATTTTCCGTCAGCCTGGCGCGTTTTCGTCCTCTTTTGGTGCAAGCCCTAAAATCATGCGTTTTTCATTCTCACTTAAGAATGTCGCTCCACCAACCATTCTCCACAAAGCTTCCCTTTCGCTCATCAGAGCCGGGATTGAATTTCGATCAAAATCCAATTTCAAATTGGGCCCGAATTCCCGCGCAAGCCAGCGGTTAAAGGCTTCCGTTATTTTCTTCATCACCGGCAAAACAGTCATCCGCCACAAAGCCCGCGAGGCTTCTTGATAGTTGGAATAAGTGTTATCGCCCGGAATACCAATCAACATTGGAGGCACCCCAAATGCCAATGCAATATCTCGCGCTGCAGAATGGCGCGTATTCACATGATCCATATCGGACGGGGACAAAGCCATGGGCTGCCATTTCAGCCCGCCTTCCAATAATAAAGGCCGACCAATATTCTGTTTGCCTTGGAAATTATCTTCCATTTCCCGTTTCAAGCGGGCGAACTGCTCTTCGCTCAAATGGCCCTGCCCATCCCCCGGTTCAAAGACCAAAGCCCCCGAGGGTCGCGCCGAATTATCAAACAAGGCCTTGTTCCAGCTTTCCGCCGCCTCGAAAACATCAATCGCCTTCGCCGCAGCAGATAAAGCGGACTGGCCACGATGGTCTGAACAAGGCGCAAATTCACGGATATGAAGAATATCAGATACCCCCGTCATATCATCGACAGGGAAACGATGACTGGCTCGACCAACTTTATAAACATAGGCCCGTGGCCACCCACGCGCGCCCGGCTCAATCTCTACTCGGTCCGGACGCAGGGTATATAATTCGGCCGGGCGTCCGTCCGGGTTTTTCACGCGTTCAAAAAAGCAATCGCCCGATAACAACAGATAGCTGACCGCACCTTCTATGAGGGCTGCACCGCTCTCCATCGGACTAGGCGTCCCAAGCAGCTCAAGCAAAGGATGTGTCACCAATTCCTGACCGGAGCGGGTCAATGTCCAGCGAATTTGTGCAGCGCTTTGCGCAACCATGCGGACCGAACGTTGGACCACGGGGTTTTCCGCCATGGATCGTTTGGCAAGGCTTGTATAATTTCGTTGCCCCCATTTCGGCTGCCCGTGTGAAAAGAACAAAACCTCAGAGGAAGGGTGAGGCAGACTTAAAGCAGCACTCGCTTTCATCTCTGCGCCCTGTTCCACAGGTTTAAAATAATCAAACAAAGCCATTTTCGATCCTCTTCAATGCCACACTGTCCATGACAGGCAGCCCAATTGGCAAATTCCATGGGGAAGCGCGGCAATAAAACCCGTTTGCGCGCTGGTTAAACCGCGCGCGATATTCAGGTTTCATTGCCGCGCCAGGGTGCTGCGCCTTAAGGGAGGAAGAACCAGGCGCAGCGAGGGGGACTTCACATTCTAAATTCGTCTAATTTGTGGGTAATCACCTTGGTGAAAGGCTAGCTCCGTAATGGCCCAAACCAAAGCATCCAATCTATCCGGGCTGGGTTGCCCGGCCTGTGCACCATAGCTGCACAATTCATCTTCCAATTCAGCAAATACGGCCAGATGATGCACACGTCCCTGCTCATAAAGCGCTGCAACAGGTTCCGCTCGCGTCAATTTGGACCGCGATGCACGAACCGATTTATAAGGAACCACGTCGTCAATAGTACGAAGAACATTCTCAACCAGGTCTCCCCCATTATTGACTTCCGCCACCAAACGATCAGCTTCGAATTCACGAACAGCCTGTATCGCTGTACGCGCCCAGCTTTCCGGGCTTACGCCTTGGATACTTCGATCCCCAAGAACATAAAATTCCTGGTCCACGCCCATCCCAGCGATGATAATTCCGCACGCATCAGACCGCCGCCCCGATGTGACCGGCGGATCAACGGCAACAACAATACGTTCCATGACAGGCACATCATTCCGCCGATGATCGTCGATCATGGCATGAGACCAAAGAGCCCCCTCCACATCTTCCAATATCTCGCCTTCTATCTCCTGCCGACCGATACGGGTATTTGCGTAGCGCTCCTTGATATGCGCGACAAAAGCAGGTGACAAATGCGCCCGGTTTTCAAACGTCCCACCACGGGTGACCACCGTTCCCTCAGCATCCATCAGTTTTCGTAACATCGGCAAAGGCCGTGGCGTCGTTGTCGCCAGAGCCCGCGGACGCTCCCCCAAACGCAGCCCCAACATCAAATTTGACCAACTGGCTTCCAACCTGCTCCATTTCGCGACTTCATCACCCCAGGCAAGATGGTGTTGAGGTCCGCGTAATTGATCAGGGTCTTCAGCGGAATATAATGTCGCAATTGAACCATTCGGCCAGGTCAGACGGCGTTTCGATACTTCAAACACCGGCCGATGTTCAGCCGGCGTGCAAGCCAATAGCCCAGATTCACCTTCAACCATGATATCGCGGGCATCGGCGAATGTATCAGCGACAAGAGCAATACGGGCAACATCTCCATTTGACATCAAAGGACTATCACCTTCGACATTCATTCTGATCCACTCAACACCCATTCGGGTCTTACCAAAACCACGACCAGCCACAACCAGCCAGCAAAACCAATCACCGTCCGGCGGCAATTGTTTTGGCCGCGCCCAAAACCGCCAGTCATGGAGCAGTGAAGCGGCATCCCCAACCGTCAACTCAGAGAACAGTTCACGGCGTTTCGCCATACCCAGACAAGCGACACGCTCCGCTATCGACAGCTCAACGTCTTCATTCATCCGCCTCGCCTTGCGATGTTAAATGCTCAATGGCAGCCAGCTTCGCTTCAAGACTGGCAAGCGGGTCTTCGGACCTGCCATTATCACCCACGCCTTTTTCTTTCTTATCGCCATAAATCTCAGCGCGCCTGGATTTCAAAAGAAACATCGCCAGATTATCTGAATAACTCTTCACTGTTCCAACCTCCTTACCGCCGAAATAATGGGGCTTTTCAACACCTTCGATCGCGCGCTGGATCAGAACACTTTCAAGCTCATCCAAAGCATCAGCCAAAGCATCATCCCAAGCCTTGGCGAACTCTTCATCCATACGACGCAGGCGGTATGCACTGTGGCGTGGCATATCTGCCTGACGCGCACTTTCCGAAACATTACCGCTCTCACTTAGGTATCGCAGAAACAAAGCACGACGCTTCTTTGTCCACGTCTTCAATGTGGGCATTGAGTCAAATCCGATTGAATATTTGAGAATAAGCTGGCTGCAACGCTGTGCTGCAGGTGCAATTTCCGACCTTGACGAAAGGTATATTGGTTATCGCAACGCTTGTCAAACATTATTTTAACCTATTTGGATATTTTTATAGTTGGCATTCGCATCAAATTTTACCGGTGGTTTATTAGACCTGGCGGGCCAGGGGCGTTAAATTTGGCTTGAATGCGGCACGAAAAGGAGGTCGCGCATGATATATTCAGGCTCATCACCATATGGCAGAAGAAGCATTTTTTGCTTTCTGCTCTTAAGCTTCACCCTCGGTTTAACGACTGCAACAACCGCTGAGGACCAGCAGTTCAACACGCATATAAAATTATCAATATATAAGGGGCTTGGCCTGTCACCTCTAAAACGGTCGCCCACGCCCCCTATGCTTCGTGCAGATAAGGTCAAAGCAAAAAAAACGATCTCAGCATTGCTTCTTGCGGTCCAAAACAGCTGTAAAGAACGTCGCTGCACCTGACATCAAAATCTCACTCTATTCCATAATGGTGAGCAAGCTGGCTCAACGCTATGGACAACACGACCTTGGCTGACCGTTGCGGCCAGTTCATCGCTTTTTCCGCGTCCTCCAAACCCTCATAACGACAGCAAATCCTCTGTGCTATATCAGCCAATCCTGATCCAAGAGACTCCAGCGCCTTTTCATATCGAATCTTCGCCTTCAACTCAGCAGGTGTCGGATCATAAGCTTCACCAGGACCAGATGGCCTCTCAACACGAGTAGCGACATCCCAGTTCATCGTTACCCTTGGGCCTTTCTGCGACAGCTCCCAATCACTCCGCAAACGCTCCCCAGCTTCAAATTGAGCTTGAGAAATCAAGGGGTTTCCCTTTTTATCTTTTCGGCTTTTCAACCACCATAGCGGAGAATCAGACAAATTTGCCACCAGCAGCTGCGCATCTTTTCCCGCGCCTATTTTCTTACGACCCCTATGCTGATGCTGCGCCATGAAAGCATCCGTCTTTTGCCCGTTCAAGGGGTGCTTTTGCTGCGATGCCTCGATCCGACGAAGAATCGCCTCACCTCTTGAATTGATTTTTAACTGGCCATCATTTTTCTCAATCAAGTCTTTCTTCTGCAATTCCGTAACAAGCGCTGAGGGCAAAATGCGGGCCCCTAATCTATAAGTTCCTCCACTCATTGAAGACAATTCAGCACCCAGTGACATTCGCTTCAGAGTCTGCGTTGCAAATTTGCTCAAGCCTTGTGAAGAAGACAATCGCGAAAATGTGGTCATAGAAACTACCTTTTCAACTTTCACATACAAGAAAATTGAATTAACCAACTAGTAGCTGTGTAGGACAGAGAAAAATTCCCAAATTGGTTATTTTTTTAAAGCATCTCGCAGCCAAAGATATAAATAGGGAAATCGCAGGGAGGAACAGCCATGCGGAGTCGTATTCGAGAGATTAGAAAAGCAAAGGGCTTGACCCTGGCGGAAGTCGCAAGACGCGTTAAACCGGAACCAAGTACCGCCCAAACCATTGGTCGACTAGAAACAGGCATGCGGACTTTAAGTGTCGACTGGCTGAACCGAATAGCAGCGGCCTTAGATGTTGAACCAGCAGAACTCATTACTTTGCCGGAACAAGCAGACTGTCCGTTGCTCGGAGAAATCCGCAGAGATGGCAGGGTTCATTCAGTTCCAACCGAAATGATAGATTTACGCCTTGCGGCAAAAGACCCTCTCGCAATTCGCGTTGCCGAAGTGCAAGGCAATTTTTTACCGGGCGATATTCTGATTTGCGACCGTGTGCCCGGCGACACTTTACATCTTTTAGATGGACAAGATTGCCTGGTCGAGACAGTCGACGGCTTATGTTGCTTCGGCCGGCTTTTTGCAACACCCAACAGCTCTGTGTCAGTCGCAACAACACCCCCAAAAGCGAAGGTCTACAGGGACCTCAAGCCTATATGGGGTGCGAAAATGGTCATGCTCATCCGTCACTTTTAATGCTTGATTTGCAACTTGACGTTTACGTTAACGTAAAGCACTCTTGGCACAAAGATTGAGGAGGCTGCCCCATGAGTGCACAAAGACCAATATATGACGCTGACCATGAAATGTTTCGCGACGCTGTAAAGAAGTTTTACGAGCGTGAGCTTCATCCGAAAAAGGCTAAATGGGAAGAAGACGGCGTTGTTGACCGGGAGTTTTGGTTGCGCGCCGGTGAAGCAGGCCTCCTCTGTCCGACAGTCCCTGAGGAATATGGCGGATCCGGCCTCGATTTTCGCTTTAACGCCATCGTTGACGAAGAACTTGCCCACGCCGGAACAGCCGGCCCAGGTTTCGGTGTCCATTCCGATATCGTTGCGGATTACATCATTGCCTATGGGTCGGAAGAACAAAAGAAACACTGGCTCCCCAAAATGGTCAGCGGCGAAGTCATCGGCGCCATCGCCATGTCCGAACCAGCCGCAGGTTCCGACCTTCAGGGTGTAAAAACAACAGCCAAGAAAGACGGCAACCACTATGTCATCAGCGGCCAGAAAACCTTTATCACCAATGGGCAAAATGCTGATGTCATCATTGTTGTTGCGAAAACTGATGCAAGCAAAGGCGCACATGGCACCTCCCTTATCCTTGTCGAGGCAGATCGGGAAGGCTTTCGCCGCGGGCGTAACCTGGACAAAATCGGCCAACATGCAGCCGACACATCAGAGCTTTTCTTTGATGACGTCCGCGTCCCCATCACAAATTGCCTCGGCGAAGAAAATATGGGCTTCGTCTATTTGATGCAGCAACTGCCGCAGGAACGCCTGTCCATTGCCGTTGCCGCACAGGCGGCCGCGCAACGTGCTTATGACATCACAGTCGAATACGTGAAAGAACGCAAAGCATTTGGAAAGCGTATCCTTGATTTCCAAAACACACGGTTCGAACTCGCTCAGATCAAAACGGAGCTGCAAGTCGGCTGGGCGCACGTGGACCAATGCATGCAAAAACATATCAATAAAGACCTCAATGCCTTTGAAGCCGCATCCGCAAAGCTTTGGCATACAGAGCTTCAATGGAAAGTCGTCGATATCTGCCTCCAGCTGCATGGCGGCTATGGCTATATGAATGAATATGAAATCGCACAGGCTTGGCGTGACAGCCGTGTTCAACGTATCTATGGTGGCACATCTGAGATTATGAAAGAGCTGATTTCTCGCTCGATTTAGATAGGGGAAGATGATGAAAAACTGGGGTCTGGGCCTAATTTTAAGCTGCGTGCTAAGCACGGCCGCAATTGCCGAAGAAGACAAAAAGAACAGTGGTCCAATAGCGGACCCACAAGTTTTCGTCACTGATCATCAAGGCCGGTTTAACGGCCAAAACATAAAATACACAGTGACCGCAGGCGAAACTTATCTTCATGATGAGAAAGACCAACCAATCGCCAGTGTCTGGTCCATTTCCTATGTGGCAGATGTTAAAGGAGACCGCTCAAACCGGCCCATCACATTTGTCTTCAATGGTGGGCCGGGGTCAGCCTCATTGTGGCTTCACATGGGTGTTTTCGGGCCAAAACGTATCGACCTGCCATCTGATGCGATGGACGATGGTGCACCCCCCTATAACATCATAAATAACGACCAAAGCCCCATAGATGTTACTGACCTTGTTTTTATCGACCCCGTCGGCACAGGATACTCAAGACCGCTTGGGGACACTGACGGCAAAAAGTTTTGGGGCGTCGATCAGGATGCCGCATCCATCGCAGAATTTGTCCGGCTTTGGCTAACCAAGAACAAGCGTTGGAACAGCGCACGCTATATCGCCGGTGAAAGCTATGGCACTACCCGTGCCGCAGCACTCACAGACAAATTACAAGACGGCTTTAATGGAATTTCAGTCAATGGTGTGATGTTGATTTCAGCCATATTAGATTTCCAGACAGCCCGGTTTCAAACCGGAAATCCAATTCCCTATATCGGATTTCTACCCACCTACGCCGCAACACATTGGTATCACAATCTAAGCGATGCAGGCGATATCAGCCTCGAAGACCATGTGGCAGAGGCCCGGCGCTTTGCAATCGAGGATTATGCGCCTGCTTTATTGAAAGGCGACCGACTGGCATCATCCGATAAAGCCACTATTCGCGCAAAACTGGCCTCTTTGACCGGGCTAAGCGAAGACTATTTAGACGACACAAATTTACGCATCAACATCGCCCGCTTTGCGAAAGAATTCGGGCGGAACGACGGCTATACAGTCGGACGCTTTGACTCCCGCTTCCGCGGTCAGGACTTCGATAATGCAGGGGAACGTTATGACGACGACCCATCAGGCTATGCCATCGCTGGCGGCTATACCTCAGCCATCAATCATTATATGACGACTGAACTGGGTGTGGATATCACCAGAGAGTATAAAGTCCTCGACTTCACACCGGGACGCAATTGGGATTGGTCACAAAACGGCTCAGGCAGTGGTTTTGGCAATGTGAATGTGGCCCCCATGCTTGGCGAGGCACAACGGGAAAACTCTGACCTGCGCGTCCTTTTGGCAAGCGGTTATTATGATCTCGCCACACCGTTTTTTGCAGCAGAAAATACATTAGCAACAAATGGTTTTATCAAGGACAGAACCGTGAAGACATTTTATGAGGCCGGGCACATGATGTATCTTCACCATCCATCCTTAGCCCAGCTTTCAAAAGACATTCGCGACTTCATTCTTGCGGGTCAAAAATAAGCCTATTTCAAGCGGTCACGTACATCCCAGGGCGTGACCGCCCGCCCACCTTCCGACAGGAAAAAGCGGATATAATCTTCTACCCAGCTCCATAATACCTGTTTATCACGCTCAACCTTCACATAGCTTGTGTTGCCAGGCACCAAGGACGGGCTGTGGAAGGACATTAGAAACACTTGTTCGCCATCACGCCTCAGCGCCGACGTCAAGGATTTTGCTGACCGCAAAGCAACCCCTTCGGGGCTAAGCCAAGTCCAGCCAAATAATCCCAAGCGGACTAATATTCCACGGATATGCAGCGCCTTCGCAATCGGGGTCGAACAGAAGTTTAAAATACCCCCACCCCAACGACGCAGAGGCCCTAGATAGCCGCTCGTCGACGGGATGGATAATAAAGTGTTTTCGGGGTCCAAGAAAACAGGCTCCGTTGAGATATTTCTAAAATCCGGCCCCCCATCATCGGAAAAATCACGATGCGCAAATCGGCTCAAATCAATCTCATAGCCCAGGTTTTTTAGAATAGAGGCCGTATTCGGACCAAAACCATAGCGACCAGAACGGAAAATCCTGGGCCGAAACCCAAATACATCTTCAAAAGCATTGGTCAAAACCTGTAGTTTCGCCCGCTCAAGCGCTTCCGGCAGATTTCCGGCATAAGAATTCCGCTTAGACAGTTTTTCATCAAAGGGCGGTGTCACCCAGGCATGTAACTGCGTGCCAAATTCCACATCGTCGACAAGCGTCTTGAGAACTGCACTTGCCTCGTCATCATTTAAAACGGGATAATCAACAAGAAGAACCGGGCGTACACCCAAGTTTTTCATATGGGCAACCATTGCTGGAAGCGCGTGAATAGAAGACAAACCATATCCATCTCTTTGAAATGGACGTGACCAGTCAAATTCTTCTTCCACATCAATACAGCAAATCAGCTGAGCATCTAAAAGCGATGCATTCATTCCTATCCTGGCCCCCGCGATCAACGAATCACTCTTCTATCCCTATACTCTAACGCCAAGTATTGGAATGAGATATTTCAAATGTCTAAAGGCTTTTAGTCTGTTCCAAGCTGATTTTTGCCACAGCATCCAAAATTGCATCTTCATCAATATCATGAAGCGCATATATATCCGGAATATCCGCAGATCTCCCGAACTCACGCACGCCAAGTGCGCAACAGCTTTGCCCTCGAACGGAACCAAGCCAGCTTAATGTACCGGGCGCGCCATCAAGAACTGTCACAAGCCCCGCATGGCGATCAAGCCTGGATAAAAGCCCATGCACATGCGACTGACCGCGCGACGCCAGCCAATCCTGCTGCAAGACATCTGCACTTGGCACTGCCAACAGGCCAGCGCCTGGAATATCCTCTTTTATGGCCTCAAATGCAGCCAAAGCTTCACCAGCAACAGCCCCCGTATAAACAATTGCAAGCTCCGCTCCGTCCGCAGGCTCCACCTGCCAATACGCTCCTTTCAAAATATCTGCGCGCAAAGCATCCGTCATGGCCCGCTTTGGCTGCTCCAGCGCCCGCGTCGACAGCCTCAAATAGACCGACCCGCCATCTTCGCGCTGCATATGATCAAAACCCCAGCGCATAATCTCCGTCAACTCATCCACATAAGCAGGTTCAAAATAAGTCAGCCCCGGCTGCGCCATCCCAATAGGCGGCGTATTGAAAGACTGATGCGCCCCACCTTCCGGTGCCAACGTCACACCTGCAGGCGTTGCCACCAGCATGAAGCGCGCGTCCTGATAACAGGCATAATTCAGCGCATCCAACCCACGCGCAATAAACGGGTCATAAAGCGTCCCCACCGGCAACAGCTTTTGCCCCCACAAACTCCCAGTCAGACCCAAAGCGCCCAAAGCCAGAAACAGATTATTCTCAGCAATCCCCAATTCCAGATGCTGCCCCTTAGGCGTCATTACCCATTTCTGCGGTGAGAGAACATTTTCTTCCCTAAAAACATCCAGCACTTCTTCGCGCGCAAAAATCCCGCGCTGATTGACAAAGCCGCCCAGATTGGTCGACACCGTCACATCCGGCGATGTGGTAATAATCCGATCCGCAATCTGCGCATCACTCTTGGCAATTTCATTAAGTATTCGACCAAAAGCCACCTGCGTCGCCTGCGCCCCGCTTTGCGGTTCAGGAAATACCTCCGTCGGCACAGCGATGTTCTGACTCTCCCGCCGCCGCGTCCCTTCACGCGCAAAAGGCACCTGAGCGAGAAAATCTTTCAACGCCCCTTCACCTAAATCCAGCCCGGCAAAAGGCGCCCACTCATCCCCTTCAGCCACGCCCATGGATGCCTGATAATCCGCCATCTGCGCTTTATTCATCAAGCCAGAGTGATTGTCCTTATGCCCTTGGAACGGCAGCCCCCAACCCTTCACCGTATAAACAAGAAAACAGTGCGGCTTATCCGACGTAATCCCATGGAAAGTCTCCAGCAGCAGTTCCATATCATGGCCACCTAGATTGACCATCAGCTCCTGCAAGCCGTCATCATCGAAACTCTCAATCAGCGCTTTCACATCTTTTTTGCGCCCGATTTCACCCAGAATATGCTCCCGCCAAGCCGCCCCACCCTTATAAGTCAGCGCCGAGTATAAAGAGTTCGGACAATTATCAATCCAATCCCTTAACGCCTCGCCGCCCGGCCGCTTAAAAGCTTCCTGTTGCTTCTTCCCATATTTCAGCGTGACGACTTCCCACCCCGTCGTATGAAAAATATCCGTAAAGCGCGTGAACATCCGGTCCGACGTCACACTGTCCAGCGATTGCCGGTTATAATCAATAATCCACCAGCAATTGCGCAGGTCATGCTTATAGCCTTCAATCAGCGCCTCATAGATATTGCCTTCATCCAGCTCCGCATCCCCCATCAGCGCCACCATGCGCCCGACCTGAGACTGGTCAATCAACCCATGAGACAACAAATAATCCTGCGCCAGCGACGCAAACAACGTCACCGCCACCCCAAGCCCCACGGACCCGGTTGAAAAATCCACATCATCCTTATCTTTGGTCCGCGAAGGGTAAGACTGCGCCCCACCCAGCGCGCGGAAGTTCTGCAATTGGTCCAGGCTTTGATTGCCCAGCAAATATTGAATGGCATGAAACACCGGACTTGCATGCGGCTTCACCGCCACCCGGTCCTGCGGTTCCAACACAGAGAAATACAGCGCCGATAAAACATGCGCTAATGATGCCGAAGACGCCTGATGCCCACCCACTTTCAATCCATCTCGCGAGGGGCGAATATGATTGGCATTGTGGATAGTCCAGGCAGACAGCCACTGCGCTTTTTTATTCAAAGCTTTAATCGCCGCCAGGTCCTGCGCACTGACTTGAGCTGTATTTTTCTTTGACGCCTCGCCCACAACATATCTCCATGGGATGAAAGAACAGCGTTCAGATTTACCCTGTCCACAGGCCTCTGAAAAGAGGGGGAAAATTGCATGGCCAAAGACTCACAGGTCCAAATCCTTGAATTTGAAACAATCAAACAAAGTGACGCGTGAATTTAGAACATTAATAACTCCAAGTAGATAGAGATTAGAAGGGAACATCATTTGACGGCGCTTAAAAAAATACTTCTGATTTAGGGGGCGCACGCGCGTGAACGCGCGACAAACGCTTATAAAGGGGGAGTATCCATGAGCGATTTAAGATTTCCGAATTATCAAATTAAGAAAGATGCCAGAGGCGAATATTATTGGGTGTATTACGCCCGCAACGGCGAAGCCATTGCCAAATCGACAGAAGGCTATGTGAAAAAAGCCTCCTGCGCCCACAGCATCGACATTATGAAAGGCACAACGGACCACCGCGTCTACGACTTAGACGGCGAACTCCGGCCGGCGTAATTAAATCTCCATAACCACCCTCCCTCTCCCCAGCGTGGGAAAGGGCCGGGGTGAGGGGGTAAAAGAAATAAAGTGGGATCGCGAGGTTCCGCTTTATTTTTTTAGCCTCAATCGCCGGCGCGGGCGTCCGCCCGCTTAGGCTTCCGCGATAACGCTATTCCTCCATGGCTCCGCCATTCCGGGCTATCGCGACGCGCAGTCGCGCTTACAGCTTTTCAGATAAGAAAAGCTGGATGGAGCCCTAACTACCCTGCTCTTCTGTTCGGACCTACCCCTCACCCCAACCCTCTCCCACAAGGGGAGAGGGAGCTACGCACGTACTGGCCTGCCAAAATCAGAGAATGTCGGCCCCCGCACGTTTGCGCGAGCCAAGCGGACGGATGTCCGCGCCCGGCGCCTGAGGGACCAATCAAAAAAGCGGAACCCCGCGCACCCACCAATCGCCCTAAGAACGCCCTCCCTCTCCCCCCAAAGTCAAATAATGGGGGAGAGGGCCGGGGTGAGGGGTAATCAAAAAACCCCCGAGTCCCTCCAGATTCTCCCAAATTGCATATTTCATTCAAAATCAGAGTCAGAAAAATAACATAATTCCATCAACTACATATTTCACAGTAACAAAACACCCTTGATTCCCTCCACCAAAAGTCCATCATAAGCCTTAAGGGAATTAGAGATACCTGCGCGGTTTCCATCAACCCTCAATATAGACCGAGGCACGAAAGTGCAGCGGATTGAGCGAGAGAGGGAAAGAAGCGCAAGGCGAGGAAAGAGCGGAACCGAAAGGCCCGCTCTTTCTGTATTTAGATCAATACTTGCTTCTTGCAGTAACTAGAGTTTTTCCAACTCACCAGATATAAAAACTTCTGTACCAGTGTTTTTAATTGACTCCATATATTCCATTGGTGCTGTTGCAGGAAAGATCAGAATTGATCGAATAATAGCACCATCATCCACAGATAAATACTCCGCCAAGTCACGTGAATGTTCAGAAAGAATCGCAACACGATCAAGGTGTTTCTTAAGCTCATCACGTCTTCCATCCACTGACGTCTCTCCTCGAAACCTAGACAGTTGCTCAGCAACTTCGCCTGCAGTCTTTCGATATCTAATGTTTTTACACTCAACTATAAGCATTTGGCCACCATCGCGAGAGCTAGCAAGGACGTCTATATCGCCAAAATCGACACTTGTTCTCTTCTTCAAAATCTTTCTTACGAGAACGTTAGCCTCAGTACTCCATCCTAATTCTCGAAGTTTTGATGCGACCTCCTCATTAAATTGTAGGCCACGGTCCCCATCCATTTTCTTCTTCCAATTAAGAGCTATTGGCCCAAGCTGATAATCAGGAAAGTCACCTTCTTTCAGGTTGTGCACAACATGGGCCAAACTCTTCGTCAATGCTCCCGGTGCCACGATCAAAATAGGATCTTCCTCACTAACAATTTCCAAAATAGGCCGCCTCACAAATGACAACGCCCTACGAAATCGCCAGGGCATTATATCTTCTATGCGAAACCCATCTGGTGGCACTTTCCATCCAACTCTCGCCCTCAACGTAAAACGATCCAAAGCTTTGCCGAGCATCATCTCGTCAATCTCATGCTGACCCTTCAAAATCCTAATTAGCCCTGAGCGGCGACAATGAAACACGGCAAGCTTTTGATCTAGAGCATACTGATAAAGCTCTCTAAATGCAGTAAACAACTGCTCCTCATTAAGTGAAAACTCTTCTAACAACACCTCATTGAACGGGTCATTTTTGAAAAACTCCATCTCTTCAAAAGACCTTTCTCGTTCAAAGTCTCCCATATATTTTTCATACGATTTATCTGCCTCTCTTGACCTAATACTATAAAAATAAGGCTCCATAATCTCATCAATGAAACTTTGATCTACGTAAATCTCTCCAATGCCCGTGATATGGACCTCAGCTTTCATGAAACCTTTATGGATAGCGTCAGACCATTCACCCAACTCGAGAAGTAGCGTAGCTTTCGCCATCCATCGCATCACATCCACTATACCCGGTTCACGATCGGCGCCTGCGTGGCACTCACAAATAGCTATTTCCATCACAATTCGACTAGAAATTTGGGTTAAAGTATTTTTTGATATTTCTTTTGAGAGAGTCTTTTTTGTTTCTTCTTGATCATCATGAAGAGCAATAATCGCCGATTGCGTACCAATCCAACGCTCCCCTTCTGCCGCAACAAGCTCGTGGTTAACAAGAAGTTTCGTAAGTGTTTTGAGCTTGTCAAATGGTGCTAGATCTCGGCATAGGTCCTCGATCAGTCTCTCTACGGCAGCGTTCAAAAAACTTGTACATTTTCTGCGGCCACTTACGGTAAACGTCCGACGTTTATCCTTCCACCCTATCCCAATGGTCGCGGCGTAAAACATCGCATCGTTGTCATTAAAAATTGGTGTTATAGGCACTTTGTGGCGAATAAGTTGCCTTAAAGTAGGCATTGCAACTGCATGTAAATGTCTAGCAAATTTATTGCTAACAATGTTTCCCACAAAGTCATGTATTTTCTTATCCGACCAGCGTTGATTTGTGAGCTTTAAAGTCGCAGTTACAAGCGTATAAACGAGGGCACTTTCGGAGATATTCGTCGGGTTGTTCATCCCCACATCAAAAGATCTTGGAACAAGAAGAAACACTTGCCCCTCTCTTATTTCAAGGTTTTTGGCGAGCTCTTCAGACACCTCTGCATAATTAGCGGTTTCATTATTTCGTGTTTCTTGAAACGGCACTTCAAACGCTATATGCCACACAATATTTTCAGGAAGCTGTTGAACTGCCTTGTCCAAAACTCTGACGATCTTTCTCGCCCACGTTCGAAATAAACTTGTTCGCTCAGCTTTACCTCGGACGCTTTCTTGGGAACTAAAGTACACATTCACCCACCATTTCCTATCTTGACGGATACAGGCAAGGCGCACAAATGAGTAGTTTAAAAAAGCTATATAAACAGTCGGTGCGCGATCTTCTTCAAACACACTATCATTTGATTTAAACATGATATGTGGAAGCCCATCTATATACCGCTCCATTCTAAGGCCAAGGAATTCACTCGATTCTCGTCGAGCGTTAAACACGAAATTATTTCCCACAAGTATAGCGTCTATTTGCGGGCCATTAACCCTCTCCTCAATATTTGGTTGCGTATCAACTAATCTGCCTCCGTTCGATAATGCTGAAGCCACAAGGTTAAGCAACCCCCCCATATTAGCAATTCTAACGCCGAGACGGTGCAACAAGTTATGTTGCTCAATAACACCTATCAGATAATAGGAATCTACTTTTTCAATGCTACTCAAAACGAAGCAATCGTAAGCAGAAATATACTCAACTTCGGCGCTTTTAGCAGTAACCTGAGGGGCCTCTAAGATAAGCCCCCTGCCAACACCGCAGAACACTAAAAAACAGATGGATTGCACATACCCATTTTGGCTCATTTGCCTTGATACGAGCTCATTCAGTCGCGCTTCAATTTGCTCAAATTCGACACTCGATTGCTCATACATTCCAGCCAGGCCAGTTTCACCAAATCCCGATAGATCATCTATGAAAAATGCGAAATTTAGAAAACGCCCGGGATCAATTTGGTGTTCAAGGGTGGATATCGAATAATCGTCTACATTCTTGAAAACTACTTCAGGCGTCCGCCTCTCCCCCAACAAATCAAGTCTGGACAATAACGAGGCATATTCATCTGACAGCATCCGTCTGAATTCATTTATTAATCCAAATTCATGAAATTTATTAATGACAAAATATATGATGGCAACACCTATTGAATTAGGCAATGCCACGATCAATTTATCCTTTACAAAAACAAGAGGTCGCCTGTTTAAATCAGAATTATCGATACTATCAGCTTTCAGTCCAATTCTATTATCAAACGGGAACTCAAACGAAACCAACTCATCAAAACTAAGATCAATTTCTCTTAACTCTCTCGCCGATAACTCTGTACAAGCACCATATTTTGGGACCGCCAATTCATATTCTTTATCAATGAGTGCGACAGGGGAGTTAAGATTCGGCTCATATTTTTCTAATTTTGCTTTTCGACACATAAAGTCAGACACACGGAGCAACGAATAAGCCTGGCTTCGCAAATCCTGCAATTCACCAGGACCTTCAATTCCTTCCAAAATACCCAGTACACGGCTTAGATAAAAACTATTACCTTCCCAAATACCCTGCAGACAAAAGAAGTTTCCTTCCAAAGTACAAATAGAATGGACAAATAAGTCCTCTGCCGGATCCTCTTGTGACGCAGCATAGGTATCTTCAAAAAGAGAAAATAGATGTGCCACATCCTTTTTTTTGCAACTCTTTTTTCCGTGACAATAAGACAACACGAGATGAACCATCATCTCGATCCTATATGCGTTCGACTGTAGATTCGGGTTAAGAGCTAAGCCTGCCACCATTTTCAAAGATTGCTCCGCTTTTAAGTCTCCTAGAAACGGAATAATCTCTGGTTTTTCTTGCGAAAAATCCTCTGCGGATTGAGTTTTGGGAATAAATTGCATGTAGCTCCGCCCTTTGTGCAAAAACCGAAACTCAAACGCAACAACGCCAAAATAATTTGGCAAACCTTTTGTTTTTGCAAGCGAAAACAATTATCCACAACAAACTTGCATACACACTCAACCCCCGCTAGAATCGCCCCTGTCCCCACGGCTCACACCATGGGGACATAAAAAGACGGCCCGGCCAGCGTTCGCACCGCCGACCGAGCCTGACCACGTCAAACTAACTCGGAGAATGACATGGCTAGCCAGTCGTTTATCATAAGAACTCGTCTTTTAAAAAAGGTCTTGCATGTCCCTTAATGAAAAAAGGGATGCTCCAAATGCGCGACTTTGACAACAGCCAAGAGAATGGGCCGCCCTCCCCCACCCTAAGTGAGGCCGAGGGACCAAGCGCTCAAAATCGCAATACGCTCTTCAATTCGCTCACCCGCATCCGCGGCGCAGCGGAGCTATTGTCCGATTTGTCAGGCGGTGGCCCGCGCAGCGACGACATCCTGCACAAAGGAGGCCTCGCCTTCCTAGCAAGCATCATTGATGAGGAAACTCAAAAAATGATGATAACCGTCCAAGCGCTCCACCACCCACCCGGCGCCTAAGAAGCCCCGGATAAACGACCACCCCCGCGGCCAAAATCGCGGGGGTGGCTAGAGCGCAGCACGCTCAATTCCAATAAAGCGAATAGCCATCGCAATAAGCATCATCGCATTCCAAATATCTGCACTCCAACGGCTCCGCCAGGACGTCAAATTCATAGTCCTCCCAAAGCATTTCCCGCACCATGTCACTGAGCACAACACGCACTCGATCACGACCTTCTTCCCCAGTCGCTACCACAGTAATGCTCATCGTCTCTTTAAAATTGGGTCCAGACAGGAACGACATGTTTAAAAACTTTTGAGCAAATGCTTTTTCAGTCAACGCGCCATCCGAACCCACAAGAAAATCATAGAGATAAATGAAAAAGTCCTCTTTGAAATAATACATGACGAATTCAGGGACAGAAGGGTCTTTCGGCTCAGCCACGAACTCATATTGGCATAATTCAAAGCCAGCCCTGTGCTGCGCATGCGCCAAGCTTCCAGAGCTGAACGCAAAGAACATTGCCAGGATAAAAACACGCCTCAACGTCCATCCCTCCAAACCGACCAATATAATTGGCCCTGGTTATCCGGCCCCGGCGGCTGCGACCCCTCAACCTCCCAGCGAAACCCAAATGGACTGTTAAAACCAGCGTCAAATCGAATTTCGAATGGGTCACCCCCGGTCACCGCAGCTTCATTCTGAAATACGAGCGGATTATCAATAGGTTCACCCTCACGCGCAAAGTTTCGCATTCCCGGCCTAAACCGAGATAGAACACCAGTTGGCCTGCCTCGCGCATCAATTGGCGTAGCGGTTACTTTATATGCAAAACCTGCAAAAAGTGGAACGATTGAATCAGTCGCCACACGCAATCTTATAAAACGAGCCGCCACAAAGTCGAATGTTTGATCATTACTTGGTGTTGGCTCTACAGGCCTCACTTGACCCATATGAGGCACTTCATTAGCCACCCTATCAAACACCAAGCTGCACCGGCAATTAGCTGTTTCTGCGAATGACCCAGACGGGTCTGATGGGGTCTGCAGACGATTTACGCCTATCCTAAACTCTTCATCAATACCTATACGAAGCCGGTGCAATCGACGGTGGCTTTCCCGTGTCCTTGGGTCAGACGAGGTAATCCAGGTTTTATGTGTCATACCCTGCCGCTTCGCTTCATTTAACTGGTCCAGTAACTCTCTGAATCTCGCAACCCTTTGCCGCTGGGTATTTTTAAAGCTTAATTGAGTAGGCTCGCACCCACAAATAAGACCTCCTGGCAAATTACGGTATGAGATTGTTTTCAGATTCGCTGATTTTTGGATAAGAATAGACAAGAGATTTCTCCATAGAGATTGCGCAGTCCGACATCAGCTGACGGCTGTTAAATTTTGGAAATATTTGAATTAGAAACAGGGCTTTATGAATACTTTGCCCAGCTTGTGTTTATATACAATAAAAAGCGTGGCGCTGCAAACGCCTTGAATAAAACATAGGCCCGCTTTACTCCCGCCTAAATCTCGCTTTTAATCACCGTTCCACTGCAAATTGGAATGCGTCATGAAAAAGCTGCCCCTTCTCCTCTTCCTCATCTTCACACCACAGGTCCACGCCCAAGACACCACCCTCCCCCATTGGATGGCAGGCGCATGGATTATGAAGACCAGCGACACCGGTTGGTATGAAGAATATTGGACTGCGCCGCGCGCTGGCCTGATGCTAGGCGCCGCCCGCGAAGGTGATGGCCAAACACTTAAATTCTGGGAACAGATGCAAATCCGAAAACAAGAAGACGGCAGCCTCTCCCTCTTCGCCCAACCCTTAGGCAAGCCACCATCTGAATTCCCAATGGCAGAAACCACAAAAAACTCCATCACCTTTGCAAACCCAGACCATGACTACCCCCAGCGCATCAGATATTGGCGCATTGGCAACATATTCCACGCTGAAATCGCGCTTATTGATGGCAGCAACGCCCATCAATTTACCTTCCATCCCATGGGCAGCTCGGAATAGACATAACCCGCAACAGGGTCTAAGACCCGGTCATGACGATATTTCGACCAAAACCGCCCTTTGTGGTCCTAGAAGATTCCCGTGGGCACGCGGACGCGCGCAGCTATGTCTTCGAAGATTGCGCTCAGATTTTATCCGTACATACATTGGATGACGTTGACGGTGCTTTGGAGCAGATCGAAAGCTGGCGACAGGATGGCTATTATTGTGCGGGCTGGCTTAGCTACGAAACTGGCGCAGCTTTTGAACAAAAGCTTCAAGAGCCTGAGCCAGACCTTAGTAAAGAGCCTCTCATATGGTTCGCCGCCTTCAAAAAACGCCGCATGTTTAAAGGGTCAGAAATCGAAAATTTCTGGCGCGTGGCACAGACCAGCCTCCGCCCTTTCTCCATCACATCCACTCGACCGGAATTAGCCGAAGACGACTACACAAACGCCTTCAACGCAGTCCAAAATTACATCCAAGCGGGCGACATCTATCAAGCCAATATCACCTTCCCCTGCTCCTTTGAAGCGGTCGGGGACATCGTCTCTTTATATAGGTATATAAGAGAGGCCCAATTTGCAGGCTATGGCGCGCTTATCATCACGGAAAACTGGGCTGCACTCTCCTTTTCACCGGAATTATTTGTCGAACGCAAAGGGCAAACACTCACCACCCGCCCAATGAAAGGTACGGTCAAACGGCCTTTAACCCAAGACGCGGATGAAGCCGCAGCGCAGGCCTTGAAAAATGACGAGAAATCCCGCGCTGAAAATCTGATGATTGTTGATCTGCTGCGTAATGACTTATCCCGCATCGCAAATCCCGGCAGTGTCAAAGTGAAAAGCCTGTTCGAAGTTGAACATTATCGCACGGTGTTACAAATGACATCGACTGTGCAATGCGAAAGCCAGGCTCTCTTTCCAGATATCATCAAAGCGATTTTCCCCTGCGGATCTGTCACCGGCGCACCTAAAATCCGCGCCATGGAAATCATAAACGAATTAGAGACCGTTCCCCGTGGCATATATACCGGCGCCATAGGTCATGTCGCACCGGACGAAGATTTCAGCCTATCTGTCCCCATTCGTACCGCCGTTTTGGACCAGCATGGAAAAGGCCGACTAAATGTGGGAAGCGGCTTGATCGCAGACAGTCAGGTCAAACAGGAATATGAAGAATGCCTGACAAAGGCCGCTTTTTTAAACGCTTCTCGCGGCCAATTTGACTTGTTTGAGACCATGAAATGGACGCCGGAGAAAGGCGTCCAGATGCTTGACCGGCACCTTAATCGACTAGGTCGCTCCGCCGCCTATTTTGGTTTTCAGTTCAATGAAGAGGAAGCGAGACGGCTTCTAGATCTCGGCGCTCAGATACAAAAGATGCCGGCGCGGGTCAAACTTCTTTTATCCAGACAAGGTGTGTTCAGTTGTCAGTTCAATGCTCTGCCGGCCCTCCCTCAAGCCCCCCTTAAAGTCAGCCTTTCAAAGAACACCGTGAACAGCGACAATCCCTTCCTCTACCACAAAACAACACAGCGAGACATTTATGAGCAGGCGCGTACAGGCACGCCAGGCTTTGAAGTCATACTCCAAAACGAGCGAGGTGAAATCACAGAAGGCAGCTTCACCAATGTCTTTATTGAGAAAGACGGTACTCTTCTCACCCCTGCCCTGCACTGTGGATTGCTGCCAGGCATATTGAGAGAAACATTACTGGCAGATGGAAAATGCCAGGAAGCGGTCATTCATACTTGTGACTTACACAGTGCCGATGCCCTCTATATCGGCAATGCCCTGAGAGGCCTTTGCAAGGTGACACTTGTTTAAAGGCATTTTTTACACTTATCTGGCACGCTCAACATCTTGGGGTGAACACTCCCCGATAAAGGCAAACTGCTGGTAACAGCAGGACGCAAAGCCACCGGCCCTTGAAACAAGGGCAGCGGAGCTACCGAAAGGAGTAAGGGTATGGGCCAGTCAAAACCAATACAGCCGCAGTCCGGCTTCGCCAAGGACGATCAGGATCTGGATCACATTCAAGAGCTTGCGAAAACCTTGGTTCGGCACTTAGGTGTTCAAGGGGCAAGACGCATTTGCCAAGAAAACCACTGGAAGTCCGTTCTGGTACTTGTCGAACGCGCGCAATAAGTTTCAAAATTTAAAGCGCGTACTTGAATAAATATGAAAGTCACATTCCAGGAAATGAGTCGAAAATGAGAGAATCGACTCATTCCTCTATCTTTTACATGTCATAAATTTCTGATTCTCCCCTCTTGATGATCAATTCGTCGCGAATTAAAAGGGAAATTCGGCGCAAAAATGCGTCAAACAAACTTTTTCCTTGGAATAAGGATCGATTCCTGGATGATAGGGCGCCGTTGCAAGTGCCCGTATTGTCTGGGCAATAAGAAGACACCAGTTTTATATAAAATAAGGTGTCCTGGAAATGCGGGGAGTATTGGATCGAAAGACCGATCGGTTAACAAGGGGTGACACGTGTGTTGCTGAATGCTATCAGCTCCCCTAACCGTCGTTCACGATATATCTCGCATTTCAAGCTTCGATGCTCGTTTGCAACGACGGGCAGGTTTTTTTGCCTCAGGCAGGTGTCGCTTATAAAAAGACACATCTGAGACAGAAAAGCACTCGGGGAACGACGGGCCTGTAATGAGGAAGCTTTAGGCTCATATGGAATGGATACGTTCGTAGGATAACGCATGAACATCAAAACACTTAGAGATTTAGCCCTGTCAGGTGCTGCCATTGCCGCACTTGGTGTCGGTGCTTTCAGCGCTCAGGCGCAAGACGTGGATAGCGTCGTAAACGAAGGGCAGCAGGCCAATCAGGTCGCCCAGCAATCCCAACAACGGGTGGACCAAATCAGCGAAGAAACCGATGGCCTGGTTGCGGAATACCGGAATTTGAGCCGCCGCATCGACGACATTCGGATTTACAACGAACAACTTCGTCGTCAGATCGCCAGCCAGCTGCAAGAAATTTCCAATCTGGATGAATCCATCAGCAACATCGACGTCATCCGTCGTCAGGTTCTTCCTGAAATGATTGAAATGGTTGACGGTCTGGAAGAATTCATCAATCTGGACATGCCCTTCCGCCGTTCCGAGCGTTTGGATCGTGTTGCAGATCTGAGGGAATTCCTGGACAGCGGCGACATCAGCCCAGCTGAACAATTCCGTCAAATCATGGAAACACTGCAAGCCGAAGCTGAATTTGGTCGCACGATGGAACATTATCGTGACACCATTCAGCACAATGGCGAAGACCGTCAGGTTGAAGTCCTTCGTATCGGTCGTGTTGCCTTGCTTTATAAAGCAGATGCACAAAATACTGATATCGTTGGCATGTGGGATCAGAATGCAGGCGAATGGAAAACTCTGCCATCTTCCTACGGCTCCGAAATTGAGCAAGGCCTGCGTTTCTCCAAGAAACAAGCCACCGCTCAGCTGTTAATTTTACCTGTTTCTGCGCCGGAGGGTAACTGATGAAAAAGATTTTAGCCGGCACAGTTGCCGCACTTTGTTTGGGCTTTGGTGCCTCCGCACAAGCTCAAGATGCTCAAAGCCTTGATGATCTGCTCCAAGCTGTTCAACAAGGTCGTTCCGCTGAAGCCCGTGAATGGCAACAGCGTGAAGCAGAATTTATTGCTGAACGTTCCACACAACAGCAAAAACTGCGCCAGGCACGTAATGATGTCACACGCGAAGAGCGTACATCTGAACAGCTTGAAGCTCAGTTCCGCACCAATGAAGGTGTAATTGCTGAAAAAACGGAAACCTATCGCAATCGTCTGGCCAACCTGAATGAACTCTTTGGTGTTCTGCAGCAAGTTGCCGGTGATACCCGTGCAAATCTGCAAAACTCCGTTGTTAGTGCTGAGTACCCCGGTCGTATCGACGCTGTTCAACAACTGATCGATAAAACAGCAACCGGCACAACTCTTCCGCAAATTGAAGAAATCCGGAACCTATGGTCCGTCATTCTTCAAGAAGCGATTGAGTCCGGCAAGACTTCAACTTTCGTTGCGGAAGTGAATGAAGAAGGCGTAACCAGCAGCCGTGAAGTTACGCGTCTTGGTATGTTTGCTATCGTATCCGACGGCGAATTCCTGTCTTACAATATTGAGACCGGTCAAACTCAAGGTTCCTTGTCCGTATTGCCTTCACAGCCTGCAGGCAATATTCAGGCAATGGCCACTGATCTTCAAAATGCAAGTGGTACGGTAGATTTTGCTGTTGATCCACTACGTGGTCAGCTCTTCGCATTGCTTGGCCAAAGCCCAAGCCTTGGCGAGCGTATCAATCAAGGTGCTGAAGTTGGTTATGTGATCCTGGGCCTTGGTGCTATTGCGATCCTGTTTACAATCTTCAAAGCCTTGTCTCTGATTGCTGTCTCTGGCAAAATCAAACGTCAGATCAAATCTGAACAACCCATGGACAACAACCCATTGGGTCGTGTGCTACAAGTCTATCATGACAATCGCACTGTTGATGTTGAAACCCTTGAGTTGAAAATGGACGAAGCCATCTTGAAGGAAACACCGAAGCTTGAATTCGGTAATACTTTCGTCAAGATCGTTTCCGTTGTTGCACCACTTCTTGGTCTGTTCGGTACGGTTACCGGTATGATCGTGGTGTTCCAATCCATCACACTCTTTGGTACCGGCGATCCAAAACTGATGGCTGGCGGTATTTCTCAAGCCCTGGTCACCACCGTTCTTGGTCTTGTCGTTGCTATCCCAACCGTTCTGCTACACAGCTTCCTCGCTGGCCGCACACGCTCTTTGATCCATATTCTGGAAGAGCAAGCTGCAGGCATCATCGCTGTACATGCGGAACAGGAGAATGCCCGTGCTTGATTTCGGTGGAGCATTTGACACGGTTCGCACCTTTATGGAGAGTGGGGGCCCTGTCCTCAATCTCATATTCGGTGTGATCACGATCATGCTGGCACTGGTGCTCGAGCGGGCGATCTACTTCCAGACCGCCTATAAGCGCGAAGCTTCCCGGGTTATTGAAGCCTGGGAAGCGCGCTCAGAGCGCAAGTCCTGGTATGCCCATAAAATTCGTACTGCAATGATCTCTCAGGTCAAAGAAGGCCTTAATCAGAATATTTCTCTGATTAAGACTTTGGTTGCCATCTGCCCGCTTTGCGGATTGATGGGGACCGTGACCGGTATGATCCTTGTCTTTGAAGTAATGGCTTTCTTTGGTTCTGGTAATGCCCGCGCTATGGCGTCCGGTGTGTCCAAAGCCACCATTCCTACAATGGCCGGCATGGTCGGCGCGTTAATCGGTGTGTTCGCCTCCACCTATGTGGAACGCGGTGCATCCAAACGTGCGGAACAGCTGGAAGACAGCCTGACAATGGAGCATTGAGGCCATGCGTAGTCACGCTCAAAAACAGGTTGGAGAAGAAGCAACGATTGATTTGACGCCCATGCTGGACGTTGTTTTTATCATGCTGATCTTCTTCATTGTCACAGCGTCCTTCATTAAGGAAGCCGGCATTCAGGTGGTCAAGCCAGAAGTTACTCAATCCTGGCTTGAGAAAAGAGCAAGTATCATTATCGCTATCGACCCCAATGATCAGGTATATATCGAGCGCCAAGTCTATGACATCGCATCGGTTCGCCCTGTCATTGAACGACTGCAGGCAGAGAACCCTAAAGGGTCTGTTGTCATCCAGCCGGACCGTGGATCCAGTGTGCATGTATATGCAGAGGTCCAGGACGCGGTGAAAGCCGCTGGTGTCCCAAAAGTGATCATGGCTACTGAATCTGAATTTTAGAAATATCGGGCTTTATGCTAATATGCACATATCCAGCAGTGTGATCTGCTGGATATGACGCCCGAAGCGAAAGCGAGGAACATATGCGCAGACGCTTTACAGCTGCAGATGATGAGGCTCAAATCGACTTGACCCCGATGCTTGACGTCGTGTTCATCATGTTGATCTTCTTTATCGTCACTTCTTCCTTTGCCAGGGAGAAGGGCTGGGAAATCACGCGGCCTGATCAAAATCAGCAGCAGCAACAAGACCCAGACCCCGATAAGAAAAACATTCTTATTACGATTACTGCCAATAATCAGCTGAAGCTTAACCGCTACACATCAATCAGTGTTGCATCCGTTGGTGCCAACATCAGCCGCCTGCTTGCTGAAAACAGCGAAGCATCGGTTGTGGTGCAAGCTCAAAAGGGCGCTAAGATTAACACATATACGGCCGTTCATGATGCCGCCATTCAAGCTGGCGTAGCTCAGGAAAAAGTCGTTATGATAACGTCGGAGTAAACATCATGTTTTTACGTTTACCTGGGGCCATTTTAGTAGCTGTTGCGATTACCTTTTCCCTGTTCTTTGGGATGCAGTTTCTGATTGCGATCTCTGACAAGCCACAAGACGAAACATTTGATATTCGAATTGTAGACACGCGGATCCCACCCGAACAGTCCCAAGTCCAACGGAAAGAACGCTTGCCTGAAAAACCAGATGAGCCGGAAGAGCCACCGGAGCCACCAAAGTTTGATACAGCCACCGCATCCAATCCGAATGCAACTGGCCCAGACTTAAGCTTTGAGTTTCAAGGCGGAGCAGTGGGTGGTGACGCCATCAATTTTGACGTTGCCGACCGTGAAGTTCTTCCCATCGTGCGTGTTGAGCCGGTTTATCCTGATCGTGCAGCACAACGGGGGATTGAAGGCTATGTTGTGATGGAGTTCACCGTTTTGGCCAGTGGTGAGGTCGATAATGAATCAATCGTCGTCATTGAAGCCGAGCCCTCCAGCATCTTCAATCGGGCAGCCATTCGCGCTGTGCGTAAATGGAAATACCGCCCGAAAATTGAGAATGGTGAGCCCGTGCCACAATATGGCATTCAAACACAGCTGACCTTCCAGTTGGATAATTAAGGACCGAGGAGAGGATCGATGAAAATACTTAAAGCTCCTAAATTCGCGGTCGCCAGCTTAACCGCTTTATCTGTTGCCGTTGGCGCATTCGCAGTTTCTACTATCGTTGTGGAACCGGCATATGCTCAACGCGCCGGAAGTGACGAAGACAAACCCAAACGTAAAACCAAAAAAGCTCAGGTCATTCGCAATGAAAAACTGGGTAAGGTTTTACAGGAAGCTGTCGAATTGATGAGTGCAGAGCCACCGGATTTAAACGGTGCTCTTGCAGCCATCCGCCGTGCACCTGCTAGTGATAAGCTTTCCAGCTATGAACGCTCGAAGGTCTATCAAATTCAGGCTTCTATTGCGGCACAGCAGGAGCGTTATAATGACGCAATTGGCTTCTTCAGTTCCATGATTTCTGAAGAAGACACATCTCCTGTTGAAAAAGAACAAGCCACTTTCAATATCGCTCAGCTTTATATGGTTACAGAACAGTTCCAAAACGCTGTGAATATATTGGAAAAATGGTTCCAAACTGCTGAAAGCCCAGCACCCAGCGCCTATTTCTGGCTGTGCCAGGGGTATTTGCAGTTAGAAGACTATAAAAAGGCTTTGTCCCCTTGCACCGACACAATTCGTGTGGCGCAAGAACGCGACGTACCTGTCATTGAAAACTGGGTTCGTGCAGCCGTTGTGTCCTATCAGCAAAGTGGTGACCTGGAAAATGCCACGAACTGGATCAAATACGCCTTACTCAACTGGCCAAAGCGCGATTATTGGATCCAATATGTTTCCATGATGAGCCAGCGCGGTCTGGAGAAACAAGAGCTTGCGGCTTATGAGATTGCCTATAAACAAGGCTTTCTCACCCGTGAGACCGAGATCGTTCGTCTCGCGCAGATGTATCAATACCATCAAATCCCCTTTAAAGCCGTCAAGGTTCTGGAAAAGGGAATTGCCGATGGTATCGTCGAGGAAAGCCGCAAACACCTTGAGCTTTTGGCTAATGTCTACACATTATCAAAAGAATATGGCGACGCGGTTGATCCACTGCAGAAAGCAGCAGCTTTGGCCAATGAAGGTAAGCTTTGGGAACGCTTAGCTCAGACTTATCTTCAAGATGAGGAATGGGACAAAGCTTCTGATGCGTTGAGCAAAGCTATCAGCACTGGTGGCATCAGTAATCCATTCCGTACACGCATCCTTGAAGGCATGGCTCTTGCAAACTCCGGAGAGTTTTCAAAAGCGGAAGCCAAATTCAAAGAAGCACGTAAGGACGCAAAAGATGCACGTGAGCGGAACCAGATCAAAGGCTGGTTGCGCTATGTGGAAGATGAGAAGCGGCGTTCAAAAGACATCGCAACTTATCGCATCAAAAAATATGGAACAGGCGCGAATTAGACCCTGTTTGATATGAATGAGAAAACGGCCGCATATTCTGCGGCCGTTTTTTTTATGGGAAATATCGGTCAATTTCCTGACGGCCCAAATCTGTCACGATCAGCGCACGCGGCACGGCCCCATTTTTGACCCAACTCTTTTGAAGCATGACCTCCAGCAGCGCTTCTCCCAGTCCACCTGCGAGATGAAAGCGCCTTTCGCTCCAATCAAGACAACTTTTACATAAAGGTTTCTTCCCGATTTCACGTCTCGAGACATCAACACCCAGAGTTTCAAAGAAGCGCCTGCCTTCAGTCGTTAGAACCGGCTCCTCTTCATGCGGTTGGATATAGCTTTGTTTCACAATTGAGTCATAAATCCGCACACCCAATCGCCCTGCAATATGCCGATAGCACCGCCTGCTTTCCCGCAGTACCTCCTCCTTTGGTCCCGGGCGTACCCGTGACAGCTCAAAAGCCGTTGAACGGGCGATAAAGGCTTCTAACTGCTGCGCGACCTCGCTGGATCTAAGCTTAAAATATTTGAACCGTCCTTGCGGTAACGCTCTAATCAACCCCGCATCTTCCAAAATCCGCAAATGCCCACTCATCGTTGAAGCCTGAACACCAGCCTCCCGCGCCAGCTCATTCGCAGTCAGCGCCATATCAGACATCAAGGCCATAAGAATATTCTCTCGCACCGGAGACGATAAAACAGCTGAGATTTTCGAAATATTAGGACGCACGGTCATCTCTTCGGCCTTTTCCAAAACATAAAGCTCAAAAATACCCTATAAGCCTGCGAAACAGATAAGGACAGTTTTAGATGATATTCCGCCCCACACCCCAACAACATCAGCATTGCCTGGATTATGTAAACCATTGGTTCTGGTCAAAAGATAAACTCAGCACCGCAGCAGCCCTTACAGCCTCCCAGCTCGATGAACTCATAGAAGCGGAGTGCATCCCGGGCATCATCTACAGCTACCATGACGATGAAGGCTGGTGGAGCGCATTAGCCGCTTATCGCGGCGATGTCGGCGCTTCACCTAAAGCCAACGGTCGGGATTTTTACAGCCCGGCCGCTCTTTGGTGGATACGTCGAACAATGCTGCTATTGCGCCAAGGCTACACACCCGCGGATGCCGCAAAACACAATGAAACACATTTCTCATCGCGCTACATCGAACTTGCAGCGCAGCAGTCCTCCCTTGATGACCCTTCTCTTCATGCACTCGCTGGAAGTGAATGGCGGTCTTGGATTGCTGGCGCCTATGCGGTTTGCCTCCGGGATTTCAGCGCAGATATCTGTTTCCGAAAAGAGGTATTAGGAAAAGACCTGAAACAAGCAGCTAAAGGTCTCAAACAGGCTACACCTGCACAACAGCTTGAGATAATCGATAAAACTCAGGAGCTGGCGTCTCTTCTCCTGCCATTCGCCCCATGGGAGCGGCCAACGGCAACCGCAGGCCTGACCATTGACCCTATATTGGAGAAACTAAATCTTGGCGTCGATATACCATATCCAGGTCAAAAGCCTGCACAACGTTTTGATTGATAAGGAGAGATGGTGCCCCCGGTCCGAATCGAACGGACACTCCCTTGCAGGAACCAGATTTTGAGTCTGGCGCGTCTACCAGTTCCGCCACAGGGGCCCCTTAACGGGAGGCGCCATATTAGCTTTGGAATCTCATGCGTCAAGTGCCGTTTGAACAGGAAATCCATTATTTTTACACTTGGCATTGTGCTTCTTCTATCTGACTGTTATCGCAGATAGACACAGGAACATCCGGGGACATCGACCTTGCTACGCCGCCTTTATGACTGGACATTGAATCTTGCGGAAAAGCCTGCGGCAAAAGCCTGGCTGGCTTTCATCTCCTTTCTTGAAAGCTCCATCTTTCCCATCCCGCCAGATGTCATGCTCATGCCAATGTGCATGGCAAAACGGGAGAAAAGTTTCCTTTATGCAGCTATTGCGACCGGGTCTTCCATCATCGGCGGCATCGTGGGTTATGCCATTGGGGCTTTTTTCTTCCTGACCATTGGACAGGCTATTATTGAATTCTACGGTCTTCAAAGCGCCTTTGATGTCACACGGGACCGGTTTAACGACCAAGGTGTTTGGTGGGTCATGATCGCAGGCTTTACGCCCCTGCCCTTTAAGGTGATCACCATTGTGTCGGGCGTGACAACTATGCCACTCATCCCCTTCATCATTGCGTCCATCATTGGACGGGCCGGGCGCTTCTTTCTGGTCGCCGCATTGTTCTGGTGGTTCGGCGCACCCATAAAGAATTTCATTGAAAAATGGTTCAACATTCTGGCCATCTCCTTCGTCATTTTGCTTGTCGGGGGCTTTGTTGTTTTGAAATATCTGCTATGAGTAAGCCATGAAGATATCGAAGAGTTTTCCAAACCAAAATCAGGCCATCCTTCTTACCGCGCTGGTCTCAACTGGCCTTATCTTTGGTGCCCATATTTTTCAGGCATTGGGCTATGAGCCCTGTGATCTGTGTTTAAAGCAACGCACCCCACATTGGGTGAATATGGCACTAGGTGGACTCGCTCTCGCCCTCATCTGGCGGGGCTTTTCAAGATTGGTTCCTGTCTTCCTTCTGGCGATGTCCGGCGCTTTGTCAGTGACAGCAGGCATCGCTGGCTATCACGTTGGTGTGGAACAAAGATGGTGGGAGGGGCCCTCGGGCTGCTCTGCGGGCGGTATAGACCCCAATCTCAGCATTGAAGATATGCTGGCCCAAATCGAAGGCACGACCGTTATCCCATGCGACCAGGTGACATGGTCTCTTTTCGGTATTTCTATGGCAGGGTATAATTTCCTTATATCAACGGCTGCAGCACTGTTTGCGCTGTGGGCCTTATCAAGGATCATGCGGCATGGTCGACAAAACACAGTCTAAACCCACACGCCTGCCAGGCGACCGCCCCTGGGACGAAGAAGTTAAACGCATGATCCGCGTCGATCATGCAGGTGAATATGGCGCCGCACGCATCTATTCAGGCCAACTTGCAGTGTTGGGCAATAAACACAAGTCCAGCCCCCTAATCCGCCATATGAAAGCGCAGGAAGACCGACATCTTGAGGTCTTTAATCGCCTGGTAAATGAACGCCGGGTGCGACCGACACTCCTATCCCCCTTCTGGCATGGCGCAGGCTTTGCCTTAGGTGCCGCCACTGCCCTTATGGGGGAAAAGGCCGCCATGGCCTGCACGGCGGCTGTGGAGGAAGTGATCGACGGGCATTATGCCGAACAGGCTGAAAAGCTTGGAGATCATGAGCCTGAATTGAAACAGATCGTTGAAGAATTCCGCGCCGAAGAGCAAGAACACCGGGACACAGCCATTGAACATGGTGCCGAAGAAACACCCGGCTATACGCTTTTATCGGGCGCAATCAAAACCGGCTGCAAAGCCGCAATCTGGTTAGCCAAACGTATATGAGCCAAAACACGTCTTATGCACTCGCCCTTCATGGTGGCGCGGGGGACTATGCGAATGCCGGTTTCGATCAGCATAAAATCAATGCCTATCACCAAAGCCTGTACCAAGCCGCCAAAACCGGCCGGGAAATACTGAGTAACGGTGGTAGCGCGGTCGAAGCCATTGAACACTGCATTCGCGTTTTAGAAGACGATCCTTTGTTCAACGCGGGCCGAGGCTCTGTCTTCACTGACGAAGGAAAAGTGGAACTGGATGCAGCCATCATGGATGGCAACGGCCTGCACGCTGGCGCTGTCGCAGGTTCCCGTACCACATGTCACGCAATAACTCTGGCACGCACCGTCATGGAAAAGTCCGAACATGTGATGCTTCACGGGCGAGGTGCCGACGCCTTTGGAGAGACGCAGGGTCTGCGCCAAGTGGACAACAGCTTTTTTCAAACAGACTTCCGCCGCGCGCAATGGGAAGACGCGCGGAGAGACGGAAAACCGGTTACCTTGGGCAAATTCGGCACAGTAGGCGCCGTCGCTTTAGACAAAGCCGGTAATATCGCCGCCGGAACCTCGACAGGCGGGCTGACCAACAAACAATTCGGCCGCGTCGGTGACAGCCCCATTATCGGTGCGGGTACTTATGCGTCGAACAGCGGATGTGCCATTTCCTGCACTGGGCATGGCGAATATTTCATCCGGACGACCCTGGCCCGTGATGTGTCTGCTCTGATGGAGATGGGAGGCTTAAGCCTGGAAGCTGCAAGTAAATTGATGATTGAAGACCGCCTTCACGCGATGGGCGGTGAAGGCGGCCTTGTTGGTGTTGACCGCATGGGCAATATCAGTCTTGTGTTTAACACCAGCGGTATGTTCCGCGCCTTCACTGTCGATGCCTCAGCCATTACAACTGGTGTGTTCAAAGACGATGAAAGAACCCATTAGAGAGAAGCAATACTATCTCTTTCGGCCTTCCTGACTGTGCAGTCTTCATTCTAAAATCAACTTCCCGATAAAGAAAATCTGCGCCTGCGGAATTGCTGCGCGCCCAGCCCCATAATACCCAGGCCTAACAGTGCAAGGGAAGCGGGCTCGGGGATTTCAGAAAAATTTACACCTCCAACCCTTGAGAGATCGAAACCAGGTGCACTTCCTCCATTTGATCGGCTTTGCACACGGACCGCGCGCACCGGCCCAGTGAAGCCGATAGACGCCAAATCAAAAAAAGATGTACGGTTTGCACCAGCAACCCCCAAAAAAACAAAGTCCGCAGAGTTAGTTGAGAACAAGCTGCTGACAAAAATATTCGCTGTTGCTCCATCATCCCCGACTTCCGTGAGGAAAATATCACTTCCCGGGCCATCAAAAATTGCTATTTCAGTAAATCCAACAGTTACGAAATGGCTCGCTCTAATCGCAAAAAAGCTTGAATTATCCCCCAACACGTTACTCACACTGGAGGCATTTAGTTCATCCCCAAGGAGAGATATCCCGGTCGAGGCATTGAAAAACTCAATAAGGATATCAGAGACGTAAATAGGGGTCGCTCTCGCTGTTAAAGGTGTAAAGGCGCATGTTGCTGCAAGGATGAGTACAGCGCTGTACCGTCGTAAATTCATTGCTTCCATTCTCCAGAAATTTGCTCACGAAATGCGAGTGCCCCGGATATGGCATATGCAAGTTTAAATACAATCTAAAAGTGTGTATGTCGAACAAAATTCTCCTTTAAGTATATTTGGCAAGATTAATAGCGCTTACCACAACAAAGCCCAGACACAATCGATTTACTCACTTGCGTCGGAACAGCCGCCCATCAATGATAGCCAAGCTTAGGCCAATAACTATCATTCCAACCCATTGATTGGGTTCCAACCGTTCACCTAGAATCAATGCACCTAGCAGGATTGCGCTGATCGGGATAAGAAATGTCACCAGCAGTAAATTGGTCGCGCTGGTCTTGGTAAGCACCTTGAAATAAATGAAATAAGCGGCGGAGGTTGAAAGAAGCGCTAAGCCAAAAAGCGCCGCAACTGTTGAAGAGCTGGGCGCTTGAAGCGTCCAGGGTTTATCAACAAGAAAGACCAAAGGCGCAATCCACAGGCAACCGCAGCTAAGCTGGCCTGTCGCAATAACCAGGGGTGGTTGACCCAGTTTCTGCGCCTTCTTCCCCAAAATACCAGATAACGCATAGCTCAACGCCGCCGCCAGGCAAGCCAATTGAGCCAGAACATTATTATCCAGGCTACCCAACGCATCCAGCCCAATCATGACAGATACACCGAAAACACCAATGATAATGCCTAAAAGCTTCAAGGTATGAAGTCGTTCTCCCTGAATAAGAAAATGGGCAAGAACCACGGTGAATAAAGGTGTCGTCGCATTTAATATGGCCGCCAGCCCGCCCGTAATATGGGTCTGCGCCCACACGAACAGACTAAATGGGATGGCATTGTTTAATAAACCCAGAAGAAGGAAAACCTTCCACGCTGCCCAAGTGCGCGGCAAGCGCAGTCCCAATATCTTTAAACCCATAAACAAAGCCGAAACAGCCAAAAACACCCGTGCCAAGACGATGGTAAATGGCGGTAAATCTTCAACCGCAATTTCAACGAAGAAAAAAGATCCACCCCAGAGTACCGACAGGCCAAGAACCATGGCCCAGGTCTGTGTGTCCATATGGCTTTGGGAGTCTCGTGCTTTGCTCATTACAGTCTCCAAGTACAAAGCAAAGCACTAGCATAGTGAGAGCAGTCGAACTTCCCGTTTTTAAAGGGTAATTTTATGGCTCCAGCTCGCTGTCCCAATAGAGATAATCGCGCCAGCTTTCATGAAGATAATTAGGCGGGAACCCCCGCCCTCTGTCCATCAAATCAAAGCTGTCCGGCTGAAACGGCCGGGAGCGCAAACCCATATGAGCCTCCGCCGGGGTGCGGCCTCCTTTGCGCACATTGCAAGGCGCACAGGCGGTCGTGACATTTTCCCATGTTGTTCGCCCGCCATAAGCGCGTGGCACCACATGGTCAAAGGTCAAGTCATAGCCATCGCCACAATATTGGCATTCAAATCTATCCCGCAGGAACAGATTAAAACGCGTGAATGCAGGGTATTTAGCGGGCTTGATATAGTCCTTCAGGCTAATCACGCTTGGCAAGCGCATTTCAAAAGATGGCGAGTGAATGACACGCTCATATTCAGAGATGATATTCACACGCTCTAGAAACACGGCTTTCACCGCGCTTTGCCAGGACCATAAAGACAGCGGGTAATAACTCAATGGACGATAATCAGCATTGAGAACGAGAGCCGGACAGGCCTCCGGCGAGGGCAGGAACGCGCTCAAGGTCATAAACCCCCTTTCACCTTGTCACTTCCGCTTCAACCAGCGATATAATACAAGATACGGTGTTTCACCAATATGACAACAGCTTTATATTGTGGGTATACAGGAATAAGAATTGAAATGACCACGACCCGCTTTGCTCCTTCCCCTACCGGCGCCCTGCATTTAGGCCATGCGTATTCTGCGCTTACAGCCTTTCATTTCGCGCAGGAGCGCGGCGGGCAATTTCTCTTACGTATTGAAGATATTGACCAAAATCGCTGCCAACCCAAGTTCACGCAGCAGATTTTTGACGACCTGGAGTGGCTGGGTTTGGAATGGGAAACACCCGTTCGCATTCAATCAGGACATTTCTCTGATTATCAGCGTGTTTTAAGCGAATTAAAATTAAAAGGCCTGCTCTACCCCTGTTTCTGCACCAGAAAAGATATCCAATTGGAAATCACCCGTGCCGGTTCTGCACCCCATGGCCCAGATGGCCCAATTTACCCAGGCCTATGTCGGAATTTAAACATTGCAGAGCAAGAAGAACGCCTGTCAGCGAACAGACCACACGCCTGGCGGTTGAATGTCGACGCAGCCCTTCCCTTCCTCAAAAACCAAGAGCTGGGGTGGCAGGATGAGCGGCAGGGCTGGGTCAAAGCACAGCCAGCACTCCATGGTGATGTGGTTCTGGCCCGCAAGGACACACCGACCAGCTACCACTTAGCCGTTACCCATGACGACGCATTACAAGGCATCACTCATATTATTCGAGGGGAAGATTTATTCCATGCAACGCATGTGCACCTCATGCTCCAGGCGCTTTTGGGACTGCCTCACCCTGAATACATCCATCACAAGCTTCTCACAGACGAGCATGGCACCCGCCTGGCCAAACGCCATAAGTCAGAGACATTAAAAAGCTTAAGAGACAGCGGAACCACCGCCCAAGATATTCGCAAAAGACTGGGCTTTTAGCCCATGCTATAGGCCAGGATACGGCTAATTTCGCAATATGGCCGCCCTGTTTCCTCATGCCATTGATTGAAGGCTTGTTGCACGACCTGCAGCGCCTTTGCTGTTTTCGCAGGCTTATCGATAACGCCATCCCGAATAAGCGCTTTTTCCACATCCGGGGTGAGCACGAAAGTATCTTTACCCATATTACGCAAAGCCCTAGGCCCTGTGGCGCCCCCCAGACGTGCGCCCCTCTCCTTCATCAAAAGCCATAGCGACACAATGTCATCCACTGGCCATTCGGCAAAGAATTTGGCAGCACTGCCATGTTGATTTGCCAAATCCATGACGAAAACCGCGTTATCCAGCGTTGCTTTAATCTTCATCCCATTGCGCACAATGGACGCATCGGCCATGAGGCGGTCGAAATCTTCATCGGAATAAAGCGCCACCCGACCCGGTTCAAAGCCATCAAAAGCCCGCTCAAAGGCGTCCCATTTTCCATCCAAAACCTTGCGGGAGAATTGGACAACAAAAACCTCTTTCGCCAATTGAGACAACCAGCGGGCATCATCCACTTTCATTAGGTCTTCTCGTGATTTACAGCTGGGCAACTTGGCTTCGATTACGTCAACACCTCCGTGAATATCCGCGGCTTGTGCCAATATATCTGCAAATTCACGCATATCTGTCATCTCCCATCTTGCCGCATCTATATTGCATGTTAGTCTCAGATATCGCCAGATGATTTGGGAGAAGCAACATGCGTTTTCAAAACAAAGTTGTGGTCATTACAGGCGGCGCCCAGGGGCTGGGCGCTTATTATGCGAAACGCTTTGCAGGCGAAGGTGCAAAAGTCGCGCTTTGCGATGTGCAGGATTGCACCTCTATCGTCTCAGAAATCGGTGATACGGCCTATGGCCAAGTCTGTGACATCACAAAAGCGCAGGACACACAGAGCTTTGTTGAAAATGCAGTGGCCCAATTCGGCACTATCGACATCCTCATCAACAATGCGGCCCTCTATGGCGCGCTAAATTTCGGACCCTTTGACCAGATTGACGAAGACGAATGGGACGCCTGTATGCAGGTCAATGTCAAAGGCATCTGGCAGATGTGTAAAGCCGTACTTCCTCATATGAAAGGCAAAGGCGGCTCAATCGTCAATGTGGCCAGCCTGGCTGCTACTTTCGGTATGCCCTATGGCGTCCATTATTCCGCCTCCAAAGGCGCTGTTATCTCCTTAACGCGCGCATTGGCACGGGAAGTGGCGCGCCACACTATCCGCGTCAATGCCATTGCGCCGTCTTTGATAGATACACCCGGCACGCAGGCATTTCTAAAGGACCGCACTGATAAAGTGCGCGATGCAGTGGTTAGTGGCCAGGCATTAAAGGAACAAATCACTCAAGAAGACGTTGCAGGCGCAGTGATGTTTTTAGCATCAGAAGACGCCAAACATATGACGGGGCAAACGCTGGCAGTTGATGGCGGAACAGTGATGCTTTAGGGCTGTCGCGTGAACATCTGCTTATTCACAATATTCCAGCGCCCACCCTTGCGTTCTTCTTGCCGCAGCTCATAGCTGTTTTCATCAATCAATTGCAGGATGGAGCGGATTTTTTTACTGACTTGAAACACAAGTTCCCCGTTTTCAGAGACATCCGCACGCGCCTGTTCAATACTTCCCAGATCAGAATAGTTAGTGATTTTGAGCCCTGCCCCATCTGGCGCATAAACACTCTCTCCAACAATCGGGTCCACACCGTCAGAGATAAATTCATGGCGATCCCGCACAAACTGACCTCCGAACATTTTTTCAAAACAATGGATATTCTGCGCCGCCGGTGCCCCTCCGTCGGAGGGTACATCCGCCACCCAGCAGGAGCCTGACAACTGCTCCAAAGGCCCAAAACCCTGCGCCTGCGCCCCAGCAGCATGAAACGCCAAAAGCGGTAGAAAGATGAATGAATATCGCATGCCAGACCTCCTGATTACGCCCATCATATGCGATGGTAGAGTGAAGAGCCAGCACCCCAAAAACACTTAAGGTTGATAGGCTTTCAAAATATTTTCAATTGACCGACTGTCCTGATGCACAAGGTCCTTATCAACCTCTGCCCCAAGATGTTGCTCAACCTGCCCCGTATACAGCCCCCTAAGCACGCCCAACATGCGTGGGGCTGCCACGACGACCAATTGTTTGATGGTTCCAGCCGCGATATCAGTCTGCACCCTATCCACCAATGAACGAGCGAATTCGGCCTCCCTCTCATCGTGGATATCATTTTCACTCATCGCAGATTTATGATGCGCGCCATCAGAGCGCCGTCCCGGGCGGTCAGCGCCCTGTTCACTGGTCGCAGGATTATCCTGTCCTTTTTCCCATACCGTTTGGAAATAAGGATATTCCATATCGCCTTGATTATAGAATAAAAGCGCCTTTGCGCCGTCACACACTAAAATATGTGCACCATGTGCAATATCCATCTTCTCTCCCCCGTGAGAAGAAAGCAGTATAGCAAAGCTTTAATTCTGAGACAAAGCCGCCTTGATTTTAGCCCCATGTACAATAGCATCCTGACGCGCTTTTTCACCATCTACCGTGAGAACCTGACCATCCCGCATCAAAACCTGACCAGAAACAATGGTGGTCTTCACATCATCGCCCGTCACCGCATAAACCAGATGGGATGTCACATCATAAAGCGGCGCCAGTTCAGGGCTGGACAGCTCCACCTGGATCATATCCGCCTTCATACCGACTTTAAGCATGCCGATATCTTTATCCATGCCAATGGCCGCGGCGCCATGACGAGTGGCAAGGCTTAAAGCCACAGGGGCCGCCATGACCGTAGGGTCATTACGCACGCCTTTATGCAGCAGAGCTGCAAGGCGAATTTCTTCCCACATGTTCAAATCATTATTGGAAGCAGCCCCATCGGTGCCAAGACCCACTTTCACACCAGCCGCTAACATGTCCGGCACAGGCGACACACCAGCCCCTGTTTTCAAATTGGACGTTGGATTATGAATGGCTCCCACTGGCCCTTCTGCCAGCATCGGCATCTGCTCCAATGTGGGGTGCACGACATGAGCTGCAATCAAAGGATAGTCCAACATACCCAGCTCATCCACATGCGGGATGGGTTCCTTGCCATAACGCTCCAGAATCTGTGTGGTTTCAGAGCGATCTTCAGCCAAATGCATCGTGATTGCCACATCGGCTTCTTTAGCGGCCTCCAGGGCAGCACTCAGATGTTCCGGCACCACCGTATAAGGCGCATGGGGTGCCAAAGCAGGCGTGATCCGCTCATGCTTATCTTTCCAGCGTTTGGCAAAAGCCACACCTTCAGCAAAACTATCATCCCAGCCTTGAAATCCAGGGCTTGGAAAATCAATCATCGGCGCGCCAAGAACCGCCCGCAAGCCGCATTCATCCACGACTTTGGCTGAGGTATCCGGGTAAAAATACATATCCACAAAAGTGGTGGTCCCACTGCGGATCATCTCATGGCAGGCGAGACGCATACCCACATCCACAAAAGCCTCATCCACAAACTCCCCCTCCATGGGGAAGATATAAGTGGTGAGCCAGGTCATCAGGTCCAAATCATCCGCCAGACCCCGGAAAAGCACCATGGCTGCGTGGGTATGGCCATTAACCAGGCCGGGCATCAGAACCCGGTCTTTGCCCCCAAGAACCTCATCAGCTTCATATTCTGAGAAAATATCCACGCTGGGCCCCACGGCAACGATCACGCCGCCCTTTACCGCCACTGCGCCATCGGGAATAACACTGCGCCCTTCTTCCATGGTGAGAAGATGCTGACCCTCAACAATCAGGTCGACTTGAACCTTGGCATCGTCTTGCGCTTGAGAGGTGCATGCGTTTAAAAGCGCTGCGGCGCTGATCGCCACCGCCAGGCTTTTGAATGAAGCTGTGAATATGCGTGTCATAGGCCCCTTTTACGCCGCCTGTGCTTCAAGCGCAATGCAGCTTATTTAGGTGCCATCACATCCAGAATATCACCCATGATATCATCCAGTTGAAAATCCTTTGGCGTGTAGATGGCTGCGACCCCTGCTGCTTTCAAAGACGCCATATCTTTTTCAGGAATGATGCCGCCCAAGATAACCGGGGTATCCAAGCCTTTTTCTTTCAACCCCTCCAGCAGACGCAACACCAATGGCGTATGGGAGCCAGATAAAACCGACAAGCCAATGGCATGAACCTTTTGATTTTCAGCCTGAGATACCAATTCGTCCGGCGTAAAGCGAATACCTTCATAGGTGACATCCAGGCCAATATCCCGCGCCCGCACAGCAATTTGCTCCGCCCCATTGCTATGGCCATCCAGTCCCGGCTTTCCAACCAGTAACGCCGGTGGCCGCCCCAAAGCATCACCCAGTTCTTTGACCCGGTCCCGCAGATAACCAAGGCGATTATCCCCAGCCCGCCCCGCTTGAACAGCCACACCAGTAGGCGCACGATAGCGACCAAAGATATCCCGCAGACATTGCGCCCATTCGCCCGTTGTGACGCCTGCCTTCGCGGCTTCCACACTGGCCGGCATGATATTAGCCCCTGATCGCGCGTCTTCTCTTAAACGCGCTAGGGCTGCATCCACCATATTCTGGTCCCGCGCAGCGCGCCAGGCCTTCAGGCTTTCGATCTGCTCCCGTTCAGCCCGTTCATCAACAAGAAGAATACCATCTTCTCCCGTGGACAAGGGGCTGTCCGCACTTTCTGTAAAGCAATTTACCCCCACCACCTGACGTTCGGAACTCTCAATATCCTCAATACGCCGGGCATTGGATGCCACCAGTTCCGCCTTCATATGGTCAATGGCATTCACAGCCCCACCCAGGGCTTCGATCTGCGCCAACTCTTCCAGCGCCGCCGTTTTTAAAGCCTGAACCTTCGCTTCCACCACCGGATTGTTTTCAAATAAATCCTCATATTCCAGCAGGTCAGTTTCAAAAGCCAAAATCTGCTGCAAGCGAATGGACCATTGTTGATCCCAGGGTCTCGGCAGGCCTAAAGCTTCATTCCAGGCTGGCAATTGCACGGCGCGGGCGCGAGCATTTTTGGACAGCGTGACCGCTAAAGTTTCCAGCAAGATACGATAGACATTGTTTTCAGGCTGTTGCTCTGTAAGCCCCAGGGAGTTTACTTGAACGCCGTAACGGAAGCGCCGGAGTTTCTCGTCTTCCACGCCATATCGGGTGCGGGTCAGGTCGTTCCACATCTCTGTAAAAGCGCGCATTTTGCACATTTCAGTTATGAATCTTATGCCGGCATTCACAAAGAAGGACAGCCGCCCAACGACTTTGGGGAAATCTTCCGGCGCCACATTCCCGCTGGCTTTCACCTCATCCAAAACAGCAATAGCGGTGGAGAGTGCAAAGGCCAGTTCCTGAACCGGTGTCGCACCCGCTTCCTGCAAATGATAGCTGCAGATATTCGTTGGGTTCCATTTCGGCAAGTGGTGCAGACAATAGGACACCACATCCCCAATTAGCTTTAAAGACGGCTTAGGCGGGAAGATATAAGTTCCTCGTGAGAGATATTCCTTGATGATATCATTTTGCACCGTGCCTTTAAGCGCTGAGAAATCCGCGCCCTGTTCCTCCGCCACGGCGATATAAAGCGCCAGCAGCCAGGGGGCCGTGGCATTGATTGTCATAGAGGTATTCATACGTTCCAGCGGGATATCCTCAAACAAGGCCCGCATATCACCCAAATGGCAAACAGGCACGCCAACCTTGCCCACCTCACCGCGCGCCAGATCATGGTCAGAATCATAGCCCGTCTGAGTTGGCAAATCGAAAGCAACGGATAGCCCCGTCTGGCCACGACTTAAATTGGTTCTATATAATTCATTGGAGGCCTGGGCAGATGAATGGCCAGAATAAGTACGGATAAGCCAGGGTTTATCTCTTTTTCCACGCTCATGAATTTCTTGGCTCATCTTTGAACTCCCCAGGGCATTTCGCTTTTATATGTCTTATAGCATTTTAATTTCTTGCTAGACGTTAATTTGGAAATATTATAAGCAATGCTGCAATGCAACAAAATAACGAAATATTGGGGTTCACGCGCTAAAACCGAAAACAGGCGCGATGGAGGATGACAAATGACCAGCACTGCACCCGGTAAAGATTTATATGAAATCGGCGAAATTCCACCCTTAGGCCATGTGCCTGAAAAGATGTATGCCTGGGCGATACGGCGCGAACGTCATGGGGAACCGGACAAAGCCATGCAGGTGGAAGTCGTTGAGACACCGACCATTGGGGATGATGAAGTGCTGATTCTCGTCATGGCAGCCGGTGTGAACTATAACGGCGTCTGGGCAGCACTGGGCACGCCCATTTCTCCTTTTGATGTTCATAAAGCAGACTATCACATCGCGGGTTCTGACGCGTCAGGTGTCGTTTATAAAGTCGGCGCTAAGGTTAAACGTTTCAAAGTCGGTGACGAAGTCATTGTGCACTGCAACCAGGATGACGGCGATGATGAGGAATGCAATGGCGGCGATCCCATGTATTCGTCTTCCCAACGCATCTGGGGCTATGAAACGCCAGACGGGTCTTTCGCGCAATTCGCCCGCGTTCAGGCCCGGCAGCTCATGCCACGGCCTAAACATCTGACCTGGGAAGAATCAGCCTGTTATACTCTGACATTGGCGACGGCTTATCGCATGTTATTCGGTCATCGTCCTCATACATTAAAACCTGGTCAAAATGTGCTGATTTGGGGCGCATCCGGAGGTCTTGGCTCCATGGCGGTTCAACTGGCTGCGACTGCCGGGGCCCATGCCATTGGTGTGATTTCCGATGATGACAAAAAAGACTTTGTCCTCTCCTTAGGGGCCAAAGGCGTGATCAACCGGAAGAATTTTGACTGCTGGGGCCGCCTGCCCGAAGTCAGCGATACGGAGACCTACGCCCAATATATGAAGAAAAGCCGGGAATTCGGTAAGGCTATCTGGGACATCACCGGCAAAGGCAACGATGTGGACATCGTCTTTGACCACCCGGGAGAAGCAACTTTTCCCGTTAGCTGTTTTGTTGTGAAGCGGGGCGGCATGGTCGTCTTCTGCGCTGGTACGACAGGCTATAACATCACTTTTGACGCCCGTTTCGTGTGGATGCGCCAAAAGCGTATTCAAGGCAGTCACTTTGCCAATCTTGCCCAGGCAAGCCAGGCAAATCGCCTGGTGATCGACCGCCGCATTGATCCCTGTATGTCAGAAGTCTTTCCTTGGGAAGACATCCCCAAAGCGCATATCAAAATGCAACGCAATGAGCATAAGCCCGGTAATATGGCCGTGCTGGTATCGGCGAAACGCCCAGGCATGAAAACAATTGAAGACGCCATTGCAGCTGGGGGCGGCCAATGAGTGTACTGACGAAGGCTGCCGAGACCGGGATCAGTCTGGCTACAGTTTTTCCGCGCTGTGAGGAAGCTTTAGTAGCTTTGGACCACCTCATGGACGATGCCAAAACCAATTTAAGTGCCAAACTCATCAAAGACGGGCGCATTGACCGTCGCCTGATGGAAGAAAACCAACGCGCGGCACATGGCCTCTCCTGGTTTGCAACCTATGTGGAAACATTGCGCGAGACTTTGGGCTGGGCACGTGCTCTCCAGGAAGAAGAGCGCCTGGGAACCCTGGAGCTTCTCATCCTCCGCATTGGTTTTGGTGAATATCTTGCACAAATCCTCGGCGGCATTCCCATGAGCCAGACCGAATTTGTACGTCTCCGCGACCTGGGTTTAAGCGACGACCGTATCCAGGCTCTGAACTCTCACGGGACCATTGCAAGCCTGATAGAGGAAGGCTGTGACCAGAACACGAGGCAGGCCTTGGCCAGCCACATCGAAAAAGGAGACTATGGGGACAGCGGTCTTGATGACGTGATGACCATGGTCCAGGGCCAGTTCCGCCGCTTTTCCGAGGAAAGAGTCATTCCTCATGCCCATGATTGGCATCTAAAGGACGAGCTTATCCCCGATGAGATCATTACTGAAATGGGAGAATTAGGCGTCTTTGGCCTGACCATTCCAGAAGAATTTGGGGGCTCAGGCCTTGGTAAAATGGCCATGTGTGTGGTGTCAGAGGAATTATCCCGCGGCTATATTGGCGTTGGATCCTTAGGCACGCGCAGTGAAATCGCAGCCGAGCTTATCCTGGCCGGAGGCACAGACGCCCAAAAGGCCCATTGGCTGCCAAAAATCGCCAGCGCGGAAGTCTTGCCAACCGCAGTCTTCACCGAACCCAATACCGGTTCTGATCTGGGATCTCTTCGCACGCGAGCAGTGAAAGACGGGGATATCTATCGCGTGACTGGGAGTAAGACCTGGATTACCCATGCAGCGCGCACAGATGTGATGACGCTTTTGGCACGCACCAACGCAGATACATCCGACTATCGCGGCCTGTCCATGTTTTTGGCTGAAAAACCCCGCGGCACAGTCAACGAGCCTTTCCCGGCAAAAGGCATGAGTGGTGGCGAAATCGAAGTCTTAGGCTATCGCGGCATGAAGGAATATGAGCTGGGCTTTGACGATTTTGAAGTCAGTGCTGATAATCTTCTCGGTGGTGAAGAAGGCCAGGGCTTTAAACAGTTGATGACGACATTTGAATCCGCCCGCATCCAAACGGCTGCGCGCGCCATCGGCGTGGCTCAAAGTGCCTTGGAATACGGTCAGCGTTATGCTTTGGAGCGGAAACAATTCGGCAAACCCATTTTCGAATTTCCAAGGGTCTGGTCAAAGCTTGTCTTGTCAGCTGTGGAAATCATGATGGTGCGCCAATTATCCTATTTCGCAGCCAAGCGAAAAGACACAGGCAAACGGTGTGACCTGGAAGCCGGCATGGCGAAATTACTGGGCGCGCGTATCGCCTGGGCTGCAGCGGATAATGCCCTACAGATCCATGGCGGCAATGGCTATGCACTGGAATATCAGATTTCACGTATTCTTTGCGATGCACGGATATTAAGTATTTTTGAAGGGGCTGCTGAGATTCAAGCAGACGTTATTGCCAGGCGATTACTGACCAGCTGCAATTAGGACCAGTCTAAAACCGGATATCCCAAGGCCTTTGCGCGTTTTTCAAATTTGGCCTTGGGGTTGATGATATAGCTTTGCCCAGCCCATTCAAAAGTCGGTATATCGGATTTATCATCACTGTAAAAATCCGTGTCTTCAGCGCTCCACCCCTGTGCTTCAAACACTTCTTTCACCATCACCAGCTTATGAGGGCCATAACAATTACCACCTTCAATCCGGGCGCGCATATGATTTTGGTCGCTCCATGAAGACTTTGTTGCAATCACATGGTCAAAGCCCAGCTGGCGACCAAATTCATCCGCATAAAAGTCAAAACTGGCCGTCGCCATCACCAGCTTAGCGCCGGCCGCACGGCACTCTTCAATCTGCTTCAAAGCACCGGGGCGCGCGCCATGGTTCAGTCTGTGCGATACAAAACGCTTCACATGCGGTGCCAAAGCTTCTCTGGAAATTGACCCCAGCAGCAAGGCCAGCATAAATTCCTTCAGACGGTCCCGGCTGAAAAGCTTCGCCTTATAGCCAATCATCAAAAACAAAGCCAAGGGCAAGAGCAACAAGCGTAACGGGCTACGCCGGATTGCCACATTTAAAAGAAAAGGCGTATAAGTGCCCTGCACTGTAATCGTGCGGTCCAAATCAAAAAGAGCGATTTTATCAGCCATGAACCGGTGCAGTTAACAGACGTTCTGTTAGAACAAAGTCTTCCGGCTTATCCACATCAATACATGCTCTGGGGTCATCCAAAGCCACTGCCTTCACCTTCACATCCAGCTTTTTAGATGCGCGAGCCAGGCCACCGCCAAAGCTCAACATACCAAAGCGATAGGCGATAAGTGGCAAGATGCCGAAAGAAGCGACAATCTTCCAAACTTTTTTACGGTCTTGCTCCACCATCCGCCATAATTTCAAGGCTTCCAGTGATTGGGGCGCAGTCAAGGCAAAGAGATTACAGGTGGCAAAACCGCCATCTGCAAATTTCCAATAGGTCCGTTTGGTTTCAGGAACAGCTGCCTGCACCTGCTGTTCACGCACCGTAGCGAAAGCGAATTCCGTCTTTCCATCAACAGCACCCTGCATGAATTGACGTGCGATGGAAGGCGTGAACATCACATTATCGGCTGTAGTGATGAAGGTCGGCCAATCGGCTTCTCCCTCCTCCATCACATTCAAAAGCGCCTGACTGGCAGAGCCACGGCTTTTTACAATGCGGACACGTTCATCCTGACGCAGCCAATGCCATTCCGGGCGGCTTTGCAACGGCTCGTCGTCCTGCAAGAGGATGGAAACACGCTTCAAACCGTCTAAAGAAAATAAAGTGCGAACGACGCGTTCAAGCATAGGCACACCGGCCACCTTGACCAGCGCCTTAAAAGGCTCACCCCCCATTTGCGCAACAGGGTCTGTTTCTGACCGGCTACCGGCCAAAATTATCCAATGCATATGCGCCGCACCTTGATATGCAAATTGACTTATCAATCCGCATCGACATGACTGATTTTCGACAAAAAGTAAAGCAAGGCTTTTTATTACCCCCATTGATGGCTAAACTCCAGGCGATAAGGACATGGGCAAATTGAATGACCGAGATGATGGACATAGACCCGACTAAGCTTCTGATTCGTCATGACAAACGTGACGACGCCGAAGTGATGCACCTGGAAGGTCCGATGGTCATAAACACAGCCGCCCAGATCGAAGAAGCCCTTTCCAATATCGAAGTTAAAAAAGGCAAAAAAATCAGCTTTTGCCTTGGAAATGTGACTGCCTTCGATACCGCGGGGGCATGGTTGATTTACCGCACAATGCGGGACCTGCGATTTCACGGCGCCATCGTATCTTATGAAAATGCGACGGCTGATCAGGAGATTTTGCTGGAGCAGGCATTGATCAATGATGCGCCCTGCACAATTTCTCCTCCCAAAAAGAATTCTTTTTTACAACAGGTCGAGGATGTTGGCGTCGGCACGCTGAACTTTCTCGAATCAATCGGGTCGATTCTTTCTTTTCTAGGCCTCGTCATTATGCGCCTGTTGAGATTGTTGGCCCAACCGACAAAATTACGCATGACATCCGTTGTTTTTCATATGGAACAGGTCGGATTTAAAGCACTACCCATTGTCGGCTTACTGTGTTTCCTCATTGGCCTGGTCATTGTCCAACAAGGTGCTTTTCAGCTGCGTCAATTCGGGGCCGATGTTTTTGTTGTAAATCTGATCGGCGTATCTGCCCTGCGGGAACTTGGCATTCTTTTGACGGCCATCATTGCGGCTGGCCGCTCTGGCTCTGCCTTTACTGCTCAAATCGGCTCTATGAAGCTTTACGAAGAAGTGGACGCCCTGCAGACGATCGGCCTGGACCCCGTAGATACTCTGGTCATTCCGCGCCTGCTTGCCCTTGTATTCCTTATGCCGCTTCTGGCTTTCTATGCTGATATCATGGCTTTGGCAGGCGGTGCGACATGGTCCTGGATCGCTTTGGATATTTCACCGGCCACCTTCATTCGCCGACTGAATGACGCTGTTACCATCACAGATTATTGGGTGGGCATCATTAAAGCTCCCGTCTTTGGAATGGTGATTGCCGTCGTTGGATGTTTCAACGGATTAAACGTACGCGGCGGCGCTGCAAGTGTTGGTGAACGGACAACCATGTCAGTCGTTCAATCCATTTTCATGGTGATCGTCTTAGACGCATTTTTCGCCATCTTTTTCACAGCGATTGGATGGTAGCTCATGACTGACACCCAGGACATCGTCATTAAGGTTCGTAACCTCCGCAACCAATTCGGCCCTCATGTGGTTCATCAAGGCCTTGATCTTGATGTCCAGCGGGGCGAGATATTAGGGGTTGTTGGTGGCTCCGGCACCGGTAAAAGTGTTCTTCTACGCTCCATTATCGGCTTACAGCGCCCAATCGTGGGTTCAATCCATGTGGATGGCAAAAACACTTTGGGCTTAAGCGAAGCTGAACATCACGCACAGCGGAAAAACTGGGGCGTGCTTTTTCAAAACGGTGCTCTATTCACCTCAATGACCGTGGCTGAGAATATTCAGGTCCCCATGCGGGAATATTTTAAAATACCGCAGGCTTTAATGGACGAGATCGCCGCATATAAGATTTCGATGGTCGGACTGCCACCAGATGCTGCCCCTAAATATCCATCAGAACTTTCAGGCGGCATGAAAAAACGGGCCGGCATCGCCCGCGCACTGGCCCTTGATCCCGCGATATTGTTTCTTGATGAACCGACAGCGGGGCTTGACCCGATTGGGGCTGCAGCCTTTGATGAACTGGTTGTCCGACTGAAAGACACTCTTGGCCTGACTGTGTTCCTGGTGACACATGATCTAGATACTTTGCACACAGTCTGCGACCGCATTGCCGTTTTAGCGGATAAGCGTGTATTAACAGTGGGAACGATGGAGGAAATGCTGGCGTTTAAACACCCCTGGGTGGAGGAATATTTCCACGGACCAAGGGCACGGGCAGCCTTGGAGCCCAAAACAAGCTTAAGCGCATAAGGTAAGAGAGATATGGAAACACGTGCACATCACCTTCTTATCGGCACTTTCGTCCTGATTTTGATCGGGCTGACCGTTGGCTTTGCGATCTGGCTTGCGCGCCTTGATATTGATCGCGACGTCACACTTTATGATATCTATTTTACAGAGGCAGTATCAGGCCTTTCCGTTGGGAATAGTGTGCGTTTCAATGGCGTTCCCGTTGGCGAGGTTAAACGCATCGAGCTTGATCCCGACGAGCCCAGCCGCGTCCGCGTACGTGTTGAAATCGCATCCGTTGTGCCTTTGAAAGAAGACAGTGTTGCCCTATTAGAAGCTGTTGGTTTTACTGGTGTGGCCTTTGTCCAGATCCAAGGAGGGTCGGCCAGCAGCCAGCCCCTGGCGAAACGTGAGGGGGAAGAGTTCGCAATCATCCCCTCAAGGCCATCCGCCATTCAGGAAGTCTTTGAGGGCGCGCCGGACTTATTAAATCAAGCCACAATCGCCGTGTCCCGGCTATCCCTTCTCCTGAATGAAGAAAATCGAGGCGAGATTTCCAATATTCTTAAGAATGTGAACAGTTTCACGGGAAGCTTGGCTGAACGCACAGACGAGTTTGAAAACATCATTTTGAATCTGGATGAAACGATTGCGCAATTTAAAGAGGCAGCCCAAACCATAAACCGTATGTCCGCCACCGCTGAAGGCGTTATTGACGATGATTTGCGGGAAACTCTGGGCGAAGCGCAGCGCACATTTGCATCTGTTGAAGCTCTCGCCGATGACTTGCGCGGTGTTGTTGCAGAGAATAGAAATAACCTCAGGCAGTTTACCGGCTCAGCCCTTCCCGAAGCTACGAGAATGATTGCAGACATCCGTGCGCTTGCTGCATCCCTAAGCTCTGTTGCTGAACAGTTGGAAGACCGTCCGGCAGAACTCATTTTCCCTGAAAAGGTGCCCGAATATGAAAGCAAATAAGGCAAAAACGATTGTCGGCATATTATGCGCCGGGCTGTTCACGCTTTCAGCCTGCGGCCCTCTTGTGGAACTTCCTGGTGATGGCCCGGCACCCGCGCTCTACACCTTAAGCGATGCGGCGGCTCCCAGAGATTTGAGCCTGTCCATCCCTGCAAAATTATTCATCGAAGATCTAGGCGGTGACACGCTTTTGGACACCAATAGAATTGCCGTGCGTTTAGGTCCAACCGAAGTTAAATATCTGCCCCTTGCCCGTTGGACGGACGCACCACAATATCTCATCCGTGAAAGGCTACAAGCAGCGCTTGAAGATATCAGCGGTCTGACCGCATTAGGCGCAAAGGCATTGGAAGTTCCAACAGATTATCGTTTAAAACTGCGGTTGCGCGCGTTTAACGCTGTGGAAAACGGGACAAGGCTTACAGCAGAGGTTCAGGTTTCAGCTATTTTGGTTTCAGCACAAGGTAGTGAAATCGTTGGGGCCAACCAATTCTCTGCCCAAAGCGCAAGCGTGTCCAGCTCAGCAAAAGACATTGTCGATGCATTGAACGCCGCCAATCAGGACGTCATTCAAGATATCAGTCTTTGGGTTGTCAGTGTTATTGGCGAAACCAGCTAAAGCGTTATTTGGCAAGTTTATCCAGTTGATCCTTTAAAGCGGCCATTTGCTCTTTCAGCTGATCGATATCATCACGGGACGCTGAGGTTTTCTCGCTGGGCACTGCAGACGGCGCTTCTGGCTTCGGCCTATCGCCGGACAAACCCTCGGTAAACATGCGGCTTGCCTGTTCAAACATCGCCATATTCTGCCGTGCCATATCATCGAGGCTGCCAAAGCCAGTGTTGGAAAAGCCCTGGCCCATCATATAGTCACGCCATTTATCCTGCTGCGCTGTAAAAGCAGACATCGCGCTTTCCAGATATTGCGGCACAATCCCCTGCATGCCCTGGCCATAGAAGGCGATCAGCTGGCGAAGGAAGGAGATAGGCAATAATGTCTGCCCACCTTTCGCTTCTTCCTCAACGATGATTTGCGTGAGAACGGACCGGGTAATGTCTTCACCGGTTTTCGCATCTTGAACGACGAAGTCTTCGCCGTCTTTCACCATCTGCGCCAGATCATCCAGCGTTACATAGCTGGAGGCACCGGTGTTATATAAACGCCGGTTCGCGTATTTTTTTATGATGATGGCATCATTGTTTTTGGTTTTGACCATGGCCCGCCCTTTTTAAACAAATCGCAACTGCGAAATATATGCTGTGTTGCACCATAGCATGAAATTCCCCCAGATACGCAAGACCATTGATATCAGACAGCTTTCCCATGATATAAATAAGACCATGAGCGACAAACGCAGTATCAAAGAACTGGCGCAGGATTTTTTAGACCTGTGGGAAGACCATCTTCGTGCCCAGGCCCAAAGCACGGAGGCGGCCAAAAGCCATGACCAGCGCAAAAAAGACTGACCCCATAGGCCCCACCCCCTTGTCCGCTCATGTGGTGACTGCGGCAAATATCTGGGTTGGCGCCTTACCTGCCTTTCACCAGGCAATGGCAGGCGAATTTAAATGGCATCCAAGCCTGGCAAAAAAGGCTGAAGACTTAAGAGAGAAGATTTTAAGCGAAAACAGGTCGGCCATAGAAAGCGTCATTCAAGAAGAAGCTGAAGCGCGGATTAAAAAATTTCTGCAAGGCGTTACAGCTTATCAGCACTTCAAACGCACTTCAGATTATAAGCTTCCGCCAGTTCTTTTTTCTAACGGTGCAGTGAGTATTCACGATTTCGCCTCTCATTGTGATAAGGACAGACCTGTTGTCCTTGCGGTTCCATCGCTTGTAAATCCCGCTCATATCCTCGACTTAAGGCCTCAAAACAGCTTGTTGCGCTATTTGCAGGATGAAGGCGTGCATCCATTGCTTTTAAACTGGGGCTGGCCTGAAGAAGAACAGCGTTTTGATTTAAGTGATTATATTGAAAAACGGCTTCTCCCTTTGATCGCCCAATGCAGTTCACATTTCGGCAGACCCATCACCTTATTGGGCTATTGCATGGGCGGCACCTTGGCTGTGGCGGCTGCGCAGCTTTCCCCACAATATATTGACCGCATTGCTTTACTGGCCACGCCCTGGGATTTTCACGCCGATGGGGATGGGCCTAAAACCATCATGCAGCAATGTGCGAGACAGTTTGAACCCATGATGCAGGCAGAAGGCGTATTAAAAGCCGAAGCCCTGCAGCTTCTCTTCGCCAGCCTGGACCCGACTTTGGTCGAACGAAAATTTCGCGACTTCGCAGATATGGACCAGGACAGCGCACGCGCCCGGGCTTTTGTCGCTTTGGAAGATTGGGCCAATTCAGGACCACCTTTAAGTGCAGGCGTTGCCCGTGATGTGTTCCAGCACTGGTATCAGGACAACCAAAGCGCACAGGGGCAGTGGCAGATAAAAAATCAGTATATCCGCCCCCAATATATGGAGACGCCTGCAATCGCCTTCATCCCTCAAAACGATAGGATTGTCCCTCCTTTATCCGCCCTACATCTGGCAGAAGCGCTAAAAGCCGAAATCCATCAACCGCAGGCGGGCCATGTCGGCATGGTCGTTGGCAGACGCGCCAAAGAGCAATGCTGGACCCCCTTAAAGGACTGGTTGCTCAAATCGTGAAAGCAGGATAACGTCGCTGGAAATGGTGCACTGCACAAATTCTAAGGAGAGCCCTCATGACTTCTATCGTTATCGCCAGCGCGGCACGAACACCTGTCGCCTCATTCAACGGGGCCTTTGCCAGCCTGACGGCACATGAGCTTGGTGAGACAGCGATCAGAGCAGCACTCCAACGCGCAAATGTGGACGCCGCCGACGTGTCGGAGGTTATTTTGGGCCAGGTCCTGACCGCAGCCCAAGGGCAAAACCCCGCCCGTCAGGCGTCCATGAATGCAGGAATTCCCAAAGAGGTTCCAGCCTGGATTGTGAATCAGGTCTGCGGGTCAGGCCTTCGGGCCGTGGCCCTGGGCATGCAAAGCATTTTAAACGGGGATTCAGATATTGTCGTCGCAGGCGGTCAGGAAAGCATGACCCAAGCCCCTCATTGCGCTCATCTTCGCGCAGGTAAGAAAATGGGCAATCTGGACATGGTCGATTCCATGATCGTGGATGGCCTGTGGGATGTCTTCAACGGTTATCACATGGGCATCACGGCTGAAAACGTCGCGGAGCAATTCCAAATCACCCGTGACGTACAGGATGAATTCGCAACCGCCTCTCAAAATAAGGCCGAAGCCGCCCGGCGTGACGGGCGTTTCAAAGACGAAATCACACCCGTCACCATCAAAGGCCGTAAAGGCGACATCATCGTCGATGAAGACGAATATATCCGCGACGGCGTCACAGTTGATGGTATTTCAGGCCTGCGTCCGGCCTTTAAAAAAGATGGGACAGTCACAGCAGCCAATGCATCCGGCATCAATGACGGCGCAGCCGCCCTGGTCCTGATGAGTGAGGAAGAAGTGGAAAAACGCGGCATCAAACCCCTGGCACGGATTAAATCCTGGGCGCAGGCCGGCGTAGACCCCTCCGTCATGGGGACAGGCCCAATTCCAGCCAGCCGTAAAGCGCTTGAAAAAGCGGGATGGACAGCGGAAGATCTGGACCTTATCGAAGCCAATGAAGCCTTTGCCGCCCAGGCTTGTGCTGTGAATAAAGACATGGGCTGGGACGTGGATAAGGTCAATGTCAACGGCGGTGCCATTGCAATCGGCCACCCTATCGGGGCATCAGGTGCCCGGGTTTTAACCACATTGCTCTATGAAATGGGTCGAAGAGATGCAAAAAAAGGCTTAGCCACCTTATGCATTGGCGGCGGCATGGGCATTGCCCTGTGCGTTGAGCGGGATTGATAGGGAGGGACGATGCGCCCGGACGTTTTAGCGCTGAAAGATTTCTACACAAGTCCCCTGGGGCTTGGCGCTCAAAACATCATGGCTGGGCGACTTGGCCCTTTGCTTGACGCTAAACCCGGAGAGCGGCTGTTGTGCATTGGTTTTGGCCTGCCTTTTTTAAAGCAGTGCAACGAAGATTTTGAACGCTGCATCGCCTTCATGCCTGCCCGGCAAGGTGCGATTGCATGGCCTGAAGATGCGCGCTGCCTTTCCTTGCTTGGGGAAGAGGCGCATTTGCCCTTTCAAGATGCGGTCTTCGACAGAATTATTGTCATTCACGCCATTGAATTCCTTGACCATGTGCGCGGCTTGTTAAGAGAGATATGGCGGGTGATGGCTCCGGGTGGGCGAGTTGTGGTGGTTACCCCAAATCGTTCAGGCTTTTGGGCGCGCATGGAACACACACCCTTTGGCAATGGCCGCCCTTTCAGCCGCAGACAGTTGAACAGCTTGCTAAATGAAAGTCTGCTTTCCACAAGAAGCTGGACGCCTGCCTTGCATTTACCGCCGTTCACTATCCTGCGGTGGCTTATGCCTATGGGAGAGGCCATTGGTCGCCGTCTTTGGCCACGATTTGCCGGGCTTCACATCGTCGAAGCAGAAAAGGTGATTTACGCCGCGCGACCGGTCGGTGCGGTTAAAAAAGCACGTCCAAGGCTGAACCCCGCCCTCAGCCCTGCTCAAGCACGCGAGATTAAAAAGACGGCCTGAGCCGCAGTAAGATTAGCCCAGCTTAGTGATTTATTCTTCTGAATGCGGGCACGCCCTACGCCATCCAGAACAACCAATTTCTCAATGCGCGCACCCACATCGCCCACCAGTTGCGCCAGGTCACAAATCGTACACAGGTGAATATTTGGCGTATCATACCAACGTGCAGGCAAATGAGGCGTCACCGGCATTTTACCTGTAAGCAATAAGGACAAGCGAATACGCCAATGCCCAAAATTCGGCACGGAAATAACGACTTTTGGCGCGATACGCAGCAATTCTTCCAACACCCGGCGCGGGTTTTGTGTAGCCTGCAACGTCTGACTTAAAATCACCTGGTCAAACCCATCATTGGGGTAGTTCATCAAATCCGTATCCGCATTGCCCTGAACAATAGACAAGCCCCGTTCAACACCTTTTTGAACACCGTCATGGCTGATTTCCAGGCCGCGGGCATCACAGTGTTTTTCACTTTCCAGATGGGCCAGCAACACCCCCTCGCCACAGCCAATATCTAAGACCCGGCTTCGAGGTTCCACCAAATCAGCAAGGGCAATTAAATCAGGGCGCAAGCTCATAAGCCCACCCCCCTCTCCTTCGCCGAGGCCGAAAGAAAGCCGTTCAATACGGAAAACATTTCAGGCACTTCCAAAAGGAAGCTGTCATGGGCAAGTGCGCTTTCCACTTCGACAAAACTGACCTTAGCCCCCGCGGCATTCAACGCTTGCACCAGTTCCCGGCTTTCTGCCGTGGGATAGAGCCAATCACTGGTGAATGAAATCACACAAAACCGTGTCTTTGCCTGCTGAAACGCTTTTGCCAGCACGCCATCATAGCGGCCCGGCAAATCGAAATAATCCAATGCCCGGGTGATGTAGAGATAGGCATTGGCATCAAAGCGATCGACAAAGCTGATGCCTTGATGACGTAAATAGCTTTCAACCTGAAAATCCGCATCAAAGCCGTAACTCAAGGCTTCTTTTCCCTGGAGCGAGCGGCCAAATCGATTGGTCAGACCCTCTTCAGACATATAGGTAATATGCGCCGCCATACGCGCAACCGCCAAACCCTTTTTGGGGCGTACACCATGGTCCGCATAGCGGCCCCCATGCCAGTCCGGGTCCGCCATAATCGCCTGACGCCCGACTTCATGAAAGGCAATATTCTGTGCACTGTGCTTGGCCGTTGCTGCAATGGGGATCGCTGTAAAGACACGGTCTGGATAGGTCGATGCCCATTCCAAGACCTGCATACCACCCATCGACCCGCCAATAACCGAAAACAGGGTTTCGATCCCCAGATAGTCAATCAACAAGGCCTGAGCACGCACCATATCCCGCACGGTGATAACGGGAAAATCCAAGCCATATACCTTACCTGTTTCCGGGCTTTTCTCTGCCGGCCCAGAACTGCCCATGCAGGACCCCAGGACATTTGCACAAATGACAAAATAGCGATCCGTATCCACAACCCGGCCCGGCCCAACCATAGCGGACCACCACCCTGGCTTCCCAGTAATGGGATGGGTGCTTGCAGCGAATTGGTCGCCCGTTAAGGCATGACAGACCAATATGGCATTGCTTTTTTCTTCATTCAGCATGCCATAAGTCTCATAGGCGACCGTCAGGCCCGTCAAAACCTCCCCGCTATCCAGCAAAAAGGGCGTGCCATTACTTAACAAGGCTTGTTTATTCAGCCCGAATTTCCGGTCATCTCCACTCATGGCCGTCTTGGTGCGGGAATTTGCCACGTCTGTCAATTGCGATAGCGGCAAAGCCCTGCTAAAGATGCGCGCAATATCTTTGGAACGCATGGATGGGATATTTCAATGGTGAAGCCGCGCGCAAATAGCTGGTTGGATGACTTGGTTGCTTATGTACCTGGTCGACATGGCGGCGGTGCGCATGCAAATCCTGCCCGCCTTGCCTCCAATGAGACGCCCTTAGGACCCAGCCCAAAAGCGGTGGACGCCGCCCGGAATGTATTAAGCGGTATGAATCGCTATGCTGATGGTGGGGCAAATCAATTGCGGGACGCATTAAGCGCCCATTATGGCCTTGAAAAAGAACGCCTTGTCTGTGGCACAGGGTCTGATGAGCTTCTTCAACTGGTCGCTCGCGCTTATGCGGCGCCCGGTGATGAAATCATTCACACCGAATATGGCTTCATGGTTTATGGTATCTCTGCCAGGGCCGCCGGGGCTGTTCCAGTGGTTGTCGAAGAAAAAGACTATACCGCGGATGTCGATGCGATTTTAAACGCTGTAACGGGCAAAACCCGCGTAGTTTACCTTGCGAACCCCAACAACCCCACGGGTACAATTTTAAGCGGTGCAGAGATTAGTCGCCTTCATCAAGGCCTTCCTGAACATGTCATTTTTGTCATTGACGGCGCTTATGCGGAATATGTGGATCAACCTGATTATGACGCAGGGTTAAGCCTTGCACGCACAGCCCCCAATGTTTTGATGACGCGGACATTTTCTAAAATATATGGCTTGGCCGCCGAACGGGTTGGCTGGGCTTATGGCGCTCAAGATATCATCGACGTCTTGAACAAAATCCGCGGCCCGTTCAACGTAACAGGTGTTGGCCAGGCAGCAGCCCTCGCCGCATTAGAAGATCAGCCATGGATGAACCAGGCCAAAGCGCATAATGATCATTGGCGACCATGGCTTCATGCGCAATTACAAACTATGGGGTTAAATCCCATAGACAGTGCCGGCAACTTCATCCTTATCGAATTTCCAGACAGCCTGGACGCCAGCGCGGCAGATGCGAATATATATCTCACTGAACAGGGCTATTTACTCCGGCATTTGCCTGGCATGGGCCTTGGAAATTGCTTGCGCTTGAGTGTGGGCACAGAAGACGAAAACAAAGGGGTAATCAAAGCCCTCTCCCAGTTTTTAGGCAGCAATTCATGAGCATAAAACCAATTGTCGCCATCATCGGTTTCGGCCTGATCGGGTCATCCCTTGCGCGCGCTTTACGCCATCATGGTGTTGCGGAAAAACTCATCGCCATTGATTGCGATCAGGGAACTTTAAAAACAGCGGAAGGCCTTGAGCTGGCGGATATCTACAATAGCGATATATCCGCCGTCAAAGATGCAGATATCATCATTCTTTGCAGCCCGGTCGGCAGCTATGCGGCCATTTCAAAGCAGATAAGACCTCATGCCAAAAAAGGCGTGGTGGTCAGTGATGTCGGGTCAGTCAAAGCTCAGGTGGAGCAGGTATTCCAGGACGTATTTGGCGATGACATCTGCCATGTCCCGGCCCACCCCGTGGCAGGAACCGAACAATCCGGCCCGGAAGCCGGCTTTGCCAGCCTGTTTCAAGGCCGTTGGTGTATTTTAACACCAGGGCGCACCACTGACCCCAATGCCGTAAAAATCATCGAAGATATGTGGGTTAAGATCGGCGCAAAGACCGAAAAGATGGATGCGAAACACCATGATCTGGTGCTGGCCATTACCTCTCATGTTCCCCATTTAATTGCCTATAACATCGTAGGCACCGCTTCTGACCTTGAAGAAGTGACACGATCCGAAGTCATTAAATATTCGGCTGGTGGTTTTCGCGACTTTACGCGGATCGCAGCTTCTGATCCCACCATGTGGCGCGATGTGTTTCTCAGCAATAAAGAGGCTGTGCTTGAGATGCTGGGCCGCTTCAGTGAAGACCTGACAGCCCTGCAACGTGCGATCCGCTGGGGAGATGGGGACGCCTTATTTGAATTATTCACCCGAACCAGAGATATCCGCCGCCGCATCATCGATGCCGGTCAGGACGAAGCGACACCGGATTTCGGCCGCCATCATGAGGATGATTAAGGCCGCACCTGAAGGCTTCCGGTTTCCACTATCCCCACTGGCCCTATAGAGACGATCCCATTTTGCATCATGACGGGGACCGGGATGGTTTCTCCGGCTTCGCCCGCACCCAACGCCCCTAAAGTAATGCGCAGAAATTCTGCTGCATCAGAAGAAATACGTGTGTCCGCCTCTAAGGTCGCCAAGGCCGCATCCAAGCCCTGAGCTTGCAATGAAAAGGCACCGATGGGCCTGAACAGTTCATCAACTGCAACCGTACCATCACCGGTCACATGCATGGGTCCCCAATCCAATTGGAACAAAGGCACATCCAGTGTTCCCCCGTATAGCCGCCAATAAGATAATTCATCAGCACTTCGGCCCGGAACCTCCGGTCCCCGGATCGCACTTTGCATCACCAGGCTGTCCAGATTTGGGCCAAGCGCCCCCATAGCGCGGCCTTTAAAGTGGAGGTTTTTAATACGCAGTGCGGGTTCCAACTGAACAGCTGCCTCCAGATCTTCAGGCGCCGCAGGCGGGTTTACAGGCCAGCGCAGATGGAATTGCACATCTTCTGCATCAAATGGACCCAGCCCCAAAAGCCGGCTTTCTCCATCAACATCACGCAGTTGAAGCGAAATACGCTGTAATTGGCTGTCCTTTGCGCTGATACTCATCCGCAAGGATGCGGCCTGGACCTGGGTGGCATAGGTCTTCACCTCATTTCGGGCATTTTGCCAGTCAGAGGATAAGACCACACCAGCGTCCGCAACGTCTAAAATCGCGTGATGGCTGTTCCAGGGCAGCGCAACCACATGAGCCTGCGCACCATTCGCACCCCAGCCAAATCCCGAACCCGCGCCCGTTGCTTGAAACGCCGTATAAGTTGCGATCAGACGAAAAGGGAAGCCACTTGTTTCTCTCTCGCTGTATTGAAGACTGATCCCGCGCTGTGACAAAGCTGCCTCGCGTGCGTCCAAAGCCGTTTCAAATCGATTGACCGCGAAAAACCAAAAGGCTGACCACAGTGCGGCCAGCAGGGCAATAATGATGACAAGATATTTTGGTTTCATGGGGCGTCTCCCTCAGTCCTCGCCCCTGTGTAGAGAATTTAGGCCTCAAATAACAGGTCTAAAGCGCGTCAATTTCATCGACGAGGCGCGCTGCAATGACTTCAAATTTTGAAACATCGCTTCTGGCTCTTGCGCTTAACAATGCACCTTCAATACGCGCCAACATATCAACACCACAGGGCTGAGCCTCTGGCGCCCCCAAAATTTCAAAACGCTGCGCGAGCCAGTCTTCCGCCCGATCAAAGAAATACCGTGTCCGATCCTGCGCCTTGGGGCCAAGCAAGGCGATTTCTGCCGCCATCATACCGCAAAGACACATATGATTTTGCTGATCCAGGACGGAGCGGAATTGGGAAATAAATTCCTTCAACTCTGCTTTCGGATCAGGGTTATTCGCGAATTTCGCGTCTAAACGACCAAAAAAATCATCCATGAATCGATCAACAAGCGCGACCATTAAATCGTCTTTTGTTGGAAAGTGATAATGGATGGATGCTGATTTTATCCCAATCTCATTGGCGACATCCCGAAAGGAAAAACCAGCATAACCACGGCTCTGCGCAAGCTGTTGCGCACTCATCAGGATCTGGGTTCGGGCATCATCCAATTTCGGCATGTATTTCCCATACATCTTTTGTCTTGCATCTCAAATGAGAATATTTTATCTACCTACCACTAGATAGATTTATCAAATTGGAGACCAAAAGTGAAGCTTTATGAACATGCAGGCTTTCCGAACCCCCGGCGGATAGCAGTTTTCCTGCATGAAAAGGGTGTGGATGTTGAACGGGTTCCCGTGGATGTGATGAAAGGCGAACACCGGACTGATGCCTTCAAAGCCAAGAACCCATTTGCAACCGTTCCAGCCTTAGAGCTGGATGACGGAACAGTATTAACAGAGTGTTCAAGCATTTCCGCACATTTGGAAACGGCATTCCCCACACCTGCGCTACTTGGCACGACGGATCAGGAAAAAATACTGGTTGATCTATGGCAAAGGCGGATTGAACAGGCGGTTCTTAATAATCTGGCCACATATTTTCATCATGCGACGGACGGGCTTGGAGAATTGGAATTGTACCAAAATGCCGAATGGGGCCAGCACTGTTTAAAACAAGCTCTGGCAACACTGGAAATTGTCGACGCCGAATTAGAAGGTAAAGACTATATCGCTGGCAATTTCTCCATCGCTGACATCACCGCCCTTTGCGCTTTGGACTTTGCAGACTTCATGAAAGTTGAAATTCCAGGCCACCTTCATAATGTTCACCAATGGCATGCGCACTTGAAATCACGGCCAAGCGCTCAGGCACAATAAACTTTAGTGATGTCTGGGAGGCACCCCCGTGCGGATCAACGATGACTTACACGCCCGCGTCCATGTGGCATCCCATAAACTAGATTGGGTAGCATCCCCCCTGCCGGGTGTTGATCGTCGGATGTTGGACCGCATTGGTGGTGAGGTTGCGCGCGCAACCACTATCGTTCGCTATGCGCCGGGAAGTTTTTTCTCAGCGCATAGCCACGATGGCGGCGAAGAATTCCTCGTTCTGGATGGCGTTTTTTCCGATGAGCATGGCGATTATGGCCCCGGCCATTATGTCAGAAACCCGCGCGGGTCCAGTCACACACCTTTTTCAAAAGACGGCTGCACGATCTTTGTCAAACTTTGGCAGATGGAAGAAGACGATCAGGACTTTATAAGGACAGACACGCGAGGCACAACATATCGCCCCGGGTCAACCAAGGGCATTACGCTTTTAGACCTGCATCGATATGGGAATGAAATGGTGCGAATGGAAAAATGGCGGCCCGGCACGTCTGAAAGCCGTATTTACGAAGGTGGCGCTGAATATCTGGTGATTGACGGCCTGCTTGAAGACAAAAACGGGCGATATGCAAAGGGGGACTGGCTGCGTCTGCCCCCCGGATATGACCATATTTTACAAGCCAGAGAACGAACACAGCTTTATGTCAAAACCGGCCATTTATCAAAGCCGCCAAACCTTTTTTTATTTACGGATTAACCGCATTTGGAATAGCCGCAATTCAAACAGCTGTCACAGCCTTCCTGTCGGATAAGCGCCGGTGCTGCACATTTTGGACAAGATGCCATACCAGCCTGCGACGGATTTCCATCTTCATCCCCCACAGCCACTTTCTGCTTAGCGGCTTCCACGACACTTTGATCGGGGCTTTCGATAAAACCAATATCAATGAGATGTTGTTCAATAACCTCTCCAATGGCGGCCAAAAGCGATGGCACATAACGGCCTTGCACCCAATAGCCACCACGGGGGTCAAAGACGGCTTTTAATTCCTCGACCACAAAAGACACATCACCGCCGCGGCGGAAGACAGCGGAAATCATCCGTGTGAGCGCCACCGTCCAGGCATAATGTTCCATATTTTTCGAATTGATGAAGACCTCAAAGGGGCGTCTCCGCCCGTCCTGAATAACATCATTCACCGTGATATACATGGCATGGTCAGACCCCGGCCAATTCACCTTATAGGTTTTACCCGGCAGAACTTCGGGGCGATCCAGTGGTTCCGTCATATAAACGACACCACCGGCCTCATAGACATCTTTTGGCCGTACTGTTTCCGCCTTGCTGTCTTCCAAAGGCAATTGAGGCTCGTCTTCTTCTTTTTTAACCTCCAGAACGGACCCGGTCACATCATTGGGGCGATAGGTCGTACAGCCTTTACAGCCCCAGTCATAAGCTAGGCTATAGACATCCTTAAACGCCTCAAAAGACATATCTTCAGGGCAGTTGATGGTTTTGGAAATGGAGGAATCTATAAATTCCTGAACGGCGGCCTGAACTTTCAGATGATCCGTCGGGGCCAAGGTCAGAGCCGTCACAAAATAGTCCGGCAAGGGCGCATCTTCGCCAAAACGCGTCTGATAGAGACGATAGGCATAATCCGATACGGTTTCTTCTTTCCGACTGCCATCAGGCATTAAAACCTTACGCGTATAGGTGAAGGAAAAGACCGGCTCTAACCCCGATGAGATATTATCCGCGAACAAGGAAATTGTGCCTGTCGGTGCGATCGAGGTTAAAAGCGCATTTCTTATGCCATGTTCCCGGATAAGCGCCTGCACATCAGCGTCCAGATCTTGAATGCTGGGCGACTGCATATAGCCATCTACATCGAAAAGCGGAAACGGTCCCTTTTCTTTCGCAAGCTCAATGGACGCCAGATAGGCCTCGCGGCGCAAACGCCCAAGCCATTGTTTAATCAACGCTAAGGAGCGGTCCCCGCCATAGCGCACACCACATAAGATGAACGCATCAGCAAGCCCTGTAACCCCAAGACCGATACGCCGTTTCGCCTGCGCTTCATTCCGCTGCGCATCCAATGGGAAACGCGACGTATCCACCACATTATCCATCATCCGAATGGCCAGGCGAACTGTGCGCGTCAATTCTTCTTCATCCAGATAAGCATCATCTTCAAAGGGATTTTTGACCAGCTTTGCTAAATTCACCGACCCCAGAAGGCAGGCCCCATAAGGCGGCAATGGCTGTTCGCCACAGGGGTTTGTCGCGCTGATGGTCTCGCAATAGGCAAGATTATTTCTTTGATTAATTCGGTCGATGAAAATCACGCCTGGCTCAGCAAAAGCATAAGTCGACTGCATGATTCTATCCCACAGATCCTGGGCCGGGACGGTTTTAAACACCTCCCCATCAAAGACCAAATCCCAATCCGCACCGGCGCGCACCGCTTTCATAAAGGCATCGCTCACCAATACAGACAGGTTAAACATGCGCAGCCGCCCCGGATCCTGCTTGGCCTCAATAAAAGCCTCAATATCGGGATGGTCGCAGCGCAAGGTGGCCATCATTGCCCCACGACGATAGCCCGCAGACATGATTGTACGACACATAGAATCCCATACATCCATGAAGCTCAATGGCCCCGACGCATCCGCCCCAACACCTTTGACCAAGGCACCTTTTGGGCGAATGGTGGAGAAGTCATAGCCGATCCCGCCACCCTGCTGCATGGTCAGTGCAGCTTCTTTCAGATTTTCAAATATACCTTCCAAACTGTCGGGAACGGTTCCCATGACAAAGCAATTGAACAATGTCACATCGCGCCCAGTGCCTGACCCGGCAATGATCCGCCCGGCTGGAAGAAATTTAAAGTCATCAAGGGCAGATCGAAATTGCACCGCCCATTCATCACGAGCCTCTTCACCCTCAACCGAGGCCAAGGCCGTAGCAATACGCGACCAGCTGTCTTCAATGGTTTTATCCATCGGCGTTCCATCTACCGCACGAAACCGATATTTCATGTCCCAGATTTGACGCGAAATTGGCGCAATCATCGCTCGACCCCTCAAAATAGGCTGAAAATTTAAGGCAGATATTTTAGCAAAGCGTTGAAGAGCGGCAAAGAGAAAAAGTTCCTCAAATGTTCTCCCCAGAAGTCATCGCAATCAACCCCAGGGAAGTCCTTGATAAAATGGAGTTTTCCACAGTTTCCACAGGGTGGTCTAAGACGCTGCCTTTACCAGACGATCTGTCGCGGCCTCAATTTCTGATTCCAACCGCCCCATGAATTCAGCTTTTTTCAAACCCGATTCGATTGGTGGCAGGAATTCAATAACCACACAACCAGGCTTTTTCACAAATTTATGGCGGCCCCAAAACACACCTGAGTTCAAAGCCACAGGTACAACGGGTAAATTCAGATGACGATAAAGGGCCACAATGCCAGGCTGATAATCCGGTTTTGCGCCAACCGCACTGCGCGTGCCTTCGGGAAAAATGACTATACGGCGCTCATCTTCCTTGGCCCGGCTTGCGGCACGAAACATGGAGCGCAATGCTTTTGCCCCGGCTTTGCGGTCAACAGGAATATGCCGTGCGGGCCATCCATACCACCCGAAAAACGGGATCTGCATCAGTTCTTTTTTCACCACATAAGCCGCATCATGAAGGATACAGGACAGAGCCAGTGTTTCCAGGGTCGATTGATGTTTACAAGCAACGATACAAGGCCCATCCGGCAGATGTTCCAGCCCCCTTACCTCATATCGAATGCCAGCGAAAATACGGGCAAAAAACAAGATACCTGCTGACCAGCTACGCTGCAGCCAGCTCGCCTGCGGCCAGGACATGAAATAGACCGGCATCAGCCCAAAGGTGATGATGATGGACCACAGAAAAAAACCGATATTGAAAAGCAGGGAACCAACCCAGGCCATGATGTCTTCTCTTTAGATTTACGCGGCAAATGGTCCGATATGTAATCGCGCCCCAACCATCGTTACAACATATTTTGTATATTCCTTGGCCCGTCCATATAAAGACGCCGGCGCTTCAACGCTATAGGGCATTAACTTCGTATCAGGCATGGCATGGCTTAAAATCACCATGGATCGCGGCATGTGATAATCAGCTGTGATGACGACGACACTCTCATATTCATTTGCCCGCACCCAATTTGCGGTTTCAACGGCATTGCCTTGGGTATTCCGCGCCGAGCGTCCGATATCGATACAACAGGTCAGTTTTTCTGCATCAATCCCGACGATTTTCTCCAGATCACCTGTACTCACCTGGATATTGACGCCAGAGATTAAAAGACGCCCCACACGTCCCTCGTCCAGCAAAGCAACCGCAGCTTCAATTCTTTTCGCCCCGCCCGTTAAGACAACTGCGGCCTCCGCCGCCCCCACACTTCGCAATGGTGCCTGAGCAGAAAAGGCCAGAAAACCGCCCAGCCACAGGCTGGCGATAAGAATTGGCCCCCAAAGGAGTGTGATAAAGGCGACTTTCCGCATCACACCATCCGCTTCAAAGATTTCATCACGGTAATCCGTGCAGTCAACATGGTCATAATCGCTGCAAGGGGCGGGATCATGAGAAGAAGAAACAACACTGGAATATTAATTTTTAAGTTCGGTAGAAAGGCACTGTCGCCAAAACCAGACGATAAGCTCAGTGCGAAAAGCGTGACAAGCGCCGCAAAAGCCCCTATCGCGCCGCCGCGCAGGCCTTGATTAAGAAACCGCCACTCAAATTCCCGGGAAATCTGCCGATCATCCGCGCCAATAAGATGCATGATTTCAACAGTCTGATCATACATGGACAAGCGCGAGCGTGTGCCAAAAATGACAATGGCAACTGTCGCAGCCAAAACCAATGCGAGAATGAAGGCAAGTGTGAAAACCAAAACAGAAATCAATCTCTTCACCTGCCCCAGCCATTGTTGATGGTCATCCAGAACAGCATTTGGTGCTGCATTTCGCAGCCTGTCTCTCAATGTATCAAGACTTGCCGGCGCACGCGCATCCAACTCAACATCAATCAAAACAGGGACAGGCAAGTCATCCACCAGATTTCCACCTCCAAGCCAAGGCTCTAACAGGAGATTCACATCCGCATCGCTTAAACGTTGAACCGAGGCAACACCCCGGATTTCTGAAAGTGCGGCTATCGCGGCATCTGACTGTTCTTCCCGCAGTGCATCTTCCGCTGTGATGATTTGCACCGTCACACGCTGCTGCAATTCCCCACTCCAGGCACCAAGCGCTCCATATAACATGATACCGCCAACCGCACTTAGCCCCGTTAAATACATCATCACCGCAATGACCCAGGGAAGGAGGCCAATACGCTCCCGTCCTTCAGGTAAAAATGGAAAACGGGGTTTCATCATATTGACGCCCCCATAGACTCATTTTGCGGCGCGCGACCGAGATGCTCCAATCCGCCCTTCTCCAAGCGCAGAACATGTCCACCAACCTCTTCGATCAAACCCATATCATGGGTTGCAATAACTGTGGTGGTGCCGATTTTGTTCAATTCCATAAACAGATGCATCAGGCGACTGGCCATTTCCGGGTCCACATTACCCGTTGGCTCATCCGCAAGAAGCAGAGCGGGCCTGGCAATGACAGCCCTGGCAATAGCGACACGCTGCTGTTCACCCCCTGATAAAGTCGGTGGCCGCGCATTCATCCTATCGGCCAGGCCGACCCAGCTCAGCAATTCTTCCACATGGTCTTTGATCTGCGCCTCATCCACGCCTGCGATACGCAGCGGGAGAGCCACATTATCCATCGCACTTAAATGACTGAGAAGCTGGAAGTCTTGAAATACAACGCCGATTCGCCGCCGCAGGTCAGGAAGCTCTTCTCGCCTCATTCCGACAATATCATGGCCGAAAATATTAATCAGGCCCCGCGATGGGCGGTGAGATAAATAAAGCAGTTTCAATAAAGATGTCTTCCCCGCCCCCGAAGGTCCGGTCAGGAAATGCAGCGATCCCGGTTCCAGATTAAAGCTGATATTTCGCAACACCTCCGGCCCGACGCCATAGCGCATACCGACATTCTCAAAGCGTACGAAATTCGCGTTTTTCCGCCCATTTTCGGCTTTTAAAGCCATTTTATCATTCACCTTTGCACAGACGCCTTCTGCAATTCACAGATTAAAGTTACACAAGCGTCGCTTCAGGTCCAGAATGCGATGATGTGACAAATAAGAAAGTTGGAATTTCACACTTCTTTACTAATTATGGCATATACAATCGTCTTGACCTCTTGCTTTTGACTTGCGAAGTCTTAAGAGAAGATGGACAAAGTTTTTTGAGTGTAACGCTGTTAAAAAAATAAAGTTGCCACCCTTATCATGATCATCACTTGTGAGAATTGCGGAACCCGCTTTCGTGTGGATGAAAAAAAACTTGGCGCTACTGGCCGCATGGTCCGTTGCGCGAGTTGCGCCCATGTCTGGCATCAAGAGCCTGTCGCGGTCAGTCAAAGCGACGTGTTGCGGGACGTTGCTCAGACCAGTGCTGTGAAAACGGCACAGGCTGCACCACCCCCTCCACCAGCTGAAGATGAAGAGCTGCGCAAAGCCATTGAAGAGGGGCTTGGCGAAGATGGCGGCCATGACGAAGGCACAGATATCGGAATAGAAAATCGCCTGAGTGACATCATCACCAGAACTCCCGGTGGCGAAGACAGTGAAGATCAAACAGCCGAATCAAGTACAGAGCGGCGCACACGCCTGCGCGACCAGCTTCGCGCACGAGATGCAGCGCAAGACGAAACTCGCGGCAAAAACCTGCCGATGGTTGTTGAAGGGAACAGCAAGCGCACATGGATTAAACTAGGCTGGATCCTGTTGATCCTGCTTCTTCTTTCAGGGCTGGCCGGTGCATTTATCTGGAAGGATGAAATCGCAGGTCGATATGACCGGGCAAGAAACATATATGAAAGCCTGGGTCTTTTAGATGCGAATAAAGCCGCGCTGACAGGTGATCCAGCTGCTTATGAGGAAGAAGTTGATCCCGTTACCTACCTTGAGGTCCGGATTGAACAACAGGAAGCCCAGGTTGTTGATGGCCGCTTAATCGCTGACATTCCCGTTCATATTACCAACAACGGCCCCGAAGATGTGATCATTCCGCTGATGTATGGTGTCTTATGCGATGCTTTAGCTCAGGAATTAAGAAGCTGGACTTTCCGTGCGCCAGCGACCAGAATCCAACCTGGGAAATCATTGGTTGCCAAAACAACTGTTGATGAAATTCCAGCCAATACAGTCAGTATGCGTATATTGTTCGAACGTGAATATCGCCGCCTGCAGGGACGCGGCGCCGTATGCGAGGGGTGACATGGCTAAAATTCTCGTGGCAGAGGATGAGGACAGCGTCAGCGAATTTGTAAGTCGCGCGCTTCAATCACAAGGCCATGAGGTTATAGTCGCAAAAGACGGCGGCGAAGCCCTTGATATATTGCAGAACAATCGCTTTGACCTGCTGCTTACAGATATTGTTATGCCAGTCATGGATGGTATCGCCCTTGCCTTAAAGGCCAGCGCGAGTGCACCGGAAATGCGCATTCTTCTGATGTCAGGCTATGCCGCAGAACGACAGCGCGCCCATAATCTGGATGCACTCGTTCATGATGTCATCGCCAAACCGTTTTCCCTGGAACAGCTCTGCGATACTGTCGCGCGGGTTTTAAGCACCGATTAACGCCTGTAAAAGAGCTTTGGCGTCTACCCCATCCCATTCCGCAGGGCCATCCAATCGCCCGACAACAGAACCTTGTTTATCTATAATGAGAGTGAGCGGCAGGCTTGCGCTTTTTAATGCACGCATCGTGATAGATTTTCTGTCAGTGTAGATATTCAGATTCTCTATCTCTAATTTTTCAAAGAAGGGGACAATGGTTTCGGCCCCAGCTCTATCCATCGACAGGGCAATAACCTCAAAATCTGTCCCGCCTAACCCCCCTTGCAGCCGATCAAGGCTTGGCAATTCATGAACACAAGGCGCGCACCATGTCGCCCATAGATTAAGCACAACAACACGGCCTTTAAAGTCACTCAGATTGAGTTGCTGACTTTCATCAGCACCCCCCGAAAATACAAGCGCAGGCAGCTCAATTTCGCCATCCATCAATTGAAGGTCTGCCATATCGCCCTTGAGGAAAGCTTGCAGTTCTACAGTCTTTGACTTATCCCGGTCTTGCGTGAAGACCAAGAGTAGGGCCGCCGTTAGTGCAACAACGACAAGCCAGATGATTGGACGTGAACTCTTCATAGCATCCTCAATAACCGTCTGTTGGGTGACTATTTATGTCGGATGAAGCAAATAGCAAAGGCAAAAGCGGCGGCCAGAGCATGTGGGGCGGGCGTTTTGAAACCAGCCCCGATGATGTCATGACGGCCATTAACGCTTCTATCGACTTTGATAAAAGATTTTGGCGGGAGGATTTACAAGGCAGCCGCGCCCATTGTCGCATGCTCATGAAACAGAGCATCATCTCAGCCCAAGATGGCGAGGCGATTTTAAAGGGCTTAGATCAGATTGAAGCGGAAATCGCTGCTGGCGATTTTGTTTTTGACCCCGCCCTTGAAGACATCCACATGCATGTAGAAGCCCGTTTAAAGAGCATCATCGGCGATGCCGCAGGACGGCTTCATACAGCGCGATCCCGGAATGACCAGGTTGCAACAGATTTCAAGCTTTGGACACGGGCGGCGATTGATGCCCATAAAAACGCGCTCAATACTCTGTGCCACACTCTTTTGAACCAAGCGGAAGTCCATGCTCAGACTTTGATGCCCGGCTTTACACATTTACAAACCGCTCAGCCCGTTACACTGGGACAGCATCTCATGGCCTATGCAGCCATGTTTTACCGCGATATCGGGCGGTTCGAAGACGCACAGCGGCGCTTGAACGAATGCCCGCTTGGGTCTGCAGCGCTGGCAGGAACAAGCTTCCCGATCGATCGTTTCGCAACGGCAGAAGCTTTGGGCTTCGACAAGCCAACTGAAAATTCTCTCGACAGCGTCTCTGACCGCGATTTCGCTTTGGAGTTTCTAAGCACGGCCTCCATCACCGCAATTCATCTCTCCCGCCTGGCAGAAGAAATAGTGATTTGGGCCTCTCAGCCCTTTGGTTTCTTAAAACTCTCTGACCGGTTTTCCACAGGCTCCTCCATCATGCCGCAGAAACGCAACCCCGATGCGGCTGAACTAACACGCGGCAAAAGCGGTCGCATCCTAGGCGATTTTCAAGCCTTGGCGGTGGTCATGAAAGGCCTGCCGCTGGCTTATGCAAAAGACAGTCAGGAAGATAAAGAACCGGTTTTCGATGCCCATGATGCCCTTGGCCTGTGCCTTGCCGCTATGACAGGCATGATCGAAGATCTGGACGTTGATAAGGACAAGATGCGCGCCGCTGCCGCACAAGGCTTCTCAACGGCGACAGACCTTGCCGACTGGCTTGTCCGCTGCGCGGACCTGCCCTTCCGCGATGCCCATCACGTCACAGGTGCACTGGTGAAAGAAGCAGAGAAAAGAGGCTGTGACCTGGCTGAGCTGCCCCTCGAAGTCATGCAGCAAGTGGAAGACCGCATCACAGCCGATGTATTTAATGTATTGTCGCTGGACAAAAGTGTTGCATCGCGGACAAGCTATGGCGGAACGGCACCAACAGAAGTCCAGCGTCAGATCATCTATTTGCGGGAAAGGTTAGACCCATGCGCTTAATTACTTTTTCATTCATCATTCTTTTGGCTTTAAGCGCTTGCGGCAAAAAGGGAGAATTATCTCCGCCTCCCAGCCACCAGCAACACCCCGCCGGACAAGACAGCCAGGAATAACATGCATCATTTCGCTTATAAAAACGGCCGCCTCCATGCGGAAGGCATTGACCTGCACCGGATCGCTGACGAGGTCGGCACACCGGCCTATGTCTATTCGACTGCGACTTTTGAACGGCATTTCAAGGTTTTTGCCACTGCGTTCCAAGGGTTGGATGCATTAATCTGTTACGCCGTTAAGGCAAACAGCAATCAAGCTATTCTAACGACACTCGCCAATCTGGGTGCAGGCGCCGATGTGGTCAGCATTGGTGAATTAAAACGCGCTTTAAAAGCAGGGATTCCCGGGGAACGCATAGTTTTTTCCGGTGTCGGCAAGCGCGAAGATGAAATGCGCTTTGCCCTTGAACACAATATCCACCAGTTTAATGTGGAAGGTGAAGAAGAATTAGGCGTTTTGAATCAAGTCGCCTTATCCTCAGGCGTAAAAGCACCCATCAGCTTACGTATCAACCCCGATGTGGATGCCCAGACACACGCCAAGATTTCCACGGGCAAAGCAGAGAATAAATTCGGCATCCCCTGGTCACGGGCCAGAGATATCTACACCCGCGCCGGTCAAATGGAGGGCATCGACGTTATCGGTGTCGATGTGCATATCGGATCTCAATTGACAGCCCTTGAACCCTTTCGTGCGGCTTTTGCCAAGGTTCTTGAGCTGGTGAAGCTGCTGCGCACGGACGGTCATAATATTCGACGCATTGATTTGGGCGGCGGCCTCGGCATTCCCTATGAGGCCGGCAAACCTGCCCCGCCATCGCCATCAGACTATGGTGCCATGATTGCAGAAGTCGTCGGCGATATGGAAGCGCAGCTCATCCTGGAACCCGGCCGCCTCATCGCGGGCAATGCAGGCATTTTACTAAGCCGCGTGCTTTACACAAAGGCCGGGGAAGATCGGAATTTCCTTATACTAGATGCGGCCATGAATGATTTGCTGCGCCCGGCGATGTATGAAGCCCATCATGAAATCATTCCTGTGGACGAAGCGTCTGGGGAAAAGACGGTTTATGACGTGGTTGGCCCCGTTTGTGAAACCGGGGATATTTTCACGAAAGACCGCCCATTACCGACGACCAAACCCGGTGACCTGGTGGCGATTCTATCCGCTGGAGCTTATGGCGCTGTGATGGCCTCGACGTATAACAGCCGCCCTCTTATTCCGGAAATTTTGGTCAAAAACGACGAATATGCGATAATTCGCGCTCGGATGAGCGAAGATACGCTGATCGATCTGGACAGAACACCCCATTGGCTGGACAATAAAGCTTAACACTGTTCCCGCTATGCTATGGGATGAAAGGTGAAGCTTGTGGATTGGCAGAAGGGATTAACCGACCAACCCATAGCGCGGCTGGAGGCACAGCTGCGCAAGGCCCGCCTTGTCCTCATTCTAGAGAGAGGCTGGCCGCTGTTTTGGCCGGGCCTGGGCTATATCGGTCTCTTTCTCGCGCTCAGCCTGTTCAATATATGGGCATTGCTCCCAGGGCTTATTCACTTGGCCGGACTGCTTGCGCTCACCCTATCCATCGCCTTTATCGCACGGCGCTTTTATCTGAGGTTTAAATGGCCAACGCGACAAGATGCTTTGAGCAGAGTGGAACAGGCGTCCCACATATCTCATCGCGCGCTCAGCCTGTTAGAAGACAATATCGTCAGTCGCCATGACCATCAAAGCTTCGTGCTTTGGGAAGCCTATCGCAAGAGGCTGGTGAAAGGTCTTGGGCGACTGACCAGTGGCTGGCCAAGCCTCTCTTTGGCGAAAAAAGATCCCAGGGCGTTTCGTGTTCTTATCGCGCTTCTGGTATTGACCGGCCTCCTCTTCGCCGGGCCACAAAGCGGTGAACGGCTGGCAACAGCCCTGCAACCGGACCTGGGCGGGTCCAGCACAACAGCGGTTTTGGACATCTGGTTGACACCACCGGATTATACGGGCCTCTCCCCGCTTCTACTTCAAGACACGACAGAAGAAGACATTACAGTTCCAGAGGGCACAGTCTTAAAAGCACGTATTCAGGGCGGATGGCGCACACCTTGGGTGAAGCTTGGTGAAAACAAGCACGACTTTACCGACAAGGGCGATGGCCAATATGACATCGAACTAAGCCTTGAAGCAGCACAGGGCCTTGAAGTCGGACAAGGCGGCACGTCCCGCGGGCAATGGCCATTGCAGATTGTCGAGGACCAGCCGCCAATTGTCGTTTTCCCTAATCTGCCAGAGCCCACATTTAACCACGCATCCCGTATTGATTATGAAGTCTATGACGATTTTGGGATTACCGATCTGACACTAACGATGGTCGGCCCGAAGCGCCTGGGGCAGACATCAGCGGACTTCAAGCCCTTCATTCCCAAAACCCGGGATGGACAGGGCGTGAAAGCCGCCCATTATGAAGATTTCACCCCCTCGCCCTGGGCGGGAGAGGAGGTTGAGCTGATGCTCAAGGCTGCAGATGCCCTTGGGCAGGAAGGTCAATCCCTCCCCATTCGCTTCACAGTGCCGGAGCGTGAATTCACCCATCCCGTCGCGCGCATGCTGATCCAGGTTCGAAAAGAACTGTTCCAACGGCCGGATGCCCGGAATGCGCCATCCCGTTTCCTGGATGCCCTTGCCCGAAGCCCGCAGGAATTTGATGATGATTTGACGGTTTATGCCGCCATGCGTGTCGCCCATTGGCGGCTTATCCACGACCCGCAAATGGCAGCCATTCGCCAGGTGACGGATATTTTATGGGACACTGCCCTGCGCCTTGAAGAAGGCGCAGTCGGTCAGGCACAAGAACAATTGCGGGAAACCATGCAGGACCTGATGTCCGCGCTTCAGCAAAACAGCGCGAATGACATTTCAGAGATGATGGAACAACTGCGTCAGAAAATGTCGGAAATGCTTCAGGCACAGCTGGAGAACATGCAGCAGCAAGGCAATCAGCCACCGAACACCCAAGGCCAGAATACACAAAGCATTTCGTCCTCTCAATTAGAGCGCATGATGCAGCAGATTGAAGAAATGGCGGCTGCTGGCGATTTGGAGGGTGCGATGGAAATGCTCGCCGCCCTGCAGAATATGATGGAAAATATGCAATTCGCCGGCGGCGGGATGAGCGATACCGATATGCGTCGCGCCCAGGCCGGTCAACAGGCCCTTCAAGACCTGGAAAATCTGACTGAGTCCCAACGTCAATTGATGAATGACACGGTACGTCAAAGCTTAAGCGGACCCAACGCCAATGGGGAAGCCAATCAGGGTTCAACACCTGGTGGAGAACAAAGCGGCGAAGGCGGTTTAGAAGGTCTGTCCAACACTCAACAAGGACTGGGGCAATCCCTTGATGAGATCGAACGCAGCCTGGGGGAAGCCGGTCTTCCCACCCCCGGCGCTTTAGGCCGTGCAGGTGAAGCCATGGATCAGGCGGCCAATGAACTGGGCCGTGGCAATCCCATCCCGGCTTTGCGCGACCAGGGCAATGCCATGGAAGAATTGCGCAACGCCCGGGACCAACTGGGTGAGGCCTTAGAAGAGGCCATGCAGCAGATGCAAGCCCAAGGTGGCATGACCGACCCGTTGGGGCGCCCGTCCAATGGCGGTTTTTCCACCGAAGGCGCGACTATCCCTAGCGAATCTGATTTCCTGCGCACGAGAGAGATTAGAAAAGAACTGGAGCGGCGCTTGTCAGACCCCAACCGCCCCACATCTGAACGCCAGTATATCCGCCGACTGTTGGAACGGTTTTAATCAAGGCAGACGTTGAACGTCATATCCTTTTTGCTCCAGCAGTTCGATGACACTGCCTTCGCCTATTAAATGGGCGGCACCCACTGCGACCAGATGCACACCAGGCGTGTCCAACAGGACTTCAATCTTTGGTGCCCAATTCGCATTCCGGTCAATCAGCAAGGACTGATATAAGGCCTCTTGTGCCCGCATGGGCTGAAGCAAGGTTTCATCCAAGGCTTCTATATCACCGGATAGCCACACATCATGCAAATCGCCCAATAAGCTTCCGCCATTGCTGAGCTGCTCAATCGTATCCAGCAGCATGACTTTTTGAACATCATCATCATGATCAGCAATCGCACCCAATGCTATGATCGGGTCTTCCAGGCCCAATATGGTTTTATCTCGCGCATTGAACTCTCTGGTCAGCCAAGCTTCTGCGCCTGCATCAACTTGAAACCCTTCCATCTGCGCATATTGCAGCGTCAGGGATAGCGCCGCCAGCCACGGACGCATGGAATTCAAGCCCTGGGCAGGAATGCCCAAACCCTCACTCAGGCTTTTGACAACGGCGAAATCTTCAGCCCCAATCGCAGCCTCAAGGCTTTGACCGGGCGGGTAAAGGCCATTTTTTATCGTGAATTGTTGAATGGCGGGGGCAGAACCTTGCGCATCCTCGACCTCCAGCGTCAAGCTGCTTGCCTCAGCAACAACAGCGCGCAACTGCTTTGATTGCCATGACGTGCCTGGGGGAAGCAAATGTACCGTACCAAAGAGGACAACTTTCGCATCTCCTTTTTCCACCTGCCACAAAGCTGGCCCATCCGCAGCAGAAGCCATAGACAGAGGCATGAGAGCGAGAAAGAAAAACGCTGTGATTTTAACGACAATTCGGTACACTGAAGCTACCCTCCATGAATTTAAGTCGATTTCTACCATATGGGCCTTGTCCCAGAGAAGTCTACACCCAAATATAAGACCAATATTGTCTTAATTAAAATCAGGGACGTCATGGCGCTCACAAAAATCGCAGAATTCTTCAAATTAGAAGCCGCAGCAGGACTTATTCTCATGGGTGCCGCTGCATTGGCCATCATCGTTGAAAATTTCGGTCTGGCCTGGGCCTATGATGCCTTTCTGACTTTGAACCTTTCCATCTCCATTGGCGACCTTGGTATTTCCAAACCTCTCCTGCTTTGGATAAATGACGGGTTAATGGCTGTATTTTTTCTTCTCGTTGCTTTGGAAGTGAAACGGGAGATTTTAGAGGGTGAACTGTCCAGCAAGGAACAAATCACCTTGCCCGTCCTTGCAGGTATTGGCGGCATGCTTATACCCGCCGCTATTTATCTAAGCTTCAATTGGGCAGACCCCATTGCCGCAAACGGCTGGGCTATCCCTGCAGCAACGGATATCGCATTTGCCCTGGGCATTATGATGCTTTTAGGAGACCGGGTCCCTTTGTCTTTAAAAATCTTACTAACGGCGATAGCCATTGTGGATGACCTGGCAGCCGTGCTCATCATCGCCGCTTTTTATACCAGCGAATTATCTCTTATCTCCTTGATATTGGCAGCTATCGCGCTTGTGGGCCTGGTTACGCTCAACCGCTTCAATGTCACGCGCATAGCGCCTTATATGGTTATTGGTGTGCTACTTTGGGTTTTTGTCTTAAAATCCGGCGTTCATGCCACCTTGGCTGGCGTGGCCATAGGCTTTGCCATCCCCATGAGGGACGGTGGCCACAGTCCCTTGAAACATTTGGAACATCAGCTTCACCCTTATGTGGCTTATGGCGTGCTTCCGCTTTTTGCTTTCGCCAACGCAGGCCTGCCCCTCCACGGATTAAGCTGGGCTGATTTGATGAACCCCATCACTTTGGGCATTGCAGCAGGGCTGTTTTTCGGGAAGCAAATCGGCGTCTTTGTCTTCAGCTCTCTAGCCATCACATTGAAACTCGCAAAACTGCCAGAAGGCGGATGGCTGGGGCTCTATGGCGTTGCGCTTTTGACCGGTGTGGGTTTCACGATGTCGTTATTCATAGGGTCTTTAGCCATTGAAGGGGTTGAAGCTGCAAATCAAATCCGCTTAGGTATCCTCCTAGGGTCAATTGCCGCGGGCGTAGCGGGTTATATGGTTTTACGAATGGCGGGGGCAAAACGTAAAGCCGCGTTCACTGCAGCTTGATTGGCGTGTTAACAAAACATCTGATAGCGATAGGGCCATGAACAAGAAATTTGCATTCACCGCGGGGCTTGCTCTGCTGTTGTCGGCTGCCACTGCGCCTGTGCAGGCAGGCTCACCTGTCGTGGTTGAATTATTCACCAGCCAAGGCTGCAACTCCTGCCCACCAGCGGATAAAGTCCTGACCGAATTATTGGAACAAGACGATATCATCGCCTTATCCTGGTCTGTTGATTATTGGGATTATCTGGGCTGGAAAGACACCAATGCCAGTGCCGCGAATACCATGCGGCAACGCGCTTATAACGACTATTTTGGCCGCCGGGTGATTTATACACCTCAGATGGTCTTTGACGGCAAAGCGCATCTCGTTGGCTCCAACCGACCTCAAGTCATGCGGGTTGTTGATAGTTACCGCTCAAATGACAGCGGAAAGGCTGATGTCAGGATAGAACGCGACGCAAATGGAAATTTCAAAGCGCATGTGGATGCGTCAAAAATATCCGAAAATGCCGTCGTACGCATGGTTTGGTTTGACGATGCCAAGACAGTCAAAATCGGCCGCGGTGAAAACAGCGGTAAAGAACTGACCTATCATAATGTCGTCCGCGGCTCTCAGGTCATTGGCGAATATGATGGAACAGCGGCCAGCTTTGACCTTCCCATGATGGATGCCATTTCCATGGACTGTGACGCCGTTGTTATCATTGTTCAGGCGGACCCGGCCGGACCCGTTATTGGCGCGGCGCAGACCCGTTTGAATTAATATCTTTGGGGGGCACGAATGTGATAATCGTGTCCCCGCTTTCCGCCTTCAAACTCCCGACGATCTCACCTTTGCGAATATAGAAAAGTCGTTCTGCCTCTTCAGGCCTGCCTTCTTTATAAGCCTCAAAACCATATTCATCGCTTAAGGTCGTACGTTGGAATGTCCAGCCAGCGAAATGGTTTTTCAATACGTCATTCAAATCCAAACGCCCGTCAAAAAGAGCCACACCTCTGACAGATAAAGCGAGACCATGAGGGTCGTCTTCTTCCGCAGCGCCTAATTGAAATACATGCGCACGACCCAATTCAGTGCCGAATTCACGGCAGACCAAAGCGTTATAGGCTTCATTACCGGTGACCGCTAACAGCGTACCAAAGCGCTGCAAATCAAGATGATGCTCACTCACCTCAGAAAGGATTTCACCATAATAAACAGAAATGTCTGTCAGGCGCGCATGACGCAGCCGATGCCAGCTGCTGTCAGCAATTGTAACCGGGATATCATGGGCTTGAAGGGCCTGCGCCAGAGCTACACTCCAAGGTGTTGATCCAACAATCAACGCGCCCGGCCTGGATTTAGAAGCAAGGCCCAAGGCACGTCCTAAAGGCGCGATGGAAAAGCCATGCGCCAAAATCGTTGCAAAGACCATGGCAAAGCTGAAGGGAATAAGCAGGGCTGCATCGGCATAACCCAGGTCCATCAATTTCAAGGCGAAAAAGCCGGACACAGCCACAGCAACAATGCCACGCGGTGCAATCCACCCTAGCATGAGGCGTTCCGCGAAACTTAAATTCGTACCCAAAGTAGATAAGAAAACAGAAGCCGGGCGGACAAGAAAAAGCATGGCCCCAACAAAAGCCGCCAGACGCCAGTCCAAGGCCATCCAGACATCCGCGTCCAGTGAGGCTGTCAAAATCACAAAAACGCCGGAGACAAGAAGAACAGTGATATTTTCCTTGAACCGCCTCAAATCTCCCAGTGACGCCATTTTCGCGTTCGCAAGGGCCACACCCATGGCCGTGACAGCCAAAAGGCCGGTTTCATGCTCAATGGCGTCAGCCAGCGCATAACAGGTGATGACTGCAACCAACAGGATAGGCGCTTTCAAATATTCCGGCACCCAACCGCGCGGGAAGATAAAGGCGATGGCCCGGGCAAAAATAAATCCGATAATACCTGCAATAATCGTTGCAAACAGCATCCACAGGCCGATTTCAAGAACAGGCTTTTCCTGCCCTGCATAAGATAAATATTCAAAAACAAGAACCGCCAGCAGAGCACCGATCGGGTCATTAACGATACCCTCCCATTTCAGCACCGTTCGTGGTGTTGCTGACAATTTTGCCTGTCGCAGCAGGGGCATGATGACCGTTGGTCCGGTGACCACCATGATCCCTGCAAATAATATGGCGACGGGCCAGCTTAAGCCACCCAGATAATAGGCGGCCACGCTCCCCAGGCCCCAAGCCAAAGGCACACCGGGAACCACCAGCCGCATCACGGCCCGCCCCGCATGTTGTAGTTCTTTGAAATTCAGCGTCAGGCCACCTTCAAAAAGAATGATGGCGACTGCGATGGAGATAAGAGGCTGCAGATAAACCCCAAAATCCTGCGTCGGGTTTAGAACACCAAGAACCGGGCCAGCGATTAAGCCTGCCAACGACATTAAAACAATAGCTGGTAAATTCAGCCGCCAGGCCAGATATTGCGACCCAATCCCCAAAATGCCGATGAAGGCAACAAGCGTGATGAAATCCATGGACAGCCCCGTTTCTTCTCCCAGGGCGTGATCCTATCAGGCAAAAGCGCCTTTCACACCATCAATGATCAACTGCCCAGCCATAGCGGCAAGAATGACGCCTAAGAGCCGTGTCAGCATGGCTGAAAATGTCTTACCCATCAGCTTCATGATGCGATCAGACAACAAAAGCATCACCAGGCACAAAAGCAATATCACTGCAGCCGCAGCCAGGACCAGACCTTTGCTGGCCCAATCATCACCATAGCGGCTCATATAAAGCATCACCGTTGCAATTGTGCCCGGCCCGGCAATCATAGGGATGCCCATGGGGAAGACGGAGATATCTTCGTGTTCGATATCATCTTCCGCGTCTTCGACCACTTGTTCAGCACGGTTCTCACGGCGTTCTGTGCGTTTTTCAAACACCATTTCCAAAGCAATGATGAACAGCATCACGCCACCGGCCACGCGAAAGGCATCCAGACCAATTCCCAACGCACCCAGTAGCCATTTCCCGGCAAAGGCAAACAGCAACACAATGAAAGCGCCAACGCCGACAGACTTAAAGGCCATCAGCCGTTTGTGGGCCGCGCTTGTCCCATGGGTCAGACTTGCAAAAATCGGCGCAATCCCTGGGGGGTCAATGACCACAAACAAGGTGACGAAAGCAGGAATAAAGATATCAAGCATTTTGAACTCGCGCAGCACTCAGCGTATTTTTTAACAAACAGGCAATCGTCATCGGGCCAACACCACCCGGCACCGGTGTAATGGCGCCCGCATGACCAACGATTTCATCAAAGGCAACATCACCCACTAAGCGGGTCTTGCCTTCTCCTTTTTCAGGCGCATCAATGCGGTTAATCCCCACATCAATCACCGTCGCACCCGGCTTAACCCAATCGCCTTTAATCATCTGCGGACGACCAACGGCCGCCACCACAATATCAGCACTGGCACAAAGGCCGGGCAAATCCCTGGTCCGGCTGTGGGCAATGGTCACGGTGCAGTTTTCTTTCAGCAGTAAATGCGCCATCGGCTTGCCCACAATATTGGACCGACCAACAACGACTGCATTCAAGCCGCTTAAGTCCCCAAGCCGATCCTTCAACATCAAGATACAGCCCAAAGGCGTACACGGCACCATAGCGTCCTGCCCGGTTGCCAATCGACCTGCATTATTCACATGGAAGCCATCCACATCCTTGTCCGGATGGATAGCATTGATGACGGCCTCTTCGGAAATATGTTTGGGCAGGGGCAATTGGACCAGAATTCCATGCACCGCCGGGTCCTGATTCAGCTCTTCAACCAAGGCCAAAAGCTCACTCTGCGTAGTCGTATCGGCGCGCCGATGCTCAAAGGATGCCATGCCCGCCTCGACCGTCGCTTTGTGTTTGGACCGCACATAAACCTGGCTCGCCGGATCTTCGCCTACCAGCACAACGGCCAAGCCAGGTGTCACCCCTGTCGCTTCTTTAAATTCAGCAACATCTTTAGCGATCTGCGCTCTTAAGTCCGCAGCAAAAGCTTTTCCATCAATGATATTGTTCAAAGCGTCCACCCCTGTGCTTTCAACCAATCGCTTATTTTCTGACCATTTCCATGGACAAAAAGAAGCTTGTCGCGCGACGTTTCTCCATGGGTGATTTCCAAATCCGACTTGGCGACACCCCAGCTTTTGGCAAGCAGAGCAATCACGGCTTTATTCGCCCGCCCCGCTTCTGCGGCCGCACATACGCGGACTTTCAGCCTTTGTCCATCCACAACCTGCACAGGGCCGTCGATTTTATCACAGCCCGCTTTTGGCACCACCCTCAGGGCAATACGCATATCAGGCAAAGGGGTAAATATCGCGCCACAATATGCGAAGGAAATATATCAGAAGAATCAATATGATGGGTGAGATATCCACACCACCTAAATCCGGCATGAAACGACGGATAGGACGCAAGGCCGGTTCTGTCAATCGGCGCAGGAAAACCAAGACCATCTGGACAAATTGATTATAGGCATTGATGACATTAAAGGCGACCAGCCAGCTTAAGATCGCACCAATGATAACAGCCCAAGAATAGAGATTAAGAACCGTATCAACTAACCAGTAAAATGCATATGGCATGGGGTCGACCCTTTAGATTTCCAATATCACACCTTTCCGCGATTAACACCCCATGCGCGCCTGTTCAAGTCTTTACCCTTTTGAAAGCCTCTCTTTGATAGACTTCAAGCCATAGAGAAACGGTGGGAAATATAAGCATTTAAATGGTTTTTGGATTTGGCGGCACAGACAATCGGCAGCCATTTCAGATTGTCACTTTCGATACATCGATTTTAGCCGATGTATTTAACGCCCGCATTAACGCGAATGCCGGGTTAAGTGACCCTTTTGCGCTTAGCTCTCAAATCAATGAAGGCCCCGCTGTTATCCCGCCCTGGCAGCTGGACGAAGAGCCAAAGACCCTGGCCCGGCGTATCAACGAAGTACGTGCCCTTGAACAGTTCATTGATCTGAACTCCGCCATTGTCAAAAGCGCGGGGGACAATGTGGATCGCCGCGCAACCTTTGCCCTGTTTGAAGCGCTTGAAGCTTTGGAAACTTTGGCTCAATTCGCTGCCGAGGCCAATACGCCCGAAGCCTCGCTCATTTCGCTCGACGCCAAATTTCAACAGGGCTTAGGCGAAATTCAGAATTTTATTGGCACGGCTGAATTGGATAAACTCAACCTCCTTTTCGGTAAAAAAACCACGACATTAAAGCCCGAGGTCAGCCCAGGCAAAGACCCCACCCAATATGTGGGAGACCGCGTCGTAAATGGGTCCGTAAACGACGTTATCACCAGCCTGGATGGGACGGAACAGTTCAATATCACTCTGACCAAAGGGCTGGACAGCGATGTCATTGCCATCGACCTGTCGCAGATCACGGGGGATCTCACAGTCCAGGCCGTCATCGATCATGTGAACGCCCAGATTGAGTCGATCCCGCTTCTTGATGAGCAAGGAGACCCGAAACTTGATTCAAATGGTGACCCGATTGCAAAATATCTCACCCGCTTTTCCAGCAAGCGGGATGAAGATGGGAATATCTCCTTTGTCGTCAAAGGGACACTGACGGAAACAGCGAAATTGAGCGCCGTCGACCCGGCCCCTTCACTCTTCCTTGCGTCCAACCTCACACCCGTGGTGGGCGATGGCGAGACCACAACCCGATTAAGGCGTTTGGATGATGTGGATACAGCATTTTCCACCGCTTTTCGCGATGAGTTTGCAGCGCTGGATACGGCACAGACGGAACTTAATCAAAAAGTTGCCGAACAAGAAGCCGAAGGCGATGAAGATATCAGCGTCAATGATGTCAAAAGCGCCACCACCACTGGGGCCATCGCAACGGATAGTGAAGGTAATATCTATGCCGTCGGTACGACCGGTGGTGACCTGGGCACACAATTGGGCGATGGCGGCAATGATGTGTATCTCACGAAATTCTCTTCTACAGGCGAAGTTCTATTTTCGAGACTCCTTGGCACTCATGGGGAGGCAGAAGGCTTCGCCGTTCATGTTGATGGCAATGACAATGTCATCATCGCAGGCCAGACATCCGGCAGCGTCTCATCAAGTGACGCCATAAGCGGTGATGACAGCTTCATCGTCAAATACACATCGGATGGGGATGAAGTCTTCCGCCGGCAGATAGACACGGTTTCTGCAGATGCGGCCCTAACTCTGGCCACCAACGCTGCAGGCGACGTGATTGTCGCTGGCCACACCCGGGGACAGATAGGTGACGGATTTACATCTGCAGGCGGGCGAGATGCCTATGTTCTGCGCCTGGATACAAATACCGGGATCACTTTAGACCGCACGCAATTCGGCACCAGCGGGGCCGACCAGGCGACTGCAGTCACCATAGGGGATGACGGCAGTATCTATGTTGCCAGCACTGAAAACGGCGAAGGCATCATCCGCAAATTTGACGGGACAGATTTAAATACCCAATTGGCCACACATAATATCGGCGATTTAAACAGCGGGCAGCTGAATGCCATTGCCATTGAAGGCACGACATTGGTGGTTGGCGGATCTACAAACAGCGGGAGCTTGAACGGCGGGTCCACAGCCAATGGCTACAGCGGCGGCAGAGACGCTTTTGTTACGACTTTTGATACGTCTTTAAATGCTCAAACCACCCGCTTTCTGGGCACCGGTGACGATGAAAGTCTGAAAGCCCTCGACATCCAAAACGGCAAGATATTCGTTGCCGGCACCACCGCAGGCGATATTTCCGCCGGTGGAAGCAAAGGTATTACCGACACCTTTGTAGCGCGTATTAACGCCAGTGACTTGAGCGAAGAAGCATTGGAACAATATGGCAGCTTTGGAGCGAAAGAGGACGCAGCCGGGCTGGCCTTCACCAACACCGGCGCCAGCGTCCTTGGTAAATTAGGCCTGCAAGTGGGAACCGTTCAACAAAGCCAGACCCGCGATTTGACCACTCAGACCAGTGTCCGGGCCGGTGATTTTTTCTATGCGTCCGTCAATGGCGGTGAACCCCGTAGAATAACAATACGTGAGGGCGAAACACTGCGTAGCCTGGCCGTTAAATTGAACAGCTTGAGCATTCGCCACATTGAAGCAAAAGTGAGTTCAACCTCGACGGGGAACAAGCTTGAGCTTAAAGTGGAAAATGGCGGCAGCTTATCTCTGATCGCCGGGGATGGGGATCAAGACGCACTTGCACGCCTGGGATTGGAGCCTGCACAGCTTCTGTCGTCGGAATTACTGTTTGAAATTGAAGAGGACGACGTTAAACCCGAAGACACAATCGGCGGCACATTCTCGCTTGATTTGGAAGACAGTTTTCATATTCGAGACAAACAGACAGCGCGCTATGTTTTGGGCATTGTCGGCAATGCCGTTGCCACCATACAGCGCGCTTTCCGCTCCCTCACTTTTGACCCCATAGCTTTTTCCCTGAAAGAAGAAGCCCGGTTCAAAGGCGAAGTCCCGGCGTATCTCAGCAATCAACTCGCCAATTATCAAGACGCTCTTTTCCGCTTGCAAGGGGCAAGCCTTGCACCGTCTCAAGGGTTCAACATATGAAGCTGATTGCCTTCATTATAAGTCTGCTGTTGACATCACCTGCGATCGCGGCAGAGGTACCGACACCCGGGGACAATCCAAGTTTTATCATTATTGACCCGATGATTATCTCGATCCTGCAGGGCGCACGAAACACGGGCCTGATGTCCGTCACTGTACGCTTAAAACTGGAAGAAGAAGGCGAACGGGCACATGTGGAAAGCCTGCGCCCTAAATTACGCGATCGCTATGTGGTTCTTTTATCCAGACTGGCAAGCTCAAGCCTGGAAATTGACCGGCCTTTAAACGTCCCTCGCCTGCAAAAACTCCTGCAGCGGGAAACGGATAAAGTGCTTGGCGAGACAAAAACACTGGTGCTTATCATTGATGCGTCAACGCGCGCGTTATAAGAGCTTCCAACTCGGCTGCCACCGCGCTAGGGTCGCGCCATGAGCGAAGAAAATTCACACCGTATCAGCGCTATTGACCTTGACCAGGGCAGCATCCACTGGCGCAGTGCCGATGTGGAACAGGAACGCCGGGTCGCGATCTATGATTTGCTTGAAGGCAATTATTTTAAGCCCGCCAATGAATATGACGGTCCCTTTCATGTCCTGATGCGTGTGGAAGAAGGGCGTCTTGCCCTTGATATCTCCAATGAAGAGGGTGCAGCGTTTGAAACGCTGATTATCGCGCTTACGCCGTTTCGCCGCCTCATCCGAGAGTATTTCGCCATTTGTGAGAGCTATTATAAAGCCATACGCCAGGCAAGCCCGTCACAGATTGAAGCCATCGACATGGGGCGGCGCGGCCTCCACAATGAAGCGTCAGAACTTCTGAAAGAGCGGTTGGATGGAAAGGTTGCCATTGATTTCGACACTGCCCGGCGGCTGTTCACCTTGATTTGCGTGCTGCATATTCGTGGATAACGGGTGATGGACCCTAATCAAAGCCCCAAACTCCCCCGCAGCGTATTATTCACATGCAATGAAAATGCTGTGCGCTCCCCCATGGCGGAAGGGCTGGCCAAGGCCTATTTTAAAAGACGTATCTTTGCTGCATCCGCAGGCATTGTCGCTGGGCAATTAGACGCTTTTTCCGTCGAAGCCATGCGCGGCCTGAACATCGATATTTCCAACCATCAGCCTAAAACTTTTGATGATGTGGCAGAAGAAGACTTCGCCCTTATTATTTCCCTCACGCCAGAGGCTCAGCATCACGCAGTTGAGCTGACCAGGGATTCAAATGCAGTTGTCGAATATTGGCCCACATTTGACCCCACCATCGTTGAGGGCAGCAGGCAAAGCCGCATAGACGCCTATGTTCAAGTGAGAGACGCGTTGCGCAAACGCATCATCGAGCGGTTCAACTTTTAAATTTCTGGCTTTTTCATAGGCAAAAGCCTTGCTTTTTACCCCGTTCTGGCTCATCACTGTGCCGCAATTCCATAAATGGAAAGGGAATATGGCGAAAGAAGAACTATTGGAAATGCGTGGCACGGTGACGGAACTCCTTCCGAACGCCATGTTTCGTGTGACTTTGGAAAATGGCCACGAAGTTTTAGGCCATACGGCTGGCAAAATGCGTAAAAACCGCATTCGCGTTTTAGCAGGCGATGAGGTCATGGTTGAACTGACCCCTTATGACCTGACCAAAGGTCGTATCACCTATCGCTTCAAATAAGACGGGCCGGCGGCATCATGTCTAAGCCTGCCCCATCTCTCAACCTCTCAAGCAAAGATTTTGTTTTGGCGTCATCATCGCCAAGGCGGCTCATGCTTGTGCGGCAATTGGAACTGGAACCTGCCCAGGTCTGCTCCCCCGATATTGATGAAACACCAAGGTCAGGGGAAACCCCGCGCATCTATGCCGCACGCATGGCGCACGAAAAGGCTCTGGCCGGCGCAGCCCTTCATCCAGGCCGAAATATTTTAGCCGCAGATACCACTGTTGCAGTCGGCAAACGTATATTGCCGCCAGCAGATGATGAAGCCTTGGCACGGCATTGCCTGAACTTGCTCTCAGGCCGCCGTCATAATGTGTATTCATCTGTCACACTTCTCGATGAAGAAGGCCGAGCGCGTCACCGTTTGGTGAAAACCGCGGTGAAATTCAAACGCTTAAGCACATCAGAATTAGACGCCTATATCGCCAATGGCGAATGGGAAGGCAAAGCTGGTGGCTATGCTATTCAAGGTCTCGCCTCATCTTTTGTCACGCATATCAATGGCAGTTACTCCGCCGTCGTTGGCTTGCCCCTTTTTGAAACCCGCGCTTTGTTAGAAGCCGTTGGCGTCCATGTCCTCGCGCCTTCTCATTGATGCGGGCATCGGTGAAGTTCGCGCCGCGCACATTCGAGATAACCGGCTCCATGCGCTTTACATCCATCACGAGGAAAGCCCTTCAGACCTCGGCAATATCTATGGTGCACGCATTATCAAGGCGGGCGGTGGCCAGGATTTATTTCTGGATTTAGGAAATGGCCAACAGGCGCATATGAGCGTTCGGCGCGCCAAAGCAGATGGCAGAAAGACACTGCCCACAGAAGGCACATTATTGCCCGTCCAGATTATAAGAGAAGCTCAGGGTCATAAACTTGCGGAAGTGACGACAAGATTACGCTTAGCTGGGCGATATGTCGTGCTGGACAAGCGCATAAGCGGCGGTTTCCTCATCCGCAAAGACCATGAAGCGAAAGAGGTCGAACAAGATATGCTGGCCAGGACATTCGACACGCTGGAGCATGAAGCCGGCCTGCTCCATCAGGCCCCGCAAGGGCTGGAACAAATGCTAATGAACTGCCCTGAAGTGGATGATATTTGCATCTCCGACCCTGCTCTTTTCACGGAAGCTCAAAAACTATGTCAAAACTGGCCCGATCTGGCGCCTTTACTGAAGCGGTCCTTTGACACACTATCTCTTTTCTCCGAACATGAGCTGGATGGTGACATCGAAGCGATATTGTCCGGCCATATTCCATTGTCCAACGGTGGCTGGATTGATATTGCCGAGACAGAAGCCCTGTGTGCGATTGATGTGAACTCAGGGGATGCGCCCGCGCTGGACTGCAACATATTGGCAGCCAGAGAAATTGCGCATCAGCTTCGCCTGCAAAATATAGGCGGCCTGATCGTTATTGATTTTATCGACATGCAGGAGAAGGGAGCTTGGTCGAAGGTTCTCTCGGCTTTTGATAAAGCCATAAAAGAAGACAAAGCCCGTATCAGCCGCACGGCCCCCTCTCAATTTGGCCTTATAGAGGTGAATCGGGAAAAATCAGGCCCAAGCTTCAGACAAAGATTTACCCGAAAAACCAAAACCCCGCCCAACATTCCATTCCAAGCCCATGCACTTCTGCGTGAGGCCAAATCCGTTGGATCGCAGAACCAGCCAGGGGATCTTTTGTTGGAAGCCCCTTCTGATATTTTACAATGGCTTGATCGCCATTCAGAATTGCTGACACAGCTTGGACAATTCTCCCAAAGGCCCATCAAAATGCAGATCGGTCTTGCATCCCGTGCCCTGCTTGTGAAAAAAGAAAGCCCATGACCCAAAGCCAAGAAAAAGCCTGCCCCTTGTGCGGCAAAGCAGCAAGTGCCGAACACCGCCCCTTTTGCTCCCGTGGCTGTGCCAACCGGGATCTTTTGTCCTGGCTTGGGGAAGCTTATGTTTTACCGGGCGAAAGTGCTGCACCCAATGCTGATGACGGCGACGGGCGTGAGGACTATTAAGCCGAATTACAATTTTTTCAAAAAACGCTCTCGACAGCGGCTTTTGAAATGCCTATAACCCGCTTCGCTATTTGATGAATAGATCAGATGGCCATGTGCCCAGGTAGCTCAGTCGGTAGAGCAGCGGACTGAAAATCCGCGTGTCGGTGGTTCGATTCCGCCCCTGGGCACCACTCTCCAAAGACAATCTCGCACATATAGTGAAGACAAGCCGATATTTTGGCTTGATAAGCACTGTCCAATAACCGACTTTTGCTGCATGAAGATATTGGGTCAGCAAAAATCAATTAACGTCAGAAAAGTACTGTGGACCTGTGCTGAGCTGGGGCTGTCTCCGGACTGTGTAGATTGGGGCGGTGAGGCGCGATCAACATCTGATCCAGAATTTCTTTCAATCAACCCCAAAGGATTGATCCCGGTTCTGATAGACGGTGATGTCGTCCTTTCTGAATCCAACACAATCTGCCGATATCTAGCTGGGCGCGAAGGGCGCGATGACTTACTCCCAAAACTCCCTGCCGAGCGCGCTAAAGTCGAAGCCTGGATGGACTGGCAGCTTAGCGAGCTAAACACCGCCTGGCGCGCGGCATTCATGGGTTTGGTCCGCAAGCATCCAGATTTCACCGATCCAGATGCGCAAGCAGCCAGCGTGAGAGCCTGGAATTCGGCGATGTCTTTGCTCGACAAACACCTCACATCAAGCGGCGCCTATATCTGCGGCGATATCTTTACACTGGCAGACATCGTGTTGGCCCTATCAACCAATCGCTGGGAAAGAACTCCAATGGCGCGGCTGGACTTACCTGCAGTTGACGCGTGGATGGATCGCATGTCGAATAGAGCAGGTTTTATTTCATATTGCCGGAATGGAATAGCCTGACAGGGCTTTGGTCAAGTCATTCGAGCTTGCGCCTTCTCCTCTGCAGGAGAAGTCCAAGTCCTTTGAGTTAACGGCTTGCGGTTCTTAAAAGCCAAATAGGGCAGGCCGATCCTCAAAGCGCCCATCTTTCATCATAAAACGGCCTTCACAGTGACGAACTCAGCGTCTTTAACCTCCTGACACATCAGGCGGGTGGAACGAAATCATGCTGAACACTAGAAATATCTCATGGAAAATTAGTAATCTATTCGGGCTTGTTTTTATTGCCGACTTTCTTTTCTATGGGCATCAAATCGGCTGGACGGTCAGCCTCTTTGCGCTTTGCCTGACCCTGTCGTATCTGGCCCATAATACGAAACGCCTTAATCGCTTCGCCTGGCTATTCATTGCTCTATGTTTTGGAATGGTTGCAGTTCTGGCTGAAAGCCCCAGTACATTGGCAGTCATCATATTCTGGACGAGTTTCATTGCCTCTGTCATGGCCATTCAAATACACTCAAGCGAAGATCTAAGGCGCTGGGTGCCTTCTGCTCTTCAACTCGCGCTTTTCCCGATCAGGCCCGTCGCAAAAAGTCTATTGGCATATAATCGCCTGCACCAAAGCAAGGAACAGGAAGGACAGGCATATAAATTATTTCAGCAATGGGCGGTCCCAATTACCTTATCTTTGACCTTCATCACCTTATTCGCTGTCGCCAACCCCATCATTTCCAATTGGTTGTCCGACATTCCATGGGGCGACATCACAGCCCTCCTGTCGCCCTTGCGCTGGCTGTTTTGGCTTTTCATTCTGTGCATAGGTTGGGCTTTCATTCGGCCAAAGCTACGATCCAAGCGCCTTAGAAATCCGCAGCCCCTTTCCAGAACAGAAAACTCAACGGGGTTTGCAAGCCGGCAGTCAATTTTGACCAGTTTGATATTGTTTAACCTGATCTTCTTCATTCAAACACTGATGGACTTATATTATCTATGGGGCGGGGCTGCCTTACCCAATGGCCTGACCTATGCGAAATATGCGCATCGCGGGGCCTATCCTTTGATTTTCACTGCATTGCTTGCGGCGGTTTTTGTTTTGGCAACTTTGAGCCCTGGCAGCAAGACTGAAAGAGACAGCAACGTCCGCGCGCTCGTGCTTCTATGGGTTGTGCAGAACATCATCCTGGTGATTTCCTCCATATGGCGCACCATGCTTTATATAGAAGAATATTCCCTGACTTATTTACGCATCGCAGCATTGATTTGGATGGGGCTGGTCGCGATGGGGCTTTTCTTCATAATTGCCCGCATCTATTTACGTCGCAATAATAGGTGGCTGCTCCTTACCAATGCTGCGACGGCATTTATGACGCTTTACATCTGCTGCTTTCTGAATTTTACCGACCTCATCGCGCGGTATAATGTAGCGCATTCTTTTGAATTGACGGGCCAGGGAAACAGATTAGACATTTATTATCTGGTAGAGCTTGGACCGGAAGTGCTACCTGCGCTTAACGAGTTTTCCAGCCGCGGTGGCACTTTTGACTATAAGCCTTTTTACAACAACAAAAGCGTTGACCCGCGCATTCCTCTGACAAAGCAAATGAACAAAGAATGGCAGGATTGGCGCGCACGAACCTTCCGGCTTTATCGCCTGAAAAACCACGTAAGTCGCAAGGAAGAACGAGAGTTCTCGAATAAAAGCCCTTGAACGTGCAAGATGCAAAAGGTGAAAGACAGATATTCGGCTTGATTCAACGCACGAACCAGTTGCATGAAAGAGCACAGCAATGGTTCCAAGAGGCACAGGCGTGATCCAACTCTCTTTAAACGATAAAAGAGATATCAATCGAACGACAATCGGTCAGGATAAGCACCCCCTTATCATCGTGGACGGCTTTCTGGAAAACCCCGAAAACCTCGTCACCAGCGCCGGTCAATTAGATGACTTTTCATCAGATGACGGGAATTTCTATCCTGGCGTCAGAAAACCAACACCTGATGCGTATATCTCTTGCCTCACCACGTTTCTGGAGCACTTTTTAGGCGCAAGCTGTGACGTTTTGAGCAGTATGTTTTCAATCGTCAATCAGGACCCCAGCACCCTTAAACCCATGCAGTCCATTCCCCATTTTGATACCAGCAACAAAAACCAGCTGGGCGTTGTTCACTATCTATGTGGCCCGGAACAGGGCGGCACTTCCTTCTATCGGCACAAAGCCACCGGATTTGAACGCATAACGGATGAACGCAAATCCCGTTATCTGCGCACTTTGGAACGCCAGGCGACAACCTCAGGCCTGCCAAAACCCGGTTATATCGATGGCGAAACAGATTTATTTGAGCGATTTGCCAAAGTGGAAGCGAAATTTAATCGCCTGATCATCTACCCAAGTAATCTGCTGCATACAGGCGACATATTGAAGGTCGACACGCAAAACCAGGACATCAAAAGCCTACGCCTTACAACAACGAATTTCGTCCGTGTTTTCTAATTGAAAACAGGCTTTCGCTTTTGCATGAAAGCGTTGGCAGCCTCCATAAATTCAGGCGATGCCAGCTGCGCGGCAAAGGCCTTCCCTTCAACCTTCATATGTTCCGCAATGGCGTCCCGGTTCGCACGGATCAGTTTCTTGGACTGTTTCAAGGCATTTGGTGCCATATCCGCCAGATTTTGGGCCGCTTCCAAGGCATTCTCATATAGGTCGTCTGGCTCATAAACACGAGATATCAAACCAACTGCCAGCGCTTCGTCAGCACTTAAAATACGACCCGCCAGTAAAATGTCATTGGCCATCGCCATGCCGACGACGCGGGGCAACAGCATGGAAGACGCCGCCTCAGGAACCAGACCGACCTGGGCGAAAGGCGCCCGGAAGCTTGCCCCTTTTGACGCAAATGATAAATCACAGTGCAGCAACATTGTCAGGCCAACGCCAATAGCATGGCCATTGACCGCAGCCACAACGGGCTTTTCTGCATCACGCAGTTGTTCAAGAAAACGAACAACCGGCGGCTTCCCTTCAGGCATAGGACGCGCGAAGTCGCCAATATCATTACCGGCTGTGAACATTTCGCCTTTGCCGGTAAACATCAACGCCCGAATGTCACTGCTTTCGCCCATCTGTTCCAAGGCGTCCGCCATAGCGGCATACATGTCATGGGTCAGCGCATTTTTCTGCTGCTGTCGATCCAGTGTGACCACCAGAACGCGACCTTTTTGTTCCACATGTACAAATTCACTCATGGTCTTGCCTTTCATTTGAGATTTGAGAGAGGGCCGTTTCAGCCTCGTCACTTATATGGTTTAGGAAACGTGCGATGATGTGTTGCTCTTCATCGCTAAAAGACCGGAGAAGATATCGGTTTGCAGCTTTTGTTTTACCAAGCGAGTTTTCAGCGAGGTCACGGCCCTTTTGAGTAATGCGGATAAGAATTATACGCCCGTCGTCGTTTTCGCTATCACGACGCACCAGCCCCTTCTCTGACATACGGTCAACCAGGCCTGTCAGGCTGGACTTGCCCATATTGAGCTGGGCTGCCAGCGACGTAATGGGCTGCGCATTCTTTTCAAGCAACAGGAACAGGATTGCTTGTTGTGTCGGCGTCAGGTCAAATTCAGAACGCAACATTTTATCAGCCGCGCGAAAAAGCGCACTGTGAGCACGGTGAAGCTGGTAGAAGACTTTCAGTTGTTTTTGCATGTTTAGTTCATATACGAACCAAATAATAATTCAAGCGCTTCCTATACTCGCGCAAGATATTGACGCTATTGCTCCCTTGGCGTATGGCACGATAATGAGAACACAAAAACACAGAACCAAATTGGAAGTTCGAAACGCTGTTGAGGCCGATATTCCAAGCCTTATTCAACTGTCCATTCGTGCTTATCCAGACATCGCCCCTTACACACCCAGCATGTTAAAAGGGCAGATTTCGCATTTTCCAAATGGGCAGTTTGTTGTGGAATATGATGGGGAAATCGTCGGCTATGCCGCGTCCTTCATCATCGCGGAATCTATCGCATTAAAACAACATAGCTGGTCAGAGATTACCGGGGATGGCTATGCATCTCGCCACGACCCGCGCGGTGACTGGCTTTATGGAATGGAAATCTGTGTAGACCCCGATAAGCGGCGATTGCGCATTGGTCAGCGTCTGTACGACGCACGGCAGCAGTTGTGCGAAAACCTAAATTTGAAGGGCATTGCCTTTGGTGGGCGCATGCCAGGTTGGGCAAAGAAAAAAAAGCTTTACCCTAATCCACTTGATTATGTGACCGCTGTGCGGGAGAAAAAAGTCGTCGACCCAGTTGTGAATTTCCACCTGAGGGCGGGCTTCAATCCCATTGGAATATTAGACCATTATCTGCCCTATGATAAGGACAGCGGCGGATTTGCAACGCATATGCTATGGCATAACCCCTATGCACAACAATTGCTCTCTAAAAACCCTGTCGCCCACCAACAAAAAGAATCTGTGCGGGTGGCAACAGTTCAATTTCAACAGCGTAAAATCGCCAGCTTTGACGAATTCATCAACAATGTGGAATATTTCGTTGATGTCTGCGCCGACTATCGCGCGGATTTTGTAGTCTTCCCTGAGCTGTTTACACTCCAGTTGCTGGCACTGGAGCCAAAAAAACTAAGCCCCGCTGAATCAATCGAAGCCCTGACCGCTTATACGCCGAAATTTGTTGAAGCGCTGCGGCAGATGGCGATCAGCTATAACATCAATATAATCGGCGGGTCTCACCCCACCCGCACCAAAGACGGCAGCATCCGTAATGTCGCCTATGTCTTTCTGCGTGATGGGGAAGTTCACGCACGGGACAAGATTCACCCCACACCAAATGAGCGCAACTGGTGGTCGATTGAGGGAGGCAATGACGTCTCCACTATCATGACAGATTGCGGGCCCATAGGCATTCTCATTTGCTATGATAGCGAATTTCCCGAACTAGGCCGAAGACTGGCGGACGAAGGGGCACGGATTTTATTCGTCCCTTTCTGCACCGATAACCGTCAGGGCTATCTTCGGGTCCGCTATTGTTCCCAGGCACGAGCCATTGAAAACCAGCTTTATGTGGTCATGTCCGGCAACGTCGGCAATTTGCCCAATGTCGAAAACATGGATGTGCAATATGCTCAGTCAGCGATTTTAACGCCCTGCGACTTTCCCTTTGCCCGCGACGGCATCGCTGCTGAAGCATCAGAAAATGTAGAGACAGTAACCATTGCAGATCTTGATCTGACTGATCTGCAATGGGCACGTGCTCAAGGGACTGTTCAAAACCTGCGCGATCGCCGTTTTGATCTGTACAAAACCACCTGGCTGAAACGCTGACTGTTTAATCCAGACTTTCGGAAATCGCTTTCAGCCACTCGATGGTTTCAACTGTTCGATTGGTTTTCTCGCTGGCTTCAAGGCCGAAAGTCTGGGTTGCGGACAATCTGACGATAGTGACATTGGATATGGGGTCCACGAAGATCATCTGGTTATACACGCCATTTGCGGAATATTGGCCACGGCCACCGGTGTGTACCCACCATTGATAGCCATAGCCAAAAGGGAGAGGTTCATCTCTGGCTGCGGCGAGTTTCCCATAACCAACATGATCATCCAATGGCTTGGTCGATGCTTCCACCCATTCTGAAGGGACAATCTGTTTGCCTTGCCACATGCCTTTATTGCGATACAGCTCCCCGAATTTTGCATAATCCCGGGCTGTGATGTTTAAACCGCCAAAGGCCATTTCCATATTGTCTTTATCGCTAAGCCAATAACCAGGGGACACCATCCCGAGAGGGTCATAGAGCTTTTCCTGCATATAATCCGTGATGGATTTTCCAGATACCTCACGCACCAAAGTGCCCAGGACCTGCGTATCCGCGGAATTATATCGGCACAGGGTCCCCGGCTCAAACTCCCGCTCCATCCCGGCGATAAACTCGTCCAGGCCGGCGATGCCGTAAATACCAGCCGCCAGGCGGAAGACATCAGATTCAGGATTGGAATAATCTTCAAGCCATCGCGCCCCTGATGACATTTGCAGCACATCTTTAATGCTGGCCCCGTCATAGGACGACCCTTTTAGAAAAGGAATATAATCAACAACCTGATCGTCCACGCCTTCAATCAACTCATCGCCAATTGCAATCCCGACCAGAGAAGAAATGAAGCTCTTGGCCACGGACCAGCTGATCCATTGAACATCTTTACCACCGGTCAGGGCATAGCGTTCATAACATAATTTGCCATCTTTCAAGACAAGCAGGGCTGCCGTATCCGTCTCTGTGAAAAAGGCTTCAACAGATTTTATCTGACCCTGGAACTCATAGGTTTCCGGCAATTCAATGTCTTCACCTTGAGGAAAATCATAAGGGGTTGGCGAGGGTTTGAGCTCTTTTGAAGGAAAAAGCTCGAACATCTTATTGAAATGATCTTCCTGACGGGCACCACTGAAAAGCGCTAATGCATCGGGGGTGATATTGACGTGTTTATTCATGTCCCAAGGTCCTTGTTGGTTTTTATACAGAGACCTTAGGAAGTTGACACGGGCAGTGCAAGCCAAGGTGCACAATCAAGTAGGACAACAGGCTGTCACCAACACCTAGTTATGGAACTGTTTGTTAAATTCGACACGTTCTTCTAACTCATCAACGAGCTTCTTTGGAAATCCGTGTTCTTGATAACCACCTCTCAAAACTTCCAACCAACTGCTTTGAAATTCGGGGAAGAGATCAGCGTGCTGGAGTATGAACCAAAATGGTTTATGGGCATATAAAGGAATGTCTCCAGCCTCAAACTTCTCCTTCAGGTCCCCATCAATTAAGAAGGCAACATTGTCCGCCCGCGCTAATGGCAGATTGGAGTAAAGCCAGCGGCAGGTTGTTCCATCATAGCGAACAAATTTCCGTCCATAAGTATCAACGGTATAGTTTGAGAGCGCCTGATCGATGAGAGAACGTTCTATTATTTCCCTTTCAAACTTTCGCGCATCCACTGGGGTTTCCAAATAGCTCTGATGATAATAATCCTTACCCTCAACGCCATCATAAACCATCGCAGCAACGTGCGCCCAGTCCCGACGCCATTCATCGTGGCATTTTTCCAATTCTACATCGGAAAACACCTCATAGTTGGATTTCACATCATCGATCGTCTGCATATATACCTGCAGCACGTTCCATTCATCACCCTCTACTTCCAGGAAACACTCAGAACTTAGAGAGTCAATATTCTGGCTTCTTGTATATAAATACTGCCCCATCCAATTCATACATGATAGCAAAGCAGACCTCGGCTTCAAATCTTCAGCAGTGGAAGAGATCGGCTCAGAAATCAGCATTAAAGCTGTAGACAAAAGAAATGTGAATTTCATATTTAAACATCCATTAGGCTGCGGACGATCCCATGATGGAGAATTGGCCTTCATGAAGCTTTAAGAGAAATTCTTCAGCAAAAACCTTGGCAACAGCATTATCACAGAATTTTTCCAAGAACCAATATTGGCCCTCTGGGTCAACAATCATATCAATACTACCGCTGAATAAATCCATCGCGCGCATGAGGTCCAGAAGCTTTTCCTGTAAGCTGGACGGAGTTTCTGTTGGAACAAACTCAAGTGTAGAGTTCCCTCGCCTCCAATCTATAGCGTAGAATTCATGGACCTGGGAATCGACTTTAAATGCCAATATGCGTTCATTTACAACGACTATGCGCAATTCATAGAGAACTGTGCAGGATGAGCAGCTTCCAAATCACTTCTATCAATCTTCATGGTCATGGGATCATAGGGAATGTCGGCTTCACCCTCCTTTGGAAGAATTTTATTCCCAGAAAAAGTTTTCATATTCATATTTGACTCGGCCTTTGAAAATACCAAAAAGCTATCTCTATTATTGGAAACTATTTTATTGGGGCACATTAGACCAACTTGACCAGCAACAATCTGCTGTACAGGTTTTGTCCACAACCCGAGACGCCAACTCATTCAAAACAGACCCGGCATAAATGCGCGTTAACGTTGCATATAACGCACGTCACTCTTTTCTCCGAAGGTCCGCTATTCTTTTATCTTCCTTCGTTTCTCCAGATGGAGCGAAATACATACCTTCGACCAGCTTTTTCCGATCCCATATCACTAAGTCCTGTGGAATTACTTCACCATCATAAATCAGTTTGTGACTTCCATCTGGGAAAACCAATAAATCGACCGCCGCATCTTCAAAGTAATCCAAAACATATACTTCTGCGCCTTTTGATTTCATTATATTGACGACCCAAGATATCTGGATCCCGGTTAGCACCCAAAACGACAAATGACCTCCTAACATCATCCCAAAAACAAAATACAAAGGTGGAGAACGATGTGACTCTCCACCTTTGTATTCAATTGCAAATTATCAACTAGGCATCATCAATGGAAATATCACTACCATCTTGATTTGGAGTAACCACAGCTGTTTCACAATCTAGACCGTATCCACCTACAACTTTGCGGACTTCTTCGGGACACAAGGCGCGATATGTTTCTAAATCTTGCTCATGCCTTGTGAGCAAGATTGGAGTATGTTTTACCATAAGCTTCCTCCTTGAGTTGGAATAAACTGATACGCAAATTCAACACGAATACACTTTTTAGTTGAGTCAATAATAAAATGAATATACAAAAAATGATTATTCTACAGTAATTGACGATTAATGGGGAGTGCAGTCTTCTGACCCGAGTTTTCATACTAAGCGTTATCAAAAAGCTATATTCTTAAACAAGACGGCACGAGAACCTTTAGCTCAGTAACAAAACCGGCAGTTCATGCGGAAAATAAAAGATATTAAAAGAACGAGATTTCAGCTTTGAGCCCGAACTCTAATATTCAGACATTTAATTCATACAAAGTCGCAGGCGACACGCTTAAGTTCATGTTGAACAAGTTGTTTGTGCTTTTCAGTAACATTGGTTAATCTTCGCTCACAGGGAAGAAATATGGGGGCAGTCCATGTCCAACGGCTTATTCCGAAAGGAAGCCATCGAGCACAGCCGGCAAAAATTATGGGGTGACGTGATTATCGTCCAGCCCCTGTCGACCACCATCATGGTCTCAGTGCTTGTGGCACTTGTGGCACTTGGATTAAGTGGTCTGATATTTGGCGACTATGCGCGCACAGAAACCGCAAAAGGCTATCTGGTTCCAGACCGGGGTGTGGCGAAGATATTCGCGCCTCAAAGCGGCGTAATTTCCACCATCACATCGCGAGAGGGTGACAAGGTCAATGCAGGCACACCCATGGCAACTGTTGTTGTGGAACAGGCCACCGCTACAGGGCGCAGTGCCGAGGCGCAAGCCCTGCTCCTCATTGATCAGCAACTGCGGACCCTGGAAGAACGACTGGACTTTGAGCGCACCAGAGGTGATCTGGAACAACGTCGTCTTGAAAATGAACTGGAAAGCCTGAAACAGGAAATACAGGAGCTGGTTGCGCAGCGCTCGGTCCAGCGGGACATCACCAAATCAGCGGAAGAGTCCTTCAACGACTTAACCGAGCTGGTCGAAAAAGGCTATGTCTCCAAATCAGAATATGAACAGCGGCGCCAAGCTTATCTCTCCCAACAGCAATTGGGCCGAGAGCTGGATCAAAGGCGCGTGGGACTTGAACGGCAGGAAAATGAAACACGCCTCGCACTGGAACAGCTTCCAACCGACTTGTCCGACAAAGTTGCCAAACTCACAAATGAAAGAGCAGAACTAAGCCAAAGACGGGCAGAAATTGAAGGCAAACAGGCCTATTCAATCACCGCGCCCATATCTGGCCGGGTTGCAGCGGTGCAAGCCAGCGTCGGCGAAGTCGCTGACCCGCGCCTGCCACTTTTCACTGTCCTGCCGGAAGGTGGCACATTAGAAGCGGACCTTTATGTCCCTAGCCGCGCAATAGGATTTGTAAAAGAAGGCCAGGAAGTGCGACTGCTTTATGATGCCTTTCCCTATCAACGCTTTGGCACTTATATGGGCAAGGTCAAAATGGTCACAAAGACCATCATCGCCCCACAAGAATCTTCAGCACCTTTCGCGTTGGAAGAGCCGGCCTATCGTGTGAAAGTGACGTTGGACCGGCAGGACGTTGACGCTTTTGGTGACTTATTCCCACTACAGCCCGGCATGACATTACAGGCACGTATCGTGCTGGAACGACAAAATTTATTAGCAAGCGTCCTTGAACCCTTGCGCGCATTAGGGAGCGGTGGATGACAAGCAGCCTATCAGCTTTGTCCCAGTTAAATTTCTCGGGAAGTGCTCGTCTACCCCTCATCCGTCAGACGGAAGCGGCAGAATGCAGCCTGGCCTGCCTTGCCATGGTCGCAGGTTTTCATGGATATCGGGCGGATATGACTTCGCTGCGCAGGCGGTTCCCGATTTCGCTTAAAGGGGTCAACCTTCAAACGCTGCTTGAAATGGCAGATGCGCTGAAACTTGCCTGCCGTCCGTTGAAAGCGGATATGGAAGCGCTGGACCAAATCCAGCTTCCAGCGGTTTTGCATTGGAATATGAACCATTTCGTGGTTCTCAAATCCGTTAGCCGCAAGGGCATTGTTGTTCATGATCCAGAACGTGGCGAATGGGTCATGGACTGGAAGGAAGCTTCCAAACATTATACCGGCATCGCTATAGAAATGCAGCCTTCGGAAGGCTTTGAAAAAGCGGATGAACGCCACAAGTTAAAACTATCCCAGCTTTGGTCACGCCTGATCGGGATGAAGCGGGCCATTGTTCAGCTGCTGGCTTTGTCCACAATCCTGCAGCTTTTCGTGCTTATAAGCCCCTTTTATGTCCAATTGGTCATTGACCAGGTCCTTACAAAGTTTGACACAGATCTGCTTGTTGTTCTGGCCGCTGGTTTTGGCTTATTCACATTGATTTATGTGGCGACCAACGCTTTGCGTGGTCGATTGGTCCTCTATATCGGTGGCATGATGAGCTACCAGATGATGATCAATCTGTTCCGACATATGATCCGTCTGCCCCAGGAATTTTTCGACAAACGCCACATTGGTGATGTGGATTCCCGTTTTGCGTCAACAGAGCCGATTAAACGGCTTCTGACAGAAGGCCTGATCGCAGGCATCATTGATGGGTCGATGGCGATGACCACGCTGGTGTTGATGTATATCTATTCACCAATGTTGGCGACTGTGACGGCATTGGCCTTTACCTTGAACGTCATATTACGCCTTGTGCTATATCGTATTTTCCGCCGCCAAAGCGAAGATGCCATTTTGGCGCGCGCAAAAGAACATACGAATTTCATTGAGACCGTCCGCGGCATCATGTCGATCAAGTTGTTTGCCGGTGAAGGGCAAAGACAGCAGATTTGGCAGAACCTTCTCGCCGACGTCATTAATGCGGATGTGCGGGTCGGGAAAACCAAAATTAATTTTGAGCTGGCGAATAAGCTGTTATTCGGCCTTGAGAATATCTTGGTAATTTATTTAGCAGCCCGCATGGTGCTGGCCGGTCAATTCACGATCGGCATGATCTTCGCTTTCATGGCTTATAAGACGCTGTTCACAGAAAAAGCTCTCGCACTGATTGAGCAGATATTGGAATTCAGACTGATCGATCTGCACCTTGAACGACTGTCAGACATTGCAATGACAGATGCCGAGGAAGAAGAAGATCGATTGATGACAGGCGACAGGCTTAAAGGCGATATCGAGCTGCGTGACGTCAGTTTCCGCTATGCAGATTCAGAGCCTTATGTGCTGGATCGCCTCAATCTTCGGATCAAAGCCGGAGAGTCTGTTGCTATTACAGGTCCGTCCGGATGCGGCAAAACGACTTTGGTCAAAATCATGCTTGGCCTGCTCAAACCTCAAAGCGGGGAAATCCTGATTGATGGTAAGCCATTCCATGAATTCGGCCTGAAGAATTTCAGAGAACAGGTCTCTGCCGTTATGCAGGAGGACCGGCTTTTTGGTGGCACGCTTGTCGATAACATCGCCTTCTTTGACCCGCATCCAAATGTAGAACAGGTATCCATCTGCGCAGAGGACGCTGCCATTCTAGATGAAATCAACGAAATGCCGATGGGTTTTGAAACTCTTGTGGGCGATATGGGAACCACATTATCCGGTGGGCAGAAGCAGCGAGTGATGCTGGCCCGTGCGCTTTACCGCAAGCCGCATATGTTGTTCCTGGACGAAGGCACCGCCCATCTTGATGTTGAAACAGAGAAACGGGTAAATCAAGCTGTCAGCGGCCTTGGCATGACGAGAGTCATTGTCGCCCACCGGCCCGATACCGTTAAAAGCGCGGATCGCGTGATCCGCTTTGATGGTTCAGGCATCGTGGATGGGGAAAATATGGTAAATGAAAATCACGCAACGCAAGGGGACAACCTAAGTGTAGCCTGAAAAAAACAAGTTAAAAAATAGTCTTAAGGAAACCCTTAAGAGATTATTGACGAATTAACGCAATCATGAAGCGGTTCAGGGGGACACCGTTGGCATGACATTTGAGGCTAATACACGCCAGCGGATGGCCCGAAACCGTGGAACATGGTCAAGGGTGGCACTTGTGTTAGGCGTATTGTCCAGGTCGATCATTCTCTCATTGGCGTTCTTCTGCGCCATGACCATGGCTTTACGCGCGGAAATCACAGAAACATCCAAGCAACAGGCCCATCAGATCCTTGAACAGATCAAGGCAGACCCTTTAAGCCCGACACCCGAATTCTTAGATGCTCTGCAATCTGCCTCTGAAAGCAGCGATCCGAAAACCCAGTTGGCCGCACTCCATCAGATGGTCATTTTTACTGATCTGGACAGCGCTGGCACCGAAGAACTGGCCATGAAAATGGAAGAGGCCGCGCAACGACTTGGAGATGCAAATTACTACGCTATCGCCAAAAGCATGCAGACTTACAACCGGTTTCTGGATGGCGATGAAAATAACGCAGCCTTGATTTTGGAAAACGAACTTCGGGCAGTTCAAGGCAAGAGCGGTTGGCTCGCCGAAGCTTATATCAGACAGCTCCTGGGCGTGATCGCCTGGATAGAAGGCGACCGGAAATACGCAATAGAAACACTAAATCAGGCCCAATCCATTATCCCCGCAGACGGTGATGCTGTCCTTACCACACGCATAAGCGTCCTTCAGACGATGATGTTCATTTACTCTGAGTCCGGTGATTTCGAGACACTTTTAACAACCGCTGCGCAACTCATCGAGAACGGAAAAAATGCCAACCTGCCTGTTGGCGGGGCCTATATCTTACGAGATATTGCTTATGCCTTGAGACTGAGAAACGAATACGCCCTTGCCCTGGAGTTTCAGTCAGCACTTGGTGAACTCTTGCCTCAAGAAGGTAAGGGTGATCAGCTTTTTAACGTTTTGTTTGAAACGGCCCTCTCATCTCATCGCCTGGGTGATTTCGCTTATTCAGCAGAACAAATTGGTAAAGCTTTTGAGCAGTTTCCAGATCAAGCCAGCAGCAATGGACCGCTTTATATCATCCAAGCCATCAACCGGGTGGAAACGGGCGAGATCGACGCTGCCAGTGAAATGCTATCACAAGCTCAAATCCATCTTGACGAAGGTGACCTGACCATCGACGACAAATGGAAAGGCGAGCTTCTTCAAGCCCAGGCTCGTGTCGCCAAAGCCGAAGGCCGATTTGAAGACGCCATTCAATATTCTGACCAATTTGTTGATTCATATATTGCTGAAATCCGTGCTGAGAACTCTAGGCAGGTCCAAGAGCTTCGCGCAAATCTGGACGCAGAGCTGGCCCGGGCCCATGCGGAAAGAGCCCTTCTTGACCGTGAACAGCAATTAGCAAAACAAAGATTACGTGCACAAACAATCATTCTTGTTCTTCTCGGGTTTTTATTAACCGGCGTGATTATCGCTTTCATTTACCAGCGCCAGGTCTCCAAAGCCTTGGAGATCGGCCGACGGAAAGCGGAAGCTGCAAATGCCGCAAAATCCCGCTTCTTAGCAAATATGAGCCATGAACTGAGAACCCCTTTGAACGCCATCATTGGCTTCTCGGACCTTCTGCAGTTAAGCGGAAAGAGGGAAGACACGAGCCAGCAGACATCCGAATATGCCGGATTGATAAACAGAAGCGGGCAACACCTACTGGATATCATCAGCGATATCCTGAACGTCGCCCAGATTGAAACCGGCGGTGTGACCGTCGTCCGCAAAACATGCAATTTCCAATCAATCATTGAAGACGCTTCCATGATTGTTGATGCCCAGGCTGAAGACCAGGGAAAACGCATTGTCTATAATATCGACGCACGCCTGCCTGATCTCTGCGTTGATGCACGGCGTTTAACACAGGTTCTCGTCAATCTCGTTTCAAACGCACTTAAATTCACGGATGAGAATGCCCGGATAGAGGTGACTGCAAGGCGGACCAAATCCGGTGGATTTTATATTTCTGTCAGTGACAATGGGATCGGCATTGCAGCTGATAAATTAGAATCCATTCTGGAACCTTTTGTGCAAGCAAGCGAAGGCTGGGACCGGTCCCATCAAGGTGTTGGCCTTGGCCTCCCCATCGTGAAGTCTATAATAGAGCAACACGGCGGAACGCTGGATATCTGGTCAAAAGTCGGCCATGGCACAAGGATCAGCATTCAGCTGCCTGAACGGTGTATAGCCGAAACGCCTATGGCTTTGGCCGGTGCAAAAGACGACAAGCAAAAAAGCGCCGCCGCCTAAGCGACTTGTGTTTCAATAAGTTAACAAAGCTTCGAATCGGTGTCACTCCATCCGATAGTGCGAGGCAATAGATTCATCTACTCATGCGTGTATTGTACTTACAATTATATAAAAGAGAGACATTTTAAAACAAAAAACCATCTTTGTTTCCAATATGAGAACAATATTTAATGTTTCATTAACCATGAATTGACTCATATAGCCGGGTGCGTTCTCATGAGGCGTCGGTTTCCGACAGGCGTTTAACTACAGGGAAGCACCAATGAAAACCGAACGTAAACTAGAAGTACGCGAACTCACCATTAAAGAGACGGAACAGGTCTCTGGTGGGATTAGAAGGCCTACGGGCAACTCACCTCGCTAATCTTAGCTAAGGTGAAGAAATGGAACTGCCACGCAGAACCGCGTGGCAGTTTTTTTAGTGTTTATAGAAAGACCGGTACCAGTCGATGAACCTGGCAACCCCCTCTTTCACGGGTGTTTCCGGCCGATAACCAACATCTTGCACCAATGCCTCAACATCCGCATAAGTATCAGGCACATCACCAGGCTGCAGCGGCAGCAGATTCATCTGCGCTTTTTTCCCAACCGCCTCTTCAATAGCACCGATATAATCCATCAATTCTACAGGGGTTTGATTTCCAATATTATAGACGCGCCAAGGCGCCTTGCTGGTGCCAGGATCGGGCGACATCCCATCCCAGTTCGGATTTACCTGAGCAACATTATCCAATGTTCGAATAACACCTTCCACAATATCATCGATATATGTGAAGTCGCGACGGTGCTTACCATAGTTAAACACGTCAATTGGCTCGCCAGCCAGAATTTTGCTTGTGAATAAAAACAGCGCCATATCCGGACGCCCCCAAGGGCCATATACGGTAAAAAACCTCAACCCGGTCGTTGGCAGGTCATATAAGCTCGAGTAAGTATGAGCCATTAGTTCATTTGATTTTTTCGTTGCTGCATAGAGGGATAAGGGGTGGTCCACATTATGATGCACGGAAAATGGCATTTCTTCATTCGCACCATAGACCGAGGATGAGGATGCATAAACCAGATGCTCTACCTTTTCATGGCGGCACCCTTCTAAAATATTCATCGTCCCAACGATATTCGCGTCGATATAAGCATGAGGATTTTCAATGGAATATCTCACCCCTGCCTGAGCCGCCAGATGAACCACGCGGTCAAACCCATGCTCAGAAAACAGCTTTTCCATATAAGCGCGGTCAGCAATATCACACTTCTCAAATTGAAACTGCCCCGGATGGTTCGAAAGCCGCCGCGCCTGAGGGTACACGGCCATCTCATTGGGGTTTTCAACAAATGACTCAATGCGCTTCAATCGCGCTTCTTTCAACGCCACATCATAATAGTCGTTTAAATTATCCACGCCAACGACATCATCGCCGCGCGCAAGAAGGTAAAGCGCCACATGAGAGCCAATAAACCCAGCTGCGCCCGTTACCAATATCTTCATTTGAGACCCTCAATCACAAACGGCCATCACTATCCCTTTTTGGAAGCCCGGCCTTCACATCATATAAAATAACATCCTGCCCGCCCCAGTGGCGGATGTTCTCAGCACCCATATCAACAAATTGCTGATGTGCAACCGCAAGAATTATCGCGTCATAAAGAGATTTATCCGGCTCTTCCAGAAGAGTGACACCTAATTCTTCCCGCGCCATTTCAGCATCTGCCCAAGGGTCGTAGACATCAACGTCCATGCCATAGCGCGTCAAACCGGCGATAATATCCGTTACCCTCGTATTACGAAGGTCAGGGCAGTTTTCCTTAAATGTCAGGCCAAGAACAAGGGCCTTTGCGCCCTTCACCTTCTTGCCCTTATGGATGACAAGCTTAGCAACTTCATCCGTTACAAAACGCCCCATCCCGTCATTAATACGCCGACCCGCCAGTATGACTTCGGGGTGATAGCCGATTTCCTGCGCTTTATGGGTCAAATAATAAGGGTCAACACCGATACAATGCCCACCAACAAGGCCCGGCCTGAACGGCAGAAAATTCCACTTTGTCGATGCTGCCTCTAATACTTCATGCGTATCAATATCCAATCTGTTAAAGATCAGCGACAATTCATTCACCAACGCGATATTCAAGTCGCGTTGCGTGTTCTCAATGACTTTGGCTGCCTCAGCCACTTTGATAGATGACGCTTTATGGGTCCCCGCTGTGATGATGGAGCTGTAAAGCTCATCCACGCATTCTGCGATATTCGCCGTCGATCCCGACGTCACTTTTACAATATTCGGCAATCTGTGCTGCTTATCACCGGGATTGATACGCTCCGGGCTATATCCTGCATAGAAGTCCGCATTATAAGTAAGGCCCGACACGTCCTCTATGATGGGGATACACACCTCTTCCGTACAGCCTGGATAGACGGTTGATTCAAATATAACCAACCCGCCCTTTTTCAGCGCACGACCAACTGTCTCACTTGCCTTGCGCAGCGGTTCAAGGTCCGGACGGCGGTGCCTGTCAATGGGTGTTGGAACCGTAACAATGAAAATCCCGCATGTACTCAGGTCTGACGGATTGGAGGATAATTCCAGGTGTTTCGCTGCACCCAGTTCGTCCTTTGACACCTCAAGCGTCTTATCCCGTCCTTGACCAAGGTCAGAGATACGCTCTTCATGAATATCAAAGCCCAACACGGGGCGAATACGTCCAAATTCAACAGCCAAAGGCAAGCCGACATAGCCCAGACCAATAATTGCAATACGGGTGTTCTTTAAATCACTCATCCTACCCCCCGAAAAATAATAAGAATTTATAATTATTCTCAAATGGCTTCACGTAAATTACATCATCCACTATTAAAGTTTGAATGATAAATAAGCTATAAAGCTGAAAATTAAGACTTCAATGGGGGAATTCATACCTTATGAGTAAAACTGTCCATCTGATTGCAGCAGCCCGGCCAAATTTCATGAAGGTGGCCCCCCTGTATCACGCCTTGAATTCATCACCCGATTTCACCCCTGTCCTCATTCATACCGGGCAGCATTATGATACGAATATGTCCGACAGTTTCTTTGAAGACCTGGAACTGCCCAAACCCCATCACCATCTGGGCATCGGCAGCGGCAGTCATGCGGAACAAACAGGCGGTGTCATGATCGCTTATGAAAAAATCTGCTTGGCAGAAAAACCCGATTGGATAATCGTTGTTGGTGATGTGAATTCTACAGCGGCCTGCGCCATGGTTGGCGCGAAATGCTGGGTTCCTGTTGCACATCTGGAGGCAGGTCTGCGCAGCCGCGACAGACAGATGCCCGAAGAAATCAACCGCCTCGTCACCGACGCGATTGCGGATGTGCTTTGGACACCCTCCCCCGACGCAGACGAAAATCTGGCACAAGAAGGTGTTGAACCAAAACGCGTCACCCGCGTCGGCAATATCATGATGGACAGCTATGAACTGATGCGAGACAAGATTGAGGCCTCAAACGCCCTTGAGAGTTTTGGCCTGACGCCCAAATCCTATGGCATTGTCACCATGCACCGCCCATCCAATGTGGATGACAAAGCCAAGCTTGACCGCATCACCAAAGAATTGGTCCAGGCATCAGAAAAATGCCGCCTTGTCTTCCCCGTCCATCCACGGACGAAGAAGCAATTAGAAAGCTTCGAGCTGTGGGATCGGTTAAACAACGCTGGTGGTTTGATTTTAGCAGAACCCGTAAGCTATCGACCCTTTATGAGCCTTGTTGCAAATGCCCGCTTTGCTTTGACAGACTCAGGCGGCATTCAGGAAGAAACCACTTATCTCGATGTGCCGTGCCTGACATTGAGGGACAATACAGAACGCCCCATCACCTTAGAGCAAGGGACGAATAAGCTCATCAAGCCGCACGAAATTCTATCATCGATCGAAGACGTGTTATCCGGCAATTGGTGTCATGGTATCAAACCCGAATTTTGGGACGGACACACGGCACAACGTATTTTAGACGACTTGCGAAGCCGGGCTTAACCGTTACGCCGATGCGCGACTTCAGCATCTTCAACAATCGCAAAAAGCCGGTCCGGATCGACCGGTTTTGAGATAACATCACTCATCCCTGCATTGCGATAGCGGCTGTATTGATCAGCCATGGCATGCGCCGTAAGCGCAATTATTGGGATATTGCTCATCTCATCATCCAATGCGCGAATTTTCCGGGTGGTACTCAAACCATCCATGATCGGCATCTGCACATCCATCAATATGATATCGAAGGGCTTTTCAGATAAGCGCTCCAATGCAACAGAGCCATTTTCGGCAACAACAACTTCATGGCCACGCTTTTCCAAAAGCGAGCAAATAAGCAGCTGATTAATTTCATTGTCTTCTGCCAGAAGAACGCGCTTCTTTGAAATTTGCAGGCTTTCATCATCTGCCAACTGCCCCCCGCTTCGCGCCGCATCGCGGTCCGCCTTATCAAGAGGAACAGTGAACCAAAACCGACTTCCCACGCTGGGCTCGCTGGAAAAACCGATGGTCCCTCCCAACAGTTCAATGATTTCTTTTGAAATTGCCAGGCCCAAGCCGCTTCCCTCATGCTCCCTCTCAAGAGAGTCATCAGCCTGGCGAAAGCGTTCAAAAATGTAATGATGCGCATCTCGTGGAACGCCGATACCTGTATCCGTGACACTTACTGTCGCAACCACCTTACCCCAATCACTGATATCCAAAGCGGTCGAGACGGTAACGCTGCCCTCCTTGGTAAATTTAATGGCATTGCCAACCAGGTTAAACAACACCTGACGAATACGATCTGCGTCGCCGTGCAAAGCCATCATCGTGCGCGGACCGGCCTGATGACTAAGCTGCAACCCCTTGGCGCGCGCCTTCACTCTCAGGACATCCGTTACATCATCAACCAATGCCTTCAGATCAAATCGTCTTGGGCGCTGTTCAATATGCCCTGATTCCAAACGCGATAAATCGAGAATATCATTGACCACCAGAAGCAGGGCCTCGGCCGAGGATTTGGCAATATCAAGCAAACGCCCCTGTTCATCACTCAATGGCGTATCTTTAATAAGCTCCAGCATCCCCATCACGCCCGACAGTGGTGTTCGAATTTCATGGCTCATATTGGCAATAAAGGCGGACTTCGCCCGATTCGCCTCTTCTGCCACATCACGGGCCGCGATCAGATCCTGCTCCATGCGTTTACGTTGAGAAATATCCGTGTGCGTTCCAACAACACGCAAAGGCTGACCGCCGGTATCAAAGGCCACTGTCTGCCCTCTGGACAGGAACCAGCGATAGAGACCGTCTTTGCATTTCAAACGATATTCATAGGAAAAGGGCGCCGACATCCCTTTGCGATATTCTTCCAGGGCACCATCGCGGCGATCAATAGCTCTTCCAACAACACTTTGGCGAAAATCGGGATGGATGATTTCCTTCCAAAACTCGAAATTGACATCCACATCACCGGGCTTATAGCCCAATTGTTCTAACCAGCGCGGGCTGACATAAACCTCACCTGTCTGCAGATTCCAATCCCACAGTCCGTCCGCTGCCCCTTCCAGCGCAAATTCCAGCCGCTCTTTTTCTTTTATAGTCGCATCATCTGACAGGCGCTGTTCAGTGATATCCGTATGAATACCTATAATCAGTTCAGCCTTCCCATCCGACCGGAACTGGACCGTCAGGCACTGCAAATGCAACCAGCGAATTTTACCTTCAATCACTACGCGAAAGACTTCGGACAGCGAAGGTGCATGACCATCGATCATGGCCTGCAAACCTTTTCGCAGCTTACTTTTTTCATCCGGATGGACCAGGCTGGTCAGCTCATGAATAGACCCAGGCACCTGCCCCAAAGGCAGGCTGAGTTTGGTGAAGTCGAAAAGCAGACGCGCTGTATCAGATATAGGATGTAATTCCCAAAGGGCCTGATGTCCCGCTTCCAATGCAAGCCTTAAACGCTCCTGCGCCAGGCTATCTTGTTCGCGACTGTCAACTTCTGCGCTGACATCTTCAACTGTGACGACAATACCGCCGATGGGAGAGCTTTTTGTGCCATCTTCATTCCAGGGAAAGACACACCAACGCACCCAGATCGCTTTGCCGTCTGGCCTGACATGGCGTTGATTTTCAGAAGACACTGTTTCACCAGCCAGGCCGCGCATCATTGCTTCTGACCAATAGCCGGGCAGCTTGTCCTGTTTTAACGTCCGTCCCAGAAGTTTTTCGGGTTTTGTATCGAAGTAGAAAGCCCAGGATTTATTCGCCGCAATATAAGTCAAATCCATATCAAAAGCGGCCATGGCCATAGGCGCACGCGCCATGATGGTGCAAAGCTGCTTTGCACCCTCTTTTGTGATGATTTCTTTTTCCCGGCCTTTCTTCAAAGCCATATGCAGCCCTTCTGTCAGCCGCACCACTCCCAAACCAGCGACTGTTATACACAATAGATCTTAATTAATCAGCATTTGTCATATCTTTTCAATTTTGGCGATAGACGCACGCATGTCCCCCTATTAAGCTCAGGTCAATTCATAATCAGAGAAGAAGGGCCCCGTTCATGGATTTCTCCTATTCCGACAAGACCAAAGACTATATGGAGCGCGTCAGCACATTCATGGATAAATATGTCTATCCGGCGGAAGAAACATATTTGAAACAGGTGGATGAAGGGGAGCGATGGAAAGTCCTGCCCATCATTGAAGAGCTAAAAGTGAAAGCGCAGGCAGAAGGTCTTTGGAACCTCTTTTTACCGGAATCTGACCAGGGCGCAGGCCTGACCAATTTGGAATACGCCCCTTTGGCCGAAATCATGGGCCGAGTGATGTGGTCGCCTGAGGTTTTCAACTGCGCTGCGCCAGACACCGGCAATATGGAAGTGCTGGTGCGTTACGGCAGCAAAGAACAACAAGACCAGTGGTTGAAGCCCTTGTTAGCCGGTGAAATCCGTTCAGGCTTTGCCATGACTGAGCCGGCTGTTGCTTCCTCTGACGCGACGAATATCGAGGCCTCTATCCGCCGCGATGGCGATGAATATGTCATCAATGGCCGCAAATGGTGGACATCGGGCGCAGGCGATCCACGCTGTAAAGTTCTCATCTTCATGGGCAAGACCGACCCCAATGCCGATACATATAGGCAGCAAAGCATGATTTTGGTGCCAATGGACACGCCGGGCATCACAAAAATCCGCCCCCTGCAGGTCTTTGGCTATGACGATGCCCCTCATGGGCATTTGGAAGTGGATTTTGACAATGTCCGTGTGCCTGCCAGCAATATCCTGCTTGGCGAAGGCCGGGGCTTTGAAATTGCACAGGGCCGCTTAGGCCCGGGCCGGATTCACCATTGCATGCGCTCCATCGGTGCTGCCGAACGCGCGTTGGAATTGATGTGCAAACGCTTGAAAGCCCGCACAGCATTCGGCGGCCCGATTTCCAAGCAAAGCATCTGGTCCGAACGCATTGCAGAAGCGCGCATCCGCATTGAACAAGCCCGGCTTTTGACGTTGAAAGCGGCTTATATGATGGACACGGTTGGGAATAAAGAGGCCAAAGCTGAAATCGCCATGATTAAAGTCATCGCCCCTAATGTGGCCTGCGACGTGATTGACATGGCCATCCAGGCCTATGGTGGCGCGGGCGTCAGCCAGGTATCCCCGCTTGCGGGCATGTACGCCGGTCAACGGACTTTGCGACTGGCCGACGGCCCCGACGAAGTCCACCGCAACGCCATCGCGAAGGTTGAGCTGCGGAAGCTGAATTAAGCACCATAACCACCCTCCTTCTCCCAAGCGTGGGAGAGGGCCGGGGTGAGGGGGAAAATAAATAAAGTGGTATCGCAAGGTTCAGTTTTATTTTTTAGCCTCAATCGCCGGCGCGGGCATCCGCCCGCTTAGGCTTCCGCGATAACGCTATTCCTCCATGGCTCCGCCATTCCGGGCTATCGCGACGGCCGTGCGGCCTTACAGCTTTTCAGATATGAAAAGCTGGGGAGTCTTTACTACACAGCTCTTCTGTTCAGACCTACCCCTCACCCCGGCCCTCTCCCACAAGGGGAGAGGGAGGGAGGTTATGGAGCGCTGACTAGTCCCCTCTCCCCTGGTGGGAGAGGGTTGGGTGAGGGGGGGAACACCTATGTCTCAGAACCAAGCTCCTCCAGCTTTTCTTATCTGAAAAGCTGTAAGGCCGCACGGCCGTCGCGAACCGTTTCGCGGAAGCCTAAGCGGGCGGATGCCCGCACCGGCGACTGAGGCTAAAAAAATAAAAGCGGAACCCCGCGATACCACATAGCGCCCATAGAGCGCCCTCCCACCCCCAAACATCACACCGCCCGCCGCATGAGTCTGTCTCACACGCCGGGCGGTTCGTTTATCCAGTGATGTTTGAAGCGGTTCCCCGCCTTACACCGCGCAGTATTTTGCGATGTCCACAAAGGGCAACAACAGCCCCATAACATAACCGATGCCAAGGACCACAACAAACAAGGTTAAAAGCTGAGACAGCACCCACCGACCTCCGCGCGTAAACGCGGTGATGATGCGCCTTCCAATGTGAGCATACAATGTGATAAACGAATGGTCAGCCATTCGAACCTCCTCAACAGGTTTGTTTGGTCAGGTCCAGTGGGGTGGTTCCAACACCCTGCTGGGCCGCTTGAAGAGCAGAACCCTACTCCCCAAACACCCCGTCACACGTTTGACGAGATAAAGCGATGTTAACTTGCGGTTGTTGATGATGCAAGTGGGGAATGGGATATCCTTAGTCCGCCCAAGTTTTTACCCAAGCGCGTTACGCATCCGGTACTGAATGACGAATGCTATAATCATAACAGCCATCAACCTCATCACTTTTTGTGATGAGGATAGGGCTAGAGATATCAGCTTTTTTGTCAGCCTCAAAAAAGAAGTTATTTTGGTCAACAGAAAGAATGCGCGTGCCAGTCTCTACCTTCAGCCGTTTTGCAAGCCATTGCACTTCAGTGCCATCTGGAAAAAATACACTACATTTTTTTCCATGGTCAAAACCAACATAGACAAATGTTTTGGCTCGTTCATCAGCCTGAACAACCTTCAAAATATTTTCAGCTTGTCCTGCCTCACGGCAGTTGATACGCGCCAGGCGATCGAGCGCATTACATGCCTCACGCTGCTGTTCAGAAAGTTCATATTGAATAAAGGTAAAGCCCAGAGATCGTGCTTGTAACAATAGGCGCTTGAACTCTGGATCATGAATATAGAGTGGCGCGCTTAGGTCGATAGGAAGGCCGTCATTTAACTTTTTCAGGGTTGGCTGATCCAAAGCCTCAACAGCAAAATATTTGTAGCCAGCAGCTTTGATCTCTTTAAGCAGTACCCGTGCGAAAGCTCTGTGTTTACTTATGTGATGCGCTTCATTTAGAAATAGAAAGTCTTTGTCCTCAGCTGACAGTGAAACCTGCTGCGCAACACCCTTTGCTCTCAAGAGGAGTTCAGAACTACGTTTCGGAGCCAAGCATTTTTCCAACACAGGACACATCGCTAGCACTGCTTCACGGTCTTGCCCAAGAATAGCATGAAGCCAGGCTTGCACTTGTTGACGATATCCATCTGGCAATTCTTCGGTTGCAGCTAAAGCCTGCCGGTATTCACCTTGCTCAACACGTTCAGCCCATTTCTCCGGCATTGCTGTAACGTGCTTGATACTGCATAGAATGAACAGCAGAACCCATAAACTCTTCCTAGAAGGTTTAGCCCACCATCTTAACATCATGTGACACCGCCTCCCGTTTTTTATAGATACTCAAAAACAAATCGGCGAATGCCTCAGAAATTGCGTTATCGACAATAGGGTCTAACCATTTCCATTGGCCATCCGGATTGCATTCAAGAAACCAAAACTCCCCCGACTCATCCTCAATTAAGTCGACTGAACCATATTGAAGGCCCGCATCTTCCATGAATAAAAGCAACGCAACGATTATATTTTCAGGTAACGAAGTGGGCTGAAAATTTAAAAAAAAGTTACCATATCGCCAATCAGTCTGGGTTACGCGATAATCTTGAGAATTGATGATAAACGGAAAAACGTCTTTACCGACAACCTGCACACGATACTCCGCCTTTTTTCCAATGTTTCTTTGCAAAAACGAAGGTGTTCGCACGAAGTCACTATCCGGATGGTTGAGAAGGTCTTCACGCGTGATCTCCATAGTCATCAAAACCTCGTGCAAATGCCCCTCATCCCTATGAGGGATTACCCCCGGGCCGATTGACTTAACTATTAATTTATCATCATTTTCACTGGAGAATTTAAGGCAAGCCTCACGCTCATTACTCATTAAGCTCGGAGGTACATTAAATCCAGATTTTGAGGCTACTCTTGCTTGGTACAGCTTATGCTGGTTAAGAGAGATTGCGATGGGCGTAGGTACTATCAAATCAGCATAAATCGCTTTCAACCCGTGAATAGTTCCCAACCATTCAGACGCAGCAGAAAATTCAGAGCGTGAGTTATTATCACTCACATAATTTGGCAGCCGTAGCTTTGAGCGAAACCAGACTAATTTTGGAAAGCAAAGCTTATCACCAATCAGAAGCTGGATATCTTCATGTACATTCGAGAAGGAAATCGCGAATCGAGAGGGATTCTCATAGTCCAGCAATTGAACATCAAGCCCCTTTGCAATCAGGATATCGCAAACAGATGAAACATGAGGGTCCAGGGAACTTCCGAGAACAAGAAACATAACACACCTCCATTTGTTTAGAGCCTGTGTTCTCCACAGGCTCTAACATTCATTGGCTAGTCTATCATGCTCCCATCATCCATCGTGTCGTTACCACTGGTACGTGTGTACAAAAAAGAGGTAATATTACTGAGCCCTCCACCTACTTTTTTTGCCTCGTCAGGCATTAAATCCCTTACTTGTGAGGCAACTTCATTATGTTTGGAAAGAATAAAAGGCATTTTTATCTCCTATAGTTTTTATATACTTTTAACAAAAGCAAACACAACAACACACTTAAAAGATGTATTTACAATAATGTACATACAAATAGGTGCAATAAAACAATTTTCCACACCTAGTACAAAAGCACAGAGCATATCAGTAGAAAGGTGCTTTCTCGAAAAATCTCGAAACAACTCAGAGTTCACATTTCATTTAAAACAATCTATTTACGTGTTATATGTGTAATTACAAATACAAAAACACGAAGGCAACTCAACCATGTACCACGCTCTTAAACCAGGGCTTTTCCTGGCTTTGGCCCTAAGCCTCCAGCCCCTATCAACCGCCACCGCAGACAACAGCACAGAATGCGCGCCACCAAAAAATTGGCAGGCCATCATGGAAAAAGCCCAGGGCAAAGTCATCGTTTTCGGCGAACTTCACGGCACGCAGGAATATCCAAAACTTGTCGGTGAATTTATCTGCGCCGCGGCAAAACAAGGGCGGCAGGTTCTCTTCCTGATGGAGCAAGGGGCCGATAAGTCAGAGGCTTTGAATGCCACACTCAACAGCCAGGACGAAGAACCCTGGGAGGCCGCCACACCGGACTTCTGGCACGCCAAAAGCCAGGACGGGCGGAAAAGTCAGGCCATGCATGCCTTGCTTGAAAGACTGCGCGCTTTAAAACAAGGCGGCGCTGACATCAGCGTTGGCGCTTTCGGCGCGACAATTCAGAACTTCCTAAAACTGGGCAGGCCCGAAGGCATTGAATGGGTGTATGAAGAAGAAACAGTTCATCTCTCAACCGCCCTTAAAAACAATGACCTGGTCATTTCCCTGGTCGGCAGCTTCCACCCCGTAAAATATGCAGAACATGCGGCCAGGGAAAAAATCTTCGCCATAAATCACGAACATAAGAGCGGCACCGCCTGGGTCTGTTCAGAAGGCGTCTGCGGGGAAAAGCCTTACAAGGCATCTAAAGACGTTGAAAGATTCGCCCACCATGCGCCGTCCACCCTCGTCTTCCCCGAAGAAGATATGGATACGACCGTCTATAGCGCTTATCTCTATACAGGCTCTGTCACGGCATCGCCTCCGGCTTTTGCCAAATAAGCTTCCATAACCGGGTCCTGCACCTTCCTCATCATCGCCTTTTATTTCGGTAAAAAACCCCGTATAAGGCGCGCATGATGAGACAAGCGAGTGCTGGGACCCGGTCATTTGTTAAAATGCACGGCCTGGGCAATGATTTTGCAATTTTCGACGCACGGCGGCAGCCCTTAATCCTGGTGGAGGAACAAATCCGCCTGATTGCGGACCGGCGCTTAGGCATAGGCTGTGACCAGGTGATTGTCATTGAACAAGCCGCCGATACACAAGCCGATGCCTTCATCCGCTTTTACAACGCCGATGGCTCCCAATCAGGCGCATGTGGGAATGGCTCCCGCTGTGTCGCAGCACTCCTCTTCGCTGAAGCCCCGCGGAGCACCCTGCATTTCAAAACCACCGCGGGCGATATCTATGCACAAAGCCAGGAAGACGGTGCCGTTTCCGTTGATATGGGCAAACCGGGCCTTGAGTGGCGCGATATTCCGCTGGCCCAGGAGCTTGACACGCTGAGCCTACCCATTAAAGAGAGCGCGCTTATCAACCCCGTTGGCGTCTCCATGGGTAATCCGCATATGGTTTTCTTTGTAAAGCCCGAGGCGGATATTGACCTCGCCACGCTTGGCCCCATTTTAGAAAAACACCCACTATTCCCCGAACGCGCCAACGTCACCGTCGCCCGCGTTCATGACGCGCAGCATATCGAAGCGCAGGTGTGGGAACGCGGTTCAGGGCTGACATTGGCGTGCGGGACGGCGGCCTGTGCGACTTTGGTCGCCGCAGTCCGCCGAGGGCTGTCGGAGCGCTATGCGCAAATTCGCCTGCCCGGTGGTGTGCTGCATATCGAATGGGATGCGCGGGACCATGTCATCATGACCGGCGCTGTCGCTGTATCTTATATGGGCATGTATGAACTCCCAGCCATGGCAGGGTTAGAACAGGCATCATGACAAAGGTTCAGGTCCATAATTTCGGCTGTCGCTTAAACATCTATGAAGGTGCTGTCATAGAAGAAAAGCTGACGCCTAATGATGAAGGCCTGATTGTCTTCAACACCTGCGCCGTCACGGGCGAAGCCGTACGCCAAGCCCGCCAAGCCATCCGCAAAGCCCGGCGCGAGCATCCAGACGCCCGCATCGTCGTCACCGGCTGCGCCGCCCAAATCGACCCTGCTGCCTTTGGTGAGATGGGCGAAGTTGATCGGGTATTAGGCAATAAAGAGAAATTCGAAACCCGCGAATATGATTTCGGCATTGACGGCCCTAAAGTCCGGGTGAATGACATCATGGCGGTGAAAGAAAACGCCGGACATTTGATTGGCGGTTTCACCGAACACCATCGCGCCTTTGTTGAGGTGCAAAATGGCTGCGACCACCGCTGCACCTTCTGCATCATCCCTTATGGCCGAGGGAACAGCCGTTCCATTCCGGCGGGCGCGATTGTCGAGCAGATACAAACCCTCGTTGCGGGGGGCTATCGCGAGGTTGTGTTGACGGGGGTAGATTTGACCTCTTATGGCGCTGACCTGCCCGGCAAGCCGCAATTGGGTGATTTGGTTCAGCGGATTTTGAAACTGGTGCCGGAGCTGCCACGGCTAAGAATATCCTCCATCGATTCAATCGAGGCGGATGAAGCTCTGATTGATGCCATTGTGAATGACCAACGCGTCATGCCGCATCTGCATTTGAGCTTACAGGCGGGCGATAATCTCATCCTGAAACGCATGAAACGCCGCCACAGCCGCGAAGATGCCATTGCCTTCACCCAAGAGATTAAATCAAAACGGCCAGAGGTTACTTTTGGCGCAGACATCATCGCAGGCTTCCCAACGGAAAGCGAAGAGATGTTTGAAAACTCGCTGCGCCTGGTGGATGATTGCGACCTGACTTATTTGCACGTCTTCCCCTACAGTGCGCGAACCGGCACACCAGCCGCACGCATGCCGCAACTGCCCATGGCTGTGCGGAAAGACCGCGCGGCGCGACTGCGGGCGAAGGGAGCAGAACGCTTGAACACCCACCTCGCCTCCAAAGTCGGGCAGCAGGTGGAAGCTTTGATTGAACGGGTAGAAGACGGCATAGGCTTTGGTCACAGCAATGATTTCGCGCCTGTTCGCTGCAGCGGCGATGTGACAGCTGGCACTATCTCCACAGTCACCATAGATTCCGCGCATGAGACTTATGTGAAAGGCACTATTTCCAAATGAGCGACGCACCTAAAGGCTGGTTTGCACGACTGCGCGATGGGCTGTCCAAGTCCACAACGCGGCTGACCGACGGCATCACGGGCATTTTCACCAAAGCCAAGCTCGACGCGGACACTTTGGAGGAATTGGAAGAGCTGTTGATTACCGCCGACCTCGGCGTGGCAACGGCGACGGCGGTCACAGACAAGCTCGCCAAGACCCGCCTTAATAAAGATATCACAGCGGAAGAAGTGCGCGCTGTTCTAGGCGAAAGCGTGTTGGAGATTTTAGCACCACTTGAAAAGCCTTTCGCAGTAAACACGACCCATAAACCCCATGTGGTCTTGGTTGTCGGCGTAAATGGGACAGGCAAAACCACGACCATCGGAAAAGTCGCCCATGTGCTGAAATCCCAAGGTAAATCCGTGATGCTGGCCGCAGGTGATACGTTCCGCGCCGCAGCCATAGGCCAACTTGGTATTTGGGCCGAACGCAGTGGCGCGGCTTTTGTTGACGCCAAAGAAGGCGGCGACCCTGCAGGCCTGGCCTTTGACGCCTTTAAACAAGCCCAGGCCCAAGACGTGGATGTTCTGCTAATCGACACTGCCGGGCGGCTTCAAAACAAAGACGGGCTGATGGAGGAACTTGCTAAAATCCGCCGGGTGTTAGGCAAGTTGGATAAAAGCGCACCCCATGATGTGCTGCTTATTCTAGACGCCACTACAGGGCAAAACGCGCTTAACCAAATCGATGTCTTCGGCAAGATTGCAGGCGTCACCGGCCTGGTCATGACCAAATTGGATGGGACAGCACGCGGTGGTGTTCTCGTATCTGCTGCGGAAAAATATGGCATCCCCATCCACTATATCGGCGTGGGTGAAAAAATGGACGATTTGAATGTCTTTAGCGCTCAAGCCTTCACCCAATCCCTGGTCGGGATAGCAGATTAAGCAACGAACAGGTGCTTTCTTCCACTTAAAAGCGCCAGCCCCATAGCCATGAGAAACAAAACTGGCGGTGCCGGAACAGGCGTGCTGTCGAAGGTTAAGCTGTTGAAGCTGTAACTTTCTGAGGACGGGTTGATTGTTGAGGAATTAGAGCTGCTGACCAAAAGCAGACTTAAGCCGTTATTTATGTTTAAAACAGGGGCAAGTGATGGTGTGGCGGTCACGCCAAACAGATCAGTCGTCAGTATCGTTCCAAGACCGGTTGTCTGAAAACTCAAAATAGCATTAAACGTAACGCCAACCGCAGGAAAACCAACGCCAAGACTTAAAGCTTCGAAAGACCCTTCAACAATCGACAAACCATTGCCACTAAGCGAAGAAAACGCGGCGGTGGTCCTTCCACCATCATGATCAGCAAACTCTGCGCCAAGTAGATTTTCCCCATCACTAATATAAAACCTCGGATCAAAATCAGGCGTTAACCGTGTCAGATTAATCGCCACTGTAAAATCCAAGGGATTTTCTACGACGTTATCGAGAGGGATTGAAAGCAAGACGGCCAGATTATCTGGCTCATTAAACCTAATGGACCCCCCACTGATGGAATCAGGGCCACCATTTGGCAATGCAACACCTTGCACACCCAACAGGTCCGCCGCTGAAAAAGTTATTGGCGCCGCTTGAACCAGGGTGGGCAGAAAAAACAGACTAAAGAGCGTTGTTAAAAACCATTTCATCATCTATCTCCAGCATATGCCAGAGAGTTGAGGCGAACTTCTTTCACAATAGTGAATGGATTTACCCAACGCGCTGAGGCGGAATTCTGCTATACTCCGATCGGGAGTATTTCCAATGAAACTCGTGATTGCCCTTGGGCTGGGCATCACCTTGGGTGCATGTACCAGCACATGTCCGGATTTTACCGGCTCTCCAAACACGCCCTATGACACCCTCTATTGCCACGCAAAACGAGATGACAGCCACGCGCAATTCCTGCTGGGCCTGCACCATGAGCGGCGAGGAGAAATGGAGCGCGCCATCGATTATTATGTGGAAGCAGCAGAAACGCGCTATCCACGCCAGCGGCCTCGGCATCTACGACCCTTAAGAGATGAATTAAGCGCCATGATGATCCCCATGGATACGCCCAAAGCTATCCCCGGCAGCGCCAATGCGAAACATGCTTTAAAACGCCTGCACAGGCAGGGTTATGATGTTCCAGAGAAATATCACGACCCACCCCAAACAGAATTTGACAAGATTTAATCGTAAGCAACTGGTTCCATGACCTCACCGCGCTGCTTCAACAGGCGCAGGCGCAGGGCGTTTAGCTTGATAAAGCCTTCCGCATCGCGCTGGTCATAGACACTGTCTTCTTCAAAGGTCACATGGGCCATGGAATAGAGGCTCTTGGCGCTTTTCCGGCCAACCAGCGTGACATTCCCTTTATAAAGTTTCAGCCGCACTGTGCCTTCAACATGTTCCTGGCTTTTGTCGATAAGCGCCTGAAGCATTTCCCGCTCCGGCGAGAACCAAAAGCCGTTATAAATCAGCTCAGCATAGCGCGGCATGATTTCGTCTTTTAAGTGCATTGCGCCCCGGTCCAGCGTGGCCTGTTCCAAGCCCCGATGCGCCGTGTGCAGGATTGTGCCGCCAGGCGTTTCATAAATGCCCCGGGACTTCATCCCCACATAGCGATTTTCAAGCAAATCAATCCGACCAATACCATTGGCCCCGCCCAGCTCATTCAGTTTTTCAAGCAAGGTTGCGGGGGACATCGCCATACCATCAATGGCGACCGCATCGCCTTTTTTAAATTCAATCTCTACATAAGTGGGCGTATCAGGCGCATCCTCTGGGGACACTGTCCGGGAATAGACATGTTCCGGCGCTTCGAGCCAGGGGTCTTCCAGTAATTTCCCCTCGGAAGACGTATGCAACATATTCGCATCCACAGAAAATGGTGCTTCCCCGCGCTTGTCTTTTGGAATTGGAATCTGATGCTGTTCGGCAAATTCGATTAATTTGGTACGGGAGTTCAAGTCCCATTCCCGCCAAGGTGCAATCACCTGGATATCGGGGTTCAACGCATAATAGCCCAGCTCAAAACGCACCTGGTCATTGCCTTTGCCTGTTGCCCCATGGCAGACCGCTTCCGCACCAACGGCTTTCGCAATCTCAATCTGCCTCTTGGCAATCAATGGCCGGGCGATGGCCGTACCCATCAAATACACACCTTCATACAGCGCGTTGGCCCGCATCATCGGGAAGACATAGTCGCGGACAAATTCTTCGCGTAAGTCTTCCACAAAAATTTCTCGAACGCCCAACAGTTCCGCCTTAGCGCGAGCTTCTTCAAGCTCAGCACCTTGGCCCAAATCCGCGGTGAAGGCGACAACTTCACAGCCATGATGGAATTCAAGCCATTTTAAAATCACGGATGTGTCCAACCCACCTGAATAGGCAAGGACAACTTTCTTCGGCGCTTCTGACATGCGGGCCACTCCAATAGGCATTGCTTCAAGGCGCGCACTATAAGAAAGCAGTATTGGAATGCAATAGAAAAACAACAGTAAAATTTGTTTTTTAAAATAAATACAGAATTAAATACTGTTTTTTGGATTCGCCAAACCGCCCCAAACAGGCTTAAATGGGGAGGAACAAAGGAGAATAAGCAATGTGGACCAAATGTGCTTTGGCACTTATTTCCAGCCTTTTCATCTTATCCGCCCATGCGGAAGGCGCGCGGCAAAAGTCAGACATCATCATCCCTGAATATTGGCAGCAGTTTTATGACCAATGGGGCTTTGCACCGGCGGTTAAAACCACGGACGGCACTGTATACGTATCCGGCGTTATATCATTCCTTGAAGGTGAAGGCAGCTATGAGGAACGCTATGCCCGCGGCCTGCGCACAGCCTTATACCATATCAAGGAGATTATGGAGCAAGCAGGCGGGTCCATGGATGATGTCGTTGAAATGACAAGCTTCCACATGGAAATGGCCCATCAGGTGGTGGCCCTGTCCCAGGTCCGGCAAGAGTTTTTCGCAGAACCTCATGGCGCATGGACAGCCATCGGCACAACCGAACTTGCCCTACCTGGGGGCATGACGGAGATTAAAGTGACGGCGAAAATCGCGAAAGATTAACCAGAGGATTAACCCGCTTGACGCTGACTGGCGCGAATTTTCTCTGACTCAGATTTCAACTGCCCGCAAGCGGCCATGATATCCCGCCCCCGTGGCATACGAATAGGGGCCGAAATACCCTTTTGAAAGACGATATCGCAGAAGCGTTCAATGCGATCCCAGTCAGAACACTCATAAACAGAACCCGGCCAGGGGTTAAACGGAATAAGGTTTACCTTGGCTGGGATTTTATAAGACTTCAACAAACGGACCAGTTCCCGCGCATCTTCATCACTGTCATTCTTATCCTTCAACATGACATATTCAAATGTGATGCGCCGCGCATTATGCGTGCCTGGATAAGCCGCACAGGCTTTCAGCAATTCATCAATGCCGTATTTTTTATTTAAGGGCACGATTTCATCGCGAACCTCTTTGGTCACAGCATGGAGGGACACAGCCAGGTTCACGCCCAATTCACGCCCACATTCTTCCATCATAGGAACCACACCAGCAGTGGATAATGTGATGCGACGCCTGGACATTTGAATGCCAGCTTCATCCATAACAATACGAAGCGCCTTCTTCACATTGTCAAAATTATAAAGCGGCTCCCCCATCCCCATCATGACGATATTTGTGATGAAACGTCCTTCGGTCGATGCCGGCCATTCGCCCACATCATCCCGTGCAATCATCAATTGCCCGACAATTTCAGCGGCCGTCAGATTACGCACCAGCTTTTGCGTGCCCGTATGACAGAAACGACAAGCCAAAGTACAGCCAACTTGGGAAGAGATACACAGCGTTCCCCGGTCTTCATCAGGAATAAAAACACATTCGGCTTCATTGCCATCTTTAAATTTCAAAAGCCATTTGCGCGTGCCGTCGGTGGAGATTTGCGATTCCACTGCTTCGGGACGCTCAATGGAGAAGTTTTTATCCATCAACGCGCGAATATCTTTGGAGACATTATTCATCTCAGCAAAGTCACGAATGCCGCGGTGGAAGACCCAATGCCAGACCTGGTCACAGCGCATTTTCGCTTGCTTCTCAGGTACACCCAGTTCAATCAAAGCTGCACGCAGCTCTTCCCGGCTCATCCCCAGCATATCAAGCTTGTCGCTCATCAATGCAGGGTCAAGGCGTGCACCTACTTTTGGGTCAATGTGACCGGGAATTTGCATGGCTTTTACTTTCAAACAGCTTCATCGAGCCGCTCTCATATAGGAAAATACCAGATTTGCCAATATTTGCCGCGTCAGCCGCAGCTGCTGGTGATGCGATTAAAGGCTGCCGTGAACCCACGCAGGGAATAATTATCCGTCATGGAATAGCCCCGGGCTGCCACAGCTTTCACAGTCATAGTCACCCCGGCCTTCATCGTGGATACAATACGCGCATCTTCATCCAGCCCATAAGTCCAGGCCAAATCATCATCACCATAAAGCTCGAAGCTCTTATCCCCAACAGTCAGCACAATATCCGCACCGGACCGATAGGATGCGCCGCCAGCAATAGAGACAACACCACGCTCCCCTCTGCTTGGCCAGTGCGCCACCATGACATAAGGCTCTCCGCGCTTGGTATTGCGTTCGGAAAGTTGGCTTTGTTTGGGGATGGACGTCATATAACAGACTTTGCTGCCATCAGGCTGTGTGTCCACAAAGGTGGACCAATCACGAAAGTCGCCTAAATGCTCCCGCTTCACCTGCGCCTGCGCAGTGGCAAGAGAGGCGGCAACAGCCGATACAATAATCAAAGCGCCTAAGCGTGTTTTCATAACTCGTCCTGTTTCCAAACAGATCTATAGCATAAATAAAATGGCAATATCACGGCAAGCCTAGTCGTCTGTGTCCGGTTGACCACCTTCGATCAGATACCAGGGCGTTTTATCAGCGACATAAGGCGGGATAGGAAATAACCACTTAAAAGCATCCAGTGCAGCTGGGTGAAAGATCGTAGAATGATCATAAGCATTTGATCGATCGACATATGTCCATTCAGGACCATTTTTTGCAGCTTTCAATGCGCTTAAAAAAAGATCCAGGCCAGCCTGCATTGTGCCGCCTTCATTTGCCATGGTGAGATAAACACGTTTTTCTCCATAATCCGCGCGCGCCAAAGACTGTTTGGCCCATTTCCCAAGCCGTTGATCATCCCACCAAAGACTGGGGCTGACCGCAACATAATCATCAAATAAGCCCGGCTGATTAAGCAGACTGTCCACAACGAAAAGGCCAGCAAGAGATTCCCCGATCACGACACGGCGTTTTTCAACCTCAAAGCGGCCTTCGACAAAGGGAATGACATCTTGTTCAATATAGTCTCTGAATTTCTGCGCCCCGCCGGGCTTGGGTTCAAAGCTGTTAAACCGGTCGTCCACAGGCTTACCAGTCAATTCATACATCCGTTGTTGCGTGCGAATTCCAACAACAATAGCCGTGCCATGCGCCCAATTTAATTCCGCAAGCTGATGCAATGCGGCAATATGAAAAAAGTCCTGATCCACGCCACCATCAATCAGATAAACAACCGGATAGGATTTATCTTTTTTGCCATAATCCCTAGGCAGCCAGACATTGATTTCCCGCTCCTGCCCCATCACGTCCGATTGGATTTTATAGGACTGACCAAATTCTATTGGGGTGGCATCATCAGCAGAAACACTTTGAAAGCTCAAAAACACAAACACAATGGACAAAGCGAGAGACTGCATATCAATCATCCTCTTTTCTCTTTATGGGCCCACCATGGACATGGGGTTTTAAAGGCTCAATCTTTGCGTTTGGCGTGACACCGCGTTCTGGAAAACGGCCTAAGACGCGTAACCGGTCATAAAGAACAATGGCACCAGCCGTCGCCACATTCAGGGAAAAGCGCGTGGGGATTTTAATGATATGATCACAAGCCTCTACGATTTCGTCCGAAAGGCTGCGACGCTCGCCTCCCAGAATATAGGCGGCTTGTTCGGGATGGCGAAAGCTGGGCAAATCCACTGCGTCATCGGTGATTTCTATGCCAACCAATTTACATCGCTTCGGCGGGCTGAAGTCCGCGAATTCCTCATATTCAAAGACGGGGAGGCCCGTATCGGACTTCGCCGTATCAAAGTGATGGGTGTCTTTGGAGAGGCGGTGGCGGATGAGGAAGGCGAAAGACGCCCCAAAGCCATGAGCCGTGCGAATAAGGTTTCCGACATTTCCAGCCTTATGACCGCTGGCGATGCCTATACCAAAATAACCGCGCATATGTGGTGCTTGTGAATTCATGCAGTTGTCATAGCGCCGACAACCCGCGGCGTCAAAATCTGTTCACGGTCCTGCTGGATGTGAAAGATGCTCCCTTGCGGCGCATCAGCAGCAATTTCCCCGCCATTTAATATCTCACCGCGCAGCACACGACCAGCCATGCCATGGGTCACGACCAGGCTGGGACGCGTGGTTTCAAATTCAGAAATCCAGCTTTGCATGCGCCTGGCCACATCATCATACCATTCCCCATTTGGCGGACGTTTGGTGAACAATCGGCGTTCCATATCCACAAAAGGGCCAATTTCTTCAAAGATATCCGCATAGGGCCTGTCAGACCAATCCCCCACATCAATTTCCAACAACCGCGCATCCAGCCTGACATTGAAATAATCCAGCCCCAATACATCACAAATCAAGGCCATGGTTTGCCGGGTTCGACCCGCAGGCGATGCCCAAAGGTCTAAGTCAGGCTTTGGCCCAAGCTGTTCCAAAAGTTTTTCACCAACGGAAATCGCCTGTTCCACCCCTGATTTCGTCAAAGGCGTGTGATCCTGCCGTCCTTGCATACGCGCAGCGCGGTTGAAAACTGTCTCTCCATGGCGGACGATATAGAGGCAATTTGTCATGGGCGACGATCCTTCGCTTGACCCGAACTTTCCCCCTCTCTACACAGAATTGAGGTTCGATGGGAGACTTTATCATGGCCAGCAAGGTTTACGGAACAGCCGCTGAGGCACTTGAAGGATTGCTTTTTGACGGCATGACCATCATGGCAGGCGGCTTTGGCCTGTGCGGCATTCCTGAAAATCTCATCACAGCCATTGAAAAGTCAGGCGTCAAAGACCTGACCGTCATTTCCAACAACGCAGGCGTTGATGATTTCGGCCTCGGCTTTCTTCTGCAAACGCGCCAGATCAAAAAGATGATTTCGTCTTATGTGGGCGAAAACAAGACCTTTGAAGCCCAATATCTGAACGGCGAACTGGAATTGGAGTTCAACCCCCAAGGCACGCTAGCCGAACGCATCCGCGCAGGGGGTGCAGGCATCCCCGGCTTTTACACAAAGACCGGCGTGGGGACAGTGATTGCCGATGGGAAAGAACATAAGGACTTCAACGGCGAGACTTATATCATGGAGACCGGCCTGGTCGCTGATTTAAGCATTGTGAAGGCCTGGAAAGGCGATACCCAGGGTAATCTCATCTACCGCAAAACCGCGCGCAATTTTAACCCGATGATGGCGAGTGCGGGCAAAGTCACCGTGGCCGAGGTTGAAGAAATGGTGGAACCAGGCACATTGGACCCGGATTTCATTCATACGCCAGGCATTTTCGTTCAGCGCATCCTGCAAGGCCAGGATTATGAAAAGCGCATTGAACAGCGGACCACACGGCCAAAATCTGCGGCTTAAGTGAAGGCTATAAATCGCTTCACCCCCTCTTAACTAACACCTCTCAGGCTTCTGGCATTTCATATGAGATGTGAGGAGTTTGATGATGCGTTTTCTTGTCCTAACACTCGGCCTGCTTTCTTTTTCAACACCCGCACCTGCCGTGCCGATTAGTTTTACGGGAGCGGAATTGGCAAATCTGTCCAGCGCTAGCTTCCCAACGGGGGGACAAAGGATTGTTGGTGACAGCTTAAGATGGGACCCAACTATTCTAAGGGCTGTCCTCTACAGACTGCCCTTGGACGGCTTTGTCATTGACCCAAGTAACATCGGAATTTCGGCCATCACAACCCGGTTGCGTACGGACCAGAACGGCCTTGATCAGGACATTTCATTTGGCATCTATGATGGGCAAAATCTTTTCAATATATTCTTCGTCGACAGTAATAGTTCGCAGTCTGTACGCGCACAAAACAGAATTGATAGTTTAGACGCAAGCGAAAGGTTTTTCGTTCCAGGCTCTTTTGTTGAAAGCGGGCCCCTTATCTCATCACCTATTGGGTCCGTGGTCCAATTAGACACGACTATTCAAGCGACAGCCACTGGCACAACACTTATCGGCGAATTCAATCAAAGCGGGGCTACAACATCCACTTTTTCACCGGTGCTAAATCTCAGTGGGACACTCAGCCTTGTAATCCTGGGAAGCAACACGAACGAAAATCACCTTTTAAGGTCTCTGACCTTCACAAGTGGCGTGAGCTTGCCCACTGCAGTGGCAGAACCTGGGGCATTAGGTGGATTGGCTTTGGGCTTGGCGACTTTGGGATTTGGGGTGTTTCGCAGGCGGTTCCGCTGATTTCTCAATCGACGCAGTAACGGAGCAAGTCCGTTTGCCAGCGTTTAAGAACCGAATGCTGAAGCTCCTGTTGTTTAACCCGCAACAGGAGCATATTTTGTGAAACATCTTGCTTTGATTTTAGGCCTCGCCACCTTCTCAACACCCGCACTTGCCATGCCGATTAGTTTTACGGGGGCGGAGTTTGCAGCACTGCCGGGGATTACCTTCCCCTCAGGCACCCAGACCATCGTCGGGGATAGTTTGCGCCTTGATGCAACGAACACTAACTCCAGCATAGCATCATTGCCTTTAGATCAATTCAATGTGGATGTCAGTGACTTCGAGGTGCAGATTAATATCACAAGGTTACTGCGTGACGACGGAACGGAAGATCATGACCCCGTTATATTTCTTAGCGATGGGCGCAACCTTTTTGGTGGGATTTTCGCAGACCTATCAGCTTCCACCGTTTTTGCCCAAGCAAGGCGGAGCGAGCTGAACAGTGACGGGCGGTCTTTGGTATTTATAGAAACTCTTAGTAACTCCTCAGGCGCCCCTGTGGCGTTCAACGACAGCTATCTCGCCACCATAGGCGTGCAGGCTACACCCACCAACACCATCATCTCGGTGGGTATTAATAATGGGATTGCGAGCATTACAGATACAACATCAACGCTCTTTGATCTCAACAATGGGGGGCCGAGCCTCGTTTTATTTTCCAACTCCTTTAGCGAAAACTATCTCATTAACTCCGTCACCTTCACCCGTGGGGTGAGCACGCCTGCTGCCGTTGCTGAGCCCGGCGCGCTAGGTGGGTTGGCGCTAGGCTTGGCGACTTTGGGGTTTGGGATGTTTCGGCGGAGGTTTGGTTGATTCGACCCCTCACCCTAACCCTCTCTTAGCTCAGGGGAGAGGGAGGTGTGTTCCCGCAGCTTATACTAATCCCCTCTCCCCTGAGCTAAGAGAGGGTTAGGGTGAGGGGTAATCTATTGACTCACAACAGCTTCTTCCCTTTTCAGGTTTTTACACGTATATGTAATCAAGCATGCCTCGGCATGCGGGAGCTTAACAACTCCCCGGTTAGTGGCTGGGTATCAGCCAAAATGATACCGTTACCCCGTGCTATGTGGTCCGGGAGGCGGTGCTGCATGTCCAGGCATGGGGACCCATCTTCGGGTGGGTCCCAAGCTAAAGAGCATCGCGCCATTCTAACCGATGGTTGTTAACTCCCGGCCGCCAGCGCCAATGCTGGCGGTCGTTTCCATTTTTACGATGTGAGGAGGGACGACCATATGGCAACATTACTGAGCAAAAAAGAAAAGCAACTCAACATTCAAATCGGCGCACAACTCCGCCAGCAGCGGCAATTGCTGGGGCTGACGCAGGACTATGTGGGGAAAAGTCTGGGTATTTCCTATCAAAAGATTCAGAAATATGAAAAAGGCGCCAACGCCATCACCGCCGCACGGCTATATGTTCTAAGCACTATCTTGCAATTCGATATCACCCACATGTTTAACAGCCAGACCCCCAGTGAAGACGAGCGACTGTTAGCGCATTATTTCCATCACATGTCGGAAAAGGAGCAGGCCTATATTCTCTCCATCGCCTGCACCTTCTGCGACATATAAATCATCACACCAGAACGCGCGCCAAACAATCAAAGCTGGATGTCCAGCCTTGCTCATGATGATCGCGAAACTCTTCTTCTGCAAAGCCCGTTTGCAAGAGATGGAAGGACGTGACGCCGTCTTTATCTTCAAAAGTCAGCGTAACCAGCGTCTCATTTCCCCGGCTGCCGTCTTCCTGTCTCCAGGCCCATGTGAATACCAAACGACCGTTCGGTACAATTTCTTTGTAGACCCCTGAGACAAAGGGGTCAGAGCCATCAGGCGTCTTCATCTGGCATTCCCAGGACCCACCTTCGCGCACATCTAAGGCACAATGACCAACCGATACACCTTCGGGCCCCATCCAGCTGGCAAAGACTGTTGGATCAACAAAGGCGTTATAGACTTTCTCCACGGGCGCATTAAATTCCCTGTGGATTTCAAGGGTGATTTTCTCTTTTACTGCGGTTTCAGTCATGGGGGCTTTCCTCCGAATTCAGATGTTTCTCTAGTCGATCCAGACTTGCGCGCCAGAACGCGCCCATATCTTCAAACCATTCTAAGGGCAGGCCAAAACCTTCCCGGCGGAAGCGCAGACGGCGGAATTGGGCGTCTACCTCCCGCTCTATCAGCCCTGCATCTTCCAGGACTTTTAAATGGCGGCTGATGGCGGGGGCGGAAATATCAAACATATCCACAATATCGCCAACCTTCGCATCCCCTTGGGCCAGGCGTTGAACAATCGCCCTGCGCACCGGGTCCGCGAGAGCGCCAAAGCATTTATCCAGATCAGTGTTCATTTCGTATTTCATAGTTTTGTTAATTAACTTATTTGTTAATCATTGTAAAGTGTTGAGATATAGGCCCGGCTGAGGTATTCGGATTTATAAGAATTTTGTGAGGAGAGCCCCATGCCCTGGACCCGTAATGACATGGCTGAACGTGCCGCCAAGGAATTGGAAGATGGCTTCTATGTCAATCTGGGCATTGGAATTCCCACATTAGTTGCGAATTATATCGCCGAAGACGTGGACGTCACCCTTCAAAGCGAAAACGGCATGTTGGGCATGGGCCCCTTCCCTTATGAAGGGGAAGAAGATGCCGACCTGATTAATGCGGGCAAACAGACCATTACCGAATTGCGCCGGACCAGCTATTTTTCCTCAGCCGACAGCTTTGCCATGATCCGCGGTGGGCATATTGATTTGTCCATTTTAGGGGCGATGGAAGTCGCAGAAAATGGCGACCTGGCCAATTGGATGATCCCCGGCAAAATGGTCAAAGGCATGGGCGGCGCCATGGACCTGGTCGCAGGCGTCAAACGCGTTGTTGTTGTCATGGATCACACGAATAAAAAAGGTGATCCCAAAATTTTAAAAAGCTGCACATTGCCACTAACAGGCCAGGCCGTGGTCGATCGCATCATTACTGATTTAGGGGTTTTTGATGTGGTAGACGGCGGGCTGCAGGTCGTTGAACTGGCTCCCGAAGTCACCATGCAAGAAGTGACGGAAAAAACAGAGGCGACACTTGTCAACTGACACAAGAACTGACTTAGCTTATGCCCTGACCAACACTGCATTGCGCCTCTTTGCGCTATGGATTTTTCTCAGTTTTGGCATCAATTTTTTTTATTGGCTGTGGCAATATTTCGAAGGATCATCATCGGATCTTTTTCAAAGCCTACCGCTCATTCATTTTGGTGGGCACCTGTTAGCAAGCATTATGATTTGGCTGTTTGCACCTGTCCTTGCGAACAAATTTGCACCAAAAGCACCTCCACATTCGACTGAAGCCGAGGCACATATCTCTTATATCCCCTCGCTTTCCTTCTCAGCTGTGGGCTTATTTCTAATTTTCTACTCTTTACCTGAACTGATTTCGGTTGCAGCGCGAATGGCCTGGAATTCCTCTATTGAATTTCCATTACGGGGCGTTCAAGTCAATTTATGGCTTGAAGGCATCACACCATTTCTACGCGCCCTTGCAGGTCTGTGGATTATTCATTGGCGCATGCAGATAGGCCAGTGGTTCCTAAAGCTTCGCCGGACATACGCTGACTAGACTTCAAATCCGCAAAAAAGACATAGCGCGGAACGACGCCAGCGGCTAGATAGAGATATGACAGACAAGCACCTCTATCTCGTGGATGGTTCGGGTTATATTTTCCGCGCCTACCATAAATTACCCCCGCTCACCAACCCGGCCGGAACACCTGTTGGCGCGCTTTATGGCTTCACGACTATGCTGTTAAAATTACAGCAGGATTTAACGGATCAGGAGCACCCAACGCATCTGGCCGTCATCTTTGATGCCGCACGGAAGACATTCCGTTCAGAAATTTATCCCGATTATAAGGCGCATCGGCCACCACCGCCCGAAGACCTGCGCCCGCAATTCCCTTTAACGCGCGACGCTGTGACCGCCATGGGCATTCCATGTATTGAAAGCCCAGGCTTTGAAGCAGATGACATTATCGCAACTTACGCGGAACAGGCGAAAGCTTTGGGCTGGCGTGTCACGATTGTTTCTTCTGACAAAGACCTGATGCAGCTGGTTGATGATAAAGTTGACCTGTTTGACGGTATGAACAACCGCCATCTGGGCCATCAGGCCGTGCTTGATAAATTCGGCGTGCCACCGGAAAAGGTGATTGAGGTCCAATCCCTGATGGGTGACAGCGTGGATAATGTGCCAGGCGTTCCAGGCATTGGCCCCAAGACCGCGGCTGAATTAATTCAGACATATGGTGATCTGGAGACGCTGTTATCTCGCGCGGAAGAGATCAAGCAGCCGAAACGGCGGCAAAATCTGATTGAATTCGCTGATCAGGCTCGCATTTCCAAAGAACTGGTCACGCTTAAACGCGATGTTGAATTGCCTGTCGGTCTGGACACAATGGAAATCCGTCTGCCGGACCCCGAAACGCTCATGGCCTTTGTGGATGAACATGGGTTTCGTTCCTTAAAAGCGAAAATCGCCGCAGAAAACGGCATCAACGTTCCGCAAGGTGGCGAAAGCCAGGCGCCTAAAATCGGGAGTGACGAAGCCGAATACAGCTGTGTGACGGACATGGCCGAGCTGGAAAAGTGGATTGCGCAAATCCATGACGTCGGGCAGGTCGCCGTTGATACTGAAACCACCGGCCTCAATGCCATGACCTGTGATCTGGTTGGCATTTCGCTTAGCACGGAGCCTGGCAAGGCCTGTTACATTCCCGTCGGCCACCGCAGTTCAGCAGATGGTGACCTTGCACTTGACGGTGACACGCCTGAGCAACTGCCAATAGAGGATGTTCTGGCCAAGCTGAAGCCCGTTTTAGAAGACCCCCGTGTTTTAAAGATTGGCCAGAATCTAAAATACGACATGCTGGTCCTGTCTCGCTATGGCGTGCGTATAACGCCTTTTGATGACACGATGCTGTTGTCCTATGCTCTCGATAGCGGTGTCACTCGTCATGGTATGGACGAACTGGCAATGGCGCATCTTGGCCATCAGACGATCAAATTCTCCGATGTCGCCGGGACAGGGAAAAAACAACTGACCTTCGATCGCGTCCCGCTTGACAAGGCAACAGATTATGCAGCGGAAGATGCTGACATTACTTTGCGTTTGCATAAGGTTCTAAAACCACGGCTGGTTCAGGATAAATTGACAAGCGTCTATGAAGGCCTGGAACGGCCTTTGGTTCCCGTCCTGGTCGATATGGAAAAAGCGGGTATCAAGGCAGATCGGCAGATGCTGTCTCGCCTGTCGGGTGAATTCGCCATCCGCATGGCGGCTTTGGAAGAAGAAATTCACGGATTGGCGGGATCGAAATTCAACATTGGCTCCCCTGCGCAATTGGGCCAAATCCTGTTCACAGAAATGGATTTGGAACCAAAGCCAAAGAAGACCAAGACCGGCGCTTGGCAGACCGGTGCGGATATTTTGGAAGACCTGGCGGCTGCCGGTCATGAACTTCCGCGCAAAGTGCTGGACTGGCGGCATTTATCCAAGCTGAAATCCACTTACACTGATGCTTTGCAAACTCAGATCAACGATCAGACCGGTCGGGTCCATACCAGCTTTCATATGGCTTCAACATCAACCGGACGTTTGTCTTCGAACGACCCTAATCTTCAGAATATTCCAATTCGAACTGAAGAGGGGCGGCGTTTGCGGGAAGTATTTATTGCAGAACCAGGCAATAAGCTCATCGCAGCGGACTACAGCCAGATTGAACTTCGGCTTCTTGCCCATATCGCCAATATCGACGCCTTAAAAACGGCCTTTGCAGAAGATATCGATATTCACGCCATGACTGCATCTCAGGTTTTTGATGTGCCAATCGACGGCATGGCGCCGGACATACGCCGCCAGGCCAAGGCCATTAATTTTGGCATTATTTATGGGATTTCGGCGTTCGGTCTTGCCAAGCAATTGGGTATTTCCCGTGGTGAAGCGCAGAAATTCATTAAGACCTATTTTGAACGTTTCCCAGGCATTCGCCATTATATGGATGAAACGATTGAAGCCTGTCGGGCATCGGGATATGTCGAAACGATCTTTGGCCGCCGCGCTCATATTCGCGGAATCAATGACAAAAACCCAAGTATGAAGGGTTTTAGCGAACGCGCAGCTATTAATGCGCCCATTCAAGGATCGGCCGCGGACATCATTCGCCGCGCCATGATCCGCATGCCTGGTGCGCTGAGGGACGCAGGCTTTGATGACGTTCGCATGCTGCTTCAGGTTCATGATGAATTGATCTTTGAATGCCCGGCGGAACGTGCTGAAGACGCAGCTCAATTGATTAAAACGGTGATGGAGACGGCAGCGGAACCTCTATGCCCCATATCCGTCCCATTAGAGGTGGATGCAGGCATAGGAGATAGTTGGGCTGAGGCGCATTAAAAGCCGTTCTTAACCCATCACTTCTCTGTCACTCTAAAGAGCCATGGTTGTGTTAAAGCACACGCCATGGCTATGCTATATGCTATTATATCCTCAAGGAGGGGATCACCTATGATCAGGTCGCTATCAACCGCCATCGCATTAAGCTTATGCCTCACAGCATCAGCGACGGCGCAAAATGACGATGAGGACGACCCGCGTTTAGCGAAGCTGGTCGCCACAGCGGACCCCTCCATGCCTGATGGCGGTCTCATCGCACTTGATTTTCTATGCCAGGACGACGACGCCCAATTTATTGAAACACAGTTGACGTCATGGCTCGTTGGGCAGGGGTATAAGGTCGAAACCCTCGCCCCTTACACCTTGCGCGTTGAAATCCACCCTTGTGAGGACGTGGGGCTTTTGCCGGGGCGCGGCGGCGTGCGCGAAGCCTATGAAGGCAGTTCCCGCCCCAATGATTTTCAAAGAGCCGCCCCTATCTGGAAAGTGCCCCTTGGTAAAGGTTCAACCGCAAAGCGTCACGTCAGTACGAAAATGCTTCTCTTCAAGTCCGGTGCCCAGCCGGTATGGAGCGCACATATCAGGGGCCAAACCGGTAGTTTTGGCGTTCGACGCTACAAAGCGCGTCTTTTGGACGAGGTCCTCAATGTTTTTGGTGAAAACGCTGATAAGAAGATTCTCATAGAAAAATAAAATCAGGACTGGGACATATCATGGCAAAGAGGCCACCACTTTTGCTTATTCACGGAATGTGGGCCAAACCCAGACTTTGGCAACATATGACTTCAACTTTCGAAGCGGCAGGTTATGAGGTCATAAACCCACCCCTTCCCTATCATGATGTAGACCCAGGCAGCCCTGCGCCAGAGGGCCTGGGGCAATGTTCTTTGAATGATTATGTCACCTTTCTTGAAGAACAGGCTGCGCAATGTGAGACACCCCCCATCGTCATTGGTCACTCGATGGGCGGTTTGATCGCCCAACTTCTTGCAGCGCGGATTTCTCCGCCGCTTTTAGTCTTATTATCACCCGCACCTTCTGCCGGGCTTTTTGGTGCATATCCCAGCGTCATGCGAACAATGGGCGCATTAAGTTTCCAATGGAAATATTGGGAAAAGCCAACGCTCATCAGCGAAAGTGCAGCGCGTTACGGCATTTTCAACAATGTTGGGGAAGCGGAGACGGCACAAGAAGTCGCCGCTCTTGTTCATGATTCCGGGCGGGTATTGTTTGAGCTTTCAGCTTGGTTCCTGGACAAAAGCAAGGCATCTAAAGTCGATTATTCCAAGCTCAACATGCCAACATTCATCCGTGTTGGTGATGTGGATCGCGTCACCCCTAAAGGCGTTGCCCGGCAAACCGCCCGGCGGATCACCGGCCCCGTCGATTATGCAGAAGTTCCAAATTACGGCCATTGGATTGTCGGTGCTGAATATGGACCAAGGCTGGGTCAGGAAATCGTCGATTTCTTAAATTCACGCTACTCTTAAGCCTCATTCCCAACAGACACATCAAAAACAAAAAAAGGCCCGGACGCTTCCGGGCCTTTTCGTTATGTAGCCAAGAAAGCTTATCTTAAAAGCCAAACTTCGCTTTCAAATAAACCAGACGACCGCGCGGATCATGCGTCCGGCTTTCAAAGCCAGCATCCGTTGCAACAAATGGCGGATCACGATCAAACAGGTTGGTCGCACCAACTGTAAAGGTTGCCCCATTAATTGGACCCCAACCTTCATCAAAGCTGTAGCTGTATTGAACATCAACCGTTGTATGACTGCGAATACCAACACGCTCTTGAACCTGCGTCAGGTCCGGCAGACCCGGCAGGCCAGGTGCCAATGGGTCATTAGCTACAAACTCGGTATTGAAGTCATCCTGAAGTTTCCCAATTCTACGCACAAAGATAGAAGCACTATGGCCGCCATTCGCGTAAATCGCCGAGAAATTCGTCCGCAGCTCAGGTGTAGGCTCAGCAAAGGTCAGGCGGTTTGAGCGGCCAACACCATCAATGGTGATGCCATCAATACCCGTTACATCATATTTATTGACCCAAGTGCCATCGATGCCTAGGCGAAGAGTACCAAATTCGTCACCATCGATTGTGTAAGCAGCAGAGAAATCAATACCATTGGTCTTAAGTTCACTGCCGTTGGTGAAGATCGTCGTTACGCTTAAAAGGCCACCTGTTGCACCGCGTTCAACAAGCGTCCCTGCTGGTAAAGGCGCACCGGCCGCATTCAAAAGAGACAACTGGTTAGCTGGCACCCGGGTAATCACATCATCGAAATCAAAGTGCCAGAAATCCGCACTTAGCTCCAAATTCTCAATAGGCTCGAAAGACGCACCCACGTTAAACGTCGTAGATTCTTCCGGGCGCAGGTTTTCATTGTTCAACGTTGTGATGGCAACAAAGGTTTCACCGCCTGCAGCAAATGGATCAATAACAGCATTCAAACTGGTTTGATTACCGAAAGTCTGGAACAGAGATGGTGCCCGGAATCCAGTACCAAAGGAGCCACGTAACGTTAAATTGTCGAAAGGCCGGTACAACAACGATACTTTAGGATCCAAAGTATCACCTGCACCACCTGAATAGTTTTCATATCTAACAGCCGTGGAAAGTTCCAAATTCTCAGTCAATGGAACACTCAACTCCAGAAACGTAGCCCAAACACTTCTATCTGCACTAAAGTCAAAGATTGGCTGTGTCAGGAATAATCTGTCGCCGGCGTTTGAGTCAGAATCGACATCTTGCTCAAGCTTCTCATCCCGATATTGAAAACCAACAGCTGCGCCAACTGTACCTGCAGGCATTTCAAAGAGATCGCCAGAGAAAACAGCATCAAGAACATGCAATGTGGATTGATTATCAAAGGTGATCGGGCTGGAAATGAATTGTAAAACTTCTTGGCTGTTTAACACAGGTACTAGCACTGGGTTACCATCAAAGCCTATGACAGGTGCTGCCCCCGCCGATAGATCAAGAGGGTTCACTGGTGCCAATAATGGCCGAACTTCACTTGGGTCAGCAATAAAGCCTGACGCACCGGGGTTGTAGAACAAGCAGCCATTCGTGCCTGGCAAGCTGGTTGAAGGGTCACATCCTTCACCACCGTAACCACGCAGCGCCGCTGCAGTATTTGAGGCCACCCCATCATGAGATAACAGCGAGAAGTCGTCAGAAGCTCTCAGAAAACCGACATCAAAATACCAGGTATCGCTGAGCTCACCACTTACACCGGCACTAATCCGGTAAGTGTTATGACCAACCGACGTCACATTTGGTTGATCTGTAAAATAGTCCCCATTGATCTGACCACTACCTGGGCTACGGCTCAAGAATAGCGTCCCCGGACCAAAAGGATTGAACGGTTGGAAGAATGGAAAGTCAAATCCTGTAACGGTATTCGCCGGCGCAAAGCCGAGGTCAGGAAACGCCACTGGAGCCGAAGTAGGAAAATTTGATGCTCCGCGTTTCGCACGATTTCGTGCCCATGAAAACTCAACAAAGCTCTCAATCGTATCTGTAAGCTGCATATTGACCTTTGCATAGGCTTGAGCCCTTTCTTCTTCGGGGATAACCGAAAAATAAGGCCCAAAATCCAACGCACATTGGCCAAGCGGACCAATTCGTGTGCTATCTCCAACTTGCCCACTAATGAGTGAGGTATCCGAGTCAAAGTTATCAGCAACTGTTTGGCACCCAGCATCCGGAATGAATGGTGTATCAAAACTTGTCAGTTGGCCTGATTGGATGCCCGCTTGCTGCGCTAAAAACGCAGCACCACCAATTTGAGCCAGTGTCGCCGCAGGAAGATTAGTAGTCTGGCTCAAAACCAAAGCGGTCAGACCATCGGCAATACCATCACCACCTGGCACAAATCCCAGGAAATTCCCCATGGCATCGATATTTGGCTGGAACTGATCAAAAGCAGCAAGATATCCCCCCAGTAACGCGCCAATCTCGGCCGCAGCCGCTGCATCACCACTTGCTAAAGCGGCTTGTAATGCGCCATTCAGGCCTGCGCCTGTCGGCACGATAAAGTTTGGTGGAAAGGCTGTCGCTGTTGAAATGGATTGGAAACGCGGTGAATTTTGCGCACCACGGCGCAAGTCCCGCTCCCGACTGGACAGCTCTGTCCGGTCGAAATAGCTACCTGCTAATGTGACATGAACATTATCGTCACCAAAGCCCCAGATACCTGAAACCCGAAGATCATGAGATGATTCTTCTGTTACAGTCTGAAATTCTGTTTCAATTTCGAAGCCTTCAAAATCATCACGGGTAATAAAGTTGACCACACCGGCCACAGCGTCCGTACCATATAAAGCCGCGGCGCCATCTTTCAGGATTTCAACACGGTCAACAGCGATCAATGGCACCAAGGAAGCGGTATCCACAAAGTTCAAACCACCATCTGTGGGTGATGCTGAGCCAACTTGACGGCGGCCGTTTAAGAGAACCAATGTAGACTGAACACCAAGGCCACGGAGGTTGATATTCTCAGTACCTGCCGTTTGGTTCTGCGTGAACGCATCAGCGTTGTTTTGCGCCCCGTTATTAATTGTTAACGTCTGCGTTAGTTCGGCGATGGTGGATACACCAAGCTGATCCAATTGCTCTGACCCAACCACCTGGATGGGTGATGGGGAGTCGAATTGGGATTTGCGACGGATATAAGAACCGGTAACAACAATCTCTTCCAGCGATGCTTGATCAACGCTTTGGTCGCTGGCTTGTTGAGCAAAAGCAGATGTTGTGGGCACGATGGTCGCCATTGCGGCCAATGTAGCAAGTGCGGTTCCCGCACGCATGATGGGCTTCACGTTCATGTTTTCTCCCCGTATGGATAGCTTTTGAAGCATTATTATTGTCGCTACTGTGTTTCCTAATGGGTCCTTTCGTCAAGTCACCTTGTTTATTTCTTTTCATTATATTTTATGCCGCAGTGCAACATGTGGCATTCTCGCAACGCACCAACAGCGCCAAAACAATAAGTTGTATATAAAATATATGAACTGATCCAGAACGACCCTCGCCACATTTCCAACTGACTTGGTGGGGCGGGAATTGACGAAACCAAGGTATCAGCGTGCTGCACCGCCACTCTAACACCACAAGTCTGAGTCGAAACCACAGCGACCCAGACAGAAAAAGGGGAGCCCAAAGCCCCCCTCTTCATTCATCAGTTGTCTAAGCGTTTAGAATCTTCCGCGCAATGTGAAGCCAAATGTTCTTGGCTCTGCCAGAAACGCATTGAATGTCTGAGTATTCGCAACAAAAGTATTTCGCGCTGTACCAGACCCCTGCAATGGCGCATCAAAGGCGATTTGGACATAGTCTTTATCAAACATATTTCGTGTCCAAACTTCGATTTGCCAATTGTCGTCAATATGGCCAAGACCCAGACGACCATTCATCACAAAGACACCATCCTGGACTTTTTCCAAATCAAGGTCAGAGCCTGTGTTGATGGATGAGGTATAGCGGAAATCCAAATGCAGAAGCGCCTTCAGACTATCCCCCAGCGGATGATTATAGGTCGATGACCCAACCAAAGACCATTTAGGAGCATTAGTAATTTGCTGCCCAGCCAGTTGGAACAAGGCACCTGCCGGTGTTGTTGCATCAGGCTGCGTGAAAATCGGGTCACTGCCCAGATTATTACCATATTGAGTGTTGGCATAGGTGACACCGCCGTTGAAGGTGAGATTCTCCGTCGCTTGCCATGCCCCTTCCAACTCAAAGCCATAGCTTTCAACTTTAGGCAGGTTTTCCACGACAAAGGAAATCCCGTTAAAAGTATTTAATTGGAAATCGTCGAACTTTGAGAAGAACGCAGCCGCATTAATATTCACGGTGCGATTGGGTGATCGATATTTGGCACCCAGCTCGTAGCTGTTCACCGTTTCCTCACGGAACTGCAAATCCGCATCCGCATTAGGCGCGCCCACGGTCAAAGCGGCACGGTCCAGATTGAAGCCACCCGCTTTATAGCCGCGGCTATAGCTGGCATATGTAGAAATGTCTTCATTCCAACGCACATTCAACGCCACCGTACCGGTGAACTCATCTTCTTTACGAACGGAGTCAAATGTCCCATCCACAAAGGGATTGAAGAACGGCAGGCAAGGCAGGGTCAGAAGCGAGGCTGGGATAGCCCCCACACCTGCCGCAGCAGCCAAAGTTGAACATGTACTGTTGTTGGTGGAGACTAAAGCATCCAGACGCTTTCTCTCGTCCGTATAGCGTGCCCCCAGTGTCAAATCGACCAGGTCGGTGATTGAAATAATATTATGGGTGAAGATTGCAAAATTCCGAGAGTTTTGGCGGAAGCGGTCCTGGGCCACTCCAGTACCCCCGGCCAAAGCCTCAACAGGCGCACCCACAACCGAGCTTAAAACGGCGTCATAGCCCGGGAAAGTTGTCAAAGACGGACAGGCTGGCGGCAACACGCCCAATCCGGCACAGACGAGGAAATTCGCATAGCCTTCATAGTCGTCGCCCAAAAGAATACGGTCATCCAAAGCCAGATCTTCATCCGCATAATAAAAGCCAAAGAGCCAGTCGACGATGCCAACCTGGCCATTTAAACGGATTTCCTGACTCAGCGTTTCAAACTCCTGCCGGAAACCGTTTTCTTCCCGATAGAGGATATCGGCACTGGTGAAATCAATATCCTGAGATCGAAAGTTTTCCCAATTCCGCCAGGCCGTGATGGACGTCAGTTGAACATCACCGATATCCCAATTCACTTCACCGGAAAAACCGTATTCTTCCACATCCTGCTGGAAGCCGCGATTAGGTGACGTGGCTGAACGACGGGAAAAAGGATCGGGGTCGCTATCCGAACCGCCAGAGCCGAGCTGACCACCCAAAGCTTCGATAAATCCAGCTGTTGCGCCACGAATAAGCGTTACAGCAGCACAACAATTTTCATCCCGATCGGAATAATCAGCAATCAAGCGAATGGAAATATCTTCATTAGGATCAATCAGCAATTGGCCCCGCAGGAGATAACGATCGCGATCGTTATAATCTATGCCTGTGACCTTATCATCGATAAAGCCATCACGTTTATGGAACACGCCATCTATACGCGCGGCCACTTTATCCGCGACCAAGGGGCCGGAGAGGCCAGCTGCAACTCGAAACTGATCATGATTGCCATAGCCCACTTCGCCATAGCCTGAGAACTCATAAGTCGGGCTTTTGGTTGTCACACTGATCAAACCAGCAGACGCATTACGCCCAAACAATGTCCCCTGCGGACCGCGCAGGACTTCCACCCGCTCCAACTCACCAAGTTCGGTCAAGCCCACATTAGTCCTGTTTCGATAAACACCATCAATGAAGACAGCGACAGAACTTTCAAGGCCAGGGTTATCCCCCGTCGTACCCACACCGCGAATACGAGCAACGGCACCAGCTGCTTCCGATGCAGAGGAAGATAAAAACAAACTTGGAGATAATTGCGTTAATTCCCGCAAATCTGCCACGCCGGCATTTTTCAGGAGCTCCGCATTATACGCAGAAACTGCGATGGGCACTTCCTGCAATGTCTGCGCCCGTTTGGTCGCAGTAATAATAATTTCTTCCAAAGATTCTGATGACTGGTCCTGTTCTTGTGCAAAGGCATTTGCATTTAAAAGAACGGATAAACCTATGACGGAACAAGACGACACGAGGCTGCGTCGGAACATATAATCCTCCCCATTAAAACAGACTTGAATACCAAGTACGCTCAGATGCAAATATGCATATTGAATACTTGTTTAATTCAGTCCATGTACTTCTCACGCAGAAACAGAATGTCCTAAATATTGCACCACGGTCAAGTATTGGAAAAAAAACTTATAAATGTTTGAAACTATCGTGCTTTTGAGGGCACAGTAGATGCGGATCGGAAAATCAGTTTAAAGGGACCCTCATGACCACCCTCAGGTTAGAGAATAAAATCGCTTTGATAACCGGCGCTGCGTCCGGATTGGGCCTGGCGATGGCCAGGGAATTCATCAAACAAGGCGCAAAAGTCGCCATGACGGATATCAACGAAGCAGGCGTTAAAGACGCTGCCGCCGCTTTTGGTGATAAGGCCCTCGCCCTTCATCAAGACGTCACCAGCGAAGCACAATGGCAGGACATCCTGGCACAGATTAAAGATCACTTCGGCGGCTTGAATATCCTGGTAAACAACGCAGGTATCGGCGCTGCGGGAACTGTGGTTGAGACCACGCTGGACGACTGGCGCAAAATGCATGAGATCGACTTGGACAGCGTCTTTTTAGGATGTAAATACGGCGTGCAGTTGATCGCAGAAACAGTAAAAGACAACGGGCGCGGGGCGATATTAAACCTGTCCTCCATTGCAGGCGTCGTCGCCAGTTATAATCTGGCCAGCTATAATAGCGCCAAAGCAGCCGTTCGACATTTATCCAAATCTGTTGCCCTTTATTGCACCAAAGAGAAGCTCCCCATCACCTGCAATTCTCTGCATCCAGCCTTTATCAATACACCAATCCTTGACGGCATGGCACCAGCGGGCGCACCCCGCGACGCCGTGCTCGACAAGCTTGGGCGCCAAATCCCCATGGGCCATGTGGGTGAACCCGCAGATGTTGCTATGGCTGCGGTTTATCTCTGTTCAGATGAATCAAAATTCGTCACGGGAACTGAGCTTTATATCGATGGTGGCTTATCCGCGCTTTAAGCGTATGGAAACCGACAAAGCATGCGCATCCAGGCCTTCTGCTTTGGCCAAAGTCACAGCAGAAGGCCCCAATTCTTCCAAAGCCTCCGCACTGCATCCCAATATGGTGGTACGCTTCATAAAATCATGCACGCCAAGGCCCGATGAAAAACGCGCGCGGCGTCCGGTGGGCAACACATGATTAGGACCGCCCAGATAATCGCCAATAGCTTCAGGCGTATAACGCCCAACAAAGATAGACCCCGCGTGGCGAATACAAGGCATCAAACCCTGTGGATTTTCAATGGCCAGAAGCAAATGTTCAGGGGCGAGTGCATTCACAAGAATCGGCGCATTGTCCTGGATGTTTTCGACCAGAATAATCGCGCCATATACATTCCAGCTCTTCCGGGCAATGTCAGCTTTTGGCAGAACTTCTAAATATTCATTTATTTTGACTTCAACGGCATTAGCCAGCGCTTCATCATCGGTGATTAAAATCGACTGCGCCGTTTCGTCATGTTCCGCCTGAGACAACAAATCCGCAGCAATCCAACCAGCGTCACTCTGTTTATCAGCAACCACCAATATTTCAGACGGCCCGGCAATCATATCAATGCCCACCTGACCAAAGACCTGGCGCTTGGCTTCTGCGACATAGGCATTGCCCGGCCCGACAATCTTATCAACACAGGCAATATGGTCCGTTCCATAGGCCAGAGCCGCAATAGCCTGCGCACCACCAATGGGATGAATTTTATTGACGCCGGCAATTTTTGCAGCGGCCAAAACCAGCGGATTAACAGTGCCATTCGGGCAGGGAACAACCATGGACACGCGCTCAACACCCGCGACTTTGGCTGGCAATGCATTCATTAAAACCGAAGACGGATAGCTCGCCAATCCACCTGGCACATATAAGCCAACGGCATCCATGGCCGACCAACGGGCCCCCAATTCCACTCCCAAAGCGTCGGTCGTTGCAATGTCTTTGGGCTTCTGCAAAGCGTGAAAGGCCTCAATACGCTCTGCCGCCAGGTGAAGGGCTGCTATTTGCTCTTTATCGCAATCATCATAGGCTTGAGCGATAGTCTTTTTGGAAACTTCGAAACCGAATTCTCCCAAATCAATGTCATCGAATTTCGCACTATATTCTGTAAGCGCTTCATCCCCGCGCAGGCGGACACCGGAAATGATATCAGAAACAACTTGGCGCACATCGCTGCTGGCTTCGCGTTTTTGATTCACAAAATCACGAAAACGAGCGCCAAAATCACTGGATTTACATTTCAATCTAATCGGCATTTTGCACGGCCTTCTGAAATTTCTCTATCCAGGGTTTTAACTGGCGAGACCGGGTTTTAAACGCCGCCCTGTTTACAATCAGCCGGGAGGTAATATCCGCAATCACTTTCACTTCAACCAAATCATTGGCTTTCAATGTCGCCCCCGACGACACGAGATCAACAATGCGCTTACACAGGCCCAGCTTGGGTGCAAGTTCCATGGCACCATTTAATTTTATGCACTCCGCCTGCACTCCGCGATCTGCGAAATAGCGACTTGTGATATTGGGATATTTGGTCGCCACGCGAATATGGCTCCAAAGCTTCGGATCATCTGTTTTTGACAATTCAGCTGGTTCAGCGACGGAAATTCGACACGCGCCAATCCCAAGATCAACGGGGGAATACAGCTCTGAAAAGCCAAATTCCATCAACACGTCATTTCCAGCGATCCCCAGATCGGCTGCACCAAAGGCTACAAAAGTCGCAGCATCAAAGGCCCGAACACGGATAATGCTTAACCCTTCCACATTGGTGGCAAATTGCAAGGCGCGGGATTTCTCATTAAAGAAATCCGGTTCCGGCTCGATGCCCACTTTTTCCAAGATGGGCAGAACCTCTTTCAAAATACGACCTTTGGGTAAGGCAAGCACAAGGCCTTTTTGCCGGGTCATGGATATTCCTCCGCTTCCACGGGCTTTATTTAGCAGCTTCGCCACAGGCGTCCAGCGAAAGCGCATAATTCAATAAATTAGTAAGCCAGGAAACATCGCCATTGATTTCTTTTGTATCTACATATACAACTATTGGTAGAGGCGTATAACCCCCAATTCAAAAAAGGAAATGTTATGAAAAATATGCCCGTTATATTAGAAGGTGCAGCTCAGCGAAAAGCTGAGCTGAGAGCACTCGCAACCGCTGAAATCGAAAAAATTTCAGGCGGTTACGACATCCCGAATATTTTTCCGTCTTTCGAATGGACCCTCGGCAACGGTCCCGGCGGGGATGACGGAATCGAGCAGGACTAACGCCTTTTTCACTATCGTGGGGAGGAGCGAAGCTTCTCCCCATATTAGAAAGTATTTTTATGGATTTTATCGTTTTAGGAACATCCAAAGACCCCCATATCCAATTTGTAGAAGATGCTCTCAAAACCAAAGGTATTTCCACTTGGATATTAGACCATGAATCGGACAGCGCTGGTCTTCCAGATACCGACAGACTGGCCTTTACAGTTAAGCAGTTAAAAGATCGCAAGACGCGCTGCCTTTGGTACAGGGCGAAACATGTCGCGAAAAACAAATACCTTCTGACAGAGTATCAAACGCTTAGATATGTTGAGCAGCAATGGGCTGACATATATGAAAATATCATCACCCTATATGAGGGTATAGCGTTGGAAACGATCAGTACTTTACGCCGCGCATCCAAGAAATTGCTTCAAAATACCATCGCTCGAAATATCGGATTTAATGTCCCGGAAACCACTCTGGTTACTCAAAAGCATCAGCTTTTCGACTTTTTTGAAAATAAAGACGCCATCATTCTGAAACCTTTGGGTAAATCCAATATTCCTGTTTACTTAAGCCAATCTGAACCCATGATCATTAACGACGCAGTGCTACCCAGAAAAATCACAAAGGACGAACTTAAAACTTTAGAGGCAGAAGACATCGAATGCTGTCCGCTTTATATACAGAAATATATTGAGAAAAAGCACGAATACCGGGTCGTCATGGCCGGCGACGACATCTATCCCTTTCGTATAGACTCTCAATCAAAATCCTACACTAAGACCGATTGGAGGATGGGAAACACAACACTCGACTTCCATCCCTGCCAGCTTGATGACGACATCATCTCCAAATTAAGACAATATATGCAAGAGATGGGTCTAAAATTCGGCTCTTTCGACTTCATTCACACGATCGACGATCAAATCGTTTTCTTAGAATGCAACCCCGAAGGTCAATGGGCGTGGCTAGACCGAAGAACCAACGGCGCTATCAGCAGGTCTTACGCAGATACGATCACTAAATTTATTCATAACTAACGAGATATCTATGAAAAAAGTCATTCTTTCTTCAATCCTTTCACTTGCCTTTATTTCATCAAGCAACGCACAAGAAGATGAACAAGTGTGCCTGTCACAATTTGGCCAACACCTATTTGAAAATACAAGCCTCGAAAGCCTAAAAGGGAAATGCGTATTTGCAGATCAGCTTGGCACGAAAAACTTTTCAAAAAGCGAAGTAGTTTTAAAACGTTTTCCCGAACTCAATAAATTAGCACTGGCCACATCGGAACAAAGGAAAATCTGCCAAAAAGCCTGGGCAGAAGAAATAGCAGAGTTACAAAACGCCCCAGATTTTTCATGCCTTAAAATTAAGGGCCCCGCTCAATCAGGCGATCAAGCCGCACTTCTCAAACACTGTTCCAATGACACATTTCTAAGCTTCAAAATGGTCAAACCTGCAGGGGACAGCAGCTGTGAAGGCATTCAAAATCTCCGCCGCACGATGGCTGTTGTTTACCGAATGGAAACAATGGCTTTTATAGAAAACAGCGAAACCTTGAATGATTTAGATACCTATTCGAGCGACCCACGGTTGGTACAAGCTCTTTGGTACAACGCCCAGCACTCCGATTATAATATAAGCTACCAAAAGAAAACTCTTCACATGCTTGAGCGACTTCATGCGACCGGACACGCCCCAGGCGTTCTCGTTGGCCGGCTAAGGGATGACATAGCCATCCATGAAGAAGGCGTGCAATATCTGGGAAACAACTTCAAATGCTCCGATGGAGAAGCTGTATTAACGCCTGCGCTGGCCGACCCTGAGAATGTTGATACAAGGCGTGCACGCTACGGCCTGCCGCCACTGGAACAACAGCGTAAAATACAGATGAAGAAATGTTCCTGAGGCCTAAGGTACAGGCTTGATAAACTTCAAGGCAAAGCGATCTGTTCTACCACGCACCTGGGGGTTGAAAATACTTAGCGTATAATCATCCCCCGTGCGGGTAATAGCATCACTTTTCGCCACAAAGACAAAGCCCGCCTTTTCAACTTCTGCAATAACAGCATCGGGGTCAATTCGATGCAGGATCTGTCCGCTTTGAGCCGGGTCCGCGCCAACAGCAGAACGGTGATCTGTTACACCGAAAATGCCACCGGGTTTCAAACTGGCATAAAGCTCGCCCAAGAATTTCCTACGATCAATAGCTGGCCAATTACTCGAAACATAATAGAGGTCGTGATAGCCAAGCCCAAAAAACACCGCATCAAATTGCGCATGTTGCAAGTCCATATCTGCGACATCGACAACATATTGCTCAATGTCTTTCATCCGCCCATCGGCAAATCGCTCAGCCAATTCTTCCTTAGCGTAATTCAGATAAGGTGGCGCATTGAACATCACCACACGACCGCCGTCTTTTAAATAACGATGGAAGATTTCAGTGTAATAGCCGCCCCCTGACAACACATCCAACACCTGCATATGGGGCTCGATGCCAAGAAAGCCTATCATCTCGACAGGCTTGCGCACGTCATCGCGGGCAACATCACGGGCTAAGCGGTCACTCTCCGCAAGAACCTCTTTTACCGAAGTCTTCCGGTTCGAGTCGGCCAAAACCGGGTCAAATGACACCATGACAGCCGCCATCAACCCAAAGCTCAAAAATAAGGATTTTTTCATCGTGCTTTTCTCCCCTTGCCCCGCCAAACACTTCAACCTTTATGCTTTTTACAGCCCTACACAGTCCAATCAAATACATGTGCGCTGACGTGTATGCCTGATGCGACAGGTGCAGATTCGCAAGTCTTTCCATTGCACGGCATACTGAGCAGTTCCAAAAAATGGTCAGTGAATTCCTTATGGGGAAAGGAGGTTACGCATGGCTTCTCTTAGCACGGGAGAAACGCGAGTGGTCGCCCTTATCGGGCCCTTCCACTCTGGTAAGACGACGTTGCTTGAAAGTATCGCAGTTGTAACAGGCGCCACCCACCGCAAAGGTCAAAATGGCACCAGATTATTAGGGGACCAAAGCCCCGAATCCAAAGCCCGGGAAATGGGTATCGATCTCAACGCACTCACAACTGAATTTTTAGGGGACAAATATTGTTTCATTGATTGCCCTGGATCGGTCGAATTTTTACAGGAAAGTTTGAATGTCCTGCCGCTTGTGGATGCAGCCATCATCGTGACCGAAGCGGATGACGCGAAAATCATGGCACTCGCGCCTTTGTTTAAGGCGTTGGAAGACGCGGGCATTCCACGTTTTGTCATGGTCAATAAAATAGACCGGGCTAATGGGTCCATCAGCGCATTGGCGCAGGGGCTTGAACGCGTCTCAAATGTGCCGGTCATATTGCGTCACATCCCAATTCGTGATGGCGAAGAGATCAAAGGCTATGTGGACTTAGCAAGCGGACAAGCACGGGTTTACAAGCCAGGTGAAGCCAGTGAGATCATCGACACGCCTGACAGTATTTCAGATCGGCTGGAGCTTGACCGCTTTGCCATGCTTGAACAACTGGCAGATTTTGACGATGCGCTTCTGGAGAAGCTTTTGGAAGACATGGAGGTTGAAGCTGAGGAGGTCTATGCCGACCTCGCCTCTGACGTACAGGAAGGTTTTATCGTTCCCGTCTTTCTAGGTGCCGCCGTGCATGACGAAGGCACGAGGCGGCTCTTAAAAGCCTTACGCCATGAACTTCCGCCGTTTCAAGCTACATTGGAGCGTCTGGGCATTCACGAAAACCCGCCAGACATTCTGGCACAGGTTATGAAAACCATGCACACCCAACATGCGGGCAAGCTGTCTCTGGTCCGGGTGTTACATGGCCAAATTACAGATGGGGATGAGTTAAACGGGCATAAGATATCAGGCCTGTTTACATTGAACGGACAGGATGTATTGAAATCTAAGGACGCAAAAGCCGGAGATGTTGTAGGTTTAGGACGTTTGGACCGGGTGAACACCGGGGAAATCCTAAGCTCCGACGGGAATGCAATATTGCCGATTGCTGACGTACTTGGGCCGGTTTACGCCCATGCGCTTCACGTGGATAATCGCAATGATGAAGTGAAATTATCCGGCGCACTTTCCAAATTATGTGAGGAAGATCTAAGCCTCACGGCCCATCATGACAAAGACACGCAAGAGCTGGTGTTGATGGGGCAAGGCGAGGTGCATTTAAACATCGCCATTGATCGATTGAAAAGCCGCTTTGGCATTCAGCTCAGCACGAGCGTTCCAAAAGTGCCCTATAAAGAAACCATCCGCAAATCGACAACCCATCACGCCCGCCACAAGAAACAATCAGGCGGTCATGGGCAATTTGGGGATGTGGTGATGGAAATCAGACCTTTGTCACCCGGTGAAGGCTTTTTATTCACAGAAACCATTCATGGTGGGTCCATTCCCAAACAATATATCCCCTCCGTTGAAAGCGGCGTGCGGGATTATTTGCAATCGGGACCTTTAGGCTTCCCGGTGGTCGATGTGGGTGTGACGTTGCTGGACGGCAAATATCATGCGGTGGATTCATCTGATATGGCCTTTCAGATTGCCGGGCGAACGGCGATGTCAGAAGCGCTGCCTGGATGCAGCCCTGTCCTTCTTGAACCCATTCATCATGTGAAAATCCATGTACCCAGCGAGTTCACAGCTAAGGTCAATTCTCTGGTCTCTACCAGACGAGGGCATATCCTTGGTTTTGACACACGGCCTGGATGGACGGGGTGGGACACAGTAGAAGCGCATATTCCAGAGGCTGAGACCCGTGATTTAATTATAGAGTTGCGGTCTATTACATCGGGTGCAGGCACATTTGAGGCCCATTATGATCATTTGGCCGAAATTTCCGGTCGTATTGCCGATCAGGTGATATCACAGCGCGCAGGGGCTTAAGGATATAGCCAGACCTGCCCCTCACCGCGGCCCTCTCCCAGCACTCTTTGATCTGGGGGGAGAAGGAATAGAATAGAGCGCCATAATCTCTTCTCCCTCTCCCCTTGTGGGAGAGGGGCGGGGTGAGGGGTTTAATCAATAAGTCCATTTGCCAACGCTTAAGAGCTAACCACCCAGGCTCCTGCTGTTTAATCAGCAACAGGAGCATATTTCATGAAACATCTTGCCTTAGCCTTAGGCCTCGCCACCCTTTCCACCCCAACACTTGCCGCACCCATCAGCTTCACCGGAGCGGAGCTTGCCAATCTACCAGACATCACCTTCCCCACAGGTATCCGAACCATCATTGGGGACAGCTTGCGCATTGATGCAACGAATTTCGATAGCGTCATAGCGTCATAGCATCTTTGCCTTTGGGCCAGTTCAACGTAGATACTAGTAATTTTGAGGCGCAGATCAGTGTCACGAGTCTACCGGATGATGGCGGCGTTTCAATTCAAAGCCTTCTCATATACTTAAGTGATGGCCTCAACTTGTTTGGAGGGTTTTTTTCCGCCCGTCCAAATAATACTGCTTTTACGGACGTAAGGCGGGATGAGTTAAGTAATGATGGGCAGTCTTTGATACTTAGAGAGTTTCTAGGCCGTTCTTCAAACGCCCCTGTGACTGCCAACAGCAGCTACCTGATAACTATAGGTGTGCAGACTACAGCTACAAATACGACCATTACGGGGGATATCAACAATGGAGCTGCCGCCCTCACACCAACGACACCGACTCTCTTTGATCCCAGTAATGGCGGGCTTAGCTTGGTTGTGTTTTCTAACATCCCTAATCAAAACTATCTCATCAACTCCGTCACCTTTACTCGCGGAGTAAGCGCACCCACCGCCGTGGTAGAGCCTAAGGCTTTGGGTGGTCTGATGCTGGGCCTGGCAACACTGGGCTTCGGATTATATCGCAGAAGGTTTATCTGATTAACCCCTCACCCCAACCCTCTCCCACAAGGGGAGAGGGAGGGCGCTATGTGGTATCGCGGGGTTCCGCTTTTTTTTATTAGCCCCTCAAGCGCCGGGCGCGGACATCCGTCCGCGGGCCGATATTCTCTGATTTTGGCAGGCCAGTACGTGAGCAACTCCCTCTCCCCTTGTGGGAGAGGGCCGGGGTGAGGGGTAGGTCTGAACAGAAGAGGAGCAGAATGAGACACCCCAGCTTTTCACTCATGAAAAGCTGTAAGGCCGCATGGCCGTCGCGATAGCCCGGAATGGCGGAGCCATGGAGGAAGTGCGTTATCGCGGAAGCCTAAGCGGGCGGATGCCCGCGCCGGCGATTGAGGCTAAAAAATAAATGCGGAACCCCGCGCTCTGACCCGGCGCATAGGGGCAAACCCCCGATGATATCTAGCATCCCCGCAAGCTTGAGCATTGCACCCGCCCTTGCGGGGATGATCATCTACCACCGGGCTTATTGTGACGGGGTGAGCCGTTTTATTGTGGACATCAAAAACAACGCATCCTGACGCATCACCTGGGATAAGAAGCGATAAGCCTCCACATGCGAGCATGAGACTGTGTGGAA